>JGI24508J20089_1000002_pt1 | contig 1530092 bp, 1602 predicted proteins | sample LinPmetageLP24_FD_20089 | JGI IMG/M metagenome (IMG submission 20089)
AGCAGCAGGAGAAGCAGCAGCAGGAGAAGCAGCAGCAGGAGAAGCAGCAGCAGGAGAAGCAGCAGCAGGAGAAGCAGCAGCAGGAGAAGCAGCAGTTGGAGAGGGCGAGGAAGAGAAACTTGCAGGAGGTGAGCACCACTTTCCTGGAATGACTTTCATGTCTTCGGCTTTGCAGACGACATTAAGTCAAATACATGCCAATCTTTAGCTAACCTAGAAATAGAGAAGGAACTCGTCGGTGCTTTCGGAACAGCCGTCGCACTCGAAGGAGTAAGTATTCGACCTTTTGGGTTTCATCGGCTATGACTGACCAAAACAGGGCGATATCAAGCAAGATACCCTCTTCACCAAATCAGTAAGCCCGCTTCGTTCCTAATTCCGCATAGAGTCTGACAGGAAACCAGGCTATTGGTGCTTTTGAGTTTGAGTTTCAATCACAAGCCGCTGATGAACTCACCGGTGAGTGACAATCAAGATACCTCATTGTTCTCTTCGCTAATTTACTTTCAAGTCACTGAGAACAAGACACCTGCCGCACCACCAGCTGGCTTTGTGGCTATCGAGCCCAGCTCATTCCAAGTTGCCCTTGGCGTAAGCAAGGGAGCGGGATTGACTTTATCCAAGATTGACTATGTCTTTGATGGCACCAGTACGTAGCCCCTTAGTACCACCAAGTACCCTGCTAATCCCATGTCTCAGACGCAGCACTTGCCGCGATGGACTTGACACAAGCAAAGGTTGGAAAGCTCTGCGCAGATACTGGCTCCTTCGTCATCGAGGAGACACTTGGCGAGCTTGAATTTGAAGCCGAGGAGAATGAAGTTACTCTGAACCTCAACAAGGCCGTCACTGCTGAGGGCGAGTGGGGTATGTCATGGCTCATATCTAGAACCTTGCGACTATACTGATCGAACAACAGGAATCTTCCTACCGGCTGCCGCCGCTGGAGCTGTTGCCGAAGGCGAGGCTGCAGCAGGTGGAGCTAAGAACGAAACTGCTGCTGGTGAAGCCATTGCAGGCGGAGTCAAAAAGAACGAAACCGCCATCGCTGAACCAGCCGCGAAGCCAGCTGAGAAAGCCGCCGGTGGTGAGGCTGCAGCAGGCAACGCGGATGTGGCAACAAATCTTCAAGCTCTGATCGATCAGCTTCGCAGTGGAAGAGCATCTGTTCCAGGTTTCGTTGCAGTTGCGAGACGCTGAAATGCCTAATCTCAGTTTCTCTTGTTCGTTTGTGTGTATTGCATGTCTATTGAGTTTGAAGGAGGTTGGAAAGGGAGTTTATAACTGAGGTAGAGAAAATATTCTGGAATTGATAATTATCATCAAAGCGTACCACTTTGAGGTCCAGAAATTTCGCCTCAACCATTACCTCTTGGATGGTGATCAACTTGGAATGGCAAATTTGCTGTGCACGTATAACTGTAGGAATGGCTCATAACACCCACTCTTGACATCTAACATCACGCAAAAATCTCAGAGTCTCGAGGTGGGAAGGAGTGCGAAAACCGGCATGACTTATGAAGGCATGGTAAATGGAAAAGGGGCTCGGTTAGCGGGTTCGGGTATGTCACGAAAAATAGGGGTACGGGTAAGGAGATTTTAGCCTCGGCAACTATTACCCCGCCAAACCTTCTCAAGACCGCTCCCCACTTTCCCCAGCTTTACCAAACCTTCTCAAGATGACCTTCTATCAATCCATACGCGAAAGTCAATCCCTATATCATCGTGCAAAGATACGCTTCTACAATGGCCCCAGAAGCTCCTTGGAAAGCGATTGCCCAGCGCAAACGCGCTGAACTCCAATCTCGAATTCCTTCTGCATGGCTATTGAAGTCTCCTCCATCCCAAGATGTCCTTGATGTCCGCTCGATTCCACAGACCTGCAGCATCCTTACCTCACACGAACTTTCACTAACCTCTTCCCACGATGCCACCTCCCTGGCAGAAGCTATTCGCTCTCGCTCGCTCACCGCCGAAGAAGTAACAATTGCATTCTGTAAACGCGCAGCCATAGCTCAACAAGTCTGCAACTGTCTCACAGAGATATTCTTCGACGATGCCATTGCTCGCGCAAAATTTCTTGACGGAGAATACAAACGAACGGGAAAGCTAGTTGGACCACTGCACGGTGTGCCGATATCGTTGAAAGATTCGTTCAAGGTCAAGGGTTATGATGCATCTATCGGAATTGCGAGCTTAGTTGGGAAGCCGGCGACAGAGAACTCTTTGCTGGTCGACATACTATTGGAACTGGGCGCTATTCTCTATTGTAAGACGAATGTTCCTCAAACGCTGTCGGCTCTCGACTCGGATAATAATGTTTTCGGACGGGTGTTGAATCCTAGGAATAGGAAGGTTACAGCCGGAGGAAGCTCTGGTGGAGAGGGAGCATTGATTGGAATGCGCGGGAGCGTCCTGGGAGTCGGCACAGATATCGGAGGCAGTATACGTATTCCGGCTATGTGTAACGGACTGTATGGTATCAAGCCAAGCGCAGAGCGAATTCCGTACGTGGGGCAAGAGAGTGGTGCGAGAGAAGGAGCTAGTAAGATTGGCTTGACCGCGAGCGCTGGACCCATCGCTGTCAGTATGCGAGACTGCGAATTGCTTCTTAAAGCCGTATCTGATGCTAAGCCCTGGGATCGAGATCCAAGTCTTGCATATGGGTCATGGAACGAGCAAGGAACTATCCAAGAGAAGCCACTCTTGGGCGTCATACGGACAGATAATGTTGTGGCGCCCCTTCCTCCTGTAGCGAAAGTCCTCGACGAAGCAGTTGCCGCACTCCGCGCCTCAGGTGTAGAAGTGATCGAAATTTCTGCACCAGCTTTCCAGAAGACGCAGTCCCTCGCCAATAAGTTCTTTGGTATTGAGGGTGGAAACACTGTGTTTGACTTGCTCGAATCGACGGGAGAACCACTGATCAATTGGTTGAGCACCCGCATGCGAAGAGGTAAACATATGCCAACAGATCGTTTGATGGACATTCAAGCGCAGAGAACAGAGCTGGAAACCGAGATGTTAAAAATTTGGCGGGATCCGAAGACAGGGAGGCAGGTGGATGCAATTATTTGTCCTGTGGCGCCACATCCCGTGCCACCGATTGATCGCTGGAATGGTGTCGGATACACAAGTAGTTTCGTGCTGATGGATTATCCTGCTGGCACTTTGCCTGTAAGGGATTTCACAGAGAATGATCTCAAGGGCGAGATCGGAAATGGCAAATCTTTGAATCCGTGGGATAAGGTGAACCAAGAACTCTGTAAGTTTCGTCGATAAATCTGCGATTTCAAGTTCATGGTGTCTAACTGACATATCAGGGGACGAGAAAACCATCGATCGAAAGGTGTATCTCAATACCAAGCTATCTGTGCAAGTGATAGTGCCGAGACAGCAAGAGAGAAGGTTATATCAGGCGATGGCATATATCGATAACATTTTGCAAAATCAGGATGGTGGATCTCGAGCGAAGTTGTAAATCTATCAAAATACTAATGGCCCAGATGCTAAGTCAATGGCGAAAAAGTAGCATACTTTCCGATCTGCTCTATTCTGATTCATGCATGCTTACCCAACATGTTCACGGGCCTTATTTGCAGCACTCTGTAGTCTATTGTCTGGCATGAAGTCTTTCGAACTTAGGGATATCGCCAACGAGCAGCCGCGCCGTGCCGTTTGAACCTGGCACTCTGGCCCCATTCTACCGTACATTGAAGGCCCCACTTTTACTCACTTCGCTGTCCGGGACATCAACCAACATCACCACATTTCTCAGCTAATTTCCCGATCCTCTCAGAGTCCAGTCCTGAGAAGGCAACCTCCCTTTCATATCCGACGGCGAACTTGTCACTAAGCACACATTTCCTCCCCCCTTTCTCCCAAGTCCACGCCAGGCATCCCTTCTCTTTGGCGCACAAAATCATGCAAGCGATCTCGTCTGTGGTCTCAAAACGCGGATGCTGGTCGTTGATATTGCCCACATATTCCCAAGCTTCACGAACATCAACAGGACTCCCACTTCCATCTAATCCTCTCTCGCTCTCTCCGACATTCCGAGTCTGCGCTTCAGACTTCGGACTCATCCTCACCAAATTCTTCCCTTGAAATCCCCAAACATCCCACCATCTAAGAATCCTACTCATACCCCTCACATCCCCGAAGATCTCCCAAGTCTGTTGCATCTCTTCAACACCCATCTTATGAAACCCAACAAACGTAACACAAGCCCTCCGCTCGCTAATTTTCGTTCGTCGTGCGCTCTCGCCGTTGAAGTGAAGCCCGTATTCTTCGTTGACATATATTCCGTGCTGCATTGCTAGTTCAGTGATGTTGAGGTCGCCGAACGGGGAGGTGAGACTGTTAATCTTTGCTTGCGTGAGGAGCTTGGAGGTCTTGGTTTGGGATTTGGACTTGATGGTGTTGGGAGAGGGGAGGATGGTATGTAGAGCAGCGGCGGAAAACATAGTCCCTGATCCACCCTGAGCGAAGCGACAACTGTGGGCACTTATCGCGAGGCCGATTTAGTGTGCTTTATGAGAGGAGAGAGTGGAGAGAATGGATAAGAAGGAGGGTGTATGTGAGTAAGGATCGTTGTCTATGAGAAGGTACCAGGATTTGGAAGGAAGCTTTTGCAAGCCGATTTCAAGAGCTGGGATATTCTATATTAACAGTAAGCTTGTATCTTTGCATGTTTCATATCACCACTCTTAGGTATTTGTCAGATGGAGGCCGAAGGTTGGTGGGTAGGAGCGAACAGCGTACTTCTATAATATCCAATCCCCAGCCCGTCCTTAGGACGTCTTCCGGCAAAGCATTCGGCGTCTCTTCAACGGCCTTCCTGAACTCCTTATACATAATAATCCTCTTCTCGCTCCCACCTATGCCCTTCACTTTCAACAAGCCTTCCAAAACATCAACAATCTCGATACTGACCCCCGTCAACGGTTCCCCTCCGGGATAATCACCTGCAATATCCACATTCTCAGCATCCCACCCCTGACCAAGCGTGTCAAGCTTCGCTTTCAATCGATCTCGTGTCGCATAGCCGGTCTTGATAATCATTCCTACATCACTGGCAGCAACAGGGAATGTTCCTGGTGCGTGTTCATGCCTACCATGCTCACCAAAAGCACCTTTGGCGCAGTACTTGACGTTCCCGGTATGCTAGCGGATGAGTAGAATGAGAGGATTGTCATACGAGAGAGAGAAATAGAGTGCAAGAATCGAGAGCAAAACAGCTATGCTCAGCCGCAGACGGAGGTTAGCTCGTGGGAGCATATTGACGCGTCCATCACTTGACTGCCTCGAACCGAAACCTCAATTTCGACGAGGAAGGAGACAAGAGGTCAAGAATGATGGGAAGGAAGACGAGTGAGGTTAAAATAACCTTCGTGACACGAAACTCGAAAGCACAGATCTGATGAACGAAAGGGAAATGAAACAGCCCAGGCGCCAGCCATCATGTGACGTTGTGCTGTGCCAGCAGCGTGGTAGCGCTGTTATGAATAAACCTATTCCTGGATTGGTGAAGACAAATGAAATTTCGTGGATCGTTGGACGTGAAATCTGCATAAGAAATTTCCTTAAGAGGCTCGTAGGTTTCCTCCTAGGGATAATATGTGGCTAGCGTAGAGGACGATCACGAGCTTTCACGTTGATCTTTACACACATCACTTGAGCCTTGGCTTCATGTCAACAGTGGAACAACCTCAATTGTGGAGATGCTGCAATTTGAATTATGGAACTTTAGCAAACAAAACTGGATTCGCCGAAGACTTGATCGTCTTCAAAGCATTTCATGAAAGTATGGTTCTCGTTAGAGTTGCCAGTATATCAAGAATTCATGGCCTGACAGGGAATATCACGAGCTCAAACCACGCGCACAGCCCAGACTCGCAACCTTGATATGACTCTGTGTCGTTCCAGCGCGTTTCAATATTTCATTTGCATTCAAATAGTATATGGGTAATTTGGAGTTTTTCTCGCCTTGCATTAACAGTTTTGTGTGAACGGTGCTACTAGACCTGACTCTCCGTACTCGCGCAGGTCCGACATCAGGCGGTGCCATATCTACCATTTGCTTAATATCACAATAGAACGGAAGAAAGCATCGTTCAAAGTTTGATGTCTTGAAATCCAAGATGTGCACTTCAATGAGCTCGAAACGATATAAGTTGGCCTACGAGTAGAAGGCTATGGAAGGGTGTACACTTAGTCTTGCGCGCTAGGCCGGCACAGGGCCGCAAGCCCTGGCTGATAGGGCAGAGTTTAGCGAGACGGCCCCTGAAAGACAACTTCGCCTCTGCTGATTTGTTTACATATACGGAAAGGTGGTGCGTCAAAGCACTTTCACTGTAACTTGATTGCGACCAAATCATGCGTAAGGTCAGGTTCACCTTAGAGAGGCAAGATAATTCAGACACCTGTAGTACTATTCGTCTGTGTAAAGATTCGTATTTGATCGATCATTGTGAAGTATATTTACATGAAGAATATTTCCAGAAAGTTCCCAGTGCGGTAATGACTGTTTTCTCACACGCACCAATCTTCTCACACGCACCAATCTTCTCGCAAGCCCCAGAAGATCGTTATATCGACTTCTCCCCCGTTGAATCAAGTCCTCCGCTCATCCCATGACATCTCAATCTCAACATCACCATCCTCCCTTCTCCTTCTCCCGCAACCACCACTTCTCTCCTCAACCCTCAGCCTCGCCCATCATCTAGTAGTCGCTATCGCTGCAGGACGAGTCGCTATCAGAATCATGGTTGCGCTGCTTCAAGCTCCTTCGGACATTCTTCTTGTAGTACTTCTTCTTGCACTGGTTCTTAGGGATGCACTGCTTCTTCTTGTGGCTCCAGGACTTGTCCTTGCCGCACTTGTGGAGGTTGCGCTCTTCAATTGGAGCGGCAGCTTCGAGAGCTGAGCCTGGTGCGGGCTCAGGGTTGGCTGCTGGTGCGGCTGTGACACCGAGGGTGATGAGGAAGACGGCGAAGAGCTTGGAGAGTTGCATTTTGATTGTTGGGTGGTGGTTATTTGTGTTTGTGGGGTTGAAGTGAAGTGAATGTGAAGTGTTGCTTGAAGCGGGAGATTGTTTCCTCTGATTGCTGAGTGGAAGAGGAAGATATGATCCTGATGATGAGGAGGGAGATTGATTTCAGGTGGGAGTACAGAGGGCTTATATACAATTTCTGGGGTCTTTGATCTTCTATATCTTGTCGGTAACATTCACTATGTCCTTTGCAGACTTTTGCGGTGAAGCCATACATGGCCCTATGGATGAACTAGAGATAGCTAGCTGCATGTGAGGGGACTACGAGATTTTCGGGGAAGCACGAGCACTTTCTCAATGAAGTATGGACTCAGGTACTCATACCCCGTGGAACACCAATCAAATTACATCTAAGATGGTAAAGTTTGACTTTTATTGCCAATGTCGTGCTGTTTCCTAAGTTGTGACTATGAACTGAAGCGTGATCATCTGTAGTGAGGAGTGATTTGCTGCTCCGTGCACTTACTAATGGCATGCAGAGTATACTAAAGTCAGATTCAGACAGAGTTTGAGATCGTTTATAAGCTAGGAACTCTTGCTTCTTGCTACGCTCGTATCCTGGATAAGTTCCAAGACCCGACCGTGAAAACTGGGGCAGACTTTTGGCTATCTCACCTTTCCAATATTCATCTCAGCGAAGGTCAACAACCACCAGACTTACTTCGCAATACCGATGTGATATTTCATTGCTAGATTTTGAGCATCATTTCATCAACTTCGAGTCATAGAAATCAACAGGAACTTCCCGCTTTCCGTCCCCATGACTTTCTAAAGCCATGACCCCTCCTGCCCTGAGGCTCCGTGTGGACCTTGGCATGTACCGGGGGCAAGCCTCAACATCACAAGCGCGCGGGGAATTTCTACAACACGTTACCATCGCTCCGAGTGCCGCAGTAGCTTGGGCTACGGAGACTTTGATCCGACTTGACCTTATACTAGCCATGTAATTGGCATGGAACTTCTGACTTGAGAGATGGGTACTCCGGTTACCGGTTGCACGTATCGCATTGTTGATGGACAAAATGACGCTGGGTTGTCTAGTGCTAGGTGGGGAGGGGGGATGATAGGATTACATCCAATGCGTCGATCTTTTAAGGTTAAAGTTTGTCGTGTTCCTGACATGACATGATCTGATCTGTGTGTAAGCTTAATTGGGATGGTGAACTAGGCATTTTGAATTGGGGATTAGTGTCTTGGTGGGAGCTACTCGAGCTATGATGTGAGGGTCGCGTGCATCTCGAGCCTCCAAAAATGTGTTGTTTACTTGACTGAAGGATCTATGAATATAGGAGGCCTGTATAGAGAGGAGCAGTAGAAGCTTGATTGGCAATATTCCCAGATCGAACCAATTCATCATGAACATCTGTCTTGGTGTAAACTTTATTTAGTGCTTTACGAAATGCGAGAAAGATTATACACCAATTGTAAATCTGAGGGAGATATCTTGATCTTTAGTCAAATAGGCTGATTACTGATAGATCAACACAAATCTTAGAATGGAAGCAGCCCCGGGAGCCTTCCCGCTTTGAAGGCCGCAGACACGATAAATTAGATCTCGCATCGGAGGCTCGGCACCTGGAAACCAAAAAAAGTGTATAATTGCATGCGAGAAAGAAATTCAAATACGAAAGCGGAATACGGCAACCGAAGTCAAAATCGAGGCTTTGTCGGATAGTCTTCTCTGCAAGCTCTAGCTGCAGTTCTGGCACTGAACACTGCACATTGGCTTTTTGGGTCCTCAAACAATGCCAGTAGACACATGCACGGGCAGCCTGAGAATATTCTCGCTCTTGAAGCTCTCCTTGATTTTTGTATTCGATATGAGAAAGTATTATGCCTAGATTGTAAAAATCAATGCCGAGGACAGTGTCGTTAAGACAGATGCTGAGAGTACGGAAGTCGGACAGCGAGGAATGACTTGATATGCAGCTTGTGGAACGAGTAGAGAAGCCCAAAATTGGACTATCATTGCGCAACTCTCCATTATCCATCTTTACAAACTCAACGAAACCTGCCTGTCAACCAATCTATCAGGGATCCTATGCAGTGACCCCGCAGATCTCCTACCTCCTGGCTCCGTAGCTAGGCGTGATCATCATTGAACGTCCTGGGAATGAGCCGCGTCTCTTATCGAAGACCAAATACCACTCCAGGCATCGCAGATCAAATCATAGAGAGACTATCACTACCAACAAGAACTTTCTTGGAAGTTTATGCATATTCCACAGCTGGTAGCCAAGGAAGTCGATCTAGCTTCTCTTCACCAAGACACGGGATAATCAAGCGTATAGATGCACATCCTCGCTCACTTAACCACTTACGGATATTCATGTTGTAGAGCCCACGGGATATTCATCAGATCATTCCCTAGCGTGAAGTCTATCCAAGCTGGACACGATATGACCCTGACTTGCTTCAACTCGATGTTGTGGCTCAGCTCTTGATTTTGATCTTGGGCTGGTTGAGGTTCCTTCAATTGGATCAACCCACTCGCTCTCTCTCTTACCTCTCTCTGAGGCTTCATATGCCCAGAGGCAGGTATTCATAGATGGCCATCCAATTTATAAACACACAGACACTTGTCGTCCCGTTCAGATCAGTGTCCTTCACCAAATCTACACACGCACGTCGTATTACAAATACAGTAACATGCCACAGAGACCACTCTCGGACCCTGTCCGTGCAGTATTACAATCAGCATTTCCCCTCCCTTGCGAACAAAGATCAAGAACTCTGATAGGGAATTTCCGTGGAAGTGCTACACTTGAGTTCAGTCTATGTCACCACGCAGGATTTAGAACGCTTTAGTTCCCGCTTGGCATGCACTTTAAACAGACGACAAAAACTCAAGAAATCCCCGGTGGGGGGCTCGGGCTACCTTGGCGCCGTAGTGTGCTACTTGTGCGTCGTGCGCAGAAGGGGAGATGAGGCATTTTGCAGCCGCAAGGGAATTGATGAAGGACGGGAGGACTGCTTATCGTTCCTTGCCTTCTGACTTTGTGGCATTGCGGAGAGTGAGGCGGGATGGCGAGGGATCAAGGCAGATTGGTGATCTGGAAAGAGGAGGAGGATTTTGACTTTGGACTTGTATTTGGACTTGGTCCTGATGAATAGGATAAATGCTAAACCAGTAAAATCAGCTCACCCAAGCCCCTAAAACAAGTCGCCAGATCACGGTCACGGCTCGAAGAATCATCTGCATCTGTATCTTCCGTTCTACTCCGCCATACCTCCTCCATAATCCTGAGCGCGTAGCGATTTGAACTGAATAGTGCAGGCGGATGCAAACCTTCGACGAAGTCCCGGAAATGTCTTTTTTGCGATTGATCCGCGAGACACCCTGCTACGCAGAAAGGCCAGATCATGGTCCTTACTAAAGCAGGTGGTGATAGATATGAGAGTAAGTCGATGATTCGACGCACGTGGTAGCAAACTTCGACATTTTTGTGCTGCCAGCCAGAGACGACGATGGAGACATAAATGAATGCTGCGTGTGCCCAGATCTGTGTGGCGATGACGCTCTGGGAAGTTGATGCTGTTGAAAGATTGTCGTATCCCTCTGTGAAGACGTCAAGTAATCCAACTTGCTGCCTCTTCTGAGTGGCAGGCGTTTTCTCAAGCAGTGTGAGCTGCCCCTCCAGAGCATCTTTGATCACCGTCCCACGGCGCACCAACTCTATCATATCCAAACTCGCCAGCCTGTTACACTGCTGCTTCCAAGTATCCAGCACAGCAATCTCTCCAATCTGCAAAACAACCCAATTCTGACATCCTACCACAGCTTCAAGATTAACAAGTGGCTCCTGGTCTCCGACCTTGTGAAGAAGACCCTGATGATAAGCATACAATCTCGGCTCCTCCTGCAATGCCGTACTCGCAATAACATCATCCATAATCAACACACTAGCCGCAAAGCTCAACGCAGCCTGTTCAGCACTCTGCACACCGCCAGCACCCATCGACGCCTTGAATCCCGTCGAAGATCCCAAATGTCTCATCACAGCGCTGAATTTCAGACTCGCTGGTTTGGGGTTCACAGCGCTGGGAATCTGGCTGTCAAGCAAGTGCTTGAAAAGGGCGATGGCGCCGCTGAGATGAGCTTGCCAGTTATCGAAGCCTGAAAAGGTGATCTCGAAATGTTGGACTTGGAGGATGCTGCCTAGGACGCGGACAGAGCCATGGATGTGTTCTGTACAGGCCGCCTGGGGCCCGTCGATTACTTGGAGGGCTTCGCGCAGGACGCCGAACGCGTCTATTGTCTGGGTGAGTGGTGTATCTGGATATAGGTTGTTGTGCGAATGTGGGTGAGGATGTGATGTTGGGTTTGAATGGAGTGATCCACCTTGCGAATCCTGTGCGAGGGAGAAGAGATACGAGCTCTGATAAAGGTAGGCGGCTTGGTGGACGGGGCTGCTGAGCATCATTTCTAGGATCCATGATCGGCCGCCGGAGAGAGGAGAAGGGTTGTAGAAGGGGAAGAGGAAGGGATGGATTTGTTCGAGGTAGAATGTGAAGAGGATGGTGTCGGTTCTGCTGAAGGGGATACTTGTGTTCTTGGGGCTGTCTTTGCGTGTGAGATCGCAACTGGGCCCGCGTTGCTGAGGGAGGGGAGTTGCGGATGACTCGAGATGGGGCTGAAACGATTCTTGATTGGATGGTTGTTGAAATGTCCTTAGTATGTTGCATCTCGTGACATCAAGAGGTGGTGTAAGTACTTGACGAGTCGGCATCGCCTGAGCCCACCCATCCAGCACCATTTCGCTATCGCCATTCTGGTATTCAGGGATTGAGGCCCAACGGCGGCGTTGAGCATTCTCTTTAATCTCAAATTTCAATTTCCGTGACATTTCCTCTTGCTTCGACCCACCATCCATCCACTCTGGCTTCTCTTTCTCATAGTAGCAAGCATGGCCGATGAGGAGAGAAGAGCAGACGCCGCAAACAGGCTGTTTCTCATCGCATTTCTTGCGACGGAGACGGCAAGTCCAACAGCCGCTGAAACTTTTCATTGCTTTGGAGAGGGCTGACAAGGCTTCTCTGAAGTCGTGGATAAATATGTGAGAGGGATTGTTGATGGAGGAAATTTCAAGATTCGCTTGTTGTACTTTGTCAGCAAGTCGGATCTAAACAAGGCAATTGATCCTCCCTCAAAGGTGTCATCAATAGCTCTGAATAGTGATCGAAAGTGACAGGAGAAGCATTGGTAGGCATATGAGAGTACGAAACTCGAGTGAGAGAGGGCATAGAATTAAACGAAAACATATTCAAATGAGAGGCACAAGATGGTAACCAAAGATAGAAGCAAATAATGCAAATGACCGAGTTGGCCGGTTGAAGGAAGGGCAATCTGCCGAACTACTAATCAGATCGAAGACAACTTCTGCTAAATGGATCGACTGACAGCTTGTATATTATGAAACAGATACAGATACGATAAGTTGCGAACAATAACTCGACCTCACGTCCAGGTCAACAATCTGTAAGAACCTCTCGAGCAGAAAGTCACGCCCGGATCACATGACCCTCCCTCATCTCCTGCTCTGCTGTCACGACGACACAACCCCTGATTTCTCCTCTCCCTCTCTTATCCCTCAACCCACAAGAAGTTCCAGACCAAAAGATCATCACTCCCCAGGACACACAGCCCAGACACCCATCAAAATATCCCCACTAAGTGAAACCCAATCCTGGTATGACATCACAGCCGAGCTTTTCCCGACTGCAAAAATAGAAGCAGAAGGTGCGACCACTTCCCGACGGAAAAACACATCCTCCACATCCCGAGTTTCGAGACCGCAGAATTCGCTTAGCGGGGATAGGGATTTTGATAGGGTTAGGGATAGGAGAGTTTGGGAGGGATGGATTAGGGATGATCTGGGATGGTTGGAAGGGAGGACAGGACAGGGAGAGGAAAGGGTGAAGGGGGAAGGGGGAATGTTTACGCGTGGCTCTAATTCAGGAGTCGAGAGTGAGGGGGATTGGTTGGGAAAGGGAAAAGGGAGGTTAAGCTTTCCATTCATCGGTTTGACTTCCCTCGTCGGCTCAATGATAATTGGATATGGATGAATTGTCTGAGGGATGAAGAAAGATCTGTTGATAATGACATCGGATACAGTCGAGGGGAGTCAGGTGAAACAACATTCAGATTCTTCTTCGAATGAGATATTTTATTTGTATTTTCTGAGTCAGGCGAGTTTATGTTTTGGGTGGCTAGACTACTGGGAGGAGAATAGTGAAGGCCCGATACAATTGCGACATTTTCGGAAGGGAGATTTGAGCACAAGGAGACAAGAGATATGCAGGTCTAAGGAGACGAGGATTAAGAGTCAAGACCACAACAGGGAGTTTGTGGAAGTGATCGGCTGCCGGGGTCCTCAATTCAAGATGAGGAAGTGCTGAGATGGGGTTAGGTGGCGATCAATTAAACTATGATTTTTGGGTAGGAGTGGTTCTGATGGAGAGAGTGGATGAATGAGTGCCGGAGCCGCGGTTGGAAGTTGAGTTTTCGGTGGCCGAATATATACCTTTCTTGGGTGGTATGATCGGCCTTTGGTTTGGTCGGACAAGGTGAGACAGGTAAAAGCACAGAAGATGGTGAGATCAACGTTTTGAAAGAGGGACTTTGAGCATCTCATCGGCCAAAGAGTTTGACGGTCAGGAAGCTCGCGACAGATAGAGAAAAGTATATCCTCTTTCCCAGACGGTCGAAACGAACTCCGAGGAACAGCTTTTGAACAGCTTTCTGCATCGATTAGATAACCTCTAAGCTCGCAGGATCATCAATCGAAAGCTGCCGAGGTCTTGGGCTGAGGAGAACTCTTCTTGACCATTGCTGAAGCTGAATGCTGCAGTGATGTTCCTGGTTCGGGAGGTCGGCATATAAACTTACAAAGTCAAAGAGAGTTCTTCGGCAAGGCTGCTTGCCAATCGTGCATCGGAGGAGGAGCTTCCCATGATGAGATCATATCATAGCTTTTTGAGTTTTTGCTTGCTGGTCTTGAAGGGAATGCGCGCGAATCATGCCCAAGCCGAGGAAGTGAAATTCAAAAGCATACCTTTTGAGGCTGGTACTGAACATCTGAGAGCAAAGCCAAGAAGTGCCATGGCAGACTGACACTTGTTGAAAAGCAGAACTGCCGGTACATTCCAAAGACTCGAGAAGTGGACTTGAGGGAAAAGCGTTGCGTGCTCAACCCACCACTATCACCAGTCTAGACTTTCACATCTCACACTTCGCCTCCAAAGACGAAGAGAAACACATCATAGCATGAAGAGACCAGGCTTTGGCGTGCAGAGCCTTCTCAACTTTTCTATTTTAGCAAGCGGGATTGCGAATCGTAAGGCTGACTTTTCTCTTCCTGGTAGAGGAGGATGCGGCAGTGAAGCCGCACGCCGTTGAGGGAAGAGGCGTCCTTCAGCTCTGCCGGGATAAGATCCGGAGCAGAAGCTTGATGAGGCTCGGGACCGATGTTTTGAACTTTGGAGGCGACGATTACTTTAGTCTGTTTAGTCTGCTTTGGTTGGCTGGTTGGCGTTGGTGAGCACTTTGCATGATGTGGAGTGATCTGAGTTGATGAACTTGAGGCTGTTTTATGCCGTGGTTCTGGATGTTGAATCCCTGGTTTGCAGCGTTGCTAGACGGTAGGGCAGATGGTGGGACGCGGAGAGGTCAAGCTTTGGGAAAAGTCTGGGTTCTGTACCTCTGGACTGCGAGGTTTGGATGTTCATGCAGGGGATCGGAGGGTTTCGTGAGGATCTTGAGGGAAGATCTGTCGTCTGATTTTTATGAGAGCTGGATGTCGTGAAACAGAAGAGGTTCGGCTGTCGGCAGATAGATGAAGGCTTTTTGGTTTGATTCTGATGTGTGACATGAGAGAGACTTCTCTCTCGGTCCCGACTTTTACTTCATTCCGATGAAGCTTGACCCTCGCAACTTCGCAAGATCGTACCGTGGACATACTTTGGACTTGGAAATTCTGCAATCAAAGATGAAGCCATATCAACAAGCCCCTATCCTCAATCTCCTTTGTTTATCATCGGAGGATTTCCCTCATCACGATGCTTAAATTATGCAATTCTCCTCCGTGCCCACAGCCCCGTCCGTCCAACTACGGCGGGACTTCCCATCTCTAAATTTTCAAAAGGGAGGTCGACTTGAGGTGACATGACTTGAAACGTGAAACAAAAAGTGGTGATGTTCATGATGCTATTTTGGTGGGCGTCCACCATGAAAAGAGTTTGATGTCCACCTCAAGTCACGCTTGATGGGGCAAGGCGCTAGAAGGTTGAGAGAAGAGATGAAGAAGACTCCACTTCCCGACTGCTCTTGGCAGGAGAATGTGCTAAGTCAGCAGCTCGATCCCTCGATTGTCCAATCATGAGACGACGGAGTTTGGCTGAACGTCGGGCATTGAAAGATCCGCTTCATTCGACGCTTCATCGATTGGACGAGACTCTCCTTTGGTCTGTTCCCCTTGTTCCCCTTGTTGTCCTGGATGTGTCTGGATCTTTGAGTTTGGCTGGTAGAGCTGGTCCTTGCCACGCGGCGGATCATGTCTCCAGGAATGAAATGCGAGGATAAGCAGCTGTGAATGGCCGGTTCGCTCCACTTCTCGTCCTTGTCCTGCTTGTCCCTGCTTTTGCTGGGGGGCAGTGCTCTAGCCAGTGCATGACCGAAGAGGCGTCTCGAAAATACAGCCAGTCGAAGCAGCCAATAGGACTTCTCAAACTGACCGCGGGAGCTCCGACTGTCCGACGGGGCTCATTCAACTTGGATTCCACCTTTCAAACGTCCGCTGCCTCTTGTAGCCAGCTGCTCGCACCCATTTGAACCGCCGTCTGTTCCTCCAACTCCTCTCTCACTCACGACTGAATCCTCTCTCACTCAACTCTAGCCACTTATTTCGCATCAAGATCAACGACATAAACAAACCGAAAGCAAATCATTTGATTGAATTGCTTGTCATCTCATACCTACTTACTTACTTACTTTATCGCTCCGCCTCATCCTCGCATTCCCAAAAAGCCACTTGTTTGGAATACGAAGCCGAGGGCCGCATCGCTTTTTCGCTGCTGCGGACGGATTCAAGACCTCGCTAAGCTGCCCATCGGCCTCTGAGCATTGGCGCTTCCGCAGGGCCACGCGTCCCCTTGTCGAGCCTGACAAGTCTCATCAGGCACCCAGATCCCTCTTCTCCCCTCCACTGCCTCAATCACTCTCACTCGATTTCTCGCTTCCCAAACATCTTCACTTCACCCTCATCAACTTCACGCTATCGAAGAAACAATCTTCGACAACTGATCAAACCATCTCGCCATCTCCAATCTTCAACTACCACAGGCAGCAATGTCAACCCAATCACAACAGTCGACCTCGATGTCGCATACCAACTCACAGGCTTCTTGCCACGACCCCTTAGACTCACTGGTGGACTTCTCCGAGTACGATAAATTGTCCTATCAATCACCGTCCATCTCGCCATCAGCAAACAAGAGTCAATTCACATCCAGAGCCGTCTCGAACACACCTGCTACCCTCCCATCAAGCAGTCAACCGGATCTCAGCGGTCCAAGTCACAACTATGGGATGTACAAACAACAAACCGGCATCCCTCAAGGAGCCGTCGCCAGTACTTTGGCTGTCAACCAGATGAACCAGTACAACGGATATGCGGATGGATATCTATCGGGGTACAACGGCACTGATGAGTTCGACTTCGGAACTGCTCCAAATCAGACTGGATTTCCCGATATGGATATGGACTTCGATTCGCCAAAGCAGGAACCAGCTTTCTTCTACCCAGAAGCATCACCAGAGTTCATCAACCCTCAATCAACTATCTCCACTCCAGCCGTTCTACCAACCCAGTCGAGTAACGTCGGTCGTCTCTGGCCTGGTATGCATCAACAACAAGCTGCTCTTGCCAAGGCTCAAGCCCAACAGAAGCAACAGCAACAAATCATCCAACAGCAACGACAAAACGCAATGGTCGGACAACAGAAGCAACCTCAACGTGCCCGTGGATCAACTGTCACTGATCCTATTGTTGAGGAGAAAATCTCGCAATTGCTCAACTCGATGAGACACAGTAGTGTTGGAAGCGATGAGACCTCGAACAATGGCAACAACATGTCCCACGTCCAGCGTGCACGAAAGGATGAGGAGGATATGGATGAGGACGAGAGACTCCTTGCTAGCGAGGAGGGAAAGAAGCTCAGCAGCAAGGAGCGAAGACAACTCCGAAACAAGGTTTCCGCCCGCGCTTTCCGATCAAGAAGGAAGGGTAAGAATAACCACCACCAGACAGATACATGAACAATTGCTAACTCGTCATAGAATACATTGGCCAACTTGAAGGCGAGATCGCTGTCAAGGTCAACGAGAACACGGATCTTCGAAACCAGAACAGAGCTTTGATGGAGGAGAACACCCGTCTTTCGGATCTCACTCGCATGCTCCTTTCATCACCATCATTCTCTGGCTTCCTCGATACTCTTGCATCGAACCCAGCCGCTGCTCAAACCGCACAAGCTGTTCAGCAACAACCCCAACAGGTCGAGCAACAACAACCTCAACAACGGGTGCGCAAGGACATCAACCCATACGCAGCCCAACAACAGCAAATGCAGCAACAACACATCGGCATGACCATGATCCCAGAACAAACAATGGACTTCTCCATGCTTGATCTCAATGGCACATACTCCTACCAGCCACAAGTCTTCTCCGTCCTTAGCCTCCCTGAGACCATCCTCGACTCGGAGACCTTGTCCGGAAAGAGCTCCTCCTTCACCCCATCCATCAGCGATGCCGAGAAGGTCGAGCTCCCCAAGATCGAGCGCATGCCCGTCTCCGAGCCAGAGAAGGCCGAGCTCTCCGTCGTCGTAGACGAGGAGTTCGATGCCGACCCAGCATTTGCTCTGTACTCTGCCCCAGTCCCTGCCACCACTGTCTCAGAACCCAAGCAAGAACTCGACATCAGCTTTCTTGCCAACCTTTCCATCAAGCCATCGCAATACGAACTCGTTAGCAAGACAGACGATGCCGCCTCTGACGCTGCCTTACGGCGCGTCGAGAGACTTGCGAGGGACATGGATGCCTGTGTTGAGAGACTGATGTCCTTGACCATGCACCTGTAGTTTCTCCAGTCTTCTTGTCTTTGCTTTGCTTGCTTGCTGCGATTTAGCGTGGGATACTTCTAGTGCCGTCTTCACTGATGCAGCACATCGGCGTTCTATGACCTTGTCATCATCACATACTCTACTTGCCACTTGTGCTTGTATTCTGTTTTCATTTGTTCTTGTTCATGGGGAAGGAAAGGGACTGTAAGAAGGAAGGGTTGAATGTTATGAAAGTGTTCTTTGCTTTGGGACGGGAACGGGAAATGGAATGGATTTTGGGCTTTGGAGCGAGCGACTCAGACGGGCAACAGAAGTTAACTATCTTCGACGTCTCATCAGTTTTTTTTTATCTTTACTTGTTTGATCCCCCTTGCCTTTCTATCGCGCACATATTATAGAACACCTCACACTCAACTTTGAGATTACTTGAATCTCAAATCAGAACATCAACAATCAAAGAATACCAAAAAAAAAACTTTATAAATTGTCACATCTTCTCTTCCAACGTGTTCAAGACCTCGCTTTCATGTGATACATTCAATTCAGCGAAGCCTCATTAATACCTCGGTCAGCCTCCCGGCTCTTGACGAGCACAGGTAGTCATGAGGGCGTCTACTCCAATCTAGATCTACTCTGTATTCATTACGCTGTTTCTATTTTAATACCTCCCATAATCTAACAATCTAACAATCTAATCAACGACCCCTCTCAGCCTCCGCGCCCCCCTCATCTCCGCTCACCATGCAATCTAAACAATCAATATCATGCAAATCAGGTGCTGTGCCTGCTGTGCCAGGCGGAAGCGAGGCGCTACGACCAACCCCTGAACACCTACTCAACTAGGTTGGCAGGTTAATTAATCAATCAACAACACGAGACGAGGTTTGCTATGAGAGGATGAGAGGCTGCGAGGGAAAGGGATTGCAAATTGAAAAGATAAATGGCTAAGAAAGTCTTTCTTTTTTGTTGCACTTCGCAAGTCGAACAATCTATTGTTTCCCCTATCTTAAAGTGAGTGGTTCATTGTACTGTTTGTTGAGTCTTCTGTGCTTACCTACCATGTGAGGGAACGTACCGTACGTACCCCGCGAGCTGAGGAGCTTGGGAATGGAAGGGGGGAAATGACCTACTTAAACGTGCCAGAGTGATATTTTAACGAAAGCAATGAGGAGAGAGAATGAGAGCAGATTTCTGTTGCATATCGCAAGCTGGGCAATCTATTCCCTCCTCCAGTTAATACCTAAATGGACATCAAGTATTGATTTTGTTTGATTGTCAAGTTATGCCACTGGTATGCCGCTCTCGCCGCTCTCGCCGCTCCCTCACGACTCCCTAATCGGGCAAGCGAAGTTCTCCCTGGGAGGGCAAACGACCTAAAGAGGAAGACTAGTAATAAAAAGTAACGAGAAGAAGAGCAGAAAGGAGACTCTGTTGCATATCGCATTTTAGGCAATCTATTACCTTGCTTTTTGCGGAAAGTATTGTCTTTACGAAAGAGGAAATTACCTACCTACCTACCAAGTGAAGACCTAGATACCCCGCGACTTTGGAGGAGCAGTGTCCCACCTACCTACTGTATGCGAGCAGAAGAAATGGCAGGCAAAGAACACCAAAATTGTAGGGTAAGAGGGTTTCTGTTGCATATCGCAAACTAGGTAATCTATTTTACTTCTTGATTTCACTGGTCCCTTACGTCAAGTCTTGCGAAGGTCCCTTGATACTTTATTCGAGTCCTAGCTTGCGGTAGGTGTGGATGTTCCCCTCCCTCTGCCCCTTCTCCACCAACGAAGCGAGGAAACAAATACCTCAAGAGAAGGATACTTTAACACTATGAGAAGAGAGAGAGATAATCATTTTGTTGCATATCGCATTTCAATTAATCTATTTCTCCCGTATACTTAGCTTTATCAATTGGCGTTTGGTGAGATTTGAATTGCCGTTCACGGAATGCGAGGCCAAGGAGAGCATGGGTTCAAGTTGAGCAATTCCATTACCTATCGCAATTGATTGGTCAAGCAAAGGAACAGAGAAGAAGGAAACAAAAGAAAGAACTAATTGAGAAGGAGAAAAGCGCTTCTGTTGCATATCGCATTCGAATTAATCTATTTCTCCCCGTATTGCGAACCTAGAATATTGGTTTACAATCTCCAAAGACGGAAGGAGCGAGTGGAGTAGCTGGTTACCCCTCCTTCTCAAATAGACAGCTTCTCACAAGCCACAACAACACCCAAGTGGTCGGGCTCTCGCACTCACATCATCTCAGTCTGGTCAGAAGTTTCGATTTGTATGGGTCCATCAGGATTTGGATTCCGAGTATTCGAACCTGGCTACTGCACAGAAGAAGATAGGAAGACAAGAAAGAACTGGTGCTGCGCCTCATATGTACCTCCACTCGCCTCGTCTCTCGTCTGCGCTCGTCGTCTGTCGCTTCGCTTCCCGAATAGGGGAGGCGAGGGAGTGCTGACATCACCTCCACCCAATAAGTCGGATCGAGTTCAGCTAGTACAGGACGAACGGTACGCTTTCCGCTTTGAGATGTGTTACATTTGAGAGCTCATATGGGATTCAATTGATCGATTGTCCGTCATGGGACTCTTGGCGCCGCCTTGTGAAAACGACTTTTCAAGCTTCTAAGTCCTTGAAAATCTGGGACTCAAGCACGAAGCAATAAGACGAGAGCCTAGGTCGGGCGGTCCGGTCCATCACTACTTACTGATATTTTTTGGAGGAAGTGCTCTACATGGTACGTGACTAAGTGCAAACGAACAGCCTCCGAATAGAATAAACATTCAATCAACATGCTCAAAGGTCCGTCAACTACCTTCTCGCGTACAAGTGATTTCTAACCGATCCTTCTCTCAAGTAATATTTCACCTCTTTATTCTCTTCCATCAGGCGGCACCAGCCTCTTCGGCATCCTTCTTGAAATACACATACCCCTTCCCCTTGACGAACGTAGCATGCCACGGAACCCCCTCTCTCCCGTCCACACCAGTGCCACCCTGCTCTGCCAAGTGCACGTAGAACTCTCCATGCGCATCACCATCGAGAGCGGCTCCTTTCAACTTGCCGTCCGGGAAACGCTCATCTGCATAGAAGAATCTGAAATGGCAAAGTTAGCATCATCCAAGCAACATCCTCATCCTCACTCCACTCCAACATGAGCACAGATACATTCTCTCGTAAAGCCCTCGTCCATCCGGTCGAACATGGTGACACAGGCACCTTCTTTGGGAAGCCACGCAAAGAAAGCCACACTCACCGATACCCTTTCTCCTTCATCAACCCATCCACCGTCCCAATCCAATACGCCGTCGCCGCCTTTCCCGCACCCCCCGTCAACATCATCGGCCACGGCACAATCTCCACATTACATTTATTCCCCGTGTAGATAAACACGCCTTTCACCTTCCCTCCCTCGCCGTCTCCCATCCCATCCCAAGCCTTCACAGCCTCCTGCGCAGCAACATACGGACTTATCGTGTTCACATTGAAATCTCCAGCCAAGCCTTCGGCTGGGATGGATAGCACATTGGTGGTTGAAGGCGGAGGAGTGAATGCTCCGGCGTTGTAGATTACGACGCTTGGGGGAGTGGAGAAGTGGGTTTGGACGGAGGCGAAGAGGGAGGGGATGCTGGAGGGGTGGGAGAAGTCGGCGAGGAGGGAGAGGTGCCCGTTGGGGAGGAGGGTGTTGGTTCCGTGGCGGGAGGCGAGGGCGATGGAATAGTTGCATTTGGAGAAGTGGGAGGCTAGAGAGGCGCCGACTGTGAGGGGATATTGTAAGTGATGAGTCTATCTTTGCGTGTTTCATTGATGGGGGGAAGGAGGGATGAAGATGCTTTGATGTTCTGGAAGTTCTGGAGGTTATGGCCAAAGTGTGAAGGATGTGCAAGGGAATGGAGAGCAGTGTGATGCGTCCGGACGCGACGGAAGGAAGGCTGGGAAAGACACTGCTTACTTCTTGGACCGGCGCCGAGAATGAGTACGGCTGGTTTGGTTGCCATGTTTGGGAATGATTCTGGTGTTCGGAAACGAGATGAGGTTCCACAGGACAGAAGCTGACGATGCAAGTTGAAAAAGCAGACCAGTGAATAGATTTGAGATGTCGGCTAACATAGAGGTAAGTACGCAGCTCTTATATATACAATCAAAAGTCCACATGTAGACAATGCGTGTCCCTTCAACTTCGACCCATCGGCGGTTCTTACCAATCTTCTCCAACCTACCTCACCGTCTCACCCGTACCCATCTCTCAAGCTTTGAAATCATGTTAATCTCCTCATATCGTAACCTCCGACTTGAGATCCATCCGACTTGATAGGCAGATTTCCTGCGTCTCGCGATTGCGAATCGTAAGTGAAGTCAAGGTTGATATTTAGAGGACCCACAAGCCGCGCGCGATGGTAAGCGAGGCAGGTGAGTGGACTCTTGGTCGGTATGCAGGTGTATGGAAGCCGCGCGCGAGGTTCATCTTAGCAGGAGAACAAGATGTTGGGGTGAAGTATCTTCCGAGATTGTGGTATTTATTTGATAGTGGAAGCCGTGTTCCTTAGATGCGGATCTAAGCTACTCGTTTTCGGTGTACTTTTGAATGCGGACTTCGGCACTTCCTGGATACGGGGTGGTTTTTAAACATGAATTTATCAGCTGTACACACTTCTGGCTTTCGAACGACTCTCAAAGTGCAATTATATGTGCGATGAATAGAGCAGACCTACCCTTCTCTTGTCAAACTTGCTTCGATGATTCCACATCATGTCCCCAAGTACCTTTGCTCTTCCCCGCTTGTGGTACTTGTACCTCTTTCTCATCCCTCCTCTTAGCCTGAGGATCCAATTTATTCATCATTGTTGGCTGTCTCACAATTTCTGGTTCTGGAGAACATACTACGACACCCACGTACCATCAAGCATAATGTCTGATTCTTCAAATCCAATAATGGACAGCAGCAGCCCCAAGATCCAAAGGACACCTGTGTATTTCCTCGGCATCGGCGGTCCGAACTTATTTGATAATACTGGTAAGTATGAACTTTATAATTCAAGCTTGATGACAAGTCCGGATACTCGATACTGGGAAGATAATTAGAGATATACCATTTCCCGATTCCCGGCATCTCAACATGAGCTAACTGACATCCACCACCATAGATCACCCAGCCTCCCACCAACTGTCTCTCGTCGGGCATGAAATTAGTGCTCTCACCAGCCCCCAGCCCAAAGCCCGAAGCTGTCCTCGTCATCTCCGCACACTGGCAAGCCCCTAGTACTAAACCAGCCATACACAAACTCCAAATCAACACTTCACCCAACGCACCCCTCATCTATGATTTCCACGGCTTCCCACAGCGTTATTACGAATTTAAGTATCCGAATTGCGGAGATCCAAAGATTGCAGAGAGGGTGGCCAAAATGCTGGAGGTGGATTTGGGAAGGGGACAAGTGAACATTGAGAGGGTTGAAAGGGGGTTGGATCACGGTGTTTGGGTTGGATTTGGAGCTGGTATGTGAAACCCTTCTTCCTATCCATGCTCTCAGACACGAACTTATCCTTCTCTCATGTCAAGTAACAAGAACTGACAAGCAGGTAATTACAGCATTTGATCCCAAGGCCAATCCGCTCAATATCCCCATCATCCAACTCTCGCTCTACAACAATGAAGACCTAGAAATGCACTACGAGTTGTGCGCTGCTCTTACTCCTCTTCGTGCGGAAGGAATTGTTATCTTTGGAGCGGGGATGGCAGTTCATAATCTGCAGGACTATAGACGGAATCGTGGAAGCAAGGAGGTAATACCGTGAGTCCGACGCTGTCCTGTTTGCCGTCCGGATTCCAGCTTCGGCCTGGTATATTGATTATAAGGCGTCAATGTTATACACCTCAGGTACACCCCTATATTCGATGAGGTACTCAAAGAAGCAGCTACCTCGTCTCCATCAGAGCGGAAGGCGAAGATGGTAGCTTACTCGAGCGTGATGATGCGCGTAAGGCTCATCCGACCTTTGAACATATCTTACCACTTTGTATGTCCTTCTGTTTCTTTCTACTCCTTGCATTTGGCGAGATAAGACATATTATTCTTGCAAAGGGTGGAATTATCTCAAGCGAGCTTCCCAACTTTCCGTTCTGTTATTATAAATGTAGTCGTGTTGTGAAAAAATGACATGCTGATATATTTTTCATGTAGATATCGCTGCAGGCGCGGCGGGCGAAGACGTAGGTGAGAGAATCTGGACTATGCATGAGGGTTCTTTGAGCTGGGCTCAATATAGGTTCGGCCTTGTGGCATGATATTAACACGGGTGACAATGACGTTGTCAGACTACAGCTCTCTTTTTTAGAAATTGAACAGCTTCCTCGCATTTCCCTCCCAAGCTTCTTCTTTCACACTCTCCCCATCCAACCCGAATACGCCCTCTGTACACTCAAACCCACCCTCCATCCTTGCCACTAAACCTTTCACCGCTTCACTTGGCGTAAATGGGAAATCGCTCCCAAACAACAACCGGCTCCTCGCCTTTTCCCTTCCACCTAGCATCCTCACCAACCCAAAAATCTGATCTGGAAATGGCACACCAGCAAGATCGAAGAAAAACCTTTCTTGCAGCAGGGCTTTGAAATTCTGCGAGTTGTCATCCCTCCCATGCACAATCGCATCGAATGCTCCAATCCGATCGATAATTGGTGGCAAAGTACATCCGCAATGTGACATGATGAACCTGATGTTCGGGAATTTGGTGAGCGAGCCCGAGAGTAGGAGGTTGGCTACCGTGCGTGTCTCGTCAAACATAAATTCCATTGTCGGGCGTGGGTAAGGAAGCACGTTCACGACTTCCACCTTACTGCTTCCTGTAGACGGATCTGAGATGACGAGATTGCAAGATGTTGGATGTAAGAACACAATTGCGTTCCTCTCGTTGAGCTTTGCCATTACGGGATCTAGAGATGGGTCGCCGAGGTAGATGCCGTGAGCATTGGACATGAGCGCAAACCCGACGGCACCGAGGACGTCAAGTGCGTGATCGATCTCCCTTAGAGATTCTTCGATAGAAGGAAGAGGTAAAGAAGCGAAGAACCGGAAGTTGTCAGGGTGCGAAGCAAATATGGAAGACAATTCCTCGTTCGTTTCGCGTGTGATTTGGACGGCGTCTTCGGACTTGCCCGGGCTGAGAAACGTGCCTGGTGAGGTGATACTCAAGATTGAAATACTGATGTCGTGGGCTTTCATCAAGGAAAGGTGAGATTCTGTTGACCATGGCTAAGAACAGTGAGTGAACAGTCAGAATTTTGAAACAAGCACCCCATTTTGGACGAGACGAACTCGGGAAGGGGAATTGAGCATACTGGTATTGCAGGCATGCCATCTGGAGCTTGATGCCCATTTTCTATCAGACGTTGTCTGTATTTTGGTGGAACAGCGTGACAGTGAACATCAATCTTCGCCATATTGGTGTGAAATTCTTGGTCAAAGTTGATGTTGTTGTACCGAGGTGTTGTGTTGTCGTTTGAGTGCGGGGTAGTTATGGCGGGGTTGAGAAGGGGAAGACCGGAGCTAGGAAAGCTCCTGCCTTGTGTAACAGTGGAAGTCCGACGATGTACGAAATCCGTACTTAGACCATGGACTCATGACCACGATAGCGTGCATTCAAATCCCCTTGGAAGTTGCCGCTCTGAGTCGTTGAGCATCCACAAGTCCCTCGTTCGCAAGTCAGTATGACATGTAGATACGACACCGACATATGTAAAACAGTCTTGCCAGAGGAGAATTTGACAGACCATGCCTATCCATCAGCGCCATGAACGGTAGATTATCTAGGAGATAGCTTATCATACAGATTTTGGAGTAAATCTAGGGAAGAAGAGAAATTCGCTTATTGAGTGGAAAGAGAAACTGTCGTGTTCAACGCGAATGTTCAACGTGTAGCTAGAATTCTGCCCAACAGTAGAAAGTAAAAAGATTTTGACTAAAATTTCTTTTCAGATGGCATTTCTTCTTCCTTGCTCTTATCAGTCTAAAATACTCATCTTGTTCCGTCATCACTCTTTGTCTGTGTTCAGACATGTCTTCGTTATTCGGTTGGGGCACAAGTGAGCAATCAGCTTACAGACACAGTATACTGATTATCTATCAAAGGAAGAGAGCACCTTTCTTCTAATTGTAAGGTAAGGTCGTGGACTTTGTAGATTGTATGTCTACCTATTACTCTATTTGTTTACTCTCGTCCAGCCTCCCGCTTAGCCAGGTCAGGGGCTAAGCGAATTTATATATATATACCCTTGTACCACACTGACTGCGGCCGCCTCGGAGATTTTGAACCAAACAAAAGGAAGACACTGGCTTTTCAATAGGCCAATCATATACTCTAGGCGATGATAGAGGAATCTGATGCTCGTTAGATATTTGACCATTGAATCGAGCATGCCATGCATTCTCCCATGCGACGGCACACTGGGAATTCCTTGCAAGTAAAACCACGGGGAATCTCCAATGTCAGAACAATGCGCTGATTCAATCCCTAGGCTTTCCTTGTGGTTCTGTCATCTGTTAACCAGGGTAAGTGCAGTATCGGAGTCTACCCCGCTGCCAAAGTCCCTGTCCCAGCGTCGGCTATCTTAGACATCTTGTGAGATGTCTCTCAACTCTGACGGATCTGAGGACCCTTGCTATCTACCGAGAATACCTCGGAGATTTCATTCCTGGTACTATGAATCATCTTAGTCTGGAACAGAATGTGCCAAATTTCCGACGTGCTCGCAAGACCATCTCAAAGTGGGCAACATCGTCGTTCCGGCACAAGGGACTGTAAGCAGCCATGATGGAAACGGAATAAGTTCTGCGGCTCCCAGAAGCTTTCAACTGATCTTTCTTTTTCCCCCGTCGCATAAGCAAGCATCAGGGAATGAGATTTTCGGTTCATGCAGGCTCGGGAAGGTGAAAACAGGTTTACCATCAGCTACTCGACCCGAAAGTGCAAGAACTCTAATCAGATCTTTAGAACAAGGTTACACCTTCGAACATCTGGTCCCTTGATCCTGAAGGAGCGGGTTTAGCTCATGTTCTACACGATTCAGACAACCGCAAAGGCAGCAAAGCACGTCCATTCCCACAACTGCCGCCGCTCAGACATTCAGCACAGATGTCTGATTCCCCTCCACCGCACGAACGGCCCGATACCTAGCAAACGCCTCATCCTACACATCCCCAGGCAGAAATAAACTCTGGATCTTTGACACCTTGGTCTCGGCTGGTTGTCTCGGACGTTGCGCGCCCGCTTCTACCCCAGATCCTAGCATGGCGTCGTCGCGTGGAATTGCAGAACAAAATCAAACTCTATTTCATCGACACTTGTCAAATTTGCCACACATGGATGTTGCGCCACACTTGTACGTCCATACATATTTGGCAGGCTGGCAGGGTAAGACTACTGACATGGTCGACAAGTATGATAAGTGATAGTCAAAAAAAGGAACGCATTTTGCGAGCCGAACCTTACCAGTCTCATCGCTAACAGGACCCACCCTGAAAAGGAGACGACAACCATCCCAGTTTGAGACCCGTCTTCTCGAACAAGAGATGACGAACTCGCCACGCCTCTCTATAACGGTAAAGCACAGATAGACTCATGCACGTACCTGGTTGTATCTATCCGTGTGCAAATCATAGCATGAACGCCTTAGTTGCGACTTTTGGAGCCTCATCTCCCATCGGTTGCCCTACCTCGCTCCACAAGCCGAACATCTCAATGCGGAAGAAATCTAGAAGTTTTTCCCTCGCATTTTACCCCTCATGCTCACCTGGATCATCCATCGCCCACCGCGCAACCGGACATCCCCCATATCAGCCTCTACGATTGGTACCTGTACTACCGTCTTGCCCTCCCCGCACCACCACATCAGATCACACCCACTCGAAAACAATAATGGAACAACTGCCTGAACCTACCCAAGCAACGAAATCAGCACTCCGCAAAAGCGTTTCCGAACCCCACACTGCAACGTAGCAGATAAATTGCGCAATGCACAGAATACCACCACAAGACCCCGGAATCTTGTCCTGGGGAGAGCTGGCGAACTGGAAGGGAGGAACCCGCCAAGGCTTGTATTTAGGCACTTGCCTGTCTGCGATTCCCCTGCTCTTTAACAATCTTTGTCAGATCTGACGAGTAACTAACTAACGGACTACTTACTTTCTCGGAAGGATTACGCCGAGAGCTTAATGGCTAGGGTTAGGGATTCTTCGAGACTTCCATGAACCACTTGCTCGAGCGTAGTGAAGATGTGAAAAACTGCGACACAAACGTGGTTTTTGTTTGTCATAGCCTAATGTGTGGGAACGTGTATCTAATATACCAAATCTCGAATTGCCTGTTGATTTGATTTCCGGCACTCCCCTTCTATTCTGATAATGCCAACAACGCCTGGAAAACTCGCTTGCTCTGCTTGTGCCTGCCCAACCAACCCCTGAATTTGATGACCCCGTGATGCCCGCAATATTTTTCCTTCTCCCACCAGCACCTTGGCTCCCTTTCCTGCCCGTGATGCTACAGTATGTACAGATTCGTCCCCAGCTTGGTTCGTGGTGAAACCAAGGGTCCGTCCCGATGCATTCCCACCAAATCTCCCAGGCCCAACCTTCATGACCAACCAGACAAAGAAAAATGTGAGGTGTACGACGTCCCTTCGTCTGTCTGTCTTCATTCCTTCTTGAACACAATGTAAATCAAATGATGTTCGTGATGGCCATGCGCTCGTTGCCCCTGCTTCTCTCCTGGCTTCCTTGACCTGCCCCTGATCCACCACCACGACTGCCAGACCCGGGCTGTGGGTAGAGAGGTTGTGCATATCCGCCTTGCTCCCTAGCCAACACTCCAACAAGATATTCCACCCTCTCCCATCCTCCCCAGTCTCTCGCTTCCAAGTCCGTCAACACAGTCGTACCCTCAGGTCCGCCCAATAACGTAGGACTTATTCCAACTTTTCCTCCCAATGCACTACCCGCAATGTTCATGCCCGTCTCGCTGCCAGCCCATACCCAACTGTTCTCTGTGCCTGCTTGCAAGTCCCCCGACACGTATGCCATGAGTTCTTCGTCCAGTTCTCGTTCTCCCCGATATCCTGGGCTTCCGATCAGGCATCCACCACGGCGCTTTTCGATCAGGGTACCAATAAAGAATGCCAAATTGCGTCCACATGCAACATTGACGTCTCGTAACGTGCCGATATTCGCTGCAGCTCTAATACAAGTAAGTGCTGCGTCGAAGTGGCCACCATAGAGTAAAAACAAGGTGCAGCGCCAGATGTGAGTACAAGTCATAGCGTTTGCGGTAGGTCCAAACGGCGGAATTGACGGATTAGACGGCGTCGAGGAAGCCATAGCCCGGGCGAAAAGATTTGTAGAGTCGAGTGCTGCGCGTATGCATTGCTCAATCGCATTAGCTCGTACTTCTGGAGGGCAGGAAGTCGTTAAGTTGTGGCGATGGAGTATTAAACGTGCATTCATCAGATGGCAGACAGGGGCTAACATCCGCGGGTCCAGAGGTTCTTGCGCGGTGATTTGACAAGCAGGAGGAAATGATGCCATACAAGCGCTGAAATGGGTATCGAAAGTAGCCAAAGTCGAAGGGGAAATGATGGGCGATTTGAGCGTTTTGATGAGCTGCGAAACAGCACGGACAACGTGAATGATGGGTAGGATGAAATTCGTTAGTGGAGAGACACCGTTAGGTACCATCATGCCTGCGTCGTGAATGTAATGATCGTCAATTGCGGCAGGGAGACTGATATCGCAGTCTGCATCTTCAATCAGGAGAGGGCGTCCGAGCTCTAGTGACATGTGCCGGTCCCAAACGTAGATCCCCCACCATACTCGACGTCGCATTTCACCCTCAATCATCGGCCATGGTCCCGTCTCGTTGTGTAGCCCGATGTCCTGAGAGATGCGAACTGCGGAAGCTAACCATGTCCATGCCGCAGATTTTAAATTTATTTCCGTGAGAAATATACTCACCAGAATAGCTGATCTTGCGTGGTCAATCACCTAAAGTGTAGAAAGTCGGAGTCAGCTCACTGTTTTCGTATGGTTCCGAAAGGAATGTGATTGCCAGGAGAGCACAGCAGGTAAGTAGACGCCACAGAAGCAGTGCTCAATACCAAACAACAGGGAAGAACACTATTCCAGGCCAAACTTACGAATTCGTCATTCCAGGTATCTATCAACATCCGAGATATTTCAATATACTCTTTTCCCTTGTGAGGACGATGGATGCTCACGTCCGAGCTGAAAAGCACTCCCACGGCTAAGACTGAGAAGAACAGTGAGCTCCAGACCGGTGGTACGCCATGCAAACTGCCGGCTTTGTAGACGGCCTCGTATTCCTGCTCGAATGTGGGCCAATGCAGGATCGGAATGAGCATATGTACTGACGCATAGTAAGAACCAAGCAAGTGATCGCAGATTGCCTTTGGTGGCAGGTCTGGACGAGGAGGATTGAAGTGTGCCTGCGACCCTATCTGACGGTAAGGTGCAGGTGGCTTGAATATACCCCGGCCAAAGTTTCGGATGTTTGAACGCACCCGCGAGAGATCTTGAGGGGGGGGTGGCCGTCCTTTTCTCTTCGGATTTGACCCGATCTCGGGCAGTTGGAGTGGCATTTGTTGAGGAGCGTCATTGTCAATGTCCATCTGGCCTTCTCTAACATTCAACATTGATCGCAAGTGCGTGTTCTCCCGTTTGACTTGTGCGATCTGCTTCTCCAAATCCTGCACTTGCTTTATAGATGACATGCGCCGATTCGTCTCCTTTGTGAATTGGCACTTCACATTCCGGCTCGAACATTCGGAACAACTTGTGGTCTCTGTTGCATCGCATTTGACTTTTCGTTCCCTGCATGCGTCACAGCTTGGATCCTTTCTCCTCTGACGATAGGCTCTCTTCGCCTGCAGATTCGCAGCCGACATCTGCCCACCCGATGCGCCCGGAGTGCCACTTGACGATCCTGTAGAAGCCATGGAATCCATTCCAGGAGGTCCTGGGGAGGTTGTCGCTGAGTGGTATGGATTTTGGAAAGAACTATGACCCATCGATCCTCCTGAGGGCAAATTCATATGCTGCTGTGGATTCTGCCCACTCATAGGTCGTGGAGAAGCTCCCATAAGCCCTCCGTCGTATGGTCCTGAGGTCCTTGGGGATGCTGCGGAAGAGACCGAGGAGGAGTCGTAGGAGGTAGTGGAAGGTATTGGAGATCTTGAATAAGTATTCTGTGTTGACCCCGCCATCTTGTGGGCGCGAAATCGGGTCTTTTATCCAGATGGACCTAGCCGTTGTCGATAGTCTGAGATAGAGGACCGAGGGAGTGGAAGTTTATTCAAAGTTCCAGCCTCATTACGAGATTTTACACGCTTGCCAACAATAATCGAAGAGAGCAGAACCAGCAACACACGCAACTCCGATGAGGGGAGTCCTAAAAGGCTCAGAGAACACGATAACCAGACTTTTGGGTAAGATAGGAGATAGGACCATTAACCAGACAATTCTGTAGTTTTCCTGCCCCCAGAATATGATGGCTGCAAGACACGCCGCCGGGCTGCAGTCTAGTGCAACGTCAGGGCTGCTATGTTCCGACGCAGGTCTGCAGCGTGGCCTGCCTTGGATGTTTTCCCCACTCTTCCCCCAAAAAAACACAGGTACCAGAATCGGCAGCTGATCCGTACTGGAAAGAATTGACAGTCTGTGATAGGCCTGGTCAGCTAGGTGCTTAGAGAGAACCTATCGTTGGTTGCGGAAGAAGTGCCTGTGTATGGTGTGAGGAGCATGTTGGCGCGGCAGAAAGATGTTGAGAGAGAGAAATGCCGACAGTGAGTGATGAGGATTTAAAGCAGTAGGATTTTCACTGGTGCGGGTTGGAGGAGGGTATATGACGGGAGCAAGCATTGGCCTCCGCTTTAAGGCTGATTGGGAGATCTGGAGTAGTAAAGTGCCAAGAGTAGCATTACAAGCATTTGAAGCAGATGTTTGCGAGACGGTCGTCAGCCCCGAACTCCTGTCTATCTACAACTGAGCACCCTGGTCGATCTGCTCAGAAAGTAGCGATGGCGTTGCCGCTGCTGCTGAATGGACCCTTGCTCTGTACGTTATTCCGCCATTTTCGACAGGGGAGTATGGTGCGTCAAAGGCGAAGAAAAGATGTTACAACGCCCCTTTAGTCAGAGACAGGGGACATCGCTTCTTCGGAACTACTTCAGAACTTCCTTTTGGGGGCACAAGGCAATTTGCAGACTTGCAATATGAATGCCGAGTCGGCAGAGACCTCTTCCAGACAGCGGGGCATGATATGCATTGCTCACAGGTACTTGTGAATTCAGAAGCAAGCAACTCGGTAGGAGCAGCCGACTAGGAGCAGCTCAAAGGCAGGGAATCGCCACATAGATTAAAAGACGTACCAGGAAGTTTGCTTGTCTGCAAGATGTGCGCTGAATCTCAAGATTTTACAGTGACCTTTCGTGACTACTTGCAGATTGTTCGGAAAGTGGCGTATGAGGCGCTCCTGCGAAGTTCACTGCAGACGTCCACCTGAAATCAATCCTCTTCTGGAAGTCTACCGTCGGGTTCGGCCCGTTGATAGGAGAAAGGGGGCTCAACGGTTCGGGCGTAGCGTTTGTCGAGTTGAACAATGACTTCTCGGGGAGAAGACCTTGCTGTGTGGTACTGTGGAATGAGTTCTGGAGAGATCCTGCCTCTACTCTCGTACGCAAAAAGCTGAAGTGACTGTCTTTGTCTCGTCTGTACGTCAGGATATGCAGCAGCACGTGTACAGCCCTGCGTAGTTGTCTTCGAAAGTTGCGGCAGTGGTGAGCATGCAATTGAGCAGGAGGAAATATGCATCCCAGTATTAAGGAGCCACTGGCAATGGAGGGAAACTTGTTGACAACGGTAGCGTACTCCGCAAGGAAATTTAATTGGCGATGCCGTGTTGATTCCTGGTTGCAGGAGTGATTGCTGGTACAGGAATTCGGAGAAATGGTCGTAAATGGTACAAGAGGTGGTACTTGCGATCCTTGTTGACTGCTAGATAACCTGGGAGGCGATGTTACCACAGGTCAGGGGGGGGGGGGGTTCGGAGGACGTCTCGACGCCTGGGACGCATGATAATATTATATGCAAGGTTGCCTTGGAGTGCATCTGCGTCTTTTCCTTCGGCAGGACCCTGACAAGGCGAAGCCGTTATTGACATGGGACAAGACCCATCTCATAAGGGTTTTAGATATGGCTGTCTCATCCGATTATTCCCTTCCCCTCCTGCCTGCGCTGTCACGAAGAGGGGCGGCCAGACCGAGCCCGCAGAGATTCCCTGTGCCCATTAGGGAAGTAGATAAACGTTTCCTGGCGTTTCATGTTTTTGGGTTTTCATCTAACGTCCTGCTGGGCGACACTTCCGCCCTGCTTTCCCAGTTAGTCGTGGATGAGGAGTAGCGATCTACCTAAATGGTGTCCGAAGCGCTGGAAGGGTTTTTCCAGTGCCATCCCCAAGAAGAGGCGGATCGGCTGGAGCTAGTGATGGTAAAAAGGAGAGTAGCAGCAAAAGGAAGGTCCAGTAAATCTTAGCGGCGACGTCGTAACCTTATTTCGTCATTTGCCGAACCCATGGGAAAGTTGGGAGGTGATCCAGCATCTTTTCGGCTTGTTTCAAGGACCCATCTAGAAAACAGCCCATGGCATGTTCCGCACGGGATGATGAGATGCTCTGCGGCAAGATGCCACACAGGAGCATGGGGCGGGGATGCGGACGGGAAGGTTGTTGTGGCTTAGATGAGACGGGGGTTAGAGGACCCTGGGTTCATACGCAGGACAGAGCTATTCGGATACCGGGCGTGTAAGGATACAGAAACGCTGAGCGCCAGCCAACAGAACTTCGAGAATCGGAAGACGGCCAGGTAAGGTTCAAGAGGAACAAGGACATCGGGCAGCTGACGGAGGCAACGCCCGCCAGGATGGTGCGCCGGTTCTCTGGACAAGTGCGGTGACTAAGCTTCGTTGGCGTATGGGAGGGAATGCCAACGGCACTCAAGCCTGCCTGCTAACGTGCCAGCTTTCTTTTCTTCTTAGCTTCTTGAGCTTGTCGAGAGATAAGTTAGATTCGGAGGAGTGCCTGACCTAGGTATCAGGGAGCATCTTTTCTAATTGAAAAATTAGCACTTTCGTTATTATTTTTCAAGTTTGCCGCCGCCAGGAAGACTCCCAGACCTGCCAACTACTAGTTAGTTGCTACCATTTGCCTGTTACCAGCCTGCTTGTCGCAAGCGGACCCTCTCACGCTAAGGTCGGCCTGCTGGCACACGCTGCAGATGCCATCCCAGACCGCGAGCCGACTGCCGCGAGCCTGTCAGAGATCGCCTGGTTCCTGGGGTTGCTTCCCATGCTTCCCATGCAGTGTCACCACAAGCGATATCATATTATATCGTCTTCTGTGTCCACGGTACCACAGCCTTGAGACTGTGGAAAACCCGCCTATTTTACCGCATGGCACGCTATATATTGAGAATGGCCATCTGCTCAGTGCACGAGGCTAATTTTCATCTGATATTACTGTTCTTTTAATTCCTTTTGAAGTGCGTAGTTCGTCTTTGTCTTGGATTGTAATAGCCGATAAGCCCTGGAACAGTGGGGGATGGCGAAGTGGTCCACCTTCGATTCCACCTAGGAATCCCCCCACCGGACCCTCACATGGCGTGTGTTCTTTCTCCGAAGCAAAGTGAAAAATAAATCTGGGGACGACACGCGTGCTCCAAACCTAGTTGAGCTTCAGTAATAATATCAGCATCTTACTAGTACTGTAGTCGCTGTTGCCGACAATTATTGCCGGCACCCTGGGCCAGAGATCCACCGTGCTATTATTCCCGCATGTTTCCCTCTTTTTGCTCTCGTAGGGGCTATAAATCCTCGGATGAACGCCTGCCGGTCGTGCATGTCTTTCTAGAAGAGAATTCGTTAGGAAACGGGCATTTAACGCATGATACCGAAGTGCACAAGTCCAAGGAGGCGCCGTCATGTTTCAGGCTTCGGTCTAGGGCCCGCAGGTCGTGACAGGTGCAACGGTGCCTATACTGCATGCTTCGCAACAGAAGAAACAGTACAGACATGTATAATTGACAGATATACTCGATCATACCTCTCTGCCTCTGGTTTTAATATAGTTAACGAACCACAAGTATATGTTGCATCCTCCTAGGATGCTTGTTGTGAAGCTGCAACATAGCTGTGGTTAAGCGAACTGTCATGCAGCCGGACCGATATGTGAAGATCAGCAAGTTTCTTGTTTCCAACATTTCCAGATCTCTAAAGACTCATATCCATGTCTTGTTAAGGTTCGTTCTACTGCAACAGTAGAATGATGCCATGCACCGTGACCCGATTGAGAGGCTTAGGAGCGATGCCTAAACCTTTCGGGAACACTACGCTAAGTCGGCCTTATCCGCTTCTGGTTGGGGCTTCAGAAACGATCCACCGAGGAGGAGGCAGGCCTTCCACAACCTGGTTCCGACGGCCGCAGTGTCGTTAGGGGGCTCTAAAGAGGATATCAAGGCGACAGGGCAGGCCTCCTCTGCCAGAAGGTTTTCAACGCATGGGAAATCTCCAACACAAAACGCTGATCGAAACTTTATTCCGCTTAGACTATGATTCTTCGGGTAGAGATGAGCTGACTGAGAGTTGAGTCAGATGGAGGAAAGAAACTCAAGTTGCCGAAAATGAGTGAATGCTATAGTCAACGGCATCCAGTAAAAGTCCTCGAAAGTGCAAAGGCTTTTGTGTCAGCATATCTATGACACATGCAATTGAAATGTGATTCATGGTCGGGACACTTCAAGTGTAGGTTGACGGCGTTGGGCGCGGTTGGAAGAAAAAGTTGAGATTGCTGATCTGGTGGTCGATGAGCTGTCACAGATAAAAAAGTTTTGGCCCAGAATCTAGAGACACGTGGAGGGTTAATCAGTTCCATGTCAGGTTCGATCCGCGCGACGGGGCGTTAGAGCTACAATCTCTATTCGTCGCTAGCGAAATAGGTTCGGAAACTTCGCCATAGCTTTTGGTAAGTGGTCCGTACACCTCGGTTTTGATGTCGCCTCTTCACAAACAACCCCGCTACTTGCTCTGTAAACAGCGTGCCTGTGGGGGTGACAATAGGCTCGGCATGCTCTGCACAGCCACGGCTGGCGTGGAATCGGTTCTGAGAAGAATCTAAGATGCTTCTCCTGGAATCCCGGAGGTGCTGTGAACCGTATCGCCAAAAGAAAACTGAGCTAGTCCAACGAGGAGCGTCGGTATGCCCATGAGCATTGCTTTATCCTGGCTTCTGGGATTTCTGTGAGCTCTGTGGCTTAATCCATGCGTGAAAGGTGGCTTGCCGAGTAACAGAACCCGGATCATGGGAATTTCATATGGAAATTTGATGCTTCGCAGGAAAAAGAACACGCTGCAAGGAACTTCCCAGCAGGGCGAAATGTCACTTCGACAGCGGAAATCTCCAGGGGTTCAGTCCCCACTTTCGTCGATCCCAGTGTCGACTAGAGCGGGAGTCCCCTGTACCCCCAAGTCATATCTGAAACGAATTGACTTATCACATCTGAACTGGATTTGTCCCGCTGTGGTTCTAGTTGGATTTACCCTGTGGAAGGCTAGAACAAGCAGCGGGAAGATATCCGAAAGTAAACACCTCGGAACTTGACCGATGTAGATTTTCCTTCATAATCCTGATGCGAGCACGCATCTGCATAGCAATTGAGAGGCGATCTGATCCGCTTGGGTTGGACCTTGTAGAGTATTCGTTGTTGAACAAGATAGCGGATCTGATATTGCCTATATTCAACGCCTCATACATCTTCGGAGAATCACTTTGCTCTAGGTTATCCACTCCTTGTTGAAGCCCAGCAGCAGACTGGAATTGCCCTTGGTCTTCGGGGTCGAACGGGGTCATTCTCCGTGATCCTTCGGTCGCAAATATCGGGCTGCAGGACAGACAGCTCCCAGAATAAACTCAACTCAGGATTGTGCGACTCGAAACAACGGAGATCCTCCTGTAGATCCGATTCGCAAACATTGCTGAAGCTGCATCGGATGTGGGCCAGAAAAGGAAGCTGTCGACTAGAGACGGCACGAGGACCCCTCAGGCGTGATTGATCTGCCATCATTTGCCTCGGATACAGAACTGTAGGAGTCAATGTCGCCGTCACTCCCCGTGAGCCTGAAGCACCGAGATTGAGAAGCAGCATATGTGGACTCCAGGGCAGTCATTTTGAGGCATGGAGCTGTCAACAATGCAATATTTGATCTTGCGCGTCGTTACTTTAGAAGTTTTGCAGATGGAACTCTGAACCTGTCGGAGAACGGCGATGTCCCTTTCACCGCCTCGGCAGAATAATATTTCTTTCGAATTTGGTCGTCATCTGAATTTTGCGTGAAGAGAATTCACTGAAGTGGGTGTCTCCATGACAATTCACCGGGATCAGTCCGATGTAGACTACCATACGAGTCAATATAACGGTATTTGCATTTCGAATTATTCTTTACAGTCAATTGATCAGGTATTATTTTCTCTACTGTTCCTGCAGTGCCACAAATTTTCCTTTGAGTAACGACACGACTTCCCAACTTACAGCAGTCAAGATCTGGCACAGTTAGAGACAGTTCATTTGAAGGCAAAAGCTTCGAAGAAGACACCAGATATTTCATCCAAGTATCATATCTCACCTTGCGATCGACCGCTGGGTCACGAACCTCCTGGGCTCCAACCCCTCCCCTCCTCAAAATGACGGAGGCTGCAATTCAGCAATGTCTCCATGACCTACCGAAGTGCGAACACCATCTTCACATTGAAGGCTCCTTGTCACCAAGCCTCCTTTTCAGACTCGCAGATACCAACAAGATCTCCCTGCCAGCCATCGAGACAGACCCCTCATTCGCATCCCCAGAAGCTCTCGAAGGCCGATATACTCGCTTTACCTCCCTCAATGACTTCCTCCATTATTACTACATTGGTATGTCCGTGCTGATCACCACCGCCGACTTCGAATCTCTTGCCTATGAGTACTTCGCCCGGGCGCACAACGATGGAGTCCATCACGCCGAGATCTTCTTCGACCCCCAGGCCCACACATCGCGGGGTATCGCATACGAGACTGTAGTGGCAGGACTGGGCATGGCGCAGAAGCGTGCAGAGAAGGACTTTGGGTTGACATCGAAGCTGATTCTGTGCTTCTTACGCCATCTTCCAGCCAGCGATGCGAAGGATACATATCAAGCAGCAGAGGCCCTCGGTCACTTCTCCAGTGGTGTCGTGGCTGGTATTGGGCTTGACAGCAGTGAAGTTGGATTCCCACCGGAGATATTCAAAGAGGTCTACGAGTCTGCGAGCAAAGCTGGAATTCGGAGGACAGCCCACGCCGGTGAGGAGGGCGATTCTACGTACATCTCGCGGGCTCTGGACCTGTGCAGCACAGAGAGAATTGATCACGGGATTCGGCTGGTCGATGATGAGGCTCTATTAAAGAGAGTGGCCAAGGACAAAACTCTAGTTACGATGTGCCCCTTGAGCAACGTCAGGCTCAGGTGTGTGACCAAAGTTGCGGAATTGCCCATCAGAAAATTCTTGACGGAGGGTGTGCGTTTCAGCATCAATAGTGATGATCCAGCTTATTTCGGTGGATACATATTGGACAACTATATCGCGGTTCAGGAAGCTTTCCGTTTGAACTTAAAAGAGTGGAAGTTCATTGCTGACGGGGCCATTGAAGGAAGCTGGTGCGATGGCGAAAGGAAGCAGGTCCTGCTTGAAAAGGTTGAGCAATGGGCTGAAAGTTATAAAGGCACTCTGTGAGAGTGCTACGTGACAATGCCACTACACTGTACTATTGTACTAGACTGCATTTTACAGGAGTTATATATCGCATGGCTCTTCAGGCTACTGGTCAAAATAGTTATTAGATATTATTCCTCCATAATATACGCGACCATCTAGCTGGTTGCTTCAAACGTATCTATATGAAAAGTACTTGGTAGGAATTCTTGCTGGTTCGCGCGTATCATTGTGAAGGCTGGTGAGAATCTATCTATCTATACCTTGCCTTCCGCCCGTAATGATACAGCGATCATGGAAGCCGAGCCGCTCTTCTTCAATCGTACCGTCCCTTGTGCAAACTCACTGGTGTGATATACATCCTCTGGTTATCGTAAGTGACTATCCCGCCTCACATGTCGGTGCTGACTTGAATTTGTTCATTGCAATGACACTTCGGCTCGTCAAGAAGGTAATGCCCTCCATACCTAACACCAAGGCCATCGTGTTATAACGGCGGTCTCGCGCCATTATGATATCTGATGGTGAAGCAAATATCCAAACTTCAGTAGTATACAGACTGCCCGTTTATGTCTACTCAGGTAGTCAGTCTAGCTCCCTCCAAAACGCTCCAATTGCTTAGGGTGCCAATTCCGCTAATTCAAGAATATTCGTGGAAGGCGCGATGACGGTGATTCATCTACATCACGGAAGAGCATCAGTTCCACATACCAGGCACTTATCTGTCGATTGATAGTCTGTAGATTGGTCGAACAGCATCATTCGCATTTGATGCGGCAAACTGAGAAGAAGTGTCGCTTAATCGCTTCGCCCCACCTTTTCCTCCCGAATCACAACAAAGGCGTAATATAGAACTTTGAGTGACTGAAGCGTGGCTAGTAGAGCGTCACGAGCAATCGATGAAGCGAAACGATCACTACTATAATTGGGAGATATACGTGCGCTTCATAATTTCATGGTCTCTTAGATCCAGGTATCATACCGGTAGTCCGGTTAGTGGTAGCTCGTGGTAGCGTGTATCGTCTGGAAACCACAGCAGGAACCACCCAGCCAGTTCAGATCACGATGCGCTACGGTACGGTGGTCAGTTCAGATACCAATTGCACTGTCCCAATTTCTTAAGCAACTCTTCTGATCCCCTTGTGCTAAGACTTTCCTACCACACACAAATATTTTTTATCCCCAAGCGCTCACCCAAGATTCAAATGAGAAAACTCCTTGTATTCGATCAGCACAAGCCAAAGCATCCTTATCTAAAGCAAGCATACCTCCTGAATCACCAAGACCAAGCATTCCCCAGTCTCGATACCACCACAATGCCTCACGCCTCTGGCTACCAGCACTCTGACATTCTCCTCTCTAAAAAGCCTTGGGATCAAATGTCTCCCTGCCAAATAGCACAGCTTAAGAAAGCACGTCAAGAGAAGAATCAATACGAGGGAGTCTTTCATGCTGGTACCCCAAGCAGTTCAGAGCCACTTAGCAATGTCGTTCCTGCTTCACGATATAAACGAGCTACTAAGCGACAGCGAGCAAGATTGAGCGATCCCTTGGCAGGCATGTCTCAAGGTGGCCCAAATGTTACAGCGTCTCGCAATGATCAGCGAATTTCGACAAAAAAGCCAACGATTAAAGAAATGGCGATCCCTCACCCGAAAACCGCCAACCCCGCTGAGATTACCTCTTCGGTCGGCACATGTGCTCCTACCAGCAGTGGCCCAGTCTCCAGCAAAGGTACTCTGTCAAAATCAGAGAAGTCTTCGGCCCCTTTACAAGGTCAAGCTGAAAATTCGACCCAAGATATGGAGGGCACTGGCTCTCAAAGTTCGGCCAGACAAGCACCAACGTCTCCCACATCACTCGCGGCAGCGAACGACTCGTCTCATGATATTTCCCACACAACTAAGACCGGTGAGCTTCCGGAAGCTGCCGGCATGGTTTCAATGTTATCACAGGATACTGTGAGCTTGTATGACGACAATGAGTATCTCATATCATATCCTACAGCGATAGACGTTGACTTGGCAAATTTCAACTTTTCAGTCTCATCAGTAACCTCCGAAATTGCTGATCATCCAACGCTAACAAAAGGAACCAAAAGGAAGGCTGACGTCGAGGCCGCCGACATCGATGCGAACCAAGGGGAGACCAAGAAGATGCGACCAAATCTTGATGGCCAAAATTGCGGACAGATGCCGGTCCGGCTGCTTAATACTACAACCACTTCTAATGTCAAAAAGACTTACCAGAGTCCATATCTACCGACCTATAACAGGCAATTTGTACCACCCATTGCAGCCTTGCTCGCAGGTGGTCAGAATCATTTCTCAGGCACGCAGCCATCCTTTGGGACTTTTGGGCCTGCCCCTCAAACCACTAAGCCTGCTCAATCTCCAACCCCAGCTGTGAATCTAGAAGGGGTAGTTTCTCTTGGATTTCTACATGTGGCACAAACTGTTCAACACATCAACCAGGGCAACGTTACGTACAACATTGGAAAAATGACCAATGTACAGAACCAGTACAGCGGCCAAATACCACAGCCCCCGAATCATCAACATCAGCGGAACAACTTTCAGCAACCTATGACACCTCAGGTCCATAATCCAAGCACTTCTGAAAAGGTGGGTTCTGACGATACCTTCAAGGACTTCCCTGATTATGCTCCTTATCACTCTGATCTATCGTCCTTGCTACCGAATGTCGGTATGATTCCCAACAATACAAATCTTGCTTTCAATGATTCTCCTGGTTCTCCAAATCATTTTCAGGGAATGGACGGACACTTCTCAAATCGCCTGCAGCAAGTCCAAAGCCTACAACCAACGAGCTCGGTCAACGCCTCCAACATTCCTGAGTGCGGCGTTGATAAAGCTGCGAGATCTTCGACCATACAGCGGCATATGGCCCCTGTTCAGGACATGGCTACTACCTACGATACAACGCCTACCATCCCTCCGTATGAAGTCTATCCAGGATATTCGGGCAACCTCCCGAATGACATGTCTGCTCTTCCTGGTGATATGGCTATACCTCCTTTCGACATGGTTGCGCATCCTGTCAAGCTAGCTGCGGGATTCTCGATTCAGGACACTCCTCAAGAGCACAAAGAACCGCATGTCCCTGGAAGCGAGCTCGGTCCAGATTTCAAAGAGCCTATCAGCCCCAGCAGCCAAGTGCCCGACTATTCTTCGACCCACAACCCAAGGGATATGCCTTACCACGTATGGCAGCAAGGCAAGGATCTCTTACACTCAACCTATCATAGTCTCAAGACGCTTAGCCTATTCTCCGTACAAAGCTTTACACGGACACGACGTTTCGACCCTGAAGAGCTTAAATGGCTAGAGGAACGAGCTAAAGAGGGGAAGCAAAGGCATTCTTCTGAATTGGAACCAGTCTCCCTCGAAGATTTCACCTACCAATTCCGTCAACGATACTGCTGGGCTCCAGACTCCGACCTGAAGTGGAGACTCAACGATACCCTTCTAAATCTACAAGGGAAGCCGGGCTATTACCGAGTCGGTCGCTGCGCGAACATGCAGCCATGGATCGTCAATCGTCACTGGCAGACGGTCTATTTAGAAATGCGCCCAGGAATCTCTGATCTGATGGCCTTGGACCATGCTTATTGGCTCGATTGGAGCGACAGGTGGAAGTTGTCTGTTGTTAACAAGAGTAAAGCAGATCGAGAATGGGCTATTGAGAATTATGAAGACTGGATAAAGAACAGAACAGAACCCTAAAACCGTGAATTGATTGATGATGGCCACTAGACCTGGTATTTGTTCTTCGCTACGAGGTTTTCCTTTCTTTTCTTATGTTTGTATACATTTTGTTCGAAGCATAGTTTATAGTAGAAGCTGGTATCAGGTGTAGGTTCGGGCCGGTACAGCAGGTTCAGAACAGCAGTAGTTTAGTATCGTAGCGTAATTAATATTCAGATTACCAAACAGATCATTTTGATATTATGCCGTAACGGCACGTTCCAGGTCAATTCCGTTTGGAGTTCTTTCGCCAAGATCCTGCGGAAGTGTTATCGAGGAGAATCCAGAGTCACATCGAATGACTCGCTTTGGCGACGGAAGTCCTGCAATGGTTCGCGGAGTTGTCCGTGATCAAATACATCAAATTATTGAGGTTTAAACCGAGAGTGGCCTTGGAAGCTGAAGATGCTCCTAATGTTGATGTTGGCAGGTTTTGGTATTTGTCTCTTCTTGAAGCATACATGCCTCCTTTTTACTTTGCTTCGATACACTTGGAAATCTTTGCCCTCTGCCCCTCTGCCCCCCTGCCCCGCATAGATCCACACCACAATCAATTTTCGGAATTTCTAGCTTCAATATGTACCCAGATTAGCATATCTTTTACAAATCAGCAGCAAGTCAGCTGTTCCAGGCGTTTGTGGTTTAGTGGTAAAATCCATCGTTGCCATGAGACTCTCTTATGAGTGATCATAAGTTGGAGTTCCAGTGTCGATGGGCCCCGGGTTCGATTCCCGGCGAACGCACTAATCTTTTTGGCTTTATTATTAGGATTTTTTTTTTGGTAACAGCTCGAGATGATATTGCAAATATTTATCTGCCTTGAAAAGCGTTGACTCGGAACAGCGAACAGGCTTTCCTTTTTTAGATAAATCTGGAATACTTGTTTTACAACTAGATTCAATAGATGAACGAGAAGCGAGTTCTCGGAACTCTGTTATACTGACAGGCTGGCAAAAGCTGGTGCTTAGATTTTCCGGTCCAGCAAGAGCTTGAACCGGCATAGGAACATCATGAAAATAACAAGTACCATAAGTCGCAAAGCGATTACAATTTCATTTTTGATGCTTCAGAAATTCTTTTGATATATTTGGAGCCTTTATAATATTCTTCAGACACTTTATGATTTTAAGCTCGCGTAGGAAAATTCTTCGAGAAGAAATTTCCAATGTGGGTCATCCCGCAAACAAGACTATATAGGAAATTGTCCGACGGCAAAAACTGTAGCTCCGCATTGAAAACAAAGAATTGGACCAAAAGGAGATAATACACAATGAATGAGAAGACGATCGTTTGGAACATTACGAAGTGAGTAGTGTATTATGCAGATTAATAGTCAATGCGGCCGTTGGTGCAGAGAAATTCCCAAGGTGGTCCTAATGAGCTTCTCCATTGTACAAAAGGAGAATCTACAAAAATATGAGAAGCTCCAGGTATACACCTGGGGCCATGAACTCAAGAGAAACCTCTCTGACGGGGAGTCGAACCCCGATCTCCCGCGCTTTGTCTGTTATGACAAGCGGAAATCATGACCGTTAGACCATCAAAGATGAAGCTGTTGTAAGCTGATTGGACGAAAGAGGCTTACTTGGTTACATAGAGCAGATAAAACTTTGCAAGCTATGTGGTTTTTCTTGTGGGGCAAAAAGCGTCTTGACAAAAAGCGGTGAACAAGGGAGGCGGAAGTAGGTAGCCGAGATTCTCTACGTTCTCCCTGCCATCCAAAGCTGCAAATCTAGAGATAATAATGCCAGCATTGCACATTCGATCGCATTGAGATGAGTATATACCAGGATTGTCAGTATGAAGTGTGGAAGTCATTTATTAGACAGAGTCCTGCTTCGGGTGGGGCGTTTAAGTCGACCCGCGGTTCGGAGAATTTTAAGCGAGACTGTAAACAAACACCAGGATTAGAGTATTTGCTCCGCCTGATTGATTCGAAGAGGAGACACAAATAGCAGTCTATTCCGTTATATCAATAGAGTTTTCGACTACGATCTCAGGGTGAAGTCCACGTTTTAGAGGATACTCACAAGCTACTCACCAGCGATGACCGCGAACTCAACAACTTGTTTTTATTCTCATCATCTCATGAGGATATACGTAGGCATGGTTCGTAATGTGTTTTTCCTCTACTTAAATTCGTAGTCTCATATTAATATAACATGGAAGATAATGGCGAACCTTTGGAGTTAACGATACATTACCAGTAGCAGGTGTCCGCCTAGGAGCCAAGTTCGAGGCTGCGTCTGTGCTATGATTTTGATTACCTCGATTCCTTGGGATCGTGCATCGATTTGAGCAGCGTAGACTTGAACATGAACTCCGCAAGATACTGTAGTGCATTCACTCCGTATAAATTATAGTAATTCGCCTCCGTAGGAACGTTCCCGAAACTAGGTCGTTTCATACAAATGTGAATGCCTCATTGTAAGATGCCTGACTTGGACTTTCGACAAAGATTCGAGCACAAAAGGAGCGAGCACGATAGGAGCTTGGAGCTTGAGACCCGGAGAGCGAATATCGTCCACCAGTTCTGACTTTCTCTGCATTTACGGCTGAAAGAACCTAGGTTCGATACCCATTGCTCAACATCCAGAATTTGCACGTCGACATCTTGGAAAGGGAAGCACTGCTTGCAAGCTCGAAACAGCGACCAGCCCGGCCTCCCAGTCATCCAATACCAACATTCACCCTCTCACCCACCGAAGCAAAACTCATATCTCCTTCTCGACGCCGACCACTCCTCGAAATGTGCAATTACGCAACCCTCACCTTCACACACTGCAACTGCCAAGAGGTATCCCTCGAAAAGCAATGCACGCACGCCAGACAAAGTGGGATGAACTGTCTCTATCGACCACAATATGATTTCGGCCCGGGCGTCGAGGCCAGCAGTCCAAGCAACCGGGCACGAAAGAGAGCCAGAAGAGAGAGTGAGGGAAGAGGAAAGAAATATAGGCTGGTACAAGGAGAGTGCGAGTGGTGCAATGGAGATTACTGGGGATATCCCGAATAGGTTGGAGTACTGATTGCCTATGGAGCGCTGGGGCTCGGAGGAAGGTGGACATTGAATACTCTTGCAAAATGTGTGGAGGTTTTTGCACTTGCGGGCTACATCTGAGGTATGAAGGACATGGGGAGCAAGTAGGTTCTTTTCGTCGAAGACAACTTTCACGGACTTGAAGGAGCCCAACGACATCTCCAGCTTCATGGGCACCTGCGAGACCCCGCAACCTTAGACTCATGTAGGCTAAAGACTACAGCTGGGTACATGTCAGCCACTCAAATCTGGCGTTGCACCCAACAACGGAAGCAAAATCAGACTCACCTAAATTGTTCATGTAACCTCATACCATCACAAATATCTTCCACCAAGCATCCATCATGCAATCTCAACCATCCAACTCGGTCTGGATATATTAGCCTCCCAGGCGACACTCTCAACCACTCTCCCTTCCCGGCACTCATACTCTGTCCCCCACCCTATCTTATCATATCTTTTAGAGCGCACCCCGCGAAGCCGTGGCCATTTTTAAAGACACCGTAGACCCGTACCACAGCCGGTGTTCTCATCCGAACTATTTACGACTCGCCAACCACCACATCAACTAGCAACGCAGCCCCTGGATTCCACATTCGTCACACGCTACTATTCAAGCCATGAGATCCACTGCAAAATGGCTGGAAGACTCCGGAGCCATTGTTAACAATACATCTGAGGGTAGATAGCGATATGTAGGCCATTCTTGCACAGAGAGGTTGCAGGCAGTGAAGGCCGGGACGTGGATGTTCGTTTGCAGCCAGCCGGAATAGGTACAGAACCGAGTGAATGACTCATGCCAATCGCAATAACAGAGTGCGTTATGAAGTCATTCAAATAAGATATTGTGAGAAGGAACATGGGCTTGGGACAAAGTAAGAAGTAATTAATAGCCGGTTCTGTTTGGGCAACTATGAGAAAACTCACTGGCGTAACCAGAAGACGTGGAAAATAGCTGAAGAAGCACACGATCCCATGCAAAGGCTCAGCTGACGCCGCAATCCAGTACGGGATAGCTATCCCAGTCAGCCGTGTAAATTACCAATCTAAGGAGGCACAAGTGTCGATCTGAATGTCCATTTACAAGCCACTCATATCACCGGAAGCACATGTCATAAACCAAGATAGCCCTTCAACGTTATCAAAACACATCTCAAAATTCTCAATTTCCATTCCATTCCTATCATTGATCCGCCTAAACACCTTCCTACCAATGCAGTGATGCATGATTTATGCTCGCTCTGGAGCGCACGCACGCTAAATTTTACGAAGAAAACAGCCTCCTCCCACCCTTGCTTGCTTGCTCTTGCTGAAGAAACGAGCCTGACATATGAAACCATATGACAGGACAAGACAGTAATTATTAACACAAAAGGGACAAATTTGGTTGTTTGATCGACGAGATCTGGTATCTGGGTGAGGTATGGTAGGTAGGTAATGCCTCCGCTTCCTCGAGAAGGGAGGCGTAGAGAAAGCTCAAGAAATTACGTATGCAAAGAGGTGATGGGGCAGATCCAAGTATTTAGTAACACGTACGCTAGGTGTGTAGTGACAAGGTGTATAGACAGGAAAGCAGTCGGTATATGACGGGAAGTAGCATGAGTTTGAGTGACAGTCAATATTGCCAAGGAGTGTGTCGATTGTGTCATCATTGGCCGTAAGCGGCCCAAGTCCGGTGTGCGTCTTGCAGGACTACAATCTGATTAGCTAAGATCGAAGCAAGTTATGTCGAAGAAGCTTACTGTTCAAAATCCTCCCCTGACCAGCACGATCCTCACAAGCGACCTGCAATCCACCGCCCTCAACGAAGTCCAAAACAACACTGTTCGGCAGCTCCTGCATCTCTACATCCGGGATGGAAGGTGTTCTGAACTCGCTTAAGTGAAAGCGGCGAGTGGCCCCTGCATTGGATTTATCCCGTCCATTTCCATGAGAGCTCAGGGCAGGTGAGATGATGAGGAACCCTTGTGAATCAAGAAGCATCGATCTTCGCTTCCAGAGCAAGCTGTCGGGAAACTGAACGTTCACGTCGCCAATATCGACATTGTTAGATGACATAGAGTTGTTGGAAGGGTATGATGAAGTCATTGACCGAGCATCACTGTTGTGGAGAGGCTCTGACTCTTCTCGAACGGTTGGGGAGATTGCATGTGCAATGGTTTTGCGGCTTGCCGATATCCCAGAAGACATCCGTCGCATCATACGGCTTGCTCTGTTTGATTTCTTCTCAGCCTTCTCATCACCAGTCGATGATGTCGAGCCAGCTGTGGGAGGCGGAGAAAGGGACTGTGAAGGATCCCGACTAGAGGTTGACACACGACTGCTGATAGACATAGGTCGTTGATGTGCTGGAGAGGCATGAACTGATGGTGGGCGTGACGATGATCTTCCTGATGGGGATGGTGCTGCTGTCTCGATAGTGACTGATCGTCGACGTTCAGAAAAGGAGGAACGTCGATCGCTGATCAGGTCCTTGATGATGGTTATCGAAGACCTCCTTTCCTTCGTCGTTGTTGCCTTAGAAGAGGTTGAAAGGCGTCTCTCCTTCGAAAGTCGCCGTTCTTGAATTGTCTCTTTCGGTGGCTGTACAATCGCTTTTTGATGATCTATCACTAGCGGTGATTGTTTCAAGTCCAGAGGAGCGTACTCCGAAGGATCTTTGCCAAATTCTGATTTTGAAGGAAATGGCTGAGAAGGATCTCGTATGATCCTCGCCGTCACGGAAATGGATTCGGGACGAGATCGAGTGGGCAAGTTGGTTGGAACCCCTCCTGAAGTGAAAGCATCCAGCCTGTTTCTCACAGAACCAGATCTATCCCGCGGCTTGATGGTTTCTGGCGACGACTCCGGGGAGTTTGATGGTGAGTTCCTCGTCAACGAGTTCGCTCTCTCCGCAATAGATGGCGACTTACCACGCACACTTCCTTTCCGCACTGAGAAGAAAGCGGGCGATGACCCTGGTGGAGGGCCTGTCGTTCCAGTAGGTGTTGCGCCAGGCGCCAAACTTTGCAACTTTTCTAGTGCCTTGATCCTTTGCGAAATGCCAGAACCCAGGTTAACTTTCTTAGCCAGGGGTTTACTTGGCTGCTGATTAATGCGATTCAAATATGCTGCACCAGCAGACACAGATCTCGACGGTGGGCGGTCAGCGGAGGGTGGCTCCAAAGTATCCGATTTCTCCTTCCGCAAAGGTGTTGAGAATACTCGTGAAAATCTGCTTTGCTCGCCCTGTCTCTTCTTTGGACTTGGGAAAACAGGGCTAACAGGCGACTTAGAGACAGATATTGGTTGGGCCTCTTGCACCACTGCTGAAGAGAGCTCTTCCATAAGATCATCGTCTGAGGAGAAATTGGCCTCGGAGTTGGTGCGGCTTCGTCCAACGTTTTCGAGGTCAGTCCGAATGGGCTCGACAAGTCCTTTTCGTCTCAGTCTCTTAGAGTGGATGTCCTGATTCTCGTCGCCAGTTGAGAATGTACTACCAACAGGTGACTTCTCAGATGCAGGAATTTCCGCATCATGAACCGCCCCGGAAAATTCTCGACTTGGTAATTCATTTCTTTCATCCGGGTCCTGAACATTGAATCGTGACGTAGGAATTTTCATGATCCTTGACGGTGAGAGCGGCTCATCCTCTCTTTCTGGTACAGGCTCAGCTGTTGCCTTCTGAGCTTGACTGCGCGTCACTTCCTGGGGGGATCTAAGAGGCGAGCTGACTTCAATTTCTGGAGTACTTGACGCCGAAACAACAACTTCACTTTGCTGAATCGCCGGTTCTACTGTTTCCTGTATTGACTGAGCTTCTGGCGTGGATTGCTCTCCTGCGATCTCCTTCTCCTCTACTACCGGTGCGACAAGTGCTGGAGTCTCGGTCCACGTCTGTAAAGGATTGTACACCGTAGGCGAAAGCTGTTCAAGCTGTTCTTCCGCAGGTCCCAAAGACGTCGTAAGAGCGTTGCTGTTAGCAGTTGGCGTGGTATCCTCGCTTTTGGAAGCGACTTCTTCCACTTCACTTTCCACATGCGGCTCTCCTATAATAGGCTGCTTGAGGCTATTATGAACGGTCTCATCAGTGGATTCCGATATCGACGAGGCCCTGGTCGACTCGGCCTTCTCCGAGGGACCCACAGGGGATACCGGATAAGAATCTGATCGTGTTGCATCCGATTCGTCTGTCCTCAAAGTTGAGCTGGCATCAAATGCGATCCCTGAATCATCCGCCTTCGCAAGCATATCCAGCGTGGATAAATTATCATCAACATCCTTCCGTACTTCGTTTGACATTGTGTCGTCCTGGCTAGTTGGGCTCGCCAGAGTCTTTGGCAATTCCTCGGATACGGGTTCACTAGGCTTCACGGCTTCTATTTTCTTCTTATTTCGAAGTTGCATCGCTTTCATCAACCGCGCCTTCTCCGGGGTTATGATAGGCTGTCTAGGGCCCGTACTGGAGCTAGGTGATGTCAAAGTAGGCGATGTCAACGATTCTGAGCCTGTATTTGGCCGTCCGCCACTGGTGTGCGGCCGTGTTTGTACATTCTGCGTCGGCGAAAGCATTGAATCTGGCATGGGAGGTGGTGATATTGTCATCGTAGGAGGCTCTGCAGGGTGGACCGACTTCGATCTGTCTTTCTCTTTCTTGGAACCCCTAGAAAACAGTTTCAATCCTGCCGGGAGTGTCGAAACTGGACGATAATATGATGCTGCTCCAGAAGTATGCGGTCGTCCTCCAACATCCAGTGATGGCCGTGGCCCTAATTTGACCTTAGGTCGTCCGTTCGAGCCGTACGACGACAAGGTGTAGAGATCGGGTCGCGTAGACTGCGAAGATTTCCGTCGTTCTGTCGGAGAGTATGGCCTGGTATCGTGTCCTTGCGAATCCTTTAAAGGGGAAGCATATGAACCAGCTTCAGTGACCACAGAATTGAAGCTAGTGGATGGTGGAAGACCACTTGGTAGATCTGGTTGCAGTGTAGACTCTGGCAGGGGTGCTTGTGTCCCCGAGAGGGAAGTTGTTGTTTTCGCGGTAGGGGGTCGCTCTTCTGGCACTGTTGATTGTCTCTTTGCTCGGGTTTCTTCCTCAGCATCTTCCGCTATTTCCATCAATCGTCTCCGCCGTAAGGAACTCGTAGATGAAGATGTGGATCCGGACGCGGTATGTAGAGAGCATGCGGCAGAGAGGGTCGTGTCTCGCAGTTCCTTCGCAGTGGTGATGGGGAATACAGTGTCATGGGGAGAAAATCGTTCTGTGACCGCATTGAAGTGTACGGTAACTCGAGCTACGGAAATGTTTAATTAGACCAAGGATTGTTTGTTTCACCCTTAGATAAAGACTCACCTTGTATCAATCTAGAGCATTCCTCCGGTACATATTTAATGACCACGTTCCTCCTCCTATACCGCAGAAATCCAAACAATGGAGAAGGCTCCTCGAACTGTGCAATCGCGTTTCGAATTTCTACTATTCCGCCATTTCCTCGACCAGACAATTCGACCTCGTCCCTTGAAGCATATTTGAGGAGGAACCTGTGAGTTATATTTGTAAGTATTTGGTTGTTCAGTGCACTGCGCCCGTCGCAGCTTTAGAGCTTACCATCCTCCCGGTTCTGCTACCGCTGCATCATGGGCCTCTTTGATCTTCGGATCGTCCAATCCATTCAGCGACATTGCCCTGCGATTGTGTTCTACCGTGGAATATCGTGTTGCTTTCGTTCGATCTTAAGGCCGCTAGTATCTCTGGATTCGAGTTCAGGGGTAAGCTGAGGCCGGAACATTGATACGGCGAATGGAATCCAGCTCCTCTGCCGTTGGCAGACTCTGGACGTGAGATATCCAAAACAAAGGACTGTGGTTCCGTGAAAGGGTGGGGAGACGACCGTTGTCTGTCTAATGTGCGTTGCTGCAGATTTCAACGGTGAAGATGCTCCGGATCACTTTTTGTTTTGTTCCCCTGGAAAAAGGAACCCCAATTGTCCAGTGGTCGGGGTTAGCGTGACGCAGGGGCGGCCCTTTAATTAGGTGGGTTGGGCTGCTAGCCGATGTGATGGAGACGACGCCTCGTTTGTTGACGCCGACGGCAGCCAGCGCGAATATATTGATTTCGATGGTGTTTTCCACAAGAGATGGACAGATCTGGAGGTGAGTTTGGTGATGTTCTGCATAAGAGTCCGTTCGTTTCATTGATTCATGCACAGCGTGTTCTCAGAGGATGCAACACTCGGCCCTATCAACCGCTTTGACCTCCCACCCTTCCTTCAAAGCGCACAGATCTCACCTTCCAAATGGCTCCTCAGACCAATAGGAGAGGTGTCTTGAGGCTTCTGGACTTTCGATCTATCTCGGCCCCTGTTGATTGGCAGCATTTAGATCATGTGAAGAAGTACCGTTGCATGTTTATGGTTCGGACGATAGATTGCATGTTGGAACATCAAGGCTTAAGACTTCAAAACAAGGCCACAATCCGGGGTTAACTTACTGAAATGAACGTTAATTCAACAGCGGAGCCGAAGCATCGCTTGAAAGATCACGATATCTGCCAACTCACAAGATAAGATTCAAACTTTACGGCATTCACAGCATCGATATGCAGCATTTGCACGGCAATCTCACATGAACCGAAAGAAGTATCACAGTAGAGCCTTAATTGGGCATCAGACGATCTTTGAGGAAGAATCTTCATGATACCAAAACAAAGTATTGACAACTCATGCAGCATCGAACTTTAACGGATATCCAAGCATGCTCCCTGACCAAGCTTCTAGAGCCACGTCGTCTTTGAAGTAGCACATCTGACAAGGAATTCCATCTCACCTTTAATCACCATCCTCCGAATCCTCCACCTCCCCATCTCGCACGACTAGCATACCCATGTGCTGCCTCGCTATGGCTCATCCATTTTGACTCGGGATCAAGACGTTTATCGCGTGGTTTGGAGCAAACCTTGATTCCCTCAAAGTAGCAGTCTTTCACATAGTCACATTTGAAATATCCACATAGTGCATTGCCCTTTTCGCTAAAGGTGATTGAGCGAACTGCTCTGTCTGCATTGACTTGAATTTCGCCTTCTCCAGTCTCATGACCACGCCATCGGTATCTCCATGTTGGTCTTCGTGCTGTTGGCTGTTCGTCGGAACGTAGATGGAAAACCTCCTCTGAATATTTTCCTGTATCATCTCTGGCAGATCGAGGATAGATGTCCATCTGTAAATCGCCATCGTTGTCGAGGTCCTCCTGCTTGCGCTTCTTCGATTTTTCCGATTCCATCTCAGACTTTGGAACCCTCGATGGTCTCTCGAATCTCATGATACCCTCTATGGCATTGAAATCGAATGCACCATATAATTGTCGTTTACCATTGCGGATCTCGAGATATATGTCTAATGTCAAGGAATGGCCGCCCCATTGCTCTTCAATATCACGACATCTAATCTCATAAGACCCTCGGACATCCCAAGAATTGGTAGCAGATTGTTTCGAAGCCGACGCCTCCTTTTCCACTCCTGGCGGGGTGTCATAAGCTGGCAAGGCACTTTTCCTAGCTGTTTGTTTCGGCCTAAATCCTTCTGGTCTGGGTGTATGACCTAGCCGCAACGGCGATCTCATTCTTGGAATGGCTTTCTTCGAAGCTGGAGGTTTAGTTTCCGGCTTGGCTTTGGATAATGGTGTAGTATTGACCTTTCTATTGAGACTAGACGAAGATGCTCCCTCTGCTGGTCTCACGGTAGACTTGGCGTCCTTCTTCGTCATGGCTGCTGGCTTAGGGCTTTGCTGAGGTTTCTCTTTCTCGGCAGAGAATGTCTGCTTCGATCTCACGACTTCTCGCTCAATATCTCTCATCTGGTTCCAGACAGCGTCCCTCGTACGTCCAATCACAACCCAGCGATCTGGACTAGGGTTCTTGTTTGTGGTCCATGGGGCATCAACAGATACGGATTCGAGTCCCATAGCTTCTGCCGCATCAGCTATAGCCAGACGCTCATCAGCTCCAATTTTGAGCACCACAATATCCATATTCGCTGGTCGACCAGAACCGCCTTTGGGAAACGCCTCGCTCAGGTACTTGTTCGGATCCGTCTTAGCCTTTTTCTCGACAGATTTGCTGGCCCATGAGTCACTTCTGGCAGCAATGTTCTTCTTCTTAAAATCCTTGTTCAACTCAGTCTCGACGCTTTTGATCTCCGGTTGAATTTTCTTCTTGGCTTCTCGTATTCGAAGTTGTAGATCAGCAATTGCTCCCGTCTGATTGAGGCCTCGAAAAGCACATTGTGCTTTCCAGTAAGCCAATGGCTTCTTCTCGATCTCTTTAGGAGTAACACTGGCTTTGGTAGTCTTGGGTGGAATGAGCTTTTCCGCATGAGCGTCGTAGCGATATCCATCCTTGTAGAGACCCTCGCCGGAGCAAGTATACTTGACAGACTTATAGGTATGTTCCAGAGGAGGAATCACAATCGGATGAAGATCTCCCATTGTGACGGACCCAATTGAGTGATATCGGTCGATGTGCCCTGTTGAAATACTTTATACAAATATGAGTTTTGGCGTACAGACAGACTTTTTTGCCTTAGATCTCGCCGTCGGGCAATCACATAATTCTCCTCCGGTTAAGTCTGGTGTTGAGCTGATAGACTGAGGATGTCGCGTTAAAGTTCGAGTTTGAAGTTTGAAGAAGACGATCTTCCCGAACCTCTCGCGAGATCACGAGACTCCTCCACAGAGCCAAGTCCTTAGCGTAGAGCAGGGGTGGACCAAAAAAGTTGTCGACTTCCAAGCTCAAAGGGGACACCCGATTCAGAGCATCAACACTCACGTCCATCAACTCCTTACGCCCTAATAGCTCCTCTCACCTCCCCCTAGTTCTTTTCACGTAATCCATCGCTATGGTCGAATTAGTAGAAGTCGAGGATGAGTCCTTCGAGACCAAGCAAGCTGGACCATCTGACGAGGACGACTACTACACCGATACTGGTTCGTCCACCAGCTTATTACATTGCATGCCGTCTACTAACATCCATCGCAGACTCCGAGATCTCATCCGATGACGAAGACAATGTCGCCGACGAAGAATCATTTGCAGAACGACTCCTTGCCCTACGAGATATGGTTCCTCCAACTACACGATCCTACATCTCCAACAAGGTCGAGACAACTACAAGTTGGATCAAGTCAGGTCTTATGTTCAGTGGCAAGACCTTGTGGGTTGTGAGTACAAGTGCGCTGTTACTAGGTGTACCGTGGGCGCTGGCTTTCGCAGAGGAGCAGCAGATGGTCGAGATGGAGAAGGAGATGAGAATGCGTGAGGCGGGTGAAGGAGTGAGCTACAATCCCACATACAGCCTCATCTGCAAGATACTAATATTCGAAAGCTTCTTTCTGGCTCCGCTGCCGGCAACTTGAACGCTCAGCTCGGTGCGCAACAATCGCAACCAGCTTTGTAATAACGGGACGGGTCATAATCGATGGGGATTCATGGCAAGCTAGGTAGGCATCCATCTCCTTCCTCTACCTTGCCCCTTGCTATGATGATAAATTTTGAGAGATTCAAATTCAGACGGCTCCGGCCTATGTCGACTTCTCAACTGTTACACATTCCCTGAGCACAGCACATTTGCCACTCGGATTCCTTCTGCCATCTTCGTCGCTGTACGCAAGCTAACTGCAAGCCTCAGACATGAACCGAATGGACGCATGAAACGATTGTATTGTATATCAACGTGTGTATTGATGGAAGGACGGAAGGCTGCATATCAAGAGGGTATGATTTCGAGGCTTTAAGTCTGTTTTGTAATTATAGATCTCTCCTCACGAACAATATAATGTTCTATGAAGGCATTAGTGCAAGGAAATCCAACCGAGTACTGTCAATCTACTAGCTCATTTATTGTGAAATTTTCTGACTTTGTGCAACATTTCGTCCAATCTTGAAAGAAGAAAGTCCCGTCAAAGATTCTCGGGGTCACGCACGACCTTGTTTCATCACACCCAATCCAATTCAATCCGCCCCATTCCGAGCCCTGTGGCCAAGGCATGCAAGGCTACGACTTCCCTTTTCTACCTCTTAGATAAATCAACAATCTCGTCAACCACCATCCTGCACAACAAGTCATGGAAACAAGGGCTTTCTGATTTGATACACCCAAGATGCCTCTCTCATTCTCACGTCGAGTGTCTCTTCTGCCCAGGAGTTTTGTGGCCGATAAATCAAGGAGGAGAACAACAACTTAGTATGTTTTTCCTCAGTGTACAAATGATGTCATAAAAGGAGAACATATTCTTTTGTGAATGAGTATCTGAAGATTTCAGAAATGATTCCAATGCGAGTTCGAGATACTAGTGCTGACATTATTTTTACCAGTCCGCTCGCGAATAGCTCCCGTAAGAAGGATAGACGGTGAGTAAATACACCCCTTGATAGCTTTCCTCTCCTTCCATCCCAACTTCGAACTCTCATTTTCGCACCAGCAATCATTGTCTACTATCTTCTTGGATACATTACTAATAATGACACAGATGGCCTCTCGTTCTCCGTTTCTGGAAGGGTTCCATCCACGGCAGTGAGTCTTCCCCACTTCAGAACTCAGTTCCCGCTCTGACATGAATTCCAGCAATTCTCTTTCCAGTCTTCGTCCACTCGGTCCTTGCTGCATTCGTGGTCTATGTAAACCAGCATATCAACAGCGACTTCAACTTACCAAGCAGCATCGTAAGTCCTTCAGAAATCTACCCCGCTACTCCTTCATGTTTCCCGATCCTTTACCTCAACCAAGCCCTTCACTTCAATTTTTTCCCCTCATTTTAATTTCGGAGCTTCATGAGTCGGAATCTCACACAAGACCTGGAAAAGCACAAAACTAAAAATATCTTCAGATCCCCTCCCTCTCGATTGTAGTCGGTCTCATGCTCGTTTTCCGCAATCAAACAGCCTATTCGCGCTTCTGGGGAGGGCGCTGCCATCTCAACACAGTGACAACCTCGATCCGTTGTCTCTCAAGGCAAATACTCGTCCTAGTCCCGGCCCCCTCAACGTTCGGACTCCAACTCCACTCCGTTGTCTCCAACGACTCCCTCCTTCCCAAGAATTACCCACCGAGCACGAGAGCATCTAAAGAACCCTCTTTCTCAGCTTCCAGGACCTCGCTTGGGCTCGGAGCGGGAAATGGAAGTACAGGTACAGATACGAATGCTGAGGGTACGGTAACATTAGCGAGAGCGGATGAGCTGAAGACTATTGAGACAGTTAAGATTCTCATTGCTATGTTGTATACCATCAAAAATCATCTACGTGCTGAATGGGGTGTGGCCCTTAGCCCTGGGACAATGCTTGGACCGGATGGACAGGAGAGTACAGGCGATGAGTACAAAGACTTGTTACCGCCTGGCCTTAAGGGGTATGAGCATCGTGGGTTGGGACTAACGCTCGAGCTGGCGACCTTTGTGGAGAAATTCATTGCGATGGGTGTCAAGAAGTGAGTTATTCCTACGTTGACTTCGCACCAGACCCCGTCTCATATCGAGTTCTGAGGGCAAAGAGGATTCAGAAATCGAGTGACAGTGATATTGGATCTTGTGCTAACAATTTCGAAGGGAATGGTTTCATAACGCAGCATCCGCCTCAATGCTCTCATCCCTCAACGCTCTCACATCCGCATATGGAAGCATGGAAGTGATTCGACTCGTTCCAATTCCAGTTGCACATTTGTAAGTCTATTTCTACCATCCACTGCTCGAAGAAAGTCATACTTACTTGATCAAATAGAATCCACCACAAGCAAACCCTCGCCCTCTTTTGCGGTATACTTCCCTTTGCAATGGCTTCCGAGATGGACTGGTGGGCTGTCCCACTCGTAGCCTTCGTAGCCTTCACACTGTAAGTGCCGAACATACTTCTCCCTGTCTTCAATTCGTTTCTTGCAATCCCCCAGATCCCCAATCTGTCCCTATCTGCCCCTGAGATGACGTTCCGAACCCCTTCCTTCGTCTGACAGAGCCCTAGCTACGGGATAGAAGGCATAGCCCAAACCTACGAAGACCCCTTCGGCATCGAAAAGATCGACATCAACATGGACGACATCGTCGAAGACGCCCGCAAAGAAGTAGAAGTCATGCTCACCGCCTGGCAAACTCAAGGTCCCTCTTCCACCTCATCCTCAGCAAACGCAAATAACTACAATGGCTCGATCTTCCGCCCTCGCGTAGGCGGATTTCTGGACACGCCTCGCTCTGTCGAGGAGTATGATGATGCGAGTCTAGCTCCTGGTCCCAGTCTGAATACGCCCGGAAATCCGAATCTAGGGGCAAGTAACTTCTACGCCAGCGAAAGCAGATCCAGAAGTCAAGTTCGCTTTGTCGTCAATCCGGCTCCTGCTACATCTCCAGGCGCGAGACGTGAAGATAGTGGATTTAGCGCTTATACGGACGATGAGCCTGTGGAGATTAAACATAGGGCTTCGAGGTTGTCGATGGCTGTTAGTCCTGGTTCTAGCACGCCTGAGGCTGAGGGTGGAGCAAGTGGAGGAAGGAAGGCAAGTGGGTATTTTGAGGGAGTGTGAGATCCAGTGGATGATATACATTGCTTCGGGGGCAGTGAGAGCGTAACAGAGAAATTGGAATTTGGCATTTTCGGTACTGCATTGTATTGCATTGCGTTGGGTTGCATGTTATGGCATAGAATTGAGAAAGGGGTTGGGATTGTCTGGCATTGTTTACTTTATTTTCTTTCGAAGCGAGCGAGCGAGAGGCATTGGATTCGGAGTTCTCTCGCTTTTCTGTTTTATTCTTTTACCTGGCCTTTTTATACTTGGGTAGCACATTGAATTAAGGATCCATACATGTCCGTAGTCAACAACTAAGTATATTAGTCTTGATAGCATCCATTCCCTGCCTGTCATGGACGGCACTGAAAGTCAAAATAGTGTTGAACGTCTACCATTTCCCCGATCGGTTCCTCAGTCATACAGAACATCAGAATCTTCAGACATGGAAAAGCTATTGACGCCGTTTGAAATCTACCGGTACTAATGTCATGGAACGACCGGGAGAGGAAATGTTTGCTTTGGGTCAACCACACAACGCAAAATAAACGCCTCGACGAACAAAGGAGATAGTCGGATCGATCTCGAACTCACGAACAACCTTGATTCACTGGATTCCAAAATTAAAATTTTCAAGCTAAATTGCTTTGCAGCAATTTTCAATTTAGCTCCAGCCTTGCACGTGAGCCCGTATTGCCAATTTGCCGTCCCGCGTGGCACCTTCAACTTCTTTCGCGCCATCTCTCCAGCCTTCCTCTACACCACCTTGCTCTTGTACTTCACATCTCACCACACAATTTCAACTCAGAGCTTGCTAAAGACAGTATCTTTGCACACTTGTTGCATTCGCTTTGCCTCATTACGATCTGCGACGACACTGCAAAATTACCCCACCATACCTCTCTCTCGACGACAGCTCGACACGCCGCGTCAACCCAGCAAAACTCTCACCTCTACTACCATGCGATACTATACATTGACATAGAGCACGATGCCTTCCAACATTGAGCGCAAAGCTCGTCGCATAGCGCAAACGCGCCTCACATTCGAGCCAGTGAGCAGTTCGCCAGCGCCAACTATGTCGCCAGCCCGCGTTCGGTACGAACCAGTTGGCAAGAGAATCACGCCAGCTTCAAGTTTGCAGCTGGGTACGAACGACGAAGATGAGAATAGTGAGACTCAAGTTCTGGGATCTGCTGCGAGAAAGAACGGAGCTTTGAAGGTCGACACGGCAAGCGGTGGGAGGAAGAAGAACATTGCCAAAACATTGTTCAAGACAGTGCCCACTCCAGCAAAGTCCTCCCAACATGGAAGGGATAATTCTGCCGGTATGTACTTTTTCCTTGAAAGTTCAAGACTCTTTTTTCTTTGCAGCAAACCGCTGCCACGGTGTACAATTACATGTACCTCCTACTAACTGTGTCATAGAAACCCTGCAAAATGCTTCCGACAGCGACGATGACATCCGACCTTCTCGAGGCGTACGGCGAAGCTCTGGTTTTCTATCCGCCGAGAAGAAGAAAGGATCCATAAGTGGCTTAGATGGTGCAGACTCGTCCGATGGGTTCTCCGTACAAGAGGCACATATCACACCGTCGAAGAAAAACAAGACTAGGCCTACTCGTGGGCGGAGCACGAAAGAATCTGAGGTTATTACGTTGGATAGTGAAAGCGAGCCAGAACAGTTCCAGCCAAAACCTACGCGCTCACGCAATAATGGAGAATCATCAAAGAAGCCTGCGGGAGTAATGACGCCGAAGAATGCCAGACGTTCAAAACACGTTGAATTATCTGAAGATGAGATACAACTGCCGGTACATACAAACGGGAAAGGAAAGCCAAAGTCCGCTGTAAGATCACAGAATAAAAAGCCCCCATTTGTCGAGATTGACAGCGAGGTGGATGAAGATCCTATCGTTTCCTCACCAAAGAGGTCACAGCGGCCACTCCATAGACCTATTCCAACTTCAGATTCCGAAGAAGAAGACGAAGATGTGCGATCCTCTCCCGTCAAACGTCGCCAAAGGCCCAGAGTTATACAGGATGGCGATGAAGATGATAAAGAGCCTATTATCTCTCCCTTGAAGCGAACTAGGCAAGTCGTTGAATCAGAAGATTCCGAAGATATTATCGCTTCTCCGATGAAGCGGCGCCGTCCCGCTGTGAGGCAAGATAGCGACAGCGATGATCTGCCGTCACTCATCGAAATATCCAGGCGCAAAGGAAAAGGCAAAGAGCGAGTGAGATCTCCGAGCGATCCTCCGGAGACTCCGATGAGAACGAGGCAAGCGACAGCTCGACGGCACCGCACTGCTAAAGAGAAGACAATGGAATTGTTAAAACGTAGGCGAGCGGGCGAGAATATTGAGGAGCTCACCGAATCGGAATCAGACGAAGAGGAAGACGAGGATGATTTTCAAAAGCTAGACGAATTCGACGATGAAGAGGAGAGCCCTGAACAACAGAAGAAGTCCTCTAAATCGAGATCTAAAGTGAAGCGCCAACGAGGAGACAGCAGTGATGAGGAGGCTGGAGAGTCGGATTTTGTCATCGAGGACAATGAAGGTCCTCTTGGGGTACCAGATTATGCATCCTTAATGCCGCTTGAGTTTACACAAGCCGCTCATAAGCCGCTAAAGGAACACTTCAGGGATGTGGTTGAATGGATGATTCAAAACAAGTTGAATCCAGGGTTTACATGGAACGACCCTGTTTATAACCAGGCCTTCCAGAAACTGTAAGAGATCCTAATTCTCTTAACGTGTCACGGATTCTAATAATTATTTCTAGGGATAACGAGTACCTCGGATTTGCAGACAGCAAGTTCGTCTCCACGCAATGGACTGCTGAATTTAACAGAGCTGTCTACGCAAGACCTACGATCCTAATCACCAAATTAGCTCCTGGCGAAGGTGTCGATGTCCTAGGCGAAGCTAAATGTGAGCCTTGCAATCACCGGAACCACCACCCTTCCTTTGCTATCCAATTTACTGGTAAGGCTTACCATAAAGCCACGCTGGAGGAGATCGAGAGCGAGAGCGAAGACGAGGATGATGATGATGATTCGGACAAAGCTTCCGTGAACAGCAAGGGCCAGGCATTGCCTCCCACCGATAAGATATGGATGTCTGGAAGGTATGCTTTCCATCTCTAACCATTAGCACTTTCGTGCACATCCTGCAAAGTGTCATTGAATTGGCTCATCTAGCTATCTGGGCAATAGATCGGAGCTGCAGCTAACCCGAATCTCACAGCGTCTGCAAGCAAAATGCCGAACAGGCGCACACTCTCATCCATTGGCGTTGGCATCTCAACGATTGGGTTGTGAGTAACCTCGAGCAGCAAGGTTATCTGCGACCATCAAAGCTGGCAGCTCGCGAAAAGCTGACCACAAATAAAAGAATGAAGTAAGAATATATCCTTGTGCCCGAGTAACTTTTATTTGCTGATCATTTCCCTCAGGCTCGCAAACAAAGTCGTTGATGATTGGGAGGCAGACAAGACGATCAAAAATCTATATCATGACTTCAAGGCTCAGCTTGAGACGGCCAGAGAGCTCAAGGCGCAGGCACGCGGTGGTTGGAAGTGATCACATTCTACTTCGGAAATTCATCTCACCTTCATGATTACGGAAGCGAAGAATTTGGCTTCTGCTAAGAATGGATTGACGGCTGGATACGGATTTAGAGAGTACTGTTGGGATACCCTTTCCTTTCTCGATCACATTCTTTCGCGATGAAGACGGCGGAACATGCTGCGCTGTAAGTTCCTCAGTGCCTCTGCTCTTTTTCGCAGCGAATCAATCTAGAACATCCACTGATAGCTTTTGTAGCACGTTCTCGAGACCTGCCGCGGGGACGATACTGAATGAGCCATCTCTCCCCGATGCAGCAGAAGAGATTTCCAAGTTATGATGTCTACAGATGGAACTGGTTGATCAATTCTATGACACGATGCGGATTTGCACAGCATGCTGTGGTAGGAGGATCATTTCCAAAGAGACTTGCCCTGCAAATGTTGCAAACCACCCGGATCACTCAATCGATCAAAAAAAAAATCTCGAAGTCTTGAAACTTCACAGGTTCCCTTCGTACCCAGAATTTAACACTGAAACCTCGGATGTGAATTTCTTTGATAGGCCCTCTTGTAACATAAAACAATGCGGTGACCCTAACAATCCCTCACATCTATCCCAATCCAGTCACCGCGACGCTTCTTCCGGCTGTAGCATCCTCTATTCGGTATGCATTCCCCAGTCTTGGCTACCGAGAACCCCGACCGCGAATAGAAACATGTGCATTGTGCATGCAGGCGGAGAGGGCGAGAAAATTGCACCGGTGCGTGTTGGGCGACGGACCGAGGTTGTGGGATGTTCCGTCTTACGACGTGCAGGGCTTGGGGGAAGGAGAGCAGAGGTTTATTTGAACGTCTATCGAGCTGGCAGAACGTTGACCTGACTTTAGCGTCGTCTGTTCATATTTTGAAAATTCGGATTGCTTCCCGGGCAGAGTCAATTCCATCTGCGATTATTTGGAACCCGGTGAGTCCTGCCTGATATTGTGAGGTGGTTGTTCTTGAGCTTATCCCTGGGGTAATCTAGCTAGGTAGGTAATCGAGGGGAAGAAAAGATAAGGAACGAACGGATCAGCTGATACCATACGATCTAGTGTAGTAGAGCGTGAAGCTGAGAAGAGAGGCGAGGGCTTTGATTTTAAGGCTCGAATTTGATTTGGGGAATTCGAATTTTGTCAAAGGGGCTTGAGATTTGATCGGTTCGAGGATATCAAGTTACTTGAAAAATCGCGATAGAAGCTCAAACGAGCAATCAGGCAAGATGAAGGGATTTGATTTGGAGAAACAGTTGCTCTTCGTGAGTTTGACCTTCTTATTGTTCCGTCCTCGCTTCTGCTATCCTATATGGAGATATTTTTCTAGAGTTGTGACTGGTGTATGGAGAGTCTGGCGAGTCTGGGGAGTCTGGAGATGCGGGGTGGGTTGATTGACGGGTGACGACGAGCGAGAATCGCGGGGGAAGAGACTTGGGATATGAATTGACAATCGATGGACCAACCGACTGACTGTTGTGGACAGTATGGAGCATACCACCATGATCCCGTCAACGTAGGAATTCACATGGTCTGCGTACCCATCCTACTCCTAACGGGCTTCCAATTCGTACGTCCTCCCTTCCCTTCCCCTCCCCTCCCCTCCCCTCGCCTACCTACCCTCCCTCTATTCATCCATTGACCTACCTCTCCCTCGCCCGTTCAATTCCACCCATAATACTCACCCTCGCCTCATCTCTAGGGATCCAACACGCCCTCCCTCCCACAAACTCCCAAATTCCTCGCCCTCCGCTCCCTCCCCCTTAACCTCGCCACCCTCGCAGCGATCACCTACTCCGGGCTATACATCACCCTCGAGCCCGTCGCTGGATTGGCTGTCACCCCGTTGATCATGGGCGGTGCTGCATTGGCGAACAAGGCGACTGCCAAGTGGGGTGGGAAGGCGACGAAGATTAGTGTGCTGGTGCATGCTGTTAGTTGGATTGCGCAGTTTGTTGGGCATGGGAAGTTTGAGGGGAGGGCGCCGGCGCTTTTGGTGAGTTGCTTCTCTTTTCTTTTTCTCCTACTTGTGAATGAAGGGCTTTGATGGGAGGGAGGGAGGAGCTTGTTGGTCTGGACTCGTGACATGTGGCTTGTTGTTGTGCTTTTCCAATCTGAAGAAAGGGATGGGTTAAGTTGAAGCGACGGACGGATGTGGGTTGATGCGGGGTTGATGCAATAGTGAAATGGCGACAGTGGAGATGAGAGGATATGTTTCGAGGTGTTACGAGATGACATGAGAGACTGAGTGAGTGGCAATGGCTGACTTTGCTCTCCAGGATAATCTCGTGCAAGCACTCTTCCTGGCGCCGCTTTTTGTATGGATGGAGGTGTTATTCAAGCTCGGCTACAGGCCTGAATTGAGGAAGAGGTTGGAGGAGGGGGTGAGAAAGGAGTTGAGGAGGCTGGCTGTTGCTAAGGAGGAGAAGAGGTTGAGAGACGCGGAGGCGAATGCTGGGGAGAAGAAGGGAGAGATGTAAACTTCATGAGTGGAGCTGGATAGTGAGAGTGAGGGAGTTTGATGCTTTATTGGATGTAATGAAAGGGAGATTTTTGGCAGTAGAGGCTTGAAAGAAGATGGGATGGAGAAGATGTGAGGAGATTTGCTTCGCCCCTGCTTGATGATAGTTTGATAAGGTGCGGTTACTTGCTAGGATGAATTATAAACGATTGCGAATGCAGCCAGGCTGAAAATTGATGTAAAGATCATTTGCGTTGCATTTAAATAGGGAGAACATGGTTGAACGAGTGCTTTCCACGCGAACCATCTGAAATGGAGATCGCTTTTGCAATAAAAGGTTCATAAATCGAAAAGATAAGCCAATAGAGGAGGACGAACTGCCTTCCTCTTGGCACCCATCAATACCAGCCTAACGAATTGTACACGTTTCACTGGAAGTTGAATTTGCATTGAAAGTGCGCAGAGGAAGACGTTTCCTTCAAGGAAGTGTTATGCTTCTTTTTAGCGAAGCAGCGAACTCGAACAAGGAGCAGCGAAGTACTCGATCTTGCTTATTTCGGGATTCAGACGAGTAAGGAACAATGCACCTACTTATTAATGTCTCGGTAAACATTCCGGTCGTTGAATTTGACTTCAGGGCCCCAGAAATATTGACCACGATCCCCCGGAATGAACCACTAGCTCGCTGTCAACATTTGGGTCTTCGGCTCGTCCTCGGCGGCAGAAGCAGACAAGCTTCGAACTCCCCATTCCTCGAAGACTAAATACTCAATATTATGACATCATCTATCGATGCTTAAATCGGGATCATTTCCCATCGGAAGAAATGCTCCTCGAAGTTTATCTATTTCATCTCATCCCCCCCTCATTTCGGCACCGCCACAAGACGCCCTCGCTTCCCCACAAACCACTCTGCCAGTCAGGAACAGGTGGCGCATGCGACGCAGCTAAAGGACGCCGCCTCGTCAGCCATCATAACCCAAACATCATTCCAAAGGAAAAGGTCTAGACTCTACGCTAGATTCCCTTGGTCGATGAAATTGAACGCGGGTCGCGATTCCCGAGGTTGCAGAGATCATCGAGAGCTTCATGAAGTCATCATCGATCGAGATTCGTTCGAGATGGAAATTGCAGGGCGGAAGAGGATTGCCTGCCGCTGTCATGAATGGCAGGCCTTCTTGGTTGCAGATGGACGCATGGGTGTCGTGTGGTTATTCATAAGGAGCTGAAACTCAAAATCATGCTTGCTTTTAGGTCAGAGTTGCTACAACAAATGTGTGATGTAAATCTATGTTTGTACCCGCAAAACAGTCTGTCGATGATGATGATGATGATGATGATGGCTGCTGGGAACACAGAGTGGATGTCTCACATGCACGGATCAGCGCAAGGGTAAGCAATACCGTACGTCAGAGCTTCATGGGAATCCCGAATGCCATGAATATCTCGGCACAACACAACCACCAAACCTCTTCCACCAACTCCCAAGATGAAAATTTGAAGATAAAAATCCAGACACGAAGCTTGACGGCTATCTGCCCCTGAATCGTGACTCGCATATCCTAGGTAGTCACCCGTGATCCGGATGATCAATATTCAGATGTAATAGTTCCCTGTCGCTAAGCCTGGAAGAGCGGAAGACAGGGTCAAGGATGAAAAGCGGCACTGGGGAGAGTTTCCCTTGGCCATGAACAGTGGAGAGAGCCACAGTTTGGGGAGCTTGGGAGCTTGGGACACGAATTGAACGAAGTGGCGTCTCAAGGAACCAATAAGAAGTTCATAGCAACGTGGGAATGAAGGAGACGAGGATGAATGTGAAGCTCTAGCTTTGTTATGACGTCGACAAATATTCGCGTCAAGCTAGCCGAAAGACAACGCCCCTGGCAACCAAACAGCTGCGAAGGAAGGGTAGAGTAGCCAGAAGGAGAGCAGCAAGCAAGAAAAATTGCGTGTCTCTGTGACAAGAACGGCCAGAAAGGGGCTGATCTCATCTCATTTCTGTGATCTCACAAGCCAGAAGCCACCCTGTCTACCGGTTCTGCGCTGCTCTGCTCTGCCAACCAAGCCAGTAGTACTGTCATACCAAGCTGGAAGGGAAAGCACTACTCACCAGCCAGCCAGCCAGGGTCATCGAGCAAACACAAAGACCTCTCCCTCCCCGCAGAGCTGCGTCTTTCCTCCCTTTCTTCCCAAAACCATACATCAAGATACCCAAACCACCATCCATTTCCGCACTCGCATCCATCCAAACATCAATTCTCTATCCATCGAAGCTCAATCGACTCTTCGAATCTACACACATCGTCTGCGAGCACCAATCAGCTCCAAACTCGCTCCCATTCCATTTCTCTTTAATTCAGTGATACCCAGCAGTCGCATTTTAATCAATCATGTCGTCCACAGGCGTCAACAGACCGACTAATGTAAAGGTCAAGGAGGAGGATGTCAACAGAAAGCTCCAGATTTATGGCATTGCTACCGGTAAGTTGCTCGAATGCGCATGCTGATCGTAAAACTGACAGTCTACGAAGCTTTCCAAAATGGCAAAGTTCCATCCGTAAGTCTACCATTCTTTCGAGCCCTCAATAGCGCATACTAAGTCACAATTACAGAACGAGCAAATCGATATCGCTCTCAACAGTTTCCTAAAGTCTCGCCCTATGGCCAACCCTTCCAAGAAACTTTCTTCCGAGGGACGCGCCTTGGTTGCCGACTTCCGCGACGTTGTGGAGCAGGCCAAATATATGCTTCTTACCAAGAACGAGGGCAATGTCCTGCAGGATTTCATCTGGGAGTCTCAGAAGATCAGCGGAGGAAACGCTGCAGTTCCAGGCGCTCCAGTCGACAAGGACACTGCCAAGCAACATGGAAATGAGGCTTTGGAGGGCCTTCGTACCCTCGGCACGTTGATCATCTCTAACGGTCAATTCCGCAAGCTTTGTGAGTACTTCCGATTCTGAGTGCATTGGCGCATTCTAACAACCTACAGTGAACGATGCTACAATCATCATCCGCGATATTGCTGGTGACGCTGCTTCCAATGCCGCCAACAAGATTAACCCTAATGAGGATGATCTGGCTCAAATCGATAAGCCAGCTGATGACAACACCTGGCACGATGTCCCCGACATGTCTGCGGGCAACATTAAGAAGCAGGTCAAGTCTACGTACAACAAGCAAACCCCTCTCCAACAGGAGGATCTGAAGGCCGCTGCTGGTGACGCCAGCCAGGGCGCTCACCCAGATGGCTCCCGTGACCCAGCCGACACTGCAGCTCTCACTCAACGCGACCAGCAACAAGGTACCAGCTCCGGACTCAATGCCGATCAAGGTGTCCAGAATGCTGCGTCTACTCTCAAGCAACGCGCTTCCGAGAACGTTCCCGAGGAAACCAAGGAGAAGGGTCGCAAGACTCGTGAGCAAACCAAGAACTACTTGAGCAAGAAGATGCCACAAGAGCGACGTGAACAAACTATCTGGCGTCTCAAGAAGCTTGTTGTTGAGTGCCAAGGTCATCCAGATTACATGCAGGCCATTGAGACTCTTCTCAACCTCGCCGAGACTTATGCTGGTCACGCAAACACTCTTGGTAACCAGGCCACCGGAACCGTCAAGGGTGCTCACGGCGACGATTCCTTGAAGAAGGCTGAAGCTGATCTTCTCCTCTTGATCCAACGTTGGGCAAATGGCACATCCACTGACCATCTCTTCGACTCCATCAACAACATCTACCGTGATGCTGATCAGGACCCCGAGCTGAAGTCGTGGTTCAAGAACATCAACGCATACGTCCGAAAGTGCCTCAAGCAACAAGGCTACATCCTTGAAGATGCTGCCACTGAGGAGTGGAATGCATTGTATGACCGTGGAAACTTCCTTCTCCGAGATCGTTACCGCAACCACACCGACCGTGTTGTGGACGAAGTCAAGTTCTTGGCCGATCAGTTCGATAAGGATCCCGTCAACAAGCGTTTCGCTGAGTCCATTCAGAAGCTCTTCAACGATTTGGGCAATGATGAGAATGGCAAGCCGACCTTCAAGCCTCATTTGGTCAAGGATCTCACCGATGTCATCATCCCTGGCGTCTTTGAGTCTGTCCGTTACGTGCCAGTTCCCAGAATCGAGTACTCTGATCCCATGATGGATGCTGTTATCGAGAATTTGGTCATTGAGAGTGACAACTTGATGCCAAATGTCCTCGAGATTGCTAACGGTAAGTCCTCCAATCCTTGAAGAAGTACAGACCCTAACAAATTTCTAGACAACTACTTCAGATGGGGCCGCAAGAAGGTTGCCAACAAGAGCGCGCACAGCATCATGCTCTCTGTTGCTGGTGTTCAGATGGATCTCCGTGATGTCTCATTCCACATCAAGAAGAAGCAGGGATTCCCATCTCTCACCGATACCGGTGTCGCTGATATCTTTCTTGGTGGCACTGGTCTCAGCTTCAAAATGAAGATGTCAACTGCTGAGAAGAAGGATCGTCAGAACTTCTTCAAGGTTGACAAGGTCGATGTTGACGTCAAGAACTTCAACATCAAGCTGAAGCAATCCAAGCACAAGGTTCTGTTCGCCATCGGAAAGCCAATGATGCTGAAGGTCATGCGCCCAGCTCTGCAAAAGGCTCTGGAGAAGGTCATCAAAGACAAGTTCAACGAGTTCGATGCCATGGCATACAAGGTCAAGGTCGAGGCCGATCGTGCTATCGAAGAGGTTAGTAGTTCCAATATAATATCTGATGACTTTTCTGACAACATTCAGGCCAAGGAGGATCCTGAGAACGCCCCCAACATCTATCAACGCTACGTCAATGCTCTGCAGAAGCAGATTTTGCAAGGAAAGCAGAAGGCGGAGGCTGTTGCCGCCGATAAGAAGGTGAACGTTGCCATGACCCAACACGACTCTATCTTCCCCAACATCAAGTTGCCAGGTGGTATCTCTTCCAAGGCTACCGAGTACAAGGAGCTTGGCCAGAAGGGTGACACTTGGCACTCTCCTATCTTCAAGTTGGGTTCTGCTTCTGCGTCCACCGATGTTCCCAAGGCTCCAAATGTCACTCGTAAGGAGCACTCGGTCACAAGCGGTGGTGTTCGTGGTCCACAAAACGTCGGCAACACTGGGTCCACGACAAACCAGCTTCATGATCCATCTGCTCAAGCTGCTGGAACGTCCACTGGCTCTTCGTTCGGAAACCAAGTTGATCAGGCACTTAATCCATCTGTGAACGGCAGCGGTATCAACAGCTCCGGCATCAACAGCTCCACTACCAATGGTAACGGCTACACCAATGGAAAGGTCGCCAATGGTAACACCACTCTCGGCCAGAACAACCCAGTCCTTTCCGGAAGCGTCTAATTGGCTTGTTTGTGTGGGCTCTGGACTGGCTGTTCTTTATTTCATGAGGATTTGATGCTTTGATGATACCACTACCGCGTATACCAGTAGTAAAAAGTTCTGGTGATAGGGAGGATATTTCTTTACGTCTTTGCGATGCGATTGCATTTCATGACTACCCTGTGTAATTAGTCTTCTTTGGGGAACACCCTTTTTACAGCGAGGTGTGATGGACCGATAGGGGTTCGGGTAGCAATGGCAGGAGGAAAATGCTCATCTCGAGCAAGACAGCGACTTAACATAATTAATTCTCTATGTTTGTACGAAGGATAATAGCGGCAATGAAAACCTTCAGCGATGATATGATCATGTCTTTGCTTCGTGAGTGTGGTTGATACTTTCTCTCAAATGGTATTTATTCCGCCCAAAGAATAGTTGGCTAGGAGAAAGGCTATACAGCCTTCGTTATGGCGCTCGAGACTCACAATGGGCCTGAGACTCTGCCTGTGTTTACCCCTCGCTTATTAGATTGACACGCTTGGAAAACAGTTCCAACCTCAGATAAAGGGACTATCGATATTCGTTACTACGACCAGTAAAAGAAAACTCATCAAGCAGATTGAGTACACATGTCGTTACCTCACTCACCCCTTTATTATTTCGTTACACTTATGCCAATATACCTGACTTCGGGTCCAGAAGTTAGGTTGAGAACGTCATCGCGTATCGCTCCTTAATCATCTGCTTCTTGGCTTCCGAGCGAGGCGTCGAGATGCATGTGAATGGTTTGGGGGAGAGTTCGATTCCGGGCTGGAGGGTTCGGGAATCAACAGTCCGTCAGTCAAGTCATGTCAAGTCAAGTCAATCTGATCTGATCTGATCCCAGGACTGACCAAAAGTCGTTGAAAGATAATAATGCATGAATGGATGAAAATGCCTTCCTTACCTTCGAAAACGAATCCAAATCATAATTGCCTGTCCCTGAACTGTCTTTTTGGAAGTCGAAACCCCATAATAGGTTCATGGTGTTCAGAGCGATTGTTCGGCGGGCGAGGGATTCACCTGGACAGATTCGTCGGCCGGCGCCGAAGGGGAAGGTCTTGCGAAAGCTCGCGAGTTCAGTCTCGGAAATGTCGCTTTTTGTGCCGAATTCGTTGCCTATGAAGCGTTCTGGATCGAATGTTTCTGGGTTGTCGAAGAGCGCTGGATCGTGGTAGAGACCATGGACGTTCATGAAGATGATAGAGTCGCGGGGAATGCGATACCTTTTGAAAGAGATGTCGGTGGTAGCGACGTGTGGGAGCCCGACTGGGAGGATGGAGCAAAAGCGGAAGGCTTCGTCGATGAGAGCGCGTATGTAGGGCGTGTGGGCGAAATCTTCAATGTCTGGAAGTCGGCCTGGACCGACGATTCGGTCGATTTCGGCTTGCGCGGTGGATTGGACGATGGGATTGGCGAGTAGGGAGAGGATGAGGGATTGAAGGAAGGAGGAGCTGGTTTCGACACCGGCGTCCAGGATCATGGTTCCTAGGCCGATGATGTCGTCTCGTGACAATTTGAGATCTTGTTGGGAGAGGATGAGAGATTCGATGTAGGAGCCTGTTTGCGTATTGTTCTTGATGTCGAGCTCGCATCTTGCGTGGAGAGAGGTGTACAGTTCATCACGAATCGTACGTGTGCTGTCCGCGAACCGTTTCCAGTATGCCCATCGCTGGGGAACGTATTGTAGGGGCCAGAAAATATCGACTGGTGGGTGGGCGCCGGGATCGAGACCTTCATTCAAGAGCTTGACACTGCGGAAGTAGGTCTTTGGGTGTAGAGGACCATCTTTCGTGATTCGTAGTCCGTAGAGAAGACTCGTTAAGACGGACAGAGTCGTCCGTCCGATGTGGTCGTACACGTGTGTCGGATCCTCGAGGAGATCATGCATAAGGTGTAAGCTCTCGAGCTTTTGAGCGCGGAGTTGAGGGGGTAATCGGTCTTTGCTGAGGAAGGAGGAGGTGATGAGTTTGCGACCGTGCTTCCAGATCCTGTTCTCGGGGTTTTCAAGGGCGAGGAGAGACCCGTTTGTGGCGCGCTGGACGAGGATGGAATATGGACGGGCGCTGGTTTGAGTGCTTTTCGTGTCGAGAATTTCTTTTATGGCGGAGGGGGATGAGAGGACGATGATGGTACGAGTGAAGACTTTGAGGGAGAAGATCTCTCCGTATTGGCGTGCCCATTGTGTGAACCTGTCGTGAGCGTGAGTAACGAAGAAGCAATATCTGAGCTGACCGAGCATTTCAAAAGGATGAGATCTTGAAGTTATGGTACTCACTTAATGTGAGGGAAACTGGTAGGAAAGTCGAGTGCATTCCCCAGCATGAAGGTCGATTTTGGACCTGGGGGAATATCGGGTTCTCTACTGCCAATGTTCCGGAACTTGAATATAATGAGTGCTAAGAGCGTCACCAGAGAAGCCACTATAGCTTCAATGGGATACTGTGAGCTCATCATGTGTTCGAACGATTGCAATTGAAAGGCTGGACCAGACATGTTGGTATGCTTGTCTGTGTTTTTGAGAGAGATCTGCCGTGTTGAAGAGGCTGTAGAAAAGATAGAAGTAACGAAAGTGCTTGACTTCTTAGACTTTAAGTATGCAAGCCTCATGCCATCTTTTGCCGGCAAGGCTTTGAACTTTCATAATATTCTCCGGTAAGGATGGGTTGTACAAGAGCACTCGCTGAACTTGGTATCTCACCGGAAGACATCTGTCTAGGCCGGCAGTACTGGTCTAGACAATCTGTTGGTTCCTGTTGTGTTCAGAGTGTGACAAGATTCCGCTGTCTATGCATCGGGTCGTACAGTTATATGCACTTCATTTGGCAGGGTGCATATGTGATGCGCACAAGGCTGCAAAGGTCAGTGACTGACCTATGGATGCAAGGCATCCGACGCGATGTCGAGCATCTGATTGCGTATTATTTTCTATCATATGAAAGAGATGTCGTAGCTTGCAGATCAACGTGGGGTTGATTCTGTGCAAGAGGCAGATCTTATCTGAGAATTCCAAATGATAGTGGCCTCTCATCTTGTTGTTTTTCCCACGGCTTATTGTTTGTCTCGTACCCAATGAATGATTTCGTATAGACCATTTCATATTGAAAGTCTAAACATCTGATATGATCGACTGGACTTTGTTAGTCCGCTTGAGGAGGAAAAAGCTGGAAGTTCAAGTTGATCTAGAGTTTATACTCAAGAAAGTCGAAGGAAAAAGAAGTCTGGCTTCCTCTCAACATCAATCGTGGAAGAATCACGCCATCACGTGCTCATACCCCTGTCCGAATTTGCGGGCTAAAAATTTATGAGCTTCTCGACTTTGGCCCAAGCAACGTTCCCCTTTCTGCATCTCATCTCCTCTCCCTCTTCCTTTCTCTCCAATACACATAATAATGCCGGCGTTTTCTCGAACACTCACTCCCTTCCTGCGGACAGCTAGGTCTGCGCTGCAGCAAGGCAATTCCGTGAGCCCGTTGCAACATGCTCTGCGACGTAGAGATGGAGGTGCTTCGGTGTTGAATGCGGCGAGATCATATGCAACTGCGTTCGAGCGGACGAAGCCTCATGTCAATATTGGTAAGTCCAAACCTCTCGAGATATGCTGGACATCCTGGCTAATGTTATGCAGGTACAATTGGCCATGTTGATCACGGAAAGGTAGGACAACCCAGACTCAAGGAAAAGGAGGCAAATTCTATATCATCGACTGACAATTGGGTTTCATACAGACAACCCTCACAGCTGCCATTACCAAGCGTCAAGCCGAAAAGGGACTTGCCAGTTTCCTCGATTATGGCTCCATTGACAAAGCCCCCGAAGAGCGAAAGCGTGGTATCACCATCTCCACTGCACACATCGAGTACTCGACCGACGCACGCCACTACTCGCACGTTGACTGTCCCGGTCACGCCGATTACATCAAGAACATGATCACAGGAGCTGCCAACATGGATGGAGCCGTCATTGTGGTCGCTGCCTCAGATGGACAGATGCCCCAAACACGAGAGCATCTGCTCCTAGCCCGCCAGGTCGGTGTCCAGAAGATCGTTGTCTTCGTCAACAAAGTCGATGCTCTGGAGGACCCTGAGATGTTGGAGTTGGTCGAGATGGAGATGCGTGAGCTTCTCAACACATACGGTTTCGAGGGTGACGAGACACCAATTATCCTTGGTTCCGCTCTCTGCGCGCTCGATGGCCGGCGCCCGGAGATTGGAGAGTCTAAGATCGATGAGCTTCTCGCAGCAGTCGATTCCTGGATCCCAACCCCTGTCCGTGATCTTGACAAGCCTTTCCTCATGTCCGTCGAAGACGTCTTCTCCATCCCCGGTCGTGGAACTGTCGCATCTGGCCGTGTCGAGCGTGGAACTCTGAAGCGCGATCAGGAAGTAGAGCTCGTTGGCAAGGGAGACGTACCTATCAAGACAAAGGTCACTGATATCGAGACCTTCAAGAAGTCCTGCGAGGAGTCCCGCGCCGGTGACAACTCCGGTCTTCTCCTTCGTGGTATTAAGCGCGAGGATGTCCGTCGTGGAATGGTCATCGTACAGCCCGGAACTACCAAGCCACACAAGGAGTTCTTGGTTTCCATGTACGTTTTGACCAAGGAAGAAGGTGGTCGCCACACTGGTTTCCACCAGAACTACAGACCGCAAATTTTCTTGCGAACAGCTGATGAGGCGGCTGCGCTTTTCTGGCCCGAAGGAACAGAAGATGCGGACTCGAAGATGGTTATGCCCGGTGATAATGTCGAGATGAGATGTGAGATTCATCAGCCTGTTGCTGTGGAGGTCGGACAGAGATTCAATGTTCGTGAGGGTGGACGAACTGTCGCTACTGGACTGGTTACGCGGATCATCAAGTAAAAGAAACGCCGACGCTTGGGACTCGATAATTGGGATGGCATGTGTGTATGATTGTCTGTGGTGGAGAATTGAAGATGAAGAAGCTTCTTTGTATAACCTTGCTTTACAGGGACTTGGGCGGAATGGATGAATGGCTGGGGGACCGGGGGAAGGAGTTTCCTTTGCTCATGGCATGGCTGGCTCGTGAGATCATGTTGGACTTCTCCCAAACCGACCGCCATTGTATATCAGATCAGATCAGATCACCTACTCACCCTCTTCTCCTCTCTTCGGAACTTATGTCTTCTTAGAAACTACCTACTGTATCATAGAAGGCGTGGAACTTGTCGGAATATGAAAAGCTATTATACATACCAGACCGTTCGTCTTAATTATTGATAATTTTGTAATGAATCTATAACCGTTGCATGCTAGTGATCTCTTTGGAGATTTGGTGCATTTATGTAGCACATCAAAATTGCAAGTAGAATTCATAGAAATAGCATTGGTGCGTATTGTATGAGCTAGTCCCAAATAAACTAGAAACAGATAAATCATCAACCCAAAAGATTTGAGGGCATTAAAACATCTCGCAACGTGCGCCGAACTGCTTGCAATAGAGACCCCCAAGGTCTTGTTATGAGACCTTGACATACGCTTCACATCCTCCCTACACTTCGCCATAAGTCCTAATGAAGCATATCGAGATACTAAGTCGAGATGATGTATCCTCGTACCTAGGTGGGGGAATCGAGAGCCGTGAGCAGTCAGTCGAGATGACTGACTGGCTACGCGAGCACAGCGATCGACTCGGGATCCCCCGGACAAATGGTACATTGCAATGCTCCGGATAGCAGATACATGCTATGCCAGCATCATCAAACTGGCATACATGGGCTAAAACCAAAAGGTAAATGCTTCCATCAGCAAGGTCGAAAAGAAGTCGTCGATCACATGAGCACCGCATCCCCGAGCTGCTGCGAAGTAGCTGATTCGCAGTTCTCTCTCTCTAAATGTCTGCTCACCATAATCGACGCCGGTGCTCCGGCGCCTTGCTACCTCCTTATCGTGAGCGGACGATTATGTGTCGGAGCAGTTTATAGTCATACTCAGGACTCATTCATCTTTTTCAGCCAAAGTGGTAGGAAGAGAGGTGATGATTGTGAGCTGCAATTCGGACGAAAAAAGTGCAAGTGTGCTTTCAACCTTCTGCGGCCAGGATGGCGGCAGCCTATTCTTCCATAAGAAAGCCGAAAATTTCGAATATCTGTGAATGTGTCAGCGTGTAACTCATGGTAAGATGATATGCCGGCAGTTGTGGCTTCAGTGTGCATGAAGTATAGGCGGTGCAAGGACTGAAACAGATTCTTACTTTATGGTTACCGAGCGGAACGGAGTCTTTCGAGAGACAACAGAACACTTCAAGAATTTGATTCTTCAACGTGTCAGCCAACCATGTTACAAGAATTTGGGGAGAGGATCCGGATGCAGCAGGATGAAAAGTTTGGTGTTTAATGCGAATTGAAAATGGTTTCATACCTCTCATCGATCAAGTTCGAAGGATCATCGTCGTCGTCTCTCAGAATACTTACGATACTTAAGATACGTGTCTCAATGTTGTCAGAAGAGTCAAGGAACTCATCTTCGACAATGGAATCCTCCTCGATGGCACGATCAATTCTATAGCTGTGGTAAAGCTGATAGGCCAAAGTCAAGATTGTGTCCCAAATATCGTTGCCGGAACTCAAGGGGTCTAGAAGTGCCGTGCTGGGCATGGAGTCGAAAGACAATCCACTCTTCTCTAGCATTGTACAACTTGATAATAGAACCTCACCAGCTCCTTCCAAACCATTCATCAGTACTATTGTATTCTTCTTCGTATTGTAACGGCATTCTCTCCAAGGTATTGTTGATCGATATGTCTCTTTGCATGGTCTCTTCGCTTGAAATGTCTGTTCGTTCGCCCGACGCTCCAAGAGCAAGTAGCGATTGAGCAGTGGTAGAAGTACTGAGGCTTATCAACCCGAAGGATACTATGCTTGGCGATATGATGACGATCCATGTCTCTTTGCGCAGCAAACCTGATGTTGCAGGTCGGGACTTGGCATTGTAAAGGTCGCTGATGTTGCTTGATGTGTTTGCTTGAGCTTATGGTTAGCAGTCTTCATCGAGGAAACGTATGTTCACTTACTTGAGCTCCCCCAGCCGCATGAAAGGAGCTCGATGGGGAAATTGTGGACATCGCAAACGATTTGACATTGAACCTTGTAGTTCGTTGCGAGTAGGAGTGTGGTCCATGTCGTCTGTGGGCTGGGGGTTTGAGGTGCATCATCGTTGGTATCATCAAGAGGCATTGATGTGTCATGAGGAGGTGCATCATCGTTGAATGAAGGAGAACGGGACAAGGCTCTAGAATCCACAGGTACGAAATTGTTGTCATCGTCGTACCCATGTTCGGAGCGAGGCTTGTAATGATACTTCAGTAGATCCGGAGTCGAGCCGTCGTAGAGACTCGAGAAATACGTAATATCATGTTGACTGAAGAAGGGTAAGGGTGAGTCGGAGAGGTTCTGATTACTACCTAATTGCCAATCATGTTGTCTCGATATGTGTTGAAAGCGGAGACTCGCGCTCCGCTACGCTGGGAAGGCTGCTTAGATCCCAAGGACCTGTGCTCGAATGACGGGCACTCAGTGAGGCCAATCTCTGTGCAAAGTGCGATGGCGGAGAATGATCAACAATGGGCAGATGGCCTACATATAAGCTTCTGGCAGAAAAGGGGAACTAGCGAGACTGAAGCGAGAGAGAGGCCTTCTCGGTATGGTAAGGCTGTTCAGCTGTATCATGCATGTCACCGATTGGGCCACATGCAAGCTTCTGGTAGAGGATGAAATTGGCAAGACTGAAGCGAGGGGCCCTCTTGGTGTGCGTAAGGCTGTCGAGCTCCATGCATGTCGCCAATTGGGCGCAGATCGCAACAGGAAGGCCTCTCAACCGTTATTTCTTGCGCCACTATGTAGCTACTGCAATGCATGTCTTGATCATTGGAGGGGCCGACTTTGTCAAATTGAAGGCAACCTGAGGATGCAGGCAAAGCCAAATGTGCATGCTAAAACTTGACGCATTCTGTTCGTCATGGCGCAAAGGCGGTTACCCAATGTCTGGACAATTCTTTAGGTAGGCCCGCTCATCTCTGTATGTACAACTCAAGATGATCTGCAGCGCGTGTAAGAACACATAATTCATGATGAGGAAGTTTCGATTCCGAACATGGGTGAAAGATATGCCATGTTTGTGTCCTAAAATTTGAGTTGGGATTGGAGGTTCATGAGCTGTAAACACTGTCTGTAATCAACTAACCCAGGAGAGAAACAAGACCTTGCGCTCTCGGTATACACTTTTGCCGTGCCTGATATACAAGATAGTATCAAGTGACCCTATCTGTAATAGTGGTTTCTTAAGATCTTGAGCCACAACGCCTCGGCATGATCATATCAAAGTCGAGAGGCTGTTCCTGACCCCAAGTCTGCATCTTGCTGAACACATTCTGCACCTTCTTCACCGCATTCATCCTCTCGATCTCCACAACCTCCTCCACACTCTGAGCAGCCATAATATCACCCCCATAGGGATGAAACGGGTATTGCTCAGCATCACACTTCGTCCATTTTCCATCGATAAGCTCACGTCCCTTGCCTCCCTTGACAGGATGCGGTGGCACTTTGCCTTGCCTCAGATAATCTCTAATCTTACCAATGCTACATTTAGAGACGGCGGCGATACTACAATGACCCATAGAGTGTTGCTCGACGAGACCTGCATCGACGAACTTGCGAGCCATCTTAACGCCAGCTGCTAGAGGTGTGACAGGATCTGCGGTGTTGCTGATGAACAGGAGGGGAAATGATGTTTTGATCGGATCGGCTTTGTGTGATGGGTGGTCGTCCCATCGCATTGGTGGATCGACGGCTTTGACTGGGTATGCGTCACAAGAGATCATGATCGTCATCCAGACATCTGCCCAGGACGATTCGTTTGCCATCTTCTCGAAGGTTTCTTGGAGTTCGGGGAGAGAATCGTTGAACTGCCTTTGGTTAATATTTTGGTGCCTCTACCACTGTGGAATTCAATGAAGTTGAGCACTTACTGGATATCTCTTGTCGCTACACATGATGGCGATTTGAGCTTCGTTAGGGAAGAGTTCTGCTGGCAAAGTTGCAGCACAGAATGGCTCTGGCTCGGGTAAGGCGACAATTTGTCCTAGGATCTCATCTTCGCCGCGTGACAGCATGTCAAATATCCAGGCAACGGCCGAGAATCCAACATTTGGATTATACAAGACCGAAAATAGGATCATCCTGATATGGCTGTTGGTGATGATAAATGGCTGCTTCGACATCGGGTGGATCAGCGTAACTGGATTCTCCTTGATCCTTTCTATCACAGCTTGGAACCGATCTTCAATATCTGAGACTACATCGCCAGACCTGTATAATGCACAACCTCCTTCTGCTTTGTGGCAGTAGTAGGAGAACGAGGTGGAAATTTTGTCCGCATCTTGAATGCTACCCCGCCAAACAGGGGAAACATAATGATCAGCGTCGACCACACCATCTTCCAAGTATTAGCACGATATCACAAAACATCCCTCCAGGAACCTTACCGAGGATAACGCGACCAACTCGATTCGGAAACATGGCTGCAAATGTGGCTCCAAGTAGTGTCTAACGCCTCCGATCAGTAAAGAATATGTAGAGGTGATGCACGAAAGGATACAAACCCCGTAAGAAAAACCCCAATAGACCAGCTTTCCCTTCGTGTCCAAGCTGGCTGTTGGTGGATCCGCAGCCTCGTCCTCGCGAGATTGAAGTTCCCCAACTTCGTCTTCATCCGAGTCTCCGATGCGTGCTCTCCACTCGTCCCAGGCATCGACTATGCTCAACATATCATGAGCAACGCTCGGCGTATGAACATATTTGAGAATACTGTTGTTGCCGTACACAGCATCCTTCTCCCCGCAAAGCTTAGCGATAGTTCTTGCTCTGGTATCCAGCTTCTCCAAAGTGTCCGCGCTTGAGTTTACATTTCCGATATCTCTTCCGGCTGTTTGCCACATGGTTCTGTGGAAGTTTCCTCGAATGTAGTCTTCACTACTAGCCTCGGATGGATCACTGCTTGAGCCATCTAAGGGGTAGGCGAAGCAGTCGGCTCGAGGGGTCGTGGCACCTATTCCACGTGGATCAAAGCCAATAATGTCTTGCTCCTCTCCAACGATTTCCTGAAGCATCGTGCCTGCCATGAGGGCAAATTGTGCACCAGAGCCGCCTGGACCACCTGGGTTGAGGATCAATGGGGAAGTAGATGCCTTTTGTGCACTTGAATGTTTTCCTGGGACCAGAACCAAAGCGATATGGACCTTGGGATTGTCTGCTGAAGCATTCAATGGACGATTGTAGTCCATAGGTACAGTCAGCCTTGCACAGCGCATGTCTCCGAAGAAACATGGCTCCCATTCGAGCTTTTCACTCGGGGCAATCTAGTGGAAATCAGCACCGGACATTGAATTTGGACATTTGACAACGAACGGTATCGAAGCTCGAGTGCCCTTCCTGGGCCCCCTCCACGATATCATGACCACGCCAACTCAACTGGCTGGGAATGAGAGTCCATGATTTCCACAGACATCCGAAGAGTAACAAGTACACAATGTTTTTAAAGCCTTGCCATCTGACCGATCTCAGATGAGCCTTGCAAAGGGTATGAGGTTCCTGGCTGGAAAAGTTGATTTCGTCGTCGATAAGGCCAGCTTTCTCGTCCAAGCGTTCTTTCTCATATTCCTGTCGATCCATGACGAGTTGCTCCGGCATGACAGTTCTCAAGTATGGAACTTTTGATATGTCGATTGCACTTGTGTTCGTTTCAGCTTACTCCTCGAAACCTCATATAAGAAGACGTGATGAGAGCAAAGAAGCTCAGAATATATATAAAACTACCGTTCAAGCTGTAGTGAGGAGAAGGAAGCAACTTAAGTGCAGCCTGATGTGAAGTCGGGTCATATCTTTCACCGATATGCACCTCATCGTAAACGCCTTGATGCGGCGCTTGGAGGCAGCTGTGCCTCGAATCCTCCCCCGCGTATGTTGACATGGATTATGATTGGCCGAGTCACATGTCTGTACAGTATTACTAAGCGAGCTTCGCCGTATTCGTACTCGCAGAACTCATTGACCGCCGATCAAGATGTCGACGTCTTTTGTATCGAGGTTTGCTGTAGACCAAAGACGTCCTTGGATGGCTCACCTCCTTGCTGTTCTCTCTACGAAAGGGATTTCTCAGCTGCGATCTCACCTGTATGTTGGCAAATCAAGTAGGCAAACCTTGCAACTGCCGATTGGAAACACCGAGGTAGGTCGGGTCCGAGGAGTATAATCCAATTCAGGGCATCAATACAAGGGTACTGACCGCGTACGCGGGGTTACCTCCTGCCCTCGCGTTGTTCGCATCACTGTTTCCACAGCAGACGGCTTGCGCTTCTTATTTATTGCGATGTGTCTCTTGTCAGTTTGCTACAGACACAACCATCACTAATTCCCTAGGTCACCATGGCGGACTCTCAGCCTTCTCGAACACAATATCCCAAGAAACCCTTCTTTCAACGACTGAAGTACTTCCTCCGCATTCATCTTATTAGGACTCTGACAAAGATATACTTCCGGGTATTAAATCTGCCCGTTGTTCGCGACAATTCGATTCAGCCTACCTTCACGAAAGTCTACCCTGGCCAACCAACTCTCACAAACCGAGTCTTCATACCAAAATCATACAAGCCTGACGATGCCCTTCTGCCTCTCTTCCTCGATATACACGGTGGTGGCTTTGCTTTAATGGCACCTTGGAGTGATGACAAATTTTGTTCCGAGTTTGCAAACAAGAATCAAGTCTTGGTTGTTTCCATAGATTATCCAAAGTCACCAGCACATCCATACCCGGCCGGCGTGCAAGCCGTGACCGATATTGTCAAGGCGATACTGGAGGACGAGGCATTGCCCTTTGATAAACGAAAAGTTGCGATTGGAGGCTTCAGTGCAGGAGCGAACCTGTCACTTGCTGTCAGTCAAGACGAAGGACTCCAGAAAAAGCTCGGAGGCGTTGTAGCGTATTATCCCCCAACCAATTGGACCACTAACATCGAGGAGAAACTCGCGACAAGACCAAAGGATGCACCGCCGGATATACTAGAAGGTATGGGTCCTGCCTTCGATTGGGCCTACCTTCCCCCGGGAACAAATCTGGAAGACCCGCAGCTCAGTGTTGCATTTGCTCCCAGAGATAAATTACCCCGGAAAGTGTACATTATTGGCTGCGAACTAGATCTGCTTTGTGGGGATGCTGAAGTCATGGCCCAGAGATTGGCAAACATTGGCACCGGTCAGAAAGTCGGCACAAAAGACGTCTGGGAGCAGAATGGGGTGAAATGGGAGAAAGTCTTGGGAGAAGAACATGGCATGTGGATATCTGGGGTTCGGGGATTTTTGCTAACCCGATCTTAGGCTTTGATGTTACCCCAGCTTCTGGTGCGAAGAAGGTTAGGATCATGAAGCGGAGGGAGAAGATGCACAATGATGTCGCCGAATGGCTCTTCAGAGAGGTGTATCTTTGATTCATCGTGGATGGCATCATGACGGGGGGTTTTGCCTGGCGAAGTTCGATGAAGACGGCCCTTACTTCGCCGATGTCTTGCCTTACGAACACTATACTGTTGTAGTGGTCGGGATCTATTCAAGCACGATAATTCGGCGTGTATTGTCACTGTTTGGCAGGACTTGTGACTTTAAGTTATGTCTTTGCCTCCTAGCGTTCTTTTGCTTCTCGTCTCAACTTGCGTACCAACAGTGTTTGAAGGAAGACTGGTTATGATTGCAAGATTGCCCCTGTTTGAGTCAGTCTGCTTGTTCTTGAATATGAGCTCGCATATTCCCTGTCAGACTTTCATGAACCTAGACTACACCCTATCAGAATACTTCCACAGCTTTGAAAGGCCCAGAAAAGCCCCTTTGCCCCGAAAATAAGCACTCCATCTGAAATCGGCAATAAATCTCGAGATATCCAGCAAGTTTTACACCCTGTAAATTTTTTTTATCAAGAGGAAGCCTATTGGAAAAGAAAGCTTTATAAAGGCCCCGTCGGCCCACAGTTTTGTACTTCTCAACAAAAGCAGGGCTCGATAGTCTGACTACTCTGGAGTCGAAACATGAAGGGGCATTGTTTCCTGCCGCGAAATGTTGTCGAGACAAACATCGTTCATAACGGGGGTCTCGAGCGCCTCCACGTGATGGCGTGATGGTGCCCCTCTTTAACTGTTGCCAAGTGGTCTTGACTGCTGCTGAAGCATTTCCAAGAAAGGTCAACCAGATCTCCAAGCAATTTCTCCAGAATTTCCCCATGGGCAGCTTTCCCTACCCCAAAGTCTCAGCGATACATCTGAGCAAATACTAAGCAATCCAAGAAGAACTTGAGATCGCCGAGATACAACTTGTGCAAATTTATGACTGCTGAGTGGTGGTTTCGAAGTCGTAGCCAAGTCTTGGGAGACGTTGGCAAAACCTGTGCATCGCAAGGCAGTTTTCACTCATCGACATTTCCTTTCGTGCCCCACTTTGCGAGTAGTGTCTAAATATGGAGCATTTATCGAAACGGGATTATTCAATTGGTCAATTCTTTGTTTGTTTTCGCCGCTGAGGTCGTCGGCTGGCTTAGTCGAGGAAGTTCGAGGCGACGCTGAGACCTCTTGCAGGAGTCACACCAATGAGGATCCCGCCAAGAATATTGGCAGTTACAGAGCCTCTTTTTTGCACGCATTTGCAGGCGATGCCAAACATCGCCGCGACCTCGGTTCAGCAGCCAAGTCTATTTTCGAAGGCTTAAAATCAGTGCTGAGACCTTCGATCTACCCTTCGTGACTTCGTCCCTCTCCCCTGGCTGGTATCGATCGTATCACTTGGCGTTTCTTAAACATTGGCATTTTGGTACTTCTCCGACAGTCCAAAGTCAGCTTAACCTTATCCGATATGTTCAGGGCCAAGATCTATCCTCTCGTGGCAGTCCTGGGCAAATTGATGGGGGTGGGTCCGGCCGTGCAACAGAACGGGGATTTTGAATTCGGGACTAGTGCCGGTCAGGCCCTCCTCCATGCTTTCATATATAACGAGAGTCTTCCATGCCATCTCAAGCATTTTGGATCTGCAGCTGCGCTCAATTCTTTTCATTTCGTACCCAGTCATTATCAGAAGCTTGACGCTCTCTATCTCTCTATCCTTTCATATAATCCTTTAATCTTGTCTTCCATCCAAGCGTCAGTTCAACAACATCAACAAACAAAACATCAGCAATCATGCATTCGAATTACCTTCTCGCCGTCGCTTTCTTCTCTGCACGCCTCCATGCCCTTCCTCTCAACATCAATCTCGGAGCCTATTCGCCTGCCTTGGTAGTCGGTGATGGAGAAATTTCTTTCGGTGGTAAGCAAGACGTATCAAATCTGATGAACGCTCTCGAAGGTGCCGCTGTTGCAGGAGGAGCTGCCGCCGCTGCTCAACCGGCCGCCGCCGCTGCTTCTCCTGCTCAGGCAGCGCCAGCAGCGGCCGCGGTCGTCCAACCCGCCGATGCTTCGACGATCCAATCTGTTCCTCTCGAGCAAGCCGCCCAGGTCACTTCCCTCCAGGGCATGGGCAAGGAGATCGCTCCTCGTGTCGTTCAACTTCACCAGGCCGCTGCGAAGAGGGACCTCCAAGGATTCAACGCCGCTTTAAATTATGCAACTGGTGCCCTGAAAACTGGTCCTGAGGTTCAACTCGGTACTGGTGAGGGTGGATCAGGTGTTGGTATCATCCAGAAGGCTGGTGGAACCCCTTCTGCTGCTACACCTCAAGCTGCAAGACGGAATGTGGCGGAGAGAGATTTGTTCTCGCCAAAGATGAAGACTACTGTCACGACTATGTTTGTTCGCGGAGGCTCTTTGCCAGCATCTGGTATGTCTATTTATCAGACTTGATAAGGACTTGACTAACATTCATACAGCACGCAGCGAAGACTCCTCTGTTGAGAAGCGCGAGCCAGTCGTACCAACCGAGAAGCGTGAGCCATCGCAATCAACAATCGACGGTGTCAACCTCAACATGGCCGAAGGACAAGTCGCCGAACTGACCTTTGTCGAGACCCGAGAGGTGGACGAAGATGATGAGGAATGATTATGTGCGAGCAATGATGTGACGAGGATAGGACGGGAAGGCTAGGACAGACTATTTACTAAAAAGGGATCTTTGGGATATATACACTTCTTTTGTAACGCTTATTATCACGCGGTATTATAACCTTCTGAGCATGCATTTTATCATTCCCTTTCTTTCTCTTCACTTGGGCGTTTTTAGGTGTTCGTTTCCTACTGTTACTGGTAAATAATGTGGTTGTAAGAGAGGAATATAGACAGGGTTCGTATGCTTTTAGATCTAGAGGTGTGAATATCATGGGATGCCCTCAATATCAATAATATCGATCTCTTCCCAAACTTCACTCCACTCAAATTTCCGCCTCACCAATTCTCTTTTTCGACTCCCTGTCACTTCTTCCTTTCACCGACGTTGCACTCGCTTATTCCTCCACTTTCGCCCAGCACGCCCAGGCCCTGTCAGATGAAACAAGCCTCCATGGCGGTAGACCAGGGCACCCCAAACGACCCACTTCATGCAGTCCGGGAACACTAACCTCTCAAGTCAAGCAAGTCGAAGCAACGCAGCCAGCGGGGTGGAGGGTAGGACATGGACTCGTTTGAGACCTTTCGCTACTGAGCTGAAATCTTGCCAAGATGTCTGAAGGGTCACGAATGATGGCGGATCGTCGTGCTTGTGTATGATGCTCGAGAACCTCGGGAAGCCCGGCGAAAGGTTCGACGAATGCTTTATCTTTTCGGTCTCTCGATTTGTCACTTTTCCGTGGGGACTATGATGAGATGAGTTTGTTCGGTATGGGAAAGTCCCGGAACTTATGTTTGTACCTTACTCATTGTTCAAAACTTGTAGATAGCAAAGGCAGATCATGACTTCCTTTTCAGCCCCACGATTCGCACCATTCGAACTCTCACTTGGCATTGCGTACTCTTCTCCCTCAGAATCGCCGAGATATGGGGATAGGCTCACTTGGCCGCCTGAAGTCAGAGACATTCAGACAGAGGACAGAAAGCTGGTACAGCTTGGCTGTGGGGTTTCATTGGAAGTCCGAGGAGAGAAAGGGAGACCGAACGCTGAGTCGGTTGACTGTGCGAGGGACGGAAGGGCGGTAACGAGGAGACACTTGGCATGTATATGCGATCGGGTGGCCAAGAGATAGTACGGATGTTTGGTTCCTTCTGTGCTTGGTTTGACGTAGGCCTTGTATGAAGTATTGGAATTTCGGTTGTGGGGCAGGTTGGGATTTGAGAGTTGAGTTGGGAGAAAATGGAATTGGCATTACTTGGAAAATGTCATATACATGATACTTGAATCAGTTATGAGATGGTCAAGAAGCTAAGAAGTCCTGGCAGTATGGCTGGCTGGCAAGTCCGAAGAGCTCGCAGTTCAACAGAATAGGATTCTAAATACGTACTTTTGCTTTGTTCTGTTTTGATCCTCGGGCTATAGAAACTTCTTCTCAACCACGAGTGCCCTGCCAGCTTTGCTGTAAAGCGGACAGGCTTCCACCTCTTTCACCCACAGTGCCCATGGTCTATCCTGCGACGCTTCATTCATTTTCAAGGATGCACTTACTTGGTCCTCGTTCAGATACCGCATGTCTTCCATCACAGAAGAAGAATTTGCTGAATTAGCACCGATATTCATGGAAGCGTTCCGGATAAGGAGAGCATTTGTCTGAATACCCGCATTTACATGAGTATATATCGCGCGGTAAACAGCCTGCTTGATACTCGCTCCAATGGCGGTGAAGCCATGGCATGTCATGAGAACCTAGTCACGACAATTGTCAACTCTATTTTGTTATTTAAGTATGGGTTTAGGCACTTTGGGCAGAGAGAAGGTCTCGGCAGCGGTATGATAGAGAAAGTGTGGATTTAGGTTGAGCCCATGTTTCGTACGGGAAAGAAACCTAGAAAAATGGTGTTGTATCGAATCTGAACTTACGACGTTGTGGTCCTGACTTGTAGAACCTTCTTTGGAAAATCTTGATGCCAGACTGGAGCCGAAGGTTTGCGTGTTGACGAGCATGTCTTGTCGATTGCCGGGTTGGTAGAGGGGTGTTATGTCGAAGGTTGGGACGTGTGTTCCTGAGCAATTGTAAGTTGATAATCTATTGCTATGATCTAGTAATCAATACCTAGGAAGCCAGCTATGTGAAAACTAGGTTTCATTGGAACGCCGCTCATGGTGTAAGGGAGGACAGCATCGGAATGACTGTGTACAACACTGTTGATGTTGGGGAACTTTTTGTAGATCTCGCTGTGAATGAAGCGTTCTTGATAACCTTTCTTAGAACTTGGATCAACTATACATAAATTAGCAGTGCAACTCCTCTTTTGGAAACAAAAGACATGCTGACTCGATTCATGGAGGAGAACGAAACGGCAGATCCTTCTCTGCCTTTCACTAATTATCTCACAGAAGAAAGTTTTCTTACCAGGGGAAGCATCCGAAACAAAGTACGGAATCAGATCAGACTGAGATGATACTAGAGCAGGCGCTCTGTCTCCAGACATGATGAATACATGAGGCTTTTCCGGATGTCGGAGAGAAACGTGGCCGTAGGCGTCGACGACATTGTGATAGTGCAGGATGTTATTTGCGAGGACGAGAGTTTCGAGCTACTCACAATCAGTATGATGTATCAACGATTGGTACACTTGTTATAAAGGATTTAGGTGCGTGTAGATTTGAAAATATTCCAAGTTGCTCAATGAGGAGCAGAATTACCCCGCATGTCCACATAGAGGACTGTGGAAATTGCTTACTTCTTTTCTCAGTGCAGTATATCCTGGTCCCGTAGAATCCATTCTGTTTAATGACTGTCTCTTATTGAATGGGTCACAGAAAAATCAAGTCGTGCTTGTACCACACCAATTTTTGGTGTTCCTAGACTCGTTGACGAGATGTAAGTGGAACGGAACCAATCAGCCGAGGCAACCCCTCGAGTCCTCATAACATTCCAGCCGTTCCCATCTACTCAATTATCTGCAAGATTTACTTCGCTCACTATAACTTCGGGACCGACGTAATCTCAATAATATATCCTCAAATCCTCGGGAAAGCTCAATATAGGCTAACGGCGAATTGCGACGATGCCATCAAAAACGACCCATTTGGGCGTTCACACCAAACTCTGTTTCAACGGACGATCGCCCAGAAGGAGAAGGTGCCTCAATTCTACCAACCTGATACAGAAGGCACGTACAAACTGCACTTGATGTGCATGCTACAAGCCGTGAGGATGCACAACATTAAATCGGATGTCAAGTCCCCTATCTCACGACTCCAGAGCGGGAGTTCCTGGAGATCGTTGTTGGATACTCGCCTGCCATTCGACTGCCGATCAGGGCCAGGGGTTAAGCATCTTCTTAGCCTCTTCTGGATCCGTCCTTTAATCCCGTCGTGGACCAATTGAAGAGCCGAGTGGCTTTCAACTACCGCGGTCGTGAGTTGTTCGCCTTCTGTCTTTGGAAGTTTGGAAGGAATGGTTGCCAACGAAGTCGTGCACGAGGGGACGGATCGCTTCTTATCTACACCAAGCTTTGGGATGCGCGGAAGACAAGGGATGGAATGGGAGAAGCTTAAATATGGCCTCGATCCCTTTGTTTCTTGGCCAGGAATATCTAGATATTCATTTTTGGTCTTTTCTCATTCATCATGACTTTCTCTGTTCCATTCCTGGCTCTCGTAGCCTTGCCAGCCGTGTTGGCGTTGGGAACTCCGAAGACTTGTGCCAATCCACAATTGAGCTGTGGAACGTCGACTTCTACTGACTTGTGCTGCTTCAATTCTCCAGGAGGGCAAATGCTCCAGACTCAATTCTGGGATACAGATCCAGTGACAGGTGAGCACCGGGTGTGGTCTCCTCGTAAACCTCTTAACTCATGTCTATAGGACCTACAACAAGCTGGACAGTGCATGGACTATGGCCAGATCATTGCGATGGGACTTTTGATGCCAACTGTGACTCTACTCGGTATTTGTCATCGTCGAAGGATTTGTGAGCCATCCACTGACTTCAATACAGAGAATACACAGGCATCACCGGAATCCTTCAAAGTTTCGGCAAGACTGACCTTCTCTCATACATGCAAACGTACTGGAAGGACTATTCTGGAGACGACGAGACTTTCTGGGAGCATGAATGGGGCAAGCATGGCACTTGCATCAGTACCCTCAAGCCAAGTTGCTACACTGGCTACACTTCAAAGCAAGAAATTGTGGATTACTTCCAAAAAGCAGTCGATCTCTTCAAGACCCTTGACAGCTACACAGTATGTTCCTCTCGAGTTACCGAATACTTCCAAAACACAACTGATCCTTCACAGTTCCTCAAGAATGCGAATATCGTCCCATCAACCACGGCTACATACACCTCCGCAGCAATTCAAGCTGCACTGAAGGCAGGATTTGGCTACGCTGTGACAATCCAATGCTCGTCCGGTGCTCTCAATGAGATCTGGTACTCCTACGATGTGCGCGGCTCAGTCCAAACCGGCACGTTCGTCCCCGCTGCTCCCGTTGGCCAGACGGGTTCCTGTCCCTCGACAGGCATCAAGTATCTTCCGAAGGGATCTGGATCGGGTACACCAACTACGACAGGCTCCGGATCCACTCCAACTGGAGGGTCCTTCTCTGGCACAGGCTACCTCAATGCCGTCACCGGAGGAGCCGCAAAAGGATGTATCATTAGTGCTGGAACTTGGTATGCAAGCGGTACTTGTGCCACAATCACCGCTACTGCTTCGGGCTCGGGCTTCACTTTGAAGTCTTCCAAGGGCAATTGTGGGATTGTGTCTTCGTCTTTCACTTGTGCTTCGGGTGTTACTGCTACTGTATTCACTGTAAGTGCTTGAAAACGAGAGGAGTATTTGATAGCGGAGTGTACTGACAAGGATATAGGCGAGTGGTGGAAAGTTGGCGTACAATGGAGCGACTACATTCTATGCTGCGGCGGTACCGGCAGGCTCTACACAGCAAGCTGTCTACACAAATTCGAAGGCTGTGAGTGTGACATTTCAATGGGCCAGTGCGTAGGCTCGAGGAAGTAGGTTTTGAGAACGAAGAGCGGACAAGACACAGAGCTGGGGGCAGAAATCGGGTGAAGACATGCTTTAAATCAGTGGCGATATGTAGAGGACTATCTCAATGCATATGCTGCCTCTGCACGAGATCTAGTAGCAAGTACAAGATGATCCCAATGCCTGCCAGTACTTCAACATTCATCAGCCCGGACCGGTCTCCCTACCCTCCTCGAGCCTCTAATCAGCTTCTCCATCTCCTCTCGATCTTCTTTCATCCGATGTTCCGCGTTAGCTCGCTCCCTTCAAATGCCTCAGTGCATACACTTCCTTCTCATCTCCTTATTCAAGGCCTCCGACTCGTGACGCTCGCTATACAAATTACCTAACATGCGGAATAACGTGAGATCTCCCTCTGCATTCCTGATCGCCCACGGGCTTCAGCTTTTTACCCTTTGGACCCGCGAGACTTGGAAGTCAACATAGGGTAAGTGTTGAGGAAAGGCAGGAAGGTAATCCAGGAGGGGCGGATAGGGAGGATGTTTGTTGCAAGCAGATAATTGTACACTGTACTGAAAAATGCTGGGACAATTGAAACGAAGCTGTTGGTACACATGTAGCAGATCAGGGACTGTCCCGGATGATCAGCATGAAGACTAGGGACAGGATGGCGGTCATCAGTCGGAAGATTCCCAATTCATCATTTTGATTGTCCAGGATAAGTTCATGACATTGAGAATGTCTTGATACTATAATCGTTAGGGTTAAGAGCCCGTTGGGGGTTGGCTGGAATACGGGATCCGGAATGATGATGCTGTTGAGAAACCGAGCTTTTGAATGTCTCAAGTGGATTGGAGAACATTGAAATCACCGCTGGATATGAAAACCCGAGATCCAAATGCTCGAAAAATCATTGTCAAGGTGAGGGAGGGTTTGAACCAGGAAGGCACCACTTTACGCGACTTCCGCCAAGCAAAACGCGTCTCACCAGGGCTTCCAAGTCAACACCTACCCAACTTTTCGTTTGTAAACCACCATCCCATTGTCGCAAAACAAACACAGGACTTTGAAAATGCCGCGCAAATCTAAGAACGAGGATATCCACGAAGAGGAGAATGAAGAGGAGGAAGAGGAAGAGCTGGCAGACGAGCCTCCTTCTATTGAGCCTTACACGGTCTTGGGCATCGAGAAGAGCGCGACAGCCGACGAGATCAAGTCTGCGTACCGCAAAGCAGCTTTGAAGCATCATCCAGGTATGCGCGCATCATGACCAGACATATTTGACGCTTTCCATATGTCCCACGATACACGTAGAACATTGCTGACTTTCACAATAGACAAGGCCGCACCTCACCTCAAAGATGAAGCCCACACCAAATTCCAAGAAGTCGCCTTCGCATACGCCGTCCTCTCCGATCCCATCCGCAGAAAGCGCTATGATACCACCGGATCCACCTCCGAGTCTATGGACGCCGACGGCGATTTTAGCTGGTCCGACTTCTACTCTGAGCAATTCCGCGACGTGGTCACCGAGGACGCAATCGAGCGCTTCGCAAAAGCATACAAGAACTCAGACGAGGAGAGAGATGACGTTGTCAAGGCATACGAGAAGTTCAAGGGGTCATGGAGAGGAATCTACGAGTCTGTCATGCTGAGTGATCCGCTGGAGGACGAGGACCGCTTCAGAAGCTATATCGATGCTGCGATTGCGAGTGGTGATGTAAAGGGATTCAAGATCTATACGGAGGAGAGCGAGAAGGATAAGCAGAAGCGGATGAAGCGGGCGAGACTTGAGGCAGAGAAGGAAGCTAAGGAGGCAGAGGTCGAGTCGAAGAAGATTGAGGGCAAGAAGAAGGCGAAGAAGGATGGGCTGGGGGACCTGGCGGCACTAATTCAGAGAAGACAGGTTAATGCTGGGAGCTCATTTCTGGATAGTCTGGAGGCCAAGTACAAGGCGCAGGAAAAGGAGAAGAAGCCCAAGGGCAAGAAGGGAAAGAAGAGAGTCTCGGACGAGGACGAGGACGATGATGATGATGAGCCCTCTGAGGAGGCGTTCCAAGCTGCGGCGAAGAAGTTGAAGACTGGCAAGGCGGAGAGTGAGGGTCGGAAAAGCAAGCGTGCGAAGCATTGATCAGGCTTATGATTTGCATTTATGGAGTCTGGATCGGAATGGGAGGCGTTCTAGGTTATCAGTATATAGGATAGGGAAATGATGACTTTATAATTCCGCATCTGGATTGTTCTAGATTTGGTTTTCGACAATTAGACATTGTGAATCAGGAAATACTTCAATACAAGAATGCATCCTACTACGAGCTGTCCTGATGACGAAGGCCTCTTCTCCCTTGAGGTCGTGAACTTCTTCGACTTGACACGGAAATCGATATCCGGTGGCCTTTGGACTCTCGACGCCTTGTTGAGGATATCTATCAATTCAGGACATTTGTCCCTAAGGGTCTAAATTTTGATCTCAGAACCTCGATACCTTGACAAAGATATCACTTTTTCTGGACAGTTGGCCGGAAGTGTGTAGTCGGAGATCTAAGGACCTCGATACCTGACCAAAGACATTATTTTTGAGGACAATCGGCCTCAAGGGTATAATTATTAATCTCAGAACCTTGAGACTAAAGCCTTTAGCAGCGCCTTGAACCATACGGCGGAGGAAGTCTCAGGCTCAATATCACGGACCCAAAGCACCCTTCAAGCAGAACAAGCCATCCACGTGATATTGCGTACACCCAAAATCTCACGCGTCAATTCTCGTCGCGTCACCTCGACAATACACCAAACACGACAACGACATCACTGCTTATCGCCAGCTGCGCACATCGCTCGAGATCTACGTATCAATCATGCCATGACATCCGTTCCCAACAATATCTATCCGGATTACTGCCACAGCTTGTCGCCGACGATCGGGAAATGGTGTCCGCTGCTGGCGACGGATGTGCATCGGTTGAGGACCGTGGGGATGTTCTGTGATGGTACGTAAGCCTCTACTGCTTCTTCGATACCATCTACTTCCCTTTACACTTCTACCATGTGTTCTCGCTTGCAAAGATGCTATGGAATATACACTGACATGCTACGGCGAGCAGAACGAGCACTCTACCATTTCGACAACCACCCGGTAAAATGGGTGCGCATTACTGGTGTTGTCGTCGCGGTCGATGAGTTTAAGGGCAAGAGAGTCTTTACTGTTGATGATAGCAGTGGGATGTGTATTGAGTGTACCGCTATTGCGCCTCCTCCTCCGCCAAGTGAGAAAGATAAGCCGATTATGCCATCGCATTTGAATCAGATTGCGTCACTTATGGTTGTTCGGAATACTGGTATTTCCAACGCTGCGGGGGGTGGGAAAATGCGGGAGAAGAAGGTAGGGGAGAAGGGGAAGGAGAGGGAAAAGACAGTGGGGGCGAAGGAGAAGGGAGGAGGGAAGGTAGTACCTTCTGTTCAATGCCCAGCTGTCCCGTGGGACGAAGTCGATGTTGGGACGGTGGTGAAGGTTAAGGGGAGGGTTAACAATTGGTGGGATACGATACAGATAGAGGTTATCAAGATCGAGGTTTTGGGATGTACGGATCAGGAAGTGAGGTGCTGGAATGAGGTGTTGGCTTTCAAGAGGGATGTATTAAGTAAGCCGTGGGTTGTTAGTCAAGAAGAGGAGGAGAGGTGTAGGAGGGGAAGGGAGAAGGAATTGAGATGTGCTAGGAAAGGAAGTGGTCGCAAGGTGGTTGAGGATACGGATAAGGAGGATAGAGAGAGGAGGAAGAGGAAGGAGGCTGAGAGGACCGAGGTGGAGAGGAGAGAGGAAGATGCGAAGTGTAGGAAAGCCAAAGAAGAGGAGAGATTGAAAGCGAAGGCGAAAGCGAGGACTTATCCTTCGATGGCTGTTTTGAAGGCGGCGAAAGGAAAATATGATGCTCTGGGGATTTGATACCTGTGGGATTCGGATGCACCGGGAACCGTTGATGACTTCACGACATTACGACTGACGTTTTTGAGTACGCTGTATATAATCTATCGACTTGGATACATCAACGGACATCCTGAGATAGACAATGTCGTGAACACGCCTAGGGACCTTGCGGCTTGCCCTCGTGCCCTCTTGCTCTTCTCGATACATTCTCAGTGCATCGACAGGAGAATAACAACCTATTTATACGTCCAAAGACAGAATCATGACCAACATCGATATCAATTCGCTTTGTTGACATGCTCATCCGAGGCTACATCACAACTCGTTCCTGCCAAGTCCAATCTCGGGGCATTTGAGAATGTGGATTTCTTGCCAAGTTTAAAACTGGGATTTTGCCGGGGCTTTTTCCTCAGGGGGTCATCATGATCGCTGTGGCAGTTGGAATCCAAATCCACTCTGATCCCGACAGGTCCACCCGGACATATTTGACTTTCTCAACCTCTCGAATTCCATCAAGCTCTCTTTGAAGCTTTCAACCGCCGGACCGTCTCGCTATCGGTCCCGAAGCATTCAATTCGAGAGAGAAATGGCTCAAAGCTGTAGAAGAGAAGTGTTGAGCCGGAGACTTGGCTTATCGGCTGTGTCCAGATTTCAGATTTTCTTGTTCTCGATGTTCGTCCACTTAAGCTCCCTGGTTTGTCGGCGCTACTGTACACCAAGAGTGGCTGTGCAGACTTGGGACTGGGATTGTGTTGCAGCGCGGGGTGATACGTCAGCGGGTCGTCGGATGCCAGCGTGCAGCGCATGCAGGTGCTGCTGCTGTTGGCCATAGCTTCTACGAATCATGAACCACTATGAGAAGCTAGGAATTTGGCTTGAGTGGAAGTTTTGATGAGGTGTTTGAGGAATTTTGATCGGAGGAGAGGTACAAACAGGCCACGAGGAATTGACGATACTTATCGACAGCGAAGGAACCGAAGGTTGGGTATTTTGCGTTCCTGTACAACAGGATAAGCTCACGGGCAACCCCTGGATAATATGTATGTCTCACAAACATAGAAAGATAGATGCAGGTGCCGTAACTGTTGGTTAGTAAGCCCCGATGAAGAGCATGAAACGGACAGACAAAACTTCTGGAACTAGAGTACCGGACAGTAAAAGCTGAAATCAAGGTTATTCTGCTGTTGACGACATGCTTGTAGAGCTGAACCTTGAAATCCCTATATCTCACTCCAATCCGTGAACCTTTTCTCCCATACAAAGCACTTTCTTGCCTTGATCTCTGGTTCTTTTAGTAACATCAGTCTGGCATGCTACAGTGGAAAACTTCACCAACCCCCTTCTCATCTTAATTGCCCTTTCTCGAGCTTCAATTGGGATTGATATGAGTGGTTGACTGCTCCTGCCAGCAAGCAAGAACAAGCAAGCAACGTCAGAACTGTATCATATCAAACAGATCCGCGCCAGAGCTAAAGAAGAAAGACACGAGATCCGCCCTCTTCCTCTTCCCATTTCCCCCGCCAGCCAAATCAGACTCCTCGCGCTTACCGTCAGACTTCAGTTGTCAACACATCCATCCGCTCCGCCAAAATATCCATACCGCCTTCCTTGGCTCTAATCGAACTCTCCATCGTTACGATTTCATCTCACGTCGTACCTTCACCGTCGCCGTTGTACAGCTTGAGTCTCGTGCGCCCTACGGTCCCCTACTTCTTGGTCTTTTTGCCCAGCTGCACAATTCTCGAGTCCGATTGTTTCAATTGGCTCTTTGTTTGATCTTCCCGAGTCGCTTGCTCGGTAGGTTGGACGATTTCCTGCCACTCCACTTATCGAAGGAGGCGCAGCAGCTCACACATCACATCGTCAGGTTGCCCGACCCAAATCACCCTTTCAACCTCTCGCACCACGACAACAACGCCCGCCCGCCTGCCCACCCACGCACCACCAAGAAAGAAAGCATTTCGCAAAAACGACGGAAAGGTAGCCCAAGCCAGCCAAACCTAGAACAAGAATCCACTTGAGGACTGCCAAGATGGTGTGTAAGTTGCTCCTCCTTCCCTTGTCCGTCTTCTCCATAGCCCAGTCAATGGCCACTCGCACGTTCTCTATTGCCCTTGGCAGGTCAAATTGCGCCTAGTATGCCCGGACCAGGGCCCAGCTCTTTTTCCGCCAGTACCTCCTCTCCGCTCTGCTCTTCCACACCTGCACTGCAGCTGCACCACTTCTTCCTTCCCATACAATACGCTGGCACTTCCCCAGCTTCGTTTTGTTACAATACCCCTCACGAGAAAGAACGTACGGTATCCTCTGCAGTGCAGTCAGACCGTCGCGAGAGCTTGATGCCGGCGCAAACATATTGAACATCGACCTTCCCACTCCTCGACATTCCTTTCGTCATTGTTCCATCCAAAAACAAGAACCAGAAGCAGACAAGACCAGCACCGCCCATTGGCCAAGACACACACAGAAAAAACTTTCTTTGAGGACAGGACAGATTCTTGGGCTGACTTCGAACGTTGTATTTCAATGATATACAGCTTCATCGCAACAATTCCGCAAAGAACTGCAGCGCGCGAAGACTGCGGGTAAAGGCACAAACACCGATATGCCAAACGCACCGAACGGCACGGCGACGGAGACCACGGGTCTGGTGAGCGGACGAGAGAATGGTGACGCCAATCGCAGAAAGAGCTCGTTGACGGCGTTCTTCGAGTTCTTTGCGCACAAGAACCATACGGCGGGATTGGACAGTGAGAACAAGTTCGTGAGGATTCCTGCACAAGTCGTGCAAGCTACTAAAGTGACATTGTACAGCAACTATGTCAATATCCTTCTGGTCTTCGTACCGTTGGGTATAGTTGCTGGCGCAATGGGCTGGAATCCCACAACTGTTTTCATTCTCAACTTCTTTGCCATCGTACCGCTCGCCGCCGTCCTCTCGTTTGCCACTGAAGAGATATCTATGAAGCTCGGTCAGACAATGGGTGGTCTTTTGAACGCAACGTTCGGAAATGCTGTTGAGCTGATTGTACGTATGGTCTAACTGGAAATCCACCGCTTTCTAACCGACGTATAGGTCAGTGTCGTGGCATTGAAGGATAATCAGATTCGAATTGTGCAATCTAGTATGTTGGGAAGTATTCTCTCCAATATGCTCCTTGTACTCGGATGCTGCTTTTTAGCAGGTGGCATTCACAATACTAGGACCGGAACCGCACAGGGTATTGAGCAAGACTTCAACTCGACCGTCGCTTCTACAATGTCTTCCTTGATGACAGTTGCAGCTGCTTCTCTCATCATTCCAGCTACAGTAAGTCCATCTTGCCAAGTTGAGTTGAAAGTCCTGTTTTAACAATTGGACAGCTATTTGCTGCGATGGCAAACTCGAAGGAAAATGCTGAGAAGAACATTATCATCCTGTCCCATGGAACCGCGATTATTCTCCTCATCCTGTACGTTATGTACCTCTTCTTCCAACTTCGCACCCACGCCATCCTCTTCGATGCAGAACAGCCAGAGGGCGAAGATGGAGAGGAGGAGGAGGAGCCACAATTGAGTCCTTGGGCAGCTGGTGGTGTTCTCTTGGTTGTTACCATTGCAGTAGCGGTATGCGCCGAGTACCTTGTCGGATCCATCGATTCTCTCGTCGAGACGGCACATATTTCAAAGACCTTCATCGGACTCATTCTCCTCCCCATTGTCGGAAACGCTGCCGAGCACGTCACTGCTATAGTGGTCGCATTGAAGGACAAGATGGATTTGGCTATGGGAGTTGCAATTGGTAGCTCCATGCAAATCGCCCTTCTCGTCACTCCGGCGCTGGTCCTTCTCGGATGGGCCATCGACGTTCCCATGACTCTCCACTTTGAGCTATTCGAGACTGTTGTCTTCTTCTTGAGTGTCCTTGTCGTCACTTATGTCATTCAAGATGGGAAAAGTAATTATCTTGAAGGAGCGATGGTATGTTTTATTCTACAGGTTCGAAAGGGAGAGCAGTACTGACTTTTATAGCTCCTTGGGCTCTATATCATAATCGCTCTTGCGTTCTTGGTATACCCCGACGATGCAACTGGTGATAAACAAGTCAACCCCGAGAACGCAAATATCGTAGCCCGCTCATTCTGGGCTGTGGCCAGTTCCGCTGGGTTCTAAGCTTCCGAATACGTTATGGAGGCCGAGTATGGAGACGAGCCAAGTCAACTCCACTATGTGTTTATTTTCGCGGGGTTGTGGGTGTGGGTGTGGGTGGTAATGGCGACAAAGAAGCGTCTGTCATTGTACATATGCGGAAAGAGAGGCAGACAAAGTCATGGAGTAAATTCCGAACTTGAAAGTGGGAGGAAGGAAATAATTATTGATCACAAACGCTGCTTTTCCTTTGGGAGTTCGACCTGGAATTTGAAGGGGACGCCATTGGAGAGTTTGGATATTGTATGATTATTTGGGGCACATGTGGTGTGGTGGGCTACTTACTTGTCCCGTTCCGATCTAAGCATGTGTAGTTTTTTCATTTGTATATTTTGCTGTTGCTGTTGGGTTCGGCTGTTTTGTGTCAAGCGAATACCAAACAAAGTATGTGATGGGAAAAGGGGGTGGACGCTTGTGCTTGGAAGTGTAGTGGGCGATAGGTCTGGTTTAATCCGATGAATTCAAAAAAACTATGTTCCCTCCAAACTTCCACTGCCAAAATACAGCTGCTTTCTACTTCCTGGCATGCATGCATGCATGAGACTAAAATTTCAACTCTGTAGTCGGTTCGCGACTGCTTTCTGATCAAAAGGGGATATGAGTTATCATAGGGGGAGGAATGGTTTGTATGTAGAGTTATCTGGGTGTGACTTTCCGGTCGGTGTCTGTCTGTCTTGAGAGAGAGATGAGCAGACAGATAGGTAGGTGGGTTGGATGGGTGACAGAAACGCCATGGCAGAGGATGGATTGATGAATGTAGTCATCTGACAGTGGCTACGGAGGAGTAGCAATCAATTAAGAATCGCAATACAAGATTATGTCACATTTGACTCTGTTCCACGTTCACTTAATTGTAGTTTGGTTTATTCCTCTGTAGGTTTTAATGATTTACATTATTCACTGCAACTGCCTCCTCATAGCAAAGCAATGCGAAACGAAGACACAGAGAAGAAGAAGCAAAGTGAGATTATGAGCGAGTAAAGAAGTTAACTTTCAAGTTGCGAAACACTTCTCCTCAGCACTCAAAGACCCTCGTTCCTAATGTCCTTCCTGGCGACGAAGGCCGTAAACCAAGCGACTTCAAATCCGCCCCAAAAGTCAATCTAACACGTCTCTCCATCTACATTTGCAAAGGAAGTTCAAATCATTAGAACTCCCTAGTGCTAAATGTGACGAAGAGAAAAAGAAAAACAGACATCCAAAACGCCAAACCCATCCATCTAAAATACCCATCTCACTACCCTTTCTTCTTAGCCCATTCGTCCGTATGCGATGTCGATGTCGATGTCGATTTCCGATTCGGTGCCGGTGCTGTAGGTTAGTAGGAATTATGAACTACGCTAATTCATTCTCGTGTCTCGTTGCTCATTAGTATTCGTTGTTGCTTGCTTATTTCGGTGAAAGATGGAGAGGTTAAGCTCCACCAAGTCCTACACGCGTGAACAGTCAGTGAACATTCTCTTCGGAGACTCGATGCGTGGCTTTTGTTAAGCCAAGAGAGGGGATAAGTAACTCACCAGCAGCAAGCGCTAGATACCACGTCCTACTCGCACCTCCATCCAACCAACTGACGTCAAAAGTGTCCTGGGAAAAGAACTGCCACGCGGCTTGTGGATTAATCAAGGCGAGATTGGCGTACAAGACACCTTTCCATCCGCCCTCAACAGCATCCGCTCTCCCATTCGAGAAAAACGTATCCCACTCTTGCTGAACGAACGTTCTCGTCCTCGTCAACGCCGAGCTGGGCAAAAGAGGCAACATATGAATTCCCTGGATGTATTCAATATTGGTGCCGAAATACGTCGTATGATCAACCTTATTCTCGAAGAGGATACCAGCGACTTTGTTACCGATGAAGTTAGCAGGCTGGATAGTGTTGTCGGATGTGTACAGATAGTAATTCTGTAGAGAGCGAGCTGTGATGGCGAGTTGTAGGTTCCCACGAGCTTCGAGATTTGCATCGCCGATTGTGCGACCCCACATCTTGAGGGCGTAGGCGGACATGCTGTCTTCCGAGGAGGATTCTTGGTCTTTTCCGTCGAAGGATTCGTAGAGACCTTTGGCCCAGCTATGGCCGTGGTACCAGTCGAAGTTGCGGGAAACTGGGAAATAGGAGTCTGAAGCGGAAGGATTGGCAATGTCGCGGACCAGAGCGTTGACCCAGGCTTTATTTTCTGGGAGCCAAGTTGGGTCGAGATAGCCGATTATTGATGCGGCGTAGATGAAGTATCCGTAGCTGGTAGGGAGGTCAGTATTTGTTGTCCTTGTTTGTGCTTGAACTTGGTTGGAGATTAAGCGAAGGGTAGGGGCACGAACTGGAAATGATGGTCGTTGTAGTAGGTGTTTCCGAAATCTACGCCTGCATTACCGGTGACGTATGATGCGGTTGACACGATTCCACCCCACGCAGTCTCATATACGAGTGGGAAAGACTGGGTGTTGGATGTGAATCTCGCGAATGCTTCCTTCAGGTTGCCGAGACCAGCCTGAGCGAGAGCCTTGTCACCAATGAGATCGTGAAGGGTATACACGATCCCAGCAAACTTGGCAAGCGCCTATCGTCCATGTCAATATATTTCTTTTCGAGGGTGTTAATAAACATACCTTTCCACTGTAATACATAGAGTCGAGATTCGACTGAGCATTCATATCCTGCGAAACTTCGCTCGCAGCAGTCGATTGAATAGCAGCAATGGCAGAGGACGAGAGTGTTATTCTCTCAACGCCAGCCTGCGGACTCCAAGGAGCAAATCCCATAGTGGTAGGAAGGATTTCTTCCAAAGTCCATGAATCAGCGGTGATAGCTGTTGCTATGCCCTTGGTGGTTGTGGCCAATTGGACATTTGTCATTTGGGAGGAAGTTCGAGGAGCCATGGATTGGATGTGATGTGGAAGTGCAAACATGGCTAGAGTGGTGTTGGTAAGTCCGCCCTTTGAGAACGATAGCGTGTAAGCAGCTGCTGAGCCATTTGTGCTTCCCGAGATAGTCGCACTTGTAGCGTAGGCTCCACAGGCAGCATCGTACAAAGACTCTGCATTGCCAGGGTTCTTCGCTATCTGAATGACTCCATGGAAGTTGGATGTCGCTTGCGCAAGACCGTTGTTCACAACTGTAAATTGAAGACCTGCTCCATTTTTTGAATAGGCGTACAGAAGCCAAGTCTTGCCATCTTCGAGAAGAATAGTGTACTTGGTCACACCTGGCTTTGGGTTCGTTGAGGATTTGGTCAGCGAACGGAAGAAGACCCCAGTTTGCAAGATGGGAGTGCCGCCATTGAAAATTCCAGTTACAAAACCCATTCCTTGAACGAGGGGGAATGTAATAACTGGAGCTGCTCCGGTACTTGGCGACAAGTTGACGTTTGCAGAGAATGCGGCAAGCGAATCCATTGAAATTGCAGTGGATGCTCCAAGCTCATTTGCCGACAGAGCTAGAGACTGAATGCCAATTGGATTGATGAAATACTGCACAGGATTTGCAGCTGGGTCAGGCCCATAGACTTTTTGATTAGAGTCTATATGTGCGATGGTCATCCCCCAACTCCCTGCTGCTCCGTTTCCTTTAGACCAAGCGACCGAATAAGGATTAGTCCAAGTTGCAGCAGTCTGGCTTCCAAGGAAGAAGTTGGAATAGAACTTATTCGTGCCGACTGGAGCTGACTGTGGCTGTATTCCAGTTCTGGGAACAGGATGATCGATTCTTCTTCCAAGTACAGAAGGTGGCGCATCTGTAGCTACCGGTTGGAATATGTTTTGAGAAGGTATGCCGGGCTCTACTGAACTTGTGACGGACGTGACTGGAGCTGTCGGCGAGATTGTGGTAGTGGGCGCAGAAATCGAGGTACTGATAATGGGTGCGGAAGTTCCAACTCCAGTGGTGTTCAGACTTGTAATGATTGTTCCCGATGTGTTTGGGTTGGTTGTACTGAGAGTCGGCAGGATTTGAGCAGTACCAGAACTAGCTGAAGAAGTAACAACTGGGACACTGGGTGTTACTGTCGAGGTGCTGACCGATTCGAAGAACATTCCTCCAGTTGTGATCGGAGTGGTCGGGACCAGCACGAGACTTTGGGTCTCAGGTGTGGCAGAGCTCCCTGGGGTTAAAGTTCGAGTTGGTAGTGATGGAGGATTATTGTTCGCTCCCGCGGTAACTGTGACAGTCGCAGTAACAGTAACGATATCAGTTATCGTAACCACGGGCTGCTGATTGTCGATTTGTCTCCTGGAAGGAGGCGCTGCAGTAACTGCAATCGCCCCCAGTATAGTTAGCCATACTGATGCTCTCATATTTGTGGAAATGTACAGAAAGAAAGGGCGAAATGGTGCGGAATCAAGGGGGAAAGATGGCCGCAGCAATATGTTTGATAGCTCTCCAGATCACCGTTTGTAAATCCAAATATCACGGAGAGTGTGTGACGGAGGATTAGATATTATCGTTGTAACGCAACTGGTGAGTATGTTTGGTAGCGAAAATTGCGATCGTGTACTAATCAGAGATCGTGAAGTGATGAACCGCAAGATGATTTATTCGGGACGGAGGTCGTAAGGAAGTGAGGTAGTGAGGTAGTGAGATAGTGAGGAAGAATTGGAGTTAGTGGGGAGAATGTGGAATGTGGAATGATTCAAAAATGACTCGAGAAATTCGGTCCGTCTCGCAACAGACAAGAATTGTCTGAGAATTTTGCGTTTGAGATTCTTCATTGATTCTTCACATGCTCTTTACTTAAGAGATGCCAGATCCTTAGATCAAAACATTGTACTGGAATGAGAAAGGTCGCAATTGCGGACCGCCGGCGAGCGCCAACACCACGTTGGCGCATCACTTACGTTTTTGAAGGAACTTATCAGTCCAGATACAGCATGAAGCTCAAGCTATCTCGAACGCGAAGGGACCAGAGTTGTGAATTTGGTTCTCTCGAAGATAGTGGCCGTCCCGTGGCTTCGTCTGAATTCCACTAGCACCAGTCACGAAAGTATCGTCTCGGGGAATTTAAAATTAATGATCTGCTGAAGAGATGTTAGCATGCCGCTATCTTCGGATCGTGCCTTTAGGTCAGCGCGTTGTCTGGGAAATAGCCCGCTGCGAATGTTGGCTAGGCCATTTGGCCTCTAGCTCTGGCGTCTCTAGGCCGACTTGAGGCCAAGATAGGGACGCAGATGTCATGTTGCATAGCAACGCTAGCTTGCTGTCGAGGAATCGTGCCAAATTGCCAGGTGAACATCAGGCGGGTGAGCCTAACGTGATCTTAAGAGATCTTGTTCGGAGCTTTGAGGTTTGGGAAGGCGTGTCGTGCAGTGAGACATCGAGCGCGCGTGGCTTACTGAATAACCCAGGGGCCTGCTGGTCGAGGTTCGGAGTCACTTCCGAAGGTTATAGGTTATTGGATGGTTTGTTGATGATATAGGAAATAGTTGGATGAAGATATTTCTAGGTTTGAGATACCAACTGCCATGAATTAGTTGAGTGACGTGTGGACTTTTCGCCTAATCGAGCGCGAAGCAAAAGAGGAAGCGACAGTCAACAGTCTCGCGATCAGGAGAAGCTGTTGATGAGAAAAGCTACACAATAGAAACAGTGAATGGTATAATTTATGCAACCAACAGGGACCTTCGGTCCTTTTGCATTGAATCGAGAAGGACAAACATCTTGAAGTGACACACTGAATTGAGTAGTTTAGGTCGCTTCAACTCCCAGCTTTCCTGGCCAGCTTTCCTACCTTTCAATGTTTCACAAACTTTGAAGAAACGCCTAACAGATAGTGTAGAAACCTGAAGCTAGCTTTGGCGCAGGCTTCATCCGGTCCCAGGTTCCGGGATGTTGCATGCCTAGACCTACAGTGCGCGTAGTCGCACAACATAGTGAGGGAACATGGCTGACTGTCACAGGATCGCACAAAATATACACATGTGACAGTATGACAGAAAGAAACAGTTTTCGGTTCCATGCGTGCCCTAACTTCTTTGTGATATCTGTCGAAGCACTTTCCCTCCCAAGAGTCTCGGTCTGGTGAAAAATTGAGAGATGTGTCTGTAGCTGCGGAACGGCCTGACGTGGCTTTAAACTGCCGCCTATCGATAATCGATCCGAAGTTCTGGGTTGAAGATAAGACAGACAGTTGGCATGGAATCAATAATAACCTAGTTGCAACATGCGACGCGAAATTGAAAGATGGTAGAATGACATGAGGAACCAGTAGTTTCTTGTAGGGAAACAAGTTCGAATCAACTCTTGCTAGGCTCGCGAAATCAGTCGTGCAATACGTAAGGAAGGGCTGATCTGCATGTAGATGATGCGAGCCAAACTGTATGGGTCTGCATGAGATTGATATTTTGGATGATAGAAATAGGGGCTCACTTACCTCTGGGCACAAACAATAGTCCCTACAAAAGTCAGCCCCTAAATCCTCGTCCTTTCACATCTGCTTCTGATTCTTTCTGCTAAGATACGTAAAGCTTGTTCCACACATCACACATCACATATCACCCATCCTCATCTTCGAAATCAAAAATCCCTCCTTTCTTTACAGAAGATTTGAGTCGCATAGCGAAACCCAACTGTCCCAATACCACAGAATGGTCGACCTTTAGGGAGAGGTCGTATCCATCTGTAAAGTAGCCCGTAGCCCATTCGCCATAGCTCAAGAATCCCCCCACTTGATCGGGCTCATGCTCGATCTGATGATGGACATATTCAAGATTCATTTCGACATCGTCGTTATAGCTTGGGGACGAATATGTAAGGTCCCATTTCAAACCATCTGCCTTTAGATCTAGCACGATACCGAACATTTCGTGAGACGCGTTCTTGAACAGTAGTGTCCCTTGTCCTTTGACAGGTATACTAACATGGGCTAAGTTGTCTACATCCGCAAGATGGAAAGAGTTGTTCACTTTCCAGCCTTCCACGTGGTGGAGCTTGTAAGTAAGAGGTCTCAATCCAGAGAAGTCGATCGAGCAGGGCTTGTCAATCTCCAGCTCCCGTCGCCTGCGAAAAGCCCCGAGGCCCATCATAACTTGCTGATCTGATTCGATTACGTATATTTCGGTCATTCTTAGCGGAAGGTTTTCCGTGCCGGGATGAAGCTCTTGTGAGTTGGCTCGCATGTACTGGCCCGTGGATCTGTGGTCCTTATGTAGAGTCAACTCTGAAAGCCATATCCCGATGGGAGGGCCTCCACCGATTCGCAAGCAGTTCAGACCAGCCCAGCGGAAGTTTCCAGACCTGTCTCCGACCATGGAAAAGGGGAGTTTCCGCCTTATTTCAGGAGACACCATAAGTCTAATACGCAGGCCAAGATTTGTCACTTCGTAAGCCATATTATGTGCTTCCGTATCAGCCACGATATCTCCACATAAGCTAAACATGTCAGGAGATCTTGCAAATGGTCCCTCCATACTTTGAAAATGACCATCTCCAACCCAAGCAAAGATCGAATGGTCGATTGATGTTTTGATGATCTCGATTTGCAACTTGGTTGAACAGTAAAGTCAGCTTGCCCATGTACAGGAATACTTGAAAGTAGATTATGAACGTCACGTTACCCTACGGAAAGCTTGGACCGCTCCTTCACCATATAGCATTGGCATAGAAACATAGAAAAGACCGAGAAGAGAATAGGCTCTGTCTTCGCCCCTTGTGGTACATCTTCTCGATGCCCAAGACATAATTTGAGCTATGCTGCAGTCCATGATTGCTTCCCCGTAATCGAGAAGAACTTCTGAAGGTATACCAGTTTGCGCCTCAATGATATCGATAAATGTAATTTTAGTCCCAATTCTTAGCCAAAGTCGATCAAAGAATATGAGGCTTGACGGTGCAATAAGCTCCTGTAGGGTCCTGATGAAGACTTTAGTATGTGTTTCTTGTCATTGACTCATTGTCTTGGGATCTTGGGATAGAGAACAAAGGACATGATCCCAGAATTCCAGATCTTGGACTCTTTCAAGGCAGGAAGTTACGAACCACCCCCTGGTAAACCATCGAGTCCCGCCAAGCTGACTGAGATCAGAGCCATGTTCGATATCCTCCGAGTACGCGTAACACTCAGCTGCCTTTCGATACCACCTAAACATCGAATTAATTGCTTCCGATAATTCAGCACTATTCGTCTTGTCGATGCAGCAAGTATCGATCCAGGCGTATTCGTAACCATCCTTCAATGCCTGGGCACAGCATCGTTCAATCTTATGATACCCTGATCTATTTTTAATATCCAATTCGAGCATCTGAGCCTGTGCATCCCGAAAGTCAAGTTTCTGATTGACCGGAGTCTGAAGACTGAGCATATCTTGGAAAGAGACCTCTTCGTCGCCCCATGTATGTGACAGAATTGCGTACGGAGGAACGTCATCTCCCATGAAAGAGTGCAGCGCCAAGGTGGAAGTATCCAGCAGCCACATGTCGATATGATGAATGAGCCAGAAAGCGAAGCCAAACTTAGCAAATTCCGTTGTCCAAAGTAAGGCTGGCAGCCTGATTAGGTTGCTGGTGTTTACCGCAAAAATGCGCGTTCGGCACTTCTACCTACACGCAGGTGCCAATCGTGCCACCTGAAATAGCCGAGGGCGCCCCAAACAACCTCCACACCATGAAAACACCACAATCGCAACAGAAATAGAAGACAAAAGTGCGAAAACAAGAGAATTGGAATTATGATCGAAGGAATCAGACCGCAGTTCTTCCAATTGATGACAACATTCCATGCAAATCAACCGTTGAATTTCGGCCCTCACTTTTGCAAGGCATATTTGGTGAAGGTGGCTCCGAGGCTCGGCCAGCCCGTTATCATCTGTTCTGAACGGTCGAAAGGAAGTCTTCGACACGAAAAAATGAAGCTCGAAGTACTACAATCAGCAGCTCATTATCAGTTTATAGATCTGACCTGCTTCGGAATTAAGATATAGAAGCATACTGCAAGCTAAAGAGGGAGGATCTAGCCCCCAAAAGCCTGCATGACGCCCAGATAATAGACGAGCCGAGGGCGCTTCTCAGTCCAGTCAAATCGATTCGTAGTCACAATAACTCTTTTGGGCCGGATACTTGCGGTAAGCAGCCGCAGTGCTGTCGCTCGTGGTGGGGTCTCAGAGACCATGAGGAGCTCTTGTGCTCTTAATCATCAAGCCCACTCAGCAGCCTCAAAAACAACTGGGACAAGCGTCAACGTCAGCTGAGTCTGAGGTCCCTAGAATATGCCATGTCCCAACCTGGAGATCCACATTTAAGCAGTCCGAAGTCTCTAAGATTTTGCGATTACAGGCTGCCAACGTCCCCTGCTCGGTGCGGTGGTGTAGCTACGGTCCAGCCGCTTCACGTATCATCGCTACCGTCTGAAATCCCAACAACCACGTTCGACCTCTGTCACCCCGCAATCATAGCCCCCGGATATCAGTCCCCATGGTTTCACTCTCGAGTGAATCAGTTCAGAAGCTGGCATTGCTTCGCTTCCGAGCAACTGGTACCGGTGTCAAGATTGTCACGTTCTTCCAGTCATATGCGTAAGTTCTCCCTCCCCAAGCGGCTTCCTAGAAAGTCGAGACTCTTAAAATTATATAACACCAGAAGTACTTCAGAGAAACTGAAAACAAATAAATGTTAACTTTTCTGCATTGTAGCTACAATCCCCATGATCCCCTCGAACCCTGTCGATTTGAGGCTCTATGCCGGCTCAAGTCGATAGCCGAGTTCAGTTCCTCGATACCCGAGAACGTACCGCCTTCACCAGACGGAAAGGATATCGCAACGACCTTAAGCTTGTTGAATGACTGGTAAGAAGATTTGCCATCACTCTTTCCCCCAACATTACTTAGTAAAAAGCGAGCTTCTACTCATGATACACCCCCAGCTCGGCAAACTTCCTACGAAAACAACCACTAACCCACCCACCAGGCTCCTCGTTTCAAGCGAGATTCTCGACGAGATACAGACCCTCAACCCGGAAGACCTCTCACCTATCGGAGCCCGAATGGTCGATTTCCTCTCCCAAGTAATGCAACCGCACACCTCGATCGACTCGCTCCTCCCCTCCAAACTCAACAAACCCTCCTCATCAGCAGCACAACTCCAGAAAGACAAAGTACAGATCGTACTTGACTGGTTCGAAGACTGCAATGCCTGGATCCTCGACATCAAGAACGATCTTGAGCAAAGTTGGTTGAGAGAAGATGTGCAAAATGATATCCCGCTGCCGGAGATCTACACTCCTCTGAACACATTCCTGTTTGCTCCAGCGGTGCATTTCATCCAATGGCTCCTATATTACTGGCGAAGAAACGCAACAATGAAGTATGCACTCCCATTCGAACAAACGGCAATCGCGCCGTATACCCCAAACTATCTAGTTCCGTTCCGGCAATACTGCCAGAACCCTCACCTCACTCCCTCCGCACAAGCGCTCCGGTTCTGGAAAGCATCTCGGTATCCAGTAAGAGGAAGCTGGGGATCAGCTGACATTCATGATACAGTGTGTAATCTGCTCGAGGAGAACATCCAGATCGCGCATCAAAGGATCTTCAATCACGGAGTCATGATAAATGCGCAGCTGTCGCAGGCACAGCTCGCGTCAAGCGTGTGCGGCTACTCATCTTCATCCTCGAGTCCAGAGCCCCCGACTCCACGACTTCAGTCGCGATTGTTGCAATCTGGAGATGAGCAGAACTCGTTCTCACTACCTCTTTCGCTTTCTTCTGCGTCCAGCGACGGGGAGACATTAACGTATACGTGCACGCTGTGCAGTAGTCCCAGCTATTTCACACTTGCGAAGGATCTGAAGAGACATGTTGAGAGTATACATTCGCGGCCGAAATTCTATTGCGAGGTGGAGAGTTGCAGTCGATCGAAAGGGAAAGGCAGACCTTTCAACCGCGTGGACAATTTGGTTCGTCATATCAGGAGTAGACATGGGAAGCAGGTCGATAGGTATAGCTTCAAGGATGTAAGGGACGGTTCGCTCTGAGTTACCTTTGGAGTTTCGTTGGGATGTTCGTGTCATGATTGATCATGGAGTTGGGGCTTGGCTGTAGACTGTATTGCGTAATTTGGAGTATCGGTTCTGCTTGGGAAAATGAAGGCCATGGGTATTCGTGTTACAGGTTACTGGTACGATTTTGACGATCATATATGTCAGAGCCTGGATTGTATGACACTTGACAAGTTGCAATGTATTGCGATGTTGAGTGAAGTCACAACCTACAGCTCCTCTCGAGGTAATGCAAGAAGTCGTGTACCAATTTCATTCTGCCAAACAAGGTCTGCACTTCGCTGGCATTTCGATACTTCGGGACGACATCTGATCTGGACTTAGTCCTCCTCGTCACTGTCATCCGAATCCAAGCTTCTCACAATCCTCTTGACCTTAGGATTCAGTCTCAAATAGACCTCCATACACCTCTCCGCCTCATACTGTTGCTGATAACTCGAAACTCTCGGCCCACTAACCCTGATTCCAAACCACTCCAAGCTCTCAGGCATACGATCACCCCAGTAATCGACTTGCCTGTCATCAAAAGGCACTAGAGACGCAGCTTGTGATGCCTCCCATATCTCTGCGGTATAGAGCATCAGCGGAATGTCCAGATATCTGTATGATCCCGAAGTCAGTAAAGCTGGTAAAGTATATCTGACGGGTGAGCTAACCTGAGTTGCTCGAAAGCCTTCAAACTCCCCATAAAGTTCTGGATATTCCAAGGAATAGGGTTCCACTCCGCGGCTGCAATGATGGTGATATCAATGACCAGTCGCTTCAAAGTCTTGCGGATCGAGTAGAATGCAGACTTCAGGACATTGCAATCAAGATACTGCTGTACACCATCGTCGTACACCAATTCACACTCGAGGTCTTCGAGTTGTGGCGTCGCGGCGAGGAAAGTCTTCAGAATGTGCTCGTGTATGACCCCATGTCTGAGAGTCAGCTTTTTGATGTTCGAGTTGGTGGCTAGTTTGCCGCGCCAGAAGGTTCCTGGTGAGCAGAACGCCAGTGAGAGGGACCTAAGTCGTATCAGTAAGTCTCTCCCTGATCACAATATCTATGAGTTGAATCCAGTGACCGATTGAGCCTGTATACAGTTACAAGGGAGTTAGAAACGTACTCAAGCTTCTGAAACTTCAAGAGATCGGGAACAGGATGATAAGCATCAAAGATGTCTTCCTCATGATGCTCCTGAATGGTCCTCACAGGAATTCGATCTTCACGATCGACCGAGAACCTAAGACGCCGGATATTCGGATGTCGATGGCAACTGATGTCAGAAGCTAAGCGCAGAGCTTCAAATACCAAGCTCCCGATGGCAGAAGTATCGCGCAAGCGTATGTCGATGTCATTTAAGCCAGTCAGCCGCAAGAGAAGTAGGCCCACGATGACGTCCAGTCTGCCTTTGTAGAAGCCATCAATCCAGTGGTTGTGCTGGGCGGATGGAAGGAGTAGCTCAATGCTCTTCTTGCAGGCTTCGATGTGCTCGTCATTGAATCCGCATTCTCGTGCTTGGTATGCATCCCACTAGAATTCGAGGTATCAAAACTTGCTCTGTATGTCTCAAGATTGTGTGAGGACTTACGAATAGCCCATAATCGGGTGAAGGCAACAATAGCTTGACCTTCTTGAAGTATCCTGCCCTTCTCGGGTTTTGAAGAATCGACCTCAGAAGTAAATACGGCTGCTGTTGGACGAAGTACCCGGTGGGTAGGTCAGTTCGATGCTTTCGCTTACTCCTCGTATATGGTCGGATATCTCCAATTTTCAGATTTCTATGTCGTCTGTTAGAATGAGGACATACGTCCATCCACAAAAGACCGCTTACCTCAGTAGTGGCGGTCCGGCAGAGGGCTTTGGAACCCAGCTGAAGTAGGAGTAAAGTGATGGTTCTACGGCTTTGTTGAATGCCTTATTAATAAGGCTCAGCATGAGGAAGTCCTTTTGGACGAAGCCGTATGAGAAGATAATGTCCCAGATTTCATTGGGGACATTGAGATATGGGGGTGGGCGAGACGCCATGGGTTGGAGAGGTACGTGGTGGAGCGCTGAAGTCTGGGCTTTGAAAGTACTGAGGAGAATCTGGGACTTTGAAAAGTTATTACAGGCAGTTTTCGTTATGGCCAAGTCCATACCTGTGTTGCCGTAATTGACGACAAAGTCCAAAAACAATATGGCGTTCCAAAGTGAGCAAAAGCTTAAAGGAATGAGTGGTAAGTACGTTTGCAGGAAGGCTCTTTCCAAATCAATAAAACTATGAAATACTCCGAGACTCCAATCAATAATCCGCATCTAGAATTTATCTAATGATTATATATGTGTGCCATCCCCTAAGATCGTGAAGTGATGATATGGACTGAGTGACTCAACCAGAAGAGTCAGGCCGCTGTAGCTCCCCACAAACGAGGCGGATTCAGGGGTTTGCCGCCGCTATGTGGCTGGGGAGACGTGCATTCAGAAACACCACAACACAGCCTCCGCTGTGAGGAACACGAGCTGTGCTAAAGTCTACATGGAACCACTTCGTATTCTGAGCTTGTTCTTGCATTGCATTACATGACCATGACGTATGATCCCATTCAAATGCTGGATTTGGAAGTACTCCGCTATGTCTGTGGGCTATGGTCCCCTCTCCGGTTTCTATTGTCTAGCTCTGTTGGTGATGAACTTGCTGCACTGTTAAACTCGGAGAGCTTACAAGTTGTTACATCATGAACATGTAGTTCTAATGATCTGATCTTACAATTGGAAGCATTAATTAAGAGTCCCAGGGCTCGGAACAATCAAGTTGTCATTTTCTCAAAGGACGCTAAACAATCAAACCTGGGGAGGGACCACACGGATGGAAGCCATCACAATAAGCTTAAAAGCTAGCGGTACAGCAGACCTTGAAGCATACTTCTGGTCAAGCTGGACATAGATTTTCTCAGTTCTGTTGGAGCCGGAGGAACATGGCTTGAAAGACAAAATGCTAAATGATCCATCGAGTAGGATTTCATTAAAGTTAAAGTAATTCAATGCTGTTCACCGCCGTTCCACCACTTGTACTCCGTAACAAAATGTCTCTGCACGGAAGCATCGTAGACTTCCACGAAACTCAATACTTAACCTTATTTTCAATTGCTCCATCTGATGAGTGACCAATCCGGACTTAGCTTCGGCGGAACACACTGTAAAGTTATTAGCCAAACCGTAAACTTCCTCTGAAGCTGTTCATCAAAGTCTCTTTGATGGTCCTGGCAAAACTTAGAGTACCGCGAACCCTGTTCCCCTTGTTGTGAGACGATTTGGCTCTCACCCTCGAGAGCTTGCTATCTATTAAGACTCCGCCGCCGCGAACTTTTGAAATCTAAATTCCGCGCAATGTATCGTGGACTTTGGATATCATCGAATCCGGACTATGGGAAAAGGAGGTAGGAAGCCCATGAACTCGCCTGTACTTTATAATTAACAGCTCGGCCGCGGCACATCAACTGACATACTGAGGCCATCAAGATGTCTAAAGGTACAGGAAAGCAGCTAGGGGCAGTGCTCTTAGCATCGCTCATTCCGCTGCTGGTCTTGACCATCGCGATTTATTTTGGCAACAAGCATTCCTTTGTTGACATTCCCTCCACCGAGTCGAGAATGGAAGAGCCGGCCTCGGCTGAATTGGCGGGGCAGCTGCAACTGCCATCAGCGAACCCCACCATCGACACCATCTTCCAAAAAGACAAACCAAAACAACCCCTCCAAGCCCAACTCCTCCACCACCAACAACCCTCAATTCCACCTCATCACCACCACGCCTTCAACATGGCGACCCACGAACAGCTCCCCTCCACCTCCTCCCGAGCACCCCTCGACCCAACAATAACCAACACCACAATCCGCATCGGCACGCGGCGGTCCGCCCTTGCCATCGTGCAAGCCGAAATGGTCGTGGCAGCGCTCAAGAAAGCGCACCCAGAGAATACCTACGAGATTCACGCCATGGCCACAATGGGCGACAAGAACCAAGTAACAGCCTTACACGAATTCGGCGCAAAGAGTCTCTGGACGCATGAATTGGAGGCGCAGTTGCTGGATGGGGATCTCGATTTCATCGTGCATTGCTTGAAGGATATGCCGACGCAGCTGCCGAATAAGTGTGTTATTGGGTGTATTATGGAGAGGGAGGATCCGAGGGATTGCGTTATTATGAAGAAGGGGTTGGAGTATAAGACTTTGTTGGATTTGCCGGAGGGGGCGGTGGTGGGAACGAGTAGTGTGAGACGCAGTGCGCAGATCAAGAAGGCGTATCCGCATTTGAAGTTTAAGGATGTCAGGGGGAATCTGGGAACGAGGTTGGGGAAGCTGGATGCGGAGGACGGGGAGTATTCGTGCTTGATTCTGGCTGTGGCTGGAGTGGTGAGGATGGATTGGACGGAGAGGATTACGCAGTACTTGGATTCGACGACACTGGGTGGGGGAATGTTACATGCTGTTGGTCAGGGAGCGCTTGCAATTGAGGTTCGGGAGGGAGATAAGAAGATCATGAAGGTTCTGGAGGTCTTGTCAAATGAGGCTGCGACTCTGTCGGGTATTGCTGAGAGGAGTCTGATGCGTACTCTGGAGGGAGGTTGCAGTGTACCGATTGGTGTTGAGACCACATGGATCGAGAGAGGCAAGCTGTTGATGAAGGCTATCGTGGTCAGTCTGGATGGAACACAGAGCGTAGCTGCAGAGCGCTTAGATGAGATCCTCAACGAGAAGGATGCAGATGAGTTTGGCTGGAAGCTGGCGCAGGAGCTGGTAGAGAAGGGAGCTGCCAAGATCCTGGAACAGATCAATCTCAACAGACCCATCATCAAGGAAGCAGGAGGAGCCTAGCATAGATAGACGCTGCTATTACGATTGAGCTTTATGTATAATACATAGAATGGCTGGCGAGGCGTGTAGGGCATGGAAAAAGTGCGCATATTTAGCTCATCTCCATCCAACATTCCACCCCAGTGCTGCTCCCTTGTCCTGCTCGAACGCCGTTGTTCACTGTTGAAGTTTGAGTGAGACCTCTATGTGCATTACCAATTGATTCCATTCGATCAAGCATCCTCAGTGAACTCTTTGTATGCCTTTGCATCCATCAACTCCTCTAGACCCTTGATTCCCGCCTCGCCCACCTCGACCTTCGCAACCCATCCTCCAGACGACCCCTCGTCCTCTGGTCCCTTATTGATAGTTCCAGGCTTCTCCTCCAGCAGGTCATTGACAGCGGTGATCGTGCAGGTAATAGGCGCATTGATGTCCGAAGCCGACTTTACTGACTCCACTGCTCCGATCGCATCTCCAGCTTCGACCTCCATTGGCGTCGTTGGGAGCTCGACGTAGACGACATCACCGAGAGCATGTGCAGCATAGTCCGAGATGCCAATGACTCCCGTCTTGCCATCCTCGGAAATTTCAACCCATTCGTGATCCTTGGTGTATCGCTTTGCTTGTGCTGTAGAGACGTCATATCAGTACTTGATCATGCTACCTCTTCCCGAGGTTCAACGATATGCCCTTACAAACTGGAGTAGCGGAGAATGCTCGCCCTTGGAATTGGGAGGATCGCCATGGTGCTGCACTTCTGCGAGATGCGGCGGATAGGTGGAAGGCCACTGGCCGTAGAGATCGTGTAATTGATGCCATGGTTGCTGTGAAATGGAAGTGTGGTGAGGTCTGTCTCCACGAGCTTCAATAAAATGTTAGGAACTGCGCCTTCTCGAAGCAGGCCTGGCCTGGGTTCGGTTCAATTGACTAAAGCGGCGTTGGGTTGAAACTCTCCTGCAGAGCATTCAAGTAAGTAGGAAATCTTTGTGCACGCAAGTCTTTGTGAACAGGTGAATTGGCCCAACAAATCTATATAGTATTCAATTTTTGAGTTCAGCCAAACAACTTCAACAAGCACTTTTGGAAGATAATGTGATCTGGTATTAGATGTTTCTTTGGTGCCGCTCTTGCAAACAACACACCTGCAGCCTTGGCGAAAACATCCCACCTTAAAGGATGAGAGACCAGGGTCATGGTTTGGAAAGACCATCGATATTATTGACTTGTTGATGTTGATATTGGGCTTGACAACGAGCCGCCCCTCCAAACAATCTCTCTTTAAAATCATGGTCATGCACTTACTTACGAAAGGAGAAAAATTGCTGCTGAAGGTTTGATACGCATTTTCCTTGCTTCTCGTCCTGGACCACTCATCGCGTCAAGTCAGCTTCCCATACGCGTGCCTTAGCCTCAAGCGCCGGCAACGTTCAGGCAGGTCGCGAGAAAGACTCCGTCAGGGGTCCCACCTAGGTGTGAATAGTCTCAATTCGACCCAAACCGTACCTCAAAGCCCTGCAGTCGCGGCTCCACCTCCACAGATTCCGTATTGCCTTGCACAAGTTACGAATGACACGCGCTACTTATGTATTCGTCAACACTGCACTCTTGATCACGATTGTCCAGCTGTCCTTCCCTCCACCACCAACTTACCTCACCTCACCCTAGATTCCTCCGCTAGCCCTGCACTCAAGACATCCCAAATACCCCTCACAAAACCGACAATCTGGATTCCTCGACGTTATCGGCGGACAGCCCGTCTCAATTCTACGACGCCGCTGACAAAATGGAGTCAGAAGGGTATGACCCACGGGCAGAAAGCCAGGGCCAGGACGATACAATGGGCGGCACCGAAGAAGCACATACCCCTACAAGACGACATATACAGTCCCAATCCGCCGACTTCCCATCTTCACACCAACAGCAAACATATTCAGGTCCTCCTACACCGGACGTCGACCCCACCGGCAACGGCAGATATCCCACCCCGCCAACGTCCTTCGCGCCATCAATCTCCCGTCCAAACTCAGGCCTGTCTGGTAACGGGGGATACAGCAACATGCAATCCTCATACCAAGACCAGAACGCCCGCGGGACGTCGACAGACCAAAGTCGGAACAAGAACAGTGTCGTCATCAAGGTTGGCATGGTGGGAGACGCACAGATTGGCAAGACTTCGCTCATGGTCAAATACGTGGAGGGTAGCTGGGACGAGGATTACATTCAGACGCTCGGAGTCAATTTCATGGAGAAGACGATTTCGATACGCAATACCGAGATTACGTTTTCCATTTGGGATCTAGGTGGACAGAGGGAGTTTGTTAATATGCTGCCGCTGGTATGCAATGACGCAGTCGCTATCCTGTTCATGTTCGACTTGACGAGGAAGAGCACTCTGAATAGTATCAAGGAGTGGTACCGACAGGGAAGAGGTTTCAATAAGACTGCGATCCCTTTCTTGGTTGGTACGAAGTACGACCACTTTGTGAACTTTCCCCGAGAAGACCAAGAAGAGATCTCAAATCAGGTACGCTCTCAGCATTGACATTCTTAACAAGTACCCAGCTAACAATTTTCCAGGCTCGCAGATTCGCAAAAGCAATGAGAGCAAGTCTGATCTTCAGCAGTACAAGTCACAGCATAAACGTGCAAAAGGTACACCTCTTTCCCCTGGATCCTCAATCCCTTCCCTTCTGGCCCCACCTCACCTCGAAATTCCCATCTAACAATCCCTCCATAGATCTTCAAAATCGTCCTCTCCAAAGCCTTCGACCTAAAATGCACAATCCCCGAAATAGAGAACGTCGGCGAACCGCTCCTCCTCTACCAACAAGTCTAACGTCAGCCTCATTCCGCACCGACTCTGCTCGTATCGCCTCCCACACTCTTCTAGACACCACCACATACTCGCGAACGAGCGGTGCCCAAACCCAAACTCTGAACCAACCACATAATAATCTTGCACGATCCCCACGGAATACACACCACACACTATACAAGACTTCAAACGAAACGAGAGACCTTCTACAACCTGTCCACGAAATTACGCATCTCCACGCAAATTTGACTGAGTAACAAAAACAAACAACCACACATGACTGACCGACTGATCGATTCACCAAATCACACTAAATGAATTTCACGAGCACGAGTACGAGCGAAAGGGAGCCAGATAGGGAGAGAAAAGGAAGAATCTATGACATGAGAGCAAGGGCATGGCATGGCATGGCGCGTGGGATGGATGGATCGGTGGGTGGCATTTTTTCTCTAGTCGCACGAGCAAACGCGATCGCGACTTGCATTTTCCTGTAATTTGTTGTGCGATGCTATTCGATGCGCCTCTTTTTCGGAAAGGAATGGCTGGCTGGCGAGACATGGCGCGCGAGAATATGGAATGGAAACGGAGTAAACAGACGAGATTTTGATTGCTAATTGCCGAGTCACTCTGTATGAAAACCTTTTTGCCGCAAACTCTCACAAGCACTCATCTTGTTATCATCTCATGCTGGTTAGTAATGAAGTGATTGTGTGAAACCCATTAGACGGGCAGTGATGACCTCTAACTATACAAGTGACGGCACAACAGCCAGGGCGGCGGGCCCCATGAATCCATATGCCCAACAATTGTGCTTCTGCACTTTCCTTGTCAAAGAATGACGATGAAACATGACCCCCCTCATCTCTCAAGACAGTATACCCCGCCTATTCTCCTACCTCTACGACAACAATTGCCCGTTCTTCTCCTTCGTTGAAGTTGTGAGCTTACTCCAAAGCCCTGACATATCGTTTTGGACAACACCCGGACTTCGCGGATCCTCCTCACTTCGAAAGTCTTCAGATTTCTGCACAGAGGTATCGTGACCAGTAGCAGCAGAAGACTCCTGGTCTTTGCCCTTTTTCTTGCTCGGCTTCTCCAACTCACGACTCTTCTGTGCTTTCTCTCGCTTGCCACGATTGGCAGCAAGAACCTGCTCAAGAGAATGCTGAGCTGAACCAGACCTGACTGGTACGGGCTTGTTTCCACTGCTCGTGGAGACGGGAAATTGAGTAATGGCTTTCCGATGCTGTTTGTGGCGTCTTCTCTTCCGGCGAACGATGTCAGGATTGGCAGGATCCTCGGTGCTGCCTCCAGAGTTTGTCTCGCCACTCCCACTGGCGCTTTCGCTACTAATATCATCAGTGGACTTGTCCATTTCCTCGGCACGTAGCTTGTCATGATAGATGGGTCTTTGCGTTGCTTGACTGTCTTCACTATTGATGGCAAGTGCATTTTCCGCGACATGGTGAAAAAGAACTGGCGGAGTTGGGCAACTGACGAGACGGTGTTGTCTTAATTTCCCATCATCTTTTTTGCTGCGATCCATGTTATAGCTCGTGCTTCGATGACGACTGGGAGAGCTTGGTGGTGTGTTCTCATCTTCGGAGCACTCGGCTAAAGTATGTTGTTGAATACGAGGCTTATTGACTTGGAGCAGCTCGGTGGGGAGACTGGTCCGGATGCGATCAGTCAGCTCATGCTGCTGTGCCTTCCTTTCCTCCTTCTCGTAGTATTCAAGGATAGCTTTGTCCACAGGGCAATCAGTAAAGTCGTGAACGTAAGAGAGCTCCTGAGACGGAGGCTCATCCTCTGATGCAGGCACAGTATCGCAGTCTACCAGACGATGTTCTTCCACCACGCTGGATGGCGACGATTCGACAACCATAGTTTCACACTCTGCAATCGTGTGTTGCGAGTGACCAGAGGCTTCTCTCTCTGCAGGCGATTTTTCCTCGACTGTAACACATTCTACGATCATGTGTTCCCGAGGGCCGGCGGACTTGCCTTGCTCTGAGGATGGATTCTCAATTGTAGTACAGTCTACGAGGGTATGCTCGATGTGAATTTCGCGATTATTGGCGTCGTCTTCGACCTCGATGGCGTCCCTCTTTACAAGCGTATATTGCTGAGAGAGCGGCTCCATACTTTCCCGGGTAGTGCTGGTCTCTTCGGAGATTGTTTCTTGCTTAGTAGACGAAAACTTGCCAAACATCCCACCTGTGACGACTCGAAATCAGTATGCTAGCTAGAATGGAACAGATCCGCGAGAACCTACCTTTTTTGTTGGCTTTACCTGTCTTGGTAGCAGGCTTCTCAACCGGTGGTTCATCTTGGTACTGAGTAACCAGGATCTTGGGAGCACTTTTCGAGAGTGCCTTCTTCTTGGCCTGGCGTTGAGATTCGAGCTCTCGTGCAGTTGGACGCTTCTTTTCATCGATCTTGCATTTGTGGTGATCAGAATTCGATTTTGTTGCGGCGGGGCTGGTAACACTCTTCTTCCGCAGCTTCTTAGGTGGTTCTGGAGCTTGACTGGTTTCCACAGTAGCGTGGTCCGAAACTAGATGAGGACCATTATATACCATAGACTGAGTTGGCGTAGGTTGAGTCTTGACGAGCCCATGCTGCTCATCCTTAAGGTATTTTGGATTGTATCGCATCCTCACATCCCCCTCTCGAGCTCGTATTTCACGATCGTTTTGGATCTGCGTACACGACGGACATATCATTCCCAGGGCGATATCGGATGCGCAATTACCCTTGATACCATAAGTCCCACGGATCTGGGCCCTCTGAATGCCGGTGATAACTCCTGAGTACCACCATAAGTGTTAGTGACGTGGGACTGCGAAGTTCAAAAAGAAAAAATTTTGTAGAGTGACGATTTGTGTTCTCACCTGAAATGGGCGCAGAGAGACAGCTCGCCAGACCGCACCACGCCCAACATGGAGTGTTACAACCGTCCTTGGCCTTCCAATTCGAGTCGGATGCGTCCTTGCCTCGAGTTATCTGTTTTAGACGCCAATGGGTCTTTCCATATAAGGCGCAGGGTACCCAGACTCCTAAGCAACAGGTACTTTATAGCAAAGTCAGTACCAGTGTAGACTGTAGTCCTTGAATGTAACCGTGGGAGAACTGGCTCGGGTAGGACACACCCAATATCACCACGTGGTTCGACACAGAACTGGCTCATCCAGTCATTGTAAGGCTGTCCTTCGTTGCCACCATCTATCTGCGGATGTGCTGATCGTGGAAGTGTGGCAGTGTAAGCACTCATCACCTGCCGATGGGCCATTGGGTATGATGGTGCCGAAGAAGCCTGTGTGAGTGCAAGGCTGACAACTGAGTCTCGGTGTATGGGAGTTGCTGCTTGAGCTTGTGATGTTTGGGATAAGTCGTTGTTTAGCAGAGCCATATGAATAGTGTCTGAAGGATTGGAGTTCTGTTGATTGTCAGGGAGTAATCAAATGCCATTGGAAGAGACTGCTTACCTGGGCAATGAGTGAGGAATGGTTCTGTAGAGCTAGGAACTCTGACATACGAATTGGTTACATATAAAGCACCAGGGCTAGGATTGTACTCACGATGTAATGCGTCCTAGAGATCCTGTGATGCTGGTGACTGTCAAAATGATATTGTAGTTGGTGATGTTAGGGGTTCAGAGGTGCTAGAATACGAGAGTAATGATGTGCACAAATGTTCATCGCGCCTACTTGTCAACCCAAAATGTTCGAGTCCAAAATGGAAAGAGCAACATAGCCATTGGGAGTAGGCGAAATGGCACGCAACGAGGATCCGTCTCCCGAGATGAAGATGCACTTTTGGACATTTACATTATATTTACAATAAGGAAAATCTGCCCGAGTTGACCCCATTCGCTCATCCGAAATACTTCACGATATTATGACTAGAAGTTGTGACCTCTACTTCTTCTCAGGCTAGAAGCTTGTCAGCACAGCGGAACCCCCTGAAAGAGGTGAAGCTATGAGAACATTCAAGTATGATGAGATTGAGGGAAATAGCTTTCAATGAATCTAGGTTATACCTGGGGTCTGTTAGGATCGACAGTGCCCTTGACTTTGGCAGTGTCAGGTCCACCCTCTGCCTTCTTGCTTTTGCTGGGATCGTTGCCAATATCGGTGGAGTGCTTGGTATCGGTGTTGCTGAGCCCTTCCTGTTTTGCGCTCTGGGAGTTCTTGTCACCAGTGGGCTTTGATGGAGCAGCCTAAACTTGTCAGCCCGGTCCAATCGTCATCTCTAAGTCAACTCACGTCAGTGTCGGCCTCGGAATCCGACTCTCCAGCCTTGGTACCCTTCTTGCTCTCAATTCTCTTCTTGTTGTCTCCCTTTGCATCTGGGAAAGACTTCTTCGTGTTCTTGTCGTCCGACGAATCTTCCTCGTCGTCGGAAGTTTCGGGCGTGTTTGTATCCTTCTTATCATCCTCACTGTCGGACTCCTCTGACTTGTCACTGTCGACAGCCTTCTCCTCGGCGTCATCAAACTTCTCCTCGGCTTCTGGCTCATCCTTGGACTCATCCTTGGATTCCTCTTCAGCCTCATCCTTGTGCTCCTCTTCGTGCTCTTTGCCGTGGCCACCGTGATCTCCGTGGCCGTGAGAGGTATCTGGGCTATTCGACAAGATCCACCAGCAGGCCGGAGCGGTTACCGCGACAGCTCCAGCAGCCCTTAATGACGTCGTTAGCAAATTCAAGACGATTGTAGCAATTGTACAGCTGCCTACCAGATTGCGTCACCTCCAGCCTTCGCAGACTCATGACCTCCGCTGGCATAACCTCTTCGAGCGATTTGGCGGAAAATTTGAGGTCTCGAAGCTGTTGGTCTGGCAGCTCGAATACACGAGCGCAACATGGAAACCCTTGAGAATGCCATTGCTTTGAAATGACTGAACAGTTAAGTCCAGAGATGTGGTCTATATATATTGTCAGTCTGCGCTTCCGGATACAATTGTTGGCAGAGACGTACACTTGCAATTGGGTGGAAAAGAAACTGGAGAAATCAGATGGCTGGAAGGAATCGGGATCGGATGCCAGGAACAAGCTAGGTAGCTTTCTGTGAATGATGTATGATCACGTGTCAAGACTAAGCTCCGCCGAACCCCGCCAAAAATCAACATGGGGCATGGATCGTGTTGGAGATGGACAAGTACTGTTCTCATCTGTCTCCAAGCAACTCAAATTATTCCCGTACAAACTCACCACATCTTGTTCCTGCACACGACCTTTGGAATGAATTACTGTGCGCATATACAGTGTGAGTTCCAATAATCAAGGCAGAACTGGCATCCAACAGAAGCCTGCAGCTCAGTCACCTTCCAGACACCTTCAGGCAGAGAGCTCCATTCACTAACTACCAAATTCTAGAATCTTGCCCTACTCATTCACGTCTCCCAAACAAACCACCCACAAATACATGGTCACGGCCTCCTGGTCTTCCTCGATCTGACCCCTTTTCGATTTTACCCTTTTCTGCCTTGACGACTCAGACACACTGCCATCATGTCGGCCGTACAGGTGAACCAGAACCCCACTTCGCAAACAGTTGCCCAACTGTTACCTAAACTCCACGATGCCGATCCAGACTACCGGTTTATGTCATTGAATGATCTATGCCAGGTCCTCACTATTGCGAAGCCGGATTTTCTGCACAATGATTACAATACTGCCGCGCGAGCTGTTGATGGGATTCTGAAGACGTTGGATGATCAAAATGGGGAAGTCCAGAATTTGGCTATCAAATGGTACAGCGTAGAATCTTGGGTTGAAGTGAGGCTCCTGGCTAACATTTCAAAGTCTCGGTCCGCTTGTAACGAAGATTCCAATGAGCATCCTGCCGCCTTTGGTCGAGAAATTATCCCTCCTCAACACCGAGAACTCGGTCGACAATTCTATTCCTGCGATGGCTCTTCGAACAGTAGTCACAACTCTACCACGACCCATGAGCGGTGTTGCGCCTACGAAGGAGGTTACCGAATCCTATCAGGCACTCAGCAGAGTTCTGATACCCAGGCTCCTTGGACGTGTGGTCATAAAGCAAACATCGAAGACCAATATGAAGCTTCCAACCGCACCAGCCGGCATGTTGGATCTGGAATCGAGTAAGGACATAGACCCAGAAGCAGTGGATGTTCTGATCGAGGTCGTCAGATGTTACGGGCCTATGTTACAGCAAGCTGAAGTTGAGGCTCTTCAAGCTCTTCTGGTTGCTATTCTGGAGACTGAAAGAGCAAGCTCGGTAGTCAAAAAGCGAACAGTCGTTGCAGTTTCCATCTTGGCACTTTACCTGACCGACGATGGCTTGAGCGGCTTTATCTCTCAGTTGATTGAAAGCCTGAGAAATCCACATCTCACGCTTGTTCAACGACGACTATATATCACAATTCTCGGATCTATGGCCAGATCCATTTCGTCAAGATTTGGTCCATATCTTAAGACCCTTGCTCCGTTCGTCTTATCTGCCCTTAGTCAACAGGAGCTAGACGATCAAAAGGAGAACTCTGCCGAGGATGGAGAGCCTGACCCAGAGACAGATGATGTTCGCGAGGCAGCATTGATTGCGCTGGACGGATTTTTGTCTTCTTGCGGTGGAGAGATGCGTGCTTACACCGAGGAAACAATATCCGCCCTTCTCCGATTCCTCAAGTACGATCCAAACTACAACGATGATGATGACGAGGAAATGGGTGGTACTCAGCCAGATGAAGATGATATGGATGATTTCGACGATGACGACGATTTCGAGGCCGAAGCTGGATTTGATGATGATGATGACGACGACGCAAGCTGGAAGGTTCGACGATGCGCCGCAAAGGCTCTCTACACACTCATCTCGACCCGTGGAAGTGGTGATCTACTTGACGATGGCACTTTGTACTCACAGGTTGCACCCGTTCTTGTGCAGAGATTCTCGGAGCGGGAAGAAAATGTACGTCTGGAGGTCATCTCAACACTTGCCTCGCTGGTCCGCAAGACCGGAGAAGGCATTCTGGTGTCTTTCGCCGTTGACGATGGTTCTGATTACGTCAATCACCCGCCACAAGGCCGAAAACGTAGGAGAGAAAGTAGCACGACCAACTTCGATACCAAGGGCTTGCTCTCAATGTCCGCTGGTCTTATTTCACCGACGATCGAGCCTGTTCCAGCGTCCGGACCTCGCGCTGACTTGGCTCGCTTGAGCCCGGTACTAATCAAAACAACAACTAAGCTTCTCAAGGGCAATTCGATCCCAACAAAGCAGGCTTTGATCAACTTGTTGGATGATGTGGTCTCTGTTCAAAACGGTGGCTTATCGGAATACTTCGGCCAGATTGTGGAACCTTTGATCGATGCCGTGAAGACGACCTCGGGTTCAACAAGCTCTTCCACCATGATCAGCAGTGGTGGGGCTGCTTCAGCAACAGCTAACACTCTACGAGTCGCAGCGCTCCATTTGATTGGTGACATCGCATCAACACACTCTTCCAGTGTTTTGCAACCTTATCTGCCGAAGCTCATACCTGGTGTTGTATCAGCTGTGAACGACAAGTACTACAAAATTTCCAGCGAGGCTATTGGTACTGTTGAACAGCTGGTCAAGGCGCTCACCCCTCCACGGTCAAAATTAGCACACCAGAAGTACCAGTCAGATCTTCAGCAACTCTTCAAGGTCATTGTCAGCCGTGTGTCTGCAAACGACGCAGATTTGGAGGTTCGGCAACGCGCGATACAGGCTCTTGGAATTCTACTTGCACGTACTGCAAGCCCAGAAGGCTCAGCTCTGCTCTCTGCCTCTGATCGTACAACTGCACTAGATCTTTTGAACGAGAGACTGAAAAACGAGACCACTCGACTCGCCGCTGTGCACGCAATTGATACTGTCGCTGCTTTGACTACCAGCAAGGATCAACTACAGCCAAAATGGATCAGAGAGGTATCACTCGAACTCTCAGCTCAGCTTCGAAAGGCCAATCGCTCTCTGAGAGGTGCTAGTCTTGCGGCGTTAAAAAACTTGGTAGTTGCACCAGCTACCAGAAGTGCACTCGATGCAGCCACGATTCAAGGCCTCGTCAGCGCACTATTGCCACTTCTCACGACATCAGATCTTCATCTCCTTGGTCCTGCGCTCCTGGTTCTCTCGGCTTTGGTCGCTGACAGCCCAGAGCTCGTTGTCACAGACCAACTTAATGCTGGCCTCTGCGAGCTACTGACTGCGCCATTAGGCGGAGCAGTTCTCGAGGCAGTTTTGACCTTAGTCACGAACATCGGTCAAAAGGGTGCTGGCCAAAAGCTCATGGCTGGACTTTTGCAAAATGTAAGCATCAACGGAGATCCAGCTGTTGTTGGAAAGGTTATCGGAACGCTCTTGGTCTACGGAGGTCCCTCCGTCGGTGTCAACATCGACAACTTCTTGCAAGAAGTCGTCAACCCAGAGTCTGATGACGCTCGAAGATGCCTCGCACTTGCTGTACTCGGTGAAGCTGGACTGCGGATGGGATCAAAGTCTCCGCTTCAGCCATCGACCTTTACTGGACAGTTCAAAACTTCCTCTGATAAAGTACCCCTCGCCGCTGCAGTCGCTCTCGGACGTGCAGGTGCAGGTAACACTGCGGTCTATCTACCGGAAATTCTGGCGATAATGGACAAGGGTGGAAATGCCCAGTATCTGCTGCTGCATTCCATCAAGGAAATTCTTCAGCAAGCCAGCCAAAACTCGCTGGATATCAGCAGCTACACGAAGGCAATCTGGGGTCGCTTATTGAAGGCCTCTCAATCCGAGGACAACAAGGCCGTTGGAGCAGAGTGCATTGGAAGAGTTGCTATCATCGACCCAAAGACCTACATGCCAGAGCTGAAGGTAAGTTTCCGTACTCCTGAAGATGTGTGGCGTTACTAATAGCTTTAGGCATACCTAGCCAATTCTTCCTCCGCAGTTCGAGCAATGGCTATCCAAGCAATCCGATACACACTGGCTGAGAATGATGAGATCTTCGATACTGTCCTGCACTCGGTTCTCATCGAGATGCTTACTATCATGCTTCGTGATACGGAACTTGAGAACCGCCGCCTTGCGCTCACGACTCTCAACTCTGCTGCTCATAACAAGCCTGATCTCATAATTCCAAATCTTGGTCTGCTCATTCCACTTGTCATGCACGAGTCACATATCAACGCTGCTCTGATCCGAGAAGTCAATATGGGTCCTTTCAAGCATAAGATTGACGATGGCCTTGAAGTCCGAAAGGTATGTTTGTCCAGTCCTTCACGTAGATCACAATTGACTTCTCAACAGAGCGCCTACGAAACCCTCTACTCTCTAATGGAAACCGCCTTCTCCCGAATAAACATCGTAGACTTCTACGACCGCATCATCGCTGGTCTGCAAGACGAGCACGACATCCGCTCCCTTTGCAACCTGATGCTCACCAAATTCATCGTCCTCGATCCAGATGAGACAGCTCGGCGTCTCGACGCCATCGCTACCTGCTACCGCCAAATAATCTCTATTAAGCTCAAGGATAATGCCGTCAAGCAAGAGCTTGAAAAGCAGGAAGAGGCAGTCAAGAGCTGCTTGCGTGTCTCGCTTTTGCTTCACGCTTCTATCCCCGGTGCGAGCAGTGTCGGTGGTCCACAGACTGGTCAACATCAGATCTGGCATACTTATTGGGAGTGGATTGAGAAGGACTACGAGAATTCGTTGAAGGCTCTACGGCAAGAGGGCAAGGAGTCTTCCTATTGAGTGGTCTGACGGGCTAGCCTTTGGGTCGGAACGACAGCTCATTGCTGAGTGCAGGAAAGGCAGTCAGATTTGGGATTATGATGGATGATGATACAAATGAACAAAGCATGCGGAAAGAGAGCATCGAGACTCCCGCGTATGGCTGACAAGATTGCGTTGGGTTGGGAGGGAGGTCATCTCATCCATAGCTTGCGTAGCATAGTTTGCGAGAATTCTTGTTCGGATTTCTGCGCTACAAGCACAAATAAAAATAAAAATAAGAAATGGATGCCAATGACCTGGAGCGCCTTCTAGCATACTCGGGAGTGACCTCGATTCGTTTTGAAAGATTTCATACATTATTTCGAGATCTAAGCCGAGCTTGACTATTTCATAGAGTATCTGTAGTTACTGCATGTACACGTAGACTAGTTGAGGGCCACGACTAGACGAGCAATTGTTCATGTTGAGAGTTATAATCGCTTTGCTTCTTCTTCTTCTTCTTCTTCTTTTCCTTATTACTGACATACATATGTACTTGAACCATTTCCCTCGTTCCTTTCTTTCCTCCCTGCCTCCTCCCTCTCTCCTCCCTGTCTCCTCCCTGCTTCCTTCTTCACTTCTCCTTCAAAATATCAACAAAGAACGAAGTGGGGATCTTCAAAAAGCATACGCATAGCAAAGCAAATCCTTCAAACCCGCAACCCATGCATAAAACGCCCAGGAATCTTTTCAAGTCGAGTCTCGTAAAGCGTGTGCGTGTGCGTGTTTGTGTGTTGTTCCCAAATTTCCCTTCCAAGCGCCGAAAGATTTCTTGAACGAATGAATGATTAACGTGAGTGTGGGGGTATCGGTAGGTAGGTTATTAAACGATTGTATGAAGTGAAGATGTCTGATCCGGATTGTGCTGTAGAGGGTTGTGTATTAGGGTGATGGAGAACCAGATGTGATGCAATCGGCGTGAAGAGAAGCTCTGGGGACGTATTGGTGAACAGCTCACTGATCAATCAAGGATCAAAACCCGCCGCCACTCCCGGAGCTGGTCCTTCCAGATCCACTGCCTCGACTGTATTTCTGATCCGACCCGTCTCGTTGACTAAATTCCCGAAATACTTCCTCGCGACCTCACTCTCGCCTCTAATCTTGCGAGTCTCTTCTCGCTTACTACCCAGTTGCTCGACCGAGCGCTGCAACCCAACTCTCAGATTATCGGCTGGGAAACGAAGGACTTTTCGGACAGAGGATGATATGCGAGTGGAATTTGAGTGCACGTAGTCGATCTCGGCAAGCTGCGTGCTGATCTTGGTGCTGAGGCGTTGTGGAAGTGAGTGTGGGATTTGTAGTAGGATGTAGTAGGTCGCTGCGACGGCTGTGGCGACAATACCTGGTAGGATCAAGTGACGGAGGTTGTTATTTCCGACGACCTTGACTGCTCCCATGGCACCGTCAACCCAGCCGAAGCCACCGACCATGCGACCTCCTACAGCCGTAGCGACGGTAAGAGCCATTCCTGTGCCAGCCATCTTCTCCTGGCGCTGCAAGATAGTGTGCCAGTCGAAGAAGTCCCAAAGTTCTGTCTCGATCTCTATTTGCCGGGCTAGCACGTCACGTTTGCGGCGGAACATGACATCGCTGCGGAAGCTGAGGTCGGTGTACTCATCTCCGAGATGCAGGAGACCAAGTTGTTTGATGGAACTGACGCCTTCGACTGTCTTCTGGCGAGCGTGCTCTTCGCAAATTGTGACTGAGGCGGAGATCTGAGATAGCATGGCTTCTTTGATATCGTCGGCATATTGGAAGACGTTGAGAAGACCTGGGTAAGGAACGCCAAGCTCCTCATCTGCGGCTTGAGATATCGAGGCTGTAAGAGTTGACCGGGTATGATCATATATTTCTTGACATGTCGCCTCGATGGTTCGGTCAATATCGTCGCTGACTTCGGCCTTGGCCTTCTTCGATGCCTCCAATAGTGGTTCCAGGTCGTCCAATTCCTTAGTCACTCGGTCGAGTTCTGATTGTGCCACCTCCTGGTTGACCGTGGCCAGTGTCTGAACATCTCCAAGAACATTCAGCAGGTAGGTCTTGGCTGGGGCCAACTTCGAACGTGCTCGCTTCTCGAGAACAAATCGTCTGAGGGATTGTTCGAGATCCTCAAAATCTCGAATCTTCTCCTTATCTTTTCCTTTACCCTTTGGATCTGAATCATCGAAATCAGGCCCGTCTCCACCTCCACTTGAGCTGCCACTTGAGCCACCCCCATTTCCTCCAGGTGGAGTTGGTGCTGTTGGGATAGCGTTACTCGACACGAAATGTACCAGTTCAGCTGACTCCTTGAATGTCCGTGGGCTAAGACCGTGAACTTGCTCCAGGATCATCTTTTGACACCTGTTTTTGTCCTTAATATTGTCATATCCGTTGACAACGATGAAGATGTAGGCCTTTTCTGCTGCCGCCGCCCAAATGAACTCCTTTGCTGTCATGGTGAAGTGGTTTGCGGCGGAAACAACGAACACAACAACATCGATTTCTTCCTGTCGAGCAAATACTGCGGTAGTCTTCGTCGTATCGAGATTCAGGCCAGGCGCATCGATGATGGAAATATCCACAACACCGTTGTTGAGAAGTGATTCATCAATTGAGCGAGCGTCCTTAACATAGACTTTACACTGAGTGTAGGTCTCATGATCGGTAACGATCTTCTCCAAGTCAGGCAGCGTGAAGACGTCATATGTGCTCTCGTCGTGTCGGTTGTAGATCATGTCCTTATGGATTGCGTGAACTTCCTCCACTCCACCATTCTCCCTCGCATCCAAGACTTCGCAAAATATACTCGTACACGGTTGCTGATCCTCTGGTAGAATCTTTCTCCTTAAAAGGGCATTACAAAACGTCGACTTTCCAGCATTCAGATCTCCAGTAACCAAAACTTTACTTGATGTATCCTCTATCCGCTCTCGAAGGTTCAGTAAGTGCTTGATACTTGAACTGATCTTCCCATCCAGCAATGAAGCTATCGAGTTTTTCTCCAGCGAATGTACCAGCTCGGTCTGATGTAGAGCCCCCAGCTTCAAGTCCAATTTCAATATCGAGAACTCCTGGGCGATCTGTGGCGTAATGAGTCGCGGTTCTGGTACTAGTCGTAGTTCTGCCTCCTTGCTCGATTCTGCGTCCGTAGGATCTGCTCCAAAAGTCTGGGATCTCCTTGCAAGTCCTGGCCGAGGCGGCGCAATTTCTTTGGAACCAGGTCCCGTAGTTTGTGTGTGGACAAGACCTGGCCGTGGATCTTGTGGGCGGGGTTGTGCTGCTTGTGCGCGTTGAACTGAAGGATATGTTGCTGGCCATGACGCATTCATCTCCTGTAGAGACTTCAGAGTCTCGACCATCCTATTTATTGACCTCGCCAGAGTGACTCGATGCTTATTATACCATAATTGATGTATGGCATTGGCTTGCACCCTTCTGTCCGCATCGGCCGATTCTCCCATCCCCCTCGGTACAGGCGAATGCATAGGCGTAGGCCTATCCTCAGCCAAAGTAGGATTCCACGTTGGCGCTCCGTTGAAGCTATCCCCAGCTATGCTTCCTCCATACCCCGAGTCATTGTCCAAGAGTGCCTGCAGACGTGCAGCGCTTTCTGATGTAGATCCGGACCCAACCGTCATGTACTGAGGTCGATTCGACGATTGTCGCCTGTCGTTGCTCGAACTTGATTCTTCTTGTGGGCTGGCCTTGCCCTTACCGTTCTTGTATTCCTGGCTCATCGTGGCGGTAGTGAACCATTCGTATGTTTTGCGTAGAATGTTTGCTTGTTGTGGTCTGGTGTAATGATTCAAGGAGGCGATAATTCCGCTGCCAATCTTTTAGCGTAGACTGATTCACGTGCCGACCCTTGTAACTTTTGGTTTGCTGCGTTTAGCCTTCATGTTGGTGGATAGCATATTTCTAAGGGTTTTTGAAAAATTAACTGAAGTCAATTTAATTCTGCTCAGGTTTCTACTGTATCTTTCACTGTGTCTGCAACATTTTAATTAAGTCGTCGTGAAGACGTACTGTAATCCACTAGGAAGATTACTTAGAGCCAAGCCTTTGCGATTGCGAGAACAATGACGACGCGGCGATAGGCACCACAATCCATATCAGCTACCAAATCATCCAAAACAACACACAAACTTCATCCACCATGAATGTAGGATATTTGGATCCTGCGCACAAGTAATTTCGCTAACATCACTTGCAGATCGTCGAATGGGCTTTCGGGAAGAGGATCACGCCCGCCGAAAGATTGCGAAAACACCAGCGATCTCTCGAGAAGACACAAAGGGAACTGGATCGCGAACGAGTCAAGCTTGAGAACCAGGAGAAGAAGTTGATCCAGGAGATTAAGAAGAGCGCGAAGAATGGGCAGATGGGAGCATGCAAGATCCAGGCAAAGGATTTGGTGCGAACGAGGAGATATATTGAGAAGTTCTATTCTATGAGGACACAACTGCAGGCTATTTCTCTGAGGATTCAGGTATGTGATGCGAAAGGGTCTGTGAGGTGTGGCTATACTTATCTACTTCTACAGACGGTCCGCACGAACGAGCAAATGATGCAGGCTATGAAGGGTGCGACTGGTGTACTGGGCAACATGAATCGAAGCATGAACCTGCCAGCTCTACAGCGGATAGCGATGGAGTTTGAGAAGGAGAATGATATTATGGACCAAAGACAGGAGATGATGGACGATGCAATCGACGATGTTACAGGGCTTGAAGACGAAGCTGAGGGAGAAGAGGTAGTGGAACAGGTGTTAGAAGAGATTGGCATTGATCTCAAGAATGCTGTAAGTATTACGCTGTCCTTCATGCATGGCACATTACTGATTGGATCTGCAGATGGGAGAGACTCCTTCAGGCCTCCAGAGCACTACGGTTCCGGAAGGACGAGTTGCACAGGCTATTGGCGGCGGTCCTGGCGGTGGAGGTGATCCAGGAGATAATGATCTCCAGGCCAGACTGGACAGCTTGAGGAGATAATTTTGTGGTAGCGAGTTATACTGGCGTTTCCTCATATCGAGTGCAGGAGTTCGGGACCCAATTTACTTTCTTCGTCAATAACTCTTTCTGTTCTTGATCATATTCCGGCCGAACGGCGGTCATATTCTGTCACCCTGTCCAAGCAGACAGGTAACTGTCGACCGTTGCGTACGGTCGAGTGTCAAACGGCCAGGTATTTGATGTGTGTGCCTTTATAAACATTCCCGTGAAGTTGAGTCCTTGGCTATCAACTCATTATGCTGCATTTCTAGAGACTTTTCAAATGTTTACCCCTAAATGTTTACCCCTCTATTGTCCTGCTCATAACAATGCCATCGCTCCGGACCAAAACATCCCACCCCTCCATCCCCTCCATCCAACCAGCGTGCCGGAGCCGACGGTGTACTGTACGGTAGGCCGATCTTTCTGACAATTGCCCCCCTGAAAGTCGAGTGTGGGGAAGTCTTCCACTAGAAGCTTGCTGGATACAGTATTGAATTGGACATGCATTGCACAGCCTACCAGGCCAGACCAGAACAGAAGAGACCAGATTCTTTTCTGTGCTTCTGCTTCTCATTGCTGACACCTCACCTTACTTCTCTCCTCCTCCATCCTCTTGCCGGAAGTTTAGTGTCTACCTAGGTAATTCTCACAACCATTCGCTATTCGCGCCAAACAATCCTTTAAATCCGGACTGGGCTACTACGACATACTGTGCCTCTGGACCCCTCGTTGCCATACAAAGCCCGAACCCAGAGCCAACAGCCCTCAGCCCCTGCTATCATCATCCACTGAACCGATCTGTATCTTTGTGCAAACCCAAGAACTTTGGAATCCACGCAAACGCTTCTCTACAACCAAGAAATTCAGGCCGGCAATATCCCAAGATCTACGTGCCTTATACCCACAAGTGCCAACATACCTGGAAACAAGTGCCGTAGGTTAAACCAACGGCATTCCGGCACCTCCAACCGTTTCCCCAGCCCAAAGAACCACTTTCTTGATCCCTGGATCAGATCTTGAACCCCGTCTTGAGCCTCAGACGACAGATTCCCAAGCACAGACGTGAGTTCTTCTATATCTGTTTCATTCCGTGGGCGCGTGCTGCAAGCAACGGTTGTTTGTTTGTACTCTGTACCCCACATTGCACGTCGTCATAGCGAGTCGAGGCTAACGAACCAGCCCAGCCTACCCACCTCACCTGCCGACCCCTTCACTCTACAACCAACTTCCTCACAACACAATAACCAGAAACCTCTTTGCATTCGCACATATTCAAGGAATTGACGTAACCACAAGGTCTAGCTTTTGCAGACAGTCGACCGAATCATATCACATTCCGGGTCTTCCAGTCCACTCAGTCCTGCCTATATCCAACACACCTACGAGCCTACCAATTCTCTCACTTGCCCCTTGCACGCTCTTCAGTCTCCGTACGAGACGCATATTCAGAAGTCACCAAAGTGGCAGGTAGCAAGCGGAGGAGCTTTTCCTCCCAGGGAGGTCTGCTAAACAGAATGTTTGGCAGCTCTGGGTCCCCGCCCAAGGAAGGTGGAGTGCCAGCGACTCAAGCAGAAACCGTCGTTCCGATCACAATGGACTCTACAAACGCGCAGAAACCTGGGGAGGACAGTACAGCTGGCGAGAAGCGCAGTGGTAATGGAAGCCCACCAGGTCGTCAAGCCGCAGAGACAGGCGCGACAGTTGAGAAGAAGCGCAGGAGTAGTGGGGTGGGAGGAAAGGCCAGCTCTTTGTTAGCCAGTGCCAAAAACTCTCTACATTTTGACAAGAGCCCCAATTCCGCCGGTTTCATGCGAAGTCAGGAACCAAATACTCAGACGCCTCTTCAGAAGCTCGGAAAGCAGGATCCGGCGCTTAGCGTTCCTCAAGGTCAACATAACAATTCCGCCGGAGAGTCCGTACCTGGTCCTAGGTCTACATTCACGGTTGGTGTTTGGGAAGACAAGAACAAGAAATGTCGCCGTACTATGGAAGATACACACGCGTTTCTCTACAACTTCTTACATACCCCAGCCCCAGCATTGGGCCCTGATGCGCCGAGTACGAAGTCGAAGTCCAATGAGGAGCTGGTTCAGAACGAGTCGACCCCAAGTCTTGTTCCTACAACTTCTTCAGCTGAGATGATGGAAACCGACAATGGCTACTTTGCCATCTTTGATGGTCATGCTGGTACATTTGCGGCAGATTGGTGCGGAAAGAAGCTTCACATTATCTTGGAGGAGACGATACGAAAGAACCCAAATACGCCAATCCCAGAACTCCTCGATCAGACTTTCACGATTGTTGACGCACAATTGGAGAAGCTGCCTCTCAAGAACAGTGGATGTACTGCGGTCACTGCGGTTCTCCGCTGGGAAGACAGGATACCAAACGCCCAATCCGCGACCGGCTCTACTGCCATCGCACCAGCAACTGCAGCTGCAGTCCAGGCTCAAAACGATGCTTCAAAGGGCGACGAGAAATCTGGAGATAGCGGAGTTGACATGAGCAAGTCTCCACCGCAAGCCACATCATCGGTCGTGGTTAATGCTCCTGGGACCAACGAGGCCACCCATGCTAGGCTCCGGACAACCGCTTCGCGTCAACGTGTCTTGTACACTGCAAATGTCGGAGATGCGCGAATTGTTCTATGTAGAAATGGCAAGGCTCTAAGATTGTCGTACGATCACAAGGGTAGTGACGAGAACGAAGGAAAGCGAGTTGCTAACGCTGGAGGTCTTATCCTCAACAACCGAGTCAACGGTGTTCTCGCTGTTACTCGTGCTTTGGGAGATTCGTACATGAAGGATCTCGTGACTGGCCATCCTTACACCACGGAAACCGTCATCCAACCAGACCTCGATGAGTTTATCATCCTTGCTTGTGATGGCGTAAGTAAAAGCCAAAAAATTCCAGGATCAAATGCTAACGTTTTTGTAGCTGTGGGACGTTTGCTCTGACCAGGAAGCCGTAGACTTGGTCCGCGGTCAACAAGATCCTGTTGCTGCAGCCAAGCAACTTGTCGACCACGCCCTTGCTCGTTTCAGTACTGACAACCTATCTTGCATGATCGTTCGCTTCAATAAGTCAGCCCTCTTGACCACGACCAAAGAGCCATCTTCCGCCATCGGCGTAGAAGGAGATCCAAATTCAGTATCTGGTAAGATCTCCGAAACGGAAAAGATTGTCGGTGACGCACGAAGAAAGGTCCAAGAAGACGGTGTCCCAGGCATCGGTATAAGCGGTAGCAATAGCGGAAAAGGTCACGATCCAGTCGCCATTCCAGACTCTGACGAGACTGCCAAGCGAATGAACATGGAGAAGGTGGTTGAAGAGGAGCCGGGTCTCGTCGAAGGTGACGCCCTAGAGATGGACCCGAAGGGCGCTGAGGCAGCAAGTCCCGAGACGAGGAAAACTCTGCAATTGCCTGAAGGAGCACCAAAATGATGCCGTTTTGCTTTGTGAATGTGGAATGGTGCTGGGTTAGAGTACGGACTATGGATGTTTTCTTGCTTCAATCGGTTATACAGGTACACATGGCATGAGTTTTTCAAGCGAATGCGCAAACGACTTCTCCTCTTGTTCTTTCTCGGCTGGCTGGATGGATGGGTGAGAGGGGTTCATATCATGTCATGCGCGGTGTGCGGTGTGAGTTTTTAGAGCGTGGTGGGATGGGATAGGATGGGGTGCCTAGCATTATGATATGTGGTTGACGAATCATGAATGGAGTGATGAGAGGATGGACAGGAGGGATTAAGAGAGAATACGATACATACATGCACCTTCTGTATTTATGTATAAATAAAATGGTAGGAGTCATCGACTGCGATCGGCTCCTCTCTTGCTTACTACCTGCTTCATAGATGTCGCGTGCTTCGTTTTCTGGGGTAAACGCAACTTCAGCATCCGGAACTGTAATGTAATTGGGGACAACCAGGACGAAGGGAAGGCGTACAAAGCCGATCGACAAACCTCATATGATACTTCGTAGTAAGTACTGCAACTCACCTACACAAACCCTGCAGATATGCCAGGTACATCTTGAATCTCCGCAAACTGTCCGAAGTTCGGACACCAACAATGAGCTTAAAAACAAAGTACCAGCAGTCGACCTCCCCGTAACGATTAGTTTGTGGAGACAGTGCTGCGAAGAAATCGGCGTTACGATATGCTTTGTGGAGATGGGGCTTGCGGATGTTTTCACACGGAAGTGGAGATTTCTCGAGGGAGGTGGACGGCCCGACTCGTCGGGACCGGGACTGAGGTTATCGGTCCCGAGGATTAGAGTGCATTGCTGCATGAACACTTCCATATTTCTCGGTCGAATTGAAGACAGTATTCATGGATTGTCATTCTTAGTAACGGTAGTCTTTTGCTTTTGAATCCTTGGTTTAAGATGGGTTTGATTCCTAGCATGTAACAGAAGCATGACATAAAACCAGAATCTTTATCAGTCGTATAGCACATAGCTTGAGGTATGGTTCGCGGTTAGTTTTAGTCCTTTGCGGAGTACCAAGCTAAGTAAGTAGTACCGCTTCTACCGCAATCCCGGAGGCTTCCCCATGCAATGTTTCCACACTTCCATGCATCCAAGCGAGGTCCGGCGACGCGTACGTCAACTTAACTTCAACAGATCGACATTCATGAACCAACTTCGCAAGATTTGCAGGACGGCGACAACGACGACTCAGGTAACCCCACAGTCCACTTGACGGAGCTGATCCTCATCATGTCTCTTTGCCATCGTGACGCTGTGGCTCTTGAAGACCAAAGCGGAGATGGCAAAGCTTGGTAAGATGTTTTGATGCTGGGTATAGCTCGGACGAGGGGACAATGTCATGTATATAGCCATGCATCCTGCCATCAAGTTCCCACTCTCTTCTCCTTTTCCCCACCAGCTCAGCTCAGGTCTCAACATTCCTTACTCAGTGCTTCGTTGCTTTCCGCCTTCGTCATCTCTATCCATTGAGATCCTCAAAGCAAGATGCGATACTCACTAGTTGCCATTTCAACCACAGCGCTCGCTGCTGGCGCCTACGCTGTCACTATCAACGATGTCTGTACAACGGCCTACGTGCAATCCACCTTACCAGCCGATGGCTTTGTTCGAGGCCTGACATTTGACTCGAATTCGGTCACAGCCAGTCCTGTATTCAACGCCTCTGTCAGCGGCGAAAACATGTTCCCAGATGCGACCCTCGACTTTTGTAATGTTACATTTGCGTACACCCACGATGGGACACGCGACAAAGTGAACCTCAACTACTGGCTTCCAGCACCAGAGAACTTCAAGAACCGCTACCTTTCTACAGGTGGAGGTGGGCTAGCGATTAATTCGGGAACGGCTATTTCCGGATCACTTCCAGGCGGTGTCCAGTATGGTGCTGTGTCAGGACTGACTGATGGTGGATTTGGAAGTTTTACTACACAATTTGATGCTGTCACACTTCTTGCCAACGGTACTTTGAACTGGCCTGCGGTGTACATGTTCGGCTATCAAGCTCATCATGAACTGGCTTTGATCGGAAAAGAGTTCACCAAGAACTTCTTCAACATGTCCAGTGACGCGATTCCGAGCACCAACTCGTCCACCAGTTTGTCTAAGCGAGCCAGCTTCAGCTCAAACTCGACGAAGCTGTACTCATACTATCAAGGCTGCTCTGAAGGTGGACGTGAAGGATGGAGTCAAGTACAGAGATTTGCCGACCAATTCGATGGCGCAGTCATTGGTGCTCCGGCTTTCCGTTACGGCCAGCAACAAGTCAACCATCTTCACTCGAACGTCGTCGAGCAGACAGTGGGATACTTCCCTCCTCCATGCGAGTTTGAAGCCATTGTCAACGCCACAATCACAGCATGTGATGGCATGGATGGCAAAGTCGACGGTGTCGTATCCCGCACAGACCTGTGCAAGCTGAATTACAACATCAATGTCACGATCGGAACGCCTTACTACTGTGCTGCCGTCACAGGCTCCACAGGAAGTTTCGGCAAACGCCAATCTCGACCTGTGACTGCAACTCCAGAACAAAATGGCACTGTCAGCGCTAAGGCCGTTGAGGTCGCGTCAACGATTATTGATGGGCTGAAGACCTTAGATGGAAAGCAAGCGTACCTGTCTTACCAGCCCTCGGCTTCTTTCGACGACGGCTCCACTGCGTTCGACTCTGATACCAATACCTGGGGAGTCAGTATCTCCGGCTTGGGAGGAGAGTGGGTTACTCGCTATCTCGAACTCCTAGATACTTCGACTCTGACCTCGATCGAGGGCATGACTTACGATACTCTACGCAATTTGATGTACGAAGGCTGGCAACGCTACGAGGATGTCCTCCAGACCACTTGGCCTGATTTGTCACCTTTCAATGCTGCTGGTGGGAAGGTCATCCATTTCCATGGGGAGTCGGATAACTCCATCCCTGCCGCATCTTCGGTCCGCTACCACGACTCGGTTCGCCAGATTATGTACCCCGAGTTGAGCTACAACGAGTCTGTCTCTGCTCTGAATGATTGGTACAGGCTGTATCTCGTTCCTGGAGCTGCTCATTGTAAGTCACATTCCAAGCTCCTGTTCACTCAAACCCCCCGGATTTGGCAGCTACTGATTTCCAACCTAGGCTCTCCCGACGCAGCACAGCCCAACGGACCTTTCCCACAGACTAACCTGGCCGTCATGATTGAATGGGTTGAGAACGGTGTCGTACCAACAACGCTCAACGCCACTCATCTTGCAGGCGACAACATTGGAGCCAATGCACAGGTATGCGCGTGGCCCCTGCGACCTACCTGGGCTGGTAATAATAGCACGATGAGCTGTGAGTATGATCAAGCCAGTATTGACTCTTGGTTATATACTTTGGATGCTTGGTCAAAGCCACTTTACTAGATAGAAAAAAAACTTCGTGTATATAGTACTGAACATTTGGAAGTGTTGGAGCTTGACGGCTGAATTGTGAATCATGAGTTCTAATGCAGGCCGAGGTTTCTTCGAACCTGCGAATTAATGTATATAAGAACACCAGAATTCCAAAAAGGCTATCTTCCAATTCATGGCCGCGAGCATTTCTCAAGCATCTCTTTCTCCCCCTCGCAGCTGACAAGCACTAACATTTCTGTTTACCTCCCCACGCTAAGCGAGGTCGACTGCCAACCAAGCGCCTGTTTGTTGTGGAAATTCTCATGTCACGTGCCATTGTTTATTTAGGCAGCATCTTCCAAGGAACCTTTTCTATGCGGAAGTATAGACCTACGTGACTCATCCACTTTATATAATTCTAAAGTTGGAAAAGCTCCATCATATAAAATGACCTATAAATTGACACTTCTCGGCTATTCGCGCCCTGCGTACTTTTACTCGCCAACTTGTCTTTAGGATGCCTCCAAAGTCCACAACTCCATCAACCACATGTAAACATGACTCACTCTGTTACACAGGCACATCCCACGCCCACTCCTTAGGCTACACACGTCCCAATCTCAAGCAGAGACTCGCAGCCGCTCACCCCAGTGGCGTCTTCACCCCCAAACCCAAATCAACATCTCAACTTCCCCAAGCCGAAGCCGACGATGAGGACGAGAAAGAGAGCAAAATCTACCCCGCACCACTCGTTCTCCCCTCCTCAGAAATATCACTCTACCCCCGCGAAGGAGGCCAATCACTCCGTTCCTGGATGAGGAATAGTCGTGTGAATAGGATCACTGAGGAGAGGAAGACGATTTATATTAGTTTACCGCCGGGGGTTGGTGAGGGGGTGGGGTTTATGAGAGGATGGAGTGTGCCGAAGGGGGAAGCGAAAGAGAAGGGAAAAGGGAAAGCGAAAGCGAAAGCTGGGAGGGAAGCGGGATTGGAATTGGGGTTGGATTATGAGCTTGTGGCGAAGTATGTGGGGGTTTTCTATCATGGGTTGGATGTCAAGGTTTTGCCTGAGGGGTGGTTCTCGTGGATTCGGGACGGGGAGGAGGAGGTGGCTGGTGGTAAGGGAAAGGGAAAGGGAAAGTCGAAGGCAAAAGCAAAGCCCAGGGTGCAAGATTTAGATGACGAATATGATCCCAAAATTGGACTTCGTTCTAAAGACAGCGCTGAGTACACGGTTATTCGCTCACGACCAACGCCAAATTATCCATACTCCAACCAGTTGAACCTGAACGATATTCTAGACTTCGCAATTGCCAGTCTACCAGGCGATGCATGTGCGCTGCTTATGCTTCTCGAGCATGATCTCTATGAAGATGAGGAAGATGAATTCGTATGTGGAAGAGCGTATGGAGGAAGTCGCGTCGCTGTCGTGAGTGGTGCGCGATACTGGCCCGGCCTCGATGAGGAAGAGAACGTGGAGAGAGTGCATGGATGGCCGGCTTCGCATTGCGAAGCGCATCTTGAGACATTTCTCGACGAAGAGGGAGGTATGAAAAAGAACAAGATGAAGACGGCAAAAAATGCAGCGGCGGATCCCGGAGCGAGTGCAAGTAAACAGGCTGAGAAGAAAACGCCCCTCGGCCGAGCACTAGAAGTCTACACTCCTCCCACAACACAGAAAGCCCTTACACTTCTCCACCTCGCTCGTCTAGCTCGGACGGCGTCACATGAATTTGGCCACTGCTTTGGCATAGGGCATTGCACATACTACGCCTGTATCATGCAAGGCAGCGCAAGTCTAGCTGAAGACGCGAGACAGCCGCCGTATCTCTGTCCGGTAGATGAGGCGAAGGTTTTGAGAGCTACAGGGAAAGGTGTGGTGAATGAGAGGCGGATGGAGGAATGGAGAAGGAAGAGATTGGTTGTCATGAGGGAGTTCTGTAGGGGTGTGGTGGATGAGTGGGGGGAAGATGGGAAGGGAAGTATGTTTGAGTGTTTGGAGGAGTGGGTTTCCGGACTGCTTGAGGTTGAAGAAGAGAGGAAAGAGGAGGAGAACAGAGAGGTTGAGCGTGTGATTATTGACTTGACAATGGATGATTGAAACCACGCGCCGCTGATATTGGATTGACGGAAAAGATTGCAAGAAGAATGTCGCATTTTCGTAAAACACAGACGGTGGCAAAAGTAATTAGTAAATCGACGATAATGGGCAGTGGCTAACTGCAAACCCGAGCCTGTCAAGCAGCTGACAGTCCAAACAATGAGAGCGAGAGTATGAAATCGATCGGGACGTGATCCGTCGAGCTGGCATATCTGTTGGAGACTTCCCAAATTGCACAAGATCCGTTTGTGCTACAATATCATACGTAGGTCCAAATATTGTATAGCGTGCTCACCAAACGGAAGAGCCAAGTTGCCATAACTCAAAGATCGTGCCTTTTTAGTCTGCGTTGCCCATCAGATTCTACCCTACTTCCACAGTCAATGTCCTCCTGCCCATCGTGCCATGTCTGCAAGGCTCCCAATTCATCGACAAATCTGCCTCTCTCCGGCTGCTGGCTGGCGGCGTTGCTTGTACAGATATGTTATACACTCTTTTCAACGCCAGGCCCATATGATACACTCAAATTGTCTCTGCACAATGTTAGCGGGGGGTAAGCAACCAGCTAATCAAGCCGCATACAATTCAGCAATAATGTCAATCGTTCGCCATCTAATCCTCCCCATTCTCATCCTTCCACTTCTTCAGATATGCCGCTCCACTCACTGCCCCTTTCGGATCTCCCTCGAAGCGCCCCTGCGTCCTCTTCATGTTCTTCGTAACGAACGGCGTGAGCTGTAACAGACAGTTAGCTACTTCCAAGGCTCCTGCAAACGCACTCCGTACCTTGAAATCTTTCAGGTCTTGCGGCACAACATATGTCCTGACTCTATCCCAATCGATGATATATCCTCCGTGCTTCGTATGCGTACCCATGGGTCCTGTTCCAGTTCCCTTGTAGTATCCCTTATTGGTCGCCTTCGTTGTGAGCGCAAGGCGCTTTAAGCGCTTTGCGAGAGCTTGAGTGGGCTTCATAATTATTGCTGAAGTTCAATGTTAGTCCAATCTCGAAGGTTGGACATGGAAGTCCTCGAGCTTCAAGCTGCGCTAGCGGCCGCTCCACCAAAAAAGTTTCCCGATAAGAATTTCAAGCCTCGATATCCCCACGTCGGAACACAAGAATTCGAAATCCGCAGATATGGCAGGACGACAATCGCACGGCAGAGCGCCGGATAAGAAGCCCAAGGCGGCGAAGAATAATTCGAAAAAGAGATCCCTCGATGCCTTCGCAATTGCCTCGCACGAAAATCCAGATAGAATGAAGGTCCGCCAAAGTCGACTCGGTGCGCAGGAAGGTGGGAGTTCACGACCGAACAAGAATAAAAGGCGGCGAGATGAAGACGATGAGGATGAGGAGGAGGAGGAGGAAGAAGAGGATTTGAGTACGAAGAAGCGGAAAGTCCAAAAAGGGAGATTTGACGAGCTAGATGTGGACGAGGGCAGTGATAGCGAGGGCAACGAGTGGAAGATGGGACAGGTGGACAGTGATGATGACAGCGATCTCGATAGTGACGAAGCGTTCGGAGAAAGTGACGAGGAGAGATTTGAAGGGTTTGCTTTCAGTGGAGGGCAAGACAAGAAGAAGAAGAAAGCGAAAAGAGACCGAGACGTGAACTTGGACGAGGAGGATGAAGAGGACTCAGACTCTGAACTCGAGGAGGGTGATCTCGGAGACGATGCAGTGGATATGGCGACATACCTTGACATGGTCGACGCTGAAGAAGCTGAGGAGCGGGAAGCTGCGAAAAGCAAAGGCCAGAAGCGCGAAAAGGATACCGACGAGGATATGTTTGGATCAGAATCTGAGGATGATAGTGAGGAGAGCGACGAAGATCAATCCTCGGAATTTTCGAGCGACGAGGACGACGACGCCCTGAATCCCGAAAAGATCGCCGCTCTCGATCAAATGATTGAGAGCATCCCCCAGGATGGTGACTACAGAGAGGCTGCTGCGAAGCGGAGGAACGACTACAACATAACTTCCAACGCAATATCTATGTCCGGTCTGCCGTCGAGTAAGAAGAAGAAGACATCGCAAGATGTAGTCGTGACAGATCCAACTGTCAACGAGGCTAAGACATCCAAAAAGAAATTTGCTCCTTCCAAAGTCCCTTTGGAGAAGCGTCAGCAAGACCGCCTTGACCGAAGTGCTGCATATGAGAAGAGTAAGGAAACATTGGATAGATGGACCGACACTGTCAAGCATAATCGTCGAGCGGATCATCTTATGTTCCCTCTGCAAGATAACGAGATTGCTTCGGCACATTCCAACAAATCTCTCCTGCCAGCAAATCTTTCTAAGCCATTCAACGAGTTGGAAGCTACAATCCAAAGCATTCTTGAAGAAAGTGGTCTTGCCACCGCCGACGGAAAGGACGACGAGGACAAAATTCGCGAATTCGAAGAGCTCGAAACAAAGAAAATGTCCCTCGAGGAAGTGAAAGAACGAAGAGACCAGCTTCGGATGGCACGAGAACTTATGTTCCGTGAAGAAGCCAAGGCCAAACGGATCAAGAAGATCAAGAGCAAGTCCTATCGTAAAGTTCACCGCAAGCAGCGAGAAAAGCAAGATCGTCTAGAAAAAGAAGCGCTGCTAGAAGGTGGTTTCGAGCCGTCTGAGGATGAAATGGAGAAGCAAGATCGAAGACGTGCTGAGGAGCGTATGGGTGCCAAGCACAGGGAGAGCAAGTGGGCCAAGGCAATGAAAGGTACTGGCCGAGCTGCTTGGGATGAAGATGCCAGGTCTGGTATCACTGAGATGGCTCGCAGAGAGGAGGAACTCAGAAAAAGGGTCGAGGGAAGAGCTGTGAGGAAGGAGTTCGAGAACGATTCAGATGAATCGTTAAACGACTCTGACGATGACTCGAATGAGGACGACGACTCTGGCACACGAAAGCGTCTTTTGCAGAATCTAAACGGCTTAGGAGACTCAGACTTGATGGATGAGTCCCTCCCTGGAGCTAGACTGGCAAACATGGACTTCATGCGAAAAGCCGATGCAGCTCGGAGGAAGCAGAACAATGCTGCAGCCGAGGAGCTTCGAAGAGAACTCGCTGGGGAAGAGACTCCAAGTGAAGAGGAAGATGGTGATATTGGCCGAAGAATCTTTGGCCCTGGTAGCCATGCCACTTCACAGAAGAAGGCCGCCAAGCTGGATGAGTTTGAAGAACGAGTGGACTCGGATGACGAGGATTCGCTCGATCGTCCGGTAAACGGAACTGATAAGACACTAATCAAGACTTCCACCCCAGCTTCAAAAACATCGAGTCAACCTTTGTCTAAGTCAATACCGAAAAGCAAGCCAGAACGGCAGACAGAAGGCGGAGCCTGGTCGAAAATTACCTCTAAGTCCTCCGTTGTCGGTGAAGCAGAAGCCAAACGCCGGCGCCATAAGAAGAACGATGCCATTGATGTCGAAGAGCTTGACCTCAGCCAAGCAGCGCTCGTGGCCAGCAAGCCCAAGCCCGCAAAGAAATCTTCCAAGAAGGGCAAGAAGTCTACAGTTCTAAATGACGCACTCTCCGATTCTGACTCCGACTCTGAGAATGAAGACGATAGCGGCCCATATCTGCCATTTGCACTCCGCGATCAAGATCTGATCAAGAGAGCTTTTGCCGGTGCGGATGTGGTGGGTGAGTTCGAAGTCGAGAAGAAGCAGACTATTGAGGATGAAGAGGACAAAGTCGTCGACAATACACTACCTGGGTGGGGTAGCTGGGTTGGTGAGGGCGTGAGTAAAAAGGAAAACGCCAAAAACAAGGGGAGGTTCTTGACCAAGGTCGACGGAATCAAAGCGGATAAAAGAAAAGACGCGAAGTTGGACAAGGTCATTATTAATGAGAAGCGGGTCAAGAAGGTAGGCCCTCCTTGTAAGACTTTCGATTGAGCCAAAGACTGACGATTTCAGAACTCCAAATACCTCGCCACATCGCTGCCACATACTTTCGAGACACAGCAACAATATGAACGAGCGCTTAGACTTCCGATCGGACCTCAGTGGTCAACGAAGGAAACATTCCAAGATGCCACCAAGCCAAGGGTCCTGGTTAAACAGGGGATTATTGCGCCCATGTCAAAGCCTCTCTTTTAAATCTACAGAAATGTGGATATGTATGTGGCATTGTACCTGGTCGACTGGCGTCATTCAGGACGGCATTTCTGTACATTTATACCATCGTCAGCATATGGAACCATTCCTCAAAAAGAGAATAAAGATCACGATTCTGGCCAGCGATTGTCAGTTCATACCAAACTCACCCGTGCATATAAAGAAATATTCCTGATGCGATGGCATACTCATCCATAAATTGTTAAGAGTGTCTTCGATAAATGACCTTGTGCGACGAATGACTAGACGGCACAAGAAGAGGGTTTTTCCACTAAGCGCGGAGGATATTCAGGGGGCTTCGCTAACGAGGTAAACAAGGAACAAATCACAGAAAACAAGACCACTTCCATAACAGTGCACGTTGAATGCCGCCTCTGACAACCACTATCATTGAAGCCATTGCCCTTTGGACCTCTCACCTAATTCTACCAAAGTAGCCGGAAACCCACTGATAGCAATTTTCACTGGGACTTCGGCCAGCTGCACGGCCAACACATGATGTGCCGCCCCAGACTGTGAACAATCCACCTCGAAATCTAGGCGGAATTTTTCTGTCATGTCCTCTTCAACAAACATCTGTGCCGGTTCTATCGTAACTCCGCATCTGTTCTTGACAAGCCGCCAACGACTGTGTGCCAAGCTGCCGATATATGGGACCTCTGTTCTATGGACGGTAGTATGCCAGAAGGATGATATCTTATTGGACAATAGAAAGGTCAATGACTCGCTNTTGTGCTGGAGTCGGCTTCTGATAGAGCCGCAGAATACTTTCGCTCCCGCTTCAGGGTTCTTCCTAGGGTCTGGTTCGAAATAGAACATATTAGCTATCAGGATATGGCTAATATGCTGGATGCTTAGTAAGCCCTCTTTTGTCGTCCACAATTCGACGAGTTGTAATAGATGGTCGACCTCGTCCTCATCATCGATGTCGACATATCCTCCGTTCCTCCCCTTGACAGCGGGGTTGAGTCGATACAGTCTCGCTTGAATGTCAGCAGGACTTGTTCGCACAAGATCGTCCCAATTGCTTTCGGTGTTCATCTGCCGATCGAACATCTTGAGTAAAGGGGTAAATGCCCCGTAGCGGAGTGCTGTAAGGATCTTGGGTTTGGTCTTTACCTGTCGGCCAGTTCCAAGTGATAGCAAAATGTCCAGTGAGGTGCCACCATCAGGCCACAGATTCTCTTTTTCTTCGAGTGCCACTTTGGCAGGACAGTTGGCATATACCGCCCCATCTACATAGTCTGCGCTTGTAGCAGATTTGAAGAAAGGTGGGAGAAAAAAAGGTGCCGCGGAAGTGGCGAGGCCAGCTTCCCAAATTCGCATATCATCTGCTGCTTGGTCCTCTCTCTCAAACCTTTCCCAATTACCTTTCGGTCGATTGTAATTGGCAATGAGATATTCTGAGCCACCTTCGTCCTTTGCTGTGGTGACTACAACGCGAGTGTTGCTTTGGGCTCCCCTCGAGATAGCTGGAGCAAACAAGATAGTCTCTTTTCCGAAAAAGTGCGACAGGGCGTCTTTCAACGGTTCAGACGAGTATTTGCTGCCATACTTCCCTAGAAGCATAAGAAGTTTTGTCCCCACGTCAAAAACGGCTCTAGAGTGTCGGAATGTCCGTGTAGCTGCGTCTTGAAAGAATTTGATCATTGCTTCGTATGATCTATCCTCAGCCCGAGCCATCACCAGTGCAAGAGCCACGATTCCACCTGTGGTTGTAATTAATCGGAAGGCACATCTATGAGTGACTCGGTGACTTACCCGTGCTGGTTCCCGCCACTAGGTCGAACACATCACCGGTATCGATGCTCAGGCCAATCTCATTTTCCAAAGCTCGAAGCAACACCAGCTCCACAATCCCTCGAATGCCCCCACCGTCCATTGTCAAAATTCTTACCCCTGCGCACCTGGGTTTCAGTCGAATTTGATGGTGTAGGTGCTTTTGACCATGGGTTCCACAGAGGATACATCCTTTCATGTCAAACGCAGACTCGAACAATTTCGATTCATTTGCCAGTTCCTGCACGCAACGGGGACAGTACGAATGGCCACACGATAGTACATGGTCCGGTACAGATTGAATGCACGCTAAGCATGTCTTGTTGGTTTGTAGTGTTGTCCACAGTCCGTGATATTTCCCGTTTTGAGTCCCAAATGCATTCCTCCTTAGTCTGATGGCCTGAGAAATTCCGAGACTCGGTATATTGACCAATGTTCTGTGAAACAGATCAAAAATACACCGCTTGATTCTGGTACACCATGCGTTTTGATCGTCAAGAGTCCACGACCGCCGGGGCAAGAACTCCCCCCATTCTTGTCGTGTTTTCTTATTTCCATGTTTGTTTGGCTCGGGCGAGTATACATGTAGTTTGTGGTTGTGCCTGCCTTTCACAGTGCAGTGCATCAGCACCTCATTGCTGTCAGAGAAAGTCTGAGCACAAGTTTCGTATTCAGCAAGATACTTCAATAGACCTTCAGTCCAGGATTTTTCAAGATCGTGGTCGAACAATTCTATCATGTCGACAGCTGCTGCAAGAATCTGTCAGATCTTTGAGTTGTACAGAGAATGTGATGATAACCAACAGTCTGGGAACACATTTTGACACCTTTGGGCGTACACATAGCACATAGAAGCTATCGCGGAAACAACCATATCTTCTGTTACCGATGAAGCTGTTGTTGGTGATTCCAACGCAATCCGAAGAAAGTTTGCCACATGATCAGGTATGTTGTGAGGTGTAGGATTGCCCCTTCGAGCGGCGTGATAAAAGTCCAGTGGATCTTCAGAAGATCTGAAATGGTCTAAAGTTCGAATCAAGATATGGTTGAACATGGCCACGTTGTAATGTGCGAACGTGCCAGACCGCTTTCGGCGCCCCTTGTCTGCTGCTGATACAAGCACGCGTCGCAGCTCTGTCAGAGAGTTATGAACTTCCACAGGCCTCGATGGCCTTCCAGAAAGTTGACCCGCCTTGATAATGACGTCCTTATGCGGGATAGAACAGCATCGTATATCTTGGAACAGCGCGTTGAAAAGTCCCTCATTCGTTTCGATATGATGACGCTGCTGCACGGTTCTGTTATGGTCTTTAACGAAAGCTTTGAGCACCGCAGAAGCTCTTGAGCCTTCCCACAAGTTGCCGCCCAAGCTATGAAGGTAGGTTCTCTCTAGCATCTCATTTGTGTACGGCACTTCCGAATCTTCTTTGTTCCGAACGATGATTAGTGTCTTTCTAGAAGGTTGGTTGTAGGATTTCTTCACGGCGGCAGATGCCCATTCCAATACGCGAATCAGATCCGGCCTGAATGTCTGATCATGTGTGGTGACATATACAATGACATCGCTGATGGCATACAGGACTCTAGCATAAAACAAGTCGATGCCACTTTTCTTATTATTGCTGTAGCATTGGGCAGTTATTGGGTCCTTCTTGACTCCTATATGGTCCTTGGGCTGGACCATCTTTTGAGCATTGGTGGTAGCATCATCCGCGTTAAATCCCTCACAGTCCGCGAAAAGCAAAGGGTAATGGTCTGTCCCGGCTGAATCTTTCGGTATCATCACCGGAAGCGGGTTGTCTGGCTTGGGTAAAGGCAGCGTTTCTGTTGTACTTGCATCGTCTAAGTATAGATGTACTCCGAATGTTGTCGAATCTCTTTTGTCCTCAATACTAGCAGACCGAGTGACGGGCAGAGACGACCCGATGTGTCTTGAGCAACGGACCAGGCTGGACTGGGTCGTTGCATCAGTAGCAAAGCAGCATGCACATTGAGGGTGTTCGATCATACCAAGCAGCAGCATTGCTCTCACTATGGTCGATTTTCCAGCTGAAGTGTCTCCGATGAAGGAAACGAAAGAAGGGAAGTGATTCCGGGTATCTCGACTGCCTGTCCTTTGGGGATCGCAAAGGCGAATGAAGCGATCGTATTGCCACAGCTCGGGCTCCTCATCTCCAAGTTTCACAGAAAACCATCTTGCGGATTGATCCTCTTCATGTAAGCGTCTCAGCACTTCCTTACTTGTTTCTGAGCGAGTAACAATATCGACGAACATCGACGGCAATGGATCAACAATTTGATGTTTGCATCGATCTTCAGGATCGTCTCGGTCGACGTGTTTCTGCCAGCATGTTTCATGTTCCGTACATACTTCCGCGAGACAATCACTAATTGTACAAGAGACGCAGTAAACACGCTCTTGCGGGCAAAGAGAGCAACTTCTTGCACGTCCAAGACGTTTTTCGAGCGAGGCCTGGGTTCGACAGTCACGCCACGATCTCTATCTGGTCTGTCAGCTAGACATGTCTTTACAAGGTTAAATGGCAGGGTTTCTGCGAACTCACGTGGCCTTGATATGTTTTTTCCGACATTAATTGTCTCCGCCGTAGCTCTAGGTGTGCGGCTCGAAGTGTCCTCCCGTGGCCAATCTAGCGTGACAACCGCAACCCTTGTGATTCCTGCTTCGTAAAGAATCAGAACTCTGTGGTGAGGCGTTCCAACTGCGCGACGGAATTTGCTTTCTAATGGTTGTTCGGGCGAACAGTAACAAAGCTACACCGTGATGACTGCCACTTTCTCTATAGTGCCTACCTCGCGGTGAGAAGTCAAACAGGGCGAATGCTCTTCGACTTATTGAGAAGGGGCATCCTGCAGCCTTCTTCAGTGAATCACTATTTGGCGAACGCCCAATTGTCTAGGCGAGCAACCACAGGCTGACTCCAACACAGCCTGGTTTGAGGGGCGCGATAAGTAGATACACAATGATTGGCTAATTTCCAGATTTGTATGATGATTTCCCTGCTGTGACTTCCACATGATGGCAGAACCATGTCTCACTTCGCTGGCTGCCAATCGAAGACTCACCAATAACTTCGCGAGTATCATGACGCCGCTGGCTGCGTGGACTGGCTCGAAGTTGGAAACCACCTCCGGAGTGTCGAGCTAAGGGGGCTCACATTGAAACTGGCATTAAGCGGATAATTTAATGGGGGTAATTGACCACATTTTCAGAATGTGATCTAGATCTTCTGACGACCAGTCTAATACTACCCTCAGCTTTGATCGTGGAACATATAGGAAACGATTTGGTCCCATTAATGAAGTTAGCATTTTCAGGCTCAAATTTAAATCTAGAAGTAACTCCTTTCATGTGGTACGAGACATGTTAGACTTCATGATTGTAGCTCTGGACAGACGAGGACAATGAATACTGTCCAGTATTGGTATCGGTATTGCAATGCCTAATGATACAGCTGAGCTTACACAGCTGATCTGTTTCCCAGTTCGGTAGCTCTGACCAGTTCTTGCATTTCTGTGGCCCGCAAATGATTATCAAAAAGGTCGTTCGGACACTCACTGCGTCCTGCCACACAGTGGACCGTCCCTTTCATGACAAGTAAAATTAACATTGTCACGACGAAGGTATATCCAATACCTGCGATACAGTCAACTAATTGGTAACTATAATGGAGGTGTTAGACTGTCTGTTTAAAGGTGTGATCCATGTTGCATACCCGAATCGTTGACCCCGAGTGTATTCGCCTTCATGTGGAATCCTGGAATGGCCGTCCAGCCCAATCGTGGTTTGACTTGTGATCATAACGTTAGATGCGTCACTATTGATAGTATAATCAAAACGTACCGTGCAAATAGAGCTGTAAGACACATTCCAACGACTCCAGCTCCCGCATGAAGCAGGAATATTTGCAAAGGGTCGTTTTTGAGAAGAATCAGCGCTGGCTTTCGTAACGTCCATACACAGATATACGACACAAGGCCGAAGACTACCGCACTCCATACTGGGACCTGTTTATTGTTAAAATCTCTTTTTGATAGTGGGTCTGCAGGAGGAATGAATACATATCCGGCCCCAGGGGTAATGGCAACAAGACCTGCGAGAGCACCATCACAAAAGTATATCGTGGACATGCTGTCGAATGGGTCTCCTGCGTAACCCGGAGTGCTTCGTGCGATTTTCTTGTCAAGCCATATCAATAAGAGAGCCATTGTGCCCCCTGAGCACGCCGCAACATGTGTTGATGTCCAAGCAGAGACCGACCGGAGATTGCCCCCGAGTGCCGATCCTCCATCTACCAGAAAAGTTTATGATTAACATTCTTTTCAAGAACCCAGTAGGAAGCGATTGATGAAAATTAGCTTACTGAAGCCTGCCCAACCAAACCATAATAATGCTGTCCCAAGAACAACATAGTTCATACTATATACTTGAGATCTCTCTGGTACCCTAGTTACTGTGTGGGGTTGAGGTAGCCCATCCGCAATAGGTTCAGGTGCTGGCAGACCAACGGCAGGATGTTCGGCTTCGGAGTCTGACTGGTCCTCGCCAATTGATGACCCAACAATTAACTGAACATCCCCATCTTGGGTATACCCATCCTGCGGCGGACTTTGGGGCTCATCAACTGGATGTCGAGGAGTTGAAGAATAGTGTCTGGCGAGAAAGGCATGTACGACGTTAGTCCGGATGACTTCCACGAAGGCTCTTCTGACATGTCTGACGCCGTCACCCACGGACATGCATCTTTCAAAGGAGCAGAAAATGGCAAACGTAGCAACCGTTGTTCCGGAAACGATATGAACGGGCGTTCCTCCCGCAAAGTCCATGACCCCAAGTTTCTTGGACCAGCCTTCTATATCCCATGACCATCTTGCAACTGGATAGTATACCAGTACCGACCATATGGAGATGAAAACCAAGAAGCGAGCAGGACGAGCCCTTTGCATGGTGCCGCCACAAACTATTGCAGCACTTACTTGTCAGTTTGCTTTCGATAAGTTGTCATGGCAGACGTACGTGAAAGACGCAAACATTCCTTCATATATCACATAAACCAACTCTGGTATTGATGGGCTATTGACACCATCGCCTATACCAATAGGACGAGCAGTAACATCAAAGAGACCAAAGGCTCTGCTCTCCCCTCCCCACCAATTTGTTGATAAACTCGACCGCGTAAACGTCAGGGCGTAGCCCCATAGGGCCCACTGCAAACTGTTAACATTGTGCGAATTTTATTTAACGCCAGTGATGACTTTAAGTAGACTAACCTGTAGGCCAATAAAGGCGGCCGTAATGAGAGGAAGTCGGAACAAGGTCATGGCAAAAGATCTGTTACCTATACCCGCGTAGATGAGCGACAGGGCCGGGATCATGATGAAAACGAGAGCGGAAGAGACCATCATCCAAACGATGTCGGACCCCTATGTGTATTTTGAGCGCTTTGTTGCATGTGAGAGTTGATCTACAAGCTTACCTGGTAGTAGTTTTCCGGATGGCTAAGGACATCTTTATATGCTGTAGTAACCTGAGAAAAGTTTACCGACGCAGCAGGTCTATACAATGTTACAGATGCCATGGTTGATTCTCGATGAACATTGCTCTGGGGCGAAGAAAACATAAACAAAGCACGAAAAGGAGTGAGAAGGAAACGTACTGAGAATGCGAAGATAGCAGCACTAAACATAAAGCTGTCAGGCACAGCCCCGTGTGTCTGCACGACCCTATCCCACCACTCCTCGTTGGCTGGGACAAAAAGCCTCAGTGGCAACTCCAATAATTGAATATTCTCTGTGGACGCGGCAGGAGTATCACGCTGAGACGCTGAGAATCTCAATGGAGCCTGTGGCTTGCCCAGCTGAATATGTGTGACCCCCACAGAGGCGCTTGGCCAACCAGAACCAATAGAAGGAGGCTGGGATATTTCGGTGAGCACATTGAACATCTCCTGGGCTTCGAACCTTATCAGTGGCTCCTATCTTGACGGTCACCGGGCGCTCCAGCAATGAGAGCCTTGGAAAACGCCGGCGTATGCTGAGTGCTCTCAGTATCATACACACGAGCAACCCGCCCCGACCATGACTTGAAAACAAGAACAGCCAGGCTTTCTCACCCAGAAACAGATTCGGAGCAGGGATGTCCACAGCTTTTTCAATAATCCACCCAATGAAGTGAACATTCGGTTTGTACCCTGTGACGCAGTTCGTGTTGTTATATGCGACTCAAGGGCTCGAACTCGAATTTCGGTCGTGGTCCGATGCGGCGAACTGAAGGCTACCTAGCCTTTCACCGACTCGCGACTATTGCAGAGTCACTATCATCTGAAGCCCAATAATGAGCGGAAGCATGACCCAGATCGTCGACCCTTTACTTGTGGTGATTGAGAGTGACACCGGTTGCGATCGCTTGTCATGCGGCTCAGAACATCAAGCAAAGATGCTGGAAAGGTCACAGAGACTCTTTTCGCTACTGCTCCATCCCAAAAACGACCGACAGAGCACTCTGATTATAGATTTAAGGCAGTTTTTCAGCAACGACGTCTCGGGCTACTTCGACCCAGCAGTTGCTGTTACTCTGCTCCGCAATCTGGGAAGAGTGGATGCCGGCGTTGATGGCATGGGCGTCGAGGAGTATTCGAGGTACTGTAATGCTATATGGTGCTTCCGGGTAGACCCTTTCAGGATCCACGTGCCCAGGCGAATCTGGGCAGAAAGGCGAAAGCGTTCAGCTGGCGGATATCGAACAGAGCGGTATAGTGTCGTAAAGAACTCGACTCCATACCCATTGCCGCTTGACCCGAAAGAAGACAAATCAGGTACTTCCCTCTGGTGCTGGAATCAACCACTCCATGTCTCACGAGAATCGGCCCAAAGACTTGCCAATATCAGCCTTGTCCTCGGGTGGGATCAGGTTTTTCAGAGAGAAATAAAGGTGCTGGTCTGGGACTGGACAGGTTCCGCCAGCACACAAGCAGATCTGGGAACGCCTTTAGAATGTCTGCAGGACCATGGTCCACAAGGAATGGATGGTATGTCATAATCGATCATCAGAGTCCAAATTTGCTGCTTGGAGGCGAAGCTGACTTCAACAGCCAGGAGAAGGAAAGAGCTGGAACATATCAAAGCCTTTTTCGAAGACTACATTGCACAATCAGCAACTCCAAAGGATGTACGCAAAAACATCCGTAACAGAATCGACGATAAAATCGAGCATGGCAACATATACTTGTGGATGAAATCTGTACAGGCTGTGTGCTGGAAACCCGAATGGGGTGACATCGCGCAATGGTGGGAGCTCAATACCATTTCTAGTACGTCTCCGGTCCGGGTGCAAACAACCCTTTCAGTCGCGACACAGAATTCGCCAGCAGAGAGACAACACAATCGCCCACTATCCCCAGGTGGTGATATACTTGAGGTTCTTTACCAGTTTTGCACTGGAGCAGAGAAGAAAAAGTCGTTCGTGGTGTCCATGCTGCAAAAGGCCAACGACTGGATAGGCCAGGAACAGGAAAGAGTCGCAAAGGATTTGATGGCTTGGAGAACAACACAAGTTAATGATTGGGCAATGTCGATTTCGCCAGTGGCAAACGGGAGAAGCCAACAATCACACAGCCCAAGGAGTCCATCCTTACCGGCAAGCATCGACCCATTGGTAGAGAGTGATTTCCAAGCTCTAGGTGTCGAGAAAGAAAAGGATACAATAATGACGGAGGCGAAAGGCAACAATAATTCGTCAAGCACTCGAGGGAAAGATGCTCTGTTCATCAATGTTAGCAGCCGAGACATGCCGGATTCGTCAACAACAAGGCAATTTGGCGGAATAGAAAGCTTTTCGTCGTCAAAGTCAAATAGTGTGGAATGGAGAAATGGCGGAGAAGGACGAAACGATGTTGTTCGAGACTTGGAAGATTGCCAAACTTCAAAAAGGCAAATGAAAAATGAAAAATTCTTAGAATAAAGTGTAGCTTATATAGTAAAAGCAAGAAAGGGAGCCAACAGCTGCTTTGAGCTCTGGGGCATCACGGCATGATATATGCTTCTGCGGCGTTGGTCATAAATACGTAACAAAAATAAAGCGGTCAGCCGTCAGCTGAGCCTGGCCAAGCCCATAGTGTCGAGATGTACAAAGTGCAAAGATATGACAGCGTATCGTAGCCCTGTGCAAGGACATGCTGGTATTGTTTGATCTGCTCCAGCTGTGAGTAACTGCACTTTGGTAGGGCGGAATCGGTATTGGAATAGCGACTCACGTCCCCCCACAAAACATGCACGTTGTACAACACTGCTCTTTGGCAATTACTACTCATCGGGTAGATCTCTGATCCTCAGTTGGTGCATTCAAGATGCAGAAATCTCAGCGCCTCAAACAAAGTCACAAAAATCCATCAGATACACGCAGCACTGAGAGGATTATATATCTCACTAGCCCGAACGAGTTGGGGTACAGCAAAGAATAAACACTGTCTAAATTATTTGACCACAAAGCCTATGTAAACATATACAGACATCTCCAACTAGGAAGTTTTGATCTGATTGACGACAAAAGAATTTTGAGTCGCAAACAACAAGCAGCCGGGTACCAAACAGAAAGTCAAAAAAACTAGCACAGCAATGTAGCAACATTCAGAAGACGGTTGACCGGCTAGACCTCGTAGACGGGCCAGGTTGAAGCATCACCTATCAGGCATAAGCCCGGGTAGCACACGCTGGCACCTGCAGGAGCGGGCTTTGCGCTGTCACTAACCTCAAGATTCTCATTCTCATCCTCATTCTTCTGAGCATGAAATGGTAATCCTGCGAGTTCTTTGAGTGTTGTTTACTGTATGACCAATCTATGAGATTATCTCGGTCATTGTTGCACCCATGAGTAGCCTATCAGATCACGAGGACGAGCTGAGTGGTCGCAACTCCATGAGAAGGCTGAGTCTTATTCGAGACGAAGAATCATCCACTTCGCGTCACAGATCCAATGTTGAAGATGTAGATGGCAAGGTGCTTGTGGAAATCGGTAGCTCCAGTCCACCTGACGGGTATGACAGTGCCACTGGCCAAGATCAGCGACTTTCGTCGATCAGAGTTGCTGGATTTGATTTGACGACTACCGGAGGATCCATCCACGAGGGAAAAGGTATGTTATTCGGACGATTCTCTCCTTCTGCATTGATGCTAGTTGCTGGAGACAAACCTTTAACCAGACTTTTGCAGAGTCTTTTCAGCCAGGCGCGCTGCCATCGTGGTGTCCTACTTGCGGGAAGAAGAACGAGTATCAATTGACCCCACCACTTTCACTGAACCTTACGGAGCATCTAGAGCGTGCTGAGCAGTTTGGAGAGAATCTCATGGCGTCTTTCAATGGCAACATCCCCAAGTCGAGGAATTCTTATCCTGCGGTACGTACCAATTCGGGATCTCTTGAGTTCCCGCCACAGTCTCGAAGTCTGCTTCTTCCTCGGTATTCGTGCGTTAATTCCCTCAGGTCCGGAATCTATTCATTAGTTGGGAACACGACAACTTAGGAGTTGTTTCGGAAATCCAACTCCTCAAGAAATTCTTTATTGAGAAACTCAACTTCCAGGATTATTGGGCTACGGATTGTATACTACCTGGACGAACTATGGATGACAGCGAAGCAGCTAGCGATGCGTTGTCGTTGTCTATCAAGAACTTTCGCCAGGGTGCGGGAGAGAACGATCTCTTGATTGTATATTATGCTGGACATGGAATTTTGAAGGAAGACAGGAGATGCTATTGGGGAGCGTAAGCAGCATTCTGGAATTCCCAATAATATCAGCCATTTCTCACACTATTTTAGACATCAAGGTAAGGACAAACGGGGAATCGATTGTCCTTCTCCAGAGATAGCCTGGGGTCGCGAGCAGGAGAAGCTGGAACAATTCGAGACAAGAGACGTACTCATCATTCTTGACTGTTGCTACGCAGCAACATCAGCAATGAGGACCTCACGACAAAGCACCAAAGAAGTCTTAGCCGCTTCAGGGATTTCGCGAGAAACCTTGGGGGTGGGTGGGTACTCCTTTACGCGGAGACTTATCCAGTCGATGGATGTGCTGGTCACAAATGGGCCCTTCACAGTTCCTATGCTGTACAATCAGGTCCTCAAGTCCAAGATCAACGTCGATTTCCCTGACATAAAATGGACAGTACAAGAAATTCGTTTCTACCAACGAACCCCGATCTATATTCCTCTAAGCCAAAACGGCAAAAGCATCACTCTTTGTCGATTCGTCGATCCGGCCCTGGCAGCTCCTGAGCAGGGGAAGAACATCGCAGAATACAACACTCGGATTCTGATGGAGGGTCCTTTCATCACTATGACTTTTGCATTAGAAGCTCAAGTAGAACCGTCAAGTCAAGTTCTAAGCAAGTGGTTGCTTTCGCTCCTTCCGCTAGAAATCAAACGCTTGACGGGAGTCAAACTTGTTGGGGTTTTTGAGCACCAATCAATGTTTATCGTTGCGACTATGCCTCTGGCTCTGTGGACATTGCTTCCGAAGCGACCAGCATACAATTATGTCGAATTGGTTAATTCTGAGAATCTCCTTTTGGTCTCGGAAAAAGGGGATTTCTCGTTAACGGTAAGCACACCGTACCCCCTTCAGTGGACTAGACGCCAACTTCGGCGTATGTTGGGCATATCTCCACTGCTCGATATACAGCTGATGCGCTCCTTGCACGACGGCCGGTACAGGTGGCAACCCGAGCTCGGGGGAACGCACTGCTTTGGCCAGGAGGATTTAGCCATGCTGCTCAATATTATGAGCTATGAAGGGAACAAATTGCATGATGTAATGGAAGTCAAGCCATTCTCGAAGCTCTGTACTGCCATGTGGTATCTTCGTGTGGTACCAGACCGAATAAGCAATCGCACTCCTTCTGGTGTAGTAGAAAGGAATCTGGTCAGCAATACTTTCAATGTGAAGGAAACCTGGATTGTAAAGGATGCCCTGCCTTATCCGGCAGCAGTCACTGATACTGGGGAGGACCCCATCAGGTGCTGGAATCAACAGGGGCGCGAGTCCCAGGAAACGTCTTACCGACTCGCCAACATAGCTTTTGTTCTTGGTTGGAAGGAAGTGTTCGCAGAGGGACTGAAGACCGTTGTGTGGAACTGGACAGGAACAGGGCCAGTAGCCATGGACCCAATTGCATGCCTTGAGGTTCCTTCGTCGGACCCCCATGAAAGCAATGGTTTACCAAGTACGTATTGCAAGGCAGGAGTGGGTTCCAAAGCGTGAAGCCTGACATTCCGCAGACATACGACTGTACGAAATGAAACAGATCAGATACTGGTTCAAAGGCTTCATCAAAAATCCCAAGACTCCAAAGCGAATAAAGGCGTACGTTCAAGAGAGAATTGATGTCGACCAGTCCCGCGAAGCCATATATGCTTGGATCAAGTCGGTCGAAACAGGGTGTCTCGGAACGAGGTCTTCAGCTGATCAGAACCGGGTACAACCAAGAATTGCGTCGAATACCTCCGAAAAATCGCAGAAGACTTCCAAGGCGAACAGCAAACAACACCATCGCGGTGGGCCTTCAATCACGGGCTCCAGCTTTCGAAGATTTGTCTACGAAAAGGCAAGCCAAGTACCGGAAGAAGAATCGAAATGCGTTGAAAATATGCTGTCGGAGGCGGACGCATTTATTCAGAATCGACAGCGCCAACTCGTGGAAGAAGTGCTAAAGTGGAGAGCAGCACAAGTCGCAGAATGGGAGAGGTTATTAGAAGGGACAAACCTTGTTGATAATGTTTAAGTGCTGGACGGGACCGCCCATGTGGAATACAGTGGAGGACGTTCCGTCTCAAAATTCAAGATTCCACAGAGGAATCATGTGAGTGCAGGAAAAATAAAGCTTTTGAAGGTCACTGAATGTGCCATCTTGAGCGAGATGTAAGGGGAGCAGCTCATGTGTATTTATCTGTGGGGCGCCGGCCGCAGTCAGCTCCAAGATTGCCGAGTTGCGTCGCGTTGTGACTGCGCCTGCGCCACTGCGAGGATGATTCATACCGAACGCTCTTGACATAAAACAATTTCATCTCTGCCTATATTTACTGGATCAGTCTCACGAAAGGCGAAATACACCTCTATGACTTAAGAGCACAATGCTTTCATTACCAGTTGATATCCAAGTCATTGTTCTACCTCTATTATCGTCAACTTCTCTCATCGCACTTTCTCAAACGAATCGATACTTCCGAGACCTCATCCAACCCGACAAGAGGCAATTCGTCAATCGCTTGCTAGAATTAGAGTGCCTGCCTGAATATGGAGGAGAGGTGACGATCAACGAAAATGCCAAAATAATTATCGCTTCGGAGTCGACGGCATATGCTTGTACTTGGTGTCTTAAAATCGTCCCTCATACACGATTTGACAACCATGCACTTCTTCGTCTTCGCTTCCGGAAGCCACCTCCTAAGTCGAGAGCTGCACGAAAGCTTTGTGGCTGGGTGAGTGGTGATGCGAAGGCACGGGGACTGAAAAGACAAGCCGACCTCAAAAACGATACGCTGAGGAACTGGATGCGGCAGATCGACCAGTCTTGCAGTGTTGCCGAATGGACGTCGCTCTATCACATTGGTAGCTGTCGTCATCGACGCTTCTGCAACGAGTGTAAATTTGCTACCGGATTCTGGTCCCGCAATGTAGGCGTTCGAAGTGGTTGGAGACGTAATCATAGGAGCTCAAATGTTGGTACAGGCCAGGTCCCGGTCATAAAGGGGCGGCAGCGAAGATGTCACGACTCTACAGAACGGTATTTTTGGGGTCTGTTCCCAATAGCCGACGATTCTCGGTATTCGTGGCGATGGAAGATCTATCGCGAGGATAACTGCGACTGGTGGACGCTGTGGTGGATTCGCTGTCCTGAGTGTGCCGTGTGGCAGGAGAGAGCAGCTTTCAGGAAAGGTTCTGGGTATGGAGTCAAGTCAACACCAGCGGACCCCGATATGTTTCGGCAAGATGGCTGGGATGGACCACATTTCGAGAACTGGCGCTGTCACCAGTGCTTTGCAGCGGCTTTTGGTGAGAAAGAGCTAGAGAAGGAGCTACTTGCGTTCTGGAAGGAAAAGGTCGGCTATGAATTGAGCCAGTTCAGATCTCTCCTGCCCAGTAGCTTTTACGTTGTCGACAGCATCGAACAGCAAACTGGGAAGAAATATTCATGGGAGAAGATCGTGAAGATGGATAGTGTCTCATCGCAGTCGTTGAGAAAAATTCCATCTGGCAGGGACCTGGCGGAAGCAGACGATGAGCAGAGGCGCCTTTATTATAAGATTTTGAAGCGATGGTTCGATACCCTAAACGCGCCCGAAGAAGTTTTAGGCGGGTTGATGGACCGATCTTGGTTCAGACCATGGATAGTCGGTTACGAGATTCTGGAGAAGAGAATAGAGGAGCTGGAAACGTGCACGAACATTCTTGAAGCAGATCCAAACAAGCTTGTCAGCTTCGCGCTCAGGGGCAAAAAGGTCGCGGTATGAGGAAGGCTTAGGAGAGCGAGACGCAAAGAGGTACTTGTCTACTCTGAGTGGTGAGAGCACGCCTGTCTGACAAGTAGCCTCTTCAAATTAGCGCGCATAAATTGTTCGGACCCCAAGTGTCTACTTACTGGAATTTCCTGGGATTAATGCGACTAACACTAGATCTTAATGGCGATTCGTAGACCAGAAAGAGGTTCTTTGACACAAAGAATGATATAAGTCTCGAGAGTAGTCGGTGGGTTGAGCACTCAAGTTGAGTCTTTTACTGGTCCATATGCATTCTGAGAGACATATATGTCTCAATGTCCGGATCATCATTCAGTAGAAGTTTGCTGTAGACCTCCTGAAAACGTTCTTGAATGACGGATGGCGAGCTAGTAAATCGTCGAATTTGAACGAGCCGCACAGTTATTCATTTGCACAAGTATTTGCCTTCAAATCGAGCCTATGCTGTCATGAAATTGTCGATAGATTATCTCCTCGTCAAACGTTCTAGTATTTACATTCGGCCTTGTCATATGACTAGACGCACGCCCGGTGACGTACCGGAGTCGCAATCATGGTATAGACCTGGCACCCACTACTCCCAGTCAACCGATATTTGACAGATGACAGCAAGTTTCCTTTACTGAACCTCTTTTCCAAGAAGGTCGAGTGTATAGACGATTACCATGCACAACTATCTACAAATGGTGCCCGTTCAACAGTGTCGAAAACGATTAGTCTAAGAAATCCTTCGGAAGAGTCTTTCCTGTCGCGCCCGCGTCACCTACAGTACACAGCATCTCGGGAACACCGACGTCCAGAAATGTCAAGGACCGAGTAGCGACCTTCATTAAGAATAAATGAAAGCTGAGCCCTAAGACTTTCATTTTCATTTGAAAGGCTTGGGGGCACAGACACATTGGTGATCCGGTTACATGCTAAGCCCACTCTTCCCAAACACAATGAGACCGTCTGAATTGCGGCATACGCCAAACCTTAATTTAAGCACATTCCTCTCTGAATCGAGCATAGCTTGAAGCGTCACCATGCTACTGGAGCTTTTTGTACTTGGTAAATCTTTTCGTCCGGAGAGCATCAAGCTTGCCAAAAGCTCACGCGAGTCAGGGAATTCGATATCACAACCTTGTAACGGAGGCGGAGAAGCCGCTGTCAGGACGTTAAGGACGAATGGGCATCAGAACCGTGGAAACAGATCACTCAAAGCGGTGCAATGAGAACCGAGCATTCTGAAGCTTGGATTTGCAGGTCTTGGCCTGCCATTGAACCCCACAATTTAAACTCCAGCCCTACGCCTATCCGGATGCGACTGAGATTCATGCAGAGGGTGTTTTGCTCGCTTCATATATTGAGACACGAGCCCTGTCAATTAGGAGCCATGGTACGGAGGTAATCTCAGTCTTTTCAGATCCCCTCTTACTTCAATCCGCTCTCACAAACTCTCAGTTTCTGTCTAAACTCTTTTCTCGTCATTCCTTCACCGGCCGGTGCAACTTAGCCACCTTCATACTTCTTAAACTATGTTACAGCGTTGATCACTTACTTTCGAAAGCCTAATTGCTCTTTACTTTCTTCATTCCACTCGAGCCAGGCAGAGGTGGCTTCCTTCAAACCCTACAACTCACTTCAAGATGGTCAGTCATTTCCCGACCTTGATTCCACAACTGTAGGCAGGAGACCGTTGGTAGTATCATGTCCGGCTCCCGGTTCAGCCTCTTCATCACATTCCAAATAATTATCAATGAACTCTCCTCTCATTGGAGAATTTCGTTGATCGAGTCTCAAACTACAGGACGATCGCTTTTCTATAGCATGTTTCTACAATCTGAAGCCCGCTCACCAAGTCCAGGTTAACCAAACTCGGCCGTACTCGAATTCTCCAGTATCGCCATTACAGACCCCAGTTGATGGCCAGAGGAACATGGCGGCAGCTTTCTCCCCGGTGGAGCAAAATGTCTATTCTGATGAGAAGATCGTCATGGTAGGGCCAATGGGGACGGGTATGGAGGTCGTGGAGCCGAACAGAAGACCATCGCACGCGCCGGAAGTTGTTCTAGCTGCTGCTCCAATTCCGCCTCATGCTCCCCCAGGATACGCGGACACGGAACTTCCTTCTCGACCAGAGCCGAAACCCTTCTGGAAGAGACACATGCTATGGATCGTAGCGATTCTGGGGCTAGGGATTCTCGTGATTGGCGTGGTGGTTGGGGTTATTGGGCACATGGAAAACAAATCGACGCGGACGAGTAATTCACAAGTGTCGGTAGTCAAAGCCATTACCAACAACACGATGAATAGTGTTGCCAGCTCCGGCTTGTTCTTGAATGACGGGACAACGTGGAATACCCACGTCATCTGGCAGAACTCTACCGGCGGATTAAACCTCCAGATCAGTTTGGACGGGCAAACATTCCAGCCCGAGCAACCAGTCAAGCTGAGCATCCAACCCAAGATCGGATCTCCTCTTTCAGCCACAACGGAGGTTGATTCTACCACTGGAGTCGTAATGCTCAACATTTTCTACGTATCGGGCGTGAACAACATCACGATGTCTGCAGTCACCTGCTCTCCAAATTCCGACAAATGCAACACTATTGCCAACTGCTATCTCCCGACTCAAATTGCACCTAGCAATTTTACCGGACTTGCAGCAGTAAATGTGAACAAAGCTCAGGATTGGCGCGTATACTACCACGATGAAGACGGCTACATTTCAGAGCTGCAAGGAGACAACTCGGGATTCAACCTAGGAAAGCCCATCGGTGGCTCTGGTTTGAACGCCTCATCTATCGCAGCAGTCAACGTCAACTCAACGACCAATAATATCAATATCTTCTACGTCGATGGTTTGACTCGAGCTCTCTTTAAGATGCAGTTCACAGCCGATGCTTGGACAAAACGTAAGAATTTCCCACCCACCGCTTCTCAGATCAACACACTAATATTTGCTCTTAGCATCAATCGTCTCTGCCGATCTCATTGCTTCCTGGAATCCCAGATCTGGACTTGGTGCTGCCTACACGGAAACTCAAGATCAGCTTCATGTCTACTACACAGGACTCGATGCAGGTATCTATGAATTCCTTGGGTCCGGCGCCTCACAAACAACAAATACTTCGTGGGCGGCGCAACCTGGCCACAATCACCTTTGGGCAGCAGCTGATTTTGTTGGCGCTCCAATCACCGCTGTAGGATGGGAAGACCAAGCACGATTCTATCAGGTTAAGGAAGGAGATCTTGCAGAGGGCTCTCTCAGTAACACGACATGGACCGAAGCTTTCATCGACAACAACGGTCGAACTAGTTAGAGTATCTTGGGCGGATGCCAGCGAGCGGAGCTTTCATTCTGGGGAGTTGGTAGCTTGGAGTCTTTTGGGATGGACCATAATTTCATTTCTACTGTATATGTAGTCCTGGGGACGCCTAGCCTACACATACTTCTGTACATAGGTCATTGGTACAAATGGGCAATACAATTCATCACGCGGGGCAGTTTCATGCCCGCCCAATCAAGAAGTTTTCGCTTCTTGAACAAGGGCAATGTGTGACGTGAGGGTACCAATTGACGTGCCCATAGTCGTAAAGATATCTCCCTGTACGCCTCACTAGTGATAATATCTTAAGTTAAGATGAAACGTGCTCTCATAGTTGTGACTAAACTATAGCATGATATGTTATGATCTTCTTCGCTTCGCTGTTTCCATCACCGCTTCCAAGCGGCTATTTCTGGCAGATGCGAAGATGATAGTCGATAGAGTTCAGAGACACGCATAGCATGAATCGAGTTCTTGTGTTCATATAGAACGTCATGCCTCTTCCCAGCAGCAGATGTCTGTCATTTCAAGAATTTCTTCAATCTGCCTTGCCGCATGCTGTTAAGCTTAGGATTGGCTTGTAAGATCCTGTCAGAAAAGGGGCACGTCTGAGAAGCTCTTTCTCGCTCCACGTAAGAAGTTACAAGATTGTTGTGCCTAAGGTCTTTCCTTTACAATGCACCTCCGATCTCAACTTGTCACAAAAAGAATAAGCGCGGTTTTCCTCCAGGTAAGGTAAACATGGCTCGCTAATCCTGAGCCGAAATTGCTTGGCATGTTCACCCCGCACTGCCCCTTGGTGAACACTTCACTATGAGACAAAAACATCTCAGAATCTACGAAGGGACAGTCTACGCTTTTCACAGATGGACCAAATGACCTCGAATGCTCCAAGATATCAAACTCACCAAGCTACTCCAGCAGACGCGGAATACGTCTTTTCTCTCGCCACGCGTGTTCAAGCAGCTCTCACCGCATCAGGCAGCCTTCAAGAACTCACTCCATCAACTTTGGAAACAATCCGAGCTTCGATACACAAGGAAGAGATTCTGATATTCACTTACACCGATGCCACTTCATCAACTCGGTTAACTCCCATTGGAAGTGTGACAATTTCTCCTTTCTCGCCCTCATCTGGACATGGCAGCGTTTCTTGGGGCATCGACGAAGTTGGTGGGAAGACTTGGTACCTCCATTCCTTGATGCTGGAGCCTACAATACAGGGTAATGGACTCGGCAAGATTTTCCTGGAAGAGACTCTGAAGCTTTCAGGGAAACGAAATGGCGCGGGGACACTGGTGCTTGATTGCTGGGCAGGAAATCAAAAGTTAAAAAGATTCTATGAAGAGGTTGGATTTGGGCTCGTTGGTATGTTTCCAGAGGAAGGATACGAAATAGCTGTGTTCAAAGTACAATTGGGAGCTTGCTGAAGTGACGTTGTGTAATCAATTTCTCCTCTAAGACCAAAGGCATATGGCAAGTACATGTTGTTTGAGAACTCTTCTATGTGGAGGGAGCACCAGGAGCAGTCTCGACCTTGAAGGCCCAAACAGCACCTTCGAACTCTTTCCTTCGCGCAATGATGACCTCAATATCATGCGTCGGCTTTTTAGAGTTCTCTCCCAGTTGCTGCACTTTGAAAGGCGGTGGCTTAATCAATCCACCATCCCTCATCTTGACATCAAATCCATAGATCATCATCGCCACAAAGCTTGCAATTTCCGAGAATGCCAGATGCCGACCAGGACAGAGATGTTTACCACCACCAAAAGGGAACAAGCCTTGAGTTTGAGCCTTTCTTTGCTCTCGACTCAATTGTTTCTTCTGGAGGAATCGTCGCCCGTTGAAGACACCCGCATCGCCACCCCAAATACGCTCAGACTCGTGCAGAGCGCCGCCAGGAATTTGAATGACCCCTCCTTTCTTGAGCTCATATCTGTCCTTAATAATCACGTCTTCCATCACAACGCGGACTGGAGTTGCGTTGACGCACATTCGGAGTGTTTCGTGATAACAAGACACCAGAAGAGGGCAATCTTCTTCAAGCGAGGAGATATCCAGAGTGAGTACGACCCGTCTACCAAGAATTGTTCTAGTAACGATTTTGGAAACTTCTTCTCGAATATCAGCAGTGAGGATCGGATCGGCGAGGATATTGCAGAGCATAAAGAAGGAGTTTGGAACGGTGTTGGTAAGCGCTGCGAAACAGATCGTTATCTCAAACCCTGCCAAATCGTTGTTGGTGAACTCTTCAACACGTGCAGCTCGGGCTCGTCCTGCAATGAAAGCATTGGCATGCTTGTCTAGACCCTTGTTGTAGTAGTCTTCGAAGGCAGGCGTCAGGGTTTTCCGAGCATTCCATGCTTTTCTCGCTGTTATAGACGGGAAGAAGTCGAGGAAGAGCATGGGCAGACCCTCCTCGAATTCCCTTTTAATGTCAGCATAGCAATCTCGATAAATTGATTAGCTCCTCACCAAATGTGCTTGACAAATTCCAGATTTTTGCGGATTGGGTTGTCGGGACCGTAAAAGGAGTCTGCAAGTGCTATTGTATATACCACTTTCATCCAATCGAAAAGACTTCGAGTCTGCGGTGAGGCATCAATGTCGTTGAAATATTGAGCCAAGGTTTTCACAACCCTTCCCTTAGTTTCGATCAGATGTGGCCCCAGCTGAAGCGCGTTATACATTTCATGATGAATCGTCCGCATGTACCGATTATCTGCACCATTATGGGCGACGATGTCCTTGATTTCCTGCCTCGCTCCCAGTGCTCGATTGGTGAACGCAATGTGGAATGGATAGAACGAGACAGACTTCGTATTTCCCAGAATTGCTTGTATGTACTGCGGGGTGTTGACAACATATATGTTTGTTGAGAATATCTTCAGAGTGAAAACTGGCCAGTCCATGTACTTGAGACTTGGCGCCATCAGATAAGTGCCTTCTACAACCAATCTTGCAGGATACTTACCTCAATGATTTGAGATGGTCGCCCTTATACCGAACCATACCGATAATGTGCCAAATAGAAGAAATGGCTAAGACGGGAGGCTCCCGAGCGTTGATAGTAGCGCTGGTGAGTTTTCGGTGTATCAGGAAAATGATCAGAACCATCGACTGGAGCAGTACCAAATGCAAAATTGTCGACGCTTTCCAACTTGGAATGATGTCGATACTTTGAGACAACATCTCTTGGAGGTTTTACTTATTTAGTACTGCGATGGGAAATTTGCGCTGATGTACTTCTGATGTTTGAATTTGAGATCGAGCAATTCATCAAATGATGTTGATATCTTCTCTCAGGACAAACGAGATCTTCCACCAACAGTTTATTTCTCCATTACAGTATTGTCTCTGAAAACTTATCATCTGGATAAAGTGCAAATTCCAGCCATCTACCGTCTGCTTGCTTTTGGTCTCAGCAAGATAGGACTGCATATGCAAGTTGTTCTAGCGTTGGTGATACGCAAGCATATCCAGAATGAGAGTAGCCGACCTCTGAACATAGAGAGTTATTCCAGCCTGGATCTCTAGACTTCATGAATAGTTGGCCGATGGCAAGCCCATCGAGCGTGAGTGATGTGTTGTCTCTTGATGTTGAGCAACTGTTGCCGTAGAGGCATCGCTTAGCGAATAGGAGAAGCGGGATAAACGAATGTATCCGCAATGTCGCTGCAGACTCGATGCAGCTTCGACGACTTGCATGCATGAACTTGCGGAAGATGTGCACTTCTTGAACTTCGGGTGCATGAGTGACCACATTCATGAAAGGGGTGGGTCGGATAATGGGCCTGGTTGAGGTGATCGGGCCTCTGGATTTGCCGATTCTGGGATGGAAGACCGCTCTGAGACATACGACCGAACGGAATTGTGCAATTACCACACCACAATAATGAACATATATAAGAAAGTGCACATGCATGGTAATGGATTCAGTTGCGGTTGCGAAGTTGGTCGCTAAAGTAGATCGAAGCTGGGCATGAATGCTTCGGCCAAGCAGGTTCAGCCGGGTAATGTAATCGATTCGCGCCTTTCAAATGCATGATTGAGACAGATAGGATGAGAAAAGCAATCTAACTACGACTTTAGGTGCGCCACATATTGAAAGTATTCATACATCATTCTGTGGCGAATATTTGTCCACGGTTCTCCGGCTACTGGTTTTCAACGAAGTGTCAACGTCTATCTCCTAAAATTGTGATTACAATCAGTAATCGAGCTATTGACTTTTCTGTGAAAGATCCTGGAATTGAAGCGTAGCCGTTGAAAAGACTTACTCTCGCGAGTTCGATATGCTTTCGCCTTCGCCAATTTCGACGAGCACCGTCATGCAACAGAGCTTGAAATATGCACAAAAGTGGACTTTTCCTTTCCCTCTTTTTCTTCTTTCTTTCAGATAACAAGAGGCCAAGTAAACCAATAGAAGATGCAGTACTTATCTCTGCCTGTGTTGTCCATTGTTAAGTGCTTCTTATTGCTCTCGATCGCTTCCCACAGAGAGTATCCCTAACAAACACTTCACGAGATCGTGCCAAATAGGACAACTCAAGATGAAGTACGCTTTAGTATTTCTCTTAGTAGTATCATTATTCCTCGTCAGGAAAGCCATTCGAAAGCAAAAGCTCTCACGCCGCATATCAGAGCGAGGTTGTGCACTGCCACCCTCCACACCCAATACTCTCCTCGGCCTACTCCAAATAATACAATTACTTCAAGCACTGCGAGCAAATCGTTTCCTCAATTACGTCCAAGGACTCTTTGAGAAGCATGGACATACATTCACCTACAATACCTTCGGCACCCAATCGATCTGGACAACGGAACCAGAGAATATCCGCGCCTGTCTTTCCACCCAAGCACAAGACTTCGAAGTCGGCGCCGCCCGACACAAAGTCATAAGCCCCCTCGTAGGCCATAGCATCCTCACAAGCGATGGTAAGAAATGGTCCCAACATCGAGCATTACTCCGTCCGAACTTTATGAAAGCACAACTCGTCCACCTCGATATCTTCGAGAAACATTTCTGCAACCTGGTCACGTGTATACCGAAAGACAACTCGACATTTGATCTGAGAGAGCTGCTGCAGAAGTTGACAATGGATATCAGTACGGAGTTTCTGCTGGGATGTCCGACAGATTCGCTTGTGCTGCATGCGGAGGGGAAGAGCGACGAGTTTGCGACGACATGGGATGAAGCGATGGGTTGGATCGCTCTTCGTGCGCACCTTGGTGCGCTGATGGATTGGATTCCACATCCTTCGTTCTTCAGAGCTTGTAGGACTATCCATGAGTATGCTGATGGTCTGGTGAGTTCGGCTCTGGCGTCGCGAGACAGCAAAATGGAGGAGGGTGAGCAGCGATACATCTTCCTCCACGAGCTCGCGAAGGAAGTCAAGGATCCTATCCAGCTTCGAGATCATGTCCTTAGTATACTCACTGCAGGGAGAGATACTACTGCGGAGCTTTTGTCATGCACTGTGAACATTTTGGCTGCGAGACCTGACGTTCTTCATCTGTTACGCGCAGAGATAGGTCAGTTGGGAGGAGAGAAGCCAACGTGTGAGACGTTGAAGAGTATGATTTACCTCAGAAATGTCTTCTTTGAAGGTATTTTGTATTTCACTTGGTTAATGAATGTTTACAAGGCCTCGCTGACTTTGGTCGCGTCAGTCCTCCGACTCTATCCAGTAGGCCCAGTCAATGCTCGCGTAGCCAGAAAAGACACAACTCTTCCAGTCGGTGGCGGTCCACACGGTACACAACCTATCATGATCCAGAAAGGGCAACAGGTTCTCTACTGTGTGTACGGTATGCATCGCCGTAAAGACCTTTACGGTGTAGATGCAGAAGATTTTCGTCCTGAGCGGTGGGAACAACGACGCCAAGGATGGGATTTCTTGCCGTTTAATGGAGGTGCTAGACAGTGTCTTGGTCGTAAGCTCAATTTCTAATACTTCTGTAATTATGGATGTCGGTATAAGCAGCGTAATGGAACTTGGACTGATGTCTCTTCAGAAAACTTTGCTATGATGGAAGCTTCGTATATTCTTGTCCGCCTGCTCCAAGAATATGACGACATCCAGCCCAGGGACGTGAGACCGTGGCAGGAGCATCTTGGACTGATTCTTTCAAACTTACATGGAACAATTGTAGGCCTGATTAAGAAGACTTGAGAGTGTTCTGGAGGAAGTTTGAAGTAGCTACGTCTTTCTCAATGACATCTAGATCGTGGCTGGTTTAACGTGAGAGCAATTGGTGATGAAGCTGTTCGGCACGTTCGGGTATCACATTAATATAATGGAACAATTAAGCACCCAAACAATTCTGATACATCAAGAATCATAGGGTCTGTTATGCCAAGCATCGCGTGAAATCAAACCCAGGCCACCATCAATCCCTCTCCCAATCTCGCCAAAACTCAGGGGCTCGCTTACCCCAGACAAAATAAAGTCAAGGTTGCACGATGCGAATGCAGAAACCACAGCAAAACGAATGCAATTACTTCTCAGCAGTATCTAAGCCTTCTTCTTCACAACCAATAACACCCCCTTCGGACTCCCCCTAATAATCTCCTTCCCCTCCTCCACCCCAGCCTCCCTCAACAACCTCTCGATCTCCCTCCTCATCCTCTTCACCACATCCCCCTCGGTCCCAACCGCCTCGTTATTCGCCTCCCTCCACCTCTGCACCGGACTCGCCGTCCCCATAACCTTCTCCATCATATCCAAATCCATCGTCAGCGCGCCCCCAGCAAAGAACTCCTCGGCATCATTCTCCCCCGTCCCCCATTCCATCCTCACGAAACCCGCTTCGTCGAATTCATCCACGGGCGTGTCAAGCGTCCATGGAAGTGGCAACTCGCTATAAAGGTTGCGAGTAAGCCAATTCCCCGGTTCAAAGAAAGGCTGCAAGTCTCGCTCCTCAAGATCCATGAGCGCAGCATTCAAAGCCTCGGAATTAGGCACCGAGGGATGAATACTCAGCTGTCCAGTCGTCCAAAGCGCGACTGTCCCGCCTGGTTTAAGGACACGAGCTGCACGCGGCCAGAAAGCGGACATGTCGAACCAATGCGCTGCCGTTGATGCTGTGAGGAGATCGATACTGGCGTCTTCGACTGGGGGTGTGAGATGCCAGCCTAGGTCTTCGGCGGTGGAGATCTCGAAGCGGATGGGCGAGGATGAGGCGGTTGTGCCGCCTAGAGCGCGGGCGTTGTTTATCATGCCTTCTGATGGGTCGAGGCCGGTTACTTGATTGAAGTGTGGTGCGAGAGCGCGGGCTGTGATTCCTGGGCCACAGCCGACGTCTAGGAGGGTAGTAAGTTGGCCACCGGTAGAGGTATGTTGCTTAAGAACTTTTTCGTAGAGTTTGGGGTGGTAGGAGGGGCGGGCTTGGGCGTAGGATTTGCCTTGGTCTCTGGTGTAGGACGTGAAGGTCTTTTCGCTAGACGTGGATGTTTGTGGTGTTGACATCTTGACGGTGGAAGCTGGTAGCGGCTTGGGCGTGGATGATCGAGCTGTTAAAACTGATTTATTTACGTCCGGTTTTTCTTCGCTTTGAGCAAAGGTATTGATTGTTCTTGGAAGTGTTTACTATCTACTGCACCTTACAGACCACTCAATTTTCAGCCAGAGCGTGAGTTGTTCGCAAAGGGAGGAGAGTAGCTAGGAAGAGTGAGCGTATTTGTATTTGTAGAGTTGAGGAAAGTTGTTGCCTGCAAGTTGGTCAATAATACAGCGGGACTTGTCTCCACTTTTGTCCTTACTCCGGAAGCTGGTGCCGAACAGCTCAGGCCATGCAAGGTTGTGATTCGATTGATATTCTGGTGTCTGTGAAGAGGTGCTGGGGTGCCAAGACGATGATTGGATGAGATTCAGCAGCATGCGCCGCGATATTCTGCTGGAAAGCTTTGGATGGGGGTTCAGTGCAGGATAAGTCCGGTTATCAAGAAATCAACCCTTGTTTGCACTTTCTTTCTGCAAAGTATACTGTAGAAGATAGCCTTTATATAATGGTTTCTTAAACGAAGTGGACCGGCGGTTTATACGATCAAAGACCGATCGAGGCGTGGACTTTTGCTGGGCACTGAAATTGAGCCGGGGCGCGGACTTTATAGAATTCTCCGGAAACAGAGATCAATTTGTTCGAAGCTCGACTCACCAGAGTTCTGATCATGAAGTCAATTTCGTGTTGACTTGTATTTGTCAAGTGCTATATCATTACATTCTTCATTATTACGTCGGCTTCTGAGCATACACCACATATCTGCGATCTTCTATCAGCATTACCAGTCGAAAGGTAGAGGACAAATACTTACATGGGCCAGAATGCATGGACTTTTGTATCCTTCATCTCTTTCCGTACATCGACTAAGAAGATCTCAACTTCCTCCTTCGTCCAATTGAACACCCGAGTAAACAAAGCCATTGAGAAACCTTCAAGTGAAGGCGCCATGTTCTCCAAAGACCATGCTCCTGCACCATAATTAGCGAAACATCTTGTATCAATTATGATAGTAATGAGAGACTCATCAGGAGTGAAGATTATGGATATAGCAACAAAACATCTTACCAATCTCCTTCATCTTCTTCTCCTTCGGCCACCTATTCTGCGGCCACGTGAATTTCTGCTCAACGACATTCACGAACCCAGCTTTCTCAAGCTGCTCCTTGTACTTCTTCGCACTATCAATTGGCCTCCCAATCGTCCTCGTCCCATCAAGAATGAGACCAGCCCATTTCTTGAGCGCTGAATCCTCTGGCATGGTATCATCCACGAACTCAACCGGGAAGCAGATATCCGCCATTTCGATATATCCGCCTGGTGTCATGTGTCTACCACTCCATCAATACCCAAAATCTAGATTTCGAACCATCCCATACAATTGGAATTAATCCACCAAGGTTTTCCTTGATAGAATAGAAAGAAAAAAAGAAAAGCTCACCGAAAACTCTGCTCAAAAAACCTCCCCCAATCCGCAAAACTACTCGTCATCATCCTCGCATACACGAAATCAAAACCCTCCCCCTCCTTAAACGTCCACTCCTCCTCCAGATCGTCGACCTGGAAACTCACGTTCGGGGGCACGAAACCGGGTTGGATGGGACTGAGGTCGAGACCTAGGACTGTGGCTGCAGGGTGCGTGTCGGCGAAGTCGATAGCCCAGATTCCGGTGCCGGTTCCCGCGTCTAGGACGCGATGGAGGGTGGGGGGGAGCGGACATCTTGTGGTGGTTAGTATAGAGTGTGATGTTTTTTCGATTCCAAATTATGAAGTGTTTATCAAGTAGGGCATGAATGACGAGTTGGATAGGCGGGATTGAAGGCAGCTTGATGTGATACAAGCACTTACAGATGCAATTTTCCATCAAATGTCAATGTGAAAAGATGATGCTGTAAATCCAGCCGGTCTTGCTCGGGGACATCGTTCGGACCTAGATATTTCCCGTCTTTGTAGGCGTGGTACCGACGTCCGTTTTCGTGGCGATGGGCGAGGATACTGCTGTTTATTGAGACGGTTGAAGATAGATCGTCGATGTCGTCGTCGCCGAGGGAGGAATCCGCGTCGTTGATGTCTTGAGGGTTGGTGTTGGTGTTGGTGTTGGCCATGGCGGGGTAATTTGGAGGTATAGCGGGGTAGATACGGACGGTTGCTTGAATGATGGGATAGGTATTTTGATGTTCTGACGGAATGGGAAATAGAGGGATGTACGGGATTGTGGATAGTATTTTAGAAGTTATGTATCCTACAATATTAAATCCAGCTGCCACGTTTATCTCCCTGCAACGTGGTACGTAGCATCTCATCCCATCTCATCCCATCACATCATCCATCGCCCATCCATCCAACCGTAGCAATTCTTAGATAGATCAGCACCTCATTGACCTCGTACAGGACCGAATTCGTACAGTCCATGCACAACGAGCGAGTAGAACAGCCTGAATCTTGTTGGTTTTGTACCTCGATCAATGAGATGCAGCGATATCCGAGAAGATAAGCTGATCTCATGTACGTTTTGACAGGGTACGGCCGCACGGACGAGGGAAGGCGGCGGGTTGGCGACCAGTGATATGTTATGGGGTTTGGCGCTGAGAAGCCTGGAGTTCAAGCGCTGGGCTGTCTGGGAGATGGAGACGGTGCGCTGAAACTTAGTGGTTGGACCCTGTGTTTGGTTCGCTTACTGGACGTACTGTTGAGACCCCGCAGCCTCAAGCTCGTGGGGTTGGGTTACTTAAAGGTGGGAGGATATGAGAGGGAACACAAATGGCAATCTATTTGATACTTCACTTTTACCTTGGGTAGGAGGCATGGAGAGAAGTATAGAGTGCAGCAAGGAGGGAAATATCGGGAGAGGAGATAGTGGGGGTGAAAGATGAAGAATGAGCTCGAGATAGGATGAGCAGGAAAGTTAACCACAATCTAAACGCAACCGAATTCTTCCTGAGAAGAGCGATCAAGATGTTAACAATGAATTTGATTACATATTATATGTTTTGTTTTGTTTATTTCTGCAGAGCGCCCCTTTACAGATCTTCTTTCCCAGCTTCCCAGCTTCTCGCTCCCCGATGAGCATGTTCCCGCAATCTCGCCCAGGAGCGTGTGTACTCCCACGTAACAGGTAACGTTCCTGATACTGCCGAGATCCCGTCCCAAGCCGATGGGCTGATGGTCGCCTTCTGTTTCGCGGGTGCTTTACTCGAGGTGTAGATAATCGCCTAGATACCAGCCGAGATGCAGATAGGCGCCTGCAGGGCGTTGTACATCGTAAGGGCCCGGGGTTCTTTTGGTAGGTGGGAGGTACTGGACTTCTGGGCAACTTGTCTTCGTGCCTAAGATGTCGTATAGTTCGGAGATCGAGATATGACATTCTTGTGTTCGGAGTTAAAAGACGATATCTGGAGAATGTTTCTCGACTTCCGGTGTCTCTTCAGCCGATTCTCGATCGATCTGTCCTCCCAAGTAATTCATCATGAACCTCTCTCCACGAGATACAAGCTGGTTTGGAGAAATTACGTTTCGGTGCCCATGACGAGAAGTGAATATCTTCATTCCAAGCAGGACTTGCCATTGTCTCTGCCTCGTCTTCTGTAAAAGTCATCCGTTTCCACTCACGCTGCGCGGGGTACTGCTCTCCCATCGGATAGCCAATCTTCCTAGAGCAGACAATGGTCATGTCGTTTTCTGGTTCTTTGTAATGATGTAAGATCCAGATGAGCTTCCATCGGCCGTCTTCTGGTATCGTTCCATCTGGTAGCCGGTTCGCTTCTTCTAGATTCACGATGAACGATGCTCGTGTTGCCAAGCGAGCTTGCTGGCGTGTTGGGTCGCGATGAGCCGTGGTGCGGAGAATGGTGAGTGCTTCTTCCCGGATAGTTTTGTCGCGGCAGAACATAGCTGTGTCGTAAAGCGGCTTCTCGATGCTGTCGGGGAAGTTGAAGACTGGAGAACTTGTGTTCCAAAGCTTGAGATTTGAGCGATTGATATGCCGGGAGAGTGAGACTATCTGGGTAAAGGATGGCAGGAATTGATCATGTTCAGTTTGCTTGGTGAAGAAAGCTCCGGCAAGCGATATCTCAGCATTTAAGATTTGTATCTGAAGGAGAGCTACCTCCGATTGTGTGAGAGGATCTGACGAATCCATGGCTTTAGTGAGGATCGGTGCGAATGCCTTAATCCATCTTCTGATATCCTTCAAGTACTGATCGCGATCTGCTACAAGATCCATGGGTACGTAGCATGGATCCATCAATTCTCCTGGACTGTCCACAGTATAAGGATGCCTCAAGTCTTGCTTGAGCATAATATTGCGAGCGTACGACTCATCCACTAGATGAAACGTGCGTCGCATGATAAGTTGCTGAAATCTTCTTGCCTCTTCTAAAATGCTGAACCGAGTTGGCATGTTCTGTACTGTGACTGCTCCCTCTCGTCTTCGTTTCATATGGCGGGGTAAATCCTTGATACCCCACCGGATTGCATGATAGAGCTCGATACGTCCATACTCGTGGAAGATCTCGTCGTCAACAATGCTAGAGTTGGGAGATGAAAGCCCGGTGTTCTGGGCATCCTTGTTGTCTGACCATTGCTGGAGAAGCGAATAACCATTTTGACCTTGATTGAGAGCAGTTGTAGGCGACTTGAGCAAAAGTTCGATGCAGTAAATGACAAGGCAGGCCAGTAGAGCATTCCTCAGTGACGATGGATGTTGAGGAACAGGTACAATCTGTTGCATGCCGACTATCGCTCGATCGTATGATGCCAAGGCGAATGTTTGGTGTCGGTTTGCTATTTCCATGTTTGCTTTTCTCTCAGAAGCTGGACCAGCAGTGGCAAAGTAACCTTGCTTGATGGATTTGTTGAAAGCTCCGATGGCCACCACGGCTCGTAGAACGAAGGGTTCATGGTAACACGCCTGAAGCAGAGTGTAACTCCAAGCCGAAGACTTGTTGTATCTAGAAAGCTCTAGACATGCTTCTTCTTGATAGACTCGGAAGTAGTGGGCCTCATCCTGGTTCACGAAATGCAAAATCTCGGAAGGCTGCGCCTGATGAAGCTGATCTGTCTCCTGTGGTAGGAGTGGACGTCGGGAATTTGGTTGTGTTCGTTTCCAGACACATGGTCGCTGGATTCGGGAACACAACGTGCAGACCGGAAGTCGCTCGTCACATTTCACTCTGCGGGCCCTACAATGTGGTTTGCCCTTGTCAGCCACAAGGAATCCACACAGCGTAGCAGCAATATGCCGCAATTGTGCTCAAGATGTCCTGACGATGCCCGACATCCCACCTAAGGTACTGTACAGAGGGAGATACAGAGATACGGCACGCGACAGTACAGAATAGCACAACATACTAACTACAGCATATCACGTACCTGCACGTCAAACAGCCGTTCCTAGACTTTGGAGCCGACTTCCGTTTACCTTGCTTCAGCATCCCGCACTGCCGATGAGCGGGAGGAGTGTATCACTTCCCCGAGAAACCAAAGCTCCCAACAAGAAGAGGTACATGAACAAGCTGGCTCAGTGGCGCAAAAACGTGGGTGAAGGCCGGCATAGGTATGGGGAGACGTGGAGATATGAGTCTTAGGACGAGATGTGATCATGCAAGAATAGAATATTCGCAGTCCAGGTGACTGACAAGAGCCTCAGCTTCCAACAGCCCTCAATGCACCCCACGCAAGTCAAAGGAACTGTCTGGAGAAGAAGAGTTTGACATTGCATGAGAAGAGAGCGAAGTCCACGATGTGCCGTTGACGGGTTGAAGGCTGACAGTCATTGGAGCTGGACCGCAGCAGCCGTGCATGGGACTTGCATACTGTACAATACAGTAGTACCACCAGCCAGAACCACATGTGGGAACCTTTACGCCTCTGGATCCTCTGGGCTCTGGGCTCTGGCGTCTCGACTCCTCACCACGGCCAGTCAAATTACGCGACCCACTTCACCGCTTTCCAGATTCGCAGGGCTCTGCTTATCGGGTCCCACTTTCAACGTGTGGCTTGGCAGAAGGCAGAGGAAGTGGCGAATCAGATCGGCACAGACAGGGATGCAAATCTCGGAGGGTCGGCAACAATCGATATCAGACAGACACAAGACAAGAGAAGGGAGGAGATTTTGTCGCGTCGAGATCCATGGATGGGATGGGATGGGATGGTTGGGACGAGACGAGACGAGATGAGATGAGCCCAATGCAAATGGATGAGAAGAAGGAAACATAGTATTGCCTGTCAACCAAGGAAGGGATAATAGAAATTGAGTAGAGGTCAGTTCATATATCAAATTATCCCAGATCATTACTTCCAAGGTCCTCTCCATTTCAAGATCTTCTCCACCTTATCAATCTCTTGCCATATCTTGAACAACATCAAGAGTTCGCCCAGCTCGTGCAAGAACACCAAGAAACGCAACTGCATGCGCTAAAAACTACAATAATCATAGCGCAGCCGCCGTTATTGGTACAGCCCACACTCGTTTATTTGGGCGAGAACCAGAACCCAGCATCTCGACACTTTTCCCCCCAATTATATTCCGTCATCGAGGCTTGGGACTCTTTCAAAGCTGGGCAATTTTCTCGGCTTTGCTTGGCTTTTCAACTTTTCTTCACCCGTCAAGAGGCTTGGCCTACAATCCCGCTGACCATAAAGATTCACGTTAGTCCCAACCTAACCTGCCAAAGTCCAATCGAGGCCCTCACATCCTTTTTTCGAGAGTTCAACCATCTCGACCTTCTTTTCCTCCCCACCTCCCCGCGCTCTCCATGAGCAGGACCCCTAAATATCTCCTTTCCCCCACGACCACCTACGAAACCCTTCGAACATTCCTATCCTTACGAGGACCTTCCGATCATTACATTGACAGTGCAATCGCTGCACCGAGGCCTCGAGCTGGCCAAGATACCAAGAATCTTGTTGAATTGGAGCGGCGACTGGGCGCAACCAGCTTCTGAATGCTCCGACACCACGCAATACTTCTGACCGAATCGACAGACTGGGGAATTGGGAAGGGCATACAGCTTGGTTGAGGCAGACACGCGTGAAAAGATCTGCTGTTGGCATCTGCTGTTGTGATCCCAGAATCATAGCTTATCGCGGTCGCAACGAGAAGTTCTCAAGGCAAGAAATCCAAGCATCACCAAGAGACACCAAGCTCTTAACTCACCATGGCGTGGGATCATCTTTCGATCAATCGACCGCATCTGGTCTACATCATCCTCGGCGGCTTCACGTCGCTGTTCATGCTGTGTTCATCGTTCATCAAGGAACGACTATACATAGGTGAAGCAACTGTCGCCACCATCTGCGGGATCATTTTTGGCCCGCATGCTGCCAATCTGATCGACCCTGGAACATGGGGAAACACCGATCAAATCACCCTCGAGTTCTCTCGAATTGTCCTCGTCGTCCAATGTTTCGCCGTCGGTGTCGAACTGCCCAAATACTACATGGAGAAGCATTGGAGGAGTGTGGTGTTCTTACTGCTGCCGGTTATGACATTTGGCTGGTTGATAACTAGCTTGTTTATATGGTGGATGGTTCTGCCACTCACATGGCTTGAGGCTCTGGTCTGCGCGGCTTGTGTAACTGCAACAGACCCCGTGCTGGCCAGTTCCGTGGTTGGAAAGGGAAAATTCGCCAAACGGATCCCTAAACATTTGCGAGATCTCCTGTCAGCCGAGTCAGGATGTAACGATGGAATGGCATTTCCCTTCGTATACCTTGCTCTCTATCTGGTTGAGTACAAACCGGACTCCGAAAAGGTGGCCTTTCACTGGATCGTCATCTCCGTGCTCTACGAATGTGTGTTTGGCGCATTCTATGGCTTCATGATTGGCTACATTGGTAGACATGGCATCAAGTATGCTGAGAAGCATGACCTTGTGGACAGAGAGAGTTTCCTCGTGTTCTATTTCGTCCTCGCACTGTTCTGCGCTGGTTCTGGTAGTATTCTGGGAGTTGATGATCTCCTTGTCGGCTTTGCTGCTGGAGTAGGCTTTTCTAACGATGGTTGGTTTACTCAAAAGACCGAAGAGTCACACGTCTCCAACGTTATTGATCTACTCATCAATTTGGCTTACTTCGTCTACTTGGGCACTATCATTCCTTGGGAGCAATACAACAATGCGGCTCTGGGCTTGACCCCTTGGAGACTGGTTGTCATCGCACTATTCGTCATTTTCTTCCGCAGAATACCTATCATGTTGGCATTGAAACCACTGATTCCGGACATCAAGAGTTGGCGAGAAGCTCTTTTTGCTGGTCACTTTGGTCCAATCGGTGTCGGTGCCATATTTGTTGCTATTTTAGCCCGAGCTGAACTAGAGACGACAACTACTACGCCATTGGCAGAATACCCCGATCCCGAGGCTCATAATTACATGGTTGTTGCGCTTGTATGGCCAATCACTACTTTCCTGGTCATCTCCTCGATCATTGTTCACGGCTCTTCCATCGCAGTTTTCACACTAGGCAAGCATATCAACACATTGCATCTGACCATGTCTTATACGACAGACGTGGACGGTCCTGGATGGCTCAACAGACTTCCTCGTATTGCGACTACGTCAAGATCACAAGCAAAGTCTACAGTATCCGAGACTGATGCTGACGAAATGAAGATGGATAACTTCCCTCCTGGAGTCCTACCGCCTATTGGAATGCCAAGAGAGTTCCTTCGTCGCCAGAAAGAAGAAGACAATCCAGCTAATAGTCGAGCTTCTTCTCTCATCCCTCGCCGCCGGAAGAAGAAGTGGGATGATGGTCTTGGTCCTGGAGGCCCCATCAGCCAGTCGGCCATTTTCCCTGTCCGACGCAGCCAGAGTGAGCATCTGAGCGAGAACACATCCGATACTTTGACACCGGGTGGAAATTCTCCAGATGCTGAAAAGGATATGGACAATGAAAAGAATGAACGTGACCTTGGTGAAGTTCAACATGATCCTGAGATGGAACAGATTATGTCCAGAGACTCTGATGAGACGGGAAAGTACCATGGATCCAGAGCCGAGCACGAGCCAGACCGACGTGAGATCTTCCGAGAAGGTGACGATGTTATCATTGAAGATGAAGATGGCGAGGTTGTTGATACCAAGATCGACTCGCATACTCGAAAGGAAAGACAAGAGGCTGCAGAAAAGGCTGTGAAGGAGACCAAAGAAGATATCGAGTCCTCTGGCCTGGGTTACAAGAATTTGAGAAAGAAGTTGGGCGTTTGGAGGCACAAAAATGAACCAGAAGATGAAGAAGGTGGACCAAAGGGTGCAAAGGCACCACCTAAGAAGAGAGGTCCAGCATTAGCATACCAATTTGGAAACACAGTAAGTGGTCCATTCTACAGGATCAATTCTGTACTAACTCGTTGCCCAGATTATTGTCGAAGATGAAGACGGAGAAGTTGTCAAGACTTACGAGATCCCTTCAAGCAAGCCGAAAACAGGCGGAGAAGGAAGTACAGGCGGTGCTGTCCGGAAGGAGCTCAATCGAATGGGCACATGGACAGGTATAACCAAGAAGCCAGGTGATGCCCAAAAGGCCGGGGAATCCTCACGACCCGAAATGCATCATAACGAATCCGTCCTCGGTAGATTAGGCAACTGGGGCTTTAAAGGACCCAACACCGAAGAAAGCCCCGACAAAGGCAAAACCACCGAGAGCAACGGAGACGACGACGACGACCGCCACATCCGCTTCACCATTGGTGGAGCAGGTCGCCGTCTCACCAAAGACGATTTCCTCAAGGAAATCCAGTCACTCGATCCTAAAGCCCGCGCCGCCATCGTAGACGGCAGCGACGCCCCAGCAGCAATGAAAGATCTCGCCCGTAAAGACGCCTCCGCCGATAGTCCTGGCAGCAGCCGTCTCTTCACCGCTAAAGCTCCACAGATGGCTTCTGGCAAGGGCGCCGCTAAGTCCGTGGGTGCTGAAATGGCGCGTAGACGTGGTGCTCCCATCGAAGAGGACGATGAGATGAGGGAGAGTGGTAGCGAGAGCGAATCCGATCGCCAGAAACGCCGTGCAAAATCAGTTGCTGAGCAAGGCGGTAACAAAGCCTCTCAACCGAAAGCAACACGCCGTGTTTCCCATGCGGATAGTACCGGTGAAACACAAGCGGAGAGACGGAGGAGAGAACAGGCTTTGAAGGGCGTGGATTCTGTTACGCCTGCGCAGAGGGGTAGAGAGCGCTCGAGAGACGAGGAGAAGGGTGAGGATGATGATGGCAGAGGGGGAGGTGAGACTGCGGCAGAGAGGAGGAGGAGAGAGGCTGCGCTGGGGCTGGATAGGGGAACGGGCGATGGAGAGGATAGTGATGATGATGATACGCCGAGGGTGCCGCCGCCTGTGGCGAGGAGTAGAGGGATTCGATTTGCGCAGAGTCCGGTTAGAGGAGAGAAGAAGTAAGCCTCGATGGTACCGAGTGGGTGAGAGGAGGTCTGGGAAGAGACTGAGAAGTCGACATTTGTGTGAAGAGAATGTTTGAATTGGTAATGGACAAGCAAGCTTTGTAGCGTCGCATAGCATGGCATTGCGCGGTGTTGGTATACATACATGTTTGCATGTCGACGTTCTGTGTAGATAATCTGGGCAAATGGTACAATATCTAAATTGTCACTTGAGTCACATTGGATATTATTTATAACGCGGTGACTTGCGAGCTTGTTGATTGAGCCTCGCTTAGATGCCGACGTTAAGAATCCTCGTCTTTTGATTCTTGCTTGTTAAAGTGCGAGTAGTCCCACGAAAACTGCATACATAACCTTCACTTCTCATCTCATCTCCGTCCATCAACCACCCTCGCATTCCGTCCCCTCTCACGCATGCGGCCAAACACAACGACCGTAAGGTTACCCTTCTCTCACCATCATCCCGGAAAGACATCACATACACCCACTTCTCTCTCACTCTCACACCCTTCCACATCCACTCACCATCTCACTCAAGACAGATCCCACACCTTCGGTCCAGGCATGATGTATGGCGGTGGGTTAGACGCCCATTTGTTGTACCTGATACCCGGATCATCTGCTTTGTATATCCCGGGGATCTTAACTAGTGGTCCAGGTGTACCGCCTCCAGGGCCTTCGATATTGAGCTCGTAGCATTCAACTATGAAAAAGAAGACGGCAAAGTCAGCATGTGATCTTCCAGTTAACCAAAGGGTGTCTTTTCCGGGATATCATGACCAGCTCAGGAGCTTTTCATAAGAGACCTCGACACGTCCCAGACCATTCGAATCACCGATCGAGCCAGTACAGCGAGCAAACAACACCTCGAGTCGAATCCAGGTCCAAACCTCGAATCACAAACCAATCAAAAACAAAGAAAAGGAAGAAAAGAGAAAGAAAAAAGAGCAACCTACTGTAAAACTGCGCCCTCCCCTTCTCCGCCTCATGTAGCCCAATATGCTCCACCCTAACCAGATACTCTCCAGGCGGGATATTTCCCGGCACCGTAACCTCGATGCGATCTTTCTGCCACAAACACCAGTTGCCGTCTTGGCCGGGACTGCCCTTGCACACACCACTCTCCCAGAGCTTGAACCAGTCGCCGGAGCCATCATAGCTGGAGATGGGCGTGCTGGAGGGGGACTTGGACATGTAGACGAAGCCGGGGCCGGGGTGTTCGATGAACTCGTTGTTGAAGAGCTTGAAACCGATCTTGTCGCCGGCGGTGATGGTGTAGGGTTTTGAGACGGAACCGGCCTTGGCGCCCTTGTTGCAGCGGAGGTCCGGGGAGGTGAGGAGTTCGGAGGGGAAGGCGGGGTTGTAGGAATTGCTGTTCTTGCGGGTGTACGCGTATCTAAGTTGGGAGTTGTCAGTTTAAATAGGATGTTGTGTTTGGTAGAGGTGGTGAACCGGGATGGGAACGAATGAGGAAGTACGTACTCGCCGCCGATGGATTTCCCGTTCACGATTAGGCGGTTGAAAATGTAGTGACCTTCAACAATAAAGGGAACTGCCACCAGGGCGAGGATAGATCGAGTCTTCATCGTACAGGGTTCGAGGGTTGGGGGAAGTGAGATGACTTCCTGCTTTCTCTCGACATACACGAAGCTGAAGAAGACCGCCATACTTATACTTCTACATCATTCTTGTGCAGTGGTCCCCCCATATTCAGTTTCTCATAATATCACTGGTACGTTCGATTGCATTACTTTGGCGAACACAGCCTGAGTCGGAAATAGTAATACTACACACAATATCCATCCAGGTCAGCAGTCTTCTCGTCAATTCTCGCTTCCAAGTACTAAATTCCCTGAACACCAATTACCAAACACAAAAAGAAAGTCAGTAACGACAAGGAGTGCTCAAAACAGTTCTTGGCCACTATGAAGAACCCTTCTAGAAATATTACTACTGGTCCCTGAATGAGGCTGAAAGCTGGTTAATAAACAGGGGCTCCCGCCAAGATGTGGGGACCCCGCGTATTCCCATCTACCGGTGTCATGCGCTTGGTTTGCTTACCATTATTTGGCGGTAGTTGGAAATTGAGAATGACCTAGTGTTGTATTTCAGCGTCGTGGGTTATGGATGGAGGACACACGGACGAATCGGTAGTTGTGCTTGGTGAGTGCCAAGGTAGATAGGAGAGCTCGGTAGTTGTGCGGGATGAGGAGATTGGATGGGAGGTTGAGGGGTGGTGGAATAAGGCATGCGAAGATGACGTTAGTGGTGGACATAATGATATTGTTGGACGTGAGAATTTGAAAAGCTGGCTTCGTGATGTGGTCTTGTAAGACTACGACTTAAGATCAGAATTTGGAAGCTGGGCTTGAAGAATTTGGCGAAGCGAGAGTCTCAGAGATTAGAAATCAAACGATAGATGCTGTTCATCACGAAAGTCATCGTTGTTACAGAGAGTAATCACGTTATCGCTACCCTATCTTTTTTCTAAAAATTTAAGCACCTTTCTTGTGCTCGCAGCCTGGTCTTCATTACTACCCCTCTGTGCTTTCTAGGCAAAAGGCCTCGCTTACATTATTTTGAAAGACATCGTCAACTTCATCTCCCTCGAACAGCAGCCCATGTTTCTGCTCTCAAAACGCCCAATGCGAAAATGCGTCCCCAGATACAGCTCTTGTTTGATGAAGCCTCATGTGGCTCAAGCGGGCGTGTTTTTCAATGATGCAGTGTCGCATCCGTTCAGCAAATCATACCAGGCGATGTGTCAGTGATTTCAAGTAACTCAGTTATGTCCTAACATCAGTTCTCAATGTAAGCGGAGCTTTTTTAAGAGGCCAATTTTCTTACGCTATATTCTGATATTTTTCAACAGTATACTATGGGATTACAGGCGCAGCAAATTACCACATGTCTTTAAAAGTTTCGAAAAGGCTCTCGCTTGTTAATCGCCCCCCCCCCCTTGCTTACGGGCAATATTCTGGCAAGGGTGGTGATATTGCATCCATTGGGTGGAAGCAAGGGACTCTGGTGCTTGCGGACTGTGATTTTGTGTGGTATATCAGCTTCAGCTTCTGAACGCTGGAAGTTGGAACAAGCTTGATACTTGGGGATCTTAAATGTTATCGCTGCTGGTCGCTAAGCGAGGCCTTGGAAGCAATATCGCAGGCATGATCGTAAAATTGTTGAGTTATGCATTCGATCGGTACCTGCAAGAAGGCCTCGAGAATGTTGCTTGCTGACTCCGAGGACATGAATGTAGCATTTCTAGGGACGACTCGCTCCTTGCGAACTTCAAAATCTCCCGACTTATCGCAAAATTATCCGATGACGATAATTCTGGCACAGTTTCGAGTCGTCGCTTTTTGATCCTCAGAAGAGTTTTGAGCAGAATTTACCTATTCGAAGGTCCGCTTCCTTTATGGTCTAGTGAGCACGGGGATATTTGAATCACTAGGCTACAATGAGTTAACAAGCTTGCACGAACCAAGCTTGTTGGGCTGTTGAGAAAATTGCTTAGTTGCAGTTCTGGGCACACGGCTCTCAACCACCGATCTGGCTTGAAAGAATCGCTTTTCGTAAGCATCAAAAGAATTCTCGTCTGCCACTCTGGTTCACATGCTGTGTCTCGGAGTGCCAATCGATAACACGAGGTAAATCGTCATCCAACCAATCATACGGAGTCGCAAAACTCCCAAACATTCTGCCCAGCGATTGAAATGACCAACAATTCCTTCTTCAAAGGAGACATTCCAACCATTCCTGATGAGGACAGTGCAAGCCGCCCCCAGCGCACAGTCGGGCCTGAGCCACACTATTTTAAGTAATTACCCCACAAACTACGGGGGAATTCCAAGTGGGAAAGGCGATGGTGGCGCGATCCGTCCAAGGAAAGACGCGCTATTTCGTCGCGTCCCTCCAGTGCGTCACCTTGGCATTGTGCCCCGAAATTAAGTAATAAATACGAGGCCTGAACGTCGACGATCGAGGACTTCTTTTCTTTCCCTTTCCCCAAATTTCTCTCTGCCATTTTTCTGTCCTCGGTATATTCACGCTCGTTCAACAGCTTCAATCATCACTTCGTCTGTCGCTTCTATACTGCAGATATATCTTCTTCTTGCATACTCCCTTGATCTACCGAGACCATCTATCCTTATATTTTTGATATGAAGACTTCAACCATTCTTCTTGCTCTGTTGAGCATTGCATCTGCCGAGCTCGTCGTCCGTCAAGACGCAAACACTACGACAACTCCCGCCGCAACAATCACCAGCGTCGATACTTCACCACAAGCCACCTGTCTCGCAGCATGCAATCCTGCCGATGTCAACTGCCGCGCAGCCGTAAGTCCAGACCCTCCTGAAACCTTTAGTCCCTCAAACCTCAAAGTTGCTTGAAGATTTACAAGCTGCTGTTCTATGCTAACTTTCCCAAAGTGCGTTGGTGGAGCCCATCCAAACTCGGTCCAAGTCAACCAAACTTACACTTGTATCTCCGCATGCCCAGTAGGTGATGGAAGCAAGTCCCAAACCGACCAATACAACACATGCGTTGCCAACTGTATCACTTCCTACTACCTCGCCAGCACTGTCGGACCTGTCTCTGTTGGAACCGGAACGACCAGCGTGAGCGCGCAGACGACTGGCAGCGGTTCGAATAGCCAGTCAATTGGGGGAAGTGGGTCTCAAACTACTGGTAGTGGTGCTCAGTCAACTGGTGAGTTTTGGACTGATATTGTATCTGAGGATGAGACATGGAGCTGATAGTCAACTGCAGGATCCGACGGAACTGCCGCTGGCACTGCTGCCCCAACATCAACAACAAATGCTGCCAGCGGCCCTATTCTCGTGTCCGCTGGAGGTATCGCCGGTCTGTTCCTGGCCTTCTTCGCGTTGTAAGCGCGGGGTGGGGAGAGATCGGGGTGATTGTTTGGCGAAGCTTATTCTATAATGAGTACTGAGTGGGTCTCGTAATCTAATGTTCTATGATGACGAGATAATGCGATTGGAGATCAGGGGATTCTGGGTATCATAATTTCTTCTATCTATTACTGGTTGGAAGTAATCGACTTCTCTCGTTCAATTGCCTATCGCATATTTCTAGCAGATTTCTTTTTTCTTGCTCAGTAATCGCAGACGCAGGCATCGCAATGTTCATGCCGAAAAGCCATCGTTTGCGACTCAGCTTTGTTTGCTTTTTTTAAGCGAGCCACCTCCTATCTTTCGATGACGAGGCAAAAGTATGAGAAGCGAGTTTGTATTTCGGTTGTCTTTCCCTGCGCGAACTGCATTTGCAGTTGAGTCTCAGATCAAGTATTCAAAATAATGAAATCTTTCCATTTCTGTTTGATGCCTTCTTCCTTCCACTGGCCTTTTCTGTCATACCCAACAGTCCACTAGTCTCAGCTATCGTCACAAGACACAGGACTGGCAATGCGTCGATTCCTATGGATGGTTTTTATATTATGCCTCATGCGCAACTATGTTCTCATCTTGAATTGAGTCCTTCCCCGGCTCCAACACGATTGAGCCGGCCTCGTTATTGCAGAGCGGCTTCAGTTGCATCGTGTGCTGAAAGAAGCTGCTAACACACACAGGCCTTAATCTGCACAGTCCATGAAGCAGTCCTCAGATCGACAACAGACAAATCTCATATGGCCGCCGGGCGCTAAACTGATGCCTTCCTTATCCAAATCCCCATCCACTTCGCTTACCCAGCCCGAAAGCCCCACAAAAATCGACCGCCTTCATATAACGAAATAACACAAACCTCAGCTCGCAAAACCCCGCATACGTCCTTCGTAAGTTGTATCTGCTCTCCTCAATCGGTATAATCACTAGCAATTGCACAGCCGGCGCCCGACGATAAAAATCGCCACTACCGCAAACCTCCACCCCGGCGCCCGACGGTAAAAATCGCCAATCCTGCGTACGAAAAGTAAATCCCCACTTCAGCGAGGGTTTCTTTCTACCTGCACCCAGTGCAGGGTGTTCTTTTGTCTTTTCCTCCAACTCTTCCATCAATTGTTCTTAAGGTGCGTTGGTAGTTTGTTTCCCATTCGTTCTGACGATGCATGGCATTTGTTTACGTGGATGTTGATGTTCTGCTAAGCGAGAATTTGGACTACCTCGTCTCGCCATGTCATGTCTGCAAACAGGAAATGCCGCGACTTTGAATCGGCCATGAAGCAGTGTGCTCAATAGATAGACTCAGACTCAGCCATCAGGGATGGGATAGATAAAATCAAGGTGCCCAAATTTTTTAGCACACGCTCCCGCTTACCAGTTGGGTACGAAATATTAGCGCTAGGACTCAGTCCGAATTATTACAACGAATATTGTTAGGGTGGTGTACAGGACAATGGTTCTGTCCTTTGGTATAGGGCATAGAATTCGGACTAGTACTCCTAGAATATAGTATGGTGTGGAACAGAGCCTCCCAGCCCGGGGTAAGATCAAAGGACGAAGCGCCTTTTCCAAACTGGTATAATTTCCATGGTGACCAAGGGATCCCGCCACTTCGTCAAACTGGCTTGACCCACGAAAAACTTCGCCGCTGGGGTAATAGGAAGGCACAGTGAAGTGGAAAGACTTCTGGGTACAGCACTTCGTACTTGCCGAGGTCGACGATAGGCCACTGGACTGAAATCAAGAGGGAAGCGACTGGGCACGGACCAAACAGCAACAAGTAAGGAATAAGAAAGCATGCAAGCAGCTCTTCCCAGTGAGAGGCTTTTTTCTCCGCTGTAAGCGCTTGAAATTGATTCGCAATTGCGTCTTGAACTTAGCACCGGGATCGGACTTGAAGCCTCTCTTGATCGTCTAAGCAACCTGCTTCTGCGTTCCAAGCACCTTCCTCGCCCCTTGCTTCTGAGCGAACTTCTCATCCAACAACAGTGCGGAGGGAAATTGTAAGCGATGCGATTCGAAAGAAGCTGCTGAAATTGGTGATAAGGGAAAGAGCTTCAAAGCGAGTTTACATAACTTGAACAGATACACTGGGTTGAATGGCCAACGGAAAAGGGCAACTGTGCATCGCCTGGACAGTGACTGCACGTCGATATCGCGAGACCAACACTTCCCGCTGTTGTTGGTCTTGGTACTTGTCTATGCCTCCATATTGTCCTTCCCAATGATTTGGACCTTTATGACTTCAAAGCAGTCGAGGCGAATCGTATCCAAGGAGAAAACTTCCCATCCCAAAGAAAATCGAGGAACAATCGGAGTCTACCCCAATCGGAGTCCTTCCCTCAAATCACATTTTTGCACGACCTCTGAAACCTCTCAAAGTTTGGGCTGCGTTTACTCCAATGGCGTTCTTCCTGGTTCTCGCCATCTTCCTGGCTCTCTCTTCCTTGTGCTTCGCGACTTACCGAGCCTTCTACCACCCGCTCTCCAAGTTTCCTGGACCGAGATTATGGGCAATTAGCCAACTTCCCCAGACTTACTACCTTTTCCGGGGCAGACTTCCGTTCAAGATTCTTGAACTCCATAACCGTTATGGACCAGTTGTTCGCCTAGCACCTAACGAACTATCATTCACCACCACTGACGCATGGAATGACATTTATGCAAAGCCAACCAAAAGATCACAGCTTCATAAAGAACACATGTTTCTTCCACCTTCGACTGGAGTGAGTGGGATAATTTTCGAGACTGATGATGCCGAACACAGTAGACTGAGGCATGTTGAACGCTCCACAGAGAGCTTTCCAACTGCTAACTTGCCATAGACGAGTATTTTCGCACGCGTTCTGCGACAAGAGTCTGCGAGATCAGGAAGTTACTGTGGTCAAATATGTCGATCAGCTGGTGATCAAGTTACAAGAGCACACAATGGAGCCCCTTGACATGTGTAAATGGTTCAACCTTGTCTGCTTCGATATTATCGGAGATCTGATGTTCAGCGATTCGTTTGAATCCCTTCACAGCCCCGATTTACGTGTTGGTCCCTCTGCCGGGCGCACAGACTCCGCTAATCAGTTCTTTAGCAATGGATCCAGATACTCTACGACTGGGTTGCCGGAGCAGCTCTCCTTGGTATGGCTCAGAAGTTGTGGCCACTTACGGATATCGTCAAGTGGTTCGTTCCGAAGGACATGAGAGATGCTGAAGTCTCTCATCGCATCATGACGCAAGAGAGACTTGAGAAGCGCCTCGGATCTCCAAATGCTTCCTATGTAGATTTGTACGTAATATCTCTCATAGCGACTCCAGTTCCAGAGGTTAGCTAACATGTATAGAATATCTAACATCGAACCGTTCCTATCGAATGGCAAGTTGAGTTCTGCTGAACTCCTTGAGTCCTGTCGAGTCATGCTTGTTGGAGGTGCAGAAACAATGGCAACTGTTGTCTCGGGGATGCTATACCATCTGCTTAGTAACCCAAGCGCCCTCTCGACCCTCAAATCAGAAATTCGATTAGAGTTCAAAATCACGGATGAGATCAATGCAAACGCTGTACAGAAGATCACGTTTCTGTCTGCAGTCATCAAAGAATCATTGCGTATGTCTCCTCCCTTGCCAGGCAATCTCCGACGTATTACACCACCAGAGGGCTGTGTTATTGGAGGGCAATTCGTCCCTGGAGACATCAGCGTCGGTGTTCACATATATGCTTCTAACCTGTCTGATCAAAACTTCAATAGACCTACGGAGTTCCGTCCTGAACGATGGCTTTCAAAAGTCACAGAAGAATTCCAAACTGATGATCGCCAAGCAATGCAACCAGTAAGTCTTTGAACTATCTTCGATCTGCAATCTGCAGCATCCTGATCTGTGATTAGTTTTCCATTGGTCCACGGAACTGTATTGCGAAGAATTTTGCTTTGATGGAAATGCAAATCATACTTGCGAAATTGGTCTTCAAATTCGACCTTGAGCTGGCGGAGGAAAGCAGATCCTGGTTGAAGGAGGTGAAGGTGTTTGGTTTTGTGCAAAAGCCAAAGTTGATGGTCAAGCTGGCAGCAGTTTGATTATCACGAGTGTTATCAGACGATGTGTGAAAACAGGAGCATGACGTAGTTGCTAAATATATAGTGCGAACGCTGAAATGGAAACTCTGATACCTTTGTGACAACAACTGTACCCTGATCATGGATGCCATGGTTGGATTCTAGATCAGCCTGAAGTGATTTCCATTCTTGTGGTATTGTTGACATTGAAGCTTGCCGACTTCGATCCTTTAGCGAGCTGATGGTGGGGTCAGTCTTGGCAAAACGCGTGCCAGAAATCTCTCTACGCGCAACGCGTCTCACTGAAATTTGTCCACCTCAAGAAGCGCAAGCAACCACAATATTCACAGCACCAAACGTCACAACTTTCCAGTATGGCTGAAGCAACCAATGCCGAGATCCAGGAGCGCTTCGAGTCAGCAGGTGGCAATCTAGAGGATGATGTGTTGGCGGAATTGCAGTCAATTATGCGCCTGCACTCGATTGACGTGGAGGAGCTCTGGTATAAATGGGAATCATACAGTATGAAGATGGGCTTGGACGATATGAAATTGAATATCGAGACTGCGAGGGCCCTCAAGAAAGACGTGCAAGATGGATTAGAACGCGACAATCGATCGAAGCAACATCTGCAATCGAACAAGCGGGCAGCTGCCACGCCTCGAAGCGCCGCGACCAATGGCGATGTATTTGGAATGTGAGGAAATATCTATCATTGAGTAGACTATAGCTGATCAGTATAGACTGGATGGACTTGTACCAAATACTCCACGAACCGGATCCGCGAACAGAACCAGTGCTGCCAGACGCAAGTTCGAAACTCCCTCGATATCGAGAGTCAAGGCAGAGCCAGCCAGCAGCCCTCCGGAGTTCAAGACGCCTTACAAGCCAGGAGAGCATACAGGCGCTGCGTATGTGCAAACTAAATACTACAGAAATACATGCTAATAACTATTCAGAGTCTCCTTTCACGATCGAAAGAATGCAGGACAAGCAGTCGAAGTTCTCAACGATCATATCAAAGTACCAGAGCCTCCAATGGCACCCTTCGCAGAACCACGCATCAAGCTCATAGCAAATTCGGATATGAAGAAACTATCTTACAAGCCCATGGCCATGAAGTCCTCAGAGGCATCCGAGATTCTGGACGACAAAATCGACGAGTTCATGCAATTGATCCAGGCACACCACAAGCTGGATGACTCTGACTTTGGAAGTGCTGCAAGCCAGAGCACCAATGAGATCGTGGCAGTGGGAAGAGTAGCTTCAGATTCGTTAGTAGGCAAGCTGAATGCTTCATCCTTGGTATTAGAGACCTCTCGAAGAATGGGAGCGGGATTACGAATACCTCTGAAGGTCGATTCTCTCCCCGGATACCAATTCTTTCCGGGCCAAATAGTCGCGATGAAAGGAATCAATGCTTCAGGGGACAATTTCACCGTCAGGGAAATCCTGGAGGCTCCATTGCTACCTGGTGCTGCTTCGACACCAGCTGGACTAGAGGCACATATTCAGAGGTTGAGAGGAGGCCCCGATGCCATGGATTCTGATTCGGATCCAGCACCGCTGAGCATTCTACTGGGAGCTGGTCCATACACAGCAGATGATAATTTGGACTTTGAGCCTCTCCATGCTCTTTGTAACCAAGCAGCAGATTCATATGCAGACGCGCTCATATTGACTGGACCTTTCCTAGATATCGACCACCCTCTGATCGCCACAGGGGACTTCGACCTTCCAGAAGAAGCCATGAGTGAGCCGGATACTGTTACCATGTCAACCGTATTTAAATACCTGATTTCACCAGCGTTCATCCAGCTCGTAGCGGCAAACCCACACATCACAATCCTACTCATTCCCTCGGTCAAAGACGTAATCAATAAACACGTCTCCTGGCCACAAGAACCCTTCCCTAGGAAGGACCTTGGCCTCCCGAAATCAGTCAAGATAATCGGAAACCCTATGACCCTTTCCCTCAATGAGATCGCGGTCGGTGTTTCTTCGCAGGATATTCTGACGGAGCTAAGATCTTCTGAGGTGATCGGAGGCAAGCCAAAGGAATCTTCTTTGCTGGCTAGATTGCCGACATATCTGATCGAGCAGAGGAATTTCTTCCCACTATTCCCTCCTGTTGACAGAGAGAGCTTGCCGAAAACGGGAACAGCGAGTGGCATTCCTGCGGGTGCTATGCTGGATACGAGCTATTTGAAATTGGGAGAGATGATTAACGTCAGGCCTGACATTCTGATTGTGCCCAGTGCATTGCCTCCTTTTGCAAAAGTAAGACTTCTTTTTTGCCTGTTGACTGACTGCCAAATGNTAACTCCAACAGGTCGTGGAAGGTGTTCTTGTAGTCAATCCGGGATATCTATCGAAACGCAAAGCAGCAGGAACTTACACGAAGATGACTATCCTTCCTGCTTCTTTATCGAATGAGGACAGAGGTTCCTCGGTTCTTGCTCATAAAGTTTTCGAGAGGGCGCGTGTGGATATTATCAGGATATGATTTGGATGACCGGGATGTAATTAAGATTTGGGCAAACGGAGGTCACGGCGTTGGGCTGGGAATGATGGATGGAGTAATGAGCATTGAACGTGAGCATGGCGAACATAACTCTGTTGATTAGATATCAGTGCTACCTCGAGTCTACTCTTCTTCGCTTGTCGCTTTCATATCGGTCTCCATCCCTCGAGGTACTCCGCTTCCTGCGATACCTATCCTCCCTATCTCGTCTCGGCGATCTAGATCTTGACCTTGACTTGTCTCTCCCAGGCCGGTATGTATCTACATCTCTCGGCCGATCGCGCTCGCGCTCGCCTCCATCTCGCATTGCTCTTGGTCCTTCAGGTGCGCCAGTCACTTTCTTTCGATCAGCAACCGGCATGCTATTCGCACCACTGGCACCTGGTCCAGCCCGGTCTCGATCTCGATCAGGCATGAACCGCTCATCACCATTGAAGTCCATGCCTCCCTTCCGCGGTCTGTCGTCGAATTGTCCCCATCGTCCAGTGTCCTCGCTCTTGAGGTCTTTGTATTTCGTAGCTCCCTTCTTTCCTAATTTGGTCATATCTCGCATCTGCAATGCTTGAGGTAGTAATTCGCGATTGACGTCGTCTGCAAATCTCGAACCCATGATATCCCTCTGTCCCAAGCCTTGCGCTTCAGCATCGTCTTGGTAGAAAGCACCTTTGTGATAGTACTTCTGCATGAATCCCATCTTGCCCTTTCCATCTTTCTCCTCTTTTTGTTTCGCAATAAATTCATCGTCTTCTCGTTTCCTCTCTTCTTCCGTCAAGTTTTTCCTCCGCTCTACTTCCTCCAACTCCCTTTCTCGCTCTTCAATTGCTTCTCTTTCTCTCTTGATCCTCTTCAACTCTCGTAATTTCCACGCTGCGTATTCTGCATCTGGATCAAGCCCATCCTCGTCATCAACCTCATCGTCCGCCTCCTCGTCATCCCAATTCTTCTTGCCTGCTGCTCGCGCAGCGATATCTTTCCTAATTTGCTCCTCCACAATCTCATCTGCAGCCTCTTTCTTCCTCTTCTCCTCCTCTGCCGCAATCTCGTCTTCGGTCCTTGTATCCACTGGTTTGTTCCCTGCAATCGCATTCCGCTTATCCTTCTTAATAAAAGTCGGCCGCATCAAGACTCTCCTCGGCGCCTCCTCCTCACTACTCTCCTCATCCTCACTCCCACTCTCCTCTTCACTCCCCTCCTCACTACCCTCCGATTCCTCTTCCGTAACAAACCCTTCTTCCTCTTTCGCCTTTAAAGCTTTCTCCTCTTCGATTCGCGCAGCTTCTTTTGCGGCGGCAATCTTCCGCCGCTCGTTGAGATCGACTTTGCTGAGATTGCTGGTGATTCCACCAGCTGTGGAGGCTTTGGGCGGCGCAGGAATCTTGGATTGTATGGAGGTCTCGTCCTCGCTGGCGTCGGAGTCTGAGGAATCGGCTTCTTCGACTACCTTGCCTGGTCTGTGGCGAGGCGCCTGGACGGGGTTTGCGGTCATGCGTTTGGGTGGCATGGTTGCGATTGTGTTGAAGTTTGGGAGAAGATTTGGTGATCGAGGGGAGCTTTGAGAGGCATAAATTTGAGGTTCATTGGCAAGGCTGAGAGCTAGGACTGTCTCGGTTAGTTCCCGCATATGCAGGGGCAGGGGTGCAACATAAATTTGGGACGAGGCGGAAAGATTGGGGAGGGGGAAAGCGCCAAAATCAGATAAATTCATATTTATATGTGGTATGTAAATGCCTGTAGACGGGCTCTGATCAATCACAAATTCGCTGAAGCCTGACAAGGAGAATTGAAAGTATTAGCGTTCGCATGTCCAACGATTCAAATTTTTACCATAAAAGTCATGTATCGAAAGCCCAACAACGTTTGCAGGTATGTAGCCATTTTCTGCCATTTTCTGCCATTTTCTGCCATTTTCGCATCTTTTTGAATAGATCCATATGCTGTCCGGAACCTTTCCCAAGTCTATGGTATCAAAGTCGAGTGTAGAATCAAAGTCACCAAGCCAGAACGCCACCCAGATATGCAATCATAACCTCGTTGCTCATAGGATCTCGTCCTCGTCCTCGCCAGCTGGCAAAGGTATCGACTTTGCCGTCTCGACATCCTCCATGGCGATATTCTCAGGCGTAGGGGCACGTTTGACTTCATCAACCTCCTCCATCTCCTCAGCATCCTGCCATTCTTCGTTCTCCTTCTCCTTCTCCAAAGCAAGGGCCTCTTCTCTTGCCTTCTCCGCAAGCATCTTCTTGTTCAGCTCTTCCCAATTCTTGGCTCTTTCTTGGACAGTCCTGGCTCGATCTTTACTCTTCTCAATCTTGATTTCCTTCTTGTCGATGACCGCCTCAGCACGGTCCAGACCCTTCTCCTGCCGCCGCTTCGCCTTCGCGCTCAGAACTGACTTCCTGCCATTTTTGGACTTCTTTGAGATTCCGGCGCCTTGGTGGATCGCTAGAACAGACGCCCGTTGGTTCTTTGTCGCGGGAGGAGGTTTGAGATCTTTCAGCGATTTGTCTAGGTCGATTCCTGGGGAGGACGCCCGTTTGGCTGCACGCGAATGCACCGAAGTGACTAGAGCATTATTAGAAACATCTGCTGGTCAATACTGGATTATCCGATACGTACCACCCTTCTTCTTTTGTGGCGCTGTCTTCGCCATTGTCTGCTGAAGAGGTTGTTCTGGAATGTGGGGTTGCGATGATGGAAATTCTCGAGAGGTTCTCGGCAAAATTTGGTCTGACCGCATTCCCGTCCCGCCGCCTCACATGCTTGCTTGACGATCTCTAAATCCTTCCACGCGACCTCTTCTTTGTACCAACTTCTCTCCCTCAAACTCCAAATCACAACTTTGCAAAGCCAACATTCCGAGCTATAAGTTTCAGTTTGCTGTGTCCTCGTTGGGTCCATATGCATTATCATGAGTTCATACGACCCGCGATTACAGGATCTGTTCGATGGTGATCCGGACCTTTACGAAGATTACCACCAGGACTACAAGCAAGGCATTATTCAACCATCTACTCGCGCAGGAGTCATCATACCTTTGATACTCTGCTGTATTCCAATCATCTACCATATACTCTCGATTCTCGACTACGACGTCCTGCCCCTCCCAGAGCTTCTGTGGAAAATACTGGTCTACGCAACGCCTTCACGCCTACTCGATGCGATTGAATCCTACCAAAATCCACTCCGAATCAAAAACCCGGCGTTGAGGGATATCCCGAGAACTCATGCAGAAAAGAGTGAAGTTATGCGGCGTGTACTTGGCTTGGACCAACCGGGGGGCATAATAGAGTCTGTTGCGCAAGCAGGGAGGAGAAGGTTGTCCACACTCCCAGGAATCAATCTGAGCGCACATGGGGATGGAAGACCAGCGGGGTTGGGAAATTGGGATAACTCCTGTTATCAAAACAGCGTCCTCCAAGGGCTGGCGTCGCTGGACACGTTGACAGGATATCTCACGAGCCCTACGATCGAGGATCCGATGGAAGGGTTCGAGAAGCCGGATATGAAGATGGCAGAGGCTTTGAGAGAGCTGATTGAGACGTTGAATGATCCCTCAAATAANGGGAGGCGGATTTGGACACCCGCCACACTGAAGAACATGAGCAGCTGGCAACAGCAAGATGCACAAGAGTACTTTTCGAAAGTGCTTGATGAGATAGACAAGGAGGTGGGAAAGGTGGCAAAGTTGATGCAGACATCTCAGGGATTCGAGTCGGACGACTTTGGAGGAGCAAGTCAGGAATCTTCACCAGTCTCCACATTCCGGAATCCATTGGAAGGCTTGATAGCACAACGAGTTGGGTGCATGAAATGCGGATATTCGGAAGGGCTCTCCATGATACCTTTCAACTGTTTGACCGTACCTCTCACAAGATCGTGGGAATGTGACGTCTCGGAATGTCTGGACGAGTACACGACACTGGAGCAGATTGAGGGTGTTGAATGTGGCAAGTGTACGCTGCTGAAATACCAAAGACTGCTTCGGATTCTTGTCGACAAGCAGAAGTCGCCCGTATCAGACGAACAGACTCACACGCAAGTAGTCGATAGGCTGGCAGCCATAGAGGCCGCATTGGAAGAGGACGACTACGAAGAGAAGACTCTGGCCAAGAAACTCAACATTATTTCCAAGAACCGGGTATCGTCTACAAAATCGCGACAGGCGGTCATTGCACGACCTCCCAAATCGCTAGTGATCCACTTCAATCGAAGTATTTTCGATGAAATGACAGGCGAGTTGAAAAAGAATCTCTCTCATGTCAAATTCCCGAGAGTCTTAAATCTTGGACCATGGTGCCTAGGAAGCTCGGGTTTGACTGAAAATGTGACGACCGAAGAATGGTTGTTAAACCCAGATAAGCCAATGATTGCGAGTAGCAAAAGGCCATCAAGACTTGCTGGTCCCCTCTACGAGCTTCGAGCCGTAGTGACGCATTTTGGGAGGCATGAAAATGGTCACTATGTGTGCTACAAGAAGTTCCCCATCCTGGACACGGAGGCCATGGAAGACGACGAGAAACCCCTACGCAAAGAGCAGTGGTGGAGACTGAGTGATGATGATGTTACGAAAGTAAGCGAGGACACCGTCCTCGGTCAGGGAGGTGTATTCATGTTGTTCTACGACCTCATTGAACCTGGCACTATCAAAACGACAGAAAGCGACATACCAGAGAAGGTCGAGGTCGCCCACAAGGTGGAAGCACCAGCGGCCATCACATCAAGCACTGAAGTCACACACGACCCCATACTGCCGGACGTATCTACAGCAACAGGAACTCCTCTGCCCGATACAGATGACGAAGAGCTCTTCCAAAGCGACGACCAGGACTCACTTCCTCCAGCCCGAGAGGAGAGCATTGCGACAAGCGTCTCGGAGTACGACGATGAAGAGGGTCCGGATCAACAGGCCGAGAATTACCGACCTACGAAAGCAATTGTGGTTCCGCCTTATATCAACAAGGCGGGTAATAACCCCGCAAATGGAGAGCAGAAGATAATATCGCCAGGTGGTTCCCTTGTCATGGTATGACGTGCGATGCCGGGTAAATGTGCTGCTGGAATATGGTATTTGGGTTTGTTTGAAAGTATGCATAGCCAGGCGTTCTGGGGATTGGTATTAGGTGCCGCAGGCTGGCGAGCTTGTATTGTTATCGAACATAGCTGATGGGAACATCCCACGATATTCAGTATTACATCCAATGTTTTCCTACGAAGTTCTAGTCCTTTTCCAGCACCGCGAGTAGTCTGTCAATTGTTCCTTGAGGTATTTCAAGTCATCGGTGTATTATTATCAGATATCTGATTACTGTCGTGGTTGAACAAACTTCACAAATACGTGGGCGTCCAGGCAAACAGATTTGCAGCAGGCAGCCTTACTTCGCAAACGGCGCGTGATGCAAACATGGTAGCCCTAGAATTCGGAGATGAAATGTACTATCAAAGGAAGTATATGCAATTGAATCCAGAAGTATGATAAAACCTTGGGCTGAACAATTCTTGGATTGAGTTGCTGCTTTCGTCCGGAATGTTGACATGACTCTGCTGATCTATACAAACTTCCCAAAAAAGTTTAAAACTCGCAAAGAGTTCAAGCGGCACGAACAATCGAACTACGAGCTGTACGAGAGCAGGCCAAGGAAAATGATTGAGTTTGGCCATGTTTGCCAAGAAAGCCCTCGAGAAAAAGCAAGAATGGAAATTGTAACAAAACAAGCCCGGGTTGCAGGAACAGACATGCAAGCTGTAGGCACAATCTGAAAGTGTGGTAATACAAGTATACAATGATCTGATGTGTAGAAGATCCAGCCTGCAGCCTGCAAGTCACCGAAGTATGAGCTGATTATCGACCTTGTTGTAAAGGCGGCATGGCCAATGTGTGTAGAGCGGCGATCAATTCGCGCCAGCCAAGACAAGCGAGGACAAAGGTAATTTCATCGACCAAAGTAAACCCCTCTGCCCAGACAACACCAAGGATCTAGGGATAGAATCACCACTCACAGGTCACAACTTCACAAGCCAGTAGTACAAGTACAAGAAATACGCCTTTGCGATGTCTTGAAGTCTGAGTGCGCCCAGAACCACGGCCTACGAAGGCTGGAGGTCATCAGGGGGGCTTCATATTCTCTTTATTTCTTTGCATTCCGGCATCGCGGCTGGGCAACGCAGCAGCACAAAGGGGGCGGCAAGGCTCTTACCGTGTGCAGACAGTTGTTCGGCCTTGTCATTATTCGCAGCCTCGGGCCCAAGGACTTGGGGGCGTGTTCGGAGACGAACAGCTGTTATGCTAAGGCAAGGCGATGGCGAGTCCCCAAGGAGGCTGACCGCATCCAAGGCATACGTGACTGTCTGCCAAAGATTGCCAATGCTTGCCTTGCTGGGTTGTCCAATGGAAGCGAGTTTGTCTCTTCTTGTCCTATGGGAACAAGGCCCCGTCGGGACTAAAAATGAAACTCATCCAGAGCCAAGCAAAAGCCCAGCACGGCAAGCCGGCCGCAGCGTGCTCGCTCCCAGGCATTCCAACAGACATAACAACCCCATCGTCGCTCTCTTTTTTTCTTTGCTCGTGGCAGTAATGATCCTGCGTTGTGTCCCCGTCGTATACCAGTAGCTACTCACGAACCAGTATTCGCAAGATGGGGCTGTGTTACTGGAAAGGAGCTCTGTTGCACACAGTCCTTCTATCAATTTTCGCAATCCAGAAATCGGCTGCTGCTCTAGTGTTCACAAATCCCTCGTTAGCAGGCCTGACTGCCGGTGCCCCAGTTAATCTCACATGGAGTGGCGCATCCGGAACAACCACGGTAACACTTCAGAATGGAACGGCGAATGATCTCGAAACGGTGACTGTCATTGCTTGTAAGTTGTATCTATCTATGATATATCTCTATAAATTGGCTGACATGAGACTCAGCCGATATCTCGGAATCATTTTTAGAATGGAGCCCATACCCCTTTACACCAACCGGCTCCTATGTCGTTCGTCTCAAAGACACATCAGGACAGACGGCTACCTCTCGCCAGTTCACAATCCTGCCGGCTGGGACCAAGGCATCCTCCTCGAGCGGACTTCAACTTACGATGGCTTCATTCGAGGGTGTCAAAGCCGGCTCGCCAATTAACATCACATGGTCTGGTACCACGGGGACGCCAACCTTGATCTTACAGAACGGAACCGAGAATAGTATCAACGATGTAGAGACTATTGCTAGTACGTCTGCTTTATCTTCCCACTATACATCGCCGCTGACCAGTTTCATAGCGGACGTACAAAATTCCTTCTTTGTCTGGACCCCACCCGCCACCATTCCATCAGACGACTACGTCTTGCTTCTCAAAGACGACTCATCAGAAGACATCGCCTATTCCAACGTCTTCAGACTACTCGCTCCAGGCGAGACCCTTCCAGTAGTCACAGCCGTCGACCCCAACCTCGGCGCCGCCTCAACACCAGAAGAAGAAGAACAAGAAAAACCTTACCGCCCCGCCCCTTCTCATCCCAACATCAGCCTTGCTGCCAAGATAGGCGTAGCAGTCGGCTCAATAGTCCTGACCCTCCTGGTCATCGGCATCGTCATCTTCTACAGGAGAAGACACAAGAACCCAATGGAGAGGCGGTCGATGAGCGAGAGCTCGGATCAGTTTTTGCATGATAGGAGGAAGGCGTCAGCGGAGATGGGGTATGCTGAGCCGACGAGGCCGAGGCCGGCAGAGTTAGGTGATAGGGGAAGGCGACTGGATCGTCGGTCGAGGGAGATGAGTTCTGAGAGCTGGCGATGAATTTGCGGAGATACGGTTCAAATTCTTGTAACGATATTTTATGCTGCATTGTCGGAGTTGGTTTGGGATCGGACGGCGTTGGGAGCATCATTCGCATCTGATTTGAGCGGAGCAGGATATGGATTATGGTTGGAAAGCGTGCTTAGAAAGAAGAAGAGGCCTTCTGATACCCAGCCAGAAGCAACAAATTGGCGTGAGAAGATAATAAATGTATACCCATTCGAACAGGTCTAAAATCTAGTCAGGCGTACTGAGAGAATCCACAACTACCGCCTCACTTTCAAACACATATTCCTCCTGTACACTCTCAGACCTGGTGGACGCATATTCTGGCTCGTATTCGTACTCCCGATCTCCGCTGTCCTCTGTATCACTTCCTCACACATATCCAACATCGAATGCGTGCGCGCTGCCATGGAAATTTGAAGGCAAGGGTGCTGATGCCATGTTACTTTGCCAACATAGAAATCTTACTTCGTCGACTATTTCCTCCTCATCCATGCCTTCAAACCTTCTTAAGAGAGCCCTATGCCCTTGGCGACGACCTATGGTGTATCCAGCGCAGAAAATGATGGCGATAGTAACGACAGCGACGATAATTATGGTTATGTCGATATTGTTTGGAACTGATATTTCGTTTGTGATTCTTTTGAGTAGCATGGTAGCTTGTTCGGGAATCGCTGTGATCTGGTCGGACGTGGAGTTTGATGTCGGAGCCATTGTGGTTTGTGTGCCAAATTTTGGATGTCTTCGGTCGAAAAGAGTTTGAATGTCGACCTCTGAGTATATTTGAATGCCGTTCATGTTCTTTCTTTCTTTGAATGTTGGTCTCCGTAAATATTCTTGAACTTGGGGAAAATGCAGCCTGTAATTCAATTTTGGGTGAGTACTTCGTGATATGGCTCGGAGCTAGTGTTTAGTGTTTAAGGCTAATCGGACATAACCACACTTGAGCTCTCAAAGATTCTCTGGAAGACAGTTCTGAGAGTTGGACTAATAACCCGAAAAATCTGTCGTTCTTCTTCAATAGACTAGTATGCACCCATACATCCACAATCGCTCTGCAAAGTTACCCAAGCACTTTGTCCCAACTCGCCCTCCGGAATTGCTTCGCTCACTATCCCAAATAGGTCACTACCCCCCACCATCCGTCTCACAAGTTGGTTTTCGAAACCCAATATTCCTCAACTCATCTTTCATATTCACAAAAAGTGAATCTCGCTCATCGGCATCACTCTCACTCGTGTCCAGCACGCAAGCTTCCTCCACTCCACAATTCTTGTAGACCTCTCTGATCTCTGACAAGGCACAATTTTCTGCGCTTTTCTGATCAATCTTTACCTCAAAGCTGACTCCTGTCTCTTGCGACATATTGGTGCTGGGAAATGCAGAGCTTGGATGTGATGTGACATTAGGTCTTCGACTTGGCTTTCTGTGAGAGTGGAATTGCTGTCGTTCCTTGTAATTGCGTGCGAGATCTTTGTCTGTGTAACCCAGGCAAATGAAGAAGAGGAAATATGTGCCGAGAACAGAGAAGATGAACATTGCGACGTAGTAGATGATCCTGGCGTGTATCGCATTTTTGGGAAGCAAGTCAGTCAAGTAGTCTTCCGTTCTCATTCGGATTGTCGTCGTAGATGCAGGTTTCGGGTGATGACTGTCAAGTCATAGCAAGGCATTCAGAGTTTTTCAATATCTTGGTTCTATGCTTATGTGATACTTAAGTTCTAGATCGTGGTGAGATCAGCTCGAGTCTAGCTAGAAGATATCTTATCACTCAGTCTCCAAGTAGGCGTTAGCGAGCAACTAGGTTACCAAGCTTCCATAGACAAATATCGCGTAGAGCTACTTACAAATCTAGCAATTATCATATCACATCTTCAATCATAGTTGCATGCTTTGATCTATTGTTAAATATTGCAATGAAGTCTTTTCTTTTTTGTAGGTTCTGGTATCTTCGTTAAGCGAGAACAGGTAAATAGAAGCGTGAAAGTGGGGCTCAAGGCTGTCACATCTCAAGATACGGGACTTAGAGGTACTTAGATCTTTGTTCTGATTGTATCTGACTATATACAAGGAACCACCAGAGTAGGTCGTTATCTTCTCGATAAAAAACTACCGAAACTTCCTATTAACAAACAATACGAATCATATCACAAGGGAATCGAATCACAAGAAAATTGCAACAAGGAAAGTGGATCATTTAAGATGCTTTGAAAATTGTTTCATTAATTTCATTAATATCTTTAGAGTCTTTTGTCCTGTTTTGCTCAGCTGTGTGATCAGATCATCTAGTGTCGTCTGTTGGAGTGACATTTGCTCAACACGGAATATTTGTCTCACCATACTATCTGGAATCAGAGATCAGTTGATCCAGGCCATGTATAATCGGCACAGCTATTACCTGACCGATGTTCTGAAGTGCTCTTCAGGACACTTTTAGGGCTCACTGAGGATCTTCCCTAGCATCTCTCTAAAATGATCACCTAGAGCACTTCAAGATCCTTTCTTAGATGTCCTTCCAGAATCTTTCTGTAGAGCTCTCAAAGTTGTTCTCCTGTCTGCTCTCCAAACCATTTTCCTAGGGCTTACTGAGAGATTCTCTCGGAATCTCACTAGGATGATGCTTTAGGACTCTATGATATGGGTTCCCTAGTATTCAGAAGTTCCGCCAAGGAACTTCGGCCAGGTGCTGAAGGTCATCAGCAGCCATCTCTGGGGAAGAACCATACCCCGCAGCCTCATGAGATGCCGCAGTCACTCTCAGATCATCCGAATTCATTCTCCGTTTCACACTCGTGGCTCTTATGGGCATATGGACATCGGGAAAGGTGACCTTTGCAGTGATTATTATAGGCGCTGGACTTGACCGTGAGCAGGATAACTCACGATTCAATTCCTCGGCAGCCAGAGATCTTAAACGCAACCTAATTCTTTCGAGGAGTTTATGAGGTCTACGAGGTCTCGGATGCTTGCGATGGTCTTTGATGCGACCTGAACGGATGCTCTCCGACTGATTGACGTGGTCCAGCCATCGTGCATTAACACATATGTAATGATCATAGTCAAATGGCTCCTCGCAGGCTATCCTATCAAAAGCCGACTTTACACGAGACGAATTCTCTCGAAAGAGCGGTCGGGGAGATTTTGGCGAGTATTCTGAGTCCCTGCGTGGATGTTTCGATAACCCGCAGGCAGATTCTTGTTCTGACAGATAGTGCGGATTTGAGCACTCAACTAGGACTTTGGGTTTGTCCTTCCGGACGAAGAAATGAGGCACAGGCATCGTGATGGATGGAAGGGTAGCTAGATACGTAGACGCAGTGACTGCTGACGGATCGAGAGTACTAGAGGAAAACTGGAGGAAAAGAAACCTCTACACAATTGCCGAAATTCGGGAAATCGAAGGTCACTTCTTTCAAGTTCATCTTATTATACTCGACATGAATATTGTTTAAGTTATCATGAGATAATGCGAGCGTGGAAACAACATACAAGATGTTCATTATGTTCTGTCTTGGGCCTGAACAGGTTGTTCAAACAACCATATTCTGTTTTACCATGTATCTGCTGTTTCCATTTCTGTCACCACCGTGAGTCGAAGCTATGAAGGTACTTAGATACCGTTTCTCTAAATAAACTCATAGTCCGAGTGAAAAGACATGAGAAGTCAGAAGAGGCTCGTCTTCGAGCGTTGTTATGCTAACATGGGCAAACACCTGTGAGGACCAGGGCCAAATGCGAATGGCGACATGTTCCGCTACATCGAACAGTCATAAGGGTCAGAAGTTGGTCCCAGAGATTTACTGTGCTGCAATACATGTACTGATGCAGAAATTACAAGAAAATGCCAGCGATCGCGCTGTCCTTGGGGGTGGTCGAGTTGTCCACAATGACGCGAATCTTCAGGAATGCAGCCCCTCGTAGTGATACTGTCTCGTTTGTACCGCTGTTCATTTATTACAGTCCAAAGCAAAATGGATGCTGTTTATTCTCATTCGATAATCTCTAGTGGGTAAGTCCTTGATACCTGTGGCTGTGCATTTGATCACACCTTGGAGGCAGAATTTGATCGGGCGCAGTGCCTGCAGCTTGGGCCGCAGCCCAAGCCACCAACATGAGGCAGAGATACAAGATGAGGCGGAACACACAATGATAACACCTGCGATAACACCCCAGGATCTTAATCGTCTGAACACTCGTGCAACTCCTTCAACCAAGCGCAACGTAATAATTAATCCATGGACGACTCGATTAAGCAGGCGGCAGAAGGCTGGACAGGACCGGAAGATTCCACATTTGATTATGGCCTTCTGTCAACGGAAGCTCAGGGAATTGCCAAGATTACGAGCAACAAACGTGGATGGGAAGTTACAGAGAGCAATGCCGAAAATAATTCTCATCAACCATCCACGCAGGCTGAGATTCATAAAGGTATGGAAGTCATCCTCAGGTAAGAATACAAAGCTTACACAAAGGCATTTAAGGTCACACCGGCGTATCGAAGCTCATGACAGGGAAACGTCTTCGATACGAGGCACCCGTGCTCCAGGCTCAGAGTCTTACCCTTCATCAAGTCTTGTGTTCCAAAACCGGAATTCATATCCATCATCACTCGAACCGCTTTTATCTGGACTGTCCGAAACTCTTCGCTGGGGATAGCAAGGCTAACAGTCTCCGAGGGAAGAAAGAAGTTTCCAACTTCTTCCAGTATCTCGAATCTCATCCGGAAATTATATTTGTCGTCTTCAAACAGTACAGCTGCGACACCTACTACGATGGCCTCCGAATAGGATTCGAACCGATAGTAGTTCCAAAATTCCCTTCGAATTTGCTTGCCCAGCTCAAAACGTACTTTTTCCGCCTCGAGACCGATGGTGAAGTGGCCAGCAAGACGACTGAGTTCATCAGGATCGTGAGCAAGGACTTGGCAACAGTCCTGGATGAGCTTGCACCGACAGATGGAGGAAATAGAGCCTTGGCCTCTAAGGAGACAGGTTTCGATTTCGATGGCTCTTTGCTATCTAGCACCTTTCTTGATGCTGAAAGCTACCCTCATTTGAGACCACCGTACACTCGTTTCTACAATTTACGGCATTCGATGCCTGATATATTAGCCGAGACAAAAATATCTTCGACCAGTCGCGAAAACCTTGCGCTGCTATTTGAATGTATCAGACACATGTGTAGCACGGACTGGACAACTGCAGATATGATGTTTGGAGAGGGACAGATAAGCAAGAAGCATTTATCCAAGCTTTTTGACTCTGGTGACATTCTGGTTCAGAAGAACAAGGGACAGCCAATCGCGTACCAGTTGCAGTCATTTGGTGTAGATCATTCAGACAGCTCGATAAAACTTCATTGTATCTCATGGTCGTACGATGAGGTATTCAAGCAGGAAAGCAGAACGCATACGATTCAATGGCCGTCCAAGACCGATACGCTTGCCATCACAGAGTTGGATATCTTCCCGCTGCGTTATGATCGTTCCGGTCTAGAAGAGAGGCTACGAGTGCGCGGTCGGCAATTCTGGGAATGCCGAAAGAGAGCTTTCGTGGGGTACGAATCGCCAAATCCAAGGTTTGAAATGCAGAGCGTAAGTAGGATCAAGATACAATAGCAACCCGTACTAAATTATTACAGGCTAATACGCGCTACATGATCGATACTGCAATGTATAAGCAGTTGGATGCAGGAGATACAGAACGGCCAGAACCGGAGAATGACCTCGATCAACAGACAATGGAGTCTGAAAAGCCGCCAGCTGATCCTTTCATATTGCTTCTACCAGCTACAATTCGAGGATACGGGCTACATGACAAGAAATGGAGTAAGTCGATCCCATTCAGGTTCAAACCTACGCGACAGCCTTGAAGAGTGTACCCGTCGAATAGTCGGCGGCAAACACCAGCTACTTCAATACACCATATATTCCCTGAGCAAGCAACTTCAACAAGCGCAAGAAATATTCAGGTACTGACGATGTTTTACTTAGGGTTCCTACTCGTAGAGCAAATACGCCCAATTGTGTGGAACAAAGATGCGTTTGACAACCATCTCGTCTTAAAACCGTCAAAGAAAGATCTTATCAAAGCTCTTGTCAAGGTACACATTGCCAATAATAACTCTATGAACACTGATATAATTGATGGCAAAGGCAAGGGGCTGATCATCCTACTACATGGAGGACCAGGTACTGGCAAAACGTTGACGGCAGAATCTGTTGCTGAATTTGCTGAGCGCCCACTCTATCGAGTGACGTGTGGAGACATTGGTACGGATCCCGAAGCTGTGGAAAAGTACCTTGACTCTGTTCTATACATCACAACCGCCTGGGGATGCGTTGTTCTTCTCGATGAGGCCGATATTTTCCTCGAAGAACGCACACAAAGTGATTTGCAGCGCAATGCGCTTGTGTCTGTCTTTCTCCGAGTCTTGGAATACTACGAAGGAATTCTCATATTGACTACAAACCGAGTTGGCACTTTCGACGAAGCTTTCAAATCACGCGTACAGCTTGCTTTACATTATCCACCATTAGAAGAGTTAGGTCGATGGGAAATATGGAACAACTTCATAAATGCCTTAAAAGACGATGGCGAGAGTATCAACTTCAACGAGTTGCAGGTCAAACGAGACATATTAGCTAAGCATAAGCTAAATGGGAGACAAATAAGGAATACGATCAACACAGCTCGGCAGGTTGCAAAGTATAAGGGAGAAATGTTGACTTTCAGTCACATTGATCAAGCAATCGAAGTTGTGAACGAGTTCGAAGAATATGTGGTCAATACTCATGGGCACACGGATGACGAATATGCGAGATCCTCCGGAGCCAGGTACTGAAGCTTGATAATTGTTATGTATCTGTCCTGAGCGATGGACCTATTCGTTACTATTTCGCATCATGGTTACTTTCGATTTTAGTCTTCCAATATACGCGCAAGTTGACATGCAGTCATAGGAGGTCGAGTTGGTGAATACTTGGATTGGTCCACAATAGCAGCCATACCAGTAGTCAACACGTACGACTACAGGCCGTTCTACCTGGGACTGTGTTCTAAATCGAATATCTAGTCTCAACTCCTGCTCTACGAGATATCTGGCAATGACCGGGGGAACAGTCGAAAATGACGATTTTTCAAGGCATAGACTCGGTCTCTTCCACAAGCTGCCTCGTCGGTCATGTCTTTAGAAATGGTGGAGTTCTTAAGCAGTTTTAGTCGCTGCTTCTTAGGCTGTTGTAAGTTGTTAAAGTATTTCGAAATTAGAGTCTGGGAGAGCCTCACATGGTGCTGCTGCGAAATGTGTCCAGTTCTTTGCTGAGATGAGCCAGGGTGGTTCCCATTAAAGTCTGTGGGGTGGAGACCGGTCGACTCCTGCCGGGAATCGAATAGCTCTTGTTGAGCATCGGGGTAGGGTTCGAGTCGCTCTCGATTGTCTTTAGATCCGTATGATGCTTGCTGAGCATTTGGTCCGCTTGGCTCCGGAATTTGCTGAGCTGCTTGTTGTTGCATTGCCATTTGCTGGGCCATTATGAGTTGCTGCTGATGCTAGACATGTTAGCTTGATCAAGGACATAGAACAGGGTATTGGGAAAGATTCTCACTTGGTGCTGCTGTTGTTGCTGTTGAGCTTGCAGATGCTGGGGTAGATTAACAGGACGAGCCATAGGGTTCCCCCGCATCGCATGGAACTGGGCTTGTGTCATCTGATTCATCCTATTTGGAAGTCCCATTGGCACACCGCTGTACTGTTGAGCCAACATGGCTTGTCGCTGGGCTTGTTGTTGACGTTGTCTTGCTATCAACTGCTGTTGTTGTATGTATAATTGAGGTTTGGTTACAACTGAAGAAGATGTGGTCAGCGTCGGTCTATTAAAACTGCTAAGGCAATTGGAAATACTTACACCTGGCTGGAGCTGAAGCAGCCTGATTATCAGCTTGTTGTTGTTGCTGTTGCCGGGCATTGTAGTTATGCATTAGCTGCTGCGTTCTCTGCTGCTGTCGCTGCTGTTGCACTGCCTCTTGAGTGCTCATCGCTGGATTCTTTTGAACACTTATCATTGGGACGCCCTGCATCGCAGCCAATTGTGATTCCCGATGCTTCTGTGCCTGCTTCTGTGCCTGCTGCTGGGCTTGAAGCATCCGCAATTGCTGCGGGGTACTTTGACACTATCAGCTTATCCCCAGACTTTGCAAAGACGCTACTAACGCAAGTCTATTATTATTTTGTAAAGCTTTGTGTCTCAATTCATTTTGATTCATGTTCATGCCGTTGCCTCCGGCGGAGTTTCTTGTCATCAGTCGCAGGTACTCCTGCGGCGTCATATTAACATCGTTTCTCAGCACCCGCAGCATTTGTTGTTGCTGCTGCTGCTTGAATGGAAGGCTGGTCCGTGTGCTGTCGTTTGTCCCTACTGGCTGCTGTACAATGGTGCATGGCGGAGCTTCATGGCGCTGTCTCGAGCGCTGGTCGAGATACCCAAGGCTCCGGTTTCGTTGCTGTTCTATAGATTCTTTGTTCTTAGCAGCTTGTTGAGCTTGCGTTAGAAGCTGCTGTGAAGGGCTTGTCTGTGTGCGGTCCTGGTATACTAGGCCAGTAGTGATCTCCCGGCCGGGCCGCAGGAAGTCGTTTACGGGAAAGGTTGTTGCTCCGCTTGGAACTCCATTCAAGCCTGGCTGCACTGGCTGGATAATTCGTGGTTCGGGATGGTCAAGGCCAAAATGTCCAGGAGTGTTGCTGTTGACTATATTGCCCAACATCGCGGGCAGGGGCACTACATGGTTCGAGAGAGCCTCAATGTACTTTGGGGAAGATGGATCCGACGACGGAAATTGGCTGAACGGTCTGAGAGACGCAGGTATTTGTTTCGGCTTGGTGGAATTAGAGGACGAGTGTAAGCTGTAAACGTGCGGATCTCGCACTGGCTTGCTAATCCTTCCACCTGGTGTTACAGACCGTCCTGGCGAAAGCAGTTGTCTGCGATTACTACCATCCCGATGTGCGACCGGGCCCCCAAGACCTTTTCCCATATTCTCGGTTTCCTTGTATCTGGGTTTGTACGCAGAGATCATGGTCGTGATGGCGCAGACCTACAGCCCAGGCATCCTTCAGGACGCATAGATACTGGCGGATCGCAATACTAAAGCTCGGAAGGGGAGATGCACGTTGGCGATTACTGCATGTTTGGGCACATGAAAAAGATCGTGAGAGCATCCGCGAAGGTGTGTGATGTGCTTCTGAGTTCAAGGTCGATGATTGCCATAATTATTGGTTTTGCGACCATGATGTGGGTTGAGTCTGTTTGGACTGCGCCATGCAGGGCTTTCAACCAGTACTAGACAACCTTGAGAGGATGAATATGCAGCACCGCCACAGCCAAATATCACGAGTACACATTGCTGATCTTGACTGCAAACAGGTCCTCTGACTATCCTCATGTCCGATCCGATAACCTGTTGCTTTCCCGCCGGCAGCAGAGAATTAAAAAGCTTAAGACTCGACACATGTATCATGGGTGAGCTTACAAGACCTGGTCCATCCCTCCCGATACATGGAAGTAAGACATCATGGTTCCAAGCCTCTTCTGGGCCGCAAGGGTGAGATTAAATGGATGAGCCTTCTACTGATTGACTTTCCTGAACACTAACTGAAAGGAATCTCCAGTCCTCGGAATATAGCGCACGAAGCCTACCTCGATGCAATTACCGACCTAGGAAAAAGTGGTCCGGGCAGAGAAGGATTGCAGAAGCTTGTAGAGGGATATACCACGGTGGAGGAAGTGATGAGTGTTGTCGAACGAGCAAAACAGAAATACGAGTCGATGTCTTCTGAGACGGATGTTCGACATTGGCTTCGGTTGGCCTCGACCAGAATCATGCATTACGGGACAGTCTTCGATGTGTTGTCACAGCATCATCCTGAATATGTAGCTCTGGTCTGGGGTTCTGTAAAGTTTGTGTTGATGGTAGGTGAATATTTCGTTCCCTTCACTTAAAGTTGGCATCTGCATTCGAGTATTTTGTCTTCATGTTGATCTTTTTGGAATCTGCCTTCGTAATTTGTGATGCGACGCGAGACCGTCAAAACTTCACAATCACTGGTCGCAGTTTTCATTAAGAGTACAGGCGAGCGTCTTAACATGGTACTATAGGGAATCATTGAGCATGCAAACCTCGTATCCCGGTTCTCCCAAGCTATCGCAGAGATCGGAGAGGCCCTCTGGCAGACGAACCAGAGCGCGGAATTATACCAATTCGACCATATGAAGGAAGCCATTTCTCGACTGTATGCTCATATATTATTGTTCTTCCAGAAAGCAGTGAAGTGGTATAGCAGGAGCTCAACGGGAAGGGCGCTATCGTCAATCTTCAAGCCATTCGAGCTTGACCACAAGGAAACCGTTGACGAGATCAGACTTTGTTCCCGAACTATCCATAATATTGCGAGTGTGGCTAGTCGAGCAGAGCTCCGGGGAATCAACGACAAGCTTAAGGAGCAGCACGTACAAGATCTGGAGAGAGATGCAAAACTCCATGAAATTCAAACACAATTGAAGGACTTGAAAGAGAGCTGGCATACATCAAATACTCAGATGATGAAAATTGCTACCAGTGAGCTTTTTCTTCTCACGTCGCCCTTATTATAAGGCTCTACGTACTCACACTGACTTGTTAGGTCATAAAGCAGCCACCGAGACCATACATGTCGAAGTGCTCAAGATCAACCCACATCTACAGAGTATCCAGTTCCACAACATCGTACAAGCCGTGAAGCCTCATCAGGACCCGGAGATGGTACTTGCTAAGGTCCAATCGCTTACCAAGCGCAGACAACACGCAGGATGGCGGTCCAGAGACTTGAAAACTCTGTTGGACTCCCTCCACACCTGGATCTCAAGCGAAAGGTCTGCATTGTTCCTGGTTAACGTCGCTCTCCGCGCCGACGGCAAAGCGAAGGAGTTCGCCATCGACGTCATCAGATTCTTACGGGACATGTCTTGTGGAGTATGTTGGAGCCTTTCTGTGCCTTCATTGCCCACATCGCCAAAAAAACCTACTCTCCTGGTCGACATGCTCAAGAATCTCGTTTTCCAAGTTCTTATCCACAACCCCGCTGTCTTGAACGACTTCCCAGCGGAGCTAGACGCGGCTAAGTTTCTGTCAATCCATACTGAAGCAGAATGGAGCTCTCTACTAGCGAAGCTCCTGCTGCGGATGCCGAAAAGCTTCTTGGTGATTGAAGCACAAGATATTCTTTTGTTGCATAAAGAAAATTCTGATTGGCCTGGGAGGTTCTTTCAAACGTTTCAGACGTTGGTGGATGATGCAGAAAGTTCCGGGAAAATACTGAAGATCTTGATATTGGGGTATGGTTCTCGAGCATCGTCATTACAAGGACTGTCACAAAGCAGTAATCGCATTGTGTCGTCAATTCAGCAACCGATTGCTGCGACTCGCCGAATGAGGAAATTACGTGGGACTTCTAGACAGAAATCAAACAGCTGGAGGCAGCTGAGAGCTGGGTACTAGAGATATGACTAGCTCACTAGAGGTGTTCAAGTTGGCCTGTATAAACTGGATATGAGGAGAGCTGAGTCCAGGATGAACAAGAATCTTTCTGTTTCCTCGTGGACAGGCACAAGGTAAATTGTTGCTCCACGTGAGTTTGCTTCCTCTTTGGGACTAGCCCTTAGAGAGAGGGCACACATAGCTCGAGCCTCCTCTTCCTCCTCTTGATTCTGCGCCCACGAATAATACTACGAATATTACCACTTGCGTCACCCTCACTACGTGATATCACGAGTACAGAGTGATACCAACGTAAAGCGTATTAGCTCGGCGCTAGGGACTTACTGGTTGTACAAGATCTCATTTGCCAATATATTGATACATCAACTAGAATATATCTGTGCATCATGAACATGATAGTTCTGAGTGCAGAAGTGAACGAGTCCGTGAATTCTGCCTTGATCGAGATAGCTGCAGGGAGAGCTGAGCAGGCATGGCTATAATGGGACGGCTGGCCAGGAATGGGCCCACTAAGTCAACAGAAATAACACCTCATTCAAAGGATAACACTGGTCACGGAAGTTTCAACAGCTACGAGGTTGTCAATCTGGCGATGTGCCCCTCACGTGCTCCCGAACGTGCTGTTTACTACCGAGAGCTAGCTAAGCGAGAGCCATCTGCCTGTGTTCTCCATTGATCAACCAGCGAAGCGATGCTTAGGGACTGTATCCTGGTAAAAGTTTGATCACACGGAGGCGCTAAACCTAGTCTTCCACCAGAGACGGTCAAAGCAGAACTACTCGCACGACAACAACCCAGAGAGAGGAGGATGTAGGCCAAAGCGTCTTGCTCAGTGTTTATCTACTACCCTCTATTATGCGTCATTCCACGTTCAACCCAAGAGAACCTATGACCACCATCACCAATCAGACCCAAATTCCAGTCATAATTTCTCTCCACCATTCCCTGTCTCGAAAGTAACAGCTTAATCAACACCATTCCACTCGCTGTCTTCCTCATCACCCTCGCTACTTTCCTCACTCTCCTCCACATCCTTGCGATTATCAACCTCATATCCATCTACATCAACTCCTTTGACAGCAGCTACCTGAGAATGGTTACGGGTAGGAGAAACTGCGCTCGAATTGCTTCTAGCATCGCCGTCCTTCTTTCGTGCAGAACCGTGCTTGGGGTCACTGGACTTCGGACTCCCGCGCAAGATCTGCTCCTCGACTTCACGCTGCTATACCCAAACATCAGCTCAGCTCAGCACATCGAAACCCCTCTTCTTCTTAGCAACTTAGACACTCACCTCCAAAACCTCCCTCCACCCCTCCAACCTCTCGACCTCCTTCCCCCACCACCTCACCAGTCCCTTCAACCTCTCAACCCTCTCCCCCTTCTCATTACCCTTCTTCAAACCCCTCTCCCAAGCCTCCCTCTTCAACTGCACCCCCCACCCAACAACCAACCACATATTTACCGCCACAAACAGCGCCCTAGAGAAAAAGATCCCAGATGGACAGCGCATGATCTTCTCGTAGCCGATGAGGGAGATGATTTCTTTGTTGAGATGCGTGAGGATGTAGGAGAGGGGGAGGGCGAGGAGGAAATTGTATAGGACTGTGTGTGAGAAGGAGTGGTCAGTGGCTTGTTTTTTTGGGGTGGGGAGAAGTGAAGGGGGAGGAGGAGGAGGAGGAGGAGAGAGGGGAAAGGAAAGGAAAGGAAAGGAAAGAAAAGAAAAGAAAAGAGAGGAGGGGATAAGGGGAGAACCACGTACTCAGTACGAAACCGGGATTCTCAAAGCTGAAGAAGCCTGCTTTCTTGAATGTGGTTCTCTGCAGTGCAGGAGCTTCAATCGCGTCTTCACCATCATGGCCGAGATCGAGATCGAAATTGACGTCGACTTTTTGAGACCCCATGATCTTCTGTACCTGTAGCTTGTTCAGGACTCGCCGTTGCTATTGAATCTCTCCAGCTGAGTAACAACGAAGGGTACGAGTACTTGATCTCTGCTTCGCAATAAATTGTTGCGAGGTTTCGGTGCGCTGCCGAGATTGACGAGCTTAATGGAAAAAGAAACGAGGTTGAAGATGGCGTGAGGGGGAAAAAAAACTCGACGAGAATGGGCAGATTTGAGGTAGGTGCGGCTACGGAGCAATGATGGAGCTATGGGATTCACTTTGTTGATTCAATAGCCAAATTCAGCCTTGCCGATAACAAATCGCGCGTATGCGACAAAACCAGAAGGTGACAACAAAGCTTATTGATTAACTCTCGATAAGAGAAAATACACAGTAGACTAACAAGCATTCTCGATGAGACGAGACCTTCCAATTCAATAATACAAATGAAGCATGTAGACGATAACATAAGGATACCCACTTTAAGTATTCGTTTCCTTCCTAGTCCAACAACACCAAATAAACTTAAACACGCGCAAGCTGCGATATCACCTGATTTCTTCGCCTGTATCAGTAGAGTCAATCGCATTCATAGTCTGTTCCGCCCACATGCTGTACTCAGCACCTGTGACAACCTCACTGATGTCGCGAATCACAGTATCCGTACTCTCTTCAGAGGCCCATCGCCGAGGGCTGTCAGCTCCATCCATCCCATGCAATGCCTTTCTGATTCTATCAGACATAGTCCCCTCTTCTTTCCTCGAATCCGTACTAGACCTTCCGTACTGTACAGAACGCTTGGAGGAAGTGCTGGTGGTGTGGTTAAACGAATTGGTTCTAGAGGGCATTTTTGTGAGGATCTCAAGTTGCTTCTCGGCTATTTCTGCTCGAGTCTTCCAGCTTTGCAGATCTCGTTTAGTTTCTCTCAACTCTTCGCTAAGAGTGCCGGTTTCGAGATTCCCACGAGTGTTAAGTTGATGTCTCAGGTGTTGGATCTCATCAACCTTCTCAGACAGTTGACGCTGGAGACTTCTCACTTGATTGTACAGCAAGGAGCTACTTCGACCTGAAGGAGGGCTTGTGATTTGTTTGACAGAAGTAAGCTCTCCCGCATCTGTATGACCGGTCCTCGGTGGGCGCGTCAAATTCAAATGATGCGCTACAGGAAGCGGATCCGGATGAGGAAGTACTCGTCCAATATTTGTAGGAGCTTTGGGGCCATCGAACATCGGTAGGGTAGATGCGGCTTCATTGTCGTGAGACACCACGGCTGGCTTCAGTTGTACATGATCCAATTCGCTATAAATTTTGTCTCTTGTTTCGGCAAGCTCTTTTCCAGCTCCACGTTCGAGTCGAATTGTCTTGGAAGATGATGTAGATGATTCTTTCACACGTACTTCGGCTTCTGAAAAACAATGCAAGTTGAAGCGAGCTGGCGGTGTCATTGTTGTGGAGACGATGTCCTGAGATCTGGGCGCTTTCTGCCCGTCAACTGCTGCTCCGTCGAGATCGCAGCTGTCTTTGTTGAGATTAGTGGTCGGGCCAGATGTACCTCGTGTTGGTGAAGCATCGACATTCTTTTGAACCGACCGGAGAGACACAGCATATGGATTTGAGGCTTTGGTTGGCGATGGAGTCGATCGAGGACTTTTGGCGGCTCGTGCAACAGGTCGTAGTGGGGTCGAGTCGTAAAGGGAGTCTCTCAAAATTCGCTTTGGGGTCGGCTTTCTGACGGGACTGGACTTCGGATCCAAAAGAGAACGTACTTCGCCAGTAGCGGCAGTTTGATTTGATTGGGGAGTCTTCTCGGACTTTTGGGATCTAGTTGGTGATGCAGCATTTGTAGTGTATGGAGATACGACGCTGTCCTTTGGAGTTCCAACACCAGGCCGCGTCTCAGCAGCTGCCCGCTTAGGAGTCTTCACAGGCGACTTCGATGGAGATGTTGTGGATGAAACAAATACAGTAGATTGTGGCTTTCTTTGATTGAATTTTGCTACAAGAGCCGATATCTTGCTAGGGCTGCCAATTGATTTTGCTGCATTTCGATCAGGAATTCGCTCATGGCTGGACATCATAGGCACAGTCGCCCTGCGGACTGAGGTTGTATAATGCTCCGTAGGAACTTGCATTGCTGTCCTCGGGATCACAACTTCTGGTAGGTATATTGCTTTTTGGGGGTCTGAAGCCGATGCACTGATCTCAATACCGGCAACCGTCGAATCATATTTGTCTGCAACAACTGCCACTACTTTTGTTTGGCTGGTGGACCAATCAGCTGCTTCCTCGGATTTCGAACTCTCGGAAACAGTTGTCTGGGTAGCAGTTTCGATAATCATGCCGGGTTTGCTGCCGTCATCGTTGACTTTTGGAGGCTCATCCACCTGCAGACTCGTAACAGTAGTGGATGTCTCCACAAGTATAGTGGGATGTGTGGTGTGAACTTCGCCAGCTGGGCTTGGATTGTTGTCGTTAGCATCCAGATCTGGCGGCTTATCCATCAAGTCGTCTTCGGCATCCACATCTAGAGCCTGAGCCAGCACAGCCAAGGAAGCGTCGTCTTCTTCCCTGGAAACTCTCGACAATGGATCCCTTGATATTCTTGACAAATCAAGCAAGTTCTTCTTCCGCTTGGGATCCTCATACAATGATCTCGATACTCGTCGTGGAGAGCGACTGCGTCCTCGTGGTAGAAGTCCCGGCTCGCTGCCTCCTATCCTGCGTGGGCTACTTGAATGATCCTCGGGACAATGAGGTGATGGTCTAGAGAACGTGATTTGCGGTTTCGCAGGCAATGAAGCTGGAGGACATGACTCTGAGCTTGCTTCTAAATGCTTGAAAGGTAGTAGAGGTGACTCTTCTTGCTCCCTAGCCTGGACTGCACCCTTCTCAGCAGCCATTCTCACTTTTAGATTATGCCACCGATCAGCGAGCAATGCTTTCTCCTCATCATGCAACTTCTTCTCGGAGCTTGATATGGTTTTCTTGCCGTGGTTGTATGACTTCCACCTATCTTTCCAGATCGCGACACTGGCCTTGAAAGCTCCAAGCTCTGCACGAAGGGTGTCTGGAGTGCGTGGTGTATGTTCGGGAATTCCTTGATTATCACTGTCTAGCTGCTGTGTAGACAGGAATTGTGGGGTTTCGATGGCTGACTGTTTTTGATCTGCTTCAATGTCTATGGCTAGTTGAGTCAGGTCGTCGAAACTATGCTGTTCCTGATTAGTCGAAGATGTACTGTCTCCCGTCGTGGCTACAGTACTTTGGACAGACTGCTCCCTGCTAGGATGCCTTTGCCGGGACTCATCCAATGTCTCCAGTCTGGCCACAATGGCCCGTAAGTTCGCCTTCGCTGCTTGCTCAGATGCGTCTTGCTCAGATGCGTCAAGGTTTTGGCTCCCCTGCTTGTATGTGGTGTCTTCCACGCCAGTTGCTAGCCCTGCAGGTCGTGCCTTGCACTTTGCTAGCAATGCGTTCTGATCTGAGACAAGCTGCAGCTTTTCCGTGCGCAGGTTTTGTCGCTCCTGATCTGAAGCTTTTAGCGCGACTTCGAGAGTGTCGATATCTACGTCAGAGAATTGTTCGTTCTTGGCGATCTCGTCGTGAAATATGTTAGAAGTACTTTCCTGAACCTCAGGATGATTTGGCGAGGCAATATGAGGTTCCCGAGACTGAACAGACTGTGTTCTTACTTTCTTATTCTCAATCGCCGCATTTCCTACTTTGATGGCCTCATGTCGAGCCTCCAGTATTGCCAGATTGCTTTCGGATGCTGCCTTGTCCGCCTTTATAGCTTCATAACGAGCCTCAAGAATTGCTTGTTCAGCATCCAGCTCCGCCTTGAACCGTTGCAACTCATGCTTGCTCTTACCAGTCTGAAGGACCTTTCTCTTCGTGTCGAGAGCTATCCAGTCTGCCACAAACTCTTTGAGTTCGGCATCATAGTCTCGAGGTCTCGGCATTTCAGTCTTTTTAGGACCTCCCTTCTCTTGCCGCTTCTTGGACTTGCTTCTTTCGATAGAAACTGGAGACTGTTTTTGTAGTTTTGCGTGACCTCCAGGACTTCGTATATGCTTGCCTTTCCCACTGGAGCTGGAGGACTCCTTGGAACCTTTGACCTTCTTTCTCGAACTTTTGGATGGACTAGAATTCGAGAATGTAGGAGTAGACATGGAGTGTAGTTGCTGCTTAGTGTCGTGGCTAAAACGATCGTCTGACTTCGGCGATTCTGCTCTGACAGCTGCTGGAGCAATCGGGCGAGGATTCTTGTTCTCTTTATGCAAGGATTTTAGGTCTACTGATTCCTCCCACCGAGTGGGAAGTGGAATCATATTGGGCGGGAACTCCTTATCATCCGACGATGTCGAAGGGCTGTATATGTCATCTTTTAAGGGGCTCGAAGCGAGCCGGAGCGAGCCTGAAGTGCACGGGGGATTTGGACAGTCTGATGCGATGGTTGCTGGTTGATCGTCTGCTGTGCTCGAAACCCTGATGGGCGATTCTGGCTGCTCTTCTTTGATCGTATCTTCGGCAGTAGGAGAAAGAATGCTCAACGACCGACCTCCAGATAGCCGGTGACTTGACAAGGGCTTGTTCTTGGATCTTTGCTTCTTGACCACTAGCATCTCCCCATGAGGAGATGCCGAATAACCAGCTTCAGTTTCAACATGATTGTGTATACCTAATTGTGTCAACATCATGGACAAAACATGAATTCATTCAAGAAGACTTACGTCGCGTCGGCGTAGGTGAAATGCTTCTCTCCAGTCTCCTCATTGATGATCTGAACTGGTCCCAGTCAGGAGGCTTTCGAAGAGCGAACGACTCAGAGGCCGAAGGTCTGAGCATCGGTTGTCTTGGCCCTCTGACAGCTACGCTCTTCGTCGTGACCACGACCTTCAGAGCACTCAAATTTCTCATGTGACGAACTACATCTCGCCAATGAGTAATAAGCATTTCAGTAATGCTATTGGCGACCTTGATCTTGTCCACATGGGTGTTGAACGCAGTGCCTTCGTCTCCAGTTCTGCTCTTCTTGTGCTTCTCTTTGCGAGATTTGGGCAGACTTATAGGAAGAAGGACCAATCCTCCTTGGGGATTGGCAATACGCATGGTGTAATCCTCCAGCAAGTCTCCTAGAAGCAGCGGTCCGAACACAATTCCTAGTGGTCCATATCCCATAAGGTCAGCTGTAGGTAGTGGCCGTCCCCGATCATCTTCCCTTGGTGCAATCTCTGCTGCTCGTCCAATCATACTGAGAAGTCCAAACACGGCACATATCAATTCACGTCGGTATTGAGATCTCAATGTTGCAATTGAGAGGGCGATAAGTCTTGCTCGTACTTTACTTTGTTTCGTCCTAGTCAATTCCGGGTCGCTGCGCAGTTGAGTTTGAATTGAGATGAAGACACTAAAAAGGTGCAATGAACCTGTAATTCCCCCCGGTAGCCCAGAAAGAAACTTCTTGAAAGCAGACGCGACATCGTGGACGTCACATCTGATATGATCTGGTAGTGTGGGACATCGTACGGTTCCTGAAACAACCTGTCCATCCTCATCCATGGACCCGTAGTGATTGTACAAAGCTGCGACGACATTCTGGGAACCTGGCACACGAAAGACTCCTCGAGTAGAAGGTGCTACGAAATATCAGTAAGCGCTATATGGCGACAGAACCAAACTTACCATGTTGAACAAGATATTGCGCCGTCGCACGAAAGCATGTTGGTACCGCCAAACTGCCCGCCGCATATTCTGTCGGCAGATACAAGAGACTCGATCCGCACAGACGAACAAGTTCTTGTAAGTCCTTGTCCTTCAACTTGTCCCTCTTTGCCTTCAATCGTAAAGACAGATCACTGATACTTCGTCTGTGCTTTACGTGTTTTTCGGGTTTCAACCTTACGCTGTTGGATGAGGAGGTCTTCCTGAGGATCTTACGAGAGAACCAGCTTCCTTGTTTCGTATAGGAGTTGATCAGATCATCCTGTCACACCACATTAGCGATGGCTGATTGTAGTACTAGGCAAACCCACATTGAACCCATCGTACTCTTCTGGGTCCACTTGTCGCACACCGTGCTGTAACATCACCCATTAGCAGGTAAACTTCCTTGTGATCGCGAATTTCGTACCTTTCTCGCTAAGCGATTGTATTCCTGAACAAATACGGTCCGATCATCAATATCGTCGTGGTCAGACAGGACGTCTCCGCTCGATGATGTCCATGTATTGCTTGTTCGGATCGCTCTCCGCGCCCTGCCTTCAGGATGTCCATCGCCTTGCTCATCGGATCGTTGCTGTAGGTTATCACTACCATCAAGCCCTACAAAAGAGACGCCGGTGAAGGAAGATCGGTGTCTTGGATCTTTGGGCTCGGTCAACAAGCCTGCCGCGATGTTCATGTCGTCGAAGATGGTAGGTTGTTGAGCCATTGATAATGCTGCTGATGATGAGCGAGAAATAAGACCAGCGTTATTTGATTGCTTTTTGGTGCATTGTGGTGTACGGAGGAGAATCACTGATAATTTGTAGCGTTGAGTGTGCAGTGAAAGTTTTGGTTTCTGTTTGTCAACATAGGCCTGGCGTGGTTCTCGAACGCACCTGCGAAACTTGGAAAGGACGCGCTCATGTCACTCTGCTCCTTCCTAACCCACGACTTTTCATTCTCATACCCAAGGTGGTCGAGTGGTGATGTGAATCTGTATTTTTGTTTATGCTCCGCCCCCTCTCCATTACAATGTACCTATATCCCCGTGTAGAAAAGATGGGAATCCCGCATCGAGAAAACAAAATGGTATTATGGACGAGAGGACCAAGGAAATCTAGTAAAACCTTGCATCATGATGTGCCAAATCTCACCCCGTACGCCATTTCGCTATGCAACGCCATTCATGCCCCTGCCCCTAGAATCCTACCAAGCCTGACCCATTTTCCGCTCATTCATCGGTCTCCCCATAGAGAAGGACGTATTTGAAGATATCCGACAGAGAAATGACCCCCCTCAAACGATTCTCGTCGTCGATGACAACCAGCCGATGGACTCTAGATTTACGAATAGTGTCGAATATCGAATCAAGCCTGTCCTCTTCGCTACAAGTATATATCCCAGCAAAGTCTTCGGCTCTCTTCAACAACGCCTCTCCGACACTCGTTGTAAGCTCATCGTATGCACCGCCTTTGATGATTGTGATAACATCAACAGCCTCGAAAACGTTGAGAACACGCCTGTTCTCATCCACAATTGGGACGCTAGAGATGCTGTATTTCACCATCATGTGTATGACGTCGATGACGGATGTATCCATGGTAGCCGTCTGCAGGTCGCCGTATGTGCCGAGACCGATTTCCGAGACACTCTTCTTGAGGTATTCTGTCTCAACAACATTGACAGCTATGAATTTCAGCAGTCTGTATTGCGTGATCACGCTGACTACCATCTCCCGACCAGTCTCATCGTCGATATCAACAAGGGGAATCCTCCTAGCTCGAGTCTTCAGCATCTGCCGGCATGCTTCGTAGAGAGGGCGTGCAGGATGGACCGATAGTGTCTCGAGAGGAGAAACACCAATAGCCTTCTCGATATCTGTAACCATTCAACATAATGCTCGGGTCATGAATGTACCTGCTGCCTTACCTCTCAAGCTGCTCAGCCGGAATTGGTCTATCTGGCTGAGAGCGTCTGGATTCTGCCAGTAATATTGAACAACATTTATGTAGTCTGACGTCGTGAGGAGACCGGCGAAGGTCGAAGTATGTGAGTCCCAGAGAGGGGCAGAGACGATTCCTGGCAAGGAATCAGTAGAAGTCGAAGTGGCAGACAGAGAGCACTGACCATTTTGGAGGAGGATCGTTAAACTCTTCTTGACGAGCAAGTCTGTATTGAGGATGATGAGGCGGAAAGAGAGGGGAAGAACATCATAACTCGTCCGAATCTTCAGGAACTCGCGGATTGCGTTCTGTGGTTTGAAACTTTGTCAGCCTCGCAGGGTCCTCGCAGTTCCTTTCTTCATCCATCCACGCAGGTCCAAGAGCAGAACAACCCCGCGCCAACTCCCCAAATCCCCATCCCACTCCCACGCACGCGGGCGCAGGATCTGGGGCTCACGAAACGAGGGCACAAGCAAGACGGGAAGCGGGGGCACCTACCAATCCCTTCAACTGGTCCTGATCAACAGCGGTCACCGGCTTATCCTGCATCGCGCGATTCTGGCCTCGGGGAAGAAGAAAAGTCGAAGGTTGAGCAATCAGCGCTGGCTCGTGACCAAATCTAGCGACGTTTGTTGGCGCAGCCGCCGGCCGTGTGTCTTCAGCCGTATCAGACATGGATAATCGTGGGTGACATCTAGAAGCGTGGGAAGTTGCGATGGGTGAGGCTCCTCTTCAGCAATGGAAGAAGATAATTGAAGAGGATATTAAATAAAAAGTGAATGGGGAATATTTGAGGATGAGTATTGGATGTAGATCTGTCTGTCTACCTTATCGAAAGCGAGGCCTTTTTCTGGAGAGATGCAGCGGATGGGATGGGGTTGAGGGAGAGGATCGACGTGGGGTTGAACTTCACGTGGGAGAGTGGGACAAGGAGTTGGGAAGGAGTTTAGTGGCGTTCATACGTTTTCCCGGGCCGAGTAACCTTAGAGCAGACTCGACTGGGCGAAACAGAGGAGAGCAAAGCTTCAAGTCGTGCCGAGCCGATTTGTTGTTTTTACCCGATGGTTGGGATGGCATCGAGGCTAGGTAGCATGGAACGGCCTAAATCGTAGTTGTCATAGATACAGACTTGTGAATCCCTTTCAATGAAGAATGTCATCATGTATTCTTTTGAGTTCCCCTGCCATTGATAAATATCTAGGATCGTGATTATGACCAATCCTCGGTAGTACAGGCAATGCTCTCTTATCTGATCTGTTTACCCGCTATCGTGGATATCTCTGCAAGAAAAAAATCGCTGGTACCCCACATCAATCTCCTGTTCATGTGGGACTGCTATCGATTTGTTTGTTTACTTTCAGAAGTCAAATCGAACAGTGCAGGTTCATCCCAGCCGAAATTTGTCTCGGTAGAGTGCATTATACTAGAAAGATCTTTCCATCCTCGCAGGATCAGATTTCAAGTTCTTAGCATTATTTCTGTATCAAATCAAAAATAGCAAGTTTGGATACGGTGCTGGCATAACAGCTTGCATCGAGGCAGGATAAAAGTGTCCACCTCGATATCGGAGTATGTCGAGGTCGTTCTACAGCCACAAGAGCCTCATACTTGATCAGAGAGCCAAGGGGCTTGTTTTTGTAAATGAGAGCGTCTGAAGTCATCTCGGAAAATTGTGAGACAGCAAACGAGAGTTGTGCTACCATGGTAGGATTAAAGATGTTATATTGCTTTCTTTTCCGAACTATCACTAGGCTTCAGCCCAGCTCTCAACACTCAACGAGTACCTTGGTACATGTGGCTGATGGCTTTTTACACCACCGTGCAGCCTGTTTCAGGATTCAAAGTAGCAAAGGAATGTCTCTTGACTCTTAGAAGAGACATATAGGGTCTTCTGATACATCATATGAATATGCATGTGATGCGTGGTAACGGCTGCAGGGGATACGAGAAAGAGGGGGAGGGAGGTGGAGGGTTGGAATTCAGAGAATAGGCGAGTGATGAGGCTTTGCCTTGGCTGGGCTGGGCTGGCGCTGGGTCTTGCCGTGCGTTCACCTGCCTGCTCGTGCTGGTGCTGCTGCTGCTGCTTCCTTGGCGCCTGCCGCGCCGACGTAGCACCCTGACCTGAACCCGACTGAGAGAACGAGCTATCTCCAGACCTGACCAGAACCTCTCCCAGATCATATCCGACTGGCCCAGGCAAGCTCGACCCTCTGCCATCCACGTCGTCCTCATCGCCTTCTTCACTCTTTCCACATCTCGATTTTTTGTGTTTCTTTTGCTGTGAATGGACCCTTGAGCCTCCCATCGGATCAAGTCCACGCTTTCGACCTGACACATCCTGTTGACTTTGCTTTGTCCACCCACCAGCCAGCTCACATTCCGCCAAAACAATTGACCTCGACTAAGATACACCACCAGTCCTGCGGGACCAAGCTTTGGAGATGGGTGCTTGCGGATCTTCATGCTGCGGAAGTATGTAGACTCTCATGCAAGGAACGAAGGGAGCTTCGAGCGTGTGCTGACGGTACACAGGCAAATCTCGCGATGGTCTCTACGAACCAGTCTTGGCCGAGAGCGAACGAGAGGCTGTGGCAGACCTCTTACAATATCTAGAGAATGTACGGAGCGCTCCCCTCGTTATTCATGAATCGATGCTGATAATACTAGCGCGGCGAGACAGACTTCTTCTCCGGCGAACCTCTACGAGCTTTGAGTACCTTGGTCTTCTCAGATAATGTGGACCTACAACGGAGCGCAAGCTTGACATTTGCGGAGATTACAGAGCGAGGTATGTTAGACACAAGTGAGGCAGACTCAAGCAGTTCAAGCTGGGCTGTCCGGTTCTGCTGTTTGGATGAGCGCGTACGACTGGAAGAGCGCTCTTTTGATGCTTTACATTGGACGAAAGCAACGAGCTGATCACTAACAATACTACAGATGTTCGTGAAGTTGACCGTGATACCCTGGAGCCAATCCTCTTCCTACTTCAGAGCCCCGATATCGAGGTTCAAAGAGCCGCCAGCGCCGCATTGGGAAATCTTGCTGTTAATAGTGAGTGATGCTCACAAGGATTTAGATACCTTCTTAACATTGTGTAGCCGAGAATAAAGTTGCCATCGTACTCCTTGGTGGACTCACTCCTCTTATCCGCCAAATGATGTCGCCGAATGTAGAGGTTCAATGCAATGCGGTTGGATGCATCACGAACCTAGCGACCCACGAGGACAATAAGGCAAAGATTGCCCGGTCGGGAGCATTAGGTCCACTCACCCGTTTGGCAAAATCGAAGGACATGCGGGTGCAGAGAAACGCTACTGGAGCTCTGCTGAATATGACACACTCTGGTAGGTTTATCTCCGACTTACAACAAGTCAAAGGCTAATATTTCCAAGACGAGAACAGACAGCAGCTGGTGAACGCCGGAGCTATTCCTGTGCTTGTTCAACTCCTCTCCTCTACAGACGTCGACGTCCAATACTACTGCACCACCGCACTCAGCAACATCGCTGTCGATGCGAACAATCGGAAGAAGTTGGCACAAAATGAGAACAGACTTGTACAATCCTTGGTGGCTTTGATGGATTCTTCTTCGCCAAAGGTACAATGCCAGGCCGCTCTGGCTCTTCGAAATTTGGCATCCGACGAAAAATACCAGCTTGAAATTGTTCGAGCTCGAGGTCTTGCCCCGCTACTCCGACTTCTGCAATCTTCATACCTACCTTTAATTCTGTCTGCCGTCGCCTGTATCCGCAACATCTCGATCCACCCACTCAACGAATCTCCCATCATAGATGCCGGCTTTCTGAAGCCACTGGTCGACCTGTTGGGATCCACCGATAATGAGGAAATTCAATGCCATGCAATTTCTACTCTACGAAACTTGGCCGCCAGTTCTGACCGCAATAAGGCCTTGGTTCTGGAAGCTGGTGCTGTACAGAAGTGCAAGCAACTTGTCCTTGATGTGCCCCTTAGTGTACAGTCTGAGATGACAGCGGCAATCGCCGTCCTTGCTCTCAGTGACGAGCTGAAGACCCATCTCTTGAATTTGGGTGTGTTTGATGTGCTCATCCCATTGACTGATTCCCAAAGCATTGAAGTGCAAGGCAACAGTGCTGCAGCTTTGGGAAATTTGTCTTCGAAAGGTATGAATACTACATTGATATGAAAAGCACTTGCTGACATGTTCTTCAGTGGGCGATTATTCCATCTTCATACAGGACTGGACAGAGCCAAACGGAGGTATCCATGGATACTTGAAGCGTTTCCTCGCTAGTGGAGATGCCACTTTCCAACATATTGCGATCTGGACTCTTCTCCAACTCCTTGAATCTGAGGATAAGAAATTGATAAACCTTATTGGAAAGTCAGAGGAGATCGTACAGATGATTAAGACGATTGCTGATACTCAGATTGAATCCGATGATGAGGCCGAAGAGGATGGAGAAGGGGAGGTTGTTCAGCTTGCTCAGCGATCCCTCCAACTTCTTGGGCAAAACAAGCCATCCCATATCGAAGGTTGAACCATACCAAATGTTCCGTATAGAATTTCTGCTTTGTTCTGCATTTTGGCTGGAAGGGCGAGGTGTTTGGCGCATTTAATGAGGGCATACTTTAGTAGCGAGCATTGACGGAGCTGAGGCGAGGGCGAGGGCGAGGGCGAGGCTCTTTTCAGGTCGATGGCAGAATGAGATAATCCGGCCATCCTTTTCGCACACTTTTCATTCGACCTTTACTCCTGCTTGTCGCGGTCCATACAGGGACTTTTGGGGCTTATTCCATGTAATTAGATAGGACTTTTATGATATCCACCACAGCTTCGAATTCAAAATGTATCATTCGATTTTGATCTTTCGAACGCGTGGCTCTCCCAAGGCTGTGATTTACATCAGTCCTACATTCCCAAACGCCTTCCTTGCTCCTGCAAATGCTCAACCTGTCTAAGCCGAATGTACTGTACATTGTACAACGAGGTAAAATTATTACTGTACAGCCTCTAATCCATTTTCTATCCACTTCCTCTCCCTCCATGGGAATACCTTAGCTACCACTTTGCCCTTGATCAAAGCCATAGGCATTGGACCAAAATGTCTCGAATCTCGAGAATAAGGTAAGTTGTCACCCACGACCCAACAATGGCCTTCTGGGACCTATTCATCTTGTAAGCCAAGGACCAACAGATAGCAAAATATCACATGAGAAACTCAAAGCTAAATGTCCAAAAATCCAAAGACGAAATGGAGACCTAGAAATCCAGAGAAATTACCACATACCATAACCATCCCCTCCCCCACGCCCGGCGTATCCCTAACCACACAATCCCCCTCCAATCCCACAACCCTCTTAATGACCCTCTCCCCCGGCTGCACCACCGAATCGAAACTCACCACATCACCAACTACTACCCCGCGGCCCCGTCGATACCGCTTGTCGATCAGCACGATATCACCCAGGACCTCGAGAGTGGGTAGCATGGACGCTCCAGACGTGGGCACAAGTGAGAAACCATAGGAGACGAAGACGTGGGCTATGAAGATCGTTTTGATGGTTGTGGAGAGCAGGCGGATGGGGTGGCCTGCGAACCGCGTTTTGAGGTTGGTGAGGATTGCGGGCATGGCATTCTGATTTTGCTATATGTGTGTAGATGTATCTGATTGATATGTACCCTTGTTCACTCCAAGATGAGCTGTAATGAGAAGGGTTGATATTGTTGTCGAGATCACGAGACGAGGCTGAGTGAAGCTCGGATGAAGCTGGAGCTCGAAATGTTTTCCTCGGCTGAGAGCTCCGCGCGAGCTTGTCCCAACCTCAACGACAGCTTGTATTTTCTTCGTTACCGAGAAGCAGAATTCAATCTGCCATAATACCGACAAAATGCGAAGCTCAAGATGTGTATTCAGCTCAGCTGCAGCTCTACACCGCGTGTTCGTTGCACCAATTGAGCTGCAATCCAAATTGCAAGTCCAAGTTCGCCAACTGTCCTTCAGAGCAGCATCAACACCATCCCCACGATCACAACCACGGTCCCAACCACACACACAATGTAGTGCCCAGCTTCAACAGAGGAGATATGTCTCCCTCCACGTCGCCGAAAAGTCCCGCCTTCCCCGCGACGACGAAATAAAAGCCTACTCTGTAACACTTGTTGATGAGAATGGAAAATTGACCGACCCCCGCCCAACATCCAGCATCCTCTCCACCCTCGACCGCAAAACCACCTCCCTCGTCGTAATCGTTCCAGGCTCCCCGGGCGTTCCCCCCATCTGCAAGATCCTCAACAAACAAGCGATGCGACTCGCGGAGAAAGCCAAACTCAAAGCAGCGAAAGGGACGGGTGTAACGCAGAAGACGATGGAGTTGAATTGGGCGATTGGGAAGGGCGATTTGGGGCATCGGATGGGGAAGTTGGGGGGGTGGTTGGAGAGGGGGTGGAGGGTTGAGGTTGTTATTGCGGGGAAGAAGAAGGGGAGGAAGGCGACGGAGGAGGAGGCGAGGGAGCTGTTGGGGGCGATAAGGGGCGTCATGGCGGAGATGGGGGGGAGAGAGATGAAGCCGGTGGAGGGGAAGGTTTTGGGGACGTTGACGATGTTCTTGGAGGGGAAGCAGCAGCAGCAGCAGCAGCAGGGGAAGAAGGCAAAGAAAGGGGGAAGTGATGCTGCGGTTGGGGTGCAAGGGGAGGGAAGCCAAGGGCATTTGGGTGAAGGGAGTGGAAATGTGGATGTTGATGATAGTCGGGAGGTATCTCAAAGCTTGAAGTCGGTTGAAAAGGGAGAGGGATCTAAAGCTACTGGATCATGAGAGTGTGGGAGAAGATGTATATGCAATTCCAAAAGGTATCGTTAGCAGCGATATGAGTGGTGGAAAGTAGGGTTTGCAAAATTAGGGCTGTCAGAATAGACTGATTTAACATACCATATACCACTTAGAGGTGTTAAGAAGCACGCATATATAGTCCCAATAGATACTCTAGCAAAGCCTGATAGTCCGGCTGGGGCTGGAATGCTTCCATAAGGAACCGAGCACATTTTGCACGTTAAGGAACCAGCATAATACACTGACTACAATTCCTTACCACGCATTGCAAGATTCGGTAAATGCACGCCAGATAAAGTCGAACTTGAATCGAGAATCAAGTGTAAATACACAGCCAAACCCCCTCAAAGTACAAAACCCTCCAACACCTCCCTCGTCCTCTTTCCCACCTCATGATGTCTATTCTCTTCCCAAACCTGCCCTCCCTCCCCAAACTGATTACTCAGATGCCCCAAAAAGAACTCCAGATTCTTATCCGCCTGCGGGAACGCATCCTTAAACGTATCGTAGATCTCTTTGACAGGCGGTTTCTTCTCCGCGTTCTGGATCTTATCTTGAAAGAGCGAGAGGTACTTTTTATTATGCGCGAGATCGGCGGCTGTATCTAATCTCCAGTCTTGCTCGAGATGGCCGACTATGATTTTTGAGGGGTGGAGAGATTCCACGAGGTTGAGTGTGCTTTGCCAGGCGTGGAGGATTTGGGGAGTTTCGATTTCTTCAGCCCTATTTAGGATTTAGCTTAGTGACTCCCTTCATAAAACTCACACCATCCCCAAGATTGGTAAGAAAAATAGAAAACTCACCAGATATGCGTACTCCTCCCATACATCGCATCACCAACAATGATCGTCTTCTCACTCGGCAACCAAAACAAAGTATGATCCACGGAATCGCCCTGCACGGGACCCAACAACATGATAGGACTACTCTCGTTGCCTTCTAGCAGGATGAAACTGTAGGGGTAGGGATCGGGTTTGCGTGGGTCCGAGGGGACATCTTTGCCGTAGATGGTGGGCCAGAATTTCACTTTCTCGTCGTATTCCCGGTCGATTCCTGCGCGGACGTAGGGTGCTGCGTAGAATTTTGCACCTGGGTGGGCGGAGAGGATGGGGTTGGCGGAGAAGTAGTGGTCTGGGGGGAGGGGGATGATTTAGATGGGTTTGAGTTGTGAGGAAGACTTGAGATTTGGAAAATTGGATCTGAGACACGGCAGGTTGAACTTACCAGGGTGATGATGAGTTACGAAGACGGCTTTGAGTGGGATGTCAGTGGTCTTTGAGATCCATGATACGACTGAATTGGCATCGGGGATGAGGAAGGGAGGATCGATTAGAATTGCGGATTTGGCGCCTACGATCAGGGTGGTGACACTTGACAGACCCTTCTCTGAGGAGGAGTGGATGTGTGTTTGAAGAGGCTGAGGTGCCATTGTGAAGTCTTTGGGGTTCAAGTACAAAAGGTTTTAAAGAATATGAAGTTGCGTAGAAAGCAAGAGATGCGAAGATTTGACAAAGGATGAGCAGAAGCAGCTACCTGATATACTAGAAAGAGATCTTGCCGTACTTACTACCGCGACATGCTAGCCTAGGAACGATTCCGCAGTTACTGACAAATGACAAGTCTGGCTGAAATGAGGCCATTCCCGTGTTGCGAGTAGTGAGATGGTGGGGTACAAGAGGGGCAGGGGGATTTGCGAGATGCGGGGTGATAGAAACTACCATGAACTACGGCAGTGCATCCGACAACGAGCAGTGTTGAAGGGAGGGATCGTGTCATAAAGCCAAATCGGAACGATGACTTGCACTGCTAACGTGAGGAGAGTGGAGGAGAAGGAAAGTAGGGCGCTAAGCTAATATTGGAAAAGGAAAGATAGACACTTGAGGAAGGTTGAAGCTGAATATAAACGAAGGTATGTGCTGAGAAGGTCGTCGAGGAAAATGAACGTATAGGATAGCTTTGAGCGATTTCTCAATGCTTCAATGATCCGGAATCAACTTTTTCTCCATGTACAAGTATGAAAGAAGGTCGAAGACAGAGATCGAGAAGTAGAACTATCTACGATGAAATCCTAATCGCTCGAATAGAAAGAGTCATCTTTCATGAATGCGACACGAGGAATAACGGAGTTTACATTGTTTTATCCTCAGAACGAAATGAGGAAAAAATTTCAACTAAGCTGTCAGAAAATATGAAGTGTAGAAATACAAGGTAAACTTGCTTTCGGTTGACGAGATGATGTTGTGCTTGTAGCCATTGGCACGTGTTTCGACAGGGGTTCGTCCTCCGAAGCCCAATCCAGAAATCTTTCAGCCTCACCCTTCAATTCTTCAATTGCGACCAGATATTCAAAGGCATTCTTCCGGACAAAAGTATTGTTTCTTCACAATACTTCTTCCTAGAAGAGATAGATTTGCGACCATAGTTTCCAATCCCAACCTTCACTGCTCAACAATACCGAGTCGTACTCGACGTGAGTCACTTTCGTCAAATCTCGAAACCCCACGCTGCGCTTGAACAGTCCGTTCCAAAAAGCAACTACGATTTATCCAGACGCTGTGCCGAACAACAACCAAAGCGAATACAAAGCAACCGTCAATCCTGGGATGTCCCCGTAAAGACACTTCATACTTCAGTCGACAATCCAAAATATGCCGTCTTCAGATCCTCCTACCGTCGCGGAGACCACTCCGTCATCAGACTCTCCTGCAGCGTCACAGGTACAAGAGAAACCACAAAGGAAGAATGGAGAGGTGAAGCCAGTGACTGCGCCAGATGCGCCTGCGACGGGAGAGACGAAGTTGTCTAATGCGGAGCTGAAGAAGCAGGCAAAAGCAGAGAAAGCAGCTCGGCGACAGCAAGCATTAGCAGAGAAGCAGAGTGGTGCGCCTCAAGTCACAATAGCAGCAGTGCCAGGACCACAGCAGAAAACCGAGCAACAGAAGGGTGCCAAAGGGCAGCACAAGAGAGGCGCTTCAACCTCAGTAGATGTGCGGAGTCTACCTGTCAGAGGGGCACCAGCTGTTCCTGCTATCCCTGCGCAACCCAAAAAAGAAGACAAGACAGTCGAGTTCTTCAGACATCTATATAAGCAGAGGACGAGTACGATTGCGGGCGCAAGTAAGGAGGTTCATCCTGCGGTGTTGGCTCTGGGGCTACAAATGAGCAATTATACAATTTGTGGGAGTTGCGCAAGACTTGTCGCGACTCTGCAAGCTTTCAAAAGAGTAAGTCCTGCGTGGACGATATTACCTATAGGGCAAAAATACTGACTACTTAAGGTTATTGAAACATATACCACCCCCCGGGGTACTTCCTTGACGCGGCATCTTACATCACACGTCCTTTCACCTCAGATCGAGTATCTGTCTTCCTGTCGGCCGATGTCAATATCCATGGGAAACGCCATTCGGTGGCTGAAGCTTGAAGTATCGAAAGTCGACATCAGTACTCCAGATTCCGAGGCGAAGGAGAACCTATGCGACGCTATCGACAGATTTATTCAGGAGCGAGTCACGTTTGCTGATCAGGTCATTGCTACCAGTGCAGCGGACAAGATCAGAGACGGTGATGTGATTATGACATTTGCAAAAAGCAGCATTGTTCAGCGATCTTTAGTTGAGGCGCATAATGCTGGGAAGAAATTTAGAGTCATCGTGGTGGACTCGCGACCATTACATGAGGGGAAGCATATGGCAGCGGCGTTGGTAACGTTGGGGCTAGAGGTCAAATATTGCCTGATCAATGGGCTCAGCCACAACATTCAGGATGTCACGAAGGTGATGCTCGGAGCTCATGCGATGTTGAGCAATGGCCGTCTATATTCGAGAGTAGGAACCGCTCTTGTTGCTATGGAAGCCAACGATGCAGACAAGCCAGTCCTGGTACTTTGCGAGACCATCAAGTTTACGGAAAGAGTGGCTTTGGACTCGATAGTTCACAACGAGATAGCTCCAGCAGACGAGCTCGTGATATCAGGTGGAGCTCTTGAGAAATGGGGAGACGTCAAGAAGCTTCAACTGTGCAATCCGATGTACGATGTCACTCCGGCTGAGTACATTCAGATGATAGTCACGGAGTCAGGGAACGTACCGCCAACTTCAGTTCCGGTGCTGCATAGATTGGGCAATGAGAGCCAGGGCTAGGGAATGACACTCCGAGTATTTGCATGGACTTTAGACATTAGTTACCTAATCTGGGGGACCTGGTCCAGTGTTTGATAGTGTAGTTCAACTGTCCCAAGGTACAATTCATGTTTACCAGTACTTAGCCTCCGGTCCTTGACTAATGAAACCTTTGATTCTCGATGACTTCAATTGCAAATTGAACAATACTTCAGCACCTGGCCGTGATGACCCGCCATGCTATACCTCTCCCTCCTTGACTTTGTACAGGTTCTCCATCCCAAACTCCCCCAGCATCATCACACCACTCTACGATTCCGACTCTGCTGCCTCCCTCTCTGCCCTCCTCGCTCTCTTCTCCAAAAGACTCGTCCTCCTAGCTCCCAAAATTGCCTGTTGTCTCTGCTCAACGCCCGTCAACCACCATCCGAAGCTTCCTCCAATGCCCGCAAACGCAGGGTACGCCCACAGCGATTCCTTGTTGAAGAATGGACGCATTTCGAGACCAAGTTGCCAGAATCGAGTTGCAAGGCCTGTTCGCGCGTGTACAATTAGCTTCTTGTTCCATTATAGAGGCTGGTCGTGGAGGGGTTCATAGGAGGGAGACCATACCGAAGCCAGCCCAGAAGAGGACCTTGTGGACCATTTTGAGAGCTCGCTTTGCGTGTAGAATGTGATTGGTGTGCGGAAGAGCCGCTGAACAGGTATTGAGGCTTGCGAGCTGTGTGATGGGTTGCTGGTTGCTCAATTGCTTGCTCACATTCAATCGTGAGGTTGAGATGAAGCTCCCGGCATCGAGCCGCTAAGAAACCGCAGGGGTGCTGTTTCACGTGACGCGCGCGACCCTTGCTCGGAATTCTATTGAAACCAGACCCCTTCAACGCGATCCATTGGACCTCCATTCCACCACATGAGTCCAATCGCAAGATCTTAAGGATCTAATACTGGGCAATGGCAGCCGCGATGGCCTACAGCAAAGATGCTGCCGCGAGCAGCAGTACGGGACCCGTGAGGAAGAAGCTCAAGACCTCAGACATCCCGCTGTCCTCTGCGACGCGACTTTCAATCGATGAGCTTGCGCACAAGTTCAAGAAGAAGGGAGGCTACGACTCATTGCGCAAGCAGGTTTGGGAGGATCTGGAGAAGACTGTGGGTTCATGTCTGCTTTTGAAATGGCTAGGAGACTAATGCGATTTGTTCATAGGAATTCGAGAAAGAGTTCACGGAATCCCTACTCAAAGTTGCCGAAGACGAAATCGAGAAGAACCCATCACAGCTCCTGAAGTTGGAACGTGGCAAGGCAGCAGCTTTGATCGAGGGTGCAGTCGATCGAGCGGGCGTCTACCAGACCGCAGAAGCACGAATCGATGCCTTGATCGATGCACATATCGAGGATATTGAGACGGGAATCAGAGCGCTGAGAAGAGAGGATGTGGGAGAGGAAACTGCTGCTGCTGAGCACGCTCGAGGTGGCAAGACAGATGAGCAGTATGCCGAGGATGCAGCGAACAGAAGAGAGGCTAGGGAGAGAGTTAGGCAGGAAGCACGGGCGAAGGAGTTGGCTATCATTGATGAGAAGCGGAGAGAGGAGAGAGCCAAACGAAAGGAGCAGGAGAAGAAAGAAGAGGCCGAGCAGGAGAGGCGGAGAGCTGAGAGAGAGGCTAGGCGCAAGGCTGAGAGAGAAAGGGAGGAAGAAAAGGAGAGAGAGCGGGATCGTGATCGTGATCGTGACCGTGATCGCGATCGTGAGCGGGACAGAGATAGGGATCGCGATAGAGACAGGGACCGTGGACGAGACCGTGATCGAGACAGGGACCGCGACCGAGATGATCGATACAAGCGATACGATGAGCCTCTCGTCCGTCGAGACTCGACCAGAGAGGCCAAGGAATCTTCTGCCAAGCCAGAGTTGTCGAAAGAGGAGATCGATCGCCTCGAGCAAGAAGCACTGAACGACCTGTTGAAGGAAGGCAAGAAACTTTCACAGCGTTCAAGACACCAGCTAGAAGTCGAAATCGACGAGAGTCTAGCACCGCCTCCCAAGAAAGCTACTCCAGCTTCTGCCATCAATCCTATTTCTCGAGATTCGCCAGTCAAATCCGACGTTAAGAAACCCGTTGCGCCTCCGACTGGACCGAAAGCAGACGCATTCAAGACGCCACACCTACCCAGTGACAGATCTGAAGATAGGAGAAGGAGCCGCAGCCGTGATCGAGCATCCAGGAGATCTAGCCGGAGCCGGAGTCGACGACGCCATGATAGCAGAGATAGGGATTCCCGTCCTCGCCGAAGAGATAGTCGAGAGGATAGGCGACGACGTTCCAGAGATCGCAGCTATTCTCCGGATAGACGTAGGAGCTACCGAGGTGATAGCCGGAACCGTGAGAAGCGCGATCGAGACCGAAGCCGTGACCGAGTAAGACCTGCTAGCCCTCCCCCAAGAGATTCAGACCTGGAGAAATGGAAAGTTGCTGAAGCCAAGAAGCGTGAAGAACAGGCCAAGGCATACAAGATAGCCCAGGAGGAAGCCCGGAAGAATGGCCTGCCAGTTCCCGGATGGTCCGACCGGCCCAAGAGAGAAGATGATGACTCTCGGATAACCAGTCCTGTATCGGCCCGAAAGAGAGACAGTTCTCGTGATCGCGATCGAGCTTCTCGTGCTAGGAGCAGGTCAAGGTCTGCAGGTGGTCGACGCGGAAGTCGCCTTGAGAGATCTACTAGTCCTGTCAACATCGATCGTTATGTCCCTGGAGCGGCAAGTCGAAGCACTCGTCGCGAGAGTACTGTGAAACGAGAGAGAAGTCGTAGTCGGGACAGGGATCGTGACAAGGATAGAGACTCCCGTCGGTCTCGTGATGAGGATAAGTCTCGTAGACGAAGCCGATCGAGAAGCAGAAGTCGTCGACGGGATAGGGACAGGGATCGGGAAAGGACGAGGGCTAGATCACGAAGTAGAAGTCCGTATGCGAAGAGAGATAGGAGGGATAGAAGTAGGAGTCGTGATAGGGACAGAGATAGGAGACGTGACAGATCCAGAAGTAGGGATCGGGATCGTGATCGTGATAGGAAGCGAAGTGATCGCAGCCGCAGTCGCGGCAGCAGAAGAGAGTCTTCCAGGCGGGATTAGAGTCTGCTGGGAGTGTACGATATGTTACGATAGGCGATAGTGCCGTTCTCTCTGGTCAGCGACGTATGATCACTTATTTGATCTACTACATTTGACAATCAAGTTGTATTATGATACCACAAGTCATGATCATCGTTGCAATCAAAAGGTTCATTAGAGCATATGTAAGTGCGTTCATTCATTCTGTCTTTCCTCTTTCGTTGTCTCTCCGTCTGCACCAGAGTGTTATCTTTCCTCGCCTTGTTTCCTTCTCCCTCTTTTTCTTCCTCTTTTCCTTCTTGTTTCGTTTTCGCTCTGCGAGTAGCCGTCGTATCTTTTCTTCATTACTAGGCAGACCACTCGCCTCCAATTCACCATTCTTATCATCGTACCATGTTAAACTCCTTCCCTTCATAGGCAAATTAGCCTCCAGAAAATCTGCCATGACATCGATGCATCGCCCCTCGTTTAGCCCTTGCCCTCCCTTTGATTTCTGCCATTGTCCTTGAAAGCCCAAGGAATTCAAAGTCCGACCCATCCCCTTCTCAAGCCGACAAGGCACCACCTCCTCGTCCTCTGCGTGGCCTAGAAAAATCGGTGGCTTGACCACCAGCTTCTCTCTCTTCTTTGTTACCAGATTCTCATTCCAGACATCATTCGTACCATCTTCTCTCTCCTCCTCAAACTCTTCTTCCAGCTCTTCATACTCCTCAACCTCACCAGTCTCCATCCCCAAGATCCTCTCCAACTGACCTTGAATCTTCTCCCTATTATCGTAGCATTCTCCCACGACACTCTGAATCTCATCTCGAAAAGGCATCCATCCGTCCAACCCAACAAAAGCCCCCAAATCCTGTCCACCAATCAACATGGCAGTCAGTGCTGTCGCGGCACCTTGGCCTATTCCTCCAAGAACGATGTTCTCCATGCCGACGATCTCGGCTTCTCTCATAATGATATTCGCGATATCGCAGATACTATCTCTCACCCCAGCACGCATAATTTCCTTCTCATCTGAGTTTGACTTCTCGAAACCTTGATGTTTAAACCATTGCAGCATAACTTTCCGTCCATGTACCACTACAGCCGGAGCGCTACCACTATGCTCAAAATACTCTCTGTGAGTTGAGCAGTAAGCAAAGCGAGCAATCGGGAAAACAAAACGCATAGTTGGGAAAATCTCAGCGAGGGTTTGGCTTGTGCGAGATTTGTGGTTGCTGAAAATGCTTTTGGCGAGGTCGCTTCCTCCGGAGTTGATGTCATGGAGGAAGATGAATGTATGTTTGTGGTCTGAGCCACGGTGTGGGATGATGGTTGATTTTGTGCTGTGGAAGGGGATGGTCTTGTTTAGTGTGTCTATGGACGAGATTGGATTTTGCTTGCTCGGTGCGGTTTCTTTTGGCGTTGCTGAGCGAGGGGAGTCTTTCTGGTGGTCCTTTGGTTTGGGTGATGAGTTGTTGGTTTTATTGCATTGAATTATGAATTGATGCGTCGCTCGCTCCATTATGTCGCTGTTTTTCTGATGATGGTGATGATGATGATGATGATGATGATGATGATGATGATGGTGATGATCGGCAGTTTCGTTGAGATGACCCGGAGGAAGATTTATCGTCCTTATTTGCTGCGGTATCTGGTCCTCTGATTATACTGATTGCCCGTTTAGGCAAGGAATTGAGTGACCAAGTCATGGTTGCTGAAATATGGTGATTGGTATACATTTTGGTAGGGATATGTGGAATACGAGTATGGATGATGGATGAAGAAGATAATTGAGTTGATTGTGCATTTTCAACTTATAGTTTGTACATTTCATTCTGGACTGGTGGGAAATGGGCTAGCTATTGCGCTGGTCTAAGTTGAAATGACGATGCTCAAAGTTTGGTACGATCATTCTGGCTTCTTAGACTACAAGGCACTATCATAATACATCTAGCGCTAACCCAACAAATCTAGATAACAGCTTCAAGAAGACGCTCAATCTGGTGGATTCATGGATCTTAAGCTCTTTTCAGACCGTATGCATCACGTTCAATTCTCCCTCCGGTTGGTAATGCGCCAATGTTTATTCTTGGCGACTCCCCCTTTCTTAAGCGAGAGATATTAATCTCTGTGCTTGTCAGACAACACCGTTACACCATAGGCTCGACGATGAGACGAGTAACTAATTGTGTAGTCACTCACTATAGATTCTGCGATCTTCAGCCCTTACTCAATTGTTAATTTGTGCGCATCTGCAGATGCCAAGCATTCCAGAAAGATAGCCTCTACTGTGAATATGTCATTTCGACAGCGCGACCTAGCGAATAGTTCGGTCCCACTTTTCTCACTATCCTGACAAAGCAATTCTTACAGCACTACGGTTTTGGTACAGGTATGCTTTGTTGGTGACTCACCTAATGGAGATGGTTTAATCGGGAATGACCATTTCATTGGCTCACCCACAATGCACATTGTACTCTTTCAGTTGTGCTCAAAGAGTTCGTCTCCCACAGAAATACAACATAATGCCTTTGCCTCAGAAACAGCCTGGTCATGATCGTCGCCAGAAAACCAGAGTGAAGTGATCCTCATTTTGGCAATGGGTCTCGTATTGTGTCTAGTCAGAGAGCCACAACCACAGAACAGCAAGCAGCTCATTAGCGAACAAGGTTTTCTTGCGATTTGAAGTATGGTAATAATGCGGAAAGAACAGTAAACAGAGTTTTGGGATTATCATTTTCTGCGCTGACTCCGGCGCAAATTCTGGGTTTCGTGGTTACACTTACAAAATTTCGCAAGCATATTCAGCAAAGCAATCGTTGGTTTAGTAGTGCTTAAATATTTCTTTGGTGATTTGTTCCGATGATAGCAAGATGTATTACCAATATCCATGCGAGAAGCTTATATGCAGCAGCTTTTCTCTCACTATCTCAAGCTCTCCCGAGATGATACCTCATGTGTCCGCATCAGTGATGCGACAAGCATTCGACCTGTATTGAGACCCCTGCCTGTTCGATATTCATATAACAGCGGGGCACTTGTGGCAACAGCTCATGTCTGTAGCCTATTTATTCTCCCGAAGTATCCCATACTCTTGGTTGGTTGCCCGTATCGTTTTTTTCTAGATCAGCTCCCTCGGTTTTCACACATCTTTACACAGATCAGTGCTGACTTCTTTGTAGTTTACGAATTTCACAATTCTTAAAAATGCCACCAAATCCCATATATAGAGATGACCCAGAGACCCGCTGGGAAGAGATGATTCGCAAGCTGCAAATAATCGGAAGTCTCGCCGTCAGCACATATGACGGGATTGAACGAATCTTCCAAGGGGAAGTACAGAGAAGAGTGGATGCGAGTAATCTCACTCCCAGAGCAGACGTCATCGTTGATGACACACCGATGTCAGCTTGGCAAAAGTTGTGCAGCAGGATAATGATGGTAGGTACAGTCTGGATCAATACTTACTATGAGACAATACAGATGCTCAGAGATGAAGTGGATCGGAGGGTAGCAATTCGCTACCATCCTTACTCGAATACTATCGAACAATCCCCTAGAACGGATAAGCAACCACCGAAATCCTCGAAATCGGAGTGCAGCTCTCATGAACCCCAGATCTACTCACCAAGACCCACTGCCAAATATCGAGTGCCCAGCTGGTTTGAGAACTCAACCTCGACCCCAAAGGAGCAGACAAAATTGGAGCGGTATCCACACATGGCGCCCTCACTGTTCTCGGATGGCGTCCAGAGCGACATATGGTCTTGGTCTGTCGAGGATGATGGCGTAGATGCCACCGATTGGGGCTGTTGGATGATGGAGGCATTGGAGAAAGGAGCACACCGGGCTTCGGCTTCTATGCAATCTCCAAACCAGACTCCAAGACTCTCTGACACAAGAGTATTAGCTACCAGCTCACGTCGAATAGCTGCCACGCTTCCCTCGATAGCGTCGATTCTGAAAGGAATCAAAGGATTCGAGACCAATACTCCTCGAAGTAGATCCTTGACAAGTTCAACTGCGGTGAGAGATCCTTGGTCGGCGCAGAGTACGGTTCGTTCTTGAGAGTCAGGATGAAGAAGTAATCGAATCGTCGAACGTGGAAGGTGGATAAGGTGAGTCAGCTGCGACTTCCAGATTGGGGAGAGAGAGGAGTGTGTAAAACTACAGGGAGGTAAACCTGATCTTTTAGCGCGCATTGTTTTCTGCTTAGACTCGTTGCTGCTACTTTCAGAATCAAAGCGAATACCAAAATAATTGAGTTGTATACAGATGGAAACGTTTTAAAGAAGAAGTTACATTTCGAGAAAATGCTGTGATAAACTCGGATACTCTATAAAATGCTAGTGATATTGTGAGACCCGCCCCTACTTCATTTGTTTCGTCACCCGATCAAAGATTCCCTGAAGTGTTTTTCTTTCCATCTTTTCCTCGTCCCGCTCTGCCCGGCACACAGACAATTCCTCCAGAGTCCTCTTCAATTCTGTTCTCAGCCTCTCATTCTCTAGAGCGAGTTCCTCTTCACGCTGAGTGGAAGCCCGCACGGTCAACATGGCATTCTTCTGGATTTTTCTCGAGCTAGTGCCCTGCTCGCTGTAGTCATTAATCTCCTCTCCATCCATAACTTCAGCGAATTTCCGCTTTTGTTTGCCTTTCCCCTTATCTGTAACAGCAGGAGTTCCACGATCAGATGTGACGATAGGTTCCTGACCCTCGGGTTTTCTTGAGCTATCTGTCCTGGAAATTCTCAACAGGTCTGGAGACACAGACCGGCCAAGAGAATGCTTGAGAAGCTTGTGTCTTACAAGTACTCCTTTTGTTGCGGATCTGTATGGACATCCTTCCACAGAGCAGATGAAAGGGCGAGTGTGCTGGTTTACGTGTGTTCTAGTGGAATTGGTATGAATCAGCCATTTCTTGCTGCGGGACAACAGAAAGCGAGAATGAAGTTAGGAATCACATACTGCCAATCTGAACGAGTTCTGAAAGTTTTCTCGTTGCTGCATCCGAAACTAACGCATATGTAATGTCCTTCGGCATTTCGAGGGGGATTTTCTGGCTGCTGTGGTGCTACCATTGACCCTCGTGAGGGTTGCTCTAGGAACTGTCGCTGTGAGATGCTAGGACCCGCGGCAGCTGGAAGTGATGGATCCGGACGTTGATTATGATTGTCGGAATTTTCCTGTTGGCTGGGACTTGAAGTCTCTACTTGGAGGTCCTCGGTGGGGTTGTTCAACATGACCTGACCGGACCCCTCGACGCGATTCCCGTTACTTGAAGAGCATCCCATGTTTGGATCAATATCCACCAATGGACCGATAGCCTCCACTAACGAATTTGGATCGAAGAGGCCTTCCCCATATAGTTCCCCAGCCAAGTCGTTGTATACATTGTAGACGGTATGATCCATATGGAAACCGCTGCTTGGTTCGACTTCACTTCCAATATTGCCCAGAAATTGACCGTAATCTGAGGAACTGAGTCCCTGATCAGCATTGAGAGGGAGAACTGTTATCTCATGTTAGTTCTTAAAGCCTTCTATACGAATCAATTTCACTCACAATGAGAGAATTGCCATGCCTGTTCTTCGCCGAATGGATCCTCGAGATAATCGTTGAGGTGATTAGTGTCGGTCCAGGGAACAACATACATCCAACAGACCCCCCATAATACCATCAGCGATGGCCATATTGCCCACGGCATCGTTGTGCATCTCGGCCGACGACGATTTGGAAAGCTTCCTCTACCGCAATTCTTCAAGAACTGTAGTAGCCTTAGCACAGGCAATACAAGATCTCGAAGATATTGCCATCGAACGATCAATGTATTGAGCAATTCTAAACAGACTGTCAACTCGTGTTTTCAAACGCGGCAGAAGACAAGAGAGTTCTACCAAAGATGATAAAAATAATATTTTGAAGCCATCGATCGCGGCCTGGAAGTTGAGATCGTTGGGACTGATAGATTTGGTTGTACCCTTGGTACCAGTGATCTGCGTACCATTGATCTGCGTACCATTGATCTGCGCACCATTCATTTTCGCACCATTCATCTTCGTATATCAGATCTTCGTACATGTGTCCTCCGTACCAGTGCTCTGAGTACTGGGAGTGCTCTGAGTACTGGCATTGCTCTGAGTACTGGTAGTGCTCTGAGTACGATTGAGCTTCATATGTGGGTTCTTGATCCATTGTGGTTGGCAATTTCAATATACTGTTTCGTGAGCGCTGAAATTGTTCAATAATGCCGGGTAGTTTTGCAGATAATATCACTAACGGGATCGGAACAGATCTTATATTTCATTCCAAACCTCGAGAGACTTGCAAATTTTGCACGTCACTTCAATGCACTGCACTGTATGTAGTGCAAAAAGTCGACTGCTAGAAGTCGGGCGTCTTCGTTTTTGCATTGCATATGCGAGGCTAACAAGCTGGCGAATGAGCGCTAGATTCCACTTGGTGAGCACTTCGAGCGTAGGGCTGCGCAACCGCCGTATAGTATTTCCCGCATCTGTGATGAGGCAGTGCTCGCGAGACACGTTGCCACTTGTCAGCACGTGATTGGGAATGGGTGCCTTCCGATGTTGCTGGAAAAGGCAAAAGCACAGGATCAACCAATGGGGCCTCAAGACTGGAATATGTTGAGTCTCAAGCCCCAATCGTGTATCTCACTTTGGAGTCGCTTGCAGACACATATATGAGCCTTGGAAATATTCTCTTGCTTTGAAGCGGGGTATCTAAGCACATAGGTTCCTGAACGTGCTTCTTCAATCAGAAACACCATAGCCTGTTGATCCCATCTCATAAAGTCTAGACACCGCTCTCCCAACGGCGAAGCCCACATCCGTCTCCCCAGCACCACCAGTTGCTAATGAGGCTTCTCTCAGGCCTGTAGCAGACCATTCCGTCTCCCCATCGATGAATGTACTCATCATACTCGAGCTACTGCCTCCCTCTCCCTTCACGCTCATCTGTCGACCCAACTCCTCTTTCAGTTGTCCGCTGACACGTACCTTCTTCGGCACGATGTTCGAGAATACCTCGAATAGCGGTACGCTTGATAGACAGACGATCCGGGTCTTTGTCTCGTAAGCGAGATCTACGAGTGTGATGAACCGCCGCACGAAATCTAGTTCGTCTGATGCGAACTTCCGGAGACCTGTGAGATATAATACGTTTGTCGCTTTACATAGCGCATAATAGTCCGCTGACCCCAGGAAGTTCTGACACAAGTCCTCAAAAGTGCTGCTCACTACCAAACTTTTCGACTCAGATTCCGCAGCCATAACCTTTAGCTGCCTGCTCATCATGACAGGAATGACCTTTTCCTTCATTTCAACATCCCCAATCGCTTCCTTTAAATTCGCCTCAAAGAATTTCTCGTCAGTAAAAAACACATCCATCCTTCCCTCCCCACCCCCACTCATCCTATAATCCTCCCTCCCCTCCACCTCCCAAACCTCACAATACCTCCTCAGTTCCCCCACAAATGGCAAAAACAACTCCCTATTCAGCCCCCTCTCATACAAATCCTCGGGCGGCCTATTACTCGTACTAACCATCACCCCACCACTTTCCCAAATCGCTCCAAACAATCTCTTCAAAATCAACGCATCGGCAATATCCGTCACTTGGAACTCATCGAAACATAACACCTGGCTTTCAGCCCGGACGTCGCGTCCGACTTGAAGGAGAGGATCTCCGGAGAATGTTGGGGAAGATCGTGCCGTGTGGAGGCGAGAATGGATGTCCATCATGAATTCGTGGAAGTGGATGCGTCGGTGGGTTATGCATGACGGGAGGGTGGAGGCGAAGAGGTCAGCGAGGCGGGATTTGCCTGTTCCGACGGAGCCGTAGATGTAGAGTCCTTTTAAGGGAGGTTGAGAGTTGTATCTTGATATTGAGTTTGAGGTTGAGAGGTGGTGGTTGTAGAGGTCGGTTTGGAGGGTGTTTAGGCGGGTCACTAGGGCGAGTTGGCTGGGGTTTGGGGTTAGACGTTGCCGGGTGAGGAGGGTGGTGTAGGCTGTTTTGAGGCTGGGTTGGGACATTTGGGTGAGGGGGTGAGAGGTTCCGGGGGACTTCTCATGGTTTGCTTGTGGTTTGAGGCAGTGGGGAAGTGAGGGAGAAGTGTTGTCGTCGTCGATGATACAAGCGTCATCGCTTCGGAAGCGAATTCATGCCAAGCACTAAGCCTGTTACGGAAGCGAGTTTGTTGACACGCCCCTAAGTTTGACGTTGGGAAACTGCAGAAACTGTGCTTGAGAGTCCTCTTTTTTAAAGAGCAGTGCTTGAGTGAATGCTCAGGCTGTATCTTTCTCTCACATTGTTTTTGTGCTACGTCCTCGCGCTGAGTATCGGCTGTCACAGTGCTTTGTTGACGCAAATGTTCAGCTTGCACCATGGATATACTGGAGGCTCAAGTCCCACAACCACATCGTGTTTCAATGCGCCAAAAGAAAGATTGCTGGGATTTGATCGCATTACTAGAGACTCTGGATTATCGTATCATAGTAATCTTACAAGTACACGTTTTTTTTATACCGCATCTGCGTCCTCTGCAGTTTAAAGCTGACAGCTATTTTCACACATGAATCCACTGTCACGTCATGGACAACTACACTCTTCCAATAACTCACACCACCATTTCTGCTAGCCATCATACGCCCTTCTAACTTCCCCTAGGTGACCACAAAGAGTCTAGCCTGCCAAGAGCTGCTCCGAAGTACTCTGTGTTCATGTGACCTAGGTCATCCCTCTCACCAGCATAGTTCATGTTGTGGCCAACTGGGCGAAGACATGGATGATTGACCGAATAAGCGCGCTTCGGATCATCGATGAATGGGTCTCAATCTGACAGTACATATGCCAGCGTCTCGTATTTCTCGGGTTCGTTGTGCTCCAAATCATGTAACCGCTCTACGACTCCATCTTTGGCGTACAAACAGGCGTGCATGAATGGCTGTACTGTATTTTCCAAGAAGGCTATACTGTTTTTCCACGTCCTGTCTAGAGTAAGCCGTTTCCGAGAGACCAGCCTAACACAAACCGGAGGAAAAGCGTCTTCTTCATTCCTCGCAATGTCCTCAAGATCTGCCCTCTTGCTGGAGATATCCTTTTCAATTGGCGTAGTATCGGTAGAAACCAGGATAATACCTGCTTGTTCGTGCATATAAACCACACACGGAATTCACCAATCTGCTCATCGGCGCGTGATATCACGAAATCGTAATTTTCTTCTTCTCGGATGAGTGTAAGAGATTCGAGACTGGTAAGGCTATAGGGATCCACGGCGTTAGGATTATGATACTCAGTATTGAGATACTCGTCTATCTCTTCATCCACAATGATATGCTTGAGAGCCTCTCGCTCGTTGGGAAGAAGGGCCTGAAAGAATATACTGGATGGCTCCACGTCTTCAAGGCAAGGTGAGAAATTACCTACGCCAACGTACAGCTGATCGACTTCCATATCAAAGTATACGATGGCCGGAGACGAGACAGTGGCGAAGCAGAGCCTGTAGTAGCGTAGAGCGACTAATCAAGACTCCTGGGAAACCTGTAATGCGGCAGGCAGTGGGGGTCAAGAGCAGCAGAGCCCCGAGTCGGCGTTGTAGATTATCTCTACGATCCGTCAAGTAGGGAGACTGTAGCGCCAGACCATAAGTCGCGGCTCAGGGGGCAACTTTCGGAAGATGGTAAAGTCGCGGTTCTCGTCATCAATCTTGTTGTGGTAGGTGTCTTCTACCATTCTCCTGATATGGTAAGGAATTGACAAGAGGTGAGGTGTGCGCCTGTCTTTGTGGTGGATATGTACATATCGTCGCTCCCCGGTGTATCTGGCCAGTCAGGCTCGAAGACTGGTATTGGGTTATGGTTTGGTGCCTTTCCTGCTAGCACAGGTTTGATGGAAGCGGCCATGGTGTTGTATGGGCTCCTTTTTGCTGTTGGTCTGTAAGCCTTTAATAAACGAGAAGTCATGGAAGCTGAATGGTGGAATGGCGTCCAGGCATTGGATTAGGTAGATCAGAGGACAAGTGCTGATGCGGATCTGAGCAATGAGATGTGACAGTATGGGCTCGTGGCGTGACAAGTACCGAGTCGCTTGGACGCGTTGAACTTCGTATGCTTCGTTGTGAGGCTTGAGTTTCGTCAAGTGGAAGGGGTAATGAGAGGCGACTGAAGCTCCAATAGTCGTGCGATGGTAGAGATGACGAATCGAAAGGTGGCTATAAGGAAGTTCCGGTGATAGTAGAAGGATACGGAAGCTCCGCTGGCCGTTGACGTTTGGCCGCGTTCGTGTTGACGGCAGAAACAACACGCGAAGCTCGCGATCCCAAACCAGCCAGTCAAACCACATGGCACGCAAAGTCCTGACGCCTTCATCTAGCCAAATAGGCAGATTTTTTCCAAGCAGCGTACGAAGTTAGAATGATAGACCGTGATCATTAACTTGCATCCCAAACTTGGACTGACTAAGAACGCTCGCCAGTTGGAGAAGTGGTAGTATCACTCCAGCCGCTACGCCAATACGAATCGAATCGGACAATGGTTTCGCCCTTGGGCTCAGCCACCCAGTCTTCAGTTATCGGAACTGAAGGCGGGCCTGGGTTTTGCCGTTTTTGCCAATTCTTGAGGATTTGTTTTGTTTTTGTAACTTTTTCTAGTTGTTTCAGGGAAATGTTGGGTTAAGCGAGGAACACCACTTCAGCGATCGAGTGCGAGTGCAAAGTACACAGCAATTGACTTCTCCCACGGTAAAGGTATAGACAGATACTGTCGCAGGACGAGGGACATCGTAGTAGAATTAGAAGGTCCCCTCGTGCAAGGGAGGAAGATGGAGCCCTGTGTTATAGCATAAGCAAAGCATGATAATTTTTAAATTCATCTAGGCATATGCTGCTTCTGACAGCACTGTTTTAATTGGAAATATAGGGCCGTAGCGATTATGTAGCACAATGTTGCCGCAGGACCAAAAATTCAAAATGGAATCGCAGAACGGACAGATATTCCAAAGCGCGTTACTAAATCGACAAGCTTAGAAGAAATAGCAACAAAATCAAGGAACAATCGCAGATACTAGCAAACAGGACCTAGCTTTTCATTCTGAAGCACAGACCCTGCTTGATTGTATGTCGTCTGCTTCTGCACATCGGTCAGTAGCGTCGACTGACTCCAAGAAGTTAACTTTTTGTGTGCTATGCCGCCATGGTATTCCTGCCAATAACTCCTAACTCCAGTTGCTATGCTTTGCATACAATTCCAGCCCGTAGATGCTCTATCAGAATGGCTTGGCAACCTTCCTGCTCTCACTAGCACCAGTCTCGGGATCCTTGTACTCCTTCCAGCTGACCGGATACATCGCATTGCCAGCCTCACTGGTAGCCATGATAACACCCAAGTTATTCGTCGCAGTCGAGAGATAGTAATTCGATTGATCGCCCAAGGAGATCTGAAACCAGGTCAGCTCGTATGCACACTATCCAAAAGAAGCAACATACCACTACCGCCCTGACAATGTCTCCCGGTCTGAAGCTCTCAAAGATCTTAACCTTATCCTTCTCCGTAGCTCTAACATCTTGCACACGAATTACTCCCTGCCACTCTCCATCTAGTACCGTCTCTCCGACAACCAATATGGCAACCGTAGCTTGTCTCGGCGCAATCCTCGTCACTCGACACAGCACCGTACTGTTGACCTCTGGCAAGATCTCTGCCTTTCCCTTCTTTCCCTCTTCTACAGCGCTCGCAGATATATTCCTCTCAATTGAAAGCGTCGGGAGAGCTACAGGCGCCGCAGGGGTAATCTTTGTCAGACGTTTCTGAGGACCTGTGGGCTTTGGAGGGGTAGTCTTCGAGATGGGACCAAGGATCGAGGCGTACAGATTGGAATTGTGGACGTGTATGCCTGGACCTGGCAGATATTCGCTCGTAGAACCTATTAGCTGGCCAGGCACGGCGATGGACATTGTTTGGGCCATTGTGGGTGTGTAGTTCGGTATTCTCTGCGGGCGTGTTGACTTGAGGTTAGAAAATACATTTTCGGCAGGTCAGCCGAGTGGGGCTGTCAGCCACAGGAAGCAAGCCCGCTCGATGCAATGCTTCCGACGACCCCATCCCAGCCTATGTGCCCAGCCAAATCTGGTAACTCCAACCCCTCACTGGACCGAACAACTGGAGCCCCTTCATGCTCACTCGCTCCATCTGTTCGCCCGAATCCAATGCAGTCCAGTCCTCCCCGGCCCATGTCGTTGGACGAGCCCGTTGAACCCAATTGAAAGCTGTACCCCGCGAGTGCCCCGCTCTCGAGGAGCACCTGTGCAGGCCACAAGAAGAGGGGAGGTGAGGTCCGGAGCTATGGGCTGACTACTATAAGTTGCACGTCTTGTGCCATCGCAAGCACCAGCTTGCAACTCATTCTCGTATCTACGGCATCAACAGAGATCGAGCTTCTGTCCCTACTCTAATTGCCCCTCCTATCGCAATCATGTCTGCCAAGCACTTCATCAACGATCCCACCCACCTAGTGGACACAGCTCTCCATGCTCTCACAATCACAAACCCCTCTGTTGCCCTCGATGCCGAAAATAAGATTATATACCGACGGCCCGGCCATGCTCCTCAAGTATCTATAATTTCAGGTGGAGGCAGTGGCCATGAACCCAGTTTCGGAGGCTTTGTTGGAGAGGGATTGTTATCTGCTGGTGTTGCAGGCACGATCTTTGCCTCGCCCAGTGCGGAGCAGATCCGGAAAGCTATCATGTCAAGAGTGGATGGAGAGAAGGGAATCTTGGTCACGGTCATGAACTATACGGGAGATGTCCTGAACTTTGGCATGGGAGTTGAGAAGGCTAAAGCAGCGGGCTTGAACGTCAAGATGTTGGTTGTGGGTGACGATGTTGGCGTTGGAAAAGCTGCTGCTGGGAAGGTTGGCAGACGAGGTATTGCTGGTACGGTTCTTGTTCATAAGATTTCTGGTGCTTTGGCTGCGACAGGTGCTAGTCTCGAGGATGTCTACAAAGTTGCGAAGTTGACTTCGGACAATCTCGTCAGTGTTGGAGCTAGCTTGGACCATGTTCATGTTCCAGGAAGAGCAGCTCCTGATCCAAATTCGAAGGAGAATTTAGCTGCTGAAGAGGTCGAAATTGGAATGGGTATCCACAATGAAGCTGGAAGTGAGAGAGCTAAAGTTGATCTCCCTGAATTGGTTAAGAGGATGTTGGCTCAGATGCTGGACTCCAAAGACAAGGACCGAGCATTTCTCAATGTCAACTCGAATGAGATCGTCCTATTGGTCAACAATCTCGGAAGTGTCAGTGTCCTCGAGCTGGGAGGCATCACTGCTGAAGTTGTGGGTCAATTGGAGAAGTCTTACAATATCAAGCCTGTTCGTATCCTCGCTGGAACTTACATGACGAGTTTGAACGGTCTTGGATTCAGTATCTCTATCCTGAATGTTGTCAATACCGATATCGGCGGACCAAGCATGCTTCAGTTGCTCGATGCACCTTGCGAAGCTGCCGGCTGGACAGCGCCCATCCGGAAGGAGACTTGGGAAGCGAAGTCGACTCAGACGAGAGAAGGAAAAGACGCCGAAGCGGAAGAGCTCAAGCCCAGTGGACTGAAGCTTGATCCGGAGGTCACGAAGACTACTCTCACTAATGGTCTACAGCGGCTCATTGCTGCTGAGCCTGATGTCACAAAATACGATACCGTCGTTGGAGACGGCGATTGTGGTATTGGATTGAAGCGTGGTGCAGAAGGTAAACATTTCCTAGATCCTCCTTAAATTTCTGACAGAAAGAATGATATACTAACATCCACCAGCTGTCCTCAAGCTGATCTCATCTACCAAACTCTCGGGCGATCCCGTGCTAGACCTCTCCAAGATCGTCCAAGTTGTCGAAACAAACATGGACGGCACATCAGGCGCCCTCTACGCCATCTTCCTCAACTCTCTCGTCCACGCCCTTAGACAACAAGGCTCCGGCGCCGCAAACGAGAAAGTCTGGGCCGCAGCCCTCCAAGACGCCTCCAGATCTCTTGGAACGTATACACCCGCTCAGCCTGGCGACAGGACTCTTGTCGATGCGCTGCACCCATTCATCGAGACGCTTGTTTCGTCCGGAGATTTAAAGAAGGCGGCTGAGGCGTCGAGGAAGGGCGCAGAGGGCACGAAGGGTATGAAGGCTAGTCTTGGAAGGACGGTCTATATTGGAGGTACGGGCTTTGAGCAGGTACCGGATCCGGGTGCTTGGGGCTTGAGTGAGTTCTTCCTTGGGCTTGCGGGGGTTAAGGGTGGTGAAGATGGATACGAGATGGTTTGAGTGGGCCCCAAGGGCCTGGAGGGTTTGTGTAATGGAAGTAATTTCAGACTTTAATGGCAGCTGCATGCGTACAATATATCCTATTTGCAGCTTGTCCTGAGATATTCAACTCGGAATTGTGATAATGGCTGTCAATATCCTCAGGCACTTTTGACTTCGAAAGCTGGTAGTATGGAATAGCTGGATGATGTCTAATGGCTTCTTCATTTGTGAAAATTCCATCTCTAGGTAAGCACGATTATCACGCTGAGCATTGATTCTCTCATGATGGCCCCACCCATTTCGTACCATCAACCATCCAAGCAAAAGATTCAAAGCAGCCCGATCCATTCCTATCGGCATATGCAGCCACTTTTCGACGCCATGTGTGTAAGATTCAAATCTCCAGAGAACACCGCCATTTGATGCTGGCCGGCTTGCTTGCCTGCCTGTTTGCATTCCTGCCCCTGCTTGGCCCATCCATAAATGCACCCGTCCAGCCGCCAATCCATCTAGCCGTAAAGAAGTGAAATAGTGAAGAGCGCTCAACTGAGTAGGACGAGGATGACGGAGTCGCCTCTCAGGAACCTGTAGAATCGACATGTCAGCAAATAGTTCTCCTCACATGCTCTTAGCTTCTCTCCAGGCTCAACAGCACTTCAGCAGCTCATCAACCCTCCAAGCCTCAGCCATTCTCCGCTCTTCTCCCTCCACGTCCTCGTCACTAGCCAGGCTTAATCCTACACCCTCTAACCAAGTCCCAATACACAGAGCCATAACCAGAACAGAAAAGTAACCACACTCACATCTTACTAATAAACCTATCCTTATTAACCGGTCTCCCCTTCTTCCCACTGCTGTTCCGCGGCGTCTCCGTCCACATCTCCTTCACGTTCTCCAGCACCATATTGCAATGCCTATCGAACGCCTTGACGCGCGCCAGCAGCTTGCGGTTGTTGCGGCATGAGATCAGGACTTGGGTGTGCGAGCGCACGGCAGTTTGGAGGATTGAGAGGGGGCCGGAGGTGAACTCGTGTTCTTCGAGTTGCGCGATTTCGAACTCGCTGTTAGGAGAGTGTTAGTAGATGGTTGTAGGTAGAGGTATGGGGGTGAGGAGTGCGGTTGATGTATGCGCGGAGGGGAGGGGGTGAGAACGTACGTGAGTTCTTGACGCGGCTTGGCGAGGAGTTCTCTGGTTGCGTATTAGCTTGTATATCTTGACGACAGATTCCTGGGACTAACTGAATCTTTGCGTCCGCCATGTCGTGTGGATTTGTTGGGGTGTAAACGGTTTGGAATCTTGCGCTGCCTCGCGATTCTGCTGTCGTTGGAAGCTCGAAATTCACGATTGCGCTTGTGTGTATTGGGCTTAGCGCGGGAACTTTAATTTTGGTGGAGGCAGGTGCAAAGCCGAGCAGGAAAAGTAAACCCGAGGTCGAATTGATCGCTGCATGTAGCTTGTACCCGACTACTCCGCATTCCTTTAGTTTGTACACTACCTCTATTGCGTCTTTATCTTTTCCTGGGGTTTTGAGCTTTCACTTGTTTCTTTTTCTTGATGTTTGCGAGGTCTTTGACAAGAGGAGCTGGGACGGCGGCGTGCTGTAGCTCGAAACGGATCATTATGCCTCTGCGAGCGAAGATTACGAATCCTGCCATTGCGGGAAGAGCACAGGTGAGGATGCGATGAGGGATTATTTGGTTTACGTGTTAATGAGTAGCAGATGTCGACATCCTCGTCGCGGCAAGATCAGTCGAAAACAGAAGCTACACAAGTCATCAAGGAATTGCCAGGGGACGAGCCGGAGGATGTTCTCTTCGACACCCTGTTCGGCGTGAGGACAATTGAGCTCAACCGGCCGAAGGCTCTGCACTCTCTCAATGGATCGATGATTAGGAAGATTGTGCCTAGGCTGCAGGAATGGGCGAAGTCGGATATGGCGAATGTGGTTGTCATTAAAGGATCTGGTCCGAAAGCTTTCTGTGCTGGCGGAGATGTGAAGCATCTTGCAGAGGACAACACGAAAGGGGAAGAGGGACAGCAAAGGTCCACAGATTACTTTGCTCTGGAATACAAGCTGGATCACCTTATTGCGACATATTCGAAGCCGTATGTGGCATTTATGGATGGTATTACGATGGGTGGAGGAGTTGGATTGAGCATACACGCCCCGTTCCGGATAGCGACCGAGAGGACGGTTTTCGCCATGCCAGAGACAACAATTGGATTCTTCCCAGATGTTGGAGCCTCGTTCTTTTTGCCCCGCATGCCAGGAGGTGTCGGTACATATCTTGCTCTTACGAGTGAGAGGTTGAAGGGTGTTAATGCCTTCTATGCTGGAGTTGCGACACACTACATTCACTCGACATCTCTGCCTGCACTGGAACGACGGTTGGCTGAACTCCGATTCAAGGACTACGAGGGACTCCAAGAACGACTTGCACTAATCGATTCAACCATCGAGGAGTTCTGCACCGGTCTTCCACACGACGAGCCAATGCTCATCCAAGGAAAGCTGAGAAATGCCATCGATCGAGTTTTCACCAAGACTAGTGTTCCTGATGTCATTGCTGCGCTTGAGGCCGAGCAAGAAGGAGAGCTGAAGGAGTGGGCTGAAAAGACCCTCGCCACCATTCACCAGCGGTCGCCTACCAGTGTATATGTCACACTCCGACAAATGCAGCTCGGTCGCAAATGGTCCATCAGCGAAACCTTCCTCCGGGAACACCAAATGGCAGGGAAGTTCATGCGCCACCCAGATTTCACTGAGGGTGTGAGTGCTCTGCTCATCCGAAAGGACGGCAAGCCAGTGTGGCAGCCTGCTTCGCTTGAGGATGTGAAGCCTGAGGACAACATCGCGGATCCATTTTTCCAGGTCGAGGGTGCAGAGCGGATGAGCTTGTTGAATGATCGCGACTACAGGGAATACCCGAACCGAGCGCTAGGACTGCCTCAGGATGCTGAGGTGGAAGAGCTTGTGAAGAAGACACCGGCTTCAAGGAAAGCTATCATCAATCAATTCGTCAAGTCGAGGAAGGGCAAACAGGGTGTGAAGGAAGTCGTCGAAGAAGTATTGGCGAGAAAGACAAAAGTCGATACGAACAATAAGGCTGTATGGCTCGCTAATGGTGAAGAGGCTTGAAATGGATGTTTGGGAAATGTGGCGAAAAGTGGGAGGGTTGTATGATATCAGTGTGTGGGATGTAAGGGATACCGGATGATGCGGCAACTGTTGATAGATGACGGTCGCAAACAAAATAATCGGACATGTTGAGACGAGACACTGTATAGAGTCATGTGATTTCAAAGGAGTGTCTGGCAGCCTGATGTGTGGGTTGAGTCATTAAATGAGCGCGGTAAATCCGAGAACTTCTTCTGGTAAAAGTATAAAAGGGAGCCTTACCCCGCTCGTAAACTGGATGAACTTTTCTGACTTGGTGTGTTGTCTGTCCGATTTTTGAGATATCCTTTTGGCAGCCTGATCCTAAACTTCTTGAAGCCTGAGGCCAATACTTTCGTCAAGTTCCGCGCCAAGAGTTGTACTAGTGTTGAAGCTCGACCCGCGTCGATTATTGGCTCTTTGCAAAGCTTCAATCAACAGAACCATTCAACATCACGACAACACCTCAGTACACTTCTACAATTCCTACTCACTTCATCTTTTACAGCCGAACAGAATTCGTGGTGATACTTATAGTTTCACTCTCGGAATCGGACTTCATTAATTTTCACTGTCGATTTTAGCGCATCATTCCACGCGTAGAAACCTCGCGAATTTGACGCGAGTATGGTAGCCACCGCAATTATTGTTCCTTGATCCGAGATACTTCGACCACTTCATACCTGCTCCATGCATCTTCGATTTTGACAATCATAATCCTGGAACTGTTCGACCTCAGAAAGCCTCCAGCTTAGGCATTGCGAGGACCCTGCCTTCGCAATGTCTACACCGACTGGGCAACAGCCGGGCTTTGCTCCATGGCAACCTTCGCAGGCCCAGACACCTCCAGTGGCCCAAAACAATGCGGAGAATGAAGATGGAGTCTGCATCAGACCCATGAGACGTGAGTGTGGTATTTCGGAAACACGGGAGGGGTAAAATACTAATCGTGTCTTCGCCGTACAGTCAAAGTCCTCTACACCTTCGACGACCAGAACAAGACCAATTGCTTGGCTCGATGGCCCCACGTCCTCCAGATACAAACCGTTGCCATGGACGAGACGACATCGATAGGAGTCATTGAGTTGAAGACATGTATAGACGCCATTGTGCAGTGCAGCCCTGAGCTCGTGGCCAGGTTGGGCCAGGATTACACCGTCTATGCTTACGACTACTCTGAATACGACAACCCGCTTGTCGGACAAGGAATGCTATCAAGAGCACTCTCCACAGCTTCCCCAACACCTGATGCCCCTGCGAATCAATCGAGGCAACTTATTACGGGAAGAGTCTGCAAGAATATTCTGGGCATTTTCACGAATGGTGTGAAGGAGACTCTGGAGGTCAAGTTGAGACTGGTGCCCGTTCCTACGATGCTACAGGGGGAATATGTCAATACGATGGAGAAGTACAGAGAGATGAGCAAGGGCATGCCGACTGGTTTTGACACCAACGAGTGGAATTCCTTCATGCAGTCGAATCCTGGCCTTGGACAAGTGGCGCAGAAACTCTCCCCGGCGCCGACCATAAACAACAATCTTCGTGATGGAATGAGTATGGAGGTTATGAACCAGTTACTCAGTCCGCATCTCCAGCAGCCACCTATGCAGGATCCATTCAATCAGCCAAGCCAGATGAACCAGACCTCCTTCAATAACCAAGCACCTTCCCAGCCGAACGCCACGACCATGAATGCAGAGAATTCTGGAAATGAAAGCAGGGGTACGACGACAGCAGCAGAAAAGGCAAAGAAGACCTCGCGACCTTCTTCACGAGTATCTGTCAAGAGGCCTAGAGCGAGGAAGTCCAAGGCAACTGCCGCTTCAGCTGGAGGCAACACTTCTGGATATGAGGAGGGGACCGATGGGGATGATGGACCAATTACCAAGAAGCGTGCTAAGGTAACGAAGACTGATTGGAACGGCAATGCAACCTTGGGCATGACGCCAGATTCTCTTCGAGTGGCTGCTGGAACTTCAGGATCGCTGCGGCTCTTCCGACCTATCGCTGCTTACCCAGGGGGAGGCGGCCCTGATTCTAGCCATCTCCAGGATGGCCCTAGAGCACCGACACCAGTTCCTCATCTACCGAACCAACACGTACCCCGAGATCAAGCTCCCCAAAGTTCTCTGCGACGTGACTCTTTCACAGAACTACCCCAACTGCCTCCTCCGCAACACGTGTCTCCCTCCCCGTCAGTACAGAAGCCAGAGGACCAAGTCAGAACCTCCATCGAATCGGCGCAGCCTTCTCCCGAACGGAACTTCAGCCCTGCCGATACGCCACCTGACATTGGGTCATCGCCTCCAGTTATGAGAACTAGACCGCCGTCTGTCATTCGCTCAAGTCCGCCGTGTCCATCCAGCCCTGTATTGCCGCAGATGCCTAGAACAGACTCGGGCTTTATGAGTGGATCACTGGAGGAGCTCTTTGGTGAAGACGATGATCTAGTGGGGCTAAACAATGTAGAAGGCGTTGTTACTTCACATCAACAAAATGGGAACCGACCAGCTGCTGGACAAGCCCAATCTCCCCCTGACCAGGGAAGCGATTGGGATTTCATCATGCAAATCCCGGGTCCACCAGAATTGCTGCCTAGCAGAATGCCCATTATAGAGTTGCCAACACAGGTAGAGGCTAGAGCTAGAGCAGCGATCAACCGAGCTGGAAGTGTAATGTCTGAAGATGGACAGGTCCTCCCTCCGTTGAAGAAAAGTAAACGACCTCCACTTCGACGGACCATGAGCCAGTCGGACATCAAACCCACACAATTTCAGCCCCAGAAGTCTTCACTTGGTCCCAAATCTCCTCAGATTATTCCTCCTCAACCTGAAGAGCAGTCTCAACAGCATTCCCAATCTCAGCCTCCGCCTGAGACTCGACAGCCCAGCCATAGCAGACAGCCAAGTCAAAATAGAACTTCACAGCCTCCGGGTAATGCTCCAAGCTCAGCTTCGAATGCCGTTCCACCAAGTGTGCCAGCTGGTATTCCTACACCCACCTCTTCGTTCTCCCAGCTAGCTGTTCAGGCTCCTTCACCTGTTCCTACGCAAGAGCCAGCAACTACTCCCGCGCCTGCCGCCCCGGCTCCTCAATCGAGACCAGCTTCTAGGTCTGGTATGAAAGCACGAACAGCTTCTATGGGCTCTCTCACTCTTCCGCAAGTTCCGGCCAGTGATCCGGTTCTCCCTCCTTCCAGTTTGCAGCGATCTCAAACATGGTCAGAGACACCACATCCAGCTTCTGAGGCTCCTATGCCACCCATGTATATGCAAGGACAAATGCAGATGCCGCAACAGATGCCTGGAATAAACTATAATCGGCCTCCTCCACCTTATAGTCGAACGCTGACTGCGAAGAAAGCTTCAATTAAGCAGAAGCTTGAACTCGCAATTGCAAATGGCGAGATGCCTCCTTTCTGTGCAAACTGTGGCGCGATTGATACTCCAACTTGGCGCAAAGCTTGGTCTCAGGATTTGCCAGGCGTACCAGGCTATTACGAGTACTCTGACGATCCAGGTGCTGTCACTACGATCATCGTCTTGACTCGTGATGCCGATGGAAAGCCTACTTCTCATAAAATCATCAAGAAGTTTCTTGGTCCTAAAGAGGACCAAAGAGACTATGATGAGTTTCTCTTGTGCAATCGTAAGTTTTGTCGAATATGATATAAGTCATAGTGCTAATCAATGCAGCTTGTGGTATTTGGATGTCTAAATACAAGACTCAACGTCCTGAGGACAAATGGGATAACAACGGACCACAAGAGAGACCTCGAGGAGAGAAGAAGCGAACGACGCAGCGCCTGGCTAAGCCTAGAAAGCCAGCGGGATCAAATCCTATGCCGCCGACTTCCGAGGCTTACTTTCCGCAATCAGATGCGAATTTCCCAGCTTCTGAGGCGAACTTTCCAATGTCCGAAGCTAACTTTGCAATGTCCGAAGCACCAGCTCCGCCAGAGGGCGTCTCCCCAGGCGACACGTCTGGAATGCAGCAAGAATCCATATCCGCCGAGCAATCTCAGCGACAGCGATCCACCAGTGCTCAGCCCAAGAAGCGGTTGAATGCCATGACATCCGATGCCGCTTCTGCAGCTTTGAGACGTGCTATTCAGTCCAGTCCTGCCAGATGGGCTGGGACCCAGCATAGCCCGATTGAGCTTGAGGAGCAAGAAGATATGGGCTCAACTCGACGACTACTATTCCCATCACCTAGAAAAGACGCCTCGCCCAAGGTGCTTGGAGAAGTCGTCACCAATGTCGTGCAGATTGGCACCGAATTCCGTTCACCAAAGGAGAGCATGGTCGAAATTGAAGGCCAGAACAAGGAGAATTATCCGCCTGCGATTGAGGAGGATGACGTGGATGCAGAGTTCTTGCAGCTTTTCGAGGCGGAAATTTCGAAAAGTGGGATGCAACGGCCATCCACGCCAACCCAGAAATCACCGACCCAAAATCCTTTCAAGACACCCACTCGTCCAACCCCAAGCCATCGACCTATCACTCGGAGTGTGACGAGATCAGCTCGATCGGCTAGATCAAATAGATCAGCAAAGTCTCCGAGCCAACTTCTTACATTCGCACAAACTCCTTCACGGACTCCCGGATCAATTGCTCGACGTCTGTTGTCGCCACGACAAAATTATGGCGTCTTCGAGTCGCCTTTCACTGCTACGTTGAACCAGATGATGTCTGAGGCCAACAACCAAACCTCGCCCATTCGAGGCAGCGACGGTATGGAGCTTGACTTCGGCGGTCTACCCGAGCTACCCCAGCTTGGAAATGGGCACATTCATGGTGATCTAAACTTCAGCTTGGAAGACTTCTTCTCCACTGATGTCCCAATGCCTTCTTCCCCACCTAGATTAGGCAACTATCAGATTTACGAAGATCCGATCACGACCATGCAGAATATGAACAATCTTGACTGGAGCGATTTCGGTAAATTTGCTTCCGAGAAAGTCGCTACAGATGAGGAAGTCAAGATCAAGGACGAGCCAGGAAAGTCTCCCACGAAGCTACTAGCGAAGGAAACAGAGGTTGCGGAAAAGCCGGCGGAGGCTGAGTGATTATGTATCACGAGTCCTAGAGCATTCCTGTTGTCCTGCTCATTTTCCTTTCGTTTCGACTCTTTGTGTTTGTTTGCACAGCGTGGTGTTCAGGGTATGGATGTCTGGATACAGAGACATGGTTCATTGCATTGGTATATGGAGTCTTGTTCAGCATTTTGGGGGCATGCATTTCGAGCTGGGGTCGAGAGTGGCTACAAGGCTAGAAAGCTAGAGGCGAGAGCTGTGGATATGTATCGCAAACGAGACTACAGAATCATGATACCGTGAATATAATGTTTGAGTATCAATCTTCACTGGCATGATCGATGAGTGACAGAAAATTTCTTCTTTAGGTGATGCTCGTGTTTTGTGACTGCACGACCTACTAATTGCTGAGCTCTTTCACGAGGCAACTTCTTGACAAGGCAGTCCCCACGGAACCGCTTTGATAGTTCATCGTTACCCGTTCCGTCCCACCTCCAAATTGTCATCGACATCATCAATACATTCATGCAACCGTAAAATCTCGTTCCATGCCATTCCTCGTCTCCGTGAACCCCTAGCAATTCCCCAGCGCCATACGTGAAAACTGTGCTCGACATTCTCCCCACCGTGCCCAAGCCCTTATGTCGAGTAAAATATCTCTTTATACCGGTGCGTGGCCTCGACTACGGCTTTGTAGACTTCGAAATCAACTAGAGAACGTAGAGCATATCAGCACCAGTATCCCAAGTACACCAAGCATCTGGTCTACTTCTCCACCATCATTGTATCTCCAAATCCCACTCTCTAAATCCAGCGCAAGAGCTACAAGCCCAGAAGGCGCAAGAGAAGGACGAAGATCAGGCACGGAGAAACTCACACTCCCTTCCCATATCAACAGCCATCAACACCTTAACACTCAAATCCTGGTTCACCTTCCCAACAATCTCCACCGCATGGCCAACCGTCATATGCGCATCGCGGTTCAGGTGTGCGGTCACAGGGCCGTCGCTGTCGATCGTGGCTTGCTCGCCGCGCAGCTGCGTTACTTTGCCGGTGATGCGGATGGTGCGGTTGGTGAAGGAGTCGAGGTAGTTGGAGGTTATGCGCGGGGTGGAGATGGGTTCTGCCATTTTTGTGTTTGATTTTTCGAGGGATTGTATTTGCGAGGAGGAAAGGCGTGGCCAAGATTCGACAGAGGTTGGATGGGGGTTTGTGGTGAGTTTGTGGTGAGTTTGTGGTGGGGTTATTTAGGGTGTACTGTTGGAGGGTCGAAGTTGTTTGAGAACCGCGAGGAACACGAAACTGTCGCATGGGCGCGTGGGCACGTGAGCCGGTGGGCACCTGCCTACACTTGCGTGCAAATCGGAGAAGTACGTACGCTAAAATCTGCAAAGATGCTATTGTTCCCAAACTATGAAGAAGCTAGTTTGCCTACCGTTTTACTATCTATCCGAATAAGTAATAAGTATTTGACCGGCCTTTGTGAATATCCAATTCCACGTACCTTTCCGCTTCAATTTAAGCTCGGCTGCTAGACCCACTTTATTTTTGATATCAGAAAATTCCCGTCCAGGGTCACAACTTCAAATGAGCGTAAGATATTCTACAGACCAAAGCATCTCCCATCACACTTTCATATACATTCAAGACACGCCTCGATTCCAGCAGGTATGTACATCCAATTTGTCGTCTCATAACTGAAGATGAAAATATCATTTCTCAATCTACATGCGTATCTCTATTAAATGCTCTCTAAATGCCTTGCAACTTAGCCACATAAGCAATTCAGCTGACAATCAATCCAGAATTCAGTACACAATTTCTCCTCTAAAAATGAAGTCCCAAGAAGCCGCTTTCCGTGATGCTCGCAAGCCGCAGCCAAAGCCAAAAATCCAACAGCCAGTTGTCAAAGCAGCACCCAACAAGATCGCCAAGAACGCAGCACGAAATGAGCGCAGAAAGGCAGCTAGGAAGGTGAAGAGCATGCTGAAGGAGAGCGGTGCTGCTGTCAACAGCAAGAAATCAGTGCCGGCTAAGGCAGAGGCCGCGTCAGGTGATGAGAGTGAGGATGGAGGCGTCAAGTTGGATGAGGAGATGGAGTGAAGAGGGAAGTCGGAGGCGAACGGAGCATTTTGTGAGTGAGGCTGTTCCGCTTGGTAGTTTTGAAGTTGCTGATTGGCTCCAGGTCGCTCATTGATGTTCTTCTTTTTTATTCCTTGTCAAATGACATGATTTGAGGCTCCGTCATGGCCTCTGCGCTGTACATATCAGGGCATAGCGAGGCGTTTGGATGGGGTGGGAACGGAAAAGTTCTAGATTCTATTTTGCTAAATTTGCTGTCGATCCATTCAGGCTTGTCTCCTTCTCATCGTGCAGATTATCTATGCTCTGCTCTTTCGATTCTTGCGCATCCTCTGAATATTGCCCCAAATATTATTTCCGCGTTTCAATTGTATTACTGAGCTTGAGATTTACAGAGACAGATCAGAGAGAGATCAGAGAGTGGACTGGACCGACATTCGAGGTTGAGGTCGCCGCAAACCAATAAGCGGGATGGAAAACTTGCAAACGGATTCCTAGCCCTCCATTGGTCAACAACACAATGCCTCACCCTCCTCAATCCAGCACCCCGCATCTCTCGCTCCCACAATTGGACAATGCCATTGTTACATTGCATGTAAGGCGGATACATGTCAAGTACTCTCAGACCACTGGAGTCTACATTGAATGCAGCATCCCTAAGGTGTGGGATGAACACTTGTCGTTGATTCGATTGATAAGGATGGAGAGTCTGCTCGGTGTCTGATGGGAGGCTGCAGAATCAATGTTGGAACAGTCGATCTTGAATTGGTGTGGGGGAGGTGCAGATATTCCTTGTGAGGAGGAGGCCTCGTTGTAGGTCAGCGGGTTTCGAGGTTCTGATGATGCTGCGAGCCGTGAGCGGAACCTGTATGGTCTGGAAGGAGATGGAGACATGCAGAACCATGAGAAGAAGCCGAGTACGTTTGATGATATAGGGCGACGACCCAGGGCCAAAGATGATGCCACGCATGTTACTATCTCTCAACATTCGAGGATTCTTTCATGGGTGATCTCTCACTGCTGAGGAAGAGGCTTCATCGAATTGGGATCTTAGAGTCTAAATTTGGGTCGCTCGCACAGAAGTTGAAGAGAACGGGAGCATTTGGGTCTGGAAGCCTCTTGCCAGTAGGTTTCTCAGAGCATACAACAATAGAATCGATCCACTGACATGCTATTGTGATAGAGGTCTGAATTTATCATGTCGAATCACGAGAACAAGCAGTTTCGATTCAAGGACAACGACGGTGAAAGCACGAATGGAAGTGACCACGGACCTTCCGACCGCAACAGGAATGGAAAGAAGGAAAAGAAGGGAAAGGGCAAGGAGCCTCATTACCAGCATCCGCCGGAAGGGACGATTCAGAATGGCTTGAACCATGAACTTCCCATGACTGACATGATTCGTGCTGTCGATCTCGCCCGCCGCTACATGGCCGTAGTCGACGACATGTACGATCAACTTTCGCATGATATACAGGACGCTGTTCGGAATCGAGAGAAAGTCGTCAAGCTGGAAGTTGAGGGTCGTCTTAAAAAGGAACAGATCGAAGCGCACCAGGATACCATCGATCGAATACTCGAGAGAAGCGGGAAGAAAGACGAGAACTTGGAGCAGAAGAAAAAAGAAATTGCGAAAGCCGAGGAAGAACTGGAGAGGAGGAGAGCTGAAGTCAACAACCTGAAGGCACGCGAAGAAAAGAAGGCCAAGGACGCTGAATTGGAGAGAATTCGTGTGCATGACGCCCAATTGAAGAAGCGAAGTGAATCATTGGAAAGCGAGTTCAAAGAGCGCAAGGACAAGCTTGAGAAGGAGCTCAAGAAGAAAATGACAGATCTGGAAGCCGAGAACAAGCGTCTCTCGAGTCAATTGAAGGAATCAAATGGCAAGATTGTCTCCTATAAAGCAACAATTGCGTCCCAGAAAGAAGACCTTGAGGAGAAGGAGCAGCTCAAGAGAATCTTCAAAGAAGAAGCTACCAAGGCTCACAATGAATTGAAGAATATGCATGACGATTTCGGACTGGTCAGCAATACACCGGAATTCTTGTAAGCCCGCCTTTCCTTTCCGGTGCGTAATATGTAACGCAAAATAACCATGAACAGCCAGAAGGGATTTGGCGAGATCGCCGGTCAAGTCCATGCAATCTCAACAAAGTTTTGTGGTACATTGGACCCGAAGGTATGCTCTAAGCCATTAATTCCCTTCTCCTAGCTGATTGTCGTATCATCAGGACTGGACATCAATTCATGAGAAGCTCAAGAGCCTGGATCTGTGCTCTGCCTCGATCCCGATTTCTGACAGCGAAGATTCAAAGTTGCTTCGGATGGCACACACCAGGCGCATAATCTCGTACCATCTCAGCACTCTCGTTCTCAAGCCCTTTTCATCAGACACCACGTTCCAATACGAGCGACGACATGCCGTCAATCTGCTTGACCAAGCTACTCGCGGTCTCGAGAGGTCTAGTAGTGATAGACGGGCAGCTGTGATTTTCAAATCCCTCGCAATTCGTGGTCTTCGCACATCAAGTCAGCTTCAGACGGCGTCACCGCCTACTTCTACACGCGCAAATGCTTTCATTCAAGCTGTGAAGCCTATTTTATTTCTCCTGGCCCCTCAAGCACAATATGGAAGCCTGGAGGATGACCTGCGCACTTTGGCAGAATCTGCTATTTTGCTTTGGGACGCTGCTCAAAATGATGAATTCCTAGAGATCAGCGCCTCATTGGATCTCGATCCAGCACTACGAGAGAAGTGGCGTTCTCCGCTCTTTGACGCTGACTCCAATTCCGCTGATCGTATTGTCACTTCATCGACCCGCCCCCGAGTCTACACTCTCTTCCCCAGCATCTCCACGAAAGTATTTGCCGCCGGTCCAGAATTGAGTGTCAAGATCCCAGGAAGCTTCGAGAACTCCAAAGCCGATCCGCAAATTCAAGAGCTTATCATTCACCATGGAATTGGCATGTGCGAGTCTTCAACTCTTGTTGTGAGGGGTAAAGAGGAGCAGCAAGACATTGAGGAGGAATTGAAGGAGGAGAAGTTGAGGAAAGAGCTAGAGGCAACACAGAAGGCGTTGTCCGAGCGAAGTAAGATGAAGTTGCAGAGGAATGGATCTATTACTAGCCTTCCATCTCCCAGTGCGGAATGGGATATGGCTAGGGGAAATAAGAAGCTACCTGAGGATTAGAGCAAATTGAAAGGAGGACCTCGAGCAATTCACTGGCGATGTGACGATGTAATGACTATGAACTGCCACGACGCTGGAAATATTATACTTATTTGGGTCGAATATTACTTCAGGGGCTGAAAAATAATAAATGAGTGTATGTCTTCCAAGAGAAAATCTGCTTTTCCGGAATTTCAGCAGAGGCGCAAAGGAGAGGCGCAAATTCAGATGTGCCTTGAATCTTCGAAGCCTCCTCATTATGTGACAACTTGTGATTGGGTCAATTTGACAGATTGGTATACTCACCAGAATAGATTCCCACTCGAAAGAAGATATTTATACCATACAGTTGGACGCAGACCAAGCAACCACTCGCTTGATTACCTAGGTATTCGCTTCTCGCTTCACCGACGTCATCGAATTGTTACTGATGTACCGTCTTTGTGATTCCAAACTCCAATATCCACCCTAGAGATCCGACTCAAAATTCGCCATGTCCGATAACAAGAAACGAAAGAGAGCCAGAGACAAAAGCATAAGTCCACCACCCCTCCGCCGAAAACTCAACCAGGCGCCCGACCCCGCCACCTCAAGCGCACCCTCAAAAACTCAATCATCAATCCCTACACCACCCAAAAGAAACTTGCACATCATAAGCTGGAACGTAAACGGGATCTCACACCTCCTCCCAGCAAAACAAAAATCCATCAAATCATTCTTTGCCCCTCCTTCCCCTCAAGCACATCAGTCGGACGCCGACCCAGACTTAGACACGTCGGCTAGCAAGTCACCACTTCGCACTTTTCTAAAGCGCCATGACTTCCCAGCGCTTTTGTGTCTCCAAGAAGTCAAAATCGCACCAAAAGACGAAACGACACGGAAAGCGGTAGAAAAAGCTGCGAATGCAGGAGAAGGACCGAACTATAAAGCGTATTTCGAGTTGCCGAGGGATAAGTACAATGCGAGGGGGTGGGGAGGGAAAGTCTATGGTGTTTGTACGCTTGTGAGATACGACTTAGATAGCTTGAGTAGGGGGGATGTCAAGACGCAGGGGGTAGATTGGGATCAAGAAGGTCGAGTGCTCAATACTGAGTTTGAGGGGTGGAAGTTGGTGGTGATCAATGGGTATTGGCCGAATGGGACGATGAATCCGTGGAAAGATAGTGAGACGGGTGTTGTGAAGGGGACGAGGCATGATATGAAGAGGAATTTTCATTCCCTCATGCTTGAGGAGGTTAAGGGTTATGAGAGGATGGGACGGGATGTGGTGCTGGTGGGTGATATGAATGTTGCGCGTTCATCTATTGATGGATATCCGGGGATCAGACTTGGTGCTGAACATGTACATAATAGGAGGGATTTTCATGAGAAGTTCTTTGAGAGGGGTGATGGGATGAGAGGGGTTGATACTTGGAGGGAGATACATAAGGAGAAGAAGGGATATTCGTATCATGGCGAGAGAGCTGAAGAATGGGGAACGAGTTGTGATAGAGTGGATTTGGGGATTGTGAGTAGTGGTCTTGTGAAGAGGGGTGGGTTAGTGGGGGCCGAGATTTGGGAAAGTGTTTTGGAAAGAGGAGAAAGTGATCATGTGCCTATCGGAGTAGTCCTTGATATGGAGGTAAAGTCAAGTAGATAGATACTCTTCACTTGATACCAGTCACCATGTCTTTGCAAGAGATGATTCCAAAGATAAGTCGTGAAATCGGGAATTTGTGGGTGACATTGAAATATCATCAAAAGCTACCAGAATTTTATCTGTCTCTGAAAAAAGTCATCCATCTCACTTGATGCCTCGGAAATACAATATAGACCAGATATTCAGACCCTGAGTCCGAGACTGGTCGCCATCTTCCACAGATGTAAGTCATTTTCGGGTAGTCACATCAACATCCAGGATCTGGCTCCGAGTGAATCTGCCCATCTCAGAATTTTATAAGCTGCTGTTGAAACTCATTTCTGACAACGTTGGTGTCAATGCCTTCGAAGTTTCTTCCGAAATTCAGTGGCGTGAGGTACAATATCACGCCAGTAAGCGGGTCAATAGGCTCGAAATGGCCACATGCCGCGGCTCTTAACATGCATCAAAGCACTTTTGAATCGGCATTTTAGACTGTTTCATTATTCTCATTGCCTCAATCCTAGTTAAAGACCTTCAAAGAAGTCTTATTCCGAAGGAAAAAAATAAAAGACTGATGCAAAGATTCTTGTGCGCGCTCTAATGATCATGCTTGCTCGACCAATTCCAAATATGACAGAATCCCAAGTGCTTTCCAAGCTAACGAAAATGTAATATTCAAGCAACTCAAATCATCTCGCCAATCTTCGCCTTCGCGATTTGACTGTTGGTGAGCCTGCCCATGACAACACTGCCTTCATGTTCAGTCCAAAAGTAATCTCCACGGCACTGATATCAACCACTCGAGTTCCTCTGATCTCCAATCTCTCAGCTTCAAGCTCTACCTTGTATTTTTTTAACAAGGAAGATAGCTATGCCGGAATTCGCACCGAAGCACTTGGCAGTATCCCGGGCGAGCTTCAACCGAAGTTCAAGTAAAATAGGAGCACCGGGACCATTGATTATTTGATCATGTTCGCTTGCTTGCTTGAGGCGCTCCATGTATGCGAGAGGATTCGAAGACTGGAGAGACGTTGATCGAGAGTAAGTGGGATGCTGTATTTGGGGTCAACGAGAAAGTACTGCTTGAGAGCTGTTTGGACTGCTTCACGTAGAAGTCCAGATTCATCTTGGCGCTGCCGCAGTTGCTCGAAGATCGTCTCCATCGGGTAGGATGCGAGGCGGAAGCTCCATCCCTCAGCTGGTTAGAGAAGTTCATCTAGCCGGGGTAGTTCGTCGGAGGGCTCAACTGCAAGGAGTATTAGCTTCTGGTCTGAGATTGATGACGACGATTGGCAGAGAGGTTGAAAGAGAATCGTTGCACAGAGTTGTAGCTTACGAGGGTATGCCGGGAATGGGTAGTGAAATTTTGACTGCACTGCCATGTCCACATGATCAGCTGAGATAGGCCAGAACTGTGGTCCAGCACAAAGCGTACAGAGACAATTAAACTCGAACCGCATTTTGAGTCTATCTCTTTTATCCCGGTGAGCCTCTCCGGTCCAATGTGCCCTAACCACACCCATGAATTCCCAATCATATATTTGGCATCGTGCTGCCGAATCCATGTAGGCATCGTAGGCCACGGTAAGCTCCTCTCCTCTCCAGACATTTTTGACGGCTCGAAGCTGTAATTCTGACTTTTTGTACACCCAAATACAATTTGGCTCACACGAATAATTGACTTTGAGGTAAAGGAGTCGAAGCAAGTAGCAGTGTTGATGTAGCACTCTAAGCAATATTAGCCACCGATCTTCTGTAGAGCCTCGCTCGAATAGATGGAACCGGAGCGGACTTGACTTACCCTCATGTTCAGTGTGCCCGTCGATATTTATCTTCGGGTGACCAACATCCACTCCCTGACTGAGAGTCTGCTGACCACGTAAGGATGTACTCCTCTTGTAAAGATCTAGGACTTCCATACCGTAAGGTATACCTTCTTCGTTTTTCCCCGATGGCCATAGCCATCGATGTCTACTATTCATAAGTTCAAGATCGGCGTCGGTATACTAATCCACCAGTCCGCAGTCCCGTATGAATTTGATGACGTCGGGTGCGTGAGGAGTATTCTCATCTTTGTAACTTCTGATCCTCTGGTAAATATTTGAAGGCTTGAAATGCTGGCTCGTAGGTCTCTCCGGATGCACGCAAGCAGAGTAGACGAATGATGGCACGAAATGCCGCGCTTTCGCACTGTTGAGGTCTGTGAAGCCAACTCTCAACCATTCTATTGAGGACAGCACATTCAGCTTGGTGGTGCTTGGTGTAGACTTTGTTCTTGCATTTCTGTGCACAGTGGTATGTTAGCAACTTGAGGACGAGGAAATGGAAAGAATAACAGTGAGGAGAGACCAACCTCGTTGCGATAATACAAGAAATTACACATGTCGTATGCTACCATCTGCTGCGGAACGGTGTTGCCGTTGCCGTCTACTGTGCTGTAACAGAAACCATCCACATCGCCCCCGTCTCGCTGTGTGGCCAGACCATTGTCGCAGGTTGATTTGATGTAGTCTACCTTTACCTGTCAATTCAAATATGTGTCAGCCTTCTTGTGCAGCTACCCAAAGAGTGTTCCTATCCACCCGTGCAGGAAATTCGTCTTGGGTAATCGAAGTGGGGCGGGACCCGCGATCGATGGTAGCCGTGGGAGAGATGACCTACGATATTGAACCCAAGCTTTGAGATACGCGCAACGAGCTTTCCTGCTTTAATAGTGACTGGAGTATGTAGTCCCTTGCCGGTGCCCTTAACCCGAGAGTCGATAGAATGAAGCTCGATAGAATCAGAGCGGTTTCCGTGCTTCAAAGCTATTCGAGGGATTTAATAGGCGTCAATTGCGCCTAATATAGATGGGCTTCCCATTGATAACGTCTAAGACCCTTATATAGGCCTTATTAATCGATCATCTGAGGAAGAAAGGTTCCGGAGTGAGATTTGAGTGAGGAGGAGGTGGGGTGGAGATCGGATGAAATTTTGGTTCTAGGAGGGCTGAAGTTTTTCACTAGCGCGCCGAGAAATCATGCCTCTCGAGATGAAGGAATCAAACTGCGTAGCTTACTCATAGAATTTACTTATTGGCTCGAAATGGTTGCAAGTTTCTAGAAGTCGGCCATTGTATGCAAAGGTCAGTCGGTGTGCACAAGACGTCTTCACCACTTGAAAAGTTCTACACTACCTACAAGACCTTTACCCGAATAGCTTCGAATCTAGTTTCATTAATGCTTAGGATATGCTTAGGATTCTTACTCTCGAATACTAGGGGAATAATGACAATGATGTTGTTATGGATATGGGGAGACAAGAAGAGACTCAAATATCTGGAAAATGGTTAAGCGAGGTCAACAAAACTTGAAAGGGGTAGCGAGATGACTACGCTACTTTTACGATCCATGACTGTAGGCTGCAGGCATGAGAAGACGGGACAGCAGATTCCAAAGTCGTACTTCTGCAGCCTTTGAACTAGATTCTACATACATGAACATTCAAATTGTTCAGACATATCTCAACAAGGACGGAGAAGAGATCGCATTGTAATAGTAGTGCCTGTCTCTTTTGTTATGGAAGCATTAGGCCAGTTCGCGAAATATTTTCATAAGACACCAACACCTTTGGATGGTGTATCTCTATAAATCAAGCTAGACAAATGATGCTCTTATGCTTCGACGTTCTTGATGCATAACTCAGGCATTGCTTTGATTTCTACGTAGATTCATCTACCCAGTTCCTAGAACCACCACCTCTCCCCTCATTGGATATCGAACATGTAAAACAAAGGATGGTTCACAGACCTCGGTATTCTTAAGTAGCGTTTCTCGCACAACATGAAGATTCTATCCTTTGACCTCATCTTACTTGCGATGTAATTTGACAAGAACCCTTCTGGCCCTAGAGCTTCAGGGCATTAGTTCCCTGAACCCCACCAACAGCCCGCTAGATATCCACCATGCCTCACTAATTTCCCGCGACAAACTTAAATTCAACCTTCGCTCCTTCAAGATCCGACATCATCTTCACATCGAAACAAGACTTGCGAACACTGCGCTTATCGAGACTCCACAGTTCATCGTATGATGTTGTGAGCTCCCAAGATGCCAATACCTTGAGCAGATCCATAAAGCTTGGGCTGGCCTCTTTCCTTATGGCTGCGGGTATCATGCAGTACCCGAAGGATCATCATCAACGTCAAACCGCTCACTATGACGAGGCTCTTCGTATTCAAAGCTTCGCCTCAGACTTCTCCTTTCATCCAAAATAGCCAGAGGTCCTCTATCTCGGCTGGAAATATCCACAGCTCCTAGCAATGAGGTACAGGATCTAAACGTGACCCGAGCACATTCCCTTACCAGAACCCGATTCGAACATCATCCCACCGTCGCACAACACCATGCGCCACAAGCTGAATTGGAACATTTCAATACGGCGTTTATTGACCGATTGGTCCACAACACTGCAATCAATTCTGCCAAGATTCGTATCAAAGCACAACAGGGCAGTAAGATTCTGCATGCGGCTAAAGCGCTGTGTATTGTGCCTTCCGTATGCAGGTGCTGCGCTGTTATCTCTACTTCCCTGCCCTGCTTTTGAACACCAAGGCGGCTCGTGGCGGCTGTCCATCTGCAACCTTAACCTCAAGTCGACGGTGAGTTTGCTTGATAAGGGTCTAGCTATTCGTTCTTTGCTTCATGTTTTGTTTTTCCGATTTTCTCTCGTTATCGGACGACATGATGCCCTTATCGTGAACGATTGAATAATTTTTGCCCTGCGAATCTCTCCACATGCTGCGTCGCATGTTGTCGTCTGCCCGCCTGTCGTTTTCTCCGTTCGCTCGCTGCTATTTGAGCTACTCAGACCAGACGTAAGTTGAGAGACATCGTGAGTCTGGTATCGTGTGAATCACCGCGCGCACGACATCGATGTCTTTCTGCGGTTGAGAGAAATTCGTTATCGGCAGCGACCTACCTCCATACGCTCGTTTATCTGCTTGTCATTATTGATCGAGAACAACCCCAACTCCAACCTGCATTCCACGCGCCGACCTCGCAATCGAGAAAGCAAGCTTTGCCATGGTTCAACTACTGAGGGGCTTGGCCTTGGTATGGCTTTGTTTGCTCCAGCTCACCACGGCTATTGATGTGGATTGGGAGAGCACAGGTACAGTACCTTTTTTAAGACAAGCCAACCTAAATTTCCATGGAGAAGCAGGAGTATCATAACTAATGTGTTGCATTCTAGACTCTATCAAAGCAGCCGCCAAAATCGTCGCAGCAGACACGCGCCGCTATTTCGTCGGCAAGCAAGAAGACGGCAAGATAGGTGTGACTCTACTTCCTGCGCCATACTACTGGTGGGAAGCTGGCGCGATGATGGGTTCACTGATCGATTATTGGCATTATACGGGCGATACGACATACAACAACTTTGTTATCGAAATTCTGCAATCACAAGTTGGTCCCCACAATGATTTCATGCCGCCAGAACAGCGCTCCTCGCTAGGGAACGACGATCAAGCTTTCTGGGCAATAGCTGCCATGTCCGCTGCCGAGTACAAATTTCCAAATCCACCGGATCCAGACCAGCCTGGCTGGTTGTCTCTCGTACAAGCGGTCTTCAATGAACAAGTTGCGCGTTGGGACACGAGTCTTTGTAATGGTGGTCTTCGGTGGCAGATCTACGAAGTCACGGGCTACGATCTCAAGAATACGATTTCGAACGGCTGTTTATTCAATATTGCGGCGAGACTGGCACGGTATACTGGAGACAAGAAATACGCAGATTGGGCTGTCAAAGTATGGGATTGGATGGAGAGGATCGGTCTCATCAGCACGAGTTTCGACGTTTTCGACAATTCCGAGGCACAGAAAAATAATTGTTCCAGGCTGGATAGGAATCAGTGGACATATAACGCGGGCACAATGCTCATGGGTGCCGCAACTATGTTCAACTACGTACGTACTCGCCAGCTGTCACTTGTCTCACCTTTCGAGTCAAAAAGTCCAATTACATACTAATATCTTCCAGACTGACGGCTCCGAACTCTGGAGGAATCGCACGGAAGGTCTCCTCGGCTCCGTGGCATCCGATTTCTTCCCAGGAGGCATCATGAAAGAAATTTGCGAACTGCACGAAGTTTGCAACCCAGATCAAAAGTCCTTCAAAGCATATCTCTCGCGATGGATGGCAGCTTCAACCAAAATGGCACCGTTCACCTACAATACCTCGTACCCCCTCTTACTATCTTCAGCCACTGCAGCGGCAGAGCAATGTGCAGGAGGTGAGAACGGCACGCTATGTGGGATCAAATGGTGGTTGAACGGGACTTGGGACGGCTCGGACGGGCCTGGCCAGCAGATGTGTGCTTTGGAAACTATTCAGAGTGTCTTGATCCGCCATGTTGATGCGCCAGTCACGGCAGACGGAGGTGGTACTAGCCAGGGAAATCCAGACGCAGGCTTCAACCAGAGCGCCGTTCCACCCGGACTGCGACATACTCCTGCTACAGAGGGAGAAAAGATCGGTGCGTGGTTCCTGACTGCTGTGATGATAATCGCCGTGGTTGGCATGTGGGTATTCATGAGCACGAGCCTAGGAGAATGGGGTGGCAGTTCACTAGCTGGCAAGAAAGCGCCCTCTACAAGTCCCAGCACCGGTTTCTGGTACGGCATGACTAGAAAGGGAGGTAAAGGCAAGGAAAAGGAGAAGGTCGACCCAGTCCCGGAAGTTCTTGACTTGAACGAGAGCAGGAGGAGTACGATGACAGAGAATCCAAGTCGGAGAAACACCATGACGAGCAATCCGAATCTGAGCTCGACGTCTGTGCTGGAAGGTACGCCGATTAGCATGAGCAAGAAAGGGAGCAAGGGCATACTGTCGCCGATTATGGAGCAGAAGGGCTTTGCGGATAGTAAGGCGAGTCTGCCGATTTACAGGGGTGGTGATGAGAAGACGTGAATTCGTCGGGAGAATATGAAGAACACGATTAGACAGCTTCGGAATATGAATGGCTTCCAGGTTTCGAAATGAGAGTCCTTGCTGAAAGAAGGGAGGAAGATTATGGACAAGCAGGCAGACACGGGACCCGCTTTGAGACGGCGAAAGGATACCCGGTCAGACTCAGAAGAAGTTTTTGAAGCCATGGAGAAGAGCATATTGCTAAGAGCTTTTGCTGTATAGAAGGATCTGGTGGTATAGAATGCATTCTGCATTGAGAGAGGGCAGCGTCTGCAAGATGACGAAGCCTCAATAATAATGAAGTAATATGAAGCACTTTTCGACTGCCTATCCAGTTTGTGAATTACATGTTTGCAAAATACCCCAATCAAGTATACCAGGGCTTGAGGATCTAATTCAACAAAAGGAACGTAAATGTAGGACCTGCACGAAGTCCATGTGAGTGAAAGGAATGGACGGACGCTAGACCTCGTTAAACTTCGTATCAAAAATCATTGTGGCAATCATCTAGGCGTACATCTCTCATAAATCATAACCAAGTCTTCAAACCCTCTGGATGTTCATCTCTATCTTCTCTATGAACCACCACCACCACCACCACCACCACCACCACCACCACCCTCCCCAAGCTCCAACCTCCTAAACATCCCCACATGCCCAATCCCCTCCTCATCCCATCTCCCCATTCCCTCATCCCTCTCAAACCCCCACTTCGCCCAAACCCTCTCAACCTGTTCCTGCGCATGCACACACACCAGTCCCTTCCAGACCGGCACCTCCCCCGTAACCTCCGCTGCTATCTTATCCATTCCCATCGCCGAGATCGAAGGATTGAAATACGTAGGATTCTCGAGAAGCCAGGTTAGTGCTCCGCTGACTAGCATCTTGGCTATGCCTGATCCGCGGAATTCTTTGAGGAGCGCGAGGCGCCCGAGTTTGATGTAGGGTTCACGGCCGTCGTGGAAGGTGGTCGGGCGGTCGTGGATGTAAGGGGGTGGGTCAGGAGGGTTGGAGGTGGAGGTGGAAGGGGAGGTGGAAGGGGAGGTTTCGAGGGCGTCGGCGGTGTATTTGGAGCCTGGTTCTGGGTGAGGGGGGTGCGGGAAGGGGACGAGGCGGATTGTGCCGATGGGGGTTGAGCGGGTGATGCTTTTTTTGCGGGTTATGATTTCGCCGGTGGAGGAGGTGACTTCGGGGTCTGTGACGGTGTTTATGGAGGCGTAGATGACCCTGGGAGGTTGAGTTAGTATGTATGTTTTGTGGAAAGGATGTGAAGGAGGAAGACTGGAAAGTAATATAGGAGAGGAGGGATGGGCAAGTACCAATGGCATGCTCGATGGTCGTCTGAATCGAATTCGTTCTCTATGGGTACGCCTTGTTCTTCTACGAAAACTTGCTCTCGCACTTCCATGGCATCGAGGAAGGTTTTGGGAATATTGTCTGGCTGTGAAGAGGATCGGTTCTTGGAGTCGTAGCCGGAGAGGTTCGAGGGCCCAAGGAAGGTTATGAATGGTGTGCCCATTTTGAAAGATTTTGCTTGTAGATTGGGAGATGATGTGCCGTGTTTTGAGGGGGTGTGTATGCTGCTGATGTTCTGTAGTCCTCAACAAAGTGTTCAGATCTGCGTCCGCGTCTTCTTACAGAGGACTGAGTCTCTCCAATACCGGGTGATGATTCGCTCGTAGTGCTGCGGAATCTGTTGGTCGAATATACGAAGTGTTTATGACTGCATAAGAGATCTCTGATAGAAATGGAAAGATGTCAAGATAGTTGGAGGTGGAAAGGGCGTGGTTGACTTTGGAGATTGAATTAGTTATTCTTCGGACTCTGTGAGTTTGTGTAGCAATATCAACCATTCAAGTCAACTTGCCTGTACCTGGACCTGCAATGTGCTTGGTTATTTTACCGATTCATTGCGTGGCAGATGACAGGACGTTGTTTCGTGACCGATGTCGATCCTCGATTTCGAGGGTTTGGAGCGGCGAATTGATGGCGTTCTCCGTAAATCTTCACCCCGCCATATCACATCACACCAAGCTTGGGGCTCGTCTCTTCTCCACTAGCACCTGCCCAGGTGCACCAAGCTCAAAAAGGCAGCCTTTAAATAGCTCCCGTGTCGCCTTGAAATTCCGGCACCTACAGATTTTGGCCCGCAACCGACTCGAGCAAAGTGTCCTTTTGGCTTGAGCAAGGATAGCTTTGGCATCAGTCCAATTCCTATTATTTTTGCGATCTGGCGCTTGAAAGTTGTGGACAGATCTATGTGGGCATTTTAACGTCCATATAACCTTTGTCCTCCACCTTTCCAACGCAGTTTACTGCTCTCACTCTTTTGGCAGTCTCACAACCAAACCCCTCCAACCACCCAACATGGTTTCGTTACGACTTCCCTCGAATAACATGTTATCGTCGCCTTTCCTTTCAATATTATGCCTCTTCTACTTCTTCAGCTCTACCGCACTGGCTGCGTCCGCCGTATTGGGAGTGGATCTGGGCACCGAATACATCAAAGCAGCTCTAGTCAAGCCAGGAATTCCACTCGACATTGTCCTCACGAAAGACTCCCGACGAAAAGAAACATCGGCAGTGGCATTCAAGCCTGCAAAGAACATCAAGAGTGGAGACTTCCCCGAACGAGTTTATGGCTCCGACGCAGTAGCATTAGCTGCTAGATTTCCTGGCGATGTATACCCAAACCTCAAGAGACTCTTAGGTCTTGCGACGGACAATTCAGTGGTACAAGAATATGCATTGAGGCATCCTGCATTGAAATTGGAGGCGGATAAGACAAGAGGGACAGCTGCATTTCGAAGCGGCGCGTTTGCGGCGGACGAGGAGCCATGGACGGTCGAGGAAATACTGGCAATGGAGCTTCAGAGCATACAAAAGAACGCCGAGGCTCTAGCAGGAAAGGGAAGCAGTGTCAGGGATCTGGTCATTACGGTTCCTCCATTCTTTTCGGCAGAGGAGAAGAGAGCTGTGATTCTGGCGGCAGATTTGGCTGGTCTCAGAGTTTTGGAATTGATCAGTGACGGCTTGGCAGTCGGTGTTAACTATGCCACATCCCGGACCTTCAAGAGTGTAAACGAAGGAGGAAAGCCAGAGTACCACATGGTCTTCGACATGGGAGCTGGATCGACTAAGGCATCAATCTTGAAGTTCCAGGGCCGAACTGTGAAGGATGTTGGAAAGTTCAACAAGACGATCCAAGAGGTGCAGGTCGTGGGCAGTGGGTGGGATAGAACACTTGGTGGCGATGCGCTCAATGCCGTCATTGTGGATGATATGATTGCGCAATTTGTTGCTTCTCCAGCAGCTAAGAGCGTTGCGCCAACTGTCGAGGCAGTCCAAGGTCATGGTCGCGCAGCAGCAAAGCTATGGAAGGAGGCAGAAAGGTTGAGACAAATTCTCAGCGCCAATCAAAACACCCAATCAGGATTCGAGGGTCTCTACGAGGACATTGACTTCCGATACAAGATTACCCGCGAGGCTTTCGAGAAGTTGACCGAGTCTCATGCTGCGCGTGTCGGCGCAACAATGCAAAAGGCTTTGGACATCGCTGGACTCGAAATCTCAGACATCGACTCGGTTATTCTCCACGGCGGAGCTATTCGGACCCCATTTGTTCAGAAGGAGCTTGAGAAATTCATTGGAAACCCAGACAAGATCCGCACCAACGTCAACTCAGATGAGGCAGCTGTGTTTGGAGCCGGATTTAGAGGTGCTGGGTTGAGCCCGTCTTTCAGAGTCAAGGAGATTCGCGCCGCTGAAGGAGCCGCTTATGCCGCTGGTGTCAAATGGACCAATATTTACGAGAAGCCACAACATCAAAGACTTTGGCAACCAACCTCCTTCCTCGGAGCTGTCAAGCAGTACTCGTTCAAGAACCAGCACGATCCATTCACGCTTGAATTTTACCAGCATGTCGGATCTGCCGAGAATGTTTCACCTGGCAGCGCGGAGAAGGTTCTACTAACTCTTACGACGCAGAACTTGACCGAGTCGGTAATTCAACTCAAGGAGAAGTTCAGCTGTACCGATGGAGATATTAATGTCAAGTTGAGCACTCGCCTGTCACCCACTAATGGTGAGCTTGAAGTCCTCAAGCTTGTCGTTGACTGTGAGGTTCAGAATAATGCCGAAGAAAAGGAAAGCATGGTCGATAGCGTCAAGGGACTCTTCGGCTTTGGCAAGAAGGATCAAGCTCCGCTATCTGCGGAAGAGGAAGCTGCCGATTCAAGCTCCAGTACGTCTGAGTCCGCCGAAGCCTCCAGCAGCACATCGACAAGTTCTTCATCCTCCGCAGCATCGTCGTCCTCATCTGCAAAGGACGCCAAACCAACCATTACCAAGCGAATGGAAGTAATTCCTCTGAAATATACCAAAGTCCGTGGAGGACTCCCCCAGTTGCCAACATCTGAGGTTACTCGAATGAAGGAGCGCCTCGCATCGTTCGCCGATTCCGATCGATCCCGCGGACTTCGGGAGGAATCTCTGAACCAGCTGGAAGGCTTCACTTACAAGGCTCGCGATCTCCTAGAAGACGAGGAATTTATCGCTGCTTCTACGAGCGAGGAGAGAGCGAGCTTGGAGGCCAAGGCCAAAGCTGCAAGTGACTGGATTTACTCCGGCGGTGCAGAGGCCAGCCGTGATGAGCTCAAGTCAAAGCTCAAGGAGATGAAGGACATTGTCACACCGATTGAGCTCCGCAAATCAGAGGCTGTGGCACGACCAGCAGCCCTAAAGGCACTCCAAGAAGCCTTGAACCAGACGCAAACAGTCATTAAGGGTATCACAGAGCAGATCGCTAATGACACCAAGAATCACGAGGCTTTCAGTTCTTCTAAGTCAGCTGCGGCGTCGGCGAAGGTCACACCATCCCCCATTGTGGATGACTTTGCGGATCTCGAGGACGACGAGTCTTCGGCCACGACCTCGGCTCCCATCGAAGAAGAGACCTTGGCACCACCTACATACAGAGAGGCGGATTTAATTGTCCCACAAGAACTTTACGACACCGTCTCTGCATGGCTGGCCGAGAAATTACCACAACAGGAGAAGCTCGGCCCTACGGACGATCCTATTCTTCTGTCGAAGGACCTAACAGCCAAGGCGAAACAACTTACCGACAACCACGTAGAGCTCATCCTGAAGAGCATGAAACAGCCCTACAAGTCAAGTCGACCGACCTCAAAGAAGGCCAAGAAGCCAAAGGCGAAGAAGACCAAGAAGAGCGGATCGTCGAAGACTGGGTCATCTGAGAAGGCCGAGAAGACACTCGACTTCAACGAGAAGGGCCAGCCTTCTTTCAAGATCGGCGAGGATGGCGAGATGCCAACTGAAGAGGAGATTATGAACTTCATCAAGAAGAGTCAAGCCGAGACCGCTGCGAAGGAAGCAGCCGACGGTACGGCCAAGGAGGACACCGAAGAGGGCAAGGTGCACGATGAGTTGTGATATAGACATTTGGAGTATTTAGCATTTGCAGCGAACGTTGTAAAATACAACTCGATTCCCATTTTGCTTTGATTCTTCTTTCTCCTCCCATATCCGGTATGCCGGTATACTTCCGTTTCGCCAGATATAACCAGATCGAGTGATCGCCAGCATTGCAGGTGTCCCCTTCAGTTCATGTCATATTACACTGAAACGATATGGCCTCCAATGCTTTGCGTCGATCGATTCTGCATTCTCCACGCATAAATTGTTTCTGCAGCAATAGTTTGGGTAACAATGCGGAGGCGTTCATGCCGCGCTGCCGCACATGCATGTTTTGTTTACCCGACCCTCCTCTTCGTCGGTCGGGGAATATGCCCTCCAGAACTACCAGAGCTCGTCTACTGACAATGCGATATTCCAAGTAAAGAATTCCCAGCTGTTGTTTGGCAAGCCATTACCACGAATTGTATGTTTCAATCACACGGGAGCGAGGGAAACAAGGAATTGTGAATGCACCTGCATATCTCGAACGCATATTGCCTGCGAAGCTGAAAGTAAATACCCGATGATCTAGACTCGCATATCAGGGTAGGCACTCATCTCTCTCCTAGCCAATCGCTAGTACGTCTCGACAACTACCTCATCACTTCCCCATCTGTAACGGAGCTGACAATCAGATGTAGAGGAGCCGCATAAGGGCTGGCTGTCCAGTACGGCGCACCTGTTCATTCGAAGCATCCAATGATCTCTCAAAGAATGCATACCATCCGGCAACCCTCCCGGATATGAGATCATGGGGGAATGGCTTGCAGGGCTGAATCACAGTGGGGGTAACGACAGAACTGTACTTGACCCAAGCTCCGGAAGCGAAGAAGGAGAAGCAGACATTGATATACCAGCACAGTAATATCACAGGGCTGACGAAGGACCCAATGGCATCGCCACGATCATTACGTGTGAATCACACTCAGCTCACGTTATCTGTCAGTTCGCATGCTCTGCATACCCTGCGGCTGACAGCTTTCACTTCATTCTGGAACCGAGTCCCCGAGCCAATCAGAAATTGCTATCGATGATGCAAAAGCCATACTGAACGGCTGAACTGTACCTGCGTATTCTACAATACTGTTCTGCATATGCATGATTGTGATTGCCTCGCATAAAAGATTTTCCACACCGCAATTGCAACGCCTGATTGGTCTATTGCTTGCCGTTTCATGAGCCTGGAATTTCAGCCAGTTGTGTCGAGCTTCCGTTTTCAGGGCAACAGCCTCGCAGTGACGGTACGAAGAATGAGAAATTGTTGGTGTTGATCGTAAAGACTTACAGATCACGGCAGATGATTTCCTGAATCGTTGAGTTTGCGCTCTGACACAGACGCATCTTCCCATGTCGCAACTAGAGATAGGCAGCTTTGAGAAACGAAGGTTTCCTAGTCAAAGGTTTCCACTATTAGCCTCGTCAACCTTGGACGGTGCGAGTCTGGATAACATCAGACTAGTAGAGGTGTCAAGACATAAGCAAGCAATGCGACACTTTGAAAGGCCAACCAAGACCTGCCATGCGCGGACAGTATCAGACGAAGCGGCAGCCACGCGCAGTACAGTAAACATCATCTTAATCCCTGATAAGCCTCCTAGTTGGCAAACAATTCGGAGGCGAGGCTGATCGGCAACACTGGCCATCAGGTTTTTTCGCTTCCAAGAACCAACTCTATACGCGACAGGCACACCACTTAAACCTTACATCCCTAAATCGCAAGGACCGGCTATTGGACAATCCAGTGCTTCTCCCCACACTACCACCTTTCACAGCGTCTCGACTCCCGCTATCGCGGTACGCTCAAACACTGCAAGTGTTGAGAGTTTGGGGTGCGAGGCAGCTTAGCGAGGCGGAGCCTGCTCTCGTTCATGCAAATCCACAGTGGCGGGCCACCACCCTGGCCCCAGCAGTTCATCCGCACAGACACCTCCACAGCAGCTCAGCGACTCACAGGGATACCGACAAGCAAAGCAGGTGGCTGTCTATTTTCAGCTCCCCGGACAATCCAACCGCAACTGAGCAGGAAGCGGCATGGCATGCCTCAACATCGATCCCTCCGCATTCCTTCTCCCCTTGCACACGGCACCCAGTACACAACAACATACCTGCATGCGTACATACCTACCCAAGCTTTCCTTATCAAGCAGTCCTCGCGATTCATATATAAGCGTGTTAGCCCAATGCATTTATCCACGGGCACCATGCAGTCCTACTATTTCTACCCCAGCTTTCATTCTCCTTTCATTTCAGATTTGGAGCATCCCGCTTTTACATCTCTAGCTCAAGCAAAAAGCTATTGCTCATATATGGCGAGCTGTAGCTAAAGGTGACGGTCAGCTCAAGCTTGATCAGACAGAGTTATCCCATGCACCGAAGATGGACAATACAAGAGGAGGAGAACGAGACGGGGCCGTCAACCGCACAATGGATACCGCCCACAAAAGTAGCAGAGACGAGCCTTTCATGGACACAATAGAGATAGAGCCAGCGCCTCCATCGCCTGTCCAAGCTACGAGCGCGCACTCCAACTCACATTCAAGAGGGCTCTCAGAATCACAAAATCTGTTACCAAACAGTCCAAAGAACTTCTTCCAGTACTCGACGACGACGAAAGAGTTTCGGTTTGATAGGCCGATTGGGGAGCCGAATTTCGGGGGCACGGGTGGGATTAGAGGTGGCTTCGGAGGGAGAGACAGTCCTGTTTGGAGTGGAGTACCACAAACGCTCAGGAGGAGTAGGAGGGAGTGGTGGAGAGGAGTTGTGGTTGATGTTCTGGCTGTTTCGGCGTCAATGCCTTTCTTTGCGCTTGCTGGAGCTTTAATCTGGGTTGATGGGGAGAGAGTTGAGGATGGCAAGAATAATGTTCTTGAGCAGTGTATAAAAGGCGTGAGCATGATGACAATTTTCTAGCATGGTAAAGTTGAGGCTAACTTGAATAGGCGGCTACTTTGTTCCCTCTATGTTTCTCGGTTGTGGTTGGCAGAGCAATGATCAATGTCGCATCTTGGAAGCTAGAGCAAGGAGCTTCTCTTGGTTCTCTTGAGCGACTGGTAGGGAGTCGAACCGTGGGAGGCACAATCATCACGCAAGCCAGGTTGCGATCCATCACCTTAATCAGTTTTGGATTGGTGTTCCTATGGCTGTTGTCCCCTCTTGGATCGCAGTCAATACTTCGAATACTTGATACTTCATCAGAATCCTCTACATCGGAATCGGAAGTTGCATACAGTAATTCAAGACAAGCCAGTCAAGCCAGCAGTCCAAACTTCAACTCTTGGTTTTCAGCTTTTGCTGCCATGTTTACCTCGGCTTTACTTACACCAGATGAAGCAAAGAATAGCTCGATGGATATCTGGGGAAACGTCAGGATACCTCTCTTCTCTAGCCTTTTGAATATCGGTCCAGACGAGAATGGGTGGCGACAGATCCCCAAAGCCGATTCCTCCCCCACATATGCTTCTTTATTCGGTATTCCGATTGCAAATTTGCCTAATGGGAACACAACTTTTAATATTGAGTCAACCTATATGGAACTCGATTGTTCCAATATCACGTCACAGGTCGTCCGCGGCCCTAATTTCTTCACCAATCCCGGTTTGATATCTACGATCGGGCCTTTTAATTCGAGTCAAAATGTTTCAGCGACTACGACATGGGCAATGGGATATGTGGGCGAGGATGTTACCTCGATACTACCGAATGCATCGATCCAAAGTCTCGACAGCTTACCGTCAGAGACAGCATCCAAAGCATTTCTTCCTGGGCTTTTCCTGTACCAGGACTTCACCGGTCGCAAGAACGTCACATCCGTTTATTGTGTCCCATCACAAGTCTATGTTGAGTCGACGGTTCGTTGTGGCAAATCCTCCTCAAGCACACCAGCCGATTGTGCTGTCACAGCACAGCGACTTTCCCTTCTACCACACATGCCCACCACATTGACCTCCTTCTCAATACTCTCGATATTCTTGAGCCTCACTTCTCTCCTTCCCTCCACAATGCCTTCAGCAAACAACATCGACCTCATGCATAACTACCTCGTCAACCCCTTCTCGAACGCTTATATCCAATCCACAAGGACCGTCTCACAGACCCCTACCTCCTCCACCAACACCGACCCAAACTCAAACGAGAGTCGTCTACTTTCCGTTCCCCTCGAAGATATCAGCCACCGGCTCAGCCAAATAATCAACATTTTCCTCTACGGCACTCTCCCCAACGCCACATCTTACCTCAAACACGACACAACCACTAGCCCAACATTCATAACAGCCAACACATCCATGCTCCTCTCCGCGCAAATATCCGCTTTACCACCCACCATCACCGTCCCCTCCAAACTTCTCACCATTATCCCGGTATTCACCATCTCCTGGGTCTGGACCTCCCTGTTCCTCTTCAGCACCCTCGCTATGCTCCTGTCAGCACTTTTTTCCGCGCTCCTCTCGCGGCAGACTCTCACGCGGGATTATCTGAGCTATGTATCGAGTTTGTGTAGAGAGAGCCAGTATGTAACGTTTCCTGCTGGCGGAGTGGGGATGGATGGACTGAACAGGAGTCGATTGTGTCGGAATGTGAGGATTAAGCTGGGAGATATGGGCGATGTGGAGGGTGGATGTGAGGTTGGGACAGGAGTGGCGGTCAGGGTTGGGAGGCTTGGGATTGGGAGCGAGGATGTTGTGGGAGAGTTGGATAGAAGGAAATTGTACTTGTGAAGGGATTTCAGAGGAAGCAGTGATGTTTTACATAGATAGAGATAGAATTTTACTTAATACTATACAATTTGCACCCTTCTTGTACCGCGTATTTCTGCTCAATGTTTGCTTTACAAGAGTGACAGGCCAATGTTTTCATTCACCAACGATTTCCCTCGCTTAATTTCAGGCACGAAACTTCAGTGTCAAGGCGCTGGACAAGCACTCGGTTTAGCGGTAAACTACACCGCACTTAACTGGATTTTTGTGAACGCTCGCTATTTTTCAGGGCTGCTCTCCAAGTAAGATACCTATCACCAGGAGGTCTTGCGAATCAAGCACCTCCTTGACCCATTCATCAACATCAAATCAAAATACTACTATCGAGAGTTGAGCGACTGACCATCTTCTAAACGTACTCTCTAGGAACAATTTACTCAGCAAAGTGGTCTCTTAAGAAAGTTTCGGACTGCGAGATCCTGAAGCTCAGAGTAGTAAAATGGCAATTCTCCCAAACGGCGACAGGCCAAGAGGTTGCACAGCGGAGGGTACTTTCGAGATATCACTATCGAGAGGAATTGTTGAATAAATGTTATACGAGATCTAACAGAATATGCGTGGTCATGCATGCCGGGTACGTGAGAACCATCTGTCTGGAAAGACTTGGTCTCAGGTACCGGCACCATGAACCTAAATATGTTTGTCGATGTGCATCTAAATGCAATTTGGCGTCCACTTAATCTTTATATCCTCCCATATAATAGCTTTCGGACCGATACCTAGTCTGAGTATGAACCATCAGACTCAGAATCCTCCATCTTAGTATCATGCTCATCGGTGCTGCTCTCAGATTCTGAGTCATCGCAGAAATCTCTCTCAGCCTTCTTGTCCTTGGAAGTCTTGCTTTTAATATCTCCCTTGTTTTCTTTGTCCCGTCAGCTTCCGTTTATACGTGGCGGAATTGTTAGAACGGACCTTTGCGAACCCGACCAAACAGCTTGGCCATCTCGAGGCGTGTTAATTTTGGCTTCATCACTTGGTCTACCATCTCAAGCTTCGAGGTTTGCACTAGAATATATCAGAAATGCTTTGGAAGCTTTCGTAGTCTGTAGAATACATACTTTCGAGGATTCTATCATCGACCGAGTTGGCGATGATCAGTCTGGTAAAGTGGGTTTCCTTGGTTTGTCCAATGCGATAGACCCGACAGAATGCTTGTCTCTCGCTAGAGGACGTTAGTAAAAAGTTTGAAGATCGGAAATGAAAGGTACATACGCGCATGCATTCCACCACAAGTCACTGTGGATAAGTTAGCAGATGTATCATCGATATAGGGCTTGGGGGACCTAAGTTGAAACCACGCGGTTCGCAAACTCCAAGTTTAAACCCTCTCCAGCGGTCTTAAGCGTCGCAACCATGACTTTGATTGAAGCATTAGAGCGGAAAGCCGTTGTGGCTTTTTGACGAGCAGTCGTCGACATATCTCCCTGCGTGGAAGTAAGTAAGAGACGCCAAGCAATTTTGAGAACTATGCTTCTTACCGTGAAATACACAAAGCCAGTATTGTTTCGCTCGAGGACTCGGCCGACGATTGCAGTGAAGGTTCTCCATTGCGTGAAGATGATGATCTTGTCGGAAGGTGCCGTTGTCATCCATTCCTTGATCTGGTCTTCGAGTCCCTTCAACTTGGTGCTTGGGGGCATTTCCGACGTGCCGGCATCGAAGTCCATCAGCCATGGCATCGGGGAATGAAGAGGCATGGTTCCTAAATAGTCCATTCCCTTTGGCTTTAGTTTCTTCTTCGTCTTCTTTTCTGCCTTTTTGTCAAGGTTCTTGTCGGCACTTTTCTGGCCCTTGCTATCAGACTTCTCGGACTTCGAATTTGGTGACTTTGTCTTCTTCTTAGGCTTCAGTTGTGCTGGTGTTTTCAAGGATGTGACATCAAATGTGGCGCCGCATATTGGACATTCTGGTTCCTTCAAAAGGTTAGCACAATGTGTTGAAGGAATTAAGTATGGCTGTTCTCCTACCGGTTTTCCTTGGCCATCATCCACCAGGGTTTGCTCTTCGATGCAAGTTTTGCAAAAGCGGTGCTTACAAAAAGGGATGATCCGAGTGTCCTGAGCAAGGTCATAGCATTTACGGCAAACATCGCCATCTGGTCGATCCTCGCTATACTCAGTAAATCCACGCTTCTTCTGCTCAAGCAAGACACCGATACCTGGAGATCATCAGTGCACTGCAGGCTTGAAGATTGATGGGACCTACGTCGGATAACCAAATTCTTGGGGTCATTCAGATCGAGAAGCTTCTGGTAGATTTCTTGCAATTCTGGCACGTCGAAAGTTTCCTATTCGCCTTAAACAGAGCACCAGTATCTGAACATAGTGTAGACTGACCTGTATATCTTGTTCCACAAGAAGGGGATGAGCCGTCATCCTGAAGAGAGGTCAGTTATATTCCAAAATGAGAAGAGCCTCGAGACTCACTGGCGGAGACGTGTGATGCCGATGAGCATGTCCTTGACCTTTTCATCTTGCTTCTGCTCTTCTCCGTCTTCAATGGCTGGCTTCTCTTCTTCTGGGTCTTCAAACAAAATTCTTGGCACCTGATCACAGTCACCACCAGTCTCGCCATCTTCATTCTGGCCGTCTATTGTTTCGATGAGCTCCTTGATGAACTTGCCCTCCATTGCTTCGTAGAGAATCTTTTCCACTGGCGAAAATTCAAATTTGGGGTCCTTGGTGTGCGCTCTAGGTAGATCAACGAGCGGCCTACCCATGAACTTGTCCTGCATTGTTCGGCTGATGGTTTCCACAGGTCAGTCAATCGACCAAAGATGATCAAAGAACGAAATCACTTGCCTGAGAAGCAGTCTTGCAAGAACCTTGTCCAGTCTCTCCATATTTTCTGGCTTCTATGTTGTGTCAGTAGAACTCAAGTAGCCGACGAATAACAAGATTGCTTGCCTTATCCACATTGCAGAATTTTGCTCTGAACCTGGTGCCTTGTCAGTCTTTCGTTGGAAAAATGTGGTGGAACGAGACTCACATTTTGAAGCTCTTAGCATCTGGCTCCCGGAAGAACCGAAAGTACGGATACAATTCTGAAAATCATCAGCTGGCTTCATATACATCAGTCTCCAAGGATATGCCTACCTTCGTAGCTGTTCATGATTGGTGTCTACGCGGATTAATTGAATGACTTGCCAGACTGGACTGGAAAGACTTACTCCACTAAGAGCCCACCTATGTTTGCCTTTCAAAGCATTCACAGCGTAAGAGATTCTAGTATCATGATTCTTGATTTTATGCTTTTTGACTTCAGTGAAATTTCCTATTGTGGGAAAATCGAGCACTTACAGCCTCGTCGATCACGATCTGCAGCGATTCTGTCAGCTTCTGATATTATATGTAGGAAACTGGGGTGTATCAGAGTCGTGGAATGTAAAAAGGAACCCTTACTCTGTACCATTGCACCTGGTGTAGTGCACCAGCAGTACCCGTATTGGCCTGAATCCACATTTCAACTGCTGCAGAATCATTCTCGGCCGCTTCAAAATCTTTGCCACTCTGTCGATCAACTCCCTTTAAGCTCGATTGGAGGTGCTTGTCGGGAAATGGACAGCTTCTTGACACTTCACCGTATGACGCCAGTACGATGTCGTTATCAGTAATTCGACGAGAGCTTTTCTTTGAATCATAGATCGCAACGCCTCGGAAGATTCTGTCCGAGGTATGCTTATCGATCTCGGACTCCCATTGGGATAACTTCACAAGAGTCAGTGATATTCCTGGTTATGTGAGAAAGTCCATACCAGCGATGGCCCAGCAATGATCAATGTGCTTCTCTGGTGTCTTGGCTCATTCTGCCCCTTTGGTCTTCCGGTTGGTAAATTAATTACCATGGTCTGGCTGGTCAATTAAAGCATGAAGCATGATGATCGGGATATCTTACAGCCAATGACTGAACCGTCTTTCCTAAACCCTGTTCCAACGTCAGTCTCAATCCCAAACATAAGGGGATCGATAGCTCTTACCATCGAATCCGCTAGAATTCCACCTTTACAATCGTCGCTTGACTCCTCTCTTCCGAGCATCCAATCAACTCCAATGACTTGGTGATTGAGAAGTCCTAAAGTGTCAGAATTGAGAAGGTGACCGAAGAATGATGGGTATAGTTACCGCTGTTCATTCCATTTAGCATCCACACTCCATCTTGTCCTTTCATCTTTCTGCCAAAGTTCTTCACTGCAGCCTCTAGGGCGTCCAATTGTGATCGATTGGTCTTTGCATCACTGGTTGCTGGACAATTTGCCAACATTTTGCGAAACTGTTGACCCCAGCCGGCAGCTTTGATTTGGGTGGCCTTTTCTTGAGCATTCCCTGTTTGGAGAGCATCGACTGCGGTGGAGCCCCTCAGCAGATTCATGAAAGTAGTCGTTTCGCCCACTGCATTGGCCTGGAGATTCAGTTGTCGGGCAGAATCACCCCGTCTATCTGTGTCCTTAGGTCTAGCTTGCAGGGACCTCTGCTTCTTCCCTTTGGCATGCTGATCATTTGGTGTGATTTTCTGGCGCTTTGGGATATGGTAGGCTGCCATTGTATCTAGCTTCGAATGTCCGGAGGAATCGCAACCTTGAAGGACTGGCTGACTCGTTGAGCTGACGCTCGAGTCCCTATCGCTCAAGGTGTTGTTAGTAAAGTATGCAAGGACTCAAGTTTTACCTACGGACTGAACTAAACTCACTTGTCTGGACCTTCATGAAGCTGCTTTCTCTTCTGAGCTATCTCGCAGCTAGGAGACTTCTCTTCAAGACGAGGACATTGGGCATGGGGATTGCCGGTAAGCAATGCCGAATCTTTAATGTACTGTCGAGGAGAAATTCCTCTGCTACTATCGCCACACAACGATGCAGGATGCAAATCGGTTGAGATAACTTGGTTGTCGAAGAGACCTTCGCCAGTTTGTTCCTCCTTCTTGATCTTTTCGCACATGGGATCTGCCGAATCAACAGGGTCATTCACAGCTGTGTCATCATTGTGACCAGTGTTTTCTTGTTTGATAAAAGAATTGACCGGGGCAATCTTGGAGGCTGTGTCCCGGATACCGGTCATTATATGGGACGACGTCATCTTCTGGTCTTGAGTGGTATCGTTGTCGATATCGTTGCTGATATCTTCACCCATACTTTGCTCCATGGCGTCACTCGCGCCAGCAATTGGTGACTTCTGCTCACGTTGGAACTTGCTTAGGGAGTCGAGTATTGAGTTGACACCTTGTTGATCATGTTCCAACTCACTGACGGTCTTGTCATGAGTACTGTCCAACTCAACATCGGCGGCACAGTTATGGACCATTTCCTTGTGGTGGATCTGGGTGGTGTCGTCTGTGGGTTGATTTGAGGTTTGCTCAGTTGCTTGGCGGCCATCTTGAGTACACAGTTCAACACCTGAGGTCAAGTGTTCCGCTGGCTCCGTCATGACCACATCTTGTGAGGACTCTGTGGCAGACTCTGTGCTATGTTCCGGTGTTGTTTCGATGGGTACACTCTCAAGGGAAGTTACTGCTCCAGAGTCTGTCATGCCGCCCTGGTTAGATACGGCGGGGATTTGATCTTGCGATGTATCCATATTGTTCTCCATTGTGGGAAGTGGTCTGCTTAGGTGAACTAGAAACCAATAGTGAAGATCGTTAGCCTTGGAATATCATTCAGTACTGCAAAAGATCTCAACAAGCTGAAAAGCCAAACTTAGGAAGGGTGAGCACGATTGAAGTGAGCAGGTGGAATTGATACCAGATTTCCTGTCTAAAATAATTGAGGCCATCTTCGCAGGTGAATTGAAGGTGAGTGGTAGATGATGGTGAGAAGTTCATGGGAAGCAAGCAAGCTGAAAGAGAGAGTTTTGATATCACAAGGTGAGGCTATGGATCAAGTAGAATACGTACCTTGGATGCTGCCATCTAACTACAGACCATGTTTGCACCTGAGAAGTATCGAGAACCTGATGAGCGAAATTGGGTGTGGTGAGCGCAGATTCCTCTAGCAGAGAGGAGCTTGCTAAAGGGCTAGTGCTGTATGCGGTAGATAAAATTTGCAGTGGAAGAGCGTGCTTGGAGGGTATGAAGAGGGGGTGATGTTGAAGAGGCTGAATGATATTGAGGTTGAAGAGAAGAGCAAACTAGTTGAGGGAGCCAGGTGATGGTTCTGTAGAACGAAGCGTTTACTAGCGTTGAGGCGAGAAGAAGGGAAAGAATTACAATGATTCTTTGAAGAAGTGAGTCTGTGAAGAGAAGGGTGAAACAATCAAGGCTCCTCTAAAGGATGTATAACCAGCGCCTGAGATAAATCTTGTCCCGTGAATTTTGTCATATTAAGACTCCCATGTGACCCCATTATACAAGGTTTAGTAGCCCGAGACTGCTGCGAGCAAGCCTTTTGATCGACTTTCTTAAGCAGACATCGTGAAATATATAGATACGTGACTTCTAGTTTGTTGACTTCGCTTGGGTTACCTTGCACTCCGGGTGGTTCTGGAAAGATTCAAATAGCTGGATCATACAGCAACTAGGCAACAGCTAAGGCTGCCTCCTCTGATACACTTGTTCGAAACATGCACAAGATTCAAGAGCTAACAGGCACGCTGCGGTTTCCGCAAAGCTACGTGACCCGCCAAGGAGTTGTTCACGAAGACCGGGAAAGAAGTTGAGTAAATGGGTAGTTCTTCATTCAAGCTTGTCGGTAGACATCTCCACCGACTTAGTCATGTAAATCCCATGATTATCCGTTCCGTCTGCGATTCCGACACTTGGCCCGATCTCCACAGTCGTGTGAGATCCCAAGTCTTCAGCGTCATGAGTCTTCACACCGAAATCATCGTGGAAGGATGCTGTCCTCGAGCTCAATCTTTCGCTTCCATTTTCATTTCCAACTCGCCGCTCGCTTAACTCAACCAAGCTCATCGTTGAACTATTTTTTTCTGCTCGAGTTCTTGGATGCCCAGATGGCGTCCGATTTGTTATTGGGTGTGTATTTGTAACATTTGTCTCTCCGAAAGTCATCTTCAGAGTCGGAAAGAAGTATTCGAGCAAGGAGCGGCAAGCTGGTAGACACGCACAAATTATGCCAACGCTTTGCTCCAGATGCGAGTAAACAACAACGGGAGCTTGATCATCTAAGCGTACAAATCAGCTAGGTTCGTTCATTGACTTTGTTTATGAGCTAAGACTTACATGACAAATCGCTTGAATGATCAAGTTGTATTAGTGATGGAAGGCGCATGAAGCTACAAACGAGTGCGATAGATCCAACTGAAAACATAATCATCAAATTCGCCTTTTTCTTCCAAGCAAGTTTGAGTTTCCAGACAGTCGGAATAGGAATTGCCAGAATCAAGACGCTTTGGAATATGCTGAAGACTGCCGCTGCCTCCAAAGTAGCATAGCCATTGATGCATTGAACAGGAGCGACTTTATACATCCAATTGGTCCAATAACCATAGAGGGGCACCTAGAATAATTTGTCAGATCTTCTGCCACCTGACAGGAATATCTCACCTTACACATTGAAAGGCCAGCGCCAATAAAATGGAGAAGTTGGACAGGGAGACGAACAGTCCACTAATCCAAATTGCCTGACGAAGTCGGTGGCCCGGAAAAATACGTAGGAAAAACAGCAACAATGACAGCTTTGTCGATGTAATAGATATGAGGTAAAATAGTTCGACAACGTAAAAGAATTTCCTTCCCGTGATGATTTGCTCGGTACTCAGCCAGTAGGTATGTTGGCCAAAGCCATTCAACACTAAGCCCAACGAAGTGCCAACTAGACAGCGACCAAATTAGCAATGTGCATCAGAAAGAAAGAAATGAATATGACTGGACGCCAGATTTTGAGGCAAAGATGACCTTAGGAACACCTACCATCAACAAAATAGGCTGCTGCAGAAGCCAATATCATCCAATCATCTGCGCCGAGCCCAACATCCAACAGAACCCTCGCCACAATCCGACCTCCTATAAAACATGCTGTGAGGAACGGCACAATATAATCCATTTTGAGAACATCTTCCAGTCGTGTCTTGTCGCTTTCGATTGAGCATGATACGGCTGAGTATCTCTGTAATTCCAGGAGTTCGGGAATCGTGCTACATGCTGAATAGGCGCACGTCGAAACTGCAGACGTCAAATCGGCACTGGTACAAATGCAAGTCGTGTTGGAAGTTGAACCGCAGTACTGGGGAACATGAGTCGACAGGCATGAAAGCTGAGCCACCGGTCAGTTGAACATTCGAGGTGACGATACACCAGCTTGTTGGCACGTACTGAGCAATTCGGCGCAGCTGCGATATTGTCTCTTTCAAGGAGAAATCCAGAAGCCAAGCTTCCCTCACTCCCAAAACATGTAATAAACAAACATAAAATAACGATCAAACACATCTTTACTCTGCTGATCTGAAAGAGTGTCGGCCCCGACACGGGAGGCAAGACGAAAGAATTGCAGAGTTCACAAAGAACAAAAGCTTGAGCAATATGTAAGACATTTTGTTGGGCGATGGCATCACTTTAGTTGAAGATCGTGGCTATCGTCAAACGCAAAATGGAAAGCTTCTTCTCCACTGTATGGGAAGAGCTAAATTTCCGGAACATCGGATCTTGGTATGAGCCCAGATTTCAGTTGGCATCCGAGGTGGCTCAGGCCAGTCACTGGGTAGCGCGGCTCAAAAGGAGACAGATAAGATCGTACGAGTCGCGAATGTTGAAAGACATGTTGATACATATCTATCACTCACGAAAACCTCAAGAAAAGCCTACCTTTCGAATCGTATCAGCAGACCAGTGTCTGCTAATACCAGTTGCCTTATTGGCCACAGCGTCGTATCAATTATGCGAACCTAAGAATATCGAGGCGTAACTCGATGGCATTTCTCCGGTGCTGTTGATTTTGGAATCATCGATCGCCCTGACTCGACAGAAAAACTCAAAAAATAAACAGCCACACCTCTGATTATTCTCTCATGATCTAACAGCAGACCAAGAGCTCTGCTGCGTGGAGTTATAAGCAGCAAGAATAAGAAAGCAAGATACTCAGATGTTGCTCGACGATGGTTGTTCTGTTCCTCGTATTCTTTCCAAGAGTTAGAGTGTCGTCGTCACCGCCAGTCATTGGACTTGGATTTAACCTTTCGTCTCATCTTGGCCATTCTTCGGGTCCCTCCCCTTGGACCTATCCACCGTGCTGGTAAAAACTCGGACACAGATGCCGAGTTCTCCACCGCTGAGCAAACCTAATGCACAGCAGCGGGCCGTTGCGAAAACGTCCACCGGACAGATTAAACTAATCTCGATAAGGTAGGAAAATCTTGAATACCTGCTCGCTCCTGTATCAGATAAAGCTTTTGGAAGTTCTAGGCTAGATGGAATGGTTTGGTAACGAAGTCCTTTTCACATTTTCGCTGGTACCAAGTATCGTCTGGGTCCGGGGAGACCGAAAAGTGCAGGCTTTGGCTTCACGCGGTTGTCCATACATGTCGAGCCGAGTCAGCTTTCGAGTTTCTTTGAAGTCCAGATTGCGAGTTTCTCTGTAAGTTCACAGTTGCCTTTTTGGTCCAGTACCACGATTCAAGCTTTCATGATCCTACTCATAGGATTTATATTGACCTCTGATTCATTATTGTTCCCATTTTGTAACCTCTTTCTTCACATCTACATCAGAGCAGCGAGGTACCGCGGATGATACCCCACCAATCCCATATCTGTCTTCAAAAACGCATTCAAAAGCACACTTCCCGATAGCAGAAGCCAACATACCACCCAACAGTAGCCAAGCCAGGGATGCCACGCCTGATTTCCATCTTTTATATCTTCCCCTCTCGATTTCCTTGCAACAGAATTCGTCTTGTAAAACCGTATGACTACATCTTCCAATATAATTCCAGCAGCCTGCAACAGGAAATAGACGAGCCAACACCAAAATCGATCGTACATCGTCGCATACGGCGATGTGAGTGTTGGGTACGCAAGACCAGCAGCTGCATACCCATGATACAATGCCGAGAATAGGAACGTGAGTACCGCAGTGGTGATAGACGACATCGTTGTATGTCGAGGAATGCCGAGCACCTTCAGGATGAACTGGGTGTATCCGGAGAGAACCTAGTTTGTGAGCTCCGACTACAAAATCGAGAAAATGAGGTAGGCATCAGACCTTTCGAGTTCCTTGATGCCAAAATGAACCCCAAAAGTATCGTAGGGTGGTTGTTTTTCGGATGTCTCCGAAGTAGGGAGGCCAGTCCCGCACTCTTGTAAATGAGAGTACCAAGCTAGACCAATTGAAGACGTACCTCTGGTTCATCCAGTCCGGAAGCCACAGCGAGTAGTGACAATCCTTGATAATTAAGGCTGTTCGCAAAACATGATTGAATTCCAATGGCGAAGACCATAAGAATCCGCTCTTGAAGAGTTATGGTCGGAGGTAGCGGTGCGTAGCGATGATGTCGTGTGCCTATGTACGCCGAGCAGAACATCAAAATCACGGACCCCATCATGAGATCCATAGCTTGTCGGAAGATGAAATGCCTTCTCGACTCATTCTTTCTCCCATTTGGAACACCTTTCACCTGAAAGTTCCAGCCAACTCCTCGCATGTTCGCCATCAGAGTCGCCGCCCATCTGAGCTTCTTCCACCCAAATCCTCTCATGTACGTTGCTTCACGAGGGTGGCCCATTCTCCAGTATGTTTTCTCTGGAATTGTGAATAGAATATTGGATACCACATTGAGACATATGGACCATAGCATGGCTCGGCAGTACCGCGTGCTGGGATCCGTGGGGAAGGATTGTTGTTCAGCGAGGTAGAGGAGAATGCTAATGATGAGGGCGAAGATGACACCCCTGCCATAAATCGGTGGACTCCAGAGAGCGATCAGACTTAAAGTAGCAACGGCGAGGTAGACACATATTGCGGTCGCCATGGCATTGGCGCTGAACCTGCTGCTATGTTTAGCGAGGATGGATGCGCCGGAGTGTAGCCCTTACCACGTTGACCCTCCATCGATATACATATCAGTCATCGTTCGAGGGGAATATACTGATGATTAGTGGAAGAAAGACTTTCTCTCGCGAAGTTTATTACTTCGGAAATCAACAACCTTGCTGGAGACTTTGCCGCCTGATAAATGCGACGTGTGGTGTGAGCGTCTCCTGACACGTGCTCAGGAGGTTCCGTGACTTGTACTCTAATGGGCAATGGCCAAAACCAATAGTCTGACAATGTCAGTGACCAAAATACGTCCCTTACTCTGGTAGATCGACTACGAGCGGGTCATACTTGTAAAGTGTCTCATTTCTGGTGTTCACATCGCGAGCGAGCTGACGCTTACCAATTTCAGGAGGAACAACTCGCTTGCTGGTAAACATTTACCAGTGTATTTCGGGGACTCGCTTGCAGTGCATTTCGAAGCCTTGGCTCGACCCTTTAGGGCAGACTACGCCTAAATGCCAGCCAGTCAGCGCGCAAAGCAATTCCTTCGCCCACGGCGTCAGCGTACTACGAAGGTAGTGCACCTCAACCAGACCCCAAATTTATACTCGGTTTCAATATTTCTTCATCGCGACAATCTTAGTGGAACAAGAAAATGATCGATTCTATATTGCGCCATACCCATGAGCGTGAATGTTCCGTCCCAAGACCAATGACCATGCGTGAAGCCAAAGAACTTCCCGATCCAAGTACAAAATACAATGTCTCTCACAGTTCATCATGATCACCTGCCTCACCATTCACCTGTCTGAACCGATAGACCTTCGCCGAATGCCTCTCGACGAGAACATCCCACTGTCCCCTCGGCTCAACAACACCCACTTTCTTGCCGAACAGCCTTTCATCGCCCTTCTCCAATCCTTCCTTGTACGACACCTCGCTGGCGTTATACCAATTCAACTTCTTCAGTACTTCACTTCTCGACGCCTGATCTTCAGCATCAAGAATAGCCTGCGCATTAGCATCGCTCATGCGATCAGCCCACAGGTCGAAAACCTCCCAAGATTCCTTGACTTGGGGCGCTGAACCACCGGGTCCGGAAGGTGTAAAGATCTCCTTGAGCGATGCGCTCATCTCGACATCTTCATTGGCAGCGTTGAGGAGAATGACGACTTGGTCGCCGTTTTCAAGCTTTCCGCTCCAGATGTGTGTCTCGCCGATATCATATTCGTCTTTTGGTACGCTAGTGTTACGAGCGACTCTAGTAGCTGAACGGCCATGAGGATCTTGAGAGAGTGCGATGATGGCGGGGTTGTTGACGATGGAGAGGGTTTGTGGTGACATGATTCGTAGGTCGTTGCCGAGCATGAGGGGCGATTTGAGAGCAGCCCAGAGTGCGAAGTGGGCTTTGTACTCTTCATCGGTCATGCCTCCTTGGCCGACCTCGAGCATGTCAAGATCACTCCACCCTCCTGGAATACTGCGATCGGCGAAAGGCGCAACCTTATTGAGGATGAACAAGACAGAGCAGTGGGTTCCTGGAGCTATGCAGAATGGGTCGGCGGGGTTATTGGTGTCGCAGGCGCAGAGAGCGTCTGGACGTGAGAAGGAGTCATAGATATCTCCTGACATGCGCCATGCGTTTGCAATGGACATTCCCCACTGTTCGGAGTTAGCTTAAGATCCATTTTGAGGTATATGATGAGGAATACGTGCCGTGTGAACATAGTCTTCGCCCCAATTGCAGAGACTCAAGGCGATATTGCGGCCAGTAGCTTTGAGCGCATCGGCCATAACCTTGAAGCGATTGAATGAGATCTGTGGTGTGCCCATTCGGCCCATATGGAAACAGTTGTCGTATTTCAAGAAATCCACGCCCCAGTTGGCGAAGTTCTCGGCATCTTTGGTTTCATGATCGAGTGATCCAGCTGGAAAGATATCAGTACAACGCGGCACCTTGATTTAGATGTGAGATACTGACCAAATCTCGCGCAAGTCATCTCTCCCGCACTGGAGTACATGCCAAATTTGAAGCCAACGCTGTGTAGCTCGTCTGAGACATGCTTCATACCACGAGGAAACTTCTCTTTATCAGCGTTGACGTAACCGTCATCGCCTCGAGGAGACTGCCAGCAGTCGTCCAGAACAACATGGTCATAGCCTAGATCTTGAAGACCCAAATCGATGAGCTTCTTCGAGGTGCTGAGGAGCAAGTCTTCGGAGACGTTGCAAGCGAGAGAATTCCAGTTATTCCATCCCATAGGAGGGGTAATGGCGAGGCCATTGCTCACAGCCTGAGCCACATGGAAGAGCGAGACGGCGGCAGGAACGACGGAAGATGAGCGGACCATGTTGACGATGTTCTTTTCTTTGTTTCTCTCATCTTGAAGAAGGACTTCTCTCTCTTACTTTTATATTTTGCTTCGACTAGATCGTCACTTGCGTGAAGCATGCTCGCGCTAAGTGAGGGGCAGGACTTAGAGGCGGAAAGCCAAGACTTCTGCCCCTAGCTTGCATTAGGGTCTTGGTGTGGAGGGAATGCCCCCCTTTTCCATTTCCGCGAGAATTCCGCCGCTAGTATTTGTGGAGGACCTCCCCGAGGTGGATTTCTATAACGCCACATGCCTTGTTGACCTGATGCATGGCGTTCTTGAACCTGGAGAATTGCTGACGGTTTTGCGGGGTTTGACTCACCAGTGCATGACGGAAAGCTGTAGGAGCGGGATTGAAAAGCGCCTTCAGAGCGGATTGATAACTGACACGATGTCGGCATTTATTGATGTATGCGTGTGTTTTCTTCAAGAAAATTGAAGGTTGATAATCCATTTCATCTTCAAGCACTGAGCTCCTTACTTTCAAAGAAAAAGCCTGAAGATTCATTCAATTCAACAACGATGTCGGGTCCTCTCATCACAGCAACGACACAAGCTGTCTTCCTAGGATCCTTGTCCAATGTCCTCGCTCAAGCTTTCTCAGCATATGAATCACAGGTATGGCCAAGGATCTCGATACCCCCGTCTTGATGGTCCGAACTAATAGCGAAAACTTGCAGAAGCTCTTCAATTTCGATGTCGTTGATACTCTGCGCTGTGCGATTCTAGGAGCAGTTGTGACACCACCAAACTTCATGTGGCAAAACTTTCTCGAGAGAAAGTTTCCTTCAAAGAAGGCTAAAGTCTCTCAAGAGTCGTCGAAGAAACAGGACTTGATTGAAGAAAGTGAAGGCCGGCTAAGCAAGTCGAATACGATTGCAAAGTTCTTCCTCGACCAAACAATCGGTTGCTGGATAAACACCTTGGCGTTCCTCCTTCTTTTTGGCTTCTTGAAAGGGAAGGGTGCGCTGGAGATTGAAAATGAGGTGAAAACCGTAGGTTGCTTCCTGCCTTGGACAAATTCACCAAGTCTGACAGATTGTAGGGGTTCTGGTCCATGGTCCTATCGTCGTATCGATTTTGGCCTCTCGTGACGTTGACAAATTTGATTTTAGTCCCTCCGAATCAGCGTATGTTGGTTGGAAATCTGGCTGGACTGGCGTGGGGTATATTCGTCAATTTGGTAATGGTGGGGTGAAAGCTTGTTGTTCTGCATGCTAGATCCGATAGGGGCATCCAGTCATGTTCCTCAAGCCGTCCCACAGATGATTTGTTGGTGAACTTCAGTACATTACGCATAGAATTAGATGTTCGTATACTATGAACCTCAATTTGATCCAATTTTGACAAATTCAAAGGTCAAAGCCTTGAGTGAGGCCTGCCAAAGTCCACAGTGGACTTTGAACATCAGGTTCCTTCTCTTCCACCTCTTTGGCAAACTCGACCAGAAACCTCAACATCCAGCGATCAAGTACGAAACTCGTGTCCATAGACTTCCTGCATGTATCGTGAAAAGCCCTCAGTCTATTCATAGCTCTGCTAAGCGTCGACCAGTATTGTTTCAGGTGAAGAAGAATGCCGAAATTTCGTTCTAGCCTGGCACGTGAGATGCCGATGCGGTTCTCATCAGATGAAAACAGGAGGGTGTGGATCTGCACAGTTGATGCGATGACAAGCACATGTGCCACCATTGTGTAAAGTACATCAGAGTTAGGTGTTTCGAAGGCGCGATAGATCATTTCGCAGAGATTGGCAGCGTGGTCCTTGCATTTCTCTGCGTAAAGACCAGCCGAGGGAATCGAGCTGTAAGGCTCAACGTGAAGAAACTGATAGAATAGAAGCTGCCCAAAGTGGTAGTACCCCAGATAGACTGCGGCAAAATATCTTCCAAGGCCATGGGATGCGAACCATGCGAAATTTTCTGGCGTATCTCTCATGATGTCGGGCAGAGCTTGGTACCAGTCATCCAGCCGCTTACTCAGCTGTTCAACAGCTTCTTCCAACTGAACACCTTCGAGATGTTCCTGCACGCATTTTTCGTTGAAGTTATTGATGGCAAGTAATATCCGGTTCAGTTTGATCATCTCAGCAAGGATAGGTGAAGAGCGATCGGAACCCGGGGATACGAGTGGCATGTTACTCCCGAGAGCAAGATACTGTAATTCATCTGTTGGTAGCGGGATGTCGAGATTGGGCATGAGTTTCGGAAGCTTAACGGCAGTCGAGGACCAGACGTCAACCATGCAGAGTGACGACAGGACTGCAAAGTCAGCGAGTGAAGCTTTAGCATACAGAGCTTACTGACCGCGAATGTTGATCTCATGCTCGAGAGGGCTGGATGGCACACGATTCGGCAAGTCCAAGAGTTGAGCCCTAGGTCATAAGGAAACATTAGCTTTAAGGTGGCGGAGTTCCAAAGGCTCATGATTGCACGATCTTGCACACATCGGGGAGACTTGGGCAACTGTCAGAACTTACATCCTACATGCAATACCATAGTACACATTCTCCGTCACGTCATCTCCATCTGCGATGTACGCCGCTCCGAGAAGTACACAGGCTTGCACTGTCGTGAGAGATGCTCTACTGATCTGTAGTAGCCTCTCTGCCCTAGGTATGAACGCAGCTCCACGTTCAGAAGGCGGGCTCCCACCAAAGAAGGGGTCGGTCGAGAATCTGGAAATGTCAGAGGTGCTACACGATATACAGGAAGCTATCAACTTCTCTACGAACCTCGCAGACAGGGCGAATATTGGATACAACAAGACATTCTCTACTCGTTCTTCTGCCACCGCAGCCAGGAAACTCGGAGGATGAAACAAAGTATGGAACTGATTGTGAATGTAGTCGAAATACAACTGCACGAGCTCGAGCCTCAGAGCGAGCGGGGGGTACTCACTGTCCGCACCTTGAATACCATCTTGAGCATCAAGATGATTTTCAAGCTGACGGCTCTCGGAGACCAGCGCTGACTGGTGATAGTAACCTCCCACAGGCGGTTTCTGGACGCATTTGATACGTCGAGCGATGCAATGCGTGCAGTCTCGCTCGCCTTCGACGATCTTACATTTACGACGACGGCTCCTGCATTATGGTTGTCAGAGGTGGATATACTCCAGATTACAGAAGGGCTACTTACCGGCACGCTTCGCAGGCTGTTGGCTTCCTCATTGCCACTCGGACTGCCTTTGGTCATATGAAGAAGGTGAATTATGCACAAGCCGGTTCAATGGCCAATACGAGTCATACAGAAGTTTTCCGACACTTTTCCACTCCCAAGATTGTACCCTTGAAGTTGCGATCCCGGGGTGTGGAGTTTAGGTTGCTGTGCTAGCATCCGAGGATGTGGTGATCAGGAGAGATGAGGGGAAAGGAGGAAAACAAGCCCGCCGCTAACTTGTTCGCCAAGTCCGGTCTCCAGAATCGGGTTCTCGGCAACCTCGCTGGCGAAGCTGAAATTCTCGCTTCCCAGTCATTTCTTGAGAACTTTCCAACATATGGTCTTGGTAGATCTTGGTGCGTTTGCGACTCAAAGGCTCTGTATATCGACGATCCGAACTGCTGCTCATTTTGAGTCCCCAAACAGGAAACCGTTTGTCAGTTCTAGTGATGTCGTAAGACAATACCGTTGACCTTAATCGGGCCTGTTCTGGTACTCTTTCAAAGTATCAAGTTCACTGCGAGGTCTCTGAATCCTGAAGTTGTGACACGAACTTGCAATGGCTAACATTTCTGTATGCCGGCCCAACACCAATTCCAACATTCATCCCGACCTTTCCAAGAGTCACATGAAGATGTGAGCTGCTGAGCAGAACTCGGACTGGTTTCAAGCAATTGTGATATTGACAGCCTGCATCAAACGGGCAGTTGTCCTACTTTAGGAGCTTGGCCGCTATTTTGGCTCTCTAAAACGATTCCAGAAAGCCATCCCGCTTTTCGGGCAGGACTAGCGCTTGTGGTCGCCCCATGGGGCGGAGATGTTTTCCACCTTAATCCGCCACGCGGTACACCCCGCAGATTCCAATTCGTAGCCCAAAATTCTTTACCTCAATAGAGGAGGACTTGGCTATTGATGAACGTCTGGCTTATCCATTCATGGGTTCTATATAAGGGGTGCTGGCTTGCCCACAATTTCGATGTCTCCTCATCAGCTGCAGTTCTCTCTGCTTTGAACACATTGGTGGCCCAGACACTTGACAGCCATACTTCCAAGCACCAGCATCATGGCCTCATCAACTCCTCCTCCAGCTCTTTCCGAGCCAAAGGCTCCTTTACCAACGACCACTGGGGCAGACACAATCGGCAATTCAGCCGAAGAAGCGACTCATGCCATCCAACTCGAGCGAGACCTGTCGTTGAGAGACACATTCAAGCTCTATCCGAGGGCCATCATGTTCTCTTTTGTCATATCACTCGCCGTCATCATGGAAGGCTACGATACCAACCTTATGGGCAACTTCTACCCTTACCCCTCCTTCAAGAATCGCTTCGGTGATCAAGTTGATCCTGAAGGCGGCATGCTAGTATCCGCAAAATGGCAGACAATCATTGGAAACTCTACACAGGTACGCATAGCCCAGTCATCTAAATGAGAGGTTCTTGCTGACATTATCAACTCATAGGTTGGGTCGATCCTCGGTCTCTTCCTCAACGGTATAATCTCTGAACGATTCGGTTACAGAATGACCATGATCTACACCATGATTGCTCTGATCGGTACAATCTTCATCCCCTTCTTCTCGAATAGCTTGGAGATGTTTGTTGCGGGCGGTATCTTGCAAGGAAGTGAGTACTGAGAAAACCCTCTCCAATGTTTACTATCACGTGACCTGGACTTTTCTACCTAAAGACACAAAACTTTCTTCAGACATAATAGCTAACAGTCAATTGAACCAAGTCCCCTGGGGTGTGTTCCAAACGCTTGCAGTGACTTATGCCGCTGACATTTGCCCAACCTCCCTTCGAGCTTATATGACTTCGTGGATCAACATGTGTTGGGTCATTGGCCAACTGATCTCATCCGGCATGCTTCGAGGACTCCTCAACCGTACGGATGAGTGGGGCTATAAAATTCCCTTTGCAATTCAATGGGTATGGCCAATTCCAATCATGATTGGCACATTCCTCGCCCCAGAGTCACCCTGGTGGCTCGTACGGAAAGGCCGTCTCGAAGAAGCCAAGAATGCCCTGCTTTCCCTCACAAGTCGAAACTCCGGCATCGAATTCGACGTCGATGCCCAAGTGTCTATGATGGAAGTCACGAACCAGTTCGAAATCGAATCTAGCTCTGGTGCACACTACTGGGACTGCTTCCGAGGTACGGATCGCCGCCGAACGGAAATCGCTTCGATGGTCTGGCTCACACAAGCTTTCTGTGGCATTCCGTTTATGAGCTTCAGCACACAATTTTATTTGCGAGCTGGCCTCAATAATGAGGATGCATACAGTATGAACATTGGACAGACTGGTCTGGGTTTTGTTGGATGCTTGATCGCATGGTGGTTGATGACTAAATGCGGACGCCGAACACTTTACGTGTGGGGTCTTAGCGCCATGTTTGTTTTGTTGATGGTCATTGGATTCTGCGGCCTCAAATCGAATGCTGGTTCGGCATGGGCAGCTGGCTCTCTCCTCCTCGTCTTCCTCTTCGTCTTCCAGCTGTCTGTTGGACCGACTTGCTACTCATTGGTAGCAGAAATCCCATCAACCCGGCTCCGCATCAAGACCGTCGCTCTCGCCAGAGCATTCTACAACGCAGGCGGGTTTATCAACAACGCATTGATGCCACAGATGATGGGACTGAACGATTGGAACTGGGGAGCGAAAGCTGGTTTCTTTTGGGCTGGAATCGATGCGTTGTTCTTGATCTGGGTGTTTTTCCGCTTACCCGAGCCCAAGGGACTTACCTATTCTGAGCTAGACCTCCTCTTCGAGCATGGTGTCGGAGCTAGAGGATTCTCACAGAGTGCTGCCGATCTTTTGAAGCCGGCGTTGCAGGATGTTGGGACTGTTGATGAGAAGGTCACAGCAGTTCATGTCGAGTAGAGATGGGAATAACTTGGCCTAGCACAAGTCTCTGTCGTCTACGAACACAAATATAGATATTAGCAGCACATGGATGATCAAATGAATGCAAACCATGAAGCAGCTTGTGACATTACGGAGTACATGAAAAGTGTGCGATTTGGCAAATGTTCATCCTCATCCGAGTCGACTGGCGGGAAGAAATCATGCTATCTGGTGGAATTAATTATGAATGCAGAGTAAGGCAGACAACCTTTTGGACTTGTCTAATCATGCAGTTGCATGGAAGTAGCTGCTCAAGAATAATGGGATAGATGCAGTATCGATCCAAGTATGATGCGCCTTGTAAGTTACGTGATGTAAATACCTGCTTCACATAGCTTATGTGTTGACGAGGGCCGAATACAGACCGGCAAAGACCATACTAGTATCTCCAATGACCTAGCACACATCACGTCAAATTCAAATGATCTTATGGCTGCCTCCATAGACCGAGAAGGCACGGACGAGTCCTACACTGAATAAGGCCGTTGAAGCCCCAATAGGCAATTCAAAAATGCTCAAGCCCCTATATTCGACGCAGTCATCTTTTCGCTGCACCACTCGCTTGTTATACCGAGAAGTCTAGGAGAGGGATAGTGGGAAGGCTGATATTTTGCGGCCCTTACATGCTTACGGGCTGTTCAGTGTGAGAAGGAAGTAAGAACCGATGTTGATTCGATTCCGTCTCCGATGATCAGCGGGGATAACGAGAAAATGCATACCGTACTTAGAGGTTTCATCGAAGCTTATTCGAGTGTTCTGCAGGCACATATGATTGCTACTTTGACCGTTTCTCTCGAAGTTTTCCGGAACATTCCATAGGGCTGAATAGATCTGGCGATTGATTCGTGATCATTCGATATGTCGTCTGCCGGGCTCAGCACTGATGAACCTCGGATTCGGCTTACCACACAGCTGTAGTCAGCATCTGTAATTTGGTGGAAATGCCGAATTGCTTGCTCCTCTCGGATGGCTTCTGATCCACTGTGGCTCTTATGTTGTGGAGACATACGTGGCTGTCAGCAAACTTTCTGAGACAGACGGTGGGCCCTCTCTCGATAAAATGGATACCCAACCGACATACGCGAAAGCCTATCAATTCCCCTGTGTCGTAACGAAGTCAACAATTGTCATTGGAGGACTACCCGATACAAGGAGTAGCGAGGATCCTGAAAACAATCCCACAGTAATCTCAACCCAGTACCCGCCAGGCTATTGTGCATCGTTGGGCGACTCTTTTGGTCCAGATTGAAGCGTTGAATTGAGGATGAGAAGATTGAGTTGCCTATTTTATGATTAGGGAATGGCAGGATGCTGACATGGGAGAAGGATGCTGCGCGTGCTTCCACTCCCGGACTTTCCATAAACCTCAACTTCTTCTTCTCTTCAAATCGTTCTTCCATCTTGCTATCATCTGTTTCTGGTTGCTCATTTTGCTCTCTGAGTTGACCAATTTGTTCCTTCCAAACATCTCCAGACACAGTACATTTTTGATATCTTAGACTTCTATTTCGTGATGCCTGCGAAGCAGATCACCAAGTCAGGACGCCTCAGGGTCATCATAGTAGGAGGGTCCATTGCAGGGCTGACGCTGGCACATTGTGAGTTGCTCAGTACCAAGAGAAACCCTCGAGAGAAGCCACTCATTTTGAACATTGCTCCGTGAAAGGTGTATGCGAGCGAGGATTGACTAACTTCCATGAACACCTCAGGTCTACACCACAGCGAAATCGATTTCGTGGTCCTAGAAGCTCGCAAGGAGATCGCACCTCAAGTCGGAGCATCAATCATCATTCTTCCCAATGGAGCTCGGATCCTCGATCAGTTGGGCCTGTTCCAAGCCATAGCTTCAGTGGTAGAACCACTGGAGCTTGGGCGGACTTGGACAGCTGGAGGAAAATTGATTTATGAAAACGATGGTCCACTTCTAGTTGAGAAACGGTCAGCTTTCTCTTGCTAAGTTCACGGGATGATACTGATATCTACGCAGAACAGGGTACCCGGCTTCCTTCCTCCAGCGTCGCGACCTCCTGAAAGCGCTTTCCGATGCAATTCCCGACAAGACAAGAATTTACTTGTCAAAAAAAGTGTCTAAAGTTGATCATATGGACACAGAAGTAGTCGTAAGCTGTGAGGATGGATCGACTTACTCGGGCGATATCGTCGTTGGAGCCGATGGTGTTCATAGCACAGTGAGAAGCTTGATGCAAGACCATATCGATCGGTCAAGCCCTGGCAGGACCGAGAAAGACAGGAAAGGGTTGTCGGCCGAGTACAATTGCATCTTCGGTCTCGGCAAGCCAATCCCTGGGGTGATTCCAGGACAGACACATAGGACGTATGCCGAAGGCCTATCAACGCTGTCCTTTGTAGGAGAAGGAGGACGAATGTACTGGTTCCTCTTCACCAAGCTCGACAAAAGATATTTCGGCCAGGAAATTCCGAAATATACCAAAGCTGACATGGAGAAGGCAGCGAAGGCATTTCTGAAGGTGCACATGACCGAGTCTATCACCTGGGACCGGATCTGGGAGACAAGAACTTTTGCGAACATGACATGTGTCGAAGAGAGCAAGAATGAAACCTGGACAGCTGATCGATTTGTGTGCCTTGGAGATGCTATACACAAGGTATACCAAATGATAATCGTAGGGAACGCAGGCTTCAGCTGACATTTTCAAGATGACGCCAAATTTGGGTGCTGGAGGAAATGCAGCGAGTAAGTGTCGGCTGTGCGTAAGCCATCCGTTGATTTTGTGCTGACCAGAACGTGTAGTTGAGAGCGCTGCAGCACTTGCGAACAGTTTAGCGACCCTTCCGAAGCATACACTGTCGTTGCAGCAGATTCGTTATGCCTTGCAGGCATTCCATCACAAGAGACAAGAACGGGTAAATCATACCTGTGATACTGCCAATGAATTGACACGACTGGAAGCCATGTCGAGCCTTGGAAACAAGTTAACGGCGCTATACGTAATTCCTGCCTTGGGAGACTTCCTCACAGATTTGACATGCGACGCAATGGTGGGAGCAGAAATGCTCAACTCACTTCCTGCGCCTGCACAATCACTGACTGCAACGATGCCCTGGAACCCCAATTCTGGTCTTGGTAAACATGAGAGCAAATGGAAGCGAGCTTTGCGGGCCCTGCCCATCTTACTGGCTCTTTATGCAGCGAGTCGAACAATGGGTGCAGCCATCGAGGGTCTGAAGTTCGACTATTCTTTGGGTCCAGCAGCACAAATCAACCTTGGGCATGGGATCATAGCACCTCTCATTACGAAATATTTTGGTAGCGCAGGGTTTGACGCATTCTTGACAAAATTTGTTGTCTGCTTCACGCCTTACATTGGAGACTGGGATCCGACCGCGAGAGCGCACGGCTATGGCTTTCTATCGGACTTGGTAGCCATCCAGACCATTTGGTATATCGAGGGACTGCGACGAGGAAACATCTTCACGGCTTCACACTTGCTGTAAGCATATTTTCCAACGTATCAAGCATCAAAGACTGACTCATCTTCAGGCCAACCATTTTCGGCATCATGTACCAAGTCCGAGGCATTGGGTTCATCGCGCCAATATACTGCTTTCTACACTACATTCAGTCCCCTCTAGAGAACTACGCCGCCGCAGACAACAGAATGCTCCAGATTGGCGGTGTCAAGACGATCATTCCCACCATCGTGCTCACATACATCATTCCTACTATAGGGATGTTCTTTGCGCCAGGTATCGGGAACCGCCAATGGATCAACGGCGTCTTTTGGCAGCCGTTTCCAGTCTACGGTGCCATTTTACAACGCATCCTTCCTCTCTTCGTGAAAGATACAACGAAAGAAGATCGTGTCCAGAATCCTGAAGCAGACATGCCCTACCTACGGGCAGCCTACGGATTTTCAGCTGCAGTGGGGACATTTACATATCTCTATCTACATGCTGCATCTCCAGTATCTATTGGACACTTGTTCTTTGATAACCTTCGTGATCCGACTGCAGCCCTTCCACTTATCAGAGGAGCATTGAAGGTCCTGCGATATGACCAGATCTGCGCCTTCTCCGCCACCACCATCTGGACGCTACTTAGCTTCAAGGACTTGAAGCAGGCCGGTAAACTACAAGCGGGATGGGGACATATTCTGGGTGTCTTTGCAGCCATGAATGTGGCTGTTGGACCTGGTGCGGCGCTTTCAGTGATGTGGGCATGGCGCGAGGAACGGCTGGCTAAGAGGCAAAATTTGGGCAAGAAGAATCAATAGATTTGCTGCTCGGGCGATTGGAGTACTCAAGGATGAATCGATGGAGAATGGAAGACTAAGTATAGGGTCGCATTTGAGTAAGCTCGAGGAGGTAGAGGATGTAGGTTGGTTGATGAAGTGTTGTCATCGCCCACCTCTTCCGCGCTGATCAAGCAGTGATCTGCAGTCACGAGAGTAATTCGTACCTTAACATGTGGCGCCTTCCATAGACATTAAAATCAGGAACTTTTCGAATGATAGGATACGGCGAACCTTTGGAGATTCTGACAGTTCTATGCATAGTGAGGTGCCATACTTTATGGATACACTTCCTCGGCGTTACCCTGATCGGAGGATGCTTCTACGGTGTGCTAACCACGGGGTTTTGCGGGGTCAAGGGCTCTGTATCTTAGCGACAGGCGCCCTGCGGCATCCATAAACTAGGGGCGGTGCCCCGGAAAGACAGTTCGAGGGTTCGTAAAAGCAACCCCTTTTCTGGGCGAGGTATGCCAAATGCATTACCAACAGCATAGTAACTAGAATTAGTGCAGACCTACAGTATGATTACAGTCATAGAGTACTACATCTAAAATGTATGCCAAAGACCTTTCATGTCTTTGAACTCTCCTCTCGAGGCGAGATCACTTTGCTTGTTTCTCCAAACTCCTACAACCCAGCCACGTCGAATGCTGCCCAGCTCACTGCAAACGCAATACAAATACATACCAGATACATGAAAATAAGTGAGGGAGGGTTATTATGTCGAGTAAAGCAGCATACGATTCGCCGCACCACAGAACTGTGTCACATTTCCCCTGCAGAACATCTTTGAAGACTCCGAGATGGGTGCGTGTTGACAATCTCCAAAGGTCGCGGAAAGGATGCCAAGCCCAAAGCTGGCTTCTCAGCTCCACACAAACATAACGGCGCAAGAGATGCCAATATTTGTGCACACTTCTCGCTTAAAGCCAAACCTCGTGATTGAGGAAAAGGGGCTCGGTAGAGAGTCATGTGATTTTAAGAGGGATGTTGTGAAACCTAGCCCACAGACAGCCTCCGTCTCGTCGCCATTCTTGGCGTTAGAGACTCACCACGAAGTTCAATGCGTTCGTCCCAACACCACCAAGAGACTGTGTCAAAGTTGAGAATTGGGATGGCAGGTTGGCGATCTTAAGTTGATCCACCCCGCATCACAGCAGTTTGATATAATCGGCAGAATCGACTTCGTCTCATCCACGGATTCAACACTTGGAAGTATGTCATGGACCGTCACAGCATGGTGGATCATGAATTTTACAGTATCATCGTTTCTTGGATCCAATTATCGCATTCCATAAGTAAGGTCCGTCCTCCATCATTTGCATTATTCGTTCCATCCCATCTCATTCTATCACTACAAACAAGTTCTGCGAACTTTTTCCATTCTCTTAGATACTTCTTTGTTTACACCGCGAGCCGGTCTTTACCTAATATCACCCTTCGATAAGAAACAACTCCCCCGTTTACACAACAAACCCACTCTTTCAAACACTCGCCAAAATGCAGTTCAAAGCTCTCCTCCTTTTCACCTTCACTGCCATGACGGCAACCGCTGCAACTGTCCCAGTCAGCGCCAGACAAGCCGGCGCCGACTTCGGTGACTGCACTCCCACCATCGACTTCCAACTCGGTCGTGCCGGACGCAAGGCCGACGAGGGCACCTTCTTGCCCACCGATGCCCTCGTCGCTGAGGGTCAACAAGACGCCCTGAACCCCAACATCATCACCAACCGTGTTTGCGATCAACTCACCAACGTCTGCAATGCCAACGATGCCGCTGTCTCTCTTTGCGAGGATGCTCAGGCACAGGTCGCTGCTGCCGGCACGAAGGATGCTTCCACAGCTGCCCTGTTCAACTCTGCGCTCGGATTTTAAGCTGTTGCTTCTGCGTGGAGCTTGGGAGACTACGGAAAGACGGGCGTATGCATGAGGAATAGAAACTTCTGGACTTATGGGAAGGTTTGGGCGGACGAATGATGCTGGGGTTAGGAATAGAAACTTATCAAAGAGTCAGTTTATATGCATGACTTTCTAAATAACCAGTGCTGGCCTCGTAAGCTCGTGAAGCTTCATGAGCGTGCAAAGTGCTCCCAAGTATGAACCTGCAAGACCACTTAAGTACCTTCCGCGATATATGAGAAGCTTCCAGCTTGTAAATGATGATCCAGTACACGCGAAGAAAGCGTTATCAAGCCGAAGCATTTGAAAGGTTTTCATTTCATGTAAGCGCTACTTTGTCAAGAGAAGAAGCACCACGTGAATTGGCCGAATATTTACTCATTGTCAGCCTAGCCTTTTCATCTCTAGGCAACCCCTCAGGACAAGCATCGAAGGATTACATAGAGTATGACTTGTGCCAATTAGCTTTCATCTTGCTACATTTTCAGCAACGACCACAGCCAGAAAATTGAAACCCCGCAGTCACAGCATATCACGGTGCTCACTCGGCGTCAACAAAAGGCAGCGGACGCAGCAGATTTCGAGAACCATACCCTAGCGAACAAACGCGCCAAACCAAAACCACGTCCGCTCAAAACATTCAGATCTTTCCCACGGCTACCAGCAGAGATCCGAGTCAGGATTTGGATGTTTGTGTGCTTCGAACCTCGAAACGCGGATATTGGCGTCCGCTGACGTGGCTTTGTCATCTCCAAGTTTTCTCCAGCAACTTCGTCACCAAGTAGTTCTAAGAAAATTTCGTTGTTCTCTTCCTTCTCCCAGATATGACCTCCGCCAGTATTGAACGTCAACCAGGAAACGCGGGCGGAAGCACTCAAGTGGTACCAACTTGAGTTCGGGCATGAAGTGGACGATCGAAGCTTCACTGTCACCTTTCCACCAAAGACATACATCGACTGGAAGGTTGATAGACTCTGCTGGATGGACTGGGGAGATTTTGCAGTTGGTGACTATTATAGCTGGCGGGAGTCTTGGCGTCGAACCTTCGCGGCTGACTTGTACCAAGTGTGCAAGACCCAGAAACTACGCTCCTTGACCTTGAACGCTGGGCTTAAGACGCCTGCCTTGCAAGGGACACTGAAGTCTCTTCTGACTAAACTATCCTTTCTCGAAGATCTCACCTTCATGTTCGAGCCAAGATATGCTGGGCCTCCTTGGAAGAACGGCACTCTTGAGCTCAAAATTTCAATAAGAGAGTGAACGAAGGGCCGAGTTTGGCAGATATCGATGCGTTCAAAAGGCAGTTGAAGAAAGTCTCGATGAGGTGGATCTGGAATACATACCGGTCGTGGGGTACATGGCGCTGTTGAAAAAGCCTGGGTGGGGATACGAGCTGGCGGAGCGTTTTGGCGAAGACTCGGATCGAGTGATGAGAGTTCTGACGATGACTCGGATTCAAGTGGAGGGGGTTGCTGAGCGGACTGTCAGGTCGGGGATCAAAACCTCCTCAGCAAAGGAGGGATGACTTACTCATGATGTTTGATTTTGCTGAGGCATTCTGGTTTCTTTTTGCGAGATAGCTCTTACTTAGCATTCGAGTGGAAACTTGTGTCTGCATGTAGGGTAATTGGTACGCTTTCCACATAAGGATTTGCTTGGAGTCGGATTCAGATAGGCCAGGAAAACATTGGTTACACGGATGAGGCATACATACTATCAACACGATTTGCACTGAGTTCTTGAACAGAACAAACCAATCCTCTTCGTCGTGATGGCTCACTTATGCACCCGAGTTCTTGATGGCGGACGAGTAGTGAAGTATCATCTTGAGGAGAAGTGAAACAACAATTCTAGAGTTTTGCATATAGTATAACTAATTAGAGGTCATCTCGTATCAGAGAATTTTATGTCGGCATAAAATACAGCTTCTTGTTCACTGAAACTACAAAGAACAGGGAAGTGCATTCAGCGGTTGAAAAACGGGAAGGGGATTTGAATTTGGCAGCCTAGAATCAAAGCAGGCGACCCTGGGAATGATTCCGGGAGAATCATTTCAAAAGTAATCGTAATCGAAGGAGAATATTGGAAAACCTTGCCAGGAAACTCATTTCAAATAGATACCGTCCAGAGAGGCATGGAGGCCCGTTGCAGAGACCTTATGCTTGAATTTGTATTCCAAAGAATTTCAGAGACTTATAATAAATGGACAACCATGGAAATAAGTTCAGCAAAGTGCGTAAACAAAACATCATAATCTTGTGCATATTTCCCTATTAAACCGGGAATGTTGAAATGTTGAAGTGGACCCTTCGACTGACCCCGCGTCATCCATTTTAGGGGATCTGCACATGTGGCTGGTGCAGCCAAGAAACCAAGGAATAGCAAGCCACCGCCACGATGATATGACATCGAACATCCTTTCGAATCTCCTTGTTTGCAATTCCGGTACTTCCAATCGCATCCAATCGTCACCAACATTAACAGCGGGGCAATTGCTGCCAATCCCCAGAGTTATAATATCGATATTTGTAGCCTCATTGCTCCGCGAGATCTGAGGATCTGCCCAGGGTTGGCGATGTGGGATCGAGAATCACTACCCCCTTGGCTTAGCTCAAAGCTGCTCAGTGGACGTAAATCAGCTCCCATGACCGGCAGAACCAGATTTCCCCCTCCTTCATGTGAATCCCATCTCCAAAGGTGTGGCATTTGACAATACTTGGCAGAATAGTGTATAATCTACCGTGTCAGGATCAAAATAGCCCAATGGTTGTGCGTTTTCTGACAGCAATGGCGCCATTTACTACTGCAGCATTACCGCATTATACTGAATATCGAGCTGTCCAAGGTCCTTAGTACGACTACCGAAGAGCTCTTTTGCGCCTTGGTGAACAGGTGACAGGGACTGAGAGCTTGCTATCCACTCGAGCTTACGCCACACACGACATCATAGCTGCTCAGCTACCCCTCATGAGCACTAGCTCTTTGTTCTCGGTTTGGCTCTGTATATTTTATATATTCTCCTTTTTCCACTTTCTGAAATTCATAACTTCTTTCCTCTTTGATTGTATTGTTAGGGATTCAGTCTTAGAGAAACAAACATATTCCTTTTCTTTAATTACTGATACCCAATTCGCAACCATGGAGAAAATCAAGAACATGCTGTAAGTCCCCCTCTTTTGTACGTTTACTACCAATTCTTCGATATACATATTGGCTGGTTGGAACAAACTGTCCAAAACTCTACCAATCCGTGAGATGGCCTCTGAGCCGATTCTCGCCCGCGATGGGTTGAGGCAAAAGGCATCGGCACTGGCATCGTTGTAATTCCACTTTCACTCGCGATATTCCAACTTACCCGCTGAACTGGCAGCGATGCGAATTGAAGATGCTGAATTGTTTTCTACAGTAAACCTGGCAAGTCTCAAGATGATGAGGCTTTGTATGGTACAGAGCAATCGACAAAGCATACAGGAGGCCTCACTGGTGAGGGAAGCCACCTCGGAGGCACTTCAAACACTTCAAACACGACGAATCCTATTTCTACCAGCGGTCAACATGACGCAGGCGTGGGAAACACATCGACTAGCTTAGGTGGCCAGCATGTTCCAGGTAGTACCGGTTTGGGAACTACTAGCCAAACAAATCAAACCGGGCATCACTCAGGCCAGGGCAGCCACTTGGCCGGCGCCACTTCAAGCGGTCCGACTCACACCACAGGTGTCACAACGACAACCACAACACAAACTCATACTGGTCAATCGCACAGCGCAAGAGATGCAGGATTAGCTGGAGCTACTGCTGGCGGTGCAGGACTTGCCGGACAGTAAGTAAATTTTATCTCAAGCGAAACAAGTTCTAATGCGGTTTTAGTGAAAGCCACGGACAGCATTCGGGATATGGCGCATCTGGAACCACAAGTGGCCCTCACACATCTGACTTAGCAAACCGCGCAGATTCTAGAGTCGATTCGGACAATTCAAGATATCCTACCCAATCTGGTCCACAAACCAATGCACCACATGGTGGATTAGGAAACGCACAGATCGGTGGGGGATCGGGATCAATTGGTCAGTCTGCCCTATCAAGCCTGACTGGAGATTCGTCTGCTTCGGCTGTGCGCTCTGGAATTACAGAAACCGGCTCGACACCACGGCATGTTCCTGGCGAGTGGATTGACGAGACTGACACCTCCCGTTATGCAGGGACCGGTCCGCCAAATACCAACACAGGATCGGGCAGTCACTTGGGACGAGATACTGCAGCACTTGGTACGGCAGGAGTTGTTGGATCTGGAGTTCACAGCCGAAATGATAATGATCGGGGTCTCGGCTCCACAACGGGGTCGTCTAACTTGGCTCACACATCTCAAAGTGGCCCTGGTGCTGCTTACAGTGGATCTCAGCAAGGAACACACACTTCAACAGATCATCATTTAGGTAGAGATGCTGCTCTGGTTGGAGGTACAGGCGCTGTAGGATCTGGCATTCACAGCCACCAAGATCGTGGTCGAGACTCTGGTTACACTGGATTGGGTCAGACAAGTACTCAGCACACTGGATCTCATGGAGTAAGTCATTCATCAATGCCCTGACGCTGTTTGGGCAAATTTTCGATCTTATGCTAACTTTAAAGCCTCACTCCACTGATACTGCCAATCTACTCGACCCCTCTGTCAGCACTCGAGGTACGACTGGACACGAAAGTGCTCACCATCATTCGCCAACTCGAGGAGGTGGTGCCGAAGAGGCAGATCACCACCATGGTCGAAACACTGCCATTGGGGCCGGAAGTGCTGCAACTGCCGGCCTTGTTGCCCAGTATGGTTCTGAAATATTAATATAAGGCCATTCGAATGCTAATACACTCGCGTAGTCAACATGGTCAATATCAAAATGAGCGAGGTACTGGAGTTGGCACAACTGGCAGCTCAGGCGTCGGTCATAGTTCTGGTCTTGACTCAACTCGGGGAGCGGGTGTTGGATCCACGGCTGGAATGCCTCAATCCGGTACTGGTCCAGCACCACACACTGTCGGACCCCATTCAAAGGACTGGCAAAATATGGCCGACCCAAGAATAAACCCAAACAATGCCGCAGGACAAGCGGCACAAGCCCAGACAGGAACTCATTCCACAGCCGACTCAAGCGGACACCACTATGGCAGAGACGCCGCAATTGGTGCCGGTACAGTAGGAGCAGCCGGTCTCGCTGGCAGGTAAGTGTACTGTGGTCAACAGCTTGTAGGAGTACTAATTTTGTTGTAGCCAATACCAGAAGCATCAACCCGGATCAGAAGGTGCCTCGAATACCACCGGCACCCATCAAAGTTCGTCCGGTTTAACATCTGGACCTGCACCGAACACCGCGGGACCACATTCCTCAGATATGTTGAATAAGTTGGATCCTCGCGTAACTGCAAACCCGACTGTTGCCCAGGGAAATCCCCAAGCTCAGTCCGTCCTAAGCCAAAGTGACAAGTCTCACGCAGCCACTGGAGGTTACGCTGCCCAACCATCTTCTGCACCCCAGCAAGACTACAATTACGGAAAAGACGCCGGGATCGCTGGTGGAGCGACATCAGCTTTTGTAGGGCATCACCAGGGCCAAAGCGCCGACCCAAGCAGAGCACATGGCACTTCAACGACCGCCCAAGATCCTTATTCTGCTGGTTCTACTCAACGATCGGCCGTGGATCCTACCTCAGACCACTCTAAAGATCACCATTACGGTCGAGACGCCGCAGTTGCGGGTGGTGTAGGCACGGCAGCCTATGCCGCTGGTAGACATCATAATCAGAGCGAAAGCACCGATCCAAGCAGAGTACATGGCGCTTCGACAACTACTCAAGATCCTTATTCTACGAGCTCCACCCAGCGATCAGCAGTTGACCCTGCTATGGATCGTTCCAAGGACCACCATTATGGACGCGATGCTGCTGTAGCTGGTGGCGCTGCAGGTGTCGGAGGTGCTGCTTATGAAGCAGACAAGCACCATCGAGAGAAGGAACTCGCCAAAGCACAGAAGGAGGCCGAGAAAGAACACAAGCACGACATGAAGCAAGCCGAAAAGGACCATAAGCATGATGTGAAGCGTGCCGAGAAGCATGCTGAGAAGGAACATAAGCATCATGAGAAGGAGGCAGAGAAGGATGATAAGCATCATGAGAAGAAGAAGGGTGGCCTTTTGTCATTCCTCCGTAAGTTTCCATTGCATCTGAGTATCCCTCCAGTAAGCTAATTGAAATAGATCGCGATAAGAGTAAGAAGTATTCTGCTGAGGAGGAAGCTGAGTTTGACCGCCAAGAGCGCGAGCATAATGCCTCTCAATCACACACTGGCCGTAACGCGACTTTGGGTGGTGCAGCAGTTGCCGGCGCAGGAGCCTATGCCGCCGACAAACATCACGATGCCAACACCAACAAATCCCTTCCAACTGCTCCCGGCAATCATGGTGTTGGGACGGGAGAGGGCACTCAAAATGCCCTAGCTGGTCACGGTCACACCTCTGGCGCCCATCATGACGACGCTACTCACGGTACTCCACTTCCAGAGAAACCTACTGGAAGGGATATCGGCGACAAGCTGCATGGCGTCGAGCGCAACCGTGGTGTTACCGGAGCTACTGGCTTCCCAGATCAACCAGGCTTTGGTGACGGAACCACTGGCCATCAACATTCAGTGTCTGAGGCCACAACCGATCAACAGGGCCACCCAGTTGGATCTGGTGTTGCTGGAGCAGGTTATGGATCGCATCAAGCCGGCCGCGAATTCCCTCTCGGACATTCCAAGCACGATTCTGGCTACACCGACAAAAATTCACCTACCCACGCTTTATCCCAACACCAATCTGGTCACCATACCGGCCGTGATGCTGCGGCTATTGGAGGTGCTGGCCTTGTCGGCGAGCACGAGTATCGCAAGCGTGAAGGCACGGCTGGCCATCAGTCCGGCTTGACTGGTTCCCAAGGGCAATCTGGTCTCGCTGGAAACCAAAGCTCCGGTGGATACCAAAGTGTTCTTGACCCTAGCCGTCAGACTGGCACTTCCACCGGTCAACAGGACTACCGCCAACATGATACCACTTCAGGGTATCAGACCGGCCGTGAGACTGGTGGACTTGGTTCCACAGGCCAGCAAGACTATCGTCAACACGACACAAGTTCAGGTTACCAAACTGGTCGTGAGACAAGCGGAATCGGTTCCAGCGGTCAACATCATGACACGAGCACAGGATCTTCCGGATTGATGGGGTCCAAGACTTCTGATCTCAGCGGCAGGAACAGATTGCACAAGGATCCTCCCGCAAGCCACCCTGCAGCCCAGGCTTACTCTGGAGGCAATGACGGTGGAGCTCATGTTCCTGCAAGCGGAGCGGATAGAGAACGTCTTGTTGAGCAGGGCAAGGGCAATCTTGACCGTGATACCGGTGTTGCGAATGCGCCCGGTGCTAATACCAGTACCAACTATTAAATTGGGGTATTGTATTGAAGCTTGTATATTATTTTGCCTTTACTATTATGTTTAGGGGCTTGTTCATGGGATCGGACTGGTGTATAGCAACATGCTATGAAATGTAATGAGTATACGAAAATGCAACGGTTCTGATTGAAGTTCTGCCTTTCCAACTCCAAGTCAATATCTCCCATATCTTCTCTCCCTCATTCCACTCGGTAAGTGCCCCTCGGTCACATATTCCACGATCCTGGCACCCAGTGAGCTCCCCCTAGCCCTACCCCGTCCATGATACCTATGCCTTTTAGACTCGTGCACATGAACTCTTTGCCCCAGTTCCCCCAAACTCGTTGCTCTCGGACGCTCATACACATAACTAGGCGATAAACTCCTGTGTCGTCTCGGAATTCCGACTCTGATGATCGCTGGATGATGTGAGTGTCGTCCGTCATGAATCCTCCTCCATCCAGAATCATAGACCTCTCTAATCGGGCTTTGTAGTCTGACGTGGTGGGCATGACCCTGATGGATCTCTGGCTCAGGAGCTGGTGATGACGTTTCTTCATCTTCAGTTTCCGAACCGGGAGCACCATCTTCTCCTGAAGTAAGAGAAATAGCCGATTCGGTGTCAAGATCGTTGTGACGGCCAGTAATTTGGTCCTTATCACAGTATATTGTTCCTTCATCTGCTCGTTGTTTCATCGATAGTTCATCGATTTCTTGCTGAAGTGCTCTTTTTCTGGCTTCTTCCAGCAGGGCTCGAGCATCGTCCCTCTCTTTCCTGAGTGCGTCTAGCTGGGCTTTGTTGAACATATCTCTTCGGCCATCTTCCTCGCGATCTGACCGCCAGAGACTAGATGATCGTCTTGGTATGTCTTGGTCAGACGCCGTCTGTTGAGACTTTTCATACTGTCTTCTTGATGAACTGCGTCGAGAGCGGCCAGCAGCGGCAGCAGATCCGTGTTCCCTGTAGCGTTGGTCTCTTCCATCGTCCCCTATCTTTGCAGTGTGCGGAGATGCATGTCGTGTGTCATTCGCTGAGTAAATATCTAAGCTGGATGCCAGACTGTGATCCCTTGGCGACGTCGAAGTGCGCTCTTGGTGGGAATGATTATGATACCGACGGTGATGGAACGAAAATCTGTGGCCATTTGGAGTGGAATGTTGGTAATCGTCGTTCGTTGGACGTGGACTTGTTGGCCTGCCTCGTGTTTCGCCTGAATTATAATCATGAGAGGCATGTTCAGGCTTGCATTTACAGTAACCCTTGCAAGTGCAGTTATGATCAGGTTGGTCACGCTCAGTTGGCTCTGGATGTGAGTTTTCGGGTTGACATTTGCAGTTTGCTTTACAATCGCAGTGATTGTTACTTCGTCCACAACCCTTCAGTAGTGAAATTGAGCCTCCTGGTGGTTTATTCCCGGAGTAACCGAGCCGTGGACTCTCAGGACGACAGTGGCAGCCTCTTGCAGGGCTCTGGCGAGACTCTGGATGACAGTGGCAACTAACTGAAGGATCATGCTCTTGGTGGCAGTTGCATGGCTTGTGGCGGATTTCATGCTCGAGGTTATCAAGCTTTTCTCGAAGTTCCAAATTGGCCAATTTCCTTTGCATCTCCTCCAAAATGTCGTTCTTCTTTGCGAGCACTTCTTTCTCCTTATTTCGTCGTTCCTTCTCTGCCCGGTTCTTTTCCTCGTAGAATTTTATATTGCCCGATAGTCGAACCACGATCGGGCCCTTTTCGGCTACCTATATTTTTTTTGTAAGTAAAGGCTTGCTATGAGTTTCAATTCGCGATAATTACCTCCACTTCGGCTTCTTGTTGCAATGCACGTGTGGGATACTTTGGATAGCTATAGACTTCTGTAGCACATCCCCATAGGCAGAAAGCTACCCTGTCAGCTGCAAGTGGGTAGCCGAAGTCTTTCTTTACTCTCACTTCTGGCGGCTTGGAGGGACTTATCAAGCCTATACGGTCTCTGGGATTCCACCCCAGTTCGCGTAGACGAGTGGTAACCACAAAATCGAAGTGGAAGAGGTGCTGCACCGCTTCATACTGTTTCTTCTGCACGTCGTTTCCAACAAATTTGTCGAGCTCCGAGACATGGAAGAGACGAGTAACGATGATCGTCTGGGAGAAGCTCTCGTAGATTTCGGGTAACCAGAGATGGGCAGAGGCCTCGGTTTGCCAGAACCAGTGAGCGCAATTGTCATACTTTTTAACCTTGACAGCTGGATCGGAGTCGATCTCCCGGGACCTTTCGGTGTATCCGATCTCTCTGAAGAGACAGGAGTCCTTCTTTAAGATTTTTGGTTCCAGAAACTTGTAGCAACCGTGTTTGTGACTATGTGGTGATCGGACTTGAAAGTGGTGATGGCGATGATGCTTCGCTACAGAAGCTACTCCAGGCCAGGCATAATCCTCTCTGTGGTCACATTTGACGTCTATCATAATTAATCAGCAAACTTACCAGCACCTTCCACTTACTTCAAAAGTTAGAACGTACAAGGCTCATAATTCACTCCTCGTCGCCAACTTTCAGTGTGTCGATCATAGGTCAGTGTGTTGTCTCTCTGAACCGCTACCTCAGTGGTTGGAGAAACTACCGAGTTCGGGTTCATCGCAAGTCCTAACTTGTATGTGGCACTCTTCTTGTCCTCATCCTTTACGCCGAGAGCAGAGAATTTATCCCCGATAGGGCGTATGTCGTGTTTTTCTGAATCCCGGTACAAGTACTTCAGTGATATGGAGTCAAATATTTTCTCGTGCTTTCTTCTGTAACTACTCAAATCGTCAATCAACCATCCGACCAGTAGAGTTATGAATGTTGTACCCTTTTTCGAAGGCATGAATCTTAACTTGCAAAGTGAAAGTAGCGATGATTCGATACTGGTCCTCTCGGTGACCATCTTTCCGTATTTGGTCTTCATTGAAGCGTTCAATACGTATGAAAGGATTGACTACGCTCACTTGGTAAAATTAATTCTCTGAATGTGATTTATGTGGCATGTATTCAGGGTGACAGCAAGGAGGAGTGACGGAACAGGGTATTGGAAGAAAGGATGAAGCTTACCGGAAGTATGAGCACCTCGTCCACCACCAACATTCTCTTCGAGATCGATATAACGGATATTAGACTCGGGCATGATTGCGATGTGAACAAATTCTTTAGATATTGCTGTAGACCTTGATAATTGGAAGTGTTCGTGCGTCAATTTCCCCGCCCATACTGTAGCATTAAAACCCTGTCAGTAACTTAAATCGAGCCGAAGGTAGAGCCAAAAAGTGATGATGGGCTGATCGCCACTTATTCACTCAACACATTTTACCAAATAAATATTGTGAAGCCAAGTCCACTATTTGAGTTTCGGCGTTCCCTGGTTGGGTGTTACTGCTCGGTGTGGTGGCGTGACCAGAGCCACAGCATGATTCAGTATGTTGTGCAACCAGTGCCTTCTGCACTTCCATCCCCCAAAAAAATCACGTCCAAGTATCACATACAGATACTTCAGATGTTCTGCTTCGTTCTAGAAAAATATCAGGAGCAGGTGAAACCCTGATATGCCCACAAAAATTGTTCATGTCCTGCTCTTGTGCCAGTTTCAGCTTTCAGATTTTCGATCAGAGAAAAGTCAGAAATTCCGGAAGTCTGAGTGGAAGGTCCAGCTATAGCTTGAAGTGCATTAAGTTGCCGAAATATCCTTTACTTTTTATATTCTTCTAACGTAGGTTGTGGTGCTTTAATGTGGAGGAAAGCACCAAAAGTTTGGATGCATATGGCCAGCGAGAAGCTTGAACAAAACATAAAGTCAGAAAAGTGTCAGGCCACAAACACCGGAACATCGTATCAATATAAGACATGCATAAGTAAAGTGGCTTTATCTCATTGTTTAAGAAGAATGTCTCCTTGTAGTGGCTTGTATTTTTGCTTTTTATTGCCCCAAAAGCCACTGGCCAGGCATCATGATATGTGCTACAGCCCTCCTGTGATCAATTCGCCACCCGGACTCCATGACATCTGCAAGTTCCGGATCAAGAGCACAGAAATGCCCACGACGTATCTAGTATGAAAACAATTCAGGATATTGATATGCGAAATTCGACGTCCTCCTTGACTCCTTTTTGTCCGCTGTCTCGCTTAGACTGTCTGCCATACAGAACATCCATGTCTCGCAGCCAGTGGAATAAACACGATCCGCAGCCAGATCTTGCTCCAAAAGAGTTCAACTCAATCAATCTACAGCTTTGACTCCCTTCATCGAACATGACATCGAATGTGAAACCTTGCTCCAAGAGCAAATTGTCCATTACCCCTCCACTGCCTTTCCCCACTTCCGCCATAATTTCGGCATGGATTCGCAGTATCTTCTGCGTGGTAATATAGACTATCTCATCGATTCTCTCCGGTGCTTTGCTGCTGAGAAAAGATGGTTTATGCCACTTATACTGCGAAACAGCAGTAATTCTCCCTTCTGGCGGAGCACAGAAAACCCGGAACTCTTTGGCAGTATCCATCTTATCGTTATACGGCAAGAAGACTAGTTCGACAAATCCACCGTTCTTGTCTTTCTGTCGTATCATTGCATTCGTAGCTCTATGGCTTGTGGTCAAACGTAGAATGATATGCTCCGCAGACTTCAGCGGTGCAGTGCCTTTGACGCCGTCTTTCGGCGAGCATTCGTCTAGACGGAGGAAGAAGCCGTCGGGTGGAAAAGATAGCGATTCAAATGCGAATTTCAGGTCGGCAAGTTCCTCTGCGTAGAGCCGGTTGAGCTCGCGTGTGTGTAATGAGGCTTGTGAGGCGTCGAGAATGAGTTGTGTCTGTGGTGGTGTGAGGATTATGTGCTGTATGGATGTCGGTGGGATGGTTTGAGAACGGGTGATGAGCGGAAGCCAGCGAAGAAATGATTGGGGTGTTTCTGAAGGTATTGGTAGACCTGGGGCTTCGAGTTCTGTGTGGAAATTGCTGTTGTAGGAATCTGGATTCGAATCCACATCCTCGGAGCGGATCTTGACGATTTTCATCGTTGCTGAGGCTCTCGAAAATGGACTTCTGCGTGATTACAGTGCAATCGAGACCTCAAGATCCGATTTGTATTCTTTGGGTCGCCTTTAGCGAGCCTTTGTCAAGCCCTTCCCAATTCGGTGTGACTCATGAAATCACGTGTGGTCCATTTCGCTATTAGCGAGATTGTTTTGATATGATGCGAGGAAGTGCGGCAGGTATACAGTAGAGCCTAGCGATGATTATACCTGGGGAAAACTCTGCAGGTTTTACGGTTGAATCAAGGCATAGATGACTGGGAAACCTTCCCTCCAAGTTCGCTATTCCAATCGCATGTCTCTGCATATGCATTGTACTTTGGTCCGGCTATTCCTCCAATGATAGACCACGATTTCAGCCTCTCGTACTTTTGCTTCGAGATATCGATGGCAAGGCTGTGCTCTGTGGCCTACATATATCTAGGGTATGCCTCCTCTCCTCGATCAATTTCTGGGTACATCCTGTTCTCTCGGTACCCGCTTCACATTCCATTATCAAAGCCGTGCTCATTCGAGTTGCTCGATTTACTACGTCAGCAGCTAGTCGCCAGTCTGGAAGTATGACCAATGTTTCTCTCTTGGGCAGAGTTGCTACCATGAACCAGCAGCCCCCTGGTACCAATCCGCGTTCAGGTCTATCAAAGGCCGAGTGGGAGATCCGTCGCTCGCAGATCACCCATCTATATCGAGATGAAAACTTGAAGCTGAAAGAAGTTATGGCAATCATGAAGCAAACAGGCTTCGTTGCAACGTAGGCTTTTCGAAAGTCGTTCCGAATCATTGGTTCTGATCTTACTTTAGAGAGAGAATGTACAAAGATCGGATGAAGAAGTGGGGACTCGCCAAATACATCAAAGAACATGAGGCTGTTGCGATTCTCCGGATGACTTCTGAGAGGGCCGCTCAAGGGAAGACGACTTCGATTGTGCTGAACAACCAAACTGTTGACCTCGATCGCTTTCTTCGACATGCCAAACGAAAGGGCCTGAGAAGCACCAGGGATGCTGCCGAAGTATTGCCATCCTACATTTCGTGCAAGACGCCACCACCTCAGCGTGTGCCTGAATCGCTCGTCGAAGACCAACCTTCGGACTTCGCAACTCAGGAGCTGCCAAGGACTCCCTCAGTTTCATCGATATCAGCATCCTTGGTTTCAGCTCAGTGGCCGAGTGAAGGAGAATCCGATGAAGCTGACAGTGAGTGGAGTGGTACATCAACACCGCTAGTTGACGATGTTGTTCCACGCATCGACCAGAGCATACTTTCCTTGTACCCAGCTTTCATGAATCTGTATCGCTCTCCCTCTCCACTCAAAATATTGTACATACCAGAGGAGTTGTTCCGCAACATCAAGTCCTACTACTCAGGTTCTTTCGAGAACGGACACTGGATCAATGAGGAGTGCGGCAATGGTGCTCTTTACAAAGTCTCTAACCTCCCAGATTCTGATCGCAGAAATGAATTTCTGGGTTATTGCTACATGGCAGCCGATCTTAGGGCGCGAGGCTCGTTTGTGGAGTTCCGTCGCGTGGTGTCCAAAGCATTCGGACTCGTCGAGAATATTCTTCGGAGCAATCATCCTCGAACACTTGATCGTCTGTTTGAGTCATTCCTCTATCTCGTCAATAATGGCCTGCTAGAAGTTGCGTTACTACTTCGTGATTACATCCGAGACTTGGCCCGCCACAATACCTCGACGGTGCAGCCGTACGGTCGAGTTTTTCGACTCATCGGCACACTTGATGACAACTCGCTAGGCCAGACAATAGCTCGGTCGTGGAAATGCAACAACGACGCGCTGGATGATGGGCTTGGCCAGTTCAGCGATCCCGGTCTTCTTGCACGACTCAATTATATTCAGAATGTACATGGGGCTAGGGACTCCTTAGAGGAAGAGCGACTTCTCCGAGAAATGATACAAAATTGCGAGACCTCATCACCAAAGCCAGAAATACAGATCCCAACGATCATGTTCTCTTTAGGTCAGAGCATGTTATCTCAGGGTCGATATTCGGACGCTGAGAACCTAGGCCTGGAAATTATGACAAGAGCTCGCAAGGAGCCACGCATTACTCTGAACTCCAGAGTCGATGCCATGGTTCTTGCAGCCAGAGCTCAGTACCATCAATGCAAGACGGAACTGGCTGGGAGCAACTTGCGAAGTGCTATCTGTCTTCTTGTTGACGAATGGGGCAAGACGGGTCCCTTGGCCATACGTTACATGAATACCTTGGAAGGATGGTTGCGCGAATGGGGTCGAGAGAATGATGCGGACGACTTGAAGGTGGCGATTGACTATGTGATTGGACTGGATGAGACGGACATGGAGCAGGCTCGGGGTGATAAGCTCTCCAGCTGATGAATCCTTCAAGCCTCATTTGGATAAAATGCTACCAATGACGACTATCAGACAATTAGCATGCTTTCTAAGTACAAAGTGGGGTCCTTTGATGAGGCGTTTGGTTTCTTATCATTACTCGTTCACGCCCTCTTCTCGTTTCTCAAGCGAAAGTAAACAAATCCAATTTGGCACTTCGCTTGCTACCGGCTTCATTAGCAGAGATTTCGATTCGCCATTTAACAGCCACGGATTACTGTTTGAAGCAGTTCGTCTTTGAACAACGCAGAGTACAGAAGAGTGGGCCAGATATAGGTATTAATATTTGTACCTCCTCTTTTCTAAACTAATCACAAGGCCAATGCCTAAGTACACTTATACAATGCTACTGCTGCATTTCCATTCATCTGATCCGATATCCAAGAACTCCCGCTATATATCATCCCAAAACTGGCAAAAATGCAAACCAAAATTCGTAGAACCAAGGGTATTTGAAGGAAAAAATCTCATCTCGTCTCGCTTCCGAGCTCCGAACAAGAGAACTGCCACCACGAAATCAAGCCAACTCATGCCGCTGCCTTGCATCCATCTCATAATGCTGCGGTTGGCTATTCAACTCCTGTGCATAGCCTGGGCTACCATTGACATCCGAGCCCGGAGCTTCAGACATCAACGCCGCATACGGCTTGTGATCGCCTCTATACTCGCCCTGGTAGGCAGTGTCGACGTGACCTCCTGCGACAGGGCTGGGGGCGTTGGTAGGAAGTTCGGAGGCTGCTGTGCGGCGCTTGCGGCGGCGCATGTAGAAGATAAGACCGACGATGAGAGCGACGCCGGCGAGGCCACCGACAACGCCACCGACTACGCCGCCGATGATGGAGGTTTTCTTGACGGAATCGGATGCGCCTGTGTTGGTGGGACTTGGGGACGATGTTGAAGATGAGGATGTGGCTGCTGATTTTTAGCTTGGGGTCTTTTTAGGTGTAGATTATGACCACTTACTATTGGTGAAATGGGTGACTGAGAACAAGTCTTTGAGAGTTGGGGATGCCCAGGTTGATGGCTCGCGTGAACTGAAAGTTGGTTAGCGACCTGTCACTGATATACGAGTGTCCTGTGACTTACTTCGAGGCATAGTAGTTCTTCACTGGATCAGATTGCTCATAGGCTGCGGCATCGGCGTCATATTGCCCAGACCAGGTCAAGGTCGTCATATCGAAGATTGCAAGGCCCTGTGAGAACTGGTCCCTGGTAGAAAAAGTCACTTGATCCAATGTAGGTGCCGCATTCGTTGCTTCATCTTGCAACGTATCGACACCTCCAATGACCAGCATTTGCCGCTTTCCGACAGTCTCGCAAGTGTGGCCGTGTCTGGGCTTGGCAGGTGCGTAAGGAACCTTGATCCACTGGAAGGCTGGCAGAGTAAGAATGTACATCTCGTCGTATGGTAGGGCTTGATTTCCTAAGCGGCCTGCCCATCCGGCATAGACGAAACTGTATAATTGTCAGTATTGTGATAGTTGATTCTTCAGCCACTGCAACTCACATCTCATAGGTACCGTTGGTTGAATTCGCACCAGTTGCGCAAAATTCGATGCGTCCATTAGGAAAATTGCCGCTAGCTGTCTGGTTGAAGAATGTGCCAGTCGCCGGGTCATAGAGAGTCAACGTGCTAAATGGCTGAATGTTTTCTGCAGCGGAATAGAAGTTGCGCCTAGATATATCACCACTGAGGATGATATAGACACCCTTGGGTCCAAAAAATGGGATATAGTGCACCATGCCTCGTTCAGCGGTTCCGTTGAAATTGTATCCAGCAGCGCTCGAATTCGTAAAAGTCCCGGTCGTCATATTGTACTGAACAATTCCGGGAATTGGTATCTGGTCGGTAACGTTCACATTTTCTGGCACTGTCCTGGAATTCTCATAGCCTCCAATGTTGATCGCAGAATCTCCACCAAAAGCTGACAATCCTTGGTAAGGTCTTGTCAACCCCGCGCTCACAATAGCATCTGTAGCAGCGGTATCTTCGCTCCATGTTCCTCCACCTTGACCGTCTAACTTGAAAGACCACATTCCTAAGGGATACCCTGAGTCCTCAGGGTTGTTGAATCGCGCAGCAGCTCCAGTAAAACCCACTTGGAGAGTACCTTCCTTCTCGTTATACCACAATGTGCCGTCGTCTAGATATGGAACTCCGCTCGGTTTCGAAAATGAGTTAATTACTACGGAGGAATTCGTCCACGATTTGGACATGTCGATTGATAATGTTGTCGTCGAGTGGAGGATCTGGAGAGAGCCTCCCTGTTGGTAGGAAAACGCGCCTCCATCTATGTATAAATAGTTGCCAGCAACGACGGCTATGTATTGTTAGCATTACTTCCAATTGAAATCCTGGCCGAGCAGTATAATTAGTATTCTTACATGAATGATACCCTCTCCGCAGAAATATGTTAGCAGCGACGACACCTGGCTGCTGCCTCTCTTCTATCCTCCCATCTTTGCTTTGCTCATTTCGCGCCGCAGTCAGGAAAGTCTTCTCGCTTGCAACACTTGAAAGGCATGAAGCCCACACAAGACCTAACGATAGTAGACCTCTCATTGAGGGCGAGTATGTACCCGTGACGTAAGGAAAGACAGTCAAAATGGAGATATGAAGGGACGAATACTGAGACAGAGAGAGTGAGGGATGAGACTCACGGTCAGCGACAGGAAGAGTGAGAAATGGAATGGCACGAGAGAGCAGAGCGACTGGGAGCTGGCGCTGACAAGCTGTGCCGCACTGCTGCTGCATCCTTCCTGTTTCAGGGCATATGCTTGTCAATCTTCAGCGTTGAACAAGCCCCTGCTCCAGCCCGTACCAGCCCGTGGCGGTGTTGTTTGCGGGAGGCGGCTAAGGTACCGCTAATGCATCTTGAGGCTCTTTCCTCCAGTTTCCTCCACTCAGCGTGCTTGCTCTGAAAATAAGTCGCAAAGCCCCGTCCCAAGTCCTAGGTTGATGCATGAGCCCCCTCCGATCCAACCACTGACAGGCTTGACTGCTCCCTGTGTCCAAGCGACCCCTGTTTCGCTTGCAGAATCTCTCTAGGTATTTTACGTGAAAACCGAAATTGGGGGCTGTCATCGCCATTTCCAGCCTGTCACAATTAAGCTTCAAATCCTTGAAGGACGGCGACCTGTTTTCCCGACGGCTCGCTCCTTGAGCCCAATAAAAGCTGGTCGCCAAGGAGGCATTCCTTCTATTTATTCGACGCTGAACGTTGAACGTTCATCGTTCTCTTTAGACTTTTGGGCTTCTAAATCACATATGGAGGATGTACATTTCCTTGTAGCTCATTGCTGGCGAGAAGAAGTTGTTCCAACCGAAACAGTGTTCAGGTTTCTCTCACTGGCATTTGGCTCTGACTCGCATCAAGCTTAAGCGATGCCGTTAATCAATCTCCACACGTTGATCGATATCTTTGGGTCTTCAGATAACTACCTAGTCTACGAGCTCTAACAAGTCGTTCTGTATTTCTACGTTGTGTATTTCTACGTTGTGTATTTCTACGTTGTGTATTTCTACGTTGTGTATTTCTACGTTGTGTATTTCTACGTTGTGTATTTTATGTATCTTCCCTATCAGATGCTGATTGAGCATAATCTGTTGCTATCATTGGAAAGAGATGCTTCGATATTTATGATCCCTAAAAATTTCTCCAAACCCTGAGAGCAAGATGTCTTTCCTTCGATGGATGTGCCAGAGGGACCAAATATCCCGTGGATATGGGCAAATTATCAGGTCTCATCGAGTCTTATCGAACAAACAGGTTATACTTAAGGAAGGAGCGCGCCTCGAAGTTCGGACTGGTGTCGCTTATTGGCTTTCTTTCCTTTCTCTCCACAACTTCTCTGCAAACCCTGGGACAGAGATCACACTGTCCATCGATCCCAGTGTTTCTTTCACTTAGAAGTGCGACGAGTGACCGACTTATTCTCTGTCCAACGCCTCGATTTTGAGCTACACACGACTCTCCTTGTCTTCTGGTACTAAGGTTCAGCCACTTTTCCGGAACGCTATCTTTAACGGCACGGAAATCGAAAGAGGCGATTTCGTCAACCCAAAATCCTCAACCGGACATTGATTTGGCAGCGAATTATCATGCCTCATCGAATCCTAAGGTTTTGCTCGAGGTTCAAATTCTCTTGTCTTACTTAACAGCTCTTTCGGCTTTACGCCTTCCGCAGATTTCCACAACAGAAGTCACCACTTCTCAGTTTACAAATCACGGCCTTTGTTTGAAAGTTCTCAGCTGAACCAACAACTTTCGATAGGAGTTACAAACCAGGGTGGGTTCTGCACACTTGATTGACTCGTTGGTTACGCTGAGCCTCTAGCTGGGATGGCATACACAGAAATATTGAAAACATGGATGGTCAATTTAGATATGTCAATAGAGAAAACCGTCTCGGGCTCTTTTCAAATTGCTCTTATCGAACGCTCTTTCTACTTCGTTATGGGACTAAGTGCGACTGTTAACTACTTAGGGGTTCGCTCTATACAAGGGACCTGCCCCTCCATTCAGATATTTGGCCGGGTGTGCTTATCTTTATAATGCACTGAAACTCATCTTCAATCGCAAAATGGGACGAGATCGATTCACTGTATCTCTCGGACACTTTACCTTCCACTTTCGAGGTACTGGCCATATCTGGGCACAGGGGTGATCGCCTAACGTACTGAAAATCTTTCGATGCCTCAGCATCTACAAAGCATAAGTATGGTGCAGTGCAATACTAAGTGGTGGATTTGTTAATTGTACTCCCTACCGCTTCCGAACTATCGATATCACCATCGGCAAATGTGAAGCAGTAAGTAAAGTCGAAAGAATCGCTAGCTTCTCCCAGCCCAGATCTGCTCAAGTAGATTCTCCCCCCAACCATATAACATGCAAAAGCAAAGAAGATCTGTGTCACCGCTGCGAAATCAAAAGCCACCAGCAGCTATCGATAATTCAGCAGCCAGCGCCACTTCGATGCTTCTTCGACTTTCGCTTACCATCCGCGTCAGACCCTACGCCCCTCTTTCGAGACTGCTGAACCGCTGCAAGGGACTTCATCGCTTGATCAAGTCCCTCATCCAGGTCTCTCTGCGCCTCCTCAGCAGCTTCTTCACGCTCTGATAATTCCTTCTCACGAGCCTTCAGCCTCGCCAAATTATCCTGGTATACAGCCTCCCTCTCGAAAGATATCCTACCCCTCTCCGTAAGATTCGCAACCCAGGTTCTGAGTTCTTCCTCCCAGCCCTCTGCTCTCGCCTCCCTTCCCTTATATCGTTCTCTCGGACCTGGACATGCCGCTCGCACTCATAGACGCGGCGCTCACGGGTTTCAACTTGCTTCTCTCGTTCGGTGAGTTTATTTGCCTGGAAAGAGATGCCTTGTTCGAAGACGCGCTTTTCTTGTTGTAGCGAGTCCCACTAGTTGGTAATGGCGGCTTCTTTGGTCGTGAAAGATGCTTGTTTAGCGGTGAAGTTTGGCGCGCTCGGTTTCGAAGGATTGTCAGGCAATGCGTTGAAGCTCTTTGGCTGCTTAGAGGGTTTCTGGGGTGATGGATTCGTCGTCTTGGGATCCATTAGCTTGGGGATTGAGAATGTGAATCGGTGCGGATACTTGAGAAGACGGTAAAGTGTTTTGAGACTTTGAAGACGGCTCGAACGTGGGAGGTGGAATATGCACCCCATGACTGGGCTGTCTCGGATAGGCAAATGTTCGTGAGGAAACATTGCTAGATGATGGACCTGCGATCGGATACCCACTGCAATGTTCATTGCTGCGAGTTTTCTCCGGTGCAATTTCAGTTCCCCGAGCGTCTCTCTTTGCAACTGGTGACACTGACTCGGTCTTGCACACGCCCAAAGACGTATGTACTTCGGGATCACCCCTCCTGCCGATTGTCTCGACAATCTTTGCAACATTCTCAATCCAGGCAGCTTTTGTCGCCTTCAAGCTTAGAGCAAGGGTGCGGTATTCCCAACGAAAGAAGATGCTGTCATTCCTGATAGCGAACGGAGTGCAAAGCCCATCCACTTGCCAGAGCAAAGCCCAAAACTTGACTCCTTCATTTGGCTTGAAGTTGAGTTCAGCGACAACGAGGACGAGTATGGTGTCTTTGTCCCAAGGAATAACATTTGCAGGTGAGGTAGTTCCCATGGTCTTGCGGCCATGTTTCCCATAGGCTTTGTTCTTCGTGCTGTACTCATCATGAGGGACGGAGGGAGGCGCGTATCCCACAATAAGATACTGGCGGTTGCTATCTGTAGGAGGAAGCTGTTCGGCCGCGGTAAATCCTTTAGTCTGTCTGAATATATGACGTTGGCCGACATTGTTCGAAATCACTGAATTGTAGGATGCCTGAATCGGTGCTCGAGCGGTAATGAGTTGGTGTATCCCTCTGTTCTCCATGCCATCTTCCACTGCCCAGCCATTGAGATTGACGGCAATCTTCTTGATCTGAGACGCTGGTTTGGCAGCTTTGGGAGCACGGTAAGGACGTTTGCGGTTTGCCATACTGCCACTGGAGACAGTGTCGCAGATTCTTTGCAAGATTGCTGACGATGATCTGCTGCCAACAAAGTCGTCAGTTGAAGCCACCACTGTGAAGAGGCTTGGGAGGAGGCAGGAGCAGGCTGATGGCAATGGTGAGGCTGTGCAGACGAAGCTGAAATATACCACTTCACTGATCCCTGTTTAGAATAGTAATTCAGTAATGTCGAGCGCGAAACTAATTAATTAGTCCCTCGGACTTTGTCGAATTGAGCGGAGAATCGAGGGACGCGAGATTGCCTGCTTGACTGAAGGAGAGACGCGGATGGGGTTGGTCTTCGCTAGCTCTTGTTGTGGAAATAGATGCCGAACGATGGCTGCTGAGAAGACATGCTTCGAAGTACACAAAGCGAATCGACTTTATGGTACCAGCGAGCAGTCACTCGCTAAGCATTTTGATATTGGCCAAAGGAAGGAACGACACGGCATACAGTACTTGTAGCGCAGTGAATGTTGAGAACAATGTTCAGGGCTTTCGCATTATGCTGATGACTTACTAACTGGCTTTGACTTTATTCAATAGGCCGTAGTTCGCTTCAGAGATGGCCGTGTAAACAATCGAGCGTCTCCGGATTGATAAGTGAAATTGAATTGAGACAGACAAGTAGCATCCGGTTGCTTGGACCCTCCGCCAATCCATGGAGGTGCTAAATATACCTCTGCCATCTTCACCAGCGAATCCAAGTTGTTTCCTGACAGGCTTTCTTTCCACAATGGTGAGAACACGGAGAGTGTCAGCAATCCAGAGAGGAAAGCGAAAAGCAGAAAAGTAGAATTACACAAAGTGCTGAGAAACAAGAGGCAGAAATAACCGGAGCAAAAGAGCGAGGATTTGACCAAGTGCCAGCGTGCCTTCTGTCTGCGAACTCCCAGTAAGAATCTGCATAGCTGCCCTTCAGCCTCTGCCGATTACCATACTTCGAGGCATATCAAAATTACAGGACGAAACAGCCAGACTGTAATCGTTACTTGGAACTGCTGGTCCTCTGGATGAGCAGGCTAAGCTTTTCGATTCGCGGATAGCCGTGTGCATACTTGCTTAAAGCAACACGATGACCAACAGACCATTTGCTACTAGACTTCTAGCCGCCAAGAGAACCCTTTCGATAGCACAGGCATAAAGAATTAACTGCAATAACAATCTACATCTGGGTAAATTTACTACCGGGTAGGTATACATTGTGCATCCAAAAGCAATGGGCACTTCTCACTCGAGAAAACATTGGGAAGATTTAACAGACGTGTATCACTTGCGGAGGAATGAATAGATAGAGTGAATGTTTCCATTCGATTTTGACCACCCCGCCGCCTTCAGAATCTATTGACCATGCATGCGTAAAAGACCGAAGAAAGAAGGATCCCAACGAAGATGAAGAGCAGCAAGTCAGAGGAAAACAGAGGAAATTGCCTTGGTAATAAAGTACAGCAGTGACTAGGGTTACCCAACCCAGATCACCGCGAGTTGCTCAACACCATAGCAATGGATGTCTGTAACAACTTCCGCCTGCCGCAACACCCTCTCAACGACCGCCCGTCAAATGACCTCCGCTCCATTACCAGCTTCCACCACTCCCCCGACACAGTCTATACTACAGTTGTCATCCTCTACTTGAAAGCCTTTCCGAACATCAGGACCTGCATTTGATCGTAGATGGACAAGACACCGGCACCGGCCACACCACGGAGAATGTTGGCACCAGCACCCTTGAAGAGAGACTTGAAACCCTCCTTGGCGATAATCTGGCGACCAGCATCCATGGAAGACTTGTACTTGACGGCCTCACCAGAAGTCATCATCATACGACGACGGATGGTGTCGAGAGGGTAGGAAGCGATACCGGCACCAGTGGTGACAGTCCATCCGAGAAGGAAGGAGGCAAGGAAATTACCCTCAAGAGGTCCGACGAGAAGGACAGGCTTGATGGAATCGTACATTCCGAAGTAGAGACCACGGTAAACGACGATACCAGCGACGGATGGACCGAAACCACGGTAGAGACCGGCGATACCATCGGAAGCGAGGGTCTTCTTGTAGACATCTACCAGGCCGTTGAATTGACGCTCACCACCAGTCTTTGCGTTCTTGTTATCGTTGGCAAGACGGGTACGGGCGTAATCGAGGGAGTAGACGAAGAGGAGGGAAGTGGCACCAGCAGCCTGTAATATATTAGCGATGTTTGGCTGATGAAGGACAGGGGAAACTTACACCACCGGAAGCCAAGTTACCAGCCATCCACTTAGCATATCCATCACGCTCCTTCTTGAAAGCGAACATAGACTTGTAGGTGTCACGGAACGCGAAGTTAAGAGCTTGTGTTGGGAAATAACGGATGACGTTGGCAGTGTTTCCTCTCCAGAGAGAAGCAACACCTTCCTGTGCAGTGGTACGCTTGAAGCACTCGGCGATACCATCGTACTTGCGGTCAAGACGGCCAGTCTTCAACATCTCATCCTATAAAATAGCGAATTAGTCACCGCACAAGCTACATGGTCAAATATCGGGATTGATGGGGTTGTGTCAAGAAAGGCATTCGAAGATCGATGGCCAAAACATTTGCTTTTTGATTTCTTGGCACCATTTCTGCACGTCCCAAAGCGGATATCCGGCAAGGATGTAGATATTTGGGCTGGGAGATCATAATAAATGTGAACGTACCTGGTTCTGGATCAACAGCTTAACACGCTCGATAGGAGCAGCAGCGGTCTTCGAGACGGCGGCGGAAACACCACCCACTGTTATCGCGGATTAGTTGATATCCTTGAAGAGCCATTCCAGCCAAGCGCCAACACATGTAAATCCATCATCGACCATTGTTTCAATGGCGATAATGATTTTTCCGGCTCGAGGAGGAAAACGTACTCAAGAAATCGATAACGAAGGGAGGACTGTCGAAGAAAAGGTCAGCTTGGGTTCGTAGACGATGATTGGTATTGAATCAGAATTTGACCCGAGACCATTGAGCGACAGAGAAGCTCCCAGGACAACAGCAGATCATCCAGCACATCTTAATATCACTGTCCGATACCAATTGAGCTCCATTGAGGTCGCATGGCGATGGCAGAAGATGTGTTGATGGATGGTGGTCGCGCTGCCAATTGACCCGGGAGTTGACGTCGAAGGGGAAGAGGAAACAGGATAAAACTTACACGCCCATGACGGACTCCTTCTTTGGGGGTTCGTTGCTCATGATGAAGACTGGAGATCGACTGATCAAAGGACTGAGGGGAGATGTTGGATGGAGTGGAAAAGAATGGTATGAGAGGATGGAAGTGGATGGAGGATTGACCTTCGAGAATTTATGTTCGGGGAAAGGGTTCCAGGAGGACAGAGCTTGAAAAATTAGAGAGGCGAGACGGGGCTAGTGTCGCTAGGACCCGAGATTGACCGAAGATGCCTGAGGAAGCGAGGCTGGGGAAATAAATAGATATCTCAAGGCGCATTCTTTTCTCCCGTTGCTTTAATTCTATATTATTTTGGAAAATTATCTAAGTGGATAACAGGCCTTTCAATTATCACTTGATTTGGTTTCGCTTTATTTGTGTTGTTTCTCATCTGCGTGCACTGCTTCAACTTTGTTACTTTCGGCCAGTCCTTGCAGCTGGTGGATCGGGTCAAATCTCTCGGCCGGCCTGGCTGGAAAGGGTGAGCGGAAAAGGGGAGCAAACGTTCAAAACAAACCCGGAAAAATTCTTGGGGTCTTTGTTTATGATTCTGCATAATGACTTCATATCTAGATGCTTTGGACTTCTGTTCTTTTGTGTTCGAGCCTCGATTTTGTCAATCGCTTCTCCATTTTGAACCATATTATTAACCAAGTCCAACTTCAAAGCTTCGCTGATAAGCTCGCCGATTTAGTATGACATGGACAGGTTTTGTCCCTTCAGCATGAATATGCATCTGTCTAAGCCTTTTCCTTTCGTAGTTCAAGTGTATCAAATCCATGAAATAAGCACGAATGCAGAGCTGTTGAATCGGACCTACATGTTTCCATCGTCCTGACCGTCTGTTTCTGAGAGGGGAGAACATATATTCAGACCCCGAAAGTCTTGAATATATCACAGCCGGAAAGGAAGTAAGAAAAAACATGATCATCGTTCAGCCCTCGAGAAAGTGTCGTGCTTGTTTGGTGAAGTTCTGAGCTCTTTATGAGGGCATTGCGAAGCTGCTGCCGAAGAAATTCGACGACTCTCGGTATGTAGTAGTTAGGAGAATAAAAAAAAATCACGACTAGCTTCCTATGCAAAATATTTGCTTCAATTATTAGGAGATCTTTCCACTCGTTGGAGTTCTTCTCTCGAAATGTTGCTACAGAGGGAAAACAGGCTCCTGTTCTAATGGTAGTTCGGCTGGGTGCATGAACTGTGATCGCATGAAATGTTTGCGTAGAATGTCAAAATTATTCACACCAATATGTAGCCATGATTGAAATTGAAAGCTATGCAGAATATAACGAGCATCAAGATCACATAGATAAGTCTGATAATTTTCGAAAAAAGTGAAAATGCAGCACCCATGATCCGAGATTCCGTTATCGAGATCTTGATAATGCCTGCCATAGCAACCGCGCTAAGAAACCCCAAGGTAAACAACCGCAGTGACCACAAGCACATCCGAACCACCAAGAGTCTCTACAACCTACGAGTCTCCAAAATCCCCATTCCTTTCTCCCACATATCCATACAACCAGATATGGATCCGAATTTCAAATTCCCTGGATCGCCAGGGACACCTCTATTCCAAGTATCTCCAGAACGCGTCAACCAACAGCGAGCATCTACTATTTTCGACGATTCGCCTTCTGGGAGCCCACACCGACATTCGAGGGAGAGCAGTGTGCATGAGAAAGTTGCTGCATTCAACTCGCTGGCTTTCCAAGGGAAGCAACTTGAGAGAAAGGCAAATGATGCGGCGTTGAAGCGCGCGATGCTGGGGCGGGAGGAGGCAGAGAGTGAGATGAGGAGATATAGAGAAGAGACACAAGCGCTGCGGAGGCAGGTGGAGGAGGGTAAGGAGAGAGAACGCAGAGTTGGTGAGAGACTGGAGAATGTTATGGTAAGTGCTCTGTGGCTTCCGGCGTATTTGTGGGCTGTCATTGATTGTCTTAGGAAAACTATGGCCGTGCCAAAGAAACACACGCGCATACGCAGACACTATGGGAGAAAGAGATCCGGAGAGCGCGCAAAGAGTCGTTCAAGTCACAATCAGCGGTCGTGAAGCTACAAGAGGAACTAAAGTCGGCGCGCAATGCGATGAAGATGGCACAAGCGGATTTGGAGCAAGAGAAGGAGCGCAGTATGAAGCGCGAACAGGAAGCTTTCGCAGCGAGATACCAGCTCGTGGGAGTCCAAGAAGAAGTATGTCAGGTTCAGGAGCAACTGAAACTGGTGGAACAAGAGCGTGATGCCTTAAGAACTATTGCACAAAACGAGGAGATCGCCAGGATCGCAGCTGAGGGAAGAATACCGCTACCTACACTGAAGGAAGACGATGAATTTGCCAGCCCGAAGAAGGGGCGCAAATCCTTGGACATGATCACAATTACCTCGTCTGCTGCGAGCGAGGAGGAGCTAGACAACCTGCGTATGCTCATGGAATGGGAGCAGCAGAGAGCAAACAGGGCACACGACAGAGTGGAGTTTTTGGAGTTGGAATGCCGCATGAACTGCTGCATCTCCAAAGCTGCACAGAAAGAACTTGCTGCATCTGCCTCAGCTCCTCCTCAGCAGGAGAAGATCCAGATCGGCCGATCTAGCACTGTCTTCATCCCATCTGAAGGCATCTTTAGAACTGCATCTCCTGCACCAGAGGAATCTCCATGGATATCGCCAGCGAAAAAGACTATTCCTCATCCTATACACGAAGAACCCCGATCCTTCGCACGAACTCCTTCCTGTGAGCCTCCGGCAGCCGCTCTCATTTCTGACACCAGAACCTCCCTCCTCTCTCTTTTCGACGCACCTCAAAGTCCAGCGCACACCGAAGACGGTGATAATGACACAACCATAACCCAAATACCTCAAGATATTCCTGAGACAGAAGAGGAGAGTCCTGTGAAGCACTCAATGGTACCGACCTTCCACACAATCAGTACCACGACACGAATCCCTCTCGCCAACCCACCAGATCTCACCCCACCAACTATCCTCCCAGCAGCTCTCAATCCGGCATTGAGCCCTACCATGTCCCGCGAAGAAGCTCTTGCAATGATTCGCGAGCGGAGAGGTCGAGCACGAAGTCTAGCACAAGGCACAATGACACCTAGGAAGCAGATGGTAGAGGGTGCCGGGTCAAGACGAGATATCAGCGCACCGGCGATCAGAAGTGGTGGAGTTAGAGGCAGAAGCCAGGCTCGATCATAACGTGTATACTGTATATGGATGTCAGTGAAGGAAGGCTCGATAAGCTTCGGTCTGTGTTTCGTTTCGAGCGAGCGATTGATGATGGGTTGGATATGGTATGAATATCGATGGCGGTTGCTTTTCTTTTCGCGGGCAGCATCGCACCTGGCGTTTCTGCTTCATAAAATTAGGACGGTACCCAGGCCAGGTGTTTGACTGTCTTTTGATTTTATTCTCTCCGATCAGGGGTTCATGGATACTTTTATAGTGTAATCAGGTTTAGAAAGAATGTTGATTTATTGTCTCCGTAGCGCTCTTCACTTGGATTGTGCCAACATCGTGCCTTCCTTCGCTGCCACAGAAAACTCTACGTCCCATTCGGCTCTTCAACTTTCTTCCAATTCTACCCTTCCCAATTAATGCCTTGAACTAGGATTTGTGCTTTTTAAAGAATTAACATTCATCACGTGGAAACGTGGGAACTTTGTATCGGGACTTCGCGTCTTCACAACGCGTCAAACACCCCAGAAACTTCAAGACAAGAACGACAAATACATCTCCCAACGCCGAACCTCAATCCCAAAACAACACACATACACTGACAGTCTTCGCCTCCTCTATTTCCGCGCCCTCCACTTGACGAACCTCAATTGCACGGTCGCCACGAGATCAGATCCTTAGAATCCGTACGACATTTCCCCAACATCACGAACTAGGCATCACAGCAGCAAGCATGCCACCCAAACCCTTCAATCCCCCAAGACCAACATCCAACGCCCAATTACCAGGCGCAAAATCCCGCGGTCGTCCAAAAGGCTCTACGAACAACCCGTCAGCCTCCACAACAACAAAACGTAAGTCCACAAACACCCTCGACAAACCCTCGAAGCCCAAATCCGCAGCAGCCACTTCCAAGTCCAAAGATAAGGAAAAGGATCGCACAAGTGGTTTCGCGAGACCACGAGTCTCGAATGCGAGCACAGTATTAGATATCGCCAGCGGCGACGAAGACGAAGCAGAAGATGACGAAGAGGAAGACATAGAGATGGGCGAGGGACCGGACGGTGCAGAAAACGACGACGACGACGATCCATTCTCAAGCCAACCTCTACCACCCACACGCAAGAACAAGAACTCCACCCCTCAGCAAGAAGACAGCGCAAGTCTAATATCGAATCGGCAAACGTCCATCCCGCCAGACCTCATCAATGTGCTCCTCCACGGCTTCTTCCAGCATGATAATACGCGCATGAGTAAGGATGCTAATGCGGCTGTGGGGAGGTATATTGAGACTTTTGTTAGGGAGGGATTGACGAGGGCGGATTATTGGAAGAAGCATGGGTGGGAGGAGGGGGGTTTGAATGGGAATTTGGAGGGTGGTGAGGTGGGGGGAGAGGATGGTGCATATTTGGAAGTGGAGGATTTGGAGAGGTTGGCGCCGCAGTTGATTTTGGACTTTTGAGGGAGGTGTATGTGTATGGGTAGAGTATCTATCATATGTGGGATACTTTACGGCGTTTAGTGGAGGGGAAAGGAGTTTGGTGGTCGGGTCTGGTGGTTCCCATGTCGGAATCTCTTTCGGATAGTAGCAAGATGCAATTGTCTAAAGTACAATTCCAGGTCCTATCTGCCCACAATTATGTTCCTTATTTCAGTGTTTGACATGTCCATAATCCAGTCTGTACCCACTGCTTTGTAGAACGCAGTGAGTGGTAGCCAACTTCACTACTTAAGCAGCTCGTGCTCATGCCAGGATCAGGCTCGGCATCACAAATGATCATGGACGTTAAGTACAGCTTGACATTCAACATACTTAATGAATATTGGCATTGTCGCCAGCTAAGTAAGCGGACTTTCTCAAGACATTCATATCTATCTAGCCATCATATCTCGTCCAAGAAAAGCACTAGCCACAAGCGAAAATCAACAAAACGAAGGAACATTGAAGTAGTATGCATAATCATCTATTGGATTCATATCTTTCCCAGAAACCGAACCCACAAGTGCCTTATCCGCGTCATCAAGAATCGCGCTTTCACTATACATAAAAGGTTTTCCCCCCCATCATCCCCAAGCATTCATCTCCAATCCTAAACCACACACAACCTCGAATTAAGACATACATCGTCACCGTCGCGGCCTAACGCATACATATATACGGCCTCTCTCCTCGTATCCAACTCTCCATACACCCCAAGCGAAGATAAACAGAAAAAGCATGTCTCAGTAATAGGTCTATGACTAGACTTCTCTACAAGAACATCGCAACGGCAACGGCGAACAGACCACCAAGGCCCATAGCATCACCAGCGCGGACGTGGTGAGCTGCTGAGCCGGAAGTGGTGGCTTGTGGTGCGGAGGTGCCTGATCCTGATGGAGAGGTGGTTCCAGTTCCAGAGCCGGTCTCGGTTCCGGTGCTTGTGGTGGTGTTGGAGGAGCCGCCTGAGACGGCGGTACCTGGGAGGTTGACGGTGGATTTTGCGGCGAGGGCGGAGTAGGCGGCGAGTGTGCGTGTGGAGTTTGCGGCGGTGCTGGTTGGGATGTTAGTCGAGTCACTTTTGAGGACTGTTTTTCTCTCCTCCTTGATTGGAAGAAATTGGGAAATGCTGGAGTTGGACTTACTTCTCGTTGATAACCATGGTCATTCCGTTCTGGCAATGCTTTCCTTGCGAGCAGTACAGCCACATTGGGGTGGTGTTCTTGACCATGACGGTGTATGTTGGGGTGGTGGTTGAGCTGGCTGATACGGGCATGAAGCCGGAGTAGATGCCTGTAACGTTGGAGTTTGCGGCGATCGGCTGGCATGGTGCGTCGAAGGTGGATTGTGTGACGGTGTGGTTGTTGGGCGCGAATTGGAATTGGACCATATCTCCTACTGCAGCCTTGATGTTGTTGGGGTAGAAAGCTAGGGAGCCGTTCATTGATCCGACGCGGACGACATGGACGGTGACACCTGCTTGAGCTGTAGATTCTGTTAGTGTCTAATTCTATAGATGAAATCTGGTGTTGTTCTCTAGGAAGACATACCAAGGGCAGAGCCAATGCTAAGGGCCGAAAGGACGAAAGATGTGAATTGCATATTGAAGATTTAAGAAGATCCGGATCTCTAAATAACGAATGTGTGCTGATTGACGGTGTTGATGATGATTTGCAAGAAATAAAGGCGTCTAGCGCTCGTGTCGTACTGGCCGACAATTAAAGATAGTGAGTGTATGGGGGTGGAATACAAAAATTTAAAAGAATAGAGATGAGAGAATAAAATAAAACAGAATGAAGAGCGGACGGATTGGAGGTAGATGGGGAAGAAAGTATTCGAGAGAAGGACCGGGCTTCTTTGGGACGGGGGGCATCGCAAGGCATAAATAAGGAACCCGCAACCCGCTTGAATGATCTCCGATGGGACTGACCCTTGCTGTTCCAGCTCTCGGGCCAGAGAAGTGAGTAAAGGGAGACATTGAAGCAGGCTTGCCAGCTTGTGCCAGCCTTGGTGATGTCGGACTGGGCTGGCTGGCGAAACGTGTTTGGTCGTGGCTCAAACAGAAAGACGGATTGTACGGAGGAAGCGCTTAGACTTGGACATTGGATGGCACTCGGCGCTGGGTCGAACAGACTTCTTGGCGGCCATTCAAGCGCGCAGAAAGATGAAGCTATACAGGAAATTCGCCTACCAAACAAACAATTGACGCGCTCGCATCGCCTTCCTTACACTTTTCGGATACTACTTGAATATTTGATTATTGAAGTTAACGATAATTATTTCCTTCAACACTGTACTCACCTTCCCAATGAAATTTTCTTCAATGGCCGTGCATGCGCTCACTGACCTGACCGGAACGACCTCGATGCGGCCAAGCGAGGACGATGAAGCACGGAAGCGTCTCAGTCGCGACGCCTGCAAAACCATGCGAGTTTCAGCGACGGGGGTTGCAACCCCCGTGACTGTGACATCCGATGGCAGCGGGCAGGCCTTTTTTGACTTTGTCAAATTGTGACAGGCCAACATCGGAGCAGTCAAGGAAAAAAATGGGGTGAAAATCCCAAGCCCAGCCCCGTTTCGAGATTTGAAGCCGCTTGTTGTTGCTGGCGGATGCGCGGTGAGGTTCAAAGAAAGTTTCGGCTTGGCGAAAGGGGTGAGAGGTGGGTCAATTTAGAAATAGGGTTATTAATGATCCACAACTGAGGCTTGGCCATTGGAGTTCATGGGCGACGGGGAGCATGTTGAAGCTTTTGATCTGTCGCAGGAGGTTTTGCAGTTGGGCCTTAGGATTAAGCTTAAGGATTTCAGAGCTGATCACTGAGGATCTGGTGGATGATGAAGGTCTTGGAGAAACATCTGGGCAGAGAAGGAGCAGCAATTTCGGAAACGACCATGCCGAAGAGCATCTCTCCTGCTCTCCTGCTCTCCTCTGTTACGTCCTCACGAACATGCCAGATCATCCCTTTCTTCGCTTCTCTCGAAGTCACGACCAGTGAACAATCTTCGCGGCATCACAAAGTGGTTAATGTATCCAAAAGCTTGGCCTGACGATATCCTCCGCCAGACGGGCGCAACATTCCGAACTCACCTCAAGAATCGAGCAGGCAAGAATAGTGTAATGAGTCCCTGCAAAGATCTCGGAAGCTTTTACTTTTATTTTGACATTCCATCATCCCATCTCCAGTCAAATTCCCTCAAAACCTCTCCCCCAGATCTCCAATCTGCTCATCCGAACTCTTTTAGGTCCTAGCCAGCTGCAGGTCAACAAAAAGGCTACGCTCGCACTGCACTGCACATCACATCAGATCTTTATATTTCCCAGCCGATGCAGCTATCTAGCAAGCTTTCCTTCCTGCATATTTCTATTCATAGCACCGCAACCTTCCAGTTCTCTGGATTAGGTTCACTCACATGCACGTTTATTTATCTCGCCTCCCTACCTCCCGGGTTCGCTTGCTTTTCCCTACAAGCAGGGCTCGAGGCGAGATCCATTCCGAAAGCAGGTCCAACAGTCCAACCGGCTGATATGGACCACAGCCGATATAAATTAAACATTTCTCCCATCCCGTTTCCTCTGCACCACTTACTCCAGCTCTCTTCATCAGCCGATATCCTTAATTAATATCCAGTGTTCTGTTTATCCAATTCCATCCTCTTTTCCTTTCTCTTTCCCGCAAGCAATGAAAACTTCAATATATTTGTCTTTGCTTTCCTGGCTAATGGATAAATAAGTGATATCGGAGCGAATGGGGCCGCTATCCGAAGTTCTTCTTTTTGGTATTCAAGTGGATGGGGTGGACGTATGATTGAGAGAAGGGGAGGAGACTCGCCACTGCGAATGTTACTCTGCTTGCAAAGACCTGGAGATCAACGTGCATCAGGCGATGCATCGTCGATGCAGAGTGGTATTGGGAAGGCCCGAAGCTTTTGAAGAGTATGCTATTCCTGTCTTTGCTTCCTAGTCTTCCCCAGTCTAGCAAGCATTGGAGCATGGGAAGGGTCCAAAGAGGAGCATGAGAAGATGCGGGGGAGCACTCCTTGTGGCATACATGCGTCTAGATTCAGTTGGGCATCTGATGAGAATACGAGTGGAGATTGCAGTGCTCACTTTCTGGAGTCAGTGTTCAGTGTGAGGTAGGTCGATGGCTGGCATATAGCCAGTTTAGAAGGAGATTATCTGTCCATTCTTGCTTCTGTCCTGATCTCCTGTTCCTGCATCTTTGCTTGTTTGCCTCCCTGCGTCCTTTTGCCTCCGCGAAGTCAAGGTTGTTGCCTCCGAGGTTGATTCATAAAGAGGGTGTGGATCCCCTTTGCTCTATTATTCTACCATCATTTCTGTCGATCTCAAAATATCAAAAGTCAATCAAATATTTCATCACCAAGGAAGCCATTACTGAACATCTGGTCTCCAAACATTGCAAAGCATCTTTTTCAAATTCACATCAAGACACCCACTTCCAAGATGCAGTTCCTCTCAACACTCCTCTCCATCACGGCCCTGCTCCTTCCACTCGTCTCAGCAGATGCCTGTGTAGCCGGCGGTCCAACAGGTCAAGTCACATATGCCAAAGGCTGCTGTCTCTACCAATCTGGCACCTGGTATATCTCCCTCTTCATCTCCGTCTTCCTACTTCCTTCTATACAATGAAATATGAAGCTAAAGGTTGGTCCCAGGTATCAATTCTACGATAACCAAGCCATCTGCGTGATGGCCGAAGGCAAGAGCCCAGCCTGGAAACGCTGCGTCGGCAGTATCCCCTACTCGAAACTCGACACGACATGTATCCCAGGTGATGGTGGACCAGGTCTCTCCAATCCGACGACAACGCTTAGCACGGTAACGGGAAGGATTACTTTGACTGCTGCTGCTTAGATGGGTGTATAGACGGAGGGTGTGGTGGTTTGAATGAGTTGTAGTGAATGAGAAGGGGAATTCTGAGCTGGTGGATGTGTAAATACTGTAGGCGAGGATCCGGTGGCAGGGATGTATATTCATAGTAGCAAAAAGGTGGCAGCAGAAAGAATGAATCATTTGGCACTTTTCAACTTCACGACACTGATATCGCTTCTGTTCCTGTCGATAGGCATTACTTTGATCGCTATCTTTCCATTAAGCATACCTCTTACAGAAAGGAAGGTTTTCTAGTTCCAAAGCAATATCCATAAACCCGACCTTTTCCCACCTACCTATCTAAATATATACAGTTCTCCGAACCAAGCAAGCACAAGCACTCCAGCCAATTTTGTAGTCCATACACATACACATACCCATCCATTCCCTTCCCACCTTCCATTCAAGCATAATTCAAAATCTGTCTATTTCAGGCCAGAAGAGCTCTACTTTCCAGCAGGAGCTTTTCGTGGCTGTCTACCCTCCTGAGCACGCTTACACAGCTTCTTGACCGGTCCCTTCTTCTCCCATCCAGGCTCCCTCTTCACCATCCCAATCTTAGGGTATTTTGGATTATTAGCAAAGAAATCGACCCTACATCCAACAGATTAGTCTCCAACTTAACTCCCAAAACACAAACACCTCCAAAGAAGGTAGAACAAAGCACCAACTCACCAATGCTTCAACGCATTATACGCCTCAACCTTCGCCTTTCTCCTCTCCTGCTCCTTCAACGCCTTCAATTGCCCACTAGTGTACTGCATATCAACCTCTTTGTCATCAATCGGCATGAACATCTCCTCCACACCTCTCAAATCCGGGTTCCCATCTTCCTCAAAGCAGTTAGTGACGAATGCGCGGCTGGCGTCTTTGCCTGCGAAGAAGTGATAGCTGCCGCCTGGTCCGTAGTGTCGTCCTCCGGCGGTGACGTCGTAGATGGTTCCGTTGATGGCGAGGTAGATGGGCTTGGTTGGGTCGCTGCCATCGTAGGCTTTGAGGTCGGAGTCTGTGAGTGCTTGCGGACCGGCCTGGAATGATAAATCCAATTAGCATTGTGTCTAAAGAAGCAATGATATACGATCAATGGATGCCAAAAGGGACAAAGTAGACAAATGAATCGGTAAAGAAGACAACTCACAATCAGACTCTTAATTCCCCCAACACTCGCCCAACCCGGCCTCTTAACACCCCACGTAAAGCTCTCCCTCGTAACGAAATAGCTCAGCGCGCTGCTAGCTAGCAATAGGAAGACAATCGTGCGTGCTACATCCGTCAAGCTAAAAGCGCTGTCTTCTGCTTTGGCGCGCGCTGCGAGGGTAGCTTTCTCGACTCTCTCGTTGGCTTTGGCTACAGGAGCGTCCTTTCTACGCTGGCGGGTTGTTTCTGCGGAGGACATCGTGGCTCTTTGGTGTTTGTGTTGAGGCGATTTGAAGTTCAATTGATGAGAGGGGGAGGAAAGAGAGAGGGGAAGAACAGCAGAGTAGTGTGATGTGCTGCTATGGGATGTGGTTTAGGTGGTGTTATTTACATTAGCCTCGGCCTCGTCACTTAGCCTCGCGGAGTGTGGGGTTGAGAGGAGATCAGAGGAGCCAGTGGGATGTGACGAATTGCTAAGTTGGAGAGGATGGCTTGGCTGGACTTTTATACTATGAGAGTACGATGTACGATACGACGGAATGCGAGTCTGCGTTTGAAAATGATGGTGGAAGTTCGCTTTGTACAAGGTAGAATCATCTGGTGAGGCTGAGGCAGCTTCAGCCGCTTCCATTTCCTCGTCCAATCTTCGCATCCTGAGATGCTGCTCTGTCAAAGATCCAATCTCATAGGGATCCTCTTTCTCGGTGTCTGTGATTCTCGTGTCTTTGATTCGATGATGTCAATGGTGTCCAGCATAGTAGAGCCATCCACTCTGATCAAATCTCATCAACATCTATCACAATATCACATTACAGTCGAGCACTTGGTATGCAGTTGCGAAGCAGTTCGATTTTGATATGCTACACCGTAAAATCAAATCCCATGCCCATTGCAAATGCCCAACCCATTCCCGTTCGCTCTAGCCCATGTACGGTTCGTTATCGAAAGAAGGGTGGTTGGTCATGACATCGGAGAAACAGAAAAGAGAAGTCCTCTATTCCGCAGCAGCGACCGCACGAGCTGTTTCTATGTTAGCATCCGGTTCGGAGTCGTAGCCATAGCCATAGCAGTTCCAGGCTGCTGTCCTTTCACACCAGGTCGTTCCGTGGAACACGTACTGTAGATCTGCAACTTGCTGTGTCCGACAATCTTCTTGATCTGTCCCTTCTCCTCCAAATCCGCCAAACATCTCCGTGCGAGCGATCCGTTGATCTTTAGTCTGTCGACGAGGGTGGCGACTGTGATGAGACGGTACGATTGGACATCCTTGTAGAGCTTGTCTGAGGTAGCCTTGTCGAGGATAACGGCATGTTGGGCCTTGTCCTTAACTGTATAATGGTTAAAATTTGCGTATGTCGAATTTGCAGATGTACTGACCCTTTCCCTTGGACCACTAGATGACTGTTAGCATAATCTCTCAGAATTGGATCTAAAGCTGAAGCTCTCGGAACTTCGATATCTTTCAACTTCGGACCCGGGAATCGATTAAAATCCGTACCTTCTTCTTCTGCTTCTTTGCTCCGGTGTTTGCGGGCGCTGATAAATAGTCAGTACGAGGTTATTCGCAAGTCGAGGGAATCCTTTATGGTGAGGGGTCGGGAGGCTGCGGTGGTGGACTGCGCGAGCCGCAGAAAAACAATAGCCGTAGTTCAATGTACCGCGATAATTTGAGGACATTGAAAGGGGGTACATACCCATTTTGACTGATTCGATGTGTTGTCGTGGGAATCCGAATGTCGTAAATCCGTATTGCGAAATCTTCAAAATTCAACGTTGGCGAACAAGTTCGCTAAGGCGCCTAGTTGCATTTCACGTGACCTTTCTCTTCGGCAAGGGCTATGGGAGTCTCCACCGTTCGCTTATTGATTGGTGGTGGTCTTTAGCGTATTCACACTCCGAATTTCTGAAGAACCATTCAAGCGAGGAAATATTCCAACGACGACAACTCCGACAACTTCACACCACAACAAGTCAGCCATCGCCAACATGTCTGACAACGAGGAAATCGAGGTCGAGGCCGTCTCTGGCTACCAGGTTCTGCCCAAGGAGGTCACTGCTGAGATTGGTACAATCAAGCTGGTACGCAATTCCCCCAAGGAGCATCTCAGATAACTTCAGTCCCAGGAACGCTCAATAGCTAACTATTCTATCAATACAGTTCAACAAATGGTCATACGAAGATGTGGAGATCAGAGATATCTCTTTGACGTAAGGAGTCTTTTTCTGATACAATTGGAAAGCAGCGCAGGGGAGGGAGTTGGGAGCAAAAGCGCATCTTCGGGATTGGGATATTGGACGACCAACGAAGTTCTGGCTAACACGATATCCTACAGCGATTACATCCAGATCCGCGCCCCAGTCTACATCTCCCATTCCGCCGGTCGATATGCCCAGAAGAGATTCAGAAAGGCACAGTGCCCAATCATCGAGCGTCTCACCAACTCCTTGATGATGAACGGTCGCAACAACGGAAAGAAGCTTATGGCTGTCCGCATTGTCGCCCACGCCTTCGAGATCGTACGTTGAGCCCATACAGAAAACTGCGGGGAAAGGCGAAATACTAATACATTCAACCTGCAGATCCACATCATGACCGACCAGAACCCCATCCAAGTTGCTGTTGACGCCATTGTCAACTGCGGACCCCGCGAAGACTCTACCCGTATCGGTTCAGCTGGTACCGTCCGTCGTCAAGCCGTCGATGTCTCCCCTCTCCGCCGTGTCAACCAAGCCATCGCCCTCCTCACAATCGGTGCCCGCGAGGCCGCCTTCCGAAACGTCAAGTCAGTTGCTGAGTGCTTGGCTGAGGAGTTGATCAACGCAGCAAAGGGAAGCAGCAACTCGTACGCCATCAAGAAGAAGGACGAGTTGGAGCGTGTCGCCAAAAGCAATCGGTAAAGGGTTTTTGTGTTTTGCATGGCATGGGATGGTTTTTCGATTTGCTTACGGCTGGGGGATCATGACTTGGCAGCATTCTTTGTCACATAGATGCTAGGAATAATGCTGAGCACCTCTAAAATCAACTGGGGATCTGGACACAGTGAACGGTTTGATAAGAAATTGAAAACGATATCAAGAACTTATAGGGCATTTCAGGGGGCCTTCTGATCGTGTTTGGCATTGGAGAAGTCTCCTAAGCTTTTGGTCCATGCTGCTTACATGCTTGTACGCTTGGGTACTTGTCTGCTTACCGAGGATCGCTCTGCAGAATGGGTGAATTTAGACTCTGCTCGGAATAGCGACTCATGTACAACGTTCACCTATCAAGCGTTATACTTTCAAAGTGAGGAAGGCCAAATATACCGGCAGTGCAATCACCTCTTGCGTATGGCGGATGTATTCATTCTGTTTTCCCTTCCCTGCTTTTACTCAGTGCTTCTTTCTTTTAGTCTGCCATCTCCGATGCTTTCCTTCTACCACCATTGCTCGTCTTATGTATTCCATGTTGATTCTCTGTCTGATCTGATGAATCTGCCGGAGTGCCACTCCTCTTGCCTCTCTTGAATGAATACAGTTCTCTGGTGGGGTCGTTCTTTGCCAAGCTCTCCCAGAAGTTATTCCAGGCCACCCTTCGCTCACGGCAACGAACAGTTTCTGTACTTTTCCCGATTGAACCACACATCAAGCGGAATCGTTTCGCAAAGCACTCATATCAACGGTTCTTTGGTACCCAAGCACTCTCAAATATACGCCTCGCTTTCTTACCTTCTTCATTAATCTCTTCGATGACCTGCAGCGTTGTCCGCTTTTTGCCAGAATTCGACTTTGGCTTCTTAGCCCCAGATCTTTGCTGCTCCCCCCAGGTAGCAAAACCTTTCTCTTGACATTTTCTTTGTGCCGTCAAGTACGTGTAAACGTTTCGCAACTGGTCTTCTGTTAGAGTTGGCTCCGGCAGTGTTGTAATCAAGTTCTTTATGTCATTGATCGCGCTCTGTTGTGGGCGTCTTAAGGCATCGCAGCCTTTTGCGATATAGGTTATTAGGTTGGTGAGGGCGAGGTAGACCTGTGATTCTCGAAGCAGTTCCTGTAGGCGTCGTACCTCGCGGCGTTTGGCTTTCACTCGGGTCAACCTGTGCTATGTCAAATCAGCGTTCGTTTGTCATATATTTGAAGAGCTTCAACATAGCGGCCTACCACTGCTCCGATGACTTCTGTAATTGTTTCCTCACTGAGTTCGTCTCCATATGCGAATTTGTACAGTCCTGTCAGGCCGCTGCCATCGACATAGGGATTTTGCTTCACCACCATGTGCATCACTCTTCTAACTTGAGCAAGGAATCGCCTATCCTGGCTGATCTCAAAAGCACAGGTGTACTGGTCGATTGTCTCGGCGGCATCAATAGTATCGTTGATATTTGATGTCGATTTCGGTGGGACAGCAATAGGTGGACCTAGTTCCATACGCGCGTTGTAAACTCAGCTGCCGCTCGAGCCACGCCTCTCCTTTTACTCTTTCTAGACTTCTCGTTGCCTTGCGAGCTGTTGACAGTCTGTTCAGGCGTGACCTCAGCTGGCGCAGGGCTGGAGTCGCTTGGTATTATGATCGGATTGCTCTTCTCATCTCCCTTCTCAGCAATGGCATTGGATACTGATCGCGTCATATAGCCTTCATCCGCTGGAATGGTTGGTGACGAGGAGGATGCCATCATGGAATGTGGAAGAATAGATGATATCTGTCTATGATGTTTGGAAGCAAGTGATTTGCAAAGAGCAAGAGTTGGTACTCCGCGGCGTGGAACCTCGGGCCACGACAAGTCTCCTCCGCGCCTTCCATCTCGTTGAGCAAGTGAAGTGGAATCATATTCGCGAGACCCTCTGACATCCACTTTGAAGGAGGGCGCAACCAGTACTCATCAACCACTTGAAAGTTCCGAAAATGGAAGCTTCTTTCGGGGGATGCCATCATGGCCCTCCGAAATGGCGTTAATATCTGGAAAGCCTGGTGGCCTTGGACTACACCATTGCGCCAAAGATAGAGAATAACTCTGAAAGGGTCATGTAAGGTATCTCGTGGTCTCAAGCTTCACAGCGTAAATCGAGCATGGGCCCTGCCGGATGTATGTTGTCTGGTATATTATTGTGCCGAATGGCCTGCGCCAGCTACATCTTGTAGGAGGAAAAGAATCTAATCAATTCTCAACGGTTCATCGAGGGTATGTAGAATATCCCCAATTGACATTCTTCTCCCGCATCTGGTCTACACATTTTCGCTCTCTGTTAAATTAATATGGTCAAGTGCATCCTATTTTCGCCTCAAAGTAAACAGCCAGTCTCTTTAACGAGCACCTGGCGGCAAACTCTAATTCCTCATCAACCCAACCAAACACGCAATAGTAAAATATAGCAACCAAACCGAATTCGTGAGGATATTAAGCATTTAACTCCAGCTCAATCAATTTACAGTAAGTCTATGATTCTCTTCAACTTTCTCTCGTAGGACTCAACATGCCATCACTTTCCTAATCATCAGAACACCCTTCCTCCCAGGTCCCATGTCCTCGACACACCCTCCGTACACTTCATCATCAGCCTTATTCCCAGCTCTCATTATCAACAGCACTGACTGTCAAGTCATCGAGTCCAGCACCACAAAACAACTACTTCGACTCTCCCCTGATAAATGATCTCCATCACACCCAATCACACATTCCCTGTCTGCCGTCTGCCGTCTACCGTCTGCCATCTACCAGTTGCCATTTCCCAGTACTCACTCTTCACTTGCCTAACCTCTCCCCGATACCAGCCCTTGAGACACAACTCATACCCCATCCCCACACCCTTACCTCACATCAAGCTCCAAAATCAAAGTATGGGACCGAATCACAACCTAGTACTCGCTAGACAGACGGACTTGGTGGAGAGCATTTGCGACAAGCAACAGAAGGGAAGTCGAATAAGTGAAAAGCAACGGTGAGGAAGTTGGGGAGAGCTGGGCTTAATCTAGTTGGTGTTTGCGTCGTTTGTTGTTATTGAATCAATAGACTGTGGGTTTGTGCTTGTACTAGGCTGGTCGCTGGCTGGACGGGAGGGATGTGATGGTGACGCAGGCTTGACTTTGCTCGTAAGTGTAAATGGCTAATGGGTAAGAGGTGAGACCGAAACCGCATTTGCAATGAACACTTTTAATATGCATTGCTCCTCACCCACGCTGGCTACAGACCGGGTTGCACAGAACGTTAAGAGATACCCATAAATCACGTGTTGAGTGTTCCATACAACAGCACAAGCAACGAGCAGATCAAATACAATAAAATAAATAGAGTTTTATGATAGTATATGATAGCAATTCAAAACAGCGATACTGAACCTACCTAAATCCGCTGATTTCCGGGGTTCAAAGTCTCATATTTACGCACGTGACAATACTCGCTTGCTCGCCCAGCCATCACATCGCGGCATTCCATCGCCATGAATTGTCCGCGCTCAGACTGAGGCAGAGACATGTCTTCCCCTCCAACACTGCACTTCCAGAAATGAAAATACTACCTCACTCACCGTCCCGTCCACACAAAGTGGATTTGAGGGACATTTCTCGGCTTTTGCCGAAGCCTCTGATTTTGATCGTCGATGGGGAGAGAGCCCGTGTCATCGCAAGGATCGAGACATCGAAGACATCGAAAGACGAAACGATTGGATGATTGAGATAGCAGAGAGGATAGAAGATGAGGGGAGAATAGAGCAGAACAGAGTGGTATCAGGTGTAAAAAACATCACGATGAGCGGTAGTTGCAAACTATAAAGTTCAGGCGTGAGGATCGTATGATGTTTGGGTGATGACTGGAATGCGCCCCAAGCCCTATTCAAGCGAATGATCTTGTCTCACGATTTCCCCTCATTTCATCTGAAATAGAGTCTCTCTCGTAGACAGACACTCCCGGACCAGGCTGCCCGGACACAGTTTTACGTCCTTTCGTGATGGGTGATGTCCGCAGATGCAGTTTGTCTTTGCACATGCAGAAGACCTCAAATTGCATAGATGGTGAGATAAGCCATAGCGAGCAGCTCACGAATCGCATCTTCTACCTCCACACCTGTACCGGACTCTTCTCCCAAATTGACCAATAGACCTTCGACCCCTCCCCATCTGCTCATGACGGAAGGCTCTCCGTGCTCAGGGCCGTCACCCAAGGCTGTCATGCATCTGAGGCGTTCATTTAGTGGGAAAAAAGAAGCAGACCGCCGCTTTTGCTCTGTCTCATCTCTTGAAATCGGTTGGAATGAGCATGGGCTGGTTAAGCGGAGATATGGCTGCGGAAGAGGGGTGAGGAGGACCCTGGCTTTGGCGTGCATCTGCGTCTCTGGCTCGGGAGGTTACATTGTGGCTGGCCAGTTGGGTATGGATACAGATCTTTCAGGGAAGGAAAACAGGTTTCTGGACTGGCGATCTTGAGTCCTCTTCGATCGTAAGTTCGCGGCGCTTTGGCAGACGACCCTGAGGATATGGCCAAGGCTAGGTAGGTAGTTGAATCTATTGAGATAATCTCAGAACTCCCAACTCCTGAAAATTTTGCGATGAGGATTGGTGGTCATAGATAAATTCTTGCTGATTGTAGGAGAATTTCGAACATTGTATATCGTGAACATGTGCCATAAAACCTGTTCTGAAATATTCGCGATGCCCAGAAGAAGGGAATGCCATACAGATCGTCGAAGGCTGGAACTGGCTTATTCTTTTGCTTTGCGGTATGAGTCTCACACTAGACGATCTCGTACCGTGCGAGTGTGGGATTGATAGGTACGCGCTGTGCGTTTTGATGGGAGGGCGTGTGGTGGTGGTATGTTGTCTGGATAGGCGGCAAGGCCATTAGGCGGGCATGCGTTGACCCTTGGAGGGCACATGTGTGCTCCAGGAGAGGTGTGGTATAGGCTTCCATGGCTTCTGGATGCAGTACTTCGTACCGATGTGTTGAGTGTGGGTTCTTTAGCCGATCCTGAAGGCCATGGGTGCCCCTCTGCATCACAAAGAACTGGGAGCGTCAAGCTGTCATTGCGCTAGCGCATGGAGCATCTCCAGCTTGACTTTTTGCGGCAGGACCATTTTGCAACTGCAGAATGAGCAAACCAGAATCTCAAAGTCGGAGGTCCGATATCGACGACCCTGCCGAGGTGTATGTCTGTCTCTCTGATTGAGTGGACATCAGTCGCAGCCACCCATCTCGCTTGAGTCTTGACTCTTAAGTAATGTCTGACACTCCGAAGAACAGACACGCTTAGAAGCCTGCGACCTGCAATGTGACGACACGGCGTATATTGGAGCCCAGAAAAGGAATTTCCTTCCCCTGGAGGCTGAGACTTCAGCAATCTTCCATTGGAGGGGGCCTAATAGAAGCTTAGACGATTTGTAGAACGAGCGCAAATACACAAACACGAGAAACCCCCCAAAAAATTGCCGACCAAATTTCAACATTATATCTCCTTCTGGAGCCCCTAGTCTTTGGACTTCAGCCGGGGTAGGAGGTATAGCGATTATCAACCAAGAGTGATAGCATAGGTATGGCGTTGATGGTAATTGACACAAAGTATCTGGGGAAATCGGAAACGTGGAAACCCACGAGCTTCACAATCAACGTGTGATGGATAAGGCTCGGGGGAATGAGATTAGAATGCACTCCTCCACATTCAGATCAGGTTTTGGGAATTTTGATCCTGCATACTAAGTTATATATGCCAGCAATCTACGATCACTTTCCAATTTGGGAAGGTCAAATTCCCCTCTTCTTTCCCGTCTTGTGTCTGTAGATCTCAGAGCACGGAAGAATAATAGGTCCATTCGGAGTCTACCTTTAAAGCTCAAGGTTGGGATATTCTGACGATCGTTCTCTTAATCAGCGGAAACAGCAGAAGTAAATACGCGAGGAGGGTTTGATTTGTCGGTGAAGGCAGCAGATTTACATGGTCGACTTTGCCTCTGTCTTCTGCAGAGTGTCTCTGGGCAATTTAACGATTCATGTTGGATTTTACTGACCGATTTCCTCGACCGGTGCCTTCTCACATCTCCACTTGTCCTAGGGCAAGATCCTGCATCATCTCAACCATCCACGAATGTTTGCCAGTAAACAGTATTGACTTCCGGACGTACCTTCGGCAGAGTAGGGCTCGCTATTATCGATTCGTATTTCCCTAATCTTGACACAACCCCGCGGTACGAGGTTTGTACATCCAGGCAGAATAGGAAGAATATTGTTGAAGTTGCGTCTGGATATCTTGGCGGGCGTTACTCCCCTGGCATACTTCAGAGGAGTCGTGGCCGATTCCGCGCTCTAGGGGGGGAGGTCAATCATCTCTGCTTCCAGCGGCTTGAGTCGCCACCCAGAAAATTCTACCCATCCAATCCACTCTCATGCCGTGGAAGGCTGTCTATTCTCCACAGTCACAAGAAAATAAACGAATATTTCCGGACAAGAAACTCCATGCTCGGTAATTTTTTTGGGTTGTTCTCGCATCTTTTTTCCAGAGCGGCCAGTTACACGAACTCGAACACAAAGTAAAGAGCTCTTCCCTGTCCCCGGAGCACAAACTCCGGACAGCCAGAAAGCACGTTCATTCAATGATTGGATCGCCACCAAGGATGGGAATTTTCAAAATCCCATGTTGCGCATTCCCCACTTGCGGCGATCCTCGCACTACCTGATGTCAGTGGTGTGAGACTGACGGCACGCTGGGAGGGGGGGAAAGGTGAAGGGGGGACAAGACAACAGACATGTCTTTCTCCCCTGTAGGCTGCTTTATCAAGTAAGTGCCACGTTTGGGACTCTCTTGCCCTGACTTTCGGGCTTAGCTGGTCTAGACAGTGAGCCTTCTGCCGTTTGAAGGACAATCTTTACCGTAGAGGATGTCTTTGGGAGGGGTATAATTACATCGATCGTGAGCTGTCATGAGGGAACTGGTTGTATGGAATGAGCACTCGTAATACGTTGTCAGAGGAAAAGCTGGAAAGCGACGATGCCCACTCGCATGCCCAGTAGATTCAGCATTGAGTAGTAATATCGACAGATTCTCTATTGTTCACCTCGCCTAGATCCAACCAAGCTACGTCCGTACATGGTGACAGTATATGCCGGATTGACAGTGGCGAAAGTCTGTCTTTCTTCTTGAACAAGTGGATTGCACAAGACATGAGTCGGGATTTGGACCCGTACTTGGGATTTGGATGATGGTGTGGTTTTATTTCCGCAATGCGCCAATGCCAGTCAGTGATAACAGTGCCGCCTTACGAGTGAAGCTTCAGTACCCTGCCATCCAGGCCCATCCTCTCCACAGCTGCAAGCCACCGCCAATGGATACCCTACAAGGCGCTTCCCCTCGCTGCGCTCCTACCACCACAACCCTACCTCAGATGCGCAGTGCAGCGTCATTTCCTGCTTCAAGCTCCTGCGGGATGTTTTAGCATTGTCATCTTATCTTCGTCCTCGTCGATTTCTCGGAATCAGGGGTTCTGGGAAACAAGAGGTTTAACGTCATCTCTGATCTTTGTCCTATGTTCCTCATTCTTGCAACGTTCGCATCTACGGTCTACCTATCTCGGACAGCTGTAACTTGAGCCCAGCGAAACCAATCAAGCACCAAAGCAGCAAACGACTACTCACCTAACGTAAATTTACTTGAGAAAGAAGGGCCTGTTGGCCAACTTAACCGCGACATTATTGCTCTGCTCTGCTCTGCTCCGGTAACATTTACCAATCCTGCTGGATCTCGATCTCATACAGCGACTCGCGCCTACTTAGTGGGACGACTAGCCAGGGAGTGGCAGCGGAAACCTTCCTAGTCGACGAACCGTCAAACTCTAACTTTCCCATCTTCGTTGAAAAGTACCTTTCCCCGCCGACCTCACAAGCATAGAAGTGCAGAAGCTATTTCGGACTTCTTTGTGCAGTCTGCATTCCCCTCTCCCACAGTCCGACAACAAATAACAACACCAAGAACACAACAAAAGAAAACAATTCTTGTGGCGTTCATTGTCCATTGCCACTATCCTGCCTGCAGAAGAAACAACACGCCGTCCGCCATTTTCTGTGGTCGAGACTACGCTTTTAGGTGTCCAGAACTGCAATTGAACGGTAGAGGTAAGGAAAGCTCCGCATCAATGACGCAAATCTCAATACACAAAAAGACAAGTAGAGTATGGCTAAAACGAATGCATCACCAGGCTTCCACTGCTTGACATCGACCCATACTGTCCTCATTGCGACACTTGCGGGCCAGAATTGCACCTGCCATAAGTTTCACTTTCCAAACGTTGTGAAGAACGGACCCCGCAAACGCTTCGGCATTGGAGCTCATTCCTGCGCCAGAGGACGTCACATTCCACCCAGACCCTGAATAATATACCCGACGAAGCCGAATTGCAAAAGAGGAACAGACCACTCAGACCCCTCCTACTTGAGCAAGTTGCGACAGAGCCAGAGCCACTTTCCGTTCTGGAGGCTAGAACTTTCTGGGACTACCAGGACCGAGGTAGAGTGTGCTTTTCGAGTTTAGACTGTAGTGGCCGTAGGAAAGCACAATCAACACACATACCATTGAATCGTGCTTCAATATCCTTGTGCTATCTCAACATTTCTGCGACTTCAATCAGCAAGCACCACAATGGAGTATCCTACGAATTACAATTATGCTGGCAACCCATGGAGCGGCAGTGCATTTATGAACAATCAGGTCCTCACCCCAGGCTTCGATTCCGAGTTTGAATTCAGCCAATTGTTGAATTTCTCCCCCGCCGTTGGAAACTCACAAAACGCCATGCCCAACATGCCAGTCAACATGCAACCCACCATCCAAAATATGCCAGGCGAATTCGTCGATGATTCCGAGTTTCCTTTCCCAACCCTTCCAGAAAGTACTTCCCTGCCAACTTCGGCTTCGGGGAACACATTGGCACCAGCAGATTTATCCATCACCTCTATCCCGACACACGGATATGCGGTCGCGGGTGAGTCTCAATCAGTAGACCCACAGGTACATGATGGAGTGAAAAGACAAACACACGACGAAACAACTCAATCAGCAGGCCAGAAGAGGACCAAGCCTAATACTGATGCTGGAGAAGAGCCCAAACCCAAGAGACGTCGAGGTGCTAGAAAGAAGATTCGGACCGCCGAAGAACTAGCAAAGAAGAGAGAAAACCACCTTCAGCGAAACCGAGACGCAGCACAGAAATGCCGTCAGAAAAAGAAGCAAACCGAAGCGGAGAAAAAAGAGCAGATGGTCAGGGAACGCCAGGATAATCATATCGCATGGAACAATATCGCCCGAGTTGAGGAAGAATTGGAATCATTCCGCAACCTTGCTTTCGACATAGAAAGTAGCTGTGACTCCGATGATCATAAAGCGATAGCCAGAGAAAGCTTGAACAAAGTTTCGATTTTAGTTGCCCAGCTCCAGGACCGGGTTGACATGTGCAACCAGAGGCGAGCCGGAATCAGTGAGGGACTTGTTATGACACGATCATTTACCGGCTACGTCCAGCAGGATTCTATCCAAAACGGCCCTGAGTCTGTGCAAGATGCTCACAGCCCAGCTATGTCAGCTCAAACGTCGACCTACCTTCCTGGCCACGGGCGAACCAACTCTCACGCTACCTCGACCGTCAGCGTTGGTGACCTGCCAAGTGCACAGCGAAACGGGATGGGAAGCCGGCCAATGTCTCGAGACATGTCGTACTCTGAAAACCCGCACAAGATCAACACAGATTTCGCAAATGGTGCCAACATGTCTCGAAATGGGTCGACTCCAGGAAATTCTGATTCCGCGATTGGTTCCAACAGCCCTCCGGAAGGTGTCAAGAAAGACATGGCAATTGACGATGAGGGTATTGGGAATCCGATCTACCGCAACAACGAACCTCTTCCTTCGTTGGATGCTGGCCTTGATTTTGCATACCTAGCTCAAGTGCAATTCAGCGGTCAAGAGCAGGTCAATTAGTCGTGTCGAACAGCTTTGCGAAGAGATTTACACCACGATTGTTTTCTTTCGCCAAAAAGGATCCGATGACATTATTGCCTGGTGCGAGGAATGGATGCTGTGGAGCGGTGGACGAGGCGAAAGCTACAATGTATCTCTGTTAGCGAAAAAGCAAAAGCAAAAGCAAGAGCAGATCAGATCCTGACCAGCATATGTATACATACCAATAAGGCCGGTCTACTTGCAGAGTCTCTGATGATGGCCAAAAGTACTGTATGATTTTGCTGTACAAAATTGACCGAGTAATAAACGCGGATATCGCAGGGCACGGACGAGTATGCGAGTGCTAATTTTGGGGACTGTCGCCGGAGTTGTCTTTGTTGTTTTGCGTTCGCTCGTAGCAATGTATGACGTTAAAATGCTTGATCGTCCATGTGAGATGTTTGTTCCGCGTGGTGATGAATGTGATTCTATAGGTTGTCATCAAAGTTTTCTAGAATGAAGAATGATGCTGGTTTGTAGTAATGGTAGAATTGGTTGTGGTGGTGTGGCTGTGGACCTTGTGAGGCGAAAAGCGTGACGTGATGGATTTAGAGTTGGGTAGACTTGACGACATGACATTTCTGACATCCCAATCCAATCCGAATATTACATGACCAGATCCATTTAGTATAGTCTCCTCTTCTCGTCCCTCTTTTGCCACACCTGCTGAGATTGAATTTCGAAGGTATCCCTTGGCTTTGGAGAAAGGTGCGTGCATGGAGGTGTGTTTTGATAAAAGCTGATGAATGGCAAAGGTGTCAAGTGAGTTGACCTGCCTCTTCCTCTTCCTCTGTCTCCGAATGCTTTGGCTCCTTGGACAGGGTCTGGGAGCAAAAGACAGTCAAGATGGGTCGATGTGTGCTCTGGTATTTGCGGCGCCGTGTTGTTCGGAAGTCCAGGGAAGTCTTGAGCGCTGAAGGTAAACTCTGAAGAGGGAGAGAAGAACAATCGACATCCTACCGAAGAGGCATTGCCTTCAGTAGCCAGCGGACCAGATTCGAAGTGAAAAACCTCTGAGATTCAGAACGTATCTCATTTGATCGGCATGGGATGCTGTTGGGGGTTGCCTGCTCTCTTCTCCTCGCTCTCCCTACCGTCTTTGAATTTTTGCCTCTAAGACTTCTCGCTCTCGAACTATGCGTCGGTGTTGCAGCGACTGTTGTCTCCATGACTATCTGTTGTCATCGTAGATCGGTCGCTTGAGTGGAACTTTGGAGGCTTGTCTTGAATGAGCTGTTGAGCATAGGGTGGTACATCGAGGTCGTGTTTGGAATGTTGTATTCCGAGAGAAGCTTCCCGTGTGAAATTTCTCTTAATACGCCATGGTCTGTGGGCAGCCTGCCCTGAGGAGCGAGGATGGAGTCCTCTCAGAGGGGCGAATGAAAACTCTTTGAAGGTACCAGGGCACGTATCAATATTCGTGATGAGATACTGACCGGTCATCACTCTTCGGGGAAACGGTAGCGGAATTGGAATGGATTCCAAGGGTGTATTGCACCGAGAAATCCTATTGCTATCGACTAGAAAGCGCGATGAACGGCATCTAGTATTGCTTGTCTCGCCGACGAGTCCTGGCTGATAGGAAAGAGATATTTCGTTCTTTTCGTCGTACTTCAACACCGAATTTGTCCTTTGGAAGAGCGCGACGGAAGAAATTGAAGGTCGTTTGGCGCGCGACGCTTGTTATGCAGTGCTGAGAGTTGTGAAGCGTTCTTTTCGGACTTGACTCGTAAAGACTAGCGAAAGATTGTGAAAGTGAGCAGGATCTCTGGCGGAGAAGAAGATATTTTGGCTTTCCATCGGGCCTATCTTGCCGTGTGGTGAAAACAGTTTCACACCCAAACATGGGCTACAGAGGCCATTCCTCGTCGTTCAAGGTCCATCGTCCAGCTCGAGCGAAGTCATCGAGTGGGAGTTGCTGTATCTTCGTAGTAGAAAGATACATATTAGAGGTGATACCGCGGAAAGGGAGAAAAAGAGGGGTTGCTCCAGTATAAGAACGACATAAGAAAGCCAGGCCACAATTACAGCATTGCGTCTGTGGCAACGCAGCCAGCAGCGCCATGCATGACATACCTATATAAAACACCAACGCTCGCATATCTTACTTACTACATCATTGGAGAGGACAAAGAAACCGCGTGACGTGATCCAATAAGATAGGTTTCAAGCCATCCCAAGGCGGACATGGCAGGGATGAATTCCACGATGATGTAAGTTATTTGCTCTCGCTTAAAAGTTACACGAAGCCTCTTTAATTATGCGGATGATTGAACCGTTCAAATGGAAACGTACTTGTTGATAAGGACGGACCCGACCGACGGTTCATTCCCGGTCACAGAACGAGGAGTAACGGATGCGAGGCCCGACGAATTGATGCTGCTTCTCTGGATAGGGGAGGGAACTGTTGATGGGACATTGTGCGCAAGAGATTTGATGGAAAGAGATATTCGCGGTAGAGCTAATAGCTGGACCGATGTTCTGGGCTGTCATCCTTGTCAGTTGGGAAATGAAAAGTCATTGAGCTGATGGACTTGCGGGTTGGTTGGAAGTCCGATTTTATATCTGCTAAATGCTGAAAATGAAGAACGAATCCTCTATAAATGTCTCGTCGTATCCGGGTAGATGTTGACCTTGGACGCTGTGACCAGGCGCAGTTTTGTCCTGCATTTGATGGGGGAGATAGACGGATGTATCTTAGAGGAGCTGAAGCTGCCACTGGGCGTTAGTACTAAGTGACCCTCGACGACGGACCGACTGGCGAGCCCACTGCCATGTCTGAAGCTAGGCAGTACAATTGCGACAAAACTGTTTCTCCCGAGCAGTATATCCTCATAGGCAGTACAATTGCGACACAACTGTTTCTCCCGAGTAGTACATCCTCACTGTTTGAGGACATTGTATTGTTGGTCTGTATGGAGGCAAGGATATCTGACAGTGGAGAGTGTCGAGGTGGATTTGGTGGATAGACTTCGCCGCCGATCAATGACGAAATCGACGAGATAAAAAACTGGGCTAAAGCGAGAGACCATCGTAGCCGGCATTCTGTCAAGCAAGGCATGACGGATGTGCGAAAGGAAGAGAGTTTGAAAACCTGCAACATATCCACCGAATGGGACCACCAAGCCAGAACCTCGTCGCTGCCTTTGCCATCTAGACAAAGAAAAGTTGGGATGTTTACAAGTCCCACTCCCCGTTTCCGTTCCCGAAAATGAGGCGAGAGAGCCGATCCGAAGACAGCTCTTGGCGAGAGAGCGAGCCATATTCCAATTCGCAACAGCGAACTCCACAATGATCAGTAATATACAGCCAGTCAGATCATATCGAGGTCGCGATGTTGATTATTCCGGCCGTAAGAAAGTAGCCCTGATGTCCAGAATGCTGACAGTAATGACCAATCAGGACTCCGCTGAGCTGCAGCCAAATTGCCTTGCGATTACTACGCACGTATAGACTGCTACCTGACCTGATATCATATTTGATAGAGTTTGCCTTGAAGTAGGCTATTGCTGTTGGGTCTTCGCCTGTGACTCGATATTCTGTTTATTTCATTGGACATCATTGAAACTCGGGATCTGCAAGCGAAAATATCGCACTCGAAGCACTTGCTCTGCATGTCGACAAATTGGTGAGTCGAACGAGCCCGGGGCTGTATTTGCTAAGTGATCCGTAATCGCAAAGCGACAATGAGGAGACCGAGACTATGACTCTGCTGATGGTGGAGGCAAAATAAGCCGCAATTGATGTAAGCGCATGAAATCGCAGGAAGTTACTTTGCGGCATATAAATATCAATACAGTCCAGGAAATGTGTAGCAACGATACTCCGATTGCATTTACTCGGCAATCCTGTCCATAGCTGAATCAAAATGACAAATTCACTTGAACCCGCCTCCACGGAGGAAAGTAACGTCGCTGACATTGACACATTCATGTCTCGAAGCTACGACTTCGTAATCATCGGAGGAGGAACAGCAGGCCTGGTTGTAGCAACTCGTCTTTCTGAAAATCCCAGCCTTCAAATAGCAGTTCTCGAAGCCGGGAAAGCGAAATTGAACGACTTCCGCATCAAGGTGCCAGCTTTGGCACCAAGCATGCTAGGAAATCCCGAGTATGATTGGAGATTCAAGACAATTCCGCAGGTAAGGAGGCGCAGAAAATACAAGAAGAAAGATCATATATTAACAAACTGGGCAGGAGCATCTTGATGGCCGTGTCGACGACCAGAATCGAGGTAAAGTCTTAGGAGGATCAAGTGCAATCAACTACATGATGGCAACCTACTCCTCGACCGAAGCTCTCGACATTTGGGAGAAACTCGGTAACAAAGGATGGGCTGCCAAAGATCTCCGTCCTTACTTGCACAAATTCCAAACTTGGAATCGACCGTCTGAGGAAATAGAAGAGTTCTTCGAGCTTGACAGGACAACGAATGAAAGCTCTTTGGATGGAAGCCATGGTCCGATTCAAACCAGCATCTACAAGCACCTGGGTCCACTGGAAAGGGACTTTGTGAAGGCCTTCAAGGCATTGGAACGTCATCCAGGGTCCACTGATCCTGTCAACGGTGTCTCGAAAGGGGCGTACCCAATCACCGCGACGGTTGACCCCAGAACTGCGGAAAGGAGTTATGCAGTGACTGGATACTACCTTCCAGCTTCCAGTCGTAGCAATCTCCATGTCTTGACCGAAGCTCATGTTACAAGAATCCTCTTCGATGGTGACCGCACTTCTGGAGTGGCGTTCATCCATACCAATCAAGCCTACAGCATCTCTGCGGAGCAAGAAGTGATCCTTAGCGCAGGCGCGATCCAGTCACCACAAATACTCGAGCTCTCGGGAATTGGCCCAGCACACATTCTTGAGCAGCATGGCATCAAGCCTGTCGCAGTTAATGAGAATGTCGGTGAGAATCTGCAGGACCATATCATGACCATTTTACCGTTTCCCCCCACCCAGCCGGATCTTTCAATCTTTTCGAATCCGGCACTGGTGAAGCAAGCCCTGGAAGAACATGCGAAGACTGCATCGGGCCCGCTCTCGAAATTCATCGGGACGAGTGCGTTCGTATCTCTGGCGGACATTTTGTCTGTGACGAAGAGCGAACAAGATGTCAATAGCTTTGTCCGAAACCACTTTCCTGACGTTGCCGCACTCTCGATTCAGCAAGATTTGATCCGGACATTACTCGAGGGACCAGAAGGAGCGTCCACACAGTTTCTGATCCTTCCCAGCTACCTTCGTCCTCCATCAGCAAACAATGAAGGAGGCCATACTCTCGTAATAGGCCTGATGCATCCTTTCTCAAGAGGCAACATCCATATCAGCTCCCCAGATCCTCTGGCTGCACCGCTCATCGATCCCAGGTACTTCTCACAACCTATAGACCGAGACATCCTGGCTCGGTCTCTCATGTATGCTGAGGAAGCCATTCATACAGCGCCATTGTCGAACCATGTCGCAGAATATGAGAGGCGGTTCCCCAGAAGCGGCAACGTGGAGACTAATTTAGAGGCTGCAAGAGATCACCTCAAGAAATGGGCAAAAACGACGTATCATCCTGTAGGTACTTGTGCAATGTTGCCACTGCAGGAAGGCGGCGTGGTTGACAATAAGCTGAGAGTTTATGGTGTGACGGGTTTGAGAGTTGTTGATGCTTCGATATTTCCACTAATACCGCAAGGTAATCCGCAGACCTTGGTCTATGCCGTTGCAGAAAAAGCGTCGGATCTCATCAAGTCGACTCTGTGGACATAAAATAGTAATTATGCTCTCCCATCAACCACGTTGTGGCGTTGGCCGAATTCTCGCCGGCATCTGCAAGTTTCAGTAATTTGCAGTAGCTAATTTCCGTCAGCTTTCAAGCGATGCAATCGGACCTTCAGTCGGAGATGCCATTTGAGCTTCGCTCGTCTGTAACATTAATAGGCCGGAGAAAAAGCTCCTTGTAGAAAGTCAACATGGTGTCGCTAAAGGTAAGTTTTTCCAGTTGATCGGCAGTAACATCCTAGCCAATCAGCGCTGGTGTTCAAGTATTTCCGACTGTACACAGAACGCGACCCAAGATCGATCGAGACCCGTTCAAAAGAACTTGATTTCCAGCCCACAAAGATTAGCTTTGGTGTGAATTTGATTTACAAGAGGTATACATGGCCCATGGAGCTCTCAGATACGGAACCTATCGTACACTTCTGACCTTAGGCACCAGATCGCTCTGATGCTCACTCAATATCTGCTCCAGCGCTCCTTTCTCAATAATCACTCTTCCAAGCTCCAGTAAATCCTTTACATCAACATCCTCTACCAACTGAACTCTTCCTTCTTCACCAGCCGGGGCCAGAGCCGTGGCTAGGTTCTCCCTGAAGTCATTTGTGATCAAAAGTGTCCTCCCATCCTCTCGGCCCCAGTGATTATGCGAAAAGATATGCTTGATGAATTGAGTTTTCGGGTACTCGATGTCCATCCCATTCTCACAGATGATCAACTCCCCTCTCCTGTAACGCCAGCTCAATGCCGTCCTCCATGCCAAATCGTACATCTTCCTCGGTAGTCCCGTAGCGAAATCGCGAGGATGCGGTCCGAATGACTTTCCTCCACCCTTCAGCATAGGCGATTGCGCTGTGCCTAAACGGGCTCTTCCACTACCTTTCTGTGGTCTGATTTTGCGGTGAGATCCATGGACTTCGTATCGCGTCTTTACGCTTGCTGTCCCTTGCCGAGTTGCATCGCCCTCGAAGACAACGGCTCGGTGGAGGATGTCTCGACGTAGGGGGAGATGTAGATGCTTGCTATTGTAGGATTCGAATCGTACGGGCTCCATGGTAGGGAATTTGTAGATGGTTGTGAGAACAGTTGGGTCTGTGATCGTTAGAATTTGGTCCTTACATCAGGTGGACCACATCGTACCTGGGAGGGAATATGTCGGATCTGTTGCAGTCTCGAGGAATGAAGGATTGAATTCTTGTGTGAGGTTCGCCGGCATTGCAGCCTCTGTTGCCATTGACCTCGAGAATCGTAGGGCCAGGCATTGCTGTTGATTCAGTTGGTAAAGGTATTACTGCTTTCTGCGGAGTATACTTTACTGTGAGAGGATCTTTCACGCCCGACGGACACGTTCTTATACTTCTGAGGCTCCTTGAGAAGCTCTGCAAGCCTTTGGACGTCATTGTTGATATAATCAGATCAATCGTCATCCCATCCCGAACAGGAGTTGAGCAAACAAGGTTGGCAAAAATTCTCGGAGCGCAAGAACATTTCGCCGCGGCTGAGCTTCTAGCGACAAAATTAACGGACTTCAACACCAGATACCACAGCAACAATGTCGAGCTGTCAGAAGGCCGTAAGGCCATTGGCAAGATGCCTTCATGTTTCCCATCCTTCAAGTCACTCTGCAAGAGTCATTCGGACTCTTACGAGCTCTTCCCGGACGAATGAAGAAGCTACCACCGAAACGGTCCCCTTTAAACCCATATTCGATCCAGCAACTGTCACCAATCCACGGCAGGAGAAGAAGTTGATGCAGAGTGGCGTCACTCCAATTGGATCTAGAAGGCGTCGTGCAGCATTGAAGACCTCCGACAATATCCCTTTCGAGCAGCTGCCATATCAATGTTTTCAGGAGGCTCGAAAAGTGCTGGCTGCAGACCGGGAAGAGAAATTGAAGCTGATTGCCACGGAACGATTACGAATTTCGAACCTAGTAGCTACGGATGCTTCGAATATTCGGGGAGGCGAGGCAACGAAACAGAAGAGGCTGGAGAGCATGAGGAGGCATTTGGAATATCTGAAGATACAAGCAGATATCAATGATCCTATGATCAAGAAACGATTCGAGGATGGAGAAGGTATGCACAGCCAAGATTCAATCTGGAAATATACATCTGCTAATGGTTTCCGCAGGAGACATGAACAAACCCATCTACCGATACCTGGCGGACAAGAAGTGGCGCCAGTACCAACGAAAGATTATTGTCCAGCGTATAAATCAATTCGCAATAGTTCCCGATGTTTTACCTTACTTTGAACCGACCGCAGATGTCAAAATGGCATTTAGAGATCGAAATGTTCAGCCTGGAGAGTTCATCGATTCTCGAGTTAGCGAAGTTCCAGCACGGTTAAAAGTGCAAGTCTTTGACAAGGGCGTAAGACGTGTCACTGTTGCTGTGGTCGATTCGGACGTGCCGCTTGTGGAGAAGGATAACTTTATGTCGCGATGCCATTACTTGGCTACAAATATTCGTCTCTCTCCAGTAGAGTCCTCAATACCTCTTTCCATGGCCACGGAAGCGCAGCTGGTCCTACCATGGCTACCTCCATTTGCGCAAAAGGGGTCCCCATACCATCGATACTCAGTCTTCGTTATCGAACAAAAGCCTGACCAGATCCTGGATGTTGCCGAGATGAAGGATGCAGTCAAACGCGACAAATTTCACTTGAAAAGCTTTGTTGACAAGCACCAACTCAAGCCAATTGGAATGAGCATCTTCCGCAGCTTGTGGGACGAAGGAACAGCTGGTGTGATGAGTCGAGCAGGTATTGAGGGCGCGGACATAGAGTTCAAGAGGAAGAAGGTCATTGCGCTCAAGCCAAAGCAGAAGGCGAGAGGTTGGGAAGCGCGTCACTCTGGTGGAAAGTACTTGTCGCTCCAGAGGTGATGATTTTGTATAAGAGTATACCAATTGTACCATATTGTAACATGGATGCAGAAAGTCTCTGCCTTCCACTCCAGAATTTAGCTGCTGCCATGTTTTCTGTAATTTGCTTGCTTGTCCTTTAAACATTATCTCGGCTTTTGCGACTCTAATACGTGGACCGAAATTTGGTTAGAGGCTGTCATTCAGTCCATTTTTTTCTGCGAATACTCCCAGTGAGGCCTATAGAGAGGCTCTCATGCTGCGTCTTCCAATCTGTGTATTCAATACCGTACAGCAAGACTTGGGTAACATGACCATCACTTGGTTCTCAACCGCTTGCAAGTGGAAAATACGTACTTCGAGCTATGCAGTATCATTCCAGTGGTCGTGTCCTTCTTCTCTTGTGAGATATAGAACGGCTATTCGGACAAGTCCATGGGTATACCTCGCCTTGGACGAATAGTCTAGAGGCAATCAGGGGATCCATATGATGGAGGCGCTCGTAATATTATCAGTAGTAGCCCATTTACATGTCGTAGACCAGAAAGAATGCTTTATTATTGACTACTTAGGTCTACGTCTGTATGTCCAAAAGTTCAGATAGTCCTTCCAATGTTGACATTCTTCCATCGCAGATACATATACCTCCTTCGTTTTACATTTTATTTCTTGATGCCTCAAAAGCCTCCAAGCCATGCCCAAATTACTCCCACTGGCACAACGGCAGATAATAGTCCCCATATCAGTAGTCCTCTTATCGTTGAAAGTCCGCTCGATTCTTTGATCGTGAATTGCAGCTTCACAGTCACAGATGCAGGTGGCGGGGCAATGGAAGTCGGTAGAGCTGGCTGATTAGAGTTGGGTGTAGGTTCAGGTACAGCTATGATGGTAGTCGTGATAATGGAAGCAGGTGACATGACGGTGCTGATAACATTTTTGGTGGTGACGGTCACAACTCCTTCCAGCACTGTGGCCGTGGAATCTTGTTCTTTTGTAGCTATCTCTGATATCGACAATACGGCAACACCATCACTGACTGTAAATGTCGTTATAGGTACAGCTGGGTGCTGATTAGGATGAGCGATATTTGCCATTTTTGGTGACGCCGTGTTTGTCGATTTCCAGCCCCCTCTTCTGCCGAGTCCAGGTCCGGGTACAGCTAAAACGGGTGCCGCTTCTGTGCCATTTGATACCGCGACTGTGGCTTGGACATATATCTTAGAGGTGTGTTTTCTTGTGCCAAAAGTAACAAGAAGCACAACGGCAACGATCATTAAGATAACCATCAAGCTCGCAGCTCCAACAACGACAAATGCAAGCCACTTCTTGAACCCACTCTTTCGTTCAAGAAGCGGAGGGCTTGGTGGCGGCGTAGGCACCTGGGGGCCAAGATTTAGAGGCCTGGCTGTCATTATCTGTGGTCGCTCGCCGGGAGCTAGATGCGGTGGATTTATTTCGAGGGATCCTCGTCGGGAGGTGCTATCTGTGTAAGTTGATTCCTGTGAGATGGGCCGGGGCTGATTCGGGATTTGGAGGCTGTCGCGAAAGTTGGCTGAGCCCACTGGTCTCAGTGGAACTGGTTCTCGGATGGGAGTTTGAGAATCTGAGCACGACATGTTTACGACGTTGGCGGACGGGTATTATGAGGAGATCGAAGACCTCGTAGAAACGAAGGAAGTGGTGGATTTGTAGTAAGAGCAAAGAAACAAGAATTGCGTTGGTGATTCACTAGAGGTTCTCAGTGAAATATTGGTCTTCGAAGTGACTGCCTGGCTTGTGACTTGGTCACCGCTCTGCGAGTTAATTCCATTCGTTTCAAGCACCTCAACGCTGCCATCGAAGAGGCGCATTCAGAGAATCTTCTTCGGGCTGCATTGACACTATATAAATAGGAAATGACTCCAAATTAACTGTCGAAGCCAGACAACGACCTACACAGTCAGCCTGTCTTCGAGTCATCCATGAATCGAAATTCTACCTTGCTTCTGATTCCCAGGATGTTCGGCATGTCGCCCTCAGAGCTTCTGAGAGAGAGCCAAATTTGGTGAAGCCGAGTACTACTTGCCGAAAACATCTGTCCATGCTGGATTTACGGTTCCCCTCGAGTTGTACTTGAAAGCATACCACAAGACGCAAACAACAACATTCGTCAGGAAGAAGCACAACGATACCCAACCCTCAAAATCAATGGCACCTTGTTTGGCAATGGAAGTATTGAGATGCTGTGCAATCACAGATGGTGCTGAAGCTGTTTGTTCAATGAGCAAGACTCTTGCAACAGCAGGCCAGCGGCGACAGGTCCATGATAGCGAGTGCCACATGGCGGCGTAAATGGCCGCAACTATGTACCACACGACGGCCATTGTACTTGCTGCTTCCAACCATGATGGCACGGGTGGAATTCTAGACTTGGTACATTCAGCATTAGTGCATTCCTTCCTCTTCTGTCTTATTCCTCCTGAGAGGACACAAGCTACAATGAAGAACCCCGCTCCTGCTTTAAACAGTGTGTTGCGAACCCGTCTCGGCTTTTGTTGCTCGGGAAGGCGTCCTGCCCCCTTTAGCGCTAGCCCTACAGGTAGAGAATAAGGAATTCAGCAGTTTCCTCGTCTACGCATATCTGAGGATTATGCGACGTGTTTCTGGAAGATGTTTGCGCATTCAAGAGGGGAGATAACGGGCTACCCGAGATACGTACAGAAAAGTCCGACAATCATGGCGGAGATAGTAACTGCTAGGGAGATTGAAAGTAAGATCGTTCTGGCAAACAGTACGATATTCTGGACCAAAGCTGATTGGGACATTTTTTCAGACCCTGCGTACCACAAGACCTCAATTGCCCAGATGAGTAGGCCAAGGTGGACAAGAATTGCCGTCAAGAAGAGGATTGAGTCAATTAGATCCAGATTCTGTGACAGTTTCTTGAATCTTTGGTCATCCGAACTTTGTGCTATCTGTAAACCTGGTCCTAGAAGCTCTTGAGCTGGTACTCCTGTTGATTGGGACATCCGTGAGGGAAATGATATCAACTCTACCACGACAAACGACACAGCGAACATCAATCCCCATGACTTTGTCCACCAAATCCCGGAGAAGGAGGCAAGCTTGATAGTTGCTGGAAGTGGACCCATAACGAAGAACAACCATCGAGGCCACGCCCGACCTGAAGCTGCCTGAGTCGTATCTTGGCCTCCACTAGTCCTAAGCTCCGATCTTGACAGAACGACCATTTGACTCGCGCCTACGAGACTGGTCTGAACATGGATGCGTACATTTGTCAATCGAATACGTGCAGATATAGCATCAGCCAGAACCAGGGTCGGGGAACTTGAGAGGTAGAATCGGTAGCGACTCGGGGAGCCGCATATTTTTTGAGCCATGGAATTGATCGCTAGACATAATAAAATCCAAAGAATGACATGCCATGTCACCGGAGACTCGACAGCGACCGGCAAGGCCTGGCGGTAGCTGTCTGAAATTTATGTTAGTACCTGAATATAGATGTGATAGGTAGTCCAACATGAAATCGACTCACCTGGCATCGCATCTTCACCTTCTAACATATTGTGCTAGCAGACAGATCGCTTTGCAATCTTGGAATGTAGAAGAGACTGAGGGCATGATGGTGGAGAAGATGTATGTTGGAGACTGTAATGCTGGAACTTGGAAGGCTGAGCATGTACAGTAGCGCTGATGAAATGATCGGCCACGCATGGCTGAGCCGTTGAGGGAACCGAGCCACTCATCAGACTGTCTGTATATAAAGACTGAATTTTCATCGAGCCTGCCCCCAGACGAATAAACACCCAGTCCCGTGTAGTGATCGAAACCTATTTTGCGAAAGGAAGGCAACCTATGCTTAAGAAGAGAAGGAATATATGGGTTCACGTGATCTAGAACGTGACATTCATGGTTGGAAATGAATGGTCGTTGCATTCAAGGCTGCCTTCTTTCATACTGGAGGCACTAGCAGTACTACATAAGGAGATATCACAGTACATCTGGTAAGTCGCTCCTCAATATGTATACTTGAAAATCGCCGAAGCAGCGCAGGTAAGTATAGCACGGAGATTGAAGAAAGCCTCCACTGCGGCGATGGAGGTCTGATCTATTTCACAAACTCCATACCACATAATCTACAATAGAAAATTTCGGGGAAAACATAGGTATAGCAATGCTAGACAGAGTCATACGGCGCTGTATGAAATCCACTATTCCTACAGTAGCCTCTACAAGGCATCAGAATCAACATGCCAATCATGAGCCAAATACAAGCCAAATACAAGCTAAAACCTCAATCCGGAGCATCAAAGTCAAACTTCACTTCTCTCCAGAAGCCTAAGGCACCCCACGCACCCAGCTGGCTCTATCTTGTTTAGTGGCGAGACAGTCAAAAAGTCATACGATTCGGGCTCACCCGAGTCTCGCTTAAGCCCACCCTCTCTCTTGAACGAGCACGCGAGCAGCCTTGGAACACAAGCAAAGCCTTTGCCTACCAGTATATAATTGTCTCCTCATTCCCCAGAGTTCCTAACGAAATCCTAATTATCTCGTATTCATTTCTCCACTTTCCCCAGATTCCCGTCTTTTTGCCACGTGCCTGCTCCCGAACGACTCTCGCCTCGTTGTTTTGTTCCCCACCTCGCTCCTCGCTTGCCTCTCTCACTCCACATTCAATCCTCTCTACCACTCATTCACTCGGTCCAAAATGCCCTTCAACTACCACACCGGCACGACAATTCTCCCACAACGCACCATCGACGTCGTTGGCTTCGGTAAAGTCGCCATCGTGACCGGCTGCGCATCAGGTGTCGGTCTAGCAACAGCCCAAGTCTTCCTCAGCCATCAATATGAAGTCCTCGGAGTCGATATCATGGACATGGAGTACTCCAAGATCGACCAGCGGGATCAGGGCAGGTTCCATTTTCACAGGTGTGATCTGACCGAGGAGGGCGAGTGTGATGAGGTGGTTAGAATTTGTGTTGCGAAGTTTGGGTAAGTTGTACTCTAACCCACCTGCTCATGATATCCTGTCGTCTACATGATTTCAATATTACCTTAGGCTTCCGTTTTCATATCTACTAGAAAGCAAATTTTGACATCAATAGCACCAAAATCGACGTCTTAGCAAACGTAGCAGGGGTAATGGACGCCTTCGAAGCAATCGACGTTTATAGCGACGCCGAATGGTCACGCATCATGAGCGTGAATCTCACAGTACCAACACGCATGATCCGAGCCGTTATTCCTTTCATGAAAGCCAAGAAGAACGGTTCGATCATCAATGTAGCAAGTAAAGCTGCTGTCAGTGGTGCGGCAGCAGGTCTGGCATACACGACCTCTAAGCACGGTTTGTTGGGCGTGACGAAGCACACTGCGTGGAGATTTAGAGATGAGGGGATCAGATGTAATGCTGTGTTGCCTGGAAGTAAGCTTCTCTTCTTTGTTTTACTTGCTGCCAAATCCTATCTTTTGCCCTTGAACTCAGATGCTTTGATTAGAAGGATTCTAACAAGGCTCATCTAGCAATGGAAACAAACATCAAAGCCTTCGAGCAGAATGACCATTTTGATGAAGCTGGCTTCGCCGCTCTTCGGTAAGATTGCCCCTCCCATCCCGGATTGGCGACAAAGAATTGTAGAGAGAAGAGACTGACACCCCCAAATAGTCCAATCTGGGAGCTGCACAATCCAGTCGGCGAGACACCAAGTATAACATCGACGGAAGTAGCGAACGTGATACTCTTCCTTGCTAGCGACGGTGCTCGGGCAATCAATGGCGTTGCGTTGCCTATTGACAAGGCCTGGGGAGTGATTTGAACCAGAGAACAGGAGCACCTGGTGCGCAGCGTGGTATTAGCCATGGAGTTTTGGGGTTGCTGGAACATGTTTTGCGAGTTTACATTATATCACTATCTAACGTTCCAATCACATTTTCTTGCGATTCTCATTTCTACACATCATGAATAGAAGAGACACCCCAACGGTCCTCCCTCAAAGAACCCCCTATCTCCCTCCCAAGCCTTAACAACCCACTCCCTCCCCCTCTCCACCACACCCTCAACCTGTTCCTCCGTCCCCCAGCCCTGAACCCTCGATCCCCAACAAATCAAATGCGTACCAACGTGCACCGCAGTCTTGAACGCCACCTCTTCATCGATCTTTCCATACCCCTGCATAAACGCTTCAATAAGCCAGACACCTGCCTCAATATCCTTGAAATGCTTCAGCTCGAAGAGCTCTGCGAACATTTGACCGAGATCATAGGCCGGGGAGGCGACTTGGCTCATCTCCCAGTCGGTGATGTAGACCGTCGTAGCGGATGAGGCGTCCGAAATGGGCCCATCTGGGAGGAGGACACTATTTTTCTGGTCAGTCTCTTTGCAAAGCGATCTTAAACCTCCTCGAGAATGGGTACAAGATGAAAGGGCAGACAGAAGAGACTCACTTTCCACTCCAGAAATCCCCATGAATAAGCACCATCCCCTCACTCTCCATATCCTTCCTCCTCTGTTCTCTAACCTTTTCGAAGACCTTCTTGCTGCCCTCCAAGATTCCTGGGAAGCTCTCTACAGTCTGGACCAACGTATCATAATTGATAGTGAACTTCAAATCTCGCATCGCCATATTACCCTTCATAGCTTCCACTAACCCTTTCTGCTCATCGGCCTGAGCCCAGGAGTGGAAGCTATTAGTCCAGAGACCGAGGGCGTGGCCTAGACGTTGGCATTGTGGGTGGGTGAGAGAAGAGGCGTGTTTGAGGACGTAGCTTTTGAGGTCCAGGGAGGAGGGGAGATCGCTGTAGATTTGGGTGTTGGTGGTGGGCGAGAAGAGGTGCATGGATGGTGTCATGACGGTGATGTTGCTGTGTGTTGAGGGAGGCAGGGTGGAGAGTGCTGTTAGGACGGTTTGTTCGTAGTCCTTTGATATTTTAGCACCGAGGTACTTTATACTTGAAAATATAAGAGTCAACTTACACATCTCGTGGTAGTAATCTTGAATCCAGGGCTCTGAGCTACATATCCCTCGGTGTGCTTTATGACTACTGTCTTCGTGCCATCTTGGAGAGGAGTGACCAGTAACCCTCGATACACAAAATTGGCTGTCCCGCCAGATAGCTTCGTGAGAGAAGTACATGCGAAAGGTCCATCTTTGAGACTTTCTGACACCTTGAGCATCATCTCATCTTGCGCTTCTGTCGCCATAATTGCGACACGAGAGAAAATTGCTTGGCGAGTACGTGAAATGATCTTTGTGAGAAAAGAGGAAAATCGACTGTCTTTAGCGAGATGAGATGTTGACTGTTTACTTCGTACATTCGCCCTCTATGGCAGCAGTGAACTGAGACTAAGTATTCTGGCAAAGATAACCAAGTCGTGTATTGGCAAGAAGGTAGCCGAGGGCTGAAGTGGTCGCCGTGAGTCACGCCGGTTCAATCTGCACGCTGTTTGAAGCAGCAGAGACTGAAGACCACCTGCTTTGACTTATGCTATGATCTGATTTGGTTTATAATTGGACGTGCCTGTCAAACCCAGCCTGTACTGACTCACTCTTGTAACATTTTTCTGGTGTGGTGAAGAACGAGGTACACAGCCGAATCAGATGCCAAGAATATGACGCCCTAAGCCAAATAGAGCTAGGTCTGCATTCTGTCTTTGTATGATGAAGCAGGATCGTACAGTGTTTCTAAGCCTGTCAACTTCGGGTATGAAATACTTCCATTGTTGTCATATCCATAAGCAAGACAAGCCACACAAGTCAGAGTATTTCATTGTTTTGATCACCAGCGCCATAGACCCCTCAGCTATGCAACCGACCAGCCCATAATTGTAACTCGGAGTAAATCATCAATCCACCCATCCGCTCAACCGCTCAACCAGGCGGAGCAAACGCCATGCTAAAAGCTTTGCAAAAACCACGATGCAATCGATTATCATCAGCCCATAAACACTTCCTTCCATGCCCGACCTCAAGAAGAGGCATCTACTCCGCGCCTCCTTGAAATCTCATGGCTAGGACCCAGCTACCATCAAACTCCACTCCTCGTCTGACTCTCGTGCCCGCTTTCTTCCATACGGCTGCTCCTAGACCGATATCCGCAACGAACAGCTGCCAGTCCTTGCCTTTGCCGTCTTCATCAGCAATGCCTTCGCCAAGAGCCATTGCCTCCAGGAGACCTTTCTTTGGTGCGCCCATTGCGACCACGTACTCGGCATGAATATATAGCTGGCGGCCATCTATTATACTGACCTTTCCTGTAGTAGGATCTATACCAGTTGGGACATCGATTGCCAAGACCCGGGCTTTGCTGCGATTTGCCCATGCAATCAACTCGTATGCCGTAGCTTGGTCGCCAGTTCGTAGCTCCTCAAATGATATAGTGAGACCAAGGAGACCATCTATGATCAGCTCAAGAGGTGCATCTAGCGTTTTTACGTACTCCAGAAGCTCAATCTTAGTGACAATCTTGCCGCCAAAGCCTCTGAAGACCTTGATTTGCCGTCTTAAGCCAACAAGAAGTTCCGATTCTCGCTCCAGTCCAAGAACACAAATGACAACATTGAGGCCGTGGTTTCGAATGTGTCGACCAGCGGCGACCGCGCGGAGACCACTTTTGTTGTTTCCGGCGAAGACTACAACTGTAGGTATTATGCTGCTCTTGCCTTGGGTGAGACCTCGCCCACCACCTGAGTTGAGTGCAGATAAGGCGACTTCAGCAATACCTCGACCAGCATTTTCAGTCATCATATCTTCCGAGAGGCCAAGCTCGTTATCAGCAATGTTCTCCAAATTGAGCATCTGTAGAGCTGAAATGGTCTCGCATCGACGATCCGACGGGACAAGGAAGAAAGAGGGTTTGGAAGCGGGTGATGGGATCTTATGGAAGTTAGTATCTGAAGCCTTGGCATGATCTGAAAACCTTACTGAAAGGGTTCGAGCAGGGTGTATGCCAGCGCTTCCCTTTCGAGAAACAGGTCTGCGGTTTAATGATAACTTGCTTTCGGCACGTTCGGTTCTGCGCGAGCGTCTGCCGCTTCCTGATCCACGCTGACTTCCTCTTGCCTCGTCATCTTCACTATCACCCGCTTCACTCTTCCACGCCGTTGTTTTTGCTGGCCCATTGGGCACCTCGAGAACATTTTCCGTATAATGTAAGTTCTTTCCACCAGCTGTTCCAGGCTTCGCCTTAGGTAGTCTGTTATGAGACACCAGTCGGTCCTCTTCCGCGATGCTGTCCTCGGCTTGTATTTGATTGAAGACTGTATGTTTGTCGAATTTCGCCAGACTTCCTACAAAATCAAAGTCGCCCATCTCCTGAACATCTGTAGCGTCCTCAGTTTGCCAGCCATTCTCCTCCATTTTCCCATTCCTTCGCCTATTCTTCTTGAGTGTCGCAAAGGGTTGGAATGAAGTTGTTGGTTCCAGGAGAGGTGTTTGTCTCCATCCTTTCGAATTCGTAGTCTCCTTCGTCGTCGCAGAAGGAGGATCTGCAGCAGAATCCTCTCCTGCTTTGCGACCCTTCCTTGACCTCCGCGCTTTCCTCTGCTTGGCCGCTGGTTGGTCTGGCTGAACTTCTGCTTCTCCATCCATCTCCTCCACCAGGGGTGTACCATTCGCTCCACGAGTTCCTCCCTCGGTGCCGACGCGCATACTCTCCATGGGTTCCACCAAGGTCGCAGCAGGAGTGATATCTCGAATTGACCGCGACGTCCTTCCCGTCGCAGTCTGTGTCGAGTCGGTCCGTTCCATAGATGTAGCACTCCATTGCTGCGTAGGTAGAGAAGGTGTGTGGTTGATGACAGGTGTTGGTCTCTTGCCCATGCTCAAGATGGCTGGGTCTTCGAAGTGCTTCGGCTTGACGGCTGGAGTTGGTGCTGGGTAAGGAGCGACGGGATATGCTTTAGGAGGAGGAGGCTTGTTGATATTGGCATTTTCGTTGGTAGCTTGTTCCAAATTGGCTATCTCTGCGACTTTGAGCGATAACTCTGGGACATATTTGCCATTGCCTGTACAAATTACTGAACTGGGAGTCAGTTGAAGAGTAATCTGGGTGCAGTGGAGGGGCATGTACCATTCATTAGAGTCAAGCCCATTCCAGGCTCAATGTTTTTGACCACTCCCCTCACTTGCGCCCCAGGTGGCTCTCTGAGCGTCACCAACATGGTGAGTCCAATGAAGCTGTAAGACATCCTGCCGCGCGCCGTTCTGTGTTCCACTGTCTCTACACCTCGATATTTCGTTGTCTGGCTGGCCTTCGCACCTTTTGCAATACCTCACGAGCTCTCGGTCGGCAATTTGTGTGAACGCAGGGATGTCATAGACTCCACTCGGCGCGATGAGATCCAGAGACAGGACCGTTACCTTCGGGAGCAGTGAAGGGTAGACGTAGCTTGTTGGCTGTTGAAGAAATCGCGTGGGCGAAACAAAAGTATATTTTCGGGACATTGCTTACGGCAGGTACGCTTGCTTGGTTGGGGTTGCCGGCTTATCGATAAGCAGTTAGTACTTTTTACTTCACTTCTCAGCAGTGACTGCGAAGTAGACATCAGTTGTCTACCTAGCTTCAATTGGCAATTCTTCAAAACATTCGGAGTTAATATCAGGAGATATGTGTATGTATATATGTCTGAATAATGGACGGCCATTTCATATGATCTCTAAAACTTCTTTCTCAATTTCTAAACGGCGCCAAAAAATGAAACTTAATCATACATTATTGGGATTTCTGATTCGGGTACCTGATACAGCTGATATAATCTCATGTACAAGCGATCGTGCACTGAAAAGAATACTTCATATCCCCGAGGATTTCGAAACACTGTGATGTTGTTGGATCGGCAAATACCGACCTCGGGTGAAGCTCTGCCAATCAACAATAGGGTAGGGACACAGCTATGTTCACATCTTGTTCTCTCAGACCAGCCATCATGAAATGTGTCCTTTCAATAACTATCTATTGGATATTGCTACAGGTATCACTGCAGACAGGGGTATATTCCTCCACAGCTCCCGCAAAAGCCTAAGCTAGTCCAGCGACATCAGACTTCATTTCTGGACAGTATGCAGCGCAAGCCATATTTAGCCCGGAGCACTTCTGCTATAGACAGTTGAAAACAGAAACAACTTTTACTCCATTCCATGCAGCATCCTTCTACCATACTCCGAGAGACGCCAAGCAATGATCATACTTCTCCCAAGACACAAGCGAGTAAGCCATATTTCCTGGCTCATCAGCCATACGCCGCCAAAACTGCCTCTTCTTCATCGTCGAATTCGTAACCTCTCGTCTGCTCCAATTCAGCCATCATAAATTCTTCTTCGTAATTGCTCGCCTTTTTGGTGGGGCCGGGTGGCTTCGCAACTGTCGGATGCTTGAGAGCCTTATTTACGCTGTACAAGCTGTCGTAGAACTGAGCAACCCGCGGGTGGGCCATTACCTTGTTCTTATCGAAATTCTGTACCTCAAGTCCAGCTTGGCTGGTGGCTCGACTCAAAGCGACATATGCTTGTCCCTTCTCGAAAATCTTCTTGAGATCGATCTTGACTCTTTCTAAAGTTTGTCCCTGCGCTTTGTGGATGGACAGCGCCCAAGCAAGGATGAGTGGGAGTTGAGATCGTTGTGCTTGTACCTCGCCACTGGGTAGTTCCACCTTCCATTCTTCTGGCTGGACCAGAATTGCTCTGATAGTCCCGTCGGCGGCTGAAAACTTTACAAGTGGATATAGCCGGCCCGCGTCCGCTGCTGACTCTTTCGCAGATAAGAATGTCGCCCTGATTTTAGATCGTTCTTCCCTCGCATCTTCGGTCAGGTCTTCGTCGTCGATTCCGTCATCAAACAAATTTGGACTTTTGTCGTACATCTCAAAAGTCTTCTCGCTCATGAAAGCAGAGACCTTCCCCAATGACCCGTTGACTAGGCCATCATCCATGTTCTTGATCAACATCACTTGCGCTCCTTTTTTCAACTCAAGCACTTTCGGCGCCATCATATTAGAAAGGAGTTTATCACGCATGGCAATGTCTGTTATGGTGCCAGTATCTCGAGCTTCGTATTTGTAGCTTTTGCCTACTAAGCTTCGCATTCTGAATGCGTTTGAATTCTCGACTTCGTTTCTCGTTGGGAACCTGGTGATCAATTAGCCACGGGTACATCATCAAAGAATCCGAGACACTATCTTACAGTTCAGTAGATGCTAAACCATTTTCTTGCGGGATAGGTCTGCTCAGTTTCTTAAACGCAGCAATGGTTTCATTTGTGATCTTGCCCAAGCGCATTTCGTTAAGCATATTTGCAAAAACTGAGCTGTTAGTAATATTCGAATCATCGTCAAGGCAATGGAACTCACCAGGGTCTTTTTGACGAAACACTTCGGTAAGGCCAATTGTGTGATGTATGGCTGTAGGCCAAGTACCAGCATCAAATGCGAACTTGACAGCTCTAGCTTTGTTATCAAAATCCGGTACAGGAGGTAATTGGAAGAAGTCGCCCGTGATGACTAGCTGAATGCCACCGAATGGTCGTCCATTGTTTCTCATATGTCTGGCAATGCCCTCCAGTTTGTCAAATAGGTCTCCATCAACCATAGAGATTTCATCGACAATCAGAATTTTGGTTCGAATCCAACGGTTCTTTGCTTTCTGGTTCCTCTTGATCTTCTTCACAAGAGCCGGCACGTCCTCTTTGCCGAGTCCAATGCCTCCAAAGCTGTGCAGGGTTACACCACCAATATTGCAAGCAGCGAGACCAGTGGAAGCGGTCACCGCAACACGATCTGGCTCTCGCGAGTACTTCTTGCGCAGTTCCGCGATGATAGCTCTCATCAACACCGACTTTCCCGTTCCAGCCGATCCAGTGAAAAAGACGCTTTTGCTTTGGTTCACAACCAGGTCAAGGACTTTTTGCTGCTCTTGGCTGAGTGTGATTGGTGTTACTACGGCTTTGGGACGTTCCCCTTCACCAGCCGGGTCACCTGCTGTTTTCCTAGCCTTCTGCTTGTCCTTGAATTTCTTTTTCTCCTCCGCAATTGCGCTGCCAGTATTGTTCCATGGCATGCGTTTTTCCTTGGGCGTAAAGTCCCATTTGGTCCCCTGACCTTTCTGAAGTTTCGCACATTCATTGGCGTAATGCCCGGTCTCTTTACACCGAAAGCATACGTTATTCTGCGATCCAGACGATGCAGCAGATGCCATTGCACCATCCTGCTCTTCTCGTAATTCCGCAATCTCATCTGCTTCCGCACGTTTCTGTTGCCACGGCAAAGTTCTACGTTTGGCAGGTCGAGGATTAGGGTTAGGGATATTTTTATTCGTCTCGGATAGTTCTTGAGCTGCATGTTCCTGTTGTCGACGCTTCAAGGCACCGGGGGGCGTCAGTTTGTGTGCGGGGGGGGAAGAAGACCATGTCTGCGCGCTGCTCGGGGGATTATGTCCAATAGTCTGGCGGGGTTGATTTGGTAGGGTATACGGAGAAGGCGTGGGTTGATATTTGCTCTGGGATGGCTTAGGGGGTGCTGCCATAGACATAGGTAGCTCGTAGTCCATATCTAAGTCGATGTCGGCATCATCGTCGAAGTCGTTCTCGTCGAAGTCAACCATGACATGTGTGGGCATTGAAGGCTTTGAGACAACTGGAGTATCTCGGGTGAGATCAATTGTGTCCGGCATATCTCGGAATGAGTCTTTACTACTGAAGACTGAGGATAACGAAGATGCAGTTGATGACAGGCTGGGAACTGACGAGATGCTTGGAGTTCTACTGAAAGGTTGTTTGATGTTCGGTGATCTCGCACGCAAAGGGTTCGAGGAATTGGATGATCTCGAGGGGATGGACGGCTTCGCAAAACTATTTTTGTAACCTGTGAAGCCGCCGATAGATTGTGTCGATGGGCGAGCTTTCTTGAATTGTTCCTCAATATTTCCGTTTTGTGCGGGGCTGCTGGATGGAAAAAGCTGTTTCTCGAGAGGAGTCTTCGGTTTGGAAGCCTCATGACTCTTGACTGCCTTTCCTAACATCGCGGCGGCAATTGAAGAGTGGTACGAAGTCGTGGCTGGCGCATCGAGGGCTGTTGAATGACGCGGGCCGGTTCGAGCTTTCCAGCAACTCGCAAGCAGTCCTCGACGGGCAAGTGAGAAAGCCGGAAAGCGGATCAAGCCAGCCGGCATACAATCGATCTAAGTATTGCTGGAGGTTCGGGTTCAATCCATTAACATTGGGAGTCAGGAGGTGGTATTCAGATTCGAATGTTGTCGTCGTCTGCGCTTCCTCGAAGTGACTTGCCTGATTCGCGTGGAAAGCGCGATGGACGTGTCGCGCTAGGGTTTTGGTCACGTGTTGATTCACCAGACGACCTGGGAGTTGCTGGCTTGACATCACCAACAAGCATGAAAGGTACAAGCAGTCACATAACAGGGCTTTGGAGTATATAAGTGCTAGACTAAGTAGACTTATTATGATTAAAGGGTTCTTTTAATACAATTTTTTTTTTCAAGAGCAGCAAGGTCGTAGAATATGTGATAAGCCCATGGACGTCGAGCTAGGCAGGTCATGAGGAACAACTATTTGATTAACAACTGCGATCCCATCTCACCGTAGGCATATATCGTTGCAGCTCAACAACTTTAGTTCAGAAGTCAAGTCTGGTCATTATCATTATCACACTTTTAACACTTTCATTTCAAGACCTATTGTCATTACAATCTTCAAGTTACAAATCTCATGTAACTACCCTCCCACTCCAATAACTACAACAAGAGCAAAGTTGAGACGTAGGGAATTGGGTAGTCGCTAATAGTAGATTCGTGGACTCATGAGGACAAGAGGGGCGAATGAGAAGGCAAGAATCAAAAATGCCGAGAGTATCCAAAAGTCAATCGACGATAGCCTAGGAAAACAACTTTTAGTCGACGCTTGATATCACCATCCCAACAAATAAGACACAGGAATTTGTATTGAAAGAAAAGCATCTTCAAATGAGAAATGGTCTTATGCAAGTTTCATGGTGAACGGCCTTGCCGAGGCGAGCAGATCAGCATGAAAAGAGACCAGATGCAGAAAATCAATCCCGAGTTCATATCCCCCACCACGAAGAAAACGCAGCAAAAAAGAAAGCAGAAAACACCGTTGTCATGGCAGCCGCAGATAGATTATCCTTGGTAGCCACCAAAACCGTTTCCAAAATTTTGAGCTGCGGGTGCACTCCATTGAGGATTTGGTGTTGGCTGACCACGACCATAGCCACCAGCGCTGGTAGATCCTCCATACATCTGAGGGTTGGCATACTGGCTGGGAGACTGGGCTGGACCACCATAACCACCTTGAGGCGGGAATTGACCAGGAGTTTGACCAGTGGGCATGGGGCCGGCTGACTGAGGTCCTTGTGGTTGAGGCATTCCACCGTACTGAGGGAAGTACTGCGAAGGGGTTCCTGGGTAACCGCCTGGGGTGGGTGCTTGAGGACTCCAAGCTGCTTGAGCTCCGTCCAAGCCTGGTTGACCAGGTGCCTTGTCCTTGCCCCACTGTGTTCGAATTAGCCATCTAATCAAATAAAAAGATGTTTGAGGGTCACTTACACTGCACTTGAGAGGTCGACCATTGACGTTGTAACCGCTCAATTGACAGATAGCCATTGCAGCATTCTCATGTGTATCCATCTTAACAAAGGCGAATCCACGATCAGCTTGGAAGCGGGTCTCAACAACGTAGCCAAAGTTCTGAAAGAGTGGGATGAGGTCGTTCTGGGTGGTGTATGGAGTGAGGTTGCCGACGTAGACAGTTGTTTGCCAAGCAGGGGTCTGTTGAACAATCATGTCATAGCTCTGCACACCGTGGGTTGGGAAGTGGTGATGACCGAACGGAGTGGTTGGGGTCATTCCCATGGCAGACATAGCTTGTTGCTGGGAAATCGAAGGCTGTCCCTTTTGGTTGGCCCAGTTGCAGCGAATAGCTCGAGATCCCAACCATTCACCATCCATAGAGCTCAGGGCTTTTTCGGCGTCTTGTCGCTCACGGAAAGCAACGAAACCGTATCCTCGAGATCGACCAGTCTTCATATCCCACATAACACGAGCTTCTGAGACAGAGCCAAAAGCAGAGAATGCTTGAAGGAGGACTTCATCATTGACTTCATTCGAGAGATCGCCGACGAAGATATGGAAATGGTTAGAGGTATCTTCTTTGTTCGAGGTATTGGATTGGTATGCCCAGTTGACGCGGATCTCCTGCAAGACTGTGGTCAGTATCTATTACAAACAGACAAGGAGGTCAGAACATACCGCCTGGTGGACACGTCTGCCGTTCAAAGTCTGCATGGCGCGTTCTGCTGCTCCTGGGTCGTCGTATTCGACAAAGCCGTAGTTGAAACCTTTTGACTAGAAAGTCGAGAATAGTTAGCAGGATGACCTTTTGTGGGAAGAAAAATCTGCTGTAGTGAATGCCTCTACCAAACAGAGCGGAGCTTCGGCTCAATTCCGTCCAAAAAATAAAATACAATCAATACGCAGGAACGCGCGAAATATTTCCAGGAGTTCGAGATTGAAAGTTGATACGTACGGCACCTACATTCTTGTCAGGAATGATTTTGACGTTTTGCACATGCCCAGTAGTCTCGAAGATCTGGCGAAGCACATCTTCCGTAACTCTTGGATCAAGACCTCCAACGTACAAAGCGCGCTTATTGGGCTCAGGAGCAGCACGGCGCACGAATCCACCAGTACTGTCAGGCGACATCATTCCTCCATTCTCTCCCATTGGCGATGAGATAGCTGTCGGAATAGGGTTTGTGTTCTGCGGGATTATCACCGGCGGAAGAGGTGGTGGTGGCATGTGGGTATTGGCCTGGCCACTATGTCCATTTTCATAGCCTGGCGCACCAGCCGTGGTCTGCGGTGGAGGGGGCAGCTGAGCTCCGGAAGGAGGAGGACCGTTGTCTGCCATTGTTGGTGCTATCAATTGCTGTAGAAAATTCGTATCGAAATTGCGCTGGCGAGATGTGCGATGATAATATTACAGCGGCAGAGGAAGGACTCGACTTCGCAGAATGTACTTTCAAGCCAAAATTCGGGATAGCAGAGAGAGATGGGAATTTGGCAGAGCTTCTGACGCTGCTCTGACAGATGCCTTGTGTTTGTGTGACTCGAACGATAAGAACGGCGCTGAGACTCGGAAATCGATAGACGGCCTTCTGCAGAAAGACCGAGGATGCAAGGTGATTGTCGAGAGGAAGAAATATCGCTATTACTTGAATACGCGATGAAGCTTAAAGGATGAAGACGAGTGATACGACAACGAAGCGGAGGGAAGCTCTGCGAGATGACAGCAGACCAATGTGAAAGTTAAGAAGGCGACGACGACGAGAAGACGACGATGAGGACTTGACTTGAGTCGAAAGGAAGAAAGAAATCGCAGAAAGGGACGATAGGAAGAGAGAGGAAGAAAACCACTCGCAACCTAGACGTCTGTCGATGGAGGAAACTTGCTGGATTAGATGGTTAGGGAGGAGGAAGAGAAGGATTGAGGAAGAGAGTGGAAGGTTGATTATCCAGTGTCCAGGGCCTGCTTAGCGCCAGTTGAAGTGGGCTGCTTGGGCTTGGCCGACCTGTCGCGGGTGAGATTCTGCACCATCTTGACGACGACGACGGCGATACAGAAAATATTTGAGACATCAACATCTGAAAAGATGCGAGAAGGCTCGATCATGCACGAAAATAGAATGACGAATGAAATTGTACTTTTTTGGTATGTATGTCATTACAATTACAAGCAATTCTGTTAATTAATGATACAGTTTGGCATCACCCAGGATCCAAGCCGGAAGCAAAGCAGCAGCTACTGGCCAGCTACCTTACCTACCTGTACAGTGTACCCCCAGTATACTTTAATTGTCGAGCGCGCTTTTGTTACATTTGCTGCTTTATATTTCATCCCTGTTTATTAAACTTGCACAGCCAACCAAGTCATCCTTTCTTGAGCAAATACATTACGATTGGGGTCTAATTATTCTTCTCAATAAGAGCAGCAAATGTCACAAAATCAAGCTAGACAATCAAACCGGGGGGTGTACTGTATCTACGAGTGCTCCGTTCTACATCTCCTGCAGGCAGACCTCAAGAAGAACGCCCTTGTCTACTGCAGAACCAACCATTTCTCTCCCTGATTGCACCATGAAGCTTTCCCTAAAGCGACATGAACCAATATGGAGCTACATAGCCTAGTGGGGGCATTCTGCAGCAAGTGTGCGTGCTGCTCAATACGTTGGATTATGCCGAGACCGACCCCAAGGTAATGCCAGAAAGTACACTCCGGTACAATACTCGAGTGAGTCCCGATAACAATGACTGAAGAGAGTCATTTATACCGTGTCATGTTCCAGCTACAACGGTCGTCTGGTAGCCTTACCTTAGCTCCAGCTCGGTGCTCATGACACAATCTGATCATTCGAGTACAGCGTGACAGCCAAGCTAATGTGTGGTCGAAGATCAATGCGGTTATCTGGGGTTTCAAGTGGGATGAGATGAACCGCTTCGAGGCGAGGAAAAGACACTATTCCAGGGGTACCTGCATGACTGTTGATGCCTGTGGAGATTGTAATTTGAAGCCAGTGCAGAGAAATGGCAAGGCAAAACCACTTGTAGACTTTAAGAGGTCAGACGTTGCTCTTTTGCAATTGCAGACATATACCCTCGTCTCTTGCGTCCAGAAGTCGATAGCGACTGAAGCGCTTCAAGAATACAACTGCGAGGTCAAAAGCACAAGTTGCGACTCGAGGGATATCATGCAAGATTTCTAAATTGAAATTGAAGTAGATTGTACAACATTTCAGATTATATGGTCCCCTTCTCGGTTTAATTGTCTAGCGGATTTTAAGGACAATGCTGTTTCTGTGTTCCGAGCCTGTCCGTCAACATTATACGTCCAATCAATAGATCAGATATCTGAAGGCATGTTTTCCGATTGGATTAAAACCTTATAAGTTTTGGAGATCTTTTAAAAGCAGCAATCGTATCATCGACAGCGCCAGACAATTCAACCGGGAGGGGGACCATACATACAGCTTTTACGAAGTGTCATGAGACTACCTTAGACCAGATCCCTTGCAACCTGGAGCTTCGAACTTCTCCAGACCTACCGTATCCCAACTAGTTGACGCAGATAACCTTCTTCTTTAGTAACATGTCTAGCTCACCTGCCTACAAAGCTTAAACCTAACTAGGAATATTTAAACTTTCACCAAGGTAGCGTCTATTACGGGACTCCGAACTTGTGGTGGTTGACAACTGCTGGGCTGATCTGGATCTGGAGTTCGGATCTGTTCCTGGGCACGGACGTCACCACTTCATTTGTTTCAGCCTTCCCTCTACGGAGTACTTCACAGCCGCTCTGCTTTCAGCCGCAACCATCTCCCTTGCTCACAGCTTTCCATCACTTCTCTGCCTTTCAACGCTGTCATCTCGTTCCTCCTGTATAGCTTATTCAGCTACAATGGCTCAAGGAGGCAGACCAAAGCCGGCTTTGGATGTGCTCCAGAGCATGATTAATGCGGTCGTAAGTGCAAATCCCCCAAATCGTGGAATACACGCTGCAGAGACGATACTGATTTACTCAAAGCTAATAGAAACCGGCAAAGCTCTTCGGCCCTCGAACAAGGACGGTGGCAGGACTCTCGCAACAGTGAATACGAGGCTTCGGACAATTATCCCAAGTGCAGCAGAGAACTTCCACATGGCCCTCGATGACCTTGAATGCGACATCGTAAGAATGCCGAGTTGTATTGGTGGTCAATTGTTAATGCGCGAATAGCTTCGAGCCAAATCAGTGCTACTGAGAGATCTGGATGAGCTGCGCGCAAAAAGGTTCGCATTAGAGAATCCGGAACCAATACTAGAAGACGTAGTGGAGGAAAAGGCTGTGGAGACAAACACTTCGAACGGCAATAGCGATACCGTACTTGGGGACGAGTTATACACCTCTCCACTGACTAATGTGAAAGAGGAGAGGCGGACGACAAGCCCGGAAAAGCAGACACCGAATGAGCCAAAGACATCGCTCCCTGATCCATCGAAAGATCCCGTCACTCAGTCCCCCGAGGACGTGAAAGTCCCTCCTCAGGGTCCTACCCCGCCGGCGTCAACCAATGAGACAAGTCAAGAATCGAAGCCGATTGGCTTGGGAATAAATACCGAGGGCGCACCAGCTGCCGAAGCAGGAGACGTGCAAGATTCTGCGCTTGATTCCTTATTCGACATTACTGATAACAACGAGAATGGCGATTCTGCTTTGAACTTCGACGACATGGATTTCTCTCTAGATGTAACAAGTCAAAACCAGGATACTTCACAAACCCAGAATGATGATTTCGACTTATCCAACTTTGGAAATTCGAATCCCAGTCAAACCAATACAATTCCAAATACGAATGCGAATCAGAGTCAGAGTCAAAATCAGAACTCAGATGATCCGAATAAATTAGGGGATGAGCTGTTTGCTATGGTGGGTGGAGGTGATGGCATGGATCTTGATCTGGATATGGGAATGGCTGGTGCAGAGGATAGTGTATTTGATGACATGTTCTTTGGGGGAGGAGATGACGAAGGTATGAGTGGAGGCGGCGAACTCCAGCACGGAGAGTTCGATAATGCTTTCTTTGGGTTGGATGATTGCTGAAAGGCACGGAGCAAGCATCTGGCAAGTCGACCGCAGCCTGGGCGCTAATCGACTTCGGAGATGAAAGCTAGAGATCTACCATCCCATTATTTACAGCTTGGATATGCATTAAACAACGACATATTGATCAGAAAATACTTCAAGTTAGTCATATCTTTCGATATGAGGCACTTTCTATAGCATCTCGATTCTGCGATCCGCCAGCCAATTATTTCCGTTGTTCTCGCTACGCATGACTGTTCTGAAATCTCACGTTGTTTTGCTCACAATACAATGTATGCAGTCACCGTTTCCCCATTAGATAAGTACACGTTATAATCCCCTCAATAGTCTATTGTCAACCCTTGAGGCCTTCTTACCTTCATAAGCAAGCACAGTGCTTAATCTCGAGTCTTCGGATCCCATTGAACTCCGGTTCCATCCAATCTGCAACCTGTTCGTCGCAACACGACACCACATCACATCCCTCAAGATGTCACCCGAGCCCTTTTGCTGCTCCTCTGCCATCCCATCCACTATTCGCTACCTCTCCCTTCTCCTTCCCAAGCAAACAACACACAACCCTCTACCCAAAAACAAAAGCTCCACCCCCATCATAACAAGCTTCCTCGTCCATCTCAGCACCAACACCCTCCCTATCCCAGACACGGTTCCGGAAGGATACTCACCCAACTTCTACGCCATTATTCAAGTCAAGCGAAGCCATCTTGTAGGCCAAAATGGTAATGCTAGATCAACAATATCTTCCGCTTCCTCCTCCTCCACATCCGTCCACTCCACTCCTAGCACCCACTCCAAACCATCACGAACATCCAATCTCAAATCCTCCCGCAGCACCTCCTCATCCAATACAGTCACATCAGTCCCAAACACAACTCTCACCTCAACTCGCTATTTCGTCCCCCTCGAGATAGCGGGCCAGAACAAGCCCACTTCTCTCCACCCCTCAAGTCGCGTATTCAGCCGTGGCTTCCGCGAGATTAGAACAGGCGAAGCGATGGAGAGTTTGCGGTTTCCAGAGAGTGGAATTGAGATTGGTGATGGTGAGCATTGGAGAGAATTGGAGGGAGTAGAGACATTTTGGTGTCGGGATCATGGGGTGGGGTTTGAGTTAAGGGTTTGGGTTAGGGAGGGAATTGTTTGAGCGGTCTGGATGGTTAGGATCATGGAATCTTGAACTTTGGGTAGTAAAGTGGTCTCCTAGGTGGATAAAAGATGTCTTGGTTTGTGATACGGCTGCGAGTGGCAGGTCTGTATCTCCATTTTGAATAAGGTCCAGGCGACTTCTCACTTCTCGCTTAGGTAGAGAGCAGCCATACATAAACAAGAGAGTAACGTTTCAGGATATTCTCCGCTGTTCACACATACATTGACAGTACTACGTGCTCAGCAACGCTGTACTGTTTGTTTCCACTGTAGTATGTACTTTTCTGATCAGAGTGCCCAAGAATGCAAAAGCCTGTGTTTACGATTCTTCAAGTCGCTAAAATCGAGAGCCGCCTCCCCAAACATAAATAAAGTCTTCACTGTGTACCCTATAGCAAGTCAATCCGCTTCATCTGCACTTCTCCCTCTAATCAACCATTTCCCAAGTACTAGCACTCAAACTCTTCCCTCCCGTCTCCAAATCCTCGCACCCCTCGCACCCCTCGCACCCCTCTCACCCTCTACAAACCTAACAACCCCAACCTAATACTCCCGTCCACACTTACACTTCCACCCTACCCTATCCCCCTCTCTCCCCTCTTCCTCTCCCTGCTTTTTCCCTCCTTCTACCCCGTCTTTCCCCTGTCCTCCACCCCACCCTCCCAAGCTCTCCCTCCCAACCCAATTCCCACCCCTAGCCCACAAATCTTCAACCCTCCTCTCACTAACACCGCCAATCCCCTCCTGCGGCCACATCTCCATTGCCCAATAAGCCTTCCCCGGTAACTGCGCGAAATACTGGCGAAGGTAAGATCGCTGTTGATTTGGTGCCGGAGAGGGATGGGTAGTGTGTAGGAGTACGAGGGGTTTGGGGAGAGGGGTAGAGGAGGGGCAGGGTGGGAATAGGACGGCAGTCTTAATAGTGGGTTTCATTGTTGAGCTGGAAGATGTTGAGGATGTGGTTCTGGGGGATGAGGTGGGATTGGATGGAGGTGAGGCTGTAATTGGTGAACTAGGTGTTGATGATTGAATGTCTCGAATGGAGTGGAGGGTGGCGAGGAAGGTGGATAGTTCTTTGGAGGGTTTGCTGGTTTGGGGGATTGGGTTTGAGGGGCAGCAGAAGGGGAGGAGGACTTCTGGGTCAGAAAGAGGCATTTTGACAGGATGTTTGTGAGATTCTGTTTCGGTGTTGCTCGAAAAGGAGGCATTATTCGAGAAAGGCTATGGATATAGTCTTTTAGTTCTCGGGTTGGGTTCTAGTTGGAAGATATTTCAGTGACTGACGCGAGTTTACGTGCGTCATGGTAGGCGAAGTGTCAGAATGAATCTATCAGGCAGGGCTGGAAAGGCGTCATAACATTGCCGTATCAATGGCGAAGTCATATGTGAAGATCAAATGTGAATCCAGAGTTCGTGACTTTCAACGTGTTGGCTTGACGTGGTAGGTCGCTAAAAAGCTCTAGTGGAATCCGTCACTATGCCAAAAATGTGGTTGCCGCAAGCAGACACTTGACACTGGTACTTCATCGTTCCACAGCGGCATCATCGCGTTCAACCCTACAGTTGAGTTCGATTTGCGACTCCAAACTTAGTCGTGATGTTTCTGTTGTCGGAACAGCACATTGACGCTAACAAGCGTTGTTTGTTATATATGTTCCACGCCGACTTCGGCAGGTCTTGTACTCAATACTCGGATCTGATAGCTTTTCCAGTCATTCATAGTAGTGTTGCCAGCAGAAGGTACTTCTCTTGCAACGCACGATGCTGTCTGTATCAGATACACATTTTGCTGTTCACAGTAACAGGAAACAGTCAAGCTTTCCTGGCATACTCTTAGAAAGCAATGAATCTATTAAATTACCCCAGATCTCCCAATGATAGTAACTTTTCTGTAGGCATTAAAAGTCCAGAACTATCTCTTGTCTCGGTCGATTGATCGTTCAGTACGAAAACAACAAATCCTCGCTTAACTTCCACCCTCATCATGTGCACCGGTCAAATCCACGACAAATGGTTCTCCTGCCGCCCTTACCTCCTCAGTCTCCTCTCTCAACCAAAACTCCCCATGTCATCAGAGACCGAGGCTCTCATCACGGCTGGAACCTCCGAGCACGTCATGAATTCATTCTCAGGCTACCCAGCCTCTGGCCCGCCTCCGTCCGTTATCATCGAGGTCCAGCGCGACTACTGGTCCTGAAACTTACACTCATTCACAACACGGGTTTCACTACTTTGTGCTGGACCAGATTAGTGGATTGTGGTACGAAGTTGGGACCGATAGGTGGATGGAGTTGGTGGAACGGGATGACATTGCATTCACATGTTAAGACTTTCTGTTGGGGGCACAGGATGGTGCATTCTTTTCAGACCTACAAGAGCTATGTGATTATGAAGGAGCTGTATCCTGGTATTCGATTTCCAGCTCAGTAGCCGCAGATGGTATTCAGTCTAGCAGAGGAAGGAGGCAATGGAAAGGCCAGAGGACTTGGTGGAAAATGTTTCTTTGAACTATGCGCGTAGATTTTAATGATGAATTGTTGTTGTCTTGGTCGTACCATTGTCCACTGATCTGAAGTTTTCGCGCGAGAAAGTCCTGCTGCAAGCAAACGCTTGAATTATAAAAGGGTATCTCGAGAATGTGCCATTCATGACTTCGTGATGAGCTCTTTCTCATCTTCAGTGTATCGAGGGGGAGGGAGAGGTTTATCGACACTCGGCTTCTCCGTTTCCTTCTCCTCAACAGCCTCCACTTTCTCATCATACCCAAAATCCTCGAAAGACCTATCACTTTCCAACCACCCCTCAATCTCCTCATCAGCAACCCAATCGTTCACCTCTTTGTTCCTGTTTTGATACATCTCCAAAAGAATCTTCATAGCCCTGTACACAGAGTACACAAAGGGCGAAAGCACCATACTCCCACAAACAGCCAGTAAAATGACAGCTCGCCAGTACCCTAACAGATTCACCATATTGCCCCATCTCAGAGTCAAGAAATGTCTCATCGAACCCTTCTTACCATACTCATCGAAATTTTCTTGGTATACATACTCATAGTAGGGATATTCGTCGATATCGGCGCAAAGCCATGACCAGATATAGCATCCTCTTAAACTAGTCAGGCTTCTGTATGTAGTCGTACCCTCCGAATGAGACTTTAGCCAGCGTGGGCTAACTTCGACGCGCTTGATTCGGAGACGTATTTTGGCATATGGCGTGCCAGGCGGGTGCTCTGTGAGGTCCTCTAGCCAAATCCAGATCATTCCTTGCACATCTGAGGAGAGCGAGGCGCTGTAACCCGGCAAATTGGGTATGCTAGCGCGCAGAATATCAATTCGAATCCGTGGATTGTATTTTGTATTGTATATGGAGGTACCAGAGGTGGTGTCCGGTGAATCGATATAGTAGGCCAATTCCATGATAGTAGGTTTTCCCACGTCCGCGATGGGTCGGTGCTCAGCTCCGGCCTCGAGCAATCCTACTTGAGGGGCACGGACATATGCTGGAAGATATGCGCGGGCGCGGGGTAGTATGGCTTCGCCATTCAAAAGGAGGGTGAGATTGTCGGGGCCAAGTCTGAGGTCGAAAATGAACGCTCCAGGATAGTCCGTTGAGACTTGGTTATCTTGGTCCCCTTCTCTCATACTCTCAATTAGCAACAATTCAGATACCAGAGGGAATCAAAAGTTATAGTGCTGGATCCACGACATACCTAACGCTTGAATATCACGGGAGACCTACAGTAGAATAGATTGGGGGTCGCGAGCCCAATCGCAACATTTCTATCCTTTTCAATCCATCTCACTGCGCTTCTAGATTCTTGCTTGGCGTGGATGTGAGTGCTCAGATAGAGACTGAATAGCAACAAACAGAAACGAGTGAATGTCACCGCCATGGCTGAGAGCAAGCCGTGGACTTGCGATCTAGACAAGAGGCATGAATCTCTTGGAGTGAACTACGAATGTTGACATTCATTCTGATACGGCACAGGAGGCACAGCTCGATGGTGTGGTGCACGTCTCTTTCGGTGCCGCGTGCACCACCTTGGCACACTTCTCCACCAGAAGAAAGATACGCGAGATTTATACTTCCGAAGTAAACATTCAGCTCAGCGAGGCCCAAAGTCTTCCTTAAGTTACCTAAGCTAGAAAATATAATTCTAGTGCTTCCCTACGGAGAATTAAGCGGAGGTTGATATCTCTGATCATATTGACCCGTGAGTTCCAGACCATTTTGGAGAGCCAACTTATAGTGTCCCAACCGCTCCATTCCATTCGATTCCGAGGGATCGCAGAAAACCCAATGGAGAACCCAGCAAATTTCAATACCAGAAAAGGAAGATTTAATACATAGGGAGCTTTAAATGAGACCCTACAAGCTGAGATCTGCCAGAAGCCTGCTAGCGCGTTTGCCTCAGCCATAATCATATGTTTGCTCCCTTGACGAGGGTAGAGCCAAAATATGATATATCAGAAGCTATTTCGCAGACCTTGCTTGATAATTTGAACTTCCCACTTGTAGTTTAACAATGATAAGAGAATTATGGTTCAGATGAGCTAGCTGATCGACATCTAAGAAAGTCGCAATCCAAAGGATTCCCACCCAAGTTGGCTTCGCAATTTTGTTCGTTGTGTAAGTTGCGGCCTGATTTTTTGAACCCACCGTGCACTAATCCCAAGCCAAGACTTCACCCCTAAGTTGTTGTCTGTGTACGATTGCTGCCTGAATTGAATAATTCTGAAACAAATCATCTTCGTCAAACATATCAACACCACAAAACATCACAATACGAAGGAAGGACAATACGAAACACAAACCCAACCACAACAATGCAAATGGCTTCAGAAGGCTTCAATATGGAAGAATCAGATGAAGACGTGTTCTACGAGTGTCTTTCTCCGCCTCAAACACCATCTCCTTCGACAACAAATACCTTCTATCTCCATCTCTCGACCTTGTCGATCTACTGTCGCCAGCATAATTCGGTGAAATACTCCAACAAAGCATCCAAGCTACCTCAGTATGGAGCTTCAAAATCAATCAGAGGGTCTGTCGCCAATGATTACCTCCCGCATCAGAAGGAAACCACATCACTTAAAAGTATTGTGGAGTCCTCGATATCTAGTCACATGACCTTCTCTGCAACAGTCTCTCCCACTACGCCTCCCTCGAACCCTCCCTCATCCTACGCACAACTGTCCCACGTATACGAAAACCATGAGAATGTCGAGAACGTCGAGTTGAGCCCTTGTTTCGAAGCACCTCCGCTCTCCCCGTCGTCCTCAGTGTCAACATCGCTTAGCGAGCCTCCGACACCCACCAGAAACGGCAGCATCAACCGGAGACGTTTCTGGATTTCCCGCATCCCGACTCCATCTCCTAAAGCATCAACATCGAATGATCTCGATAAGGCGCTATCTCCTGGAGCCAACTCGGAGCACCTAGCGGGAACACCGCAGCAGACTCCTACACCTCCCACTCGGAAGCCAAGAACAATCCGTGCAAAACATTCCCTGGCTGCGAAGAAACCAACCTCATCTGCAACTTCCGTCAAAAGGCGCAAAGTCCCCGATTTCGTCCCTCAAAAGGATCCATGTGTTCCTGAAGGTTTCAAGCTTGTCGACTGGCCAAAGAATCACAGCATCATCGAAGCTGAAAAGGTCGAGCACGGCCATGTTATCGGATACGGCACCTACCCGGTCCCGCTCAGTACGCAGCAACTAGCCCGTCAGAAGCGCGATATCATGAGGAGGAAGTTGCGACATTATGGAGTGGACGATGAAGTCAAGATTATTCGGAGCTCTGGATCGGTCAGCGGCGAGAGCGAGACATCGAGTGAGGAAGACAAGATTTCGGATAAGCAGGTGGTAACATCGAAGGAAGATGATAACGGTGTTGATAACTTGGCTGAACTGAATTATTTCAGTCTGGGTATCTTGTCTGCGGAGAAAAGGAAGTGTGCATAGGTAGAGGCCGGTTATGGCGAGGCGCTACATAGGCGGAGGAAATCGAAGTGTGGGACTCGAGGAAGGATGAGTGGTGCAAACTGGAAGGACAGAAAGGGCGTTTTGGGCGTTAACTGGTACTATCGAGTGGAGTTCTGGGGAGGGTATTAGCAAGTCATGTCTAGCCTTGAGGGTCTAGCCTATTCAGACGTTAAGGTGATCATTTGAAAGGACGGATATTTGAAGGGAATAGATGAACTTAGGACTTGAGGCACTTACATGCTGCATCCTACTTTACGATACTCATCATTGGCACCCATAATAAAGGCAAAAGGGAAACTTCAACGAGCAAAACAGGCCAAGTGCTATTAGGGATTGCAAATTCTGATAGCAAGGCGGAATAGCCGAGTGGCCTATTTAGTCCATATGTGCCAAGAGTGAATCGGAGGAAATCTGACATCGACATTGAAGTGCATACACTTACTTTAGATCCTCTCAAAATGAGTCGACATCTCTTCTCTGGAAGTTGGTGTCGAGCTACACGAACTAAGTACATCAGAAACAAGGAGTGTCCAGCCGAGACAGGGGCGGGTTTGAAAACAACGATTTCAGACGACGATACCCTTTTCGAACAGCAGCTTACCATCGGTATCAGATGACACCCTGATAAAGCATCACTAACCGATCCCTTGGCAAATATTCTCCAGAAATTAGTGAAAGTCAAAACATCCTCGTCTCCAGATGTCACATTTCGGTTCGGTCTGGTGATCGTGCGCTACTTTCAGACGAGGCCGAAACACGCTCGTCTGAAGATGCCGACCCACTCACCAGGCACAGATACGAGCGGTGGATCATATTCGGGATTTTATAAAAGTCCGGGGCGAAATCTCCACAGGGTTGACCTCTTTGCCGAGAACCGACTAAGCTGCGCATGTATCAAACCTACACCATTAGACGAATGCTTCAAGCTGCGTGAGTATATAAGACAATATTCTGCCTCCAGTTGGTGAGTTCCCTTCCATTCATCATTCGTTAATCTGTTGAATTAGTCTTTGTTTTCCATACTCATTCCCGCCGGTCGGACTCGCATTCAATTCTCTCTCTATTTTGCTCCCTTGAAGTAGTCAACTTTTTTCCAATAAGCCAAAATGCAGTTCTCAGTCACCGCCCTCCTACTCGCTCTCAGCGCCCTCTCTACCGCTTCAGTCATTACCGAACGTCAAAATGGAGGTCGTGTTGTCCCAACAGGCGCATGCTGTGTTGCAAATACCAGTTTGAAGCAAGACGCTTGCACCACAGATGCTGGAGCAGCAGGCCGTTGCGTCCCAGGAGGCAACCCATGTAAGTGCCCAATCCTAACCTCTTGTCACCAAGATCTCGTCTAACTTGATTCAGGTGGAGGATCTCTAAGCTGTGTCGCGACTGCGAACCTGGAATGTGATGCGGCCGTCATCGAGCGTGGCAAGTCTCTGTGCCGTGCCAAAGTCGCTGGAGGATTCATCGATGGGGCAAATGTCATCACATCTTTGTCACAGGCTAAGGTCAACTAAGAGGGAATTCAAGGGCAGACTGGAAGTAGGGAATAAGGAGAGCCAAGCTTAGGTATCACTTCCCTTGATGGAAAGTGATTATGAATATGAAAATGAAAGCTTGATCGTACTGCAAAACAAGTATTCTTTGTGCTTAAGAGAGGACTGATATCCCAGCTAAATATGGAAAACTACTACCCCAAGTTCCTGTTACCTTTGGGTACTTACTGTTGCCTGTACATTGTCCAGAAACTTCTGTTTCCGAGCTCGTTCCTCTCATTTCCTGAGCCAAAACCTGATAGCATCGCCATGTTGGCCAGTCTTTGGAGGCCTTTCCCCGTATCGGTATCACCCATTTAAGAGAATTGATACAAGTCCAGTGCAGGATATCTCGCTCCTGAATCATAATGTTTAGCACTTCTAGAAGAATTCCAAGTAGTGGTGAAGAAGAATCAAGTCTGTTCCGACCGGCTGCAGCATCACTCCAGAAGTTCACTGAAAGACTTGCGGCGCACTTTACACAATACTCAGAGCTCTGTAGCTGAATCCATTTCTGCGTGTTCAAATACTTTAGCAGCCGCTACCAATATGTTCTCACAAAAAAAGGGGTTGCGCAGATATGTTTCCTTACGATGTGCTAAGCGAGAAGTGTGCTGTGCCCCTCTGAATCGCTTCGCCTAATGATGTGATCATTTCAAGTCACAGCACTGCAATATGTATTATATAACGATACTGGTCCGCCTTAAATAAACACACATCCCATTACATGTACTGGATTGAGCCTAGAAACAAGGTCCACATTCATGTCTTAGAATCATCTACTAGCAAATATACTTGCTTCGAGTAGTTCACAAGAAATCATCCACCACCTCAAAAAGCTTTGATCTGAACCCTGATTGAATTTTAGTGGAGTCGTATTCACATTCGCCCGGACTTGGGTTGTGATTCAACCAGGAGAAAAGCCTGATTCAGACGCCCAACGAAGAGATTCACAGTCTTAAGTGCAGCGTTGGGTATAAAATATTGCAGCTGCAACACCATCTCTGCCTCTCAACATACAATTTCCACCAGCATCTTGCAACACCCTTTCAACTACCACTAGCCACTTACAGCACTTACAAGATCCATTTCACAAACAAACTTTGCTGAACAAATACAAGATAAAGGATACCTAAGTGCTGTACGCAACAAAGTCAAATATGTCTACTCCCTCTGTCGTCAGCACCATCTTCTGCTGCGGCTCAGCCATCCCAGTCCACGACTCATCCCACATGAAACTCCACAACGACCCAAACCGCTACCTCCACGAAGCCATCTTCCAAAGCTTCCTCGCCTTCGCCGTACGCCGTCAAAACTCCGCCGACTTGCTCTCCCTCATCATGGGTTTCGAAACTGAGTCCTTTCCCTCCACTCCCGGCAGCATCCCACAGCCACAACCCACACCCGTCTTTTCTGTCGAAGCCTTGCAGAACAATCCACTGACTCCAACCACTCCCTACGTCATTCACGTCTCTTCTCGCCATGACTTCGGTCCAGTTTACTCGCACAGATACTTCATCTGCCCGTCAGACTTGGAGCAGGATTGGATGGAGATTAGTCTGGTACAGTGGTTTGCGAGAGGCAACCCGTTCAAGATGAAGGCTGAGAAGTGGGATTTGAAGTGTAGAGATGACTGCAAGTTCTTCCGAATGACGCTCAGACCGAACTTGGAAATGCGAGGCTGTTATCCTGTGTCTGCCGGTGGTGAAGTGCAGACTAGTGAATCTTCTGTGTCTGGGTCTAGGTCTGGCGGGGAAAGTGATGTTCACGGTAGAGTGGAGTATTGACAGACACGAGTATAGAATGGTTGGTTTGTAGGCGAGAGAGTTGTAAGAGAGACATGGGCTGGTGAACCGTGGCGGGTACGGATGTGCCAGGTCGTAGGATTGCGTTGGTTTTGTGCAAGATATTTTGTGAGGGCACTTGCCCACAAGTTGGATGGTATTGGCTTACTTTGGCATTACGCGAGATGTTTTGGTGGATTGAATCTGTTTTATTTCAAGCGTAGGATATTGTAATGGATTTAGCATCGTTGCTGTTCTTGTACATTCTCTTGGCAAATGATCAAGTTGCCAATCTTGTACCATTGTTCATGGCGTGTCGAGTAAGCCATATGTTATCGAATTAGGGTTATTAGCAATCAAAACAAAGGAGTAACAATCGAGCATAGAACACAAAAGTACATAAGACCTGGGCTGCTGAAAGTACAAGTAGTTTCTCGTCATTCTATCGCTCTCTGAGTTTGGAGCTCGTAGACCGGATTTTGAGTGGCATCCAGCTCACGCGCAGGCATCCCAATAGCATCCATCTCAGGCTTCGTACCCACTACTTCCGTAGCGGCTGACCCCAAATTTACCTTGCGCTTCTTTCTGAACCACCAGAAACCCAATGTCAGACCAGCCAGTAAGGTCAATGGCACAATGACTGCAATCGCTGCAATGGCTCCTGTTGACAAGTTCTTCGATCCTGTTTGACTTGTTGAATCGCTGCTTGTCTCTGTAGGCGTTGTAACAGTGCTCGTTTTTGTGGCGAAGTCAGAGTCCTTCCAGCGAATCTGGATCGGATACGCGTATTCTAGCGGTGCCCCAGCACTAGTTTGAGCGGGAAGATTTTCAGTCGAGTATATGGACTGGTGTATGATATTGTCAACTACAAGAGCTGTAGTCGCGGACGCTCGAAAAGTAGCGCATATGGAGTAGCATGGCCATATCGGGCAAGTGTAACCACTGGAGGCGATTAGTTTCGATTCGTATATTGGAGAATATAATAGAGAGTCTTGCTCACATCGGACAGCAGAATCTCACACTCTCCCCAGCTGGTAGCTTGGTCTCAACTTCCGCGGGGCCATTACACGTCTGGTACCCTTGCGGACACACCCCTGGACTGAAATAGCTACTGTACCAAGCGGTACCAGAAGTATAAAATTTAGAAGATGGGCAGCACTCGCTCAGCGCACATCCCCCAACCCGTAGCGACGACCAAGTGGATTGTCCCAGGATCGTAGTATGGAAATTGAACTGGTTCGTGCATATTGGAGGAAATGATACGGGGGTAGTAAGCGGGCCTAAATTGGTGGACGACGTGATAATCGCCGTTGGTAGGCAGGTGATTGAGGTCGTCGGATTGGTCATAGTTGGGACGGTAAGGCTGGTAACAGTGGCCATGCTGTCATATCGTCATCGGGGGCAAATGAGTATATTGAGGAAGCTCGATAGTTGCATAATCGACGATGGTGTGTTCAGCTGCCACCATCAGCCGCAGAACTTGGCCAGCCAGCCCAATACTGCAAACCATATGGATCACTTGTGCGGAACGCCATAATACGGGATATTCCAGAGTCGCCGTCTGCGCCACTGGACGGATGTAGTTGACCCGCCCATATTCCAATCATAGCATTGTGTATACACTTACTCGATTGAGGTCAAAGGTCGTTTCGTGCATATCTCGATAGCTAGGTGGATAATCTTTAATGGTGGGGAGTTTTGAAGGTCCCAACCGGCTGCAACACTACCTATTAAGCATCAGAACTTCTACTTGGTAGAAGTTTGCAAATGCACCTTAGTCTGAGAAACGCGTCGCCATGAGTATCTATCGACTGAGGAGGACAGTACTGTTGAAGATTCAGAGAGATAGCCAAAGCATGTATGAGGATCCCGTCTGGCAACTTCGGTACCTTTGGGAAAGAACAGAAATGATTTGAGGACCGAGACATGGCTAGGACTTGAATAGCTGCAGGCGGTGACTTGATAAGTGGTCGGTCTTACACTGGACTAGATGAGTCATTTTGCAGGAAATATATATTGCAAGAATAATTACAGACAGTAGAATAAGCGACGTGAAAAGTAAACAAGGAATTGGGATGATCTCTGGTCATCTCGCCAATCAGAAACTTGCCTCGGTCCGATGGCTCGGCGTCGGCAGCTCCCCTTATCGCGTCCCACCATCCCGGATACTCATGCAACCTTCAACACTCACATGCGATTCCATCTATTTTCTTTTCGTCCCCTTTTCCATTTCATTCCTCTCTATCCCAAGACCCTCCTATCCTCTCTCGCCTCGCAACAAGGTACACTACAACAAACATGTCCGAAATCAGCGGCCTCCCACCCTCCGACACATCTCCCGACAAAGCCATCCCCCTCCCAAACCCCCTCCCAGACCATCTCCCCCATCCAAGACCCCCTCAACTTCCCTCTCCCGTCCGAAACCTCCGCGCCTGGCTCCCCCTCTACCTCTCCAAAACCGACGCATCCCTCACCTGCCTCTCTCAAATCCTCTCCACGCCCACAGGAACAGATACAATCCTCCTCACAATCTGCTACACCTCCCTCCTCACCTCCAGCGTCCTAACCAGCATATCCCTATCTCGCATCCGCGCAAAGGCCCTCTCCATAATCGAGAAAGCCATCTCCCTTCCCCCGAACACCACACTCTACATATCAACTTCGAACATCCCGCCGTCGAAACTGCTCGTTACAGCAGCGCGGCTGAAAGCGCTGTCGAGTCTGATATCCGATGTGAGGATATTCGCGAGGTTATGGGGACTGTTGGGATTGTATGCTTGGGGGAAATCGGTGTGGAATCAGGATGGTGGGGATAAAGTCGTGCGGGGTATAGCCAGTGTACAGGTCGTCTCGAATATCTTGTACCAATATCTCGAGAATATGGCATATCTAAGCTCCAAGGGGATTTGGGGGTGGAGTTTGGAGAAGCAGAATAAGGCGTGGGTGTGGAGTTCGAGGTTTTGGGCTCTGCATGTGCTGTTGGACTTTTTACGGTTGGGTAGGGAGAGGAGTGAGCAGAGGAAAGTGGTGAAGTGGAAGGGGAGGGAGGAGGAAGCCGAGAGGGGGGAAGAGGACTTTTGGAAGAGATGGAGGAGGCAGTTGCTGATCAATGCGGCTTATGCGCCTTTGACGATACATTGGAGTTTGGAGAAGGGGCTTGTGGGTGAGTTCTGGGTTGGGTTATTTGGAAGTGTGGCTGGATTAGCGAAGTTGAAGGAGGCGTGGAGGTTGAGCGGGATCAGTGGATGAATGAAAATGAGGTGAGATGTGGTATTTGAACATAAAATATACCCGGTGTGATAATGAATTTGCTGTATCAAGTACGCTATGTATATTGCCTTGATTCCTTATTTGGAGGTAACATTTGCGCCTGTTCACATGATTCTTGTACGTAAAGCAGCTTTGGTACATTATAGGGGAGATGTGAGAGAGAGCCTTTGGAGGATCTTGCCATCTCAAAGAAATTATGTCTGTAACTAAAAAACATCTTCATTTCGGGTCTAGACCACAGAGACACAGTCATGGTAAACACTTCACCATAGCCATTCGTCCTTCAACCAGCTCCCATTCAGCTGCTCAAATCCTCTCACGCTTGACTTATCATCCAAATTTCATAATCGTAGTATTCATGTATTCATGATCTCGCTAATGAATATAACATAAACCTCTGTTCGCACACCAAAGTACTGTGATATCCTTTTGCATCAACTGGGCCTCCCTATAGTCTTTTGAACAGAAAGGATATCTCCCACAAGAAGCCAGCTAGAAGTGCGGTATCAGATACAAAGTCCCAACACAAAGTGCCTCCCTACAGACCAAAACAAACCGATGCATAACGTATTCTTTCACAGATCCTCCTGCTCACGGCAATTTTCATATGTCCGCAACGCCACATAGTAGCAGCAGACAACCAGACAGCTGTCCAGCACTTTAGCTGAACAACACCAGAAGCCACTACACTCCACCTCACAACGACCTCAACCCCTTATCATCCGGCTGCTGCATCAGTCCCAACGCCCTCATAAGCTCAGCATCAACCTCAGGTCTCTCACGTGCCATATCAAGATACCCTCCGTAACCCACCAAGTCGCGCCACAGGCCATCCTGTTTCAGGAACTTGACAAGCCACTTCTTCAGCCCATCATCGACCTTACTACTCAGATATATCGTCCCAATGATCTTCACAATTTCCTGTCCCCCAATATCCTTCTCCATCATCTTCAACCTCCCGAGACTATGCTCAAGAATCGATTTACACCCAACATTGCTCGCAAGTATATTCAGCGTAACCTCATCAAACGGATCCTTATTCGAGTAATTCTCGCGATTGATCCACGAGATCAACATATCAACCACTTTCTCAGGGACATCATCCTCCTTCTTCTTATCCATGTACTTGACGAGATCGGATTCGAACTTTGTCGCTTCGAGGAGGTAGGAGGCGCGGACCGAGCGCGCTTTGCCCCGGACAGTCACGTCTTTGACCTTGAATTCAAAGTCGGATTTCGAGTTGCTGTTGGCGGCGCTGTCGCAGCATGATGAGGAGGAAGAGGAGGATGACTGGTAGCGTGGGTCGGCGTAGTAGGGGTAGGGGGCGTAAGGGTCGTATGGTGGTTGCATTGGGGAGAGGCCTAGGCTCAAGGCGGGATTGAGGGGTGGGTAGATGGGTCTTTGGAGGGCGGTGTCAAAGGGGACGCCGGCGTTGGGTACGAGTGGTGCGCGCCCTGTGAACATGGGATTGGCGAATCGAGACTGGCGAGCGAGTTGGAGCTGGATGGCATTTGGGACAATGCCTGACATGCTTGATATGCCCGCTAGGGGACTTTGCCCTGGCATGCCCACCCCAGGGTAGTATGGGAGATTGGGATTCCCTCGGCGCAGTGGCGACTGCCGCTGGTGTGGTAACCAAGACATTGTCTGATGTATGAGCTAGCAATGTATTTCGGGACTTCGAAATAGATGAGATTGAGGATCAATGCAATGTACTGGGGAAGAGGAGAAACTCGGAGTATGGGACGTAATGACCTTGAGTACGAAAACCCGGGACGACTGGGGTCAAAACTATTTGAGCCCCTCAAACAGCTTCGCCTCCAAGGACCGGGAAGACAATGTCAGGATGACATATTGAGTCACGTTGTACCCTGATGGTAGAATGATGCACTGTTGAAGAGCTGCCGCTGTCAGTTGCATGAATACGTGTGAAGCGGTAGCTCACAACTCAACATTCGGGAAGGATGTAACCTCACGTGGTGGTGTACAAAGGCAAACATACGCCAGTAAAAGTGCATATGTAACAGATATATCCAATGAAATGACCACCGATGTATAGCCACAAGCTTCCCGATATTCGTGTCAACTGTGTCTCCTGAAAGGCAAGCAAAACGCCAGGACACAGATGTCGGTCCTCGAAGCTAGACCTGTCATTTTCTAACCGATCTTAGTCTTGTCGTACAAGTCAAGCCTAGATCCAAGGTGGGACACTGCATTAGGAAGTGCCGAGAATACGTAGCGCATCAAATAATTCCATCCAGTTTTACCTCGATCCTAGTACTTTGGTCCACCATACCCCTCATCTGGTCTTCGGTTCTCATCGAAATGTCTCTTGCGGAGAGCGGCAAGACGCTTCTTCTTGGTAACAGAGTTCACATAGGTACCAATGAAGAATGCGATAATGTTGAAGAAGGGAACCCAGGTGTGCTCAGGAAGGAACTTCTGTGCAAAGGCCAACGCCAGTGGCGACGAGACCCAGCTGACCTTCATGACAGGCATGAAACCTGCTTTCCAAGTCGCATGGACTTGGTGGAAAGTCTTAGCGCCGGCAATAATGGCCATTGAGACCAGGTAGACACTGTTCTGGATGGGAGCAATCTGATTTCTGTTAGTACCTGTCCAGATGATGGGAGATGTTTGTACGTACGAGCAAATTGCTGAATAGGATCTGGAGAATCTTCGCCTTCAAACTCGTCCGGCCAGCGAAGACCTTCTGGAGTATGCTGATAAGGACATGGCCCAATGGTGCACTGATGAATGCTCCGTATGCTGCCATCTTGGGCACTCGGGAAGAGAAGTAACCCCCACTCTTTGTGATGTCCTTTGCAATCCAGGATGCGAGGAGTTCTTGCAACGCCGACAGTGTGCCGGAGGTCAACATCTTCGTGCGAAGAGGGTTCGTCTGAAGCTGCTTGAGGTATGCCTGACGATGGTCATCAGCAACGTTGCCATCAATTCTATCACATACATCCATCACGTACCGCCAGATAGCCCTTCTGTCCAACACTGCTCTTTCCTCCGGTCAATGCTGTACCGATCTCATCCGCCAATTCGTGCTTTCCCGACTTCATGGTGGGCAGCGCAGCGGCAGCGCCGCCGGTCTGCTTGATTGTATCCTTCTCGAATTTGACTGACATCGTGGCGAGTACTGGTGGGTGATTCTAATGTCTGCGTGCCAGAAGGTCAGCCAGGTGTTCTGATGATAATAAAGCTGACAGGATGCGCCGGATGCGCCTGTTGCGCGGAAGGGAGCTCCCAAGCCCAATGTTTACTGATTGAATTGAAGCCGAGGTAGCGCGACACAAGCTGGGATGCGACTAGGCCTCTTGTACAGCCAGTGGACGGAAGCAGAGCGCTGGATTGAGGTCGACCAACCTTTAGTATTCTGCGGATATCCTCGCAGACGACGGATTTGATAGGTAATGGAGAGCGATGTTGTGGTTATCACCAAGAGCAAATAGCCGTGGCACTGTGAGAGAGGAGACAAAAGAGGAGAGGTCGATAAATGCGGAGTTGAGGAGGGAGAGGAGAGGTGCTAATTGATTAGCGTCGCGTCGATTTCAGCAGGGATCAAGCAGGGTGGCTTGGTGAGCTGTCCGCCGGGAGACGGGAGACGACCGAGGGAAATAAACAACCACTACAAGTGCAACCTCTCCCCTCCTCCCAACCTTCACTCGAACAATTGCACTACTATACTGGTGACGATCCTGTCCGCTCGACCGCATGCATCCAGGTCGCCTTGAGGGATCAAAAGGCTGACTTGCGAACCGTTTTGTGATACCTAGCACTTCAATAAATCTGGGGATGGAACCTTTTTCTGCAGCTCAGGGCAATTGTCTTACTCGTCTTGGCATCGCGGCCGGAGCCGCCAAATCGTGAAAACATTGTGACCAAAAAAGCAATATGTGGGAGAATTCCATCTCTAATGCAGAGAGCCATTCATCAGATCCTAAGCCATTGAGGGTATTGCTTTCTGCAGGTTTAATTCTAGCCATCTACGATTATTTTGATATCTTCATCAATTTGCTTGGCAACATCAGCTTTGGCCTCACAGAAAAGACAGAGAGAATCACTGAAACATGACACCACCTGTCAAAAGCTTCATTCAATTCGCGAAGCCGCTTTGAATCACTGCCATTGCTTTTATTCCTTTACGTTGCGTGTTCTGGCTTCTTCCTTCAACGTTCCTCTGTCTCTAAATAATCTTCTGAGAATATCTGCGAACCTTCGCGTCTCTGGTTCAGGAATACACTGGAAAGTATGACTTGAACAATACTTACACATCTTGCATAATAAGCTCATTCAATACAATCTCTGAATGTGAATGTTTCAACCAGTGTCATTTCTTTTGAAAGAATGCCACTTTCTCTACCTTTCCAATATCAACCAAATAGTCCATTGGCCCGAATCATCGTTATCCACAATATCCCTAGATTTTCGTTCATGAAGTCAAGAAATTAGCCATATATTGAGATAGTAAGAATGGATCCGACGATGGTCCAGGATGTCTATTCCTCTTCAAGATGAAGCATCCCAGGACATTGCTGTGGAAGATAAGAATCATTGCCAGAAATCGCTCACATTCAACCCGCCTATCAAAGTCACAAACTCGTTTTCGACATTTGCAGCCTTGACGAAAGTCACGTTCAAAGAAACAGTTGGCCTCCAGGCAAAAAAGTTGCGCTCGCTTGTAAACATCAACAAGCCCTGCAAGCAATTCCGACTCTCGACAGCAACAAATTTCAATCATCAACCACAAGAGATGGATACAGATCCCACCACGCAGGAGTTTCCTCCCATGGCGACAGTCACTCCGTCCATGGCGCTCGTCACAGACCAGGCTCCTCCTTCTCCTCGTCGCTTTACTTTCTCGACCTTTCCAACCATCTTACTTCAGACGCGCAAGAATGGTGGTAACGGCCAGTGCACTCACATCACCACGACGCGTCTCTACACTGAAGACTTCCGCTGCGCACAATGTCTCAATCTAGGCTCGTTCGGATGGCTCTACCGATGTACTCAAGATCGAGAGCTACTCCTTGAAGAGGATATCGAGAGAGGTTGTGAGGTCAGTCTCCTACAACCAAAAGGCGCGCTAACCCCCAGGATCTGATCGCATCGGTATTTCCTGAAGTTTGGAGCTCTGTGCTGATATACAGATCATGAAATAGGAGAAATTGGACAAGTTCTGTGACATCTTGCCCAAGTTCAACTCACCACGCAAGCGCAGCGCGTCGGCGAGACTCGACAAACTCAGCTTCTTGACGGAGATCAGTGATGAGGCATTGAAGCATTATACGCCGGACCAGTTGAAGACTGTTCTTGCCCAAAGAGCTCGTGTAAGTCACTGGGTTCGGTTATACGACCGCTTCTCCATGCTTCTTCCGTCCAGACGACCAGGTATCCTTCAATATCAGCACGACTGACACCACCCATAGCTCCTCGAAACAGTCGCGCAGCCCGATTACAAAGACTTCCCCGAATCATTCTTCTCAAATCGTCCCCTTCCAACACCGTATCCGAATCCACCAATTGGTCTCCCCATTCCTCCAGGATCACCCACCAACAACAACGGCTTGAAGCCATGGTTCCCACTCCAGGGCGGTGAATGTCAATTCAAATGCTGCCATTTCTGTCGACCATCCATGAAAGAGCGCAGCTTCCTGTCCCTGAATGGTATTGTGAATGGTGATATTCCTGCTACCGCTATCACTGGTTTCGGGTTCCATCTACAGAGGAAGCGGCCGGTTGCGTTGGTCAAGCATGTCATTAATCTAGGATTGAGACCAAATCCGCCTCCTGTAGGTACTCCTTAATTCTTTTCAAAATCTCACTTCGCCCCCGCGCTGGAGTCGCCTGAAGGTAGTACCTTAAAATGAAACTCGTCCAACTAACATCCTCCAGCGACTTCCGGACTGTCAAGACGACGACGCTGGCGACGATAGCTCATCCCTCGGTCCCAGTCCAACAACCTCACCCAAAAGCAGGAAGAAGATAAAGTGCCGTCCAACCTCTCTTGGTCTCGGAATCTTCGCCTCAGAAGCAACCTATCCATCCGCCTCATCCACATCCACATCCCCAGCTCCACCAAGCCCCATTCGATCAAGCACGCCCACATTCGCCAACTTCCCACCCTTTCCACCCTTCCCCTCGAACCTCCTCGCCTCATCTGGAACAGGAAGTGAGATCACCATGCCTCGTTCCACGACGCCGATCCTCAGCAGTTTCGAGCTTGAGACCCTCACCTCCCTCCCTGGTTCAGAAGTACCCAACAGACGCCACACATACTCTCCATCGCCCTCAGAGTCAGCACAACGAACTCACACCCTTGCAACCATCACTCCACTTCCACCTCCCACACCAACCGAGCAATCCTTCAACATGCTCGCCAACTTCACACGCACGCCTCGCGGTCCTGGACCAGCTCCTCGACCGGCCGGTCACATTGACGAGTTTATGTCAGGACCAGTCGCGGCATCAGAGCAGGAAGAAGATCAAGAAGAAGGAGATACATTCTCACTCGACGTTGATATGGATATCGATCTCGGTGTCGATATCGATCCCACTGGAAACGATAACATAACCTCAAGCCCTCTCACAGCAATGGAGACAGGCGAGTTAATCCAAGGCGAATTCGGTAGTACCCCGCTTGAGGTTAAGGATGTAGTCGCTATCACGGAGGAGAGCATGGACATTACGCAATTGTGAGTATGATATTGGATGTGGGTCCAATTACAGGATTGAGATGTTTATTTCGAGAGCCTTGGTTTTGTTTTCTTACGTCGCTGTTCTGGTCTTACAGTAGGCGACAGTGTTGCATGGACATGGGATTGATGACAGCGCGCGCAAGGCGTCAGACAACTGGAACCTTGCTTTTGAGGTTGAAGCGCATACTAGATTTCTGTCTGGCAGGTTACTTGCGATGGGACATGACTTTACGATAAAGAGCGATGATTTGGGCATTGCATACTACGGGATGGATAAAAATTTGGCATACGAAAGCTGGACTTTGATAGCTAGCTGCCAGTCACTGTAGATTAGAAGAAATGGTTGTATAGTATTTGACGCCATGTCTGTTCGCCCCACTATCGTTCTAAATGTAATATATTCGTATGTGCGACCCTTTCTGTTGAAAGCTTGTTTACTTAATGATGGGTATTGACTCGCTTATGACTGGAGTCTCACAAATCCAGGACAGAAGTCAAGTCAAATGTACATGATTGGGCGTTAAAAGTAAGTTATGTCCTGTCCTGCTAAGTCCTGCTGAGAACTCCATGCGTGCATTAATTACAGTTACAAAATTCTTCTCTCTTTCCCCTCTCCATAATCGTAAGAATCGTGAGACGTTTCGTTCATTCGTTCGTTTCGTTGAGTGTCGTTTCGTTAGCCAAAACACCATTCCAGTTGGGCTCTGCCTCTCATCTCCAGTGCTGTCGAAGAGTACTACCATATATAGCCCAGCCCAGTCCAGCTAGCTTATCCAAAACACAGAAGCCAAGTCTGTACATGTACATAGGTACCACAACCCTGCCGGTATCCACCAACCGATCAATCACCTTACAACGCCCCTCCCCTTCCCCTCGCCGTCTTTTCTCCTCGCCAAAAGACTCTTCAAAGCCCCCAAACTAGTATCCAAACTCTCCTCTCCATGTGCACAGAACTTAAAGCTCTTCTCCTCCGTGATAACCTGCAAGCAATGCCTCTTCGTCCGACTCAACGGATCGATCTCCACCGCATTAATCATATTCGCCAACTGTATAATCAGTATCGGTGAATACTCGGAATCATTCTTATACAGCGCGAACGTCCGCGGGCGTATGACTGCCCAATAGTCTTTCCACTGCCGGACTCCTCGCGCAGATTTTAGGTAGAGGAGATAGCCCTGCCAGACTACGCGCTCCGGGTCCGCGGCTTCGATGTTGAAGCCTGAGAGCTGCGAGAGGTTACGGGCGCCTAGCATGGGCCTGGTGGGTGGCATGGGGGCTTTGACAGCCATAGGATCTTCTGATATCGAGAGGCTGGATCCGCCGCGCTGGCGCGTCATGTCCGTATCTGACATATCTGAGATCTCGTTCCCAGAGTATTCCATGGTATGTGAAACCCTCCTTTGGGCTGTGAGACCAAGAGCTTCTGTTCTTTGCGTGCGTGGTATGGGCTGGTCGCTGGGTTCGGGAGATGAGGAGCCTAGTCTCTCATCGTGGAGGAGGCGCTGCTCATGTTGTTGCTGCATGGTTCGCTCGAAGCCGGAGTATGTGCCTGTGGCATTGCCGCCTGGACTAGCCAGCAGCAATTCCTCTTCCTCCTGCTCGATACGCGCTTCTGTGCGGATTAAGTCAACCCATTCCTCTGCGTCTTTCCGCGATTTGGCCTCGAGATGGTAGTTCCGCGAGGGGGAGAACAGTCCGAAGACATTCTGGCGTTTGTGCTTGGGGTCTTTGAGGAAGGCGACAGCGGTGAGGTCGGAGAGGAGGATTTTGTGGCGGAGTTTGTCTTCGTTGGCGTCTTTGTAGATGGAGAGGGAATTAGGTCGGAGGACTAGAAAAATTGATTTCCAAGCCTGTAGAAGTTCGGGATGTTGTGTCAGTGGGAATTCTCCGTAAGCTTGTTTGCTGAGTGTGATGTGATGTAACAAATGACTGGTCTCTCAACGATCGCACATACCTTGGTCTTCCTCGTCCTCTTGGAAACAAGTCCACTCTTCAGCACGCGGTCGAATTCGAAACTGCCATTCTGATTGACGGGCGAGAAAGTGTCGAGTGCGAGATGTGAATTCCGAATCCGACTCGCAGACATGGACTGTGGTAGAGCGACTGCTGAGGGCGCGGGGATATGGAGAGCTGAGCCTGTAGGGATCGGCCGAGGTTTGGCTGCTGTTGCTCCTGATGCAGCGTTGTGGTCGTGCATTGGAAGAGGATTCTGAATTTCAGCAGTCATGATTAATGTGTTCGCGTGCAGCTTCTGTTTGTCGCTGTCGTATGTTAATGCCCCGATTTCACGACATCAACGGCAGTACTGTTTCTGCTCTGGAATCGACCCTAAGAGAGAGAAAGGAAGAGGCAGATGTTGCTTGCTCCGCACTGCAATCGAGATAATCGGCGTGGCGTCTGTCTAAAGCTTGGTGGCAGGGCAGCTGGGCAACAAGGAGGCGTTCCTTCGTCTCGTTAGGTGGGTGGTTGTTCGGTGAGTTCTCCTCTTCTTGAAGACTTCCATTCAGCCACCTGATTTCTCCAACCACAATAAACGTAACGAACGTATTTCGGCGCCGGCCACTTTTTCCAAGTTCGACAAAAGTAAAGCCAGTACTTTAGAGTCAACCCTAGAAGTATTGTAGCTAGCTCGCACAATCACGCATCCGACTCAACAGTGCAACACCTCGAAGAACAAAGGAACAGATCCAGATTAATATTCGAATCGCAGAGCTTCTGGCCCATGGTCCACATTATGTACAAAGCTGTCTGTGAGTTTGTGAGTGTAGCGTGCGTGCCGCGGCTGGCATGGACAGGGCATAGTAAGATCGACAAGAGCTTAAATGACACGAAATCAAATCCCTCGAATGAAAGGGAAAATTGTCAACAGATCAACAGGCTCTGATTATCATATTGAGGAGCGCACCGCGAAGATGAAACCCAGTATCGCCTCCTATCATCAAGGATGCCGTGGGGAAAGGCAGCTCTCAGAGGCTCTGGGCCAACGAGCGACTGCCGGTCGCTGAAGCGAAGGCCCTGAAACCCCGTCAGAAATAGACAATGGATAAATCTAGGCCGGGACCACATTTCATGCATTGTGGTACGGAATGATCCATTGGTGATGGGTGATCTCGGGAGAAACCCAGCGGACATCAAAGGGCACAGCTTCGAGGAGAGGCTTCTTGCGAGGCTTTCTTTTCTCAATTTGGATCGTCAGGTGAAGGGCACTTGGTCAAGAATTGCCCGAGTGTAGAATTCTTATTTACCAGACACACATGGTTCACAGTCCTTGCATAGTTCAAGATCAACTGAATAACGCAGATTAGAACAAAAACATATTCCTAGACTGTCTGACTCTCTCGACTTCGCTTTCGCTAAGACCAATCTCCTTCCTTTCGCAAACAAAATCAACGCACAAGCGAACTCCCCTCACCAAAATCCTCGAGTCCTCTCCTGAACCTCTACAACATTCCCTTTGGGATCTCTCACAAGCAAAACATTACCCCACTTCATCCCTCTTCCCAAAGCCTCAGCTACCTCCCTAGCTCTAAGTACATCCTCTAGACCCCACCAATTCGCAACATTCGAGCCAAGCTCAAACCGTTCATCACCAAGCCCTCTCATAACGTCTACATTGAAATCTCGAAATCGCTGCTCCGTGGCTTTGAGATCCGGAACCACAATACCAATACCTCGGTGTAAAAATCTCCCAACACGATCCTCACGCCCCGTATCCTGGTTGGAGGGCAGGCTTTTGCTTTTCTCGTCAGGCCTGTGATATATAACTAGGAACTCGGGAAGCTCATTACGATGTCTACTTTGCAATTCTCAAGTAGCTAGTAAATGGCACATTTGGTAGGACTTGAGCGTTGTAGCGGTTGTTGTTTGATGCATGAATCTGTGCGAGGCAGAAATTTCGCCTTGATTTTACAATTTTTCTTGCCACTTGTAGTTGTATTTACATCAATGCAATAGCCATCACAGCCACAAAGCTCAAATATCCACCCACCTTCAGCCTCTCACCCGCATTTGTGCTTGTGGGACTAGGCGACGTGGTTCCCGATGCGCCTCCAGCACCCGCACCCGTTCCTGTAGCAGTAGGTGTAGGAGTAGGACTCGTTCCGTTCGCAGTAGGCGTCACAGCAGCTCCCAAGTCCGGTAGATCTGGAATTTCGACATTGCTATCCGTGCTGCTCACATTGACAAAGACACAGTCGGCATCATATCTGTACGGGTTGATAAGATTCGGCCCTGTCTTGTTCTCGAATCCTAAGCGAACAAGCGAGTCTTGACTGGTGTTGTAAACAGGCCATCCATAATTCGTGAGGCCCTCTTGAGGATCCTTAGCGAACGCTGCCCATGCACCACGCATGTAATTGCCGATGCTGACTTGTTCTGCTGTGGCTGGAGGAGAGGATGGTGCCGTGTTGAAGAGCATGGGGACTTCGGCTGTGTGCCAGGTTCCTGCTTCGCTGGAAACAGCCAGGTTGGGGAAGACGCCCATGTATCTGTATCTCCAGGTTGGGATCTCGTTGGCGATGGATAGGTTGGCGCGGATACCGGTTGGGCAAGTGAAGGCTTGCAGGTTGAAGGCGGTCCAGAAATTATCCGGGTAGAAGAGGCCGTTGAGCGCGAACTGGGTGCGGAAGAGACCGGCTTCGTAGTCGTTGTTGCCGATCAGCATGGGGATCTTTGCGGGTGTGCGGGAGCTGTAGTTGCTGAATACTACGACGTCGTCTTCGGTTGGGCCGAAGTAGCCTAGAATCGCGGATGTTCCACTGGCAGCTGGGATCGAGTTGAGAATGTCGCTGTAGTTCTGGCTGCGCATGCAGGAGAGAACGGCCGCTGAGTCTGAGGAAGAGTTTCCGCATCCGAGAGTGCTGCTGACGTTGTACCAGGCTGCGGCGCCAAATTCCTTTGAGTTGGGAAGCCCCCAGCCGATGACATTACCGGATTCGGGGATCAGTCCTGCGACAATTGGATCTTGGTTCCACGCGTAGGAGTAGATGTCAACGGAAGCTGCGCCTGCTGATTGTCCAAAAAGAGTGATCCTTGATGGGTCGCCTCCGAAGTTCTCGATGTTGTCGCGGACCCATTCTACTGCGAGTCTCTGGTCGAGAAGTGCGACATTGGCTGTGGAGTTGGGGTTTCCTGGGAATCCAAGGATGCTCAATCGATAGCTGTGAAGTTAATGTTAGCTTACATTTCATAAGATAATGAGTGGGGGAACAAACTTGAGGGAGACAACCACGACATCTTCCTGACCGGCAATGTTTGCACCATTGTATCCAGGAACTGAAGCTGCTCCACTGCTGAAACCGCCTCCATATAGCCAGACTAGCACAGCCTTCTTACTCTCGCCGGTCTGAGGCTTGGTCCAGACATTCAAGAACAAGCAATCCTCACTGTAGGTCCCAGAAGCACTAAGAATAGACAAGGTGGTGATGCCAGCTGCTGTGACATTGGCCGCATCGAGCGCCTGAGCAGTCGGAGTGCTACTGGTAGATCTCTTGACTGGGCAATTGGGACCCTACACACTTGTTAGCAGTAATCTCTATTCCTCGTCGCGTCAAACTCACGAAAGAAGTTCCATTGATCGAGCTATTCCCTGTGAACTTGACTGGAGCAGCGAATCTCAAATCTCCAACTGGCGCTTGTCCATAAGGAATACCCAAATATTCGGAGACTTGGGAATTGTTCTTTGCAGCATGTCCATTGACAGGACCACTCTCAGTCTGTACAGTCTGTCCAACAGTCCAATTGGCGGCCTGGCGGCGTTCGAGACTGAAAGCGCTGGCGCAAAGTCCCGCCGCTAGGGTAAGAAGCACTGATGACTTCATGACTGCGATGTTTATCTCGAGCGCTTCGGAGAACGCGGGGAAGAGACAAACGAGGGAAGGGAGAGAAGGATGGACAAGGGAAAGGAAGAGGTCAAAAAATGATTGACAATCGCGGTCGTACTTACATACTTGTAATCACCTACCTGTACCACGGGTACTCCTACTGGTACAAGTTACTCCTCCTTCCCCATCAGCTCTCCACTCTCCGGGTCCGGTGCAAGCAAAACAAGCATTGGCAAACAAATAGGATGTTATCATCATCGGAAACCAGGCTCGAACCGTTCCCAGGACCCAAAAGGCAGGCAGCTCGTCCGAACTTCGCGCCTGGACACACATGTAGTCTAGCTCAACACCAGCATTGCGGAGCTGCCAGCCTTGTTAGCTCTAGCGACAGCGGACTTCGTGTCGAACGAGGACTAGACCACAAAGACACGACTATAACCGAGCATGCGGTGAGGGGGGAATGTTTTCCCCAGCTGTCATGTTTTTGAAATTTTTGAAGCACAGCGCGAAAAAAGTGCATGTGCCTGACTGCCTGTGCCTTGAATTGGAATTGCGGGGGAAATGGAGCCTTATGGAGCCTCGGTCTTGGGTACGACAGGGACTGAGGAGCTGACAGCTCAATATGTACAGGGATCGTGCAGGTACCAACTTGTCAACCTGCCACGCCACACAGAGCATCACCAGCATATCGCATCAATAAATGAAATCGATGTAGAAGAGCGAAAGTCCGCTTCGTACAAAATTCAGACCAGAAAGATACCGGTATGGTATCGGCTCGGCTATCATGTTGTCTCCAGGGCCGAGACTCGCAAGTTAAGCTCGATGTGGGAGCTGCGTAGCGGAGCCGGCGGGCAGATTTGGACGAGTCGCTCGGAGTCGGTCGACCTAAATAGCACGCCGTCTAAATATTGTGCTGTTGGGCTGGCTGACTGACTTCCAATAATAACAGTCGTTAGAGTCTCTGTCAACAAAGAATTTGACCAATCCACTTGACGTGTTTCTCAGCCCAGACAGAAGAGTGTCGTTGCTTAGGACGAGCAAGTGCTGTCTTGAGGGCCCCGAGAGCCTCGCCTCGACGGCTTCAGAGCTCCGAGATGACCAGCCTCCTTTGTATTCCAAGCAGAATGATCTCACGATTCAGTTTCTCAAAGACCTCTAATTGTCAATAGTCTTTCAAATTGCCACCAAGCAAGTTACTAGAGCGCGCAGATTCCATTTGATTGGCCACAGATCCTCCTCCCCCGCCCCGATTCAAGCTTTGTTGCACATCTCACCAGATTCACTTTCGCACAGTTCACTCACATTTTTGACTCTGTTGCAAGTCGAAAAGAGCTAAGAACTGTGGCTGCTACGGCAGAACTGTGGTTCTTTCCCTGATACGCGCTTCTGGACTTGGTTGCAGACAATGTGGCGTTCTGTTGCAAGTCGCAGCGCAACTCGCTCCTGTTGCATGCTTCACTCGTTTGGTTGATTTTGCGGGATACCACTCAATGGTGCGTACAATCCGATTTCCTTTCCTCTTTGACTCAGAATGCAATTAGAAGAGGTAGTTCTAAGGATTGGCCCTCGTACTCGAGCGAGTTGTCCCTGGACTCTCGGAGAAGTCTTCCCATCCAATTTGTGCTGCAAAAGTCGGGGCGTTCCAAGTCACGTTTGGTTCCCGTGACTATGTTTTCTTGCCTCGGAGCAAAGCCTCCCCTTCTTCTGAGAGCTTCCCCAACCGACGGCTTTCATACTGGCCAAGAGTTGTCAAAGCTGTCAACTACGGGTCAAATGGATAAGTAACGCTCTGCAACGGCCAGTACCAACCCCTGAAACCCAGCCAACCATCACTGGCTGTTCTCCATGCACGCCACGAGGGCAAGGGCCGGCCACACCAACGTCATATCTGCATTGCCTTGAAAACACCTGCATATCCATGCATCTCCAACACCCTACATAGCACATCATCTGATGATCTCTGTGCGCCGACCTATCGTGGACACGAGGACACCTGGTAAAGTAGCATTTGCTGTCTCTTTTGGGGTTTCTCGCTACCGCTCTTCTCTATTTTGCCTTTGCTGTATGAGCTCATACGGCTTTTTTCTCCTTTTACCTCTGCCATCGAATTGTTAAATACCATTGTGTCGTTCGTTTGACATGGCTGTGATGTCTATATCGTAACCCTTTGCCGTCTCGTTTGGCTGGTTAGCTTACGGAATTGATATGCGCTCGTTATTGATATGTCTGGGTTTTGGTGCGATTGGTTTGCTGGCTCAAAGTGGCGACACAAGTGTGCTAGTGGAGAAGAGGGACAATGCGACTTTGATGGTTCCAGTGGTTGCAGCAACAAGTCAGGTATGGTACGTATCATGGATTTTAACTCCTCTGGCCAGAAAAATGACTGGTATCAGGGAAGGAGTTGATGGCACGTGGAGTACCTTCACGATAAGGGTCGGTACACCTGTATCAACGTACCGAGTGTTACCAGCAACATCATGGCAAGAGACGTGGGTTGTGTATGGTGCAGCTGCCCAGGTCTGCAACACCAGTGTCGGAGTGAAAGCAAATTGTGAGGAGGATAGAGGTGGCTTCTTTGATGGTGCGAAGTCATCTACTTGGAAGCAAGGAGAGCAGTATCAGCTGCAACTGGAAGAGATGCTCGGGTATGAGGGAGTCGGGCAATATGGTAAGCATTATTACAGAAATTTGATTAGGTCGAATTAACACAATCGCAGGTTTTGATACAGTCGGACTTGGCTTTCGTACCGACACAGGTCCGACTCTTACCAACCAGATTGTTTCAGCAATTGTGTCCGATGACTGGTGGTTTGGCATGCTGGGATTGGGATTTCAGCCAACTAACTTCACCGGATACGAAACTCCGCAAGCAAGTTTTGCTGATACGCTCTACTCAAATGGGACAATCTCCAGCATGAGTTGGAGCTACACAGCCGGAGCTTGCTATCGCCTGAAAAGCGTCTTTGGAAGTCTGATATTCGGTGGTTACGATGCCTCAAAGTTCTCACCAAATCCGATCCGCTTCACTATGGCAAGCGACAACCTCCGCGATCTGGTGGTCACAGTTCGCTCGATTACATCTACCACAGCAGCTGGAAACACAATTTTGATGTCTGATCCCATCTTCGCCTTCATTGACTCTGCGGTTCCCGATTTTTACCTGCCCGTGTCCGCCTGCCAACAGTTCGAGAAAGCATTCGGCTTGACACTCGACCAAGCGTCGGGACGCTACCTGATCTCCAACACCACGCACCAAAGTCTGGTGTCTCTAAACCCAAATATCACATTTACACTCGCGAACCAAAAGGAAGGCGGCCAAACAACAGACATTGTACTTCCTTACGCTGCATTCGATCTGAACATTACTGCCCCCTTGTTGACCAACACTTCAAGCTTGTACTTCCCACTCAAGCAAACCACAGACGAGAACCTTTACATTCTAGGCCGAGCCTTTTTGCAAGAAGCCTATGTAACAGCCCACTACAACTCCAGGACTTTCAACGTCTCCCAAGCCGTATTTTCGGACAACGCCTCTCCGTCGCTTGTCGCCCTTCCAGCAACCCTCCCATCATCAACTACATCCACTGACTCCTCGAGCCCAAAATCTCCCAACACGCCGAACTCCCCATCCAACAAGTCCAAACTTGGTGGCGGTGCGATAGCAGGCATAGTAATTGGCGCCATCGCTGGCATTGCCATCCTCGCCCTCCTCATCTTTCTCCTCCTCAGACGCCGGCGCCGTTTCGCAGCTGCAAAAGCCGAGAAAGAGAATAGAGGGCCCATTCACGAAATCGACAGCGGGAAACGCGTCGACCCAGGCACAACGAGCGCGTATTCTGCGCAGGCGAGTGCTCTTACTAGTGAAGTGTCAGGCAAGGACTCGAGGGTCGAGAAATGGGGAAATCCGATCATGCATCCGCAGGAGCTGGAGGCGGATGTACCTGGAGACATAGGGACGAGAGGAAATGAGGCTGAGATGGCGGGGGGAGTTGGAAGGATGAGTCCTATCATAGAGACGAAGACGAAGACTCCGATGGCGGAGTTGGGTGTTGAGGAGAGAGGGCTGGGTGAAGGGAGTGCCAGACCCAGACCTAGAGCTGAGGAAGATGATCTTGTGAGCCCGAATACAGACCGTTGGTCTGCGAGTGTGATGGGGAGGAACAGGGGGGATGGAACAGCGAGTAGTCCGAGTGGACCGAGTGAAGGAGGGAGCTGGAGTCCTAGTACGCCTGTGCAGAGGAGGAATAGTCGGTTTAGCGAAACGTGGACATGACATTTTGCACGTGGAAATGACAGCTTGGTACTGAATATAGGGATGTAAAATAGTGTGCTGGATGCACTCAACGATACGATCGGGCGAAAATATATACGAGGCTCCTTGCGGGCCGAGAACACGGATTATGGGAAGTCGTCGGAGTTACAGTTGGGTTCTCTGCTGGGAACAAAGGGGAAACAGTGGTCATATCTAAGTAAACATCAGGAATTCGAATACGCACAATTTTTATACCGGATCCTTCCCTTTCACTTCGCTCTACGCTGCTCACTTCTCTGCACAGCAGTCAACAAACAGACAAGCAACCCCTAAGTTTGACAGTAAATCAACATCAGGCTCAAAGTCAGCAGTCGCAACACATCTGTTTTCGAGACTCTGTAAGTCAGTTTCTTGCCGAACCAAACAACGACCGAACAGACTTCAGATGAGGGTCGACTCACCAGATAACGTACCATGATACTACGATCTCACTTCGCCGGTCCGTGGCAATAAGCATCGTTCTCGAAGAAGGAACCATGACCCTGTGCCATATTCAGAACATTTGTTTTCCGCTATTTGTCCTCGGGCTGGCAAGCTTTCTCAGTACTACCCAGAGCAACAGCTCAATTCGTAGAGTGGCCCCTGCTCACCAAAGCACATACCTTTCAACTCTAGCACTAAGCAAGCGCTTTTTGTGTTTAATAAATTGTTGCATCCACAATCCGTGCAGCTCTCGGGACCTAAAATCCTTCATCGACCCCAACTCTCGGACCCTTACCGCACCACTTCCCGTTTCCCGTCATTGTAGGCAAAAAAGTATCCTTTACCAGGAGTCAACTCCGGGAACCACAAAGGTTAAATCATACTCGGGGCGTTTCCGAACCCCCGATTGTTGACTCGAAACCCACCGAAACCCACCTAGCGAGTCTCACTCTCGCTTACGAGCCATGCATGTTCGCCCCCTTTTATTTATGTCAGATGTTTAGCGAGCCCGAAACACTGCATTCAACCCCACGTCGCGGGATCGGACGGAATCCTGTCAGATACATGGACAGGAGGGAGGTAAGGAGGGTACTCATGCTCACTATATCCAGACTCAAATAAGATGTTGGGCTTTATAACTCCCATCACGTCCATGTTTATTACCAGTTCAAGGAAGGAAATCTAGTAATCGATTTCCCTAGCTTTACACACACTACTCATATCAAAATGGCTTCCCAACCACTAAGCTGTCAACTCTGCGCCATCCCATTCGCCCTCGGTCGTGTACGCACCATACACGAACCTCTTAACTCCTCTCTCGACGCTTTAACAGGGTCACCTTACCATCTCCAAGACGCTACGAACAGCCGCTGTAGTCGCTACTGCGCTGAATCTGGCTGCAAGAATATCGTGGTAGAGGAACCACATGATGTACATGCGGAAAGCAGATGGCAGCATCTAGCCGGCGAGGGATGTACGTTTGAGGGCGGGTATTCGGGGTGGAGGATTGGGGCGGGGGAGATGAGGGGGATGAGGGGTGTCAGGTTTATTTTGCCGAAGCAAAAGGAAGAGCAATTTTGGGAAGAGGAAGATGAGGAGAAGGAGAGTCGATTCTTTGTTTCGGAGGAGATCGACGTACCTTTCGACGGCGAGAGAGTCTACTTGCGTGAACAGAGATTTGGAGTCAGCGAGTTCGCGCCCCGGAACTTCCCAACTACAACTGACGATGTTCCTATCGGCATTCCTATCCACAGCACTTGCTATTCCATTTTCAGTCACATCTCCCGCCAACATCTCGGTCATGTCGACATCGACGGCCTTGCTGACCTCTGGCACCGTAAAGCATGTGGTGGCTGCGGATTCCAGGGTCTACACCACGATCCAGTGATTCGAGACCTGAAAGAAAAGTTCTGGGTGCATAGACCCGGAACAGAATATCTTGCCGCCAATCCAGTCGATATAGCTAGTTTCAAAATGACGATGATGGGAGTTTATTCAGAAAAGCCGAGAGGTGATGGTGTATTTGCTACGAGAGACTCTGTCGGAGCTGGACTCGGAGCTGTATCGATGTCGAGATCGAAGACGAATGAAATGGGGAAGAGGGTATTCAGGAGACATCGCAACCCCACCGACCCCTTCTCCTTCCTGCCTCCAGAACTCAAGAATAAAATCCTCGCACGCCTCTCACCCAGCGAAATAAACGCACTCCGCCTCTCATCACGCTCATTCCGACAACTCCCCAAACAGATCTTCAAATCTTTTATCATGGAAGAGATGCCGTGGTTTTGGGAGATCGATGAGATCCGCGGTGCAGTAGAGAGAGATTATGCGGAGAGTTTTATGGAGGAGTTTGGTGGTTTGGAGGATTTGGAGATGCTTGAGGGGGTTGTGCCCAGGGAGTGGTTGAGGTTCGTGAGGGAGAGGTTGGAGGGGAGGGTGTTGGATGTCAATTGGTTGGAGGTTTATAAGCAGTTGAGGGTTATGGAGAGGGGGTGTTTGGGGGTGAGGAATAGGAAGAGGGTTTGGGAGGTTGTGGAGGAGGTTGTGGGAATGATTGAGGGAGTGAGAAGGGGGATGGAGGAGGTGAGTGATGGGCTTGTGGTGTGTCCTGAGGGGATGAGGGAGAAGGAGAAAGGTGGGAATGAGAGGGACTTTTCGAGTTGTCCTGGGTGTGAGAAGGTGCAGATTGAGTTGGAGGAAGATTCTGAGTACGGGGATTCTGAAGAGGAGGATTTCGAGGAGGATAGCTGCTCGAACAGCTCCGAGGAGGAAAGTTCTGTTGGGCAGACTTCTGTGGAAGAGTGTTCAGAGGATGTTTGCTCTTCAGGAGAAGACTCGGAGTAAAATGGATTCATAATGGCGTCGGTTATTTGAGAGAGTTCATACACAATTTAGAATAATGCTTGTTTAGACCTCTTCATTCAAAAGCTTTCCTTATGATCATCAATCTTGTTCAACTGAACATGGAGTCCCTTCTCTTTACGAGAGATGGGCACTGATGGTGCGCAAAGCTATAGAAGAAAATTGGGACTCAACGATGATGCCTACAAAAGCTTGGCGAGGTCTGTTTGAAGAGATAACTTATAATGAGATTCAGGGATGGCTTATTATGTTCAAATGACTTCGCTGTGTAGCGATCTAGTCAGTTTCCCTACCCGAGCCGAGCCTGCTAGAGTAAGCGAGACAGCAAGACAGTTGTGGATATTACGTACACAGATGGATCTGATTTTAGTCTTAATCGGACGCCTCAAAATCTTTCTCGCGTACTGTACAAGGTAGAACTAAGAGTATTTACATGTATATCATTTTCGAAAAGAAATGACCAGCAAAAGAAAACATGTAACTCACGACTCGTCCTCATTCATGTGTTTGCTACCGTCCAGCACATCCGAAAGACATGTAAATCGAAACACTCTGCCTACGAAATATGAGGGAGCATACTCGCCCACGGCACTGTCGTATAACAGTCTATCGGTAGTCTTCTCAAACTCGACACCGCCAATCCAATTATCAAGAGCCTTGCTCCAAGATACGTGAAGAACGGGATCCAGAAGAAAATAAATCCAATGGGCATCTGGAGTTTATATCCCTCGATATACTGATACTCTCCACCTTTCTTCCTCCGTTGCCTATTACCCACCGCATCGGCAAGTGCGTGGATGAAAAGACAAGCCTCTGCCGTCACGCATGCACAGCGCCATAATGTCTTCTCGATGGCGGACGGGAACGTGAAGTACCATTCTGCGAAGGAGAGGGTAGAGAACAGGATGACATTAATCCCTAGGAATGCTCGCTGCCTCATATCTAGTAGCTGAGGATTTCGATCATTTGGAATTCGACGAAATGGTTTCCGATATGGGCCATTGTCTCGGCAGAAACGAGGAAACAGGCTCATGATGTGTGCTTGGGCTTCGACGAAGTCGAGGGGTGTGTACCGGTATGGCTCTTTGGCTGCTGGACCAGCGGCAATGAGGATAGCTGCTATTGGAGTTTTCATCTTGATGATGGTGGGAGTTTGGACGTCGAGGGGTTTGTGAAGCCAGTAGTAGTATGTTGTTAGAGTACAGATGATGATGGCGCAGGTTTGGTACTCCAGAGGGGAGACTGGCAGGCCTTGGATGATGCGGCCAGTGCATTGGGTCATGAACCACAGTGTCTGAAAACAAGCTACTGTTTTTGTGAATCTGTCGCCCTTGCTTTTGTCGAATATCTCTTTTTGAGTTATGTCGGGCAGAGGGACGTATTTGTTTTTGACGAGGTAGTGGATTTGCTTTGCGTTTGCTGGGAAGGGTGGTGCATCTTGCGAGTGGATGAGAAAACCACCGCTGTCTGCGTAGAAGCCGTGAACCAGTGTCCAGTCTGAGAGACCGAGAGATTTCATGTCTGCTTGCGATCTTTTGGCTGATGCCCATTGCCCACCGGCGGAGAGGAGGAATGCTTCTGGGACCAGAGCTCCGAGTAGAAGCCATCGGAATCTTCGCCAGGATTGGCGGAGGAGACCTTCGTGGCTAGCAGGAAGGTTCAAGTGAAGCCTAAAAGATGGAAGATGTCAGTGAGATGTTCTGAAAAACAAAAGCCTGGCTATTCCAACTTACTGTACCCAGAGACAGATGAAAAGTGTTGACACGCAGGTCCACAAAATGTCCAAAGTTCCTCTCTGATTGGGCTGTGAAACCCATCCTTGTCCTATCGACTCATTACAAGATAAAGAAGCACGGATAGGAGCCATAAGGAGATCTTTTTCTGCATTTGGGTTGCCATTGCGAAGATTCAACCTCCATATATGATTTCAAAAGCGTTGCAAGACCACAGTTGGTGTCAATGCCGTCAGCATGCGACTTTACCATGAAACTGCATTCTGCCAAACCTCTAAACACCATATTGAAGGTCATGTCCCTTCAGCTGCTTTCTAGTTGGTTATCGCGTAGCCGGCAATTGTCGTGGTACCTGCTCGGGTAACCAGCGTCGAGGCGAAGCGCATGCATTTGATAAGAAATGTAACTCTTCCCCTCCTGGAGGCTGACAACTCTCCGAAGCCCCCAACCAATAGTTGTTGAACTTCGGTGCTTTATGATTGGGTAGACAACTTAGGCTATATTCAAGGTGGTACTTCTGAAGCGATATCATGCAGGAGTAATATATCCTACATGTCACGTGCGTTGGGGGCCTTTCCCCAGCTTGGGAATTATTTCTTTATTTCTATTTTTGACCTCTATTGTTATCAGCCGCAATTCAATGAACGAATGCATATTGTGTGTTGTAATCGGATGTTTGGCAGTGGCTTAGACCCAACTCATCCAGACTACTTCACTCAAGAAACAAGTTCGCTCTTCCAACTTCTTCAAATAGACCCCGCTCTCTCCTCGACGAAGCAATCGTCACAACACGTCACTGGACCATGATGATATCTTGCATACCCCAATGGGGTGGATTTGTGCTTGTACCAGGAGCCATCCTATACCTCTACTTCGTCAAACGACTTCGCTTCCGAGGATCCAACAGTCTTCCAGCCAAGCATGGCTACACATATAGATCAAGCTATGCCCAGATGACAGTCGAAGATGCATGGAAGATTCACAACTTCCTGATCGAATACGAGTTCCCCACTACATTCTCAGCAGCTACGATGTTCGCCCTATTCAAAGCCTATGGGATCCCGAGCATCTCGTCACTTCTCTGTGTCACTGGCCAGTTCTCGTCAAAGGATACTGTTGACAAACGATATGCTGATACGGGATGTCTTCTTTTGGAATCAGTCCTCAACGCCCCTGCTTCGCCTCGTGCCATTGAAGCGCTCTGTCGAATCAATTATCTGCATTCTCCTCATCGTGCTAGTGGTAAGATTACAGATGCAGATATGCTGTACACTCTCTCACTCTTCGCTTTGGAGCCCGCAAGATGGGTTGCCAAGTACGAATGGAGAGAGTTGTCTGGTCTGGAGAGATGTGCAGTTGGGACTTTGTGGAAAAGTCTAGGCGAGGCGCTGGGGGTTGCTTATGAATTGCTTCCTGGAAGTAAAGATGGTTGGCAAGATGGCATCGACTGGCTAGATGATCTAGATCATTGGAGTTGCCAGTATCAAGAGAACCAAATGGTGCCAAATGTGTCGAATAAGAAAGTGGCTGATGCGACGTTATATCACATTGTCTGGAAGCTACCGGCAAGATTCAAGGCTGTTGGAGAGAAGATCGTGGCGGCCATTTTGGAGGACAAGCTCCGAGAAGCTATGATGTAGGTTTCCCCTTACTGCTGTCAAAGATGGAACTCAAGATCTAACCCCTGGACAGGATTACAAGGCCCCCACAGAGCTACTTCACTTTCATCCGACGATTCGTCGCAGTCCGGAAGTTCTTCCTACTACACCTATCACTTCCCAGACGTAAGCCAAAAAATCGTCTCCCAGTAGCCACTTCGTCGGGTCGAATGTTGGCAAAGAAGTATACCATCTCGCCATGGTACGTGAAACCAACTTTCAGGAACCGCTGGGGATTCGGAGCTTGGAAGACGTGGCTGAAGGGGGGCATTCTACCAGGAGATGAAGGAGACAAGTATTTCCCACAGGGCTTTGTTGCGAGTGAACTTGGTCCAAATGCGTTGAGGCACTTCGGCAAGGAGAAAATGGAGGCCGAGAGGCAGAGGCTGGAAGCTGAGCTGAATTCCGAAAGGGGGAAATGTCCGTTTTTTCGTACTTCAGACTAGCTATCAAGCACACCAAACGAACAAGCTTGAAAGTTGATGACAGGCTTTTCTGAAGGCATTCAAATTTCCGTTCCATAGTGTTGTAGAGACTGCCAGCTATCCTCCTCGCACCCAATGACACAGTGCAGACATCCTCCCAAGCTCGCTTAAATCGTAACATTCCTCCAAGAATGGTCATACATCCATCCCATACCTTCCCGAACTGCAAACACCAGCCCACCCATCATCCCCATATGATAATGGCCTCTCAATATCTCCATCCAACACCGATCCTCTCAGACCCAGGTCCATACCTCGCATCTCTGGCTCCACACCTCTCTCCATAGAGCGCATTGTTTCTGCACTCGAAGCTGCAGAATTCAGCAGTGTATCGATGCTGGACATTTCTTCGATTCGGCATACATCCTGGCGGTATCTCGAATGGTAGGACGCGTTGACTTTGCTGGGATGGGTCGTTGATGCGTTGGAGCTGGGCGTAGATGAGATAGCAATTTGAGCCAGCCAAGAGAGTCCGGTGACCACAAGGCGATTCGAAATTCCAGTAGTTGCACATCCTGCTTCGTGGACGTTGTCGCTTGTGAGGTTGAGGGAGAGCTTAAGGTCCTCTTTTTGCTGTGTTGGTGGCGTGATAGACGCTCGAGTGAGAGTGCCTATCTTCTACAAACCTAGACATGCAGGAGCAGTGACAGTCTTCAAGTACAAGAGCCAGCTCCACTCCGAGCTTGGTACCTAGGTCGGTCATATGAGAACGTGGCACACATCTTCTTTTGGGAACTCCCCATGCCACTGCCGAGAATGACTAGGTTCTGCGTTGGTTCATCTCAGGCCAGAACTCCTCGTCCCATCTGATCTCTGAGTACGTCCCAAACGCTGACATGGTCTAGATGGCCGTATCAGATTTCCTTTGCGAGGACGGGTTGGCAACGGAAGTGCCGGAGTCGTGATTGTGTTGGGACTGATTGTGCAGAGCATGGCTGACTAAGAATTCTCTTCTGTAAAACAAATCGATCGTTCCAGATGAAGATGACTCTCAACTTGATAGTTTCGCAAACCCGTGGGATCGGGCGGCAAACGATAGGCGCCGCGTGTATGACTGAAGCACGAGCGTCTTCAGCGTTTGGAAAGCTTGGCTCCCTAGCAGCGAGATTTCACAGCTTGTGATACCATAAAATATGGGAAGAGCGAATTCAGAAGGAGAGGCAAGAAGTTTGCCACAAACGAACCGCCCTTGTGCAACCATTGGGCGGCATTTGTCCAGAGTCACGTGGAATAGCTCTATTTTCGCCCACCAAGAACGATTTGATGCAATTTCGGGAAGAATGCCAATGCGGGTATTCTAGAAGTACGATAAGGGATAGCAATACAATCTATGACACATCAGACAGCACTTACACCTGGGGTTTAACCATGATGCGGCTGATAGTGATTCGAAGCCAGTTCCATATCCTCTTCGCTTGGTATCCGTCCAGTCCAGCTATCTCCAGCAGTGCTAGACATGCTGAAGGTCTCTAGCTTCTCTACCAATTCATCGGTGATGGCCTTCACGTCCACGTCGAGATAGTGACGGAGAAACTTGCCGATTTCGATGTTCTCATGGTTTCCACGTAAAGCATCGGACCCAGCTGTTCCGTAAATGTTGACGTCGACGGCGCTATGTCCGTGAGTAGACCATCCAATCTGGGCTCGTCGACTGATCATATCGGCAAAGGTATAGACACTCAAAGGTGGGTTGTCAATAAGAAGTTGAAGTTCTTTCTCCGTGACATCGGTAATCCCTAAGCCTTTGCGGACAAGTTCTTCGCTGATGAACTTTCCAAGCTTGTCTCCTTTCCCATTCTGAGCGATGTGGTTGTTGAGACGACCTGCCAAGTGCTCGGCTGAATTAGATGCATTGATAAGTACCTCGGGCAACCATTTGTACTGTGGATACAATGGGTGCAATTCTGCTAGAGGTCAGTTCCAGTCTCAAGTTGAGCATGATTTACATACGTTTGGCAACTGATAGGCCGCCTGTCTCATGATCCGAGGTTGCTACCAGAACACCTTCATCATCGGATCTTTCGAGGAACTCAATGACGGAGGCGAAAGCTGCATCGTAAGCAAGTACCTCATTGACCTGTGCCGCAGGATCGTTCCCATGTCCGGCGTGATCAATTCTACTTCCTTCAATCATGAGGAAAAATCCCTTGTCGCTATCTTCGGTCGCATCTTCGAGCGCCTTCAACGCCGTTTGTGCCATCTCGTTCAAGGACGGGTAAACATCGTTCTGGTTTCGTCGATCAATCTCGAATGGAATATCTCTCTCAGCAAACAACCCCAACAATGGAAGCTTTACATTATTGCCAAGCTCCAACCTGTCGAAGTCCTTCCGACTATCAACATAGCTCCAGCCAAACTTTTCTTGTGCCAATTTCGTGATATCGTTGTCGTCGGCCCTACATCCACCATCTGTAGTATTTGGCAGAAAGTGGCATCGTCCGCCCCCGAGCATAATGTCGACAACTATAGCTCCATTAGATAGAGTTTCAACACCAAGGTTGACAAAACTCACCTCTTCCAAGAGGATGCTCTCCAACCTCTTGCTGCGCAATCAGATCTTCCTCCAGTCTCATATTGACGTGGGCAGCGAAGCATGCTGGCGTGGCATCCGTGATGTCTGTTGTGACAACCAATCCAGTCATGTAACCAGCCTTCTTCGCAGCTTCCAAAACTGTTCCACAAGGTGTATGATCTGGCAGCATAGATATAGCTCCATTGTAGCTCTTCAGTCCGCATGAGAACGCTGTTGCGCCGGCCGCAGAGTCAGTGACAAGACTGCTCGTTGATCTGGTCCGAGAGGAGCCGATAAGGTGCTGATCTAGGACGAGGGTATCATCGATAGGAAGGCCATCTGAATCGTCAGTAGATTTCGAAAACTAGAAGTTGAAATCATACCGCGAAGCTGGCGGAAACTACGAGTCATAGACAGACTCGCAGGGCCCATACCATCCGATACCATGAATATCAGGTTCCTTTTCCCAGTAGGCTTCGATGGTGCCTGGTGATCAGAGCCAGAGCCATGGGAGAGACCTTGATGCTGTGTGAAGACTGCCAGGACAATACAAGCAGCGGTAGCTATCAAAGCCCATGTGAACAATCCTGCTTCTCTCCAAAATGAAGCCCTACTGAGAGGAGAGCCAGAGTCCTTTCGCCGGCCGCCCAAGAGTGCTGTATCCTCATCGGCTGCTCGTTCCTCGGAGTGTATTGAAGAGTCTCTTCTGTTATTCGCAAACAAAGGTTCCGCAGGTGCCATGGTCGAGGTGGAATTGCGAAGTATACAGACGGTTCGTAGTTATGAGTATTAGGAACAGGCAAAGAGTGAGAGACGCAGCTGCATCCTCTAGAAAAGAGAGCTGCTTATAGGAATCGGGTGTTGTTTTTGTAAGACATTGTTGACATGAATCGTCGTTGCGAGGATGACCGCCAAGATCCTATCGGGGGAAAGATAAGAGTGTCACGAGTTGATAGCAGCAGACCCCCTCTTCGTCCAAGCACAGAGTCGCAGTAAATACGCAACAACCTTGGCTGATGAAATTCCTAATGTTCGAAAGCTATTGAACCTTGATCCTGTTCTTTCCCCTAGATCAGGAATACCCATGTAGCCCAGCTCGGATTTCAAAGTCTTCCATCAAAAGATACATAAGCATTAGTATAAGTAGCAGTCGTCAGATTTTGAACTGCGCATCTTGAGAGCAGAATGAAGATATTCCGTCACTCGCTTGGAAATAGTAGTAAAGAGAGTCAATGGGCGGATTATGACTAAGTGTTCAAGATGGGAACCCCGACTTTATTAATCACTAAAATGGAAACCTTACTTGAAATGGAGTGAGATGTGCAACCTGGCACTTGCCCTTAGTTGCGAGTCCGAGAAATTGGTCCCAGACGAATACTGATGATGATCAGGAGGGCACACCAATCAGTGCAAGGGCCTGCATTACTTTTGGGAGACGGAGGCAGTGTCGGCCCCTCAACCATGTAAAGGAAAGGACGATCCATTGCATAGTCGTACTTTGGATTTCGCTCGCTCCTTGCTTTTGAAAGTCTTCCTTTGTTCTCACATCTGACCTATGTGCTCCGAGGTTTTTCTAGTCACAAAACACTTCCATGAAAGACAATATCGTGTATCGTGCAATCAAGTCTCCATAATTTGAGGAAGACCTGAGAGAGGTTCAGCTAATACCGGCTGATTCCATGCAAGCCTGCCCAATCGAACACCCAAAGCGACTCCATCAATATCCCATCCTTAACGCTTCTTTTGTTGAGACTCCTTAAGGACCTTCTTGACGATCTTTTGCTCCTCAATCAAGAATGCTCGGACGATACGATCACGGACGCAGTTGGCACATCTCGATCCTCCGTAGGCGCGCTGAACGGTCTTCTTTGGGCGGGAGATCTGGGAGTATTCGCGGGGTCGGAGAGCTGGGATCTGTTTGGGAAAGACATTAGCTTATATCCTCCAGGTGCAACTAATAATGCCCGTTCGATTTTCCTCGGGCAGTCATCGCAGGACTATTTATCCTCTCGACCAGCATTGAACACAGGAGCTCCAATGCATAATATCGACCAAATTTGGCCGCCTGGTCCTCCCAGTATCACTGAATCCAGACTCATTTTCCAACCTCAATCTATCCCATCTCGGATTGTGCGCATTCTGGATCACTTACACCTGGCAACTTGATACCGCAATCACCACACTTGGGCGCTGTGCCGGCCTGAAGAAAGTTAGCACTGCTTGATCTGACGGTTTATACGGCGGAAGCTTCCTAGGCGCGCCCCAAGGAGCCCCAAAGAGAATGACTGACCTTCTTGATGTGCAGATATCTCAAGCTTCCTCCGGGAGTCTTGACAACGCGAACCTTGTTGGACTTCGTGTTGTATCTGCGAGAAAAAGCCGTTAGAGAAGTTCAATCATTGTTGTTGAATATGCGCGGGAGATGATGGAGAGGTGACGAAATGTGCAATTTCTAAAACTTTAGACGTATTCGATTGAGACTTACGGGTTGCGGCGTCTGTATGTCAATCTGTTGGAGGCCATCGTTGCGGTTGTCGACGAAAGCTGGTCGATTAATTTGTCGTGATGTCGGTGTATGGATTGTGAAGTTTTTCTAAAAGTCGGCAAGAGTGTGGGATGAGCTGATCTGCGATTGGTTGGCGAAGCGGTATGTGCTCGGACCAAGCGCTAGGCAATTACAGACTTAGCGTGCGAAGCTCGTTTTGTGAGGCGCGACTAAATTTTGAGAGGCTCCTCCACCAGACTCACAGCATCATCGCAACTGAGATTGAAAATCTCGACGCAAGTCACCAATTATCAAAGGAGATCGGGCATCGCGACGTGTAACAACATGTCGTCGTCCATTCCACCACCTCCTCCTCCTGGATGGGGTTCTGGTCCTCCCTCGATGCTGGGCGCGCCTCCTGGTCCGCCTGGCCAAACAGCGCCTCCAGGATATCGACCACCGACGGACGCTCGAACAGCCAAGTTCGCGCAGAAGAAGAAGGAATGGCTGCGGACTCAGCGGAACCGATTCGGAGAGAAGAGGAAGGGAGGATTTGTGGAAACCCAGAAAGCAGACATGCCCCCCGAGCATTTACGGAAGATTGTGAAGGACATTGGAGATGTTTCACAGAAGAAGTTCAGCAGCGACAAGCGGAGTTATCTTGGAGCTCTGAAATATATGCCACATGCGGTCATGAAGTTGCTAGAGAACATGCCTATGCCGTGGGAGTCTGCGAGGGAGGTCAAGGTTCTTTATCACGTCAATGGATGCCTGACACTGGTCAACGAGACACCTCGAGTCATCGAACCAGTTTTCCACGCACAATGGGCTACGATGTGGGTGTGTATGCGAAGAGAGAAGAGTGACAGAAGACATTTCAAGCGCATGCGATTTCCACCATTCGACGATGAAGAGCCACCTCTTTCCTGGTCCGAGAACATCGAAGACGTTGAGCCATTGGAACCCATACAAATGGAGTTGGATGAGCAGGAAGATGGTGCAGTCTTCGAATGGTTTTACGAGAACCGCCCTCTTCTCGATACGCCACATGTCAATGGTCCGAGTTACAAGGAATGGAACCTCACCTTACCACAGATGGCGACACTTTATCGACTAAGTCATCAGCTTCTGAGTGATCTTGTCGACAAGAATTATTTCCACATGTTCGAGCTCAACAGTTTTCTCACAGCCAAAGCACTGAACGTTGCTATTCCTGGAGGTCCCCGATTTGAGCCTCTTTACAAAGACGTTGATCCAAACGACGAGGACTTTGGAGAGTTCAACGCCATCGACCGAATCATCTTCCGCGCGCCTATCCGAACAGAGTATCGGGTGGCATTCCCATTCTTGTATAATTCCCTTCCACGCAGCGTCAAGCTTTCCTGGTTTTCGCATCCTCAAATAGTCTACGTCCGTGCCGAGGACCCAAGTCTACCAGCTTTCTATTTCGATCCCGTAATCAACCCTATTTCTTCCAGATCAGTGGCACCCAAAAACTTAACGATCAGTCACGAGGACGAGATTTTCGGCCATGGCAACAACGAAGAACCCGAGGAGGACGCTTTTGAGCTTCCAGAAGACGTGGAGCCTTTCCTGGCTGACGAGGAACTCTACACCAGCGAGACTGCTTCAGCAATCGCTCTTTGGTGGGCGCCATTCCCATTCGACCGAAGATCAGGTCGCATGGTTAGAGCACAAGACGTGCCTCTTGTGAAGCAATGGTATCTGGAGCATTGCCCACAGGGTCAACCTGTCAAGGTTCGAGTGTCCTATCAAAAGCTGCTGAAGACATTCGTTTTGAATGAGCTACACAAGAAGAAACCAAAAGCCCAGAACAAGCAAAGCTTGATGAAGTCGCTCAAGCAGACAAAATTTTTCCAACAGACCACTATCGATTGGGTTGAAGCTGGCCTTCAAGTCTGCCGGCAGGGTTTCAACATGCTCAACCTTCTTATCCATCGGAAGAACTTGACTTACCTGCATCTTGATTACAATTTCAACCTCAAACCAGTCAAGACTCTGACCACCAAAGAACGAAAAAAGTCCAGATTCGGCAACGCGTTCCATCTCATGCGTGAGATCCTAAAGTTGACAAAGCTGATTGTTGATGCTCAAGTACAATACCGGCTCGGCAACATCGATGCCTTCCAACTTGCGGATGGTATCTTGTATGCTTTCAATCACGTCGGTCAATTGACAGGAATGTACCGTTATAAGTACAAGCTCATGCACCAGATTCGATCTTGCAAAGATTTGAAGCACTTGATCTACTACAGATTCAACTCTGGGCCCGTCGGAAAGGGTCCTGGATGTGGTTTCTGGGCTCCCGCGTGGAGAGTTTGGTTATTCTTCATGCGTGGAATAATCCCATTGCTTGAGAGATGGCTCGGTAATCTCCTGTCTCGTCAATTTGAGGGCAGGCACAGTAAGGGAGTCGCAAAGACGGTCACCAAGCAGCGAGTCGAATCACATTTCGATCTCGAACTTCGCGCTTCAGTCATGGCTGATCTCATGGACATGATGCCTGAAGGCATCAAGCAAAACAAAGTCAACACTGTTCTGCAGCATCTATCAGAAGCGTGGAGATGCTGGAAGAGTAATATTCCATGGAAGGTGCCTGGACTTCCCGCACCCATCGAGAACATTATTCTTCGTTACGTCAAGAGCAAGGCAGATTGGTGGATCTCTGTGGCGCACTACAACAGAGAGCGTATCCGTCGTGGTGCTACAGTTGACAAGACTGTTGCTAAAAAGAACTTGGGTCGTTTGACGCGTCTTTGGTTAAAGGCCGAACAAGAGCGTCAGCACAATTACATGAAGGACGGACCATACGTCTCTTCCGAGGAAGCAGTTGCGATTTACACTACCACCGTACATTGGCTCGAGTCTCGGAAGTTTTCGCCAATCCCATTCCCCAGTGTTTCCTACAAGCACGACACGAAGATCCTGATTCTTGCGCTCGAACGCTTACGGGAAGCCTACTCTGTTAAGGGCAGACTTAACCAAAGTCAACGTGAAGAACTAGCTCTGATTGAGCAAGCTTACGATAGTCCCGGAACGACCTTGGAGCGGATCAAACGTTTCCTTCTGACCCAGAGAGCTTTCAAGGAAGTCGGAATCGACATGAACGATAACTACAGCACGATAAATCCTGTATACGACATTGAGCCGGTCGAGAAGATCAGCGACGCTTATCTCGACCAGTACCTTTGGTATCAAGCGGACCAGCGTCATCTGTTCCCCGCATGGATCAAGCCATCAGACTCCGAAGTCCCTCCTTTGCTTACCTATAAATGGGCTCAAGGTATCAACAACTTGGACAAAGTTTGGGAATCCGCGGATGGAGAATGCAACGTGATGATTGAGACTCAGCTTTCTAAGGTCTATGAGAAGATTGATTTGACTCTGTTAAATCGTCTGCTGAGGTTGATCATGGACCACAATCTTGCTGATTACATCTCTTCGAAGAACAATGTGCAGCTTACATACAAAGACATGAACCACGTCAACAGTTACGGAATGATTCGTGGCCTTCAGTTCTCGGCCTTTGTCTTCCAATACTACGGCTTGGTTCTTGATCTCCTGTTGTTGGGTCTTCAACGGGCAAGCGAGATTGCAGGACCACCACAGAGTCCGAACGACTTCCTCCAGTTCCGAGATCGCGAGACCGAGACCAGACACCCGATCAGACTCTACACTAGATATATTGATCGCATCTGGGTGTTCTTCCGTTTTACGGCCGATGAGTCCCGAGATCTGATCCAACGCTTCCTTACTGAGCAGCCAGATCCAAACTTCGAAAATGTCATCGGCTACCGGAACAAGAAGTGCTGGCCGCGAGACTCACGAATGCGTCTCATGCGGCACGATGTCAATCTGGGTCGCGCAGTTTTCTGGGACATGAAGAACAGACTGCCAAGATCTGTCACCACGATCGAATGGGATGATACTTTCGCTAGTGTCTACAGCAGAGACAATCCTAATCTGCTTTTCTCTATGTGTGGATTCGAGGTCCGAATCTTACCAAAGATCCGCAACCAGAACGATGAGTTCCCTGTGAAAGACAGTGTCTGGTCATTGGTCGACAATACTAGCAAGGAGAGAACAGCTCATGCGTTCTTGCAGGTCACTGAGGAAGACATTGCGAAGTTCAACAACAGAATTCGGCAGATTCTGATGTCCTCAGGGTCTACAACTTTCACGAAGATTGCGAACAAGTGGAACACAAGCTTGATTGCACTGTTCACGTACTATCGTGAAGCAGCTGTCTCGACAGTCCATTTACTTGATACTATTGTGAAATGCGAAACGAAGATTCAGACCCGTGTCAAGATCGGATTGAACTCGAAGATGCCTTCTCGTTTCCCTCCAGCTGTCTTCTATACGCCCAAGGAACTTGGTGGCTTGGGTATGATTTCGGGCTCTCATATTTTAATCCCGACGTCAGATAAACGCTGGTCCAAACAGACGGACGTTGGCGTAACCCATTATCGTGCCGGCATGACACACGACGAGGAGACTCTCATCCCAAACATCTTCAGATATATCATCCCTTGGGAAGCCGAGTTCATTGACTCCCAGCGAGTATGGACCGAGTATTCTCAGAAGCGTCTCGAAGCCAATCAACAAAATCGAAGACTCACGCTTGAAGATCTCGAGGATAGTTGGGATCGTGGTTTACCACGGATCAATACACTCTTCCAAAAGGACCGAAGCACTTTGAGTTTCGACAAGGGTTTCCGAGCAAGAACCGAGTTCAAGACGTACCAGTTAATGAAAAGTAATCCTTTCTGGTGGACCAGTCAGAGGCACGATGGTAAACTGTGGAATCTCAACGCGTACCGCACAGATGTCATCCAAGCCCTCGGAGGTGTCGAAACAATTTTGGAACATACACTATTCAAGGCAACAGCATTCCCATCGTGGGAGGGTCTCTTCTGGGAGAAAGCCAGTGGATTTGAAGAGTAAGTGCCATCAATGTCAGGAGAGTATTGCAGAACATATACTAACCAATTTGCAGGTCGATGAAGTTCAAGAAGCTCACCAACGCGCAAAGATCCGGATTGAATCAGATTCCCAATCGTCGGTTCACCCTCTGGTGGTCTCCTACGATCAATAGGTATGCCGAAAGTCACATTCCAGCGTCAGTATATTGAAACTAACAGGGCAACAGGGCAAACGTTTATGTCGGTTTCCAGGTTCAACTCGATTTGACCGGTATCTTCCTTCACGGGAAAATCCCAACCTTGAAGATTTCTCTCATCCAGATCTTCCGGGCCCATTTGTGGCAGAAGATCCATGAGTCTGTCGTCATGGATCTTTGTCAAGTGTTCGATCAAGAACTCGAGCAATTGGGCATCGAGACTGTTCAAAAGGAGACCATCCATCCCCGAAAGTCATACAAGATGAACAGTTCATGTGCGGACATACTCCTCTTTGCAAGCCATAAATGGAATGTCACTCGACCCTCCATTCTCTTCGATACCAAGGACGTCATTGAACCTACGACTACCAATAAATTCTGGGTGGACGTGCAGTTGAGATATGGAGATTATGATTCTCATGACATTGAACGATATGTCCGTGCAAAGTATCTCGACTATACTACCGACAGCATGAGTATCTATCCTTCCGCTACAGGTCTCATGATTGGTATCGATCTTGCTTACAATCTCTACTCTGCCTACGGACAGTACTTCCCTGGTCTGAAGACACTTGTCCAGCAGGCAATGGCAAAGATCATGAAGGCAAATCCGGCGTTGTATGTATTGCGTGAACGTATTCGCAAAGGCCTTCAACTGTATGCATCCGAGAGTAACCAGGAGTTCTTAAATTCTCAGAACTACTCGGAGCTTTTCAGCAACCAGATCCAGCTGTTCATCGACGACACCAACGTCTACAGAGTCACCATTCACAAGACATTCGAGGGGAACTTGACCACCAAGCCAATCAACGGTGCTATCTTCATTTTCAACCCACGCACTGGTCAACTCTTCCTCAAGATTATTCACACCAGTGTTTGGGCTGGCCAAAAGCGTCTCGGTCAATTAGCGAAGTGGAAAACCGCGGAAGAAGTGGCTGCGCTCATCAGATCTCTGCCCGTGGAAGAACAGCCGAAGCAGCTGATTGTTACTCGAAAGGGTCTTCTTGATCCACTCGAGGTCCACTTGCTCGATTTCCCGAACATCTCTATCCGTGCCTCCGAACTACAGCTGCCTTTCCAGGCTGCCATGAAGGTTGAGAAGCTTGGTGATATGATTCTCCGAGCCACTGAACCTCAAATGGTGCTCTTCAACTTGTACGACGAATGGCTCAAGTCCATTTCCTCATACACAGCGTTTTCGCGTCTCATTTTGATACTTCGTGCTCTGCATGTCAACCAAGACAAGACCAAGTTGCTGCTGAGACCAGACAAGACTGTCATCACCCAAGAACATCACATCTGGCCTACACTTTCGGATGAGGATTGGATCAAGGTTGAGACACAATTACGAGATCTCATCTTGAACGACTATGGCAAGAAGAATAATGTCAACACCTCAAGTTTGACGAGTAGTGAAGTGCGAGATATCATCCTCGGAATGGAGATCAGTGCTCCGTCAATGCAACGTCAACAGGCTGCCGAGATTGAGAAGCAACAGCAAGAGCAGCAACAACTCACCGCTGTCACTACCAAGACCCAGAACGTTCACGGCGAGGACATCATTGTTACTACGACATCCCAATTCGAGCAACAGACCTTCGCATCAAAGACAGAGTGGAGAACTCGAGCCATTGCAACATCCAATCTTCGGACTCGGGCCAACAATATCTACATCTCGTCTGACGATATCAAGGAAGATGATCACTTCACGTACATCATGCCGAAGAACGTCCTCAAACGCTTCATCACGATCGCTGATCTACGCGTGCAAGTCGCTGGTTACCTGTACGGATCGTCACCTCCCGATAATGATCAAGTTAAGGAGATCCGATGCATTGTGATGGTCCCGCAAATCGGAAGCACGCGCGACATCCAACTACCCCAGCAGCTTCCACAGCATGAATACCTCGAGAACTTGGAGCCTTTGGGAATCATTCATACGGTTTCCGGAAATGAGCCGCCGTACATGACAGCAATGGATGTCACTCAACACGCTCGTTTGATGAATGCGCACAGCTCGTGGGACAAGAAGACCATCAGTATGACGGTGTCCTTTACTCCTGGCAGTGTATCTCTCTCGTCGTGGGCTCTCACTCCCCAAGGATACAAATGGGGCGCCGAGAACAAGGATATGGGCAGCGATCAGCCTCAAGGATTCAGCACCAGCATGGGAGAGAAGTGCCAGCTACTGCTGAGTGATAAGATCCGAGGTTACTTCTTGGTGCCTGAGAATAACACCTGGAATTATAGCTTCATGGGGAGCGCATTCGGAGGAATTGAGAAGAAGCCGGTGCATGTCAAGATCGACACTCCGCTACCTTTCTACAGTGGACAGCACCGACCACTTCATTTCCAGAACTTTGCTGAGATGGAGGACCTTTGGGCAGATCATGATGACAACTTTGCATAGTTGTATTTGGGGGCGGCAGTAGTGGTGGTGGCTTTCCAGGTTGCCAATGATCGCTGCCAGGTTGGGTGTGGGACATGGGAAATTGGCCGGCCAGGCAGGCAATAGTTATCTGCATTGGAGATCATAGTTGCTCATACGGGATCTTGGTAACTGGCGTTTGATCGGAGGCGCGGCGTCGATTATAATGTAGCATATGTACAAGCATGAAATTCCAAGCACCGGTTCCGGTGTTAAAAAAGCGAGTCTGAGGTTGTCTAGGAATGGGCTGGTGAACACATTTCGACTCACGTGCCTGCCTGAATGATCTACATCTGGCGCAACTCTCGTTACTGTCAGGTACGCGTCTCACGCTGAGCTTACCTGGGGTTTCTGACTGGCAGGGTGGGCAGGTCAAGATCTGGCGGCGTGCAGCATTGTTCGATTGACGATTCGGTAAGGAATTGGTTCTATCCGGGAGATCCAAATGCAACACCACATCTCCATTGCAACACAATATCAAATACAATGTCTCTCATCGCTCATGCAAACAGTAGTAATCCACTACACCACCAAGTAGAACGATCGAACTATTGACCGAACTAACCACAATCGACAGAAGCAGACCACACTAGACCGGGCTCGTGGGTTCCTCTCACGAAGCGCCCGCTGTGGCTGCTTGTGCATTGCATTGCATGCGAGGATGATCAGATTTCCTCCATCAGCGGCTCGGAAATCATGCATGTCGTCTGGACTACAGCTGACATTGGTAAGATCTTACCGACTCCGGCACTGCTGCAGGAACCGATTCGAACAGCCAGGCCAACAACCAGCATCCACAAGCCACCTACTGCATCCGGCTGCCGCACCACATCCTTGGGACGATTGGCTTGACAGACATTATTTGGCGAAGTGCAGTGCAGTGCAGTGACGTCTGAATGGCTCGATGGGTGTCCGGATCATTGATTCTAATTTGAGCTGCAGACGACGACGGATGAGGAAGGCGAGGTTGCGATCTCCATATGTATGGGTCAATAAACAGGTAAGGGAGGTACGAAGGTACTTCCCGTTCTTGTATAGGTATAGGTATAGGTATAGGTACAGGTACGGTATTGCGGATATGCAACCCAAAGCCGACGAGGGCAATTGCAGCCCAGCAGGCTAGCTAGGTACGGTAATACAAGCAAAGCAAGACATCATATCAGGATAATCAGGCTGCCTGCATCTGCACCTGCACCTGCACCTGCACCTGCACGCTCGAGTACATGATGACAATATGACCGACATCCATGCCCCTCGATATGACCCTTCGAGCCCTACAGACCCTACACACATCCCCTCAATTCCGTCTAGAAAGCCCTTCTCCACCTTTGTACAGGGACGCACTCTATCTTTATCTATCTTTATCTCTTTCTACCGCTTCCAAGACAGAGCTAGAACAACCTAAGAAGTACCTTATTTTGGTTAAATTTACCTTTAAAGCATCAGCGGGCCCTCTGGTCACCCGTCACCCCTTTTTTGTTTCCTTCCCTGCTGCCGTTCATGCTTTTGTTTGAACTTTGAAATTGTTTCCGCCGAACACGTCTGTTCTCGAGTTCATGGATCCATCGGCCTTGCTAATCGCAATCCACTGCTCTCATCCAGGTCCCAGGCGGAGTCTCTTTTTCCCAAAGCAAATGCTCCGACACCCACTTGATATCCACCTTCACATTCCATCCACTATCAGGGCCCTCCTCAACTCAGACAATTCAGTGTCAAACGCAAACATCGCGAAACTTGCCAGGCGCCGCAACGGGCGAAATGCAATGCTTTCATTCATTCTTCATCCATACAATGGTTCACCGCATGCGCTGAATAACGCCTGACAGATGATGCTCTTCCAAGCAGCGCCGCCGTCTCCCCTGCTCGGATGAATGCGTCCCTGGCTTTGACTTCTGACTTGCTACCACAAAAGCATAGATTCTGGGAAACACTACTCTGCACCAACGACCCCTGAGATCTCCATCGCTCTTCATGCCTTGGAAACGGGTACGTGTGACCCTTTTCGCGCTCTACTTTCCACTCCACTTGCACTTGCACGCGTCTCCCTCGGAGAGAAAAACAGAAAGAGACACGTCTGGCAGCTCCGGGATTAAACTACCATCCCCATCCCACGGCCGCATCAGCAGCATTGAAATGCAATATCATGCCAATATATTAATACGAACATGGGTCATGGATAGGGATAGGGGTCTACGAGAATCAATCGTATGGGCTTGCTGGGCTGAAGTGGCGGCGGCGGCGAGATGATGCCTACGATGATCAGAATCTGAGCAGCGATCTTATGGGAAGATGATGGCATCGTACCCATCTCTCCCTCCAGATCGCCTTCAGGCTCGCATCGCAGACTGAGATCGATCCGGTCTCCCAGCCAGCGAGCATCTCGTGTCTGGACTGACGACCGCCAAGCACGGCGCATTGCGAACAGAGAACGCATTGCTGAGTATTGCAAATACTTGCTTGTTGTCTATGGTCCGTCGCCGGTCTCCAAACCCGCATAGGAATGCGGTCCATCTGATCGTCCGTCTTTTCAAACGGTGCGCTGTCAAAGTCTTGTCTTGTCTCTGTTCTGTTCGAACTGGGCAGTCCCCGGCGCAAAATCCAGCTGTCATGTCAGTTTGTTGCAAGCAACCCTAAGCAATCCTAGAGAGGCGCGCAAAAATGCCAGCCGATTGTTCCAGCAGTCAGTCAGTCTGCCTCGCTTTGCCCGGCAAGGCACTCTGTGGCCAGTGCCGCACGAAACACTTTATTTATCTATTTCGCATGGCAATTGTATTTCCGATAGTGCTCTATTTATTTCTGTTTCTCCTTCCCATGCTGCTTTGGGGATTCTGCATTATATCGTCATCTCCGTCGCGAGCGCGTCTACCCTATCGATTGCGGACCGCACGTCTATTTTAATATAGGAATCCTTGCGCATAAGATCCAAATCTCGCGCCTTGTGCAAATGCTTGGAAGCGATCAAAGCTACAGAGACGTTGCAGGGTTTAGCAGTGGGTGGTGACAATGGTGGGGAGTACGAGTGGATTATTCAGTGGGGAGAGGGTGCACTGCAGGGCATGACAGGGCCCCTGGACGACATTCCAATCCCTATCCTTGCCAACACAGTACGGCCCTTCGCTCACTGCGCTGCCCACACAGACCGAGAGCACCGCACCCCTCCACTGAGCAGCCACTCCCACTCCCAGTCAGCCAGTCTCCCACCCCCACTCCCACATCCACACTCCCTCGTCCACACCAAACCTTGCCCTGCCCTGGTGCTTGCCCTGCCATGCCCTGCCGAGAAGTGCCTGTCAGCCTCTTTTCCCAGCTCACAAGTGCCACTGCCAGAAGAAGAGAAGTGGCTTCCACGGGCTTCATCATGGAGGGGTTTGTAGGGCTTGTAGGGTTTCAGTACCGCCCGGGCCTTCCCCCTCGCTCTTAATCAACCCCTACCAGCAACCACAACCCCTACCAGAAGGAGTTTGAGATGCTTCTATCTCTACCAAAGTCCCTTCCACGAAGCTTCCATCGCATCCAGCTACAACGCATGGATTTGCTGACCCACCCATTCTCTTTCATCCCATCCCATCCCTGACAAGCCAAACCCGTCTCTCCTCGCTGTCCCTGCCTGTCAACACGCTTTCGATGCCCCATGCTCTTGCCCAGCTGCTTGCCGGCTCGGGATCTCCTCTGCTTGGTTTCCCAATCTGGTTCGAGATGACCTAGGGCATAATCCGAATGTCGATGGTCCCCAAATATCTGCCCACATGCGTCAAGCACCTTACACGCTGCGTCTCGTCCATGGCGAATCACTGGCGTGCTTTGAACAACTTTCCAGACGGGTCCGCGCCTTTAATTACTGGCCTACGACATTTCTGTCAATGCCTGAATAGCCCAAAGATCAGACGACAGATATAATGCAAAGGCATGCCCTCCATACACTCCCTACGGTATCTCGACACGTTCATTCCCAGTCAACAGCAAAACCTACCGCGCACCTGCGGACAGCCAGTGTTCCTCACTACTACAGACGACGGAAGCCTCACGGAAGAAGGTTGCTTCTGCTGCGCTGCTGCTTTGTTTGGAGTCTCACCGGCCCTATGCCCTACTCGGCTTTATGATCCAGCGTCACCTATAATACAGAAAGCATATACCCATCGAAACGATCTCCGTCTCGCAAGACCTCAAAACAAACAAGCGACTCAGCATTCATCAGCCTTCTGGAAACGCCGCCGCCTCTGAGTAACGCGCCGCGACAGCCCAGCAGTGATCCAGCAAATAGTACTACTGCCCCCAGCGACCTGCGAGAGCAGCTCGCTGTGGCGGAATCCATGCATGTCTGGCTATCGACCAGGCCACGAACAAGGCCACGATCCTTATATCGACTATGCTGCCCATCCCGAAGCTCATCCCGAGGAGCGCGTTTATGTTCCCCATGTCCCAGATATCCAGCAGCACGGTGGCGCTCAAGGCCTTACTTCCCTACACGAGCAACATCTGGCGGCGCAACAACATCATCACCAACAGCAGCAACAGCAACACCAGCAGCAGCAACAACATCACCACCAACAGCATCAAGTCTACGCCGAACACCCTATGGCCCACCACCAGTCTCCTCAGTTTGGTGGTGGGCAGGGGATGATGTACGGTCCTCCTCGACTACAACAACCGACTGGCACCAAGAGGTCGAGACCCGATGACCTGGAATCCGAGATGGAAGGCCTGCCGGGGCAGCAAATGCAGATGGGAGAGATGGGAGGTATGTCCTCACAAATGCCGCCGCAGTCCATGGTAGGAGTGGGAGGTTACAGCGCACAACAACCAATACAATATCACACACATCCGCTTCCCAATCAAGGTCACCGATCAAAAATGCCACGAATGAGCGAGGGAGATCCAATGGTCGGACCGAGTGGAGGTGCACCGAGTGTAGTTGGATTGGAAGGAATGCCACAACCAGCTCCGCGACCTCGCGGACCAAAGTTAAAGTTCACTCCTGAAGACGATGGTCTGTTGGTGGACCTCAAGGAGAATAAGTCGTTGACGTGGAAACAAATCGCGGAGTTTTTCCCAGGCCGGTCCTCTGGCACATTGCAGGTCCGATACTGTACGAAGCTGAAGGCCAAAACGACACAGTGGACAGATGAGACAGTAAGTTTCTTTGATCTCTTCAGATGTGCAAGCAAGATCCTGACATTAACTTTCCTTTCTAGATCCAAAAACTTCGGACGGCTCTTCACGATTACGAGCAGGAAAAGTGGCGCATTGTGGCACAAAAGGTTGGCACGGGCTTCACATCGGCTGCTTGCAAGGAGAAAGCCAGAGAATTATAGCAGGGCGCGTCTCCAGCAGAAGCTGACCACACTTCTGATCTTGGGGACACCGAATACTAGCTCACGTTATGAGCACGGCATCGTTGATGTCTTCAGCTGTCTTGACCTCGCAATAACAGCCGTCTTCTAAACCGCCTTCCACAACTTCTAACTTCCGCCTCTTTTACACACCAACGGACGAACCGACGCCAACTAGGACGACGATCACTCGTCAACATATTGTATAGTACAGAAACAACAAAAGTACGACCACGACTAGTCACCACTCACATACAACATTTCCTTAACATCAAACTTACGATACACACTACCACATACCACGCACACACTCCTTCACGCGACTGGAGCGCGCTTTTACATTCGCCGTACACTTTTCAAGTTCCTTATACCTTCTTTCTCTTCACTTTCTTGATTCCTTCCTTCATTCTTCGACTCTTTCGCGTCTGCTTCTTTTCGCGAAGTTACCATATAGATTTGTTTTGTTTCCCTATGTCCACGATCGTCATGTCATGTCAAAGAAAAGAATGGGAGGAAGAATATCTAATGAGATGTACACGCACGCATGCTTTGCTTCTCCGCTGGTTGGACTTACTTTTGGCTCTGTCTGGAAACGACAGGCTTGGAATACAAAGGAAGACAAGGGGGATTTGAGATGACGGAGTAGGCGTGGAGCGGTGGGATAAGCATGGCATGGCAGGCAGGCATTGAAAGGCGCAATTGGAGGGGGAAAGGAGGGATAGATCTGGATGTGCAATTTTTCTGTTCTGTTCGGTGCGGTTTTGATGCGATGAGATCTGTATGGGTATGGATCTGGATATTGGTATGGGTTTGGGTTGATGGGTATACACGGAGAGGGATGGGGGATGGGACAATCATATCATAATGCTGCGAACTATATACCCACGATAGGTAGGGAAGGATTGGATGGATGAACAGACGAGGCGATTGAGCATCAGATCAGATCAGACGTGCGAAAGAATAGGAATATATTGCGTTTGAGAAATGTCTTCTTTCGCCTGACATATTCCCTCCTTGATTTCCGTTCGGAGCTCCTTATCACAATCTGCAGTCCTGAGTCCCCAAAAGATGTCTCTCCTTGTTTCCTTCTCTTCCCGTGTCTTCACTCTTCAAATTCTAAAGTGCGACTTAGTGCCGAGGCATATAAGATTCAAGCTCATACGATACAGCACTGCATAAGCATGATTCATATGAGGCTCAGAAGTATAATGCGAAAAAGAAAAAAAAAAGGCGAAGTCGGAAAAAATGAATATAAGGTTTCTCCTGGGATTACGTGGGTGGTCTTAGCTTAAACCCTCTATGAGCCTGTATGAGACTTTATGAGGCTTTGGATGTTGCAAGATGCGAGGGCATGGAGAGGGTTTGGGGTTAATGGGGGAAATGGGACGAACCTTATGGGGAAACCAAAAGTGAAAATAAGACTTTTCAAAAGTGAAGAATAAACATACTTTTATGATGGATGTGATGCATGCCATCTGGTACTTCAGCTGCAATTCCTAGGCAAGGGGAGGGAAAGAAGTAGTTTTGAGGATAGCTTGTTGCTATGCTATGTTATATGTTCCTGGCATGAAGTGGAAGGAAGCTTGCTTTGTGTTAAACTGTCGTTGATAATGTGAAGAGTAGATAAGCATGCAGGCAGATAGGTACGTAGGTAAATCGGGTAGGGAATGGAAGACATGATGTTCGTCATTGCTACCCCCTCTATCGTGATGCTAATAATTACTACCTGTTACCTACTTTTGCCACATTGAGATTTCTGACATATGATGGGAACGCAACGTCTCTTGTCTAGTACGTGGAGAAATAACGGAGCTGCAAGTCCGTACGTACGTAGGCCTCGAGGGCCGTCAGGCAAATGAAATTGTTTCCATTCTTCCTTACCCCGAGAATTGATTGATCATAGGCTACTCTATACTGCCTACTTGACCCGTTGCCTTTCTTCCACTGAGATGTACACGATGGTAGCTAGACAGGTACATTAACAGACACCTACTGATTTCCAGTCCAAATCCCTTCGTCAATTACCACCTTACCTCACAATACTCCACAAAAGAAATTCCCTACGTGTTCCCCTCTAATTCGCCTCCTCCCCGCCCTACCTCTACTCCGTTAATCATCCTCTCCCCCAGTTTCACCCCTCCCCCCTCGCTTAAATCCATGCCTCCTTTCACCCCCTGCGCCGCACGCATATCAGAACCAATTTATGCATAAAAAGCGCCGTTTGAAGACCTTCATGCAAGTGGATCATTGGCTATTAGGAACACCTGTTGAAGAAACAGTTTCGTTTGGCTCGGTACTTGGGCTTGGTCTGATTAGTGTTGTGGTGTGGCGGATTTGGAATGCTGGTTTGATGGTTGAATTGAGTTTTACTACTGCTGTTTTTCTTGGTTGGTGGGGATGGATGGATTGGATGGCAGGTGCACGCGAGGTAAAGAGTTTTATTTTCCCCCTTGTTGTTTCTTGTTGAGGAGTAGACGGGATGGCAGTCTGGTATGGTAGCTATGTGAGGCTAGCCATGCGAAGAGGGAAGAGGGGGAGAAGGGTAGGGAACGTATGGGGCTGTAAGTGAATGAGTGGATGGGAGGTTACGAATGTTTCGTTTTATTGCCGGGGTATGGATGGAGATGCCTGTTCATCTTCTGAAGTTTTTCTTCTCCAGAGAGGGGCCGTTCTTCTGGACGTTCTTGGATGGGGTCACGGTTGACAACATCCGAGAGAAGGGCGAAGACAAGGACAGGTGGGTGATTTGTTAATGGAGGAGAGGAGGGGAATGGACGTTTTATTTCGGCAGTTCGGAGCGGGTTGTGTTTTCGGCTCGGGATATGTGTTAGTGTTGGTTGTTTTCCACCATGTTGTTAGTCATTAAATTATCCATCTGATATGGGATTTTAGGGTCTTGAGAAAGATCCTAAGTTGACCAGAAGGGAAAAGAAGATGTCGAAGTCTCGTTCGTCTTTGGCAAGCGAAGTGACGATGCTGTGTATATTAAATCTCCCAGGAAGACGCTGGGCGATTGAACAAATGTGCAGATGCAAGAGAAGATTGGGAAGAATGAAAGCATCGATGTGCCAAGAACATATCTAATCTCCAATTCCGGTTGTGTGCGTGCGAAGTCCGTGGCTGTGTTGTGTTGTGGTGTTGCAACAAGCGAGGATCTACAGGAGTTGGAGGCTGAGCGAGCGTCAAATTGTGTGAGGCTGAAGGTAATTAAGTGGTGGAAATGTCTACGAGATGGCATTGAGAGAAGAAGCATTATTAATATAATGATATTGTTGCGAGACATTCAGGGTCATCTTGTTTTCCGAAATGAAAGCTGAAAGTCGAGGCTGCGAGGTAGGGCTTTCCGAATGCTACTTCAGGCGAAGCGAGGGAGGAGCGTAGAGCGCCTGGAGAGATTGCTGGTGATGCGGCGTATATCTAAGCATTGCTGATCGGAAGAATAGTATAGTTATGTTATTAATAAGTGACATGGTATGAGAATAGGAGACCGCGATATGTCTTTTGCAACGCAAGTGATGATGCAGAAAGAATATGGTGAAGGCGGATTAAGCGGGAGAGAGTAATGCTGTCTTTGTAGCATCAGGGATGTGAAATGGAAGAAGTCTGCCGAAACAGTCGATTTTGTGCTTTTCGCTCATGTTTTGGTCTGTTTGTGTAGTTAAGATCAAGTTTAGAATCTGCGAGACTTTCAGCATTGTCAAGTGTTGCGCAAAGGTGAATTGGGACTTCGGTACTGTTCTTTTGTCATCTTGCTCTAAACCACCAGAATTGCCCCAATCCTTCTCAAAGGCAATAGCTTCGGGCAGCATGATATCAAAGACAATATTGGATGCAAACCAATACTCTAGATCTTACCCGTTCTGATATAATTCATCATTGTCTTAAGCTAATGCTCAGCGATGCGTGGGGTCGCTGCGATTGATGTCCCCACAGTGAAGCATTGAAGCTATATCACGAGCTTTATAGCACTAGCAAATTCCACTACGAAGGACGTCTTCTATTTAAGAAGCATCACGCCTGCCATCAGCCTACCGAAAAAGCGTTCACGACACTTCGAGAACCATGTCAAGATGGATATTCAGCTTCGAATGGCAAACGAACCTACCGAGCTCGCGACTGGGACTCTGAGCAACACGGAGACTCGATAACTTCACCACCCCCAAGCATCTTTCGAGCAGTGGTATTGGATATGGATGAGGATGGAAGACAAGTAAACCTGGCGGAGGATCTGGATCACCATCGGCGAATGCTACCTCATGTTAGGGCGAGGGGGCTCCGAAAACAATGGACACCACAGACAACTGCTAGGATTGAGGGAACCAAATGATTGGGAAAAGAAGGACACAGGCATATAAAAAGTCGCGATCGTACCTCTCTCGACACTTTTTGAAGCGCCAGGAAGGGAGCAATTGCACGAGATCAAGGCAGATGTCGACGACAAATCGAACAACAACTTTGGCGTCTCGAGCACCTGGCTTGCAAAGAGATCGATAGCTCCAGCTAGAATTTGACTTTGGTTCACTACGAACGTCAAATTCAGCTAATCAAACATTGGACTTTACTTTCTCCGGCAAGTGGTGTTAAAATAGTTCGGTCCAGGGCAAGATAATGAGGTGAAGCAGATGAATGCTACATTGCACGACAGACCGTCCCCTGGAGATCGTCTACCACCCGACAGCCACTTGCATACTGCGCGACACGAATATGGTCTTGTCATGACAGGCTTTGGAAAAGTGTGCTACATAATTGACCCCTTGTTTACAATAAATGGGTGCTAAGCGAATGGGGTCAAAGGGGCAGGCGACACCATAATGGCAATACTCCTCGAGAATACCGCAATTGAAGGTCATCGCGAAGAAGAATTGGATAAATGAAGGGGACAATGTCGGTACTGGACAGCGGTTGACTTCTAGATCAAGTATGGCTGAAAGAGTGATACATTTTTCAGGTGTGCTACAGAATGAGCTTCAAGATGTATTTTGGTTGTTATTTTGATCATTTACCGTAGTAACGTTTCTAGTATTCTGCTTTGGATTGAGAGATCTGATTGGGATGGTATCGCGAGCTGTATGGCGAGTTATGGCCCGAAATGTCAAGGCATCGGACGGGGCAGCCAATACGCTTCTCCCAGTATGCTAAGATCTCGCTCAGCTATTCTTAAACCAATGCGAGATAGTTATCTCATTCATGTATTACGATCGTCCGATCGGTATAATTCAACCCTCTGTGTTGGGGGCGGAGCCGGGAATCGAGAAGCCCGATCTCTCGAAGTTTAAGCTATTGTTGAACTGATGGTCACGTTAAACATCCAGAAAACAGTCCAAGGGAAAATTTGTGCGGGGCAAGTATTATATTTCTCTTCGAGAGTACGCCCAATAACCCTTCCAGGGTAGACGCCACTCCCTCGACCGTAGCTCCGGTCGGAAGACATCAAAATCATACTTTTCGAGCTTCTCCAGCCACAACCGTGTAGCCAATGCTGGCATTAGCACTCCAAAGCCACGCTCAATCTCATCTGCTTGGGACATTCCTTTAGAGCTTGTCTCGTAGTACTGATGGCCTTCTTCCCCTTCGTGCTCGAAATCATGGCCTGCGTCTTTGCCTTGTTGTAGATTTTTCAGCATTTCTCTTGCTGTTATTAGATGATCGTTTGCTCGAGTTGCCACTGTAAAAATGGCATCTTTCAAACCCGGAGCTTCGGCACCTTGCCTGAAGATTTCTTCTTCCTTCACACCTGCTTGTGCCATGATATCGAGAGGTAGAACAACGGATCCTTGTCTTGGTCCTGAACCTCCACCGCCTAGTGCAGAACTGTTGTTGTGATGATTCGGAGGTGGCGGGAACGCCAATAGCGGCAAACCTCTGAGTACCGCAGCGATTCCTGTTGCCTTTCCAATATGACTTGCAACATGATCTGCTGCCATGGAATGTAGAGGTAAAGCTGCTAAGGTCAAATACATTAATGTTGAGTATGTGTTTTCAGCATAGGTCTCCAGGCCTTCCATGCTCGTGTACGGCCTGTTATCCATATATTGCTCTCTTGCATTGATAACTTTCATGAACCAGCCCTTCATGACACTTGTACTGATGCCAGGGTGTCGGTCTTGAAGCAATTGAAGGGCATGATGGAGAAGTATGGCGACGGGCTCTTTCGGTGGAGTATGCGCAAATGTGCGTGTGAGATTATCGCGCCAAAATTGCATGCGGAGAGCTCCAACAGTAGGATTTGAGACTAGCTCTGGTATCCGAGCGAGCTCGATGTTGAGAGCTCGGATTGAGAGGTATGCATCTCGGGCAGATGGGGGGACAAATGTTTGAAGGGTATATGAAGGCGAATCGAATTTTCTGGTTGCTGTTAGCGGCTTCTGTATCGATCTAAAGGGGTACAAGCTTACTGCAAAAGAGTCGCGCAATATGTTCGAGCTGCGTGAACATCTGCATCTGTTATTCGAGATGGATGGGGGGCTGGAGTGCTGTACGAGGTCGTGGCATATGTCCTCTTTGCACCAAGCCGGATTCCAGTCAAACGCCCCAGCCGTATGCTTGCCCTTCCATGATACATTAAGAAAGAGATATTGATGTACAAATACAAGAAAGGAAGAGTTGTGGCGGCAACGCAAAGTGATTGATAGATGGAGCAAGCTTCGAGGACGTCACTGAAAGCCAAAGCCAAAAATTCATTTACGCGAGAATCTCGCGGTGCTTGGAGGTTCCGGCGCGTCTTCTTCAATTCAACACCAACGCCCAAATGCACGCCATACCACGAACACCATCGATATGAGTTTCGCAGATTCAGAAGGTCCTCCAACAAAAAAGAGGAGATTTTTTACAGAAAAATCCGACGTTCTCGACGGCTCATTAACCCAAGATGCCTCTTTACCAGACAAAGTCGACGCGTTTCTCCCAGACTTGCCTACAGGACCAGAAAATCATGCCCGAGCATTCGACAAACTAGAACCCCGAGAAGAAAACTCTGCTTCCAATGAGTCAATAAGAAGCGATGGCCCTATCGGCTTCGACCAGGAAACATTCGAAAGCTTCGTGGGAGACAAAGTGCCAAATGAAGTACTGAAGCAGTTACGGGTGGCGTCTGGAGATGATATGGAGAGAGCTGTCAATATGTACTTCGATGGATCATGGAAGACCGCCGCGCCGGTACCTGGTATTGCATCACACTCGAGGACGATGACGATCAACAGATTTGCAAGATCCAACTCCAGCAATTCGAAAGACAAGGAAAAGTCACCGGCGAAGATTGAGAAAACAACCTCCAATTTCGAGCTTAAGAACGCCATGCCCGATTATCGATACGTAGGTGCCTTTGGAGTTGAAGGTTGGGCAACGCGGAGCGGCACCACTCTGGTTAAGCACGGAGAAATTGTTCGCATCGAGAGACAAAAGATATTGCCACCTAAAACTGCTGTTGGGAAGGGAAGAGGCAAACCCGCCCAGGTACAAGCACCGCCGAAGCCAGGCAGTGCAGCAGCGAAACGAGTGGATGTCATTGTACGTTTCACGAACTCAAAAGGCGACGAAATAGGAAGACTCTCAAGAGACGTAGCGAATTGGGTTTCTACGCTGCTGGACCAGAAAGTGTGCCGTTTCGAAGGGACTTGCGTCTATGCGCCGGAAAGGATAAGAACCAACGACACGCTATTTTTGCAGTTGAGGTGCTCATTGCTTCGATCTGCTTTCGATAATGGTGGTTTCAAGCCGCCTGAGAATCGCCAGACTGGACTTTTCGAGCAGAAAGAATCTCCAGAGGAGAAAGAGTTGCGATTACGTCAAGTAGCGTTGGTGAAGCTTTTTGAGGAGGTGAACCTCCTGCCATCGAGGACATCGGAAGCTACAGCCAAACATAAACGTGATGGTTTGCTCCAAGCCGCCGAAGTAGCAGAGCAATACGAAAGCCAGAAAATCAAGAAGGATGATTCTGCATCAAATGGAGGATCATCTCCACCATCCGAAGAGGTAGAGGACGGTAAGGAGTTAGAGCAGGATCAGCTTGACACTCTTTACAAGAAGGCCCAGTCGTTTGACTTTGATGCCCCAGCTGCCGAACCCGCCGAGACTTTCGCCATGGATCTACGTCAATATCAAAAGCAAGCATTACATTGGATGATGTCCAAGGAGAAGGACGAGAAGGATGAGAGCAAAGAAGAGTCTATGCATCCGCTCTGGGAAGAATACGCGTGGCCACTCAAGGACATGGACGATAAGGAGCTTCCCCAGGTTGCGAGTCAAGAAAAGTTCTATGTAAATCCGTATTCCGGAGAACTTTCGTTGAGGTTTCCAGTGCAAGAACAACACTGCCTAGGTGGTATCCTTGCGGACGAGATGGGTCTCGGCAAGACAATCGAGATGATGAGTTTAATACATTCTCATAAATCAGAATTGGCAATGAAGCTGCAAGGAGCACGTAATGGTCCGACTTCTGTCAATGCACTGCCACGACTTCCTGAAAATTCGTCGGCTGTGGAATCTGCTCCATGCACTACCCTCGTGGTAGCGCCGATGTCTCTTCTTGCTCAATGGCAAAGCGAAGCCGACAATGCTTCCAAGGAGGGCACAATGAAAAGTATGGTATACTATGGAGCTGAGAAATCTGCCAATCTGCAGACATTATGCTGCGAGGCAAACGCAGCCACTGCACCGAATGTCATCATTACAAGCTACGGTGTCGTTCTATCCGAGTACAATCAAGTCGCCGCTAGAAATGGAGATCGTGGTTCCCACGGGGGGCTCTTCTCTTTGAAGTATTTCCGCGTCATCCTGGACGAAGCACATCACATTAAGAATCGGCAAAGCAAAACTGCCAAGGCATGTTATGAAATCGATGCCGAGCATCGATGGGTGCTGACAGGGACGCCAATTGTTAACCGACTAGAAGATCTGTTCAGTCTTGTCCGCTTCCTAAGAGTGGAACCTTGGAGTAATTTCTCATTTTGGAAGACATTCATCACGGTTCCATTTGAGTCAAAAGATTTTATGCGTGCTCTTGACGTGGTTCAGACTGTCCTTGAGCCTTTGGTCCTTCGGCGTACCAAAGACATGAAGACACCAACTGGTGAAGCTCTCGTACCCCTCCCTATGAAAACTGTCGAGATAGTGGATATTGAGCTATCGACGCCAGAACGAGAAGTTTACGATCATATCTTCACGCGAGCAAAGCGGACATTCGCTGCTAATGTCGAGGCTGGAACGGTCTTGAAGGCTTACACCAGCATTTTTGCCCAGATTCTACGCCTGCGTCAGACCTGCTGCCACCCTATTCTGACAAGAAATCAGAACCTGGTCGCAGACGAAGAGGAAGCGGCCGAACTTGCAGATGCTGCGAGCGGACTAGCAGATGACATGGATCTTCAGTCTCTAATTGAGCGTTTTACAGCTGCTACAGATGGTTCGGCGGATGCGAATGTCTTCGGAGCCCATGTTCTTGAGCAAATTAGGGACGAGGCAGATAACGAGTGCCCGATCTGCTCGGAAGAGCCGATGATCGAGCAAACCGTCACAGGTTGCTGGCACTCAGCATGCAAGAAGTGCCTCCTCGATTACATTACACATCAGACCGACAAGGGCGAGCTGCCACGCTGCTTCAACTGCAGAGAAGTCCTCAATACTCGAGACATCTTTGAGGTCATCAAGGACGACAGTCATCCCGATAAGCTCGATGGCAAGCCGAAGATTAGCTTGCAGCGACTAGGATCCAACTCATCCGCAAAGATCGGGGCGCTCATGACTAGCCTCAAAACCCTAAGGCGCGAGCTGCCTGGTACTAAATCTGTCATCTTTAGCCAGTTTACTTCGTTCCTCTCCCTCATCGAACCTGCTCTCACACGCGCCTCAATCCCTTTTGTCCGATTCGATGGATCCATGGCACAGAAAACACGGAAGGCAGTCATCGAGGAGTTCACAGCCAGTAAGAAGGGCATGGTACTTCTGCTAAGTCTGAGAGCTGGTGGTGTTGGACTCAACTTGACTATGGCGAAACGAGTTTACATGATGGACCCTTGGTGGAGTTTCGCTGTCGAAGCACAAGCTATCGATCGAGTACATCGCATGGGTCAGACGGATGAAGTGAAAGTGTGTAGGTTCATTGTCAAGGAAAGCATCGAGGAGAAGATGCTGAAGATTCAGGACCGGAAGAAGTTCATGTAAGTCCGGAACTTCACCACCTACAACAGGCGCTAACCAATCCAACAGCGCAAGTTCTCTAGGCATGATGAGTGACGAGGAGAAGAAGTTACAGCGGATCGAGGATATCAAGGAGCTGCTCAGTTAAGGCTGATGCACGTATGTATTAAATTTGAATATTTGGCCTGAACATAAGATAGCCTTGGGGGCTGGGAATTACTGCATTTTGATGGAGCTCTTGGAATCATCGACGCACTTTACGTGCGGTATCACAGCTTTTCATAGCTGGTTATGTTGATACGGAAAAAGCCAAGACCAGAAGGATGTACTCATGGGCATGTGAGCTTCAATATTAACAAATTTAATATATCTCGCCATTCCGGAATGCAGCCTTGATTGTAGGAGTACTCCTATAGCATGTAACAAGAAGAAGTCCACCAAACCTCGATATCTCTTGCTAGTGCTTCCAGTTGTCTTCGGGATGCGGAGGCAAGTCTTGCACCGATCAGTCAGCCTGCATGAACCCTCCTTCCGAACGCGGTTACGGTGCACTCCTGTCTTGGCCCTGCTGGTTATGATCCCCCGCCTCAATCTGTTCACACAGATCAGCAACTATTATGGAGAAAACTTGAGATCATTTACATTCATGGCCTGTTCTGGTGACCATCATCCTTCCAGCTGTATGCCATTAATAGTCTAATTGCTGTGCACGAAAAGATTCAGTGCTATTCTGTTCGTATTTTACATGCTGACATGTACGTTAGGTAGTTTGACGTACAACAATTTCACTGATAGCACTTGTGCACGCAACGGCTGTTCATCCATTGCAATATTGTGGACTTGTCGAGAAAAAAACTTTCAGCATAATATACACTGCCCTAAAGCACCCCACAAGAATGTCAAGCTCTCCGATTGTGATCGTGGGCGCGGGCGTCGTTGGACTCGTGCTTGCACAAGCTCTCAAGAAAGTGAGTCAGACGATTGTCATTCAAGCCAGACATCTCCCTCAATTTCAAATGTCGTGGAGCTAATTTCTTCACAGGAAGGAATTCCATTCCTGATTTTCGATCGAGACGAGCATATCGATGCTCGAAGTCACGGGTGGGGTATCACAATTCATTGGGCTTTACCTGCATTGAAGAAATGCCTACCAGCAGAGCTTTTCGATCGCCTTAAAACAATCCAGGTAGATCCCGAGCAAGGCAGAAACGACACGGGCCAATTCCTCTTCTTGAACCTCGCCACTGCGGAGCCGGTCTTCCAAATTCCTCCTGCACCGCGCCTTCGGATCCATCGCGAGAAGTTCAGAAAATTGCTCCTCGATGGCATTGATGTGCAATGGAGTAAGAAGTTTGTGCACTACAAAGCCACAGAGGAACTTGTGGTAGTGAAGTTCGAGGATGGAGCAGAAGTGGAAGGAAGCTTGCTCATCGGGTGCGATGGCGCAACATCACGAGTACGGAGAGTTCTCTGTCCAGATGACGGATCACTCAGTCAACTGCCTATTCGATTCCTAGGAGTGACTGTGAAGCTCCTAGCAAATGATATGGCACCACTCCGAGCCATCGATCCGCTCCTTTTCCAAGGCTGTCACCCAGATACAGGGAATTATATGTGGTTCGCAACGTTGGACACCCCAGAAGTCAACAAGTCTCAAGGAGCAGAGGAGTACTACACAGCCCAGCTCAATCTCTCTTGGCCTGTCCATAGTTCCGTGGATGAAGTCCCAGCAACCAATGCCGATAAGCTGAAGAAGATGAAGCTTCTAGCCAACGACTTCGAGGAGAGACTAAGAGTCGCTGTGCACAATATCCCTAATGACACGGAGGTCACTGAAGTAAAACTCGCAGATTGGCCTTGTCTGGAATGGCCGAACTCTGACGGGAAAGTCACACTACTCGGAGACGCCGCACATGCCATGACGATGTATCGTGGAGAAGCAGCGAATCATGGGATCACGGACGTGCAGCAGCTGTGCCAGCATTTGATTAAAGTCAAAGATGGGGAGGTCTCTCAGAAAGAAGCCATTGATCACTGTGAGGCGGAAATGAGAGAAAGGACTTCTTGGGCCGTTGCCATGAGTAGGCAGGCATGTCTTGATGCTCATGACTTCAAGAGCTTGACGAAGGATAGTGCTATTCTTGCTCGAAGGGTTCCTAAAACTTGAGAGGGAAAGGGGGAGTGGATGGACGGATTTTTCAAGAATGCGTGCACATCTGCTTAACGTTCTCTTGTTAGGATTACCTCGTTATCGAATTCGGGATTGTCGCTTTGGACTCCATTGTGAAGGTACGCTATTGTGGTATGGATGGTATTGAGGCTCCAAGGCATCGAGTGCAACTCCAGACCTGTTTTCTTCGAGGCCTATCCTACACTCCCAAAACACCTAAACCAAGTGGATTGCCTGAGATATCTTATACAGCACACTGCCATCTCCTTGATGGGACCATGAACTCCAAGCGGACGGATTGGCAGCCACTGATCTCCTTTGCAAACGCCAACGAATCACGATAGTTAAATTTCGAGAAGTCTCAGCTTTACCTTGATATTCCCCCCAGCTGTCCCGGCATAGACAATCGGAAGTACATCATGACTATAGCCTCGAAAGACAATCATTAACATGCCAAGCTGTCTTGTTGACATCGCTGACCGCAAGGCTTCCTCGCTTGTTGACGGCGCTAGCGCCGCGAAATGTCGCATCGAGACTGCGACGTGCAACAGAAAGATTCTTACGTGCGCTAGTACCCTCTGAGCTACTACGTAGTCGTTTTCACGTGCTGATATGCTGTCGTACGAATCCATGTGCTTAGGCAAGTAGGGAAATTCCCGGGTAGCTGATTTGGAGGGTGCGAGACCCGCCCTGTCCCGAGAGCTGACATGGGAACTGCGTGAAATGAGAGCATTAATCTGAAGTTCATGTGAGTTCCTTTAGGTATTTTCAACGTTTTAATCCTTAAAAGTTAGGAAAATAGTTTGGGAGCTCTTATCACAAAGGCACTGTCCAGAACAATGGGCATGGATCAGTTTATATTTGTCATGATCTCCCAAGTGAATCTATCAAGTCACATCAACCAGCTCCACAAGTTTTCCTTCCGATACAACCCATTCTGACGGTGAGCCCATGACTACCAAACTTGCCGAAACATTGAAGCCGTTCTGCTGAGCGGCCTTGAACGAAGCCCGTAGTTTCTTCTCGCCCTTACCAATGTCTCCACGAAAACCTTGTAGCTCAACCAAGTCTCCATCGGGGTAGTGGCTGCGGCAAATATGAAGACCAGTTCCTTCATATTTGGGCAAGCGCGGTTGAGATGTTCCCAGACTTGCTCATGCTGAGGTTTCGGTGCACGTAGCCCCCGATTTCCACTCTTCTGTCTCAATCTGATCGCTACTTTCTGAGCAGGCTTCAACCATGAGACGAGATCGGAGGTGTTCCCCAATTTCCTTGCCATAATACCAGCCCAGGTGATACTCTCTTCAATACTTGTATGGAAGAAGTGGACGTAGTCAATGGAGTAGTTGACGAAGACCGGACCGAGTCGAGGACGGAATTCAGAAGCACGCTTCTTCAAGATCTTGTATTAGCGTTCATACTCCTGCTTCGCTTCCTTGCAGACCATACATATGGCTTGTCGTGGCTGCCATCTGCGACGTCTTGACATATAGACAGACCGAGGTTCCAATGATAGGTTGTAAATCTTGAATCGTATCTCCAGGGGGAGCTTTGGGAAGATCGTAAACTTGGCCAGAGGTTTAGAAAGAGTATCAGCCGCGACGGAGACTAAGGTGGAAGGAGAGCTATATCCTTCAGTATTGTTGACATATGCTATGGGGGTGGTGAGGATGTTCGAGGAAACGTTAAAGAGACCTGGCATTGCCGTGTCACATTGAGTGCTCAGAGGGAGTGTTTCGGAAGTCGCCGTTTCGTCATATTCTGTGCTGAAAGAGCTCTGCGAATACTGACCACTGGGTTGCGAGGTATCTTGCAGTTGATCAGTATCCATCTTCTCGGGGTCGACGTGGTCGCTGGGAAATATTAGCAAAGCTCTTCACAGACTGTCAATCGCGCCACCCTTTTACCTAACGTTGGCAATGCCAGCCTTTCTTTGAAGCAGCCTAAACTTTGTACTTTTGCGTCTCTCCACATGGCGCAAGGACCTTCGTGTGTCCGTGTATTCCTGGACGCCTTTGTCTTCTCGCAAACAAACTTAAGGCTCCGAGGCCAAAGGCTGTAGTGGCAAACAGTAGTGTGGGCGAGGACAGACCGCATCAAGTAGTTCTATCTTGAGTATTCAATTGCTTGATTGAGTTACACTCGAAATCAATCATCAAGCTAGTCGTGCTCGAGGGCGAGAACGATTATGGGTTGGCGGCTGGACGATCACGTGGAGCGCTAGTCCTCCAACATTAGACAATTCGCCCATTCACAATTTGCTCACAAAAGAAGTGATGTCCTTGCACCGGTTCTCAACTCCATGGATGTTTCGATGTCTTGGTTCTGTACCCTACTCTGAGGAGTGCATTCATACAGCAGATGATTTGAAAGTCAACAAACCATTAGCTTAAGCGAGGGGCCAACCACTTCATGAATCTTTGGGTTGGGTAAAAGAATCATTTTTGGGAGTAGAATACACACGCTTGACTGGATGGAGTATTCCAGATTGTGTGGTGAATTCATCAATCTCCACTGAGTTTGGAGCGGGCTATTGAAAGATATACATCTAGCCTTACCGTAACAGGGCTTCAAAGTCGGAAGGGGTTTCATGATGAATGTTAGCCGTTAAAAGCGAAAACTCTCTCAGACTTACCAAAATAAGTGGAGAGTATCATTGCTTTCACGATGTTCTCTCCGTTGGATTGCCAATTCGTGACTGTGCTCATCAAACCACTGACACATTGTTGTGCTCGGCGCTCGCTGCATGCTTGTCCCCACCAAACACCCACCAAACAAGGAACATTTTCCATAACTCAAATCACTGATTCTCTCTTCCCGTTGCCTTATATTTGATCTCGAACCTGTTTAGTAGCCATGCCAATGATAGCGCGTCAGAGAGTGACGTTTGGAGAGGCTTCAAGTTAGGGTCGCAAGCAGGATTCATGTCACTCAGCAGTGCTTCTTTCCCTTTATCGCTATTGGTATTGTAGTCGAAGATAATAAACAGTACTTTGACGTTGGGTGGAATAACTCGAATAACCGAGTTGGAGGAATCTCCGATCAATCGAGTTCTCCGAACTCCACATCCCAGAAGCCGGGCGTATTTGCTTACGCTTACGGTCAAAGCAATAGTATCCGTGGTGCTCATCCATTCCGAGAACTCTTCCTTTGTCTTCCGAATCTTGCCTGCAGCAACACCATTCAACAGATTGAAGGAAGCGTGTCGAGTGGCCAAGTCGAAACGAGAAGCCGTGATAATACTTTCGAAGATCAATAAAATCATCCATACTCTCGATATCCCATGTCTCAAAGTGTCGAACAAGGGTGGATGAGGGCAGATCTTCGTCGGTTGGCGGATGAACCTTGGAATCGAATATCTCCATACCATTAATCGTACCTCGATGCGGAGCTTCGGGAACAGTATGAACTTGGAAAATGATCTTGGATCTTGAAGGTCATCGTACGAGGTACTTTGTCAGACTAGTATTGATTTGATCGATCTCGCAGGACTTCCGTTTATCTTTTCAGAGAAAGGAGTGCGTTGATGTATTCCGATCAAGGAACGCGGGATAGTAGTTCCAGGGATCCTGTGAGTGGAAGGCTGCTCGACCTTGGGGCATCCATTTGATTGTCCAAGGAACTGCTAAATATTGGAATTGGGTACCTGTACGAGTATCACTCATGTCAAGGGAGCTTGGAGTAGTCGGTAAATAAGTCTTGAATAGAAGATATGTCTTCAGCAAAGCTTACTAGTACTTCGCCAGGATCAATCCGACAATTTGGCGCTGATGCCCTTCTGGCGGGATAATAAGCTTTCTCAAACACTCTGTCGGCTACGCTATGGTTGTCTCGCGTCTTGCAGGCCTTGGAGATGCCTTGCGGGCAATGAATGGTTGTACTACGGTGAGCTGACCTCGTGACGTGAATTATGTCAGCCGGAAGTGGATGAAAGTAAAGTCGACCTACTCGATATTGATATTAAGGGGATAGGCATACACCATATCAAAGCAGGGGATTGATGAAGTTGAAGGCGCTGCTCAAATTTCTAGATTCACATGGCAATCGCGACCAAGAGCTGAACGCCAAGCCCCACCTTGTGACCTTGCGACAACGCAGGGTACTGGAATTCAACAGCATATTGAGTATTCATGTCTAGATCACATCTACCTTTGGTCGCAGCAATACTAATAGTTGTTACTGCTTTTCTTTTCTATACATACATTTGATACCCCTTGCTGTGCGTACTCTCCAACAGCATTTGAGGAGCAGGTAAACATTCGCTTTCATGGCAAAGGGTTTAGTATCTCAGTAGAGAGTATTGAGTGCACCAGAAATGTATGTCAGCATATATTCCGTCCCCATTGGTTGCGACCGTTGCAAGTTGAGGTTGATGCTGCGTCAGAGGCGAGGGCAAGTAAACATCGGCTCCGATTGCTGATACACAAGATTATCGGAGTAGACACCCTTGTAAAACCTACCAATGGCATTATGTGAAGATTCCCGTATCAAATGAATGGCCAGCCAAAGCTCGCCGACTGTAGTCGCGTGAATTCCATGTAATCAATCGAGCCTATTCTCCCCCTTAAGCCTTGACATATTGATTTCAAGCCAAATCACTTCCCTTTCGGGAGACGAATTGGTTGAATTATATTACGAGTATCTTCCACCCTCTCGACGCTAGTAAGACCACGAGCGACCTCCTTTCCTCTACTTTCCTATAATAACCCCCTCCTCTTACCTCTTGGTCCCCTTCCTCTTCCTCCAACATACTCCTCCCCTTCTCGAGAACCACCACTTCCAACACCATCACTTCCAAAAACTCTTGTCTTTTCATAGACATAAATCCTTCAATACAACTGCAACCATGCAACTCCTTTCGATGGTCTTGAGCTTCATGCTCATTGCACTTACCACCCCAATGGTACATCACATTGTCCCCTCCAGGCATTGTACGCTTGCTGACAGCGCCGACTTGCAGGTTCGTGCTGGTCTCTTCGCCACCGAAGAGCTCCCAGAGGGATACACGTGGGGTAAGATGGGCTTCCATGGTACTATCGACGGCCATGAGATCACCTACGATGGCACTATTGAGGTTCGAATCCCTTTCCCCTCATCCATGGTGGGATCCTCTTGGAGCCAAAGACTGACACAAATCCCATAACAGGAGATCCTTGACCATGCCGAGACCCTCTATCCCGGTGTCACCAAGTCTCTTGCTGCCCGTGACGACGTCCCACTTCTCGATATTCCTGACCTTGACTCCGCCACTGTTGTCGCTCGCGCTGCTCAGTTGATCCACGCTAGCCCAGCTGATGGGAAGGTAAGCAGTCCCTGCTCCTATTCTGACAGCTTGATATTCCAAAAGACTCCATTGCTGATAACATACCTCAGGGCAAGACATACTGTGGTGGAGACAAGGGCGATAAGTCCACCCCTGAATGTCCTCTTTGCGATAAGTGTAGGTTTTCCTCGGGTAGACACCTGACTGGTTTCTTGCATATTGTTTTAGTGACAACTAACTTACTTGTCTCAGGGGGTTATGCCGAGAATCGTAGAATCAAGGAGGGTATCTCTTACTTGAACAAGGTCAATGCATGGTGCACTGCTAGTTCTCACCAGGTACGTACTGATCAGATCGTTTGGGAACATTTGCTAACGTACAAAAAAAGTGCGTCCGTATCAGCTGCTCCTGGCATTCTGGTATCACTTTGTGGTAAGTTTATTCCCGCCTAAAGCTCCAGCCGGACTTGGATAAAAAACGCTAAGAATTGGCTCTAGTAACGATGTATGTCGCCGCAGAAATCTCTGTTTAGGTGAAAATTTAATTCCTGATGTTTCATAGGCCGAAGACCGCATCCAGGCTCCTTGCAACTGGGTAAGTCGTCAATCTTCCGTTACAGAACCATGCTAGAATAATCCTAATTCTTCGACAGATCTCAACCTTCGCTCAGGATGTTATCGATGATGACAACTGCCAAGACCCTTCCGCTCATCGAACCTTCAAGGCTTCGAAGGGACAGAAGTGGGCCGGAAACAAGCCATACAATGTTGTCGTTGCTGTAGGTTTATTCTTCACTAATTCTTATTTTCGTCTTCAGATCTAACTCTCCTGCAGTGGTCCAACTGTTAAGCGCTCCGTTGGCCTCCCCACACGAGAAATTCTTGGATGGTGTTTCTATTCTGGGTACTCTACGAGAATCATAGCATTGGCGGACATAAAATTTGGTGGTTTTCTTTCCTGACTTGTCTTTTGGTGAATTTCACAGCTGTTGGGATACACTTTCGGGCATTGCAGGTTACTTTGCGCTTTTAGTTGCAGCTGAGGCTGTCTAGCTATTCTTTTTAAGCACGACTGCCTCCATGGAATCGGTCTCAATGGAATGAATGCTTTTCATAAACTTGTTCTCCTAGCCTTGGCTTCATAAGTGACCATTGGGTTCTTTCTTCAACCTGTCACCCAACTGAATCCGGCGTTCTAAGAAGTGAGACAGGAGTGTGAATATTGTCTGACGCCGAAACACCGGCGCCAATACCACTCTTCCAATCTGGGCACGCTTCAGAGCTAACACCTTTTCGTTGCCTGGGTTCTTTTTCCAGGGACAAAGCCGACGCAGGAATATTCGAGATGGAACTACAAAGAGTATTGGAATTGAAAAAGATACGTAGAGAGCAGGAGAGCTATTGAGAAGCAGAATCAAAACCAGCAGGTCGTCAATCTAGCTCGTCCGCAAGACTACGAACAGCACATCTAACCAAAACTGTACTGTCGACCTCATTGGGTGTGAATACGTGGGGCATCAAGTTTAGAAAGAACGAGTCATTTTCTCATTCATGTATCTATCGTACGCCAAGGCTCAGTCCCGCGCAGAAGATTTCTCCAGACGGACAGAAACATCGACTCCAAACTACACCAAGTTGATCTGCTACATGAAGAAAGGGTATCCTCAATGTCCTCCGCTAGCCACACTCAGATGCCTTATGCAACAAGAAAAGCATGTAAAAGAACAGAAGTTGGAAGCATCTGATGGAAGCTTACCACACGCTGGCAGAAACGGCCGTGTCCCAGTCTGCGTCATCTGTATGAGCTCCAGCAGAAACGCCCGATCCAGTAGAGTCTCTAGCGAATAGTCCAGCAGAAGCTTCAACAGAAGTACGAGCAGAACTAACAGCCTTCAAAACAGCCTGCTTCTTCGCAGCACCACCCCTAAGCTGGCGAACGAACCTCAACTTAAGACCAAGAAGATGACCCTTATTCCTGACTTCCTCGAGTTGACCACGAACAGCTTGAATCATATCGTGATCCCGAAGTGTATGATAGTACGAAATCTCCTTGAGCTCGACCAAATCCTCCAACTCAACGTCCTTGCCCAACGACTTTTCCACCAATACATTCAACTGCTTAAGATCAGGACACATGCACTGAACCTTAACCCAGATTGTCTGACCATGACCAACCCGCTGCTTAGCGCCATGGATTTGAGGAAGAACTTCAACATTAGACTTAACAGCCGTATGCAAATTAACCGTCAACGTCTTAAGGAAGCGAATCCAAGGCTGTACATTCCAGAAGATATCAGCCTTAACGATAACCGAAGTGTTCATCGAATCAGGGATGTCGATAGCCTCGCACGGGAAGTTATACTGGCGGGCCATATTAGGGAGACCGTTTTGGTGGCAGTAGACGGTGTCGATGTCGAAGTTGATGAAGATCGAGTATTGGCCGTGGCGGAGGAGAGGGATGTGGCAGAGGATGTACTTGGGGGACTCCTTGTTGACGGAGAAGACGGCGAGGGGCTTTGAGCCTCCGGGACGCCAGTGGATGAGGCGGGGGGAGAGGGTCTTTTGCCAGATGTCGTCGCGGAGCTCGAGGGGTAGCTTGGGGAAGAAGATGAACTTGGGTTCGTTGTCGTGAACGGCGTTGGCGTTGGCTGGGTCGGTGGCGGGCGGAGTGAAATCTGCGGAGGTCGACATCTACGATGTGGTATTAGACGCTGCTTATTAATTTCAGAGACTCCAGATAGAGTAAACGTACCTTGACTGTTGGCAAATTGATCATTGGCAATGGCTTTCAGGACGAGAGGCGGCTGTGCTGGTTTTCAGCTGTGTTGGCTTGAGACTTTTCTTAGATGTCAGAAAAATTCAGTGAAGATTAGGATAGGCCAGGTGTTTTACCTTCAGAACAGCAGATCGCTGCAACTGTAATGCTTCCAGAGCCAACGAGACTGTTGTGGAGTTACGCCAGCTCAGCGTTGACATACAAGTATTGGTGCGGGACCTAGTTGACGCCTGAGGAGAAAGGGCACTGCAGGGCTGCAGAGCGTATTGGAAGATCACTGAAGGTATTGGAATGAATGTCCGAGCTATCGGTCGCGGGTCAACATCCAAATATTGATTGTTTTTGTTTACTTCTCATATGTGGATGTCTCGCTTAAACACTCTCCACTTGGAGCGGCTTCTTGGCACAGGTTTCCATTACTTAGGTACTTCCTCGACCATCCGAAACACTGCGAAAGAGCATTTGGACAACAGTTGAAGCTGTACCTTCTATGAGTTTCAGTTGTGTATTGGCTCGCTACGAGTTATGCTATTCATCCAGGAAAATAAGCAGCACTGGCAATTCAAACTTTAAGTCCCTCGATGCGTGGTTGCACCAAGCTTTGCTGCCCTCCCAATGCAGCGACCACCTCCTGAGAAAATCGCCACTTCTAAATCTGCTATCATAATCAGCAGATCTCTATGTGCCCCCCACCGCGAGACCACCTCAAAAGCAATTTGGGACTCTTCAGTCCATTTAGCAATTCTAGCCAAGCCAGCGCCGCTAGCCCGGTTACATTTCCTAATAATCGCGCAGTGCTCCTCCACAGACTCAGACAAGTCATTTTGAGCCGATATGAGCTACCAAGGTTGTATTACCTCTTCTCTATGAACATATCCCTGTTATGTATAGGGCTTCCAGATGCTATTTCGTGGCGTTCTGCTTCCAAGCAGGGTGGAGAGTAGTGCAGCTATACAAGTAGAGCGCTGCCAGATGTGACCAGATGAGCCCCGGCAGGTTCACAAGCCAGTACATGAGTCCATGGTGGGAAAGGCTATTGAGGTTATCACAGCTGGAAGGGGGAGCTTGACATAATCATAGAGTTCATTGCAAATGATCTGGGAGTTGAGTTGCTCAACCAGGGACCGTCTAGAAGCGCATATTCCATCAGATATCCATACACAATCTGACAAGCATCCTTCATCATGAATCCCCCGAGGCAATGCAAATAAATAAATAACCCAATGCAACGCCAAGTGTAAGGTTCCCACCAGATTCCAGACATAATCAGACAGCCATCCTTCATGAATCCTCCGCAACTCAAAGCAAAGCAAACGCAACGCCAAATGGATATTCCACCAGAAGTCCTAGTGGAAATTATGTATCCTCGTCCTCATCAACAATCTCACCACACAAGGTCTGTTAGGACAATATTCCTCGCAATCTGCACCTCCACTTTTAAGTGATCCACTTCTCGTTTCTCATAAACTTCAGCTTCATTCCCTTGCAAGATTCGTCCTTCTGAGCATACCCAAACTGGTTTTTAATCGCGTGAATGTGATCATGCACGACTGGGGATGTGCTGTCAGTGACCTCGTATAAGTCATCGTAGGTAGTTCCTAAAGGACCAGGGCGGACAACAATGATCACTTCCTTGATATTGGGAAACCATTGCTGAAGTTTACCGCTGAAGAAGCAGTGCATGCATTGCTGCTGCCAGATTCGAACCATCTCGCTGACACTCAGAGCCAATCTCTCAATCGGCTCCAGCATAGAGCGCTTGATCGATCTGCATCTCAAGGTGTGGAAAGAATTGAGGTGGTAACCCATCGATTCGGAGAATGATGTTTGATCGAGAAAGAGGATGTCTTGCCAAGGAGACATAACGAAGCCAGTATTCATGTCTCGAATGGCAAACTGATATCCTGCCTTGATACATTCTTTGCGAGAATCATGACAGGCATGGAGCAGAGCAGGCAGCTGTGACATTCCGGGCTTGAGGGTGACAATACGGGGAAAGTGTGCATTCTTCCATACCATCAACTGCAGCTCGCCTGGTAATTTGGAGAACAGTGTGAACTCTGTCAGGTCGAAGACGACAACTGAGTTGGAAGCATCAACCTTCGATACGATCTTGATTCTAGCAGATGACTTGAACTTGGCAGGCACCGTCGCTTCGGCAGGTAGAATAGGCTCGGAGGTTGAGGACGACATGATACTGTAGTGTGTACTGGTGACTTGTAAGCACAGTCTCAAATAGTCTTGAGGCGCTGGTCCTCGAAAAGAAAGGTATAGCAGGCAACGAAGACACCGACTCACCGAGGATGTTAGATATCTGAACTAGACCGGACGACTAGGATCAATGAGTGGCAGATCTATACCAGCTTGAGTAGTGCTAGGGTTATGGAACGTCGAGTCACGGTGTCTCTTTAGAGAATACGTGTCCCGAGATGGGGAAAGCAACGAATGAGAGCTGAAAACCATGAGCTTCTGTTGTTTCTTCTGGGAGGAAGAACATACCTTTACTCAAGTGAGACTCTAGGACGACAGGTGTCTATCTGTAGACCCAGACGCCTTGGTGTTGACTCAAAGACAATGAAAAGTTGGAAAGTCCTTCGGCTGCTGCGCGTTTGTGGGCCACAGGTACTGGTAGAGTGCAAGCAACGGAGATGTTGTGGTTGAGGCTCTTCAAAAGAAGGTGTGAATACAGGCGCCTGGTGATGGGGAAGAAGGGCTTCGCATCGTCGCGTGTTGTATGTGTTTGTTTTTGACGAGCTACTATTCTCTGTACAAGAGTGTTCTGAATGCCTGTGAAGTGCAGTGGTGGACTTGAGAACGTGTATCCGCAGTCTTCACCACCTTCAGGAGAGAGAAGAAGGTCAGATCTTCTCGAGGTGGAGGAAATTTTCGTTGTGGAGGTTGAAGAAATTGGCTGTTCGAGACCGGAGATGTTGTCATTGGTGTAAAAATACTCAAACGGAAGGCGCGTATTGGTTAGCGCGATGGAGGCAGAACGGGCAGTCACGACACTCACCGCCTCGTCTCGCTGTGCAGGCTCGAATTCAATGTTTGGGGCGACAGAGCAGATGTCGGAGAATATATCACCAGACTCAGATGAGACGGTCTGATGATCAGCCGTGTGTTCATGCCGATGATCTCTCCTTCACAAGTGGCAGTGAGCAGAGATTTCGAAAATGCCAACTGCTTGGACGCAACAGGCTTAGCATTAGACTGTAGAGCTTCCTTGCAGACACTAAAGGTCGTCTGTGCCTGTCCAGAAAACAGCCTCAAAATGACCTGTTCCCAATGACTAGGCAATTCAAGATCAGGATCTCTCAGACATCCGCGAAGTAAATAACAGATATGTGAAGTGACGAAAGACAGAAGGTTGCATGAATGATAAGACACGAGCACAGCAACTACTATCAACTACGATAGGGAAGTTGAGTGCGAATCAAGATACAACTTCCCTGAAGAAGTCAAACGAGGTCGTTTGTTTACTTACCCCTGAGCTGACAGACGTCACATGATTATTTCAGCCAAGCATGCCAGCCCAACACCTGCACTCTCCCGCTCTGCCGACAACTGCAAAATCTACACCGTAAACTGTACTACGATTATCTCGTCACTGATTGAGCTCTTCTGGGAAGTTTCGGGAGCAGACTTACGGTGGCTGTAAGACAACCGGAGGCCTCTCCTTATGAACTGATCGTTACGCACCGATTTACTGTCACTTGCACCAAAACAAGCATAGGGCCTTTGTCAAAATATTCTTCTTCTTTCTACTTCTTAATTAACTAAGTATTGAGGATCAAGTCCCTAGCAGATGCTATGCCACCCTATCGCAACCTATGCATGAGGAACTGTGCTCTCTCTGCGGTGCTGTGTTCCCACTCCATATCCATGTAACGCCATGCTCGAAACACCCCCACAAGAGGAGAGTGTAGTAATATCCAATATTCCAAATCCATTCCAATCCCTCCAGGGACTTTGCTTTTCCCAATTCCATCCCAAGTGTAACGCCAAACAAAAGAGCAAAAAAAGACCCAGTTCATCTGGTTCTGTGATCAGGGGTATATCCACCGTGCAAACCAATCCAGTGCTGATATTGTAAATCAAAATAATAAGCCGCCCGTCCGCTTGCCTATCCCGTCTGCAAAAGTGACATAAAGGGAGAAAAAAATGAAGTTGCAGTGTCGTATCTGCACCGTAAAAAAATGGTCGACGCAATCAGATGCGCAGAGAAGATCCAGAGGAGTTATCGAGCGGTTCCAAGTCCTCGTACTCAGGAATCGGGGATCCCATATATTCCTCAACCATTCCACCATATCCAGGAGGACTAGCAGGGACATTCTCGTAAAGAGGTGGCTGCTCCTCATCCCAGGAGATACCCATACCAGCTCGTTGTGTAAGTGTGGTGTTGAAATGCATCCTTAGCACTCTGGCTGCACCAGTCGGTGTGATCTGATTCGGCTTATTCGTAGGGCAAAACTCCTCCGCTACGATCATCTCCACGACCAATACGTGTGAGACTTCTGTTCCGTCCTCGGACTTCAAATCGCAAATGGGCTTTGCGTCGCCGCGGATGGACATGGGGAATTCCAGCTCGATTGATCCGTCGGGTGTGCTGTAATCTGACTTCCATCCTGACTTCAACTCCTCCTGCCCGATTGTGCGGACGTCCTGGTGTGCGATTCCCTTCTTCGACTCGTCATTCCCGGCCTTCAAAGCGTGCTTTGGGCATGCAGGCGAAATCACCTTCTGTGTCTCATCTAATCTCCAATTGAGTCTCTTCAGCTTCCACTGTGTTTGTGTCTTTGTGTCTGCGTTTCTCTTCACTGATCCGTCGATTCGCATTGATACTGTGGTCTCGCCGATCGGGTGGATGACGGAGGGAAGCTCGCAGTTCGCGGTCAGGTTCGTGGGAGGGAAGATACGGATGGACTTGCGGGGTGTCTCGGAGGGGCAGATGGCGCGCTTCACATCGAGGAATTTCTTGAGTGTGATGGGCTCGGCATTCTTTGGGGTGACTGTTGCTCGCAGGACATAGTCGATTGAGGAGAGCTGGCCCTTCATAGACGCTGGCAGGTGGCCTGGGAGAAGGAAGCTGAATGGGAATGTGTGTTCGCCTGTCAAATGTTAGCAAGGATCGCATGATGATCTGTGGATTCTTGGCGACTCACCTCGTCGCAGAGTAGCTGGTCCCTCCATAAACTTCCAATTTTGCAATTCGGTATTCTGGTGAGCACACTCTTCGCAGTGGGCGTGGAATGGCTTCTTTCTTGTGACTTCGATTGCCAGCTTCATTTTAAAATCATCGAATGATACGAAATCCTCATTGATATTCAGTAACAGTTGACCTGAGAGTAATGCGCCGGAACTCGCTGTTGCAGCGCCGTAAAATACCAAAGGAGGAGATTCGATGAGCATATCGAGAGAGGCATTGTGGTGCTGTGGAATCTTGGTAAGAGAAGTCTTTGGGGAGTGAAGCCCCAAAGAGAGGCGTTTGGTCGGCATCTTCACGCTATTGTCGTCTGAATGTAGTGAGGATCCAGAGGAGGAAGGAGTTCGGTCTTTAATGGAAGGCCTGCTACTTGATCGCTTAGAGGACTTTGGACCTTTCTTCAAATCTGTTGAGATATCGAAAGAATTTGTGTGGGAGCGAAAAAAGGTTGCAACTCCTGTCGTAACTCGGTGCGGCATCTTGAAGAATGAGACGCACGCCAAAATGCGGAGAGAACGCCCCTGCAACTATGACGAGTGTGGAAAGTCCTTCCTGGCTCTAGAATAGCAGTGTCGGCGTTTGAAACAGGACGGAAAAGGTATCGAAAGTATTTGCGAAATCAATTTGAAGGTGAGTAATGTTCATGTGGTGGAATATGAAGGATATGAGGGCAAGAGACTCCTTTGTTCTGTAGTCATAAGCTGCATTCGATGTTTGGGACCCAAGCCATTCCTCACGATGCGGGGCACCTGGGACTTATATTTTTTTCGCCTGGGCTTGCAATTATGTGTCACGATGTCACCATTTAGGAGCGGTGACGGCTCCAAGGCACTGGCCTAGCCCGGGAACAGAGTCAAGAACGTGTCCTGCCGGCGCGCGTTTGGTGCTGGTGCTCAAACAACTGGTGTTCGTTGCTGGCTCCCGGGCGTGCTGGTGCTGGTGCTGGTCCAGCATGTGGAAAGCTGATCTGATCTGAGGACAGGCCCGACAGGGCTGGTTACTCCACCAAGCCCGCCCCGCTGCTCTGCTCGATGAAATAATGTCGGACCACCTTAGATTTTCTCCCTTAGCCAGGGCTCGGGGTCATGTTCCCGCTGATCTAAACGCCATCGGGTAGCACCTGGGAAAGGCGTCATGTCATCAGTCCCCAGATGGCAAAGTCAGATGGTCTAAGAGGAAAAGTGTATGCGCGATGGACCAGTTGGCCAGTGCCTTTGCTGCATTTATCCCTGGTTCCGATTACGTTTGGTGGTCATGGGTCTTATTTTCATGGCGTCTCCTTGCTCGTCTCGTCTCGTCTCGTCTCTTTTGTTTTCAGGAACAGGCGAGCCGAAAGAAGAGAAAACAGGGCAGAAGCAGAGCAGAGTGTTCTGATGAAGCTGCGAACATCGCTGAGTCGTGCCACCTACGCAAGCAACATCTGATGTTCTGATCTTGAAGACTTGAAGAATCTTTGAAAACTCTAGTCTTTGCAGGCTTGACATAAAGTTCCACCGCTTCCCCTTCCCAGGTTGCTGAAAGCTGCACGTTGCTGAGAAGAAGCGGCTATTGCTCATCACTAACTCGATTCCCCTTGGCTCAAAGACTCACATAATTTCTTAATGTGCGCACGTCAAAGGCTAGCTGGCAAGGATCCAGCTTACAGGTCGAATTCGGGGAGGGAGGATGGCTGACTGACAGGTGTGAAGACTAGTAAGTGCTGGCAAATCGTGTTCTGCATCCGATTGGCATCACGAATTCTCTGTGCCCAATTCGGTTATCCAACCAGGAACAGAAACATCACTGTTGGGTACAAACGGTACAACTGGCTATTAACTCAACAGCTCACAGCGACTCTACAGATCTCAAGTTTGGGTCTCAAACGCGTTTTAATTTAATGCCAACTCACGCCGTCACGGTGCAACCAGCGAAATACTCTCCTTACTTTGAGTTTGGGTACCCGCCGCCAAGGGTCGCATCATTTCTGAAGTGGATCTCACGATGGTGGATGACTCGAAGAAAAAAACCTCAAAAACTTCCTCAAACAGAAACCCACTCTTCGTCAAACTCCGGCCAAATTCCACATTGCCGAGATTTGACTTGTGCTGAAAGCAACAACGTGCTCTACAACGGAGGGTACTCCTCCCTGTTTTGGATTTCCAATAAGTACCAAAGTACAGATCACACCACAATTGTATGGTCGTCGTATAATTACAGCAACATATGTCTGTCTGAATTCCGAACTGCACCACGGGTATTCGGATCTGGATCTAGAATTCTCGGGATTCAAAGATGTAACATATGGCCATCGTACCACCCACCAGAAGGCCACCAAGGTGCTAATTCCCCAGCTTTCAGCGATCATTGAAGCCTGTCGGGGCTCTCCGATCTCGGCATCCAAGCCCAAGACTCCATAGCATCACCACCAGGCGAGAGAGGTGCTCAGCCAACACCATCGACCTCCAATAACAACAAGCGTCTCTGGCTTCACTTCATTCCAAACCAAAAGATCGAGTGATTCATCAGAAACCTCTCTGCGTGGCGTCCAATAGCTCATGACTTCAACAGTTGCAAAGTGCGGGGAAGATCACCACGCGTCCTCTTCATCAAGCCAGAAGAAAACCGGATCTTCGCTGCTGGGCGCTGTCTTGTCCTCATCGACGACGCACCCCGCAAATTGCGGCATGAAGCTTTTGATACTCGACTTCACATCTCCTCGGAGAGGGTCATGTGCCTGTCCTCCCCAAGCCCCAAGCCACATGCCTCAAGCGTCGCCCGAAGGAATCAGCCTTCCGGGGAAAGTGCAAAAGCAAAAAGCACGACATGTCTGGTGTCTTATTTCGAAAGCAATGCATCCAAAAGCGTGCATCCCATTCCGTAATAGAAAGCCCCAATAAATATCTCAAAATACCGACCTGTCAAGAAACAGCCTCACATTCGTACTCGAGCACGTTTTCCCACACAACTACAGCCTCATTACATAATTCCGAGCCTCTCCCATCCCAGGGCGTTGCTCAAAAAACAATGCATCTCCATTTCTCCTGTCTCTCTTACGCGCCCTTACTGAATTTTCCATTCTTTTGCCTTCACTACGAACAGCTACTCTAGTTGCGTGTCAACATTTTCAAACTTCAGAACTTTTCATCCAACACTTCGTCGTCCTTCACACACGTCGTTACATCTCTTACTCGAGAATTACTCGATGGAATCCACACTCACCCACAAAAGCCCACCTGGGCACTCCTCGCAAAGGAAATTCTAGAACTTCCAACCCTTCTAGCTCGCCCCTCCAGCCCATCGCTCACTCAAAATTCGAGGTGGATACCCAAACCCAACCCCGGCTGACGCCTTCTTCTCACAGTCCTTGGCATAAAACAAATTGCCCGATTGGCTCTCTTATTTCTTTCCCTTCTGTCACGGGCCCACGGCATTCAATCAAAGAAAAGAAAAATTGGATCCGCACGGAGTTCAAACTTCGATGATGAAAAAAGATTTTCTCGGAATATCCACTTGGTGCCCGCAAGGTGATCTGTGCATTATTACACTAGGAAGGCTGACTGACTGTCTGCGTTGAGGTTTGATGCTGCAGTAACCTTAGACGTCAAGGTTGGTGTGATGTATTTTTAAAGTTTTGTGGTGGGAATGCTCCGTTTGCTGCCCTGTAACTTGACGGGCGTCATCCGTCGGCGCGCAGGCGGGCGATTGCTTGATCACTTCCAGTACTCACTTGTTGATTCAAGGGTGACGCTTTCGGGAAATGCTTTGTTCATGTTGGCATCTTGGATGAATAAATGATCGTCGGGTGCTTGCTCCAGATTTGGTGTTGCAGTGGTTCAGCCTCTGGAGCGAATTTCTCCCCGAAGCTTCAAAAGGCTCGGGATGAAAGCTACTCTCCGTAGGACAGAGTACACCGACTAAACCACTAACTTGATGACGGGGAGAAGTGCGTATCGGGTACCTCCGACTCCTCATACATCTGACGAGGCCATCCTAAGGTATTTTCTACTCCGTACCTAGCCAGAAGGTGATTAATTGTCTACCTTGGTCGTCACCGCTGCGACTACAAACTCGTACGTCCCAAGACGAATTCATAGCCTAAAGAGCAACCCCGTGTATGCAAGTGGCTCAGCAGCATTATTGTTTACGTTCTCGACCTCAACGGGGCAGTAAGCGAAGCCGACGGGGTTCTATTGCCGTTTGGGGTTGGATCAGGCTGAGGGAGTTTGAGGGCCGGCCGTGACGAGCGGATTCCATGGATTCCGGACAGTCATGCCATGCTGCCGGACTGAGCTCCGGGCTCGGCTCGGAGTGTGAATGACTCTTTGGAAATGAGTTTACCCATGGTTGGTGCATGAAAGGGCTTGGGAAATACCCTTTCATTTCTTTGTGTTATTTTTTTGGGTTTTAGTCTTAGTGTTGGGATCAACAAGATGTCTTCGTCACCCCTTTTGCTTGCTCGAGTAGTCAGTCGATCGAAGCGAGGGGAGGCGAGACCCGACACGTGCTTGGCATCTGAATCAAAACATTGAACCACTTCTGATTTTTCTTCGTTCAATTCTCGTGTTGTCAAATCGATCTTTATTTACGTCCAAGTGGGTTTATGTTAATCATTTTAGTTGGCTCCCCCATCTCTCGTCCTACTTACGAGTGCCAGTGGTCAGCTCTTGGCGGGTCATACCGTACATGGATTGTCCTAAGCAAGAACCTTACTCCAAATTGAGGTCCCAGTATCAACATTCGTACCTGCTTCTTAAGCACTGTATTTTTTTTTAAGAAATGAGATGTTTCACTAGAACTGGCCATGGGGCTCTGTAGTGATGGCCTCCCTCCAGCTTATCTTGAGCAAAATCCCAACACGACGTTCACATCTTCTTTGACTTTGCGTCGCGAGAAGTTCTTGGTGGTATAAATGGTAACATCCTGAGAAATGTAGAAGACGCATGCAGAGTAAAGTTTTGAGGTCCTATACTTGAATTGCAACTTTCCTCAAATCAGTATTTGTTTGTTGCACAGTTTTCGGACATTAGAGAAGATGTAGCCATCCTTAGCTTTTGCAACAGTGCCCTCAAGTAGTCATATCCTCGGTCACCAATGTCACAAATCCAATCCAGGACTTAGGAAGAATTGAAGTGGTATTGGAATAATGGCAACCTTCAGAGTGTATATCAGGCCAGCATATCCGAAGGTGAAATGTTAAGTGGCTCGAATTCAGGCAGCTATTGTAGATAGCCGCTAATTTCGAGTATATCTTCCCCATCTGCACCGACGATTTACATGTCACCAAAAAAACTCGAGACATTCAAGCACCACCTTGGACAGGTGGATGCTTATATACTCGATTTGCACTTGCTTCAATTCTCGTCCTGTACAGTGAGTAGATCGAACGACGTCACTGGACAACAAGCTGATTTGTTCTTCACAGCAGTGGATGTGCGATCAGGAATGACGTCAAAGAGGGCTCAAGAGCATAAAAAGCGATCAGTTTCTTTCCGGCTCCCACCTCGAGAAGAAGTCATGAATGAAAGACTAGATCTCGAAGGGGAAGGCGCAGCTAAGGGTAGATATCTCACAGTCTTCTCTACGATCTATGAATAGAATCCTAACAACAAAGCAGATTCTGCAAAGTCAATGAACACAATTGCTCTCTTCCAGGGTTCTTGCAACAAGAATGGCATTAGGCTCTCTTCACCAAATCCTTCTATTCGTCTCACACCTCTAGTCACCCCAAGTAGACGACTCCCTCGAGGTGTCATACCATTGACATGTGGATCTCAGAGCAGCAGTCTTTCGGGCAAGCGGGATACTCTTCCAGCCAAGTTGACACCCCCAACATTTGAGTCACTCCCAGAGGACGTGCGCAAGAAGATTTGGAAGTTCGCTATCAAAGCTCTCCCCGCGCGTACAATCCACATTCAGCCTTCTACTACAAGAAACGTTGCTCTTTCTGCTGTCAATTCTGAAGCTCGCGCTGTGTTCTTAGAAGAATATGCTATGCTTCATAGTCGTCAACTTGGTCGCATGGTAAGCACACCTCGAACTCGCCCCACTTCATCTTTATCGCCCAACCTTTGCATCTTTAACATACCTCCCGATAGAATTTGAAAGATTAGTATTAACTGTGTTGCAGTCTGATTTCGCGATCTCTATCAACTACGAAAAAGACCTCTTATACCTCAATCGTCGCTTCGTTCTAAATCCCAAGGTCTCAGCCGTAACCCCACTCATTGAAGCCCGTCTGGTCTACAGCGATTGGTTGAAGCCAGTCAAGCAGCTCGCACTGAATCTGAAGGATACCTTATTCCTGTTGCCACGAGCATGGGGTCAGGTTCCAACCTCGCGCCGTCAGTCTGACGATCTCTGGACCATTCTCGGAGTCCATTGCCCCGAGCTTCGCATACTCTTCTTCGTCGATTATGAGATGCTTGAGACAGAGGGTGGACTTGTTCATGGTCATTTCCAGCCACACCGAACGCGTGAGTGGAATGCACGCTGGGCCAAGTTCCGCCTGGGCTTGGATTCTGCGAAGGTCCGAAGGATTGTGCGCCAAGATCTGGTATTAAGGGTCTTGGATGCCAATAATGTTGTTACAGGAGGGTTGGTGAGCTGAATGGGAAGATGGGTTGGTCAACCTGATCTTGACATGTGTCTTGGAGGCCTGCTTTTCTACAACGTTGTATTTGCTGTTTCGGAGGGATATTGCCTGCGTCACTTGCGACGTACTAATCAGTGGAGGAAGGCAATGGGGGTTCTGATCTGATATCAACGGGGACTAACGTCTCATATTCTCTTCATCGTGGGATTTGCGGTATCTAAGAGGCTTGCATGCTTTCGTTGCGGAAGACTGATGAGCGGAAGGGAGTGTCATCTGGAATCTACGTGGACTTTGAGAGTTCACTTCTTCTTCAGCGTGGTATATGGGGCATATCTGGATGCTTGCATGGGATACCAGTTATAGGCTAATGGTAATTTTCGTCATACTTGATCTTCTCTGTACATGCGACTCTCCATCGCACTTGCAATCACTCCGGAGCAGTGGATTGGGGCATGCTCGCTTATTTCACTAGCGCCGTTGTCGATATAACACGTTATTCGACGAGGCTTCCTGTTGTCTCGACACCCACCCATCTTCGACAATAGCAGAAAATTTCTGTACGATCAGTCACATTTCTTGCGTCGGACCCAGCACTCTCACTAGTTCCTTTCGCTCAACTACATAAGCTTGCTTCTCCTACCGATCGCAATCCTCCTGCTCAACTCTTTACGCAAGTCGAACATCATCGCACTCGCAAACGAGCACTTCAGCATTAGTAACTATGGGCAAGATGATGCAAGCTCCTGTTATTGAAGAGACAGACAAGATGGACCACCAAATCGAGAGAGCGAGCTCATCAGTCAGGGCGGACGGAACACCAGTTGTTGAACCTGTCAAACTTGTTGAAGGTAGCAAGGTTGAAACTGTTCCAGTATGCGCGACCTCCCATTCTAAAAGTCGAACATCACCTAATCAAATGAGCTCATACTGACGCTCGACTTGAAGTTAATCCCAAAGCTCCTTGCAAGGATCGAGCCTGGTGCTCCAGCTCCTCCAGTCGCTCCCACCATTGCGCGCCCCCCAGCACCTGAAGTCGTCGTCTGGATTCCCCTTACAGAATTCAAATACTTCCCCAAGCTTCCCTTTGAGCTCCGCAACATGGCCTATGTCATCGCCATCAAAGACTCCGCTCCCCGTATCCTCGCCATCCAACCCCAATATCGCGAACACCCCGGCCTCATCCAAGCCTGGAAGGAGTCGCGCGAAGCCTGCACGAAGTATTACTACTACTGCGCTAGCAAGCAGCGCTGCAAGATGTTCCGCTTCTTCATCGACTACCAGAAGGACGTCCTCTACCTCAACCACCCATTCACCCGCCTCGGCGGGAAATGCCAGCAGAGTCCTCTCCAATCCACACACACGCTTTATCCGGAGTACCTCGAGCTAATCGAGACCCTCGCTATGAACTTGAAGGAGGTACGCAACTTATCCGGCGATCATCGCGGCAAGAATACCATATGGTTGATGCTCAGCAAGTGGTGCCCTAACCTCAAAGAGCTTAGAGTCGTCGTCAATAACTTCCCGGCCAATGGTCTGTTCTTGGACTTCAAGCCGATCAAGACCGCCAAGCAGTACAGCGCGATGATCGAGAAGAAGCAGCAGAAGTCAGTGGAGGAGATCAGTATCAGCTTCAAGAAGGCAAAGAAGGATCTCGGTCTCATGACGGAGTTGAAGATGAGATTGGTGCTTATTGATGAGAGTGCGGGAAAGGTCAAGACCAAGAAGGAGAGAGATGTTATTGCGGAGGCATGGAAGAAGGCGAATATGAAGGTGGATGGAGTCTCGGAGGTTGATAGACTGGTTGCTGGACTTGATGGTCCCGTTGGTCCTGGTGGAACTGATGGGTGCGGAGTTGGCGATACCAGCAAGGGTGGAGCCGGTGGTACAGGCAAGGGAAAGAATATCTTTGAGAAGTCAAAGCTTCCTGTGAAGGATAATAAGTCTGCAAATGGCAAGCTGGCTAAGAAGAAATCAGGTAAGCCTAGTAAGAAGTCTGCAGAAAAGGCAAACAAGTAGCTAGAGTGGCTCTCTATTGCTGTGCATACTTCTGGTTTCGCATGTCCTTCTATTGTATGATTATTTAGATACTTTTATTCCTCAATAAAGAACAGGAAGGCTTGTCATAGTCTTAATGTTAAGTCCTGTGTCGACTTTTACCTCCCTTGCGCTCGGCAGCTTGATGACAGAAACTCTTACCGGATGCTGCCTTGCCCACTCACCACATCCCCACTCCTACCCCAAACCACACTAGAACTGGCCTTCTCTCAGACAACTTGGACTGTGATAGTGATCTATCAGCAAAGTGTTCCAGCAAGACCTGCCTTGATACAGGAGCTCATTAGAGCCATGTCTTGTGGTCTCCGCCTGCTATTTTTGTTTGGTTCCATTCACTTAGTACCCAAAGTAGAATTCTCGAGGGAGGTATCCATGACTAGCATCTACGAGAACAACGATCCATCAATCAATATTCAAATCATCCTGTGGCAAAGTACGTCACTTGGCTTGGAAGAAGCGTAACAAGGGCCTGGGGAGTCACGCTGGCGAGGTTCTGTCGGAGTCACTTACCACATCTGGAGAAGATCACTCTCGTCTCGCTGGGCCAAGGAGATAACTGGAAAGTCTTGAATGATATGCAGACTCAGGATGTTGTGGATCAAGTCCGTCAGGATGCCAAGCTATTTGATGTCTTGAATCAAACCTATGGTAAAAGGGCAACTGGCGGGATTGGAGACGGGAGAACGGAACATGGACCTATTCTGGAGGTAGAAAAGGCTGAGGGATGGCTTCAGCATTGACTGAAATCATTGAGCCACCGGATCTTTATCGGAACCCTTTCGGGGTGGTATTTTCATGGGCAAAACCTGATATTTAAACCAGAGACATCGTTTATCGAGGCGACGTACGGGGTAGCCTAAGTTTTGTTGCGGTCCAATGTGGTGGAGGTGACTTGACAAGAGACAGAAAAAATACCAACGTGAATGAAGTTCCAGAAGTAGGTAACTTGATCATGTTCTAATTTCTGAGGAATTCCTGAAAACCAATAGTGATGCTCAAATGTGACCGCATTCGGTAAGTCAATAGCAGTTCCAGTCAAGTGAGCTGTAGACTGTAGACCTCGCTACACAGGCTCAAACGCGAAGTCCAGATCTTGGATAGCCTTGCTCACTGACCAATGATCACATTCTCTTTGGCGACTTGGATTTTGACCTACAACCAACAAAACCGTACTAATATATTCCGATTCACCACTAAGTTCTGCTCATTCCTACCGTCTGTCTGACCGCCGAGGAGGAGCACATGTCGTCTGAGACCAGATTTCGCTGCCCAAAATCCTCAAAGTTCTTCTTTCGCCATCGCATCGCAACAACCACCAACCAGTCTCGACGCGATCGAGGCTGAGCTTGAGATCTGAAATCAAGCGACTTCAATTCTCTTCGAAAATCATTGAACAGCTCCTGACCGGCTCTGTTGTCTAGGCCCACAGAGCTTCGCGTTCGGTCTCCAGCTGAAATAGCTTGCTCTCCAACCATGGCGTAAGAATCTTTCACTTCTTTCGAAAGCTGAATACAATTGGCTGACTTCAACTTAGGTCTTCTCTTCAATCAGCAGCTCCAGCGGCTGAAACTGCCCCAGCTATTCCAGATCCTCCTCTCCTCACAATCTCCTGGTCACAGCCTTGGAAGCAATCAGCACCTGCGAAGACTTCACCCTCGAAGCTTTCCTTTCCAGTGCGCCTCACTCCTCGGAGCGTCCAGCCGCTCTTGAAAACTTCACGTTATTCCCAAAGCTCGCGTCCGAGATTCGCCTCAAGATCTGGGCTCATGCATACGCCAATCTGAAGGGTCGCAAGATGTCTATCATGCCACATATCGTCAAGGTTCCGTCGCTTTTGCAGGTGTGCTATGACTCCCGCAAGATAGGTCTCAGCATTTACATAAGACAGAAGCATGAAAGTGTGGATTATATGGTTTCGTTCGTCACGATCATCGACTTCGAGAAGGATACCATCGATTTGACAGCTCGAAGAAAGCTCATCAACCCACGGCCAAGCTCTCTCGGAAACGTTTTCTTCTATGAAACTCCTAGGTTAATTCTTGCGTTCGCGTGGGACAACAATTTGTTGATGTAGTGAGTATCCCCTCTCCTCTTCTGGTAACTTCAAAGGTCCCTCAAAGTCCCCATCCGGCTCAAGATTCAGCTTCGCGCAAATTCTCTCTGTCAGGGCTAATACTGCCCCTAAGATTCCCTGCAGCACCATCTTCCATTTTCCGGAGATATGCAAGAACGTCAAGCGCCTCACGGTTCGCAGCTGCTATCTATCATGGCTTCCAAAATTCATACCATACCAGGTCTTCGGCGATGGTCTCTCGGTGGACGGATTCTTCAAGAAGCACTTTCCCGCTCTCGAGACAGTCTCGGTACTTTCTAATGGAGTGGCAGATAATCCAGAGGATATTCTTGGGTTGAGCACTATCGAGGTTGTCGAGAGGCAGCAGCGAGACTTGACGTTGTACCGCTTTCTGGTGGAACTGGGAAAGCAAAGACGCATCAAGTTCGAAAACATTGGACCTCTCAACCATTGAGGGTGAGCCTGTGGATCTTGAGTAGCAGGCTAGACACATTTGGCCGAGCTTGGGACATGTTCATGATATAGAAGCTTCATTGGAGATGATCAGGCAAGTCAACGAAGGTGGGAGAGAGATGATCAGATATCACATGCTTCTGCTACGTCTTTGCCTTTGGCTGCAATGCATTTACCTGATACAAAACCATGCGCCTCAGCTACGTAAGCTCTGAGTTGGCACATACTCTTGAGAGATCTAACACTGACTTTTGTCTAGTTTTCTTCTCCTTTCACAGCGACAAATTCAATACCCTAACTGCGTTCCCTCCCAACGCTCCCTGTGCTTCTGGTGTAGCACTTCCCAGTGTACCCTTGATAGCCTCATAGTTCGTTTCCACACTCGCCCACTTCGCACCCTCTTCCTCGAGTGGAGGAAAGAATGGATGATCTGTACCAAACATGACTCTATCCTCTCCACTCGCCTGAATAGCAGCCTTCAGTCCCACCTCGCTGTACACCACGGCATCCAGATAGATGTTCTTCTTCAGCACATCCCAAACCGTTTTCCTACTCTTTCCAAGTTTTCCTTCTGCCTTCAAATGCGCGTCATGTTCTATACACGATTCAATTCTGCCAGCCAAGAACGGTAACGTACCGCCAGAATGCGCAAGAATCATCTCCAAATCTGGTACCTTCTCAAAGACACCAGAGAGAATCATCCTCGTGACCGCAATAGTAGTCTCAAGTGGGAAGCCCAGCGCAAGAGGCAACACATGTCCATAATCACTCGCCCTCTCACCCCATACCGAACCAGGCAAACCATAATGCGGATGCAAGAAGATCGGTAACTTCGCATCCTGCAAAGCCTGAAAGATAGGCAAAAGTTCGGGATCATCCAAGCCCTTTCCCAAACCTGTCGTACCCAGAATCACACCTCTCATATACTTCAGCCCCTTCAACCTCTCAATTTCCTTGACGATGACTTCCTTTCCCCCACTTAACGGCAACGTGCCGAAAGCGAATAACCGTCCCGGAAACTTCCCACATTCTTCATTCACCTCGTCGTTGATTCCTTGAGCTGCTTTCGCGGCTTCAGATTGAGGTACCCAGTCTAGCCATGGGTTTGCGAGGGAAATGACGGAGATGTCGATGGAGTGTAGCTCCATGAACTTGATCTTCTCGTTGATGTCGTAGTACTCTGCTCCGACGGGCCGGCCTCTCGACGTGCTTTCTGTGTCTTCGGCTGGGAGGATGACGAGGCGGAGAGAGGATGAGGGTGGGAATGAGCGAATGTAGGGGATACTGGACCGGGACTTGAGTAGAGAGATGTAGGATGGTGGGTAGACGTGGGTGTGGATGTCCACGATGGGGGATTTGGTGGAGGACATTTTTGCTTTCCTTCTTTCCCTCCTAACTTGGATCCTGAAACGAGTGTCTTCTTTTCTTCGTCCTTGAACGGTGTGAAGAGAGGGATTCGAAGTTATGTAAAAAGGGTAGTCTCTTGCCCCTGTCTTCTCGCAGCCGCACAAGGACTCACGAGTGTGACTATGCGATATTAGGTATATTTGCAGTACCCCGCGGCTTATCTGACCCCGCCATGGTTGATGTCCAAAGCGGCATCGAATATAAAACCCCTGTGTTTCAACAGAGTCTTACCAAAACCCTATGTGACTTCATTTAGTCTCAACAATGCTGGCTACTTCCACCACGGTGATAAAAGTCATGCAAATATCCCTTCTAAGTTCCTTCATGGTTCATATTTGACTTTTCGAAAGCATTTCATCTGATGCCGAAAGTCAGTCTTCTAATCACGGACCCTTTCAACGCCGCTTTTGACCATCGCAAGCCCCCGAGAGCTTATCTCTGCCCCTCCGCCAAGACATATCCTACCTCCCTCTTTAGACAACGTCCTCTTTTACTCAAGGCTGGAGCCGGAGAGCGCCTCGATCCGTAAGTCAGCTCACTCAGGTTCGATTTTATATATACTCATTGTTCAAAGCTCTACCTCAAGTCTCACACTTATTCTACTTGCTTGAACGCTGGAACGTTTGAGGACTTTCACACGTGAATCTATATTGACGGAGAAACCCCACTTTCAAGAGTCGAGATGGCACCACAAGCTAGTGCTGTTGATACTGATAATTTGTTCATTCCTGTGAGTTTTTAACAGTGTCAGATTGTGGCTTGGGATTCTCAGTGGTACTGATGAGCTTCTAGATCATCGATTTCTCTCTCTTCCTCAATGGCACTCCAGAGCAGCGGAATGAAGCTGCGAAGTCTATCCTCACTGGCTTCCAATCCGCTGGATTCATATACCTGACAGTAAGTGTGAATAAAGATATTTTTGATTGTATATAAACACAAGGGCTTGAATCAGAGCTGCAATATATCAAACATTCTATTTTGATTCAAACATCAATCCTACAAACCATTCCGAGCTAACACTTCTCTTCTACAGAACCACTCCATCCCCCTCTCAACCGTCTCCCACACCTTTGCCACCTCCGCCGAATTTTTCAAACGGCCCCAACCCGAAAAAGAAGCCCTAGGCTGGACAACGCCCGAAGCAAACCGCGGCTACGTCTCCCACGGCCGCGAAAAAGTCTCCATCCTAACCTCCAAAGCCGACGTCGCGGCCGCCAAAGCCGCCGCCCCAGACCTCAAAGAATCGCTTGAGATCGGGCGTGAAGGCGCCGAAGGCCTGCCTAACAACTGGCCTAGTGGCGACGAAGCAGCTGTGCACTTCAAGGAGACGATGTTGAAGTTTCATGATCTGGCGAAGGAGTTGCATGTCAATGTGATGCGGGCGATTGCTGTGGGGATGGGGCTGGATGAGGCGTATTTTGATAAGTATACGGATGTGGGGGACAACACGTTGCGCTTGCTGCATTATCCTGAGGTGGAGAAGAGTGTGTTCAAGAGTAATAAGTTGCAGGTCAGGGCGGGGGAGCATACTGACTATGGGAGCATTACGTTGCTGTTTCAGGATATGAGAGGTGGCTTGCAGGTGAAGAGTCCGAAGGGAACATTCGTGGATGCGACGCCTGTGGAGGGAAGTGTGGTCGTCAATGCGGGGGATTTGTTGGCGAGATGGAGTAATGATACGATTAAGAGCACGTTGCATAGGGTTGTGGAACCACCTGCACCAGAGGAGGGAGATGTCCATCCGGCGAGATACAGTATTGCCTATTTTTGCAATCCGAATTTCTCGAGTCAAATCGAGGCGATCGAAGGGACGTATGGTGGGGACAAGGGACCGAAGAAGTATGAGGGCATCAATTCTGGAGAATACCTAGTGCAGAGGCTTGCTGCTACTTATTAAGAAGAGACGCGATAACAAAAGCTGTTGATATGAGGCGTAGTTGTTGTCTTATTTGAACTACATGTGCAGATGTGTTTCGCAATATCAAGCATATCTAGCCCATCAAAATGGCAGCTCTGTCGAGTATAGCTCCAGCGGATAAATGTCAAGTCATGTCACCATATCCCAGCCTATCAAGCCCCAAAGTGTCTCTAACAGCCACTCTCTTCCATACCTTTCAGTATCAATCCTAATATCTTCGACATTGCTGATTTCAGTAGGCAGTCTAGGGAGTCTCAAACACAAACACTCCAACTCAGATCCTCCAAGTGTGCTCTTCAGTAGAGTACTCTGAAGCAGCTTCTTGGCTCTTTGTAACATGTCTCCTTCGGTCGATCCACTCGATGAAGCATTACCAAGAGAGGCAGAGCGAGACAAGACATCCATGACCAGCTCCTTTTTGTCCGACCCACCAAGAGCTGCGTGAAGAACTTGAACCATGTATCTCGCCTCGGGCCTCAGAACTCCGCTCGTTGGCGGGTCACGACTGTTCGATATGTTGCCAGGTTTATCAGATCCTGCGACATGCTCGCCGAAAATTGAGTCCGAGATCAGTCGCCCGGTATGTTGAATGGCAAGGAATAATATTCCTTCCAGAATGTCGCTATGTCCACTCTGATCGACCTTCCACTCCACCTTGTTGGCTATCAAAACCAGTGTCTGCGCCAGGTATTTGTTGACAGCATATTCTGCTGAGTCCAGTCTGGCTCTTTTGGTTCTCGTGTTCAGGTTTCGTTCCGCTTGTTCATCCTCAGATTGAAGGGTGCTGACTGTCTGAAGGAAATCCAGGGCTTTCCCAAAAAACATAACTATGCGGCTTACAACTTCTCTCTGCTTCGTTCGTCCGGGTATGGTGAGAAAGAGTTGATTCATAGAGCTGAAGCAGGTGAGGAAGGAAAGTGTGATTTGGTGAAGTAATTGCTGCAGAAGCATCAGGCTTCTTGAGTCCTCACTAATTGTCTTCAACATTTTCAATGGCAGACAGCAGTCCGAGATGGAGTTCTCAAGAAGGCCAATCGTTTGAACAATGCATGTTGTCAGAACGTTGATCTGGTCTAGAGTGCTGAATTTCTGGGCCGCGTTCTGAACTTGGGTTCGTTGACGAATAATACGCAGAACTGCTCATGTATCAACAATCGTTCGCAAGACATTGGGAGTAATGCCTCACCTTGCCCGCTTAGTTGCAGGTGCTTGTCGTTATTCAGGGCAGATAGTAACCCATCTCCATCTAGCTCTACGAAAACATCTTGAGTAGGTGCTTGCCGCTTTCTCGAAATCCCTGCTTCCACGCGCACAGAAACTTCTTCGCCAGCTTGCGCATTTACGGGTTTCGGATCGTTGACTGCATCTTCCTCGAAGCGTTCCCTCGCGCGAAGTTTCTCCTTCAAGATCCTCTGGGCTTCCTCCAAACATCGAACTTTGTTCTCGAGCGCCACATTCTCCTTGTGAATCTTATTGCATTCATTCATCCAGTACTGTTTGGTATCGATATATTGAAATTGCTCAATTGGAATTGACCCTCCCTCTTTGATGTGCTTCCGCAGCTGCTGACAATACTCTAGAACCTAGTCAGGATCTGCAGCTGGGCAAATCAGGGACGTGATCACATACCAGCTGTCGAGAGTCCGTTTGGCTTCGATTTCGAAATGACAAGGGCAAGCGACAATTGACTTTGGGAAAAATGATCGGAAATGTTGGTGGCATGTGCCAATTGTGTGGAAGTCGGGGTCCTTGATGCCATATTTGGCTGCCGCGATGGATGCGGTCGCTGGAGCAAAGAAGCCGAGAGTGGCAGCTTGACAATCAGAGAGGATGATGGCATCGCGGTGCATTATAGAAAGAACGGCATGAGTGAAAGAATAAATGAAGCTTTGCGCAAGAAATCGATCTATTTCGATGTGGGACGTGGGGCCTTGTGGTCTCTCGTTTCGGAAGGTACGAGGAAAGCCATTCGAGGAAAGGCACGACCGGAGTCTACATTTCTGACAGGAGGTCTCCGCCTCAATTGCAGTCCATCTCTTCTCCGCCCAACATCTCTCTAGAAACCATATTCTCAGCAACCTGGCCTCCAACTTCAACGTCGTCTGTTTCCATATTCATACCCATGCCAGCACCACCAACTTGTTCTCCCGCACCATCAAGGATGCCCACTCCGCCACCGATTCCGGCGCCGTCTGAGAAGACAGGACCAGCTGTCATAACATCGTCCATACCATCGTCTTGAGCGCTCTTTGGTGTGAGAATCGCCATCAGTTCGTTCGACTCAACAGCCTCCCTTAGCCATTTGACGGTGACAAGACCCAGTCTATAGCTCTGGGACTCGCAGATGTTGTAAGGGGACTCATAGAACATGATGCTTGCATCAAGAGGAACGGAGGCAACCTGACCATGCTCCATTGTAGTGCAGAGCGTGAGACAGGTATAGGCGAAGTAGCGAAGATTTGGCTGGTAATTGTACTCCCTTTTGAATTGCACTAGGTGGTAGCAAGGTTAGTCCTATTGACAGAAACGGCAATAGATAGGGTGAGAAGCTGAAGCTTCGATACTTACGATACATGTTCTTGATTTCATCTTCTCCACGTCTAGCAGCTCTCTGGGATCTCTTGCTATCGGATGATCGATTGTTCAGCTCGGTGCATTCGACCTCGGCCTGGATATCTGAACTTGCACGTCTTCTCTTCTTATTGTCATTGCTACTACTGCCGATAGTAGTCTCTGCGACTGGGGCAGCAGTCGTAGGAGGCGTTGCAAGCCGAGAGATGTCATCGTTGACGCGACGGCAACCAGTAAGAGATGGTATTTCTATGGCTCGAAGTAGCGGTATGATATGCTGCGATTGAAGTTGTAGATTCGGGGTAGGGGAGACTCGAGAGTGTCTCTGATTTTATTGTTAAGGAAAGAAGCAGAGATTGCACAAGACGAGAAGCTGCAACCTTAGATGGTCGTCGCCCCCCAGTCCGAGCTGAAGTTTGGCGACAACTGAGATACACCGGATAGCATCTAACCCGACAAGAACCACAATATCGGAACGCAAAACAACCTATTTAGGAAACCGATATCCCCTTTTGAGAAGGTTCCATACTCTAAAAGCCTTCAGTTATCTTTTATCACCACATCAGCCACAGACAGTTCAATCCCATAACTTTTATTCCTGCCCGACCATTCACGTTCAAGCGGGCTCATAGAGCTAAGAGCTAATTTCGACCCTCATTTTCATCTAAACACACTTCTAATGATGCCCCTTTTTTAGAGATGATGAAGGTTGATATTCTTTAGTGTAACAACATGTTTCGAAAGATGGAACAAAAGTTGACACTCTTCAGGACAAATTTGAGTTGATTATTCTGTATGAGGTCCATATCAGATATATAAAGTGTTTTATTCATGAGCTCCGCCTTGCTACATGACCCATCTGAGATATTCTGGTGCAAATCCAGATTCTTACCAGTATCAGCAATCTGGCGCTCATCACTCCAGCCAGATCCCTCTAATGCGTCTAAGAAGATCAATCTGAGTGCACTGAATCCACTGAGAGATTTTGGTAATATATATTTAGTATTTGTAGTTGCTTTGACGCGTCTGACTGCTGGATTTTCTGGTAGTTTGGGGTTGTTTACCTCTGAAGGGCCACCTCTCGAATTAGCGAGATTACTCGAACGAATCAAAGTTCGCTATCAACTAACAACAACAATGCCGTCTTTAAGCTGACAACATATTGCTGCTTGCGCATATATTCGCAGGTTCAGATCAGGTTTGTTTTGTTTTGAAGTTGCGTTTGCCAAGCTCGAGGTGTTCTTGCTTCTCACCTTCCTTTGAGGATAGATCGAAGGTCCCCAAGTCAAACTTCACAGCAGAAGAAAGTTAGAAAGCTATTTGCGGTCAATGGGTTGGTATTTTCTACTCAATAACCCCTATTTTCAACAGTTCCAAGCATCTCCAAGCCCAGCAATCCAGTAAGCCCCAGATGCGAGGATCAATCGTCCAGCACCACAACATCCGCACCAGCAGGAACAACAAACTTGAAACGGTCCTCCAGGATCAAATCATGCTGCCTAGCAGCCTTTCTCAACTCCAACAATAAGATATTCTTGGGCTGGTACCGCTCCGGATTGACCAACAGCCGGCTCTGAACAGCCTTCAGCACATCAACAGCAGCATCCGCCATCTCCTTCATCTCCCCTTTGCCCTTCCCAGCCCAGAGTCCTCCCTGCCGACGCAGGATCTCGACAAACTGCACCACAAACCAGATCGCCTTCTCCATCTCCGTATACTTTGTCCACTTGACAGGTGATCGGTTAAGGAACTTCATGGTCCCCCGGGACAGGTGGCGGAGGACTTGGGCGCAGAGCTCGGTGCGGTCGCCGAAGGAATCGCCGGCCACTTTGGTGGCGGATTGGGAGAGGTAGTTGATGAGGGTAATGAGGAGGGGTGGAGAGCAGAGGAAGGACCAGAAGAGCTGTTCGGTGGCGAAGCCGAAGAAAGCCAGGAGTTGGATGATGGTGTTGAGGGGTGCCATTTTGGTGAGATTGTGGTTGGTGGAATGTGGATTGGGTTGGATGTGAGGTTGATGTTGGAGTTGTTGTTGGCTGATCTTGGGAACAGTAGGCATATTCTGAGAAGAAAATATACGGAATCTCTGTTCGCTAAGTAATTTCTCCACCAGTCCTCGGTTGTGCCTGATATGGCCTCTCGGACAGAAAACGACATCTTTTACACGAAAATGTGACTAATAACACTTAGCTTTAGATTTCGACCGAGATCTATTCGTCCTGGCATGTAAATCACATTTCCGATGACCAGGACTAGTTCTCTCCAGCTTGATCCCAAGATCATCCACTGTTGGCAATGTCTCATATGGTAAATAAGTTCGAGCCATGACAACATGGTCTCTTCAGAGCGCCATAATAATCGTTCACAACACTTCTTACAGCAATCAAGGCCAACAGCCCTCTAATCAGACAGTTACGAGGGTATCATGTCTTACACAGTGACAGTACTTAAATTGGTGGCTGACGTTATCGTAAGAGTAGACTTTGAAGGGGGAGAGTACCGATTCAAAACCCTGTTTGAAAGCGCCTTCAGCATCGCTTCAGGCCTCATTCTTCTCTGCACTCAATCATTCAGCACAATAATCTTGGTACTATAGAAACTTAACAACCTATCTATTCGTGATGAACAACCACATATTGCGCATCTTATCGCCCTTGGATTGAAGATATCTCAGAGGTTGTGGCTGATCAACAGTAGGCCCAGATATCTCTGAATAAGTTCGCCTGCCTGGATGCATCTCAGTGCGCACACACACCAACTTTAATTAAAACACTAACCACTAAATATTACGAAATATGCCATTTCCGCTCGCCGAAAGGCAACGACAACACTAAAACACACCAATTAGCAAGAAAACAGGAAATAGACACTTGCTTCCGGCCGGCGAAATGGCGCATACGATTCGGCTCTTCAAAAACTTCCTCGGATGTTTTCCACGAAGGTATTCCTGAAAGAGTACTTTCCGAGTTTTGCTCTTCAATTCTCTTGGAGGTTTCAATTTTTGTGGTGGTTTGTTTTGATTTCGCTGCTTGGAATTAAGCGAGGCCGCAACAGAGAAAACCCCAAAAGTCGAGAAATCGAGGCTCCGGGGCGATGGGTTGTATATTGGCTATTACAGGTTCTTTGGAGTGTAATTCAAAGAACTTGTATCAACAATTTTTGAGGCTGATAGAAAAGAAAATTGAATTTCTACTGAGAGTAGTTTGGGCAGGGTCAACCGGAAACAGACCTGGGGGCGGAACCTCGCCATAATTTGGAGAGCGAAATGTGAGAAGAACCTGATCCTTCAGACCAGAAGGTGGCACGTTATATGACGATAGAGACGTAGGACTCCGGACTTTGACATCGGACATCGCTGCGTTCGCCTTCCAGCCAGGAGATGAAAGTGACGTTCAAGCTAAGTGGCCCCGGAAGTGAAGTGGCTTAGTCAGCAGCCCCTAGTAAATTACTTGCATGAACCAAATTCCATCTTCAAATCTCCCCTCCGCCCACCAAAACAAGACACCGCCAATATGTCGAATAGCGACCTCCAGAAATGGGTAACCAGCGACGTAGACTTCTACGCCCTCCTCGGAATCAGCATCGAAGCATGTTCTGCCTCTGAACTGCGGCGCGCATATCGCAAAACCGCCCTGCAATACCATCCTGACAAGGCTGGCAAAGACTATGACCCCGAGAAATACGAGCTTTTCCAAGCCGCGAATGGCGTGCTGAGCGATCCAGAATTGAAGGCGAAGTATGACGGACATAGAAGTGCGAAGCTGCAAAGGCAGCGGGCGAATGAGCTGTTTGAGGGGAAGAGGAGGGCGATGAAAGAGGATTTGGAGGCGCGGGAAAGAGGAGGCGTGAGTTTGGGGATGAAGAGGGGAAGGGAGGAGAGTGAGATGGATAAAGAAGTGAAGAGATTGGCGGAGGAGGGTAGGAAGAGGAGAGCAGCGAGGCAGTCGATGATGGCCGAAAATGTTGCGTCGTCGCCTGCACCAGCGTCAGCACAGAAGAAGCCGGAACAAGCAGAAGCACAAACGACGACGGGATCTACACCTACACCTATGGCAGCAGCTACGGAAACAGCTCATAAACCAGAAACAGCCCAAGAAGACGACAAAATCGAGCGTCTAGAGCGCCGAATCCGAGAAGCAGAAGCCGCAAAAGCGAAGCGCAAAGCCGAAAAGAAGGCCAGGAAAAGCGGCATCTTCGTACCTCTCGACTCTGATTCTCCTGCGGGTGCAGACACAAACACGAATGAAAAGGAGGCAGGAGTAGGATCAGGCCCTGATCGAGGGACAGCCACATCTACACCTATCAAACGCCCCGATATCTTCAGAGGATTGAAAGCTGACACTCAGTCTCAGTCTTCAGGAGCGTCTCCGAAATTCTCCTTCTCGCCTACGACGAGTATGCCCACGCCGAAGAGGAATGATTTCGCGGCTACGATGGCGAGACTTAAGGCTGCAGAGAAGCAGCGTATGGAAGATGAGATCAGAAAACAAGAGTCAGAAGCTGCGTGAGTTGAGCTGATGTGAGTTGCTGTGATTATGAGTGCCTGGTGCCTGGTTGATCTTAGCATTGGCGTTGGAGGAATTGATTTGCTATACCCCCAGAATCGAAATAGAGGAATAAAATTACATCGAAATGGAGATATCATATTCTACAATGCTGCGTATCTATCTCATGTACATGTCAGCTTTCCTCGGTATTATACAACCCATATCTCTATTGCTTCAGATGCCACGGCGGCACGAACGCCTTGATCTTCAAGCTCTTTCCCTCACCACCCTCACCACCCTCACCACCCTCACCTTCCCACTCAACCTTGAATTCATCGCCTTCCTTATATCCCCCCGCCTCACCCTGAACCTGCACATCAGTCATAGTCTCCAGCCTACAAAGCCCCAACCCAACATTTCCTACCCCAGCTAAGAACTTTCCCGCACTTCTCCCTCTCTTCTCGAACCTCCCAATGCCCGTGTCCCTAGGGATACCCTCCACACCCAGCATCTTCCCAGCATCATACTCCAGAGCGGTCGGCTCACTCTCTTCCATCCCATACAGCATGACAGGCAGGATCCTCTTCCTCACCACACCCCTATGATGTGTCCGAATCGTCAACTCCTGCCCAACATAACACCCCTTCTTATAGTCGATCCCACCCATGAAGTCAACATTGCTCTCCTGCGGCAACGCCTGCTCCCTGACGAGCTCATCCTGCCCCTCAGCTACACCCTTCAAGTACCTTCTGACTCTATACACATCCTCGCTCGTCTCCTGCATGTCAAATTCAGGCTTCAAGTCGCCTGGTAGCAAAAAGCGTCGTCCCATGCCCGGGGCACGGTTATCAGGACATCCAATAACACCCTCCTTCTCTTCCGCCGAACTTGTACTCGACCCTGGATCCGTACCTGAAGCCGTACTCTCACCACCACCCAACGAATGCGGCGTCCACCCATCCTTCCCCCCTTCCTCCCAAACACTCCACACCCCCCTCTCCTCAACATCCAGCACCCTAACCTCAAACTTCGCCCTCAACTTATACCTCTTAATATGCTTCGCCAACACGGCGACCTCCTTCGCATCCACCTCAATCAACCAGCCCTCTCCTTTGCCATCCGGCTTGCCGGACTCCGTGTAAGGGTAGATGAAGACATCATTGAGCAGCCGACCTTGTGCGTTGAGGAAAGCGGCGTAGAATCCCCCGCTTGTACGCGGTGGGGAGGGTGAGAGGTTCGCAGTTATGACGCCTTGGAGGTAATGTGTTGAGTCTGGGCCGGTGAGGGCGATGAGGCGGCGAGAGGGGAGGTATGCGAAGGCTGATGGGGGAGGGTAGGGTGGATTGCTGGAGCTTGTGCTAGAGTTGGAGAATCGTTGTGTGGCGAGTCTGGCTGTGGGGAGGCTGCGTGAGAGGCAACTGTTGCAGACATATGGTGATTGGGATGGCACCCGGGGGAGTCGAATCGGCGGCTTCATTTTGGATTAGATTTGTAGTTGTTTGGAGGATTGGAGTTTGAAGGAAAGGAGATCGATGCTCGAGGCGGAAATTCCCGCGGCTGTTGGATTTCTCAGCCTTGCCAAGATTCGCTCCTAGCTCGATCATCAATATATAGGTCTGAAGGGGATAAAGACCACGACAGTAATAATGCCTATTAGTATGTTGCAATACTTGGAAGCTTCACAGGATGAGTCTCAAAGGTGTGCATTTCAAAGCAAGGCTTTGCGCGGTAAATTCATTGATGCTTCAGTAGCATATGTGATAGCTAGTTGGCCATGCTAGGCATTCCTTCAAAACCGTTCATTCACTGTCATAATAGCAAATGACCTGTCATTGCATAGATCCGTCCCTGCACACACCCATACACGCTCAAATACACTTGCTCGCCCAAAACTCTTAACTCCATCGCTGAACTCCCGTTGTTAAGTTCTTTGGTACATCAGATTAACGCTGAGCACCATTCGCTACAGCGTCTAGGTAACTCAATAGAAATCCTTTATCTGCAGGAGAAATCGGAGTCTGGCTTCCACGACGTGGGCCTCCTTCAGTTGATGCAAGACTTCCGACTCTGGACCTAGCAGATATGCCAAACGGTGGATCCGCAGGTGGCAGTGAAATGAGTGGCTCTCCAGTTGGACCCTGTGTAAATAAGGCCCCAGCTACAGGGCCTTTGCGGAACATGGAAAGTAAGTTTTGTGTATGATCGGCGGGGTGGGNTGGAGGTTGAGAGAAAGCTGGGAAGTTCGATTGTTTGGGTGTAATTCCTTCGGGAGACATAGATATTCCAGGTTGAGGTCGTTTCAAAATCTGGGGTTGGAAAGGTTTCTCGGTGTGCTGCACCGATTCCATGGCCTTTGAGCGTGGAATCGTTTGTTTCTTCTCTCTGGATCGAACCTTGTGGGCATCGCCATTTTTCAATGAAACTTCCTTCTCACTCGATTCCGTAGGACGGGCCAGAATTCCAACTGGCCGGAAAGGTAATTGAGCACCTAGAGCCTGGTGCATCTTCGTACCAATATTCGCAGCATGATCTGGGGTTCGCTTGTCATTAAGTAGTGCGGATGTTGATGCGGCATTCGTAGAAAGAGGCTCCACAGCTGAGAGCTCCACAGCCGAAGGGGTACCACTCGGAGGGAGGGCTGTCGCAGCGAGTGGTTTTGCTAGCACTGCTGCAGGTGTTGTTGGGCTTTTGAAGAGACCAAGCAAAGTCGAACGTTGAGTTTCACTAATAGGTTGTCTTGCAGACAGTGCCGGAGGGACGGGTGCTTCGCTGCCTTTACGATTCTGTGCAACTTGGGGATGTGGCGCCCTTTGCTGTTGAGAGGCATCCGCAGGGAGTTCCTGGGGTAAATGTTTGTGATTCTGGGCAGAATCTTGTGCGAATTGTCGTAATGGAAGATCGTTGCTAGCAGGAGTTTCACCCACTGCTTGATCTCTACTCTTGAATGCATTGAGAAGTGCCAGAGAATGACTAGTGAGCTTTGGTGGTGACTGCTTTGGCTCGGGTGGAACCATTGTTGAATGTAATCCAGGAAATTGCGGCGTGGAAATAGCCATGGACAATGTTGAGTTTACTTGCGGCTGTTGAATTTGTTGCGGTGGAGGAACCATCGGTGCATGAACAGGACCACCGGTGAAAACAGCTCTCTGAACATGTGGAGGCAATGGTTGTGGGTGAATGAGATGCTGTGATTGATGGCTGTGAGGATTCTCATTCCGCCTTGGGGCTGGAGGTTGTGCTTGCTGAATCCCTTGGTACATGTGCTGTGGAAGCTGAGCGTGTGAAGGAGCCTGTTGTTGGTATGGCTGTTGATGCGGGGGACCTTGCTGACGCTGTTGTTGGTGTATTTGTTGGTGTGGTTGTTGGTACGAGAAAGTCGCTTGCTGGAACACTGGCGGAGGTGGCATCTTATTGTGAGAGACAAGAGGTCTAGGTGGAAAGTGCTGAGGGGTCGGTGGCATTTGAGGTTGTCCGAGGGTATGGTCAAGGGGTGTGTGAGGTGGAGCATTCTGAGGGAGCGATTGATTTGAAGGTGGCGGCTGGCTGTGCAATATAGCTAGCAGCGCCTCGCCTACATTGTTCCCAGGAGGAGCCATTGAGGTCGGGCTTGCTTGTAATTCTTGCGGTGGCTGTTGTATCTGTAGAAGACGATTGAGAGCTGCGCTCGCATCTTCTAGACTGCCACGGTCCGGAATACCTCGAATAAATTCTCCTCGGCGCTGTGTTGGACCGGCGGACTCTGCTCCTGGGTCATCTTCCGTAAACATCTCGTCGTTGCTGACACCTCCTGCTGAGAGATACTGGTTGCTCGATAATCTCTTTGCATCCCTCTTCTTTTCCTCGAGGACCCATTTGCGGAGAGGGACTAGAAATGGAGCTACCATGTAGAATTTACTGGCACTTTGGGTGGGCTCATGTTGCTCTTGTCCTTTCTTTCTGAACGCCGGCAGGTCAGAGAGCAACCACCAATCAATTTTGCTGATTTCTTTGCGCGTTCGTGGCGCGAAATGCGTATCCATAGGCACATTTCTGAATACAAACAGATGGACCTGTTGATCACGCATGTTGACCTCGATCTTTTTCACTCTACGGTCATGAGGAACCAGGCCAGCGTCGCCTAGATGGTAGCCGGTCTCTTCGTAGACTTCGCGGACCGCACAATCCAAGTCATCTTCATCCTTATTGATTTTTCCACGAGGAAAGCTCCAGTTGGCACCCTTCTTCCAACCTTTCACCAGAACCGCCGCATCCATGGCTTCATTCAGCATTATAGCACCCCGAACCGGAACGCGTTTCTTGTACATCATGAACTGCTCGAAAGCAGCCATATGTTTTCCTTTGGAGAAATCCGAGAGTATAGGGCAATGCGCAAAGATGAGTTCGGAAAAATTGCGGAGGTTCATAGAAGGGAGAGCTGGATCGAGGGGCCGGATAAAGTCCTCGTAGAACCATTGTGCTTCTTCGACTTGGAAGCATATTCGTTCGATGGATCCTAGATCAGCTAACGGAAGATTCAAAATGAATCGGGCGCAGAGGTCGTCCAGCCCTGAAGATGTCTTGTTAGTTATACCGATGGAACTATATAAGGCTGGGCTTCTAGAGCTGCAGAGTAGACGAAGACATGAAGGGAGATTTGAATCTACAGCATAGATGGCTGTCTGATAGTAGGAACTTACAATCGTCTAGTTGCATTCTTCTTTCGTTCATGATGTTTTGATCTTCTCAGCATATCCACGACTCGGGTGGTTGTTCTGGCGCGGGCGGGTGGGTAGACGCGCAGTCAGGCCAGCGAGGCGGCAGAGGAAGCTGAAACTCGAGGACTTTCCGAGGCCCAGATCAGATGTGGCAAATCCGGGGGGCGCAACACAGGGATGAAGATGGGTGTCAAAGTGCGGTGAGAACAGCTGTAGCTGATAGTGGTGGACCGAAGTGGTTGGGAAACAGAGAGGAGAGGCTGGGTTGAGCCGAGTCAGTTTGTATCTGTGTCTTGTCCTGGTCCTTCCTAGCTGCGTCGGAGTGAAAGGTTAAAGTACAGTAGGGTGCAAGAAGTCTGAACACCCCCCCTTGTAAGCGGCCGCTAGCGCCTAATTTTCAGGCTTCCTGAAGTGCGCAGCCCATATCCTGGACGCCCAAAGACTACGTATATTTTAGCACGCTAGTCAAGAATTACAAGGGGGGGTGTTCAGACTTCTTGCACCCTACTGTACCGGTACAGTACGATATGATTGCGATTGCTTGTTAGAGTACTGTACTGTACCACTGGCTCCAGCTCCAGCCACAGACACAGCCACCGCCACACCCCCGTGCACTGCCAAAGAAGGCAAGCCCCAACACGCTGGCTGTGATTCTCATGCCAAGTTGCTGCACCACGCAGGAGAATGACGTGTGGTGGCAGGGCTTCACAAAGTAATGCCGCAAAAACTTGAATGCGAAATGCACCAACTGACTATCAGTGGCTTGATCTACAGTAGCTCAAGCAAGCTTTGATTCAAATCGTGGTAGCTAGTCAAAATTCCAAGCTGGAAAATTCCCATAAAGAAGGGGGCTCCCTCTGAACCAGATTCCCGTCCTTCAATGTACTGCGCGCTTGTTAGTACGTTGATCCAGGAATAGTACGCGCGACAACGTTTCAACGTTCGACACCCTGAGCAACGCATACCAGTCACGCTGAATTCCCAGACGGCAATCCAAGCAAGCAAACGCCTACAACTGCCCCTGTTTGGAATTGCTTTGTTGTGAATTTCATCTATTAAAGGACGACTCCCGCCCTTCAAGAACCTCGTCGATAACCGAACAACAAATCTACCACAGATTCCGCAACCATGGCAAGCTTTATCGCAAAGATCATCAGCAAGAAGATATTGGGGGAGACTCTTGAGAATAACTTCGGCAAAGATGTAAGTATTTAATTCACGGCCAACGCAAGATTCGGCGTCAGCCCACCAACGTCCAGCTCCAACCACAGCAACTCGTACAATTTCCTGAACTCAGCTAATGACTATTTCAGGATCCATACTTCGAGACAGTACCAGCGACCCGCTTAGATGGAAGACCATCCTCAAAGACAAAGAAGAGACGCAAGGCGCTACCTCCGGGAATCTCTCCCCATGACGCAAAGGTTCTTACAAAGGTCAAGCGTAGAGCTTATCGTTTGGACATGAGTCTTTTCAATTGTATGGGTATCAGATTTGGTTGGAGTTCTGTTATTGGAATCATACCTGGGTAAGTCAAGATTTGCTTCGGCTTCGTTGCACAGCTAATGGATGATTTGCAGAGTTGGAGACGTCATCGATGCTTTCATGGCCATGATGGTCTATCGTTCTTGTACAAAGGTTGAAGGAGGCCTCCCAGCAGACGTCAAGTCGAAGATGATGTTCAATATCGTCATTGATTTCGCTGTCGGTTTAGTGCCATTCCTGGGTGATATCGCCGACGCTTTGTTTCGTGCCAATACCAAGAATGCGGTCGTTCTCGAGAACCATTTGCGAGAGAAGGGACAGAAGGCACTCAAAGCCGCTGGTCACAATTCGCCTGTTATGGATCCTACCGATCCCGATGTCTTCGATTCGCAGATGAACAACGAAGACCCTCCTCCCCATTACGCTACGCAGCCACCCACTCGACAAGACACACAACGAAACGGCGAACATCGCGCGCAAACCAGCAGGGCACCAGAAGAGCAAAGCCGCGGTGGATGGTTTGGAAACAAGAAGCAGAGAGTTGCTGATCCGGAGCGAGGCCAGGACTTGAGAAGGAATGAGTACGAGGAACCTCGCAGGAACAAATCGACCTTGCAAAAGAATAGGACATGAAGGCATCTGTTAAGATATGCATGCAGCGACGTTTGTCACTTTCGGCGATGTATTTCTAGCGATTTGCTTTTATGTTTGAGAATACCCCCAGCACAGATAATACAATACCAAATTATGAACGGAATTTCCGGAAATGTGCAAGGTATGGAACTGTATTCGCGTTTCGTACAATAATGGAAAGAGGCTGAAAATGGATCCTCTCCACGGGAACGCGTCAGGTACTGTAAATGGAAACTGGGGTTACCCATGCTGTGGAGAGGGTTGATCGTCCCGAGCATCAGGTGTGACAATTTTTGTATCGTACGAGCAGCCCATAGAAATGTTATAAACTAGGTAGACAACATTCGATCGTCAAGACGAACGGCACTTCAACTAGAAGATCCGATTTCGGTCTCTTGACGCAAGTCTATTCCATTCCTTTGTCCTGTCACAGCTCCTGGAGCTGACTGAAAACAACCTGATTCATCATGACTACAAATATCCACCAAAACAAAACCATTCCTGATTCTTCTCAAGCTCGGCAGCTTCCTGCCTCGAATTGACAAGGATTAAGATCAGATAAAGCATGGCAGGCCGAGCAAGATTAGATGCCAGGGTCTGAGTGGCCAATGTCTCCCAGCCATGCCCATTTCTCAGGAAAATAAAACGCGAACGCGTCCAACCCTTGCAATATAATCACGTGGTCGCCTGTCGCGTTGATCCAAAAACTACTAAAAGGCTTTCCCTCCATCCTCCATATTCCCTTCCTGCCAAACACCAACATCCTCTCTACTTCGATCACTTCCTCCCAATTACCTTCATACCGAATACCCAACACCTTTTAAGCTCTACACAACAACATGACTTCTCAAGTCACTCCCTCAAAGACTGTATGCATGCCCCCGCCTTTGCCACTTCCATCGTCATCGTCGCGTCAATTCAGTTGCTAACTCATGTTTGCAATAGGCTGCCACTGGCATCGAATCGCTCAAGATGGGTGACTCCCCTGCGAAGAAGCTCAACTTCGGAGCTGCCAACAAGGAGAACGAGCCCCTGAATACCGACGCGCCCGTCTTCGAAGATATCGAGGTCAAGAAGCCCGTCGTCGAGGATGTCAAGAAGGCAGAGATCCAAGCTATGGTTGCAAAGGGCTTCAAGCCAGAGGAAGCCGATGAGCCATTGCTCCGCGAGAACGCACAACGATTCGTGCTCTTCCCCATCAAATACCATGAGGTTAGTCGCGTCGACGCGTCAACCTACGCGTTAAGTGTTTTGAACTTAGCTAATGTTCTTCCACAATAGATCTGGCAGATGTACAAGAAGGCAGAGGCATCTTTCTGGACCGCCGAAGAGATTGATTTGTCCAAGGATCTCCACGACTGGAACAACAGACTCAATGACGACGAGCGTTACTTCGTTTCCCATGTCCTTGCATTCTTCGCTGCATCAGACGGAATTGTCAACGAGAACCTCCTCGAGCGCTTCAGCGGTGAAGTCCAAGTCCCAGAGGCTCGATGCTTTTACGGTTTCCAAATCATGATGGAGAACATCCACTCCGAGACATACTCCCTCCTCATCGACACATACATCAAGGAGCAGGCTCAACGCACGCATCTCTTCAATGCCATTGAGACCAGTAAGTTAAAACGCGTCGTTATTTAATTTACACGATCTAACGCGCTCTAGTCCCTTGCATCAAGAAGAAGGCCGATTGGGCTGTCAGATGGATCCAGGACAAGGACTCTACCTTTGCTCAACGTCTCGTCGCATTCGCCGCTGTTGAGGGTATCTTCTTCTCTGGCTCATTCGCCTCGATCTTCTGGTTGAAGAAGCGTGGTCTGATGGCTGGTCTTACTTTCTCCAACGAGCTCATCTCCCGTGATGAGGGTCTCCACACTGACTTTGCCTGCCTTCTCTTCTCCCACTTGAACCACCGCCCAAGCAAGCAGGCAGTCCAAGACGTCATTACCGAGGCTGTTGAGATCGAGCAAGAGTTTCTCACTGAGGCTCTTCCTTGCGCTCTTCTCGGCATGAACTCTGGCTTGATGAAGCAATACATTGAGTTCGTCGCTGATCGTCTCCTTGTTGCTCTCGGCAACGAGAAGTACTACAAGTCTGCCAACCCCTTCGACTTCATGGAGAACATCTCCCTTGCCGGAAAGACCAACTTCTTCGAGAAGCGTGTTGGTGACTACCAAAAGGCTGGTGTCATGGCCGGCACACAGAAGAAGCACGAGGATACTGAGGCACAGACCGAGGCCAAGGCAGAAAATGGAGGTGACTTCAACTTCGATGAGGACTTTTAGATGTCTACATACATCTGTAATATTGGGTCGATCGGCGTTTTTCATTTTAATTGTACATGGGGTGCATTGCATACTCTTCTCTTCTCACGGGTTTCTTGCATAGATGGCGCGGTCGCCGGGTGCAGACGTGTTGGTCTTGCTTGTGGATATACAAACTTTTATTGATGGCGTTAGAGGAGTTTGGATATGGATCATGGATGAGATGAGGGATGATGGGGAAGGATGGGGTAGGATAGGAAGGAATAGGATACCAGATGACTAGTAGGAATGAAAAGCCTGAATACTCAACACTATAAGATTCAATTGTGATCTTGCTTGTGCTCAACCTCGTGAATATGCTATGCCAGCCCCCGAACGCCATTCTATGCACTTTGGATAGCGAGATCTCGACAACACCTTTCTCGCTTTCAGATCTCAAACATGGTCAGATCATTCGTCCTCGTCTCCATGCTAATCTCCATCTGCTCAACATTCCCAATTCTACAAGCAAAGCCTCATATCTCCAGCAACCTAAGTTCCCCCAGCCCCTCATTTCTTCCCCTTCTTCTTTCCCTTCCCCTTCCCACCCTGTTGTTGCTGCTGTTGTCCCTGTGCTCCACCTTGCGCAACAGTCTTCACCACACTCGCAACTGGCGCCTCTTTCTCCTCCTCCTTCACCTCCTCCTCCTCCTTCTCCTCCAAGCCCGCCATACCCCTCGCCAGCCTACCCAATATCTGAATCAACCTACTAACCTCCGCACCCTTATTCGTGGTGTACTTCAGCGTTGTGCCGCTCTGAGGGTCGTAGGTTTTGAGGGTCAAAGTTGCGCGCGCGGCAGGTTGGTCGGGTGTTGGTTTGGAGGTGGTGGAGGGGCCGAGTGGTGTGGAGGGTTGTTGAGCTGTATTGGGTGGTGAAGAGGAGGGTGGTGGGATGGTGTATTTGCTTGTTATACGTGTCTGGGATATGTTAGCTATGGACTTCTCGGGCGGAGGCGGGGTGTGGGAGGAGGAGGGGAATGGAGAAATGGGAGGGGAACTTACAGTTGCAGGTCGCGCTTTTAAGAGGAGGCTTGACTGCGTCAGCCATTGCTGGGCTGTTTCGAGGTATGGCATTGTGGGCGAGTGAGGCGTTGGGTTTTGGGCGGAGTGCGGAGGAGTAGAGGTTGTTGTGGGATGCGGAGAGAGCTTCGAGGTGTGAAGGCTGCTCCTTGGATTTAGAGTTGCTTTGGTGGGGTTGCGAGGCTGAAGCTTGCCGTTGTGCTTGGTCAAGCGAGGTGTGAGTTTGCTTGGAACCTTGGAATATTATCTGCCAGTAATGCGATTCTTGATGCGTATAGCCCGAAGATCTACTACGAGAATTCCGAACGATTATCTTGAGAAGCGAATAGTATTGAAATTTTCCATCATGAGATCGCTCGATCTATTCTGAGGAATTGCAAGACAGAGGCTGCTTATGTAAGCTTGAATGTCCACCTTTGGTGGGGGTTGAAGGGCGTGAGCGAGGCCAGACTGACTCAACAGAACCGTAAGACACAGCACACGCGACCTTCGATTAGTTGACTCACTTCACCATACATGGATCCGTAGCCTGAAAAGGAGCGTTTTCACTAACGCTTCGTCAACATCTCATAACGAAAATGGCCTCCACAGATACCTCAATACAAGATGCCAGCTCGGACGCGCCGTCGTACGAGGCTGACACTTCCCAGACGAGTGAAGCAATCGACGAGAAGATGGCGGACCTCGAAATTGAGGTCACAGATGGGACGAAGGAACTTGCTTTCGATATGCAGAGAAGATGTCAGATACTGCTTGAGGAATTGAAGCAGTTTCAAGCACATCTACGAGAATTGAAGAAGGAAACGAAGGTCGAGATCAAAATCTTCAAGAATAACGTGCAGGCCGAATTGAGGTGCTTGAACAAGGTAGGAAGCACTCTATTGTTTGAGTATAAGTTTGGATAGTATGCTAAATCCACCTACAGCTCGCAGAAGCCAATCCCGACATGCCTAAAACAAAACACGGCCTGCGATCCTCCAACCTCTTATTTTATTCTTCCGTTTGGGCTACAGCGAAAACATGCACAAGCGTCATAGCATTGGGAAAGAAATTCTACTGGGTGTCCAACAAAGATGCACAACCACGCACTGCTGCAGAAGTATCCGCTCGGAAAAAGAAACATGCTCTTGTTGATGTGGTTTGCCAGGATGGTCTTCAATGGATCAAAGTGTCTTCTGTCACGGAGAAGAGGATAATATGGGACCTGGCCAAAGCTGGATGGGTGGACTCCGACGATGGGAGTGATGATGGGCTCGATCCTATAGATGACGATGATGAGCCAGAAGGTCTGCTGAAACAGGTAGAAGCTCTCATCAAAGCCTCGAAAACCACAATCGTCAGAAACAGACATCCAAAAATCGTCCTGATCTTGCCACGGATAAAAGCTACTCCAGATTCAAAAGAGGTTGGCCACATTCTGAGTAAAATCAGAGACCTTGGCGTTGTCGTTCAGACATCAGAGATGATCACTGAGCCACCTCCGCTTTCTGAAGCTATCCGGAAAATGGCCGCCGAGAGATTCGAAAGTTTCTCCGAGGTCTTGAATGTCGATTGTACAATTCTGCTCGCCTTTGCAAGTGACCTGTCCCATGGGAGAGTGGAATCAGAAGACTGGCACAACAAAGCCATTTCTCGCCAAATCGAGATGGAAGCCGAAGACCAACTGCTACCAAGTAGTCTATGGCCAGCTTGTGGCTCTAAAGCGATGGTTTGTACACGTCATGCTGCTGTCAGGATGCAAGAAATAGTTGAGACGATCGGTACAGAGAATGAGAAGAAACGGGCCGATCTCCTGCTGAATCTCGACTCTCCTCGTACTCGAGAGGAACTTCTCGCAGAGTTTCAGACCCTGACAGACTACACTGTCCCGAAAGAATGGGCACTTCCAATTCAAGTCGTCGATGTCGATGTGCCTCAAGTTATGACAAATCTACCTCCCGTGGCTGAAAAGGTTGCTAAGACACTCACCCCGATCAATGCATCGGTGTTCTTATATGCTTGGGCGAATGACTTGACTACCTTGAGTAGCAATGCAAGTGTGGCTAAAGGGATGGAATTTGTAATCGAGGCGAATCGTACTGATGACGAAACATTGGGTCCGGACGTTTGGCTTTCGCCTTCGTCGAGGTCTTTGGTGGGGAAAGAGAAGCAACGGAGGGGGTATTCGGAGAAAGAGGGAAGTGAGGCTGCATCTAGCAATGGCGATGCCATATGAGATGGAAGTCGAAAGACAACGCTGTTGACATCGCTTCCTGAGCTGGAAATGCTTGTTGACAATGCTAGCGTAGAATCATACCTACCTACTGGGTGCTTTGGGATTCATGATCTGACGATCAATCAACTACATAGAATACGAAAAGAGAGCACATAAAGCTAAATTAACTTACTCAGGGTCCTGTAATGATGGCTTTACGTCGCTTCAAGCATCAATCTGCACGTCCAACCACAAGTTCTGCTGCACCACCTCGGAAAACAGCCGAATCACCCAGAGCAATTATTTCGATGAGTGACGATGAAGAGAATGTGCATCTGATAGCCTCTGCCTCTCGTCTAGATAGTTCAAACATAGCTCCCAACCCAGTTTAGTCCACCTCCAGTATCTTGAGTGCCAAAGCCTCCAGAAAGCTTGGGCACAGCATGACTCCGTCGGATGCCTCAATCTTGAAAAGCTGATTCCGCCACCAACTCCTGGAACGCCATTACATCCCTCAGTTCACTTTTGGGGTATCCAGCCACGAACGCAAAGTACACCGAGTGAACTGCACGAATGTTCTCCAGCTCCTCGTCGCTACTAACTCTCGTGTCAATTTTAAATCCACCGGCCACCATCTACGCTAGGCTCTGATCCGGAACCCAGAATACAACCTCCTTGTCCGCCGTAGCAAAGAAGTTATAGCGCGGGTTGAACGCAATGACCGCCGAGTCACCCGTATACTCCAACTCATGAATCGGAGCTAGGAATCTCTCTGGCGCTGCAGCAAGCGTATCCCAGACCAGTACGTTCTGGCCTCTCGAACCACTAATCACATACCGTCCATCAGGAGTGAAACAAGCATCTCCAGACGAAGGATACAGGTACTCGCTAGATGAAGAACTGACCCCCTCGGGATTGTGATCACCGCCACAAAGACGCTTGACGCCACCCCGCTCTCGCCGCAAAGAGGCTTTCAGGTGGCCGTCGAAGGCGTCGAGTAGGAAGTGGCCCTGGCCTGTCGTGCCGAGGAGGATGTGCTTCCCGTCGTTGGAGAATTCTAGTTTGTTCCAGCCTTTACTGGTTGATTTTGGTATTTCCTGGGAATAAGGCAACATGTCGAAGGTGGAGAAGGGGGCTTTATCATAGTTCCTGAAATCGTAAAGGAGGATGGAAGATGCCGTTGGAGAGGCGACGGCGAACACGTTGCCGGAAGGGTCCCAGGCGGAGAGGTATGCGCCGTTAAGGTTCAGCTTACCACAAGCGTTCTTGGTGGATGCGTCCCAGATACGCAGAGTATTGTCCTCGCTGCAGGAGAGGAAATTGTCTTGTCCGGGATGGAGTGATAGGCACGTGACGGTGTCTTCGTGGCCTTCAAAGTACCGAATGTAAGAGTTGTCGTGTGTGGAGAGGTATCGAATGGTATCTTTCTTTGGTATGAGTGATGGATGAAGAGGTTGGGTTGAGTTGTCTTACTGTTGATCTTGGTGCTCGCGTGGATAATGCAGCCTTGTGCGTGACTGAACATCGCGTGGCTGACTCCGTATTTGTGACTGAGAAGAGGCTTGTGATGCTTGCCTTCTTTCACACTGTACATTTGCATAGTGTGATCGCTCTCAGAGGTGAGGACGTAAGCACCTTCATCGTCGAAGTCGAGCGCGACGATGGAGGTGGGTTGCCCTGGGTGCTTATCACGTCGGAAGTGCTTTTTTGTGTCAGTATGTGCTTGAGATCGTGATTGAGCAGCTCTACCTTGGTTGGTCGATATAATGAGATCATTTCGGATAGCATTGCAGTTGGCTGAACACCGTTAACCTTCCCAGTAAGACCGTTCCCCATAGGAGAGTCGAGCGCCATTGGAGTTGTCGACATGTTGAATGATTTCTGGAGATCGCAGATTCAGTAGTGGTATAGATGGCAACAAAGAAGCTCAAGGTCTCAGGTCCAGCATGTCTTAAGTAGTGCGCTTAATTCACAAGTAAGTAAGAGAGTCTTCCTATTGAGGATGCATAATTATAAGTTGGTATTGTCCCTTGAACGATGCCAGGAGTGAAAGTTAAGCGAGACAATTACTGTGAGCTTAGTCGGCCAAGACATTCAGCTCTTCCTATTGGTCGAACCTTAAGCCGTCCCAACCCAACTTTCAGGGCAGCAAAGCGTTCCGACCTCGCAAACAAACCCGGTCAACCTGCAGCATAAGCACCAAAAAAGTCCTGAGAGCTTGTCAACCGTGTTGTCGCGAAGAATAATCATATCAAGCAATTGCTGCGCCGGCGACACAGTCAGATTACCGAGAGGCACGTATCCGCATTATCTGAATAAACATAAGCCGGCCGCTTGCATCTTTTTCCAATTCGTACTTTAGTTTATGGTAGTAGCTCAAACTGCCTCGTCAAGAACCCTTCTGAGGGCAGAAGGGAATCGCAAAACATGGCGACAACTCTAGGGTATGCTCCAAAGCTGTAGAAGAACATGTAAAAGCTAATGGAAACAGAGCTTTCGTCGCTGGCGGCATAGCAGCCTGCGGAGCGGTTACTGCTACCCATCCATTCGAAACGGTGAAGATCCGGTAAGCCTCCCACTTTCCAACCTCGAGAGACATACTGACCATGGCCGCAAAGCATGCAATTGCAAGGAGAACTACAAGAGAAGGCACTACAGCCGCGCATGTACAAAGGACCATTTCATGGCGTCACAGTCATCGTCAAGAATGAGGGGCTTCGGGGCATATACCGGGGTATTGGAGCTGCATACATCTATCAAATGATCCTCAATGGGTGCCGGTTGGGCTTCTACGAACCGATACGGAATACAATAACTACTGCTATCTACACGGATCCGAAAACACAAAGTTTGGGGGTCAACATCTTCTCTGGGGCATCGTCCGGAATCTTGGGCGCTGCGGCAGGAAGTCCATTCTTCTTAGTCAAGACAAGACTGCAGAGTTTCTCACCTTTTGCGCCAGTGGGCACACAACACAACTACAAGAATGCTGTGGATGGTATGAGGCAGATATATAAAGGCGAGGGGATAAGTGGACTGTACAGAGGCGTTGGAGCTGCTATGGTAAGGACGGGCTTCGGAAGCTCGGTCCAGTTGCCAACATACTTCTTTGCGAAGAGGCGGCTTGTCAAACATCTGGGAATGGAGGAAGGCCCTGCGCTGCATCTGGCAAGTAGTACTGCTAGTGGATTCGTGGTGTGCTGCGTAATGCACCCACCTGGTATGTAGATTCAAACCCGGGAGTGACGAATTTGCTAACATCACGAAAGACACTATCATGTCTCGCATGTACAACCAGAACGGAAATCTATACCAAGGCGTATTTGATTGTCTAGCGAAGACTGTGAAGACCGAGGGTGTGCTCGCTATCTACAAAGGATTTCTGCCCCATTTGGCAAGAATATTACCCCACACTATCCTGACCCTCAGTTTGGCCGAGCAGACCAACAAGCTGATGCGGAAATTTGAGAACAAGATTCTCCCTGCGGTCGAGGAAAAGAACCAAGTCTGAGGAGACTCCAATATCCAGAGACGTACTTGAAAGCTCTGAAGCTCAACATCCTGTATATACTGTATCTGCATGCATCTGGGAGTTCAGGTCCATGGAATTGGATGAGGTTTGTGATTCGACCTGTTGAGTGGTCTTTGGAAAAGCGGTGCGAATTCAGCCATTGATAGATCTAGAACAACCGTAGCATAGAACACCATGGTCATCATCCAGCTTGGCCGGCCGTGAGTCTGAGTTCTGATCACCACCCCATCCAAATATTCCAGCAGTGCCTTCTGAGACGGGCAACTCGCAAAGACCACAAGCTGTGGTAGCATCACCACTCATTGGCTTGAGCTTGCTGGATGTCCGTACCACATTTGCGACAATGCTGGGATAGTTCTCCTCCACGGACTCAAAGTACTGAACCATCAGATCATCAATCGTAGTCAACTTTGAAGAAGCAGATATGTGAGAAGATGCATTTTGGTAAATGATCAAGTCCGTAAGTTGAGGAGTCGTAAGAGAAGAGAAAGTCACGAGTTCCTTCTTAAGAAGATCTCGTAAGGGGTAATTGAACCCAACGCCATGCGAAGACATGCCATCAGACACTTGCCAAGGTAGTGAGAAGCCACGGCCTTTGGCGGTCTCAGTGAGAGTTTTCTCGGCAAGTCTTGTAGTAGAATCTCCAAAGAGAATACTTTCGCAGCCATTCCTCTTCGCAACATCCACTAGGAGTCGGGTAAGCAAAGTCGTTGCAATATCCTTCCGTGAAGTCGCTGAAGGCATGGCGCCAACAAGCGCTTGTAATCTTTCTGTTCCGGTTTTCTGAGCTTCCTGCTCGGTGGGAAGAGGAAGTCCCAGCGCTTTCCAATCTATGTTGTCCAGTAGCAGAGCATCTTCCAGGCCGAAGGAAGAGTAAGTATGTCTAGGAAAACGAGCCTTGTATTTCTCCAGCAGCTTAGCTGAATCCTCGCGATCTGCAATTTCCAAGTAAAGATCAATGTGGACCACGTATATTTCGTACGCGGCTCGGTTCATTCGATCGAATTGTCCCTGGAGATGTTGGTCTAGAATGTGTAATAGTGCGGCTGACGAGGGACCGAAGGAGAGAGGAAACAATAGTTTTCTGGGCGCTACTGTAGATCCTCGTATCCGATATGTTTCCATACGCTTTATTGTTTTCGTTGTGACATATTGTGTAAAACATTTGCTGGCTCCAGGTCAAAATGAGTCTCAAAAATGCTGACTAGGGACATACCTGCACACTTTCTCTGATCGGATTTGCTGGTTCGCAGACTCCTCGTTGCATCTTCTACACATGGTAGTTGCGCCATTTGTGGCATTTTTGGTATTTGAGTATTCCATGTTCTGGCTGTCTTGTGGATTTTCGTGAGTTGGTTGTTTGGAGAAAAGCGCAAGGCTCCAAGCCTCGCTGGTGGGCCTGGCTAGCTTCCCTGCCGTTGGACTTACGTTTCCTCAGACTTGACAGCTCCAACAATTATAAACCCACCTCTGCACCTATTTCTCGAGCTTCTTTCACGACATCGGACGTCGCGGAGTACTTCTGGATGGACACACGATCTGCGAATCTATAAATCCTCATAAAACGAACGTTCAACTGCTGAAACTCCCCAAACGCCGGAGTATCAGCCTCGAGGCTACAATCAATAATGAGGAGCTGGCTCCATGGCCTCCTCCTGCTGGGGCTATCTGCGGTGGTAGCCAGTGCATTGGAGATGAAAATGGACCAGAAAGATGAGAATAGGCAACTTTGCGCCGGAATGTACAGTCGGGATGCATGGGGAGGTGCTGTCGAACCACATATACTTGTCAAGTTCATAAAGGACACCACGGAAGATGATTCAGATCCAATTACATCTCTGGTCATATTTGAATGGAAGGACTACGACCTGATAGGGGTTTTGCCAACAGCAGACTCAATTACGGTATATGATGGCTACGGTACTGGTAGAGAAGAATACTAATGGTTGAGTAGAAAGAGTACATCTGCGACACCGAATCGATTGAGAACAAGTTCTGTAATGCCAACCAGACCGGAGAGTTCATCATGGCGGAGAATGCGACGGAGACCTCGAAAAACCTGCTCTTTACGAAGGCAGTACATTTGAAGGACCCAGGTCTTCCTATCAACTACGCAATCAAGAAGACCGGATACTACTGTGTTGGTACCACCGCATTCTCTCCCGCAGATGTGCAGTACACCGCAACAGTCGAATTTCGAAATGCCTACGGAGAGCTTCCAGCTGCCCAGATTGCCAAGCTGCCGTTTTATGGTGGAATCACCATTGTTTATGCGGTCATTGGGGCGTACGTTTGAATCTATGTTTCGATACTTCAACGTCCACTAACATGCCGCAGCTTTTGGGCCTTCCTATATGCGCAACACAGGCACGATATTTGTAGGTTTGCTTCCTCCAACACACTGCCAAGATACTTACAACTTGCGCAGTACCGGTGCAGAATTACATAACGGCAATCATCATGTTTTTAATTGTTGAAATGTTGATGACATGGTTGTTCTATGGTAAGTCCGTTTGTCAACTTTACTGGAGCGAGACTGACCATCCTAGATTACATGAACCGCAATGGGTCCAATGTTGGCTCCAAGGTGCTAATGATTGTTGTCGCTGTCTTAAATGCAGGACGAAACTCGTTTTCGTTCTTCCTTCTGCTCATTGTGTGCATGGGTTACGGTGTTGTCAAGCACAGCTTGGGCAAGACCATGATCTATGTTCGCTATCTTGCTGGAGCTCACTTCGTGTTTGGCTTGATATACTCGATTGCTAGTTTGACCGTCACTCCTGAGACTGCTGGTAAGTACTGCATAACATTCGGGATTAAGCCATCTAACGAAAACCAGGACCTCTTGTACTCTTTGTCATTCTTCCATTGGCAGGCACTCTAACAGCATTCTATGTTTGGACACTCAACTCTCTCAATATGACCATGAAGGACCTCATGGAGCGAAAGCAAACGCAGAAATTCTCGATGTACCGAAAATTGTGGTGGGCAATCCTCGGCTCGATCATGGTCATCTTCGGATTCTTCTTCTTCAACTCCTTCACCTTTGCCTCGGCATCCGATCCAGACTTCGTTCCGTTCCATTGGAAGACCCGTTGGTTCGTTCTGGATGGATGGCTCAACCTCGTCTATCTCGGCGATGTTGTTTTCATTGCCTATATGTGGAGGCCGACAGCAAACAACAGGAGGTTCGCTATGAGTGATGAATTGGCACAGGATGATGAGGGCTTTGAGATTGCAGACTTCGGAGCTGAGGAGGACGACGATGAGGATCCAGAAAACGCGGCTGCGCATAGAGGTGATAGAACGCAGCCAGGCCAAGAAGGCCCAAGATACGATCCCGCACCAGCGGCTAATGCGCCAAAGCCTATTCCCAGAGAGAGTCTAGATGGAGAGACAATATTCGCTGTTGGAGAAGATGGTGATAAGTGGTCAGACGATGGCAGCGATGATGAGGAGAGGGGCAAGTTANTCACGAAAGATCCGAAGGACACTTAATTATTTTGATTTCTGTTGAACAGTATGTAACATTAGGTAGATGGCTGGATAAACGGATTTCTTGAGTTGATTATGCTTTCTCCAGACTTCCGTATACACATACAATCGCGTACGTCCTATCTCGTTCATGAGTCTAATGCCACTAATGTGGCCTAGTCGTGTGCCTGTAGCAAGACTCCTATACTTCAATGCCAGCATTTGTGCCCAAGCAAAGGCCATTAAAAGTTCAGTTAGGCGTTTCTCCTGTCTATTTTTGGAATGAGATCTTCGAGCCGCCTTCCTCCTTCATTGCGAACCATGCCTTTTTAGCAGCAGTCCGCATCATGATCCTCAGCCCACCCGCACACATCCTGCCGTAAGAGATGCCTTGTGCGCGCTTAGAGTCGTCCCATGGACTGTCAATACCAGCTCTGGAACAGGTCTCCGTGATCACTGTTTCTATTTTCCGTCGCCGACCCTCCGCAAGTTCCTGGATCGACCTCAACTTCGATCCCACCATCGGCCTGTTCATAGATTTCCGTCAGCTCGCATTCCCATGTAGGAGTGTCTCCTCCTCTTCTCTTGCCTCTGCATCCTCCCGGTCCATCATCCTCCTTAAAGCTCCAATCCTCTTCCCATCCTTATCGACAGCCATTCCCAAACCCGCTCCCGCTGCTTCATTCCCTTGGGCAGAATGGTCTCTTATGAAAGATGCGAGGTTAGTCGCTTGCTTGATCATAATAGCCTCACCAACAAAATCGAGAATGGTCCCTGCGTAGCAACGCATTCAGCAGTAGCTACACGAGTTGTGGCTGCAATGTATAACGGCCACAGAAGGAACCAGCTCCCTAGTGAGGGATGTGAGGGGTCTCTTTTAAGAGGCTGGCTCAGATGGGCGGTCGAGCCATCGCCTTGAAAGGGTGTTCGGCAGATGTAGCCTATGTGTTGTGGAACGCTCCGAAGTATTGCGTTGCTCATCTCGACGCAAATTTGAGTTGACTGGTCCCATTGACTGGCATAGCCGGGTCTTGACTCACTGAGGCGCGTGAGTTGGAAGCATATCGTTTCGTTGAGCATGATGCGTGCAGTGCGCATACCATTCCATATCTGCGCGATACAGTGGTCATAGTAAATATCATATTGATTCTCAAACACGATGTCTTGCTCCACCTCACTGAAAACCTTTTCGTAGATCCAACCTGGCGGTATATCTGTGGATATCTGGTGCATTTCCCTGTCTATGATGAGAGCGGCAGTAATGATATCTTCGGGATCAGAGAGAGTACCACTACGCACAGCACCACGGAAGCTGGTGAGCTCGTCGGCTGTTCTCAAGTACTTCCAGACTGGCTCGTCGCTTACGCTCTGGTAGGCTTCTTGTCGGAGTTCGAGGAGTTCTGGTGGCATGGGGATCTCGCGATGAAGACAGCCTACCATGACATGGGTGCTTGCGCGCATTAAGAGCTTGAATCCGATTGGTGTCCAGAGTTGAGGTCGCCCGCGCAGCTTCAGTAGGGCTGCTGCCCCGTTCATATGATGCTGCCATTCCTTGAGAGATACTAAGTATATGAATTACCCGAACCGTGATTGAAAGTCATACCGGCAAAAGAGGTTGAAGGCATAAACTGTTTTGATCCTGCAGTAGTTTCAAACATGGCTAAATAAGGACCGCCAGTAAGGTGCTGTCTTTCAGCGCGTCCTCAGGTGACCCGAGAGCTTTATTGATCAACTTAAGAGCAATGGCGTATTCTCGTCGCGCAAGCCGCATTATCTCCGCAGATTTCATGGTGTTGGCAAAGCCAGCGAGGCCCGTTGCAGTGATCCCAGCCACAAGGGTGTCGTCCAGACTTCCTGTGAACTGTTTGAGTCCATAGAGACCTTGTCTAAGCGAAGAAAATGTTAGCAAAAGTCCTGGATATTGTCGTCAACCACATGTCTGATTAATTGATCAGACACAAAATTATTTCTCCATGGTTTCTTACGATACTCACAGAAGCAATATGTTTGGTCCACCAGGAGCGGTCACGAAGTTTGCAGCAAAGTACGCCATTCCGCGATCCTCAATGGTCGGGCACATTGAGAAGGTAGACATGGGTCCAGTGGGCGACGTGGACCCATTCCTCTTTATCATCTCTGAGTAGTCAGCATGGGTAAATCTGAATGCATCCCATCCGAACACTTTTTGTGGAATTAGAAGCTGGCCAAGGCCAGTCTCCATCGCTTTATTGTTGGCTTCGAGTTCTCATCCAGTAGTATGAGCCTTTGTACGTCTACCAGATTTTCGTTCATTTCTTGCATTGACCTTTTCGATGACACTGCTATATTCATGTCTGAAAGACAGGTCCAGCATGTCCCTGTAGCCTGGACATTCTTCCTTGATCTTTGTACATTGTCCGCACGATGGCGTTGTTTGGTCGCACTGGTATCCGAACCAGTCGATGCAATCTTCGCTATCAAGAATTGATAGGACAGGAGAACGAAAGGATGACGAATGAATGCAGGATTTGTGCCGATTTGGAAACGAGCCAACCGACCCGACAGTTTGCTCGGCTCACTCGCGTTCCGATACATATGCGGCATTATAAAGGAAGGGACTCCCACTCACTCGGATTCATCTTTTCCTACAGTTTGCACACCCTTTGGACGGTTTTCCGCAATACACCATGATTATCAACTCTGAAGGTAAGGGCAGTAGGGGACCTCGAGGAGGATATCAATCAATGTAAGCACCCGCAAGGAAATGCAGAGGATTTCCAAGACAGCAGGAACAAGATCCGCGAACCGCCCACCACTGTTGAGTCTTCCAGGTACCCTCCTCTCTTCTCTTAAACCTCTTGAGACAGAGGCCACGCATGTTTGGTCGCTGTGCCTCTTTTCGTCCACGAGTGAGCCACTGGAAATGCTCGCTCTCCCTTTACCTTCTCCTGCGGTATGTCCGAGGAGATAATTTGGGGCAAGATTGCAGCCTCCCAATTTCGAAACTATGGGTCTCACGAACTGCATACCTTTTTAGGAGTAGCTCGCTTATTTCTAAGGGGCAGGGTTATGAGGGGATGTCAGCATAGAATTCCAAAGTGTTCGAGCGTCGGAGAACTTCCGAATTTCGCCATCTCATGAGCCTCTAATTCTAGAGCAGCATACAGTATTGTTTATCTTCTCGTGAAAGTCACTTAATAAGCTAGCGACTCTATGATACGTCTTTCTTCCCTTCTAGAGCTTAAAAAGTATGTCTTGTTGATAGTCGTAATTACTTTGGGCTCCCCGAAGTGCCTACTCATTACCAGTGAGCCCTTCACTTCAAAATTGGGCTTGCCTCAAACGAGTGCGCTCGAAGTTCTCAGTTCTTCTTGATTATTACATCATGTCGTTCTGCGTAGGAAATACCACAGGCCGAACAGCAGAGCGCGACGAGGGCCAAACCCCGGCACATTGTGAAGGAGACGTACCTGCCAAGCCACATTCAAGCTTCAGTCTTCCCGCAGTCAGAGGGATAAGCTTTTGCCGGCGTAACCTGCCATTGGCTGTGTAACGATAACTTCTGTTGTCACTTTGCCGATCGGCAGCGTAGACATCAGTGGGGGCTCCAAGGCTGAGCGAAGCGAACATCAAGCCCACCTTATTCGGCTTAGCGTGCGTAAAGAATTCCCCAATACAGTACGATACGGGTGTGCAATGGTCTCAGAACGGAGTCAGATTGCGTGGAAGAATAGGTTCAAGTCTCTAACTTCTTGTATATAATCTCATCTTCCTTCTATCCCGAAGTATTTTCCAATTCGCGCTACTCCAACTTTACCATCAAAGCCAAACATCAAGCAACAACTCCATTCCACAACTTCAGCAATATCAAAAGTCAGCATGGCTCTCAGTTACCGAAATGGTGTCTCTATTGGACAAATCGTCGTATATACATGGGCTCTTGCAGTTGCCATTTTCCTTGCGGCGAGGCATGGTTTTCGCCGAAATGCTGGATGGATGTATCTCATCATCTTCTGCCTCGCACGTATCATTGGACCAGCAATGGAATTGGCAACTATCAACGATCCAACAAATACAGACCTCTACACTGGATACTCTATCTTGAACAATGTCGCACTGTCGCCTCTTATGCTTGCTGCCATGGGACTTCTGGGCCGACTTCTCGAAGACATCCGAGAGACGCACGACACTAAACTCCATCCCATGATTCTCAGGGTAGTGCAATTGGTCATTCTGGTCGGTCTGATCCTTGGCATTGTTGGCGGTGTCGATGCAGCCGATGCTTACATCAAAGCTTTGGGCGCTGGCAGCACAGCCGCCTACACTCCAGGAAGTTTGAACAAAGCTGGCACCGCACTATTCGTTATTGCGTATGTCGCACTCGCCGCGTTTACGATTGCCATCTCATTCCAAACACCGTATGCTCAAGCTGGCGAAAAACGACTTCTATACGCTGTCGCCTTCGCACTTCCATTCCTCCTCGTCCGACTCGTCTACTCCTGCTTCAGCACATTCAGCCACAACCTGAAATTCAACCTCCTCGCTGGCGACGAGACTGTGCTACTTTGTATGGCCTACCTGATGGAACTCCCTGTCGTGATCGTTTTCGAGGTTACGGGCTTGAGTCTGAGGAAGGTCGTCAAGGTTGAGCGTCAAACTGGAACACGACAGATGAACAGCTCTGACAGCTCGCAGCCAATGCAGAAGAAGGGCAAGGGAGATATGGTGTTGAAAATTGCCAAGAAGACTATCATTGGAAGGATTGTGATGGCGTTCGTACCCAGTGAGAAGCACGATCTGGAAATGCAGAGTCACGAGGAGCACATGACGAAGTAAAAATGGGATGAAAAGTACATGGGCGGTTGCGGAGGAGGCGGAATCTATTCTTGGAGGAATACTATTAATTTAGCACTGGCGTTAAGGGACCGAAGCAATTTCCCTTTGTTGATGATCACAATATAGACTGTACAATATCAGAGTCCTGCATTTTAACCATTCTTCATTACGAGACTCCTGGCTTCTCACCGATGTGATTGCTTTAATGCCTATTCAAAAGTCGTTCTTCCAAAGCGGGCGTGCCGCAAGCGTTCAGCTTGAAAGAAAGCACACTCTTGAAGGAAACCAGTCTCGCCATATTTAGCAGCTAAATCAGGCAAGGTGGTTGAAATCTTCCCACGCCGCGGGTCGTGAAACAAAACAACAACCAAAATAGTAAGCGAGCCTTGGCAACAACTTGTCTTTGCCTCAAGTTCTTCACTTTATTGAGGGGGCTGAGAAGTCTGTTACCTTGAGGACATTGACAAAACATCACTATATGAGTCATACTTGAGAAAAGTCTCTGATTGCAAGTGTCAGCTCAACAGGGTCGTCATTCATCGTCAACATATGCGGATGATTCTGACCTTCACCACACTCGCTTGCGAAGCTGTCTTGACTGGGCCAAAAGAGGTTCGAAATCTTGCTGCTATCTATGCTATCACTTCAGTGCCCGAAGGCCCGATAGGGTAGGGTGAAAATTCTTCATAACTCATGGACCATCTCCATCATTAACTCGACTCTTCTATCCCAGATTCGACCCATCTCGGGTCGACAATTTCCTTGTTTTCATTCAGCGGTCTCGCTGCATCTCCGGCATCGAGTTCATCTAGTCTTCTACAAATAGCATAGGCGAGAATTTCAGTTTCCACTAAGAGATGGTTCTGCTCAGTCTCGCAATCGCAAAAAGGAGACACCTTAAATGGCAGCAGGACAATTCCTTGCTCAGAGAACGCTTTTCTCGCCGCTGATAGCACGACTGGACTTGCTGGTGTTCGGAAAGCACGTGTACCAAATGACTCAGCTTCAGCAAGTATGTGACAGAGGACCAGGGTAACGAACTCGTCTCGCTTTCTTGCCTCTTGTTGGACTAGGTCTAGAGCCATCTTACGCTGAGTTTCGGGACTGCTTGTGAAGAACCATGATGGGAAAGGTGCGCGATATCCTGCTCTGTGACGCTGTGGAAACGAAGTATAGTGTCGCACTTCATAAGTCTCTGATATTCTTTCTCGCAATGTTGGTGATTTTCCTCATCACCGTCATCATCTCCGTCCTCCTCATCGTCGTCATCGTCTCCGCCGTGTTTCCAAATCTGGGCGTTGAATAACAGATGGGCTATAGGCTGAATGACATTTCTTACCCATTCGCTCGGCATTACTTGTTTCTCTTCAGAAGTCCTGAGCCTTTCCACTCCGAAGGGCCAAAACCCCCTTCTGGGAATACCCCACGCAGTGCGACGGGCGCCGGATGGGTCTGGTAGTCTCTCATTACGAGGAGATTCCCAACTTGCGTTCCACATCACAGGATTGTCCCACATGTTAAACAATTTGCACCACTCACATGGGTTGTAAGACTGCGATAACGAAGTCAGTACTTCTGGATGGGACATTGTTGATATTTGCATCTCCAGATAAGAAATGATCTGGTCGTTATCTCATCGCTCATTCTCCTTCTTTCTTCTACGTTGGCTGGGCGATACTTGAAGCCAGGATAAAGACCCGAGTTCTCGTCCTCTTCGTGATCCACTGCAGCCCATTTCTCAAAATGCCAGAAGAGGTGATATGGAGAAGTGGGGGTGCATATCCCCCGCAGGCTAGCATATCTGCTTTTCGTTTGTTGACTTTAAGTTCATGATCGGATTCATGACACTCTTTCTGCTGCGTTCTCTGGCCCCACAAGCTTCGGAAACCTGGTGGCAGCGAAAGCCCTGCGTATTGTGTCTCGGGATCGGCCGCAGCGATGAGCAGCAAATGGTATTCGAAACTCGAAGTTTTGATAATCTTCTCACGGTATGTGTTGAGCTGCATTGTCCAGTCGAGCTTCGTTTTAGAGTTTCCGTCTTACGAAGTTGTAGAAGGATTTTCTGATGGTCCATTTTCGTTCTTGCATTCGCCAAACCCCGATGCATTTCTGAACCTTTCATTTGTCTTGAGCATCTGCAAACTGAAGCCGTCCGTCCACTTTCTTCTTTCACTCCTCCAAGACCATCTGGACTTTCTGTAGATGGCCAAGTCGAATGTATTCCTGGCTGACCTCAACCGCCACGAAGAAATTCCGGACGGCAGAGAAAGGGTGCATTTGCAAGTAGCCGGTGTTTCCGCATATATCTGGGATGCAGCAGTATTCTTCCATTTCCTCGCAAGCCTGCGATATTCCAGTGTCCAGCTTCCGGGCCGAAGATGGCAGTAGCTCGAGGAGTTGCTTGCCACTGAACTGCATCGAGGGACTGTCGGCGCCAGATTTACTCATCTGGGCGAAATGGTCTTGGCTCAACGCATGTTTGCCATTACTTCTTGCTTCACGAAATCCTCGTGGTATCTCATCGTCTGATATTCCTTCTCCGTGTTCTTTAGACAGGTCTCCGGTGATGCACAGGTGGGACCAGTACATAAATAGTACCAGAAGATCGGCGGAGTCCTTGTTCTCGATATCGAGATTCTTTCCAATTATTGCTTCCTCGTCATTATTTGAGCGCTCAGTGATATGTCCGTCTTGATGAGACGTGCAAGTGCTATAAAAAGTGTTTCCATGTACGTAAAGTGCCTTGGACTGTCAGCTTTGCCCACATCTGCGCTAAACTATGCACGCAGACAGTATGAGCACTTACCAAAGTTCTTGTGGAGTCCGAATTGTCCGATTATGCAAAGAACCAGATGACTAACTCACTTTGCCATCACTGCTTTCAGCAGATTCGGCACTCATATCAAGGTTTGCCACCCTAAGTGCTTGGTTAGGAGTTTCCGGGCACATCGATGTAATAGCGCAAAACGATCCTCAGTAATTTGGCGGGCGATTGGATCTGAAAGCTGTAGTGCTGTCTCTGAGAAACGGAGATGATGATGCGGACTTACAAACAGGCCTAATGCAAACGGAAGCAAGAGCTGTGAATGTCAGGGCAGTGCTTCAACTTGGGGTGCTGAATGTATGATATGTGAATGAAAGCTGGGTATGAATCACAAATTCCACAAAAGAATGCAAATGACCCAGAAGTACAAGATGAAGGCGATTCTTGTTGTTCTAAAGGAGCCCCAACAGTACCGCAGTACTGATTCTAGAGATGAAGACATCCCCACATGCCTTCCAGACACGACCCCGAATCTTGCATGATTCAGAAATGGTTTTTCTCAAGGGTGTGACACCAACTCTCTTGTGCTCCAAGTTCAAAAGGGGTCTTTCGTGTAAATCTACAAAACAGAACACACAGTAGGATAGAAAGTGTGAGGATGATCAAAATAAGGTGACGTCTCTGCAGGTCCACAGCCAAGCGAGGAGTAGGTGGACGACAGAAACCATGATCGCGAGCTCACCAACTCCACTCATCTCTCCGCTTCAACATTCTTTTCCAACTTCTTTCTTTGCTGCTCAGCCATCTTCAACTGTCGCTTTGACGGGGTGTCTTGCTCAGCCATGACCTCAGCAACGGCATCTTGCTTCCACTTGGCTTCCTCCTCTGCGCTTCCGAAGAATTGGACAAAGTTTCCAACCATCATGTTTTCCAGCGTGGAGTTATTGATGTGAATTCCGTTCATCGGCGAAAAGAAATCGTACGATGGAGCCTGAGAGACAATGTCTGGTGGGGTAATGGGTCGAGAGTCAACTTGAGAGGGCTTCTTGGCTCGAGACTTGCGGCGTGTGGGTGTCTTCTTCGACTTCTTCGGCGCGGTAGTCTTCTTATATGGGGTCCAAATAGGCATTCGTGGCATCATCATGTTGTTGTATGCGAGATGTGCCGCCAAGCGCGGTGACGAAGGATTCAGGGTTCCTGTATATGGCTGGTTGATGTTGGGTAGAGGCCCTGTTTCGGCAGTAGCTATGATGCGTTGATATGTAGGAGCTTCCTGTGGAACTTGTGCGCAATCATCATCAGACTCCGAATCAATGTCAACCGGCAAGAGTCTAGCCTTCTGCTGTGCCCTCGTTACCAACCATGGAGGTAGACTGGTTTGTGTTTGAACACCATTCATAAGATTTTCTTCGTAAGCCTGATACTCTTGGCGGAAGGCTGGAAGGATTTTGTTGATATCGGTTCTAGGCAAAGCTTGACATGCTGTATGAGGGTAAGAGTGCGATGCAGGTTGGAGGAGAGTAGAGCTGGAGACGTTCGCCTGGGCGTTGTCCATACTGCATTGTGCGGAAGCTCCAACTGTGAATATCTCAGAACCACAATCCGTGTCCAACCACTGTACAGCAGTTGCACCGTCATAGGAGTCGACGATGGGACCCAGTCCGATTTGTTGAGGGAATGCATTTGCAGGTACTGGTACACATCCAAGATTCTCTGCGGAGAATCCTGATGGCGATAGAACACCAGAATTCATTCCCTGCTTCTCTCCCATAAGTCGACTCGACTCCAGGCTGGAGTATTCAGCGTAAGGGTTGTGCGAAGTTGTTGTGTTCTGCAGGCAACCTCGAACCATGTTCCATTGTCCGGTTTGATGTGGCACACATAGACTTGGGATGGACTGGGCGTAGGCAGAAGGTCCGACAGATTGGTGGTGCGATCCGAGAGACTTGTTGGCTCTGCGCTGTTTCATAACCTCAATTTGTGCCTTTTGGGAGTCTAGCATGATTTCTGTGCGCTGACGCACCTTTTCTTCGATGGCATTGTACGTTGCTAGCTTTCTAGGACCGGTGTTCTGTTGAGGGGCGTAGCTCTGTTGATCGGGCTGGCCACGTCTCGCGGATGGATTGGCTTGAATAGCAAGTGGTGCAGAAGCTTGAGAGATACTGTTGGTAGCTGAGTTGACTCGGGTTTGTTGCTTTTGATTGCTGCTCGGGGGATAATTGGTGGACTTGGAAGGTGAGACGTAGACTTGAGATCGGGCGCCATCTTCGTTTGGCACTGGATGGCCTTCGATATTGTGCTTTTCAGCAAGGAACTGGTAGTACTTGCTATAGTCCTCTGACATAGCTGGTACCGCAGAATTAGATTCTCCACCAACAGAGTGCGTGGCTCGTCTGGCCCTAGGCTTCGCGACAACTCGTCTGACAGGTTCGGCATTTTCGATGGCTCCTTGATTCTTCTTTTCAATTGACATGTAGTTGCATGATTTAGCAAGACCTGCATGGCGCTTTGAAGATGGGGTGTGATCGAGCTCTGAAGTGACCATGGCGTTGGAATTGAGGTACAGTGAGCTGAACACTCGCTTCGATGGAGATATGTGATTGACAGCCCCGAAACTATTGTCATAGCTGAATCGAGGATCCGCAGCCATGGATTGATGCTTAGACGAATGGACAGAGACCGGGTTATCGATAGCTGGCCAGTCTTGAGTGTAGTCTGACTGGAAAGGGCTGGTGCCGAAATCAAACTCGTCGGTAGGAAGAAGGTGAGCCGTACTGCCCATTGCAGCCGTGAGTGAAGTTTTGGCAAATGGATCGTCGTCGCCTCCAAATTTGTCACACGCGCTTTGTGGATAGCCGTGTTGGTCGAGGATAGGATGCGCTGAAGCCATCGTGGAATGTTCTTCATTGGATGATGATTTTGCGACGAGTACTCGGAGTAGAGAGCCAGCTATACGCGAACCACTTACATAATTGTTTGCTTCAGAATCAAACATTAGTTGAAGAGATTTTTTGCAGCAATTGATATTCACTTCTTCGTGGGTTGTAAGGTGAGCATCTGCGCTAGTTGGAAAAAGCTTCAAGCGAGCAATTCGAAAGCTGAACAAGTCCGATACTGTTGAAGCGATTACCTACTCAAGCATCTATCGTACCACTGGGCTCATGTTCAAATGTTTCTTTTATCTTTTTGACTCTTAGATGACGATGCTCGTCATTTAAGGCTTTTGCATCATCAAGGCTTGTTGGATCTTTCCGGGCGTTCAAGTATCCCTTCTTTGAAGCGATCAGGGCGGATACAAGGATGAGCAACAATAAAATTGGTGTGCTAAATGAATACCAATCTCAATAATCAACGAGGAAAGTATCCATGCCGTCCCAAAAACTAGGCGCATGTATTATGAATGTGTGACATTGATGTTGAACTTTGTGTTTACTTTACCCCGAATCGAGCCTAGACGCGCCCCACTGCAGTTTTATCGCCGGGGTCTGATGAAAAGAGTACCTTGGTACAATGTCAGACCCCCCGATTCCCAAATGTGGCTAAGAAATCACTTACAGAGGGGAATTCTCGAAGAAGGGTTGTTCAGATTGGATTAGTATATATATGTATACTCAGCTCAATGTTTTGTTCTTGGGTTCCTTTACATCACGACCTTTTCCAGAATATTTGATGAAATGTGATTAGCACCACAACCAATATAAACGACATGGCCTTTAAAAGTCCTGGCCTAGTCTCGTACAGCGATAGTAGCCAAGTGATTCAAGAATGTAAACTCAGACGCATCACCTACTCGGGCATGATCTTTTTGCCTCAAACATGGAGGACGGTGGGCGAAGCTGACTACATCGCATGATAGACAAGCTTTGCAACTCCGTCTCCAGTGATGCACTCAAAGGCCCGCACAAAACTTCACCGAAAGGCATTGTGACATGTAGATGCCAGGCTTTCGAGGTCAGACTATATCTGTGGAACGGGCTCTAAGGACGGCCGGTCTAGCTTTGAGCATCAACTCAATTGACATCGTACAAAGTCGAAGGCTCAGTATAGATAGCATAGCGGCCACTTGGGCTGATCAGAGAACTTTCATCAAGGTCAAGCTCCACGGTTTCGGTCGCTTGGAAATTGGGCTTGGGTGTATATAGGAAGCAAATTTAAAGGTAGGAACAGAACAGTCACGATCGCAAGAGGCTATAGCCCCTCTGATGCGAACGTTGCTGAGCGACTTAAAGTTGAGACTCTTGCTGTTTTGGTGTGTTAGATGACAAGGCTTCACGATGTTGTTTGTTGAAGTGGGTCCATGGCCGAGATCGATAAGATTAGATCAAGCCGCGGCTTGGCAAAACGAGCTCCAGCTTTTTCTAAATGCTTGCGCCTGGATTAACGGTCATATCTCTTCCAAAACAGCAAGATGGGGAAAGGTAAGCTGCGAATCACCTCGTAACTCTTAAATGAACTATATGCTAATATTCGACCCCGAAAACAGGCACAGACAAGCTCTACGTACGTATCCGACCCTTCCAACCAGCGCGCCTGCATTCATTGCGACCCTTTTGAGAGAGCTTATGCTGACCTCTCCAAAAGATTACCCATTCCGAATGGTCCTCGTCCGACGCATACTCCGCCAGTGCTGGCTCTAATGTGAACCTCAAAGCACCAAATGGCGCGAACTTCAAACGTCTTCCCTTCAACTTTTGCGCCGCGAGTCTACAACCATTCAAACACCCAGTCTGCACGGCAGAGGGGACAATATTCGATGTCGAGGTTATAAGTCAGTGGCTCGAGAAGCATGGGACGAATCCTGTTACCGGAAAACCCATGAAGGACAAGGACCTCATCAAACTCAACTTTGCCCGGAACGGCGACACAGATGCGCATGATGGTGGAATGGGATCTGGAGATGGGAAGGGCGAAATGGTGGATCCAGTCACTTTCAAGGTCTTCACCGACAATACACATATTGTGGCGATCCGACATGGTAGCGAGGCCAACGTCTTCGCCTGGGAGACAGTCGAGAGGTTAAACATCAAGGCGAAGATGTGGAATGACTTGGTGGATGATCGGGAATTTGGAAGGTCAGACATCATCACACTCCAAGATCCGCAAAATCTGGAAAGCCGAGATCTGAGCAAGTTCAACTTTGTAAAGGAGGGTGAAACGGTCCTTACCAAAGAACAGGAGGAAGATAGAATGAAGGGAAGTGTGAACATAGACGCTCTGGGAAGGGTCGGAGAGAAGGTCTTGCGAGCGAAAGAAGCTGTGGAGAAGGCAAGAAGGGAGCGTGAAGCCGGCGGTGATATTAATCGATCGAAGGCTTTGACAAAGACCGGGACACAAAATGCTGCGCCCCGACCGTCTATGGTGCAGGAGAAGAAGATGGCATACAATGCTGCACAGTACACAACCGGAAAAGCCGCCGCAAGTTTTACATCGACTGGACTGACGCCGGAGACAAGTGGAGAGCGTGCGCTTCTCACAGACGAGGAGTACATGCTTCGGCCAAAGCGAGTAAAGATCAAGGGATATGCTCGAATCGAAACTTCCAAAGGTTCTCTCAATATTGAATTACAGACCGAGACTGCGCCACGAGCAGTCTGGAACTTTGTGCAGCTCGCGAAGAAGGGATATTACAATGGTGTAAAGTTCCATCGGAATATCAGAAACTTCATGATCCAGGGTGGTGATCCTACTGGTACGGGCAAAGGAGGCACAAGTATCTGGGGCAAGAATTTTCAGGACGAATTTGACGGACCTTTGACACATGATGCACGAGGTGTCATGAGCATGGCCAACAAGGGAAAGAACACGAATTCCAGCCAGTTCTTCATCACCTATAAAGCCGCAAAACATCTGGACCGGAAACATACCATTTTCGGGCGTGTTGTTGGAGGAATGGATGTCCTGCAAAAGCTTGAGAATGTCCCATGTGACGACGGCAATCGGCCTTTGGAGGACATTGTGATGGATAACGTTGTGGTATTCGTTGATCCATTCGAGGAATTCCAGAAGCAAAAGCGCGAGAAAGATGAGGTAGAGAAGGAAAAGGAAGAGATCAAGAAGCAGGGAGGAACTGAGGATGACAAAACTACCTGGACCGGCAAGCGTATTAGGCATGATGGAACTGTTGTCCAGAGCGAGCAAACTGGTGGCGTAGGCAAGTATCTGCATGCGGCCAAGGATACCAGCAACAGCAAGGTCGCCACAGATGATGAACGGATTGATGCTGAGCCCGTCAAGAAGAAAATGAAGATGGGAGGCTTCGGTAATTTCGACAGTTGGTGAACGGCTCTTCACATAACACTGCCCCGCCAAGATCGCACAGGGGACCCCAAGCCGTGTCACCAGGAGATGGCATAGATGTTGCGATGACCGGATCGTCAATTCAGCAATAGGCTGGAACTCGATACTCAAGGACTTACTTGGATGCCACTAATTCTCTGCTACAAGTTCCCAAGGCTGGTACTGCCATCGCCTTTGAGGTCGCTGGGTGAGAGCAGATGGATGTGAGCCCCCGCAAACGGGAGCTGGACATGGATGGACAGCCGTTTGAGCTCGTGAGCATGTTGGTCGAAGATAATAGACCAGTAGCTTCTTTCCGTTAGCCATTAGATGCTAGCTAGCAATGGCCTTGCGGGCCTTTGATCACAAAACAAGATGCCTGTTGATCTAGAGTACGAGCTGTATTTCACATCATACAAGACACTACCTCGTGTGTGAAAAGAATATTCATAGACCTCTCGTGCACATCTCTCAAGCATCAGAACAATGCGAGATCTATTATCCTTCAAGTGAGACGTTTCGAGTAACTCCAGGCCAGGATCATATTTTCTGGTTTAAGCAATTACAGTCTATATTCTTCTTCGCAGTTTCTCATCTAAATGTCTAGTAGTGCCATGTTGAAACAGATGTGATCATTTCCACATTACTTCTCTCAATCTCTGCTTGTCCTCCTCTGTGCCGAAGATCGTGTCTATTGCACTGCGAGCCAACTCGCAGATGTCAGCGCGGTTGAGGTTGAAGTGCTCGGCGATGAGTCTGTACTCATTGGATAGGCTGCTTCCAAATACGCCGACATCATCAGTCTGTTTAAATTGTTAGCGACCTTTCTTTCTCTTCACATCTCTCCGGAACTCCTGATACAAACAAGGAAGAGCAGAAAAAATCGAGGAAGAGACATACACTCAACGCAATCGGACACCCCTTCCCCCTCCACCATCCAAAATGATGATCCCCATACGTCCCCGTTATCATCTTCGCATGCACATTACAACTCAAACAAAGCTCCAGTCCCAACTTCCTCTTCACAATCTCCTCCTTCACATCGTCCGGCACGTTAATCACATGACCGATCCGCTGCGGCATGTATTCCAACAGACACCAGAGTTCTTCCGGTGTGGAGGATGCTGGAGATTCAGCGAAGTGGATGGTGATTGGCAGGTTTGCTTCTCGTGCTTGCTTGAATGCGGGTGCGAAGATGGAGACATCACCTACGGCTGGGTCGCCGCAGAGGTCGATGGCGACAACGCCTTGGGAGCGATATTTCAGGGCGAGGAATAGCACTTCGACGGCTGTGGGAAGGTTGTTACGACGGTCGATGGAGAGGATGAGGTTTGTTTTCATTTTGGAAGCTGGGGAGGAGTTGGCGGCGGCGATGCAGGAGAGGATCGTTTGGATGTAGTCATCTTTGGTGATGTTTGCGGAGGGGATTGCTCGTGGCGTGGTGCGCAGTTCCAGGTAAGCGACCCCGTCTGAGGAGAAGGTGGAGAGCACGGAATTGGTTGTTTGGATTAGGGAGGGGAGGTCGTTGCAGAGCTCGTAGATGTACTTGGAGAAGAGGGGGAAGAAGCTGAGTTGGTGTGAGATGACGACGTATGAAGATTGCAGAGAACTTAGAGCATGGATGATAAAGGCCTCGACGGCCTGCTAAGCTCAAGATCACCCCTCTCACTGGAGAATTTTGTTGAGGATATTATATGTCCTTAGCCGAGACATCGTCTCCAAGAACTAAGGTCACAACATTGAAAGCAAGAAAGCAAGCAAATAATTCAGGAGCTGTACGACACAAATATTGCAACCAAATTCCAGAACACACGGAAATGACACTCACGTCTCTAAATCGTAATCGAACTTACCAGCAGGCATCTCAATCAGAGGATCCTCTAGCGTAGTTTCTCCTCGAGCCTTCTTCTGCAGCCAAATATCGTGCAGACATTCTCGGCTGATACTGCCACTTAGATGAGCGTGTAACTATGAAGAATGAAGTCTCAGCCTCACACGAAACAGGATTTGAAGAACAGGCAAAGTCAGAGTGGGAAAACGATAGACATTGTCTGAGACGTCCGACTTTGACGGCTCCATCACCGATGCAACGCTGCACGCAAGGGGAAACAGCCATGTCTCAAATGACTCTTGACTGACTTACCTCTACTTTTGGCAAGGCGACGAAATCCATTTCGAGGCTTGAAGGCTGAGTTTCCTCAGATCCAAATCTGGCGGTGAGACCGAAAATGGGAAAGTCTTTATGATAGGCTTATGGCGGCAAAAATATATATATATAAGTCTTCTCCTGCTCTGGGGTCAAAAAGAGTTTTGTCTTCTGACGAGAGAAGTGTGAAAGTCGCGGGAACGGATGCAGAGTCAAAGTCAGCCAACACTTGATTGCAAAGCTTGTTTGACCAGTAACCTTTATCGATTTGCGTAAGAAAGATCCAAACAAGGAATTCGTATAAATTAAAAATTCGGTGCCTTGCCATCGAAAATGGGGGAGAGTGGAAAAACATAATTAAATCTCCGGCTCTGGGCCGTGGCGCCAGCGGCAGTGGGGTGTTCATCTGATTGGTTTGTCTAGGACGACAAGTCAAAGTGGCATAGATGGGGCAATTGTGGCTAGTTGGTGATCAGCAACTGCCAGTTCTGTGCCTCAATATGTGGTACAGGAGAAAATGAGGGGTATGGAATTGCGACTGAGCTTTCAGATATATGAAGCTGGAGGACAGAAGGTTGCGATGTCACGATGTCTGCTTCCAAGATGTCGCATCACAAGAGAAAATAGTCCTGCAATATTCGGCTGGAGAATGTTATTAAAAGTGTTTCATGGGTGCCAAGCAGCAACGGAAGCTGCCCGTGTGTAGGTAAAATCCCCTGGAGATCTTATGCAATGCGATTAATTGGCCTAGCTTACCTGCAGATGCAGAGTTGCTGCACGAGCAGGCAACTGCAAGGAGAGGAATCCATCCAGTTGCCTTCTTCGGACAACTTTACTTGGACAAGAAGCACACCCGGATCAACCCTGGAATAATAATTGTAAGCTGTTTCTGCAGGCGAAGCTTGGAAAGAAGGCCATTATAAAAATGAAATGTGACATTAAGAGCCAAAGAAGCCGCCAAGCCAGTAGCGGAGACCCGGACAATATATACAGTTCAGTGCTTTGACAGTCTGGTGAGCCTCGAAATCTGTCATTGGGTGGTAGGAGCGAAGAGATGCCCACGGAAGTGATCGGATCTTGGTGAAGACGGTGAACGAGATGTTGTACAGCAAATGGCTGCAGTGACGCAGTGTGGTAACTGGTTGTCGGTATTTCCCCCAAGCAGAACTGATGTTTCTATGTACTAGAAATAATTCAAACTTCTCGCAACCTCGCAATCAGAGGCGAAGAGGATCCGAGAAGGGAGGCTGATGAGTTTATACGGCCAAATCCTATGCTTTACGCTGCTACACAAGACACCTTCTACAGCAGTACTGTACTGTACCCTCTTAGTATAATCCGAATAGGTGCTCTGAATGATAATGCGAGAGCTGTGACGCCCTCTGAGATGGAATTCAATTCGGCTTGTATGCTGGCTGTAGTCCTTCTGTACCAGTCTAGAGAGTCCTCCCCTCCGTATCCCTATCTATCTCTATCAAATATCACTTTCATCTACCCCCTATTGCTGGTCTCCACACTGGAAATCACCAATTGTAGCCGAGCTCCTCTTCCTCTGCGTCTTGCTAAGCAGAAAGTGGCCGCTTCGGCTATTAGCACGCCCCTAACCCAGACACCCTGACACCCCTCGAAAAGCAAGCAAGCAGCAAGCAAGCAGCAAGCAAGCCGGCACCATTCAGAGCATCCAGTCTAGCCAGCTCTCCACTTCACACCTCTGCGCTCGTCTTCACCCACTCACCTTCCCAGCCCAGCCCAATCAAGTCCAGCTGCCCAACCCCAACTGCAACTGCAACTGCACTCACACTCACTGACACCTCCCCCGATCCCTCTTTGCTGGACATCGCGTCGGTTCTCTACACTGCAATTGACCATCCATCGCACAGCTGCGCCGACACAAATCGCCCATCAAGCATCTTTCGATCCTCCACTTGTCACCAAGCTGACAGCGACACCGACAGCCAATAGCCCCGGGGAGCTATCCTCCGTTTTTGGCTCACCCCCGAACCCCCCTACCTAGCCTCATCTCGATCTCCGACGACGTCCAAGGTTCACCTTCGACGAACTTCAACACCACAACAACCACGACCTCCTCCACCCACGCACTCCGATCGCCATCATGTCGAACGAAGTATCGCCCGATCAGATGCAGGCGCGCATCCAGCAGGCTCGTCGCGAGGCAGAGAACCTGAAGGACAGAATAAAGCGCAAGAAGGATGAATTGGCCGACGGCACGCGTAAGTAAATGAGGCCATTGGCCTCAAGGTTTCCATGTCTACAGCCATCCAATTGATGACTTGTATGGGCTGGGCCTATTGCGATTGTGTGCTGACAATTGTTGTGCAGTTTCTGGCATTGCCCGGAGTCAACAGGAAGCCTTACCAAAGAACACGATGATGAAGACCCGAAAGACCTTGAAGGGACATCTTGCGAAGATCTACGCCATGCATTGGTCCACCGATAGGAGACATTTGGTTTCAGCATCACAAGACGGGAAGCTCATCATTTGGGATGCGTATACGACAAACAAAGTTCATGCTATTCCTCTGCGCTCTTCCTGGGTCATGACTTGCGCTTACGCACCGAGCGGAAATTACGTTGCTTGCGGTGGTCTCGATAATATCTGTTCGATCTACAACCTCAACTCAAATCGCGATGGACCGACTCGAGTTGCACGGGAACTTTCTGGTCACTCCGGATATCTTTCCTGCTGTCGGTTCATCAATGACCGAAGTATCCTCACCTCCTCCGGCGACATGACATGTATGAAGTGGGACGTAGAGACTGGATCTAAGGTCACCGAATTCGCAGACCATCTTGGAGATGTTATGAGCATCAGCATCAATCCAACAAACCAGAATACCTTCGTCTCCGGTGCCTGCGATGCATTTGCGAAATTATGGGATATTCGTGCTGGCAAGGCTGTCCAAACTTTCGCTGGACATGAGTCGGACATCAATGCCATTCAGTTCTTCCCAGATGGTCACTCATTTGTCACTGGTTCCGATGATGCAACCTGCAGATTGTTCGATATCCGAGCTGACAGGGAACTTAATCAATATGGAGTACGTTTGGCTTCAATAAGGCGAGGATATCTGCTAACATTTGACAGAGCGAAGCAATTCTCTGCGGTATCACTTCGGTTGCCACGTCAGTATCTGGAAGACTTCTGTTTGCTGGTTATGATGATTTCGAATGCAAGGTGAGAATTAATCCGCGGCGCTCTGCCAATGCTCTATAGTTCTACGAATACTGACGCCTTGTCAAGGTTTGGGACATCACACGCGGAGAGAAGGTTGGATCGCTGGTCGGCCACGATAACCGCGTCAGCTGCTTGGGTGTTAGCAATGATGGCATGAGCTTGTGCACTGGATCTTGGGATTCATTGGTATGTGAAAACGTTCCTGTTTTCTGCGAGGCAGGACTAATTTCTTCCAGCTCAAAATCTGGGCTATGTGAGAGATATATATCCGATGACTGCGGACGGTATTCCACAATCGAGTTGTGCAGAGTAGCTCGAGGCTTATCAACCCCCGAAATCCGACCACACCTACAATACCTCTAATCACTCGCAACCGATACACGATACCCCGCCTTGTTAATCTCTGCAACTTGGCGTATAACTGGACGAAGTTACGATACCAATCCATGCCTTGGCATAGTAGGAGTCTGTTGCTGGACTGTCAATCTGCTCCTCCGAAGCGTCATTCACAGTTGGCCGCGATCTCCAATTCTCTGCTGAATAATTCCCTTTCCCCACTATTCTTGTTCGTATGGGCAGTCTTGCGTGCATTACTCTTGCTCTTTTTTCTGGCGCGCACCTCTTTTAGCCCAAGGCTGTTTGCTGCGATGATATCCTACCGAGACATCTGGTACCAGGCCCTCACATCGCCTACTTCCCTGTTTCCTTCCTTCTCTACATGTCGTTTTTCCTTGTGCTCAATTTTTCAAACTAAAAAAAGCTCTTGAGGGTTGTCTCGGGGGAGAGTCTGCTGTAGTGAGTTGAGGAGGAGCGGTGCTGGAGAGAGTTTTCCCTGTCTGTCTATGTCTGTGTTGCTCTTGAGAATCCCGCAAGAAGGCTGGCTTTCATGGAACGACTGCGCCCTTTCTTGTCTTTGGGTATGTGTGTAGATATATTATGTGGTTGTGAGAGTGATGCTGTGGATGGGGGTGGGGACGGGAACACGATGGAGGAACAGGAATGGATGGACTCTGAACAAGCTGTTGTTGCTATTGCTGCTACTGCTTCGTCGCTAGCACACCCATCTGCATTGCGTCGTCGGTTCCATCAATCAAATCAATGCTTGTACAATAGTCCGAATAATTGCATACAAAACAATGGCTATTCTCTATATTCGCGTGACCGATATGTACATGCATGCTTCGGAGGAACGCCTCTATGCAAGCTAGGTAAGTAGCCCGTCGAAGATCTTAATTGAGGAACTGAAACAGGGACCAGAGCAATCGCGGAAGAAACGTTCTTTGCGTCCTAAAAGAGACGAGACGAGAATAGACTGTGCTTTGGCTTGATCATTGCTTCTTCGCAGTTTGCTTTGACAATCCTGTTCCACCGACCTACCACTGCAGATATATTGCAGCGAGGTGTGATACATGACCCTAGATATTGAATTACACCCCTGCTTTACCCGTCAGGACCTTTCGCCCTCTTCTCTCTCGGTCTGTTGTTGGATGATTTCGCCAGTGATAGGCCAGTAACGGACACGGGCTCTCGTACTTTGTTAAACTTGTAGAGTGAGCCAAAGCCAGCCTATCTCCTCTCAGGAAATCGGCCTTTCCACTTACCAATCAGATAGGAGAACCAAATACAAACTTTAAAGATGGGATTTAGAAACCCCTATCCTGCTTTCTCACTTTCCCATTAACGTACAGCGCCTACCATACGTAAACCTGGACTGCTACCTCGGGAAACTCCTCTTAGTCCTCCAGAAGGGAAAAACAAACGGCTACTAACTGACCCAACTGCTAACTTAGTCTTCTGGAGATAAATCGCTTAGAGATGATCCCCAGGCCAAGCCAGCCAATGCGAAGTTGAGATACCACTGCCGGTGGCTTCACGCTTCGCATTGGACTGTCCACTGCTGCATGTGAAACGCCTGCGCTAAAACAGTTCCCTTCTTTGGCTGGGAAGTGCAGAAGCTCGCATGATTATGCCAGGAACTACGTGTCTCCTGTTCTGCAGTGTTGTTTTCTGCTGTAGCCTGTAGGTTCATGGCATATGTGTTGGTTTTCTTTTCAGAACATTCCTCATTCCATAAGGGGAAATGTTGGTTACGTTCTCAAGGACTTTACTTTGAACAGGGACAGTAACGTGGTAAGTGATGCGACTGCAGCTTAATTGAGACGTGTGTGAAGCATCGAAGCTTGCGGCGGTCTGAAGATGGCTGAGGGGAGAGGAAGATGCTTGTATGTTAAGAGAAGAAACTTATTGGGAAAAGGAAACATAGATCAGCAGAGTTTTACTGTTGATCAGTTGACATTGGTGCTTGATTTGCTGCAGGAAGTCGATGCATGACGATACTCTGACGCTTTTGACATGGGTGGACTTGTAAGTAACAAACAACTGTTTCCTTTTCCTCTATCCAGAGTAGTTTTCAAGTCATGCCCAAAAGACCAGTTCTATTCTCAGAAATAACCAACAATTAGTCATCGCCGTGAAATTGCCAGCACCAATTACAGCAATAAAGCCACAGAGCAGCTCGCATGCCCCTGTCTACAGAAGGGGTCCAGCAGGTGCGGCGCTGAAAATAGCCTGTAAGCTGAAGGGTGACGTTGGTCGATCACCCCTCGCTCGAGGGACTACCCCGGCACGGCACCTAATTGAAGGCCTGAAGCGCACGGAAAGGCAGGGCATGGCATAAAACCTCACGATATCACACTCTGAAACAGCCACGACATCAAGCAACTCCTCTTTTCAGGGCTCCGCTCGCTCATATCCGACCACTCATCACCGTTCCCCTATTCCTGGAACGACGGACATGCCCTGAGTCGGACGTTGTGGCATCCACTCTTTTCCGCATTTCACCCTCTGATCATCCGGCCACGCCTTCTCCCGCGTCTTCCAGAAGCATTCCAGACACCCCCTGGTATCTGCAGCAGGAACTTCCCCTTCTTCTTCTTCTGCTTCTGTTCAATTTCTCCTTTAGTGTTCAGCCCTCTTTCGATCTGCCGGACCACGTCCTTCCTTGACCTCTGACCTCTGACCTCGAACCCCCTCCTATCCCTCCCTCGACCATAAATAAGACCCTCGGCGCACCCAGCACCCACCCTCCTCCCAAAATGGCAGCCAAAACCGCCGCACAAGAAGAATTCGATACCATCATAGCTAAAGCATCTTCCTCTGGTAAAGTCACACACCACCGAGACGACAGTGAAGATTACAAGAACGACAAGGCGCACGAGAGCGGAGAGGACCAAGACGAAGAGCAGGCCTACCTCCAGAAGCAGATCGATAACAATATGCGCATGCCGTCCCTCGACCCCCGCGGCGGGCCCATGTTCCTCCCGCACCGAGACTTCGACAATGGCCGCACCACGGGCGTCAAGGGCGTCATTGCCGATGCGCGGAGTTTCGAGGAGGCGAGACGGAGTCAGACGAAGGATGGGTGGAGGAGTAAGGTTGCCAGAGCAAGTAGTGCGACGAGGATAGGCAATGGCAACGATGAGAATAAGAGGATCAGTACGTTCCTGAGGGATGATGGTGAGGGAAGCGCGAGTGAAGAGGAGGAGTTTGTAGAGCGATGGAGAGAGCAGAGACGGGAGGAGCTGAAGAGAGAGGGAAATGATATTAGGAACAGGAGGACGAGTCCTAGTGTTCGCCGGTATGGACGCTTTGATGAGGTTGATGCGCTGGGATATTTGGATGCTATTGAGAAGGTTACGAGAGAGACAGTCGTCGTGGTCTTTGTCTACGATCCCGAGGTATGCTCCTCTCCTTCCCACTATGTACTGCTGACCATATACTAACACTATCACAGTGTCCAGTCTCCCAAGTCATCTCCGACGCTCTCTCCCCTCTCGTCCCCCAGAACCCCTCCATCCACTTCGTCCGTGTTCACTACGAGGACATCGAATTCGACAACGCAGGTGTACCCGCCATTCTCGCATACAAGAACCAAGGAGACCTCTTCGCAAACCTCACGTACATCATCGATCAAATCCCAGATGATACGCTCTTCGATACTCGGGCGTTGGAGACCATCCTTCGGAAGCACAAAGTGCTGTGAGGGGATTGCGATTTCCACTTTCGGCTCGCTTCATTATGGAGGCAGCTTCTGTTTACATCGGCACTTCGCTACAACGAGCGTTCAGCTGATGCTCGCTTGCTTGCATGGAGTCATTTCTTTCCTGCGCTGGCGTTCACGGCATGGATGGTCTGCTTCTCTGCGGGCATTGCTTTACATCTCATCATGCCACGCGCATCTGCAGGAAACCCAATCACTCACTGACGCTCTGTATACTACCTCCGTCTTCTGCTTCTCTTTCCTTTCACATGCCTTCGCTTTTCAGAGGGGTCTTTGGGGCGTTGCTGTCAGGATAAAAAGTCATGTACAATAGGATACTCGGGTACGATAGACCGCAGGGGAGCGAGCGAGCACGGCTGTCTTCTTTTCATTTCTGTTTATTTTCCGTCGGGTTTTAGGGGGAGTCTAGCGATCAGTTATCTGGACTGAACTGAACTGGATTGGATGGCTTCGATTGCATGGCATGGCATGCGAGATGTTACGATACGCTAGATACATTGCGAAATAATACCCATTGAGATTCTTCTGAACACCGTAACGTAACCTCTCTGGAATGGGTGTGAGAGACATACGAGATCTTGACGTCTGTGAATCGGACAAACAAGGTAGGTCGGTGATAGGTGCGCTCCAGGACACTTCAAGACAGGGAAAACAGCGAATGTGTGAGAAGTGCTACCATCAGTTGGTGTTCAGTAAGTTGAAGACCAGCTGCACGCTCCTAAATGTTCTAATCGAAAAGGACCCCTCAATCGTACGGTCGTTTGCAAATTACCCCTCATTTCACGTGCATGTATGAGAAGGGAGAAAATGTGACAGGTCTTATCGAGGCGACTTCTCTGGCAGTGACGCTAGCGAAGACGACATCAAGAAGAGCAAGGGGCAGAGAACCACGGCTTCTTTCATGATAAAAATAGTCCCTTGCTTTGTCGGCCTTGCACTAAGACGTCCATCCGTGAGATTCTGATACTCTGACACCAAGATCTCCATCATAAAGCCCTACCTGTACTGTGTACCCGATCCCCCCCCCCGTGCTCGCCAAATCCCCCCCGAAACTCGCCTCAACTCCAATTTAAAATCCCTCGCCAACAAAGTTCGGCCCATCCAACGCCATGAAATCCAGCAAGTCCATACCGCCAACATTGACACCCTCCGCCGTTTGTGTGACACCCTGATCACCCAAGTGTTGATAGAACGCCGTGCCAGGGGGTAAATACCAGAAATCCGTGCCACCATTAGTATTCCAATCGCTGAAGGGGTCTTGCAAATCGTTGCCGTAGCTTGAGCCAGGACCCTGGTTGTAAGGTGTGCCGGGAGCGGCCGCGAACGATCCTTGGTTGAGGTCAAACGGTGTGGCTGATACGTTGAGATCTGTTGAGAGGTAAGCATGGTCTCATAAGATGAAGGGTAGTAGGGCTTGTGTGACTTACCTGCGCCGTTGCCCATACCGTAATTTGGAGTTGCGGCATTCCACTCCCGGATCTGGTCTCGCTGATCCATCTTCTGCCGCTTGTTATCAGGCTCGTGATGCATGGCTGGACTGCGAGCCCTGCTGATAGGATCACCATTTGGATTTGGGCCGGGAGCACTGATAAAACGACCTCGAAGCCGAGAGGTTAACGTTTCCAGGAGATCAGCGAAGCGGATACCTAGGTGGACATCATCGACAACGCAGGTTCGTAAAGCATCGACGGCTCTGTCCATAAGTCCAATGCTATACTCCACGTCGCCTTTGGATGCACCCAAAGCGAATGTTTTCAGCAAAAACATGGCACCGCTGATGATTCTAAAATAGGTCCGTACTGGGGCATGCTTAAGATAATCTCCTGGTAGCAAACCGTCAACCACAATCTTCAGAAGCTCTCGACTGCCATCTACAACTTCCTTGACGTAGTCTTGATCAGCAGCTGTGTAGCTACCAAATGTTGCCAGAGGTAGCTTTCCGTAGTACGTCTGTTGGTTTTCAGTTGACATGGCACCGGGTACTGACCCATTGCCAGGATGGCCAGTTGCATTGAATCGATTACCAGCCTCTGTACTACATCTTTCGACAACAGCTTGTAGGGACAGGGAGTTGACGTAAATCCGAACATACTGATACTCGATTGAAAGTATGTGACCAATGTACTGCGGGAGATTGAATCGCGTGAACTCTGTTTTCCATGCTTTTAACATGGGCTGGAAATCTTTGAGAAGCTCCACATAACTTGAATCATTAATGATCTTTGTCGTGTACTGTCTTGACCGGAAAAGCTTCTCGTTGCCAATTCGCATAGCATTGCTGATTCCAGCCCAGCAATGGATAATCTGGTCATCCAGTTCCAGGTCCGGAATGTAGTTGAAGCTGTTGGTGACAGTAGTGTTGGTTTCGGGAGTCTTGCCATCAATAGATGGCCTTCGTTTTCGAGGGGCGAAAGCAGGATCTGTAACCCTTAAGTTCTCAGGAACCATATTTGTCCATCCTAGACGCCCAGCCAATTGCGTGACATATATTAGCAGAAGCCGCTTAATCCGTGCTGCACGAAGGCGATATGCCTCGTCTTCGTATTCCGGACGGGTCATTTCTCCTCCAGCTGCCAATAGCTCCTCAATCTCGTCAAAGACGCCAAGCTCATAAGACAGACCCATTGCTGTACTTAGAAGCATCCAGCACATTCGGTCACTTCTCCAGGCTGGTTCCAACCAACTTTCGATTCTCTTGCCACCAACGCCTCTAGGTAATCGACCAATGAATTCTTCATCCGTACTGTAAGTATCGGAAACATCATAAGATGGAAGCATGAGCTCATCAGTGGCCTCTGCTGGAGGGAAGTGAAGTGCCCGAGGATGCCACTCGGTTAAAATCATCAGACTTTCGATGGTGCCCAGTGTTCTCAAACTCCCTTTCCGTAATCCTCGCCATGGGGCAGTGCTAGACGTTTGTGCCTCAGATTCGGCTCCCGATCCGCAAAATCCTCCACCAAATGCTTCTTGACCCCAGAGGCATCTTTCAATCATTCCGCGTAAGTAAGTCCAGAGTTGTTCATGAATTGCATGTGATCTACAGTGCCCTCCAGGGCCAGGAATCTGTCGGTACCTGGTAGCAATTGTGAGAAGAGTCACAGTCAAGATAGGTTCTTCGATGAGAAGTGTTGGATGAGTTCCAGGATCCCTGAAAGTTGGAGGAGATATTGGTGTAAGCGGAGATAGGTATTCGTAATAGCTACAGCCTGTCAGTAAATCGAAAGTAAGACATATCGACAGGTACGTACTAATCAATGTAGTCGATTGCTTCACTTGGAGTGAACCATCCGGCTCGGACAAATCGAAATCGAGACCAAGCCTTGACAGCATCCTTATAGCCTTGTTCTTGCGTCCTCTCTGGCCTGTTGATGGCTTCTGAGGATAAAGCAGGATCAATCGCGGCATCCCTTCGCACTTCCGGGGGTCTCATATCGGTCTGAAATGGTCGATTGATGGTTTGTAGTGGAGAGGCCATTGGTTGATGCCCGGATGTGCTGTTGTTGAGCATTGACGAAACCTGGCTATTACTTCTCTTGTGGCCCGGACTAGGAAAGGTGTGAGCATCTATCTGATTGCTTTCTCGGCATATCACCTACCTATCCGTAGCGGCCTTGTAAAGTAAATCCAGGGCATCATGGGGTCCTGAACTCGCGTTAGCCTCCCTGATCAAGCTTCACAGAGGACCAATCCTACCGTATACCTCCCTTCGCATAACCTCCTGTGCCTCAAGATTCTCCAACTGTGTATTCGATTCATCTGAGTGCCGTTCGTCACGATGGGAGCCATCTCTCGTATTTTCGGTGGGCCGGCGCAAAGGTTGTGTTCTGCCAATTGATCCTCCTGGAGTCAAGGGTGGTCCAGTGAGAACAGGCGCACTATCTCCGTACGGCACTGCTGATCTAGCAGACGTGGGTGCTCCCATTGACGATTGTCGCATTGGAGCTGGCGGAGAGCCTTGTACCATTTTCCGGCCATTGCGAACGATGTATTCGTCTTGGTACTCGTACCCATCAAGACTGTCGGGCCTGCCATCTTCATGCTTCCTCTTTCTTCTCGTCGCAGAGAAGAAACACTCCTTACTTTCTCTTCTGCATCGCACACCTTCACGATGCAATTAGCGGTTGCCGTGCGATTGTTGTAAGTTGAGGTTGTGACTTACAAGGCGGGTCTCCGGGGCTGTCCACACTTCCCAGATCGCATTTTACCTTCCTCCTGCGACAAGGAATACAAGCCTGGTAAACGCGCTTATGCTGAGGAGGCTGCTGCTGCTGCGATTGCTGGGGAGAGCCACTGCCAGTTGAGCCCTCAGCTTGTGGATATGAGGTCGAAGCCATTCTGTGCCCTGATGATGTGTCGGTTTGAATCGGCTTTTGGCGTCTTTAAATTCGCGGGGTTCAATCCAGAGACAGACGATGGAGGGTTGGTCAGGAGGATGAGACCGAGATAGCTTAGGCGAAGTACGTCTTCTTTTCCCCTTCAAGAGACGTGATATGATGAGTGTGATGTTGTCCGCTCTCAGAATCTGAAGGCACCTTCTTATCAAGACATGCCTACCAGCCTGCCTGCCCGTTTTGGTGAGGCTGCATTTACCGTTGGTGTCACATGTCGCTCAGCCAATCACAATGCCCTAAATCTGACCGGTACCATCTTCAAGTTAAAATTGCGATCCTGAGTTTTAAGGAAGTTGAAGGAGTCCAGGAGGGATAAGTTTCACTCTCAAAGTCTTGAGTACGTTTCAGAGGCTCATATTTTGATAGAAGAATGTTGTATTGATCTTGTACCGTTGATAAGCTCAGTCTACCCGTCCAACCTTTCATGTGCCCTGACAAGGCGCACAACCACAGCCTTGTGATAGAATCGATTCTTGGGATTGCCCACGTTCTTGAGCAAGGCATTTCAGATATACTGTAAGAATGTTGTCGTAAATGCTGCATATCGTAAGGGCTTTTTCCTGTCGATATCAATCTCGCTTAGAAAATCGGGCTAACAATAATGCACCGTGACTTGGAACAAGCTGAATGGCCTACATACGGGCAAGTAGCTTGTGGATCTTGAGCCTAGATGTCGGTATAACGGATTCTCCTTGGCCAGATACTAGCAGCGTGCCTCGTTCTAGGCCGAATTCATTAGCCAAACAGGCACAGGAATAATAAATCGAAAGGCCTATTATCCTGGCTTGAGTATTGTTGCACATATAATGCCAACTGACTCTACTTTCACTCGTGCATCCTGAGAAGCCATTACTTGTGCAGGAGCACATTGATAACCATTTTCGTCAATTACCCAGCGTACTCTGATGAAGTTTCCGGATCTCCCACGTCAATCTTGATGCAGAGTTGTAAAATCCATCTCTGTAGAACAAGCCTTAATTCTCGTTTTCTTCCTCCTCAATCACCTCAATCTCCTCCTCTCCCTCGCTCTCCTCTTCCTCACTCTCCTCATACTCGTCCTGATCCCTGTTATTCTCGCGCGTAACCTCCTGAACAGCACCACCCTCCTCATCATCCTCCATTCCATCTACCCATCCCCCATCTCCTCCGTCATCCGAATATTCATCTACCCGACCCCAAGCAACTCTCTTCTTCTTTCTGACGTGTCTCGTCTCCTTCTCCACCATCTCCAGAATTCCAATATCCTTTCCTTCCGCAATAGCCTTCCTAATCTCCTCTCCAATTCCATCCATTGCCTTTACAGCCTTGTCCTTCAAGCCCTCATAGATCTGTACCGAGACGTCCAACTCATTGTGAGCCGTATCCATGTGAAGCGAGAGTTTCTTGAGTTGTTTCTTAGCCTCGTTTTCGACCTTTTTGGCGTATATCTTGCGTGTGACAAGGTTCTCGGTGGAGTGGACGGCGAGGAGATAGCATGCACATAGGTAGTGGTATAAAGTACGGTGTTCTTCGTTGGAGTCATAGATTTCTTTGAGGTAGATCAGGGCGAGTGCGCGGTCTGACTCGGAGGAGGATGGGGACTCAAGGATGAGCTTGGCCTAATAGAGTGCGTGTTAGATTTGTAACGCGTGAGGAAAGGATTGGTGAGGTAGGGAGAGTATGGAGATGAAAAGGGGAGGAGACGGAGAGAGAAAGAAAGAAAAACATCAGCTTACACTTTCCAAGGTAGTTCTGTTCTCCTTACTGACGGGAGATAAAGCTACAGAAACGGGATCGATCTTAATCTTTGTGGCTTTCTTGAGAGCTCTTGTGAATCTGGCTATCTTTACGGAAGGAGACATTGTGAGATTTTGTTCTTCAGATGCGACCGGGGGTTGTTCTTGTTTGTATGTTTTGAATGTCGGCAAAGTTTCTCGTGTAACAAATCTTGACAGCTGAAGCTGGATGATGGACTGCGATGCAAATTTTGCGAGTAGGAACTGAAAAGCGATGTAAGAGGTTGTCGTTCATGGAGGAAGAGTTCTTGCAGAGAAATGGTTTGTTGTTGCGATCTTCTCGAGTGGGACGGGTGGCCTGAATCGCTTCACGGCTGCAAACGCGAAATCAGGCTCGAATAGCGCGCCGCGCACGTGGAGCATCGGCCATGCTAGCATTAGATCACCTGAACCCCATTCTACTCAAAGCAGGCAGCCGTGAGAGCTATTGTACTGGGATTGTCGAGAAATGATGAAGTGTTTTGATGCAAATGTTTAGCGAGACATCCCCTGTCAACACGGCCCAGCGACGACGACGTTCACGACAATTACTACGTCTCGTTACCAGAGACCTATCACCCTGCTGAAAGGCTATCGCAGTCAAGGACAGAAGAGCGAAAGCGAAGAGGAACGCGGCAAGTACTTTCCGGGAGCTGGAATAGAAACGGAGGCAGGAGAGGAAGAGGAAGAGGCAGACGAAATCTAGGAGGATACCGACGAGGACGGGTAAGATCCAGAGGAGAAACTTCCTGACTGTTACGACCAAAAAGACGGGCCAAGAACTCAGATTCCGATTAGTCGAGCATCCAGGAGAGTATTACAAGACTATTTCCCCACGGAGATACAGCTATACATGGCAGAAATTCGAAAGTGACGCAGAGACAACCCTTTTGGAACGCATCCCAAGGAGCAGAGTTCTCAAGAATGGGGCTGGGGGACAAGTCATAGCTATTGTGCAAGTAAAGGATTAAGACACCAAGTAAGAGACTCAGCACCTGTGCAAGATCCAATGTGCCAAGGATGGGATCAGAGCTAGGAGCCCACAGTCCAGCTTTCAACGAGGACGAGAGGATGATGATTCTAGAGTTTCCTAAAGGCGTCCCAGACGCAATGGGCCCATCGAGACTTATCATCGGCGAGATATTTTACAGGACAGCAAAATTATACCAAGGTACCCGCGCCAAAATTGGGCGTCAGAGAAAAGCTGGAGAAGATTAGTGACATATCATGTCTAGATGTCGCTTTGAGGTCATGGAACCTTCTCTCAACGTTCTCTGTCACCAATGGAGTCTGGTATACTACCCTTGAACTTACCAAAGTGCCTGCAGAACGTTCACAGACGTTAGCTGTATGAGAGACTTGAAATTCTTCTCACAAAATTACCACGGATAGCATCTGAAAGCGGTTAAACTCAAAGACTCACCGCAAAGTCTACAGTTATTCTTGTGGGAGGGTGTGTGGGGCGTTCAAGCATTACTATTCATGATAAGTACAATATCTACTCCGTGAATCCTCCAAAACCAGCTTCAGATAGCTAATCTTTTCGCAATTAAACTCAGACAGAGTCCAGTATTTCCCCACATCACCTAGGTATCGTCCCTGGCGTACTCCTCAAAGCCTCCTCGAAAATCTCCAACGCAGCTCCCAGCTCTTCATCAGTGATGGTAATCGGTGGCGCAATACGAAACACTCCTCCGAACATCTTTGAGCCCAAAATATTCGCGGACAAGCCAAGTTCCATCATACGATCCGCCAAAGCGGCAGCTAGATCGATTCCTTGCTCCTTCGTCTCTACGTCCATTATTATCTCGACTCCTGCCATAAGACCACGACCTCTCACGTCTCCAATACATCCATACCTCCGTTGGAGTTCGAGAAGACCAGCGTGAAGCTTCAACCCCGCTATCCTCGACCGTTCTACCAGACCATCTCGAAGTACGACTTCCAGAACTCTGAGGCCTACAGCGGCTGGTAGAGGGTCATTAACGTGAGTTGTGAGGAATAGATACCCGCGGTCGAAACAAGTCTGCTCAATAAGGTTCGAAGTTATCACCGCTGAGAGTGGGAGACCATTTCCCAGCGTTTTACTGAGCGTCAAGATGTCTGGAGTTACACCCTCGTGCTCAATCGCGAACATCGAACCACAACGGCCAATGCCAGTTTGAGCTTCGTCCACAATGAGAAGCATGCCACGTTTCTCGCAGTGTGCTTTCATTGCTTTGAGGTAGCCTGTGGGAAGAACGTGCATACCACCTGAACTCAGAATTGGTTCGATGATCACAGCTGCGAGTGATCCCACGGACTGGGTATCGACGAGGTTCCACCCATAGTTGAGTTCGCTCTCCCAGTCATAAGAACCGTCTGGATGTCTGAACATAGATCTGTATGCGTTTGGTGAGGGAAGGACAAGACTTCCGGGGATCTTGAGACGTTAATGAACTATCCACACAATCTGTCTGGTTTGGAACGAGGAGGAGAGAGGATGGAGACTTACAAATGGACCGTATCCTCTTCTACCTGAATGATATGTCGACGCTGTTGCAGCACCAGTCATACCATGCCATGAGTTACCAAGAGCAACAATCTCAAATTTCCCCGTATACAGCTTGGCCATCTTGATTGCCGCTTCATTCGATTCAGCCCCTGTGCTCAAGAACATTGCCTTGTCAAGTCCGGGTGGAAGCAAGGTCGTGAGCTTCTCGGCCAACTGCACAACTGGCGGGCTTAACATGCCGCTGTACAGATGATCCAGTTGTGCAGCGTGGTGAGTGATTGTTTGAACGATTTCAGGGTGTCCATGTCCAATTAGACATGACATTTGTCCAGATGTGAAATCCAGGATCCTTCGACCATCCGCCGTGAAGATGTAGACGCCTTTTGCTCTAGTAATCAAATTGGGCTCAAAGCTTCCCCCGTAACGAGCTAGAGTTGAGGCAGCGGTCTTCATCATCGCCTCATTGTCGATATTTGTGTACAAGCACCGGCATTCTGAAGATGTTGTCGCTGTCGAAGTCTTTTCCATTTGAGAAGGCATCTTGAGCGAAAAATCACAGCGGTCCACCACATCAAGTCTGAGAGTCTTCAGATGCGGCAGGAGCATTATCAAGCCGAATGGATGGTGGACAGCGGCGTGCACCATGATGCATATCTCAAGCACGTCGATTATATATGATGTAGATGATGAGGTAACAAGCACTTCGCTTCACACGATGTTGCCACAAAAGCCCTTTCCGAAGGGATACAGCTGAAAGCGGGCACTACTGTAATCTTTAATTTCTACCATGGTGGATAGTCAGTCCTGTCTTGGAGCAAGATTCCTATGGGAACTGTGCATGCGGGAAACTTCTCGGGAAACTGTTATCGGGAAACTTTTGTGCAAGACACGCATGCATCTTCGACGTCACAATGCTTGAAAGCTTGCATGGCCAAGAAGTGATTTTCAATATCTATAGATAGAAGTTACCGATACGAGCATCCGGTCAATTTCCCTATGGAACCATCAGGATCTGATAGTGAGATGTTGTTGGACCAAAGCAGAAGGATGTTCCCGAATTGGGCTTTTCCGAAAGTGGGGCCATCATCTTCCCACCTCCCAAGCCTTCAACGTCCAGTCCAGGATTGACCACATCCAACACAATCACATATCTGGATGCTTTCCGCTATGCTGGTCCAATTGGTACCTCTCATGCCGAGCTTATCAGCCTTTAAATTTGCTATCCGCCATGTCTGAAGCCACCCAGCCCTTCCCGCAGTTGCCCGTCTCACGCCCCTACCGATCCCACAAAATCAGAGCTTGTGATGCTTGTCGGAAACGAAAGGTACGTTGCGACGTCACATCCATAGGAGAAGACTGTCAATTATGCCGTGAACAAGGAAAGACATGTCAATATTCCGTGGACGAAAAGCCACCCCGTCTGAGAAGACTGCCCCTTTCAGACCCCTCGGCAAGCGAGCGCCAACGCAACAACACCCCTGTTCTGAAGCGAAGACATACTCTGATCGACGATCCAGAAAAGGTCGAAGTTCCAGAGCCCCGAGCTCAGAATTGGGAAGGATCTCATGTACGTACAGATGACCGTGCGAATGATGCCCCGAACAGATCAGACAAGGGACGGCAATCCCTGCACATCGTTGGACCCGCTGTTTCATCGGATGCTCATGTGCTAGAGCAATACATGTCTCCTGGTTGGCCAGAAGGGAGGACAAACGACAATCCATACAGTGTATACTTCTCGGATCCTTCGAAGCCGATTCTCTACAAGAAAGTGCCGAGAGGAAGGGTTGGCTTGTCCATAAACGACAATGCCGGTGTGAACCAGAGAGAAATCTTTGAGCAGATTTTCTACCCGAAAGCAGCTCAAATCCGCCAACTGTCAGTAATTTGATCATGTTATAAATGACTGGAGCTAATATGAACAGGTATCTTGCCAAGATTCATCCCGCCTTCCCAGTTATCGACGAGAAATTGCTCACCGAGCCTGCAACAAGTCAAAGCAAAGGTGCCGCAGCGTTGTTGTGTGATGTCTATGCCAGCGCGCTCGTATATTGGAACCAATCACCACTTTCAGCAGGCAGACCTCGGCCAGACCAACGATATGCTTGGAACCTTGCAGTCCAAGCATTGGCGGATGACTTTCTTGGACCAGATCTGTCAACACTTCAGGCTCAAGTCGTCGAACTGAACGGCCGGCCTGTCTACTCTATCATCGGCAACACTGTCGGCAATGGGCGTGGAGTTGCCTTGTCTTATAGTTTAGGTGTGAACAGAAATCCGAGTCAGTGGAGTATTCCACAGCAGGAAAAGAACTTGCGGGTGAGACTCTGGTGGGGGGTCTTGATTCATGATCGATGGTAATGCTTCCAGAATTATGAAACGTACAAAGTGCTTACCGAGATTTCTGCAGGGGTAGTTTTGCTCATGGCACACCATCGAGCATAAGCTCCAAGCATCACGATGTACCAATTCCAGCTCTAGAGATGCTGCTACCCCATGAGTCAGTGTCTCTTGAGTACCGAAGGTCTTCCGAGAGCTTCATTGCCCTCTGCCAGATGACCGAGATATTGGGACAAGCACTACCCCTCGTCTATGATCTCGAAGGAAATTCTCAGAAGGATACTTCTAAAGTAGTACGACGGATAGAGGTGGATTTGGACAAGTGGGAAGACTCTCTGCCAGACTACCTGTCAAGCACTTCCAATCGGGTGACTGTCTCTGGGTCAAGCAGTCTTCGTCTTTGCTATTTATCCCTGAAGATGTTGATTTGTCGAATATCCTTGCATGTGAGTTTTCACATTGAAAAACGCAGTGATGAACCCTTCTGACACGCTGAGAATGCAGGCTGTATCACAGCAAGGATCGACTGAAGCTATCGAAGCCTATAGATTTCGTCAAGTCGAATCTAGGCACGCCGCACAGGCGATCGTCGACTTCATCACTTCTTTGAAGACTTTCCACCTCGCGGAGTTCTGGCTTCCTTGTAAGTGATTAGCCTTCGTGTATACGAAGTATAGTGCTGATCAGCTCTTACATAGACACTACCTACTATCTAACATCGACTATCACCTTATTGCTGCGCTTTGCCGTCGAGACAACTGAGGACTCCGTTGCTGAAACATGTGTGTCTAGTGTCAAGATGTTCACATCATGGCTGCGACACGCTAGAGAGGTTGATGACTGGGACCTCGCCGAGGACTGCTTGAACAACTGTGAAGGGATCATAGCTAGGATGACTAAAAATGGTCGAAGACCTCAACAAAAACCTGTGCAGGAGGCAGCGCCGCCAGTCAACTTCTTCGACACTGAACCTCGAAACGACTGGTTAGATGCTACACTTCCTGTATCCTATGGGCCGATGGATGGTTCTGGACAAGTACGCGACTTGTGGGATATGTTTCGCTTTGATGAACAATTTCCTGTATGATTCTGGAGACGCACGCTAATACCAACGATCACGGCATACAGTAAATAGGCGAGCGATTTGTCCAGAGACTCCAAAAGCTGAATTGGCAGAAACGAAGATAGATGCTATTCAGAAGGCGACAAGTTTCATGGTCGGGCGCATGGTGTGTCGTGCCTTCTGAGGCTGCGGAATGCATTGGTTATGGAGAGTGGTGCAATCGGCTGATGGAGGATGACAAAATGATGCTCATGTTTTGGGTGTGAGCAGTGCAACAAGATCTCACGCTTCTCGTCGTGGGCCTTCAGGGTCGAGAAGACCTTCATGATCAAGGTGTCTCCCCGATCGTACGCCGTTTCCAAGATATCAGGCCAATATGAGAGCATGATGACGACACTAAGTCACAGCATGAGGATTCCCTTATCGTGAACCGCTCTCGACTGCGCACAATCTTATCACCACCAAGATAATCCACCCCTTGGTAAAATTTCCCGACAACATATAACGAAATAAGCAGATTCTGCCATCTCTTTTCTCCCCAGTGGGCGTGTTGTACGGCGGACGTGCTTGGTTATATCCCAAGTTACCTCCTGCAAGAACTTCAAACACCCTGAAGAAGCCAATGCATCATCGCCCCCGAGAAAACAGTAGAAGTAATGAGAGTTGACTGCTGGGGCACCCATCTGCTCTGCGGGCCCGTGGGTGTCCTGGGGACTTTAGCAGCGTGAAAAAGAGCGGGAGGCGGGGTTGAACCTGACGTATAACCTACGTAAGGACGTCTCTCTCATAGGCCCACTTCGAAATAAAAGCTTCAAACTTTTGTTGTTTTGACACTTCATTTTTCTTTCTCTTTTTGGTTTGTTGTTTTTTGGAGGGATGTGTTTTGGTGGGGCTTTGTTGTGGTTAAGCGAGACGCGAAATGCTGAGCTGGAAAATTGGTGCGACCTCGCAGGCCAATGCGTGCTTCGGGATTATGAAGGTGCAAGCACCTTGAGGGAATAGTTTCAGGATATCTGGGAAGCCATGAGCGGCCACAGGCTCTTTTTCAATAGCAATGCCGCGGATTGCCATTCGCGACTAGCCATCAGGAACGTGTGAATCCAGGACATGACACTGCGTCCCCATTTTCAATCACCGGGAGATAGCATCTTTGGCTTATAATTATCCAAAAGTATTGTGGAGGCTATCGATGATATAATTGACTCCGGCTTGGCACAGTCGACGTAGAGACCATACTCCGGCTCAACCAGGAAGGTAAGAGTGGAACAAGTCCAGTCCAACGGTCGGAGTCAGTATCAATAAAATTGGAGTGATGAGATGAATTATATTACAACTTTTGGTAGTCACCAAGTCAATTTCACGGTCGCAATTCTCGAAGTATCAGATAACTGGTGTTCGCAGTGTATTCCGTGTTTCCTTATATATGCAGCCCTTGCTCATGCCCTGTGAAGGCATCTGTCCACTCGCGTATGCCTCATCTTCCAACACACTCCGGAAGCGGATAATAATTGCGCATAACCATAGTATTCGACCGAAATAGTCCCACGGTCGCGATCTTCCATCCCCGAAATCGCGATAATATATGAACGCATTAATATCAGATTGAATTCTAGCAGCTATTGGTCCACCATAGCTCGAAACGCATGATAGAAAACAACTTTTTGTTGAGTGACAGGTAACAATCTGTTTGGCAAAAATCTGAAACGATGAGTGACGGTCTAGAAACCTATATGCTGTGCTGGACACCACCACAACAAGCAGAAACTTACCGGTTCTCGTCTAAGAATATCCCACAGACTGTTCAGTCATTCCACCAAATACTAGAGCTGTCAAGAGAATCATGGTACCAAACTTGCCTGGGAGGCGTTCGATCAGGTCTTCCCTCCGTTCACGTTCGGCAGTTGTTTTGAGCCATTCCCAGCCTTTAAGCAGTCTGGCAATTCTACGGATCTTGAAAACTAGCGATACCAGACATCCAAAGATAGCAAGAACTAGAGGAATGGCTCCGAGCAGGAAACGACGATCGTCCTTTCTCGTGATGGGTGATTTGTCATGGCGTCCGTAGTGCGTGTGAACGACTTGCATGACACGATCTGATGCCGAAAGAAGAAATCCAAATTGTGCCAATGCAGTGCAAGTCCAACCTACAAGGACTCATTCCTCCTTTCGATGGATTTCGTCTACGTAGGTCTGGAGTTGAAGTAGCGTCCGCACGGCGGTATTGAATATCTCAAGCTGGCGGTAGAGTTCTTGGGATGGCGTTATGTCACTGACGTCCCTCTCGAGGCTGGCTGGGTTGAGTTCGTGCCTTTCCTTCTCTGTCGTCATGGTCTGGTGATTCGAATGGCGCGTTTATGCTTTTGGAATGCTGGCCGAAATGAGCAGGCTCAAGATGGTGAAAGGTAATTGTCTGTTCGTACTTCGAGCGATTTAGAAAGAGGACAACGAAAACAGGGAGTGGTCTTGCTGAAGCATATTGTATCTCGATCTGGAAGGAAGCCATCAGATGCGATGGGGGGAGGCAAGAGCCATCGGGACTGCAGCATCACCAACTGAGAGTCAGCCTGCGAAACCTGACGTTTGAATTCTGCGAATTATTGTCCATCGAAACTTGTAGAATATGTCTCCGTTTGATCACCAGATTCAGCGTATCAGTGACAACCAAGAAAGGTATCTTCATTTTGTGAAAGGGTCACTTCAGTTTGGGCGCAAATGTATTGTTATCAACCTTAACCAGAGTATTTCCCATACAGAAGCCCAGACGTGTTCCATGCCACCAGTCGCCCGACAATAACACGGCCTAGACTCTTCCACTAGAAAGTCCACTCCATAGCGGGTGCCATAGTCGCAGTTCACGAGGTGATTCATTAAAAATCTCCATTAGAGGTGGTCAGGACCGAATAAGGGAAGGATAACTACCTAGCAAGTACATTCTACGTCTCTACTCGTGAGTCTTCCTAGTCCCATGACCACCAGAGTGACAGTTCCCACAAGAGCTCCAAGGTAAAATGGCAGCAGAACAACAAGGACCTCACGACTCCAGTCTCTCGCGGTCCGAAATCTGCCCTTGGCTTCCCAGAGAGCCCTCCGAATGCTGAATCCTACTCCGAAACCAACACACAAGATCATCAGTCCCTCAGTCACCAATAATCCCAGATATAGTACTCGGAGCTCTCGCCTGTGTAGATCGCAGAGTAGATGGTGCGCATTGTCTTCTTGGATCTTGCTGCGCAGCCCGAAAAGGGTGATCGCTCCGACCACTGTCAGAATGGCTGTGCCGAGGATGGTCTCCTGAAGAGCTTGCCCGTATAGTTGCAGGTCTGTGTCATCCGGGGCGCTTTCGTTGACCTTGTGCTGGGCCTGCTGCTCCGACCGGAATTTTTCGATCGACATCTCGTAGGGTGCGTCCTTGCCTTTGCTTTGGAAGTGAACAGGGTGATTAGGGTTGAGCTTCGAGAGATGTCGGCTGGCAGACATGGTATACGCGTTCCAACCTTCCATCTGCTGAAAGCTGCTGTCCGATTTTGGGTTCTTTGTTGTGGCCTGAAGGGAAGGCACGATCAAGCTTGAGCTAGCGATCCCTAGCGTCGTTAAAGTCAACAAAGGAGCCCTCGCTTCAATGTCGGTGAACTGCAACGACAAATAAAAAGGCAAAGCCTCACTCGCGCTTACAAGATCCTCTGGGTTAAATCCACTTAGCGAAAGGTCAAGTTTGATAACTCAGGTGCTGGTGTTTTTTTTTTTTTTTTTTTTTTTTTTTTGAAGAGTCCTGGATCTAAATTATTTGAGGTACGCTTCAGAGTCCTCGGCAGACGCGTTTGAGGATCTGGTGCTTTTCGAATGACCTTGAAGGCGGAATTAGAGCCAGCTTACAGTCATCGCCAAGGAAACTGCCAGGAATGCATGTTGGCTTGATACTACGGCTTGTGTGAACCGGAAGCATGGACTTCAGCAGTCACAAATTGCGAAACTTTAAAATAGCTTTGACATTTTCAGACAAATTAGGAAAAGGACCAAAATGTACCGCATATCTATCCTCTTGCTTATTTTCCAATACTGAACCTTTGACCAAGTCATCAGGTACACATATTATACAGCTGAGCACGATGATATCACAAAAGAGTAGAATGCTAGCGAAAGGTGCCCCCCTATAAGAACCATAATAAGCACTAGAAATCGTTGGTATCTCCAAGTAAATGACATTCAATCTCCATTGCGTCTTTTGCCGGTATTACAAGTCGAAACGCGGAAGTCCCTGATGACTCAGGAAGGTTAGTGGATAGAGGCTTGTCAACGAAAAATGGGCGGACGACCGAATAGTGTCCTTTGGCCCATCAAGTAGATTCCGGTCAGGCTCTCGAGGCTAGAGGGGACTCAAGGACCACAACGGATCTTCCGTCCTCAAGAACACCTTCTTCGCATCTTCCCCTACAAGAATCGCGATGAAACTTCGCTTTCATAACCAGAAAGAAGATTTGTCATAGTATGAGATTGCGGGTGATAACGTGATATTGTTCGGGATGCTTCAATAGCGAATAAAAGAAGACATCCCTTTTTCATCTAGCGTAGCGACCAGTAGATATTCAATTGGTAAATTCATGAAGGCATTCACGAGAGCTATTCCAGGGATATCCAATCTGCAGATGTCGCGCTGCCATCACCCTAGCGACGAGCAGTTCCAGAGCCTTGCGTCACATGAAATACGCTTAAACACGCTCCTCCTCCTCCTACGTTAATTTTGCAACGACAAATTCAAGTGCAAGACTTGCAGACATGGTTTCTTGAAGCACTCAAACATCTTCAGTAAGTCTTCCATTGTAGGGGATGAAAGGGGATGTGTCCTCGCTAGGCATCAACACGATCACATGATCCCCCTTTTGTATCTCGCTTGCGAGACGTCTTGACTTTGGGGGTTGGGAATAGGGCAATTGGAGACCGTGGGCTTCTCGGTCGAGAGCGGGTTGAGGAAATATGACAGTAACGAGGAAAATGCTAATCATATGCGCGCAGGACGAAGAACAAGGTGGCAAGTATGTTTCGCAAACCTCCAGGCCCGCCACCAGTCCTCCAGGAGATCTACACCGTGAGCATCTCCATTTTACACTCCCAATTGACGGATACAGGCTGACAAGAGTGTGTAGATCATCCAGCGTTTCCGCGGGTATAGTAGCTCGGACGCCTTCCTTGCCATCAACCGCCTCAGAGCGCTCGACGATGATAGCCACCTGTTGAAGAAGTCCAAAGTTGCCGTTCTCTGTCTTACCATCGCGATACTCGGTGGCGACGTAATGACTTCGCGCGAATTAGGAAACCGGGCCCTTGATTGTGTCGAGATCTGTGAGCGTTGCATGCCCAAGATCTTAGAAGAGATACCGGAGCAAGTTGCAGTTGAGATGGTTCAGATGGCCACAGCTGTTATTGAACGCATGCCTCCTGCTCCTGTTCGAGTCCTTACGACTACGACCTGGCATGGATACGGAACCGGTCATGTTGGTGGAACTTCCCGTCCTGGTGATTCGTCTGGATATGGTGTTGCCCCCAGCGACTTCCGCATCAGCCCTGTTTCTGGACTCGGTACTGTTCGTCGTAAACCCTCTCATACAGCTCCCAAGTCTTCGCAAAACTCGACAAGCAACAGCGTCGTCTACACTGCCAACATCGAGTCCGTCTCCGCGGTAGATAATGAAGAGAATGACGACCACTCTGAACCTATCGATATGACAACCTACCAACTTGAGGGCGAATTTGGCAGGGACAATGAGGATGGCTGGGACGTGGATCAGGAGCCAACTGATTATGCTCGTTAATCGAACGACATGTAATCTTCAGCTGCCTGTAAAGGTGGCTTAGGAGGCTGTGAACACTGATACTTTTAGTCAGGTTACCGAAGGTATCGAGTTCTGGAGTTCTGGGTATTTTGGTTCCGGAAAATGTCTCCCGCGGGCATGGCATGGAGCTCTTGCATGGCCTTTGGCGTATTCGCGGTCTTGGTTCTTCATTTGGCGTTGGAGGATCCGGAATACCCCTGAAGCAGGACAGATATTGGAGCCTTGCTCTTTCTTGAATTCTAGACATGGATAGACTGGTCCATAGCAGAATTGACTCCATGAAGTTATAAGTGTAGCAATGCCAGAGAAAGCCGTAGCTGTGATGTATCATATGTGAGAAGCAAGGCTGATAATCATGATGCTCCTAGTAGCGATAACCTGTAGTTCAGGCTTCCTGAGTTCTAGGAGGCTCAGTGACAAGTTTTCAGAATTGGGGGTGGCATTGTCGTAAACTTGTAAATCAACAATTAAGCGAGGTGAATGTGATGCAGATAAATACAGCACTCTTTCCAAACTCAAAAATTGCGAAGCATAAAGATACAATAACAGCATCATGCACACAACCAGGACTGAATCAAAAATGACACTGCAGAGGCAAAACATGCAAACAAATCATGCTCAGACTAACGGCGAAATAATGGAAGATCTTGCCATCATTCTACACAGACACAGAAATGTGGCAAGGAAGATAAGCGCATGAAGAGTCTACACAAGCACAGCAACCAATTCCAATCTCCTGGAGACACAAGAAGCACTGACTCTCATCATCAAGTCCACAGCTCTGAAACTCAGCAGGAGCCGGGTACGGTGCAAAATTTGTATTTCTTTATGTCCAAGACATCCTTCCATCAATCCTGTGTCTACATACACATCATAGCATAGCCAATCGCTCACCCAATCCCCGGTCCCTCATTCCCCTCCCCTCTCATCGAATCCACATCTACCTCAGTGCCCCCCTCCCCGTCCTCCTCGTATTCCTCGGCTGATCCGCATAATCCGCCAACGTAACAGCCTTCTCCTTCATCCCCCTCCTCTCCAGTTTCTCCCCCCTCATCTTCGCCATCAACACCTCTCTCGCCTCATTACTCTCCGTATCCTCATACTGCAATTGCGTAGCCGGCGGCTGGCTATCGACATCCTCAGTAGGTTTATCGCCGTTGAGAAGCATCTGGATACGATCATTCGGCGTGGAGTCGCTGTAGGGAGGATACTCGACGGGATGGCCATGTGTGGCTGTTGAGTCGACGGAGGTGTCGCGCGAGCGGTTGGATCCTGTGGACATGTTGCTGGGGACGCGACCGATGATTCGGCGGCTGCGTTTGCGAGGTTCGGGAGCGGAGTGGAGGGGTGCGGTTTTTGCTTTGGCGAGGAGGGCGGAGATGGCGGTTGTAAGTCCTTGCGATTCTTCTTGATTATTTCTCGGGGCCGGGTGGTCGCTTGGTGCAGGAGCGGTGGATACTGTTCGAGTTGGGGAATTGCCGTCGATTTCGGTGAGGGGTTTGCTTTTGTAGGCGAGATCTTGGGAGATGTCTTCGGAATCGGCGGTAGAGATGTCTGGTATTGTGGGAAAGCCCTGGGTGTGATATTCTTCTTTGAGAGCGATGACACTCGGTGAAGGCTCCTCTTCTGGCTCGACTGGTGCGGGGACCTTGGTAGGCTCATCTGTTGAAATTGCTGTTTTGTCTAGCTTAGACCTCCGTGATGTCTTCACCGGCACTTCAGCAGGTTCATCAGATGGATCTTCTATTGAAAAGGCCGTGCTATCAAATCTCATGTTCGGTGGTGGCTTCATTGATGCTTTCGAAGGGCGGTCTTCAGTTGAAAAGGCAGTATTGTCTAGCCCAGAATTGGGCGGCGGTGGTTGCATGGACGACCTTGAAGAATGACTGCTGGTTCTTGGTTCGGTACTTGACATTTCGCTGGTTGTCCTGTTATGTCGAGGAGCAGACTTCGCTACGCCAGTGTTTGGTAAGGAGTCTGCTCTCTTCTGATATCTGCAGCGGTACTTCGAGGTGGGCAACTTTGTCCCGGCGGATATTGATTCCCATATCCAGTTCGCTTCTATTATGGGAGTCTTCCATTCCTGAGCATGGTCGAATTTGTCCCTTCTCAGACCAGCCAATGACTTCACTACCAGAACAGAAGACTTTGGGGTAAAGTCCTCGCTATAGGTGGCGCCGAGCAATTCAACGGCTCTCTGAAAATGAAGCAAGTCTATTCCAGCGAAAGCGGATGATGAGATGGTCATGCCAGAGAATCCTTCGACGGGGAAACTTGGGAATGGCCGACCAATGACATGATCATTAGGATCTGAAAACTTTTTGTGGTGAAGACAGCGTTCCAGCCACCAAAAAGTGATCGTCTCGACTGGCAATTGAGATTCCGGTAGAGGTGGAAAGTCGGATACAGGTAGGTCATGAGGTAGCATCCTGAAAAGTCGATTCGGTTGATACTTCCCTGACTCTTGCACGAGAGCTTCGATTGTTTCCACCACCTCGCCGCCGTTCGAAAAAAGATGCCCATGAAGAATTTGTGTTCTTTCTGGAGGAAACCCATGTGTGTAAAATCGACACCCGCTAAATATCCCTTCCACTGGCCGTGGATTCTCGATTGTAGACTGCATAGACTGGTTTGGTTTCTGTACTTCCACAACTGTTGGCTGAGGTTTCGGCTTGGAGGTTTCCTCATCATTTGTTCCCCATTGCCCGCTTCGATTGACCTGAGTTACGCCGGCTCCAGCACCTCCTCCAACAATATCGCCCCATATCTGTTCATTTTGCGTGCTCAATTTCGTGCTTGCTGTCCTCCTCAGCTTTCTCTTGCCTCCATCTAAGCTTGTTGTACTCTCGTCCCGCGATCGTTTGCCCAGCGAAGTCCTCTTGGGCGCAGTCTTATCCCAAGCATCTTTCCCTCGTTCGTTCGGCGGTAATGCTGGATCATACAGCTTCTCATCCAGAATCATTCCTCTCTCCAAACTATCTCGCACCCACTCAATGGATACAATCTTCAGTTTCCATGACTTAGCAGCTTTGTATTTGGCGCCCTCAGTTCGAAAAGATATTAGGTGCGTGATCGATTTTGTCAAATCGCCTTCATATGTGGCTCCATTTGCTTTTACTTGCGCAGCAATTTCCAGTCTTTCCGTAGCTTTAGGACCATGTTAGCCGTGACCGATACCCAGAAACAAGTCACTTACGATCATCGCAGCCTGTCATGCTGAACCGTAAGGAGTGAAATGTAGGTAGCCTGTGTTGCTGCTCAAGCAAAGGCATATCGATTTCCTGGTCATTGATCCATAGCTCTCGGACGGCTTCGATCCATGTTATCATCATCGGCAGAACATCCAACCTCTTTTGCGCAACATATCGAAACTTCGGGGTATCGTATTCTCCAACAATCAGATGGGTAACATCCAGAGTCAAATCGTATGTATGGATGGCGCCCATTTGTCTGGCATATTCCGCCAATTGGGTCTGCAGTATACATGATCCCAATTAGCAATATATCTGAGAAGTACCTGAGGAAACATCGCGGGTGAGGATAAACTTACGCGCTTCTCATCTGGAACTGAAGTACAGCATATCACATAGCCCGACAGTGGTGCAGGAACATCGGCAGATCCATTCAAGGGAACCGTCTGGCGGGAAACAATCCCATCGTAATCTGCCATATTTGTCGACTTGTGCTGGACTGTTTGCGATTGCTGAGTCCTTGGATGCCATTTTCTCACTCAACGCGTCGTCGCGCTGGATCCCGCGCCGAGTATTGTTCCTTATCGCACGCAGCTCACATGGGCGATAAGACATCCATTTCTTGGCAGTTGGCACTGCCATAGACCTTCCTTGACCTCTCACATGGACGATCTTTCCAATCCAAACTTGCTTTTTCAATTGCCAACGAGTCCAAGCCTTGGAGCAATCAATTCATGAATCACCATTATTTCTTGGAAAGCGGCGTACAATTCAGCTTTGGACCGTGTTCACTGTATGCAAGTGCAATTCTTGTCAGGTGGTTTTTTGCCGTACCTTCCGTACCTTGGTAGAGATCTCGCTTCTTCACCTGCTGGAGCTTGAGTCAAGCAGCTTGGTTGTTCGGCACCTTAATGATTACAAATCCAGTTCATCAGAAGCTTGCCCTCCCTCGCTCTCCCCCACAACGAAAATGATCAGCGACTAGGAGTGCAGGCCTGCCAAGATCTCTTCCAGATCTGGATCTCACTCGACCCCTCATTTTCTGGAAGCTGGTCGCATGTTGATTTTCTTCGCGCTCTCATGCTGGAGACTTCTTCAATTGGTTTCTTGAGAAGCAGTGGCAAAATTCTCATCATCTCATCAGTATCTCACCGTATTATTTACAGCTTGCCGAGCACAGTCAGTCCATGATAATGGACCATCTGATTACAGTGTGAGCCTGAAATCATTACGTGTCTAGCATGGCTCAGCGATGTGGGCCATCCATCCGTCATGAAAATTCGTGGCTCTGCTCGTCGCGTGCATCAGCAAGGCGCTGAGAAAGCCCTGAACAAGCATCGGTGAATCGCCATTTGATAGGCTCGCAGTCAAAAGGCTAGAATTCTGCACTGTTTGGAATTATACCTCAACTGGAGTGAGATGATGCTAGTGGCTGACTGGAGGTCCAGCGAACCGAAACAATTCAGTGTGTTTCCCGGCCTTCCGGTGCTACAGAGGCGTTGAACCCAACATTCGGTGTCGTTCGTGGTAGCTTGTCTGGAGTACGAATGTAGCTCTTCGTGATGGCAATTTGAGGTTGAACCTGACTCTATTACCCTTCTGAGATTGAAGGGCTTGGACATCCAGACTATCTCTTCTGCAAAACCTGGCACAGATGTTTCAAAAGCTTCCATGATTTGAGAAAAGGGGCGTAGATAAGGTTTGCCACATCGTCGTTTGCGGAAGGATGACTCCACTAAACAAGGCTGTCCTGGTGGATCTGTTGGAAGCCTCGTAGGTACCTTCCTACGGTACCGCTGGATACTTATGGTGTCTGCAGTGCATCAGTGTGACAGTGATTGGCCGGTTAGCTTTTTCCATGCTTGATCAGATCAAGTGTCAGACAATGGGATGTCTTTCTGCCTTTCTTACAGATTATTTCTTCAGTTTAATTGCTCCACTCATGGAATAAATTTGCTCTTGTAGATTGAGAAGTTTTCTTATCGTAGATAAAGGACGAATATGACGAACGATCAACAAGAAAATTTCCTTGACATGGGTCAAAATAGAGAAAGGAGAATGAGAAAGAAGGCTTCTCCGGACTCGGGACTTGCTCCCCTGTATGAGCCAAGGCGCTGCTCGGCAACTAGGAATCAGCACATCACAGTCATCTTGAAACTTCATGCACCGTCGTCTGCTCAAGGGTTGTCCCTTTTGAGATGGGGCGCGCGAAACATCGTGCAAAATGCAGCAGAATATTCAGACGCTTGAATCAGGGCAGGGCCTGATAAAAGAGATTGTACGGTCTCATCCAAGGCTTCCCAGTTGGGTAGTATTGGGCTGGAGCAAGCTGCTGGTGGTTTGGAATGGTCTGGTATCTGGTATTGGCGTCTTGAATTAGGGATAGACGAGGCATGCAGTTCCATGATCCCATTCCTTGATTGGTGCCGACAATTCGGAGGAACGATCACTCGAGATGAATAAGTGCTACAGTACAGTATCATGGGTCGAACTTCTGGTCAAAGAAACTCGCGGCCACTAGATACTACCTATCTGCTAGCATTTCTTCCAGTCTATGATCCAGCGGCAAAGGAAGACCGGAAGCGTGTGCGTGTACTGAAAATTCTTGATGACTTAAGATATTTTGGTCTTCTGAAGCCGTAGTCGATGCGGCTGCAGGTTCAGGGCTACTGCAGCAACGTCGTCATTGGCCCGCGGCGCCATCGGCAGCACCAGCACCAGAAGCAGCATCGCACCAGTTGTCCTACAGGGGCACTAGTGGCTTTATATCGACTGCGGTGCGGAACCAAGGCGAGGGGAGGGGAGAGGACTCGGGAGCGCAGCATAATACTCGGTACACTTGACCTGACTTGACCTTGGAGGCCCAGAGTTCGCAAAGTCAAAGCCAAAGCCTTCCTTCTTACGTTACGAGAGGGGAAAAGCTAGAGAGCCTTTCTTCTTCACTTCACATCGCTCACCTCGGATCATCTTTTCACTCAGCTGCACTGCATACAAGCTCTCTCCTCTCTCCAAAGCTCATGCAAAACGCTTCAAACCCTACTCGCACCAAACCAGCTCGACCCGACCCCCACAGTATATACCTTTGTTTGTGCTTCAACTCTTCTTCCGGGCTCTAAGCTGGTCGGTCTGCCTTTTGCCCTCCTGTTTTGGAACTCCTGGCCCAGCAGTTACCGGCCCGCGACTCAGTGCCCTGCTCGCTCGTTACTCGTCACCTGCCGGGATCCCACCTGAGTCCTTCTCNTCAACACCGTACTTCCCTGTCCGCAATCTTCACAATCCGGTATTGGGATCTTTGGGCACGACTCCTCCCGTCCGCCCTTCTGTTTGTTCTCATGTGCTGGCACCGAAAGACCCTTCTTCCCTGCACACCGTGTCAACAACAAACATCATCCTAAACTAGCACTGTGAGTATCAGCTTTACCATCCAGTCAGTCGCATCTAGATGCATAGCAACATGCTTTTATATCCCCACGCTGTACTGGCAATCACCCTGTCTCCAATCTATTGCATAATATTACTGGATGTCGATGGTCGATTGCCATAATTCTCTACGATCTCTGGTAACTGCGCGAGATGCGCATCCAGGAAGATCAAAACAGACCTCTTTTCTTTTTATGACCTCTTCCTCCTCCCCCGCTCCTTCCAATTTGAAAAGCAAAGGGAGACGCAAAACATTGCTCGAGGGACATAATAATAACACGCATCATGTCAGAGCCGGTAACCTTATCATACTATTCCCACCGAGGAACCATCTATTACACCCCCGCCAACCTCTACGCCCACAAGCTTTCCCCAGCAACACTTCCGGCACCTCCGTGTCGACCCCGACAGCGACGACCGCACTCGATACATATCACTCGTTTGCCGGCAGGATTCGTACCGTTCGACCTACGGCCTTCACCACCTCCAAAAACACCAAAACAGCCCTCCAGGTTCCGCCTAGAATTAAGAAAGCTGGCTTCCCGGGAGAATGCAAAGCGTGTGCTAGGGTCGGTCTTTTCTCCATTCTCCTCGAATCCCTCAACCGCTACGTCCTCAGCGGCAAGTTCAACAAGATCGGAGAGTCCAGGACTCGGGGGGTCATCACCCAGGGCATCATTGTCCCTAGGGCCGTCAGATCCAAATACAATATTTGCGCGGAGGGCAGCAGCGGCAGGTAATCTACCTGCAAATCCGCCAATCACAATGCCCCGCCCATCATTGTCAGAGACAGCAAATGGCTCAAACCCGAGAGATAGCTTAGGAGGAGGAAATACACCAAGGGCGAGTTTCAGTGCTGGGGGCGCACCGAGGTCAAGAAGTGGCAGCGCAGCGCCATCATACAAAGCTGCAAGCTCAGCTGAGACAGAGAAGCCGGTGTGCTCGGGAAATGGAGTTGCATGCTATATCAATCTTGCAGAGCCTGTGATATTTCTCACTGGTCTCGATCACGATGGCACAACTCGCGATTCCGGTTCCAACACAACGTCTATCTTGCGTGGAAAGCTCATTTTGAACGTCACAAAAAATGTCAAAATCAAGGCCGTGACAATGAAATTCACTGGACGTGCTAGAACGGAATGGCCAGAAGGTAAACACACCCTGCGTTGTTCCTCTATGCAGTCACTAACGACAGCTAGGTATCCCACCCGAGAAGACTACTTTATTTGAGGAGGATTCCCTCAGAACACAGGTTCTTCCTTTCTTCAATGCTTTATATGAGGGCTCGGAAACTGGTTTCGGCGCCATGTGCAATTACGCATTGCGAGGCGATAAGTCTGCAAATTCTTCTGTTACCAACTTGGCCCTCGACAACACTGAGAGCTCCAGCGGATTTTCTCTTCCAGGCATCACCAACCGATCAAACAGGTCTAGTACTCTTCTATCAGCTAAGGAGCTGAAGAGGCTTTCTTTACAGAGCAATCAATCACGAAGTTTCACCAAATCAGAATCACCTTTTGGACCTTCTCCGCAACAGAAAGGTTTCAAGACCTTCTATCCTGGAATCTACGAGTACAACTTCGAGTTACCGATTGACAATAATAGCCCCGAGAGCTTGAAATTGGTGTTGGCTTCGGTTAAGTGGCAGTTAGAAGTCTTGGTTGAGAGGGCGGGAACCTTCAAGCAGAATCTCCAAGGGTTCAAGGAAATTCCCGTCATTCGATCACCCTCGGAAGATTCATTGGAATTAGTGGAACCCATATCGATCAGTCGACGATGGGAGGACCAGCTCTACTACGAGATCATGATATCTGGGAAATCTTTTCCATTGGGCTCTAAGATTCCGATCGCTTTCAAGCTGATGCCATTGGCAAAGGTTCAAGTCCACAAGATAAAGGTCTACATCAGTGAGAATATTGATTATTACGCCAAGAACCGCAAGGTAACCAGAAGAGAAACTCAACGAAAAATCCTTTTGTTTGAGAAGTCCGCCGGGAAGCCGCTTGCCAAAGAGTACCAGCCATCAGAAGTCAGAATCACAAGAGGTGGTGAGCAGGCCCCAGAAGAGCGATCTCACAACCGAGAGTATGAGCAAAACCGAAGACGGATCGAAGCACAACGCAATCACACGGAACCTGAACCTCTTCCTGAGCCAACTGACAATCTACTTGGCGATATCGATCTCGGGCTGCCTAGTCTTTTGGGTTCTACTGAATTGGAAATCGACGTTCAGCTGCCAACATGTGAAATGATGGCAAAGGACAGAACGAAGAAATTGACCCACGACTGCACATGGAAGAACGTGGATGTACACCACTGGATTAAGGTAATGATGTTGTTCAAGCTATAGTATTTACCAGACTAACCAACGACAGATCGTACTACGAATCTCGAGACTGGATGCCGATGATCCAACTGGGAAAAAGCGACGTCACTTTGAAATTTCAATCGACTCGCCCATTTCCCTTCTCAACTGCCGCGCTACTCAAGCCAACCTTGCACTGCCATCATATTCTGATGGAAATAGCAGTCTTCTCAGCCAGCAGCATGTTTGTGGGTGTCCAAATTCAGAGCTGGCTACACCTCCAGCGATGTCCGGGTTGGAAAATCAAAATCCAATCAATGGCAATGGAGCTTTCCCTGGCAACGACAATGCTTTACCAGATCTCGCCAGACCGCCTCAGGCACACCTGTCGACGAATGCTGCAGCGGGCGTTCAACGACCCATCCATTTGATTCGGGCACCGAGTTTCAACCCTCCGCCATTTGATGCCGAAGAAGCTCCACCGCCAATGGTTACTCCACCGCCACTCTACGATCACGTTGTTGGCACACCCAGTCATGATGGGCTTGCAGATTATTTTGACCGGTAAGAGACCCATATTAAACTTTGATGATGTTTGATGCTGATCTTTTCTATAGTCTGAGTTACTTTGAAAACGCAGATTCAGATGACGATGAAGGACTGAATAGGGTTACCAGTCGGGGTCGTGTCAACGTTGTCAACCCACGCACACCTGGCGGTAGATTGGCTAGAAGCATGGAGATTGACCGCAATTTCATGAATGCTGCTATGGCCAATATCGCCAACAACAATGGTGCCAGGACCCCCACGCAAGAAATGTCAGGTCTACACTTGACTCTTCCGAGTCACTAATAAAAGTACGTTGAAAAATATCAACATTGTTACCCGAAAACGAAAACAAAATCAGCATTTGCCTTGTACATAGCATGAAGGGCGGGCGTCGACGATGACAGTCAGGAAATATACCACGGGATCGGATCGATTTGGATGAATGGTCGTTATCACGGCCGCGGGACTACTTGTTTAATTGGAGCATGCACAAAGGGGTTTTTGGTTTTGGGGGAGGTCGGATCTTTTACAGTCCCGGGTGACGATAGGAGGGGGTTCTTAGGGCTTTAATGCATAAATGGGGAGGCAGGGGCGTTTATCTTATACCGGTTTTAAGCATGGGCTCTTTGGCGCTGTAGAAATCGAATGGGTGGCTCATGATACGCATGTTGGAGAGTATGAACATATGAACTTTCAACGTACAAAGTTGAATGAGAATGGAAGTCTGCTTCTAATTGCTCCCGTGACACAGCACAGCAAAGTAATTACAATCCAACTGCAACCGCGATCTCAAGTGCCACGTTCTTCCATGCTCCTCCGCAGTGACAACAAAGCAATACATAGCTTCCGCCATACGCCTACTCGGTGATACTCAACCAGACCCCAATTTCTACAGGGCTGTACCGGATCCACTGATCGACTGAGCCGAGTCAAGAAAGCCACGAGTTGAAAAAGTCAACAATAGACGATTAGACACACCGCCTCAGCCCTTCATGATTCGATTGGGCATCACCGTTCGACGTATCCCGCCCTGAAAGTAGGGGTCCTCGTACCTTGCACTAGTTGGACAGTGGATGCACTTACCTACGAAGGGTAGGCAGACCGCCTTCTCCTAGGTACGAGAGGAGGTGGGAAAGAAGATTTTTCGTGTATAGTTGCCATCTTCAAGGGTCTAATCACGGATGGAAACGTGACTCTGCTTTGCGGACTCGCCTGCGCGGGCCTGCAAGAATACTTGCAAAGAAATTCGAAGTATGAGGTGATCAGTCGAGACAGTGTGGAGCGCTGTAAACTATGGAACTCATAGGTCTGTTTGTTATAATAGGTCCCGTAATCTGGTGATGTAGTTCTATACTCGCCCAGTGTTTTTACACTTCCATGTGAGGCGAAGAGTCAGACGAACGACCCTTGTGCAAAGCCCCGATTTTGGATACATACTACATGCCACCCCTACTTGACTCACTCAAAGTAGAGCGTTTTGCATCGTAAAGCAATGAGCCTTAAGACAGATTCAGGGATCTTGAGATCAGATCAAGGGAGTCAATGGCCTGCCAATTCCAGGTTATTCATGTATTCTGCCTGAATACGGCTTACTTCTCCGCCGTCCGGCATTCACCACTGCCAGTATACTTCCCTGCTCTCTATGTGGAATCTAGAAAATAGCTCCACTCTATGGATCAAGAATGAGCCTGGGCGGATTGGAGACGAAAAACGTCTTTCTCTGGCAAAAGGTAGATAAATACCTCGAAATCATGTGGTAACACTTGCTCCAAGAACGTGAGGGATGCGACCACAGCCCGTTGATATATCGCTTGTGACAACAACCTACTGTATCTGAACTCTAATCAAGTACCCAACAAAAACTAGATGGCAAACCCCTCATCTGGCTTCACACTCCACTCCCAAGTCAGCACCTCCCTCACCTCACTCCCTTTCTTGTTCTCCGGCCACTTCTCGCTCCCCTTCTTCGGCTCAACAACACCATTCCCACCAGTCTCTTCCGCTAACCTGCCCATGATCTTCTGACTGGCGATATTCCCACCTTCAGCACGGCCAAGCACTTTTCTGACTCCAAAGTCGTTCGCTGCGTACCGGAGCACTGCTCGAGTGGCCGCTTGCATGATGCGTTTGCCGTGGTACTGTTGAGATTTATCAGCTCCAGCTTCTCTTCCACGAACATCATCTCCTAAGCAAGTGAGACATCGAAACGAGAGACATGTCTGCCCTCATGACATAAAAGCCAAAAAATATTTGAGGGCAACGTTAACACTTAGAGAGATGTTCCACGTACATCAGGATGCAACCAATACCCCACCTCGCCAACCTGCGGATCACATGAAGTAGGGGAGACAGAACAACACCCAATCATCTTCTCTCCATGTCGAATGACTTGGAGAGGTATCTGCCGTAGCGGCATATCGCTCTTCTCATCGAAAAAGGCCTGATGACGATCTTGCACAGTGGGAAGAGGAAGAAGAGCGCGAGTTGCGGCGAGTTGGCTGTCCAGCCAGAATTGGGCGTTGGCGCGGGTGTAGCTGCATGTTTGTTAGCTAAACTCCATTGTTGAAAATGGGATGAAATATATGGAATGTAATGGGCTTGTACGAATATCACGCGAGAGAATGAAGGGGTACGAGAGAGGAGTGGTTCAGAATGCTTCTATCTCAGGCGAGGTGAACTCACGGTTTGGGGACGCTGATCAATTCGTCAAGTACGGCGTCAATCTGGAAAGCTTCGAACATGGCATCTAGATCGCTTTCACGGTAGGTGGTGAGGAAGTAATCACCACCTGGGACGTCCAATTTGATGGAGTGGTCTAAAGACGTGTCTGCATTTTACTCAGTCAAACCATTCAAACATGAGAGTGGGGTCTGAGAAGACTTTGGAATCAACTCACTGAGCGATTTAGGTGACATAGTGATTGATTTTATCGACACTTCGCTCGATAGGTCTAAAAGAAGTTTTATGGAAGGGTTTTGTAGATTACTTATGACTTTGGAAGCTGGCTGCACCGGCACCTTTTATGCAAGGCGATGCGATGACTGGTTTGAGGCTGTGATACCACAAGGAAAATGAGTCAAATGCAGGAGAACAACTATGGAAGATATTAAGCGAGAACGTGCTGATGCTTGCATTACTGTAAGCAGACAACCTACTGAGGATCAAGTGAAGGCACAACTGTATTAGATGCGAACTCTAGCTGCAGGAACGGACCCTTGACGCACCTTCCTGAAGTGTGCTCGGCGTGGAAGTGGGTTCTCGGTTAGCGATGATATGGTTTGTCACGTAAATATTTCCACGACACGAGATACTCTGTTGATGCTTCTGTATTCGATTCTACCTTCAGTACTCCAGACAATCAAACACCTTATTCATAAAACGCCATGATAAATCCCTCCCTTTGCAGGCCATCCGTTTACTCCAACACAGTAACCAGGTAATGCAATCGCAAAGGAATCAGGCCGTGCTGATCCTTTTCCAAAGTAGCGTAATTGAACAGAAAAGGGAAGAGATCGATGTCAATCAAATACAAGAAAGGGATCGGCTTTCAAGGCGAAATGCCAATGGGGAATCTGGCTCGCCGCGAAATATCCAGGCCGTCATATCGTCGAAAGAATTGCTCGTGACCTTCATGACTTCTATGCAAGAAGCAGCAGCAGTCTCTGTCACTGCCAGACTGTCAAGACTGCACTCGCCCGGAAGTAAAATGTAAGGGATCCAGTTGTCTAGAAGGCATCTTCGTCGGTCCAATTTGCGTCGCTTCCAGAAACTATGCGAGCCTCAGTGACACCAGCTCGACTCTCGTATGGGGGCAACACCTTCTGCTTCTTCGGCTGTCCACCATGGCCATAATCTTCGGGAGTGTAGCGCTTTCCATGGGCAGCTCGGAGTTTCGCATAGTATGCATCTGATGCGTCTTGTTCAGGTTCTGAGTCGTCCTCGATTGTCTGCCAATTCTCGGAACCGGAAACAGTCGTGTTATTTGATGTGTTCGAGATTTGTCGACTTGGAGGAGCCTGTGGGTATTGGTTCGTATCTCGCTCGTTCTGGCGCATCGAGGATTTCAATTCATGATACGACTGGGGTCGGGCACTCCGCTGTGACTTGGAATACCCATCATCATAGAAAGCATCCTCAGGTGTTACGTGACGAACGCTGCCGACACTCGAGGTCACGCTTTCAGAACGATAGAGCGAGTGCGGCGTTGGGGTTGGTGCTGGTGCTGGTGGTGGAACGAAGAGGTCTCGCATCTTTGGTGGAGGAGCTCTACTCGGCGGGGGTCCCATTTTTCCTCGAAGAGTACTCGTCTCTTGAGCTCGGCGTTCAGGAGAATTTCCGCCATGGTTAAGGTTCGACAGTGGTGCTCTGGCGGGAATCTTCGAAGGAGATTTGGCACCAGTACCTGCCATCGGATTGCGTCTTAAGGTTCCGCCGGCAGTGGGTGTCTTAGCACCAGTCCTCGGCGGAGGAGCTTTCATCACACTGTTTGCTCGACTCGGCGGTGCCGACTTTTGCGCCTTTGGAGCAGCTGGCGGCGGACCAGCTGGTGTCTTTGATCTGGGGCCGGGAACAGGCTTCGGTTCAGAAGCTTCGAGTGTGTCCAGATATCTCTCCCCACAAACCAAGAATGGTCGACCATATTCATCCTCCCATTTCTCCAAGACCTTTCAAAATTAGCTGCATGCATATGCAAGTCATTTCATCTGAGCGTGGATCATGCAGCCTTGTGGGTCTCTATCTCCTGTCGGTAATAAAAGGGGGCTCGCTTACCTTTCTCAAATCAACAGCAATCTTTGGTAAGTCCTTCGCAATTCTCTTTCTCATCTTCTCCTCTCTCAGTAAACGTGTCGGATCTCTCTTCTCGCCCTTCTGGCCACGACCCAATAACCGTGATGCATCCTGACTGGAAGCTTGAAGGTCATCACGATCCTTCACGAGCGATCTGTGCTTATCGATGAGTGCGAGTGTCGGAGCGCGTTGTTCCTTCAAAGCTTCCAGTCTGCCGATCTCCTGTTCGTGCGCCTCGAGCAATGCGTCACTGTACACATCTGAAAATGCCGGCGTGAACTCCAACATCTCTTCCTCCGAGAAGTACAGTCCATCCCAAAGCTCCTGTAGCTTGTACCGAGCATCTTCGACAAAGAGGTGGAGATTTTGTCGCTTGAGTTCGTTCAGTCTCGATAATTCGTCCTCAAACTCGTTGATCTGTCGAACACCACATCCTCGATTACTGTTGCAGAACTTCTTTCTCTCGTGTTCCTCGACTCCCAATCGTTCCCAAAGACCCTCCACAGTAGCCTTCAGATCCTTCAAGCGCTTTTCACGTGATTTCTTCTCATCTGCAAGCTTGTCTCTCTTCGATCGAAGTCTGGCGATGTCATCCTCGTGAAGGCCCAATTGCTCGGGAGAGTCGCGGTAGTATTTAACAATAGTGCCATCTGTTTGTGCCTGGGGTGTTCCAAGCTCAGCCCAAAGTTGAATAATGTGTTCTGAAAGTGCCTTGACCGTTGCAACCCGACGCGTGTATTCCTCGTAAACTCGAGTGAATTCGTCATCGAGAGCGGTTACATAAATCGAGGACAGGTCAAAGGTCGGAGGAATCGTCGAGTTTGGAGAGGTGGGAGGAAGGGTGATTTTAATGAAGGAGGGTTCGAGATGTGACGAGTAGGATTCGAGGGCTTGAACGAGTTCTGAAGAATCATTAGCACATGGCACAGGCGGGTCTGTCAGTTGCTCCTACTCTTTACTTGCTCAAATCTCTCTCTGTGTAATTTAGAGATCATGAGATGTTTCTCCTTCAATCCTTGCACACATCGTAGTAATGGGTAGGTGATCTTGAGGTTCTCATCTTCAGCCTCGTACTCGTGCCGTGATTTGTTGTCGTCGAGAGAAGCCTCCATCTGCTTGATTGTGGTAATGATTCGTTGGGCTTCCTCTGTCAAGTCATTTTTCTCGGCGGCGACTAGTCGTACTTGGTTATGTAGAGTTTCGGAGAGTGCAGAGAACAACTATCAGAAGTCAGATGCCATTCGTTCAAGATTGCGTTTTGTGTATGTAACTTGCCTCCGATTCTCGACTCTCCCGCTCATGGTTAGGAACTCCTATCTCATCGAAGAGACCGTGAAGTTGCCCGATGATTGTTGAGACCTGCGATGACAGGTAACTGGTATCCATTTTGATCTGTCCGTTGGGGACTGATGTGAGAGCGAGTATCGAAGATTGGCCGCGAGACTCGGACCGTGGGGCAACGGAGGTGTAGAAAGGATTCAATATCAACAATGCTCAAGACGTGATCGCGAACGCGAAACCTCCAAAAATGATGGCGTACAGATCATCAATAGCGAGAAAACGTGCAATCGTGTTTTTGTGTGGTAGAGGTTATCGTTCTGCAGCCCACGGGTTCGTGGTCTCTATGTTCTAGTCCCGCGAGAGGACGTACCCAGAGTTGTGCAAGCCAATTATTGTACACACAGTCACTACAGCAACGGCACTGATAATAATCGCGCTAAGCTAATTGTGAAACCAGCACCCCTGTCTCACCCCTGTCGCCTCCACTAGAGCTGCAAGCCCCGCCTGACAAGGCTGCAACCTCGCGATAAAGCTCCAGCTTCATCTTCGCTCTCTCGCCTTCTCTCCGAGCCAACAACACCACCTTCTCATCATGGACACTGCACGCAAAACATGGGAACTCGACAACAACGTCGAACTCGTCGATGCCCATCGCGATGCGCTTTATACCTATGATACCGCTGAGCAGAAAGCCATAAATGATGCCAAACCATGGAAGACCGACCCTCACCACTTCAAGAATGTCAGAATCTCAGCTGTGGCGCTCCTGAAGATGGTGATGCATGCACGATCTGGAGGCAGTATTGAAGTCATGGGTTTGATGCAAGGAAAGATTGCAGGAGATACGATCATCGTCACCGATGCCTTCAGATTACCCGTTGAAGGCACAGAAACCAGAGTCAACGCTCAAGACGAAGCAAACGAATATATGGTTGGCTACCTTCAGGCTTGTCGGGATCAAGGCAAGCTGGAGAACGCAGTAGGATGGTATCACAGTCACCCTGGTTATGGTTGCTGGCTGTCCGGTATCGATGTCAGCACACAGGCAACTCAACAGACATTCTCCGACCCTTTCCTTGCCGTTGTCATTGACCCTGATCGTACTATTTCAGCTGGAAAGGTCGAAATCGGTGCTTTCAGAACATACCCAGAGAACTACAAGCCGATCAGTTCTGGAGCAGATGACGGATACCAAACTATTCCACTAGCCAAGGCTGAGGATTTTGGTGCCCATGCAAGCAGATACTACTCATTGGAGGTTTCTCATTTCAAGAGTTCGCTGGATACACACCTATTAGAGCTTCTATGGAATAAGTACTGGGTACAGACTCTCAGCCAAAGTCCTCTCTTTACCAACCGCGAGTACAGCAGCAAGCAAATGCTCGACCTGAGCTCCAAGATCAGACAAGCAGGAGCCGCAATCTCCAGGAGTGGCCGACAGATGTCATCGGTACCAAACAAATCTACGGATCAGCAGTTGGAGAAGGTGGTTAGGGATGGCAACAAGATTGCTGGGGAAGAAGTTACTGGTTTGATGGCTGGAGAGGTCAAGGCGAAGCTCTTCAATGGACTGGGCCATATTTCTGAGACAGAGGTTGCCCCAAAGGCCAAAGCTGCTGCAGCGGAGGCATAGAGAGAATTGATGGGTTATCGCAGGTAGCAGATGTGACAGTTGAGATAACCCAGACTCTAATGAGCATTTTTAGGCGTAGGAGCTTACACAAAATGGCCTTGAGGCGGGTTTGATGAATCATGATTGTGGCTAGGTAGCCTAGACAGAAGACCTCATACACGAGACTAAGAAATGAAATGCAATGAGCGTATGGGCCTCCCTTTCCATATCCCTGCAATGAGAAGGGGCATATGTACAGCCTGAGGAGCACGTTCTTGTTCTAATCTATCGTACATCAACGAAGGTGCTTATGCCTCCGGCCTATTCCTACACTACTCTTGACACCATAGTAAATACACACTCACACCCAATTGGCTGCCTCTAGCTCATCCCCTTTGATCTTTTCCCGCTTCGCAAGCTCCTTGCTCATCACCTTTTCCGCAAGTTTCAACCTCTTGACCGTCTCCTCCCTCCCCAAAATATTCATCATCTCGGCGCCATCAGGCCCAGGCTTCCCAGCAGCAACAGCCCACCTCAAATACCCATGTACCAGCTTCGCCCAAGCTTTAATCACTACCCTCTCCAGCTCCTGCGTCCTCCAACTCTCATCAGCCCCCCTCTCCTCACTCAACGCCGTCAGACTCAATCCCGCACCCTGCTCTGTAATCCACGCAATCCTCTCTCGAAGAACATCACTTCTCCAGTTCTCGTCTTGTATCTCTAATAAGCCGTGGAACAAAACCATCGTCTCTGGAGCTGGGACGTACGGGATTCCGGTGGGAACTTTGTGAAGCTTAAAGGTGGGTACTGAGACGCTGATCTCGGACAGGGTGGGTGCGATGAAGAAGTGGATATTACGTTGGATGAAATCCGTGGGATTAGTATAATTCTGAGCGTCAACCTTGAGAATGGATGTGATGAAGTCTTCGCGAGCTTCGCCTTCTGGATAGCTGGCGTAGACGGGAAGATCTTGCTGGGCGAGACGCTCATCTAGCAATGTGACGATAGGCTTTGCAGCCAGGTGTCTGAGGGAGTGAAGAGGATTGTCCGACTCCTCTGGCATAGAAGCGTAGCGAGCAGCGTGGCGTTTCTGGAGGAAGTCGAGCTTTTCGAAACCGACGATCGAGTCGCCTCGAGTGTATTTCATACTCGAATTCCTAACAAGGTCTTCCATGCTCATGACATCCCGTCCGACGTTGTGAGACCACCCGAGTAGAGCGACGAAATTGGTGAGAGTTTCTGGAAAGATGCCAAGCTCGCGAAAAGAAGCGACATCTATAGAGCCGGTCCTTTTGCTGAGCTTCTGCTTATTCTTATCTAGAAGGAGGCCGACGTGAGCAAATGCTGGAGGTTCCCACCCGAATGCTTGGTACATGGCGAGATGTTTGGGTGTGGAGGACATCCATTCCTATTCTTGATATTAGTGAGAGTGGATGCTTGGCGGAGAACATATCTTACTGAGCCTCTGATGACATGGGTGATTTCCATCAAATGGTCATCCACGACATTGGCAAGATGATAAGTAGGAAAGCCATCTGATTTCAGTAATATAGGATCATCAAAAGATCCGAACGCTCCAAGGCCTTTTCCCTGAGACCGTGGTATGGATGTGAAGTCGCCTCTTTGGCGGACCAGGCCGTACACTAGGTCGTTGTACACAGGATATCTATCAGGTACTTTCAGCCTAACGACGTGAGATTCTCCTTTCGAAGCTCGGTCGTCCGATTCATCTTTCGGTACATGTGTACATGCTCTGTCATAATCTGGTGGAAGGCCCAGCTTAGCCCTGTGTTGAGCCAAGTTAAACAGCCTGTCTGGTGTGCAGAAACATCGATATGCATTGCCAGATTCCAGAAGCTTTTCAGCATGTTCCCGGTATAAAGCTGTTCTTTGAGACTAATTTAGAGTTAGCCATTGTGACTTATAGAAGGTGTATATATAACTTGCTTGTTTATATGGACCGAAGGGGCCCCCTATTTTTGGTCCTGATATATATCAGCAAGATGGTTATCTCGAGCGTGGGCTAGAGCTCCAACCTTCATCCCATTCGATGCCGGCCCATTCGAGATCTTCGAAAAGTCTTGCTTCGGCATCAGGTATTGTCCTTTTCTACTTTAGTCAGTACATATTGCTCGTTGAAAATGAATGAAAAATCACCTGATCAGTATCCTCTATTCGTAAAAGAAATTGGCCTCCTGTAGCCTTTGCTACTAGGTAATTGAATAGAGCAGTCCTTAGCGATCCTAAATGCAGATATCCTGTCGGTGAAGGGGCAAATCTTGTCCTGGCTGGTCCTCCATTACGGAGTGCTTGCGAGGCTGTTGATAGAGAAGTGTATTCTCTAGGTTTTGCCTCCTGAGCAAAGCCACGGCAAGACTGACAAATCCATCGAAATTTTGGTATCCTCCTCGTACTTGAGAACAACAGCTGCATCACTTCGATCAGTTTCAACACAATTCGAGAAGACTCGAGTTCATTGCTTGTATACGAATCTAATCCAATCCTATCTCGCGCCTTACACAACATTTTGCCAGCCCTGTTGGCCCGTGCCCGCTTGCCCAGGACATTTTTTAGCGGTCATCAATCGTTGAGTCCGAAACTTTCCCATCTGACAGTCCTGCGCATAATTTGCGCTTTCTTTTCGTGAATACAACAATTGCGAAGACCTATATCAAGGGCAATTCTTACGAAGAGATTCGTGCTTAAGTTCCGAAATCTCCTGATTCCTCCTCCGAATCTATCAATCCCGCAAACCCCTCCATCATGGCGTCCAACGGCACAGCCGATAGCGAAGAGATCGATCTTTATGGCAAGTCATCATATTATGTTCTCATGACCAAAGCTGACTTCTGCAGAGCTCCTAGGAATCTCCAAGACTGCTACGAAAACCGAAGTAAAAAAGGCATATCACAAGGTTCGTACTATCTGCAGCCTCGCAGTGACGATGCTGACGAGTTCTAGGCTGCCTTACAGCATCACCCAGACAAAGTCGCAGAGGAATTAAGAGAGGAGTCCGAATTGAAGTTTAAGGCCGTCAGCCAAGCATATGAGATCTTATACGATGAGGAGAAAAGACATCTTTACGATACCCATGGCATGGCCGCCTTCGATCCTAGCCGAGGAGGGCCTGGAGGTCCTGGCGGAGTAGACCTGGACGATATATTGGCGCAGATGTTCGGAATGGGGGGTGGAATGGGAGGAGGTATGCCTCCGGGATTTGGTGGTGAGGGTGGACCAAAAAGACAACGACGTGGACGGGACGAGGAACAGAAATACCAGGTTACTTTGGAGGAACTCTACAAGGGAAAGACTGTCAAGTTTGCCAGCACCAAGAACATCATTTGCAGTCACTGCAAGGGTACCGGTGGAAAGGAGAAGGCTAAGCCAGCTACCTGCGAGAGATGTAAGGGTAATGGCGTCACAGTTGGCCTTCGATCGGTTGGTCCAGGACTTGTGACCCAGGAGAGAATGGTCTGCGATACTTGCTCGGGTACAGGAAAGATCTTCAAGGAGAAGGATAGGTGCAAGAAGTGCAAGGGAAAGCGGACAACCTCTGAGAAGAAAGTACTGGAGATTTACATCCCAAGAGGAGCGCGTGAGGGCGAGCGGATAGTTCTGGAAGGGGAGGCAGACCAAGTACCGGATCAGATACCTGGCGATATCGTCTTCACTCTCGTCGAGGAGGACCATGAGATCTTCCAGAGGGCCGGTGACGATCTCTCGGCAGAGTTGAATGTTACCCTCGCCGAGGCTCTTACCGGATTCTCGAGAGTAGTTCTGAAGCACTTGGACGGTCGTGGTATCCATCTCAACCACCCACAAGGAAAGGTTCTTCGACCTGGCCAAATATTGAAGGTTGCAGGAGAGGGAATGCCACTGAAGAAGAGCGATGCGAAGGGAGATCTTTACTTGGTTGTCAAGGTTGAGTTCCCTGAAGATGGGTGGACCGAGGATGCTTCTGCTTTTGCCGATTTGAACAAAGTTCTACCCAAGCCTGCACCGGCTATCGATGCTACAGAAGTTGATGAAGTGGAGTATGATTCTGATGCCGAGATTGAAGATGTGAGTTCACCATAACCAACGGGCCTTGACTCTTGCTGACAATCATAGTTTGGTGCAAATTCTGGGGATCCACGAGCTGGTGGTGGGTGGGAGGACGATGATGAGGGCGAGGGACAGGCACAATGCGCACCTCAATAGTCGGCTTTCATGATAACGATTGTCTTAGCATTACGGGGGTTTCTCACGGAGGTGTATCTTAAGATCTTCGCGATGATAGATCAGAATCAGGGTTGGTCGTCCACAGTTAGGATAATGACCGTAAATAGAACTGGCGTAAAATGGAAATAATGACATGTCTCCCTTCAAACATCGTATTCTTACCAGGAAGATCGTAAGATTCAATGAGAATGGAAACTAACATACAAAGTATATGAATCCCGAATCCTGAACCCCACCTGAAGAACTTCAAAGCTTCCAAATGTCTGGAAATTTTTCAAGACATTCAGAGATGGTGACACATTGGTGTTGGACCCCGCTACTCTTGCTTGCCAAGGTAGGCAGGGCACTTACCATGAAATTGCAGAGGCGACTTCGATCAAGCATTCCAATGTCATATAAAAGTCACACGACTTTATCCCTGAATCTGCTCTTTCTAAGATTCTGAATAACAATCATGTAGACAATGTCTCCTACCTAGGTATAGAAACTACACGACTCCATCGTGACGAGGCGGGGTGAAAAGTGTTTAGTCATCTCAGCCACCATTTGCCGTACGCCACACACGTGATTGGCTCGCTTCGAAAACGGCAGGCACACAGCGAGCCCCAATTGCGAAAACTTGGAGATCGCGAACATTTCAACCTCCATCGACAACCACCCACCGAAACCGACGACAAGGTACGCCTACCACTCTGCGAAGTTCCGCATATACTCGTAAACTATTAATCAGGTCGCTGACATTTAATCCAGATGGTTTCCGCCGCCAAGCACGTTCCTATCGTGAAGAAGCGTATGTTCACCTCCGAAATCGAAATTTGCGCCTCGACGAGCTTGGAGAAGAAGGATATGGGCTGACGATTAGATATACAGGCACAAAGCGCTTCCATCGCCACCAGTCCGGTTCGTTTTTGCCCTTTCTGTCGAATGCGAATGGAGGAACTGACTTTGGAATCCGATAGACACGTACAAATGTCTCGACGCCAGCTGGAGAAAGCCCAAGGGTATTGATAACCGTGTCCGAAGACGTTTCAAGGGACAAATGGTTATGCCATCGGTACGTGAACGGAATACACCAGGTTCATGGCGGATGGGGTCGACCTGGGACATGGCGAAATTTTGGACGACCATGAACCTTTGGTTCAACAACACGAAGGACAAGAGCTGATGAGACGTTTAGATTGGTTTCGGATCCAACAAGAAGACCCGCCACATGATGCCATCCGGACACAAGGCTTTCCTCGTCAACAACGTCCGTGATGTCGACCTTCTCCTCATGCACAACAAGACCTTCGCTGCCGAGTACGTTCTCCCATTGGATACCGAGGGGCTCCAGGACTAACAGCATACAGGATTTCGCACGCCGTTTCGTCGAGAAAGAGAATTGAGATTGTTGCACGCGCGAAGGAGCTCGGTGTTAAGGTTACCAACCCAAAGGCCAGAGTCACGGTCGAGGTTTAGGCTGGTGGTTTTTCGTTTGGGCACTTTGCATGGGGCACGGGATTGCGGGTTATCATGAGCACGAGCATTACAAAAATGTAGCACATGCTCCTCCGTCAACGAATTTTCAGCAACTACTTTTTACCAAGGCCGACCGATTCTAGTGACAGTGATGTTCATCCGGATTCTGCGAAGTCTCGCTCACAGTGGCAGTACGAGCCTCCAGCTAGCAGTCTAATCCACCAACCCGAAGTCGACGCAGATGAGCACTGGCTGGAAAGCCCGATAGATTTCTGACGCCAGCTACCATTCGATTTTACATGCCAATATAAAACGTATCTGAGACTTTTGACAGTACGGTAATTCTCTAGTCGGAAAGGTAATGTCGACCTGGAGAGACCTTTTTATTCGCATCACTCGATTCCATACTATGTGTGCTGTTGAGCATTTCCTACCCGATTCTTCACAGTCCCTATCTTCTCCTTACAACTCAGCCCGATATGTTCCAGCTTTTATTGCTGTTCTCCTGCATTTCCTTTGCTCCAACTGCGAACCAATTTTTGTAGCACTATATCGCGCTGTACTATTTCCCTTGAATGCTAGGTTGTCAGCGCTCCTACGCAAAAATTCGTTTACTTTCTGGGTTGTGAGACAAGATCTCGATGTCATACTCACCAGAAGAATCAACGTACGCATAATGATTGAGTCTTTTGCTCGGTTGGATTCGCTCCGCTGGGTAGTGCCTTACTTATGCTTGGCTCTTTCAAAAGCAACATATCATCCCTCAAGGACTATTCTAGCTTCTCTAATGAGCTGTCCGTTCTACTGTCTAGGTCTAAAGCTATGGCTCTGATAGGAAATTTTCCTTTCGAGTATCACATGATGGCTCCTTGTTCGATCATTATAAACGTCAACATCATCTCGAATAGCTTCAAAATAGCTTACCAGAATTGGGTTAATAGATCACAATGTCTAGGTTTAAAACTAAAGCGTCAACGCCAGAAAGTTCTAGTGATGCCGCCTCATATGTTCCGTACTTGTTCATCAACAGGCTCGTCTGAATAGCCTCATACTAGCTTATCAGAATCTCGTCAGTCGAAATGGCAATGAAATCTTTATAAATTCATCCATCATGCTCCTCTCATTCCAGTCTTTTTCTCTCCATGTTTCCATCTGTATGCATTCTCTCTCGGGCTTCAAATTCTCCACATCTGAACGATACCTTCAAACGCCTTGCTTCTCACTCGACGCTCATCGCCCTCATACCTAAACGAGTATCAGTAAAGCACTTCTCCAAAATGGCGCCAAACCTTTTCCTCCTCGCCAAAAAGGCAGTCAGCCCATGGAAATGGTGCTCTTTCCAAACAAAACCGACATCGAATAGCCACCGTCTCTACTTCGGCAAAGAGCCAGTCGCTGGCATCTACGCACTAACCTCGAAAAGATATCATTACCTTGTCGCCATCAAGCCGAAGCGAAAACCAGATGTCCATGGCATATTTCGGACAACGAGAAACAATTCAATGTGCGACAAGAGCGAACTCGCTAAGAATAATGTTATCTCTACCACCAGAGAGGTAAGTGCGATGAGCACGCCTCAACTTACCTAACCTCAACCAAGCTAACCTCGCTACCAGAAACATAATGACTGACTCACAATTCTGTAGACTACCGAATACATCAAGTCAACGGAACTATACAACGGAAACGCCAAGCCCATCGTCAAAGTCACAACTACGGAATTACCAAGAAATGCCAGTCCTTCTAGCACCATATCAACAACTAGCCAGACCAGCACGCACACAACCTCGAGCACACACTCTACCAACACCAGCAGTAGCTGGTCACCATGTTTAAAAAGCCCGATAGTCACAACCGACAAGCCAGTCAACAGCATAGACTACGTTATGAACAAGACCGGCGTCTTACCCCACCAAATGTCGCCATTTGGTAAAGACTGTCATCGCTATCTCCGACAAACACGCTCAGCTACTCAATCAACAAGAACCGGAATCAGCCAAATCGACATCAACGGCTATCGCTTCTTAGCCAGGCCTCCTCGGGTCGAATACAACAACATCCTCGATCGCTGGATGTTCAGTTCTGAAATCAAGGCTAGGACTATGAATGCTCATATTTGTAAATCGATCACGTGTATGGAGGTAGATATGAAAGTGTGCGGAGATTATGTCTATAGAGATTTGTTTGCGCTAGACGATGGTATTTCCTGGGTTGTAGGTAACCTGAAGCGCAAGAGTCCGTACAAGAGTGGAGAGTTCCTGTTCAAGATTGATATTGTGGATAAAGAGCGGGCAATAGCGAGAAGACAGACAATTAAGGAGGCTGCGGAGAACACAGTCTTGTTGAAGAAGAGAGTGGCAACCTCCTCGGCAACTGGTGGAGAGGAAGACTATGTGAAGCTATTGAGATATTTGGATCTTTCTGATGTGAAAATATAGTGAGGATTGAGGAAATAGGGGTTTCACGATCCATGGTAGGAGTCAAATCAGCTAGGAGGTGGGGGTGTTCATGTACAATTAAATGATTCGACTCGTACTACGTTTTTCTTTACAAGTTCACAATCGTCTTAATTATTTGTATATCCGGACTCGAATTACTGCTGGAGTTTGGGCAGTGGACATAGTAACGTCGCTGCCTAACTATCTAGCATGACTCCAGCAATTGATAATTGCTCACGCACACTAAATATCTTGCAGCGAAAGAGGATTCAATGACACCGAATTGTTTTTACATCAACTCCTATGTCACTCGGACAATTCGTGTATTGTTCAGACTATCGGCTATATACATGATATCTTCAACGAGAAAATCGAAGGATATAAACTGGAGATATGTGGATTCAATGCCACAGATGTTATGTGCAGCTTGGAAAGTCTGAAAGGCTTCGACTATTTTATCCATGGGTGTTTGGTGGGGTGCCGACGATACCCATGTTGAACCTCGGGTTGTCTTTTCCTCCATCAGCGCCTAGTACTGCTGCATGAGTGCCGTATGTGTCCCCTACATTAGATATTAGCTTTTTTGAATTAATTGCCTTCGTGTTGTCACTAGAAAGTAACAACACAGAAGCTCGCTTACAGTTATTCGTAGATTTGATGCCAAGATCGGCCCACATGAACAATCCATCTGAGAGTTTGCTTCCAAGCATGATATATTCCGCAAACGGATCATAAGCGGAGGTTGCTGCGTAGCCGGTGTAGCCATCGACATCGTTGGAAGTCCTGGGAATCCTGTTCTTGTTGTATGGGTCCGTGGCTTCAACTGCATCGATAAGAGCGGGGTCGAAGAAGAGTTGAGACAGATGAGAGACGTGGCCACCGCTAAAGGTTTTGTTTGGCAAAATCGTTGCGCCGGAGTGAGTAAGAATGTGCTCATGACTTGCACGTCCGCTATAGTGACCTGGGAAGATCGAATCGAAGGATACAACACCGTCTTTATCAGTCTCTTGCACACCTCGGAGGAAAGTGGTCTTCAGACCACCTTGACCGGCTGCACTGACACCGCTGTAGATTCCGGAGGCATTGCATGACCAGATATCGACAACAAGTGGCACTGCAGGCTTGCAATTGGAGACCTCAGTGAACTGCATCTCAAGGTGGAGTGGGATACCCGGCTGGCCTTCTCTGACATCTGTACGGATATGCTCGCCAAGTACGTAGTATGGACCATTGGCGTTATCTGGCGTCAAGATACAGCTGGTGTTGGAACCAAAAAGGACGTCCGTTGGAGTAGACATATTGTACTTGTGTGTTGCGGTCCTGTCATGCCCCTTTGACTGCCAGTTCTTGAACTGAGCTAGAGTTCGGCGGTGCAAGATCGGCTCTGTACGAATCTTTAGAATCAATAACTCAAAAATGCAGTAGAGACTCACCATCTTCAAGACCCCGCTCCTTTCGCAAGCGTTGGACAGTGGCAGCACGTCGGGCATATGCACGTTCTTTCCTAGCTTGGGCTTCTTCGTTGTTCTCACAAGCAGACTGAAGCTCCCTCTGTTGGTTCTCAAACTCGATACTCCTTGCCCTGATCTCTTTGATAATTTCGAGGTTGTCATGGTGTTCGCCTGGATGCGCGGTAGCATTAGAAATAAGAGAAGACAGGCAGAGAGCAGTAACAGCGAGGACTCTCGAAAGGACCGCCATTTTGTGATGCTTAATGAGGGAAATCAAGAAAAGTACGACTATGAACGAGGAAAGCTGGGGAGTGACAAGCTTTCAAATATCACATAGTGAGAAAGGCACTGCCAGTCCCATTGCCGGCATTTTCAATCATTGCCAACCGCCAAGACAAGTACACAGCAAAGACCACGAGGAATCCAAGAGCCGAACAGGCTGTTTCTGCTCTCAGCCCATCGATCGCCTTGTGCGGGGGATTTCCCCAGGAAACTAGCGGGGAATAACACAAAAAGCCCTTTCAAGCCCGGCATTCGAAAGAGGCTAGGGGGTTATCCGGAGGCTAATTTAGAAGAGCGATGAAACATTCTGGATGCATGAACAAAGGAGGGGGAACAGGGAATAGAGGACTTCATCCTGCCATCCAGAAAGGATGCATTTCAAAGAGCCAGCCGAAAAGCAATTTGGGTGTTGTTAAATAGAGGTTAGCACGGTCAGCTGACTCAGCCATCCAAAACCATGTCTTCTCGGCTCCTTCTCGTTTGAGTCGTCCCAACCTTATCCCAACCTACTTTATACTTCATCTATCCCAATTGCCGTTTACATTTGCCACATGTCGCCATTGGAGACCGACATTTGGGATGCTCCTAGTTGGCGAGTGACGTTTCGTTGCCGAGCCCAACTCAATCTCTGCACCACTTCGACGCGTGCTCTCCCAGATCCCATTTGCAAGGCAGAAGATCACTTGGCGTCTGTAGTAGATGGAGGCACAAGGCTGCAATGTCAGACACACGCAATATGAGTCCTCTCTGATAGAGTCAACATAAGCGAACATTCATTTCTTTCGTCCAATTTCAACTGCCGCTCTCAAATTCCGCGTATGCCATTCTCTGTCCTTCAGGAAGAGCAACATGCATGACAAGGGATGGCAAGCAGATCCGTAAACAGGAAGATATGGCACGAGATGCCGGATAATATCAGTGTATTACCTGCAAAATGATAAGCTCTGACAAGGTCTTTCCCCACACCAAAAGACGAGTTTCCCGGATCTCGTTATCCCGCAACCACTAAAATGTTTGTTTTGGTTGTTTCAATATAAAATTTCCATTCAACCTTGCAAGTAGTTCATTTCGCATCCTAAATCCAGGAATTTGACGCGAGTACATATTCGAAGATCTCACATGTTTTCGGCGATGCTCCATGTCAACTGCATCGCATGATCCAGAGTCATATTGCCAAAGACGGTCCAGCTTCCTGTTCTGTTGACAAGTTGTGTAACGGCTGATCCATTTACACGGGCCTTTGATCCGTGGGGCAATATCCGCCAAGCTTCGTAAGGCGCATCAACTTTGAGAGGTCTGGTATAAGAGCTCGGGGAGGGTGGTTTAAGGTTCTTGGGACGCTGTACTTGGCCGGTCCCTTATTCTCAAAAGGGTACTGACATCGGAGCACTCCTATTTCGACTATCATCATGGCGCCAGGTCTTGGGTTTCTTCGCAGAATCCTGTGCCATCTTGGCCCAGTGCTCTTGCTTCTTTCAGCTTCAGTTTCTGGTGATGTTGTGGGCGATTTGCAGACCAAAGGCAGAACTCAGATCAACGCTCAGCTTGCAAAGTCGACAACATGCACTGCTTCCAAGCTCATGGTCCGCAAGGAATGGTAAGCACTTGAGACATTATGATGAGACACTTGTCATTGCTAACACGATTGTCTCAGGGGCGATGTCTCAGTAGCAGACCGAAAAGCATACATTGCAGCTGTCTTGTGTTTGATGAGCAGCCCATCAAAACTCCCAACTGGGAAGTTCCCTGGGGCAACTAATCGCTATGAAGACTTCGTCGTTGTTCACATGCAACAGACCTTGAATATCCATGGCACCGTATGTAAACACGGCTCCCAAGTTGGCCTCTTTACTAATTTCGACAGGGAAACTTTCTCTCATGGCATAGGTACTATACGTGGGCTTATGAGCAAACACTACGCAATGAGTGCGGCTACAACGGAACCCAGCCCTACTGGGACTGGGGTAGATGGTCGAATGACCCTGAAGCCTCCCCAATCTTCGATGGTTCGGATACCAGCATGAGTGGAAATGGACAGAAAATTAGCCACAAGGCTACCAGTGTCGGTCCAGCTCAAAATGGGGGTGGTTGCGTCCTTCAAGGTCCTTTCGCGAAGTTCGTACCTCGACCCCTGTCTAATGTTCAAAGTGCTGACTTTATCTAGTATGACCGTCCATTTGGGGTAAGCTCATATCATCTCACCAGCTCATCCCAATTTTTTCTCTTCGTTATCACAAGGTACGTAGTCAAGTTGAACACGATCCTAACCACAACAGTCCCGTATCTCCCATGGCCGACCCAGCACCACCCAGAAATCCCCGTACCGACGGCTATGGAAGCAACCCACGATGTCTTAGGCGTGATATCGGTCCTTACCTCTGCAAAAACCAAGCTACGCCCGCACTGATAGCCCAACTGATCAACAACGCCAAATCCATCGGTCCTTTTCAAGACACAATGCAGGCCTCACCCGGCGTACACACAGCAGGCCACTTCACAATCGGTGCCGACCCCGGTGGCGACTTCTACACCTCGCCTAACGATCCCGCGTTCTGGCTGCATCATGGTATGATCGATCGGACTTGGACGATCTGGCAGAGTCAGGATCTGCCGAATCGGATGCAGGTTATTGCTGGAGGAACGTCCATGTTTGGCGGCGGAGCTCAGCAGAAGCTGACCGATACGGTGGATCTGACGCCATTGGTCTCAAAGGTTTATCAGTTAAAGGAATTGATGAGTATTGTTGATGGGCCATTTTGCTATGTTTATGAGTGAGATATGGTCTTCAGTATTTGAAGATATGACAAGGGGTTATGATTGTGATATGTTCTTGTATATAGCTTTCTGCACTCATACCATATGCAGCAAAATCACGTACGCTGTTACCTGTCTGCGAATCTTTTCAGTACTATCCTTCCCGTGTCTTCTCGTGGGCATGGGTCGATACTTGAAAGGCTCGCTTAAAACATCTTATGACCTACCGTCTACACTTGATCTTCACTTTCCAGAAACACGTCAAACGAGCAAAGAGCCCATACGCCTGAGAACCATGTTGCTGCGACTTTGAACCTATCGCAAGAATCCAGCATTTGTCGCAGCCTACCTAGGAAAAGGCAGGAAGCTGGGTTGTGGCGCAAATCTCAACACGTGACGAGTAAACAAAAGAACTCGCGATAAGCTTTTAAAAATTTGCTTAAGTTCTATCCCTTCTTCAAGATGATAATTATTGTACTAAATTTCAACTCTAGACCATTTATTTCGTTGGGTACTCCTCAACCCACTTCACGATCTGTGCGACCTCATTATCAATAACTTGCTGCACACCCGCATTGAACACTCCATTCTTGAGTCTGAGATCAGAGCAATGGAATCCGCCGGGAATGATCTGCAGAGGCGCAGTCTCGGTTCCGGGGAATGGTCCACCAGGTCTAAACTCAGAGCTCATACCCGAGGTCTTCCAAGGATCATATTGTCCATTGGTCCAGATGAGACGAGTAGTCTTCTCGAGTCTCCATCCTTCAGTGTGCTTGTTGACTTGGTGAACATTGTTGTCAGGCGAGAGATTAGAGCCGTACGTGAAGCCATTGACGGTAGGGAAGAACAGACTGCACTGCCTTTGCCAGTATGCGGCATTGATGAGACGGGAGACGATTGTTACCTCGTGGCGAGGCGCTCCGTCTTGCCAGTAGCCAAATGGCTCGTTGCACAGCATCCATTGCCATTGCAGATCGATGTCGTTGTCAACAGCTCGGTTGGTGAAGAAAACATTGGTCGGGTCGTAGGTGTCCATGCACTTGGTCTCACGCTCATCTTCGTAGCCGTATCCTTGGCAGAAACCTGGGATGAAAGTCTCGTTCACCCAGTTGGCATAGGCTGGAAGGGCCTTAGCAAGTCCAACGCCGTTCTCATCTGGAGTAACTGCTGCGCCGGCTTTGACGTTCTGTTTGCAGTAAGTATTTGGAATTATGTCTTCTTCGTGAAGGACTTACCTCGATGGCATCGCAAAATTGGTAGAAGCCGGAGTAGTTGGAGTAGAAGCTGTTTGATTGCCACAGCCATGGACCATACTCGAGAACACCCATCACATCGTCGTAGTGGTCAAGTGACTCCAGACCGAATTGTGCCTTGAGAGCAAGCTTCTCGGACTCCTTACCATGCATGAAAACATCATCCATATACTCGACAACTGCTGTGATATCCTTGCTACAGTTCTTTGGCATACCCTCCTGTACAGGAGTGAAGTACTGCCAGTAGTCGTAGATAGCCTCAACAGGCGCAGAAGATGCGTGGTATGCCCAGAAAGTACCTGGAGCCAACTTCTCGGTCCAAGCTGCCAATGCACCGGAGTAAGATCCGCCAGAGAATACCCATGGTGCTTTATCAGCATTGGAGCTATGATCGGTGTCGAACGGGAGGGCGACTGTCTTTGCGAAGTAGGTGAAATCGAGAATGGCTTGGTGCAAAGTCAATAATTGCAAAGTCTCGGCGTCGAGAGTGTCATATGGGGAGGATTCGCCCCAGTAACGGTCTGTATTGTAATTAGTCTACCGTGATCTGCTGAACTATGTTTAGAAAGTTGCTCACGCTCTACCATTACCACAGCACCCTTGATCTCTTGAGCATAGAGGCCGGTGATGGTGACATTGGTCAAGTAAGCACCATATCCACCAGCAGCAATTTCACCTGGAGTAAAAAAGACAACCTGAACCAGATCGGTTAGGTTCGCTTTCATTATGTACTGAAACATGTTGAGTACTTACTGGTGAGCCTGGTCCAGCCCAGAATTCTGAGTTCCACCAAAACTTTTGCTGGAAGGTTCCCTTGCTGGGATTGTCGTGGTCTAGCAACTGGGTAAAGAACCCAGATCCGGTCGTATTGACTGGTGCTGCAGCAACATCTGCAGCGAGGACGTCAGCATCCTCAAGAGGAGGAAGCAGTCTGCCCAAATTCTTGAACTGGTTTCCAGAGACAAGACAAGCCAATGCCGAGATGGCAGTAACAATTGAAGACCTCATGGTGGAAAGATCTGATCTCAACTATAGACAGCGGTAGAAGCTATAGTTCTTTCTAGACCAAACAACCCGAACCCCTTTTCTTATTTCCAAACAAATGAATGAAAGGACAGAAAAACTGAACAGGATGAGAGAGGGAATGGAGTAGCGGGTGAGCTTCTCTTATCAAGCTTCTTTGCCCCATGTTCTGCCTGCAGAAAGATAGTAATTACCTGAGGAGAAAGTAGCACCTACCGTAACTGGGACAGCTTGTGCAGGGAGGTTTGACCCGGGGTTTGCAGATCTACCGCAAGGAGGCAAGTCGATAAGAAAGAGTGGGAGCGCAGTCAGGTACTTACTGCAGTCATAGTTCGCGATACGATCCTCGAGAATTGCTTTCCGAACGGCAATCCCATGGTACGGCAAAGTACAAAGAAGGAAATGGAGGGGCATCGGACAGCTTCTCTTTAGATGAGACCGAGGAAACAAAGCATGCTACTGGTCGGGAGTCGATACCTGGATATCCTGTTGTGAGCTGGGCACTTTTGCCAACCAACTGAAGCTCTTCGAAGCATTTGCCAAGCAAGTCTTGCACGGCCACTTGCATGGGAAGGTTACATTGCCGTCGCTCTAACGGGAAGCATGACTGGGGGAGAGCGCAGACTTGAGAGATTCCCCTCCTGCAGGCTTCACCGTGGATTGTCGGCGTCGCCTCGCGCAAAAAGGAAGGTGGAAATAGGATTTTGTGGAGTACAAATCGCGTGTGCCGAGATAGCGTGTGGTTGGTCAGAAGGGAGTGGCGCTTCAGGGGTTCAGCTGCTTGGCAGGAGTTTAAAGTGACGAGCTGCCGCATACAGGTAGTCTGTTGATATTTGCCTCCGATAACAACGGACGATCATCTTGTTGCGGGAGGAGGATGTTAGGACTTCGGGATGCTAACCGAAGAGAAGGATGAGGCGGATTCGAGGCGGAGTCAAAGTAGCATGCGAGTTCGTAAAATATTTAACCCGTTGAAGGCCGAAAATGGGGGCGCTTTGTTTGACTGCTAACAGATCAGTCTGTTGCGTGTCCCTGTGTTTATTTCGTGATCCAGAACTAGACCAAAGTCCATATCGTAGGTACGGAGTAGATTTAAAGCTCGTATATCTGGTAACGTGTCCAGAGATACGGGATGGTGCATTGCGACTTTTCGGCAGATCTGGATCTCGGATGAATTCGTAGCTGCTATAACCCACCATTGCATCTAACCGAAATCGCTTTGCATGATGCCAACATTATGAGACCTGACGTTTGTTGGTTGATGCGTTGGAACTTGATGAATCTTCTCTTGCTATTGAACTCCTTTCTTAGGCTGCCGTTAGCACATCTATGCCAACGAATCCTGACGACGCATTCCGAGCACTTCCAACGATTGCTCTCAGCAACAACAAGCCTCATTTCTGCACGTCAGAATTCTTGTCTGATGATCGTACGGCGCTGGCTCAGTTGACTGCAGGCCTGAAACAAGGAAGTTTTCCAAACACTGAATGAGTAAACACAGCATATGCGGCAGTCTGCATATCTGCTCATGTGAGAACACAAACTCCAGTGCACAGCATCAAAGGTGCCGTACATTCGACAGAAAGGCGCAAATCTAGCTGAATGACATTATGAGTAGTAGATTAGTAACATTCCTGGTATCTATTTTACACATTGCAAGTCCGAGAAGCCTATGGTCCATCTCATGCTACCCATGATGACAATCATGAAGCACAACGCTACAATAACACTCGCTGCGCCATATTGGTAGGAATGCCTCCTGCGCAACGAACTCAACTCGCTAACCCATGTACTGACAGTTGTCAAGCACCCACAGAATCCATCTTCAATGCCTTGTAAGACCTGGCAGCCGATGACACCCCCAAGAGGTACATGTTGCAGGTCGTAGCTCATTCCTAGAATGGCCGTGCCGAAAATGTTCACCACGAACGTTCCTAGCGGGAATGATGCGATCTTACCATTGAGGTAAAGCGAAGCGTAGAAACGTCCTAGGCATCCAAGAGGAGCGAAGACCAGCGCGAAGACTGCACGGCCGCGCCAGATTTCCGGAGGAGCAGCATTTCTGTCAGGTGGGAAAATAGCAAGAAATATGGCACCTAACCAACATCCCCAGGCTAGGAAAACTGCTAACGGATCCATAACTTTGCGAGTCATTCTGTATGGTAGGCTAGGCGTGAGTGGTTCCAAGGCAATGGCGATATGAGCTCCAATGTGCAGAGCTGATATGCAAAGTGCAACTGTGATGATAATGACGGCCAGCAATGCCATGAAAGAATATCCTCCATTTCTCGGCACTGTGGAGTTCACTGTTGCAGTCACAGGCCTATAGTCCGTAGGGTGGTTGAGAGGCGTAGGAAGGTCATTCGACAGCGCCAGAAACACGTCTCGAATGAAGGATGAGAATGAAGTGAAGCAGCCACAAAAACCAGTAGCAAGACCAACATACAGAGGTATCGTCTTCTTCGTTGCCGCATGAGCCTTCTTGGCCGCCTGCAAATCAACGGATTGGTCCGATCCTGAACCACTCTCTTCATCCTGTTTCTGCTTCTTCGCCCTTTGTATCTCTTGATGGTATTTGGGCGTTCCCCAGTCGTGTTTGAACAGCATTCGATCTTCACTCAGGAACCCCATGAAAAGACTTCCACCGAAATTTGCCCACAGTTCACTGAATACAACCGGAGCACCAGGATAGAAGGTGATAGCTTGTAGTCCAAGTCGAGCCAACGTGCCAAGTAGGGAGAACAGAATCAGGTACGATATAACGTAGAGCTGCGTGGCAAATTTTGAGACGTTATGTATCTCTTTCTCCTCAGATTTCTTGGTTTCTTCAGGGCGTTCCCTCGAAGTCTTCCTTCTGATCTCATCGCCCCTGCGATATTCCTGTTCTCTGCTTCTTGCATCTTCCAAAGATATATGCCGATACAATGGTCCTTCGTCCGGATTTTCAACGGGAGATGGAGCTGCCAATTCATCTAGGTTGACATAGTCGTCCGGCACATCGTAACTACCCGATGCTCCGGGACGAGCAGCAGCGTGCAATTTTCGTGAAGATATGCGCGATGCATGCGATGTTGACCGAGCAAGACTTTGCCTGCCTGCTTCGCCATTATGAACCCTTTCGTTGTCGTCTTCGACACCAGTCCGACCTGTGAAAGTTGCATTCGGATTCGATAAACGTGCTAATCCATCTTCATGCTCGTGATCGTTGGATGTGTCGTCTGCAGCACCGTGCGACCCCATATTCTTAGTTTCTTTCTCCTTGGATCCCATCGAGCGTGCGATGCCGTGCTTCACTGCAGCACTACCTCCCACTTCATACGATGTCGAGATCTCCTTCATAAGACGAGGCTTGCTCTGGATACGCCCTTGATAGCCTGTTCTCTTGTGGTCCTCTCGCAGTCGATGTCCATGATATTGCGGACCGCCATAATGATTTCTGAAAATTATCGTCTCTATTCAGGGCTGAGCATGAAAAAAGTTCCCCACCCGTGCCGACGTCAACAATGACATCGAAAAAGTTGAGCCAATCAGAGGCCCCATATCGATAAGCGGTTATCGGCCGCTTCCGACCCCGGATGTTCATGCAGGGGAGCTTGCATCCACTCTTGGTTGGCTACTTGAAGCTCACAACATCTCACCGTCCTCACTTCAGGAACAATTTCCCTTTTCTGGATTCTATTTCTGACGTTTATCCCACAAAAGAAAAGAAAGAAACACCTTTGGAAATATACGAATATCTTACTTGCTTTTTGAAATAGTCAAGCAATATGTCTTTCGATTTACCCCCCACTGTCCATATCTCCACGCATCCGTGTCTCCAAGCCAAGCTCTCCCAGCTTCGTCAGAGCACAACAAACGCTCGGGAGACGAAGGCACTGGTTCATGAGATCGCTTTGATTGTAGCCTGTGAAGCTACAGCTGCAGGTCTCACTACCAAGAAAGGAGAATCTGTAAGTCAACGATCACTTTATGATCATCTGTACCCCGCCCCCGCAGTTCACTATTGACTTTCCACTCTCTAGGCCAAAACTCACCTAGGATATGAATACAACACAACCACTGTATCCCCAGGAACGATCTCAGTAGTACCTATTCTGCGATCTGGACTTGGAATGCTAGATGGTATAGCACCTCCTCATCTGCTGAATTTGGCTGCATCACTTATTGAACCCTCTCCAAAGGACGACAAGCTAACAACACTCAGCAATCCAGACCCTCCTTCCCAACCCAGCTCCAGTACACCACCTAGGACTCTTCCGTGAACCAACAACCCTCGAGCCAGTTGAATATTACAACAACCTCCCCTACCACCGACCCGCAGCTAATACCCCATCCGACTCACCTAACTCTGGTGCCTCAGAACTAGCGATCCTGCTTGACCCGGTCATCGCTACAGGTGGAACATGCGCAGCTGCTATTCAAACACTCAAGGAATGGGGAGTGAAGAGAGTGATTGTTATTGCAATCCTAGGAGCTTTACCAGGTCTACAGAAGGCAGCGAATGAATGGCCGGAAGGAGTTGAGATCTGGGTTGCGGGTGTTGATGGAGAGATTACAGATCGTGGAATGATCAAGCCTGGACTGGGTGATGTGGGAGATAGGCTGTTCTTGACTATCGGAAAGTAGAGACTGTGGCTGGGAGGCCGAAAACGCGATGATTTGAAGGTGTTTTGGTGCATTTTCTGGGCGCAGGATAGATCGTTGATACTTGGATAAATTTTCGATGGCGAGACCTAGCACCCTTAATACCATAGCATTGAAGATTAAAGTTTCTCGGTCCGTGGGAATCATAAAGTATCTTCCATTCAAACTGGTGCTGTAATATATACAAGAACCGGGTATCAATCCATTCCTCCGTCATTGCCTTCTCATGCATCATAATCCTCCATTCCAATCCAATCCAGGTATCTATCCCTACAGAAACATTTGATCCCAGATCCATGCATATGATACTATTACAGCATAGAATATTAAACCAAACACACTAGCCCAAACCGAGGTCCTCATCCCAAGGCACGAATCGAAATAGGAAGCATAAAAGCTGCCAAACGGTGCTGTAATACCGCGAAACAAGCAATACAAATCCAAGGTATGATATTGCGGACGTCACCAAGTAAGGAGTCGGCTCGATCAGAAAATCGTGCCACAGCTCGTTGATCCAGGGCTCGAAGTCCGGGACTTCTAAAGTAATGCTGGGTAGTTCGCCGAAGGTAGGTGATATCTCGTTATGTCGATATTGTGACGGGAGGTATTCTGCTGCCACCGGGATCGTACTGTCCGTATCCGTATCTCCTTTTCGCTGTCCGAACTTCCATATCCCTCCAGAAGTGCGTAACTTAACATATTTCCTCACTCCGCATTTGACCAATTTCTGCACATGGCCACACGGTCTACCCGCAATAGTATCGGTCTCGAAACGTCGAACTCTCTCATCTCCCCGGCGCAAGCAATCCTCTAACCCTCTCGATCCTCGCAACCGCTCCCTCCAGTCTCTCCAACCGTTTCCTCTTCTCCCCATCCCTACTTTCCAAGACCGCAACCCGTTCTTCCAGTTTTGCGCGTGCTTTCCTCTCCGTCGCAACCATCTCATTGGCCTGCATGAACAGCTGTGCGCTCAGCTCTTCCAGCTCTCCACTCGCTTCATCGAGTTTCCTGTCCGCAGCCTGTCGTAACGCCTGCTCCCTCGTCAACGCAGCTGCCAGGTCCGTAGCTGAAGGTGTATTCGGCGGTGCGGGACTCTTGAGGTTCGGAGTAGATTTGCGTGCTAGGAATGAGGAGAGGCGGTTCTGGACGGGAAGGTAGGAAGATCGATTTGGACTGCTGGCTTCTGCGCGGGCTGCTTCCTCGGAGTTTCGAGCGTTCTGCGCCTTCAGTTCTTGGATCTCGTCTTCGTAGTCTGCCCACCTATCGACTATCCATTCGTTAATCTCAGATCGAATGTGAGAAGATATAGGGTAAGTGAGTACAAACCTGCATTCGTGGCCTTCTGTGTTAGCAGTCGGACCTGGGCTTGGAGATCCTCGATTTGTTTCTGTGCATCTACTGCAATGGCCGAGTGATCAGGAAGACCGATGCCGCAGTTCGGGCACGCAGATACTGCTGCACCTTGCGCCTGCGACATCGTCATTGTCATGGTTGTAGACATTGTATCGTGTGCTGTGGTCATGAGACAGCGAATACTTGGTCAGTGATCCGTGGTGAAGTCGTCCGTATTCTCGTAAGTGATCCTGCTGCCGATGACACGGTACTATGGTTGATGCCCACGATGAATCAAGCACGGAACCCGTAAGCTTTTCAAGATCAAGAAGTGAGGGGCGACAAAGATGTTTTGTTCAATTCTCTTGTTCTGGGCTGTGCCGTGTTGTGCTGCTTCTCGGGTTTGTCTGCGTAATAGGTTAGGCTTGGCTCCCTTGCGCCACAAAGATCTCCTTTGCCGGCGCCAGTCAGTGCTAATTGATCCCTGGCGATCCCTGACAGCGCTAAATTCATCCACTGGAATTTATGCGTGACCACTAAATCCGTCAGGTAGCGTGGGTCTTGATTTATGCGATGCCTCTATTCGGGGTGTGGCATGAAATTGAGTGCTTGGTTGAAGCAGCGTGGTCTGATAGATCTGCTTTTTCACTTCGCAATCTCAAGCTGATAAAGCGTGATAACGTGTGTTGGTAAATCACTTGCACTGAAATCCAGCCTGGCAAGCACGCCGGAAGTATCTCCGTAATTTGGAGCCAGTAAGGTAGCTCTCAAATGCACCACCAATTGCTTCCAGTCATTGATGATTGATGTACTCTTGTCCATTGTTCTTGTCCTTTTAATTCAATTTTAGCATTTGTTGTACTTGCATATTATGTTGAGTTTTTCAAACCTGACCTCAACTTAGCGTCGCTTCTCCATCACATTGGTATTTGTTCGCGTTCTGAGATCAATCCCTCGGCATTTCAATTTCACTTATAAGATACACTGATATCATTGTGAATACTAGTAATGGCGGAGAGCAATATCAGTACCTTAGTATCTTTCCCTTTTGAGCTTTTCAGATCTTGAGGCGAGATGTCTTCTTGCTTCGCTTCAACGCTGAACCCTATTTGGGGTTTTCTCAATTGCCCGTCAACTTTATAGATTCAAATAGGGTGATGCAGTCAAGAATGAGGTGCTGGGGGTATTAAGCTTAACGTTAGTCTGAGCTTCATCCCATGAAGGTAGTAATATGAAGTACGGGAAGGGTCTGCCCAAGCGAGACATTGTTGACTTATTAGATTTCTTGCCAACATTTCGTTCTGCAACTCTCGGCCTGAATTTTTTCCATACGCGGCGTTCGGACCTCAAGTTTCCTCCGTCTTGATGGGAAGCCTGCTTCACAAGTAAGCATAAACCGAGGCACCTTGGCTCGTACTCTATTTGACTTTTTCGGAGTCTCCATGATGATTTGTTGAAGCGAGACGTTGTTCTGTTCTTGATTATCTGTTTGAGAATGAAGAAATGCTATTGGTACTACTTCAATGAAGGTACGTCTCTTGGTCAGTTTGAAGTAGAACATTGCCATTGCTATGCACTCAAGCTTACTAAATAGCTTCGTCCTGATCATTTAATGAACGGGTGCCAAGTCTCGCAAGGTTCTCTTTCCACAAACCTTTCTCGTGGGAACGTCGCATTTTCCTAGAAACTGACTTACATACTTACAAGCGATTTAGAGCTACGGAACATGTCTGATGTGACTGTCACAGTATCCCAATGTCTATCTTTCCTCATCGTAGTGATAAAGAAGTAGAAAATCCAGCAGACTCTTCATTCAAGCAAAACAGAACATGACTCGAAAACCAAGAAACCAGTCCCAGTTTTCTTAGTCAGTCAGCAGCAGACAAGGCTTTTCAATATCTGGGAAGTTGAATATTAATCATACGACTGATTCATCTCGCAGATTACACATGAACGATTCTCCGGTGCCTGCGCTATAAAGCAGGAGATCCTCCTGACTTGTTGTGGTCACTTCATTGCTAACTTAGACGATTCGTTCAACCAACTTGGAACCACATCTAGAAAGTCTCTCTCAAAATGCGTCTCACAATCCTCCTCTCGGGTGTTCTTGCCCTCACGTCTGGCGTTCTCGCCGACTGGTGTGATGGCGGCGTAAGAATCGAGGGAAGGAGCTGCGTATGTTTCCCCTTGCCTTTTTAAACAAATCACTAACTAATGTCCACCTTTTCAGCCGGGTGGAAGAGATCTGTTTTGTGTAAGTCACAATTCTTGCTCGTAACATCGCCTTCACTGACATGGGACAAGTGCAACAACGTTCCCGGTTCCGGTCAGGTTTCGCAGTTCCAAACATGGCGAGGGGACTGCCAGGGGACCGGCGGAAGCTGTGGTGATGGTGGAGAGCCAAGATGTGTGAGTGTCCTTTGTGGCTTCTTCAATTCAAAGGCGTACTGACAAGAGTAGTGCATCAACTGAGTCTATGGTGCCATTGGAAGGTAGTGACTAGTGAACATCTATCACATCAGAGAGCCACAAAATGGCAGTGTTCATCTGATTTTCAAAGAGGGCATTTTTCGCGATGTTTCAATCAAGAATTGCTGAATTACCTTAGTAATTATCGACAGAGCGGGGCTTCAATAAACACTATACTTCGTCTTGATTGCCTACCTTCTTCCTAATATCAACATAATATGTGTCGAACCGTGATCAAAGTGCATCACTGCCCCTTTAGCCCTCCATTTTAGCGCGAAGGCCCTGCAATTGGGGTTGTCAAGCTTGTAGCTAAGCGAAGTCCCCCCCAACATGTACCTAACAGACGCCAGACAAGATCGCCATTCAGTTGCTGTAATGTAGAGCAATTTGCGAATACAAGAATCAAAAAAATTGCAGCTATCTCCAAACCCCTGAACGAGGGTGACCTTGAGCTGAAGGGTAATTCCACAGAGTCAAACAAGGTACCAAGGATTTGTCTGTTTACTTACCCATTTCGAGTTCCTGATGTCAATTTTTGTCAGAAGAGAACAACACGGCATTCGCACTCATGAAATACTGATCTATGTGAACTATACAGAGATATTCCACCCTGAGACCCTTATGAATCAATACCAATACCTTTTTAACAGTCTCTTTTCCTCACCACTCCACCTTGCATACGCCGCCACAACCTTGACAAGCATATTTCCCAAGCCCGCAACAAGCATGAAGCCCGGCCATTTCATATCCCCCAAGTCCGCCATCAAACACAAATGTACAAAACTCCTCGGCAGTCCTTTCTCATCACACTCTCCATCCTCGGCCAACCCATAACAAATGTACAAGCTCTTTTCAAAGCCCTCGTGAGCCGGCACCACCTTTGCCACGAATTCCACATTGTCTTTTTCAGAGGCATTGAAGAAGCGATGTTTCGTGCCAATAGGTATCACGGCCGTCTCGCCGGGCGTGAACGTGAGTGTTTTGTTGCCAACAACGCAGCTGAGGAGTCCATTTGTGCAGTTCAAGTGCTCTTCGTACGAGCCGTGATAGTGAAGAGGTGTTCCTCCTCCAGGAGCCACAACTACGCGGACTTGAGTGTATGCGCCATTGGTCTCGGCGCCGTACTTTTCGATGTAGGCTTCATCCTTTATTAGGTGGTTTGTAAGTGTCCTGCGAGGAGGGTCACGCATGCCCGCCGGTAGCGTCTTGAAAGAGTCGCTGGTGGAGGACATCGTCTATTGTAATTTTTGTTATGCAGAGAACACAAGACTTGGAGGAAAAGAGTGTTGATCGAGTGATAGATGGATCTTCGTTCTTGGAGAACTTGGTTTCAGGAAAGATCTGAGAAACACATCAATATTTCGAGAGCAATGAAGCAAAAAATATGAAAGTCGAATGCCGCAGAAACTTCGTTATTGAGATTTATAGACAATTATTCTTCAAGCGTCAGTGAATATACCATAACGGCAAGTTGTGAGAGCCCACTTAGTGCTGATGCTTTGCCGCATGTCTCATCACACCCTTCCGCCCTTACAGCCGCCCCATGCAAACCAGCTAGCTGTAAATGATCTCGGGTTCGCTCTCTTGGCAAGAAAGCTTTACGGTATGTCAGCAGCTTCACGTATCTATACTTGCTACCGGAGGGATGGATGAGAAAGTATAGGACTCGAATGAGAAAATTCCACCGCGAAGCAAAGTGGGGAGATTGCTTGTCATGGCTCACTACAAGAGCCAGAAGGTCGTTCTTCAGACTTTTCGAATTCCCACATGAGATTTGCTAGAATCACTTTTATTAATCACTTTGGATTCCTCTCATCATACTTGGAGATTCTTACAACTCCATACACCATGACGGACTCTACCACGAAGAAGATCGCCATCATCACAGGCAGCACTCGCGCCGTCCGCATTGGACCTCAGGTCACCAGATTCGTCCAGAAAATTCTCGAAGAACAGCTCTCCATATCTCCCAACGCCATCCAGTTCACACTTGCCGAAGTCGATATCTCTTCCTTCGAGCTACCTGTCTTCGATGAAGAGGTCATCCCTGCAACTGTCCCATACATGGCACAGTTCGCACATGAGCATAGCAAGGCTTGGAGCGCGGAGATTGCCAAGTACGATGGATACGTTCTCGTGACAGCATGCTATGTAAGCAAATTCTCCTTTCCTGGACGTCTTCGAGGGGGAACTTGAAGTGTTGATATGTTCTCATGATATATGACTGACTTCTGCTCTCTTCCAGAATGCCGGTGCACCAGGAGGTGTCAAGAACGCAATCGACTATCTCTAGGACGAGATCAAAGGCAAGCCGTTTCTGATAGTAAGCTATGGGATAATGGGAGGTGATAAGGCTAGCGATAGCTTGAAGATCACGCTAGAGTCGATGTACGTTCATGTTGTCGAGACACGACCAATGCTGGCGTTTGCGAAGAACGAACCCATAACTCGCGGCATGCCATGGGACATGATACAAGCGAGTCAAGGAAATCTGGGTGACGACAGCGCGCAGGAGTGGATCAAGAAGAAGGACGACATTGTGAAGGGGTTTGGTGAGCTCAAAGAGTTTTTGATGCGACCTGCGGAGACGACCTCGGCTTGAAGGAAAGTGGTTTAGGAGTGGAACATGGAGAATGGACCCGTCTTTCTCTTGGAGTATTGCTTCTTGCTGCCTCCTCTGCTGCTTCAACATCTCTGAGGTAGTTGGCTGTGGGAATCATTAGCTGTTTAAGTCGCGGACGATCGAATCATGTTTCCTACCGTATAATTTGAATCTGGGTTCGAGACCGCGGAGATAAAACTTCATCAGGTCAAGTCCTGACTGCCAGTCGTCGTTTCGTTCTCCGTGTTTTATATGCATCATAGCAGTATCAGGTATGAGCCGGTGAGACCAGTAGGCTAGACCATGAAAATCGATAGGAGATCCAGTGTACCCAACTTGCGTCATGCTAATAGCTGTGCGTACCATAGATTCGATTGCCAGCTTTGCACGCGAAGCCCCCATGGTATCTCCAGAACTAGAGGCAAGCTCAAACTCATGATCATGAAAATAGTACGCCATACTAGTTTTGGAGTAAGCACCTGCGTATGAAGCAGCAGTGAAGACGAACTTACCAAGTACGGATTCCGAAGGCGCCGCAGTAACTACCTTTCGCTTCCCCACTGATATTTGCTAGTCAGCTCTTTTATCTAGTTCAAGAATTGACACCAGAGAGATCTCTTGGTAATTAAAGTCACCCGGTAGGCATGGACTTACGCAGGTGGGATTAATGCACACAAATACGATTGAAGCGCACCCTCAAGTCTTGCCGCATCATTCTTCCTCGTGGATAAATCTCGGCTGTCATCTTGAACATGACGAACAACAAGTCCAGCTAAGTAGGTAGACTGAACAGTGGCAGCGAAAGATCCGAATTTTGTAAATTCTCGTCTAAGTGGACCAGCTGACGACCAGGCGGCATCAAGGTCTTGGGGCAGAACGAGATCCTCACTAAGACGATGCTCGCCTGTGGGAGTAAGAGGTAGATAGTCTTCCAACTGTGGGGGGCTAGACGCGCATGGAAGCTCGTTTTTCTTCCAGGCACTGTTGATATTCCTGTTCAAGTGTCAGGCAACTCTGTAACATCCATCCGCTGGGGACATCTCAGCAGATATTTCATGCACATACCTTTCGACAATGACGATGGCCCACCATATACAACGTTCTGTCTCGAGCATCGCCTGCGGGTCTCGTTCCTTTGGTAGTGGTTTCCGAACCGATTCTTGGAGACCCAAAATTTGGGCCATTCGGACACAAATTCCTATTGATATCCACGCCTCTTGGAAGAGCCCTTGACAGTATTCGAAAGAGCTGATCAAGATCCCGGCTTGGATAAGTTCATGTGAAACATTTCCTGTGGATTGGAGAAGGCAGTGGATGCTTTTGAGAGTTGGATACAGATCAAATCGATGCACATCGGCGCTCGATTGGTCAACCATTTGAGCTATGAGAAACACAGCCAAGAGCAGAGTTGAGAAGTGAGAATCCGATCGCAAATTCTCACGTTGCCATTGAAAAACCGCCTTGTTGAGAATCGGCAAGGTAGAATGGAATTTCCTGAAATACGTCTCACAGAACTTGTCTACGTCTCCGTGCTTTCGGGATATAGCGTTGAGAAGCTTGTGAGCTTGTATTGACACTTGGTTGTCGGTGGTGAGGCCCAAGCTAGGTTTGCCATATGGATAGTCCCACAACCCTGGGAGGCTTGCAGAAACCGAAAGTCCCGGAATCGAGTTACTGATAAGGTGTAGAGGCGGAAGTACAGGCGGACGACTTGCAGGCGCGGCATGATCACCAGAATAGGAGCATTTTACAAACAACCTACATTTCAATCAGGGCAATCAAGAAGCATATGAGAAGGTAAACATACCTGCTACATCTCGAGCAACTTGGCAACGCTTTATTGCAGCTCTTCTTGCGTTTCTTACATGGCTCACAGACTGTGGGACTGACCCCGATTCTGACGAGACTCATCTTCTTTCTGGCCTGATGTGAACAACAGATGGGTGATTGATTATTGGTTTGAAAGGCCCTTATACTCCCAGATGAACATGTTCAAGGCCCATGAAGTTCAATGAAGTCGTTTCAATTGTTACGTGGAGCCTGTCAGCACCATATCGGGTGGATCATCCAGACTGCTGTGCCTCGCGTTTCCCTGCCAGTCCTCGGCTTCGCAACATCGAGACAAGATCTCTGCATTTCCTCATTCTTGGGCCATATGCTGTGTCAACGAAGATGACACGCAGTCCGTTTCCATTTTTGACATGTACAGATATTCAAGATGCGTAGAGTGAGCTGGGGGAGAGATTGCCAAACCAAGACTATTCACGTGATATCAATTGGAGTTGTTTTTAGCTTCCCTTTGCCGCCGCTATGGTTAGCTTCGCCACCTGCAGGGGAGCTCAGCTAACAAGTGTCCATATCTCAGGATTTGAAATCCAGATAGCCTTGAATAAAACCACGAAATTCCGGCGAAGTACCACTTCCCACCCCATACAAAGAAAACTACAACTTTCACATACCACGAAATCATAATGGTTCTTATCAAGAGCCTCGTCCTTGCTGGCCTAGCCACTCTATCCTTTGCCAAAGGACCCGGGGCACCCCCACCAACGTACGATAACTCCGCCGTTCTCGACCTTATTCCTAGCAATTTTGATTCGATTGTGCTCAGCGGAAAGCCTGCCCTTGTCGAGTTCTTTGCGCCATGGTGTGGCCACTGCAAGAACCTTGCTCCAGTCTACGAGCAGTTAGCTCAAGACTTTTCTGGCGCCAAAGACAAGATTAGTATTGCAAAGGTCGATGCGGATGCTGAGAAGTCATTGGGCAAGCGTTTCGGTATCCAGGGCTTCCCAACCATCAAATACTTCAATGGAAAGGATGAGACTCCCGAGGACTACAACGGTGGCAGAGACTTGGAGAGTCTGACGGAATTCATCAACAAGAAGACTGGTGCTAAGGCAAAGAAGGCGAAGGTTGCTCCAAGTGCTGTCGAGATGTTGAACGACAAGACATTCAAGGAGAAGATTGGCGCTGACCAGGATGCAATTGTTGCCTTCACCGCTCCATGGTGTGGACGTAAGTTACCCTTGGTCCTTTGCATGGAGTAATGTACACTGCTAACTGAAACAGACTGCAAGACTCTTGCACCAATCTGGGAGAAGGTAGCACAAGACTTTGCCAGCGAGCAGGGTGTTCTCATTGCAAAGGTCGATGCCGAAGCCGATAACGCAAAGGCCACTGCCAAAGATCAAGGCGTTTCCTCCTACCCAACCATCAAGTTCTTCCCGAAGGGCTCTACGACTCCAGAGGCATACAATGGCGGACGCACAGAGGCAGACCTTGTTGAATTCATGAACAGCAAAGCAGGAACACACCGAGCTCCAGGTGGTGGTCTCAATGCTGTTGCAGGCACTATTGAAGCTCTGGACACCCTCGTAGCTAAGTTCACTAGTGGCTCCAGCATTGCTGAAGTCGCCGGTGAGGTTACCAAGGCTGCTGCGGACTTGAAGTCCCAGGCTCAATACAAGTACGCAGAGTATTATGTCAAGGTCTTTGACAAGCTCTCCAAGAACGATAACTATGCTGCTAAGGAGCTGGCTCGTTTGGACGGTATCCTTAAGAAGGGCGGTCTCGCACCAGCAAAGCTTGATGAGTTCACCAGCAAGACCAACATCCTCCGAAAATTCATTGAGAAGGTTGCTGGCAAGTCTGAGTTGTAGATACTCATTTTGAGAATGGGTGGCATGACATGTATATCATCAGGAAAAATGACATGGGAACTGGCGTTTGATAGCAATGCAGAACCTTTTATTCTTCTATGCTTCGCAAACAGATGGTATCATGAACATTTGGTGACCTTGAAGTGAACCCAGCAGTATTATGACCGTGTATGGCCCACCAAAATAGCCTTGGAAACTCCCTAAACTCCTTCCCATCATCCACAGAACGCCGCAGATATGCCTTCCATAACTTGATCTCGAGCGCCCCAACTATTGTTTTGTTGGACTGGACTTCCCATCACGTCCCTCATTATTGCTTTGTAGAGTAGCTTCGAGGTTATCCAATCGTCTTGACATCTCGTCCACTAGAGAATCTTATTAGCATCTGTATTCCCCTCAAATGTGGTATGCAATGAATGCCTACTCTTAGCAAAGATCTCGCTCGAAACACCAGCAAACTTGTTGGACAAAGAGTTCAAAAGCTCGTCAACGACGGCAGAGAGCTCCGCAGGAGCAGTAGCATCACCTCCTAACTATACCCCATCTATCAGCAAAGCCTGTAGTTCAGGCTGTTCAAAGTAGAGAACGGACCGAGTTGACAGAATTACGATTATTGTTTGGAGAGCTGGATGATTGATTGGACGCCATGGTCAATGATTTGACAGCCTGAAAGCTGGAGAGATATGCAAATTAACGAGGCAGAGACTGTGATTGCACGAAGCCGAGATGGAGAAGCAAGGCTGGGTCAGCGTGTTGTTCGATGGGTGGAACGCTGCACGGCTGAGGAAGTGGGTTCAGGCAGAGCCTCGGAGGCCTTGTTTCGCCGAGCCGAAAGCCGTCGTTCTTCTCGACATGAACCTTCAACTTCCAAAACCTTGCTTGGCTGTACGATTCTGGTACAAGGTCTCTTCAACACACGAAGTAGAAGCATGTTGGAATCCTTCCGTTTATGCATTTCTAAAATCACCGCGATATCTCAGAGCATAGCTGTCTAATCATCACTTCTCAACCTCCAAATTCTTCTCTCTTTCAATGCCATCATCGTCTTCCTTCTTGTTCTCTTCGTCAGTCTCTTTGCATGTTTCTTCAATCCCTTCAATGCCTATTGATTCATCGTCGTCGACTTCTACATCGCTTGTATCGATCTCCTTTCCCTTTTCGGTATCATCTTCTTCGACATCTTTTTGGGTATAGCATCTGCGAATCTCTTTCTTCCGATCTGCCTGCTTAGTCGTCTCATCGAAATGTCGTGGGCTGAAAACTATATTGCAATCTCCCGGGCGATGCCGTCGAAGCAGTCGAAGTGCTCAGGATCAAATTCCTTGTATTTGTATATCTGCGAGCTCATGGTTTTGTACAGCTGAGAGCCTACACTTTGCTAGACTTGTCGTGTCCTTTCGTCTTTCTGCGTAAACCATTTTTCAAGGAATGGATTTGCGGGTTGCTCTTTGGTGTTGCTCAAGATGTAATCCCAGAGCTTGGGCCACTTAGTAGAAGGGCTGAGATCAGCGGCGCAGGGCAGCGCAGAAGCTCGGTCGCAGCTCAAGTGCCAAATTTTCAATCATTCTTCTTGACTTGCAAGCTTGCGCTTGCTCGCCTGAATATTGAGACTTCGTTCCTCAATAGTGCCATGTCCTACAGCAGCGGTGATATGGTCTGAGTTCATCGCTGGAGCAGTTGAGGTTGAAAAGGTCGGTTATCATCCGTTTCGGCAGTGAGGATTTGGACACAACACTTGCATTCCTGCACAACTGTTAGACGTTGTGCGTGAATGTGAGCAATTGTTTTCATCCCTTCCAGAGATTCGTTCGTTCGTTTTTCCTGCAGAACCCCGCTACCATTGAAAATTCACAGTTTGTATTTTCTCCAGCCGCCTCTTGCTCATGCTGTTCCGCTGCATGCATCTCCGTTACATGTTTCTGTTTGGCCGGCAGTCGCGTAGCTGTCTCATCAGAGATAGCGAACTGAGAAAAAACCAATCTGTCAGTACGACTTCTCCCGTTGGACTGTAAGATCTTCTTACTTCGATTGGGTGAGATGGTGATCCCATCATCCACGTCGCAAATGGCATAAAGACAGGAACAAAAGTGCAGCTGCCATTGTCCAATGCTTTGAGGAAATTGCAGTCGACTATCGGTCTGCTCAACAACAGCATTTCGGTTGTGATAGTCGTCGACGCAATTAATTGATCTGTCAGATCCTAGGAAAACCTCCATGTAACGGCCAGAAGTCGTCCTATCTGTCTTGATTTGGGGAGACATGATCACTATTACAGTCACACTATTCTTCATGCAAACCATGGGCGTTGACCACCTTACTCACACAAAACTGACACTGGATTAATCTAATGGTGTTTTATGGTTTCACAGCCCACAGTTCGGGAGTTGGCCGTGTTTGTACTATTGTGCACGATGTTACTCCAGACCATGTTGCATAGGCGAGGACATGAATCCCGTTTGTTATGTACTGGTGAGAATTTATGTGCCAGTTCCCTCTTTAGCTGATGGACTACCGATACCTCATTTACCGTGTCCTCTGCCGCCAATCCAAATCAAATCCAGAAAAATCCCAAACCAAAATCACAAGTCTCCAAGCCCCATCTCCACCCTAGGCTCTTACTGCCCAACTCACCACCGCCATCCTCGCTCTTCTCACTTCCACTACTATTGCGCCGTCCGACGGGCCTCGTCTCCGTCACAGCCATGAACGGACATGCGCCTATACCAACACAAGCGCCTTTAGTCGTAACGGTGGTATGTTGGTAGTCGATACAGCGAGCATAACCACTTGATGGACAACGTGCGCACGTTTCGAGGGAGGGGACTCGGCAGCTGCAAGACATATATGTCACTGTAGTCAAAGTGCACATCGTACGATAGGGTATGCGTCAGTTCGATTCTGAAGAAGGAGCGTATTGACCAAAGAAGATGATTTCGAGGTACAGTATCCCTTCTATTTAACAGTGATATCTCCGCTGAGGTTTCGAGAAGCAGGTTGGCGTTCGAAGGAATTCTACAAGTTATTGTTCGATGGAGGACGAGAATGAACGGGGCATGTTGGCATGTGTATTTCGTAATAATTACTCTTCTTCTTTCACGCTGCATATGCGACCTCATTTGCCGATGCGAACCATTCCCGTGAATACAATACCCTGCATGCGACATGTTTGAAGCGCGGCGAGTCATCCAAACAAAGATATTCACCGACCTCTGTAAGCGAGGTCGACCGACCAACACTCGCTTCCAGAGCAGTAAACAACGTACACAACATAGGCCGGCGATGATACTTCCAGAAAAGGCGTACAGCTCTGTTTACCAGATGAGATAGCTGAGAGAATCAAATGAGCTTCTCTCGACAAGAAGATCGAGAGACTGAAGTCCTCCAGAAAGCAGGAATTTTGTGTCGCACAAAAATTTCGATACAACGACTCTGAGGCATACGGACAGTATAATACCGCAACGGTACGAGGTCCAGAAACTACGACGAGATCATCTCTCGAATCTGACCTCTTCATCGGGCGCAAATTTACAGAGCTATCTATGAGAACGAGGCTATGGCGACTCCATCTCATACATGGGGCAATCGTGCCAATCGCGAAACCAGTCAATCAATCTCCGCAAAACGGCCCCCAACAGTCTACTTCACGCCACATTCTGCACGTATTCCTCCACTCCTTGATGGAGGATCGGGACAAGATACCATTCGTGCAGATCGCGGATCTGATGCTTAAAACAGGCTTCTCGTCCGATCATTGGGCTCATAATTGAGGCTTAGTAGGCGCAATGGATAGGTACCCTCGAATCCTCTGTTTCTTGAGCCGCTGTATGAAATATCCACAACCTTCCTCTTTTCTAGATTTCAAAAAGCGAAACTTGACTTGCCTTTTTCTCTTGAATTCGTTCGAATTGCAACAATTTGCTTGATGTCGTAGCATTGATTATGACTCTTTACCCGACCGTCGTAGCCCTTCGGTCGTCCCAATGAGCGCTTTCTTTCCACGGAAGCCTGTACCATCTCTACCCAGTTACGACTCTTCAAGATATCTCCTCCCAAATGACGAGTCCGAACAAGCAACTTTCCAGCCTGAGATCTTGTCAACCATATCAGCCAACAGGCCACAAGGCTTCTTGCCTAACAGTCCAGATACAGAAAAGTCATTCGCAAAAACAAAGCGCTTACGGAACCGTCTAAGACCGCACCAAAGCTAGTGGAAGTACGAGATTCTTGCCGCGACCATTTCGATACTTTCCATGTCTGCTTTGATTGGTCTTCTGTACCATTACAACGGCACCGTGGCACAAGGTCTGGGACATGGCATTACTCTGAACGGAGTCGTCGCTATCCTTGCGACGATTTGCAGAACATGTTTGATGATAACCGTTGCTTCTGGATTAAGCCAGGGGAAATGACTATGGTTCTCGGTTGATAGAGCACCGGAGAGCGGACGTCGGCTTGAGGATCTAGAAGTTATGGATAATGCTTCTCGAGGATCATGGGGAAGCTTGGAATTATTATGGACCCTGAGGGGAAGGTATGTCTAGTATTTTCGAAGCTAATCGATGGTGTTCTCAACCGTAGGCTAAGTCATGTGCGTTTTCAGGGACATTCTATCTCTCGGGGCAGTTATTACAATCCTTGCTCTTGGATTCGATGCTTTCACCCAGCAAGTCTTGACGATCCAGTACACCAACACCGTTGATGATTTGGTGAGGTCTTCGGAACTCAATGTCGCAAGAAGTACCAGTTACAATGTTTCAAGAAATCTAGACAATTCCGGTGGTAGGTTGCCTGACCTGTCCATCAGTTTTGTGATTTCGTCCGTCTGCCCTAGCTAATACCTAGAATAGAGAACAAAGTCCCAGACTGGTCCACCTACGCAGCGATCTACAACGGCATGCTAGCAACAAATATGTCCCATCTCTCAGCTCCATGCACGACAGGAAACTGTACTTGGCCAATCACTCCATCTTTAGGCGTATGTGGTGAATGCCGATCACTGAGATGGAGCGCACCCGAAAATTGCACTGGCAGTACCTACGATCCAAGCGGTGATCAATCTTGCATATACACCCTGCCGGACAACCAGACTCTCAGAGTGGGCAAAGGTGATTATGTTAATATCTTTCAAGTCAGTCTGTCAGATGGTGTCGCCTACAATGCCTCATCGACGACCATTCCGTATATTTTGAACATCGAGGCAATTGGGATGCCATATGGCGCACCAGCCTGGGATGCGACGCTTATCTCAGCTCAAGAGTGTGCATTGTGGTATTGTATCCAAGCATACAATACCAGCGTCACCAGCAATCAACAAGATCAAAAGACTGTGGAAACCTGGAGCCAGGTGACATTTCCGCCAGATCCTGAAGGAGCTGATATCAATGGTACCATCACATTCACAGTTATACCTTCGAGCATGAATGTGAATCGCGGAGTGTCTTACTCTGTGGGTGTCGATTCATGGCATGGCGCACAAGCTGGCTTTCAAAACATCTTCTCTCAAGGTGTGATCCAGGCTGGAAGCGGCGGTACCTTCAATAGATCAGTGTGGATCGATGCGCTGTGGGCTGGATGGGGTAACAATAGTGACATGAGTCATTTGATTTCCACCGTGGCACTCTGCATGACAAACAATATACAGCAGACGTCTCCAGTCACAACGCCGGAATCGAGGTATTTCGGAACCGCGTACCGCGAAAGTCTTCTTGTGCAGGTTAGGTGGGAATGGTTATCGCTCCCAGTCGCTCTTGTCTTGTTTTCTGTGGTATTCTTGGTTGTTATTATCCTGAAAACGAGGAGTGTTGGACTGATGGCATGGAAGGGCAGTGCTTTGGCGCTACTGTTCTCTGGCGTTGATGAGGAGCTAAAGGAGAATTCCAAGAATGGCCTAAGTAAGCCTGATGGTTTGGCAAAGGCTACGAGCCAGTCTAGGGTAGCATTGAGAGAGAAGGACGGGCTTTGGGAGTTTGAGAACTTAGGCCACTGATACTGCGAAATGTCAATATCGTTTGACTCAGAAGGATTAATGAGTTAATGAATATATGAACAGAATAGAGACAAGCAACACTTGTTGTAGCAATCCTTACCTTGGTCAAGTCTCCGCGTGTGAAGTGACCGAATGATGGAAACCAGAATACATTAACAGCTGTAAGCCAGTCCAAGATGAAGAAACTATTATGATTCACAAGGTCCCTCCTGTGCCGCCCAGCGAATGTAAGAACCTAGCTGAGAACTTTTAAACACAAACTGACAATGCTAGGCAACAGTGGCACGAACCTCCGCTTCCTTAACGTCCATGAGGGAGGGTTCTCTATTTGATATAAGCCTATTGGATATCTTAATACTTGTTTCTGGTGTTGATTTATCTACTCGTCAACAACGTGTCATTTCCAAGATTTCAATTCCTTCAATTACCACCATTCTATCTATACAAGCCCAATCTGACACTTCAGCAATCATAAGGCTACTAGATCAACTAGTACAAACGTATAATAGGGATCTATATTTCGGTTAAGTCTCTTTTCCTTCGCCAAAGTCGACAGCTCCAAGAAATCTATCACAAAACCTCATTGTTTACCCCTGAGTCACTAAGCGAGAAAACGCCACATCCGCCACCTTCCCCCTCCCTTGCTTCGATTCCTCAACTCCCATACTCGCGATAAGACAACCCCAAAACCGCGTGCTTTCACGATCTCTCGAACAAGAAAAGGGTGTCTCAAAGATGGAATGGATTTACGCGTTCTTATTTACTTCCCCCTTCCCTCGTCCCCCCCTCGACTATTTCTCTCCCTCTCTTCTCCTGATTTTCTTTCCTCGAAGTGAAAGTCACATTTCCCTCCCATGCTGCCCAAATTTTCTACCACTTCACCAAAAATCTAAGCTTCATAACCACCGACCATGAAGTCCTCTCCAATACTCCTCGCCCTCACAGCAGCGTCCCTGACCCAAGCCTGCATGGAATTCAACGGCACCCTCCCCTTCTCCCACACCGCCCCCTTCGAAGCAAGCATAACCGACAACGGCATCGTAACCTGCTGGATCAGTACCTCTCTCGTCGAGCACGACACAATGCAAGACGCCCTATTCTCACATCAACATTCTCACTCAGGATCCGGAATCAGGAAACGGTCTAACGGTCGCAAGATCAAGCTTACGGATATGCCAGCTTACGATCCGTCTGCTAGCTCCTCCTCATCAAAATCTCCATATCAATCCCTTCCCGCAAGCAGCTGGGAAGAAGGATCCTCACCCAACGACGAAAAACACGTCGATCTCAAACACCCGCCTCCACCACACAACGGCGTCCTCCCCAAAGTCCCCAAGATGGAAGAGCTCGAATGGGAAGACATCCCCGTGTGGCAGCCCTGGAACTTCGAGTGTATCTCAGGACACAAGGCGAAGGCGAATGTGGGGATGAGAGGCTTCACCTATCAGGCGCATGGGCAGGATTTTCATTTCGTGCCGAAGATGAAGGAGGATCTTTGGGGGGAGAGGTGGGTTTATAGTTTGAGGTTGTGGTGTGGGGAGAAGGATAAGCAGGGGAAGGTTGTGGAGAGGCCGAAGGCGAAGGGGGCGGCTGGAGGGCAGGCTGGGCAGGGGGAGAAGGAGGAGGCGAAGAAACCTGCCACTGCTGCTGCGGCTGGTGCTTCTGCTTCTGCTTCTGCTTCTGCTTCTGCTGGGAGCGCTGTGAAACAGCAGGATGGCAATCCGCAGTCTAATACGAATGGAGCCAGTGTGGTGAAGAGTGGATTGAAGGAATAGATCACTAGGCGCGAGGCAACTCAATCCTGTTCTTTTGTAACGATTAGCTAAGGATCTGCGGAAAGTGACCGTAGTATTATAATAGCAGTAGATGAAGATAGTAAGAATAGTTGGAAAATAATAAATGAGAAACAAAGGATTCACATCTGCTCTTGTCCCACAACTCATCAGTAGAAGGGACCTCTCAATGTTTCTCGAGCTTTGCCCTTCCCATCACAAACTGCGAAACGCAACTAACAGTATTCAAATAGCATAACCATTTGATTGATATCGGTCCTTGCGGGAACTTTCCATGGTAAGATGAGGCTGCGAGATACCCTTGAAGAGCCTTGACGTGAGGAATGCTTCGACATCAAGCCGAAAGGCAGTGTTCTTGGAGCCATTAAGCGAAATATCTAAGAACAAAGATCAGGCAACCCGTCCAAGACATCACGTATCAACTTGGCCCATAGTGCTGGTAATGTCCCTCCTCACCGAGAGCCGAGGAGTCTGAGAGTAAGATGTCGTTATAGCTGGTTAATCAGAAAACTAACATTTGATCCATTAGTCACGAAATCAGTAAGACACACGATTGGAAAGCATATAGCATTTTGTTCGCTAGTGTCTGTATCCTCCACTTCCCCAAAGACCCGGGATCCCGATCGTAGATGCTGTCATATATGACTGTCCTATGTTGAAGATAGACAGACCGCAGTAGAGAACAATGTTGTCCACTGCACGACATAGCCTTGTTGTCCACTATCGGACCCGCACCAGATTTTTACGAAAAAAATGAGACCATTTCGCATCCGCTGCGCTCAACCGCAAATAGAGTGGTATCGCTCGCTGTAAAGACTGAATGAATGGGTTATGCTCCACGCTGCTCCATAATGGAATCGCAGAAGGGCAAGGAGGGACTTGAAAGGAGGTAAATCATTACACCGCATCTCTCCAACCACGACTAGTGTTTAGTGTCGAAGATGCCTAGATGTAGAACATGGTGTCCTTAAGCGCCTCGCCAATTGCAATTGGATCGTCCTTGCTCTTCGTTCCAGTCGAACCGCTTGCAACACTGGGCGTGGCCGAGGTCTCTTGAGGATCGAACTGATCGGATAGGTAGCAGCGAAGGCGGGTGCACAACAGATCGGCATAGTAGGCTGGAGGGCATAGGCTGACAGCTTTCGTTGCGCGGCCAAAGAGATGAGACATGTTGTGCGTGAGGTCCTCCAAGGCATCTGCGGCGTTCTTGTGTTGGCCAGTAGGCTTGACACCTCTGAAGATCTCATCCAGAATCACATAGTAATGTGCGGATCGAGCAGTACCTTGCAGACAGCAGTGAGCCTGGAGGAAAAAGTCCCATGCTCCGACTTCGGTGACACCACGGTCGACGATCGTGCCAGGTTCGCAATTGGAAGATCGATCGGCATCCTTTTCGGCGCTAGGATAGAAACGAGTGTGATGTCTCTTGCCACAAATGATAATGGAGATCTTCGGGAAGCTTTGCTTGGTCGCCTCTGCTGGGTAGATCTGACGACAAGCATTTCGGATCAAGGGAAGTTCTTCGTCCAATACTGACTGATACTGTCCCTCGGAAACACCATCGCGGTAGATGATGATATTGATTGGTAGGGCGTTGTTATTGCGCTTTTGCCAGAGCTTAAGACGGGAGATCATCATGGACTCCAATGCCTCCACCATCTCCTTTCTTCCGGTTTGAACATTGAAATCTGCTGGCCACTGGCCGAGCCACTTGTCAACGCTTGCCACAATGCCCGCAACACTGGGAGCACCTTCCTTCGACCCAGGCGAGGGGTGAGTGACATCAAGGCCAACAACCATCGTCTTGCCTTCGGAGATGATACCGAGTTTCCCAGCATCGAGAGTGTGGTTGATGCCGCCGGCCTTCAGGTTGAACTTCAGGGAAACATTACCGAAGTACTGCTCCTGTCTGTTCTGCTTCATGAACTTGGACCCGACCACGCAGACAGTGTGGATTCCTGCTTTGGTATCACCGACAGTCTTGATGCTGTTGTAAAGAGCAACATCGTTGTACGGTAGAACACAAAACACGAATCGCGGCTTGACCTCTGGTGCTGCCGTGTGGAATCGACGGAAAATGTCACGGATGATGCTGTCGTTGCGAGCATTCTCACCATCGACCAAGTTCACAGTGGGTGGGGGTGGAACCTGGATGAAGCCATTCGCGTTGATCCCGGAATTGTTCAAGAATGCTCTAAACTTGGTAACATTTTGTTGAAGGTCGGCTGCACTGAAGTTGTCGCCTCGTCTGTTGGAAGTGAAATGAATGTAGGTCCATCGACCTAGATTGCTTCCGGTATGGAATTGGACGTTGGCCATGTTCCATGATCCAAATCTTGGCACCATGACGGTTTCCTGCTTGGTTCGAGCATTCTTGTACTTGATTTGAGGTGGTGAAAGAACGCGTGCGGCAACGGTAACAAGAGAAGATCCGACTTGGATACCAAAGGCGCCAGCGATGGAGTTGGCAGCAGGATTGAGTCCAAGGACAGCTCTGCCATCTCCAACAATCGAGTCGGCGTTTTGCCACGGCTTGCGGCAAGCAAAGGTAATCATTTCCTGAGTCTGGTTTGGGCTGAGACGACGGCCAATTGGCTGACCAGGCAAAACGACGCACACCTCGGCAGGTAGGTACATTGGATGCTCCTTGTTGCCAACATTGACCACAGGGTTGCGATCACTAATCTGAATGTGCGGATACTCTGTTCGTATGGTCAGCAAGAAGAGGGAGAGGGTAAGAAAATCACAGGCAGGAAAACATACTCTTCTGGAAGTAATTGTACACGGTGATGTATTGGTTGACCGGAAGTCCACCCTGTTGAGATGCAGACTTCTTGCCCTTCCCAGAAGTGCTTGGGCCAGCAGAGGCAGAACCTGGAGGAGTATCGGAGAGCCAGAAACTGACTTGCGTCGGCCCAGCATAATTAACAGTGATCTTTGGTGGATGCTCCTCCGAGCGACCATCATTTGTAAGTGCGAGACCACAAATCATCTTGATACGAGGAACGTCTTCGTTTTTCTTGTTCTTCTTGCCCGGCAAATGAGTGACTCGGACGCGAAGCTTGTTCAACTTCTTTGCCAAGGTGGTCTTATTACCTGTACCTAATTTGGGATACAAGGTGTCTAAGCGGTCAGGCTCGAAGAACACGCCGTGAGTAACATTGACGTTGAGAAGCAAGCCTCCGGTTGCTGGGCGAGCACTCAAGAAGTATCCACGAAGGGATTCCAGACCTCCACCGAGAACGTGGATATTGTGGGCGTTCTGCTGGCTCCGGTCCAAGGCGAAGTGTCGGTTCTGTCCAATGGAGGTGACACCAGGGTGGGCTTGAGGGTAACAACCGAAGACTGCGTTCATCATCTGAATAACCTCTGCCTTTTGGGTGTAAGGCGGCTGTGGATTTTGAGAAGCGAGGAATTTGATGAGATCCGAGACCAAGTATGTGAGCGGAGTAATCACTCTCACATTGTAGGTAACAGCTCGGGCCGGGGGCTCGTCCTCGCCCTCTTTTCTGTACGGAATCTGGACGGTGTAACCAGGTGGAAGATTGAGATTCTTTGTAGAAATGATCATTGACTTCCATTCGGTTGCAACTCCAGAAAATGCGGGCAGCTCAAGAAGTAGCTGAAAGATCCGCCCCAGTTTCTTGCCTGTGGCAGGAGGGGAGACCTCAACATTGTATCGAGTGAGGCTCAGATTAGGCGGAGCAATCACTTTGAAATAGTTGGCGTAAACCACAATCTTCTTTCCCAGTGTTCCATGTCCAGGGCGTGGGGGAAACCGGGTAGTAGTTGAAAGGTTAGCTAAGGCGTTGATGCCCTTGCTGTTTTTCATGTAGGCATCTTCGATGGCGATAACCTGGGTGTCAGGAGTGACGGGAGCATTGCCAGGGTTCCTATACGAATCAATGACTGACACAGACAGAGCATTGTTGAGTAACCTACTTGAAGACTTTGATCTCAGGAGGGCCGGATGAGAATCCTCCTCTTCCTCCTCCGCGTCCTCCTCGATCACCACCGCCTCGACCGCCTCCACCACGATCGCCGCGATAGCCTCCTCCTCCCCCTCTACCACCACCGAAGTCACCTCGACCTCCACCACCGCCGCCTCTACCGCCTCTACTGCCTCCAAAGTCTCCTCGGCCGCCGCCTCCTCGTCCACCTCGATATCCTTGGCCGGACATCTTCTCAATAAGTGCTCAAGAAGAAGGCTTCGGAGCACTTGACAGTAGAACACAATGAATGAATTCAAAGTGGATTATGGAAGTGAGACGTGAAGCTATTCGTCTCAAAGATGAGACGTAACCTTGGGCAAGTTGATGTGTAGGTGTATGTGTGAGCAGTGACCTCGCCTGCGGCAAGAGGGCCACAAAGAGATGCCGGATGAGGCAACTCGATGTACGACAAGCGTAAGGAACTCGGAGAGGGCGAATGTGAAAGGATGTGCGAATCCTGTCGAGAAGGATCTGGTAGTTGTTGGCTTATTTAAGTAGATACAGCATGAGGCTAAGTAAGGCAAGTTGAGTTGCCCGAGAGAGTGGGGTGGAATAAGGCAATTGGATGGGAATGTGGTGAAGGAATAGCTTGGAGAGGGTAGGAGTTGAAGCACCTTGTACTTGCTGAGGAAGAATCAAGTTGTTGTTGGTGATGTTGTCGAAACGTAGGAAGAGGGACGAGGTGGTTTAAGTAGTGCTGTGGAGGAGGAATGGCAGGTGTAAAGGAGTGAAGCGAGGGCAGGAGCTGCAAATGGATTGATTGCGTAGTAGAATCAAATGAGAAAGAAGGAGCATTTGCTGAGATTGACTTACTTGTGTACAATGAATAGTGGAATGTTTGTTGGTCACTGAGGTTGGCTGTTGTCTGCAGGTTGAGTCTCGAAGGTTAAGCTCAGCTGGAAATTGATGTTGAACTCGAAGTTCAAGTAAAAGCGAGAATTGTGCTAGACGCGAGCAACCATCGGAGGGTTGAGTTCTGATATACAATTTTCCCAGTCAGTTTTGCACATCTGTTGGTTGAAGAGACAAGGAGAGCGGTCAAGTAAGGACAAACTCCTGTGCTGTGCTGTGCTGGTGCTGGTGCAGGCGCTGTGCTTGCCTTACTGTACCTCACAGAAACGGCTACAAGGGTCCTGTCGGAATCGATCCGGCCACAAGTTTTGTTGGTGATGGACACGGGAAACTCACCTGTCCAGCTGACCGCCAAGAGGAGGATGGCTTGACCTCAGAGAAAGTCAAGCCGGTGTGAAACGTGAGATGTGACAGAAGTGGGGAGAAGGCTTTGTTTGCTTCCTATCCCAAGATGAAGAAAGGTTGAGATGATCAAAGGTCAAGCAAGGTCAAGGTTGACACTCGAAGAATGAGAAATGGCGGTGGAAACCCCTGCCCCCGCACCCCCTGCGTAATCCTGCAGAAACGCGTCCTCACGTGTGCGCTGCGCTGCTGCGCTGCTGCGCTGCTGCGCTCGGAAACCAGGTAGCTGGGAAGCCAGAGACCCTGGAGGAAGAGAAGCCCAGCCGAAGATCTACCAAATGCAATCAATAAACGTCCAAGCTCAGCATATCTGAGAACACCAGCTGCTTCCAACAGAAGATCAAGCCGGTGCCTGTGTTACGTCAAATGACGATCAAAATGTATGCTGCAGCAGTGACCAGATGAGACGAGATGCAGTCTGTTTGCTTTTCCTCTTTGACGAGTTGATCGATTCTATCAGAAAGCCATGGCGTCAGGCTGCGTGCAACGCATAGAGGAAGGAAGAAGAAACAAACGGAAGCATTTGCATCGAGTATTATTCGCTTCCAACCCATGCAATCGGATGGTAACCTTCTTGGACAGTGAGGCTGACCAGTAGAGAGAGACTTCTGTATCAAATGGATGTCTGGATACTCTCACCGAGTATTGAGAACCTTGTCCCAAGTATTGGGACCTTTGTTGAGTGGAGTGAGCCTTGTGCTCAGCGAAAGAGAGCCTTGCCGAATCCTGACGTGGCCTGGATATGGGCCTCCTTCCAGCTGCGCTGCACTTCTTCACATCCTTCTGCATCCATTTCAGGACTCCATGTCTCGCGCGCGAGTGCCTGCTCCCTTTCAAACGCAGCCCATTCGAATCTTACTTGTAATATATCAACTGCATGTGGCAGTGACGTATGTAGGGTCCTGTCCCCATGGCATTCTCCTCTCACTTCGGAATGTCCCGAACACCCCTCACAACCTTATATCCCCGGATTCTGCTAAAGGCCCCGAGTTCAAAGCCCCCAAACCCCGCAGACACCGCAAACACCCGTCCCAGCAATCCCAGGAGCTCAATTAATCATGGCCAGAAAATCTATGTCTGGGACACACCCACCAGGCCCTGTAAGAATCGGACATCGGGAGCACATCACTGTCCGTCCACCTTCTATTCGCAGCTTTCAAGCCACTGGAATGCCCACTGAACCAATCAAGTGATGGCCTGGCGCAGCTATACCCTGCATGACTTTGCAGGGTACCAATAGCAAGTCAGCGGCTGAAGCAGTGTCAAAGAGGTTCTGCTAGTCCAGACGTCAAGAAAATAAGATCGTGGAAAATGTAATATAAGCTTTGAGCTCTCTCCACAATCTGTAGCTTGAGTGAATGCTTACTTGCCGGAATCAAATCAATTCGAACTGTGAACAGAAGAGATCTTACGCGTCGTCCTCATCATCACCAGCGTCTCCAGCTTTGAAGTCGAAGCAGGCACCCAAATTCCTTTGTATGCGGTGCAGTGTTCTGGCACACACAGCACAAAGTCCTGCCATCACCTACCCGGTTCTTACAAACGAGGAACAAAACGAAGCGGAAAGAATATAATGGCGCATGCCCAAGTAGAGCAGCAGCCGCGATTCAGCGAATCGAAATCAACAACAGTAACCGATACGACAATGGAGGACAGCAAGAGAGAAGAAGCGGAGGCAGAGGCCACCAAGCCGTCCTCCAATTCCCAGGACATATCTGGCGTGGAAACAGAAACGGAGAAGAAGACTGAAGTGGTAATGACAGAAAAGGAAGCCCAAGCCAAGAGAGACGCAGAAGAGGACATGCAATATCCGCATGGGTTGAAGCTTTGGATCATTCTGGGCGCATTATGTCTGGCTGTGTTCTTAGTGGCACTGGACCAGACAATCATCTCGACGGCCATTCCAAAAATCACGGACCGCTTCAAGAGTATACAGGATATTGGATGGTAAGCGATATCTAAGCTGGAAAAGCCTGGATCAACTTATCTTCTATCGAACCCATGCTGACTTTTGAAGGTATGGATCATCCTATCTCTTGACGGCAACAGCACTCCAGCCGACTTTTGGAAGGATATACACCATCTTTGATGTAAGAGAGGGGCAGACTTCTATGAGTATTAAGAATTGGAAGGTCTGACAATTGTGTAGATCAAGTACACTTTCATGGTCGCCATAGTGATCTTCGAAATCGGGTAAGTGACCCAACAATGTCCATTACCATCATCTACTGACCATATTCAGCTCTCTCGTATGCGCAACAGCACCAACAAGTAATGCCCTAATCGTAGGAAGAGCCATAGCTGGAATGGGCACCGGTGGACTCTTCTCTGGAGCAATTGTTATTCTGGCTTATTGCTGTAAGTCTCTGATTCCATCTGTTGATATCCTACGACCAAGGGTTCCAGAGCACTGAAGCACCAAATAAAGTGCCTGAGATTCCTCCATATCACTTGAGATTCTCTATAAATCAGGGCTTACATACTCATTCAGTACCGCTCAGGAAGCGACCCGCGGCTTTCGGTCTGATCGGTGGCATGTGGGGTATTGCATCTGTAGCAGGACCACTTCTGGGAGGAGTCTTCACGTATGCCACATCCTCACTTACACTTTTTCCATCATGAAACTAATACGGCACACAGCGACGAGATTTCATGGAGATGGTGTTTCTACATCAAGTAAGCCTTTTTCTCGTTCAACCCCCCTCTCACAGCTCCAGACTAACCACCATGGAAGCCTCCCAATCGGCGCCGTCTCCATAGTAGTAATCTACTTCTTCCTCCGCATCCCTCGGGAAAACAACCCCGACAACCTCTCCGTAACCCAGCGAATTCTCAAACTCGACCTAATCGGCGCGTCGATCCTCGTCCCCGCCGTAATTTGTCTTCTGCTCGCTCTCCAATGGGGAGGTTCCACCTACCCTTGGAACAATTCCCGCATCATCGGCCTGTTCATCGGCTTTGGTCTCTTGACTATCATTTTCGTGTACACGCAGATTCGACTTGGTGATCGAGGGACTCTACCGCCGAGACTGTTCAAGAATAGGAATGTGGTTTGTGCATTAGCATTCGCTCTTTTCTGTAAGTCAGTTCGCTCTCTGGCTATTCTTTCCCTATTACATCTGACTTTAGACCAAAGAGACTAATATACCCTCTCAGTTGGCTCCGGCTTCTTCGCCATCATCTTCTATCTAGCCATCTACTTCCAATCAGTGAAAGGCTCCTCGGCTACGAAAGCAGGAATCCAGTAAGTAAACAGCCTTCGATGTCACCTCATATACCCCCTTCTCACTTCCCCCGCGCATCTGAAGTTCCCTGCCACTTCTTCAAGGTCCAACCAATGCTACATCCTCTCAATCTCCCAACAACCAACTGACACCCTTTCTCCCCTCACAGACTTCTCCCCCTCCTAATCAGCACCGTCCTCTCCTCCATCGTAACCGGCGGTCTCATCACCGCCCTCGGCTACTACGTCCCCGTAATGCTCTTCTGCATGGTCCTATTCTCCATCGGCGCCGGTCTGATCACCACATTCGACACGCACACCCCCTTCGCGCAATGGTTCGGTTACCAGGTTCGTCCCTCCCTGTCCCGCTCCCGCCCCCATACCCTCCCGTCTCCCAACCCCAATCCCCAATCCCAAAAGGGCAAGATCAACATCAGAAGATATGCTAACACCCCCTCCAAAGATAATCTGCGGCGCCGGCATCGGCGTCGGCTTCCAAGGCGGCATCGTCGTCGTTCAAACCGTCCTCCCCCTCGTCGACGTCCCCGTCGCCACTGCCTGCGTCTCATTCTTCCAAACGCTCGGCGGCGCCCTCTTCATCGCGGTCGCCCAAACTCTTTTCCAAAACGGGCTCCTCTCCGGCATCGAAAAGTACTCTCCTTCCTTACCCTCTCAATTATTCCTGAAGAGTGGAGCTACGCAGATTCGCGAGATTTTGAGGGAGTTGGGACAGGAGGATCAGTTGGAGAATGTGTTGAGGGCGTATGTGGATGGGTTGAGGGGGACGTTCTGGATTACGGCGGCGTGTGCGATTGCGGCTTTCTTTTGTTGTTTGGGACTGGAGTGGAGGAGTGTTAAGGATGGGCATGGGCAGGGGGAGGGGAAGGAGGGGGATGTTGAGAAAGATGTGAAGGATGGAGATGTGGTGAAAAGGAAGGACGAGAATGAGGTCAAAGTCTAGATCCCCGTCTTCTGGTCTGGGATAGCAGGGAAAGGAGAGAGGATAGATGCGTGTTGCCAGATGGGTTGGAGACACCGCATTGTACCATACATATCAGCTCTCTGCTTAGTCTAGAGTACTTGCATACTTTTCACTCTGCATCATGTATTATGCATTATCTAAGCCTTGTATTTAGCTATTTCATTTGTTCTTTAGACAGAGATACCCTCACACCAAATCACTAAGCTCCCATGATCCCATCACCTCGTTGTGTTTGTTGACTTTCACTGTGTTGACCTCGGCTATACATGCGGAAACAGAGCATTTCGTGGATGAAGAACCGTCACCTCGCGTTCAAATTATGTACGCACCAACACGCTATACCTCACATACAGAGAAGCAATCAGCTAGCGAGATAGAAGTCAAATACTACAGGGTCATTTGAGGATACACGATTACAAGAACAATAGTCTCAATTGATAAAGAGTGGTGGCCTATTTGCTAAGCTGTACACAGCTAGCTAGCTGATCATCCCGAAAGTCCATGCGATATTCCTCCCCAGTCCTTGAATGCCCAGAAACGTCTAGGAGCATGTCAAGCCAATCTTCCATTCATGAAGCTCTTCTTTCCTGCCAGTGCGCTCAAAGCGGGGACAGCCCTATCGCGAAGCAGCGCATATTAGCATGCTCAAACAGAGCAACCGAAACAGACGGGCAGGCCAGATCTGGCAGGCAGGCAGGCAGTGAACCATCTAACCTCACAGTAAAAGGCATGCTACCGGTTTCCATACGCCAAAATAGAAAGAGCACAAGGACTCGCTAATGAACAAAATACACGTCCCATCAGTCCTAAAATCAAGTCGATGCCAGACCCCAATCCAAAAAAAAATCCAACGCCGCTTCCCCATTGTCCAGGTGATGTGTATGCAGGGCAGCAAGTCGAGCGAGGCGCAGGTGCAACTTTCAAACATGCTCGCCTGCCCGTCCCACGCTGAACTGGACTTCCTTCCCTTCAAACTCTTCTATCGTGGGACGAGACCTGGCAATCGTGGCCATGCTTGTGTTCTGAATATGTATAACGAAGAGAGAATTTTTGTATGCCGCATGTTGGATGATGTGAGAGGAGAGAGTGTTGAGGAATTCAATCCTGTGTTTATGTTTTTGTCTGTCGGTGGAGAATTGTATGCAGTCATGCACGATGCGCGGCGGTGATAGTTCTGCCTTCATTTTTGTAATGAAACTGAAGAAATTACCCGAGACCGTGCAGTAATCGTAGCTCGGCTGAGTCTACGAGGTGGAGATGAAGCCGCCTGGTCTGTATGAGAGTAGAGAGTGAGAGAGCACGTGTGATAGATATCAATCGATCTTCGCCGAAGCCAAGCTCTTAACAGTGGGGTTGGAAAGATTGTTGGCAAGTCGTATAGCAGGACGTTTGTACTTCGTGTGCTTCCGAAGGCGTTTCCGTGCAACCATCACGGGAACAGAGGATTTTGTGACGAGATAATTAGAAAAAGAGCCAAGAATGACGCTGTGTTTCTGTCAGCTGAGAACTTTCACCGACAAAAAATTCTTGTATAGCACAAAATCGAATCGACATACCCTTTAAGTTGACTCTGACCTCTGCTTCCAAGGATCACCATCGTGGGTGAGATAAAGTCAATGATCTCCGTGATGAGATGCTTCGGACTTTTGCAATGGATAACTTCGATCACAACCTTGACCTGGAGCTTCGTCTTCCGGAGCAGCCTCGATACACGATCTGTGATGTCTTGAACAGCTCTGTACCGTTCATGCTCGGCTTTCCCTCTCTCCCTGCCCATCGGGCTCGCACTGGCGCTGTGAGAATCTAACCTAAAGCCTGGCCCCAACGGACTTGGGAAGTTAGTGGTTGGGCTCATCAGAGGTGTTGATCCAGATCGATTCGCCGATGCCTGAATGGCCGCAATTTGTTCCCTCGTTCTGGTATCATCTTCGCTGTCGTTATTAGCGATTCCGACATCCTCGTCCACGCAGTAGATGGCAAGAAGAGTATCTCCATCTCGAAGAACCGTCCCGACAGTCCATTCCAATGCATGTGCAGCTTCGTCACTAAGATCCGTAGCAACAAGATATTTCCGAACACGACGCTGATGGTCTTCGGCTTCCTTTTGCATCTTTGCAAAATCTCCTCGGTAGATCGTCCGCACACAACGACTGGTGGCTGGTGTTGACTGTATAGGCGTCATATTGACCGAGAGCTTTTGGGCATGCTTGATATCGGTAACATCCTGTTCTGTATCCGAGTCCACTGGAGTACTCAATCCAGACGTGGCTTCGTCAAAACTTGTATGCGGGTGGACAGCAGATTTCCCATGCCTCAATTGTCGGTCTCCTCCAGGTGAAGTAACTGTGATCTCGGGGTCGAGCAGTGAGCGTAGCTTGTATTTTTCGTGTTCGGCGGCAGCTATTTGATCACCTGCAGAATGTTAATGAAAGCCATAGGGATGTTATAAGATACGTACGCTCTTCCTCAGCAGCAGCCATCAAGCTCTGAGTTTGCCTGGCCCCTTTTGGTCGGTCAGGTCCCGTAGCAGAATCAGAGTTTGCTCGATCCTGCCTCTTCTCGTGCTTCCTGCCTCGCAGCTGGTCGTCGTCCGAGATGCTGTCGTCATCGTCGCTACTGTCCATGATCACATCTTCACTGTCGTTATAATCCTTCTCCAGCCTGCCTCCATCATCGAATGGCACATTGTCACTATTTGCCCGACTCCGCTGCTTCTTCCCACCCAACGAGGACAGTCCTCCTCCTGCGCGAGCTAGATTTGCATCTGACAACCTCCGGTATGCACTGTTCATATCTACCACCCTCCCATCGTTCAGGAAGAGCTTCGAGCTTTCCGACTTGACACTTGGAGAATTTGAGCGCAGGATTGATCGAGGAGCTGGAGATCTCGACTTCGTACTGATTCCAGTGGTGGCAATCGAATTCCTTCCTCGGTCTCTATCTTTGTCTCCAAACAAACTTATGGTTCCTCCTCGTACCACTTCTGCCATGGCGGAAGTTTTCCTGCCAGCCAGGGTATTCCGCTTAGAGGCGACGGGTCCACCAGGGTTACTTGGCGCATACCCGCCGAATTGGAAGGCTGATTCGGGATTCCCACCGGTAGATGCAGCTCTGGGTCCAAAGGATGCTGGCTTCCTGGCTGCATCCGAAAGGCTTCTGTGGGGAAGACTATTCGCCATTTTCCTTTCGTCGGTGGGCGAGGACGCAGCACTCTGCGTGGAGGCAGACGAAGAGGTCCTTCTCCTACTAGTCGTGCCCTCCCCTACATCTAGCATACTTCGAACTGGCGCTGGAGAGCTTTGTGGTGACGGGGACGGATCCAGCATGCTTCGAATCGTTTGCGACGAGCTCTTGCGCGGAGGTATTTCGACGCCAGTACCAGTCGTTCCGGTCAACGAAGTTTTTCTAAGAGGTTCTGAGCCCTCGTCGACATCCAGCATGCTCCGCATTGGTGATTGTGGCTGCCTATTAAAGGGGGAAGAAGCCCTTGCGGAGCCCATGGAACCTGTCGAGCCTCTGTGGCGGGTTTTGGATGGAGGCCCTTCCAACATTGCCAGGACATCCTTCCTCTCTTCATCCAGCACCTGCTCCAAAGACATCTCCTGTTTAGACATGGTTGCAAAATCTGCAAAGTGTTTGCGCCGAAATGTTTTCAAAAGGGGTTGGCGACCGTCCAGTCAAAAGCTGGTCTCCTTGCAGAAAAACGGATGGGCAGTGAATTGGTCGAAGAAGGCAGGAACACCACAAAGTGGCGCTGTCGACGGGTAAGCGTTATCGATTAATGAACTTTCGTGTTTGTCGATGGACAAGTTCGAGATTCTGCATTGTGGTAAAAGGCTCCAGTCTTTTTCGGGGTTGCGCTCAGGTCATTGCTACAGCCGTGCTGCCTGTGTCGAGAGAGAGTTCTGGTGTAACTGGGGGCGCAGAAAAGGCTTGAAGGCAAGCGCTTCGAATGGCCAGAGATAACGAGTCTGAAGCAGAAGGGAGTATGTTTCCTGGACGGGGAAAGAGTTGTGTGCGCCACGTGTTGAGCAAAATCCCGAGGTGGTAGAAGGGGGCACAGAGATGGTTAGATGGTTCGTTTTGCCCGCGCTTGTGCTTCGTAAAATGGAAGATCTAGATTGTTGCTAACGGTGGCTGAGATGGGGCGTGTTATGTCAGCTGGCGTGAATTGCTTCTTTGTTCGGAAAGGGTATCGTGAAAGTGGAAAAGGGGGAAGAAGTGGGTTGTTCAGAAGGCAAAGCACGGGGGCAACTCGAGAGACGAGGAGCGAGGAGGTTGACTGATTTAAACAAGTGATGATCGTCTCCTTATGGTATGGCTTTTAGCGCTGTCCCTTGGAGGCGGGGGAGAAGCGGCCCAAGCCGAGTGGGTTGCTCGGGATAGAGACTCTGGGATGCAATGAGTCGCAACAATGGGACATGAAATGACAGGTCTGGGTAATCAGGAATAATCACACCATCAATGACAATAGTCACATATTCAAAGCAAGGTTATGGATAATAAAGGCTCATTCATTGTCAAAGACAGTCTACGCGAAAACAATAAAGAAGCAAGTAAGTAAGGGCTATCCCTTCATCAGTCCTCTCGAAGCACTTCAAGCTGGCTAGATGCACAGTAATGAAGCCAAAACAAACCCATCCCTTTAGACTTTCATCATTAACATCACCGGATCGACACATGTTCCTTGGCTGGCAGTGGCAGCTCCAACGAGAAGTGTCATGCATCCTCAGCTCCATTATCGTGCTCCTGTTATGGTCCCTGAACACAACCTGGTTGGAAGCTATTCAGCACCACATGCGCCAAGAGGTGCCCCTCCTTGATGCACGCCAACCCCACAAACTCGCAGCTTTCCGTCTTGTCTTTTGAGCTTCCACAGGCGACAGACATGGTACCGATAGCAGTCATGAGTATGAAGCAGTACTACATAGAATCATCTGAAGAGATTTTGAGATCAACATTACACTTTCCCAATGTCATACTATCAAACTCACATCCATAAGCCGAAAGCAAAATCAGCAGCCATATATCATATCAAGTACAAGACGACTCTCACAGCCCCCAATCCACATCTCCAAACCTTCTCAAAAGCAAACCTCCCTTGGCATCACATCGAAAAGCAAAACCAATACCGCTCAAGACGGGCGCAGCATGACCGCCAAGTTCTCTTCTTATCTCTCACTCTCCAACTTTCCAAATCTCCAACATTCATACCTCACTGGCCCCATCTCACGGCATACCGGCCTCGTACAGAAGGCTTACCTCTTCCCTCAAGCCCAGTAAGTATCCAGATCTCACAGGCAGACGCAGAGATCTTGCTTGGCCTAGACCTAGACCAGCTGAAACATATACGGGTCTCTCACCGTGGAATGTCCCAATTCGTGAGATAGTACTTACGAAGTATTGCGAAGTGGGTACCTACAGTTGGAAGGTATTGCATGTGGGGTAGGTATGTAGCCGTTTGCAGCTGCGACTCATTCCATCGAGCAGTCTTCTGTATGGAGGCATCTTACCATGTGGGTACCGGCACACCTTCCAAGCCCCAGCTAGGATAACGCGGAAGCAAAGACGACAGACACGACTAAGTCCCGTACATATTCACAACGTGGAAAAGAAGACATCTGATGATCTAGACCATGCCCCCAGTATTATTTTAGGTAGTATAAGTCTAGCTCTTGGCAAACGGGTACCGGATCTGAATCATGTCAACAACGAACGGCAAATCGAGCAAAGAGAGACCCGAATTTCAAACAGAAGTTAAAGGTAGAATTTGATATCTGATAGAAATGATAAGCGAGCTGCGGTACTCACCTTACCGCTCTCTCCTGCATCGAGGCGCTCGATGGATCTCCAATACAGACTCCACGTGCTAGGATTTCTCTGCGATGCGACAGGAGTGTGTGCAGAGCGCGGTGCGTCGTCCCTATCTCCCGCCAATTGCACGGGATATCAATATCAGATCATCACCAATATGCCAGTGTGCTTGCTGTTGCCGGGAAGAGCCGTCAAGGTACAGTTGGTTAGCACACCGCCAGTCCTCACAAGATCTCAAGCGACAGCCACTGTGTCTATCATTGGCACAAGCATTTCTTTCATTGCTTTGCCTTGTCATGCATTCCTTTCTTTTGCCAAAATACAATATGATACATCCCAAACATACATATGTTGCCTAACACCCCCTGCTCTAAATTCTTTTCCTGTAAGTCTTTTTCATCAGATTTGCTCTTGCCGACGTGCCTGTCCTATGAACCAACATCCGCTTCTCCCAAACGGAACTCTTTCCCTCCACTACGCTAATTATCTCGTCTGCAAACCGTTGAGCGAATTGACCCCTTCCACTACCTCTCGACTTCTTCTTGTTGGCTGCGTCTAGTATCCATTGGACTGCTTGCCGTCTCCGTTGTCTCAGACCGAGGGGAACAGGGATCTGCAGAGCGGCTCCTCCACCAGCAGCACCCTTTAACGAGCGGATTCGGAGGAGAGGAGCAACGGAGTCAATTGCGACGGTGAGGTAGCCAACGGGATTCAGCGGGAGGTGGTTAGGAGGAGGTGCGCCTGGGAGGAGAGGGTGAGTTGGGCTGGTCGTTGGAGGAGGGGCGGTTCGGAGCTGATTTAGGATGAATGACATGTTCTATACCACAAAACAAACATTAGCATTTACATAAGAATATTAAGTCCTTGGTTCTGCGTAGCAAATGACCGCAGAATGAAAATAGAGAAACTGACGGCCCTACCCTCTGGGCAACGCTCAATTTGCCATGCTTCATGAGAAGCGTCGTGACCTGCGATACAACGGGGTCGTATCTGTACTTGAGGTTCCCATCTGATGGTAATGGTAGATCTGGCAGGCCGAATTTGTGCCCTAGGTTTACTGGGTCGGTCGCATGTCCTCCTGTCGCTACGTTCTGCAATTGACCTAATGCCAGAAGATTGGCAAAAGATGTGGTGTCTGCGGCATCGGCCTGGGATTTGGTCTTCTCAATTTCCTCCTTTACGATCTCAGGCGCCTTTTCTTTGCTCTCTTGGTCGCGCTCAATGATCTGTGATGCAATTGTCAGTCAACATATCTCAAAGGGGGTGATGTCATCGAAGCCAGATCTTCAGAGCAACAGTTGAGATCGTACCTCTTGCACAGGTGTTCCTTGTCCCAAATCCGGTCCAGTCTCTCCTTTAATTTTGCTCATGTCTGCAGCCTCCTCGCTCACATGTCCAAGGGTTTCTTCATTTGGGCCAGTGGGAGGGGTCTTCTCATCGGCGAATGCTCTCCTCGAAACAGCTGGGGAAATGCGTGATTGATACGAGATAATTGATGGTCGTGAACGGAAAGCAAGCGATCGGCTTGCGCCGTACAGGTTCAATCGTGGAGGCATGGTGATGTTGTGCATTGCCGTCTCCCTCGTCAGTCGAGGAAGCTTGGAGTAGAAAATCCATGTAGTGTTGTTGATGCCTGATATAATGAGGCACGAACTCCAGCCTTGGCAACCTCGAGCCCAGCCCAGAGTCGCGCCTCCTTCACAGGGGGGACCCATCGTGGCTCATACCATGGTACCGGGATCTTGGAATTCTTGTATGACCATGAACGTCCAACGTTCAAATTTCTTCTACCAGCACCCTCCCTTACTTCGTTAACTCGGTTCGCTTTCAGCACCAACGGCCTATGAAACTCAATTGGACCCTTGGAAAAAGAAGCAAAAAGGAAGTAATTTTGATTCTTGAACAATATCTACTAGAATTTTAAAGTTGGTCAAAGAACAAGAGACACAAGTCCAATCCAAGTCTAAGATTTTCGCCTCCTTGCCCAAGAAGAGAAATGAGATAACAGAAATCCCAAAGCCAATAAACTCTTTCAACTCCACTGCCCGAGAACCTTCGTCCGTCCTGTTGCCCGTAACGATACCCGACGCCAAAAGCCCCTTGTATTACGCCTGCCCATGCTGTTCCTGTCCAACTGAAGACTGTTTATAACGATCCTATCCTACAGGCCAATTCGAGCAAGTGTGTTGAAGCGTTCGTTGCTTCGACGGCATTCTCACCATCCAGAGCGACTCTGGGTAGGGGACCCCGGGTTGGATGTACTGATGTGCTTCAGAGCTACCTCTGCTGCGTCCTCCTTCGCGTTGTTGACATGGTCCCCATCGTACCAGAACCTCGCAGGGATATTCTGGCCTTGTACGGTGACTGTACTGGACCAAGCAGTTCGTCCACCTGTATAAAAAGGTCAATTGGAAGAGTTAAGCTTTACTGTGAGGTCTGGAGACTCACCTCGTCTATCTGACATGATCTGGAATACTGGAGGATGGTAGTTGGCCTCGCGACACTTCTCTACTTCCGGTCAGCGAAGTCAATTGACTTGGGAACGCAATTGAAAACCTTCGAGTCTCTCTTGCCAAGTTGCAGCTCCTGAATTATAGCTCGAGTAAGACATGGGTGAAGGAAGGGCGATCTTGTTGAAAGTTGACGTAGGTGATGTGCAAGTCTATGTGAGTATAGCTGGGGATGTGGAGCCGAAACAGTGGAGTGCGGATATGGCGTTATGCTTTGCAGAAAATGGTGGCTCGATGGAGTTCTTTATAGGTGCTTAAGATTTCCAAATGTCAATCCCAAGGCAAAGAGTTGTTGTGTAGCAGGTGAGGTGGCAGCAAAGATGAGGAAAAGTTGCGTTTGCACTTCCGTGCTGCAACTGCAACACGGCAACTAGGCTCACGTATGTTTCGGCATAATGCATCTAAACAGATAAAGAAACGTACTCAAAAGAAGTAACGTCGATCACCCGAAAGAACATAGGGCCGTGTGTGCTGTCTCCGTCGTTGGGATAACACACTCATGTACGACCATGCCGAATGACCACCGGTAAAGCTGTAAAAGCAATTATGACTTAACACAAAAACAACTTAGTGGAAATGCAGAGCCAGCGCTACACTCTCTTCCAGCTTGCTGCAGGTCGACGAGCATCGTCATGGGGCATAAGCAAAAGAGGGTCAAGTTGGGTAGAGATGTGAAAGCAGAAGTAGACAAGGAGTGGAGAGAAGTGGATTGGAGGGGCTCTGGAGGGGACGAGTCGACCTGGGGGCAAGCGACAGTCTGATCTCATATCGAGAGCCCAATTAAGATTTAAGAGCAGCATGGCAGTATGCACGTAGACGCAAACGAAGTTGTACGAGCCAGAGTACCAATACTTCTGTCCTCGACCGGGTCTTTTACCTCAGATGCAGCTCAATTTCAGGGCGAACCTAGACATCTTGCCTCACTTTTCGCAAGGATCCCGTATCTCGGGAAAATTGCTTTTTCTTGAAAAGTAACGAGACAACGTGGACACTTCAAGAGTCTCTCAAACAACGCCCGTAGGGTTTCAAGGCCAAATCATACGTGATCAGTTCATAATCAGGTTGGTTCAATCCAAAATCTGCCGGTTGGACAGAGGTTGAGAGAGGTGTCATCCGGGCCTTCGATTGAAGACCTGGAACGTAGCTGTGTACCTATCTTTAATCTGGTATTCCCCGACTACGGTAGATGCAACTACTGTAGATTCCCGAAAGGTAGAACTCGATCGAGCAGCACTGCAGGAACGGGTGGCTACATGAGCTTGATACGACGAACTTTTGCGTAACGTCCCTGGAAGCTCCTTGATTCGAGGGTAGAATGCGGAGAGACCCATGGTCTGGTGAAACGGTGAGGGTAGTTACCGGAACTTTCACGAATCAGCCCTGCCAGTTGCATCCCGTCGCTGCGATGACTCCTGATCAGCGTCGCATCTCCAGATGATGACCTGCCTTGGGGAGGTCGCATCTATCGTGACCACGGACCTGAGCTGGTTCACCGCTTTGTCAGTCTACATCGGATCAGGTAACCCGACAGATTGGTGCGCTGAGAGCATTGGGCATTGAAGAAGGAATATGAGCGCGGGCCGGATTGAGCACAGATATGGCCATTCTTGCAGACGTGGGTGCGTGGGTGCATTACCGTTGCCGTCAGAGCTTCGTTGGATCATGGAGTGAGTGGATGTATGATATGATTTCGCTGAGCATGTAGGATTCCTAGTTGCCAATTACATTGCATAAACGGTGGAGAAGAATCACGCTGCTGATGCTGATTTCGCTGTTGAGCGTGAAGGAGCAGAGGCAAGGCAGTGAAGTCATGGCCAAGCCACACGGGTTGTACAGGGGCCAGATCCTGATGTTGAAGCCGCAGACAGAGGCCGGCGCAGTCTGGACGTTGAAGGCTGGCTGGCAGTGGTACACAGCTTTCGGAGTGTCGAATGCTTCACAAACGAGCAGGGACTTTGAAGGCTATTTAGGAGAATTGTTGCGTGGCGACTCCAGAGCGGGCCAAGTATATTATTTATACAGCCTTATTCAGTTGTTGTTCTCTCGGCCGTGCTGCACTGCAGCCTTGTCTGCTTGACCAACGCATCGCAGCATTCAGCATTGCTGCCCAGCCTACTTACTGCAGAAGCCCAAGGAGGGTTGAGTGATACGATATAATTGACTTGTCTGGCTATCCTCCATCGAGCTGTCCGGAGTTGAGCCTGCAGTTGGCCTGCATATGCACCATATCGAGGAATCGAGGGGTAGTCGTCATCCGTCAGGGGCCGGTTCTAGTTGGGGGTTCACTGTGGCAGGTGAGGTTGTGTTTGTGTATGTGTATGTGTTCTCTGGTGTTTCGTTGTATCTTGGGAATGGAATGAAATGGACTCGAGTATCGGTATGAGTAGATTGTCAAGTGAGGCAAGGAGGCACGAGCCATACTAGCTTACCGGTCAAATGTCCCTGGATTTCTGGGACAATGACAGCCTCAAGATATCCAGTTCTTTACCTGCGTCAGAAAAATATCGTTCTCAGTTCTTTCCTCTTCGCCGTACTTCTGACTTCATCCTCTTGCATTGTCCCATCGTCCGAGGCCACTACTTGGAAAGTAAACAGAAACCCCTGGTTAATACAGGCAAAACGGGCAAATCCTCGTTCCTTGGTAGGTAAATAGAAAACCCTAATAGAACAGGCAAAAGAAACAATTCGTCATCCACACTCGATGAGTAAGATATTCGTCTCTTCGACTCCGTTGCTCTCCGAAGATCACTTTCTCACGAACTTCTCCCGAAGTCAGATCGCATCTTTCGCTGTTCGCATATCTCGAATAGCTTCAACTCTATTCAAGACATAAGTACTTTAGCTTGTGAAAGTCCCCCATAATGCCTGTGATTACTAACCTAGCACCTCATAGGCCCGCCCGAGCCTATTTTCGGCAGAGCGTGCCTCGGCCTCGGTTCACCCAGAACGTGGGGAGAGCTAAGATGTCCGTCAGCTGCCAAAATCAACAACTTCCTTTTCTCCTGCCCTAGAAGAACACCAGACGATAGAATAGACCGTTTTTCATTCTCTGCCATATCGCCACTATAGCCCTCGTCTTTGCAACATTAAAACGAGAAGAACACGAACTGTTCCTCGCCAAAATGCCTTTCAACACCAAACTCACCCGCGCCTTGGGGATCAAGAGTAAGTCGAGTCACATTGCGCTTCATTCTGTAGATCAGCAGACAACAAGTTTTGCTGATACATACTCGCAGTCCCCGTAGTGCAAGGTGGAATGCAATGGGTAGGCTACGCCGAACTAGCCTCAGCAGTCTCCAACGCAGGCGGCCTTGGAATCCTCACAGCCCTCACGCAACCCACCCCCGAGGACCTACGCAAAGAGATCCGAAAATGCAAGACCATGACCAACAAGCCTTTTGGCGTAAACATCACACTTCTCCCCTCGATGAACACTCCCGACTACGGCGCATATGCACAAGTCGCCATTGATGAGGGCATTAAGGTGGTCGAGACAGCGGGGAATTCGCCTGGACCTGTCATCAAGCAGTTGAAGGCTGTTGGCACAATCATTTTGCACAAATGCACAACGATCAGACATGCACAGAGCGCGATCAAGCTCGGTGTAGATTTCTTGAGCATTGATGGCTTCGAGTGTGCAGGCCATGTGGGCGAGACCGACATCACGAACTTCATCCTGCTCAGTCGGGCTAGACAATCTCTTGAAGTACCATTCATTGCTTCTGGTGGTTTCGCAGACGGACAGGGCCTTGCTGCTGCGCTGAGCTTAGGCGCTGAGGGTATCAACATGGGGACTAGATTTATGTGCACAGTCGAGGCGCCGATTCATCTGAAGATCAAGGAGGAGATTGTCAAGGCGCAAGAGACGGACACAGAACTTGTGCTGAGGAGGTGGAAGAATACCAGTCGATTGTATAAGAACAAGGTTGCACAACAAGCCACGAAGATTGAGCGTGAGAGCACGACTGGCAAATTCGAGGAAGTTGCTCCTTATGTCAGTGGCAAGCGAGGAAGAGAGGTCTTCATCAATGGAGACCCAGATTATGGTGTAAGTGTCCTCACATCCCCTTCGTTATGCAATTATTTATGCATCTCAGGTCTGGACTGCTGGTCAAGTCATCGGACTCATTCACGACATCCCAACATGTGACGTATTAGTCAAGAGAATTGAGCGTGAAGCTGAGGAGACTTTGAACAAGGCGTCGGCGCTCATTGTGCCCGCAAGCAAGCTATGATTGTACTTTAGGAAATTGATGAAATTTTCTGTACATCCACTATCCCAAAAATGATGAGAACAAGATCCGATGCTATTGTTTTCTTTGCGAATGAATAGCTACTCGGTTGACACCTCAACCAACCCGTCATCTTCCTAGACCTTGAAATCGATCCAATCCGTGTTTCCAAAAGTCCCCTCCCTCGTCTGGAAAACCTTCTTCGGACTACTATAAACACTCCACTGCTTATCCCTCAACTGCACATCAAACTGCGCAATCTCTCTTCCCGTAACATTGAACCCAGGTCCGTAGTTTTTATACTCAGCCTGCAGCGTCCAGTTGCTGTAACGAGCTGGGTTCCAATCTATATAACCTGTACTGAGAATGCTGCTGTCAAGATAGTCGCGTGCGAAGATCGAGCGGTGTTGGGCGTTCTAGTTTGGTGTTTATCAATTATGGTGCTCGCTTATGAGAATGGAGATGCAGAAAATAGATGAACATACCCAAGGTCTTCCAAGCGGGCACTTTCCCGCAATGCTCAGACTGGAATTCGCAGCGTGGACGCTGGAGTCTACGATGTAGACACCGTATTTGTTGACAAATGTGGTGTTGGTTCCTTTCCACTGTTCTGCCGTTAGCACACCCTTCATTACAGGCACAATGTGCAGAAATCCAGTGACAACTTACAGCTGTGATTCCACCCCCACAAGACCGTAGTGCGAGACTCGAATGAGTGATCCAGCATGTTCCGAATCCGTAGAGGAAATCAGTCTGGCCAGCAATCTCGCTTTTGGCAATGTAGGCGTTCCCAAGTTTGCCGACATAGACCTGCGAACAAGTGTCAATGCGATAAACAGGGAGTGGGAGTGCGAAGGAGTAGCACGTACAGTATCTTGGTAGCTGTAGAAACCGGTATAGTAGAACCCTCCATTAGCGTAGCTGATGCTCAAAGCGAGAGCTGGATTTGCGGCTGTGTTTTATTCAGTCAGTCGAATGCCCACGCCCAATTCGGTAAATCGTCAATTCAATATGTAACAAAGAAGAGCCATAAACTCACAGTAAGGCGCGAAATCATTGATCACATCCAAATTATACGTTCTGAAATCCGTACATCCAAACGGCGTATCGTCTGGCACAGCAAAACCAGTCGTACCGCTTCCAGTGAGTGAAGCATTGAGGTTTGGTGCAATAGTCAAAGTGCTGGTAAAGGCATTGTCGAGACCTGTAACGGCGCGAGCACTCCAGATCAGGCGGACTGTGTTTTGTGACTGTTGAGTTGGGTGGGAGGTCTGTCCGAGAAGGTAAGTTGGACCGGCGCGGGTGACGTTGACCTATGAGTGTTAGGCTGTTGACTTCAAGGCAGATGAAGTAGAGAAGGGTAGTGTTGGATCAGAAGGTGAACGAGTTGGGCGAGGACTTACTTGTTCAGTGTAGTTGCCGGACGCAATCAGAATGATATAAGTATCTGAACATGTCAACCTCCTGTCTGTACGAATCAAGAGCTTTTTAAATTCCGAGCATACCAGTATTGTTTGGCAGAGCTAACACGGCTGAAGACACGAATTAGCCTCTTTTACAATGTCTCTGGTTCCAAACAGAACATACCTGATTGCACAGTCTTATACTTGGAGCTGCTGCTCACAGCATCCACATACAGCGTCCTCCTAGTATCACATCCATCTAATGGGTTTACCGTTTTGGCTTGACAAGCCTTACGATCTTTAGAGCTGCCAATATCCCAACCTGCCGAGACAAGAGTGAGGAACGTAGCGAAGAGAACCAGAAAACTGGGTAATTGAGTTCGATACATCTTGGCTGCGAATATTGAAATTATGTCAAGACAAGCCAGTCAGACAGTCCACCAGATGTTCAAGAAAGACCTGATTTCCCAACCAGGAGGGAATGCGGAACATATAAATTGAAAAAGTAAATTGATGACTTCATCCCATCCTACCAAATCAAATATCCTCCCAACATCCACAATATCGGAAAAACTCTACCACCCTTCCTCATCCCAGCACTCAGGAACGGTCCCTCGTCCGTACCTTACCCCTCCAGCCCTCCCCGGTCCATCAACCAAAGTCCATGGTAAACCATGTCTACAATCCCGCGTCACCCCCTTGCCATCCAATCAAAGCCCCATTACGCGTCAAGCTTTCGGAGGAGAGAAAAGTGGAAAGCTTGCTTTGAGCCCTCGGCCCGTAGACGACATGGACATTAGATGGAAATTGGTGGGGGTTTGCTGAGCTCATGTGGGGATATCTGGAGAAATTTCGTGCGGGGAAGAAAGGGGACGGTGCCAAGATCTCCCGCCAATGAGAGGAGTTGAGAGCGTTGGACGAAGGGATGACGGGATTATGTTGTTCCTGCTTGCATTTCAAGGCGAGTAGAGTAGTCTAGAGAAGCTGAGATTAGTTTTATTGAAAGCGCTGTGTCAATTGGTAAGTTGCATTGTATGAGGAACAAGGGAGTCGATTGCAAATGTCCGGGAGAAACAGCAAAAGGCTGTGTTGCTTACCCCAACTATGTTTGACATCGCACCCATACACCAAACAGAGGATCACGCAAACAAAATCGTGAGGCACTTAATGTGATTATTTTGCAATGTTTTTGTATTGATTCCACGTCTAAGATACGCCATACTCAGCAAAGACTAGACCACCTAGACAGACCTAGGAGCAAAAGTGCACCAAGCCAAATCAAGTCCATACCATCTTCGCCGAGGAGCAATTAAAAGAGACTTTGGGGAATATTGTGTAACCATCCCAGCCCACATAGCACGCATGTGAGTGAACTTTGCGGCGGTAAGCTGATGAAGCCATGCGCAGAAATGATCTATGAGTACATGATTGAGGTGTTCATCCCGCCATGACGAACAACCTCAATGATAAGGGAAATGTAAGAGAAGCCAGCCGCACCAATAGAGACAGAGAAGCCGAAAGTCGAAATCGCGCCGCCAGAGACAGAGAGCGCAAAACTTTTCCGGCGGCCCGATGCCGCTGCAGATTGACAATACAGGAAATGAGTATCGTAATTGGAAGGAGAATCGTTAATGCAGAGTGCCAAAATCGAAGAGAGTGGGCAATTAAGCCTTCTCCTCGGTCTTCTCCTCCTTGGCGTCTCCAGACTCAGCAGTCTCTTCGCCCTTGTTGTTCTTGACGTATTCGTCGTAAACAGTAAGAGCTTCGTCAACTTTTGCCCGGAGAGCAGCATCATCCTCAATACTACGATGTCATCAGTGAAGGTCTTCGTCTGCTGGAAGGAGTGAACTTACAGATTGACCAACTCCTGGTTCTCCATTTCCAAAAGCATACCGGTGATCTTACCAGCCAGCTCGGGTTGAAGAGTTTGGATCTTGGGGAAGAGAGCCTCTCCGAGGAGTTGCTTCTGTTGAACAGGTGGGACAGCGGAGAGTTGTTGAGCAAGAGCACCACCAACCAACTCGTTGCCAGTCAAGGGCATACCGGGCATCTGGGGAGGCATACCGCGGCCAGCTTGGGGAGGGAAACCGGTTGGGTATTGACCTGGACGAGCGCCTTGAGCACCACGTCCGGCTGGTCCACCTTGTCTACCACCTTGAGGGAAGGCACCGAGCATCTGTGGTTGACCTGGCATACCAGCCATGTTGGGAGGCATACCTGGAATGCCCTGAACTGGGCCACGACCTGGTCCACCACGGCCACCAGCGAGANCAGCAGCTTGTTGGGCTTGTTGCATGGCAGCAATGAATTGTGGGTTACCTTGTTGAGCACCGTATGGAGCTCCCTGGGGAAATTGGCCTGGGAGACCGTACATGTTGGGTGGCATCTGCTGAGGGCCTGGTCCACCACGTCCACCTTGTTGAGGAGGGAAGCCACCTGGGAATTGTCCTGGACGACCACCTTGAGCTGGAATGGGCATACCAGCTTGTGGAGGATAAGCCATACCGCGACCAGCTTGGGGGATGAAGCCTGGTTGCTGACCAGGTGGGTAGAACATTGGTGCTTGCATGTATTGCTGGGGCATACCGGCAGCGGCAGCAGCTTGTTGCATGCGGATCTGGTTGCGAGCTTGGATGCTAGCCTCGAGCTGGCTCTTGCGGACATCCTTACGTTGAGCGAGAGCAACGTACAACGGCTTGTTGTTGACCATGCGTTGGTTCATGTCGGTAACAGCCTTAGTAGCCTCCTCGGGGTTATTGAAGCAGACGAAACCGAATCCCTTGCTCTTGCCAAGGGTTCGCTTCTCAGATTTAGCAGCTGGCTTCTCCTCGGAAGTCTCAGCCTCGGTCTCTCCCTCCTTGACATTCTCCTTATTCTTCTCACTCTCCTTCTGCTCACTCTCTTTCTTCTCACTCTCCTTCTTCTCCTTCTCCTCAGCCTCGGCGGTCTCAGCTGGAGTATCACGCATGACCTTGGCAGAAGTGATAGATCCGAAAGGAGCAAACAGCTCACGAAGCTTCTCATCGTCGACCTCGTCGTCAAGATTCTTGACATAGAGGTTAACACCTTGGTATTTGGATGCCTTCTCGATGCGTGCAGCCTCGTATGACTTGCGGAGCTCCTCCTCACGCTCGTGCTTCTTCTGGGCACGGCCAACATAGAGGTCCTGACCCTTGAAATCCTTTCCATTCAACTCGTCGACAGCCTTGGCAGCATGCTCGTGGTTGATGAAGTTAACGAATCCGAATCCACGGCTCTTGTTGGTCTCCTGGTCACGGGCAAGCGAAGCAGAAGTAACGTCTCCGAACTTCTCGAAGAGATCACGGAATTCCTCGTCGGTGACTTCAACAGGGATATTTTTGACGTAGATGTTGGTGAAATTTGCCTTCATCTCCTCGAACTTGGATTGACGGTCCTTCTTTGGGATGTGATGACCAACGAAGACCTTCTTCTCGTTCAAAAGCATACCATTGACGTGCTTGATAGCTTGGCTGGCAGCCTCATCGGTCTCATAGTGAACGAATCCGTAACCCTTGGAGGCTCCAGTCTCATCCTGAGCAACCTTGCAGCTGAGAATGTTACCAAAGGCAGCAAAGGTATCGTGAAGAGCCTTGTTGTCGATGGCGGTATCCAAGTTCTTGATGAAGACGTTACCCTGGCCAGTCTTGCGAAGGGCAGGGTCACGCTGAGACCACATAATACGGCATGGACGACCCTTAATGAGAGTGTAGTTCAACTCCTCCAAAGCCTTCTCGCCATCAATTGTGGTGTTGTAGTTGACATATGCGTAACCGAGGGATCGACGAGTTACAGCATCACGGCAGACACGGATGGAGGCAACAGATCCAATCTGAGAGAACAACTCGAAGAGCATAGCCTCAGTGACGGAAGACTCGAGCTCACCGACATAGAGAGAGGCAGATGCTTGTGGGTGAGGAGCGGCCGAGCTTGGGGTAGGTCCAGCGGTGTCAGGGTCCTCAGAGCCAGCATTGGTGACATCGGTATTGATGGCAGGGGCGCCGTTTGCATCGCCGCCATTCAAGGAAGCATTATTGAGGTCGGAAGCGAGCTGATCGACAGCGGGGTTGGCGGTAGCAGCAGACATCTTGAGTTAAGACGAGACTAGAGACAGGTCAGTTGGGATTGCGCGAAATGGATCGTATGAGGAGGCAGTGAAGAAGTCTGCGAGCCAGAGGTCGCGATGTTCCGACAAAGAGAAGGGCGGCTTACATACTACGTCGAGATGCCTTTGAAGTGAATGTAAAGGTCCTTTGATGGAGCCGTACAGAAACTGATTCTGGAGTGATGTGTGAAGATCAAAGCCGAGTCGCGGAATGCAGGCAGAAGTCGCAGGTGTTAGGGAAGGTGAAGTCGGGGGCGGTCGACAGAATCGGTCGCGAAGACTTGAGACTGAGGATTGGGAATCTTTTTTTGGGGGGGTTTTCAAGTTTTTTTGTGTCTCTTTAGAGGTTTTCTGGAGGAAGGAGGCGAGAAACGAAAAAAGCACGAAAGATCGTACTTGGTCCGCGATCAAGATGTTGTGATGTGTGGTTTGGGTTGGAGAAGGAAAGATTTCAAGACCACGACCAGAAAAGGACATACATAATTTTGAGCCTGTGGGCCGCTCCTTCCCCGACTGGAACTAGCGCCGCAGTTTTGGCAGGCTAAATATCACGTGCACGAGCCACTTATGGATCTTGGCACCGGCGGACACACCAACGAAGAAGAGTCTGAGCGGAAGGCGGAAGGCGGAAGGCTTTCTGTACAGTAGCAGACCATATCTTACAGGAGATTGCCTGGTGAAATGAGCAATAATGCAGTAATATTTATTCTATGCAGATTGTATGTGAGTAAACAAAACTATACTCTGAGAATCATTATCTTTCAAGAGTTGCATACAATCAATACCTAGAATGATACCAGTCCATCACAACCTAGAATACTTTATATGCCTGTGACTAGTGTTGTGAATCCACACGAGGCAGGCAGGCAAGGCTTAGGCGGCATGCTACTAGGCTTCGGAAGGCTGTGGCCAACTCCGAGCTCTGGAACATTCAGTGGCAGCAGTCATTGTAATCACCATCCAACTCACACCAGACCAGGCTGCGCACCCATCGAACCATATCGAAGATAAACCATACTGCATCTCGTCCTTGAAGCTACACCTTGATCTTCTGGGACATTCTCTACAAAGAAGCAACAACCATTCTGATCTGCAGAAGTCAAGTTTACGTTATCTGCGGCATGCTTCTTCGAACATAATCCAACGCTCAAGACGGCGGCGAATAGCATATCGAATCCTTCGATATGTTCCAAACATTCAGTGGCAACTCTCGTCGTCCTCGACAAGTCAACCTGTCTGGCCAAAATACAAACCCATTTGCTCAAAGCTCTCGGAATCCCGCCGCATCTGGTGCCCAGAAGACAGTGGCACAAGCACAGCAGGAGAGACTACAACGACAGCAAGAACGAGAGCGTCTGAATGCATCAAAGAGGATACAGAGAACATGGAGGGGGCATAAAAGCAGGAGAGACCTAGCAGACTCACGGCGGCGGATTTGGGACGAGCTGGCTGCCAGCGAAGATGTTTCCACCCAGTCGATGAGGTTGTTCCAACAAGTGCAGCTCTTGGTGACCTTTTTCAACCCGCGAAAACGGGACGATTTGGCTAGATTGTCAAGTCTGAGTTCTGGCATAAACGCTGTGCATTACGATGCATTCCTTCCATGCCCTGAGATTCAGCCACAGTTGGCACGTCTTGCAAAAGTGACTTTAGAAGGCTTGCAAATGTATGTATAGCTATACCTTCACGCACACTTCTCGCCTCACCATACCATGAACCATAGACTGACAATTCCAGGCCCCAAGAAGAATTCACAAGCGGCTTGTTTGATTTACTTGTATCAATACTCAGCATTCGACCGGATGTGATACCCAAAATGTCTCGAGCATATTATACCCTCCTCTCAGATTATGTCTCAAGCGGCCGGTCTGCGAACATCAGCAGAGACATTTTTCTGTCTGCAATCAACATACCGTTAGCGCGGAATACAGGCGTGACAAATAGTGGTGAGTTGGGACAAAGATGTACTATTGCTATAAATGCTGACTCTGGGCTAGACGAGATCCTGATGGATGCCCATGCTGCCTTTGCCTTCGACTTTCTCACGACCCCAGATTTGATAAACTTACTCGACGGCTTTGGAGACTTAGCGAATGGAATCAACGTCGGAACACTATCGTCCGCATTGGTACGGGAATTTTCGTCGACCTCCGTCGAGCAGATACAGGATGAACGGAAGTTGTGGCTGCTTGCCCATTTCATATCTATCAATCGGCTTCAACGCAGAAGCTCTCAGGACCCTGAATTTCTCAGAGCGCTCTCACTGCAGTTATCTCGCTCCTCGGGAGAAATAATCGGTCGCATGGATGCTCGAGACCCAGAAGTAACGGAAGAACAGATCGACGGTGCCGAGACGAACGGTAGAAACGTTCAACCTTTGCCCATCTCTGTCAAGGATGAGCTACTTTCTTTGGTCAACGAGGAAAGCATCACTGGCTTACTTGCAAAGTTCAATAATGACTACGTCTCGACCTCTGCCGCTGGTGAGGAAGATGCCAGCTTGCTTGCCAGTTATGCACTCACACTTCTAAGAATCTTCCCGCATAGGGGAGATGACATCCGGTTATGGTTGTACCTTGGGTCTATGAAGATGTGGGATGGACGCGAAGTGCCCGCGTTGAAGTTTTTCTGGCAGGCCATGAGCCTGACCAATACCTTTTCTGTCATCAGAGCAGACTCGAAGGGCGCACTGACATTGCTGCGGCCACAGATACAGCGCCAGCAAATGCCTTCAAGTGATGCTGGAACAGATCGGGAGTGGCGAACCATACTTCTCTTTCTGGAACTCTACACATTTGTGCTAAGATTCACCGACGACGAAGAATTTTTGACTGGCGATGCCCCAGCATTTGGACGGACGAGCGAACCAGTTTCTCGCATTCGTCAAAGTGCGCTCCCCATCGAAGATGTCAAGCGACTCACGATTTTCTTGAAGAATCTTGCTTTCACAATGTATTACAATGCTGGCGAACTTGCCGATGACGGCCAGTCTGTCATGGAAGGCAGCATAGGAAACTATTTCGGCGCAAGTGCCTCAACCTCAAGATTCCAACTTCCGGAACCCGAGGTAGGGACAAAGAGCATTGCAAGGCAGCCATTTGCTGGTGTTGCTGGCATGACATTCGATTACGTGAGAACAATCGTGGCAGGTGTAATGCGCATGCTCTATGAACGAGATTCCAGACGGCGTTTCTTGTCCAAGGATCACTGGCTCATGACATCTCGCTTCGAGATGGAAGGTTTCATCCCAGCTGTTGTCATGGAGGAGGAAAGACAACACCAAGTTCGGGAGGAGGGAGAAGACGAGGATGCCGATAACGACGATTCCCAACTATTTGACAGCAGGGACCACACCGGACTTGTCGGCATGTCTCGGCCTCGACGTGCTCAGCAAATTGAGAACTTGAGGAGACAGCAACAGAAAACTGCCCGACAAAAAGTTCTCGCGGCGGTGGGACCAAGATTAGAAGTTCTACAAAATATGCCTTTCGTTATCCCATTTGAGACTCGCGTCCAAATTTTCCGGCAGTTTGTTCTACTCGATCAGACCCGTAGACGAGGTGGGAACGTAGATCCCGATATTTGGCGAATGTCGATCATCCAGCAGGCTCAGATGTCCCCGAGACACTCTCGCACAGCGGGACACGAGCTGCTCGGCCGACATCATGCAAAAATAAGGAGAGACCAGATATTTGAAGATGCATACGAACAATTCTATGATCTTGGGGAAGGCCTGAAGGAGCCAATACAGATAACATTTGTTGATCAATTCGACACTATCGAGGCAGGTATTGATGGAGGTGGCGTGACGAAGGAGTTTCTCACAAGTATCACCAATGGAGCCTTTCTGTCAGACGAAACCAGCCCCCGCTATTTCATTGCAAACGATCAAAATCTGCTGTATCCGAATCCAAGCACCTTCGATGAGCGACGAGAGTTACTCAAAGCTGCTGGATTAAGAGAAACTTCTATCGAATGGAAGGAAAGTATGGCAGATTTGGCGAGGCGCTATGAATTCCTCGGACGAGTCGTGGGGAAATGTTTGTATGAGGGCATCCTCGTTGACATTGGATTTGCTGGATTCTTTCTTTTGAAGTGGGCCTCGTCTGGGACGGAATCTGGCTATCGCGCCAACATCAACGATCTTCGAGATCTTGATGAGGGATTATACCAAGGTCTTTTGAAACTCAAGAATTACCCAGGAAATGTTGAAGACTTCTCGCTCGACTTTACCATCACAGACAAAATATCTTCCGACGAAGAAAATGACAGTACAATCACCAGAGAGCTCGTGCCAAACGGCACCAATATTGCTGTTACGAACGAAAACCGTCCACTTTACGTGTCATACGTAGCTCGCCATCGTCTACAAGTCCAACCCTTCCGCCAGACACAGGCATTCCTCAAAGGTCTAAGCGAGATCATCAACCCAACTTGGCTGTCCATGTTCAATCAGTCCGAGCTACAAACTCTGATCGGTGGTGACTCATCCGAAGTTGACGTCGAAGATCTTAGACGCAACACCCAGTATGGTGGTATTTATCAGATTGGTGACGATGGCCAGGAGCACGATACCGTCAAACTATTCTGGAAGGTCCTGAAAGAACTCGACGATGCAGACCGCAGGAAGGTTCTGAAATACGTTACTTCGACGCCCAGAGCACCTCTGCTTGGGTTCTCGCAGCTAAATCCACGCTTCAGCATTCGGGATGCTGGGAGTGATGAAGAAAGACTGCCTAGCACGAGTACATGCGTGAACTTGTTGAAGTTGCCCAGATATTCTACAGAGACCACATTGCGGCAGAAATTACTCTATGCGGTCAATTCGGGGGCTGGATTTGACCTCAGTTGATTGAGAATGACGAAACGAATAATATGCGACGATATGAGGACTCCGCTTGCAGGTGCTAAGTGATGGGATCCGGTTGATATATGGAAAGGAACGGATTGGGCTTAGATACGCTCAATTAAAAGCACAAATAGAGTAGAAGTGAAGACCATGACCCTTCTTTCATATATCGGTCTGGCTGTTCGACATCAGCCTGAGTATTCACTACAAGGTATGCCGCCGCTAACTATCTCTCTAAAAACTTGCGATGCACAAGAGGAGTCTGCAATTTGAAACTGTTGCTGCAGGATATACTCCAATTATGATATGGCTTTTCAATTTCCTCTTCCCATGCTAAGAGATAGGCCCTATTTTCCATAGGTAACTTTCCTGATCTAGATGCCTTCCCAACCTCATTTTGATACCACACTGTGATTTCGAGCTGTGAGAAGCTGTTGCTGACTAAGCACGAGTCACGCTCTTATCAGGGGCTCACGCTTCTAGATGCTTGCCAAAGCAGAGACTCTGTCTTTCCCTCATTTGGTCTTTCAGTATATGCAGTACCTGAATGCAGAATCGTGTTCTCTACTCTGGCATTGAAAGCATTCAGTTCCGTCAACAAAATTCGAGGCTTGGATTGAATCCCGGCTGCCCGATAAATCCCTTGAAAGTCGGCGATCATTCTGCTATAAATCATCCGACTCATCAGTCCGAAGACTTCCATACTACTCATCATCCTTCCTTTACAATATCGCATACCTTGGAATCAGTCACAGCCATGTCACGCTTCCTCAAATACCTCATGTCAACACCCATAGCCAATACCGGCTCAGTAGCACGAGATCATCTCGCGAACGAGAGAACGTTCCTCTCCTGGACACGAACCGGTCTCGGGTTCGTCGCTCTCGGCGTAGCACTGGCCAAACTCGATGCACTGGAAGCCCTCTCACCAGCACTAAAGCCTAATCATGGCGACCTGAAGATTCAGTCTGCGGCACTCGTAGGATCAGGGACAGGGTGTCTCTCGTACGGAACGATCAGGTACTTCCGGTCATTAAAGTTGTTGCAAAAGGGACTGTTCAGGCCAAACATTGCGGGGATTGGTCTCGTTGCTCTGACTAGTGGTGCGGTCGCTGGAGGAGGAATTTATTTGGTTATCGAGCAGGAGACGAAGGGGAGGTGACAGTGGCATTGCTTGTCCATAGGGCTGTGTTGAAGGTTTCTACATGTCAAACCTTGATACACCACTCGCATCGCGATTCCGTTCCACTGCATGTCCTGGGACAGCGCTCTACCTACCTGGTGCTAGTGTCTGAGATCAAAAAAGCCATGGCCGGTGTCTCTATCAAACATCTCGGCAGGCTCACCCGTGCTCGGAGTAGGAGGGCACCTTCGGAACTTTGGCCCGAGTCATGTAATCCAAACCCGGGACCAATTTCCCCAGGTGCTATCAAACAAACTAAGCCACGACAGTTGAAACTCTGTACACGAAACCCGGCTTCCGTCCGATCTTTTTGACTCCCTCTTGTTTGGAAATTAAGGGTTGTTGCAGGTTGACGAAGGTTCGTCGTAGGCTTTCGGTGCCCGATGCGGTATCCCTGCGTCTGCAGTAGCAGGTGCAGAGCACAGATGGATCGGTTTCTCTTGCCACACCGTTGTGCCTCCCCAATGCAATGCGGAGTAACTCTTCATTTGGTTTGTATTCCCAGACCGCTGAAGGCTGTGGATAGGGACTGCTCCCATTGAGTCTTGCTGTGTTGCCGGGCGTTTCCTTTGGTGTTACAAGTCACGGTGGCCTTTTATGACGTATACGGACAGAGGTATACAGCACCTTGACCGCATTTTCGCACCGTATGATCAACGAGAAGGAGCTCTTCGAAAATCCCAATAGATTCGTCATCTTTTTTCTAGCTTCAGGATTTACAGTGAAGATTGCCCTAGCACCTTATCTTGTCTCAGCTTGAACAATGGCACAAGTACCAGTTCTGAAGTTGAGCAATGGGATTGAGATGCCAGCTCTGGGCTTTGGAACATATGCCAAGGAAGAAATATCAGGAGAGACGCACGCAGCTGTTCTTGCAGCGTTAAATGCTGGCTACAGACATCTGGATTGCGCTTGGTAGTAGGTGTGTCTTCATTTTAATAGACAAGTCATCTGACCTGTGAATAGTTACTTGAATGAGGATGAGGTTGGAAGTGCTCTACGAGAATGGCTAGCACAGAATCCCAGCGTGCAGCGCAAAGACATCTTCATCACGACCAAAGTCTGGCCTCACCTTGTCGAGCCGGAAGATGTCGAGTGGAGCTTGGACAACTCCCTGAAAATGCTTGGGACAGATTACGTTGACTCTTTCTTGATTCACTGGCCGTTCGCCGTTAAGAAGACCGAGGATAACAAGGTTAAACTCGGTGCTGATGGAAAGGTAAAGTCCTCCTGAAGCCCTGGTCTCAAGCAATGTAACGGAAGCTGACTTGCATTGAAAGTATATTCTGAAGAGGGAACTTACTGAGAACCCGAAGCCGATCTGGAGAGCCATGGAGAAGGCATATAAAGCCGGTAAAGCAAGGGCCATTGGTGTTTCCAACTGGAAGATATCCGGCTTGGAAGAGATCTTACAATATGCCGAGATCAAACCGCACATCAATCAAGTGGAGATACACCCTTTCCTACCAAACAACGAGCTGATCCAATACTGTATCTCTCACGATATTCTTCCGGTGGCTTACTCGCCGCTAGGCTCACAACACCAGGTCCCTTCAACAGGCGAGAAAGTAACGACCAACGCGGAACTCAACGCCCTGGCTAAGACCAAGAGCGTTACATTGGCTCAGATCCTGATTGCGTGGGGGTTGAAGAGAGGTTATGCCGTGCTGCCCAAGAGCTCCGACGCCGCACGCATCAAGAGCAACTTCCAGCTAGTCGAGTTGAGCGATGAGGATTTTGCCATCGTCAACAAGGTTGCCAAAGGGAGACATACTCGATTCGTCAATCCAAAGGACATGTTTGGACATGATGTGTGGCCGGAGGAGAGTAACCAAGTGTAGCTATTGATCTTCTGCTTATGGACAACGAATATACGCATGTGCGGGGAATGCTTTGCCTCGACCGTAAACACAAAGTGGGAGTGACCTAGTGACCCTGTCATGCAGTACGGTTGCGGCATGGTAAAGTAAAGCTGGGGTTGGCCGGAGCTAGCCAGCTAGCTAGCTTACTGCTATCTGGACAAATTCTGGCAGAATTCCGCAGTTAAGGACTATGGCACTTCAAAGCTGCAAGTTTGAGGCACAATCGTATCATTCCTTGACCTGTCATTTCTCCATCGACCGATTGCAACAATTGCCACTTGCTTCATGCGAAGATATCGTCCAATCATATCTACCTGCCCGTTTCAATCCCTTTCGGCCGGCGCTATGTGATTGTTGCAGCAATATTCGCATGTTCAACTCCACTCGCGCCGCTGCAACGATGTTCAAGCAGATCCTGCAAGCCATACTGGATCGGTCCGCGACTGCATACTACAGGCCAATTCGTAATCTTTATTGCGGCTCAGTCTTATTTCGTGACGTAGACGCGCTGCAGGTAAGAACGAAGGTTACACTGCTGGTGTTCATCTTCGAAGGAAGACCAATCAAATCAAAGCCTTCGCTTGTTCTCGCCTTTGCTTTACACGACATGCCTTTCCAGGCTCCATCGAGGATTTTCCGTTTGAAAATCACTCCTTAATTGTTCTTCCTGATGGATCACAGGTGACTAGTCTCAGATCTTCTGTCAAATCCTAGAGTGGGATTCCGTCTGGTATTGCGTAACAGATCACAGTGTAGTTTTTACCAGCGAGGAACGATGTTCTACAGTCGGATTGACCGAAAGCTTGAATCACCATGCAATTTTGGAGAGAACTTAACACACTTGATACATGAAGAAAGTACAGCCAGATAACCGCTAAGGCGCTCGATATGCTAAGAGAACGCCAAGTAATGTAAATGTAAATGTATTTGTACATGTGTTTTGGCGCATGTAAATATCATCCGCGAAGCTTCTCACTATCCGCAACCGAAATGGGGACTTCTGTCATCGCTGCGAGACGGAACAGATGCCTGGCTTGAACAGTCGTATCGTAATCAACAGTACCAGTGTCTGTGAATCAAAATTAGCGAACAAGATCAAAATATTACCGTTGCAGACTTACGAAGGGTTGTCCTGTTGTCAAACATGACTACAGAGTGCTTCTCCCAGTGAACTCGTGCCTGAAAATCGTGTCCGTTTCTTACAAAGTCCATCAAGAACTTCATAACAACTTCTGCTTCTTGATCCTTCAAGCCGATGACTTCATCTGGGAACTCCATGTTATAAAATATAGCTTTTTCACCTGTGACTGGGTGGACTCGAACAACTGGATGGACTGAGTCCACAGGATTGCAGCGAACAAGTTGCTTGCTGGCCTTGGTGTGTGCAATCAAATGTCTAGAGGTGTGCACAGCTTTTAGCTGGTCGATCATTCCTCGGAAAACTGGTGAGAGACGCTTGTATGCCATAGTCATGTCTGCAACGACTGTATCGCCTCCAATATCAGGGCAAGCAAGGATACCGAGCATGACGTATCCAGGGGGTTGCCTCTCGTAACTGACATCGTGGTGCCAGATTGTTGTAGACATCTTGTGCTTGAAGAATCTGGCGATATCCTCCTCGTTTCCATCTCGATGAATTATGTGGAACTCGGGGTGGTCTTTGATGGCTCCAGTGACTGGTTGTCGGCTGAGCTTTCCAAAGTACGACATGAAGTCTTTCTGAAATTGTGGTCCGGAATGGAGAAAATCGAGTTGCTCTCTGAGGACAACAAACTTCCTCTCACAGATGAGAAGAGCGAGTTCATCTTTAGCAGCTTGGGAAAGAGTCTCTAATTTGACGCCAGTCAAGATCGTTCCCATACGAGGAGTGACTGGTTGAGCTGATACACCAGCGGAAAAGAGGTTGGGCTTCTTTGGGTCTGCTCGAAGCGCTGGGTCTTCATAGTCAAATTGAGGAAAGTCTTCGAACCATTGACCTTGCTCCCAATGAGGAAGATAACTGGGAAACTCGGTTCTTTCTTCAATTCGTCGTTGGTATTCGTCAGACGAGGCCTTGTAAGGGACATTGATATCGTAGACGACTTTTGGTTCGGCGACGTCGTAGTCGTCTTGAGGATCCATACGACTAGGAGCCATGGTGAGTGAACCCTGGGTAAAGACTTGGACTGAGGAAAGACTGCAAAGCTGGTTGAAATGACCGAAGTGGACAAAATGATTGCTGTTGATGGTCTTTGAGGCGCTTCGAGGAATAATATATAAGTGAGTAAGACACTGCTGTGATAACGCTCTTGCAGGATATGGCCTGACCAGATTCTATTTCAGTGGACAATCCCGCCACGGCGGTGAAGGGGTATATTACATGCCTTTCAAAGGTATGACACCGGCAACAGGGGGCAGCTTGGAATAGCGGCTTGTAGTCGAGGGCAACCCTGCACGAAGACCTTCTGGAAAATAGAACGTGGCATAAGATGGAACGAACGGTCATGCATCCACCGCCCCTCTTTAGAGATTGGCAACTAGGATTGGTGCTAATGTTTGTCGGTGAAGTGACTTTGGATGAGAGTGGGTGTCTCGAATTCTGAACCCGGCGTCTTCGGAGCGTCAATCAGATAAGGTGAAGAACTCTGTTGCGCCATGAGTCGGCGTCAAGAGCCAGGAAGGATGTTGCGATGATCATGTCGAGGTGGGTCGCCACTGGTCAAGATGTGCGATTGAACGGGGTAGGTTGACTGGCCGGCTCGGGCCTCCATGTTTGAAGTTGATCCCGTGTGTATCTATCAAGATTAGAAGTGTGGCTAGGAGACAGTGTGCTGCGAACCGAGGAAGACAAGAGCCAACATGACAACCCTCATCCCTGCCAGCATGATTTCCACTAATGTACGCATGCGTCGACGTTTCTTTCCCACAAAATCATTGACACCTTCGGATTCGTTACTTCAGAGGAGCATCCTTGAATGTATCCCTCCAACTTTGACCCTCATTCCAATTAAAACTCCCGCCTCTGAGCCATTTCAAACATTCTCGTCCAGGCGCATATTCGAAGACAATTTTGACACCGCTTGATTCCAAAGCAGTCTGTAAAAAGCTGCTCTTCCCAGATGCGAGTCTTGCGAGTCACTGACACCACGCTTCCTTCCTCTCGTTTGAATTGAGGCTCATGATCGCCATTCGCATGCATGTTTCAGCTTTCTGCGACTCCTGAAAAACTGGTAGACTGAATCGCACGTATCCGTGACGAGTAAATCTGTCAGCACAAAACACGAGAGCGGGAAGTGTGGTGTAATAGTGGATAGGAGATGGCGGTAAGAAGACGATGGAGAATCGTATTCTGCACAGCTGCTCCTGTCGGTTTGTCCACATGTCCGTGTGCATTCGTGGGTGATGGCGTCTCTGTAGAGTGGCCAATGGGAGAGGGAATGCGTCAGTTCTCCGAAGAGTCTGCGTACTTCAATACGACAGAAAATTGTTCCAAGCCCCGAAGATTCGTCTTCCGTCTTCCAAGAATTTGACAAAGCTGGTGCTTCTGCTTATTGCGAAGAATGAGGGCCTGCACGATTCTGCTTTTGAATAACGACCAATTGTCGATCTTGCTCTTGGTAAAGATCTTGCATTTGAAGCTTTCAATGTCGATGATCGAGGCAGTTTTCTGTCAAACAAATTCAGGCACGAACTAGATAGCAGCAAAGGTTCAAAGAGAGATTCGGCAATAAACGTGCAAACCAGATCCGATTGTACCGATGCCCGACATGCTTATGGGACACTTGGCCATCTCGAAGTCCAAGGCAAGTGTGAATCAACGTATCGGGCTGGATGAACCGGCGAGGTTCAATGGGCGCCTCAAGCGCGACACAACACCCTGCTATGCGAAAATAGAAATAAATCATATCGGATCTCACAGTTGGACTACACACCAAGCGTGCGAGTAGTAGAGGATTGGCTACTGCGTATTCTCCCACCAGATGCAAGAACGAGGCACGAAACAAAAAGAAAGATTTGAAAACAGAAAAAATAAGCAGTCAAGCAATTTCCTTCTCGCTTTGCTCCATAATTCGATAAAGACAACGAACACTATAGAGAAGTCTGCGCGCATTTGTTGTTCCGTCAGCTGGCTCTGTGGCTGGTGATAGCAAGATCAGTTTGCCAGTAGCCTTGTTGCTGGAAACCAGCACCTCAAGAAGCAGAGTGACCACGATGGCAGCTTGCACATAAGTAAGCATGGACCGGTAGGAAGAAGGCAGGTGATGAACCAGATTACCCTTGAGGAATACAGCTGATAAGGCTCAGCTGCTCCTGCTACCTGAGGGACTACTTGAATACCTTTCAATTGGTGAAAGCAACTCAGCCAGCGTAAAACCCCGGACTTAGAGATGATTGATAGTAGTTCATCCATCTGCATGAGGTCCTGTCGTATCCTTGGAACTTTTGCAAGGCTACGGCTCACCTAGTTCCAGCCTTGAGGTCGACGAGGTTCTCCGCATCGGGCGCGACAGATCACTCGATGCAACTTCTGATAGCAATCTTCTTACAACGAATCCGAGGGATCCCCTGCGCCAGTGTATGCCGTAGATCAGAATCATTCGAGAGAAATGGTAATGGTGATTCCACTGAGTTGTGAGAGGACCACAAGTTCATTCTCGCCGACGCTGCAGATTGGTCGTATTTCCGCCCACGACGCCCCTGCAGGATTGTCTGCTCACCGATCACTTCGCTTTTACTCGCTAGGGTGGTCGAACTGCTAGCAATGCTGTCACAGAATGGGAAAGCCGTAATGTTGTGAACGGCTCCCGCGAGGGCGAGATATGCAAACCGGGATGATGCCCGGCATCGTCGTCGAATGTTTCCAGGAAGTTGGCTGGCAGGATCCAAAACGGAAAAAAGACATATACTGTTCGACTGTCCAGCTGTCCAACGGAAGAACGGGTGGATTTGCTAGCAATTGACCTCAGGCCGCTTAGTCTGTTGGCCATAATAGCTGCACAGACCAGAGGAAAACGTTCCGGACTTTACTGGCCCAACAGTCCTCATCAAGAGCTGCTTCCAGAGGCAGCACAATCTGGAACAGATTATCCACGTTCACCATCCAGCGGAGACCGCCAATGCTAAGGCCAGCATGGCAGCCTATAGAAGCAGTTTCTGTCTGGATACCCATATTTGAAGCCAGAGTACCGCAACGCTACTGATAGACCGAGGACAGATCTGACCTGAGCCTCTAGATACGCCTTTAGGCGTGTTTCCAGAAAATGAAGGATGAAGCCACATACAGTGCCTGATCGGGTTGGCAATGTTTCCGAAATTCCACTCCTCATAATCCGAAGATCTAAACGAGCAATCGATATCCGACGGAGCGAAGAGTTGAGTGGAGTTTTGGCACCTAGTTGGCGAGGTGTTGCGTACAATATCGCAAAAGACTTCCTTCGACTTTTAACGATACTGTAGATTTGCGTCTCCTACCAGCGCTTGGGAACAAAGGAGAGCGTGCGATTCCTTGTCTAGGCTTGGTGAATATGGAGGCCATCGTGCGCCCATGATGACTGTTGGTCGTTCTTTTGTGACAATGGAAGGAAAGGTCGATTGACTATGCATTCCGATCAATGACCTGTGATTAAGAAAAAAGCGTAGAACCAGCAAAGCGTAGAACCAGCAAAGCAAAGAAGTACAAGTTTCAGACCGAGGATGCCGTGCACTACTTATATATTGGATCTGGACCCGTCTGTAGTGACTCTATGCCTAAGGGAAAGGGAGGAGCAGGGTTCCCGTCGATGAAAATACCCGGTGCGATTGGCCAATGATTTGCTCGCGGTTCTGGCGGTTAAGGCGCATTTGCGACTAGTCTAAAATTTCGAGCTTCAAGGTAACACCACCTTCTGGGAACACGTAGTTCCTTGCAATTTTCACAATAGTAAAACTGGCAGGATAGCAGGCTTATAATGGCCGACCGTATGAAGAAAAACCTGAGCGGTAAAACAGCAAATCATAACCGGCTCTTCCAGGTGTGGACCCCGGCTTCTTTTCCCCTTATCCGGTATGGTCTGACCAGAACATAGAGGCATTGGAGCTGGAATTGCAAGAGATCTTGCGCAAAAAGGTGCCAATTTTGTTGTCAATTACACTTCTGCAAGAGGTAAAAAGGCAGCAGCAGAGCTTGCCAAGGACATCGAATAAATGGGCAGTAAAGTGAAAGTTGTTCATGCGAACGTCGCCGTTTTGGCGGATCTGAAAGAGATCATTGATGCTGCACTTGCAGTTTCAGAGACTGGAAATATTGACTTGCTTGTCCACAACGCAGCAACTGGAGATGACTGCTTCCTGGAAGATTTGACAGAGGATTTCTACCAGGCTCAGACCGATGTGCATCTCAAAGGTACTTCAGCGCATGCCTCAACAGTCATTATGACTGACATCGTGCCACACCAATCTTCCTGACTCAAATGGCGCTACCTCACTGTGGCAGAGGCGGAAGAATCGTTCTCATAACTTCGGTGTCTGCGCGTATGGGAATGCCGCAGCAAACTGTTTATGCTGGGACCAAAGCCGCACTTGAGGGATTATATAAAGTCTGGGCTACAGAGCTGGGACAAAAGTTTGATATCACTGTCAATTGCGTCAGTCCCGGTCCTGTGGCGACCGATATGTGGAGCGAGTGTGAGCCAGAGGCTATTGCAGACTTCCAGCCAATAATCGATGCAACGCCGCAGGCCCAAGAGTCAGCGCAGTGACAGATATCGTCCCAGTTGTAGCGTGAGTATCTTGAGCTTCTGTAGGACTGGCTGATCTTGGAATCCAGATTTCTATGCTCCGAGGAGAGTCGATGGGTAATAGGAAGTGTTGTGAGTGCTAGTGGAGGAATGAGCTTCATTTGAACCAGCGATGGACGCGGAAGGGTAAACCTACTCTGCGACTATACTCGTCGTCTTATTCTCGCCGTCGCAGGTTCTAATAAAGCCTTTTGACATATGCGGTGTTGTGAAGAAAGACTCCAACGCGACTTGACGCCAAAATATACCCAATTACAATGTTCAATTCTTGATTGGTCAAGCTCGTAGTCACATGGAGATAGGGGATAGGAGATAACAAGCTCCCTTCGACTCCGCATGACGAAAGTCGGAAGACAGCTCTTTCATCACCAAGCTTCAATTGCTATCAAATGAGCCTGACAATATTTCCAAGACCTTTACTCTCTCGCCCTTTGAGATCACTCACCGCTAGCGTATGGTTTCCGGTTTTCATTGCTTACTTTGCCAGAACTGACAAGTCCTTAGCTAGCTCTGACCCGCGCGATGCATATCCAGTCGATTCCTATGTGTAAGCTACCTCTCAAGGTGTCCAGCAGAGCTTCCAAGGGTATACATTAATATTAATTCCAGGGACTGGGAGTAGTGATAACTACGCCTACCTAGTAATTGACGACAAGAGCAAAGATGCTGTCATTATTGACCCCGCCAACCCCGACGAGTTAGTCCCAAGGGATCTGAATACACCACAAGGGGTTGGAACTGATCATTTATAGGGTGGCACCAGTTCTGAAGGAGCAAATTAGTTCTGGAAAGATAAACTTGACGGCAATTGTCAACACACACCAGTATGTCCAGCTTTGAAGAGCAAGGAGGAGTTCTGACAGAATTAGTCATTGGGACCATGCTGGTGGAAACAAGAAACTGGTGAGTAGCCTTCAGGCCTTTATCTCGTGGACCTACTAACATACATAATCAGTTGGCCCATTCCGAATTCAAGGGAAAGCCTATCATCGGCGGCAAGGATTGTGAGGGTGTAACACGAACTCCGAAAAATGGCGAAGGTTTCAAAATTGGCGATATCGCAGTCAAGGCTCTATATACCCCATGTCATACACAAGACAGCATTTGCTGGTTCATGGAAGATAGCACAGGAAGGGTTATATTCACTGGAGATACTCTCTTCCATGGCGGTGAGTCAATATCGTCTGGCACTTTGCACGGTAGAGCTGACTCAATAACCTTTTACCAGGTTGTGGTAGATTCTTTGAGGGTACCCCCGAGGAAATGGACACTGCATTGAACAAGACCCTTGCTGCTGTTCCGGACGATACGAAAGTCTACGTAAGCTTTTGGTCCTGATTGAGTGAAATCTCGCTAACTTTGAACAGCCTGGCCATGAATATACGAAAGCCAATGTGAAATTCGCAATGTCGGTTCTGCAGAGCGAGCCAGTTAAAAAGCTCCATACGTTTGCAGAGAACAACAAGGAGACACAAGGCAAATTTACTATTGGTGATGAGAAGGTTGGTGCTTGAGTTGAACGGCGATCCCTTTGCTGATTGGAGATTGTAGAAACATAATGTTTTCATGAGAATGGATGTAAGTTTACCTGGCTGCTAATAGAAGAGCACAATCTAACATTGGCAGGACCCTGAGATACAAAAGGCTACCGGAAAGACGGATCCCGTGGAGGTCATGGCCAAGCTTCGAGAGATGAAGAATAATTTCAAGTGAGTAAGTACTGATATCATTCGACCTCCTATGTAGAAGATCATGTACTCACTTCCACAGACCACCTTCTGAATCAAAAATATGAGCAATGACGTTATGTCCATTGTGTTGTAGCAAATCAAAATCACACATTGATGAGCGTTATGACGTCAGCTCTTAATGTATTCTCTTCTCCCTCAATCGTGCTCAAACCTCGATACATTGCAATCGTATCCCTCAAGTGAGTTTAATGACTTTCAAACCTTTGACCTGATGAACATGACATCGCAAACGACCCACGGCGCCACGGGCCCGCCCGTAACGACCAAAGACACCATCCTCGAAACAGGAGCTTCCGCCACCCAGTCCTTCGAGCCCATCAAAGCCATCTGCGCGCACCTGAATGCCTTTCACGTCTATGCTTCTGATCCATCTCGTTCAGTAGAGGCGAATCACTACTGCACACATCTGAGTGCCGATGTATGCTAATTGCAAAATTCCCACGCCACATCTGCTTTAAGGACTGGTCGGCTAATGACAGGTAACCAGGTCAGACAGTGTCTCATCTACGATGCTCCTAAGAACCCAGCGAGGCTCATTGGCGTAGAGTACATGATCACGCCGAAACTGTATGAGACGTTTGGTCCAGAGGAGCGGAAGTTATGGCACTCGCATGACTATGAGGTAAGTATTTTGTCCCCTATAATTTTGCAGGCAAAGTCGTTCGTAGTAAATGTTGAGCAAAAGTCTAAAGTCTTGTAGGTCCGCAGCGGTATGCTTGTAATGCCGAATCCCAACGTGCCCAACGCCGTCTGGGAAGTGGCCGAAACAGAGGAGATGAAAGAAGTGATAGGCTTGTATGGCAAGACGTATCATTTCTGGCAGGTTGATCGAGGCGACACGCTGCCACTTGGGAAGCCTGAGCTGATGATGAGCTTTACGAAGGATGAACAGGTATGCTTGATCTGCCTCGGCAGAATTTCGCTCACGGCTGGGCTGGGCCTGTTGCTGACTAAATCTTTTAGGTGCCATGGGAAAAGGTCAAGGACAGAGATGAGAGGTATGGCGTTGAGACTAGCAGGAAGAAGGAAGTTAGGAAGGGCATAGAAGGAGTGGATGTCCACGAGGATGCAGATCAGTGTTGGAAGAGCAAATAAACCCACAAAATTATGACGAGCACAGACAGAATGTGGAATCGAGCACACAAGAATGCAGCAAAATGGAATCTGCTTTGATTTGACATTTCTTGACTGATTACAGTACTTGATGCTAGAAAGAATGTCTCCAAAGAACACCAAGCACCAGACTCACGTAGGAGCCCGGCAGGTTGTGCCCTAAGGAAGGTCTCGAAGAATCAAAATCTCGACCGGATTTTCCTCTGGCTTCATTGTCCACACTCGCTCGTTCTTGGGATGGATACGGCGGGCTCTAGCATTTAATTTTGAAGCTGGTGTATTTTCCTCCTCTTTCTTCATCTCCATCCTGATTGATCGTTGCTTAGACAAGCTGGCTGTACGACCTCCCAAACCGGCTGCTGCGATTTGCGTATATGCTTAATAGTTGCAGATATGCAAGCCATCGTAGGAGGAACGATTGACCGACGATACCTCATCCTCGGCGCAGCAGCGGCGTGGTGAAACCTGTAGCCTGAGATGTTGGTGATGATGAAGAGAAGAGAGATTTTTGCTTGAGCCGAAATCTTTTTTGAAGAGTGGTCCACTAGCACTGCGCTAGTGCCTTGGCTGCAGGTCTCCTTCAGCCTTGCATCGCAAGGCTGACTCTCGCTTCCTGAACATAGCGGGCCCGTTTACATCGGAGATTTAGGTAATTTGCTAAATAACAAGATGTTCATTTCTCCAGGCTATCTAAACATGCATCGATGAGTTTGCTGAGCCGTTGTCGATGTTTTCGCTGGAAAACCCTCCTTGCCCACAAAACAGCACCCCGAGCATCACCATCACTAACCCCAACAATCAGCATTGCTCCTGGAAACCCTTCACGTACGAGCTGCCAAGCAATCAAAAATGCTTTATATGCATATAGGATGAGCCATGGAGGTTCGAACTCGAAAGTTGGTGTGGTCTCGAGATATCTCAGAAACCAATCGACATGGAGACGTGCTGCGTTTTTCGTGACTGCTTCATGCATGAGTTGGCACGAGGATGCAAGGTAGGTAGACTGGGTCAAAAATGCATCAACGCTTCCTCCAACAATACCGGAAGTATGTAATGGTGACCAGAGGAGTAGTTCAAGCATCGCCATCTCCCATGTAGCCTCACATGATATCGCATGCGTTGATCTTATCGTCTCAGCCTGCGGTCTTATCAAACGCTCGAGTGCGAAGAGTGATGTCTGTAAAGGCTCAAAGCGGTCCAAACTGACTCTTCCTGTCATTGTAGACCAGCCAGATACCTCACGGGCGCTGGAAAGTAGAAATTGCGCAATGTTGATAGCTCCATACAGATCGAATTTCGGAAGCGAGTTAATATCGGGATTGGGCGATAAGAAAACTTTTATGGCATCTGAGTATGGCACAAGTGGAGTTGACTGTCTTGCAGCCAGCTGTCTGTGTGCCCATAGAGCAGAAGAGAAGGCCGTCCAGCAATCTTCTGGGCAAGGTAGATCGTGCTTTATCTCGAGATGGGAGAGTGACCGCGGAATTGAAAAGAGTTGGTACCATAGCGCATCGATTTGATGGACAGCAAGGACTGTACGTTTGTGTGACTCGGTTCTGATGAATTCCCGCCATAGATCATCCAGATCTTCAGTTGCTGTAGACTGGACTGGCATTGGCTGTGTCAGACCTCCAAATCTAGTGAGTGATATCATTCGGGAGTGTATCTTGTGACCATAGGCCGAGTCAGAACCACAGAGATACATCATTACATAGACTTGGAGTAGCCAATATGCTTGAACCAAGACCATTGTTGGAGCCAGGCCGACCACTCGTTCTTCTTCTTCCGCAGCGACTACACGAGCCCTATGGAAGCAACGTTGCGACAACCTTTCGCCAGAGCCGACTTCGTCGCCACAGTCCGGGTCTTCGCCGTACTGATAAGCTAAGCAGAGCATACCGAGACCTAGGTGGCGGGGGGTCTCCGTCGCGTCGAATGTTGGTCGGTGAAGGAAAGGTACAAACTGCGAACAGTTGCTGAAGTAGAGCTGATATCCTCTCGCAGACTGGGAAGGCGATGGGAACCAATCATCCATAAGATATCCTACATCTTTAGGAGACAGTCCGTCAGGAATGTACGATGCTGGGGGCGAATTCGCATGGGTTTGCGAGTCAAAGAGATACGTGGAGTTGAAGCTGGATGGTTCCAGCGGTAGACTTTGGTCGAAGGCAACTGAATCAGCGTCTCTTGGATTGCTTCTTGATTGTGGCTGAACAAGCCCATGCGCAGATTCGTGGCTCTCCACTGGCACGTCTGTTGAGACACTGATATTATGAGAGAGGGAGAGATAATCATGGTCATAGTGGAACAGAGATGGTCGCGTATGTGGGAGAAGTATTGGCTGAGCCCAGTCACCCGTCGGCGAGTCCAGATTTGCGAGCGAGTGCTGAGCATGCCCCTGTAATCCAAAAGAAGGTATCTCTTGGGACAGGACAGATGAAGATGGTTCACTCTCTTGGATCTGAGAATCAACTCTGAATGAACTGTCTTCCCGAGAGGGGCCAGTCCGTCGTTCTACCAGTTCGGGATGTTTCTTCTTGATGTGCCGAGAACGCAGATCTCGGCGGGAGAAGGTGGTCTGGCAATATCCACAGGGGAGAGAGGCTTCACTTCCGGAGCGCGAGTGTACTGAAGCATGTCGTTTTAAATTCTCATAACGAGTGAAGCGACTTCCACAGGTCTGGCACTGATAGGGCTGGAGCCGTATGGGCGGTGCCCCTGCCTCTGCGCTTGTGACAGAGACAGACATATCGCAAAGAGGTGGTCAGGACGAAGAGTGGGTGGCTATTGTCACAGATACCCAGGTAGCTTGGTATGTAGGTCGTTGAATAGTAAGATGATTGACCGTTTGCAAGTAAAAGTGGGCGGGGTATCGGCTATCTAGAATATGGGGTAAGGTCGGGATGCCTTATCTCGATTTCAGCCAATCAAAGAGCTCGCTTACAAGTTGCGGTATGTAAACAGTCATCTGGGGCCATGGTGGTTTGGGACCTGCCCTCCGAATTTCGTTATTCTGCAATGTTTCCATTTTGCGATAAGTCTTTCCCATTTCTATACCAAAATGATCAAGAGTGGGATTTTCGCACGATTGACATCTCACATTCATATGTATCAGAGGCGGAACAATGGCGGTAGCCGAATGCTAAGAACCGTGGCTAAAGGAAGAACCCCCGGGCTACGTCCTTTCGAGCATACGGAGCACAATCGGAAACTATCGGTAGATTCTTCGAAGCATATACATAAGTACCAGACCTTGAAATATATACATAGGCATTTCCAGCCCGAAATGGAGAAAACATGACGCCTTTTGCTGACCATCAAAGAACTCAGTCGTCGCTTTTTGAAGCGTTAAAGGCTTTCCAAACCCTCCTTTACAACCACACTAGACTGGTAGAACAACCTTGAGACCCATATACTCTCGTTGATGCATGAGCTTCCCATCGATCAGGACTTGATCGGCACCAATACGATTGCGAACTGTATCCGTCGGGTCTGTGGCTGTCGAAATCTGCATCTCGCGCCATTGACGGTTTGTTGGAACAGGTTGACCCGCACTCATACGCTTGGCATATTCCTTGTATACTCCTTGCTCCTCGATGCATCCTTCCCGCTGGATGAGAGGTGATGATGCCGCTGGTGCCATGCTCAAGTCACCCACTGAGCTGTTAAATAGTACAAGCGACAGACGCTCCTCCTGGAGCTGATCAACGGGAGGCTTGAACACCCGATGACGTGTGGCTTTGAAGTGACCACCAGAGACAATCTCAAGAGTGTCGCCGATGTTGATGACGAGCGCGCCAGGCTTGTAGGGTACGTAGTACCACTGCTCATCACGTCCCCAGATTTGCAAGCACGATATGGGAACCGAGAATAGCAGGGTAGTGAGGCCAAAGTCGGTGTGCCCATGCATACGGAGACCTTTTGAAGCCTCCTCGGTAGTCTTCTCAACAGGACGGAATAGAGCATGACGAAAATAGCCCTCGCCTGTTGGCCCGCCATGCGATTGGACGTTGTCCCAGAGGTAGTCATCGGGTAGCTCGAGCACTCGCGAAAAGAGAGTGAGCAAACGGCGATTGACTGAACCGGTCAAATAATTACAGAACGCTTCGATCTCGTCGATGAAAGGACGCAGGCAGTTTGGTGTGCGGTTGATATCCTCCCAGTCATCCTTGTACCAGTTGAATTGTTCGATCCCGTCTGGAATAGCTCGCGTTTTCTGAGCGAAAGCAAAAAGTCAGTCTTACTTCAATGATCCGGGAAGCGCAGCACAGGTTTATCGGGTCTGGCTTACCTTGAATCCATATGGGTGCTTGTAACCCGACCATCTTCCTGTCTCTGGATCAAAGAGAAGGCGGGATTTCTCCTCTTCGCTGATGTTGTGGTACAGGTATTGAGCCAGAGCAAACTGCCGATGTAGCTAAAACCAAAAGTTAGAGAGATATATATGGCAAGATAAAACAATTTTTGCGTACCTGCTCTAGCGAAACACCGTAGTTCTCGAGGAACAGGAAGCCATCATCTCGGATAGCAGTCTTGACCTGATCCACAAGGTTCTGCACAACAGCGGGGTCTTCAGAGTCCATCAACGATAGGTCAATGGACTTCAGAGTCGCGAAGTTATGAGTCTCCTTTGTGACTGGCGGTGGGATCCATTCTGGTACCGTCGGCTTGCCAGGGAGACTTGCTGAAGGAGGATTGAATGGGCTGGCTTTCGGCATCTTGTAGTCGTTGTGTCGTGGCAGAGTTTGGTGGCGACTTTTTTTTTGCAGACAAGCAATATTCTTATCGCAAAGATGTATCTGTTGATGTGAGCAGTAGTCCTAGGAACAAAAGAGACAATGTCTCTTCTTATACATAGGTTCCCTACCTCGATTTAGACTTAGAGGTACTGTGAAAAATGATGCGACTTCCTCCCATCAGACCATACGTGAGCAGAAATTGTAAGATGTTTCCTACATCTTGCCGCGACTTACTCTGGCTAGACATGCTCATCGACTCCTCCCCCTCCTCCCTCCCTGTCCTCCTACTTCTCGGATACTGAAATTCTGGAGAAGGAGTGGGATCCATAACAGACGGAATCCTTGGCATTGAGCTCCTCCCGGCCCCGCTGTGGTGCACCAACGCTAATGCATCTGCACTGCGGGAGCGCATATTGTAAGATAAGGTACACGGTAGGCTTAGAGCTTCGAATCCTGTGCTTGATCAGCTGGGACAGGTCGATCGGCCGCTAGAAGCAACTCAGAATAACTTGAGAGAGCTCCTCCGGCTCTACTTGAACGGAATAGCTTTTCTCTAAGGTCTGGCAGCTGGTTGAAGGCGATTTCGATTACCATCAATTGAAAGTGGGAGTTTTGGCGGAGAGCTCTCCTTGCTAGCTTGCTGAGTCGTTCATTAAGTTTTTCTGCCTCTTTGCTTCCTTTTCCTTGCTCTTCTGTTACTTAATCCTACAATCAAAAAATCAGCTTCGATTGCACTCGCTCCTCATCCACAAGTCCAAACTTTCAACTCAGCCCAACTCACAACGTTCTGATTCAAAGTTTCAAGCAAAAATGTCTCGTCAACTCATTTCCAGCGAGAAATTCCCAACCAAACCACACAACTGCAAGTTTTCTCTGGGGGGAAAAAGGAGATTATAATAGTGTTCAAAAGCTGACAGGTCTCAAATTCTAGGCCCAGCAGTCAAAGTACCTGGACTTGTTTTCTGCGCAGGACAAACTGCAACCGGCGAGATCAAAGCTGCAACTGTTCGTGACCCCTCCATGTCCTGCAACCCAAGACCTTCGCCCCATCAACTCGCTGACAGTTATAAACAATAATAGAGAACCGTTCTCCAGAACCTCAAAGAAGTTCTTGAATTGGCTGGATCTTCGCTTGAGCAGGTCGTCAAATACAATGTATACCTGGCGGATATGAAGGATTTTGCGGCTATGAATGAGGTGTACATTGATTTTCTCCCACAGCCAATGCCTGCGCGTTCGTGTCTGCAGGCCGTGGCACCTGGGAACGGAACGGTCATTGAGATCGAGTGTATCGCGCAGGCTTGATTTGGAATATAGATCTAGAAAAAAAATCGTTTGTAAATAAATGAGACAATTGATCCACTGAGCACTTGTTTTGTCCACAATTCTTTTGATTGAACGACATTATACAATTCTATGAACTCTAGATTTTTGCCAGAAAATTCAAATTCAAGGTAAATCTGCGGGCATGCGTGAGTCTTAAGGAAAATGCGACCTCGCAGAATAAAGCACACCGAGTCGTAACAGTGAATGGGAGAGGAAGGCGTGTTTTGAGCACCACAGGGTGTCTCAGAGTCACATGGAAACTCTTACAACAAGTGTGGCGGGCACATACATCATGATTCACCCATAGAGCCATACGGTGTAAGTCATTTGAGAGACATCAAAGAAAGGCATGCTAAAATACTGCTCGTTGTGTATCTATTTGGTCTTATTCTTGTAATATTAGGGGCTGTAGAAAACTCATGAATTGGCAACCTCAATCTCGGAGATGTACCAGTTCTGAATTGCTTTGGTATCACCCGTCATAGCCACAGTATCGTACTTCTTCCTTCCCTCTTTTGCTGTGACACCATTGTTTACCATCCGCGCTGCCCACTTTCCATGCTTCCTCGCCGCCGCAACGATTTTCTCTATCGCTTCCACAAATTCAGGCTCGTCACCTCTCGCTGGGGTGTAACCCAGAAGTGCTTGCGCCAAATCATTTGGACCAATAAACACCATATCCACCCCAGGTACTGCTGCAATAGCATCGACGTTCTCTACACCCGCTCTTGTCTCAATCTGGATCATCGTGATGATTGTCTCGTTCGCGCTCTTCATGTACTCTGGTGTCGTCAAGCCATGGCCGATGGCAGGGAAGGCAGAACCCTGGCCCCGTACGCCCTGGGGTGGAAATTTGCTCGATGCAACAATTGCAGCTGCCTCTTCGGCCGTGTTTACTTGTGGTACCATGACTCCATGTGCCCCAGTGTCTAGCGCACGTTTGAGAATATCGTGTGCTGGTCCACGGATGCGAATAATGGGAGATACGCCGAGCGCTGAAATGGCTGCAACAGAGTTGTGCATTGAGTCGTCGGAGATATGGCCATGCTCGCAATCGATAATGACACCATCAAGGCCGGTTAAAGCGACAATTTGAGCTTGGCGGACAGAAGGAATGGCCATAAAGGTCATCAGAGGGTACTCTCCATTGCGGAGCTTGTTGAGCAGACGCAAACGGGAATTTTGAACTTTGGTTGTGAGAGCAGTGGCGTACGCAGTGGCACTACCGTTGACGGCCGTCATTCTGGCGATGATTGTGCGTGAAATGTGTGAAGACAGAATGGGATGATTTTATGGCTGCGCTTGTCTTAGACGTCGGCCGAAAAACAATGTAACAGCTCGTAGAATGTGAATGACTGACTGCCAAATGTCTGTGATGAAGGCAAAAATCGGGAGGTTTTAAAGTGGCCAACAAGATGTGAGAAAGATGTAGCTATGGTAGAGAAATCTGAAAGTAGTTGGGGAGACAGCTTCCTTAGTATGCAAGTGGACCTTCCCCCAGCCGGGACATATTGTCTGTAGGAGTTTAACTGAAGTGCACCTTGCGCTAATCGAGGAGGAGCAGAAGCAGGAGGAGTGGAACTTGGAGCCCCGGTGTTGCACATGGATAGCGGACATCATTGCAAATTATTATGAAGAGGAGAGCTGCGCAATGCAGGATGGGAGGAGTGGATGAACAAATGAGTGGAGGGGAGGAGGGACAATGGCTCGGCTGGCTGGGCCGAAGTGTCAACAGCCGTCAAAAGCCGGACCCAATTAAGCGAGCCTGGGGCTCCTCCCATTCTAGCCAGAAAGGGCTACCCCTTTTTTCCTTCGAGGCATGTTCGTGGCCGCGAGGCGACAGGGAGTCACCCCAACTTTCATACTCCTCCCTTATCTCTCCGCTGGATCCTGGCGAAGTCTGAGTCCAGAGTATGAACAGAAATGGAAGCCGGAAATGGGGGGCTCCTCCTCTAACCCCTTGAGCATTTCGTATCAGCAATCAGCATGAGTTCGTGGCTTGATAGAACAGTGGCCAATCACGACTCAGGCATATATCTTATTGTTGTAAGTGCCATGCCTTACCTGTACAGCAGAATCGAAGAACAGACAGTCCAACATCTACCTAGGTATATAACCACATTCCCAGCGACATCAAGTGTACGATGACCAGGCACCGAAGTCCATAGGTCTTCCTCAAAGTCCAGCTCATTTTTGACACAATAGATTTTCGAGCGAATAGACAGTTGTTTGTCTGCCTTCTCCAGCTCACCAAAGACGACATGGAGCCATCTCACGCTGATTCTGCTTCGGCAACCAGCCATGACCAGCAGAAAGACATTAAGTCAAATGATCTCGGGGTCATCAACTCAGTCTCCCCTGGTGAGATGAACGACGCCAATCGCATGCCTGAGTCTCTTCGCGAGCTTAGTTCTGAAGAACTCGCCCGACTCAATAAGAAACTCGTCCGCAAGATGGATCTTGTCATCTTGCCTATCATCGGCATTCTGTATATCCTCAACTACATCGACCGTCAGAACTTATCAGCAGCCAAGCTACAAGGCATCACGGATGATCTCCACATGAGTACCCAACAATTCGCTACTGCCATTTCTATCCTTTTCGTAGGATATCTGCCTTTCCAGATCCCGTCGAATCTCCTCATCACCAGAATTCCCCGACCTGGAATGTACATCTGTACCGCAACAGTTATCTGGGGAGGTATCTCTGGTGCAACAGCAGCTGTTCAGACTTATCAACAGTTACTTGCAGTTCGTGTAATCCTGGGAATAGTCGAGGCAGTCTTTTTTCCTGGTGCCGTCTATTTCTTGTCTACTGTGAGTAACCTCCGAGACCTTTCCGCATGTCGTCTGAGACACCGCGCTTGTCTCTCTTCGAAACCAATACTTACTTCAGATTTTTCTAGTGGTACACCAAAGGAGAACTTGGCAAGCGTCTCGCCGGTCTCTACATCGCGCAGCAAGTCGGTAATGCCTTCGGAGGTCTCTTTGCAGCTGCAATCTTCCAGCTCGACGGTGCTCATGGCATTGCTGGTTGGAGATGGCTTTTCATTGTCGAAGGCTGTGCCACTGTCGGTATCGGTTCCATCTGTATTTTCTTCATGCCCGAGTATCCCCACAACGCCCGCATGTTGAACCAATTTGAGCGAGATCTTGCTGTGTGGCGAATCGAATCTGAGGCCGGTGCAGCTGAAGGAACGGAGAACGAGGCAAGCGTGTTGAAGTCCTTCATGCAGGCACTCTCAGACCCCAAACTGCTCATGCTCATCTTCTGCAACATGATGTCTCAAGCTCAAGGTTCTATCGCCAATTACTTCCCAACTCTCGTCAAATCTCTTGGATATACCGGGACCGTCTCGCTATTGTTGACGGCACCACCATATATCCTGGCTGGCTTTGTGTACTATGGCCTTACCTTCTACTCGGATCGCAAGAACACCGTTTACCCAATTATAATGTGCTGTATTGCGATCGCCTCGACGATGTACATCATCCCTATGGCCACGACTAACGTTGGCGCCCGATACTTCTCCATGATGGTCCTCCCCTTCTCCTCGGTCGGGCCGCAGATCCTCCTCTACAAGACCATCAACTTGCACTTGGCACGACCCACGGCCAAGCGTGCAGCAGCAAGCGCTCTTGTCAACTGTATCGGTGGAACTGCCAACATCTGGGCTTCCTATCTGTACTATGCTCCACCTCAGTTCTTCGCAGCGATGGGCACGCTGATGGGCTGTGCTTTCTTGTTTGCTTGCACGCTGACTCTTTACCGCTGGTTTGTTCTGCGCGAGAACCGACGCTTGGACTCCAAGGACCCTGCTGAGATCGCGAAGGTCATGAGAGGTGGCGTGACTCAGGAGATGGTGGACTTGGGCTGGCGCTACGAAATGTATTGATGATAATAAGTAGCATTTGGTATGGTTCGTGTAGTTTTGCACAGCATTGGAGATGTGGTTCGCCGGAGCAATTCGTAGCTGTGTACTGTTGAATTGTTGTGGTAGCTTATGGAGAAGAAATCTGGTCGTCAAGAAGCATACCTCATTTCCTCCCAGTGTGATTGTTGATATGTTCGGCAGTTGCGACAAATCGGGAGCACTTCCAAGCAAAAGCTATGTGGCAATTATGTCGAGTCCAGGGCTTGACTGACGTCTTATCCGGAGATGAGAAATTGTCCTTCGCGTTATCCGTCCACCCGAAGCCTTTGCCTTGCACTGAATACGCTCATTGCATGCGATTTCCAGGCAAAGGGTAAGTAACATCATGATTCATTACAAATACTCAACAGTGTAGTACAGCTACTCCAAACACCATCGCTATCCTAAAACCATATCCTGCCCAGTCCGCTGGTCTAGCCCAATTCCTCCACAAGCAAAAGATCACAGATACTCAATTCACCCATTCCCCCAATGGAGTAACGAATCGAGTCTTGTCATCGCCAATTTTGCGCTTGAACATTCCCAGATCATTCAACAGCTCTTTCATGAAGGCCTGTACCTCATTGGCTCGTTCCTCGTGCACTGTGACATCGATTCCCTCGTCCTCGTCACCATATTCTTCGTCCGGAACCTCTGTCGCATCATCGTTCTCTTTGTTTTCCTCGCCTCTCTCCCCAGCCTCAAACATACTGCCTTTCCTGCTGGGTCCACGCATACTGCTTCTTGCGCTTTTGACATCGATAGGATTCTTCAAGCTGTCAAGCGCGAGTTTGAGATGTAATCTCAGAGCATCGTTCTCCGTCTGAAGACTTCGGATCTTGCCATCAGCAACCATGCTCTTCTCCTCCATCATCCGCTGCATGGCAACGACTCTGTTCTGGTACTCCTCCAATTTCTCCTCCTGTGCCTTGTCCTCCTTTTCGCGACGTCGGTTATCGGATACGCTCATCTGAAGGATACGGATCTCTTCCGCCATCGCAGCAATTTGAGCATCACGCTCCGCAGCTGATACGTGATCTTGGTTGACGACTGCTCTGGTTCGGATTCTCTTGGCCTGGTCTGCGTAGCGAAGTGTCGAAAGTGTCTCGTCATAGTCAGAGGGTGCTATACAAGCAATCATGGCTGTTTTGCTGTTTCCTCCGAGCGAGTCCTTCAATAGCCAGGTGAGTATCGAGTCTCGATACGGCACAATATCCTTGCTTCTCTTGCCTGGTCGATGTTGTTTTGGATCTGCTAATGCAGCGATCACACGGCCAAGAGTAGTCAGAGACTTATTGATATTGCTTCCTTCTCTCAGACGTGCACCAGTTGCTTCTGTTGCCTTGGCTCTTTCGCTTCCTGCCAAATCTACCAATCGAATTCGAGCAGTGCGTTCTGTAGTCTCGTCTGTGTCCATATCGTGGTGGATTTGCTTCAGCATAATTGTAAAGACAGAATGACTTCTGCTACTAGTGTCATTCATTTTGGTGCTTGCCGTCGTCCGGCTCGCGTCTCCCATCTTCATGAACTTCATGATTTCTGAGATGTTGCGCACAGGAGCATCAGTCAGATCTTTGATATACGGTCCTTCCGTGGGCGACTCTCGGATCTTCAGGTAGTATGGAGGCTGATTGGGATGTACGGGAACGAGCAGGTCGCGGACATGCTCGTTGTAAACTTCGAAATAGGAAACTCGGACATTGTAGGATATATTTGGTGTTTCGTTATGGGCTGCTTCGATTCGCTGGAAGAGATCCTCGCAAGTTCGGGGGATCAGACCGGGTTGATCAGGGGTTCCCATCATAGTATAACTTTTCCCGGAGCCCGTCTGACCATAGGCAAATATACAAGTATGGTACCCCTCGAAGTTGTGATCTAAGAACTCTTCGCCCAAGCTATTGTAGACATCCTCCTGGTGCGCGTAATGACCATCCTTCGTGTCGTGACTCCAGAATGAATTGTCGAATGTGAAAGACTTTTCCTCGATTACTTTCCTGGTTTTGGATCGTGTATTTGCAGGATCTGTATCGTTTGGTACAAGAAGGCTTGTGGCTTGTGTATTCGGATTCATTTCGATCAAGCATTCTGCACCTCTTTCTATTTCTGCGAGAACATCAGTACAGCTTTCGGAATATTTAGAAGTCCGTCGTACCTCTAGGCAGAAATGCTCTGACTCTGACCACCACTCGAACATTTCCACCAGGCGCATCTCTCCCCATTGTCATATCACTTCCCCGCGATCGTAAGGATGGAGTCGAAGCAGAGGATCTCACAGTGCGCATTTCCGCAGCCACGCCCGGCATTAATCGTGGATCCAGAGCCATGCCAACCAATGTTTCGTTGATATTCTGAATCGTTGCGCTGAATCTTTGCTGTAGATTTTGGTACATGAAGAAGCTCGTTCGGTGTTGACTTCGAATGTGTTGCCGTGGAGACGATTGATCCACATAACAGGGGTGGGTGTCTCTGATCTGCGGTGCTGTCGGTGACAACGCGTCAATTTTCTGGATGTGCCTGAAGAAGGCTTTTTTCAGTATTCCGATGCTTTTCTTCTCGCGTCAATTGGAGAGGGCATCATTGGCAGATCTAGATGAGTCAAGGATGCAAGTGTATAAGTTGGTTCCGTCGCGCTTTTCTCCCTCAGCATCACGCGGCCCGTTTGTCAACAAAACGCGGCAAGCTGGACACTTCTTTGGCTCGTCGCGTTTCGCGACTTCAATTATTCAGGATTTAATTCCACTAAGCCAACTACCCTTCGCTCGATACCCGTGCTCACAATACTGGCTTCAAGGTCGATATCTACATTTGCCCAAAGTCTCCAGGTCACCAAGTGCGGCTGTGACATTCGTTTAGAGTAGTTGGTCGACTTGATTTAAGCATGTCATGTCACCTAATCGCTCAGCCTCATGAATTCGGTGCCGCCCATCGTACCGAAAACAGATGCTCATTGCGATAGTTCGCCATCAAGGGATATCATGCAGGCGGAGAGGTTCTACGAGTGCTTCCGCTGACATGAATTTGCTCTTGGGCGTCTCAGGTCACCTCTTGAGCACGCTGTGCACTTGACTGTGGTGCATGAGAATGAGAGCTTGAAGAACACGATGATAGGATGCCAAAGAACTCATGAAATTCGATAGCATAGACCCTCTCTTCTTTAACATTTCTAGCTAAATAACAAGCAGGCTAACGCCTAATACTCCTTTTGATGGATCACTTAGACATACGTGGTGAGAGCGTACAAGACCTCTCCTTCACGTACTCTCCTATGATTTCATTAGAATCCGAGCATCATCCGCGGTGTACGCAAGAAGCACAATTCCTGTTTGGCACCAGCGATTGCTTTTGTCTTGGAGCGAAGCTAAGACTTGGTAGACCCTTGCTCAAAGCAAAGAAATCTTTTGCCTATAACGCGCCGTGGAAGACTCCTGAGAAGGCCGGTATATTGGACCTGTTTCAATTTCGCAGCACAACTGAGTTTGGAGAGTGGAGTTCTAAGTCCCATCTGTGTGGTTATAAGTTCAAAAAATTGTGTGCAAGGTGGGACTTTTGTAGAAGTATACTGTCTTCCAAGAAAACTCGCTGCTCGCCTCTTCTCAGAGAAAGTTCTTGAGATGATCAAATCCATTTGTGGCCTACAATTGGCATTGGAATATGACAAGGATTACGGAATGTCAGTGATGTTCTATTTTTGGAATACTCACACTTCCTGGCTTGCAAGAGTTCAAACCTGGGTACTGCGAGGACATATTCAGCCGAGTAATGGAAAGTTCACTGCACCAGGAATCCAAAAATCATTATCTAGTTAAAGCTGTCATTCGAAATTTGGTGCTGATGCAAAGCATGTAAACGATGGTTTGGGCTGGATCCCCGAGGGCCTTGCTCCGGCTAATCACACGTGGATCCGGTGCTACTAAAGCCATTTCGAGCCAACTTTGTCCGGCACTGGATGGATTCAAGTATCTGAACCGCCACACTTAATTGGATTCCACCATCGCGTATCGATTTACAGCTCCATTATCGGTGAATTCGAGTCCGTTAAGAGTTAGTTGCGCTATTGCAAGTTTTCTCGAGCCAGTACTAGACAAAGTGAGACCATCCAAAGAATACTACACTCCTTGTATTTCTCTTTCTCTACACTGCTTCAACTGATTCATTGACTTAGGCAAGACAGTGTTGTCTCTCATAGACTTTTGTTCTACATGGATGTGTTTCCAATCTCTTCAATCTGTCTTGAGAGGTACTGCGGACCACTCGAAGTCAGGATGTCCTAAAGTCTTCAGTATCGTACATACGGGGGGCTACTCAATGCAAAAATACGAGCAGAGCAATGTACACAAAACAAGGATTAGCAGATGTTACTACCTCGATCCGATCAGAAAGGTATGTTTGAAGTGGGTTTCTCCTTGAAGGGCAATGACTGACAGCAAGCAGAGCCGCTATTCTTCACTTCATGCGTCCTCTCTAAGTGATCGAGGACAAGAACCCACAAGCATCACTACTGTTTGGTAACTGGGCAATAGAGACAAACAAAACAATGGACTGAAGAGTCTCCCGCTGTTGCATGATGTCTTCCTCGAGAGCTCGCCTGGCTACAGTACCAGCTCATACAATATACCTTCCATAACCCTTCCCTGAGTCCTCGCTCTCTTAGTGGATTTGAAGACAACGACAATTCTCAAGACTTCACTCCCGCCAGAACTAAAGGACAAGGAAAGGTACCAATGAGGTCTTACTGGTCAGTCTCCCTTCACTTCGAGGTGCCCAGCCACTAACCTTTTGTAGCTTCGTCAACTCTTCACTTCCGTCTTCCTTCACTCCCGTGGTACCCCACTTCGGGAGCATCAATAGTCAACCATCGACCTCTTTACGACCGTCTAAACGCGCCGCCACATTCAGAATTCTCAGCACTTTTGGAGCCTCGTTTTGTTGTATAAGTTCTTCTCAAACTCCCCTGCCGATAATATTCGCAATCACGGCGCAGAAGTGCGGCCCCCAAAGCATTACCGAGAATCGAGGCAAGTCCGACACCACCACGCTGCTAGTTCGATATCAAGGCTCAGAGGATGAAAAAACATCTAATCCTCTCCTTTTCATGGAATCATGACGATGGGAATTCTCAGGCTGCACTGGCAGACGCGTCTACAGGCAATGATGGGGCAGTTCTCTATGTTTGCATGAGAAGCGACTGACAGTGCGGATAGCGAAAACCAATCCCATGACATGGCCCATCGGGTACCCAAAACTGTCAAAGACCTACCAGATACCGATGCTATCAAAGGCTCAACAACAAGACTGGCATTTGTCCGAAAACAACGCGTCTCGTTGGGGTTGGATGTTGAATGAGGGAGAAAGAGACAGAGCACGATGGATCACATAGGCTTATTTATACTGCCATCTTGTCCAGGGACGAAGAGCTACATGCAACGGCCTTTTCAGACGGCAATCATGAGAAGATTGAAGGAAGTGGACAAGCTAGCCTCTGACAGCGATCGACCCTGTGTTGACAATGGAGGCAGAAAAGAAAGCTTTTGACTGGAACTTACAAGCTTACCCCGTTGACGTCTGAATAGGAAGTTGGCATCTAATTTTCATTTAGGATTGAGAAAATGATGGGGATACCTTCCAGCTTCGGCACGAGCCTTAGTCCCATCTGTTGGAACATCACACCAAAGAACTATCTCTGGAGTTTTTAGTGGCAGTGGGAACCTTTGTCACTTCACAGCCAATTATCAAGGAAGTGGAAAGTGTTGGAAATGGCTGTCATCTATTAACAGCATGGAGCAAGTTAGCTGTCAGCTGAGCCTTGTGCCTAGAAGCACAATGAGATGGTACATGAAGACGCCTGAGCAAGTAGCAAGATTGAAGACAGAGATTCCACCAAGGACGACCACAGACATCAGTCATCCGGGACAAGACAAGAGACGGCCCCCAAACTCCCCACATTACGACCGTATATCATCTCAAGGAGCAATTTTTTGATGAGGAAGATAAAGACAACACAGTATATCCGCCATCTTGTCGTCGAAGCAAGGCTGTCGATTTCCTGGCTGCAGAGGAGTCGTCAGTTCAGTGCAACGATGTGGGGATGAGGATGAGGAAGTACTTACGAGTATTTCCAACACACTCGTCGTCTGAAAGAATCCAAACGGCTGATCCAAGGACGAAAGCCAGTATGGAACGAGCGAGAAGCGATGCGAAGCCAAAGCTGCTTAGAGTCGTTGAATGAGAGGCTGGACGGCAGCCAAAGGGAATCCCGGCAATGGGAGGTATTCGACGATGAGAGCAACTTCCAACGGGTAGTTGGGAACATAGTTGAGGCAGTGATTGAGATGAGTGTTGATATCATTGATACGGACTTGCTCGTATGTGCTGCAGATATAGCTGTTCATGCAGTCGACAGCGGCCTGAGCCTGGACCTCGATACCGGCGGGGGTGTTGCACATCTGCATGAACGCATTGCGGCTGCCCCAGATCTCTCGAAAGAAGAAGGTGTAAAGACCACGTTGCGCACGACCAGGATCGGGGAATGTTGCAGTGAGGTGCAAGGACTTGACGTTGGGAAGGAAGACGAGGTTGGTCGCGGACCAGATGTAGAGCATGAACATATCGCTCAAGGTCATGTGGACGATTTGGACGTGGGAGGTGTGAAGCTTATCGACCAGGACATCCGCAAGCTCGAGAACTGGGAGAGAGGTGGTGGTCATGGAGCCAAGTTCAACTATGTCACGGCCAACTCCGAAGTATGGCTTGCGTTCGTTATCGACAGTGGCCATTGGGACGTATCTCTTGCGGGCAAGAGCATCAAGAAGAGCAGGCTTGCTAGCGGCAAAGATTACTGGACGACGACCTCCGATGCTCTGCATGTAATGAACTCCATTGGCCTCCATCTCGATGAAGCTGATTTGTCTGGGCTGGAGCGAGCAAAGATCAAAGATCTCACTCTTGACCTCATTGGGGAGATTTGGGAAAAGGACAAACTCGCCGCAGTGACCCTTGAGCTTGAGGGTTGCCTTATTGAAGGTTGTTACCTGGCCCTTGGGAACAAAAAGTGTGGTGGTTGGAAGAGCAAGATCGTTGTAGCCGACTACGAGGGGAAGGTTGTTGGACTTGAGCTCGGGGCAGATGGTGACGATCGACTCAAGGCCAGAAGCCAAGTCAAGGTACTTGAGCTTCTCTGTGATGAAGATCCCAGCCTCGAGTGGTGAACCGATGTACAACATGTTGGCGGAGGTGTTGTAGAGTGCTACCAAAGTGTTAGTCTAGGACAAAGATTTAGGAAGGGCGGATCTTCTGCTTGGGAGGAAATGTGTTTTACCTTTTGATATTTTGAAGGGAGGAAAGAGCTTTGCCTGATTGCACTTGAGGAAATTGCGACTGGGATAGAAGTTAACACAGAAATCTCCCTGGCCTGTCTTGATGGATGCTGAAATAACATGTGTGTGAGGAATTGGGCTACAGAAGAATCTTTGGGAGAAAGTTGACGAAGCACAGAAGGAAATTTGTGCTGGGAGCAGGCCCCAACCAATTGAAGATCGAGGAGCTGAAAAGAAAGGTGGAAAGGTGATGAGGAACATGAAGAGTGTATAGTCAAAGAGCGAGGTACTCGTACTATGGAAGGTCTGGGACGATATGGGAGGGAGAAAGCAGCATCATTGCGAGGTGAAGGTGCGGAGAGATTGCGACCGAGAGATCAAGACAGGGGAATACGTACTGGTGTCTGATGAGAGCTGACAAGTGTGCTTTGCTACTGAGAATCGGAGACGTCAGTATGATGCTGCTGGTGGTAGTATCTGTTGTCTGGGGTGGTGGTGAGGTGCTTGTTGAATTTCTGCGCTGTGACGATGAAGGGAAAGGAATTCCTTGGGGACGAGAACGATCTTTGTACAACGAGAGGTCAACGATCGACGGGAGAATACTCACTGCAGAAGCTGGATTGTTTTGGTGGCACAGTTGCGATGCTATTGTGGAACAAGTCAGCTATTGTTGGCCAGGGACAATAGGAAGCGGGGGAAGTCATCAACCAGAGGACGAAGATGGAGACAGCTCTGAGGAGTGACGAGCTTACTCAAAATGACCAAAGGCAGAGTTGAAGCAGCGTTGGTAGGTGACAAGAATGAGCGTCGGTATTTTGGAAAAAGTTTGCGGGGGAAGGTTCGGGGTTGGCGAAGCCTTGGGGAGTTTTATATTAAGGGACTAACAGGGTGCGAGCTATCAGCCACAGAACTTTTCGCCCTTCCCGCCACACCGGTCACTCGGAACGATTAAAACTATGCTAATACTATAAGAGAGTGTTTGTTTCGATCACCTTCCCAATTTGGTGCACCTCAACAGCTTTTCGATTGAACCTCGTCCGGTCTCAGCGCCGACTCCATTTGTCTCCCTAGTCAACAACAACTTCTTCTCACAATAACTGTTCAGTCTAGGCAGATGGGCATGCATATACTTTCTCAATAAAGTTCGGGCATAGAACATGGAAGGTCAGGTACCAGTAATTTGAAGTATGAACAGATGATTTAGACGAGCAGGTAGTTGGAGGCATTCTCCAGACTCTCCAGTCGGTCGCTCAATTGATCAACAATTAAGAAAGGCTGCTCTTCTCACTTATACAACTACATGCTTACTTGATCAACTGCAGACTCAACTTCAAGCAGGCTCTTCTGCTTGTCAGCCTTGCACATCGTTTCTGCAGCGTTGGGAGATCGCCATCTACCTCGTCCCTTCGGACGAGGCTACCGCCAAGAACTCTCTTCAGGACACTTCACTGCACCGTCCACCCAACGAGTCACCTTTGATCAGAAACGACCAGAGATCTTCCATTTAGAGTATTTCTTCATACTGAGCCAATTCAATTGATGCCTCTATCTCTTTTCGATGGCTTGGTGTATTTCTGACAAGGTTGGATGTGGCCAATGTAAACAAACCAATCAGCCAATGGAAACGGAGCGATTTCAACATTACACAACACTGAATTTTCTGCGCTCACATCTCACCGGAGGCAGCTGATGGGAGAATTCACCAGATAGGCATAGAAATTGTATACAGGCTTGGCTTGGCTTGTCATTGCTATGTTACTATGCCAAGGGCTCGGAGCCTTAGCGCAACGCATCTACACGCGGTGGAGGGCACCATCAAAAGTTACTAGCTCCACCTTGGAACTGTTTGAAATCGATGAGAATATTACCGCATCATTTCTTTTGAGATGGAAGTATCTGGGCAATCCCTAGTTGACCACACACACAATGCGACTTTCCAGCCACAATTTAAAGCTGGGGAGTCTCCTGGTCCAAGCTGGTTCAGGCTTTCCGAACAGCCCCTTGGAATACATTGAGATGGTCTAGACAGCCTTGATTCCACAATAAGCCGATGTATTATGGGGTCCTTCACTGTTAGTAGGTCAGCATTCCAAGCTAACACTGTTGTTGTTGGCATTACCCTATCAAGATTGCCTCCACCCGATCTCGGTCGGTATCAGCCACAACAAACCAGGTCGGGTCAACCAGCGAAGCCGTAACCGCACTCAACAATTCAATTCCTCCTCGTCTCCACCAATTCTCTCCTCGAAATCGTCAATTGAGACACCGCACTAGAAAGCTGGACTTCAGGGGTGTCAAGGAGAGATTTATTACCGGGCCGACGACACAAATCTGAACAGGCGCAGTTCCTCATGTAGCAGATCTGTATCTGACGATCGCATTCGTGAGACACTGGAACACCGCGAGCTACCTCCTTTTCTGCTCTACCTCAGTCTTGCTCCTTCCAAGCCTGAATCGATGACTGCCACAGTAGTAAGCTTCTCTCTCGCTGTCGTAGCACTCTGGCGTCACAATAAGAAGGTCCCAAATGGCAAATAACAATGTGCCTGAATATACTGCATCAAAATTGAACTCAGATTGAGAGTTGTGTGCAGCTCCAAAGATCTGTTGGAATAAGTTCTTGACCCTGCGATGACGAGCCGGTTTCGAAAATGCCGTCCAAATCAGCAGGACATCAGTCTCCAGCAACAAAATACATTGCCCACATCCAAACCGTCTGAAAGAATTCTCTACTAAACTTCAAGAAGTAGTCTTATTCTTGTCTGTTAGGTGATTCGTTCAATCTCAGCTTAATTTCGAGTTTTCGAACGTTCAAAAAGCCCCTATTTAAGCGAGTGTATTTGTCAGCGAAGAACAACAAACCCATCACCAACAAGATTAAATCCACCTGACTTGTTATATACCAAAGGCACCGAAGATAGTTCAACGGCAATACATCCATCCTTTCTATTCTATAGTTTCAAGTCTATGCTAAGCCCTTTCCAAGCAAAACGCCCCCAATATCCTTTATTAGTGCCTCATTGGGAAACAGCTTCTGCTTCCCCAGCACCATCCCCTGCGCATCCATGCTCTTCAATAAATCTACCAACTCGCCATTCTTCGGCGCACAATAAACTAGGTATCCAAATGCGAGTAAGAAACCTTTCATGGCTTCTGGGGAGTCCTCTTCCACGCTAATAGCTTCCAGCAGTGATGCGCCAAGCTCGACTTGGTCGCCTTCTGGGAGAGATTCTAGGTGTTCTTCGCTGCGGAGCTTGCTGTTCGCTGTGGCGATGTTGAAAGCGAGACTTGCGGCTGCTACTCGAACGTTATGGTGCTTGTCGTCGAGTAAGCTTGTGGTGATGAGTTGCACGATGGGGCCGGTCATCGTTGGACAATTGAGGATGTGTGTTGGGTACAGCTGACTCGCGAAGAGATTGCAGGCCATTTGCAATGCGACGAGGCGGAGAGAGTATGGGCAGTCTCTGAGTGCGTTGACGTAGGAAATGAGGGGGGCAATGGTCATATGTTCTTTCTCTTCGGCGTAGTAGCCGCTAAACCGAGGGTCAACAAGTGCAACTCGGACAAGATCGACGATTGTGAACATGATTTCGGGAGGGAGAGTTGAAGGTGCTGAGCGCAAGGAATGACTGAACGCATCAAGGTCTGGGAGTGTGACTTCTGCTGCTCCATCATCTGCGCGGGCGGCCACGAAATGTAGCACTCCAGCAATGCCTGCGTCCTGTGCTGATGGCCCCATTTTCGCTTTCAGCTTCTCCAGTGGAGGCAATTTGCTGAAGAGAACCGGTTTGGTGCCAGCACCACGCAATGCTGGGAGAGGCAGAGACTCGTGAGGGTGGGAAGGCCACGCCATTTGTATGAGCATGTTGATATTCCCCTTCAGCTCTGACGGATTGGACCCCGACCATCTATATTCCTCCTTGCCACGAAGAAACGTCATAAACGTAGGCGTAGATCGAATATTGTATTTCGTGCCGATGTCAAATGCCTTGGAAACGTCCACTTTGATGAGAACGGCTTTGTGGGCTGCTTCCCCTGCCATCTCATCATACACCGGATACAGTTTCTTACAGGGCGCACAAGACGCAGATGTGAAGAAGACCACGGCGCAAGTCTTCTTAGCTTCTTGGAGCAATCTATCTAGCGCAACGAGCGATTGGGCTTCCCTCACAGTCGATGCTCGTTGCTGTTGTGTCTGTGGAACGTCTGCTTGGTCTTTGATGCCTAGGAGTCCACCATTACTGTTTTTGTTTTGTCGGCGCCGTACCATCTCGTTGATTTGTGGTTGCATGACTCGCCCGAGTGGTGTATTGAGGACAGTCTGAGGAAGATTGGCAATATGCTCGGGAATGCCATGGCCGATCAAGAAGGTCGAGAAGTCGTTGGAGAAGTTGTTGCAATTATGAGACCAAAGGTCATAAGCCTGTGTTCGAGTCAGCACTTGGTTCTACGACATTGAATACATTTGAAATACCTCCTCAGTATAGATTTCTCTCAGCGATTCCAGATATTCCATTATCACATCCATTGGAAGATTGGTCGTGCCGAGCTCTAATATCTGCATTGGACTGCCCAGATGGGTTCGGCCTGGATCCGCGGTTCTGATTCCTCCATCGTAGACGTATTCTATACCTTCCATAACAATCGAGGTGTGATATACAGCATCGATTTGAACGCCGATGAATGCGGCAGACAGTTGGCGTGCCAGGCCATTGGAAAGGTCGTACACATATAATTGTACTTTCATGCTGTGGCAATTTCGAAGGTCCTTTTTGGGATTTGGTGTTCAATCTAGAAGAAAGAAAGAAGAGAATTTCGGGCAGTAGAGGTCAGGAAGGTAATGAGATCATGCTGGGACACAGCGAAAGGTATAAGAAAGGGATGAGGCAATTCTATTCTATTCTATGACAAGGAAACGAGGATGTCGCATGCGCGGTGGGCGCGGGTAGGCAGGATGAGTGACGCGCTTCAATGCGACTCGGGTCGACTGATTGTGCAGCCTTCTTTCTTATCGCCGACCCTCCTTTTCCCTTCCAGTCGCACCAGCCACAACAGCCACAGGACCCGCATAGCCCATCCAGCCATGGTTGTCCTTTTTTAGACTTCCGCCACATCTTAAACTTTACTCCATCAGGGGTCGTTGGCGTTGATCTACCAAAATTCCAGCTGGCTACCGTCTTCTCACTCCTTTCTACGATTTTCACCCCTTACAACCCTCCTTCTCCCAACGTTCATTTCGCCCGCATATTTGATTTCTTGGGTTGAGCGATTGTGCGCTGAACCAGCATTGTCCTCCCAAGCATTCCCTTATGAGACGAACATCAGTCTCGCTGCCGACGAGAAACGTAGCACACGATCCCCACGAGAAAGCCGCTCGATACAGTACCAGAGGCGCAAGTGACAGCGCCGCCGCCAAGCTGGAGAATATCAAAACCGCCTGGATGACGCAAAGTCAGCGGTCCAGATACCTGAAGACAGGAGGTCTTCTCCTCTTCATCGTCTTTCTATTCTATTACCTGTCACCCTCAGGGATAGATGGCGGAGGTGCGTTTTTGTTCAATTCAGACATCTGCTGTTAGCTAACAATCTTCGCAGCATCAACTATAAGTGTTGGTGGACAAACAGTATCCGATCCAAAAGCTGCGACAACAAAGTGCTTGAAATCCAGCGATAAATCGAAGCCCTTAGTCCAATATGCCCTTATGATTGATGCCGGAAGCACTGGCTCGCGAATTCACGTATACAAGTTCAACAACTGTGGTTCCACACCAGAACTTGAGGATGAGGTGTTCAAGATGACAGAGAAGAAGGAGGGAGGCTCAGGATTGAGCTCTTTCAAGACTGATGCTGAAGGCGCCGCTCAGAGTCTGGATGTTCTTATGGATACTGCAATGGCGTCTGTACCAGACAGTTACAAGAGCTGCACACCTGTTGCGGTCAAAGCAACTGCTGGACTTCGTCTTCTTGGCCCAGAAATGAGCCAGAAGATTTTGGACGCTGTGCGAAATCGATTGGAGACCAAATACCCATTTCCTGTAGTTTCAAAGGAGAACAATGGCGTTGTCATCATGGATGGTAAGGATGAGGGTGTCTACGCCTGGATTACAACCAACTATCTCCTTGGAAAGATTGGTGGACCTGATCCTAGCGGAACTGCTGCTGTTTTCGATCTTGGTGGTGGATCTACTCAAATCGTTTTTGAGCCTACTTTCAAGGGTGCCGTGCCCGAGAAAATGGCTGAAGGCGACCACAAGTATAAGCTTACCTTTGGTGGAAGGAACTTTGAGCTTTACCAGCATTCTCATCTTGGATATGGCCTAATGTCGGCCCGCGAAGCTATCCACAGAGCGCTCATCGAGGATATCCACTCAACAACCCCTATCGACCCTGCCTGGACATCGAAGCCAGTTGTCAACCCTTGTATTGCTCCAGGCATGATCCGTCCAGTCGATGTCAAGCTCTCGGATGGCCACCCTCTTGGAGGTTCCGTCAGCGTCAACATGACTGGTCCATCATCCCCAGCTCCGGCCCAGTGCCGCAAGCTTGCCGAGAAGATTCTCTTCAAGGAGAAGGAGTGCACTCTTGCACCTTGCTCGTTCAACGGTATCCATCAGCCATCTCTCGAGAAGACCTTTTCTCAAGAAGACGTTTACGCTTTCTCCTACTTCTACGACCGTACCGATCCCCTTGGTATGCCAGAGTCATTCACACTCAAGGAGCTCCACCATCTCGCCGAGCAGGTTTGTGGCGGCGAGACCCACTGGGATGTTTTCCAGAGCGTGCCAGATGCGATCAAGGAGCTCCAGGATCGCCCTGAGCACTGCCTTGATCTTACTTTCATGCTGGCACTTCTTCACACTGGATACGAGATGCCTATCGACAGAGAAATTAAGATCGCAAAGAAGATCAAGGGTAATGAGCTTGGATGGTGTCTTGGTGCAAGGTTAGTGTTCACTACGAATAATTTTTTTATAATTCTCAGTACTAACTCCTACTCACAGTCTTCCCCTTTTGAGCGCCGGTTCAGGATGGACGTGCCGTATCAAGGAAGTCTCATAGACAGATTTCAGGATAGGTAGCATTGCAGGCGTCATGAGTAGGGAAATGTTTTAATAGGGTATAGAACCACCAGTGATCTTTCCATTCAAAAATAAAGAACATAATCTTCTTCGAAAGCCACTTACCTACGTATCTCTCGCATGATCCTCAAAATAGGCTTTGAAATCCTTCTTCCGTATAGGAAGCTTTACATTGACTGTATCGTGTACCTGTGTCTGTGCAAGCATCTCAGTCAGCGCCATATTCACGGGTTTTCCTTGCCCTTCTGCTTGCTTGTCAGCAGCAGCATAGAAGAAGCTGAGAGACAACTCTCCGGCTCAGCACAAAACCTACTTCGATGAAAAACATGCTTCTCCTTCCCCAGCGGCCCATCATAATTCCCTTCGTCTTGCATCAGTAACTCACCTCTTACCTTAGTGTCCCTTATACCTAGGATGTGGTACGGGAAATACTGAATGTCGCGGTCGGATTCGGGAGCGAAGAGCCATACTTTGAGGTTGGATTGCTTTGGAGCGTTCCGGTTTTGGGAATGGGATTGGGCATGGAAGTAAGGACATTCGGGACATTGGAGGGGAGGTCCGGGGATGGGTGTGAATTTTCGGGTTCGTGTAATGCGTCCTGTTGGTGCTGGTGGTGTGGATGCCATGGGGGCGTTTGTAGCTGTCAGGTTGTCTGGGAGGTAATTAACGGGGCTTTATCAAGATCAAGATACTCGAATCTCGCTGTGGCTGTCTTTCAGAAGCTTACAGATAGGGAGATGATATAAAGAAGTCACAGAGTTGAATAGAATATATTTAGACTTCCGACTATAACTTATTCATTTGTTGTTCTTTGTTCCATGCTCGGCATGGCTGTTCATTGTTTATCGTCTGACAATGCATTGTCTCCTTACCCACGATCTCCTTGCTACTTTGTCATTGTTTGACCTGTAGTCGTCGAACTTTGAGATATGATGTTTGTTCCGACCTCTACTACGGAAGCCCCTTTAGAGGTGTGGACCTATATTCAGGAGCTGCACTTCATGACTGTCTTTTGCTAACTGATGCTAATGGCGCGACGCAAAGTTACCTAGACTTCACAGCGGAACATCCACCCCTGAAGTACCGAGAACCTCTTCAATGACATCTTCCGGTCCAATACCCTCCAAAAGTGCTTGAATGGCTTCTAGATCACTACCCCATTGCATACTTCTTTCCTTCTCAGGTTGAACGATGTGGATGCGGTGGAGATATATCTTTCTAGCCGCAAGACCGATGAGGGATGGTGTGGCGTATGCCAGACCATGCAGTGGAGCAAGACATCTAAGGAGTCAGTGTTTTGGTCGACATAGGCAGAATGGACAGGCATACTTTGCTAGTTTGTCGAGGTGCTTGGATGAAGCAGCAGATACACCGCCAGCTACGGCTCGATGTACTCGCAAGAAGGATATGATATCCTGTTGATAGCGCTTCACTTCAATACTGACCACAGCACAATTGGCAAGGCTTGTCAGATGCTCGACATCCTATAAAATGGTCAACATTCTGCAAAATAGACCAGATACGGTTGACAAACGATTGCTGAAATCGTAGGCCACAATGACCCCTCAACATCCGGGATCGGATTCTTCTTCACCACAGATGATATTGAGTTTCCGTCGTCATACATATCTTCCAAGTTCGGGAAACCATCCTCTGGATCATGAAAATGTGAAATGAACATGTAGTCGTTCAAATGCTTCGTCAACCTGGGGCCCTCCCCACCACCCAGTAACGCAATGAATAGAAAGCGCTTTGGTGCATTCTGTACTGAGGTTCTTGTGTATATCCTCTTTGTCCTCATGAGTTCTAGAGCCTGTATCTGTACCTGCTTCGGAGCCTCATCCAAGTTCTTGGCAATGATGACGTTTGCAATGGTCCTGCTGTCGCTGAAAGTCTCGGTCGCTGGGGATCTGTTGGCAGATCCGAACGCGGGCAGATGGAGGAAGTATGAGTCTTGTCGAGTTGTCACAGGGGAGTTTGAGCGAGTTGGACTATGCTCCACGGATAATATGGCATGGGCGAAATCGTCGAGACTGGTGTGCTCGTGGCAATCCACTACAGCATTAGAAAGACCAAAGACCTTCGAGCCAACCTGTAATCTATTAGAGAGAGAAGAGTACCGCAAACGAGCGAGTGCTGTACCAGTTGTAATTCCTGCGCCAGATCATCTATGGCATCTGGCTCCGTGTCGATGATACAATGTTCCTGCGCAACAAGGCAAATCAAAGCCGCGAGTTCCAAGTCGCTCAATTCGTGGACTTTCTCGAGGAGTGTGACGTCTGCCATTAGGCTCCAAGTAGGAAATGCTCCCCCATATCCAGATCCAAAGAATATCCCTCGAGGGGAAAGCCGTTGAGTCAAAAGAAAGGGTGGAGTTGCGGCTCTTAGAGGAAAGGAGGTCAAGGTCATTCATTGATGTGCCCGTCCGAGGAAGTTCTAGCCTGGAGCTTGGGCCGCACCTTATTTTGGGCTGCATCATCTGCAGCGACTCTCAAGCTCGTCGACTAGGCATCCCCAACTCCCCTACAGGAATGAACTATTGGAACGGAATGCCGTGGAAACTCTTTAATTAAATATGGCGAATCCTACGGCAGAATGGGAGCGAGTGGGCGGCAAGTTCTACCGCAAGACTCAACTTTATACAGCCGTCTTCGACCAGGACCTGGAGCTTGAGAACTATATTGTAACAGGATGTTCTTATGGAGGCGCCATCGGTACGTCAACCAATGTTTACTACTGTGTATTCAGACTTCCTGTTTTCACTCTTTGAATTGAACTGGGCATTCGTCCGTATGCTGTCAATGCGCTTGCCGATGAATTGTATTTGGTAAATGCTTGGAAGCTTCATACACAGGCTATGTTCTGGAAAAAGAACGCGTCGGCCCAGGCTGATATCTACAACTCTTTTTGCTTTTCTGCACCTTTTACAGTACCGTTTACTTCTCTATACAATTATTCCTTTGCCGAACGAGCAGCAGGAACTCTTTTGAACTTCATAAGCATCACGTGATCGCGCCTCCCAGGTTGCGCTGCTTTCAAGATGGACGTCGCTGACTTATTGGACAAAATAGCACTACACCGAGATGAGACTAAGCTTCACTCTTTTCGAGGATCACAAGCGTCAAAGTCTAGTATAGATCTCTACAGCTGTGCTGGGAAGTTGATACGTCGGATCAACTGGGACAAAGGGTCTATCAAAGGTATAGGCTGGTCAGAAGAAGAGAAGCTCATAGTAGTGACGGCGGATGGCACTGTAAGGTGTTACGATCTGCAAGGAGACTTTTCACAGTTCTCCTTAGGGCATGGGTCGGAAGAATATGGCGTGACAGCTTGCAGGTTTGTCCTCCATGGCTGATCCTCGCACATTTCTTGACGTGCAGATAGATTTTACGGTACTGGATTTGTAGCGCTACTTTCGAATAATCACCTTATTTCGGTCGCAAGGTACGATGAACCACGGCCAAAAGAGCTTGCTGCACCTCCAGAAGGGGACGTGCATTCCTGGACGCTCATCGCTCCGGCATACACCCTTTCTCGATCAGTGGAAGTCCTCTTGAGCATAGGCCAAACGATTCACGTTGTCGATGCCACCGAGTCAGAAGACCGGATGCTGGATATCGGCCCTTTCACTCACATCAGTGTCTCTCCCAATGGCCGATTTGTTGCCCTCTACACCGAAACTGGGAAGGCATATGTCATTACCAGTGATTTCCAGAATAGACTGAGCGAACATGATTCCAAGTCAAAGATTCCACCAAAAGATGTTCAATGGTGCGGCAACGATGCTGTTGTAATAGCTTGGGAGGATGAAGTCCATATCATCGGGCCAAATAATGCAGCAGCGAAATATTTTTATGATGGCAGAGTCCATTTGATCGCAGGTATGGCATTAACTCGCTGAACGGATCTTGAGCTCACATTATTTAGACCATGATGGAGTTCGCCTCATCACAAACGAAGTTTGCGACTTCTTGCAGAAAGTACCCGAAGTTACTGATGAAGTCTTCCGTTTTGGCACAGAATCGCCAGCATCAATATTGCTCGATGCAGTAGAGCAGTTAGAGAACCAGTCACCAAAAGCAGACGACAATATCCAGCTAATTCGGCCGAATTTGGTCGAAGCTGTTGATACATGTGTAAGTATTCCTTCTCAAGCATAGAGACCGCAGCTGATATCTACCAGGTAAAAGCAGCTGGTCATGAATTCAGTGTCCACTGGCAGAAACAGTTACTGAAGGCTGCCTCCTTCGGGAAGTCGGTGCTTGATATCTACAACAGCGACGAGTTTGTCGATATGTGCGAAACACTGCGAGTGCTTAACGCAGTGCGATATTATGAAATTGGTCTACCGCTATCGTATGAGCAATTCCTTCGTCTCACACCAGAAAAGCTTGTCCAGCGTCTCATTAACCGCCGAGAATATCTTCTCGCGCTCCGCATCTCCTCTTATCTGCGTCTACCAACAGATCGAATCTACGTACATTGGGCATCTCAAAAGGTCCGTGTAGGTTCTGAAGACGAAGACACAATATGTCGTCTCATCGTTGAAAAGCTCGCTGGCAAACGTGGAATCTCCTTCGAGGAAATCGCACGAGCAGCGTACGACGAAGGACGAGGACGTCTTGCAACCGAGCTTCTCAATCATGAACCACGAGCAGGCAAGCAGGTCCCTCTCCTCCTCAGCATGGAAGAAGATGAGATCGCTCTCGACAAAGCCATCGAAAGCGGCGATTCAGACCTGGTGTTCTTCGTCCTCCTCCACCTAAAGAAGAAACTTCCCCTTGCGTCGTTCTTCCGCGTTATCAATACCCGGCCCGTAGCAACCTCCCTCATCGAATCCTCTGCCCAAGAAGACGACGCCGAACTGCTCAAAGATCTCTACTACCAAGACGATCGTCGCGTAGATGGTGCCAACGTCTTCGTACGCGAAGCATTGAAACAGCCTGATTCCCGCACTGCAATTGACAAGCTCGCCCTAGCTGGCAAACTGCTCTCTGATTCCAAGGACAATTCGCTGGAACTGAAAGCACTCCAAGAGGCGAGCACATTGCTGAAGATGCAGGAGGCGTTTGATCGGGATTTGACGGAATCGTTCACTGGGTTGAGTGTCAATGAGACGATCTTTAAGCTCATTCGTCTGGGGTATGCAAGTCGAGCGAAGAAGATGCAGAGTGAGTTCAAGGTACCGGAGAAGACTGCTACGTGGCTTAGGTATGCTTCCTCTCTGACTTCCCCCTCATTACTGTGTGTAATGGATGTGACACTTTGCATGATGCTAATGAACTAATTGTCAGGCTCCGAGCTCTAGTCGCCAAGCGTGATTGGAACGAACTTGAAGAATGGTCGAAGACAAGACGTTCGCCTATCGGCTGGGAGGTATGTCTATTTGCTTCATTGCCACTTGCCATCCCATCCCATCCTTTCCCAGAGCCCCCATCCTACCCTCTGTCTCCTACCTCATCCCCTACCTCCTTAGCTTCACTCCACCCACAGGCACACAAAGTACTGACTCCCCGTGCCAGCCCTTCTTCACCCTCATCCTCTCCGCCGGCAACCCCAAGCTCGCCAGCATATTCATCCCGAAAGCAGCGCCCAGTCTACAAAGCGGCGAAACGATAGCCATGTATGAGAAATGCGGGATGCGGGTGAAAGCCGCCGAGGAGGCTGTTAAGATCAAGGATGTGGAGGCAGTGGATCGGTTGAGGGATGCGGCGGGGGNGGGGACTGTGGAGGGGAGGGAGATTGATAAATTGGGGGCGGGGTTGAGGAGGTAGGGCGGTGGTGCGTGTGTCTGGTGAATGGTTTGAAAGAGTGGAGGCGTTGAGATGGTAAGCGGGGGAAGCAATGGATGGGGAAGTGTGTGCTCGCGTGGTAGTTTGTTTACTTCTGAATCGATTTACTCATGAAATGTTCCCCTCCCCCATTTGCCACCCCAAGTGCCTTCCTTCAAGCACAAGACTTACGATGCGATGCCATACGGTATCATGTGAAGCTTCGATCCTTTGGAGAATAAAAAGCAGATGGCTCATTTATGCAAATATATCAAGATTCCGCCTGTGCCTCCCTCCGTCTTCGACCCTCGCACCACTTCTCTGCTCAATCCCCTCTTTCCTAACAACATGGAAGGAGGTAGACACATGAACTCCAGTCAGTTGCAAACAACAAGACATGATCCACGCCAGACTGATACCCACTCCGATTCCAACTCACAATTCCCAGAGCAAGTCACCCGAACGCCTGTCATGATTCGTCGCATGATGGAGAGAAAAGTCTCTCTCTAGGTCGATCGCACCTCTCTGATCGTCCACCAATCATCCATATATGTTCTGTTCGTACGTCGCTCTATCCATTCATCAATCGCTTGAACAATCACAAAACCGCAAAATCCACCCAGCATGCCCAGCCCTCCCTTATATTATGGTAATTGTACAGAATCCGTCGAGCCCGTAGTGCACACCAGTAAGTAGGAAAAAAGACCGTGCAAGAACAATAATGCTAACCCAGCGTACGGCGCCTTAAAACTCGCTAAATGCATGTATCAATGCCAAAGGACGTCCGTTCGTATCATGCAGGATTGGATGTAGGGGGTGGAGGAGGTGGATGCGAAGGTGTAGGCATGACGGCGGCAGCGTTGAGGTTCTGTGTTGCCAGCTCTGCTGCCCGTCCTGCGCTGCCATCAAATACGAATGGTCCGATATCGTTCCTGGGTGTCATTGGGCCCTCGACTCCAGCGGGAGACGTGCCTAGGCCGTTGGGACTCGGTGTTCGTGTTGAGTGCCTTTCTGAATGGGAGGTTGGCTGGTCCAGATGTGATCCGCCGCTTCCCACAGCTTTCCGTACAATATTGACTGGCGCTGAAGTTGCGTTTGAGATAGGTTGAGCCTGCGATTCTTCTTCTTGCTGGCTGCTATCTGACACTGGTTCGGAAGGAGAGGGAGACGGAGTCTGGTTGATGGTCAAGTATCCTAAGGATGAGGCTGCTGCTCTGACACCTTGGTCAGGTCCCGAATCATCGCTGGCTTCCGCAATCTCAATATCACTGTGGCTGTTGTTATGATTGTTGCGGTCCAGATCCGAGTGCTCTTCCGCTTCGACCAGAACTCCAGTATCATCAGAGAGTATGGTATTTCGATTTGGCAAGTTCAGGGGCTCGACTGTCGGTTCGTGTTCGTTCTCGGTTCCGGTTTGTTGTGGAACTTCTGCTGGGGAGTCGGAATCTGCAGCTTCTACTTCCTCCCATTCGCCATTCGCATATGGATCGTCTAGCTCGGCTTCTAGGTCTGCTACACTTCTGCAATTGGGACAAATGAAATGCGGCCAATGCGGTCCATTTATTATCACTCGAATGCATTTGTAATGCCATGTATGTGAGCAGGGAGCCACAAATAATGACTGGCAGGGCTGGAGAGGAGATGTATCAGTACAAGTCAACACATCGTTCAAGGAGAAACTTACGGCGATAGGTCCCAGACAAATAGAGCAGTCCTGTGACGAGCCAGCTGCAGGTGGTTTCCCGTGGCTGTTTAGTTCTCGTAGACGCTTGTGTGATTGAACGCTAGAAATCGGGTTAGTCCTGCGTAAATATGACGAAGAAAGTGACTGACTTAAAGCTGCTTGGTCCATTTTGCCAACCTTTATTCAACTCGACCCTGATCTTAACACATCGGAATATCATCTCTTCTCCTCCCTTGAAATCTATTCCGAGCTGCACAATATCACCATCGTTGACGGGAAACGGCCTCGACTCGGTCCCTGGCGAACTAAGTCGAATGTGATTGAGAAATGTGCCTGAAGAACTCTTTACGTCCTTGATAAACCAGCGTCCTCCAGAACACCAGAATTCGCAGTGCCGTCTGCTGACTACTTTTGACTTGAAACCAACTGGTGCAGATGAGGGGACATTCGCAGCTTGGGTAGGATTATTGTCTCTTTCCGAGTATCGCCCGACTTTAATTGTCTCCTTTCCAGTGGGCAGAATGCGGGACATTGGAGGAAATACCAGTGACGGCCGTTGTGCTCTGGGGTCTTGATGGGCAGAGAACCGTATTGAAGGTAGTTGGTGGGCCATGCCTTGACTTCCCCCATTTCCATTCGCCATAGTGGACTCATTTCGAGAATGTGTATCCCCTCCCTGAACTGGCAGCATATCTGGAGCCGTGCCCGTCGTGGCAGATCGTGTACGAGCCATAGAAGCAGTGAGATCGGAGGTCACGTCAGATGGGTTGTTTCCTGACAAAACAGCAGAAGATGACCCCGTATTAACTGACTGCGGTTCGGAAGCAATGCGCGACACAGCACTTTGCCCTCCAACGGTCGGCAGCCAGCCACTTGTACCTCCTAAACTATCCTGATTGCTCGATCGTGCGGAGGGGACGTCGGAAGTGGCTCGTTGTGCAGTCGGGGATTGTAGTGTGGAAGCCTGCTGAGGAACAATACTTGGTGGTGCAGGCGAGCTGGGTGCAGATGGTCCTGCAGATCCCCTTGACGTCGGTGATGGGTAGCTCGTAGCGCGGCCCAGGGTCGATGGCCGTTGAGGTGGAGTAGAAGTTGAGCTGTTGTTGTGACTGTGACTACTGTCGCGCGACAGGATATGATTCTGAGTGTAACTCCGCAGATAACTCAAACCCCTCAATCGGCCGGTGCGAGTTGGAGAGGTTGGCGAGGTAGGGGGTGAGGATGTCCGAGTTCTGTCGAGGGTTGGCACTGGCCCTGAATTCCACTGCTGTGGTGGGCTAGGCACAGAGTACATTGTGAGTGGCTGCTGCTGTTGGGGAGAGAGCAGGAGAAGATTCGACAAAGATTTAGATCTGAAGGTCCAAGGGGGAATTGACTGCTCGAGGGAGGGAGGGCAGGCAGGCAGGCAGGCTGCTTGCGAAGAGAGGAGAGGAGGAGAGGCGTCTCAGGTCTGAGTGTTTGGCATCTCATACAAACATATGGACGAACGAGTCAGTGTTGCACAACGTAACAGACTGAGCTGGACAAGAAGGTCAGGCCAGGCCGTTGAGATATAAATGTATAAAGCAGTGAACCGCTCAAATCAAAATACAGGCGAGTACAAGTATGAGCATCTTCAAAAACGGGGAGGGAAAGTCAATAACGATAGCAATGGCGTGAGAAAAGACGGCGTGGCTTAGTATTAACGGGCGTGGAGTTAGGTAGGTGGGCTGGATAACCAGGCTGGACTCTCAGTTGATGGATGATGGATCTTCGAAGTGGCGGGTTTGCCGTCGGTGCAGATGCAGGCAGGTGGAGGGGAGTGGAGGTTAGAGGTAATTATTTGCTGGGCGACTACTGGACTGGGTTCCGTTGAATTGGGGTCTTGATTTGAATTGGACTTGGACTTGGACTTGGACTTGGACCTTTCCTATCTGCTCTTCAAATCAACACCAACTGCCCTGCCCTGCCCTGCCCTGCCCTGCCCACCCCAGAAGTCCAGAACGCCGGTGCTCAGTCAGTTGATGCAGCTGTCGGTCCAGAGCCTTGAAACACACGGCACGCCGGTAAACTCCCATTGACTTGACGTTATTGGCGTCGAAATGGGCCTGGCAGGAAAGATAATGTGAGGGAAGGCTTGCAAAAAGGCTCGATCCGCTCATGTCAAAGCCATATTATTTTCAACGTCTCAATTTGGATTATGATCTTGCTTATGGACAAGGTTGATGAGGCTGTCATGTCAATTTGGGGAAATGGGTCTGGTCTGCATGTGAAGCGAAGTATACAGTACAGTATTTCTGATGGCCGGGACCAGGATCCAGATTGCAGGGAAGGCTGAAGCCAGCCTGACACCCCGGCACCAACCGAGCCGGACTTTGGAGGAGGGAAGAGGCGAGGCGTGGCGAGGCGAGGCAACATTTTGACTGAACAATTTGTCAAGCAGGGCGAGACACGGAGAAGGAGACTTCAGTTGCGTCGGCTTCCACCAACACAACCCCTTCCTAACCAGCGCAACTGTCCATCATGTTGAAATGCTCCTCGTCGAGAGCGCTGACCCGCGCATTTCCAAAGAGGCCAATATTTCCAAGCGTCATTTCTCCTTCTTTTCGTTCAAGAGGTCTGGCGACTGTGGTTGAACCAATACAAAAGGTAGACCGTGAACCGAGTCCAGACTTGCGCGCAGTACTGACTGAGTATAGGATCCAGCAGAGCTCGACCAAATCTCTACCCTTTCGAATGGCATACGAGTTGCGACAGAAGCCCTGCCAGGGCACTTCTCCGGTGTTGGAGTCTTTATCGATGCGGGATCCCGATATGAAAATGAATACCTCAGAGGCGTGAGCCATATTATGGACAGACTAGCATTCAAATCGACGAAGAATCGAACGAGTGATGAGATGCTAGAATCGCTGGAGACATTGGGCGGAAACATACACTGTGCTTCCTCGAGAGAATCCCTAATGTACCAGTCCGCAACCTTCAATTCCGCCGTGCCGACCACACTTGCTCTACTTGCAGAGACGATTCGGGACCCTTTGATCACAGAGGAGGAAGTTTCACAACAGCTGGAAACTGCTGCTTACGAAATTGGAGAGATCTGGTCGAAGCCAGAGTTAATCCTGCCGGAGTTAGTACACATGGCTGCGTTCAAAGACAACACGTTGGGGAACCCATTATTATGTCCCCAAGAGAGACTGTCCCAGATCAACAAGAGCGTTGTGGAGGCATACAGATCGACATTCTTCAGACCGGAGAGAATGGTGGTAGCATTTGCCGGTGTTCAACACGATGAAGCCCTGAGACTTACGGAGCAATACTTTGGAGATATGGCAGCCTCAGAAACGCCCATCATGTCGCCAACAGGATCCGAGACTTCTTTCGATTCGTCCGTTAGCGATAGTGATAGCTATTTGTCGTCTGGATCCTCGGCACCTCCATCTCCTACACAACAACCATCAAAACTTCTCTCACGAATTCCTTTTTTCAAAAATATATCCACAACAGCAACCAATAATGCTTCCGTACAACCAGTGGGAGACCTAGCGCCGACTCCTTATGATCTCCTACAGCCATCCAAATACACGGGAGGTTTCCTGTCCCTGCCCTCACTACCTCCACCAGTCAACGCATCCCTTCCACCTCTCACACACATCCATCTCGCTTTCGAGGCCCTCCCAATATCATCAGATGATATATATGCTCTTGCTACGCTTCAGACGCTCCTCGGTGGAGGAGGATCCTTCTCTGCAGGAGGACCCGGGAAGGGCATGTACTCGCGACTGTACACCAATGTTCTGAACCAGCACGGCTGGGTCGAGTCATGCGTCGCTTTCAACCACTCCTACACCGATTCCGGACTCTTCGGCATCTCATCAAGCTGTTCTCCGGGAAATGTTGTCAACATGCTCGATGTCATGTGCCGCGAACTCCAAGCCCTGACCCTTGACAGCGGATACGCCTCATTACAGACGGCTGAAGTCAACAGAGCGAAGAACCAATTACGATCCAGTCTTCTCATGAATTTGGAAAGCAGAATGGTTGAGCTCGAGGATCTAGGCCGGCAAGTGCAGGTTCACGGGCGCAAAGTGGGGGTGAGAGAGATGTGTAAGAAGATCGACGAGTTGACAGTTCAAGATCTAAGGAGAGTGGCGAGGATAGTGGTTGGTGGTCTCGTTGAGAATCCAGGGCAGGGAAGTGGCGCGCCAACCGTCGTGCTGCAGGAAGGTGAAGAGGAGGGCATTACTCGCAAACCTTTCCAGTGGGCTGAGATTCAGGATCGAATTGGTAGATGGAAGCTGGGCAGGAGGTGAGGTCACACTCGCATATGATGAGAGATAGACCTGTGGCTGGGTTTTGTACGGATAGACTTGTATGATAATGTACAGCCTCATAACTCGAGGTCTACTTTGTACAACAGGAACACAGCATTTCAGAAGAGGTGTATATAGTAAAAAGCACTTCAATCCATGAATAGATTCCACTTTCCACAAATAAGTTCCAGCTCTACCAATTGCTTCGAAGTTCTCACTTTGACCTGACCTCCACTTAAACCAACGAACCAATAAGCGAACCAGGCCCTGCAATCAACAATCAAAATCGATACTTGAAAGCGCTCATCATTCAATGACTCACAACCTTCTACTTCAAAGCCCCCAAACCCTCACCCAAATGCCCCTTCTCCCACCCGACCACCTCCTCTCCCTCCTGAACCTCCTTCCCCCTTCTCGACCAAACCCATCCATGGATCGAGATCTCTCATCCCTTCCATTCCATCCACCATGCCCATTCCTCCTCCAGTGTCTTTGAGTCTCTTCACAGCCATACTCAAACCCAAACTCAGACTCGTCTCCAGAGCTATAGCTATCTTCATAGCCAGAAGCATCCCAATCACAACCCTCGCCACCTCGTCTCCTATCACCAAAATGGTCCCTTTCCTCGCTCTCTCCCCATCCCCATCCCCCTCCTCTGCCTCTCCCTCTCCTCTCCCAACTCTCACCTCTTTGACCCCTCCTCTCACCCCCTCCCCTCCGCAGCGGAAAGATCATCCCAAGCACTGCCCATCCTCGCCTACCCAATCCCAGACTCCTAGCCGATGCCAAACTCGGGCTTCGTCCCAGCGATGGGCTGTTTCGAACATGCTCTCTCGGACATCCTCTCCCCCTCACTGGCTCTCTATATGGCCTTCTGAGAGGTCCGCTGGAGCGGCTATCTGGATGATGAGATCTTGAGCTCTGGAGGGTGAGGGGTCGTGCTCGTCTTTCGTCGGATGCGGCTCGAGAAGAGGGCGAGGTATTGTTGTTCGGGATGTTGTGATGGGGTCCAGAAGCGTGGTCGTGGTTGGCATCGATGGATTGGTGGTGAGGGTGGCGTTGAGATTCTTGGATGTTGCCATTGAAGTGGTGGTGATTTGAGTGTCGTCTGGATTGAGGGGGAGGATGATGGTTGGAGTTGTGAGGATGGGTGTGAGACTGTTGACAGTGGTGGCAGTCGCATGTGTTGGGAGGGTTGTTGTTGCTGGTGCAGGGGTGGGAGGAATAGCAGAATTGGCAGGAAACGGAGAAGTGTGAGGAGTTTTGGCATGACTGGCAGTGGCACAGTCGGCTGTTTGGGCTCATTAGCTAAGTTGGGTTGTCTGTTTTGATATTTCGGTTGCTGGACTCTGCGTGTGTATGGACCGCAAGCTCGTTGGGCGAAGGAAATTTGGAGACTAGATCAGGAGAAATAGTGTTGAGTTATAGATTTGAGCATAAGGTGTTAGACAAAGATGAGAGTTTATGAAAGGAGGAGCGTATGCAAGAGGCCTTGATAAGCCATCGAGGAGATGCAAGATGATCATAGAAAACTGCTTTCGATTTTCTGAGAGGAGCAGATGTCCATCTTAGAACGCTGGAATAACTCTAAGATGTCTCATTGTGATGAAAGTACGTAAGAGGAGAAATCCATTCACACCTATAAAAGAAGCACTCAAACATTTGTTCGACTTTCCAGAGACCAGCGGTCACGGCAACCCGTCGTGAGAATCTCATATTATTGATGTCGTGTCTTTGTTGATTCCTTAGCGAAGCATTGGACTAGCGTTAAGAACGACATCAAGACCTTATATTCAGTCCTCTATAATGTTCCTGCAACGCCAGAGTGCAGACAAATCCAAGCATCTTACCCTTGTAGCTGTACACAAAGGGTTCATGTGGAGAAAGAATCCGAAAGTCTTGAGAAGTTCAGAGGAGGTGATGAGATTTGGAGAGGGAAGGAAGCACTAAAATGGCCAGATTCTGGGACCACTTGTGCCGCTCGCTCAGGGTGCTAACAGTGCTGACAACGCTGAGAGTGCTAAGACAGCTGAAAATGAAGCTTTGTCGTTCGAAAAGGAGGCTTTGTGAAAGTTGCCTTTTGAGTGAACGAGAACTTAGCAGGTCTATGTTCAACTCTTCTCAGTCCTACGTAGGCCTGCAATTCAGAATCTGGAACGATTTCTTGAGCGTCTTTGTGAAGGTCTTGTAAAACTGCGTATGAATATTTTCGAAATGTCCGGAAGTCAATCAATCATGATGACGCTGAATCCAAAGTAGAAGGACCTGGAATGGAATGCAAGTCGGAATCGAGGATGTTTAAACAGGAAGTGGATACATTGTTGTCGTACTCGGGTTTTAGATTGGGGAAAGTGCTGGACGCCAAGACGAGGCTGACGAGATATGAAAGCCACCACAATTTTACTTGCTTATCCTAAAAGACATCCTCATCTTCATTGAGATCCTCTACTTAGATACCAATTTCCTTCTTCATCTGTACGACGGTTAAACTGGTCCGGAGCATATCTCAATTCCTCACAACGGACGCCAACCTGGAGCCTTCTTCAAACTAAAATATGTCCACAGCCGCGCCGCCCGCATCAGGGGAAGCTCCAGAGCTCGAGAAGAAGCTCGAAGATGTCAAGCTTGACACCGATAAGACAGAGACGCCTCCCCCTACATACACCACTCCTGAGCCCTCGAAAGAAGCATCCATTGCAGCAACTCTGCGCGAAAAGAAGGATGGCACACTGAAAACTCCAATCGTTGATCCAGTCGAATCTGCCATCCCAGCTACACCTACCGAGCTTACCTCCGAGCAAGAAGAGAAATACGAAGCTTTATTAGAAACTGTCAAGTCATGGAAGGAGATACCGTCTACCAAGGGCAAGGAGGGTCCAATCACAGAGGATGAGATAATGTGGTTGACAAGAGAGTGTCTTCTGAGATATCTGCGAGCTACAAAATGGGTGACTGCTGAAGCTGCGAAGAGGCTGCTTGGCACGCTGACATGGAGACGAGAATATGGAGTTGGGGATCTGACAGGAGATCACATCTCACCTGAGAACGAGACTGGCAAGCAGATCATCTTTGGGTTCGATATCGAAGCAAGACCATGTCTCTACCTCAACCCAGGACGACAGAATACAGAGCCAAGTCCCAGACAGGTTCAGCATTTGGTCTTTATGGTTGAGCGGGTGGTAAATCTTATGGTTCCTGGCCAGGAAACTTTGGCTCTTCTGATCAATTTCAAGTCCAGTAAGAGCAGATCGAACACAGCTCCAGGCATTGGTCAGGGGAAGGAGGTCTTGAATATCCTCCAAACTCACTATCCGGAGAGGCTCGGTCGAGCTCTGATTATCAACAGTAAGTGCACACCGCCTACATCCTAGACGATTTCTAACACGTACAAAGTCCCGTGGGTTGTCACTGCATTCTTCAAACTCATTACACCGTTCATTGATCCTCTCACTCGCCAGAAGCTCAAGTTCAATGATGACATGAGACAACATGTTCCACCTCAGCAGCTGTGGAATGAGTTCCATGGTGACTTAAATTTTGAGTATGATCATGAAGTGTACTGGCCAACACTGCTGAAACTCTGTGAGGAAAAGCACAGAGAACAGCATGAGCGTTGGGTCAAGGGAGGCAAGCACTATGGAGAGAGTGAGAACTACATCAAGGGTGGTAATACTCCCAGTATTGGCACCAAGGTAGCTGAGGCTGCTAAGGAGAAGGACGTTTCAGTCCCTGCTAAAGATCCAGAACCTGTACCAGAGACTACTGAAGCTTCGGTAAAGCCAAAGGAGGAGGCATAGGCTTTGGTGGGGTGCAGGCATCTGGATGTATCGCAGAACCAGGTATGGTTCTGGCTTGTCAGAGATCACCGGCGGTGGAAATAGTCTTGCGGGAATGTAGAGCTAAAGAGGCGTCACGTTTGGGAGTTTCGAGTTCAGGGAAATAGAATTAATATAGACTCATCGAATGGTGGAAATTGATAAATTGATAACAGTAAATAAACATATTCTAATTCTTCGTCACTGGACCCTGTTTAGAGCTTGAGCCTCGCTTCAGACAAGCTCTCTTGAATTCCAACATCAACCCCACCACCTACCACGGAGCTTCACCACCACATGCCTCAACACATATAATTACCGTCTGTTTCGATGTCACATATGATCATTACGCCAAACCAAGCAGAATGGCATCCTCCCAACCCGTAAAGCCACCGCTCGCAAGCCAGAACTCCCAAGCACGAGGCGCACCCCCAGGCCTCCGCTACCCTTCTAATGGCAAGACTATCTACCACCGTCCGCTCAATCGCAGCCGCACGCAAGAGCTCAGCCAGGCGAGTTTTGCGTATCTATTCGGGGAGATGGTGAGCTATGCGCAGAAGCGCGTTACTGGGATTCAAGATCTGGAGAAGAGGTTTGTCTTGCCCTTCAAGTTGCGCTGCTACCAGCTAGGAACTCTATCTGCGCAAACCAGCAGTCTACTTATTAGATTATTTGGAGGAATTATAGCTGATTGAGAACGATTCATTCAGATTGAACGTCCAAGGACACCCTATAGGCCTCAAGCTCCTCGACATGCTCCTCTACCGCGAACCACCACGAACGCAAACCCGCCCTCTCAATATTATCGCCCTCCTCCAGTTCATCACTACCGTCCTCTGGCGGCACCTATTCTCTCGGCCTGCAGATGCGCTTGAGAAATCTTCAAACCCAGAAACGCCGGAGGAATATATGATCTCGGACAATGAGCCGGTGGTCAACCAGTATATCAGTGTACCCAAGGAGATGAACCAGCTAAATTGTGCTGCTTTCGTGGCGGGCATTGTAGAGGGNGTATGTGACGGAGCTGGGTTCCCTGCGAGAGTTACGGCACATAGTGTTGGAAAAGGAGAGGAGGGGGAGTTGTGGCCTGGAAAGACTGTGTTCTTGGTGAAGTTCCAGCCGGAGGTTGTGGAACGGGAGGCATATCTTGCAAAGAACTAGAGAGAGAAGATGGGAAAGGGATTCAAGGTCATTGGGGCGGCGTATTGGGCATTACCTGGAGTCTGGGAGACTTGGGATGGGACAAACGTGTTTAGAGGTCATGAAGGCTTGATATCTGACAGAATTTGATGCATTTGCGCTGCAGTCAGTTACTTTACTCGATCCCCACAGAGTCCAACACCGAGTTCCCAACCCTTGTAATACCGATACACATACGCCATTGTTCAATCTTGCTCACAGCAGGGTATCAATAACATCCATTCCCCAAAGCCCAATCCGTACAGCCAATTCCAGAACACCGAAGCCCAATCTGACATCAATCCCAATCCCCACTCCCTCACCTAGGCAGACTCTTACTTCCTGGCTTGAAAACACCCGTATCTCTCGTTGTGATATCCCCAGTCGTACTTCCACTCCCACCCTTTGCACCGGGTCCCTTCCTCATCAACTCCGCGAGTCCCAGATCCTTCCAAGCCGCCTCCTTAGTCTTCTGCGTCGCGCGCTGGATGCCAAACGCCGCATGCTGGTCGGGCACTACATCATCTTCGTCTTCTGGATTGATGGGTTGGTTGTGAGGAGGCACGTAGATCTCGTCGTCGGGAAGCTTGTCTTTGCAGAAGTCCTCGAAGAGGTCGGCGTCTCGGGGACGGTTGAAGTGGATGTATGTATAGCTTGAGTCTTTAGACTAGGGATTGTTAATTTGTGTCAAGCGATATAGTCATTGGTAGTGGATTTAGGGGAGTGAATTACCATCTTTGTTTGTTTCCGTGAAGTTGCAGTCACTGGCGGTGACTGGAGGGGTTGTTGATTCGAGTGTCACTGGTAGCTGTGGATTCGGGAGGGGCTGACGCGAGGCGAGCTTGGGCGCGACCTTCAGCTTTTTCTCGGCTCTCTGACCAACTTCTTTCCTTCTCATTTTTTCTTCAACTTTGAACATACTCAGTTGCTATCCACATCCACAACAGCAGATACGTTCCATCCTTGGGCCAATTGAATATGGGCTATTACACAAGGTTTCGTCATATACTTCGTCTGAAAGGAACATTGTCGTTGGAGACTGGATTGGGAAAACCAGTGGCCATGCTGCTACAGCGGTTTTCAGAATTTAGCTGTTTCACCACTAATCTGTATCTTTCTTGGTACCCCAAAGGTACTTGGGATAAAGTCCTCTACAGCTCTGTCATTCCTGTCACAATCGACAGATTTCATTCTCTTGTAAGGAACCCTTCTCTTCATAACTCCCTTCTCATGATGAGTAACATGACGTTATACCCAGCTCACTCAGACGCACAAGTTGCGAGTGCTGAGAACGCGTATCTACATTCTGAACAGAAACGAATTCATACTCTCTACTTGATCGGGTCCTGTTACATCTGCTAATACATTGGCCCACTAGTCTTTCTCATTTTCGTACCAGTCAAAATTCTCCATCAAACCCCTATTTGTTCAGGTTTGACATCACCCATCTTTCGTGGTGCTACCTTGGCCTGGAACAACGCATCAATCTCTGTAAAGGTCTTGCCCTTCAGTTCAGGGACATAGAAGTAGCTTCCAATAGTGGCAATCAGACCAAGTCCGCCGAATACAAATCCGACTTTTCCTTTCAAGTTTCCAGAGTCCGGGTTGACCATATATGGGATGGCGAAGTTCATCGCGATACCGAAGACGGATTGTGTGACTGCGGCGAGACCCATTGTCTTCGCCCGGAGACTGGGTGCCGAGACTTCTCCCAACAGAACGAAAGCCATGGCTCCAATGGTCATGAAGTAGATGAATGCGTATATGACTGTAAGTGCAGCCTGCGCCCACTTGGCTCCGCCTGTGGGAATGACATCCATGATTCCGATGAGGATCAAGATAGTTGTCAACACTGCCATTCCCTGAACGAACACCTTTCTGCGGCCGTAGTTGTTAACGACGAACCAAGAAAGGAAGTTTCCAAGTACTCCGCACGCTGTGACTCCGACTCCCATGTCAAATGATCTTGAGACCGATAGACCAGCGAGCTGGAAGAAGTAGCCGCTGAAGCCCAAGACGAAGATGATACCGACTAAGTGTTGACAAGCAAAAACTCCGGTAGAGATGCCAGTCCGGAGTAAGTCCGTACCACGGAAGCAATCCATCCATGTTCCCTTGTCTTCTTGTATCTCAATATCCACGAGCTGTTTGATCGATGCAACTTTCGCGTCGATATCGGCCTCGTGTGGGTAGAGTCTAGCACAGCTCTTGGCTGCTTCTTCGAGCTTGCCTTTTCGGACCAAGTACCATGGCGATTCAGGAGCGAAGGGGAGTCCACCCAGAAGAAACACTTTGGATCAAATTAGAAATGGTCATGAGGACGTTGGGGTGGTTAACATACCAACGAACAAAAGTTGTAGGGCGAATGGAGCACGGTATGCCCATCGATCTGTACGCTCTCCGAACCCTTTCACCGCCGCATTCGAAAGCAACTGTCCGACAACGATGCCCAAGTTGATACCTGCAGTCGTGATACCACGAAGTGATACTGGGCTGACTTCTGAGCAGTAGAGAGGGCCAATTGTCAAGTAAGCACCCAAGCCAACACCAAGGATCAGCTTGCTGATGAGGAAAGCTGGTCTCGTAGCCGCGAACAGCTGTCCAATGATGCCACCACTGCAAATGATGACTCCAGTTGCGAGTGCACCACGGCGACCAAATCCATTTCTATCAGATAACCAGCCGAAGAAAAATCCACCGAAGAACTGCCCGACAGCGGAAATGATGTTGAAAGCACTCTGCCAGTCTGCAGGTATGACATACTGGCCTTCGAAAAGGTATCTATGGCCGCAATAGTCAGTTCTCTGATGATTGGAGAACGTCTGGAGCAAAGGACATACCCAAAATCTCTGCGGAATGCTGGAACAGATATCATAGCACCGTTGACTTGGGCGTCAAATCCCCTGGACAAGTTAGCAACTGTGCTTGTTCTCATATTGAAGAACTTACCAGCCGATTGCACTCATAGCAAAGAAAAAAGTCCACCAGAGCACAGCTCCGTTGCCTTGAATGGCCTCTCGAATTGAGATGGTAGCCGGCTCCACGGGAATTGGCATGGTCTTCGTAGCATACTCATGGTGGACAGAAGCATCATCTTGCTTCTTCTCGTTAATGGAAGACATGACGGAAATGGGATTCGGGGTCAGTGGTGTTTGGTTTCGATCTTAGTTTTGAAAACGGATGCCCAATGTTTGGGAAGCAGTGTCTGGATTCTCTTGAGGACCTGAGTGAGAATTTCATCTTCGTGGACGATCCATCTCTATATATACTTTACAAGGTCGCGAAACGGATATTGACTTATGCTTTGGTATGGGCCGATGCTTCTCTCAAGAACGCCACAATACCCAGGGTGGTGGTTCGAGATGGACTCGTTGACAGGTTCCAGCTGCACGATAGATCTGGGGAAAGTTCCCTCCCCAGTCACAGAAAAATTGGGGACCCAAACACCCCCAACCCCATACCCCAACGAGGTCTAGAGTTTCGGCTCCTGGCCACTCACAGCAGGTCGTGGCTAAGTGGACGAAGTCTCGAGCGATAGTCCGCGGGGAGTGGAGTACTTCTAATTCACATTATTGGTCAGGCTCAACTGGTGAGTTGCCCAGGCCCGACTACTCCATTCTCGCGACCTCCTGACCTGACTTGCGAGAATCACTTATAAAGCGTAAAGAACGATACTCCGCGCTCAATCATGTTCCTCCTCTTGTTCCCGACAAATACTCGTCAGAAGCCGACCCTTGCCTCAAGAACGACACTCCGCGTGAGCCATTCAGACCAAACAATACTCACAAGCGGGAATCATTGACAATTATGTCGGCATCACCGTCCGATGGAACTCGCAAACGTCCAGCTCCTCGGGGAACAGCTGCGTATCCTCGGAAGCGTGCGAACAAAGCTTGCCAAGTGTGCCGTGCTCGAAGAACGAAATGCGACAATAAGCGACCCAAATGTGGATTCTGTGAGAAGGCTGGAACGAACTGTACTTGGGCCCCTCAGGATCTATCATCGTAGGTTTATTCTTTGAAGTGTGTCTTGGGATAGTAGGTAGTACTGGGACAAGTGAGATGCGACCATTAGTCTCAACCATGTACTCCAGAAGATGGATTACTTTACAACGTCACTTACATTCACTTGCACACACAAGGGATGCCTGGGCTACACTGGTCATTATATGGCTAATATATGCGTAGGTTTGATCCTGCTAGTCTTGCCATTCTAGAACGCTTCGATCGACTGGAATCGTTGCTCTTTTCAAGTGGCAAGGCATCTCTGCTCGATCACCAAACCTCACCTGGGACGGTGACCGTCTCCTCTCCGTCACAAAGAGAAATCGGGAGTCGTTTGGGATGCGTGCAGAGCTCTCTCATCAATGTTCGACTTGAAGCTGTCTTGCAATGGCAGCCTATCCGGGTTCTTGTCAACTCAGTTGTTCCTCCAACCAAGATGGTCTGCACTCCGGTCGCTTTCCATCAGCAAGCTGGTAGCTTGTCCGATGAGTTCAATATGAGCACATGCAATGCCTTATTGGAAAACTTTTGGAGAGGTGTTCATTCCAAGAATCCTATACTGAACAAGGACGAGGTTAAGAGATTCATGCACCAAGTGTGCCTCGATGGGATCAGCTGGGATGCTCAATCATGTCTTGTGGTAAGGGGCTACTACAAACAATCTCCTATGATAAATGCTAACATATTTCAAGCTTCTAGTCTGTGCTCTAGGCACACTGGCAACAGAATTTGGGCCAGCTTCACCTGGTCAAGTAGAAGAGCGAGATCTCAAGGCAAGTGACCGGCGAAGAGTTGCCCAAGCGCAACCGTACTTCGCCGCTGCTCAGAAACGTCTAGGAGTATGTTTGGGGAGGAGGGGCATATTAGAAGCACAATGTTTCTTTTATTGTGGCGTTTACCTTTCAACGATGATGCAGCCGGAGGCAGCTTGGTCTATGTTCCTGCAGGCTCTCGCATGTTGTCAAGGATTTCGGTGTCTGGCTGAAGCAGGCCTTGATATCGGATCCTCCTCGCCTCCCGACTATGAACTGGACAGTGTCACAGTAGCAGAAGAAAGCACTTACTGGACGTGTCTGAAGTCAGAAATGTAGGTTCTGAGATCCAAGCTCATGTAAAGAAGGCTAACATTATAAAGTGAGAGTCATCTAGACGTCAGCCCTCCAGGATTTCGCACCATTGATTTGTGGTATCCTCGAAAGTTTCCAGATCCACCTCGTAATTCAATTACGGATACGGATCGATCGTGGTTCTTCTATCTTGCCGAAATCGCCCTACGAAGACTGGCTAATCGCATCATGGCATTCATATCCAAGGGCTTGGATTTGAATAATCCTCAAGAAACGCAATCCGCTTACGAAAGTGCTGCAGAATTTGAGCAAGAAGCTCAGGATTGGTAAGTCGCGGCATTTGTTCAATTACAAACACATTGCTGATGTGCAGATTTTCAGGATCCAGTCTCTGCCCTCCCCGAATGAGCTCGAGAGATACCAAGACGACGTTCTGAACTTCATTCTCAAGGGTCATCTTCTAAACTGCTATGAGCTCATCTACTGGCCGTTCGTAAAACATGCCGTAAATGGAGGTCAGCAAGATCAGAAAAGTGATGAATACATCAAGAAGGGACTTCAAGTCGCTGCTGACCGCATTGCGATCAATCAGCCAGGTTTTAAGCACCGGCATCACGGTACCTATGGAATGATCAAGAGTGTTACAAGGAGCACTTTTGTCCTTCTGGCTGCGTGCCATAGCAATAGGCTGCAGCATCTTATGCCAGTAGGCTGGCTAGAATTACTGCCAAGCGTTGACGACCTGTTAGAGTTCTGGGAGGACGAAATAGCTGCCGCTGCCAGCTGGCGGGAGATGATGAAGTTACTAGTTGAAGAAGCACAAACTTAATTGCCAAAGTTCTCACGATCATAACATATCAGATGTTTGAAACTTGCAATGAACAATCAAGACATCTGGAGTTCAAAGCCTTCTTCGCGTATGCTCGGTATGAAGCACTCACTTCGTGGTCTGGAGCGACATTCCGCGAGAGTCTAGCTCGCCAAATGGTGCCATCCACTCAAGAATAAGAGCAGCGGGCGAGGCACAACTCCGCATTCTGGCCGAATTGTGCCATCCCGACGCAAGGTTCCATCTGTGTCGCCGACGATGTAGAAACTTGTGGCGCCTCGGTCGTCCTAGTAGATCTCGCCCTGCAGGCATGTCAGTCGCGGAGTATCGCTTCGAAGGACTCCGAAATCCCCCACTTCTCCACGGGGACACCCCGCGATGTTTACCTTCGGTGTTGGAAATCGGGATGAAATATAGGCTCTCCTAGGCTGACTAGCTGCACCTCGGCAGAGAAGCTATGTAAAATATTATGTTATGAAGGCTCCCATGGTTTTCTGTTTCTCTATAACAACCCATCTTGACAGTTCCACTTCGACCATTCAGTTCCTGATATTGAGCCTACTCAAAGACACACTGATCACCATAAATCTAAGAAACACATCTTTGGCAACATGGGTCAAAAAGCAGCTGGAAAAGTGGCAGATGCCAAATCGCCTGGTGGAATAGATTCCATCCTGAAGGTTTCTGGCACAAAAATCGTTGATGGAAAGGGGAAGGAAGTCATTCTGAAAGGCGTAAGTTCGACATCCAGTATTCTAGTGAAAATCGTGTCTAATAGGATCCTAGGCTGGTTTGGGAGGGCATATGAACATGGAGAACTTCATCACAGGTTTCAGCGGACATGAGCGTCAACACAGAGCTGCAATTCTCGCAGTGCTAGGAAAGGAAAAGTATGAGTACTTCTTTGAAAAGGTGAAGGCTCCAGATCAAATTTCGAGAGAGACCGGAAGCTCACAATATCATTCTCTAGTTTTTAGATTACTTCTTTACACGATCAGATGCCAAATATTTCGCCTCGTTAGGACTGAACTGCGTCCGCATACCCTTCAACTACCAACATTTCGAAGAAGACTCCAACCCAGGCGTATATCTCGAGCAAGGCTTCAAACTGCTAGACCGAGTGGTGGAACACTGCTCCGCAGAGGGTCTCTATGTTATTCTCGATCTACATGCCGTTCCTGGTGGACAGAACCAAGATTGGCATTCTGATTCTGGGATGAGCGAGGCGCTTTTCTGGAGATTTAGAGAATTCCAAGACAGAGTCGTGAACCTCTGGATTGAGCTTGCGAAGAGATACAAAGGGAATCCATTTGTAAGTCTGCTCGCCTCGCAAAGCTTCCGGACTATCTGACTGAATTTTAGGTCGCTGGTTATAACCCACTAAACGAGCCTGCGGATCCTCAACATGTCAATCTCACTGCTTTCTACTCACGTATCGAGAAGGAGATCCGTAGAATAGACCCAGGTATGCAAAACAAACCCCGAAATCAAAAATCGAGACAAGTATCAGACCAAATGCTAATGACATGAGTAGATCACATCCTCTTCCTCGACGGCAACACATACGCCATGGACTTCCGGAAATTCGACACCGTCCTCCCCAACTGCGTCTACTCCATGCACGACTATTCCATCATGGGCTTCCCCATGCAAGAGCAGTTTGAAGGAACAGCAGCACAGAAAACCAAGCTCCGCGCCAGCTTCGAGCGGAAAGTCGAGTTCATGCGCCAGAAGAAGGTGCCAATCTGGAACGGCGAGTTTGGACCCGTGTACTCTTTTGATTCCGAAGAGGATAGCGAGAAGACCAATGCGAAGCGGTATGCTCTACTGAAGGAGCAGTTATCTGTCTACGCTGAGACGAATGTTTCGTGGAGCATCTGGCTGTACAAGGATATCGGGTATCAGGGCATGATGTATGTGCCTAAGGACAGCGCATGGTTCAAGCTGCTCGGTCCGTTCATTGAGAAGAAGGCGAAGCTTGGAGTTGACTTTTGGGGGCGCGATGATAAGGATGTCGGGCATATTTATGCGCCTATCAAGCAGCATTTCCAAGATGTTGTGCCAAAGGAGCATTGGAACAAGAAGTATCCTTCACCACTGTGGGATATGAGCAGGCATATTGACAGAGTTGTGAGGGAGTGTTTGCTGTCTGAGTACTTGGCTTATGAGATGGCGGATTACTTCAAGGGGAAGAGCTTGGAAGAACTGGATGAATTGGCGGCGAGCTTTAAGTTCGAGAACTGTGTGCAGAGGAAAGAGTTGAACGATATCTTGCAGAAGGACGCGGAGAAGGCAGAGACTCTGTAATATTAACGACTTTCGTTTTTTTCTCCTTTTTCTCTGTGTTTAATAGAGTGCATTGCAATAAAATGACCCAGCGAGTACTTCAATCCATTTTGAATGTGTGGTATGCTCCAAAACAGGCTCGCTATAATAAAGGTAATATCAGAACTGCCTGTGAAGCGACTAAGAAATGTCTTGAAGACTACTATCCTGAGGCTTCTCTGACATCGAAGATGCCGCGAACAAGGCAAAACTCTAACCACTCGGTATTTTGAGATCGGAAGTTACGATTGTAAGCATCTATACATCTCCATATTTGTACAAAATATAGTATACAATTCCTTCGCCCTCTACCACAGCTTATTGTCCCCAGCGACCGCCGCCTTTCCAGCCTTCTTGGCCTTCCTCCTCGTTCCAGTACCCGGCGTCTTGAAGAACAAACTGGGGCCATGTCCCTCCTCCACTAAATGGCTCAAATAGCCTCTCTTATTTGAATCTCTGTAGTATTCCAAGTCTTTACGACTTGTCGGATCAGGAAGCCGGTATGAGAAAGGAGACGAGGATGCAACAGCAGAGAGAATTGGCGATTCTCCCTCGACAGGAGGAGGCGTCATGGCAAGTGGAGTGAAGCTCGATTCGGACTCGCCCCTCAAAATTCTCTTGATGGACGGTTTCGTGTAGTATCTCGTAGTGACCTGGCCCCCGGCTGCTTCGACGGCTTCAATAGCCGCAGCTGAAGCTCGCGATACCAGAATATTGATAGGTGTTTTCAGATCCTCTTTGCCTCTCGCCAAAAGCTTTACTCCGTCCTTAATGCCGTGTAAACAGCGACTTTCAACTAACTCCTTCAGCGTAATGGGCTGGGTAGCGTCCAGCCGGCCTTGGTCTATCCATTCTTGTATCTTGTTGAGATTTATCGGGGACATCTCAACAGAGAATCTGCACACACCGCGTTAGGAACCATTATTCTGCAAGCTCCAATAGTACGACGAACCTGTTCTCAAAACCCCTGATTCCCTGAACAATCTCTTGAGGTGTCTGACCACCCTGGAATCGTGCCGGCACCTTTCCATGCGCTTTCTGACCCTTATGACCTCTTCCTGATGTCTTTCCCTTGCCTGACGATGGACCACGACCACGGCGGATGCGCTTGTTGTATGCTCCTGCATTGTCCGAAAGACTTCCTAATATCGAAGCATTTCGGGCCTGCATGAAAGGCAGTAGAAATGCTGACAACGGCTGCGCAGACGTAGGCACTACCCGGCAGTGCGCCGAGAGTGCTGGTAATCGTGGAGGCATAATTGATTGTGGAGGTAATAGCTGTCAACCTCGTGGATTTTTGTTCTCATCAGTCAACTTGATGTCTGTGAGGATGCCGCTAACAAACGAGCAAGTGCGATCTGATTGGTGAATCCTTCGAGACCCTGGCAACTTCCTTGGCGAGGCTGCGAGGCTGCGAGGCTGCGAAAGTCGTCGAGATGTTTGTTGACTTTTGCAACAACGAAACTTTCTGCAATGACATATGTCAATAATTTCTTGGCTTAAGGCTGCCTTATTCTGGATTCCTTGATCAATCTTCGGAAAGACAGTCTAAGTACTTCCTGGCTTTCTCAAAATTCTGGGAAAAGCCATACACCTCGGAACAGCCATTCGAACACAGACTCCCGGGAATATTCCTGAGCGCCACTAGGAATATGGGAAAACAAAAGCTCGTTCTCTGTTTGGCTTTCTTTGGTTCAACATTCATCATTGCCAATTTTCTTCTCCTCTCCGACGCAGATCTGCGATCCAAAATCAAGAACATATCTCTTCCTCTTCCCGCGCCAAACAAATGGCCAGGGCAAGGCCACGTACATGACAATGAGGTAGATGTCACTACATAATTAGAGAATACATATAGCACCTTAGCTAACGAGTCTTTGCAGGCTGTAAAATGGCAGCAGGACAAACAGTACTTCGAGGAACATGCAGAAGTCAAAGACGATCACCCAATATCCACACTCATGAGGAATGCCAACAAAGCTTGGAAGGCATACGACAATACGAGATCAGATTCGTTCAGAGAGACTGTGGCGAAATATCGCACAACTTATGGGAGAAACCCTCCTCCCGGATTTATGGAATGGTACAAGTTCGCTCGCGAACGAGGCGTTTACAACATCGATGACTTCGGGCAAATAATGGATGATATGAGACCATTCTGGGGACTCGAACCAGAAATCATCAGGGAATTTGCTGGAAAAATGCAAGAAGACCCAAGAAATGGTCTTTCAGGGCTACATATTCGGAACAACAAGATCTGGAAACTGACGAATGCAAACTGGCGAGTGGAAACGTTTGCCAAGACTGTGAAGCCATTTGTACATTTACTCCCAGACATGGACATTTCAATTAATCGACTGGATCAACCACGAGTCGTAGTTTCATTTGACGACATGCAAGAGCTACTGTCACTTGAGGCAGCGAGTAGGCAGATATTACTAGAACCTACTCTTCACTGGTCCAAGAACATGACTGGATTCTTCAAGGGTCACGGAGCTTCTCCCACAATTGCGGATCCACAGTTTATCGAGGCAGCTGGAAAGCCTTTCATGCCGATTGCGAGAGAGGCTTGTCCTCCCGAGTCCCAAGCAAGGAATCAAAGCATGGGCCAAGTGCATTCATGGTACAAAGATAAGCATGGCTTCGTGGCGAATTTCAATCGCTCTTCGGATCTGTGTGTCATCGGTCCTAATATCCAAGACAAACACGGTCTTCTCTTCGCTCCAAGTTCCATGATGGCCAGCAGACAGCTTCTCCCAATATTCAGCGAGTGTAAGGTCAACGTCAACAGCGATATTTTGTTCCCAGCAAACATGTACTACATGGATGATGAGAGATATCTGTATGATCCCAAACTCGACTATGATTGGGACGATAAGAAAAACATGTTGATGTGGAGAGGCGTCACATCAGGAGGAATGAACACAGCCGAGAACTGGCAAAACATGCATCGCCAACGCCTCGTCCTCTTTACCAACAGCACATACATGGCCGGCAAAGAAGCCCAAGTACTTAGCGAAGATCCGGATCTCAAAGGTGCATATCACTTGTTCGAGCACTTCAATGTTACCGACTTCGCCTCACGACATACGGACGTCGGATTTACAGGGGCTCTTGCATGTGTACCAGATTGCACTTTTTACGATGCTGTAATGTCATTCAAAAATGCAACGACTCTGGGAGAACAATTTTTATCAAAGTTCCTGATCGATGTCGATGGGCACTCCTTTTCTGGTAGGTGGCATGCATTCCTGAAAAGCAAAAGTTTGGGCATCAAGAGTACGATCTTCAGGGAATGGCACGACTCAAGGCTCTTTGCTTGGAGACACTTTATCCCGCTTGACAATGAGTACAAGGAGCTGTACAGCATTCTAGCTTACTTCATTGGTGTCGGATCGGTATCCGAAGCTGTCAAAGACGGCCACGTATACGTTCCTAGGCATGACTTTGAGGCTCGAAAGCTGGGCCGTCAAGGACGAGAATGGGCAGAAAAGGTTTTGAGAAGAGAGGACATCGAGGTCAGTCTATCCTTTGCCGCTACATAAGTTGAAGTGCTAAAGTATCCAAGATATACACTTTCCGCCTTCTCATCGAGTACGCACGTGTCATCGATGATAATCGGCATACGCTGGGGTATTCAGGTGATGGCAGCGAGCTAGACCACTTTGATGTGAAACGTTCATTCCCATGATGTCAGTCATGAAGTTTGTAGTGGCAGGTCGAGGAAGGACTCAATGAGATGCTTGTGATAGATAATGTGGCGCCTGGAGAACACCAACTGCTTTCTGCTTGCATAAAGGCACCGATACCCGCACTTGAGAAAATTTCTAAGCTTACAGAACCGTTTGCCTATATATTGAGTGTTTTAAATGATTACATGTTTGAAGACTGGGAGCAGACTGAGTCCATGCAGCTGTTTTTATCCCTCACGCTTTGGCTGTCAGAAGACAGGGCTACCTTAGATAAAATCTCTTCCCAATACGAAGAAAAAGAAAATACGAAAACATCGCTCCGTCAACACTCCAAAACTCTACCAGGACACCACAAATCATTCAAAGTGGCTGATCTTGACCTGGCATGACCACTTTCGCGTACGGACTGAAATATGATGATCGACTGATTGCTTCAGCACTGATCAATAGAGAGAGCCCTGAAACATCAAATCATTGAATTCATATCATCACGAACATGTATATCAGGCTGATCACTTCTGGTCAAAAGCAGCGATGAAGTCCCAAGTGAACAGCAATGCTTTCCCAGTCACTCTGGTGACATCTTGTCAGATGGCTCGCTTACTTTTTCCATGTCAACAAATCACCACCAACCCCTAGCAAAGACTGTATTCCCAAATAAGCCAAAAGAGGAACTTAGAAACTTGAATCTGATATGGGTTCTCAAAATCAAGAACGCCAGAATCTACCTTTAGCATTACCAATCTAAATTGCCAGCGTAAGACAATTCCCACATGTGCGGTAACATTAGGATGGTTGATAACAGTTAGCAAGGTCCACCTTCGCTTAGTAAAAGTTGCCACAATTCTGGAAGCCTGTGAAGCTGGATTTAGTTGTATGTCGAGTGCTTGATTACATGGGTAGCTGAGATCTGTTCTCGCTTCGGCAATCAGTCAACAACTTTTGTCGTTTCGTTATTTCCCCTCGAATTGACCATGTCCCATGGCTGCCCAACCAAGTCAACTTCAACTGGGACAATTCAAAGTAAATACAGAATCGATCGGCCATGAGTCTCTCACTGATTTGTAGCAAAAGCGACCCACGCGTCCATTCTAGTACCCACTTCCCCCTCCTCCACCATTCTCGTCGAACAATTCGATATTTCTCCTTCATCACCCAAGCAACCCTGAACAATTTTCTCCTCATTATGATCCTTGAAGAAAATCTACTTTTCACACATCATACTACTCGCCAGCTCAACCAAGTTGGTAGCGTTCAGTCCTCCATCGAATTTTTCACCGTCACTCTCTCCCCAAATCCGGCATCTGCCATGGTATGCTGAAGCGTGGGCTTGGATTCAGTCATGAGGCATTTTCAGGAAGCGATCGACTTCAGAAAGAATCAAACGAGCTGTAATTTCAACTGATAATGTCGACATACGTTCCGGCAAGTACACGATACATCAGCTATCTCTGATTGGTAGGATTATTCTTCTCTCACCAACATACTCTTTCAAATCAAGGTAAAAGGGGGACAAGAGCGAACAGGACAAGCTAAAGAAACACTGCTGGGCACCTTACCAGACACTCGCAACCGCCATCCCGTATCATCGCAACATTCTGTGCATTTCCTTTGCCGCCTTATCCGACGCCTCCATGTTTTCCAAGTCGAGTGCAAACCCGAAATTGGTGATAACGTAAATGAATGTCCCATCCTCGAGATATTTAACGTACGGTAATCATATACGCTGCTTGTAGCCGTATATGACCAGCCATTGGTGATAACGAAGTCATTGTAAATTACAATCATACCGAGTACCAGGTTGGCGCGGTGCATGAGGAGAGTTGGGTGAAGGTCTTTGAGTTGTGTGGTGAGAAGGCCTGTGCCGCTGGGGCTGCTGGCGTTTCGGTGTAGTATTGGTGAGAGCGTTACGGATGAGGTAGGATCAGGAGAGTCTTTGATGCGGCGTGGGAAGAGTGTAACGATCTGGAGAATTCATCAGGAGTTATCGAAGACATGAGACGGTGGCGTGATGGGCAATGGGAGGGAATAATCTTTAGGGCGATGGACTTGGTGCAATTAGATGAAATGCGCTCAAAAGATTTGCTGTGAGTCGAATATAAGGTGGATTTTGAATTGGAAGCTGCGTCTTTGGCGGACCATTGCCATCTACCCCTATTTTAAGCGAGAGGTTTCGTTTCCAGCGATGTTTGGAATTGACAGTCGTTATGTTCCCTGCTACGAATAGGAGTGTACTGTAGTAAAAGACTCAAATGGAGAGTTCTGTTGGATTTGGATGCCAATTATAGGTTTGGGCTGAGTTCAAGAGAGCTGGAAACATGAAAGTGAGAAATGAAGGTAACTCGGACAAAACGCTACTGGAAGATACAAACGAAGGCTCGACTACCCAGGTAATAAGTGGCCACGAATTTGAAAATTTATGTTCTCATTATTACCAATGCTAGAGTCTGAACAGTGGTTCGCATGACCGTTCAAATGATGGAAAGCATTGTCACAACTTGAAGGGTGAGTGCAGGCAGTGTCTTAGGACAATTTTGAACGATCAATCGAAGCCGCTTATAGGACTTAACTCAATCACATATCAAGAGCTTAAGGTCTGTCAAGGTCAAGCTATATTGTATCTTGATTCGACCATCTACATCGGACTACAGTGTGGGCAATACCACCGAAATTTCTATGGCATCGACGGAGAGACTGCGACGTGATTGTGATGAATGGTCTTGACCAACAAGAAAATTTATTATTGAGAAAGCCAACATACAACGAGTAGTACCCCGGACTCGGAAAAACATGCACAATGACCGCATTCACTCAGAGCAAATTCCAGAAATTTGCTTTGAGATGATCGATCATATTCCTCTGGTGACTCTATCTCGTACCCTGTTAGGACACGATCTATGTCACTAAACGACGATCGAGTACATAGACCTCATCAATACACCAGGTTCATAGGTACCTCTAGAATAGAAGGGAAGGGATCTCCACCATAGCCTCGAAAAAACTTGAGCTCGTGACGTGCAAGCAACCAATAGAAGTGCAAACGCCATACACGGAGGTCTTTTCCGGTCTCACAGACAAAATCTGGGGCAGACGAAGAAGATCCATGCCGCGCAACAGTAGCTCGGATCTTGATCAGCCAAGTACCAATGATTGCCAGTCCTGTATCCCGCCTCGCAATGTCGCAGCGTGGGAGAAACAGAAGATCGGTCCACTTAGACATAGTCGATTAGATCCCGAGGCAGGATCAGTCTTCGGCAGGGCCAACGACCGAAGCTCCAGACCAGAATACTGAAAAGACTGGGATGCGCTTTTGGGCTACCCGTACCCATTGATGGGGCTCCGAACTCGGCTCACAAACGCAAAAGTACCCGTAGAGGCGGGAAAAAAACAAGGGGNAAGATGGGGAAGCCGGGGAAAGAGATTTCATACTGCGTCTCAACAAAGTAGGAGGCGGAAAAGTGACATTCGAAATTTCAGACGAAAGAGGAAAGAACGAAGGCAAGATGAAAAGATGTAGGCAGGGACTTGGAGGCGAACAATGCCATGTCCTTGCCAAATGCAGGAGGTTTGCCGCTGAAGCTTGCAGCAAGATGCAGCAGGATCGTTCGTCATCCTTCATCCGCCAGTTGGTGGGTACTAGGAATACGTCGATACGGCTCTGGAATGATGCGCCTTTCGTAAAGCTGCAGATTCCGTCGATGCCGATCCCCCACCACCAGCGTGTTTTTGGTCCCCTAGATTTGCAACTCGTCAAATAAGATGGGCTGCGAATGACCCAGCCTGGGAATTTAGAACATGAGCTTACTGTCATCGTTCAGCTATTTTGCAGCTTCCTCTGTCTTGGGAATGCTCGCTTGCTTGGTGTTGGGAATGCGAGAGAGCTTGCTTGCCTTGCTATGTCGTACTGTCGGGAGGACGTAGTTCGGTATTTGAGTTTAGCTAGAAGCAGCGATGCGCGTGGCGGGCAACGTAACGGGCAGGCCAGTAGGGAATTTTAGTTGCTAGAAGGCTGGGATGCGATTTCTTTAGAAGAATTTCGGCGTTAAGATTACTACGGGAGGAAGTTTGGGGATGGTGGGGTGGATGTTTCTGCTGAATGGATACAGTGCAACAAATGAATGACGACGACAATATTGATACACGACAAAAAAGTTTGACCGGAAATAAAGATAACAAAACTTTAGATCGCCACATTTGTGGCTTGCAGGTTCGTCATGATGAGTATGTTCTTCATAAGCAAGAAGAGGTTTGAGGTGGTCGAACCTGGTTTGTCTGCATCGGATGTTATCTCGACGCCTTCGGGCTCGGTAAAGCAAACTGCGAGGGTAAAGGGGGGCAGATCTAGAGGAGATCGGCACGGTAGCGAAGAGAAACGGAACGGCTTGTTCGTCAAGTTCAAGCATGATTCTTTAGCTGCCGACTTAGTGGCAATTTAGAATTTTCCAGGTGCTGCAATCTTGCGTCCCTAATTCCGAACTGTAAGTAGCTTGAGGTCCGGGCTGCGCACTCTGTGTACTGTACTATTGCAGGTCATCCGTATTATAAGTTTGGGATCTGGGTATGGGCCGTAGATGAAAGGGTTGGACCGATGGTATGATGTGGAAAGGTCGTTTCATGGATGGAGTGTGATCCTCTAAGAAACCACGGTCAAACACTTACCCGAAACTCCTTTAATTCGACGGTCCGGGTTTCTTAATAACCTTCGGAGATTGATCAACGTTGTTCCCTACCATCTCTTGACGGTCCGTCTGTGCCAGATGATGCGTTCCTGTGATGGGATGAAGTGCAGAAGTGCAAATCGGCAGGGTCGGGATCCAGGAAAAGTGTTTGTATGGTACCTACTCAGTACCAAGCCATACGGTAAGCAAGAGGGTTCGACCCTTCCGCCGCTTGCGAGTAATGAAAATCGGTGGTTCTCTTTCTACACGACGAGACTCGACTGTGAGGGAGTGGATATGCGTAAAAGGGGCGTAAAGAAGAGGTCCACGGCTGGTGCACGAGAAAATCGGGGATGGATTTGGAGAACTATTGGTTTGCGATTGGCCGTTCTGAGTATGGTTCTCCAGATTGGCTTCTTGCTTGCATCCGCCGACCGTACTTTTTCTCCACAATCGAAGTCAGGAGGACTCATTAGCTCCACACTTTCTTTTCATAAGTCTGGGGTAAGGGGGTAAGGGGACAATAATATGTTGGGTGATATTCGGCATCCGGTTGCTTTAACCTGCTTTGATATAATCTCCGCAGACTGGCTTGGTATTCACGCAGATCCGGGGCTCATAGTTCTTGGAAAGCATGAGATATCTTGACGTTTATTGACTCTACCGCATAAGGCATTTTGTGGTGAGATCAAAAATGTAGAGATATTTTTGATGATGGCTGGAAGTGGAAACTTTTAAACGCCCCACAGACAGCAGGAACGGTGTCTTGTTTGAGTTTGATCCTTCGCCCAGTGGAAGTGAAGGCCAAGCATTGATAATAATCTAGTAACCAAAGTTGGCGCGTTAGGGCAACTTTGATTCAAATCCCCAGATTGTCTTTAATTTAAATTAAACTCTCAGGACGAAGCTGTGAGCAATGCACATCTTCACTTGACAAGCCTTCCTCATGGCTTCTTTCATGGTTCTAGAGCAAGGCTGCAGTTCCACAGGCTCAAGTCCAGGCCAGATGATGTACCTCCTGTCTGTATAAAGATGCAGCTTTCATGAGATCCATGAACCTACAACCCAGATCGAATAGGAGGTCTCGCTTCGGCTCCTGGTCCTGTCAATCGATGCAGGTGGACGTTGATGGACGTGGCTACGGGCATAAAACCACGTCATTTTAGATACATAGCAAAGGAGATGGGACGGCAGTCTATTTGGCTTGCCTGTGGTTCTGGCACTGTTTCTAGTGGCCTAGAAGAGATGGCTGCATGGCTGCACGCTGTCATCAAGGACAGCGACGATGATGTCGAGAACTAGCAGTACAGATGCAGTTTGATCGGCTTCTCGCCATGCTGATGTGGGTGAAGCACGGCACACCAGGACGAAGGATCCGCGCCTCGATGACAGACGACGGAGCAAGGTGGCTTGCTCGAAGGCTGGAAAGTCTGGGGAAATGACAGGGTTCGAGCTCAGAGGATGCACCCAGGGCTCGGCCGCCTGGGATCTGCACTCTCACCATGAGCCTGATTGGGCAAGCCGACCGCGAGCCACTGGGGCCAGGGCCACAGGCTTGCGCGTGCAGGGGAAAGCGTACAGCTCTAAACGTTTTCTGCATGGGCGATGGACAGGGTGAGATGGGCTGGCACCGCACTTGCAGCCAGCTATTTCCGAATAGTCTTGGCCTTGGCCAGGCTAGGCCGGGCGCCGAAAGGCAATTTGACTTGAGCCATGAGCTTGAGGCTTTTTTGTTTGGCTGCTTGATTCTGGAAACTCAGGGAGCAATGCAGTTCGTGTCCGTAAGTATTAGGTCTGATGCTAGATGTGGATGTATTGTCTAGGCCTAGTGGCAAGCGAGTCAACTCCCTAGGCCCTACTTGCTTGACAGGCAGGCATGCCTGCATGGAGCAAGTCGTCAGTGACTTACAGAACATTTTCTACTTACACAGCTCGTCATCTCGTTGCCGCGTCGCTGTCTCTAATTTTCTTTGTCTCTCTGTCCAGTCATTGTCCAGCAATTGTCGAGTTGTTCCAGTCGAAGTGGCATGGCCGCATAGGTGGGTACGATACAGCGTTTCTTGGCTGGTCCTGATTTTGGTGGCGCCATCGATCCCTGCCGAGCCCTTGCAATGCACATCACCTGAACAGCAGAACTTCTCACAAACGGAGCTGACGGAGTACGGCAATAATCGTGCGCCGAATCAAGCCCAGCCCTGCCCTGTCCTGCTGCACAAATTCCACTCCCAAGCTGCCTGGCCTTTCTAGAAAAACCGCATCACAGCGAATAGGAGGTCTACGGCTCTGCGTGGCTCTTATCATTGTCGTCATAAAGTAAGGTACGGGTCTCTCTCGAGCTTCCAGGTGTGTAAGACCCTGGCGGGAGCTGCTCTGGGAAGGTATCGCAGAAGGCGCCGAGGTCTTTCTTATCGCTGCTACCCTGGTCCCTCCCCGACGTCTATCGAGATTAGAGAGAAGCATGGGCCACGACCTGGCTGTGTGCTCTTCTGATATCACGCGGGGGATAACGATAAAAGACAATCAGTGCGGAGATAGAGTTCAAGGAGAAGGGGAAACAAAAGGAGATTGCCTCCGCAGAGTGAGACTTCAGTATACAGTAAACAGAAGGCCTGGCACTTGGCGTGTATTGCGTATACTGAACTGTCGCAAAGCGGATACACTGGGTAGCCAAACCTAGATTCTCGTACTAGGTGGTCATTCTCCAGCTGATGTCTGCGGGTCTCTTTTGCGATGTGACTCTTTTTGACGATGCGAGTTCCTGTCAGATGTCCAGGCCGAATTCGACACTTCGGCTCTGCGGAACCCTTCCACGTACATGGCATGGTGCAGGAAGAGGTGGATACAAGAGTTGCACTGCCAGAGGCCAGCGTTTGAGAGAACTCTAGATGCGCCGTATCGGCTGAGCTGTAGCCAATTGATGAGGTTGAATGAGAAAGATGCCACTCTTGGCTATCCACCTCTGCAGCATTTCACATACAACACTCGCAGCATGGAATTGCATTGCAAGATGATCTGCCTGGGTCTGCACAATCTGGATTTACTCCCCGAGAGTGACATTCGAATATGCCGCGATACCTGCAAGACCAGGAACCAGGAGGCAAGGCTTTCAAGCCATGAAAAAAGGAAGGAAACAACCGTCGGTAGCGTTGTGTAACTGGAGTGCTGGACGGCCGAGGATTTATTCCCTACAGAACCATGACCCTGCAATGTGCGGGAATCATGGCCAATTGCAATTCGGTCTGCAGGAAACGAAACTGCAGAGACGATGGGGCTTGACCCTCCATATCCAGCTTCATCTCGGAACAAGTGCGCTGCATCGCACATACAACTGTACGGACAGTTCGTACAGTCAGTAGTATGTTCCGGATAGTGCTGGGACAGGGCCGACGCGTACAGTAGGGTGCAAAAAGTAACTGCACCCCCCCTTGCAAGCGGCCGCTAGCGCTTCGTGCTCCAGGCTTGTCAGAGTGCGCAGCTCATGTCATGCATACCTAGAGATCAGCATACTTCAGCACGCTACCCGCGATTGCAGGGGGGGGGGGTGCAGTTACTTTTTGCACCCTACTGTACGGTAGATGGATATTAATAAATGATTGAACGGGGGCTCGATTTAGCAGCGGCAGTCTCTCTTGGACTCTAAAATAGAGTGCCCACCATACACGAAGCTTCCCTGAATTGCCTCTTTGCTCGGGATGTCGTCTCATCTGGGAAGGTTTGGCTGGGCTCGGCTGGGGTTTGATTTTGGTTTGACCCTCACGCCTGCTGCAGAGCTTGCTTGCTGGCCTGCCTGGAGCCCTGGACAACGAGCGATGCGGTCTCGTCGTCCTACATTGTGCATTGCCAATAGCAAGTAGCCAACCTCCTCGATTTGAGCTGTCGAGGTTGCGTTGTGCAAATATGCTGTATTGGAATGCAGCTATTGATAAGTCTGGCGACCGCCCGGATAGGCTGGACATACCTTCGAAAGCAGCCGTTTTAGCTTCTCGAAGACCTAGATGTCGGAGCCAAAGTCTACTAATTAGCTCTAGGACGGCTAGGTGTCAAGTGCAAGAAGCAAAGAGTAGCCGCTCCGTACGGGATTCTCGAATCCTGCTTGTGGGTTGCCTTTGCTCTGATCTCTAGCTAATTTCCAGCAGTCCCATACTAACTGACTACCTACCCGCCTGCACTAGATACGCAAAGCAGAGCGCCTGTTCTAGTCAACACAGTCCCAGCCATAGCCTGACTCTATTCCCAATCTCATCCGCCGTCGCAAGATCGATCCACAGGTGCTGGTGTCGCTATTCCGCATCAGACAAGGCGTGCTGCCGAACCCCTACCCACAAGCGTCTCAGGATACCTCAAGCACCAATCATAGGTGAAGCGTAGTGGGATGTGCATAGCTGCCGTCTGTATCTTGGTCATCCAGACAGGACCAGACTGGTGAACTGTCTCCAGGCTGGGCTTCACGCGTTTCTCGTCCTGGGATGGCCTGCACGCTTCCCCATAAATTCAACGCCCCTAGCTAGCAGCTAGACATGGATGCAGGGATACAGGTACAAGGGAGCATTGTTCACTGTGAGCGAGGGCCCTCGCCTCGCCAGACTGACCTCTCAACTCCCTCTGACAGCCATGCTTCAAGCCTTCATCCCTCTCTTTGGCCCATCCCACCACCACCACCACCACCACCCTCCTACCAACCTAACCTTTCGCTCACAGCTGTCCCTCCCTCTCTCCAGTTTCGGCCACGGCTAGCTGCCACTACATCTTCGACGGCGTTTACAAGCCAAACTTCTCGTGGACCTGAATGACTTGACTTGACTGGACTGGACTCCACAGCCACATCTCTCTGCCTGTTTGGTCGCTGTGCTGCCCTTTTCCTTTCCGGTTCCTCTCTTTGTACAACCTCTCGTCTTGGACAAAGGTCAACAACAGCAAAATACCAGACCTGGCAATTCCATTCAAGCCTCTTGCACGGCTCCAGGTTGTGGCAGCTTCAAGCCAAACCAATACCAAATCAATCCTTGCCGGCTTCATTCCATCGAGCAGAATTTCCACCTTTCAAGAGCTCAGCATCGGAGTTGATTCGGCTAAAGCTGGCAACGGCGACTGTGTGGTTGCATCAGACCTTGTGGATTCTCTCCTGCACCTCGTCGCTGCAAGCCAGGCCTGCAAGTCCCCAGTAACGGATCCATCTGTCGTTGGCCATTGGAAAGCCGTAAGTGTGAACCGACCATTCTCACCCTTCTATTGCCACGATCGCTCCGCTTCCACTCCAGGAACAATCAGAAGAAGTTGTTGAGAGACATTCACATAGTATGCCAACTTGGAAAGTCTGGACCTCGCTCGCATATCCCTCTCTCCCCTCCACGACTTCCTCTCTCGACGATGCTGAATGAAGCAACAATTCATGAACAAAAGCCTCTTGTCATGCCTGCCGCAACGTCATCCGCCGGCACTGGAGCCAATAGTGGGCTGAATAATGGAGAAAATGGTATGTGATCAAAGACGCACAATTTGGTCTGGCAATTCAATTTTCGGACTGCAGACAAGGGCGTTATTGTTTTCCTGTACCACACACACAGAGTCAGGACTGATTCGTGCCCATAGGTAGCAACGCAAATTCCAAGACTGCCAACAACTTTCCCCCACCGAAGACCGACAAACCCAGACCTCACGTATGCGGTACCTGTTCACGATCTTTCGCTCGATTAGAACACTTAAAGCGTCATGAACGTTCCCACACGAAAGAGAAGCCATTCGAATGTCCTGAATGCGCGAGATGTTTTGCCCGCCGAGATCTGTTACTCCGACACCAGCAGAAACTGCATATGACAACAACCCCTTCCTCCAGACCGAGAAATCGAAGAGAAAGTGCTGCGAGCAGTACTGCAGGTCCTGGGAGAGTACGAAAGGGTTCGGTCGTGAATAATGGACATGGAGCAGCAACTATGAGACCAAGAGCGAATACCATCAGTCATGTTGACGGAGCTCATATGCAATTAATGGCCGCTGCAAATGTTAACGTCGCCCGAGGTGGACTTGCGCCTTCCCATAGCCGTCACCCCAGTCTTGCCGGTTTACCAATGCAGAATGACTATCATTTTGGTGGAATGTCCACGGCTCTTGGTCAACGAGGCATCAATCATGGACTGCCGAAACTGGAAACCCACAATTTCAACAATATTGACTTTGGAGGTGGTCTGCGAACGGCACCAGCTGTTGGCGGATTTAACCCCGAATTTGATTTTGAAGGGCTGTTGTTTGGACCAGGTTCGACAATCAACCCAAACGCTCTCCACTACAGTGATTCTCCGCAGTCCATGGCAATTGATGGTGCTTCGCCATATCACCAGGCCTTTCCAGACATGTCAGCAAGCCAGACACTGGAGGAGAACTTTGACTGGATGAATGGTTTCCAACACCAAATGTCATTCCACGAGGGCAATGACAATGCTATTGATGGATCATCACCATCTGCCATTAGCACGGCTAGTCAAAGCGGCATTAGCGAAGTCATGTTAGATGGATCCAACAATCCTGCAGCATCTTCAGCGTCCATGTGGCAACAGTCAATGATGGCACCTCCTTTGATGACTCCAAACCCATTTGCTGTGGATCTTGGTAACCAAGGTTTCCATGACTTGATGAATGGTGGTCCCATGTCCCCTCACAATCTCTCACAAAAGCCGAATGATGCCTACTTCTCGACCCCACCGCCATCGATGAGCTCACTTAGTCCTTCAGTCATGCCAGGTATCACAACCCAAGGGTTTCATCCACCAATGAACCTTGGGCCCGAAACGCCCATCTCCATGAGTGGTAGCATGCATTCAATACTCCCTCTTGCTTCAATCACCGATGCTACTCGTCAAGCCCTTTTGGCCGCACTTTCTCAATGCGCACCTTTTGGTGGCCGAAAGTACTCCTTCTCCGCAACTACTAGTTCACCATTGTCTCCTCATTTTCCCGGCCGATCGAACAGCATAAGTGACACTGGCCGGAATCTTCCAAGTAAGTCTGATTTTCCCAAATTTCCTATCCTTTCACGGTCTATAGCGGTCGTGAAACTGGACTTGTCCCTCAAATTCCAGCACCAGCATTCTGTTCCAATCACAATTTCACGCCCGCTGATCTTTCTCAAGGCACTCACGATCTTCAACGTTATATTGGATCATATATTCGCTATTTCCACCCTCATCTGCCATTTCTCCATATTCCTACACTGTCCTTCGATGTGCCGGCTTATTCGAACGATGGTCGCGGAAATCCTGGTCTGGTAGGAGGACGTGGGTGTCTCATCTTGTCAATGGCTGCAATTGGGGCCCTCTACGAAATGGAGCAGGTGCAGTCGAAGGACCTCTTTGACTCGGCTAAGAAAATGATCCAGTTGTACTTGGAGGAAAGACGAAAGGCCGATGTAAGGAAGGCAGATCACAGGAAAGCCGGTGTTGATCACGGCCCAAGACTTCATGAGAACTCTGTCCATACACCAGTCTGGCTCGTTCAAGCTATGCTGCTGAACGTCGTCTATGGCCACAATTGTGGAGACAAGACAGCCGGTGATATCGCAAGCACCCACTGTGCCGCTTTGGTTAGCCTGGCGCGAGCCGCCGAATTGCTCAAGCCTCATTCCGCACAGGGCCCAATCCAGCAAGATGTCCACATGAGTGATGAAGGGATGTCAGAAGAGTGGAACAATGCCGGCATCAAGAGTGAAATGCCTGACGAACAACAAGATTGGTACAACTGGAAGAACATGGAAGAGCGCAAGCGAACTCTCTATGCAGTTTTCATCCTTTCAAGTCTGCTCGTATCTGCTTACAACCACACCCCGGCGTTGACTAACTCAGAAATCATGTTGGATCTTCCATGTGACGAGGAATTCTGGACTGCCGAGACTGCCCAGAGTTTCTATGCCAAGGGTGGTGCTCGCATGGCCGACCATAATCAAATCAGATTTCACGAGGCCCTAGGTGAACTTCTCCGTTCCAGCGAAAAGCAGCAGCAGCAAATGGCCAACGGACAGGGATATGTTGAAGTGACCAGCGACCTTCGCCCAAGTACCTTTGGTTGTCTTGTCCTTATCAATGCTCTTCACAATTACATTTGGGAGACTCGCCAAAGACACCACAATAAGGTCTGGACAAACGAGGAGACTGAAAAGATGCACCGGCACATCGAGCCAGCGCTTAAGGCGTGGCAAGCTGCCTGGGCCAGCAACCCCCACCACAGCCTGGAACGACCCAATCCTTATGGATTTGGTCCTCTCTCTGCCGACAGTATTCCCCTCTTGGATCTTGCGTATGTCCGACTGTTTGTGAACCTGTCTCGCTCAAAGGAGAAGTTCTGGCAGCGTGATTGGGATGGAATGGCAGAGGAGTTATCTCGTGGAAGCGAAATCATTCAACATGCGCAGCACTCTCCTGCTTCGAATTCGGAATCGACAGAACCGTCTGACAATTCCGCCACTAGTTCGGTTTTTGTCGATTCCCCTCCCACCTCGACTTCCTCGCCCGAGTTCAAAGCAACCGGACTCCCCATCAATGGCAACCATGGAAACTCCCAGCCAGTCTCTTCGTCCAAGCGAGAACGCCATCTGAGAAAGGCAGCTTTTTACGCCGCTGATTCACTGTCAATGTCAGACAAGCTTGGTGTCACTTTTGCCGATTTCACGTCCAGGGAGCTTCCATTGCAGTCAGCCATGTGTGCTTTTGACTGTGCCCAGGTTCTCGCTGAGTGGGTGGCAACAGTCCAGGAGCGTGTTGGGCGCTATCTTGGCATTTTAGGAAAAGACGACATCGATTTTGGCCAAGTCCCTGGAATCATGTTGCTCGAGGAAGAGGACTGCAAACTGCTGACAAAGGTACAAGAAGTTCTAAACAGTGCAGAGATCAAGATGAACTATGAGCTTGCAAGTGTTGGAGCAGTCCCACAAAGAATTCCCGGAGCTGATAATTGCGGCTACGGAGGCAAAATCTTGAAGGTGACAGCCTACATGCTGGATAGGGCTGCCATTTGGCCTGGTGAGTGAAAGTACGTTACAGAGCGCAGGACTATGCTAATCCGGATTTTAGTTACGCATCTCATGGCACGCAGCTTGGAGACTCAAGCCAATCACATGAGAGTGCGAGCAGAGGAGTCCGTATCTCAACGTGAATAGGGGTTTCATACCTTTCCTTCTCCCATGGAGCGACCACACAACAAAAGCGAAGACGGGACTTGAAAAGTATACACCAAAAGTATCTTTCTGTAAAAAGTACGACATTCGGGCTGGAGGCTGCCCCTCCAACCTCATTTATTCTAACAGTACATATGGGCGGAGGGTCGTTCAATTGAACAGACATAGTCCCTCGTGGTGGCTGGCGCCCTTTGAGGTTCTGACAGTTTTACGATTCGCTCACGAACCTTACGAAACCTCCTCGATATGACCCCACCGCTTCTTCTTATTCACGATCAGACACGCGCATCAAATTCATGATAATCGCATTCACACGCTTCCCTTTCGATGGCCACACGGCCATACTTTCACCCATAAATATACCATCTCTTACATTCGCTCGTTGATCTGTTCATTACACAACAACAAATTCGTTGGTTGATCCATGAACATTGCCTTCTCCGCACTGGATTTCCGCGGAGTTTATTACTGGAACTCTGCTATTTGCAAAGAATTGGATTGGTTCTGTTGCATGGATGTTATTGCTTCGGGTTGGATGGCTTTTATAGCACGACACGGCGTGTTGGGGGTTGACTGATGCTTTGGCCTACTTCATGACGATCACGAAACAAGATGGGGTTTGGCGAAAATGGGGAGGTGGGCTGAGCGTCTTTAATCCGTGGAAACAAAAATCTAGGGGATGGAAGAGAAAAGGGATAGGAAACAATGGCAAGCAAGCAAGCGGCGTGCTGAAGGCGCAAGGACTTCAACACCTGCCTGCATGTCTTGCTACGTGGATGGGAAATGGGATGAATGACCATCGTGTCATTTGGCTGGTACTTCGAGTGAACGCAGGTACTTTACCATGCTTTGATTTACTTACTTAGCTTGCACAAGCAGGACAGTAAAATAAATGAACACGCAGCCAGGCGCGATTGGCCATCCCAGCATCATCTGATCTCATTCGAGCTCATATTCTTGCCTTTACAGCATAAAGTCTTGCTTCATTCTCGGTGTAATGTTATAGGACATCTAAACATCCATCAATCATGTGTCGTTCCCATCCCATTCTTCCATGCGAGCCCTCAATTCTTCCCAGACTTCGATCGTCAGATGGAGCGAGCAGCGATGTCACTCTGTGGCTTGCACCTGCCTGTAAGGCTTTATTCGAGCGCCTGCCTGCCTCCCTGGACTTGAATGCAGCATACCTTGAACCACATCACACACCTTTCTTTCTTTCGGTGCGTCGGAATACCTGTGCCGCGCGCCTGCATTCTGCATCTTCCTTCCCAGCGTGCATCGACTTAAGAGAGACAGTCAAATGAATCGTCTGGCAAGTTCCGAGACACTCATTCAAGGATCGGCTGCGACTTCACTTGCGATACGAAATTCTCGGCAGTACTCGTAGATCCTCAGGGTGTCCTGGATGCTCTGAAGCTTGCTGCTGAAATGGCTGGATGCATGCAGAGGGTAGAATGGAGTCGACTGCATATCTAGGTACATGTCTTGTATGCAGGTTATGCATGAACGTGAGCGGCATCGCAGCGAACTGCACGCAGAAGAAGGTTTTATAGTGGGCGTGGGCGTCCAGCCAAAGGACTCGTACACCGTAGAATTACCTCACGTAGACGAGGTATTTCCTGTGGTTTGGTGGAGGGTCTTATATCATGTGCATGTATGTATCTACCTGCTTTGAGGTATGAAGCTTTTCAATTAGGTTCAAGGAATGAGAGGGATGATGTGGTTCTAGTGCATTTCTTTGGGGCGTGCTGAAATTGTGTGCAATGTGGTGGAGTGCGGTCAGCAAGTAAGCAAAGCCGAAGCACCTGCATTTTTGTGGCTGGCTGGTTGGGCTGGGCTGCCTACCGAGGAATGAGGGGTCATTTTCAGGGCATCTTCCTCTTTTCTTCATTTTCCTTGTCTCTCAAAAGTTGAGGCCATTGGTGAGTTGTTCTAGCATGCTCTCCATCTCATTCGTTCACAGCTCTGCGGAGACTTTACTTTCTGGCCACTAAAACACGATCGTGCCTTATTGTAGGGCTGGGAACCCAAAGGCTAGTTTTTGCTTTTTCTTGCTGTCGCTTGTGTGGTGGTTTTTGGAGGGGTTAAGAAGGAGGGGCAGGTGAGAGAGTGAGCAGTCACTTTGGAGGGGTCGAAATGGCTTGTGTAAGGTGTCGGCTTTTGGCGAAAGTCATGCTGTGTTACAGTACGGTGAAGCAAAGTCACTCGTCAGCGTGTTTGCTGGGCGTAAGCTCAGCTGAACAGATGGACGGCGAGGTAAGACGATAATAAGGCTTGTTTCACAGGAGATATGGTTTAGTCTGTGTCTCCAGGTGAGGAAGGCGGGTGAGCGATATGTGAGATATATGAGGGTGCCTTGCCCTTTGAAGCAGAAAGTTGAGTGTCTCTTCTCGTATCAGACTTTTTGAGCTTGAGTCGGACCAGAAAGAAGAAAATGAGGATACTGCATATTGCAGACACGAAAAGACAAGACAAGAGTCATCAAACGAACGAGAGCTCCTTCCTCAAGTGTCAAGCGACGACAGACTCACCTAAAGTGTCTGATATTCGTTTCATTTGATTTGATCAGGAGCCAAGATCGGTGGTTGTTTTGAGACAAAGACGGTCAGCAGTTCACTTCCACTTTATTCACTCTTTACCTACCCACCTGTCTCCATATTCTGGACCTCAGATGCTCACTCGAGCCTCTTCCCTCAGCCTAAGACTCATTCGTCCCAACAACACGTCAGATTGTCGGATTTCCGCTACCAAAAGTCAAATTTTTGGTCCGGTCATACATCGATTCTGCACCATGAGTTCCACCAAGTTGTCGGATAGGCCTGTGGGCAGGAAGTTTGTAATTGCTTGTGATGGTAAGCTTTCTTGTACTGGAATCATGGACAATGACTAACTTCGACCAGGAACATGGCAGGTGTGAAGCTCAAGATTGAAGGCATTTGACATGAGCTTATGAACTCAACAGAACAGTGACATGGGAGTTGACACTTCGCCCTTCTCACCACCCAAGGCCCAGATTCCCTCAAACGTGACCCGTATCGTCAGAGCACTTAACCACCGAGACGAGAAGGGCATCACACAAATCGCCTTCTATCAACGTGGAGTCGGTACCGATAACTTTGAGGACAAAATCGTCGGCGGTCTGACAGGCAACGACATCGCCGAACATATCCGAGAAGCATATGCTTTCCTCGCAAACAATTTCAATCCAGAGAACCAAAAGGACCTTGACGATGAGACCAAGCCTCGAGACGAGATTGTTTGCCTGGGATTCTCGCGCGGTGCATACACGGCTAGAGCTATCGCTTCGTTGATCAGTGATATTGGTCTCTTGACGAAGATGGGGATGGAAAACTTCTGGGCGATCTTTGGGGATTGGATGAAGCAGGATGTGGAGGGTGAGCAGAGCAAGTGGTTCCTAGTGACGTATCCGGAAATTGCAAAGAAGTTCCAGGCTGTCCATGGGAAGCAAATCGCATTCACCGATAAGGAGTATAGGGAGACGTTGATCAATGTGGGTTCCTGTTTAGACTATGTTGAAACAGAGACTGACAGTAGTAGGCTGGTTTGACGAGATGGGGTATGCCTGTCAGAGCCGTGGGTGTATGGGATACTGTTGGTATGATTGTTTGGGACTTTTTTCAAAAGATATATATACTGACAACGAAACAGGTGCTCTCGGCATTCCATTACCTTGGAACAGCAAGAATGTCAAGCCCTTCTCATTCGTCAACACCAAAGTTGCCAGAGCTGTCCAGCACGCATTCCACGCACTAGCCATTGACGAACACCGTAACCTCTTCACACCAACCCTTTGGGAACAGCCAAACGAAGGCTCAGCTCAGAAAGTCAACCTCAAAGTTCTAAAGCAGTGCTGGTTCCCAGGTCCTCACTCAAATGTGGGTGGTTCCTACCCAGATGCCGGGATCTCCAACATTACGCTTGCCTGGATGATCTCTCAACTGGAAGACACAGACGGCGGAATCTTGTCCTTCAACTCCAATTACCTCGACTACATCCAAGACCTGAACAAAAAATTCTACGCTACAGAGAAAGAGCCTATCCGCCCCTGGGGCTTTGGCAAACTCTACGATTCCTCTATGATCACTGACCCGATCACATTTGCGCAAGCCTTGAAGCCGGTCACAAGAACTCCAGGTCGCTACCACCGTATCAGCACCGAAGATGGGAAGCAGACGAACGTTCCATTGAAAGGAACAGGCGAATGCATTCATCGCTGCGTACGCGTGCGAATCAATGGTGGAGGCAAAGGTCCAGAAGAGAACATCGATGACACTGTCTTGGAGAAGGCATTTACGTTGGTGAAGAAGGCGGCTGGATTCCATCCTGATAATACAGAAGAAGGAGCATTCTACGATAGTCCAGCGTTGAAGAACTTCACTTTGGTAGAGCCGCCTGCTGTTAAGACTGCTAAGGATCCAGCTGGGTCAGCGGTCGGCGTTTATTGGAAGGGGAAGGATGGGCTTGGGGATTTACCAGAGGATGGGCTGGGGAAGACGGAGATTAGACTGTTGGAGAGGAGTGTGGGTGTCAAATGAAAGTTGTGATAAGTGCTCAGGGGAAGAAAAAGTTTGTTTTGCTCTGTCTTGCCTTGCGCAATTTGTTTGTTTATGGCTGGCAATGGAAATAAGCGAGGAGAAAAGGAAAAGGGGCAACATTGCAATCTTGGAACCTGTCCTTGGAGGGTAATATAACCTGCAGATCGAAAGAGAAACAGTCTTCCGTCATTAATACCTGCTTGACTTTGACTGTGCTTTTCTTGTGGCTGAGCTAGATCTGAAGGAAGTGCGCCGTTGTTTTGGCGACCAGACCATAGCCTAAAATCCACTGAATAGAGAGCCCAGAGGTGGATGCAGACGCTCTGAGAACTATTGAGGGTACCTCCCCTCGGTGGTGAGGACATGCTATAAAGGAAGCGCCTACGAGTCGATGAAACTCATCTAGCAGATTGAATACCTCATCTTATTGTGTTTACTAACCAAGAGGTGTAAAAATACTAGAGCCATGCTCTTGCAGACCAACGCATGCTTGCATTTCATGCGCCACAGGATGAGAACCATGGCGCTGTGCAAAGAGGAGTAAAGATAAACATGATGTATGGATGAGCTCCAATATGCAAATCTATGCTTCGTACCGAACCCTTCGTGACAAGTCTTCCATACTGGATGCTTGAAAGGAAAATCATACATTCTACCCAAAGCCCATGCCTGTGCCATGATAATAATGAAGTGGACCGTGTATAATGCCGGCATACCACTATATGAAGCCACGCAACTCCAATCGATCCAGCACAACGCCCGCACCTGTGATACTATGAAACTGTCTCGACTTCAACCCCAGTAGCTCCTTCGCCAACCTTCTTCTCTTCCTCGACCTTCTTCTCTCCATCAGCTTTCGCCTCCTCTGTATTACTAGCCTTCCGTTTCTGCTCCTGTTCATCCGCCACCGTTTTCTCCAAAGCTCGCACGAAATCCGCCGCCAGCTTCTCATAGCTGCCCTGCAGCCCACCCTTGATAAATCCCATTAGGGCCCTGTTACTCCAAACCTTGCCAGACTTCTCCAGAACACAGCCCTGCCCTTCCGCAACAGGATCCCGGACAATCCACGTAGTTACACTCTGGACGCCCATAGGCGCGTGCGTAATACTTATCATGCCGTCCGCGGTATGCTGTACGCTGGTCTGGTAGGTCAGCTCGTTGGGCACGAACCGCTTGATCCAGCTGCCCTTCCAGTGTCCGCCTTGAACTTCGTTCTCGCCGCTGGAGGGTGTGCCTTGGTGCTCGGTGACGTGGTAGACGGGGAGAGTGGAGATGTCGCCGGGGATTGTGGGGGGCTTGTGGGCTGCGGGGACGGAGGAGTAGAATTGTGTGGATGTTGATGGTGGGAGGAGCGTGTAGGTTATTTTGGAGGGGTTGAGGTCGAGCATGCCGGTATCGTTGTGGAGGAGGGAGAGAGCTTGCGCTTTCGTTATGTTTGGGGAGAGGGTTGTCTTGGTTTTGACTTCGGTGGTGGTTGTGAGGACTGTGTGTTGTTAGCTGTCTGTCGATGTTGTCGAAGAAGGACAGCTTACAAGACATTGTGGCGGATTAATAGTACAGTACCTGATCAAGATCGGGAGAGACGTGTGATGCTAAGAAGATATGTGTACTTGTGCTCCTGGAAACGGAGTGAATGATAATGGAAGGAAGGAAGGAAGCTTCCAGGAAAAGAGCCTGGAGATTCAAAGGAAATGCAAAGGCAACCGAGACTGTTGCGAACCTCGAAATCCGTACTTGACTTTATCGAATCCTATTCAAGTCCGCGAGGGAGGTCTAGAACGAGGGAGGTACTTAGGAGGGCTGCAGTGGAAGTGAGTGCACAGAGTGAAGCTCGCGACACAGCTGAAACGACATCGATTGGCAAACCGAGCGAGGCGCAGTCTGCAGTCCTTCGTAGCTGCAGAATGTAGGAATGCAAGATCGATAGGACCTGCCTACCCTTGATCTCCATTCGTACCTACCTTGAGTACAAGATATCTGCGCTCGTAGATGCGGTCGCGAAAGAGAAGGGGGTTTTGGAGATGGAAACGGGACAGCTGCATGAGTGAACGCTGCTGTGGTGGAGAATCGAGATGGCTGGAGCCTCAGCCAGGGTCGGAAATATCTCCGGATTAAACGCTGCAAAATGACGACAGAAGAACCCACAGAACATCCAGAGAATCAGATACCTGGAGAAGGGAGGAATTTGCAACAGTTTTTCCAGTAAAGAAGCAGTACCAATCCTTATGACATCTGCTATGTCACATTAATTGCGCCGCCTAGGAGAAGTCTGGGGACCCCGCGTTCACGTGGGAGCTTCACGTGCGAAGGTGCACAATTTCATAAGTCTGGCACAACGAAGACAACTGTTCTTCCCGTTCCCATGGGGATTTGTTGTGGGATGAAAAGTGGCAACGTTACATCTTTCCCTGCTGAGATTCGGACCGTCTCTTAGCACAGATACATGCGCGATGTTGATCATCTTCTACAAGTAGCTTTACATGTCCAAACTCGCTTCCCGCTTCTGGGAATTCGGATTCGGATCCGATCCAAACAAAGACCGCACCGCATATCGCCTTCTCAATATTCCGTTACTGTTCCGAATCAGAAATATTTGATGGATGCTCAAGATAATCTTAAGCTGTAGAAAGTCTCATGTTACAATATACATTCAAAAAAACATGACTGAATGAAGATAATGCCAGAAACGTTGGACTAAAAACAACAGATATTTCTCCTTCATTAGCGAAGCGAGCCCATCCTTTCGGCTTAGTTTTCACCGAGCCTGATGTCCACCCGTCTCAGCATCTAATTTTCCGAGACTCTGATTGGGTTTCGACCACATGGCAACGCACAGGAGGCCATCCTCGTGTTCTTGAAGATCAAGCCTTGACAAGAGAATCTTCTTCCATTGGATCCATGTCCAACGGCTGAGGCGCGTGGGTATGGCGTGGAAATCCCAACGCCGCCAGCGTCATTTCGGAGCTTGATTGCAGAATTGGGCATGGGGAAGGACATCTCACAGGGCTGCCATACACACATGGGTATCAATATGCTGGTCGATATGACGTCTGGTTGTCTCGACGTGAAGATGAAGTCCTGGATGTTACATGATGATGGCCGTGATCAAAGAAATTACTGACAGGACTGAGTCACTTCGACAAAGATTCTGCAAACTCCAGAACTTGGAATTCCAGCAACCCCTCAGCAAAAGCCTGGTAAGATTAGTGAAACGGAATGTTGGGTATGGCAGGACATTAGATTGACCCTTTCCTCAAGCAACTCATGTCAAATACTTAACGAAACCTCCGCGGCAGGAGCCCTTGACTAATAGCAGCGCAAGTTCTCCCAATGAAAAGCCAAGAGATATCCCAAACAAGATCGGACATCGATAGCCACCTCCATCATCCCTGTTTACAGCACCGGCTCCCTGGCTCTTGACATACGACTCACAAAACAAGCTGCGAATGGCTTCAAGGATCGACATCCACTATTTCATCGGTGCCGAACTTTGCACCAACGAGATTTGAAGAAAACCGAAGACCCTGTTGTCTAGAATTCCGGACAACGAATGACATTAAATATCGTACCTCCATAGGAACGGATCTGCACATCCTGCTGAAGGGATCCGATTAACCGTTGCGGGGTGGGCTAGAGTGTAACTTCTCATGACTGACATCTCGAGAAATCCTTGTCAAGTCCAGAATGTTGTCGGCCCTTTTGATGCTCCACAGACGTGAAGGAAAGATATAGTTTCTAACCTCCCCCGAAACCTGCGATCTTCTTTCCTTCAAGACTTGAGGTCGCGGTGAAGCAGTTGATATCGATTTCGTCTGTTGACACATCAAGTCAAAATGTATCAAGTTGGAAACGTTTACGTTATTGCTGCTGTGGCAGTGGTGGGTGGTGCGTTGTTTGGTTTCGACATCAGTTCTATGTCAGCTATCATCTCTACCAAAGCCTACCTCTGTTACTTCAACCAAGGTCCATATTATTTGGAAACTGACGGCAAATGCTCTGGTCCCGATCCTGATGTCCAAGGTATGGATTGACTCTCTATTGGACAAAGCAAAACACAAACTGACAATGATCTTAGGAGGCATTACGGCTGCTATGCCTGGTGGATCATGGCTCGGCGCTCTGGTTTCAGGGTACCTTTCCGACATCTTGGGACGGAAGAAGGCTATTCAGATCGGCTCTATTATCTGGTAAGTCAAGAAAATGTCTGTTGCTTTGATTCCCGCTGACAGATATATAGGTGCATTGGTTCCATAATTGTCTGCGCTTCACAAAATATTCCAATGCTCGTTGTTGGAAGAATCATTAACGGCTTCTCCGTTGGCATCTGTTCAGCACAGGTTCCTGTATATATCACTGAGGTAGCACCTCCAAGCAAGCGTGGAAGACTTGTTGCTTGCCAACAATGTGAGTCCTGCCCTACTCCGTCACTCTCCTCGACATTTGTTGACCATAACTTGCAGGGGCTATCACTTGGGGTATTCTGATTATGTTCTACATCTCCTACGGATGTTCCTTTGTGGATGGTCCGGCTGCCTTCAGAATTCCATGGGGTCTCCAGATGCTACCAGCAGTCTTCCTATTCTGCGCCATGATGTTCCTGCCAGAATCCCCACGATGGCTTGCCAAGAAGGATCGCTGGGACGAGTCTATCGCCGTTCTTGCTCTGGTACATGCCAAAGGAGATCAGACTTCGCCATTCATCGCTAAGGAGATGTCGGAGATTCGTGAGGTTGTCGAGTTCGAACGGTCTAATTCAGACGTCACGTATCTGGAGCTCCTGAAGCCTCATATGATCAACCGAACGCATATTGGTGTTTTCACTCAAATCTGGTCCCAACTTACGGGTATGAACGTCATGATGTGTAGGTCTTGACTCTAGTATAATGCTTCATGATTGCTGCTGACCGAATGCAGACTACATTACCTACATTTTCACGATGGCCGGTCTTGGAAGCAATGTCTTGCTACCATCTTCGATTCAGTTTATTATCAACGTCGTTATGACAATCCCCGCGATCCTGTTCATCGATCGCTGGGGCCGCCGACCAACCATGCTCGTCGGAGCCTTCTTCATGGCCCTCTGGTTGTTCATCAATGCTGGTCTTCTCGCCACCTACGGCACCAAGCCAACCCCAGAGCAAGGTTTCACCTCCAAGGCAGAATCGATCTCAATCGTTGGCGCACCAGCCAAGGCTGTGATTGCTTGCACCTACCTATTCGTGGCTTCATATGCTCCTACGTGGGGACCTGCTTCATGGTACGTACTGGGAAACCCATTTTCTTCTAATCTCTCCTGTCTCGGGACCGCAGTCTTCTGAGACATGCATATCCTTGTCCCTAAACATTCTTTATATGCACTTGCTGACTCCCCATTGCTCATAGGATTTATCCCTCTGAGCTCTACCCACTTCGAGTACGAGGAAAGGCAGTCGCACTTTGTACTTCAGCCAACTGGGCATTCAGTAAGTCACCTCACGCCCAATTCGCACCCAAGTTATCAGCGTATACTAACAAACGCACCTCCATACTTTGCACTCGCATACTTTGTTCCCCCAGCGTTCGAGAACATCCGCTGGAAAGTTTACATCGTCTTCGGGGTCTTCTGCGTCTCAATGTTCATCCACGTCTTCTTCCTTTTCCCTGAGACGGCTCAGAAGCCTCTTGAAGAAGTCGAAGAGATCTTCGCTGATGATACACCTGGTAGCATCAAATACTTGGGTACGCCGGCGTGGAAGACACATGTCGATACTCACACTAGACGTCTCGAGAGAGGTGAGATGGATGCTGAGGAGAAGTTCGGGAGACGGATCAGTCAAGAGGAGGCGCCTGCAAGGGTTAGCGAAGCTACGAAGGTTAACTGAAGAGTCAAAGTTTGGGTGGATGGATGTCGTGGAAAAGGCGGAGAGCGAGGGAATGGTGCTGGGTTGGACATCTGTGCTGAGAATAATTTCTGGCAATCAACTGATGACCATCAGCCTATATAATTTCTTTGCAGAACCGTAGTCACAATCTGAAATTGCTATTATGTCTCCTTCCTCGAGCCCTCGTGTATTTTGATACAGCCATTTGAGAAGAGCACCAAAGTCTCCCCTCATCAGCACAATTGTACCATCAAGCTATTGATTAACATGCGCTCTGTATCACAGTCGTATGAGAACCAGATTACAAAATAAAGGATCAACACGCAGAATCGAGGGGAGGTCTTTCCACCAGGCGATCCTTCGGCTAAATTTGATCGCACCAGAATCAAAACAAAGTCGCCTCTCGACATGAATGTCCCCCTGGCAGGGGCAACACTCTCCAAAATGCTAATTTGTTTGAACTTTTGTATACGTTCATTCGAAGTCTTCCAAAATTGCTCGCACAGTGCTCGTACCCTCAATTCCTAGTACACGAATTCGAAAATGGAAGTATAGGCTGGTGCGATGGGCGTTGACTTTCACGGCCGACTCCCAAATTCAGTCTTCGGTTCCGAGGTCAGCTTCATCATCCGGTCCAATCAGTCTTCTTCCTATTGCTTCTTCTATGAAGCAGAATTACTTAGGTTATCATGGGGTGGAAGGGTTGAGACTTGGTAGGTCCTTGAATATAGGGGTTGCAGACTCAGGGAGGTATCCATTGATCACGTTGGATTCCGACTGTCGGATCGAAATGATATTAGCTGTATTGGGACATACAACGAGACATGTGAACAATTACCTGTAAGATTGAGGCCCATTCTTCGTCAAAATCGACTTGCCCACATGCTCTGATAAGAGTGTTCCAGCTCGAGAAGCTGTGTAAGTGTAGCATGTCGGCCAAGAAAGTATAACGAAGCATCTGATCAGTTCTTAGTTTATTTCGGGATAGCTCGTCCTCGTAAAGATGTACCCCTGGCTCACACCTCCTCGCGATACCTCCGGAAATAATGAGGTACTTTTCTTATCCCTGTCGGAGTGAGATTGATATTAACCTTTATCGAGGAGAGAGATAAGCGAGTGTGGTGTGTTTGTATCAACGAGACAGGGGGACGAAATGACCCTCCCCGCTTACAAGCGAGGCATGGGTGTCACAACATCAGTTCCTCCCACTCCATTATTCATGATGATGTTGGATGTTCTGTTCCTGCTTCGTGAGCTGAGTACTCCTGGGATCTCCCTTCGATACTACCACTATCAACAACATATACAGAAATCTTTTACAGCTTCTGATCTGGAATTCTGAACACAAGCGATGTTTACTCTCAGCCAGCCGGGCGTGAGATTGACCATGTTGCTCATTTCGACACTGGTGTTGAGTCTCCTACCATTGGTAGCAACTCGTGCGGTATCACCACTGCCAGCATTGGCTGAACTACTTCCAGTACCTGGAATCAGTCTAGATGTCAACCTTCACCTGAGTCAAAACACCACCGTTGCATACCACCGGTTGGGAAAAAGGGCATTAAGTCAAACCTCCATCACCAAAGGGCGTAGATTGGATTGCATGATGTCAGCTACGATTACGCACGCCCAGCAGATAAATGGAGGCGTTCAAGTGGAGGAGAACTTCGATGAATATCTCTCTCTCCTGCTCGACGAAGGATGGGAGCAACAAACTATCGACCCCAAATACTCATCGTCTGGCATCCAAGCGAATCTACAGACTCTGACGGGGGCAGATCCCGATAATACCGAGTACGTATATTTTCTCAGTAAAGAGTCTGGAGAGATTGACGGTCAACCTATTTCAGTAAGTCTTTCATAGCTTAACCTCAATCGCGGAAAGCAGACTTATGACGACAGCCAACAGGAGCATTCTTCGGCAACGGCATTAATCCGCAAGGAGGAATCATAATTGCCGACAACAACAAGACACCAAGGTACGCACTTGGCCAAGTACCATTTTTCCCAATCTCCAGAATCGTGCAGTGGTCTCAAGCAGCTTTCGGAGAATGGGAATACCAGGCAGGCGCAGTAGATGTAGGGATTTCGAGCCTTCGCTATGTCATCAGATCATGGGTTACGAACACAGAAACTCAGGACCAGGTTGTCGAGGCTCTGAGAGGCGTAGGACAGACTAGCATTCCTGGGATCGCAAGTCGGCAGGTCTTCAGACGGACTTCGACAAATCAGGCGGAAGTAGATGGATTCTATGCAATGCTGGGCACGCCGAATGGTGCTTCGACCGGATTTTTGTTAGCGACACATAAGGGAAAGCTTGGGATCAAACGGGTCGCAAGTATTGCCGTCTGGAACCACCCCTTATCGGATGTTGATCTCAACAGTTGGAGAGATGGTTGGAAGCTCAATATGCTGTTTACGTTGGAGCCTGTGGCAAATCCCACGACGGGGAACCCTCAGAAAGCGTGAACATTCTTTTCTGCATATCCCAATCGTTCGAATGTCCAAGATTCGTAGGTCGAGTGACAGGCGCAGACTTAGGTTGTTAGGAGGCATTGAAGGAAGGATCGGCTCAACAAGGGCTCGATATCTTACATTCGATCAGGGTCAATTTTGAAATGCAATCACATTGATGAACGGAATTTTGGGTTGATAGAACCATCATTCATTTCTCACAAAGTAATCGAGACCGTGCCTTTCAAGATCAAGTCTTCCTTGTCTCGTCACTTCATCTTCTGCATCTGAAAGCCTATTTACCACGACAGCAAGCTCTTCTTCGCTCAAGATACTACGCCAGGAGAACCAGAATTGTGAAGGGCGCTTTCTAAGAGTCGTTTCCTGACCCACATAAAGTGGCTCGTCAGCTAGTTGTAGTGTAGCCAGCCTCTGATTGTCCCATAATGCAAAGCCCAGCCGACGGAATACGGAGAAAGAAACACCATTGATGGGCGACTCATCGCGAGAAATCAGCCCGTGAAGCGCCAGGTGGACGGGTCCTCGATTCAAGAGACCATTAGGTGAATACTGGAGGTGTCGAACAGTCCCTGACCGAAGCACCCAACTCCATGCATCATCTGGTATTTCAGCAAGCCCCACATCTTCCTTTGATGCTTCTTCCTGCGGTGGAAGATCGCCACCACTAGATTCGTCAAGATATTCCTGTACACTCACAATCTCGTGATATGTGGTCATGTGCGGATGAGCACAGGGGAAGAGTTCATCCAGCTGCAAATTTGCAATTCTGCTCACATCAGACTCTGACCAGCCATCTAACCGAGACTGTTTGCCAGCCCGTCTGAAGTCGTACAACAGTTGCAAGCGCCAGAAAGCACGGAAGACCACCTGCTCTTCGATCCAGGATGGCGGCTCCATGCATGGGGTCTCGTAGAAGATACCTTCAACCTCACGTAGCCAACCTGGTACCATCATTTCGTGCGGCCCATACGGCGCCTCATAGTCGAATCCCTGGTCTACAGGTCGCTGGAGCCTCGGTTGAACTTCTCGAAGCCTTTCGAGGTAGTATTCCAGGCATGAATGAGTGAGATGATACATCCGGCCAGCCGTACCCAAGACACTAAGTGGGCAAGATGTGGGCGTTGGTATGGAACATGGCGATTCTGGCGCGCTGTTTAACACCATGGTAGGTCTGACAAACCGCTCAAGAAAGGTATCGAAAGACCAGACGGGCATCTCACCCGATCGAAGTAGTGCTACTAGCAATATCAGGTCGCGGACTTGCGGCGTAGTGACCGATCGGTTCGAAGTGACTTCGCGGAGTATCTCCGAGCCATGGGATATCCAAAGACGATAGATGGATGGCAGTGCGAGTGCCAGGTGATGTAGAGATCGGAGGTCAGGTACCGATTTGGCAATTTGCAATAGTATTTCCGGCGGCGCAGTATTGATAGAGGCTGCTGCTGGGCCTTTGATCTCACTATCCATGATTGAGAATGACAGCGGGAGAGCAGGGGTTGATGGTGAGATCAACGTGGACGGCGAGGGTGAGGGTGAGGGCGAAGATATGTACGACGGAGTACACGGAGTATAGAAGGCAAACCCTCAGCAGTATGACAAGAGACTCCTGAACAGGAGGGAGAACAGCAAAGGGCAGTTATAGTGGTGTGCTAGTGCTGGATGGTTGCGAGAGATGACAGCCAATGACGCTGCAGAGCTCGAAAGACTCGGAGTAAATTGACATCGAAAGCTGGGCACAAGCACCAGATGATGTACCGTGCCGCCGGATGATGGAGTAAAAGGAAGTCATCAATGACATCGAAGCCGTCCTGGCGATGAATGACAACCACAGAAGGGGGAGGGGTGAGATTAAGGTTCCTAGGAGTGTACGGGGATAAAAGTGGGGTGGCATGGGACGGGACGGCGGGATGTGTTTGGACCATCACTCAACGGCCTCCCTCGTCAACCTCCCTTCCTCCCTTCCTCCCCCACACTACCAAGCAAACCCCCTTCTTGTGGTAAGCTGTAGCTGCACGTTTCCTCCGGAGAGTTCCTACATACAGATATCGGACCGTACCTGCGCAATATATTCGCACAGCCTCATGCAGTATTGTGGCACATCTGAGATTCATCTCGGATATTGTTCCTAGCATGTCGTCTTGGCTGCATTTCCCGTTCTTTCGAGCCTCCGGATACCTAGCTACGTTGACAATGACAAGCTTACTTCATAGGCTTGTGTCATTTGACAGAGTTTGCTAGGTTCTTTACAGTACAGTACAACGCGAAAGTCGTTCAGATGATCCTAGACGAAGTAGAACCTTGGCATCACCATGCACTTTATGGCTCGTGGAAGCACTCGGCAGGACATCATTGGATGACTTGCTGACCATCTTGGTAAGTCGAAATATCTAGGTATGGTTGATATTTTCTATTAAGACGAATATTACGGAGAGGTCCCTTGACACTAGTCGGACTCTCTCGTTTTCTTGAGACCTTCTGGATACCCGAAAGCTTCTGTTGATTTGCACATCTTCATGCTATCAAGTGTAACAAGATGAAGCTCACCATAATTCTTGCCCTCGTCCGCCTCGCGACAGCACTTGATCTTCCCCCGTTGCCTGATTGGTATGACAAGTCTAAGCTACCGCCAGGAATTCCTGGGGTAAGTGCTCTCACGAGGAGATTCGAGGCTTCAATTGATGTTGATCTCATAGGAAGCTCCAGAGTATATGGTAGATAACACAAGAAACACATTTGGTGTTGCTCCAGATAAAGGTATGGCCATTCCAATTCGTTCCAATCAACGTTGCTGAGATTTTTGCTCAATAGGTACCCTCGACAAACCAGTCACCGAGCCTGAGCAGCAAGTCCTCCTAATGAACATGAACAATCAGAGTGATGCCTCGGTTCCAAGTAGCAACGGTACGCTCGAGTATCGTCAAAATGGTGGTTACTGGTACGAGAACATTAAGCACGGTGATATGCCATTTGCTCCAAGTGGATATCAAATGTTCCGCAACGTCAAGGAATTTGGAGCGACAGGTGACGGGAGTACGGACGATACCGCAGCGATCAATCGTGCAGCTTCCTGGCTAAGTCAGGCCAATGACAACGAAAGATGCGGCCGTGAATGTGGACAGACCACGATACTTGGCGCCGTTGTATACTTCCCTGTAAGTGCTGGGCTGGATTGAAGAAATGACCAAGCTGTCACTCGCTCGACTTTGAAGAGCTGTACTGACTGACTTTGGCTATAGAGTGGGATATATTTGATCAGCAGTCCAATCATACAGTATGATGACTCCCAATCTTTGTTAATATGATAAGAGTACTAACACTTGACAAGGTACTACTTCACACAATTTGTGGGAGATGTGAATGCTAGACCGACAATTCGTGGGTCAGCTAATTTCACAGGTATGGCTTTGATAGATTGTGATCCGTACATACCCGGCGGCAATGGAGCCAACTGGTATATCAACCAGAACCAGTTCTTTCGCCAAATTCGCAACTTCGTCTTTGATCTGAAGGAAATGCCATGGTGGGGCCAGGATGGTGATCAATTCTACGCTCCGACTGGGATCCACTGGTATGCTCTCACTCATGAATCCTCAAGTTGAACTGCACGCAGTACTCACCTTGGTATAGGCAAGTCTCACAGGCGGCTTCACTCCAAAATCTCGACTTTCAAATGCCATTGAGTGATAGCCGCGGGTCCACTAACGCAACTGGAATCTTCATGGAGAACGGATCCGGAGGGTTCCTCAGCGACTTATATTTCTACGGAGGAGGTATTGGATTTCGCGCTGGCTCTCAGCAATACACTGCACGTAATCTCAAGTTTGAATTGACTCTTACGGCCATCAGCATGATCTGGGACTGGGGCTTCACTTGGCAGAATATTGAAGTCAATGCTTGCTGGGTGGCCATTGAAGCCAAAAGTGTCGGTGGACTATATAGTCAGGGTTCAGCAAGTATCACGGTCTTAGGTGAGCACTACACACGATCATTGCCCCTGATTCCTTGTGTTGAATGAGCAAACAGACTCCTACTTCCGAAGCGTACCATATCCTATCGTATTACGAAATGGTGGGCCGCATCCGAACATCATCCTCGACAACGTTCGAGTCGAAGCTTCGGCATCTGTTGTCTTGATAGATGGCGGAGAAACTATTCTTCCTGGATCACAGGGACTTCTATACTATAATTCATGGGGTATGGGTAAGCGTTACACGTCACAAAATGGGAATGGAGAGGTGGTTACTGGTTTCATCGACCCGCCTCCACAAAAGCCGCCATCTCTGCTTGACGGTTCTGGCAATATTTTCGCACGCTCCAAGCCAACGTATGGAAATCTCGGTGCTGGAAGCTTTGTTGTCGCCACGGACACATGTAACAATAGGGGCGAAGGCGATCAGTCGGACAACATCAATCGCCTCCTCGCTGACAATGTCGGCAAACCAATTTACTTTCCTAGCGGTGTCTATCTAGTGGAGAAGACTATAGATATCCCAGTCAACTCGATTATCGTTGGTGAGCTATGGCCGCAAGTATGTTTACCAAGAGAAAGCAGCCGAAGTCGTTCTAAAATACCATGTAGATAATGGGTACTGGCGACTTCTTTAGCGATGAGAATGACCCTCAAGTTATGATCAGGTGCGTCAAACCTCTTCCGGTATCTTTATCCTTCTAATATTTCAAAGAGTCGGGAAGTCTGGAGACTCTGGTATCGTTGAGATCTCTGACATGCTCTTTTCCGTCAAAGGCCCCACACGAGGTGCAATCATGATGGAATGGAATGTGCATGAAAGCACTCAAGGAAGCGGTAACTTATTCCTCTGGATGGATCCTGGGTTATGTACTGATGCCATTATAGCTGCCATGTGGGATAGCCACTTTCGAGTTGGAGGAGGGTACTTCTCAGATCTAACAATTGAGGAGTGTCCCAAGTCCACCTCCGATCCTGACCGTGATTGTATGGCTGCATTGTTATTACTACACATCACTCCTACCTCATCGGGGTACTTTGAGAACGTTTGGGTCTGGTAAGCATGTTCCACATGTCTCCAAAGGAACAACGGCCAGTGATGAGATGCTCATGTTGGAATTAGGACCGCCGACCACGACATGGATGTGGAAGTTCCTGGTGGAGTTGAAACCACGACAAGCGCACAGATCAACATATACACTGCGAGGGGAACGCTGATTGAGTCCGAAGGTATGTTGCTGATGTCGTATATTTCAGTCGAAGCTGTACCGATGCCACGACCAAGATCCAATCACAGCTCCTCTTTTGAGCTCATTTATTAACGACGTTTTAGGCCCATGCTGGTTCTATGGGACTGGCTCAGAACACCATCAGATCTATCAATACCAACTCAACAACGCCAGAAATATATTTATGACGCATATTCAGACTGAAACTCCTTACTATCAACCAACTCCTGATGCGACAAAGCCCTATGCAGTAGGGACTTTCTCTGGTGACCCCGACTTCTCAGAGTGCGAAGCAGAATCGACGTGCGCAATGGCATGGGGCCTACGTGTCATTAGTTCTAGGGAAATCATGATTTACACTGCTGGGTAGACCTCTATCGACTGTATCAACACAGAAGCATCGGCTAATATATGTGAATAGCTTGTACAGTTTCTTCTTCTCTTATGATCAAATCTGTCTCGCAGATGAGCATTGTCAAGACAATATGGTCGAAACTAGTTATACTGAGGGCTTCTGGTTTTACAACATTTTCACGAAGGGTGTTGCGCAGATGATTACACCACGTGGTGGAATTCCCGCTTTGCTCGCTGAGGATAACCAGGCGTAAGTCGCCAATTGCTCCTGGCGAGAACATTGCTAAACAGTTCCTAGTGGCTTCACAACTGAGGTCAGTGCTTGGCTAGCCCTTGGGCTTAGTGGTGGGGATCTGGGAGGTGATCAGGGATCGCCGCAAGATGGCTCCGGAGCAGCATACATTGACCCTATCATCTTCGTCAGTCCCAGTCCAACAATTCAGTGTTGGGCTCCATGCACCCTGGTCATTCCCCCTTCACCTCTGGCTGAACCCACAGTCCTGAGTTTTGCACCTGTCGACACATCGCTCGTAGTAGGGTATGTACTGGGGAATTCCATTCTCTTATAATTTTCATTGCTTCGGGAACCAGGCTTGTCAGGATCATGTCCCCGAACTCTGATGAGGCAATCCGAATGTACTATTACTGACTGCCTAATGCGTATAGTGGTTCGACCATCACTACCATCGTTGTACCAACCAGTAAGTACACAACATACGTTTTCCAATCTCGAATACTAAAGCCATTTAGTCACGGTTTCTATCATTAGCTTCTCAAACATAGTCATTCCAGCTTCAGAAACCAGTGATACTTTTGCCTTGCAATCCAGTATCAAGGTACCTCCGATTCTAGTGACAGGTTAGTCATTTAGTCAATCGTGCTGTTGGTTATTTGGACAGTTCTCTGGCTCCTGAAATTTCTTTCGACTTACGAAAGAATTTACTAACTGTCAACCTTGTAGGTGGAGGTGGTACGGTATCGACGATCACCTTGCCAGCTTTCACAACTGCTTCTCGTACCTCAACTATATCAGTCACAGTCCTCCCTACCACTGTCACAGAGATTGACGGTGTGAGATGGACCTTCTCCATGGACCAATTTACCGATCTGAGAAGCCTCACTGGCAGTACGACTCTGACAAGTACGACGCTTCGTGACGAGCCAAAGGCAAGCTCTACTTCTTCGACCACAATATTTCCATTTATATTGGTTGCTCCTGGGGGGTTCTACTGGTCACCTGTCTACCCACCTGGCCCAACGCCGCCTCCGTTGCCAAAGCTTCCCCGCTTGCCTTCCTTCCCACCCGTCCCAAATCCGCCATGCTTCAAGCTTTTCGGAATATTCTCAATCAATTGTCCGCCCGACAAACAACAGCCTACGACTCACTTCACTCGGGGTCCTGTAAAGGTATGTCAAGCCCCTCAGCTGAACTGTGTGAAGCCGCACCCCCTAACACATCGTCAGCCTACATGTACAGCCAACTGTGGTACACTGGAAGATGATTCCAATGATGAAGAGTCTAGCAGCAGCACTTGCAGGACCGCAACATCAACAAATTGCTATACACAGAGCCAAAATACTGTTTGCAACACTTACATTGGATGTGAGTGCCAGACCAGGACAGTTACTGATGCTTGGGTCTCTTGCAACGATCAAACATGCACAACTACCAGAACACAGCCGATCACGGGTTGCTACGTGAGTGCCAGCCAGACAACTGTGGGCGAATACTGTCCCACGCCAGAGCCCACTGACCCAAGAAACTACGACGACGGTAGCAATGATCCAGGTGGCAATGTTGGCGTGACTGTGACTGCCACATATCCACCTACGGCTATCATTGGTGGCACAGGCTATCCATTTCCCACAGGCAGTACCATTGTTGTCGGAGGGTCAACGCTTATAGCACCTACTGGCACATCGCCAGTAACAACAACAGTTGGAGGTGGTACTGTGGTCACTCTTCTCCCTTCAAGCACCGGTCTCAGTATCTCCGTAACTCAACCAGGTATCACACCGGTTCCGACCACCGCTCCCACGCCTCCTTGGACAACACCAGGTCCCGGCAACCCGACAAACCCTAATCCGACCTGGGATGCTGTTTGGATTGAGTTCCGCTGGCAATACGCTACCAATCCAGAATCACCAATTGGAGCACTGGGCACCGAATGGGTATGGTTTGAATGGCCTCATCAAGGTGGTGGGGATTTGCAGCTCTGCTCGACCTATCCTACTTATGAATACCGCGTGGACGATGTTGGGCTAGGGAACGAAGGTTGGCCACCAAGTATGACTTCCAGTGAGGCAATGTATGGACGGACTGGGTGTCGATACATCGGCAATGACAATGGTGCTGGCCAGATGGAGTGCAACAATGTGGCACGCTTTGACTGCATTGAGGACCAGGATGCTAACCAGCAATTCGACTGCACCGAAAATGAGCCGTCCCTTTTCGTAACCTTTGTCCCAAAGGTTAGGTGTATATTCCCTGATACAGCAGGCAGTCAACCTCGGGTGCTGGCTGTCAGCGGAGAAGTGTCCAATGTGAATGGTACCACGGATCAGGAGGTTCAGGTCAATTGGCCCGGATATAGAGCTGCGGATGCTCTTCTGATTGAAAGCTAGAACCATGTAGCTTGGAAATTTGAGTGCGAGTATATAATTTATCTGAAATTCCTCTGATGCTATGATTTGTTGTTTTCGAATTCTTACAGCGCCAACCCGACGGTTCTCATTCCTTGTGGGAGGAGGAGATGGATTCCAAATTTCCCAAGATACCACTCGGCGTCTGCGGTGCTTACCAGAGGCAACAAGTTGTAGAGCAAGTCATTCGGTCTTAATTGCTCGAGCTACCAAGGAGCGTCGCAGCGATGGGCCTGGTTCAATGGACGGATATGTGATTAGAAGAAGGATGCCCCCCGCCATCCCTTTCCTCCTTTTTCACCTATAACTCTACCCTTTGCCTTCCATTATTTCGCCGGTCCCCCCTTCCCCCAAACCTTACATTTGTGTCGATGCTCCTGTTGCTGACTGTCTTCAGAATTAGCTCACTAGATGATCGCAAAGGTGTGGGATCGGGGACCGATTCCAACATCCGTTCTTCCTAAATGCTTTCTTGAGTCAAAGTCGAACTTAGGACTCAACCGGCACAATCTACCGACTCCTATTTCTCGTGTGATGAGGGCTCAGTAATCAAGGAGGGAGGAGCAACATGTGCTAGAAACATCCAAGACACTAGCCCAGTAGATATTTGGAAGGCGGCCCTAAGTTCATACTGCCTTCCCTTTTACTCTGTTCCATCGATTGAAGGGCATTTCGTAGCGTTGTCAGGAACTGCTTCTCCAACAAATGAAAGCACTCAAAGAGAAGAACCACATGAGAGCCGACAATAAGAAGTTCTTCGGCTTTCAGGTGCAAAGCTTCACACTCACCTACTTACTAGTCCAACTAGCGTTCAAAATCCCCTTCTGACAGAAAAAGAAGCGCCTCTTCCGAGCCACTCGAAGTACCCCAGCTCACCAAGTCTCGGAAACGACCATCCTCCTCCCTCGCAGAAGGCAACTCCTTACTTGCGGCCAAAACGACTTTATTTTGTTGCATTTCGCAGATTCTGCATGTGAAGAAGATAAACATGGGAGGAGCTAGGAAGAGCTGGAAAATCTGCGAAAGGAGTGATATTGACCGACACCATCGCGGATGTGGAAAGGGGTGACAGTTGTGCGAATCGCACAGGTCCCGCTCTTGGCTTGGCGGGTTGCGCCTCGCTTCAATCTTCCCCGGATTCTGGGGTAGAGAGTATTTGAGAGCTTTTATAGTTTAATCATGCAGCTCGGGAGCGAGTTGAACGTTCTAGTTGAAACCTGTTTCTGATCATGAATTTTGGGGTTCATCACGGATTTTAGAGCCTATTTTGGACCAGCTTGAAGGGTTGTCGTGTGAAAATAAGTAGACGAGTGTGCGACCTGTCACCTGTGCAACTCCAGCCACTCTACCTAGAGCAAGACGTGAGGGGTATCTTTCTGACGTTTGTCAAGTTCCTGACTTTGAGCTTTGACACGATCATCCTTTTCACATGCTTCAGATGCGAAATGCAACAAAACTTCCTTCGTGGATGATCTTCAGATGGAACTGGAAGTAATGCTGTTGTTGTAAACGACATGAATAGGGACAATTTCTCGATCAGACCGTCTATATGCCATGGCATGAGAGCAAAATAAAAAATTGGAAGGTTCTCTTCATAGTTTTACAAGATATCTCCTCGCGCTTTCCCCTGTGGCATCGCTTTCTAAGGAGTCTGGAGAGGACCGATCTAGAAGATTATGAATTTTCTAGTGCTTCTGAGTTGCCTGATCAAAGGCTGACTCCTTAATATTATTCACTGCCTTGTCTCGATTGATTGTCAGACAGCGCAATCGTTCCTCAGAGGAAACCGGACAGAACCCACGGTTCGATAGACAACCGGATGTTAGACTGAGCTCTTCAGGTGCCTCGGGAGTTGTCTTCAATATCCCTGAGAATTCCATGATATCTTGGGATGAGCATGAGCCTGAATCTAGCGATGTCTTCGGAGAAGATGGCGCCACAGCTCGAAGGCGGATGGAACTACCACACCCAGTGATCCTGTCTGCCAGGTGCTTTGTCGTCGTGACACCTTCTCAGACTACTCCAATAGGTTTCGGGGTCCAAGGTCCCTCCCAGATAGCCCATCCCTTGCTATCGGGGTCGCAATCTTTCCAAGTACTGTTCCCAACCATCTCGACATCCCGATTATCCAGGGCTCTCTCCATCTCCTTCATTTCCGCCCTGACGGCTTCAATAGTGTCAACGGACTCCCTCTCCTTATTGCCATCCCCCGAACTTGCACTTTCTACTTTCAATATTCTCCTCAGCATGCCACTGACCCAAGTGGTAGCTTCTCTGTCCAATCCCGCTTCATCAACCTTCGACAAAGCATTCACCATAATTCCCTCATCCCACCGCCCAAGATCGTCTTCCAATCCCCGATAACCCTCACTCCCTCTGCTGTCAAATAGTTGCCTCACGAAGGCATCACACTCTTCCTGCTTGGTGAGCGGAGCAGGTGGTAGTTTGGCCCAGTAGTAATCCCAGATCCAATGGAGAGCTTTCTGGGTCGCAGTGCGGAGCTTGGAAAGGGACGGCAGCTCTTCGTGGGTTGCCTGATGACGAAGTTCGACATAGGTTGCTGGCAGCCCGATGGTCTTGGCGATGGAGTACATGCTAAGTTTTCGGTTTTTTGTTTGGTGGCTGTCGAGGAGGCCTGTTACGAATCTAGGGTTTTGTCAGTCGCTGCTGAGAAAGTTGTTGCAAGAAATCCAGGATTTTTCGTATATGTAACATCTTGAATCATCTCAAGTGGAAACGAGGGTTGAAGCATTGGATTCGAAAGCCAGCCCGAAGGCGATAGAGAACCAATGTTGACAAAGTCACGTGCAAGCACTCGATTCTGTCATCGCATCCATCTCATGAAAGCCAATCTCCATGCGTCCCGATACATAACTGACCCCAAAGAAGTTTTTGAATTGAACCATAGACTCACCTGCAGAACGCCGCCGCATATGCAGCCCTCACACAATAGGTCGCATTTCCCCTCACATCATTCAGAACCGCCGCCGTCAAGATCGCCGTGCTCTCTACCAGATGCGGACAGTTTCCCCTTTGCATCCATACCGATACCTTAGCTACCGCATGTTTGCGCTCTGCATCTCCGATCTTCCTCCCAGGATTGGTGAGATTCGGATAGAATTTTTCACGGACAGAGAGAAGCTCGCGCGCGTTGCGCCAGGGCGTTATGACATACTGTACCATATCTATGCCGTATGAGAGACGATCTGGAGGGGTACCGAAGGGCTGGTGACTATGGGATGGTGATTGCACTTTTCTGGACAGGTGATCGAGTGAGGGTTTTGAAGTTGGGACTGAGGCCAAGCTTTGCGGCTCGGCGGACGCTAAGGTAAGCGAGCAACTTTAAATGAGGTCAGCCAGGTCGTGTAAGTCAGCAGTTCCTCGGTCTCACGAGCAATCGAAATCTTGGAAAGTCTCATCTGAAGCAAGGAGGTGCAGAATTACTCTGGACAGGGGAGATGAAATAGTCTTCTGTCAGAATGTCTTCGAATTCTAGTGATGTACATATATTTGTACACCTGGTAACAGTCATCGCTTCTAATGCAAGGATATTTTCTACGCACGCCGGCGAACACCGTCTTCCATTTCCTGGGCAGCCCATGCCATCCCATCCTGTACTCCGCGCTAAATCGAATAAAAAAAATCAAATATCTTTAGGCCTGCCAAACTCACAGCCACCCTGGGCCGCCGTATCCTTGAGTTGCATAGTTTATTTGCGTCTGAACCATATGATGTTGAGGCGCTGTTGCGACAACAGGCTGCGCCTTCGCAGGCGGCTCGTCGTCATCCTCAGCTTCTCCGTCTTGCTCATCATCATCATCATCCTCTTCGTCTTCATCATCGCTAGGCGGTGGGTTCCATGTCTCTTCAAGCTTCAAGCCCTTTCCAGTGGACTCGACTTTGCCATAACCAGTTCCAAGAAAGCCGGTCATCATCAATGCTCGGTAGTTGTCCAACTCAGGATTAGACGAAGTTGTCTTGGCGACTTCCGGAGCGTCGTAAAGGCCCATACCAATGAGTTCCTCTCCGTCAGAGTCTGGCTCTGATAGTGGGTGATATGGAATAGAGTCCTCGGCTGGAAAGTTAGGCTCTGGATGCTGAATGGGGAGAAAGTTCTCTGGTGTGGGTGGTGCTGTTGATGAATTCTCGAAGCCACTCGTTGCAAAGTTATTCCAGTCGAAGTGAGAATACATCGTTGGGTCGGTATTTGAGGATGTTTGTGGCACGAAGTTATGTGTTGATTGTTCTTGGAATTGCTGATGCTGGTGATGACTTGCAGCGTACACAGAATTCGAATGGACTGATGGCGTCTGGTCTTGATATAGATATTGGGGTTGTTCGTAGCCATTGAATGGCATTGATAACGGAGAAAAAGTCGAGCTGGGTGAGGCATATCCGGAGTACACAGCTTGGTTGGCTGGTACGTCGAACATTTGGAACTGGTTGGCATCGTGTTGGGGAACCGAATACGTCGATTGGTATTGTTGCTGAGGAGTGAGGTGAGAAGCCGGATGCCAGCTGACCGGTCGAGTCGATCTCGAGGGTATTTGTAGGCCATCATTTGACATTAATCCTCCATGAGATGTTGCATTCTGTTGCTCAAGCATAGCAAGTCTCCGTCGGTACGCCCCGTCACTCATCACAGTCCTCCGTCTTCCCAAGCCTACTGATCCTCTTGGGCTATTGCTGGCGCTGCTGGGCTTTGCTATACGCATTGATCCCCCCGCCTTCTGTCCGTTCGTTCCGCGAGACCATCGAGTGAGATTTGATGTTGCCATATGCTTCGAGACGTCGTCTAGCAACATCTCGACAGTCGTACATCCCAAGGGATTCTCTTCCCATGTTCCTGTGTTCATTATTGTGCCGTTGGGAGATGGAACGTTGTTGCAAGTGTGAAGTTGTGCGTGGGAAGAGAAGAAATAGGAAGAAGCAAATTACTGTCCACTGGACAACATTCGTAATAAGTAGATCATAGTCTTAGGGAAGGGGCTGAAGTGGTGCGTGGTCAACTGGAAAATAGAAAGGGCCTTCTCCATATCGAACAAAGCTAGACAGCGGGAAGCACAAATATGGACGCTATCCCCTTGCAAGTGACTTATAGTTCCGGTATGTCGTCTGTGTCATCTGGCTGATGATGGATCATGGATCCCACGAACCGGCAGGGGTTGCTCTGGAGAATCCGCTGTCGGGTCTAAGCTTTGTTCTGGGGATAGATCATGGATGGCAAGGCATGGTATGGCTTTGGGCCTTTGTTAGCGGTCAAAGTAAAAGCAGTAAGTAGCGGCCGAGCCCCCTGGCCACATAAGGAAAGGAAGAGCCCATAGGCTGCTTGCAACAACATGCAAGTTCGGAGGCCAAGCGCCATATCCCGCGGCTGGATGCGTTGGGAGCGACGGTAGGGTTCAGTAGGGGGTGGTGAAAAGGCAAGGGTGGATGGATGGTATCATTGGCATGGTTGGCTCTTCGCTAGGTTGCAAGAAAGGGAGGAAGAAGGAAGGAGGGATGAGCGAAGGCGGCGCACGACGTATGAACAGCGCCTGGGTGTGCGACGATCAACCGAATTGTGTCAGTAATATTGAGACGGTGGAACACGATAGCGCAAGTTTTGTGTTCGGTGCTCGGAGCTTGTTTCGTAGAGGGATCGAACCAGATTGGACAGATTGAGCAGAGGGGACTGGCCAACTGTGACATAGCCGACTTCGAGTGGCGGTCAGGGCTAGCTCCATACGCCAAAAAGCCAGCGTGTAGCGTGGCCGTATCACAGCTTGTGCCCTTCCATTCTTTACCCACACCTGCACCCTCGCCCACCTATTACCCACTCATGCACATAGCACCCCTCTTTCTTTCAGGGCTGTACTCTAATAATGCTAGAGCCACTGGTCTGTTCTGGACGACAGTCGATCCAACTTGCACATGAGTCTCCCATTGTCTTGGCCAGGGCGAGCCGGCTGCGTTTCTAGGCACTGTTTGCATTACTACTTCGCCTTCCTATTCCCTGGTCCAATTAGAGAGCTTGGAGAACCAGGCGCTCAGTTCAAATGTGGTGAACAAGAGAGCTGAGCGAAACAAGGTAAAATGCATGCATAATCTAGACTTAACCCCGTCTACAGGGACTAATCCATTCATACTCTGGGCCATATTTTCATTCCCGACGGCGCCAAATATCCACATCCAGGATTTCAGGGAGCAAATCGCGTCCCGGATTGGCAAGTCCATGGATCGTCAAGGAAGAATTTCAGGGCTCGCTTGCGGGATGGGAATGTGCTAGGGGTCATATCTAGCTGCATGCCGGTCAACACTCCACCAAGAAAAAGCACGACTCGGGTCGCATATCTCACATATCCCACTCCGTCGAGATTGGACGCCGCCGCCTCCGGTCCATGCTCTCGAGTGGGATGAGATGTCGGCTCGTCGAGGCTTGGATCCTGACAGCGGTGGGGTAGCATGGCTAGCATGGCTACCAGTACAGTAGCAATGGGGCCCGACCCTCGTGATTTCTGGCGTAATCTGCTTCTGTCTAGGGACTCTAGTCCGAGCCTAGTCTACCTCCGTAGTGAGGGAACCCCAAGAAAGTCAACGAAAAGGCACTTCCCTTACCTAGCTGGAGACTACTCGTCCTATAGCTAGAGTGTCTTGCGGATACGGGCCTAGTTACACTTCTTGATATTGCGTGAAAGAAGCGAGGTGGAAAATCTGCCTGTGATGACGCTGAGCCAGGTCAGACGAGACAAGCTTGCAATCCATCGATAAACTCCACCCCGTACGAGCGTGCGCGTTTGCACTTGGAGATCTTAACTCCAGGAATAGAACACAATCTTGTTTCTAACATCACTCCTTTGTGGTAGGTGATCACTCTCTAGCCCAGTCAAGTGGTCAGCGCCGTCCAGTTAATGCCGGCAAAATGTGAGGTGAGTTCTGGTGTGCATCTCCATGCCCAAACACTACCAGCGGCAACCCCGTTACGGTTTATAATAAATCAGCATGAACCCGTGAGCCACAAAAGGGTTGCAATTAAGGCCGGGCCACGGCAAGCAAAGGAGATCGCATGGGTGGGCTCTTTGAGCTCCACCCACTCCAACCGCCGACGCCCCTGTACGGTAAACGTGACCCAAGCCTATCACAATGGCAAGTGGCTGCGGTTGTGGGTGGCAGGTTCAAAACGAACCGCTGTGCTGAACGACCCTGAGGCTTTGTTTGGCCTTCGAAGCCGAAATGCGCGGGCGGGCCACGGAGTTGCAGATGATCCATTCCATTGCCCATGATAAAGCAAGTGCAAAGCAAAGATTGAAGTTAGAAGGATCCCTCCCTGTCTTCCATAGTGCACCGCATCGACAATTATCAATCTGACAACCAGGATCCTGCCACCATTACTTTACCACAAACGATCGAGTCATACGTCGCAGAGATCTCTCGGTAAAGGTAAAAAGCACGGCAGCAGTATTGTCTTTGATACTTTCCCGAGGAGGCACATGTATCGTGCTATCGCACTGTGGTCCTACTTTCCCCTACATCGTATTTTTGCTGGTCTTTGTGCCGCATGTACCTGTCAGGTTGAAGGCTGATCGCCACCAAGGTCTTGCTGAGAAATGATCCAAGATGTAATCGACCGGCCTGTTTTCAAGCATGCAGACGGTCAAGGCCCTCCGTCTGATGATTCGAAGACTTCTCGTCGTCGGATTCGCAGTACAAGTTCCTTAGTTTAGAGCAGGTCCAAACCTTCAACCCCACATCTTCTCTCCCTGGAAACGACCTGAGCTTGGGTCTGCATGGGGCCTTGGATGACAGGGGCTCTTGTGAATTCCAGGGCAGGAATTACTGCCTATCTAGGCTTAGAAGGAAGGAAAAGACAGATCGAGAAATCATTTCGGGATGTGATGACGCGCCATCCACGAGCCATCACTTGGATGGTTCGTTGCCGCACGTCGATGGCTGCAGAGACGAATGAAGTGGCTCCTTGGCTAGCATTTCCTCATTATCGCCTCTGCCTAGCGACCCAGCTTACCGGCGCAGTGCATCTCGTTTTGATTCTTTGCCTAGTGGATTTTTTGTTGTGGAATGAAGCCTTGTAGCCAGAACTGTGAAGAGTAATTAGAGGCCTTTGGCGAGTGACTGGTCGTCAGGAAGATCAGCCAATACCGAAAAATCCTAGGGATGTGATATTAAGTGACGATCTCAGGCATCGATAGATTCGATTCTCGCTCCGCAGCTTCCATGGCTGGCGGCGGCATGGCATAACATGGGAGTGGAGCAAATCCCTGCCAGGGAAATTCAAGAGGAAAGATTATGAAAGTCAAAATGGAACCAAATTCAGATCTGTGGGCCGTGTTGCTCGCAACACGAAATCGGGAATCGTGGACTGTTGGCATGGGTTGACTGTTTCAAGCCAATGAAATTGTCGATGTTGCATTATAATGTCCGAAAACACTGGGCCTTGACATCCAGCAACACAGGGCGACAAGACACGGAGACACGCAAGGGGAGAGCCTTTTGCCCTCATAGAGTCACAATCTGTCAGGGATACCAGTAAATAATGCCCTTTAGAGGGGCTCCGTAACAAAACGAAAACAATTTGATCGTCATATAAAGGGGCTCGAGGGACAACGCCTCGTGGTTTCTTCGGCGTCGAAGCAGTCTCGAAGTCTGTCCGCAGATATATCCCTGTACAAGGCTGGGAGGCCAGGGAGAGAAGGAGGAGAAGATGGCCGGCCCACGTTGCAGATGTGGAGAGACAGCCAACGAGCGCTAAGCAGGCTCGGTATAGCTGCAGCATCAAGAAATAAATTACCATGTTCTCCCCTGTTTTTGTGGCTTCCTTCACTTCTTACCCCAGCCAACGGGTCAAGGCCAAGACGTCTGAGGCGGAAGCACGGACCCANCCCTTTTTCTGGAAACCCGCCTCTGGAACTTGAATGTCTCGATGCTCAGCCTGTGATCTATATCCTCGGGTCCCGATCAAAGAGGCGAAAGCGCCTGTCTGCCTGGTTCTGTGACTTTAGCAACGCAATGCAGCTGGCCATCGGTGGACTTATGCAGGAAGAAGATACGGCAAAGCCTTGCCACACACGGAGTCTGACAGCGCAGGCCTACTTGCAGCTTGCCGTTCGTGGTCACTCTATGCCATTCAGCCAGTAGGGAGGGTGTCATGTCACGAAGGTCACTCTGGTGGAAACAGGCAGGAGACGACTGTTGTGTTGTAGCGGTCAGTACTAGCACAGTTCCAAAAAAGTAATATATGGGGTGTCTTTTGATTATTGGATCGGAAATGATGTGCATCAGGGCGGCACGCAAGGTCCAACCTTGACCTCTTGCTTGTTGCTGGTGAGAGATTGAACCTGGTGGCGCACCTTCAAGCGCACCAGCCTGTTGTGTCTGTCGAAACCGGTGCAAGGGCATCCTAATCCTCGCCGCAACCATTCAACAGCCACGTCCGACACCGTAATTGCTTTGCAGACAGATATGCTTGCAGGATCCGAATTGCGGGCGATTGCTATCTGCAGGGCTTGATGCAGCGATGACCTGCCCAGCTTAAGCCCGGAGAGTACTTTGTATCACTGGTTATCGCCGCCGATCTTATATTTTTCATAATGAAAGGACTGCAACCGCTATCCCCACTCAAACTCCCATTTGAAGTCGCAGCCGACGTGATGAACAGGACCATGCAGGCGGATTCGTGGTATGCTTGAGGTAGCGCTTGTGAAACAACGAGTTGAGTCTTTGGGTCTGTAAGTTTGCCATCAACGGTGACAGAAAGATGGCCAGCCCTACGGGAAAATAACCGTCCGACTCTCCCCATTTCTCTACTGATCGACCAGTAGTGCATTTGTGGACGTCCAATAGCCATCAACATAAGACACGCCGTTGGCACTCATCCTATCAAATCCTGGAAATGAGGTTGAACAGCGGAACGTCACTATGCGGATCTTCCAGGGAAATAGCATTTTGTCGAATATGTTTCGTGTTTGGAAGGCAACCTGACATGTCGACGGTCATTCTCGGCAACGTGACCATGATCCAGGAGGGCTTAAATCATAAGCCATATATCTCAGGGAGCAATAAGAGCCATCGTATTCAGATTGGCATCTGTTGCCGTGGATCCTTGAACTTGAGCGGATTATGCTATACCATGCAGGATCGTTTGACGAACGTAAGAAGCAAAGTCCTGAGTATACAAGTATGTCGCACGGCTCGTTGCCCCGACATAAAATTTGATACCCGGCAGATGGGGTTAATAATTAGCACCAAATCTTGTCGCACTACTTATCACTTCGTGAGATCCTGGCGACAGGAGAGACAGGCCTTGGTACAGAAAGTTTTGTTCGCCCAGACCGGCTGATCGAATGTAAAAGACCAACGACGACAAGAAGATGGAAGTTTCTTTGGCTTCTCAGCTACCATAGTGGACCCAAACCTAAATTCGCAGTGGAATAGAGCGACGGCACTACTACGTCTGGAACGCCAATCGCTTGCGGAAAATGCATTTTTGAACGTGGATTGTATATGATGCGATCTTCCGTAGCAAAGCTACCTCGGCCGAAGCATCTGGGGTTATTTCGAGTCGAAACGGCTTCAGTACGAGGTTTCAATCGGCTAGATCTCGGAGCCTAAGCAGTGCCTCTCGATTATGCTACAGTTTCGACCTGTGCAACACTCGACTTGTTATTTAGTCTCTGCGGCACACGAGGTTATCAAGTCCAGGCTGTGAAGCGAGACTGTAACTACTCATGCTTAAGGGCGAGAAACATAATGGCTCCAAGTAAAATTTGCTGTGGTGGTGGATCTTCACGGAGGAATCGGAGACGACGGCCTTGCAAAATGGGCTGAACTGTGAGAGCCACTTCAGTGCCTTGACGTACGATAAGCTCAACGAATCTTGTTGCGGACGCACGCCGTTTTCCCTCCCTTGCAGCTGATATTGGCCGAAGATCCCACACTGCTCTGGAACTCAGCCACGGGAATGCGCAACCCCTAAGGTTCATTACTTGGAGGCGAGTCAGCCGAGTTAGCAGAGGAACCATTGAATTATGGCTCTCCAAAAGCAATACCTAACATGATTTGCCGAGGAGCCAAGTTGTCGTTTCCCTTGCAGTGTCAAGGAGCTCTGACTTCATATGCAAGCTTATGAACCGCCATACGGTAACGCTGGCGGCTTTGGGTAGTCAACATGAGATGGACCATACCGCTGTACTCTTACTACACCTTTGGCGCCTTTGGTGGACGGGCCGCCGACGTGTCTGCGAGCGAGAGATGGATGGTTCGGTGGAGGCCAGGGTAGAAATGGGCTAGAAGCAAGCAACTATCACGAGGGCATCCGTGTTAGAGAGAACCATGCGGATGAATGGGAGCATGGGCTGCCTTCCACCAAGTCCAAGATATACAACGGTGCATTCCGATACGATAGTAGTCTGAAAGCACCGGCTTGAGCGCTTGAAATCAGTAGTCGGTCGCTGTTCAAGGCGGTCTGGAACAGCATTGCGCTGCACTGCACTGCATCACACACTTCGTACAGTAGCCCAATCCACTGGAGACAAGGAGGATTGTCACCGCGTCCTCGTGTCTTGGACATCTGTTGGGGTGACGGTTCGCTTTCTTTGGAGGAGCAGACCATCCATCCTGCCATCCTCTGCTGCAAGCATCTGAACAGGTCAACAGCCCTCCGGATGACGAGTGCCCTCTGCGTCCTTCCCTGCCGCCGCTACGGCTAGGATGCAGCTCTTGGTGCCTTGTGAGAGAGTTCTGACTGAGCAAGCCCAGCAACACCGAGCAGAGCAAAGCAGGCAAAATGAGACGAGACGAGACATGACCGAGGATGCAGCGATCGAGGGGTGGTGGATCTCTGCTCCATGCAATTCACTGTCAATAAAAAAAACCCTCGCGGCTTCGCATCCCTCTTCCACCTAACAATCCACGCAGCCACCCATACATCTATCCCCCATGCCCCCCCTGCTTGGACTAGGCCTGCTGCCTTCGGAGCACTTTGGCCTGAGTAAAATTCTAATAATGTTTTGTCTTGGAATGTCATGTCATGCCCGAGTATAGACCCAACACGGTGAGCTGAGATTTGGTTTGGACTTGGAACGAGTAAAGATCCATCTCCTTCCGTCGTTCCGATGGTTTCAAGCCCTCCGTACTTTACTGTTCCTTGCTCTCCATTTCTCCATTTCCCTTTCTTCCTTTCCATTCGTTCAGACCCTTCCGAGATCTGAGATCTCTTTCTTCCCTCCCCTGACTGTTATCAAATCTGGAAAGTGGGATGCGAAATAGGGGTGGTATCCTTTATCGATAAGCCGCGGGGTGAAGAAGCGGTTGTTGCAGCACTTCGAACCTCCGTGAGGTACTGTATCCGCAACGCTCTCTCATGGAAAGTTATTTGAACACTGAAAATTGCTTCGGATGATTCATCTCCTTGCAGTAAATGATGATATGCCCCGTCGCAATAAATCGACGCGATTGCTTCTCCAACAGCCGGCCCCAGAAGTTTCAGTAGGTTGTGATGACAGTGCAGATAGTGATGTTCTTACCTGGGGTTGTGCGGCCGCAGACGTCAGGAAATCTGGAAGCCGACGACCGTTGACGAGGACAGTAACAGCCTTGGAGCTTCGAGCTTGACAGCAAGTCTCAGTAGACCAACGAAAGTGATACAATCGCATCTATGAAGCCGTCTTCCTCTCCTCCCCACATTAGTCTGCCAGAGCGCCATCAATACGATGGTCCAGGGCCTTTCAGTCCGCACGAGGATGTTGTGTCAAGCGCTGTAAGTGCTTGAATCTCCAGAAATAATACACCTCAACAACGAGTCTCACTGGTCCATGACTAATTAATGCGCTGGCAGAGTGACACCGAATATCAACATGCTCTTGAGGTATGTTTCATGCTCATCCTTCCTGGACCATCAGAGCTTGCAGTTGCTAACTTTCAATGTAAAGGTAATATTCGACCCCCAGAATTCCCACCGGCGCAAAAGCTCAATTGTCACGACTGAAAACCCCGCGAGCATATTTCAAAGACGGCAAAATACAGAATGTTTTGTGCACACGTTGTTGGAGAGCCAAAGAAAGCATGGTGGCTACAATGGAGCTCTCGACGGGATCGCAGAGACCCTGGAGAATAAAAGGATAGACAGTGGTGCTGGCACCGTTGATGACGATAGTCCTGTTGATCCCAAGCATGGCCGAAGTGTTGAAGAGGAAAACGAAACTGGGCAGGAGGATGAGAAAGCCTGGAAGAAAAGAATCGAAGCCAGACAATTGCATGGAGACAATATGGCTGTATCGACTGGCGAAGACTCGAACGCGCTACATAGCCGGCTCCTTACGAAGAAGCAGTTATCTGATATGGCATGGGGAGTAAGGGAACTAAGCAAACGGCTGGGCAGTATCAGACTGAAGCTCAAAGTCCGCACCGTTTTCCTCCTCACGAAAGCACACGACGAAACTCTGATTGGAAATACAAGAGAAGTAGTCAAGTGGTTATTGAGCCCGGAGAGAGAAGTCCGGTATACTGTTTGGGTAGAAGACAATTTACGGGACAACAAGAAGTTCAATTCCAAAGCTCTGATGAAGGAGATGGAGGAACAATATACCGCCAAGAATGAGGACAACTCGAAATTAGAGAAACGTCTCAGGTACTGGACGGATGAGATTTGCAGAACCAGACCACACACGTTCGATTTCGTGGTAACTCTTGGAGGTGATGGAACAGTTCTCTACGCTAGTTGGCTATTCCAGCGCATTGTGCCTCCGGTTCTCAGTTTTGCTTTGGGCAGTCTAGGATTTTTGACGAAGTTTGATTATGAGGAATATCCAGAGCATTTAACGAAAGCATTCAAAGATGGCGTGACGATCAGTCTAAGGTTACGATTCGAAGGAACGGTGATGCGAAGCCAGAAACGGAAAAGATCGAGAATTGAGAATGAAGAGGCGCAGGAAGGATCCTCATCTAGCAGCCCTGATGACGAAGAGGACGACGAATCAAACCAGACGAGAGATCTGGTTGAAGAACTGGTAGGAGAGGAGAAGGGAGACGAAAGGACTCATCGTCCTGATGGCACCTACGAGATCTTGAACGATATCGTTGTAGACCGGGGACCAAATCCAAGTGGGCAAACTCAATCTTAAAATATTGCATCCGAAGCTAATCTGCATGCGTAGCAATGTCTTCAACCGAAATTTTCGGCGACGACGAGCACTTCACCTCCGTGCAAGCAGATGGCGTATGCGTTGCTACACCCACTGGATCCACAGCCTACAACCTCGCTGCGGGAGGATCTCTCTGCCACCCCGAGAATCCCGTCATTTTGGTTACAGCAATATGTGCTCACACACTTTCCTTCCGACCCATCATCCTTCCCGATACCATAGTTCTTCGCGTCGGTGTTCCGTACGATGCCAGGACCAGTAGTTGGGCTAGTTTTGATGGCAGAGAGAGGATTGAATTGAGGCCGGGCGATTATGTGACTATCAGTGCCAGTCGCTATCCGTTCGCCAATGTTATGCCTCAGGGGAGAAGATCCGAGGACTGGGTCAACAGCATCAGTGGAAAGTTGGGGTGGAATACGAGACAGAGGCAGAAGAGTTATAAGGAGTGGTCAAAGTAGGTCTGCCAGTAGACTTAGAGCTGCACAGAAATATAGAGCAACCTGACCATGGGCCTTCATTGCTGGTGTTGGAGTGACATGCTATGAATGTGCAAATGTGATAGTGCCGCCCAGTTTCCATGCCGAATCTTCTGACAGCCTTTCCCTCGTTGCAGTCATCGGGCTTCCCTGCGGACTCTTTCACATTGCAGTTGAACAACTGGCCATTCTAAGTATCATTTCGTTACATTCTTCTGTGGCCAATAGCTCCTGAGCCTGGCCTGTTACTTCAGTTCATAAAAATGCCCGTTCATTTGAAAACTGGTGTCCGAAGCAGCAGCATCATCCGCAGAGACTTCCTTGCAAAACCGCTTGTGCCTTCTCCAATCCTTTCTCTGGCATTCCTGTCCACAGTAGAATACACATCGACACTTAGCACATTTACTGAGCTGGGATCTTTTCGAGAAGGTTTCAACTGATGACTTTAGGCACTAATTGGGTGGCCATGATTAACACCTTCATAGACGGCTGTGGAGAGCCAAGGAACAGTTTCAACATCAAAGACAGATGAGTACACTGGGAGTACGAACCTGAGAGTGCAAGCAGATCATATGATCAGGTGCCAACCTCCCCCCTCCATACCCTAGCTCTCTTTAGTTCTCCCTTCATCTCCCACATTCGGCCCAAGGTATCTTTCGTACAGGCCTCATCAAACTTGGTACCCTTGACTGCAGAAATCGTCGGTACATCACGTATCTCTCTCACCCGAAGCAAAATCAAAGCACAAACTGACCAGCTCGAATAGGATCAGCCGCCTCCAACATTGTCCGGGCATCATCTATGAGACCCACATCCAGGTAGAGCTCGCCCAAAGTATTCTCGGTCAGGCCAACGTGGATTGAGTTCTCGCCTGACACGGCGGTTTTCATGCGTAGAGCTTCGAGGTGATTGCGCTCGGCGTTGGCGAGGTCATCGCTTCTCTGGAGGACTTGGGCTTCGTGGTTGATGCGGGCAGCTTGGGCATTGTCGAAGCTGGCTTTGTCTGTGACCGAGAAGAAAGGTCCGCTTGATGGCATGATGAGGTTAGGTCGTCTCTAAATTATGGGCTGTTTTTGGGGCTTGGAGGTCGTTGGGGGAGTTCAGTATGTCAGAGAAAGCTTCGCACTGTGGGGTATTGAGTTCTATACATACGTATGTTACTGATGATCTAACTTGTTGGGATCTAGAGTAAATGACATGTTCGTTCCACTGCCTTGCGATTTATTGAATTTTATCCTTGATCTTTCCTTCTCAATCTTCATGGATTTTGAATGGAGCTTCTTCACACTTTCTCCTAAGAGGGGTCTACAGGCCAACCGCTTTCAAATTCCATGACTCAGAAAGACAAAGTGACAATGGAGAAACCAAGTCCTTGTCATGTAGAATCAAGTCTATGAGAATTGAGACTTGGAGTAAATCCTAGTTCCCATTGCCACCTAGGCTTTTTAAGTCATACCTGCAGTGTCTCCCTGTGCTCTGCACATTTGTCACCGGACCTGAATGCAAACATGCAAAGACTACCTGCTGTCCACAACTTGCAACAACGAGTCACCATCGTTTCTCAAAGACAGCATATTAGCCAATGCACAGGTCAGGAGGACCCAACTGATATATCAAATGATCCATCTAGATCTTCAAGGGTCATGTCACTTGATATATTTTCAGGTTACTGCAATCCTGTTGACAAGTGGTATAAATTTGGGCAAGCTGGACCATACTATGCATTAATGATAATTCCTTTGAGAGCCTTTCAAAAGCTACAAAGCTCTTCGTGAGATTTGTGAAGCTTGTTCCTCACTGTCTTTGCGTGTCCTCCTCGATCCTGCTAACCGAGCCTTCCCAAATTCAGTTTGCGACTGTAATTCATATAGGAAAACTGGAATATTATAGAACAAATAGGTTAATCGACATATTTAACACTTTGAGAAACTCTGCTATATCTACTGGGATCCGCAGCAAGCTACGGTCGTTGTGTTCTTTCGAAGTTCATTACCCAGCTGCTTTGTTTACCTCGAAGCGAGGAGCCTGGACGCCGTAAAACCTGAAGCAAAAACAACCACCTAGCTTGTGACCATACTGCTTCTTGATCAAAGTCAATGGTTTAATATAAAATTGCCCAGCACTTATGATTTTGCATCGTCACTTCGAGTACAATGCGCCAAATTGTTAGTGATTGTACAGAATTTTGTTCCGACCGAGCCAACCTTGGCACGTTTCTTCCGCGCACCTGCCTTGTCGCTCATACGCAACCTTTTCTACAGCTGGTTTCGCAAACACGATTTTGAAAGGAGCAAACCTGCTATCACATCACTTCCCCCTCTTCTTTCACTGCTCAAATTCAATTGAGCGTCCGCAGAGTCATTCGCACTGGAGTCTCAATCAATGTCCTGTTATCACAACAATCTCCTTGGCCCAAAGACGGAAGAGACGCGTTGATTCACAGACCTCACTCTTCTCTTTGACAGCTGCCCTTCTCATCAGACAGCCTGGTAAGTCTCCAAATTCACCCCCAGAGGTCGAGTATATCTATTCCATCCTCGATCTTCCCGACCCCCTTCTCCAACCACCAGCAATCACACTCTTGTACTCTCCTATCACACCCCAGAGAAGTACGCAGCTTGTGTCGAGGGGACTTCCCTTCTGATACTCGACAAGTTCTTGATCACTTCTACCCTTAGCCATTCTCAACCAGCTGATCTCCCTTCCCCTCTTCTGCCATCGCTGCATCCCCCCTCCCATCCCCTGTGCGAGGTTTGTGTGTGAACATACAAGCCTGCCTTAACCGCGCCACCACATCTTGGAGAGCAGACAGACACGGAATCTTCAAGGCTGCTTTCTAATACTTGGTATGTCTCTAGTTGCCCTGCTCCTTTTTGCTCATCTTACTTCGACACAAGCTATAATCCTCGACGCATTCCATACACCACTCTTGCTTCTTGACTCACAGCATTTCAAATTTAACGCTCATACAATCATCTAACCATGCCTCAGCCAAAGAGACCGACTTCGATCGAGAGTCAGGTCATCCAGCGACTCCTGGAGCCGCCAAGATCCATACACATCAGGCGTCGCAACCTGAAGAAGTCCCGTGAGAACCTAGCCATGACTATCATGTCACGAATATCTGGCTATCGTCGTTCGCCACGGATTATCGAGCGTCTCTGCCGGAACGAATGTCTTCTGAATCTTACCAAAGCCCAGAGTGCGCTCGTCATTTCACTCGCACGCTTGAGTGGATGGTCTGCAGAGCAAATCGCATTGACCATGAAGAAACAGACCTCACAAGCTATGACTGCAGAAGATGTCTGGCACTACAATTGGCGCTGGATTCTCCTAGGCGGAAACAAAGATCCAGACTTCGTTTCCAAGGACGATATTGAGCTCATGAAGGCTATCATCAAGGACGCGAAGGTCGAGTTGTACTGCGGATTCGAGCCAGCAAGATCTTTGCACAAGACCGTCGAGCCTGTAAGTCCCTGACAGTCTGGCATCTCTAACATCGGTCTTGATGTCACACGAGCGCCTCTGACAATATTTCTACAGATGACTGTTGCTTTTGTTGATAAGTGGTCTCCGAAAGTAAAGTTCCCTACACTATCTGTGAAGGAACTTATTCTAACGATCTATCAAGGCATTGCCGCCCAACGCACTTTGCGAAGGCTATACCGCAGCTGCTCGCGAAGAAAGCAAAACCTACCTCACGCCAAAGTCCTCGAATGCCTACGGGGATTTGACTCCCACGGAAGAGCCCATCGTCGCGAGATTCGGAAGCACCGTTCAAGGAATTGTCAAGAAGATCTTGAGTGATTGGTCAGCTGAAATGAAGAAGCTTCTCGACCGTGGCAAACCACTCCAGAACATCAATCAGCCTATGCAAGTCCGGATGATCATGAAGCACCTCGACATCTTCCACGAGGAATGGGAAGCGAGTTTTGGAACAATGCATATCCCAGAAGCCCACAGAGATCCACAATCCTTACGTAGCTCGGAGATTCACATTACCACCACTGGCTATGGATGCAAGGTCCTGCTTGGTCTTATGATGGCTGATCGCATCCACGTGGTTGAAAAGAAGAGACAGCAATTGCGCGCTTACATCTGCTTCAAGGGGGTGAGCATGGAGACTCTGGATGAGGACTCTAAGGAGCGTTTTGTCTGCAAGAATCAGATGTGCGTCGAGGACGAGGACGGGTTTATGGAGTTTCCTATCCGCTTGACTTTCTGCTGCGATAAAGTCATCGGTATGCACTGCTTAAAGCAATGGTGTAATGCAAAAGGGAAAGGACTGCATGACTGCCCTTTCTGCCGCAGCCGGTTCAGTGACCACTTCTGGGACAAGCTATTTGGGCAGACAGAAGCCAGTGAGATATTGTCAAGATCCATAGAGATGGCCCTCATGTCAAATCGTGGCCAGAGTACTCAAGCCCTCCGAGGAACTTTGGACCGAGGACGTTTGGACCCCCTCTCCCACGCAGCTCACCTTGCCCGAAGCCCTACATCCAATGAAAGTATTCCAACACTCGGAGTACATTCGGAGCCCATCACCCACTCCACTCGTCTTGCCGCAAGTCCAACATTCAATCGAGACGTCGAGCAAACAGCTTCCTCGCCCGATATGGACCCTCACCACCCGCGCCACATTGACGTGGGACGATGGGCCGAAACAGCCAGATCCAGACGCCTCAACAATCGCTCCGCAAGGTCTCAGGACAACTTTGAGACTGAAGGGTAGTGCTGCACGTCAGGGCTTTGACTCTGTGCAGAGCTACGACTGTATAGCGCGCTTATCGAACGTGATGAACTTGGGCTTTTGGTGGCAGGACGTATGACGATGGGCACGCATGTAATGACTAGAAGGGGGTACAGCGCTGGTACTACCATCTACTTTTTGCGGTCTACTTTGTGCGTACCAAAACAGCTTGTATAGTACGCAGCGATGATTCTTTGCACTTGTAGGATTATTGGCTCCCGATCTGGGCCAGAGGAAAGGGGATCGATGATTAGAAGCACTGCAGTCAGAACAATGCGATGTTGCTCGATAATTGAGAACAGAATACCAATTGTGCATCTACAAAGGAGAAGTATGAGCATGCAAAAGTAACAATAAGTCCAGAGAACACGAGGACGTCGTATGCTCAGTCCTTGAGCTTTTCTTACAGATTCAGCTGCAGGTCTTGAGATTCGCACCTCAAGCTGCACTCAGCAGGATCTATGAACAGGCAGTGTCGAGAAATGATGCGGTAGAAAAGACAAACTCAGGAAGCGCTTGCTGACCCTCGCTCTGAATTATAAAGAATCAAGAAAATGTTCAAGTCCCTTGGGCGCTGGCCTCACCCCTCCACATCCATATGACGTTAATGGGCTGAGAAATTGCTGCGTTTGCATTCCCAAGTGCCTTGCATCTCGAGAAACAGTGTCCAGGAAGCCGAAAATTTGCAGTATAGGATAGGAAAGAAGTTCGATAGGCCTGACCTGCGGCTGAATACTCGTAAATTCAATCCGGTTCCGCTGCTCAATTCGTGATTTCCCTATTGATATATATCCGGTCCAGGTCACCTCGTCTCACACCATTTAGTTCGGTTGGTCTTTTGGACAGTGCTGTATTGAGGCAATGCTGCTGGCCCAGGAATCATCTCCAGAGCAATAGCAAGATAAACCCAGATCAATTCTAAAATGAGACTTTTGCGTCGAAGAACAATCCATCGTCCGGCAATCCATCGAGTTTTATCGAGTCTTTCCATCCTTCCGAAATGCCCTCCAAGCTCAAATCTGATCGACCGTCCCAAACTCCATGCCATGAGTGAAGCCCCAGTCCAATTCCACTGCCCTTACGCACAAATCGATCGCAGGGTTCCGTGCCATTGTGGTACTTTAACGGTGCTGCAGATTTTGTTAGTATGGCGCTCTGGTATAATCGCTCGTCGAGGCTCGGCTCCAAATCGCATACCTTGACAAATCCAATATCGGCGGCCTTCTCACGGAAGCATTGACGGCAAATGTTGAGACCGTATTTTCTGATGAGACCGGCCTTGTGTGTGCAGACACGGCTGCGGCATCGTTAGCTGTCGCTCTTCGACAATTGCGCCCCTGCCATGATTCCTCCATTTCCCATTTCCACTCCCCCCAAGTTCATATTTCAAGGATCGAAAGGCAAACGTACCAGGCGCGGGCTCCCTTGCCGTAGGTTCGGGGACGTGAGTTCCAGACGGATTCGTGGGACATTTTGGCGACTTTTCGAAGATCTGCGGACAATTAATCGTTAGAGACGAAACTGAAAAGCTGCGCGCTTTTGGAAGACTCGCAGACTCGGGACGGGAGGTACTTACTACGCGGAATGCGAAGTGTCTTGACTCGGGGCGTTTGAAGTTGTTGATGACCGTCGTTGGGAATTTCGAGATGGATTCAGAGTTGTGCGGCGATCAGTAGAGACGGAGCGGAAAGAACATAATGATTGGCTGCATTAACGAAGCAGCTAGGCGAGACGTTCTTCCAGACCGGAGGGGGCGCTAAGGTTTTGGTCCGAGCCTCTTCATCATACCTTTCCACGTCTTCCTTCGATTTAGTATTGCAAAAGTAATGTCAATTGATTTCACTGAATCTCAAATCTCATGCGGAATATCGCTTGATGATTCAGGTCTATCACGAAATGATGTGCCGTCAAAGGCTCCGAGTCAGCATTACTGTTTGCATCGCTCCGATAGTTCAGGGAGCTCGGGATAGCTCTCAGGTTAATGTTCCGACTCGAATGTTGCGATCAGATTGTCCCGGTTCCTTGATCCACCGTCCCTTCCATCTCTTCAGTTCCCTTGTACAAGTGCCTCCTTTCCTTCGTTATCTTCATTTCCCAGTTTCCAAGTTGGAAGGATTTGGGTTCAAAAGCAGGTTTGCTGCCTCCGTTCTGGTGCACTAGCACAAGCATACTGATGCAGAACTTCTCTAGTCCGATCAGTGTTGCTACTATTTGAGTGTTGCAGCTCTAAGACCGTTCAATTTAAGGTTTTACGCCATCAAGCATTACCATGGGAGTAGCATTGCCAGCATTGTATTGCCCAAGACTGGCTGGCCGCACAGCTACCATATGAGGCCCGCAGATACAGGAGCAAGATAATGAAGCGACGGTATACCGAGGCTGTCAAGGAGCATAGCAGTCTCTCAGATTCTTCGGAGCACATGAAAATTAAGATAGAAGTATAACCACATTTGGTGATAAGAATGGTCCACCGTGCTGACCGAGCAGTCTCAATGCTCGCCCAGGAAATATTCACGTTAGATTGTACACATATCTTTTGACAGCTCGGATGTGTCAAGAACTACGCTGATGTTGGCATAGGTGCCAAAGTTAAAAAGAACTTAAGTCGAGATAGGTTTAATCTCGTGGTATTGTGAATTGGTTGAATTCGTTACATAGATGAACCAAAACTGCAGAAATTTCGAAAGGCACGCAGTGACTAAATAATATTGAGTAACGATGAACTTGACGATCTTAACTCACTCTGGCTTTCCCACCTGAAGAAGCATTGTAGCAACAGGCGCATGTCTTCACAGCAAGGGTATGCTGATTGGCTCATACAAATGTTGAAGTTTCAGCCTCGAGAAGCTCGGGAACACAACACTGACCCCTGCAGCGCTAGTGTGGGAGCTTCGCCTCGCAAGCTCCATCATCTACCTCATCCATTGTTGATGGACATGATAGGACCTTTATGGTTGTCGCATTACCTATATATTATCAGCAAATCACCGGGCAGCTAGCTGTTGAATCTGCGACTACAGCACAATGTCTCTATTCGGATCCTCACCTGATCAACCAAGTCCAGCGCAAGCTTCCAAGTCTCGAAACTCTCTCTTCGATGACGAGCCCAGTCCAGCTCCTGGATCAAAGTCCTCCTTATTCGCAGACGACGACAATGCTCCAGGATGGGGTATGCCAACCCCAAAGAAGGCTGGCCGGGGAGAGCTAGTCAAGAGTTTGCTACCAGCGGGTGCGGTTCCCGACAGTTATATCGATGCATTCGACAACCTAATAAATGGTGGAGATGGCAATGGAGGCAAGCTCACTAGCTCGGGGATAACAAAAGTCTTGAGCGCCAGCAGAATTGGTGCAGACGAGCAAAGCCGTATCGTGAGCATCCTCACATCTGGAGGGCAACTCTCCGATATCTCTAGGAACGAGTTCAATGTTTTGTTCGCATTGATTGGACTGGCACAAGAACATGAGGATATTACGCTAGATGGTGTTGATGAACGACGACGAAGTTCGTAATTTTGCTTGGTTGGGACTTTTTTACAATTGCTTATCTTCCTGCAGATCTGCCAGAGCCCAATCTACCTAGCTTCTCCACCCCGATCCCTGGAGTCGAAGACCTTGCTGCAAAGCCGCCGCAGCAGCCTGTAACGCCTCCTCCAGCTCCGGTATCCGTCTCGCCCCAGAAACCTCGTACAATGCGGAAAGACTCGATTGACTTCCCAGAGGCCGACCCATGGGGTAGTCCAGCCATGCACAGAGGTCACAATCATGACGAAACACCACAAACAAACGGAGCGTTGGCTCCAGGAAGTAATGGAAGCGCGCCAGTCAGGACGACAAGCAACTTCACAACTACATCAACTGCTGGAACCAATGGGACTTCGAATCAGCATGCGGAGGATCCAGCTTCAGCTCCAGTAACTGGTATATGGGGTTCTTATGATGGAAACTCAGGCGAATCCTATCGTGTTTCTAACGACTCTACACTTGGAGGTAACGGCTTCTCTGGAGGTGGTGGTGATCGTCCTGGTCCGAGTCCCCCAACTCGATCTTTTGGTGGCGGACGTGTGTCAGGTGCAGGCGTTGAGGAGATCGTCGTTATTACACTATTGCCGGAGAAGGAAGGAATGTTTATGTTCCAGCATCACAACTACCAGGTCTCAAGTGCTCGCCGGAACAGTAAGGTCGTGAGACGGTATAGCGACTTTGTTTGGCTTTTGGACTGTTTACAGAAGCGATTTCCTTTCCGACAGATACCCTTGCTTCCCCCGAAGAGAGTTGGAGGTACGTAAACGACACTGTTCTTTGCCCGATCCTGTCCTGTGGTGGTTTTTGCCCTGGCATGCTGGATTCTCGCTAACGGTTGGCAGTTAATGGAAATCATCTTGCCGCTGACAACACATTTATTGAGAAAAGGCGTAGGGGCTTGGTCCGCTTTGCGAATGCTCTGGTCAGACATCCAGTGTTAAGCCAAGAACAACTAGTAACCATGTTCTTGACGGTTCCGACTGTAAGCCCCGAAATTCAAGGTTAGATGTAATGTGGCTAAGTTTAAGCTAATTAGCACCAGGAGCTTGCTGTATGGCGCAAGCAAGCTACTATCTCAGTTCAGGAGGAATTTACTGGTAGACCACTTCCTCCAGGATTGGAAGACTCACTTCCACCAACCTTAAACGAACTCTTCGAACGGACCAGAACAGGCGTGCGTCGATCAGCAGAGGTGTACATTAATCTGTGCAATCTCATGGATCGCCTGTCCAAACGCAACGAGGGCCTTGCTGCGGACCAATTAAGACTGTCACTTTCTTTGCAATCGTTGATGGACTCGTCCGCAGATACCTACGCAACAGATACCAACGATGTTCCGCTTCTAAACGAAGGTCTGAATGCTACGGCAAAGCATCTCTCTAATAGCCAGACGCTCTTAGAAGATGAGGCTAGAGCTTGGGATCAAGGTGTACTAGAGGACTTGAAGAGGCAGCGTGATGCTTTGGTCAGTATGAGAGATATGTTCGACAGACGCGATCGGTACGACAAGGACAATATCCCGTACCTTGAACGCAGAATCCAGAACAATGAGACTAAGCTTGTTACCATTCGGGCAAAGCCAGAAGGCCTTGTGAAGCCGGGCGAAATTGAGAAGGTTACTGAGGCTATTATCAGGGTATGTCTGCACACCAGTGTATTGAAAACTTGCTAAAAAGAAGGACAGGACAAGGAATCGATTGTGGCTCAACATGCTCGAGGAGTATTTATCAAGGAGTGCATCCGTGATGAGCTCATCTTCTTCCAGCAGTCGCAGTATCATGTGAGCCGCTGGAACCAAGACTGGGCGCAAGAGCGCGTAAAGTACTCGGAGATGCAAGCAGATAATTGGAAGCAGCTTCATGAGGAGCTGGAGAGCATGCCTTTCGGTGATTAAGTGTTTATTACTGTTAACCTTGTGGGATGGTAGGATTAGCGCATATAGTTCTTGCTGCGCGTGCATGATTGATAGCGGCATTGAGTTTGGGCTTTGGTGGATTGATCAGCGCTTGTATAGGTAGTTAAGGATCAGAGTAACATGGGAGGAGACTGGTGAATACTAATAATTTCCACTGAGGTTGTTCTCAATTTGTTTAGTGATTCTGTCTCAGATTCAGATGTGAGTCTAGCACAGTCTTGATATATAGGCAAGGCGCTAAATTTGGTATTTCTCATGTATTAACAGTGCTGAGTGTATATGAAATGAGGCTTATTGACATCGGTGGTTCTTGGAGCTGTACTCGGCTCGTCACGAATTACCCCGCCCCCTATTCACTGTCTGACGCAGGCAGCCGCAAACTAACGGTTAATCATCGGCCATTCGATAAGAAGGCTATCGACAACCCACCCTTTCTCAAACGCGTCCTCCCTTCTCTAAGTTCTCTTACCTCGACAACTTCGACATACACGCCTGCGCGGCAGCAGGAATCCACAAGATGACGTCCAAAACAACTCAGAAGTCACTGATTGCCCAGTTCATGCAGTTTACTGGCGCAAATGAGAAGATAGCCTCGAGGGTAAGTGAGCAGGTGAAAGCGAGGATGCAGAAATTCGCTGACTGTTTACTTTTGTCATAGGCGCTCAAGGCCACGAATTGGAAGCTTGATCAAGCTTGTGATAGGTAAGCCAGTATTTCATGTTTATTGCGAGGGCGGGAGGCATGCTGCGGATTGGAAAATTGGAATGGAAGGCGCTCGCAAGTTGGAAGCGCCCCCAGGCAGTCTGCGCAATCAACACACCGGGACTTCACATGCATACCTTCTCCGAGTCCTATCTATCGAGTCAGCCTCGCAGGATTATCTGTCCCCAAGGACAAAATCAACGGATTGATCACGCACATAGTCTTCACAGAAGTGGATAGTGCTTCAGCAAGATGGAGGGGGATGTACCCCGCGATTCAACCCGGAATCCCATCACAAAACCTTCTGCTTGTGTGGTATGGAGGCTGCAGATCGCACAGCAGGTGGGAGAACGGGACTATACTGTTGTGGACTGTTATGGAGGGTTGTGCTGGACTAATCCAGGTTTGGCATTCGATCTGTTACACCGCAAGACTATCGATACCTATCGTTCCGTACCATATGGCTCGAACGCTTTTCCCAACAAGTCGAGTGTCACATTTTTGTGGAGCTTATTTCCACCAGCTTGATTAAACTACATCCAAAATGAATGAAGAACCTCGACCAGAGCCACCAGACAGACGATGAGTACGACCGTTCGCTCCGTAATGGATGACCTCCAACTTTACGTCAACAATGTTGCAAGTGGAAAGCCCTATGGTTTCTACTCCAGGCTCGTTTACTGCATCACGGATATGCTACGCCGGCTCAGATTCAGGCACCACTCGGAGATATCTCACTCCTGGGTTTATATGGCAATCCGCAGCGAATCATTCTGCCCCGATAATTCTTTCGAAACAACGAAAGGTCCGCCTTCCGCTGGAACCAGGCGACTGGGAATCTTGAAGCTTTCAAGTCTTGATCGAGTTCAGCTACTAACGTGGCACCAAACAGTTATTTCGCATCGATCGGAGGAGTAGCACCTTCAAAGACCGAAGATAGTCTTGGGAAGCTGTTCGAGAAATTTCGGGGTAAGTGGATTCTGCTAAAATGAGAGAATTTGGGATCGACTGACTCTCTTCATCATAGAACCATCGGACGAAGAGGGTGTAGCTACCGTGAACGGCACGATGAGATATCTAAACGAATTGGGAGTCAATCTGGAAAATGCAGAGATCTTGGTCGCACTCGAAATCATACAAGCACCGGCTTTAGGAGAGATGTCAAAAGAGGCTTTTGTGGACGGATGGAAGAAAATTGGGTAAGATTCACTCCAGACAGAGATCTCGTTCTTTTGCTGACTTTCTAGTAATGCCGATACAATTGCGAAACAGAAGTCACATGTCGCCGGCCAGATCAAGCTATTCTCATCCGATATGACGGTGTTCAAACGAGTATATAAGCATGTCTTCGTTTGTGCGAAAGAGAAAGGCCAGAAGGCTCTTCCACTCGAAAACGCAATCGTCTACTGGGAAATGCTCTTTTCTCCTCCCGGCATGACATGGGAAACTCCATCCACCAACTGGATCCAACTATGGGTTGACTTTCTGAACACATCATGGACTAAGAGTGTCAACAAGGACATGTGGAACCAAACAGCACACTTCTTTGAGAAGACGCTGCAAGATGAGACCCTGGGTTTCTGGAGTGAAGATGGCGCATGGCCTGGGGTTATCGACTCGTTCGTAGAATATGTCAAGAAGAAGCGAGGAGACGTCCCTGATACCATGGAGACCGATTAGAGGAACCTGTATATTTCAGGGGATCGTGGAGGATGGCTTTTTCTTTGGTTGCTCAGCGGGCTGCACGACGGCGTCTTTGAGGGAACTCTGGGAATAGATTCCACATGAGCATTATGATTGATGGCAATTTCTGATTCCAATCCATCTCCAAGATAAACCCTGTGATCGCCATTTCAAACGTACATTCCATCATACAATATGCCCCTATTTCGCCATGCAATGCCCTGTTGTACATATACAGTTCAGCTCAGAACTCCTCCCTCGAGTCCCAAGGAATCGATCCCCCTATCCTACTCGACTTCTCCAACGTCCCATCACCAAGCTTCACTGTACTGAACTTGATCATCCGTGGATCTAACCCCAGCGTCTTCCTCACATCGTCTTGAATCTTACTCGAAGCATCGTATCGCATTATAAAGTAGTGGCCATCGTTGTATTGAGCTTGATGTTTTCGCGTTCGTTTGGGTAGACTCCAGACTCCCCAATTCTTAATGCCTCGTATCGTTCCACCGTTCTTCAGGATGAGGGAACCGGTCGTGCGTGCAATTCTAATGCTCTGTTAGTCTGTAAAGGAGGCTAGAGATTGAAGGATGGCGCACTCCTTGACCTCCATAAGGTTATGGGGCCGGACCTGCGACCATTAGCATGATTACCGCTTCTGGGCCTTATTGAACTTACAATTGCTATGAGCTCATACAACATCTTGACGGCGTCATTCGTGATGAAGTCTGAGGACATCCCGGAGTTGATATCGCCTGTGCCAAATTTAAGCTTGCGGGGGAAGTATTTTCCGGCGCCGAAAAAAAGTTTGGGCGCGAGCGCACGATTGCGATTCTCGATAAGAAATTTACCCAGAATCCCATCACTCATTTCAACAGCATATTGGTGAAGGATTACATCGCGGCAACATGTCGAAACGTCCAGCAGAAGAACATGAGAACGGGGGAGTATCACTCAAAAGTGGTGAGCGCCCAGAGAAGTCAAATTTGGAGGACGAAGTGGGGGAGTTTGAGGATGAATTCGAGGACGAATATGAGAGTGAGGATGAGATACTAGAGGCAGGAGTTGATGGCAGACCCGATGAGGAGAGGGAAGCTGAAGAGAAAGCTGGTATGTATGCGCTGGGGAGATCTGGAGCTTGGTTGCGAAAATACAACCTATATGCTAATGATCTCTCAGAAGCCATGGACGTTGACCAGCAGACATTTATTGTTGGCAGAAACAAGTTAGAACCAGGCCAGACTTTGTCCCCCGATCTATCGACATACGAAATGCTCCATGCCCTAAGTACGCCGTGGCCCTGTCTGTCCTTCGATATTGTCAAAGACAGCTTAGGAGACAACCGGAAAACATACCCCGCCACAATGTATGCAGTCGCAGGAACACAGGCAGAAGGCAGGCGAGCAAAGGAGAATCAATTGATGGTCATGAAGTTCAGTGGCCTCAGTAGAATGGAGCGGAATCAAGATGATGAGGATTCTTCAGATGACGAGGACGAGGACGCGGATCCAATTCTGGAGTCTGCATCAATTCCATTTAATTCTGCCACAAATCGGATTCGCGCTCACCAAATACCTGCTTCGAACTCCTCAAAACCTCCTACCACTCTGACTGCTTCGATGACTGAAGCTGGTCAAGTTCTTATTCACGATGTTACCCCTCATCTCGCATCTTTCGATACCCCTGGAACCGTCATTTCCCCGCAGCAAAACAAACCACTATCTACACTGAAGATGCACAAGTCAGAAGGATACGGTATCGATTGGTCACCTCTTGTGTCGACTGGCAAGCTCGTTACCGGCGACAATGACGGCAAGATTTATATTACAACGAGAACAGATGGAGAACGCTGGGAAACCGATTCGCGTCCATTTACAGGCCATACCGGAAGTGTTGAGGAATTGCAATGGAGTCCGTCTGAGCGAAACGTATTTGCTTCCGCATCAAGTGACGGTACCATCAAGGTTTGGGACGTCCGAAGCAAGAGTAAGACTGCGGCATTGAGTGTTCAAGTCAGTGACACGGACGTCAATGTCATGTCATGGTCACACCAGACTTCACATTTACTTGCCTCTGGAGCAGATGATGGAGTTTGGGCAGTCTGGGATCTCCGTCAATGGAAGCCTAACACCTCCTCTGCCTCCCCAAGACCCACTCCAGTGGCAAGTTTCAACTTCCACAAAGAGCAAATTACCAGTGTGGAGTGGCATCCAACGGACGACAGTATCGTAGCAGTCGCTGCTGGCGATGACACGCTAACTCTGTGGGATCTGGCAGTGGAGCTCGATGACGAGGAAAGTAAGGATACTGGTGGTGTGACAGAAGTACCTCCCCAGTTGCTTTTCGTCCACTATATGGAGAAGGTCAAGGAATTGCACTTCCATCCCCAAATACCCGGTTGCTTAGTAGGTACTGGCGAGGCTTTCAATGTTTTCAAGACCATTAGCGTTTAGACATCGGCACACGAGAATGAAAAAAATTGTAATGCCAAGCTCTGGTAAACCTTGTCTTCTCTTATGCCTCTCTGTCTCTTTTCTTTGCTGCAAAATGATAGCAGATGCTCTATTGACCTCCTACCACATTGTGCGGGTTACATCCACTAGTCGACTTTCGATGAAGAGTGGCCGACGAGGAGACAAACCAGTCGATTACTCACCGTATCAGACCACGAAGATTCCATCGATCCCAAGTGGAAGGTCGCAACACGAGCGCCCCCTCATGACTTCCTCCACAAAGTGAAGGGTCACGGAAGCCGCCGGAAATCTTCAAAACGCCTTCTTCAAGGACCAACCCAACTGCTGGGAATAACGAACGCCAAAATACCTCAAAATAAGAGGGAATAAATGGCGGTGAAATATGTAGCAGAACAAAGTGCAAGCAAGGAGGAGGCTTCCACGCGGTATTCCATAAATGGTTGGAGGCTGGAAATCATCTCCGCTCAAAAAGAACACTCTGATATTCGGTGGTGGCAAAGTCACGAAACAGAAAAACACAAAGGCTAGCAGAATTGGACCCTATCCTCTCATCAGGATCGACGACTTTCCCCGGTTTCTGAATTAATATATGCACCTCGAGGGCGCAGATCAGCTTTGGACCTAGGGTTTTCCCCCTGAAGCACTCTCAGAAGTCGGGAGGAACCCAGATCTTTGCTCTCTTGGGTGGCCGAACCAGTTTCGTTTTGCATTTTTGCAGGCAGGGGCGGCGCATGTCAGCCTCAAGCAAAACGTAAAAATTTCCTTGCAAAAGCAATATGGTGCTGTAATGCCTGGAAACGGTCTGGACCTCATTCGTGGATGTGACACCAGCAGCCCATGCAGCACCGATGCACCAATAGAGGGGCTTGGAACACGCTGCATGCAGGCGCTCGTGACTGAAATCATCTTTCACGATGCAGGGTCAGGATTGGCCACAGGGAGTCTGCTGGCCCCCCTGCTGCAAAAGCTGTTTCCCCGCAAATTTCCATGGCTGTGGAACACAGAAAATGCGGGATGCCAGAATGGATGGTTGGGGAGTAATGGAGCATGAGCCCGAGGGAGCCAGACCTATTCTGTCTCGTAGTTCCACCTCCACATCACTACTCCATAAGCATTGCCTCCTCATCAGCTCTTCTCTCCTCTTCTCCTCACTCTCTTCTGGTCACTCAGCAGGACAGCATCAACTACTGCCAGAGCTGCAACTATCCATCAACAGCCTCACCAAATGAGCGAGTGCAACCAAGTACTGATCTTTGTGGAGGAGATGAAATCGCCCATTTAACGGGGCGAACTGGAATACAACGGATTGCAAACGTCGACCACACGTGAGCGTGAGCATGGTACACATCTTCTTGGACAAAGAGTCTTCCAAGGATACCTTTGCCTTCAAATTTTCCGCGAGTCCTTCTCTCAAGTTCTCCTTCGACCGGCCAATATCAACTACGATTCCCTCGAACCGACCTTTCAAACGTCGTCGAGCTCTCTCTGATGTAGACGGAGAGGGAAATGAAGGGCGGAAGAAGCGACGTTTGAGGTTACATCTCATCACCTCCCGTCTTAGCCGTCCGTTCTCCCAGCCAGCATCGAATATCGTCAACCGTGGGATCAACAAGATCCCAGTCTGGGGGGCGAAGAACAGAGCGTTGAGCAAGAATCTTTTGCGGAAGGCCGCCATCATGAACAGAGTACGAAGACGTATGGATGCCGCAAGAGACTTCATACGTATGGAGCAAGAGAAGACCAGAGAGAGGTTGTCATTGCGAGAGATCGTTTTCCAAAAGCCTCGATGTCTTGAAGCACCCCTCCCGCCGTCTCCACTGGGGCTGTCCAACTATGATGCTTTAGACCTGGAGGACGAAGAGTCGGAGGACTGGCAGAATGATGGACTCGATGGACTCGACAAAATTATATATAGCGACTTCAACATCATGAATCCAATAACGGATAGAGACGACGATGATGCTCTCGACGATTATCTGGACGCTTTAGACGGCATCTCACCGCATGATTTGCCTGACGCACCGCCCACACCACCAGAGGAAGAGTGTATTGTGGAGATGTTGAGAGAGGACTGTCAAGGCGAAGGCTTCTTCGTCCAAATCAGAGACTGAGCAGGGAAGCGATTTTGGTGACTGTTGTTTCATCCAGAATAACATCTATGTTTAGGGAAGCTCCGAAAGTCTGCATTGGGGGTAGCATGGAATGGTACTGGCGTCCACAAAAATTGTCCGTAATGAAGGACGGAGTGGCTGCATACGATAATGGAGTTTGGTTTGCGGATGCCGTTGGAGGGTTTTAGCTTGGACAACGTTCTTTCCTAGGAATCAGAGTCCGGCATTCCAAAAAATTGTTCTTTCACCCCTTGGCTTGTGAAGTGCCCGGGTGTTAATCCCAAGTGCCATATTCCTGGTAACTAATGATGGGAGGGTAAATCATGCACAGCAAGTGTTAAAAGTCACAGACAGCAGCCACTGGGCGTGCAGTATATCCACACAAGGGTGCGGTATACATCGCGAGTGCTTGTAAATAAATCTGCTGGAAGCCATCAAAATTGCTATCTGAAAATCGGGGGACTACAGAGAGGCTCTTCTCCATCGTGACTTCATGACGAGCTCGTAGGTCTAGAAAACTTGTAACATGCAGATTTCAAGCTTAAGCAATGGTAAATTAAAGTCTCGTGCAGATCATTATTGTATACAAGATTGCGTTACCAATAGAGGTGATCTTTGAAGTCTGAAGGCTTGATTGATGAGTAGCTGAAATTCTGAGTGGCGTACGGCTATGCGTCAAGCGCACGAAACGAGCAGTTGCGAGACGACAAATTACAAAAAAAGGAACTACGTTACGTTACAGGTTTGTAAATTTGATAGCCAAAATGAAGCAAGAACAGGATTTGCCAACCGATCGAGACTGTGGTACAGGCGTAGTTGGAGCTCCAATTCTGGTACTTCATACAGATTTCACTAGTTCCGCATAGAGTTTAGCGCCTTATATTTTCAGGAACCTGCCAAAAGTTCCAGCTTCGTCGAGTTGATGCGCCAGGACCAGAACTCGATACTTGACGTGATTCATGATGTTGTGCTCAAGTATGTTATTACACGCAATTCTCTCATTACACTGGAACGCGACTGACAATTTCTAGTCTCTGGAGAAGCTCCTCAGCATCCTGTGGCATCGAAATCAGGTAAGGCAGCAGACAACCGTTGAGCGAAGAGCGCGAAGCTGATTGATTCAAGGCAATGTTTTTGAAAAGCGTTTGATCGAGGCCTACATTTCGGAAAACCATAAAGATCCTGTCACTGGCGACGACTTGGAAGTGGAGGATCTCATCGATCTCAAGTCCGCCAAAATCGTGACCCCTCGACCTCCTACTCTGACCTCAATTCCTTCACTCCTTTCGACCTTCCAAAACGAATGGGATGCATTAGCACTCGAAACTTTTACCTTACGCCTATCACTTCAACAGACGCGACAAGAATTGACTACAGCGCTCTACCAACATGATGCTGCAGTTCGAGTTATTGCACGCCTCACTAGAGAACGCGACGAGGCTCGAGATGCATTATCGAAGGTTACAATTGGCGCAGGAAGTGCTAGTAATGGAGATGCTATGCAGATCGACAGTCAAGGCCTTCCAGAAGAGCTGGCAGCCAAGGTAGATGCTGCACAAGAAAGGTATGCTACAGCTGTGGTCAGCGGGTCTTCGATAATGCTAATTAAATCCGCAGACTCTCCAAGAGCCGTCGGAAGCGGCCTGTACCAGACAACTGGGTAGATGCGGAGACGGTTGAGAAGTTTGGGGTTGCCAGTGTGTCGAAGGCCCTGTACTCTGGTGCTACTTCTCTCGCCCTGGATGAAGCTGGAAAGCTGGTCATCGTTGGTGGATCTGAAGGTGTTGTTGGAATATACTCGATTGCGGAGGAAAAAGTACAACAATCATTCAAGGCTGGAAGCACGATTACGGATGCTGTTTGGTATGGCAGCCAGCCTGTTGTTTCTACGGCGTCTGGTGCCGTCAAGGTATTTGGCGAGAACGAGATGACTTTCACATCGCATGCTGGAAGCGCAAATGGCCTGGCATTGCACCCAAGTGGTGATATCCTGGCATCCGTTGGTGTTGACAAGAGCTTCGTCTTCTACGATTTACTTGCTGCAAAGGCTGTCACGCAGGTGTATACCGACTCTGGTACGTATAGCTCTCCTCTTCCTGTCTGGCTAAACTAACCTTAATGCAGGGCTCACTGTTGCGGCTTTCCACCCAGATGGTCATTTGTTCGCTGCTGGCGGTACAGATGGCCAAATTAGAATGTTCCACGTCAAAACCGGTCAACACGCTGCCACCTTCGATCTGGGAGGACCAGTACAAGACTTGGTTTTCTCTGAAAACGGAATCTGGTTCGCAGCTGTTGTGACGGGATCTAACAGCGTTGTCATTTTCGATCTACGGAAGGAAGGAGAGGCTGCTAAGGCAAAGGTGTTGGAGATTGGAGGACAGGTCGATACACTCAAATGGGACTACACTGGGCAATTCCTGGCTGCTGCCGGACCTGGAGGACTTACCATCTCGCAATATACGAAATCCTCGAAGTCGTGGTCAGATGTCATCAGCACTGCTGTTCCAGCAACTGCTCTTGAATGGGGACCGGAAGCTAGAACTTTGGCAACCATCAATGGCGATGGAGTTGTAACAGTGCTTGGATGAGAGATTGGGTAACGGAGTTGGGGCTTTGACTTACTGCTTGCGGCAAAAGCAATCTCTGGACAGTCTTTCTTGCATGTAATTCTAGAGAGCCTTCATCGGGCACTAAACCACGAGGGGCAAATCAATGGAATGATATCAGACCACATCATACAACTGTCTAGGTGGTTCAAGCTGAAGTGTGAGTCACGAAGGACATAAGCTTGGTATGATAGCAAAGCACTGTCCTGGCTGAGGCATCCTTTGATGCCTTTTATTCTTCGCTCCGCGATAGGACATCTACGACTCTATGGATGATCAGTAAGCCGCACGTTTTATGGGGCAATAAATGAGTAAGTATTTCACAATGCTTTGCTTACATCCTGATATCCAGTTTCTTGTTCGTTATAAATGGAAAACTGACTACTGTAATGCAGTTCTTGCTGTATAAAGTCTGTATTTGCAGGCGCCTCTGTCCTATCGATATCAATAGCTCTGATAGGCCAGGAGCCAAGCGGTTCGAAGCAGGGGGATAAATAGGCGATAGCAAGCAAAACACTGGATCTGATACAGCTCTTTCCGCCTGTCAAACTGACTAGTCAAATATAGCACAATTGTAATAAATCAGTCGATAAACAGTTAACTGTGATTCCTGAAATCGAAGAACACGGTAAACCTTATCTTGCCCCGTCGCAATTTTTTCATTCGTAGATATCTTGGATACCTTGAGGACCTCGCTGACGGAAGGCGTTATACACTTTCTGCAGATTTCTTCCTCTTAGTGAAGTGTGACATTTTGAAATTCATCAACTACAATTAAGATCGGGATTTATTCAATATCTGGTCATATCCTTCAATAGTGTTTTCAACAATCAAGTCCCAACCAGCTAACCCGTCCCTTCGAGTGGTTGTGCCTAGCCCAGGCAAAAGCACGCCTCTTAACGCCGAAGCGCCTGCTAGCAACTCCATGCCGTTGTGAGATCACAGAACATAAAACAACAAATCGACCAACTCGCCCCTCGACGTCCCTCCCACAACAACCTGTCCAGGTCTTCACAAGCTGAACCACCAGCAAGACCTTCGAGATCCTGTACACCTGCTGGGTAACAAAGGTTGAGACTCTCATTGTGATGGACGGATGGCAAGCAGAGCCTCAGCGCCACAAGGTGAGGACCCACCACCAGTTCACTTTGAACCCACCAGGCCATTGGAGTAATTCTAACGTGATTGCACAACCGCAGAGATCTTTCACTGAGATGTCTCATTCAGCAACACTCTCACCTTCACCCATCGGATTCATGGGACCTGCAAGCTTCTTCTCGGCCCCTCGGTTTCCTTCCTCATCTGCCAACGACAACCACGAACGTAGACGCACCTCACACCCACACAACTCCCACCTACAACCTCGAGTTTCAGAAGAGATGTCTGACAGACTTCACTCTTCTCAACAACGGCCTCGGCTGGAACACAGAGCCTCGCAAACCATCATCGATCTAACTGACGAACCCGAAGAATCGCCCGCTCCTCCTCGTAATGTACAACCCCGAAATCGACCCTCACGACCTCCTCAACTTGGACGAAGCGATGCTGTAAACTTAGGGGATCTAATCGATCTTACGGACGATAGTGTGGAGCAGGATGTTATCTTTACCGGCGAGCGACAGCTCCCGGCCCAGGTGGCTCGCCATCGCCCCCGTGTCCTTGCCAGACCCGCCGCCGCTGCTGCTGCTCGTGCAGACTCGCCGTCGCTCTTCTTACCAGCACGGAACCCACCAGCGCCGATCCCTAGGCGTTTTGACGGACTCGTCCCTCACGGTTTGGCATTTGGGGATTTGCTTGGGGGTTTTGATGAGCCTAGAGGGGGCCTAGGTCCTGGATTGGGATTTGGCCGTTTTGGGCGGGACTTCATGGATCAACTTGATATGGCACAAATGGTTCGAAATGGTCAGGCTCAGGCAATGCCGCACGCCCTCGACTATCAACACGCAGCCTTCGCAGAGCAAAAACCAGAGCACATTCCTCCTCCAGCACCTAGACCGGGCTTCACACGATCCACAAAAGAAGCTCACGTTCTGGTCTGCCCTAGCTGTGAGGAGGAACTTATTCAGAACAACGAGATTGAAGAGCCAATCGTTAAGAAGTCTGGCAAAGCCCCCACTAAGAAGGAACGGGAGGAGCATCCATTCTGGGTCGTCAAGGATTGTGGTCACGTAGGTTGACACTTTGATCAAGCATGTCCAGTCACTGACAAAGTATAGGTTTATTGCAACGCTTGCTTCCAAGTTCGTACCTCTAGTGGAAAGACTGGCTTCAAGGAATCCACGAAAATCGGCAAAAAGGCCAAGACTTTTACCTGTGCTGTTGAAGATTGCGACTCAGATATCAAGGCTAAGGAGAAGTGGGTTGGAGTGTTCCTCTAATGGTGGCAACCTTTTTTGGTTCATGACCACACGCCATCATTTTCGTAGTACATAATGAGGCATAGCGGGCTGGGGGCGGCTTTCCTATATCATTGCATGGCATTTGCACGGCCGAAGCATGGAGTCCTGGAAGGTAATGAGGGAATCATGAGGGCAAACTTTCACGTGGGCGTCTTGACGGTTTTTGCTCATGCTAAGGCGTTCAAGGAGTTACCTTGGGGAAAGATGATACCAAAGCGGGCTTCGACGGTCTTTATGAGTAAGCGACTCTACGTATTATACGCAACGAAGTCTTTTCAATCTGGTTTCCTGTGTGATTTTGATGGTGCTTGTGATTTGGCCATTTGGTGCTTTGTCACTCTGGCGTTTTGCCGGATTACTGTCGTCTGCTCTTGAAGATGGTGCTTGACAAGATAGTAGGAGATCATCCCTACTGAGTCCAGTCCCGGTGTGTATGGCTTCCCAAAAAGAATTACGGGTCGTCTTTTGGAAATTTGTAACTTGGTCTGGCATCACGAAGCACGGTAGGTCTACAGGTGAGTCGTCTTTGGCCAAGCTCTTGTTGAGTACCTATGTGTTTCGTTCTTGCCAGATTCGTCCAGCTTGGTAAAGACCTCAAGGCATGGAAATTCCGCATCTCCAACTCTCCAAATTCTCCTGCTTTCACATCCCACAAAATCTTTTCAAGCACTACTAAGGCTCGAAAATTTCTTCTCTCGATCATCAAACAGAAGCTGTCACTATACTTGCGGCTCCTTTTTTTGTTATACATTTTAGCAATTAAAGCATCTGGGGCCATTAGGGGCTACGGCAACTTGTAGGTTAATTATGCTTACATCACCCAGATATCCCGCCACTGACAGGAAGGCATAGCATAGAAAGGAAGGCTATTACAGTACACAGCTCAAAGATGTCTCTCCAGGAACTGATGGAGCAATGGCAGATCATGTCGGACCGGCGACTGGAAGAGGACCGAGCAAGAGACAGGGCTAGAACCACAGAGGACGAGAAGTTCGAAGCCACAAAGAAATCGAAGCTCACTGAGCTGATTGATGAGCTTGCTACACGTATCCCTAGTTACGAGTCTCGATCTGCTGGAGCGTTGAGAATGCTGAAGAGAGAACAAGCAAACGAGTTCACACAACTGCAGATGAAGCACACAGCTCAGCTGAAAGCTTTACAGAAGAAGCAAGTGGAGGAGATGGCGGCGTTCCCGGAAAAGTACTTACAAAAGGCAGAGGATATCGAGATGAACTTGCGGGCTGATATGCAATGGGAGTTGGATTTGATGCTGGAAGTTGAACAAGCCGTGTTGGAGAACACGCTGTCCGTGGAAAGAAAGCATCTTCTTGAAGCCAGGGACAGAGAAGACCGACTCCGAGAGCAGGCGAGGGCCTTGATAGATCGAGATTTGAATAGTCAAGTCCTTGCAACATTCCGCATGGAAGCATCACGCCAAAATCAGCAGCGTGAGGTTGCAGTCTCTCAATTGAACTCAGCGGAACGACCGCTGAAAAGCATTCTGAAGAAGCCTCGCGGTATATCAGTCAACGATGACGGCACTACAACACTTCTTTACTTCGAGGATGAGATTCGGGAGGACCGCCAGAACAAAAGAGTCAAAATGGAGGGGACCTCAAAGAGAGTTAGGACTGTGGATATACTCGACGAAAATGCTACCTTATTCCCATATCGTGAGAGCAAGAGCCCGCGAACACCACGAACACCACAGGGACCTCGGTCGACTTCTTGAAAATTACAACAGATACAATCCTTATCAGCTGGCTAGAATTGATAGGAGGCAATTTGCTAAACTATTACGTTACTGTGGACCTCCTCGGAATACTTTGGGCTGGCATCTTAGGCTGCCAAGCGGGAGAAGATACTGATGTATCGACTATGGGTGTTATGGCTGTGCCTCTTAAAATCATGCGTAAGTCAACCTGCAGCCTCGATGTTTTCGAAAGTCTGACCATTGAAGTATAGGGTTATAGTTACTACAGCGGTTACAAAGGGTACGGGCCAGTGCTGTTGAATCTCACAGATAGATTCGCAGCAATTATTATGCTTTGCTTATCATTGCTAGATATTCTGTTTAGCCATCATGGAAGAGCAGTGCTTGGAGTGAGCCTGCATAATTGACGTGGTACCTGTCCTTTTTCTGTACTCGTCGGCAAGATATGGATACTTGATGCCCTTTTTCTTATTGATCAGATACAATCTGAAAGTTTCCTCCTTCACTGAAACCTCGAGTTTCCAGGTATGAGCAGTATTGCGTGCCCTTCTCTGCGTGTCTAGCGTCTCTGTAGTCAACATTCGGAGACCCCATGAGTGCCACCAGGATGTTCCATGCGATAGTCTCTGCTATCATTCCCATTTGCTACGTTTTTCAGTCTATGTGAAGTCACTGCTGTCTCTATTGTATGTTATGTCGCTGTAACGCCCGGCGTGGGTCACGCCTTCCCAATCGGGATCTTTATTGACTGCCTCGTCTATTCCCTATTCTGCGTTCGCGACTCCCACATGGACGCGCTGCGAAAACTCGAAAACAAAAACACCGCCGGTAAGGACTGAAATATCCTCGCAGTCCCCCTAACATACACCCTGCACGATGTCGATGTGCCCTTGATGTAAGTAGACACACACCTGCATATAGATTTCGAAAAGGTATCTAACGTCCCGATTTTGGCCAGGCAATAGAATAGGCACCATGATACCACTGGCACCCTACGAAGCTCTTGAGGAGCGCATGAGACGTCTGCGAAACGAGCAAGTCGGCAGTCGTGAGCGCTTAGACCAGAAATTCGAGGCTAAACGTACCGCATTACAAGCACAGAAGACCAACAAATTCTTAACGACCGCGATTGAGGTTGCAGCCCAAGAGAGAGCAACAGAAGGCCAAGACCGACAGCCTGAAAGCGAGACAGACCCACGAACTCCGAGAGTTACGTCTGCGCCACGCCAGCGAGCTCTTGGATAGAGAAGGGGAGGAAGAGCTGGCAAAGAATTCCCTCGCTGAGAGGAACCTTGTTGAGAAGGCGAAGCTTGAGAAGGCTTTCGAGGATGAGGCATCTGAGATTGAACTACAGCTGAAACAAGAAAGACTGGAACTGGAAGCTGCCAATAAAGCCGAAAATGAACAGGTCAAGAACGACATGTTTGAATTTATGTGCGCCAGGGTCCAGGCTGGAAAGCTAGAAAAAGCAGAGCCAGTGAAAGAATCTCCACGCATATCTCACACAGAGCATGTGCAAACAGGTCAGAAGTCCGAGGGTTCTACCAAACGTCAAACAGGAATCCGGCACGCCATCGTAACTCAGCATTCGAGGCATGGCGGGAAAGAGGAAACTTGGGAACAATAGCATCTCGACAGGTTCCGGGCATGGAAAGGCGCCACCGACCGGGAACACAGCAGCCGAAGAAACGTCTTCCAAGCGTGTTAGAATCGCATCTTCAGCGGTCAACTCGGATCCAACGAAGTTCTTCAAAGTGATTTGCTTTCGTCACTATAAATACGGCGCGCGTCAATCCTGTAAGTTTCGCAAAGGCTTTGCCGTGCTCAAGTTAACAACAGATTAGCTGGACCAACTGATCTGTGGGAGTCTCCTGAGATAAAACTCTACTTACACGTTGGATTAGAGTTTCTCAGACCAGTGGCAATACGAGATGGCAGTAGTGATACAATCAAAGCTGCCTATTGGTACCTTGAATTGTTCGATGTCAGCCAAGTCCAATATTATGGTCCACATTGCCTAGTCCGCTTTCGGATGAAGTCCTTCACCGTATGGATCCGGTTCAAGGATAATGATGTTTTGAGTGCCTTTTTGGTGGCTCTTAAGCAGTGGGGAGCTCTGGCGCCTATTCATGCCACTCCTTTCTCCTCGTAAGGTCTTGAATGATTACACTTTATCCGAAGCTAACAGGTAAGTAGTCAATACCATGGGTTCCCAATTTCTTTGTTGGAGGATCGATAATCAATTCATCCCTGCGATCTCAGTACCCGATCATAGCATGGATCTACGACGGACACTGATCGAGTCTTCATATATCGGCGGAGATGACGTTGAGCAGTCATGGCGAGGACTTTTGGTATGTCTGCAACCTCTAGAGAATTGTGGTCATATGTGATCAAGCGGTAAAGGGAAGAAACATGTTACACCAACACTTACTTTTTGGTGCATCATACTGTACTTTCCTGTGCTTGGCACTTTGTTCCAGTGCTTTGGAATCTGTGGCACAATCAGCAGCTGTTTAGGAGGACATGAATTAAGAAGCACATCAACATATGCAATACTCAAGAATCACAAAGAAGCTTTTTGGGAATAATCTACCATCCGAAACATATTTCATTGTGGTCCAGAGTCCCTCCGAATATCCGTGTCATGCAGTGTACCTCCAAGTAATTACATTACACTACTTCTGAAGACCTTTCAAAGTCGCTCAACATGCATGCCTCCACTGAACATGCTATCTTACTGTTGACATTCAACAGTACGCATTTTTAATCTTCCGACAAAGACTAACATTGAAACTTTGCTGGCATTCATAAAGACTGTCCACGTGGTGATCTTCAGGCTTTTTTCCCCAGCGCCCAGCTCCAAATGCTTAGGTATGTACAGCATTCAGGGCACGTTCCGATATATCTCATAAAACACACGCTCTTCACAACCCTCATAGATGTGTTTTGCCGAGTATTCTAGAGTCAATGTTTGTGCTAGTTTCTGGAATAGTGGGGCGGAGTATTTGTTTACTTCGCTTCTTCTTCAGTATCCACAACACGAAAAACTCAACGCGTTGCTCTGAGCCAACAGGATAAGCTGTTTACAGAGTTTACAACAACCCAGACAGGAATTTGACTTCTCTTAGTTGCCCCTGATAGAGAGTTTATCGTCGTATACAACCAAGACTTGCTCTCCAAGCCAGGTTTCTCAATGTAAGCCAATATTCTCTCGCAGCATTTGGACACACTCTTATGTTTACTATCAGAATCACCTCTTCTACGTCTCGAAAAATTTGAGCTTTTACAGCGACACATTCTCCGAGATCTGCAGTACCACTGCGACATCGAGACTATTTCTGCGTACTGCGGCTCTGTACTCCAGCTAGCCAGTCGACATAGCTACCATGGACGAGTCGTCCCCCTACCATCGATTGGTGAAGCAGCGCCGAGAAACAACAAGACGGAGACTGACTGAAGATGCCGAATTCAAGGAACATGTAGACAAAACCTACTCCGACATCCAAAACAAGAAAGATACCGATATGGCAGAGCACAGTGCCAAGTTCCAAAGAGAGGAGATCGAGCTGCAAGAGCGAGAAGATACCGAAATGTCCGAAATGGAAACCAGGCATTGTCAAGAGCTCCAAGATCTCACTGCTGGGCAAGAACTTGAAACCGCAGAAAGGCAGAGACTTCACGATTCCGCAATGAGCAAGCTTTCGGACGAGCAAACAAGCGCCTTGGAGAAGCTCCAGAATTACTATGGTGAAGAAGAAGACAAGGCTCGCGTCAAGATTGAAAGCTTAGCATCAATTCTAAAGACCAATAGGGACGCTGAGGATGCTGATTTGTCAAGACAGCTCTTGGAGGCCTTGGATGAGGAGAATGATCAGACTATTGAAGTCGAATCTCCTGGTGTTTCCGTCTCAAACACGGGGCAATCTCTCCTGAGTATTACCAATCTCAAGGCAAGGCTGGAAAGTTCGTCTTCTGAGCAGAGTCCCACAAGAGGATCCGCGCAGCAGAGCCCGCAGACGCCACAATCTCATCTTCGAGTTAGCAGCCAAGTCACTCCGACTAAGCGCTTGATGGCAGAGTCTCCATGCGAGAACAGACCACCACCTAGCATGCGTCGAGTGGTTTCAGAAAATTTAAGACCAGGAGCAGCTGAGGATATTCTCACTTCATCAAGCCCACCAGCTTCTTCTAGGCTGTTCGTTTCTCCAAAGGCACAATCCTCGAAATCTTCAGACCTTCACCCAGGCAGTCCATCCCGCCCAATGTCCATCTCCTCTGCTCCGTCACAATCAACAGCACAAGGATCCTTCCCGACTACACAGCTCGCAAATGCACAAGCCAATTATTCTCAAGTCAATAGAGAAAAATACCAGGCCGACCGAACAAACCCTCGAAGTCCTGCCGATCGAAGCCAGATACTATCCACACCATGTCGACCAATCCGCGCCGCTACGGCATCAAGATCCAAACTTGCGAGCCCGTTCAGGCCAGTCAACCAAAATCGATCCTTCTCAGCTAACACGCCAGTCGCCTCTCCAAGCTCTTCTTCCCAGCAAGGCTCACCTCCATCATCTACGAAACAATGTCGGCCAGTATGTGCCAATTTCGAGATCACCGAGGTTCGCTACAACAACGCTGGCGGTACGTTCTTGCCCCTCCACCAACTCTATCACCCCAGGAAAGTTATACTAGGTCGATCGAGAAAGCTGACCCAATCTTTCCGCAGGTGGCTTCTTTCACTGGACCCGTGGAGATGAGGAAGGACCCCGATCTCTACGATTGTCCAACAATATCTACCGACCCGTTCTGAATAAAGGCGGTAGATGTGGGTCTCCCGAATGGATTATCTATCCTAGCAGAGTATGGTTCATGAAGTACTACTCGGAAGCAGCATTACTCTATATTAATCGAAGCAAGGCTGGCAATGCTGGCAAGGAGATGTGGGTCAAATTCAAGGATGGTGGGATTTTGAAGGAGTTCTTGGAGAACTATAAGGAGAACTGGCAGCATACCAAGATTGATAAGTTGGATATGTAAGTTTTGCAGATTACCTTGATTCTTTGCTCGTCTTTAAGGTAGTAGATATACTTTGCTTGGAGGCATATTACTGACTTGACTTCCTGCAGTGGTGAAGACGATGTCCCATTGTCGATGGTGAAGAGCTGTCTCTGAGCTGCTACTTTCTTTTATTTGTGGATCCATCACGATCCAGTGATAGCCGATAGATTTTAATGATTGTATGGCTCTGTTGAGCCTAACATCTATCCATAGCTGGAAAGAAAATGTGTATGTGTGTGTATTGGGATAGTTAGATACGGCATGAATCCGAATACGGACAAGCCTGGCCAAGATTGATGGGATACAGTTGTATGATACGATATATGCGACTTTTACATAGTCTCGGTATAGAAACTTAGATAGTTGATTGTACATTAGCTATAGCATCCGCTCTGTCTATTTGCCCCCTCAAGGTTGGGAAGCATTCGTACCAGTCTCACCATCCGCTACATGTACAATCCCAATTTTTCACTCTCTCTACGTTCTCACCTTTTTAGCAAGTTTTCACTTCACTCTTTACTCGTGGCAGCCTGATTCGAAGCACTCGAGGCGCTAATTAAGGTTGACTTTCTGCCTCGAATCTGTCTACCCCACATCTCGCTTAATGTAAACAAAATCCCGCTCGAGTTTCTCAGACCTCAACCTCAACCTTACACTCAATCACCTCTCCTACCAAACCTTGGAGATCGATCCTCAAAGATCTCTTGGATTTTCCGCTACTTTGCAAGACAACTGGGCATATACTTGCTACCTATCGCTACAGTTTCGACTGTATTTACTTGTCTCTTCACTCGCTCACTTTTACTGTACAGTACGCAACTACCACCATGTTCTCACCAAGAAACGGATCAGGTCCTCCAGTTCTATCTGAGCTTCAGGCCCTCAAGAAGGAGCTTCGAAGCTTGAATGATCATCGACTTGTACAAGATTATAGCTTCGCGTCTGCTGTCCAGCACGACCTTGAACAGATTCAGGCCAATCACACCCAACAACTGTCTGAATTAAGAGCAGATCAGGCACTGCGCCGTGCCGAGACATACCTCGAACTGTTGGGTGAGGGGGCTACTCGTGCTGAGCGTGATGCTGCATCACTGGAGTTGACGGTCATTGAGCAGAGAGACAAGGCAAACCTTGACACTGAGCTGCAGAGACTGTCGAAGGAGGCAGACGTTCGAAACGAGAAGCAGATGCTTTCTATCGAGAATCAGCGCAACCAAGAGGACCGAAAATACCACGATATCCTGACGAAGCTCAGTGGTGGCAGATTCAGTCCGAAGAATATGCTAGGTATGATTGTCGTGATTGACAAGATGATCACCAATTGGCCCTTCGAGGACAAGACTGAATCCCAGATCGACTTTGAAGACATGACCGATGATAGCATGAGTGGTTTTGGATCTCCTCCAGCCTCTTCTCTTGGTGTTATTGCCCGTAAGACTGTGGCGTCCTTTGGTCTTATCACGCCTGACAACACCCCACTGTCTTCGGATGAACCTAAATTCCCCAGCCTGCAACCAGCTGAAACTCCAACTCGGCCTTCTCGCAAGAGACCTCAACTTTCCGCTACTGCTGCGCTTTCGGTATTGCAAAGCTCTATCACGTTCGGACCAACTCTGGCCAATAGTTCTACATCTGCTCCAAAATTACCGCCGACTTTCGAGTTCCGCGTAGGTGTAGCATCTGCACCAGCGAAGAAGGCTCATCACAAGGTTGTGATTGATCTGACATCAAACTCTGACGATGAGTTGCCAGTTCCAGAGAATCAACCAGCTAGCAGCGCTCCCTCAGTCAAGACTCCTGCTAAATCTAAGCGCAAGGCCAAGAAGCCCCTCGTCAGTGCAGCCATCCGCAGTGCTCCGAGTGCTACCTCTGTCATCCAAGATGACCTCCAGATCTCAGGCGAATCACTTGCTTCTGTGGTCCAGGAAGTCAGCAAGAAGCTTCTCAAGATCGACGAACTTGCACCTGCTGAAGAGCCTGGACCTATCGAAGACCCAACTCTGGGTATCTTTGATTCCGAGTCTGATTACTCGGAAACTGAGTCTCGAAAGCGTCGTCGTCTCACATTCACAGCTCCCCAAGGTCCCCACCGTAACCGTACTGGCGCCTTGACAATGAGTGAGTTGATCGAGCATCCCGCAGCAGACCTCTCCTTCGCCAAGGGCACAACCTTCAAAGTCTGGTCTCGCCGTCTCTACCTCCCCCGTAAGCTTATGAAGTTCTCCGTAAACTTCATCCGCGCCATCAAGGACAACGGTGAAATCTCACGATTCAACGACGATCTCAGTCCAGTCGGCTTCTGTTTCTTGAGAAAGGCCCATACTTTCGTTCCAGTGATTGGCCACAATCGCAAGGAGGATGTCCATCCAGAATGGGTTCTTGAGGAGGATGAGGTGCTTCATGCACAGTATAACCATGATCATGCTCTGGTGTGCTTCACGAAGACGGTCGGGGTGTATAGGGATGTTTTGGTGAGGTTTGCTACGAGAGAGGATATGTGGAATTTTGTGGCGGTTGCGAGCATGGAAATGGAGATGGTTGTTTATCAGAAGTGAGTTACGCCTTCTTTGGATATTGGTGAGTAACTTTTGGGGACATTGTACTGACAAGCTGTACAGTGTCAACCTCAAGCTTCCCGGTAGCTGGCTTGTCTAGGAGATTGAACCACTCACTATTCCTTCGAAATTTGGTCTATCCAGTTGATGTTTACCTCCAACTCTCTCGGACCGCTCAACTTGGTACAGTGTCACCCCACCCAGCGCTTGATTTCTCCGCTCAACAACCATACTGACACCTAGTTCTCCAGATCATGATATTCCCAAACGAAACCCTTTCGAGGCACCCTGATGGTGTGAAGATCGGGTGGGCCCCCACCTATCTCGCTGACAATGCTTTCCTTGGTAAGATCTCTCTTACTTGTTCCGCATTTCCTCTCAAACTCATCTGCTCTGATCCTGACCGAGAGGAACGACAGCTGACGGACTGAATGGGCAAGCAGACGACAACTCTCCACTCCACTCTATGTTCGGCCATACTATTGAAAGTTGCATCTACGACTTCTGACGATAACGATTGATGCTGGCGGAAAACGATTGACGAGTTACGAGTTCTTATGGTTTGCAATCGCTCGATTCGCCTAAGGGTTGACTGGGTCATTTGGTCGATTTGATTTGTTCTCTATTTTCATCTGCTACTTTTCTGTTCTTGATCTCTCTTATTTCACGATAATAAGCTCTCTTCTACGCGACGCTGTTCGCTTGTATGGAGAAGTTTCCTTTGCCTTGCCATGTCTCCAAGACTCCAAGACTCAGAGAAGGTATCGTGCTTGGTGGGATGGTATGATATGCGAATATGGACGAGTGCGAAATATGAGGGGTATGGGATGTTTTGCTTTCCTGTTTGTTTTGATTTTTCTGCTTCTTCTTGAATTCTGTTGTTTCCTGATACATGCTTGGCTCTGCCTTGATTGTACATACTCGAAAGGACTGGGGGACTTCGAAGGATCACCTGAGCTTCGACATGGTGAGGTGTCGTGGTCACGGAATTCGAGAAGAGATCCGGTTTTTATGAGAGATGGCAATATGTACTTTAAAAACAATGGAAAGCAGCACTTGCCACGAGACACTTGTGGCTCAGAAGATATGCATGTGATAGACATTGGCCCCATTCACCAGCACGCCGAAAAGACAGACAGGTGGGTTCAAAACGCTGGCGGTATTGCTACAATTTCGCAAACACCGTCCCCACGATCCCACTCCCCTCCACCAGCGTACTCTTCTCCCTAACCCAAGCCTCCAATCCCCTCCTCCCATTCTCGACACCCACACCACTCAACTTCCAGCCTCCCACGCTCATCTCCGCAGGACTCTCTCCCCATGTGTTAACCCAGGTGATGCCCGCCTCGACTTTACTGATCACCTCATGGCACTGGTTCAGATCCTTACCGAAGACACCGGCTGCGAGACCCATCTTCGTGTTGTTTGCGCGGGCAATGGCTTCTGGGATGGTGTCGTATGGTAAGATACATAATACCGGGCCGAAGATCTCTTCCCGTACGATCTTCATGCTGTCTGTGCAATCTGTGAAGACGGTTGGCTGGACCCAGAAACCATTCTCGTATCCTTTGGGTATGTTCTTTGGCTTTTGAGAGCCGCCGCAGAGAATCTTCGCCTTATCGGCATCGATACCGTGCTGGATGTAACTCAGGACCTTCTTGTAATGGACTTCCGAGACTAATGGTCCGAAATTGCTGTTCGGGTCCATGGGCTCGAGTGAGCGTATATATTGTACTTTCTCGAGGAGTTTCTTCTCGAATGCGGATTTGAGGGAGCGGGGAACGAAGACCCGTGTCCCGTTTGTGCAGACTTGACCGGTGGAGTAGAAGTTTGCCATCATGGCTCCGTCGACGGCGCTCTCGATGTCGGCGTCTGGGAGGATGATGCAGGGACTTTTGCCGCCGAGTTCCATCGTCACGTATTTCATGCCGCCTGCTGCTGAGGCGGCGACTTTTTGACCTGTAGACACTTGCCCTGTGAAGCTGACCTTGGATATCCCCGGATGGGATGTAAGATATCCGCCAACTGCTCCATCACCATGTACAATATTGAAGACTCCGGGAGGTACGCCCGCTTCAGAGTATATCTGGGCTAGTATCTGGCCGTGGAGGGGCGTAACTTCTGAAGGCTTATAGACCATGCAGTTTCCTGCTGCCAAGCATGGCGCTGATTTCCACAGTGCTATTTGAATGGGATAATTCCAGGCGCCGATGCCAGCACAGACTCCCAGAGCTTCCTTCTTGGTATATATCCACGCATCTGGCCGCAGCTGTGTCGTCTCGCCATTGAGTCCCCCGCTCGCCACCAGATTGGCAAAGTACTCCAGCACATCTGCGCCAGTCACTACGTCCACCGTGCTTGTTTCTGAGAATGCTTTGCCGGTATCGTGTGTTTCGACTTTTGCTATTTCGTCGTTTTGTGAGCGCAGGAGGGAGACTGCTTTGAGGAGTATGCGGGAGCGGACGATAGGAGGTGTCTGGGACCACGAAGGGAAAGCTGCTTGTGCGGATGCTATGGCTGAGTCAATGTCTGCTGGGGAAGCTGTTTGGACATCTGCCAGCGGTTTGGCGGTGGAGGGGTCGACTGTCTTGAAAGTTTTTCCTGACTTGGCGCTTTGGGGCTTGCCATCGTAGTAGATTTGTTGGACGGGGTAGGAAGCCATGATGAGCTGATTATGTGGGAAGAATGGCTCTATTTTTTGCTGGCAATTGACAATATGCAAGGACTTAATCTTGAAGCAATTCGCAGATATGCTTGTTATGCTTGCTATGCCTACAGTAGGTACAAAGATACGGCAGCTGAGTGGATCTGTTCCGAGAAGGGGAAAACTAAGGGAAAGAGAAAGGAAGGGACCTGGAGCTCTCAAAGCTGGGCAGCGTCACTTAGTGGATCGGATCTGGTTCGGCTTTGACGGATAGTGGAGCCTAACAAGGAAGAAATATCAGAGTGTTGGCGGTGCTTCAAAACATCACGCAACCTTTATCTTGGGGACGAAAAAGAGAGTTTGTTGTTTGCATGGTTCTATTGCATCATTGCATGGCTGGCATGGATTTTTCGGACACACCGTGACTCGCCGATACGTTCGATGGCTGGGTAGACGAGAAAGAGGAGAAAACGAGGCGTTTATCGTCTGTCTTGTCAAGAAATCGGTGGCTGGTCGGTCTACAGTATCTTGGTGAACTTTTTGCTCTGTTCGGCATCATTTCTCATCATCATCCATCAAACATCCTTCTGGAAAACTTCTCCCGAAAGACTTTTAGACCGAACAGAGGCCGTATGGGACGTCGGCATGGCCATGTAAGGCTGGAGAAGACCCCGCTATGTCCAGCTAAGCAGGATCATGATCAGATGATTGGGCAATGCGGCGAGTCAGAGAACGCCAAGAGGAGGGGCAGCGAATCCCAGTACATGCAGCTTCATGCAGGAATGTGCCGCTAGACGAGTTAGGGGAAAGATTGAGACACGTTTTTACGCAGAGTTACACACTTTTGCACGCTCTTTGGAACCATCCATCCTGCCATCATCGACCCGACAGCTTCCGTCTTCAGTCCAGCAGTGCAATAACTAGACCAACGGTATCTACATTAGTGCCTTCTCCGGCCAAGAAATAGGATCTAGCAGGCATTTGTCGGTCTAGGATGATCTGATATGGACCCCTCTCAGGTAAAGTATGGTACGTTTTGGTACGACCGTCTGTCTAGTCAGGACAAGCTTCCGTGTCGGAGTTAGCTCGTATCTTTTTTCTCCCTCTTCACCGTCCTTCCTTTTCATCTTACTGTACAAGTCTCTCTGAGTCTGTATCTCTACCTCTATCTATTATCTCAGACACACGACACCTTCCCGCAGCCAACCCTCCACTGTGGATCCTACAGCCACTTCCAATCTCATACAGCTTCACATCTGCATATCCTTATCAGCCGATAAGGTACAGAATAGAGCAGAACAGAAAGATTGCTAGATTTAAGCAAGAGCTTGTCTGCTGCTAAAAAGTATATTCTTTCTGTGAAGGAATCATATACATCCATCAATTCATTGGATACTTATTCGCCTTGTCTGTCTTCACTCCAAAGCGACCGACCTCCAAAGCAACAAAATGACTACCGACTTCATCTCTGCATCACAGGCCAAGGACTTTGACTATGTCATTGTTGGTGGTGGCACAGCAGGCTGTGTAATTGCGAGCAGACTGTCCGAATACCTCCCAAGCAAAAAGATCCTCCTCATTGAAGCTGGCCCAAGCGACTTTAACAACGAGAAGGTCCTACAGCTGAAGGAATGGCTTACACTTCTAGGAGGTGATCTCGACTACGACTACGGGACTGTAGAGCAGCCCAATGGTAAGTTCTCGAGCTCCTAACAAATTACACCTCACTAACAGAGCTTCAGGCAACTCGCATATCCGACACTCCAGAGCTAAAGTTCTCGGAGGCTGCTCTTCACACAACACCTTGATCTCATTCAGACCCTTCGAATACGATTTGAAAATATGGGAGAGCTTGGGATGCAAGGGCTGGGATTTCAAGACCATGATGCGTCTTCTAGACAACCTCCGAAACCAGATCCAACCAGTCCACCCCCGCCACAGAAACCAGGTCTGCAAGGACTGGATCGAGTCTTGCTCTACAGCTCTCGATATTCCCGTCATCAGAGATTTCAATAAGGAGATCCGCGAGACCGGAAGTCTGCAGCAAGGTGTTGGATTCTTCTCCATTGCATACAACCCAGATGATGGACGCAGAAGCTCCGCTTCAGTCGCATACATCCACCCAATTCTCCGTGGCGAGGAGAAGAGACCAAATCTTACAGTCCTCACCAATGCCTGGGTCAGCAAGGTCAATGTGTCTGGCAAGACTGTCACTGGTGTAAATATCGCTCTCAAGTCGGGTACCAAGTACACCATCAATCCCCGCACCGAAACAATTATCTGCGCCGGAGCAGTCGACACTTGCCGTCTCCTTCTCCTCTCCGGAATTGGTCCTTCCAAGCAATTGGAAGATCTCTCCATCCCCGTCATCCACGAACTGCCAGGTGTAGGCGAGAACTTGATCGATCACCCTGAATCCATTATAATGTGGGAACTGAACGCCCCCATTCCACCACAAACGACCATGGACTCCGACGCAGGCATCTTCCTCCGCCGCGAGATCAAAGACGCCGCAACAAACAACACCGACCCAGCTCTGAATCCCAAGCGTATCCCCGACGGCACAATCGCAGACATCATGATGCACTGCTACCAAATCCCCTTCTGCCTCAACACCGCCCGTCTAGGCTACGAAGCCCCCCTCAACGCCTTCTGCATGACACCCAACATCCCGCGTCCCCGTTCCCGAGGACGCATCTACCTGACCTCCTCGGACCCAACCGTCAAGCCCGCCCTCGACTTCCAGTACTTCACGGATCCCGAAGGCTACGACGCAGCCACCATCGTCGCCGGTCTCAAAGCCGCCCGCGAAGTCGCCAAGCAAGAGCCCTTCTCCAAGTGGCTCACCAAGGAAGTCGCTCCGGGACCAAAGATCCAGACCGACGAGGAGCTCTCCGAGTACGGGCGCAGGGTCGCGCATACAGTGTACCATCCAGCTGGGACGACGAAGATGGGAGCTGAGAGTGACAAGATGGCGGTTGTAACTCCGGAGTTGAGGATCAGAGGGTTGAAGGGCGTGAGGATTGCGGATGCGGGTGTCTTTCCTACGATGCCGAGTATCAATCCTATGTTGACGGTTTTGGCGATTGGGGAGAGGGCTGCGGAGATGATTGCGCATGAGGCTGGGTGGAGGGGAGATGGAAAGGCGAGATTGTAGAGTTTTATCTCTCTCTCGCTTTTGTCTCTCATTCCGTATGTGCAGTGGATTTTGCAGCGAGATTCCCTTGCTTGCTTGCCGTGTGTAGAGATTCCCGTTGGGTGTACAGTTCTTGTTTACTTCTTGGCTACTCTTGCTGTTCATTGGATCAGCATGTGTTGGTGGTTAGATTATGAAGGAGTTGGAAAAGGGCCGGGACACAGTTGCTGCTGGTTTCGTTGTGTACCAGACCATCCTTCAGTGTTCTTGCGTATCCAATATCATTGTTTATCAACCTCCCAAATTCTCGCTTGACAAGCTTCCAAGCACAATCGCCTCTAGCCCATGGGACAGAAGCGTGACAGGAACATAGTGCTCACGATATTGTCGTGGAGATCCGAACTGGAACGTTTGAGGCCGAGTGCCGATCAAGGAATCAAAGGAAATTAGTAGTCTCATTTCAGCGACCTATCTACATACATGCCAGCTCGTAGTGGCAATGCAAACGCCAGATCCCAAACCCCATCCATCATCCCCTATCCAATGAATGAATGCCAGAATGCCTCCTATACCCTATATACATTACAATTCAAACGCGAGTATCGTTTCTTCCAAATGGTACGCCATGCAGTTTTTGAAGCACAAAAAGTCGAAGTCAACAACCAAACCCATCGCTATGCAAAAGAATTATCTTCCATTCCCTTTTCTCCAATTTAAGCTCTTCCAGGTCGGGATCCTTCTAGTATTGCTCCCGTCCTAGTATGCGAATCCTCCATAATTCGAGTTTCGCGCTTGGGTGGGGTGGTTGTATGTGCTGGAGTAGTCGTCCTGGTAGAGTGTTGCTCGGCGGTCTTCTTCAGGGAGCAATTCCTTAACTTCCCAGTTGTTTTGCTTGGTGCCGACGGAGAACTCGAGATCCTCGCGGGTAATGGAATCCCAATACTGCCAGTACTGTTAGCAAATATCCTACCAATGGTTTCCGTGGAAACAAACCTTGTACACCATCATTACAGCCAACAGGTTGCAAATAGTAGCAAAGAAAAGTCCATCGAGGTAATGCTGGACAGCATTACAGATCTGTGTGGAGAATACGTATAGGATGACTTGGCCGATAATGAGGAAGAAAGCACCGAAAATGAGATCTCCCAATGGCCAGCGATCCTGCAGCGTATTGACCACCAGAATAACCTGCATAATAGCGTAGATCAACAACGCAATCCCGGAGACCAGGTACAGCACAACAAACAATCCAACAGTTCTCGTGGGACCTAAGCCTGCCCAGGATTTGAAAGTCGCTAGTGAGACCAAGAAGGTAATGATGAAAAATGCGAAGCTGACGGATCGGAGGAGCCAGACTGAGATTGTCGTTCCGTCTTCGTAGAGCTGAAATCCTACGAATCCGTTGATAAGCAGACAGACGCAGAGCGCTGATGTGAGGCCGTTCTGTACAGCGGCGAAATATGGGTATGTATCGTTTCCTGGAGGAACTACGCCTGAATCGAGAACGAGAGATGCGAAGGTCAGCATCATGTAGATGTAGAAGAAGAATGTGATTTCTTTGCGGCCTGTTCGTATTCAATTAGCACCATCCCTTCTTTCAATACCCGTCTCTCATCTCCAGGTTTGATTGGAAGCGTACCAACAGCAGTAAATTTACTGCGGACGTGCAAGATCATGATAACCGTCATGATGAGTGCTACGATATGCATGAATGACGCGGCGCCTTGGAAGATAATTGTGTTGGCCAGCTCGATGTTGCGCGCATAGCAATCCGCTTCAATCCCATACGAGCCAGAGATGTGAGTAATCTTGCCCACCACCGCGCACAGCGGTATAGCTGCTTGTTCGCATAACGTCTGGAAGTCTCCGAACCCCATCTTGCGTTCTCAAAGTGGTATAGAAATGTCTGTATCGATGTTTGGAATTGATGTTTATGAGGATGGAAGTGGGTTGTGGCGGAGCCTTCTCGGGAGGCGTGTGGATCGTGAGATGGAATGAATGCTTCGTTTGGTGGCTGGAAGAATGCGAAAGCTGGACTTTAGTGAACGGAACGATAGAGGAGGTAGCGATTGAAATGCTCCTGCTATCGAGGTCTTGGGTTAAAGGATTCGAGGGAGCGTAGAAGGAGCGAGTGTTGTGGGATGGAGTGAAGTGAGGTTGATGTGAAAAGGGATGCCTCTAAACAAACAGGTCTCGTACTGCGGCTTGGCGGATCGTCGTTACCCCCGAAACCAAGGTTAGCGTCGAAAAGCCTAAAAATTATTTTTGGACACGGACCTGGCACGTGCTGCTCATGTTCAAGGTCACGTGTCAATTTCCAATTCCCAAGGTCTTTTTTCAATTTTCTGGTCATGAACTTAAGGTGTTGAGATATGGATGTATTATAGTGGACGCGAATCTTAAAGTTTTGTTGATAGGTTGGGGTGTGTCAGGTTGGCAATTCGGGTTGCAGTTGAAGGCATTCGTTGTTGGAAATATATCTTCTCTTGTCTCTCATACAGCCAAATCAGACAAACTTTCACTTCTCCTCGTAGACTATGAAATAGCAGGCTGAACGGCCCTTCAACACGTCTTTTCTCGACGCTGGTCATGTACATGGCGGAGTATATGATCCGAGCGGCTCAGGCAGAGGTTGATGTGCATGATGAAGCCGATAGCCCTCTTCAGTAGAAGACGTCCGCAAAACATCGAGGATTAAAGCTCGTGAGGCGCCCAACGCATATCGAAACGCTCTTGTCGGCCTATCGTCTGCAGCCTTCGGTAGCAGGAAGAAATCGCCAAAAGCCTTGATTGCGTAGACAGATTGAAGGTTGTAGAGCGATGTATTCCTTCTTCATCGGTCGAGCAAGGGACTGGGATCTCTAGAAATACAAGCAAGGCTGACGGAAATGCGGAAACGTCGCCACTGAGAGCAAGCAAGAGCCAGGAAGATAAAGACAAAGGAAATTTAAGGAAGAAGGAAAGGGGAAAAGGTGCGGTGTGGCCTGATGAGCAACCTGATCACTGGCATTTGACCTGGAGTCCAATGATTCCAAGAGCAGAATTGGTGACCCTTCCAAGATACAGTACTCGAAACGAGACACGATGCGGTGAAGATGCTCCATCGCCCGATTGAAAGGAATGCCTTCGTTTGTGGCGGTATATGCGCCGGATAATCTTGCTATCACTGGAAAGCGAGGGGTTTCCTTGATCGCCCTGAACGACGCGACGTGGTTGCGCCTGAAAAAGCCCGTTGACATGAACATGTTGCAACATGTGCCAAATGCATTGACTAGATGCAATATGGACAAGGGGTTGCGCATCGTGTTATTTGCAGCAGCTGACCGAGCACTCATTGAAGTGTTGTTGCCTGTGAAGCAAGAGCTGGTAAATCGGGGATCGGCCGAGTAAGATCACTTGAGGGTATCATAAATGAATCAGCGTTACCTGCATATGACTTGTAGCCCTGCCCGGAAGTTTCAGCGAAACAGTTATGGGATGCAAATCTGTGAACAGCCGGATCGAAAGACATAGATTAGCGTAGTGTTACGCGACAGAGGTCCATCATCGGTTCCAGTCCTAGTGAGAGAAAGGGAACAATTTCCCAAGGCAGCCCAACGAACGATGAGGTCAAGATGATACTTGACTGACGGATGCGAATGCCTTGGACACAGGCACTGGAAATGTGCGAGCTGCATGCGACCTTGAACGACGACGGCTGACAACTACTGCAGTCCATTCAAGCGCCCTTGAATCCAGAACTTTCGCGACAGCGGCCTGGGTACCGCCACCGGCATGAGCACGCTCGCATGACTGCAGTGTGGACACCAACTATCGTTTGCTCCAGAGGTTGAGATTCCGGTGAAAACCTTCTCGTGTTGGTTTGCATGGAGGTGGGTGACTTTTGCCGCATACTTTGCGAGGGCAAATGATGTCCGAGGCCGTGAGCATTATACTGACTAGCTGTGATAGAGGCTGCAATCCAAGGATTCTGTTTGGTGGAGCATGTATTGTTTTGATGTCGACTGTCCAGCACTTTGGGCTGGTCACACTGCCTATTTCAGTGGAAAGCAAAGCATACCTAGGGACCCATCTGCCCAGGGCGACGAGGCAGGGATGTTTGGCGAGATGACCGGACAACCTCCCTTCCCAAGGACAAAAAGGAGGATTGCAAATTGCAAGTTGCAAGACAGTCAGAACGCCCCTTTCAAGACTTGGTGCGAAGCGTATGACAGCTATGGCTTTCTACTAACGATTCTCGCTTCGTTTACCCTAAAATCTGCAGGCCTCGAATATGATGACTAGAACGAGATTGACAAGAAGTCAAGATTTGCTTTACATCCTCTGCATGAAATCCTTGGAATGTTGCCTGCATCCGAGGTGCCCTTTGGTGGCTCCTTGAATCCTCCTTCGTTTCTACTAAGAAGAAATAGATCCAAGCTTACCTGTACCACAAATACAGTCAGTACATGTCCCACATGTGAACGGCGTTTGTGGCTCGGCGATGTGATCTAGGAAGTATTGCCAGAGAGAATCACCATGGCTTCATACCTTGTCTAGACTTTGACGGCGAAAATTTGGCATAACAGATCTAGATCTGTATCAGAACTCCATGCTGGTCTATAAATTAAACGCGATCCGGAGAACGGCCTCGTAACTGGAAGGAGGGATTTCTGAGTATCTACAATTTTGCCCTTCCCTGTCGTGACCGGACTTTACTTTTCAATAAGCGTTTGATCCAAAAAAAAAAACCCCTTGATAGTTTATTCGAGGATGACTCGGAAATCCTGTCGGTATCATATCAAAACGCAAGCGAAGTCGAAACCACAGGACCCAGGTTCAGGTCACCCAACCACTATCTGTCAAATCCGGACCCCAGCAGATCCTCGGAGGGCTTGGCATGGGGCACTTGGAATATTGGCTAGAAAGTAGTATGTGGTCACCGTAGCCCGTCTGCCACTGCAAGCGAAACCCCTCGGATAAGTGAAGGAATCGAAGTGATACCCGGATGCACGCGTCCTGGTGTGGCTTTCCACCGATGAGCCTCCTGGCAACCCCTGTCCACTTCTGAGTGAGTCTGAGGTCAAGTAATGTTGTCGGTGGTCGGAACAGCCACAAGCATTCAGCTGAAGCTCTTCCAGGTGGTGGGATGAAATGTGAGGCTTGGAAGGTCGCATGATGAGATGTCTGAGATTGGTGCACGTCTGAACCGCGGTTGACGATCATTTGAACGACGTGTGCTGGCCAACGGCACGGTCGGAGATGTGCTTTTCAACCTTCCAAAGTAGTTTATCGAGTGAGTCCGACTGTACGGCGTAATCATCACCCTGACGGACCGGATGCACTGCATCCACGCAGTCAATCACGACACGACGCTCTCTTAATGAGGCGGCACGGTCTCGCAAGCAACATCATGCCCAGCCAGGCAGCGTCTCCGTCTGTCGCCTTCACGGCATCTGCTAAGGATCCAGCAGCCAGCAGCAAATCGATAATATGATGAAGTCAAATTATTGGAGCTTTTCTGAGTCAGACAACGGGCGTTGCGGTTGTACGAAGAAGGGAGGCAGGCAGGAGTTAGAGCAGCACCAAGAAAGTAACGAGAAACTGCTAGTGAACTCTGCCGAAAGTGGTACCAGCACCCCCTTCTTCCTTGTCCAATGTCCATCCAGGAGTACGAAGCCAGCCCGCCTCACCGCCCATCCAGCCTTGCGCTATTCACTATTTGTCTTGTTCTGCCGGCTCTATCAGATCAGTCGCTTTGTTGAATGCCTTCACAGAGACAGAGACATCATCCATCCACATCCAATCCACCACCAGTCCTTCAGACAGCCACCATCGGAAGGACCTGCAATAAATGACTCGATAACATGTCACCTACGAAGTAGTTTTCTCTTGAGGAATCTCACCAAGCTGAACTTGCTCAGGAGCCAGCGTCGTCATGCAAAAGGCCAAGTGGTGCCCTTGGCTTGACGATCAGGAAGCAGCGCCGGTTTGATGGAAGCAGTAAAAGTTTCATCACTCTTGTGTCTCTTCCAGAAGCCGTCGGCGATCTCCACAGAGTCCACACAGTTGGCCTCTCCACTCTTTTACATTTCCTAGCTATCCCACCCCAGGAGGACCAATAGCCAACCCAGCTTGGTAGTCCAACATCTCCGGCCGCTCGCTTGCTTTGCCAAAGCCACGAAACGAGACGGGGAAAGTGGTACAGGACATAAAACTTTTGACGGTCAGGTTTTCATGCCTTTTGCCCACCTCACCTCACTACTTGCCGAGCTCAAACCAACATCCCGTGGCGTCTGGATCGCCAGTCTGTTTTATGCATATCGTCCTCGTCTTATCAATCATGAAGGCACATATCATTGGACAAATTGGGCCAAGAAACAAGCAACGCTGCACACAACCAAGGTACAAGTAGTACTGTGAGAGAAGGGCTGCTACGTGAATCGCTTTTGGCAATTGGCGGCTGGTCGTTTCTGACGTCCGAGAACGAGGAGGATTCGGTAAGTCGCACCTGCGCTCACAACATCTCACGCATTTGAGAACAGAGTGACATGGCACTTGACGAACTCAAACAGGGCGAATAAATAGGTCGCTCTAAGACCAAAGGAAAAAGTAAAGAACGAAAATTGAACAAGGAATTGGCCAGCACCCAGAAACGCTACGTTCATTCATATGGCACGTATGAGGGGCATTTGCCTTGGTTGACTTCACCCCACCAGATGGTACTCCAGGGCTTCTAGACTTTCTGAGACCGAAAGAGGGATGGCTTCCTTTTCTCAACTTTTTCCTTCCAGCCCATCTCCTCTCATGCACGACGTGGAAATAGATATCGCGGGTTGCCCAGGCCAGGATTTCGTTCCCGGAGCCCGCTTATCCAGCAGCGGCGATTACGAATTTATTTACGAGACCGTTGAGCAGCCGGTGACCGTCCTCAGACCAGGTCGAAACATCAAGCGATTCGTCCCTGGGATGGCATTGGTTGTACCTATCGAACCCACGCGCGCGAATGCCTTCAACTCCGATGATGAATTGGGAGTTCTCGCTTGGACCATGATTTGTTGCCTGCACTTCTGTCAACCGTCCGACGGCTAAGTGCGAGGAAACCCACTCAACTGGAAGCCGAAGAAATGCAGCAGAAGCGTATCGACTAAATCAGAAAGATCCAAGTGCAACAACTCAACCATTCCAGTCTCCAAGTAGTGTTTATCTTTGTATCGAGCGTGAACTCTCGCGATTTGTTCCCAGTTCTCATTCCGTCACGTCGGCCAGGTCAGGTTAGAATGTTATCAGCTGCACTGCACTTTGACGCATCCATGGAACTAGACTGACTTTCCTCCGCTTATTGTTATTCATTACGGGTTGCATGATTACATCCGATCACATTCCAAGAGTAATGATCCCATCCCTGGCTCTGTCTTTGGAGCGATGGAAGAAAGGCGTCGAGAGGATCGTCGTGGATTTGAAATTTCTCTTCCTTGTAGCATGTACCCGTAATCGTAATTGGCGGAGGGGCAAGTTAGCAAGCCATGACGGAAAGCGGTTGCGTCTCATAATTCTCATCACTCTCACGTAGCATGCCTGTTGCTCAGCCTAGACATGAAGGTACAGCTTTTCTTAGGCTCCGTGTGCCTCCAGATGTCACCTGCTCTGCCACGTATGGGATCTAGATCATGACTGTTTGATTACGATCTGGAAGATGAAGAGGCGGAGGCTTATCGTTGCTTTGTCCTGCCTTGCCCAAGCAGGACAGAGTGTACGGAATCTTTGCCTCATCTACGGCCAGATGCTTGCTGAGTTTGTGGTTGCGGGTCTTGGCTTGGTGCTATCAAAAGCCTCCGCTTTGCGGTGTTGTAGTGAGCGAGGGGCGAATATCCGCTGCAGCCTGACTAACCAGCCCCTAACTAGGTAGGTAGTGAGGTTTCTCGGAAGTAAGCTGGGCTTGAGGGGAGCACCACAGCCCGAGCCCGAGCCTCCGAACGAACGATTCTTTCAGATTTTCACGATGTGCATCAATCCATCCACCCACGTCCCTCCACTCCCTATCCGTCCAGCTGCCGAAATAGTCTGTTTCTGTGGCCTGTTTCTCCGTGATCGTATTGATTATTCTCTGATTGCAAGATGGTGTGGAACCGGCACAGAAATTTGAGGATCCTCCGAATCCAGACACAAACCTAGCAAGCAGCAGAATGGAAGTCAAACGAACGGACAGCCATGTTGAGTGCGAGGGTGAAATATCATTCCATTTGTGTCAATAATACCACCCTCCGCATGCTGACCCTAGCTAAATCTCAGTCACTGTACGCACCCAGTAAGAATAAGAAGGCTCGCTCTGTGGTGCAAAACGGGACTGCTTCAGCGCCCGTCTCACTGCACAGAGCAGGAAAGAGCCTGAACATGAGCCTGGATGGAGACTGCGAGCCTTGTCACTTTGCGCCGGCTCATCACGCTCACACTCCTCCTCCTCAAGTCCAGGGCAAGGCCAGCGGGAAGACCAGGAAGAGAGAGGGAGCTGGCGCCATTGCGATTCGCTGGAACGTCGTAGGCCTGCAAGTCCGTGTCCCAGCACCTGCAGCGCATTTTTATTCCCTGGACGACTTCATCCCACATCCAATCCCAGCGCCCCCTGATCCCTAAAAAGCCCAGCCACCTATAGTACGGACCCATTCCAGGTGTAGCGCATGGAGGCCAGCCAGTCGTCGTCAGAACGGTAAGGTAAGGTAGGTCATTAGTGGTGACCGTATTCTCAGCGGCAGCCACTGACCCAGTAGTCCGAGAACAGGCAAGGCCCATAGTCCCAGACCCAAGGAAAGGAGGCCATTCTAAACGGAACGCGCATCCATTTCTCAGCACCGATTTTATCCCATCCCTTCCCTTCCACACACTCCACCATAGATTGCACTAGCACGCTCTTCGCGACTCAAACGCCAGCAAAGCCCAGTCTTGTCCAGATTTCCTCACCACCTCACATCACATCACTCACATCCGCGCTCATGCTCCTCATCCCTCGTCCCTCATCTTCCTTGTCACGGAGCCAAACCAAAACAAACCATGTCTGCCAGTTGCCTTTATTATGGAATCCTGCCCTGTTTGCCTGGTCCATGCCACCATGCCTGCTGGCTTGAGTCTACGGTTACACTTGCACTGCTGACTTCTCAGCATCACTCGATATGAGCTCTGCACGGCACAAGGCTTTGGGCTGCCTTCAGCAGAAATCTGGGCTTGATAGGCTGCGGAATATAAAACAGACATTCTTGTGAACACTCTTGTGAGGCCTAACATGGTTATAGAAGGGCAACGACTTGAGCAAGGCATGATTGAATCTGGCCTGTCTGGAAACGACTTGAAGAAAATGATTTAACGATGGTGGACTACTGGCGACTGGGTGGATAAGGGCGTCTCTAGAAAGACCACTGGTGCTTGGGTATCAAGACAGCGCAAAACCTGCCATCCTTCGCGGGCCCCTCCTAGCGTGAAAGACTGCTTTGGGCATCCTGGCCGCGTGCGAATAATGAAAGGTGTTGGTTCTTTGCTACCTTATACACCAGCCGCAACAGGCAATATTTGTGCCTTGCCTTGCCTCGCCTCGCCTCGCTCGTCTCTTGCCTAGCAACCACCGACTATTGTTGCTTGCTTCGTACAGATAAAGAAGAATGAGAGACAAGCCAGGCACAAAGACAGAAAGACAGACGAAAGCAGAGATGTTTTTTTCAACCATTCTTTTGGTGTATTCCTAAGGCTCACTTGTCCGTCCAGTGCTGCATTGTTCTGTTCTCTGTCACTGTATCATGGTGGCTGCTACTGACTCCTTTGTGCATACCGGTATCCTGGCAATACGTACTGTCCGCCTGGCCCCCACATCTGAGGGATCCTTTTGATTCGCAGGCGTGGAGACAATCGAATCAAATCGGCTTGCCTCTCACACGCGCGGTTTCTCTGTCGCGGCGCACGCTCTGGCTCTGGCTGGGCTTGCTGCTGCTGGCGTCCTGGCTCCCTGGCTTTCCTCCTGGCTCAACCGCTCCACTCCACTTCTGCAGTCCACGGGTCAGGTCCAGTGTGTTTCCAGCTCCACTCCACCAAAAGGCACACAGAGACAGGCCCCAATTCAGCAAGGGTCAACTACCCTCCATACTAGGTAGGTATTATTGCACTGAACTCAACTACTGAACTGCACCTGCGCTGCGCTGCATCACGACCAGGACCAGCACCAGCACCAGCACCATCCACTCCAGATACCCCTGCCAGCAAGCCTTCGACGACTGGCTATTGTGCATCCGCGGCCTGTGACATCAACCGGGCCTTGATGACCGACTACACGACACTACAATAATACACTAATTGGGTTCTTTGAGATCAGCCTCCACTCCACTCTACGGAGTATTCTACTTTGAACATTTTCATTATTATTACATTTACATTTGATCAGCCTCTCCTATCGTGTCCAAAAAAGACTGGAACCCATCCCATCCCATCCTATTTCACACCAACCCGATCTAGCCCAGCCCAGTTCAATCCGAACTAAATTGCCCCTCGTACTTTTACTTACAGGCGTCATTCCTCCCCCCCTTGTGTTATTTCCACACGCTGCATCTGCCCAACCAATTTAGCGTCGTTTGCGTTACCGCCTCTGCTTTCAGACTAGTCCCTCTTTCGAGATTCCCTCATTCTGAGGTACCGTACCTCTAGCAACTCTATCTCCAATTCACTTTCGAGCTCAATTCAGCTTTAATATCTCGACATTTCCTGACTCCGCAAAAGTCTGCCATTCACCTCTGCCAAAAGCAATTCGGTCCAAGTCTTTATTCTTTGGGTCATTGTTCAGCTCTTTCTCGGTTCCACCACCGACCAACTCGAACTGATACATTCACGAGTATCGGTCCATTCCTCTATGGCTTTCCGGTGACAGAAGCTGGTCTCAGGCGAAGAATCTCGCAAAAATAATAAGGCTGGACAGTTCAGAGTTCTGGCAGCTCTGAAAGTTCAATTGCTTTACACGGAGGCTGCCTCGACCAAATCATTCGCCTTATTCACCTTGGTCCTTTAATAACGACTGTCACCACGCCCTCGACTTCCTCAACATTAATCCTCATGTATCGAACAGCAGAAAGACCGGCTCCTCTCGATTTTCTTTTACCGTCACCGCACCCAAGCTACAACATCGACAGAAGGAAAGATTTTGGTCAAGAACGTGCGATATCCCACCTAGCTCCAGTCTATCTCGAAGCACCGATCAGAGAAGGACTTCGAACACCTCCTACCGACGATATGGCAACTGCATACCAAAATAACAATTTCAGTCATGGCTACCCGGCAGGTGGTAGAAATTCTGAGTACCTCTCGGTGGAAAGCACCCCAAGCAATTACGGCGGAACCTACAACAATAATGCCCCTGCGCAACAGACAAGACAATATATGTCAACGACACAACCGCCTCCTGCTTCAGCTTCAACTTTGCGGAAGGATGTCCAGGGTCCTATGACAATCAACTCTCAGCCGCCAAGCCCCGAACCTGCCCAGAGAACGAGTTATCTCTCTCACGATGAGCCGTCTCGCAAGAAAAGTACGACAGATACGGTTCGACCGAATATGCAGATTCCAAAATCTATCAGTCCCATTGGTGGCAGCTTGGCAGAGTTCGCTGCTCAGGTATATATATCACTTGTATTTCGATCATGTTCGTCCCTTGCTAACCATCACAGATTACATGCCTTTTCTGGTTCGAATCTACCGAGACCCTAAAAAAAGCAGAGAGGGAATTACCACCCACGGCTACAGTCAAGCAGTTGGAGAAAGAGGCACTTCCGTCGAGCGGGTTCCGGAAATGGGTTGTTACAATTTTGTCGACCACCCAAGTCACCGAAAATGTCATAATACTGGCACTTCTCTTTATATACCGTCTGAAGACCAGCAATCCAGCAGTTAAAGGCCGAAGTGGAAGCGAGTATAGATTGTTGACCGTAGCTCTGATGTTGGGCAATAAATGTACGTCTTCTGTCCCAAAGGAGTTTGCCAAAACTAATCATTTTGTAGTCCTTGATGATAATACCTATACGAACAAGACTTGGGCGGAGGTTTCAGGCATCGCTGTCGGAGAGATTCATGTCATGGAAGTCGAATTTCTGAGCAACATGCGATACAGTCTCCTGGCATCGAAAGAGCAGTGGGCGGAGTGGCACGAGAAGCTGAGGAATATCCGAAACTACTGCAACAGAGCAGCGGAGGTTCCGGTTCAAGTTTCTCCCCAGGCATATATGACTCTGCACCCAAATTTGCCATCTCCACCTTCGACGCAAACTTCACCTCCCATGCACGCCCACCTACCACCTTCTTCGTCCTTCATGAACGGTCATCAATGGCCAGCCAACAACTCTCTTCCTCCGATCTCTTCGCCACTCACAAGTCTGCCGGAATCAGAGTGCAGAGGGTATACTCGAAAGCGAAGCTACGATGGAGAGTCTGAAGAACCTGTGGCAAAGCGGATCACGAGACCTCAAACAGGACCAGTGCAATACGGCTCAGCCATTGCCCCGTTGAGACAAGATGCTCGTCGACTCCCAGTCCCTGACCTGACTATCTCGACCAGCCAATCTATGAGCAATGGGTATAGTGCGCCAACGACAATGTCTCAGAACGCTCCTGTCCTGCCTCCCTTGGGTGGACGAGCCATGTCAACAGTTTATGCTCCATCCACACCTTCATCGTGGACACCAGTTCCCATGCTCACTCCAAGCGGCCACACTACCAGTGGATACTCAACTCCCTCTCGTCGCCACAGCCCTCATTCTGTACAAGAGCTTCTTTCATACGGATCCTCCCCAATCTCTGCGAATTTCCCTGGTCACGTTCCTGGACACTCTTCCCCTTCGATTTTCCTTCAACAACGTTCGTCGCCATACAAGCCCGTCCGACATGTCAATACTCTGCTCTACCCTCCACCATCGGCATCAATGCATGATTACTCGATCAATGCAGATCAAATGCACTATCAGCCTTTGGGAAAGAGAAACGACTATCGATCAGGCATTGTCCCTGACTACTCTCACCCTACGCATCAATGGCCGGCCCTTCGTCAACCAAACTTCCACGCTTGATCGGCTGGCCACCAATTTCCTTATGTCTTTGGAGCATTGGCACCATTTTCCGGCGTCAAAATTAAAGGCATAGAACATCTGTTTTTCCGGTTTAGTAGAAAGTCGGGCCCTAGACAGAGGCTCGCGTGTATTGCATGACTTGGCGTTTTCATCGTTTTTTTTTTACAGCGTCCTCAAGATTGAGCAGCGCTGATATACCATTGCATGGCCGGGTGTTTGGGAGGCATTACTTCGATGCTAGGAACGCTCGAGTACCCTTTGTATTTCTGCATTTTTCTTCTCTCCGTCCACGGTATGGGACCGACCACATAACTAGTACGCACGGCATTCTCACGTGCGACAGCGCTCGGTTAGCAAAGGCTGGATTGGAGGATTGAGGAGGGGAGGTATAGCAAAGCACTGTTCTTGCATAGATAGACAGTCAGACAAATAACAATTCGTCCCCTCGTCATTTAAGTGTTTCATGAGGGGTGATTTTTGAGGACTTTGATTCGCTGATGTTAATCCGAGTCAACACCCTCGCAGCACCAGTCACGGGATATCGGTAGACTTTCCAGCCTCGGCTTAAGCTTGCCAATGTACTTTGTGGTACCCAACTCCAACTAGACATCACCAACATCATCAAAGTAACCAACAACCTCCGGCTGTCAATATTTTCTTTAACGTACGAACTTGCCCTATGGTCTTAAATCTTCAATCACCGCTTCGACCAAAGTAACCATTGGCTCTGCTTATCTCAAGGAAGTCCCAGCGGTCTTGACGGTCTTGGCCATCGAGAGACCTCGTAGTGGGGCTGTCTGTCAAGTTGTCAATAAACATGGCGACGCATAAAGAAGATCATGGACGCTTGCCATTCACGGATCTCATGAACGTCATTCCCCTACCACCACTACCTCACAAAGACCATGACGGGAAACGAGAGGAAAGGTTCATGTCTACTCGGCCAGCGTTTAATCCCGGTCAAGGTTCTGCATATGGAGGACATGTCTTCGCACAGAGTGTGTGGGCCGCGAGCTTCACTGTTGGGGAGGGGATGGTCGTGCATGTATGTATTCTAGCCGAGCCTTTGTCTTTAGAACGTTCACTTTTGATGAATTCATCATGTTCTTCTGTCTCTCTTTCGCAGCTTTCCAGGGCTTGCACTTCTCGTGATTTCACGTCAACATAAACTGGTTTAACACTGCCACATTTGTTACACTTTTGGTCGCTCATCTCAAATCAAATAAAACCATCTTCTCTGGAATTCCTTTACGTTTCATTCCTTCATTCACACACACAGTGTGGAGGGTTTCGTTAACGCCACCAACAGAACGTCCATGGCTTCTTCACACTCCCCGGATTAGTGGACCGGCCATATATCTACACGACCTCACATCTTTCTGAAGGCCGTTCGTATTGTACGCGGCAAGTCAGTGTACGGCAACCGATATCTCCTTCCCCAAGATCATTGCCCGCTACCTATTTCACCCTTTCATCTCCAAATCAAATCCCAAAGTTTGAGATTGGAGATGCGGACGCGGAATTAGGGAAGGTTTGCTTCTCGGCGATGATCAGTTTCAAAAGGGAGGAGGAATACGTCAGGGGCCATCAGATGGAAGTTGGTGTCAGAGAGAGATACAAGAGTGTTATTGGAGAAAGGAGGCCTGATAGCTGGGAGTTAGTGCCGAGGGTTGATTCTTCTTGGTGAGTTCCTATGTCTCTCGCGGTGGGCTCAAGCTCGAGTTTGGAGTACTTGGTCGAGTGACCTGTATGCTGAAACCCTTGATATTGTATGAATGAGGTGTCCATCCAAGGTTGTGACATCTAGTCCTTTTCTCGCGCTAGAGCAGCTTTCTCCGTAAGGAGCACTCTTTCACAATGCTTAGCTCCCCGAGCACTTCATCCCACCATAAATCCGCCAAGTCAATCATGAACAAATGCTAAATTATCTATCCAGGGTCAAACGAGCAATATCCCGCTACCCTTTATGCAACACTTTCCCGGGACTGACAATGCATCGTGTCGACATGTCCTCCTTCAACGCATCTCTGTCCCCATCATCCTATCGTCAACTAACCTATTACACACCCCTTGGCTCGATACCTGTGTCCTCTCCAAACCTCCATGCCTGCGCACACCTCTACGCCAGTGATCGCAACTCTCTCTATCTCATCACCAACGCTCTAGATTCCGGCGAATCTATCCGCCAAATGGGCAGCTTATCACATTCCGTCGTGTTCCATGTCCCGATCCAAGATCTACTTCTGAAAGAGGGCGAGTGGTGGGTCCAAGAAGCATGGACGCCGAGAAGTGGGAGTGGAAGAGCTGTGCATGAGAGTTGGATATGGAAGTTAGGGGAGGACGAGCAGGGGCAGAGAAGGGATGTGCATATTGCTAGTTCGTGGCAGGAGGGCTTGGTGAGGTACTCCGAGGTGAAGAGTGAGCAAAAGCAGAGGTTACTTTGGTTTGAGGGGATGAGGAGGATGGGGATGGTTGGGGAGGATGTTTGTGAAGAGGAGGGCTTGCCGAGGAGGGAGAGAGAAAATGTTGGGAGGGAAAAGCTGTAAACTTGGGATAAAGGAATAGAATATATGTCGAATTCTCTCTAGAGTAGAATGCATCAGAAGATGCTGACTCAAAAAGCATATAAAAGGAGTCATTTCGAGGCACCGCTTTTCACCATGAAGAGGCTCACTCCCATGCAAGAGCATGTCTCTGGCATCGATCTCAACCATGAGGGGGAGTGCAACATACTGGCTATTGACAAATTCCGCCAGTAACATTATACACAATGATCGTGTCATAGTATCAAACGATCATCTAGGACCTCGGGATTCAGATAAAGCATCCTAGAGCCAAGCGAACATCTTTCCCTCATCAATCCGCCAAATCATGCACAACACCATCTAGCATTTCAACACTCCCTACCACCATCCTTCTCACAACATCTTCATCACATGAGGATCCAACAAATCATGTCAAAAAGCACTTTTATTATCTAGCTTTAGTAGTAAGACGGATGCAGTGAATCATGCGCTGATTCACTTGGTGTAAAGGGTATCTTGCCAAACGTCTAGAGGGAAATCAAATGCAGAAAGTCCCAGATCCAGTCCCAAGAAGAACATAGCAACTCCTGTTCCCACAAGACCCATGAAATGTATGTAGAAAGTGTAGCCAGGACGAACTCCCAACGTCCAGGAAAAACACAAAATTCGCATTCATGAGGAGGAAGATCCGAATATGCCTTTTCTCGGTAACACCAAAAGAAATTCGTAGGTACAGACCGAAAAGGAACGACCCATGGTCGTGGATTTCCATTTCTGTCAAGTCCGCGCACGTCATATCCATCCTCATTGTAGCCTTGAGTGTCATTGGCATGTCCGTGCTTATTAATCCCATCTGTGAACCAAGAAAAGTTAGCTTCAGCAGTCAAGGTAATGTACATAATGCAGTATAATTCTTATGGGACGATTTACTCTTATAGTTCATCAATATATCAAAAAATTAGCTTATGCTTCCAAGCGGTTCACTCCATCATGACACATACCTTGTGATTCTTTCGCTGAGTTCTCCTCAGATGGAACGCATCAGCCTCAGCTTGCGTAGTAACATCAGTGACCAAAGTGCCAAAAACTTCCCCGGCTTTATCGCCATTCTTCTTCGCTGCGCCGGTATATCGAACGTTGTGTTCGCTGTAGTGCTGCCATGCTCTTCCGGCACTTTTGAAGCCTCTCTTTGTACACTTCGTGCAAGGGAAGACATAAAAGGCCCCACTTCTCTTTGGCCACTTTGAGATGAAGTCTTGTGCTGTTAAATTAGCACGGACAGTGGAGAGAAGTCTCGCTCTGCTTCGCTGTGGCGTGTCATCATCGCTCTCGATGAATGCATCGAGTTCGGCTTGATTTTACTCTTCGATACTCAGTTCTCGGGCTGGCTCTGGAGGAATATATGAAGGAGGGTCGAACTGTGTGGTGGATCGAGGTTGACGTTTGGGGAGAGGGAAGACCATCGAAGCCATTGTAGATGCTGTTGTCTGAGGAGACCAAGCCTGTGGGACCATCGCTTGACTGTTGATGGTATGTGTTTTGAGATGGAATGTCGGAGAGATAAGGGAATTGCGATGGTTGTTGGGTAATTTCATATCTCATATTGCTGACGGCGCCAAAAGTGTCAAGATCATTTCCTGCTGAATAGCTGCTCATGTTGGAGGACTGAGTGACAACTTGAGACTGTGGACTAGGCTGTTGGATCTTGGAGTATAGAGACACATAGCTTCGAGATACTTGAGGGCTAGAGCGAGGATTTGAAGGGTACTGAAGCTGGGTACCCTTTCGGACGGGAAGTTGGACATTGTTGAAGCTACTAGCATCATTGCGGAGATGTAGGGGCCCGGACGATCAATGTATGACTGTGAATTTCGATGTTCAGTGTAATTGAGGTCATCTACTGCTTGAAAGAAAGCGACGGTAGGCTGGGAACCATTGTTAATACGACCATTCTCGGAAGGCAATGACATTCGGGGAGTGTATGGTGTTTGGCTCGAGAAGTCGCCCTGAAAGACAGCAAAATCGAGACCAGAAAGCTCACGGTATCGAATCTGATCTTCAGAGGCTGTGTTGACGTCCAAGGCTCTAGAAGCTGTACTCCTTGATCGACCAAAGCCAGCTGCACCAGAATACTGCTGATTTCTCGCTGCAGTCATGCTCGACATCTCGTATCCTGCCGTCGCAGGCATTCTACCATATCCCTCCCAGTCTTCTGTGCGTCTATGATGAATGAAACCCACTCCAAGTCCTCCCGTATAGGAGATCGACGTGCCGGGGCCTGATACCGATTTCGTGTTCGAAGGCTGGTGGGAGGAGAACGTGCCCTGATTAGGACCGGAAGGTTGACCTGACTGTTGAGCTGAAGTGAAGTACAGGTTCATCAAGCTTGGGACTGAGACATGTCCCAGAATTCCACTGTGTGCGGAACGTACCATGAGGTTGACTAGGGAGCTGCGGTCGCTGAGGTGGATTGAACTCCTGGTTCAAGGGGATTGAAGCATCAGAGAAGTGATCGCCAGAAGCTGTGCGCCGAACGGCTCTGCCACTGATGGTGATGATGGAATCATCATTATGGTTATTATCGTTAGAAGCCATCTTGAAGCTGTACTCTTATGCAGCTTCTTGACGAAATGTAAGGAAGTGGTCGAGGAAAGGCGCTGCGTCTTTTGACCTTGTGAGGCCTTGTCAGGCCGAGGCGCTAGCGTGGGCCGCGACCTTATCACCTTTCTCTCGAGTTAGATAGACAATTTACTTCTTTAGACTTGAAATGAGGTGCATTCCTGTCTTGAAGGTGCATTTTTCGTTAAGTGTTGTTGTTATGAAAATGGTGTCTGTTTTGGCTCGGTTCATTGACCAATGTCGCGGGTGGAATATCTCGCTTCGAAGATTAGCCGTCACACGAATGTCAACAACCAGGCAAACCTTCATAGTCAATAGGCCACCACCCCATCGACTCTTGTTCATGGGCAAATTAGAGGGACTGCCTTGTATTGGGCCTTCATTGAGTGTATGGATCTGCCATGCTATGAGCTAGCCACGTGAAAGAAAAGATCTCTAGAACGGTCATTCACGATGTTAGTAAGAAAACCCTCGCTCTTCTTGCTTTGTTACTCTTGGCTTCAACAGTCTACAGGTCTTCATGGTCTTGAAGCAATGAGACCATGGGTCTCTGCCAGAGATTCAGACTGAAGCAAGGGTAGCTTACTTCGGCCATGGCTGTATGTGCTCAAACAAAGCCAATAATGGAACGAATTTGTGTACATCACGAGGAAGCTCGTTCTTGCTGTCTTCAGAAGTTCCCTAAAGATACGGACACTGTAGTGTTGTAGTTACTAGTCACAACCTATCTTCCGGTACATCGCCTTTGATTCCTTGGGAAAAAAGCGAGAACTTGTCGACATAGTAAAAAAACGACAGAGCGCCTGCTTCCCCTACATCCTTCAATACACAAATTGAAACTCAATGCATCTGAGTTGCACCTTGGCTGCTGCTTCATTTGATACCATTCGAATTACGAGACCAAGTTATGCTACTGAATGGCTTTAAAGGCTTGAGACGGCCGCGCTAAGCCACAAAGCCGAAGTGTTGCCTCAAAGCATGTCCCTCGAAATCGACATTTTTCCAGCACTTCGCTCTTGCATCACCTCGAAAACTCGAACCTTACAATCCACAATACAAAATGGAATCCGGCTTGCAACTTTCAGAAAAGTTACGTAGGCTCATCTGGAGCAAGTTCCTAGACAATAAGCAGAAGCTCGATTTCGTTCGGCGGGAAGAGGATAAGTCGGACCTCGAAAATTCCACCTACTTTGACGACGTAGATACGAGAGGTATCGTTCACTTCGGGCAGGATGAAAAGTTTCTAAAAGGACTGTTTGTTGCCGCGTGAAACAGAGATCTCTCTCGACTTGTTACCGTAAATTGTATTTCAAAATGCTCTTTCTAATCTCACGCTCGCGATGCTGGAAAAGGCTATTCAGGGTGGAGGAATTGTGTTCCTGAAGCTAATCTGTGCCCCTTTTCTTAGGTTCCAAGCACGTACCCTGAGAGTGTCTCGAGTACTGCCAACAATGGCTCAAATACTCCTGTCAACCTGCCTCTCCGGGCGAATCTCACCTCCCAACTATTCCTCTTCGACTCTGAAGCACACGCTAGTCATCCAATTCAACTCCATGGTACGATGAGCACTGGATCGAATGTTGGATTATCTTTCTTGAAGATATAAGCCACAAGTCTGAGGAGTCTGGTGCAGAGTATGAGATGGGCGTTGGCATGGCTTTCAATGACACAGGACATGCTGGTCAACCGGATAGAATGGTCACCCGCCGCGAGTCTGATACTGCACCCACCAATCCATATCAAGTCTCACCAGTTCTTCCATAAGAGCCCCCAAACAACTCATGGACACCGAATCAGCGAACACACTCTGGTTCCATCGACAGCCTCGATCATCACACACCGAACTCTCGGCGACGCTTCCCCGCAAGGATCCCCCCATTCCACTTCCTCAGGCCGCACAACAACGAATCGCCCAGAGAATATGAAGAACAGAAATCGCTTGGTAAACAAACATCTTCCCCGCCCAAAGCCTCTCATAATGGCAGATCTATACCCCGAGGATAGCCCGGTCAAGACGTCCTACAAGAACACTACATACTACATTATGGAGTACTCTCTTCGCCACCGCATGTTCAATACTGGCAGTGGTCTATACCAGCACTTCCAGAAGAGTAAAGATGCCGAGAATGGACAGGTATTCCTCGGAATGAGTACAACTTAAGATGCCGTTGAGAGTCATGGTATTGAGATAGGTCAAACCATAACGATTAATACGGCAGTCAAGCGACACTGCAACTCGTTGGTTGTCTGATTGCTCTCCGCCATCACGATTCCTGTTCTGATGACCACAGGAAAACATGTATCTTTGTCAGAGGAGTCCTCAGACTCAACAGCACGAGTGGCCACACGACAAGTACTTAAGTCTAGCTCAATGCCATGCTCCCCCCGCTACTCCTTGCTTTTACGGCTTGGCTTATACAGAAACTTCAAGGTTCACGGGTCTCGTCCTCCAGTGCATTGCTTCCTTTCTTGGCTAGGCCCTGATTGTGAATGCGAAGGGTGCTTAACTCTCAGCAGAAGGCTGACTTCCATTCATTGTGTTCATGGTCAATCTTCAAACCACTTCTTCTTCATTTGCTCAAATCAATATCGACCCTGACCCATCACAAAGAACACACCATACAATGTCACCAACATCTGAAGCTACATTAATTCTCATACTTGGGTAAAGTAGAGCCATCAATCGATCAAGGAGAGATTACCAATAATCATAATCTTCTATGTTTACCAACTGCCATGCCGAAGTAATGAATTCTAAGCGTGAATATCGATTATCCCCTTACGTAGATCCACTACCACAAGAACAGATGTGGTATCCTAAGCTGTTATCTCAATCACACATATATATCATATCAAAATAAGCACTTGCACTAAGATGACCATGATTCATTTGCATACTGTATATACCACAGATACAAATTGCCACCCTCACGCCCATCTTTCAGAGGCTCTCGCTAAGCGAAGCTCCACCCAAGCCTCGTTCAAAAGTCAACAAAGTCAATTGCAACAACAATCATTGTCCAAAACCCTATAAATCGACGTCAAAGCCATTCACCGAATTACTCACCGCATGGAAACCGCTAGACCTCGTGAAAAGAGGCAGGAAAATGCGGCCGCTGCTCGCTTGCAAGACTGCGCGCAGGATTCTTCGAGGTTAAAAACCACCTTAAAGAGACTCTGGACGACCTCCTTTCGGACAACATCATCTTCGAGTAAATCAAAGAACTTTTTCGAGAACTTCCAAAGCACCTAATTCTACCTACCAATCACGACCACAAGACATACTTCTCTCACAACAACTTCTTCAAGACAACTTCATCCATAGCAATGTCTTACCAGTCCCCCTACGCGCCCCTCCCCAGCCAGGGTCAAGGCCAACAACAAGTAGCACCAGCTGCCTCTTCCTCCTCTGTCCCTGCCTCTGCCTCTGCCCAAGGAACGGAGGCCCAGCTTTCACCAGGTACCGTCCAGCTTGGAGATGGCAGCTTCATGGGCCCCGCTCGTTACGCAGACGGCAATACATTCTCCCCAGAGAAAGTCACCGTCCGCGACGACGATGCAACCTCTGGTCCTCGCCGTACCAGCGCGTACCCCGAACCATCGCCAGGAGGCTACGTCCTCCCCCAAACCTACGCCTTCACAGACCAAGTCCGTACCGCGCCCACTATCCGTCCCGCCCCTCGTCCAGATCCGCTCCATATCGCTCAAGTCCAGCTAACCGCCTGCCTGGTCGAGTTCCCGCTCGGCAGCAAGCAATACTGGATCTTGGAGTGCTTGAAGTGCTTTGCAGCCTTCGACGGTATCGCTGGTGCTGTGATGCACTTCACGCATGTCCCTGCTCATGCTGAGCTGAGAGGTATTGTCACTGTGGAGAATGTGGTGGAGATCTGTGGATGTCGGGTGGTTGATGCCACCGAGGAAGATTATGCTAGGATGAGTAGTGCTGCGAGAGTGAGTCCTCCTTTGGCCTTTCGGGTCTATTTGAGTTGAAGCTGATGATTTGTAGAGAGCGGCTACTCGTGCTGCTGCTGCTGGTGCACCTTCTGCGCGCTGAGACGATGTGGTACTGTGTGGTTTTGGTCTGATGAGTCTTGGGCTTCGAGAAGGATTGCGCTAGTGATATGGTTCCTTTGACGAGCATGTTGCTGACTGTTCTTGGGTATTTACACCTCTTTCTGGTGCGATGAAAACAGAAGCTAACACACAATGGCATAGACCTGACCTTCCAGATTGCAAATCATATTTGGATGGATGGACTAAGGACTTTCTTCTTCTCTTGGTCTTTTGATGGAAGGAAAACAATAGCAGATGGTGCTGGGTATTGGAGTATGGTGTTGGTTTTGGTGGATCTCTTGGATAGACCAGCTTCTGGTACCATACGCAATACGAATGGATTCCTTTGATGTGAAATGTACATGACCACTGACGCGCGCTTTGTGATCGATTTGCATGCCCGAGTGCTTCTACCGTCATGGAACTGAGAAACGACATCAAGACTTGCAGTAATGACTTCCTTCGGACTTCCTTGGAAAGCTGGGCAATATCATGCTGATACTGCACAAGCTTAGTCTTTTTGGAGTTCTCTCAATGCCTCAATAGAAACGAGAGACAACCGTCTCATGCGAGAAAATCGATTCAACACCAAAGCGGAAGAACACAGACATACTGACTAATTCTCAAGCCATCCCCTCTCTCCTCTTGACAGTGAACTCCCATTCGCCATGCGCCCTTCTGAAGCCCTCATCAACCCTTTTCTCTGCTTTCCTAAGTCCCGGCAAATCCAACTCAAACACCTCCAGCCCGGTAACCTGGATGAGTTCATCCAACCATCTCCTTTCCGTCACTACACCCGCATCCTCCTTGTGCCATTCGATCCTTGCTCGCAAGGTCTTCAAACCTTTCATACTACCGATGACTCTCCACGTACGCTCCCAGCGCGCCCAGTCACTGGCAGGGGATCCCTCTTTGAAGTGGTGAGACGTCGCGAACCGGAAATCGAATGAGAGATGCTGGATGCTGTCAAAGCGGTGGGGAAGCGTGGAAGTAGAGAGCGTAATGAGACTTTCCAAACTGTCGAAGTCAAAGACGGTGGTTTCGTACAGCACACGGATTGCGGCAACGTAGCTGTTCGACAATCAGATCTATAATCTCCAAAAGTAGGTAGAGGAACGACTTACAGCTTCCGACATGTTTGAAGTAGAGCAACGAAGCTTTCTCCTGGCTGATTTGACTTCGCATACCGTCCAGTAGCCAATTTGAGACCACGGCATTGCTGTTCTCTGCAAGCTGTCGGACTGCTCTCGCTTCCCAATTTGCAGACCTCATGACCAAGCCCTCCAGTTGGTCTCCTCATAATATGGACGAGCCGATTTCCGACAGCATGCTCGCAAATCAGATCCAGCACTTCGCTTGGGAGTTGGAATAGTGGTGATTGATCCTGATCATGGAAAAGAAGTTCTTTCCTGTTTTGAGGCGATGGACTAATCGCGCGTTCGCGTTTTGGGAGAGATGGAGTGATAGGTGGTGGTTGGTAATTGCTCTTGGACCTGTGATTGGCTGGCAAGCCCAAAGATTCCCATCGTCGACGACTTGAAATCTTTGGACTGTCTGGCAGAGGTTTACTGCGACCAGTTAGGAAGTTGAGGGTGCCAAATACTGTTCGGCCTGTTATGCCTGTAGGGTGGGGTTCTTTTTGGACGAGTCGAACGGACATGGTTGATGCGAGACGAGAACCTTATTTGATGTTTGTTTTGGGACTGGAAGGTAAAGACTGGGTGGGTGATCATGCACCGCTTCTCAAAGGTGTGGTAAAGATGAAGACAATCAGGAGCCAAGACGGGAGGATGTTGATAAAGGAAGAAGTTGAACAGAAATATTAAGGAGTCAGGAGGAGTCGAATGACTAAGGGGTGAATAAAAGCTACATACTTCCTGCAATGATGACTGGTTGCGTCGTACAAGATGTAACACTGTAAGCAGGGACGGAACGAGGTCAGAAGCTTGGAAGGAAGAAGTTGCGCTCGAAGGATTCCCAGAGGGGTGTGTTGTGCCGCCTGGAAGCATGCTCCAGCCTGAGTATGAAGGCTGATAGGGCGCTTCAGGGATTTGAGGCCCACCTCAGCCTCCCCCCACCTCCACTCGTGTAGCCCGAGCCCGAGCCCGAGGATAGCTCCAGATTACATCAATAACCATGATACTTCCACGATGAAGAAGACGGTCTTGCTGTGCTTTATTCACGGCTTCAAGGTACTGCTAACTATATTTCTCACTGTAAATACTTGAAACCAATGCAATATATTGACGCTGAAGATAGGGAGGCGACGATACCTTCGGGGGATTTCCAGAGCATCTTCGAGCTCTTGTCAGCCATGCGCTCCCCAAAGTCGATGTCCGCGCGATCATCTATCCGAAGTTTGAGACAAGGGGCGATTTGGCAGAATGCGTGAGCAGGTTCAGAGACTGGTAGGTGACATGCATTATGATATTTGAGGAGAGAATCAAGAGATGGACTGATATATCTGGAATGACCCTCAACATGTTGATTCAACTCGTCGTCCCAGTCTGACATGGGACAATGAAGATATCAGGACCCTGAGATATCTTTCGATTTTGGAGATAGGACTTCAGATGTACTATCATAACATCTACAAGGCTCATGCTAACCATACCCCCCAGGCTCCTCGAAAAAGTAATAGACATCGAAGTCTCCTCCTCAACACCCTCCCCCACAATCGACCCCTCCGTCCACACAATCCTCATAGGCCACTCCATGGGCGGCATCGTAGCAGCAGACACCCTCCTCGCCATAACATCCGACCTAACCATCTCCTCACGGCCCTCCTCCTCATCCCAAACCCCCACCACCCCCAAACCAGCAATCAACTCCCTCATGTTCCCCTACATCTCCGGCGTCCTCGCCTTCGACACGCCCTACCTAGGCATCTCCCCCGGCGTCGTAGCCCACGGCGCAGAAGGCCACTACAATACCGCCTCCTCAGCCATCACACAACTCTCCGGCCTGACAGGCGCGATATGGGGTGGCAAAGCCGCGAGCGAAGTCGACAAAGATGGGAAAGTCAAGAAGGAGCCTGTAGCTGCTCTCCCGGCTCCCGAATCAAGCTCTACAGCATCCGTCCCGGCCTGGCAGAAATGGGGAAAGCTCGCTGCGCTCGCGGGCGCAGGCGCAGCTGTAGCAGGAGGCGCCGCAGCAGCGTACATGAAGCGAGAGCAGATCACAGCGGGCTGGTCGTGGGTAGGGTCACATCTCGAGTTTGTGGGATGTCTGATGAAAGGCGAGGAATTACGCAAGCGGGTGTCGGGATTAGTCACGCTGAATAGGGAACTGGGTGTTGGATGGGCCAATCTGTATACGCGGTTGGGGAAGAAAGCGTTGAGTAAGAGTGATGGGGTGACGATTGTGGGGAGTGTGGTGGGGAATCAGAGGACGTTTTGTAATTTGCCCAGTGGAAAGGATAAGAGTACGGGTGGGAGGGAGTATTGGTCTGAGGCTATTAACGATGCTGCTGGGGATGAGACGGGGGCGCATATGAGTAAGTTACTCTCTTCAAGCCAATCATTTTCTCTCCTTTCTATGAACGTTCGTATTCATGTCTCCTTAAATCATGAATGCCGTCAGATCTTTGCCATCTATTAGAAAGGCCTAATCTCACAATCCTGCAGGCATGTTCTTCCCAAAAGATAACCCAGGCTACTACGCTCTCTCAGAAGACGCCAAGAAGCTCATTATAGACTGGACGACGAATGAATGGTACGAAGCCAGCACAGGAGATGCTGACATGTCTGGGATCGAGGAGCAGCACCAGGAGTTATAGACTGGTTAGGGAGGCTTGATTCGGCGGCGTTTAGGATCATGGTATGTGGATATATACCGAGCACATGCACTGCAATACATGATGGATTTTACATGATGTACAGAGTGGTCATTGTTTATGCTTCACATCTTTACATTATGATCACAAGTTCGAAGGGCGAAAGTGGTCATGGAATCTCATTACATTAGAAACAGTATTCCTCCACATGGAGATGTATCCCTTGCGCACCAGTTCCTTTATGTACAGCACGCTCATCCGACAACCTAGCAACGGAATTCCTCACAGAGGCTACAAGCGACTTTCCACCACACACCGCGACAGATGTCTCTCCTCCCGTAATCTCGACAGGCTTCCGGATAAACTCTGCGATGTTTGGTCGGACGTATGTGTAGACGATCTCTTTGATGGGTGCTACACTGGGACCGGCACAGCAACATGGTCCAGCGTCTTCGCTACAGCTGCAGCAGCTTTTACCAGCCTGTGCAGCTCGCGATGATGGTTTGGAAAAACTCGAGTCCGATGACGAGTCGGTCTTGACCAGAATATATGGCTGACCTTTCTTCTCGTTGAGTTCTTCGATATCGTCGTCCCCTGATTCTCGCTTCACGTCCACTCGAGTATCTTCGATGCCGGCAGACTTGTCATTTACACTTTCAGCTAAAGATGATGCTCCGCCTGTAATGGCGATCTCAACATCAAGATGAATCCCCCTTGCTTCTGCTTGAGCTAGTGCTTTGGAAAGACGATTCTCGTAGTACTGGCAGTGTGAACGCTCCCTGACGACCAGTAGAAAATATATTCGCTGAGTGCAGATAGTCGACGGGGAGGCGAGAAGACTCTCCAGAATTGGCAACGTGTAAGAAGCTCCAGTTGATGCTGAGATGAGTATCAATGTCTCGAAAGCTTCCCATCGTGGTGGTGCTCCGTACGGACCAGCAATGAAACCGGTCAAAGACCTATCCGAGGCGCCTTGGGTCTTCTTCGCGTAGTTGTGGATTCGCTTCGAGAATCCGGAATGTGTTCGGATCGCAAGTTGAATTTCATTACAATGACATTCAGCTTTTGTTGTGTATGGACTGGCGATTGTGAACGGATGGGACTCAAGTGGCCCAAGATATGGTAGCCAGAGGTATATGTGCTGCCCAGGTCTCCAGGTGAGATGGACGGCCTTAATGGTGACAATGGTCAATTCACTAGATATTGCTTCAACTTCAATCTCGTGACCAATCCGTTGAGTCCCGTCACACGCCTTCTTGACCTGGACGCGAATGTTCTTCCATACCATCAAGATTCCTCGCAATATCCAATCCGATGAGATGGCTGCGACAGAGAGCCAAACATTGTAGTGAGCATATGCTGGAACGTGGACATGGAGAAGCCATAGGAAGACTCCTGCGGCAGCAATATGTTGGAGTACGAAGAACTCGTACGCCACTCGCCGCAATGGAGAGAGCGAGGACAAGAAGGTCCATACAAGAACAAACCAGGCTCCTATGCCGTATTTGACCATGGGCATCAGCTCCAACTCCAAGGCCAGGAAGTCTGCTCGAACATATTGGCGCACGAAGAAACCACCATGAATTGTAACGGTAAATAGAAGAGTCCTCGACACCCATCGGTGTAGCCAGTTTAGTCGCTCGTGTGAACTTCCAATGATGTAACCGATGATGCTCGACTTTGTTGCCAGGAGATAGACCAAGGGAACCTGTGTCACCGCTATCCACCCATTCCTGAATCCCAACCTTTCGTAGTAATTCGCATCGTTTTTGATTGCTTGATAGGTCATCATATACGACACTACTGCCCAGTAGAAGCATAGGACGATCACCCGTCCAAGGGGAGGTGGACTCAGCCATGAAAGCCACTTGTTTTTGATGTGTAGTTCGGGATAACTCGACTCACGTAAGATGGCTGTTGCAGTTGCATAGACTTGCATCGGAAAGCTGTTGACCTTAGTTGGGTACTTTGTTGATCTCCTCGTTCGGCATATCCTGAGTCTGTTTGGATACTTTCATTAGAACCTGTTCAGAACCATTTCCTTTTCCTTCTGCGCTCAAATATTAAGTTAGGATTTCAGAGCTGAACTGACCTGCTCCAAGTCTGGTAGTAATCCACCGCTCTCACTAGCAAGATAAAGCCCAGAATACCGGCAATGATATACCAATATGCGCGGGCAAGTTTCGAATCGAAGGTTCTAAACATAGGACTTGAGCTCATGCTCGAATGGTCCATCCTCCTCTGAAGATAGCCCATAGCCGCGGAACTTCCTTCAGCCATTCTGGAAAGATACAAAGCTTTGAGTCGACCAGCAACCTCCACTGCGCATGTTCTACAAATCCACTGTCTCTTCAGTTAATTGGATAAGTGAATGGAATCTTCAGAGTGAAAGCAGCGCGCAAATATCCATGAGAGAAGAGCTGAAGACGTCAGAAGGAGGGATGAGCTGAAGTGGGCGTTCTTTGGGGGTCCTGGCTGCTGCAAGCTACCGGGCAAGTCTAGGTAGCCCTGGCTGGTGCTGGTGTCTGGCTTTGAGGTGGAATGGGTTATTGATTGCAGAAGGAAGAATGACCGACGATAACGAGATCATTCAACAACGACGGTAACCCTGGACCATAGATGCCCGTACTAAGGGCCGAGGATCCAAGATTCCAAAGTAGCTCGATAGTGAGGGAGAAAGCGCAAGATAATCAATGGGAATCAAATCAAATTCATCCCGTCCAACATGACAAGACAAGACAAGGGCTTGGGCTCATGTCAGACTGGACGAACAGATCCCCACTGGGGAGAACAGAAACAAAGAAAGCATGGTCAGGGCAGGTGCTTTTCCTTCCTTTCCACCTGGGCAGAGAGAATACGCGGGCAAAGGCGGTGGGGCGGACCCCTCACATCCCAGAACAGCAGCCACAATGTGCTCAAAACAGCTCAACCAATCAGTAGCTCGCACAGAGCTAAGCGAGGACTCTCTCTTCAACCTCATGGATCCTCATACCGCCCACTTCACCCGCATCGCATCTTTAAAAGCTTGTTCTAGACACCCTCATGCCATGTCCCATGTCAAAGATAGGACTTTACGGGTAGCTCGGACGCAGACGTTGGAAAGAGGATTAGGACGAACCCAGGAACTGTCATGCATTACTGGAGGGGCAGGACTTTCTGAACCTGTTGGTTCCCAAAAGTGAAAGCGCCATTGTTTATTTAGCTACGAGCTCCTTCCTTCCCTTTTCTTACTCGCCTTCCCACCTCCCAACTCCCACTCCTCTTTGCCCGTCATTGTATTATTGTAATCGACTCTCTCTTGATTTCAATCTTGAACCGACAACTCTCAATTTCTGATTTCGAAACAACTCCAACTCTCTCAATTTGCCGCAGCACAATGCTTTCCTTCTCCAAACTCAGCGCTGGTCTCGTGGCCGCGCTCCTGGTGAGCCAAACTTCTGCGCATTTCTTGATGAACTACCCAGAAAGCATTGGATTCAGCGACGACTGTAAGTGTTTCCAACAATTTGATGAGCATTGAGTTATTCCACGAAAAGCATACGCAGCCCATCTAGCAACTTCCCTGAACACGTGCCTCTCCAAACAAAAGCCACAGCAATCCAAACATAAACACGAACAAAACAAAACAAGACCAACAAGGCTAATATACCAAACTCAGCGGAAGGAACCGGCCCCTGCGGTAGTTTCACAGTCGACTTCGCAACAGACCCCGTCACCGAGTTCCACGTTGGAGGCGACACCATCGCTCTTCGTAGCACACACCCGGACACGAAATGGCTTTTCCGCGCCACACTCGGCTCAGCAGATGCCGGAAACTGGACTGCTCTCTCGCAGGTCATACAGCAGAGTGCTCTAGGCAGCTTCTGCAGAAGTGATATCGTGGTCCCGGAATCTTTTGCTGGTCAAAACGGAACGCTTGGTGTTGCAGCGAATGGACCGGATGGTATTCTATACCAGGTATGACAACCCCAGAGTTTCCACTCCTATCTCGTATATCTCAAAGAGTAGTTTACTGACGTATGATTTCGTATAGTGTGCAGCAGTCTCCTTCGTAGCAGGCGCAGCTACGTCAGTTCCGTCTGCATGCACCAACTCATCGGGCGTGGCTGGTTCGTACACGGACGACTCGACACTCACCGGACTGCTGACGACTACCACTTCAACCGATAACACGACTTCCACAGATCCTTCCGCGACTTCTTCTGGTACATCTGCTGCTACGTCCAGCTCGGCTGCGAATGCAAACGCTTTGGTCGGATATTCGTACTCTGGTCTTGGATCGCTTGCCTGGATTGCTGTTGTTGGATCTGCTACTTTCTTGGCTTGTCTCTTGTAAAGGGTATATTTGCTTGTTAAATAATTGTGATTAGAACATAAAAGTTAAGAGCTGGTAGGAAAGCATCTTCAGAGCACCGAAGGCTGTAAGATTTTTACAGAGCTCTAGAGATAGATACATTTGTCCAATGCGACGAAGATTCGTCCTCAGAAGCGACTCAATGGCATGTGATACTCGATCCATGTAAGTAATTCTAACATGGAAAGTCCGCACGCACGTACTAGCCTACATTATATCCATAATTAAGTTACCCACATATCGAATCATGAACTTACACCTTGTCCTGGATATCTCCCATTCCCCTTGACCGAGAACGCCTCCTCGTAACCCCAGCTTTTCCTCCCACTTTATACCAACTCAACACCAACATCCCTGCCAACCCTATTCCCGCTTACCCTTCCTCTCACTCCCGCTCCCACTCTCCAAACTACTCTCACTCCCACCAACCGTAAACGAGAAATCCGTCTCCCCAACCAACTCCTTAACATCCTCCACCAGCCTCCTCAAATCATCCGTCACCAGACTACTACAAACCTGCAATACCGCATACGCTGAATACCCGGGCTCCTCCACATGTCTCACATCCAGAATCCCTTTATCCAGCTTCTCTAATCTGCGGCTGAGATTATACGGTTCAGGAAGTTGAATGTAGGGAGGTAAAGCCGAGCCTTGACTGACAGAGGCGGAGAGGAGGGAGAGGATTGAGGTGATGTTGTGGGATGTGGGGCCGATGCTGTCGATGAGGGTGCTGAGGTCTGTGAGCCACTGTCGCCGCGTCTCGGGTCGGCTGTTGGGGTAGAGGGTGCCATTGGAGGAGGTCCAGGACTGAGTGGCGTAGGACATGAGGGAGAGGTAGTTCATGATGTTTGTGCAGCGGAGGGTGATGTTGTCGTATGTTTTCTGAAAAGGGAGATGTCAGCTTGATTGTCCAGCCTTGACATCAGATTGTCGTTTACTTACCCGTGGAAATTTGCCTCCGATCGAAAGCTCAAATTTCTGCCAATCGGCGTGTTGTTTCAATGATGGAATCAGCATCATCAGCTTGCCGAAGATTTTGTGGCGAGCTTTCTCTAGTTTCTTTCCAGGAGAGGACTTCAATGACATGTCACCTTCTGTGTTGTGCATTCGTGCCCCGATTGTGGAGTGGACTACGCTGTAGTAATTTGCAAGGAGGTAGAGCGTTGAGCCTAGATCTTTCCGGAGCCAGCTGCGGTCTGAGAGTGGGTAGGGGAAGATAGTCCAGATGAAGGCTACGAATGAACCTCCTGCTACGCAGGCTAGACGGTATGGAGCGAGTTCGTAGATTCTGGGGTTGTTAGTGTTGACTGTACATGGACATGGAAGGGGGGCTTACGGATAGTATGGCTGCCCAGATGCAGAAGCTATTCATAGTCAGCTAGGCACTTCTTCTGAAAGGAAGCTTGCTCTGACCACTTACCAGCTTGAATTCCAATCTTTCTAACCTGTAGTTCGTACCCAATGATCAAGACCTGAGTGACAATACACACCAGAAAGACAGCTATAAATCGAGGAAACTTGATGAAGAAGTACATCTCGAGGAAAATGAAGAACCAAAGGAAGACAATGATTCCGGGGGTCTTCTCGTCGACAATGTACCAGATGACCATGGAAAATATCATGGCTAATAGTGTACCACCAACACGCGCAAGGAAGCCGAATATGGATTGTCCACTTGTCATGGTCATGCCAATTGCCTACATCCACATATGTCAGCGTTCTACGCAAAGTTTTTGGATGGAGTTACTTACGATAATGATCATAGCCCACACAAGTCTTTGCTCAATGAAAAACGTCTGTGTGTCTTTCAAGAATGCAACAATGCCTCTAAGAACTAGTTAGCAAATTCAGAAATCTTTATGGGCAGGTAGACCAACATAGTCAAAGTCGCGCACCTAGCGAAGTCAGTAAATATCTCATGCTATAGGGCCGCAGTGGATACTCACGCAACTCTGAACCCAAACGCAGATTCTGTCGACCCCAAAAAGTGAGGAATCGTCCGTACTCCATTGCCGAATTTCTGCCAAGCATTCTGAGGAGGTAGATGCTCGGGATCCTTCTTCGGATTGAATCCAGAGCCCATGTATATCGTATTGTTGCCAGCTTCCAGCGAGTCCGGAGTATGCGTATCGAGCGACCCGTCTTCTTTACCGATCCCCATGATCCACTTCTTCAGTCTTTTCTGACCGGGACTGATCAGTCGCTTCTTCGTCATGGTTCCATCGGCAATTTTGCGGTCTGCGAACTTGATCAATTCCAAGATTGCCAAGCCGGTTGAGTAGAGCAAGTGCTCAAGATATAGAATGAGATAGAGTTGTTGCTGGTCCCGTCTATGCTTGGACTCGTCTTCAGTCCATGCATCATTCTCGTCAGGCGTCTTCACAGCGTCAAATTGTGCTTCATTGAGACCTTTCTGTCTGGCCCATGCTTTGAGCGTCGCGCCTCGACCGCTGTAGAAGTCTAGCATCTTCTTATCCAAGTACTCTCCGAACTTAGGATCCCCAGGCTTAGGGTCCCCTGCTTTTGCTTCGATATCATCGCCTTTCTTGGCCTTGGGTCTTGGTATCAATTCGAGTGCAAGAGCGGCATGTTGAAGCCCCTCATCCATGGCGGCGCTGACCTACGATCAGTTAGCAAGTAATCAAGGAATCGTTTTTGATCTTCTGGCTTCCAAAGCAGTCCAATGGATGCTTACCACGGCGAATGGCTCATGTAGTGTCTTCATGATCTCATTCCAGGTCTGCTTTTCTTCCTCCTTGTCTCTCTCGTGGCACTGCTCCCACGCCTCGATATCGTTAAACTTCGAACCCGGCACATTCACCCATCCCCTTCTTTCGGCAATTCGTTCAAAGATATCAGTGATTGTGCTCATACCTATCATTGGGATGAGAATGCCACGAAACAAAACAAAGATCTGGTCTACATCCTTGGCATCGAGCTTTCCCCACGCAACCTCTCGTTTGGCAAATGGCATGTCGCCATAGAGCTTGCCATGAAGGCCAGTCAGTGCTGCTAGGCTATCTTTCAGTGCTTTTGATTGGGAATTCTGAGCTGGATGAGAGCGGGCCTTCTGCGCTTTCTTCTTATTTCCATTCTGAGTCTCACTCTCCTCTGTGGCTGCTTGAGGTGTCGAGAACATGTCGCTAGTCTCAAGGCTCTGCAGGTAGGCTGTTTGTGCCTTGAGAACACCTCTGATCAACTGTATGTACCCGCTCTGCTCCTCTGTACGCGAGTTAGTCCCCGCTTCAATGTCATGAGAATTTCTGAAGACTTACTGAAAATAACTGTCCTTGAGCTCACGGGGATTATGAAGAGGTTGACCCCGAGTGAAATAGCAAAAGCCGTAAGAAAGCCCTCTAAAAGTTGGACAATCAAAGCCTCTCCGGCATCAATAGTTGGAAAGAGCGGCCCGTAAGTAAATGCTACATTGGTGAAGATGCTGTACATGATGACCGGAAATTGAAGGGCCGGCATCTTGGCCCTCAGGACGTTTACAAACCATATATTGGCGAATAACCAAATCGCACAAACACTGAAGCAAATAAGTTCAAGGCCTCAGAAATGTATAAGGGGATACTGACGCAGCTTGAGATGAATTATAAGTTGCAGTTGATCCAGCAGGTGTGGTATGCTCTCTAGCTTTTACACCAGACCAGATACCTAGCAGAGCAACTGCCGAACCGATGCAGATTCCAAAGATATTCAGCACCATGGTCTGAAGGAATTTGGCTCGTGGCATGATAGCTACCGCAAGGACGGTAATGATGGGCACGAGATACCCGAGGGTCGAAAATGTTGTCGCAACAGAATCGGCTTGATATAAAGCAACTCCTGTAGCATCAAACATCGATTAGTAAATCAAAGGACTCACAGGCGGAAGTCAACATGTAGCTTCTGGAAAAGAAGCTTCACCAACCAATTAAAGGGGCCAAGGATCCTCTCGGCAAAGTCAGCAAGTTCTCTAGGTATATGCGCATGTCCGCTTCAAACACTCACTTGAACATCATCATCACAGTCCCCATGTCCAAGTCTAATTTTCCCCATAGCTCCTTTATTTTCGATGGCTTCTTCTTCTCAGTCTGTGCATCGCCAGTTGAGACCTTCTCTGCCTTCGAACCCGCTGGGCTATGAAATTCCGGACCTTTCGCATCTTGGTCATTCGTAATCCCGTGTCCATTTGAACCATTTCCATCTATGCTCTGCTCATCCTGAACACTCTTTGTCTCATTCCGTGGAATCCTGTTCTCAGCCACCTCGGGCCGAATGTCACGTTCAGCCATGTTGACGCCCAGGCTCGGATAAGAATTGTCGGGGCGGCCAGTCTGAGTTGCGAGAAATGAACTTCACAGCTGCTGACAGGATTCAGCCACAGTCATCCTCGCTCAGGAAGGTTGGATTCCGAGGTCTGTTGACGAGCTTTGCGAATTGATGAAAGGGGTTCGAGGTCCGTCAATAGAGTTTTCGCGTCACATCAGTGACGATGAGCTGCCACTAGGATGTTAGGTCGAGGGCGGAAAGGCCACTCAATGCACGCTGATTACGCTTTAGCTCAGAAATTTCTCCCCGAACATCTACCGCCAGCCTTCCTATAAGCCAGAAGCTCAGTATAATTTCTTTACATTGTAATATTCTTTATTCCTGCCGTATTTTGATGTTTTGGAAACGTCTGGATACTTGTCGTGTCCGAAGTTTTTCGCACAGAAATGCAAGCTTCGCAATTTCATATATCTTCACACGGGACTTGGACTGTGTACAATTCCATCTTAGCCTTACAGATACGAGAATCATGCACGACCTTATTTTGTAAGATCGGACAGTTCTGACCTTCATATGTTCCCAAGAACCGACCTCCAAAGGTCTCCGTGTCTATTCTTTGATATTATGCGAGATCTCCAATCTAGGTTTTGAGCGACAAAGAGATCACCCCTCATTCTCAGTAGCTACGGAGTAAATAACGGTATCAAATGGCCCGTCGAGAGTCGAGACTCCCCGTACCTTAAGCGACTGCAACTCTGGAGTCCAAGGTTTCTTCTTCAGAACCATAACACATGTTCTCATTGGTGTAATCCAAAAGTGGTTGCGGCACTCCGCTAGGGAGGGATGGACGACCCCCCCGCAAAAGACAAAAAGCTTGATCCTCGCAAGAGAAGCACTGTCTACAAGGGTGCATTTTATATCTCAAACAATGGGACAAGCTCGGTAATTGTGGGATCGTCTGCAATCGTCTGCAAAGCGCAGCTGATAGAAGCCCTTTTTGTAAGATCATTGACCTAGTGGGAATATTGTACCCTCAGTCTGTATGTTCTCCCCTCATAGATACCCATACCCAGTATCTGGCGCGGTTGTGATCAGTGAAGATCAACGGATCTTATCCTTCTGATGCTTCTTTCATTCCTCCAATAGGACTTGATCTGACAAAATCCCCTCGGGATCTAATGTTTCGATAGGTGTATAAACTAATATATACTCATGGATTAGTGGATACTATCAGTAGCGACGTGCTACGGATAAAGTGAGTCGGATAATCCCGACCTTCGACAAGGCTTTCTCTGTGTACTTCGACAGTATATAAGTGCTCTGAATTTCCTCTCCATCCCCCTCTCCTCTCCATTCTGTCACTTCTTGTAAGACCTATTGCGATACTTGACATTTGTTCTTCTTAATCTTCGAGTCATCATACCTCAAACATCACAAATATGAAGTTTATCTTGCTGATTGCTCTTCCAGTGGTAGCTGGCTCCGTAGTCCCTCGACAGAACTACTTCAGCTTTGGGAACTACTTCTCAACAGGACCAGTTGCGACCAATTCATGGATTCGTCAAGCAACTACGACACTCGTCCTGCCAGCGCTCAACAACCCACACAATGGCAATCTGGGCTTGTGGCCAGGTATGGGCACCAAATTTGATTCCGGAGCCGATGGCCAGCTCGTTCAGGTAGGTATTGAGAGGACCCATTATTCTATTCTTGAATGTCTCATGATTTTCTAGAGACATGTCTCATCCACTCCCCGAAACCTTTAAAAATTCTGAACGTGACAATTGCTAATGCTTCTGTTACCTTTAGGGTCTTGCCATCTCTACTGTTGGTGGAGGGTAAGCTCACTTTATAATCCAAGCAGACTACATAACTCATTCGAATAGATCTCCATGCAACTTTGCTGCCTCCGACGTCAACTGGTGCGCAGTTGCAAGCACATTCGATGGTACGAAGCCCATTTCCATTGCAGTGACAATGCTCACCCGTTCCCAGGAAATCAACAGGATGGAACACCATTCAGAGCAAAACCCGGCGACAGTGTCACGTATGACTGTAAGTTCTGGTGGAAATTATCTGAAGATAGAATCCGCGTGATGCTTACGCCTCGGCAGACAAGTATAACGATGCAACGGCCAATTTCGACCAGACAGTCTCGGTGAACGGTGCTGTGGTGTCAACCCTTTCCACGGGTACGTTGTCCTACACAAATATAGTTTGCATGCTTAACTTTCACAGCAAGCGGCCACGGAGCAGGCTGGGGAACAGGTCAGTCAAATCACCGAAAAGAATTATGAAGAAGGAACATGTGCTGACCGGACTTTAACGCAGCCATGGAGTGCCAGTCGGTCAATTGCGGAACAGTCCCAGAGCACCATTACCTCAATACAACTATCCTCATGGACGTCGCCGATCCAAACTACGGTCAGACCCTTGGCCTCAACGGCGCTACTGGCAATCTGGTCACCGCTGACGGCGGGAAGACTTGGACTGTGGCTGACATCACCATCAAGCAGGTATGTGTTTGTGCAGCGGCCACCCACCCAAAAACCTGACTCGGGAATACTTCCATCACAAATATGCTGCTAATATCTCGATCATCGCAGTACACGTACGTGTAAATATGCCCGAGTGAATATGCAGGGACGTAGAGAACCAGGACACTTTTCAAGGTTCTATCGCATATTGATATGTTTATCTGAAGATTCACTTGGAAACCTGACGGCTGCATTGTATATAACAAAAGGATCTATAAAATGTGGCGATGAACCAGGATGCCAGAGTTTGAACTCGTTCCATTCCTCAAGATTCCCCGCTTCCCTGATTGTGATTTGACTCCAGTGAGAAACTCCCAAAGCCATATGCCAAGTTCCTAGAAACATAAAACTCCCCAGTGAGAAATCATACCCAAGAAAGTTCATCTAAGCCAAAGCATTGGGCCGGCGAAGAAAGAAGGAAGTACTCCAAATCTATACCCAAGTTGCGCCTCTCCGAAACAGCTATTTTACAAACCTGGTTCATAGTGTCGGAGCTCGCTTCAGACCTTTGCAGAACTTCAAAAACAAACGATCTCGGAAATGGACATGCTTTATGCCCTTAGGACGCTGACGGGCGAACTCGTCGATGGCCACTTGGACGTCGTAGCCGAGTCTTTCGACCAAGTAGCACACAATGAAGTATCCCGTGCGATTGAAGCCGTAATGACAGTGGACTCCGATAAACCAGTCCTCTGTCCAGCCCTCCTTTTCAGCTCTAATCTTCTGCTCCTCGATCAGCCGGTCGATCACGGCAATAAATCCCGTGACCTCCTCATCAGTCGGTGGGATCTTGGACACCGTAGGGAATTTGTGGTAATGAACACCGCCCTGTTCGAGACCTCGAGGGTCATAGACAGGACTTTCGTGGGAGATGTCAACGATATCCTTGATCTGAGAGCCCCAGTCTTTGACAAAGACTTCAGGACAATGCGTCTCGTCAACTTCTCGTAGAGTCTTCATTGCCCGGAAGACACCGGCAATGGGCTCGGAAACAGGCGCTACCTTTTTCCACTTCTCTAAATTCTTCACATCCCATTTTCCAGATGTGGAGAGGAACTGTAGCTGCCACCCAAGAGAAAGTCGCGGTGACACTTGGGTTAACAGAAAATCCGATATGAGGCCTGCTAAGATCCTCACTGTCGCTGGCTGGTAGAGTAAGGCGTGAGATGCAGGGGCTGGGAGAATAGTAGTCTTTAACACCTTTTTGGGTTTCGCAGATTGGGGAGGCACAATTGATAGTCCTTCCGTGGGGGTGGACGGATCCTCATGAGCATCTTCGAGGGGTTCTGCGTTCACTGTAACAAAATCGTCGTCTTGGAGGGAGTCAATCCGCCGAGGTGGTGTATCGTCTCGACTGATTGATGTATCCACAGGAGCTGCCGCATCGATGATAGGCTTGCTTTCTTCATCAACCTCGATTTGAACTGGGTGGGACTTCCCCATGAATGAGGCAATTTTCTCAATTTCGCCAGGTTTGGTAACGTTGTCCGCTTCGCCGGCCACGAGAAATACCGGCACTTCTAGACCTGCCCATGCAGCTTTCCCAGGTAGGCCTCCCTTGGCAACTCCATGTTTGTATGTGGGTAGGGAGCCACTTGCCATCCGTCTCCACACGGCTGTTCTGCTTTGATCATTGAAGCGGTATTGCAATTTCTTCGTCTCCTCGTCTGCATCTGCCCCCACAAATCTATGAACACTTGCGCTTTCTGTTCCGCCGCGTCGGTCCCATTGCCTCCACAGGTTGAAGACTGGACCAGGAACCCAGAGAAGCTTTCTGAAGAGAGCGACCTGATCCTCTTTTGGAGGATCTGCTTTCGGGCAGATCGCTACTAGTCCGACCGTATGATCTGAGAGCTTCGTGGAATGATTCGAGGCTCTCGTTGCTATTAATGCAGCCAGAGAGCAACCCATACTATGACCAATCAAAACAACGCCTTGACCATCATTCTTCTCCCGGTAATCCTCAATTATGATCTCGAGTAGTTCGGCCAAAGCCTCGGTTGTGTACGCATCCCAGGACCTGGGTTGAAATCCAGAAAGGCCGCACCCAGGCAGGTCTATCGCAAGACATGACGCAAGGTTGACCAAACTTGTAAGCAATGGGTGGAACTGTGCGACCGAGCCCCCCAAACCGTGAATAAAGACTAGGAGAGGTAGAGGCGACGGATCGGTAGGGAGCTTATCAGCTTGAGGATGTCGACGGAAAAAGACTCGTAGCTTGGGGTACGTATAACGACTTGTTGTGTATGTTTTGATTTCGGAGTGCTTTTTCAAAAGGCCCGGATCGGTAGAGCCAGCATCTACAAGAGTCAATAAAGTCTTCAATCTCCGTCAGTATACGACGACTTGCCATTGGCATCTTCTGAAGTCTGCCCCGTGTTTTCGTCAATCTGCGTAGATAGAGCAGAGGCGGACGATGTAGATGTGCTTTCCTTCCGGATCCTCCGAGCCCACCAAACTCCAGGTAGTACAGAGCACAATGTCAGAATCTGTGCCATCTCCCACAAGCTGAATGTCCCCTGGGAAATCTGCGGATACAGCTTCTGGAAGCTAGAGACTATTGTTTGCAGTCGCAGCCCTTTTGAAGTCGAGTCCAAGGGCTGCGCAGTCACCTCAACGAAGTATAAAAGACATGTTGACAGCAGGGCCAGCGAAGGCATATCTAAGCCAGACCAAGAGGTCCAACAAGCCCGGACGCGTTTTTGCTTTTGGTCAACAATGCGATGTTCCAGCGATGCGCTCCGCGCAAGGCTTCTACACTCCCGTTAATGTCTTGACCTCGTTGGACCTGGAATACCCGTGTAGCATTGAAACAAACGTGGCCTCGCCGGAGAATATGCCTGGTCGTTTGTAAAGAGTGTCGTGTAAAAGGATGGTTTGTGATGACCGGCTCTTTGAACAACCTGGAAGACAGCATGTGCGTCATCCTGACGGCGCTATTGGCGATTCAGGTACTGGTACTCGGTCTCTTGGGCAGCAACGTGAACACAGGCTGATTCCAAAGAAGGGAGCTCATCAAACTTGAAATGAAATGCCAGACCGCTGCTCCTCGCACCTACAATTGGGACGAGCTACTCGCCAACAGAAAGTCAGCCTCACTTACTCCTTTTCTACCCAAACCTCGGCGCAAAATGACGGATGTTTGACAATCGGGTGCAGCCGCGTTGGCGTCTTTCGAGGCAAGAAGCGAAGCGTACGGTCGATAACAGTGTTGCTAAATTTGATAATCCCACCTCGCTAAGGTTTCCATACAAGCAAATAAGCACAAGTAGGTTGGATTTTCAAGCGAAAGTCAACACGACTATTGCTTTCACGGCGTGCGTATAAAACATTACGTTTCTGACCACAGGCGATCGAGAATTTCCCACTGGACGCCGCCTCCACCTCTTAGAGGCACCGCCAAACGCCGAAAAAACCAAGACGCACTGCAAGGTGGACTTCTGCGTGGAGGGCAGTGGGCCTGAAGATCAGCCAATAGAGCCACGTCTATTTGCGACGGGCGATGAGATAGATCATGGAAGGCTGCGTTGAATACTTCCATCTTCGAAGGGGCAGAAAAGCCTTCCAAAAAGGGCAGCAATGGACTCAAAGGCTTTCCCATCTATCAAATCTCTCCTTATCTATTCTTTCCGAAAGGACCGAGGTTGAGTGACCTTGAGGCCCCTGTTCCTGCAGATATCCTTTTAAGTTTTCTATCTGTGTATCATTGCATCAAGATAGCTGCCTCGCTGTCCATGGTGCACATGCCAATTTCCAATGGCATCACTTTTGATATCTTTGATATCGCCGATGGCGGAGCCATTATCATGACATTCAAGTTCATCATTGGCAATTGATGGGAGCTTGACGAAACACCGTTGGCCTTCCCGACCCCTCAATTGATCGGAAAAGAACCTTTAGTGGGGCAGCCCACCAGTCGAAGCTACGGAGTTGGTACCGCTCAAGCAGACGACAAACCATGTCACTGCACATTTCACTTGTCCATTGTTCTTAAAAGCTTCAATCTTCCCTCTTATACAATTTCTCAGTCTATCCTTTTATCACTGACAAGTTGTTCCCGTTGTTTGAAGATTCTTTTGGCTCCCATATTGCCTCCCCGTACCCCGGATTTACCTCCACCCCACCTACAGCACAAAAAAGCTTCATCATGGCCGAAAGCAATGAACATGTACCAGAAAAGCCACGATATATCAACTTTCCATCTCTGGAACCTGGTACGGTAATTGACGGAAAGCAGGCCTTGAATCGGTGGTCACACACAATAACAAGAGGTATGGCAACTCAAGCCCCAATTGCACACTTAGTACTGATTCTTTCAGAGCATGATTTTCCGGGAGCTCAAGCTATGCTTTACGCAGCTGGCGTTCCGAATCGAGATATGATGAAGTCAGCACCTCAAGTTGGGTGAGTTTGAAAACCATCAGGGAATCTTGAATGACTGACGTTGACCTGTCAAGCATCGCGACTGTCTGGTGGGAAGGAAATCCTTGCAAGTGAGTACGCCAGAGATAAGAGTGTGGTACAGTTCTCATCTGTGCTACAGTACTCACTTGCACGATCTCGGCAAAATTGTCAAGGACGCGGTCCAGAAACAGGGCATGCTCGGCTGGCAGTTCAATACTATCGGGTTGGTTCACACGACATCCTTTCCTGAACCTCATTAACATTGAATTTTCGCGTGTCTGATGCAATTACCATGGGCGGTGAGGGTAAGTAAATCTAATATACGGAGTTCTGACATGTTTCTGACAAGTTAATCAGGCATGAGATTCTCACTTCAGAGTCGAGAGATTATCGCCGACAGCATCGAGACAGTCACATGTGCCCAGCATCATGACGCGGTAAGTACCCAAATGGCAAAAGGCTGTACACTAGTTCATCTTACGTTCACGAATTTTCTTCGATCCCGTGTGATCTGCTTCGTTCGGGCTCGGTGTAATTTTTGCTGACTTGCTATGCTTTGATAGAACATATCCATTCCAGGCTGCGACAAGAATAGTGAGTACTCGTACTATAATCAATAATTCTTCATCACGATGTCCCAAAATGTCACAGTGATCTTGAGACTAAGTGATCTCAGTGCCGGGTGTAATCATGGCGGCTGCGAGGTACAACAGGTATGTAAACAGTGGCAATCATTCGACGATGTGGCAACGAGAACAACGACTAGGATAGCCAGATGCTTTCTCCACTGACTTCACTTTAGGCCCTTTATCATGATATATGGCGGCACCATCAAGAAAGGGTTCTCCAAGCTTCTCAACAAGGACGTCAATATCAGCACGTGCTACGAGGCTTCGGGTGCTTTCACGTATGGAAGACTCAAAGCAGCCGAGGGCGCTGGAGAACCTGGAAGAACCCCAAGCGATGTGATGCAAGATCTTGAGGAGCATAGTTGCCCAGGAGCTGGTGCTTGCGGTGGGATGTATACTGCCAACACTATGTCTACAGCAATCGAGGCTATGGGCCTTTGCCTTCCGGGATCTTCTTCCAATCCAGCCGAGTCTCCAGCGAAGATGCGTGAGTGTGCAAAAGCCGCCGAGGCTATCAAGGTCTGTATGGAGAAGAACATCAGAGCCCGGGACTTGATGACAAAGGAGTCCTTTGAGAATGCTCTTGTGATTACAATGGCACTTGGGTGAGTCTGACTCCTGACACTCATGATGGTAGCTCAATGTCAGCAGGGGATCAACAAATGGCGTCCTCCATTTCCTAGCAATGGCCGGCACTGCCGAGGTCCCACTATCTCTCGATGATGTCCAGCGAGTCAGCGACCGTGTTCCATTTATTGCAGATCTCGCTCCCAGTGGGAAGTACTTTATGGAAGATCTGTACAACATCGGAGGTACTCCTTCAGTGCTGAAACTCCTTGTGGCAGCTGGACTCATGGATGGTAACATTCCTACTGTCACTGGAAAGACCCTGAAAGAGAATCTCGACCCATTCCCTTCTTTGCCCCAAGATCAGGTCATTATTCGGCCGTTGTCGAACCCTATCAAAGCGACAGGACACTTGCAGATTCTTCGTGGCAATCTTGCTCCCGGAGGAGCAGTTGCCAAGATTACAGGAAAGGAAGGGCTTGCGTTTACTGGCAAAGCCAAGGTAGGCAAAAGCAATGATTCGCATTTGCTACCGGTACTGTACTAAGCACTTTTAGGTCTTTAACAAAGAGCACGAGCTCAACACAGCGCTCAACAAAGGACAGATCCCACATGGCGAGAACCTAGTCCTCATCGTTCGTTACGAAGGACCAAAAGGTGGACCTGGAATGCCGGAACAGCTCAAAGCATCTGCGGCGATTATGGGAGCTGGGTTGAGTAACATTGCACTTGTGACTGACGGTAGATACTCGGGGTGAGTACTGCTTTCTACTTCTTTGGGCTGTTCAACGAAGCTCTAGGCCAATGGGCCCTTCTCAGACAACCTCTCCCGCACCCGTCTTCCATGCCATTCAAGAACTCCTCATTATCACTCAAATTGGACATACTGACTTTAATAGCGCAAGCCATGGCTTCATAGTAGGACACGTCGTACCTGAAGCAGCTGGTAAGTCTGTCAATGGCTTGTACATCTATTCTAGCTAACCTTCATTAGTCGGCGGTCCAATTGCTTTGGTTCAAGATGGTGATGTTGTGACTATATCTGCCGAGACAAATACTCTGAGTATGGACGTGAGCGACGAAGAGATAGCAAATCGTTTGAAAGCTTGGAAGCCACCTAGAAGTGCTGTGAATCGTGGAGCGCTTGCGAAGTATGCTAAGCTTGTTGGCGATGCATCTCACGGTGCTCTTACGGACTTGTTCTAGAGGTAGAAATTAGACGCGAGTCGAGGTAGCTAGATTGGGAGTAGAAAAATTGGAGTTTTTGATTCATCTCTGAGAGTGATTGTTTGGGACAGCAAGGTAAGCGAGGATAGTGACCAAGTCCCTATGCCACTTCAAAATTTATACAGATCAAGAACAAAAGACGGGGATTTGGAACTTTTCATAGTGAAGCTCTTTGGCGGTGATCCTCATTCAAGCTAGATCTAATCCTTTTGATCAATTACGTGTGAAGTGGCCAGAAATTGTACAGAGAGTTAGGTTTCGTTCATGATTACCTAAGAAAGCTTAGCTTATTATTTCGAGCTACAAGCTTCAATCCAGTTTGAAGCAACAGCAGCAATCACCAACATTCGGATATCCATCCTCACCCAGCACGCAGCACCTGAAGCCTACATCCATTGACCATGTCTAAGATCCGCGCCTTGAGCCGGCCGACAATTCGCGAATTGTCAGCATTCCTTCTCTCGCCACCATCTCAACAGCACCCAACTCGCTGCATCTCCCACCTCACCCGTGCTTCGAAAGCGTTCCGCAAGAATGCCCTACCTCTTCCATGTCGTCAAATACAGCGCTCCATATCGCTCTCCACACCATACCAATCATCCCCCAAACCGAAAAGCCGTGATCGCGGCCCCGCGTCCACTGAAGACACGCAGACCGACTTCGCAGCTCTGAACGTACTGGGCAACACACCTGCGCCGAGCACGAGTATAGATGCATGTTTATGGGACGGCTTTCACTTGAATAGCGGAGTGAAGATTGGTGGTGGAACCGGTGTGCTGCTTGTAGCGGGCGAGGCGTTTGCGTGGAGGCCGTGGGAGTCGCCAGTTCCGAGCGGGAAGGCATTGAGTCTCGTCAATGAGAAGGGACAGTGGGAGGTTGGCGATGAAGCTTGGGGAGTATTGGGGCTAGTATGGCCGAAGCCTGGTAAAAATCTCTCTACCTCCTGAATTGTTCTTCTTGTCTCATTGGAACATTTTATTGACTGGCGGTGCAGATTTACTGATTCTCGGTTTGGGCAAAGACATGAGGCCAATCTCTCCTCGGACGAGGCAGTTCATCAATAGCTTGGGGATCAGGGTCGATATATCAGACACGAGGAATGCGGCTGCGCAGTTCAACTTACTGGCCACCGAGCGGGGTATGCAAACTGTTGCGGCAGCACTTATACCAATGGGCTTTCGGGAAGGCGTAGGTGTCGTAAGTGGAGAGAAGTAGGTGACGAAGAATTTTGTGGGAGAAAGGAACCGATGTCTGTACGGACAGACCCAAGTTCTTCACTAGAAAGGGAGTGGAGCGGCAACGTATGGCCAGCAACAGGTGCTCTACTCCAGTGCTTCTGGGCGTACCGCCGAGCCTGGGAGCGTACACGAAGAAAATCTGCTCAACCTTTTCCACAAGTCTTGACCCAGTATTAACGAGGTGTATACTCTATTGGTTGAATCGTAATATCAAGAGGCGCATGTCCGTGTCTTTGAACGCTAAGGGCCTTTCTCAAGGCCCCCCTCAGAATTGGCTTCGTTCCCGCTTAGGAATCACAGTCAGCTCATTCTCTCTGCCAGTGCAGGATAATTGACATGGTCTGCTGCGGCTGGAGTAATGCTTCTATGAGGGCTTGATTGGACCATTGTCCGATTTCTCCTCTGTTACTTCAGGCTGTAAGTCAGCCTCGCTCTTTCGCTCCATGGACTTACTCGACTTTAAATCCGATCTAAGTGACTTTGTGTCAAGTTAGATTAAGTACACGTTTGTTGCACTTGTAAATCATGGCACTTAAGCTCAAGAAAGCAGGAAGCCTCCTTCTACACACATCTTTTATGTTGACTACCTTATGCTGAAGCTCTTCCCTACCATCTTTAAACTCCCTGAAATTTTTACACCCTAATCAAGCAGTCCTCAAACATACAACATGTCTCTTAGCATCCCTTCAATCTCAACCTATCATACCTCCAGCACGTCTGAAGCAGCCCACTTTGAGGTCTACAACCCTGCAACCGGCAGTCTTCTCACTATTGTTCAGGGCAGCGACGCTTCCACCACAACAGCCGCCGCTGAAGCAGCTCACGTCGCCTATCAAACATGACGTTGGCGCTCTCCCACAGAACGCTCCCTCCTACTTTTCGAATGCGTCGACGCAGTCGAGAAACATGCCGAAGAGCTCGCCGAACTACTCTGCTTGGAGAACGGCAAGCCCTATCAACATGCTCTGATGTTCGATGTGAAGTTTGTCAGTGGCATCTTCAGGTATTATGGTAGCATTGTGGATAAGTTGCCGGGTGAGTTCTACGATAGGGGAAGCGTGTACTGTCAGGTTGTGAGAGAACCGTTGGGCGTTGTCGCCGGGGTGAGTTGTCTCCGGGATCTTTAATCCTTTGAGGAGAGGCTAATGGGGACAAAGAGATCCTGCCATTCAATTGGCCTCCTATCCATACAGGAGGAAAAATTGCTCCCGCGATCGCGGCTGGTCAGTGAAGGCGTTGTTTTCATCCCCTTGCTCTAAGCGAGACAATCTTGGTCGTTTTGCTCGCCATGCCAAGTCAGGAAATTGGCAGCTGAACGTATGAGATTAGAGGAAACACCATAATTCTGAAACCTGGCGAGCAAGCACCTCTGACAGTAATGCGCATCGTAGAATTCCTCCAAACAGTCCTCCCGCCTAATGTAGTCCAAGCTGTCCCAGCAGCTGGATCTGATATCCCCCAACTCCTGGCGACCCACCCTTTGATCAAGAAGATCTCCCTCACGGGATCAACAGCAGCTGGAGCAGCCGCAGTCAAGTCTGCAGCATCGCACGTCATACCATCCACGCTCGAGCTTGGCGGCAAGAATACCTTCCTCATTTTCGAGGATGCGAATCTTGATCGTGCGGGAGCTGATGCATTGGAAGGTGCTTTTTTCAATAAAGGAGAAGTATTTACGGCATCATCGCGTCTTTTGGTGCACAGTAGTATCCATGATGTGTTTGTTGAACGATTGGCGAAGTTAGTTCGGAAGCTCGTGGTGGGGAATGGAATGGCGAAAGAAACGCATGTGGGACCCAGTATTTCGAAGGCACAGCAGCAGCGTGTTCTCAATTATATTGGGATTGGGCAGGCTGAAGGGGCAAAGATTGAAGCGCAGGCTTCACCACCGAGCGATCCTTCTTGTAAGGACGGGTACTTTGTCCCAGTGAGTATTATACCGGTGAGAGACTCGAAAGTACTAACTTGAAACTCTTAGCCAAACCTCTTCACAGGCGTCACAAGAGATATGCGGATCGCCAGAGAAGAGATCTTTGGCCCTGTAGTCACGGTGTTGAAGTTCGAGAACGAAGAGGAAGCTCTGAGTATCGCCAACGAAAGTGACTACGGCTTGACCTGTCCAATTTATACCAAAGATTCGAAGAGGGCTATGAGAGTTGCCAGGAAGATGGATGTGGGCATCGTATGGATCAATCATTACTTACGGACAACAGTGGGACTTCCATTTGGAGGTCAGAAGGCGAGGTATGTGCTCCCCTAAATTAGCCTGGATGGAAGAGAGCACTGCATTGAGGCTCTACATGATTATACTACGACGAAGACGAGTCGCATTTCCAGCGGGCTCGGAACAGCTCCCTCTCCCTCTTGGAGAGCGGTGCCGGACGTGTCAAAGGAATGAGCTGCCTCAAGACGAAGTTCCGTCAAATGATTTTTTGACCTTTCATTGATTTCAAAGATTACCAAGAGCAATCAAGTTGGCTGCAATGAGCTCAACATATACATCTCAAGCCATAGTCCTTCTTCCGCTAATGGCCTGTCATCGATCAATATGTTGACACACCGATAGCCTACCAGGGCACGCATCCCTTAGCTTATGAACCATGCCTATGTCCTGATTTTCCACAAGACATGCATAAACGAACAATAAAAGCAAAAACTCCGAACGGACTAAATCATAACCACACAAAACAAAGCAAATCAGAACAACTTGATCAGCAAATCATGAACATTCAGCAGCCCATTGCCTCCCTTGCCTAACCACCCACCCACATCTACCTTTGCGACAAAGAAAAAGGACAAGAGAGAGAAAAGCAAACCAGCAAGTCCCGAAGCCGAAGAAATTATCTCCACAAAAGAAGCAGTCCCAGTGCTATCCCAAACAAGTATGCCTCACAAAGCACAAGATTCCGTCCCAGATCTAGCAAAGACCCACAACACGAGGAACAACGGAAGCATAGCCATCTCTCAAGTTCCAATCCAAGGTTGATCAGTTAAGAAAATTTGATGCCCCGGGAGTTCTTCCCCACTGTGGGTGAAGGCTCTTCCATTTCCAGTCTCGCCTTTCTCTTCTTCTCTCTTCTGATCAGCTTAGCCTGGCGGCGCGCCTCGGCCCCGAAAGGACTCTCATCTGGAGATATTGGTTCGTCCTCGTAACCGTTTGGATTGGGAGTCTTGGACCGATGTCTTGGGCGGCGTCTTCTGACCATGCTTGTTTCATAGTCCGATTCATCAGAGTCCAAGTTGCCGTTTGCTTCGTTGCCAGCGCTTGCTTTATCACTTTGGCACTGGAACTTGCGGATCCTCATTGCTTGATGATTGGTAGGCTTTGTGATCGAAAAGCTGTGCTTGGCTTTTGCTTTGGCAGAACTGGGTGGTGTGGCAATTATTGGAATAACAACCTCGCATCGCTGTCTCTGCTTCTCGCTTTGCTTTTGCTCGGCCTGTTGTTGTTTTCTCTTCTCCCTTCCTTCACGTCCCTTCATCCTTACCCTCTCCTCTTCAAAAGAAGAATCCTCGCTATCCGTAGCTTGACTTGAATACTTCTTTGCTCCATGTTTGTCTCGCTTCGCCTTGAGACGACCTAGGTTGTCCATCACGCGAATTTCGAATGAGATCCCATGAACCATCTCGAAATGCTTCAAGAATTCTTTACAAGGAGGACAAGGTTCTTCGCTGAGATACATCACCGCCTGAAGCTTCTTGTTCAAGGTTTGGAGCCGCCAAACTTCACCGAGCAAGAATTTGTATGAACCCTTGCACCCAAAGAGCTCTTGGACCATGAAAAGTGCAAACCAAACTGCCAATCGAGGTTCGCAATGGGTTGATGCTGCTTTTCCATCCTCGCCTTGATCATAAAAGGAAGCAACGAACGCCCAGTTATACTTGTCAGCCCAGGAATTTACCAGATCGTGCCACAATTCAGCATTGAGAACATTCGGATGCTCCTCACTGCACGACGTCCATCCTGGCAAAGCACACATCAGTGGAAAATTGCCGTTGAGATGCATCACGAATCCAGCCACCTTGTCTCGGTTGTATCTACCGCCGATGCCCTGGAAGACTTCCACCGGTCTTAAGATGTACAGTCGGTTTTGGTCTGCTCGGAAAGGCCAAAATTGATCGTAACATGCGATAGTGCCGGGTACTTCTGTAGGCTGTCGTTCAGGGGTGTAAAAACTTGAGGGCGCGAGAAGATCTGAAATAGTATTACGATGACTCTCAATCTGGTCGACAGCTCCTGGGTCGTGAAGTCTCAGATGCTGCAGGAATTCCTTGATGGCTTCTTGGTCCCCCATCTTTGAGAGAATACCTGCAGTCTTCTCGAGAAGTCTAAGCACCTCCTTCTTCTGCTGCTTTTCTTCCGGTGTCCTGTACGTGATTCGCCATTCTCGAATTTCTTGCCGAATCAAGGCTCGACCGCCCTGTGATGGCTCAATAGGGGCTACATCGTTGTTGGTTTCCAGTTCGGGGCGTTCAGGTAGGTCTGCTTTCGACCTCGGGTGTTTTGGATCGCTTCCTCTTTTCTTTTGCCCCGACTTTGGGCATGGGGACGGGGCCGGTTCATCGTCAGTCTCTTCCAGATCGATCTTGATCTTTCTCATGACCAATGTGTCCGAGGTCTTCTTCTTCTTGTGTCGAGTCATCGTGGACGAGGTAATAGTCTTGTGTGAACAGACTTTGGTGCAAAAGTCGATATGAGAAGCAAGGAGACCACGATGGCCTATGAAGCAAGCAACTATGGAGCTGCAAGATTGCAATGTGAGCTACAAATGGGGTAGTGTATTGTTTTGAGACGAAGTGGTTGTGAGGTTGAAGGTTGAAGGAGAAGGTTGAGAAGATGATGTAGATATACACGACACCAATGTGAATTGACGCTAAGACATCGCGTCAGTGGGAGTTAAAAAGGTGAACTCCTGGGCGAGTCACTCACCTTACGTGAGTCTCGCTACCGAAGTAGGAATTTCAGCTACTCATAGAACATCAGATAGGTCACTTCTCTCCTATGAGAGTATGTACCCGACCTGCGTGGACCCGTTAATGCGGTATCTCACATTCACCAAGAAGTCTGATTGAACGTGTGCGAGTCCGAGAAGGACATAAAGGCAAGGTGTGCTTGAGAAAAGGCCAGGTTCAAGACTATGTCGTGGGTTGTGGAAGGTTGAGGGTTGGTGGTAAGAAGCGAGAGGTGTTGTTGAAGAAAACAGTCGCTTATATACTCGTAGCAAGATTCACTCCACGGCTCCACCAGCCTTGCTAGGCAGAGCCTGATTATTGAGAACGTAGAATTCTATTTCGGAAAGAGCTCTTCCCGAAGAACGAAGGCAGTTGTGATTCGGTCTCGGTCAGCTTGGAGATTGTGGAAAGCCACATATGATAGATATATAGATGACTGTTTCTTTCGTAACAGTTTACGGGGAAAGAAAAGGAGAGACAAGGGAAGATCCTTCCCAATCAATCAGGAAGGAGAACAGGAAGTAAGGTGTTTGCTATGCAAAGTGGTGTTTTCATCCGCATTTGAGCCTGAAGACTTGATATTGAGAAGGGTCGGCACTACCGAACTGTGTGATATGCAGCATGAACAGGGAGATCCCAAAGTCACGAAATGTATTGAGAACATTCAAGAACGAGAATGTGAATGTGAAGTCGAATGTGCACTGTGGCTTTAGGATTTTTTTATTCCTTGAAAATACACCGTGCTAGCACCATGCCGCGCCCATCCCAAACGACCGAAATGCAAATGATTTACTCGTCATCATCCTCGCTCTCCTCAGCCTGTGCATGTTAGTCTCAGCTCAGTATGCAATCATAACGTTGTCTCTTACCTCGACGGTGGTCTGTGCGATACGGTCCAAATCACGCTGTCCGCTCTGTGTGATACGACGGCCTCCCTTGTCCTCATCCTGCTCCAAGACACCAATCTTCTCAAGGGCTTGCATAACCTTACGGTCTACGCTTCCGCTGGCATCGACGTGGTGAGATGGGCGGGATCCACGGTTGCGGGTGGAGCCGTGAACCTTTCGTAGACGTCCAACACCGACGGTTTTTCTGAGGTAGACGTGGCGGGCGATCGAGGCAGCACGAACGTAGAACCAGTCGATAGATTGGGGAGGGAGTTCCTTCGCTGGGCCGGTCTTGACGGTATCAACCCAACCTGGAGGGGAAAATTGTTAGCACAAGAAAGTCTGAAAGTGGAAAGAAGGCGCATCCATACCTGGAATTGGAAGCTTTCCCTGTCTCTTCAAGAAAGCAGAGTATGCCTCAATGAACTTTTGCGCCTGAAAACACCCATCGAATCAGCATTGTTCCGTCAGCAGAGGTCTTTGCGACCCCCTCGCTCCTGCTCAATTGTCTTTCGAGTTTCGAGAGTATCGAGGTAGATGCGCATTTTGTCGTTGAATGGCGAAGTGACCTTTTCCTCCTTCAGCCTGCAGATTCAAATATACTTACATCAACATCGCGAACTGAAATACCTCCGGCCATGGTTGCGGTTGGTGTGGTGTTCGAGGGTTTGTCGTTGTGGTCGTCGTGGTAAAAAAGTTGGAGGTCAGATTTCGCGATATTCATCGTGTGTGGGAGCGAGCACTAAGACGCGGCCGCATTGCGACCCGCTTTTCACTTGCGGATCACGTGCTCGCAAGGAGCTTTCTTTCCAAGACCTCGAGCATAGATCGACATCAATTCAATATTCAGAGGGTTGGAATCGATGATTTGTTTGTGTTTGGAATCTCCTCAGAGCATCTCTCAGTCGCCCCACGAATTTTGCCCACCTGAAGTTGGGAGTGGGGAGCGGTTCAGCATGCTGCGATATCTTGGCCAGAAGCCCGAACCTCTCAAGTCGACTCTCACGCATATCTGGGACCATTTCGACGCAGAATTCGATATCATATATCCTTTGCGTGTGATGCCTAGCGTTCAGCATGGGGAATATACTTGCTTAGAGCTTCGGCGTTTGCTTCCTTCATTTTATTACTTTTTACACTTTTGTTTAGACAGCACACGCATGACAGCTATGTGGCGATAGGCCTGGTTTGAATGTTCGCTGTTAATCTTGGTACATCTTCCACTTCTCTTGGTTTTCACTTTCCCAGATTCAAGTAAGCTTGACTGAAATGAGTCCCATTCGTTCAAGAATTACATTGCCCCGAGGCCAAGCTTGAAGCCACCTCATTTTTTCCACCTCAACAGGCCGATGATCCAGAGTTACGATAGATATTCATATCAGAGGAACACCATCCCTCATTCCCCCCATGCATGCGAGATTCCTTTCCTACCCTATACTTGCAAATTCTCATCGTGGTTGAGTCATAATCACCGGCCCTTGTGGCTGCCCATCTTGCGGCGCAGAAATGCCGTAGGTGCATTTGTACGTTCTCATTGGTGCCTTTTCACGCTGCTTACGAACATTGGTTACACAACTCCGTGTTCTCCATGGCTTTTAGTAGGTCATTTTTATATTTGCCAGCAAATAGCAGAATGCATTGTACATGATAGGCTGGACATCACCAATTTCCTATCTTCTTATGGGAAATGGGGTCGGCATGAAGATAAACCGCCAAAGCATATATAAGTGCTGAGTTGCAGGTCTCTGATAAAGATCATCTCGCTTCACTGCCATAGCAAGCATCTACTTCTAGTCAACTTCACAAGCAATCAAAATGTCCGTCGCACCATGCTGTGTCCAAGGGTTTGAATGGGATGGGACTCCCACAGGAACCATCGGAAAGCTTGCAAACAACGACACATACATCACAGGCAACAACCCCGACGTAGCGGTCCTAGTCATACATGATCTCCTCAGCTGGAACTTCCCTAACCTCCGTCTCCTAGCCGACCACTACGCGCGCGAGACAAACGCAACAGTCTACCTTCCCGACTTCTTTGGCGGCGAGTCTTTGGCAGCTGGTCCCATCCTAGCCAACAGGTTCCACGAGCTCGATATCCCGAGCTTCGTTGCCAAGAACTCTCGTGAGATTCGTGAGCCTGAGATCTTCGACTGTGCTAGAGCTTTGCGGGAGAAGTACAAGAAGATCGGGGCTGTGGGGTTCTGTTTTGGAGGATGGGCTGTGTTTCGATTGGGTGCGAAGGAGCATCAGCCCCCTCTCGTAGATTGCATCTCAGCTGGGCATCCGACTTGGTTGACGAAGAAGGATATAGATGAGGTTGCGGTGCCAGTGCAGATTCTAGCACCTGAGATCGACTCGCAATTCACCGCCGAGCTGAAATTGCACAGCTTTGAGACGATCTTGAAGCTGGGAATTCCGTTTGATTATCAGCATTTTCCAGGTGTTGAGCATGCTTGCTTTACACGTGGTGATGAGAAGCATGCTGGGGAGCGAGAGGCGATGGTCAGAGGGAAGAATGCTGCTATTTGGTGGTTCAAGCAGTTTTTATTCGATTCTTGAGTGATTGAAATGTATGGAGTTTATACGTCACTGCCGCCCATAACATGAGGGTGGAAAGCGGAGTAAGAAAACACTTGGTTTTTGCTGTCGACACTTTGAGGCGATGCCTAGAAGATATGCTCTGATGAAACACTTTGAGGAAATACATTCTTTTCGTTGTTGAGGGTTGTATGATGCTGGGTGTCGATTTGTGACCCACAGCCTTTCCCCATGCAGCAAGCGAAGTTTTTTGAGACCCTCTACTTGCCAGAGTCAATTCAGTCATGAAATTAACGATTAGGAGAAGTCCAGAATTATGAGCAAGGAGACTTCCCATGTGGAATGCTTGGAATTATTGCATGACTTTCACCAGATCTAGAGATGTGCGCGGGGATTTCGAGGAATGACCGCTGCTCTTGCAGATAAATGGGATAGGGTATCTCGAATTCTACTAGCAGACATCATTCGGGAATCGGGTGTTAGACTTGGAAGTATCGTCCCAGAACGAGGCACTTGATGTGGAAATAGTCAAGCCCTAGGTTGCCGAGCATATGACTGAAAAGCAGACTACTTGTATCAATTCGCGTGGGTCCCGACACTGTCTGAGAGCAACAAACGATGGACGCGAACACTTCCGACCAGCCAATGTAAACATCAGAGTTACAACCAGATACATATATGTGATCATGCTACTGACATCTGACGCTGGTATAGCTCGTCTAGAATTTCTCCATCATTCGACTGTCTGCTGACTGCTCCTAGAAATCGGCATGTGTTTTGCCGGTCGAACTAGATACCCCTCATCTCAAATCGGGACATCATGACATGATCCTCATACATGAAGAAGCATGATGACGAAGGACCTCATCCCAACTTATGACTTAACTCCGAGATACTTAAGAAATGCAGCAAAGGAAATCGGAGACTATGAAACTGGGCATAAATGCCATTGGAACGGTAAAATCATCTACAGAATTTTGATACTGTAAGCAACGTTTCGCAGAAATTATGACCACTGAGAGGCAAGCATTATGTGATGGTTGAAGGCTAACAACCTGCATGGAAACCTGTAGCCATTGGAGTAGGTTATGGAAACACGGGTAACAAGGTCGTCAAACAGACTCAGGATACTGCCTTATACTTCGTACATGGCCTAAATAATGTTATTTTGGTGTCTGTGCTGCTTCTAGACATTTCCATAAAATCTGGGGGTTACAGCGAATCATTTTTTAATCCGGCAGCGTCTCTTTTCCTCAACTAGTAAGAGTGTGGCAAAGCGCACAGGCAATTAATTAACATTATTTAGGCCATGTACGAAGTAATTGAAAGAACTGGCCGCGGTGGGGAGTTGGAGGCTAACATGAAATGTACCGATTCCTGAGAATGGACACGGGAGAAAGAAGTAGCCGGTGGGCATGATCTGATAGAACATCCCTTGGTGGAACTTACAAAGTATTGACCACTTCATTTCGTGAAACTCCAATGTCATAGCTCACAATCAGTATATTGCCGCCATAGGCAATGCCTGGATCTGCTTCATCGGAGCGATGCTTCTAGTCAATTGATACCAGGCATTCCCCAACTAAAAAGCGGAACTTTGTCCCGGGATGAACTACAGTACGCTCAATTGAATTATCTTCAAATTTATCAAGATGGATTTGGGCATCGAACATCAACGAACGACAAGTGAACATCACAAAGAAATCCCTCTAATTTGGGTAAAACATGAACTGATAGTCATGTGANCGATTATTAACCCCTGTTTGTTGACATCCCTGTTTGCAGATTTGCCACCTCAGCACCCCGCCACCAAGCTGCAAGCAGCACATCTTTCAATGTCGCCAGGAAATCTCGGGACATTGCAGACATCGTAGAAGGAGAGCTGAAGAGGATATTTGAAAATGCATCCGGGCTCTGGTTTGCAGCTAGGAACTTGCTGTTGACATCAGATCGCGAAGAAGAGGCACGATCTGCATCTAGTTGGAAAATTGTGATCTTGCTTGGCTCTGATGACGTTTGGAGGAGGGGTTCGTTTTCATTCTTTCTGTGTCTGAATAGCGGGGCAGGTCGGCAGGGTGACAAGGGCGATACCTTAGTTGTGGGCGGTGAGGCAGGCAAGTGCGATAGATGTCATGGCTAGAACTCATGACATTGGAATCAATTGTTTATAATAATCTATACTGTTATCGAATGGACGTTTAGGAATGCTATACACCGTACGCAGGTAATTTGACTGGTACATTCTAGTAAATGCAAGAAGTGCGCAGTGCTTTTGTGGTGAATCGAGAAAGTGCTGGGGTGTGCTGGAGCCGTTTGGAAGCTCTTTCCCAATATCGTAGAAGATTCTAGCAAACCTTAGCGAGTGCCTGCACCCAAACATAAAAACTACCTGAGCTTCCACTCAACAAGACTTTTCTCTTCATACCACAACACAATTCTCCACGAACCTCCCAAGTCTTCAATTACATCTGAAGCATTCTAAATTCCTCAATCACACACACACTCAATCAATTCTACACAATCCGCAATCATGGGTCCAGCTATCGGTAAGAATTCTTCACGCCGCCACGACAGCGAGGCTGTAGCTAACGTTGGCCCTTCAATAGGAATCGATCTGGGTACCACATACTCCTGTGTGGGTATCTTCAGAGATGATCGTATCGAAATTATCGCAAACGACCAAGGAAACCGCACAACTCCTTCTTTCGTCGCCTTCACGGATACCGAGCGTTTGATTGGAGATGCCGCAAAGAACCAGGTCGCCATGAACCCAGTCAACACTGTCTTCGATGCAAAGCGTCTTATCGGTCGCAAGTTCGCAGATGCAGAGGTTCAGGCTGATATGAAGCACTTCCCTTTCACCGTCCTTGACCGTGCTGGCAAGCCAGTCGTCGAGGTCGAATTCAAGGGCGAGAAGAAGCAATTCACACCTGAGGAAATCTCTTCCATGATCTTGGTCAAGATGAGAGAGACTGCTGAGGCATACCTTGGAGGAACTGTCAACAACGCCGTCGTCACTGTCCCAGCATACTTCACCGACTCCCAGCGTCAAGCTACTAAGGACGCCGGTCTGATTGCTGGTCTCAACGTTCTCCGAATCATTAACGAGCCAACTGCCGCTGCCATTGCCTACGGTCTTGACAAGAAGGTCGAGGGTGAGCGCAACGTTCTCATCTTCGATCTTGGTGGAGGAACTTTCGATGTCTCCCTCTTGACCATTGAGGAGGGTATCTTCGAGGTCAAGTCGACTGCCGGAGACACTCACTTGGGTGGTGAGGATTTCGACAACCGTCTCGTCAACCACTTCGTTCAAGAATTCAAGCGAAAGCACAAGGTACGAATTTGAAAGTTCCCAGATATTTATAGTACATTGCTAACTTCCCTACAGAAGGATCTCAGCACAAACGCTCGTGCCCTTCGTCGTCTTCGCACTGCTTGCGAGCGTGCCAAGCGTACCCTTTCTTCCTCCGCACAAACCTCAATTGAGATCGACTCCTTGTTCGAGGGTATCGATTTCTACACCTCCATCACCCGTGCCAGATTCGAGGAGCTTTGCCAGGATCTCTTCCGCTCTACCACTACTCCAGTCGACCGCGTCCTCGCTGATGCCAAGATTGACAAGTCTAAGGTCCACGAGATTGTCTTGGTAGGAGGCTCTACACGTATTCCACGTATTCAGAAGTTGATCACCGACTACTTCAACGGCAAGGAGCCCAACAAGTCCATTAACCCTGATGAGGCTGTCGCCTACGGAGCTGCTGTCCAGGCTGCCATTCTCTCTGGTGACACTTCATCCAAGAGCACCAACGAGATTCTCCTCCTCGATGTTGCGCCACTTTCCCTTGGTATCGAGACCGCCGGTGGCCAGATGACCAAGCTTATCCCAAGAAACACCACCATCCCAACCAAGAAGTCCGAAGTTTTCTCCACATTCTCCGACAACCAACCTGGTGTGCTCATTCAAGTTTTCGAGGGCGAGCGTCAACGCACCAAAGATAACAATCTTTTGGGCAAGTTCGAGCTCACTGGTATCCCACCTGCGCCTCGTGGTGTCCCGCAAATCGAGGTTACCTTCGATCTTGATGCCAACGGAATCATGAACGTTTCTGCTCTCGAGAAGGGAACCGGAAAGACCAACAAGATCGTCATCACCAACGACAAGGGCCGTCTCTCCAAGGAGGATATCGAGCGCATGTTGTCCGAGGCTGAGAAGTACAAGGCTGAGGACGAAGCTGAGGCTGGACGTATCAGCGCCAAGAACGGTCTCGAGTCTTACGCATACTCTCTCCGCAACACCCTCTCAGATGCCAAGGTTGACGAGAAGCTTGATGCTTCTGAGAAGGAGCAGCTCAAGGCTGAGATCGACAAGACCGTCGCCTGGTTGGATGAGTCTCAACAGGCCACCAAGGAGGAGTACGAGGAGCACCAGAAGGAGCTTGAGGCTGTTGCCAACCCAATTATGATGAAGTTCTACCAAGGTGCTGATGGCGGAGCCGGAGGTATGCCAGGTGGTATGCCAGGTGGACCAGGTGGCTTCCCTGGTGCTGGTGGACCAGGAGGTGCTACACACGATGATGGACCAACTGTTGAGGAGGTTGACTAGATTGTTTCTCACGAATCTCTTTAGTTGTTTTGCATTTCGGCATCATGTCATGGCATAATTGCACATGGCCAGGTGTCTAGCGGGCCTCTTTTTTTAGTTATGGGTAGACTTTGTTGCGGGTTTGCGTTTCCTTTGGCGACAAATACACTGGGAAAACTGGTGGATACTGCATTGTATTGCAGAAAGCACCTCTATCAGGTAGCACAAAATGAAAGTCGTAAAATTCTAATATTCTTCAGTGTGATATCACATGTGAAACAGCAACCTTACTTCCTTCTTTTTCCTTGGGTGTGTCTGACTTTGACACGCCGGCTTGAGTCTATTCACAGGACTACAAACCGATAGAATCTCTTTTCAAAAATGCTCCGTGTCCCTCCTACTATCTCGGATCGTTTTCGAGGTCCGGTGAGGTCAATGTGCTGATACCCTTGCAGCATTCAGGTACGTCAGGAGGGGTCGGGTCTCGCTCGGATTGTCGCTCCGTTGTGTAATGTGAGGAGGTGACGGATCTGATACAGGCTTCATTTAAAATTGACGATGCATCACAAACATCGCACCTTTTAGTGCTTTTGTTCCCCCTGAAATTTAGTTTGGGCGTCAAAACTCTGTTGGTGGCTGGCTTCACTGGAACCTGGCTACCGGTCCCGCCCAGACCGTATGATCTTCGTCATTCTCGCCTGCTTTTAAGTAAAACCCCTGCCCACTTGTTGAAAAATATCCAGACCAGACAGACTCGACAGACAGAAGAACGAGAGGAAACAGCTCTCACTTACAACTCTACACCATGGCTCCTGTCACTTCCCACCCGATCACCAAAGCCTCTTACTCAGAAAGAGCAGAAAATTCCCTCCATCCCCTCTCTTCGTATCTCCTCCGTCTCATGACCCTCAAGCAATCGAATCTCTGTCTCAGCGCCGATGTCTCGACCACGAACCAGCTACTCAACCTGGCAGACGCCATAGGACCTCATATTGTCGTCCTGAAGACTCACTACGACCTCATCAGCAACTGGGATTACAATCCCACCACTGGAACCGGAGCTCGACTCGCGCGCATAGCCCGCCGCCGGGGCTTCCTCATCTTCGAAGACCGCAAGTTCGGAGACATAGGCAACACAGTGCAATTGCAGTACACAGAAGGCACAGCGAAGATAATCGAGTGGTCGCACATCACGAATGTGAACATGATTCCCGGCAAAGCAGCAGTGGACGCCCTTGCAGACGCAGCTGTGCGCTGGAGGGAACGCAAGCGCTACGAGGTCAAGACAGACATTACCGTGGGCACACCGCGGCCGGAGAGCATAGATTCGGACGACGAGGACACGACTATGACGCCTGTCCCGGAAGACAGGAGTCTTTCAGCTGCCAATGCGGGACGGAAGGCTAGCATTGTCTCGATAACGACTGTTTCACAGCATTTCGAGCCTGCCAACTCGCCACGGTCTTACGAGGGCTTTGGAGAGGAGTACGAGGTCTTCCCAGACATTGAAGAGGCGCCTCTAGAGAGGGGTCTCCTGATCTTGGCGCAGATGTCTTCGAAGGGGAATTTCATGACGAGAGAATATACGGATGCTTGTGTGGAGAGTGCGAGGGAACATAAGGACTACGTAATGGGGTTCATTTCTCAGGAATCTCTGAATACGCAGCCGGATGACCAGTTCATCAGTATGACACCAGGCTGCCAATTACCACCCGAGGGCGAGGACGAGGATGCGGAAGTCAACGGAGACGGAAAGGGGCAGCAGTACAACACACCACAGAAGATCATTGGGCTGATGGGCAACGATATTGTCATTGTCGGAAGAGGGATCATCAAGGCTGGTGATCCCGTGAAAGAGGCAATCCGCTACAGGAAAAAGGCTTGGGAGGCTTATCAGGAGAGGATCGGTGCTTAAATTTGCTTTGGGAACGGGAATCTGGAGTTGTTGGGCGTGGAAGGGAGTATAGGTGGGTGAGGCGTCGATACCCCTGGGAGGGCTAAAATGGGTGTCCTTTACTGCGAGATTTTAAGATCGAATCTGCCTTGGGAGTGCTTCTGAGGAAAAGATTTACATAACTGTCCGGTGGTCTGCCAATTCTAGAGAACAGATACATTTCTTGGACACACTTCCCACAATATCATGTTATACAGTGCACGACTGCTATTGTCCGTCCATCATGGCACTATCACAGCTGACTTCCCTGTCCCAGAGTACTCTTTAGCAGCCCCAAAAGCCTCTTCCCATTCATCCAACCCAAAAACAGTCACACCCCCCTGCCCACCCTTCTTCCCCAGCTTCAACAGCCCAACCTCCACCAACTTGATCAAGCCATTTACATCTTCCCTATCATACATCCACTTCCCTCTAATCTTGAGGTCTTGATGCATTACAGCACCATGCGGAATCGCCAAATCACCTGTAATCCCACCCATCAAGCTGATCCTCCCACCATGCCTCAGAGCCAAGATCCCGCTCTTGATATGTGTAGATTCAGAAGCTTCGGGAGGAGAGATATCCAACATGGCGTCTACAGCACCAAATTGCTTCAGGGCTTTCGTATCCGTCTCCACATCGTTGGTGATCTGCACTATCTCTACTCTGTCGTTTGCCGATTGGAGTCTTTTGAGAATGTCTGTGTTTCGACCCATGGCGATGACTTTGGCACCCATTGAGAGAGCTACCTTTACCGCTGCTGAACCGAAGGGTCCAGTAGCTGGAGAAATGATGATTGTTTCGCCCGGTTGGAGATCAATATCTCGAAGGCCGCCATAGGGGATCAATAACCTGGAATCCGTCAGCATCTATCATAGCCTCTTTAGATGAACACATCTTTGGTCATGAAGTAGGGAGTAAGCGTACTTATTCATCTCCTGCAACTCCACCATCCTATACCCCAACCTCCCAAGCAACAACCCCTCATCCAAAACATGACAATTCTCCAACGGCAACTTCGCATACTCCGCAAACGTAGCATCTCTCCACTCCCCTCTCATAAGCGTCCTACTACCATCACTATACCCCTCATGAATACCCATCAGAAACGCACACGTCGGATCATCCCTACCTCTCACAAACGTATCGAACAGAACCAGCTGTCCAGGCTTGAATTTCGTAGCGTCTGGGCCTGGAGCGATAACTCGTGCGATGGCGCTGAAGCCGATTACGAGGGGCGTGGGAAAGGGATATTGGCGCGTGCCGTTGTAGATGTCGCTGGCGTAGCTGAGGACGTTGACGGCTTCGATGTGGGCGATCACGCTCCCTGGCCCGGGTTGAGGGGTGGGTATGGTTTTGACTTCGGGAGGGGAACTGGTTGAGTTTAGGACGAGGGCGCGGTGAGCTTGAGGAAGTGTTTGGGTTGAAGACATGTTGATTTCAGAAGTAAAGAGGAGAGGGAAGTGACTTTGGTGTGGAGACTTGATGAGAAGCGAAAGAAAACAGTAGGAGAGCTTGGCTCATACATCATGGACATCGTTGAACTCCCATCTATATGTAGACACAATCATCCATCATGAAGTATGTAAAAGGAGATATCTCTTGTCTCCGTTGATTAAGCTGACAACGGAATATTAAGTCCGAGCAGCTGTGGATAGACTTGTTTACCCACAGTCCTTTGGTGCTGTGAAATGCAACTCCGCACTCCTAGTCCGTATCTGTAGACTACGAGAGAGCTACTAAGACGGTACAAAAAAATGGTCTAATATCTCAGTGCAGATTATGACTTCTTGTCAGAATGGGAATGTTGTGTGCCGTTTGCTATGCATGTAATGCTGAGCAGAATCTGACATGCTAGATCACGAGGAGTCAAACCTTGGAAGCAAAATTCTGGGAAGGAAAATCGTTACAAAAGCGCAGAACATAAGCAGACAGCATGCATGAAAGAATAAACAAACACTTTTTGCGGTTAGAACAATAATAAAATGTTCCGAAAATGATGGACGAACAGAATTGCTGACGCGGCAGCTGAAGTTCTCAAATTGTCAAATAACTGAACTAGCGCGGATCCTCGGTCATGCTGTGTTCTTTCGGAGATACGTATATTTGAGACCAGGCATAGTACACATAGCTGCTCAATTGTGTATCTTTGGGATTTCTCTCGTTTCCTCCAGCATGAACCAAGGCGCAGAGATTGGAAGCCAGCCAATCATCAAAATGGTACGTATGTCGTCTCCTGTAACGAAGTTGATCATGATGTGCAGACCTGACACCGCTCACAGTCGCGCCAGTCTCAAACGAGGCCAGAGTTCAGACGAACCACCTCATCGACGCGCCATCACTTCAAGGATGCACGTTCATGCGGTACTTTTACTCTTAACACGTAAAGATAAGTCCCCGAGTTACCTCCTTCAATCTCATGCAACGTCACAATTTAATTTGAGTATATCTGGACATTTGAACATTCTCAATGAACAACTTTGGAATCCCGATTGTCCCATTGTCTTGCTGTCTGAGTCCATTCTGACTTTATATAACGGCGACAGTATTATTTGACGAATGATTCTCTGAATTCAGGGTTCCGAATGAGCGTTTTCGAGCTGGTATAGAAACAATTCGAGCATGTTTATGGCAACCGCAGATGTTGCCGAGGGAGGGCACGTCGAGACACAACAGAACAAGGCGCTTCAGATAAAAACTTTGTGGAATGCACTGATGTGATCTAAAAGTGCTCCTCAACTTCTCATCTAAGGTGCCATATCGCTTTAAAGATAGAATAAGCATGCAGAGCACATTCTCGTCCATTCACACCAGTTCCGTCTCGGAAGCGAGATTGGTTGAAGAATGCCTGTCCAACACCTCCCAGCACTTCATTCTAGCGCATGATTTTCAAGTACGCAGATGTTGAAATTTGAGACGATAACGATGGCTTGCTAGAATGGAAGTCATTTTATCGTGTTTTTGGCCGTGCTAATCGCTCACCCGCGCCGTTGTCAAGCTCATCCAAACGTAATGCGGCTATAGGTACAAGTGGTCGAGGAATCTTGTGTAGCTGAAGAGCTCCCTGATATGGAGTATTTGAGTCCTCCACTAACAGCATATCTAGACAGGCAGGTTAGAGGACGTAGACAAGAATCGTGAGTTGACTTACCCAGATGAACAGAAAGACTTCGTTGTAGCCGCTGTGATAGAAATCGATGACCATTGGACTTGACCGAAGTCCCAAGTGGCTTAACGAAAGTTAATAAGCCAAGGTTCGGATGGGGTATTGTAATGGAAAGTGAGGAGAGTCGACTCACCTCCACTCTGGAGCTCGATGGCAAGAAGTCCCTAGCTCAATCAGCATGCTTCCCGTCGCGGGTAGCTTTTCTAAGACTTACTTTATTGATAAGCCCTTTGCTAGCTTAAAATTCGTCAATGTCAGCAAATTCTCAGCGATATCTTTATACCGGATAAAAGGAAACCTACCGAACGATTCCGATGAGGACCCTGCCTGTGGTCTCTGTCCAGCTGCTTGGCCAACAGAACCGGGAGATAGAGACCAGCTATCTGTCCAAACGCTATTGGCTCCCATAGTAAAAGTACTTGTGATAGAGTCACCAGGATAGACTGGTAATGGTCAGTTCGTGAATTTGAAACAGAAGTGTTGCAGTAGTTGGGCACCTCTAATCGCTGAAGCTTGATAATCGGGGCTTTCTCTGGCGTTAGCGGGCATCTTGCACAACGCCGGGATCACTTACTTGCAACAGTATTCTACAAAGAACTGCCCTGCGGTGAAGCGACGTTAGACCTGTCATGGCTGTGCTTAGGTTGAAAGCGAGGCTTCGATCGTGGGAAGGCTGAGGATGGAAATGGAAAATGAGAATCTTGAAGTACTCACAAGTACCAGGTACTTTCGAATCGCTGTATATAATGTTAGCACTATTCTTCCCGATTGTCTGTCACAAGACCCTTTTATATCACGGGTCGTCTTGCATCGATTCAACGGAAGTGAAGTGTACTGACCTGATCACGCTTTGAAAGACAAACCCTGAATTGTCGTTCTGAATCCCTGGCCAGACTCCATGGGCTCCAGACCCCTTAGAAAGGGCTGGTACAACCATCGTAGCTTGAAACTATTGGTTGAATGTGAGTATAAGCCAAAACAAACACCTGCATCTATTGAACCATCAGAACATTACACGCACCCTTGTAACGGCAACATTTGGTTGAAACCAGAAAGCGACATCAGCATGTGCAAATTTATTGCAGAAGCAGATGCCTGCAGTGAAGATAAGAAGCTGAGAGAGGAATCCCATCCTAAACCCGCACCACAGTTGCCAGTCAGATAACGTCGCCATGCACACAGCATGCGTTATATGAAGTCGATAGGCCTAGTACCAAGACCTAGGCATGACTCGAAATAGAAACACATCTAGCTAGAAGGTGCAAAGGAAGGAGGAAAACTCTACACAGGTTTGGAACCATGATAGCATTTGGCAAGTGCTACGACGCCAGACGTGCCTTCTCTGTTGTGGAGGTGTCCATGTGCGCCATATGGCCAAGACTAAGCCAGACTGGAACTTGTACCCATGTAGTTCCCCTGTCGAGAGCAAAGAGGTGTATATCCCGGATGATCTCAGGCCGTTTCCTCCGCGCTGGTAAGAGAAGGTTCCAAGATTATGGCTGACGGAGAGGTTTGCACCGCTCGGGAAGCACCTTCTAGCCTCGCGGACTATCTCCTGGATCCGGTCTGGAGGTACAATCTTACCGAAATGAGGGCTTCTTTCGTGTTAGAATTACTTCGAGAAGATCATTTCCTGTTCCTCCGATTTTCTGTCTCGATTGCCGTATGCGAGATGGAGGACGTGGGAGAAGAGCCGATTGGAAGGATGTGTTTAAAGATTATGCAATGTATTAGCCGAGAATGGGTGAAGTGTAAAAATCCCAATCCGATGGGCGGATGATACTAGCACCGTGGGAAGCGAGTATGAGGGGTCAATCCGATCTAAAAATAGTCGATTTACCTGGACGTCCTCTGTTCGAGGATACCCTTTGCCGTATACTACATATCGCTTGGCAAAGTGCTCATAGATACACACAATGTTCGGGAAACGCAGGCCTGGACGAGGGCATCGACACCTAAGAAGAAGCAAGCCGGCCCAAGCAGCCGGAAATATAGTTTCATGGAGGCTTGCATGAGTGACGAAAACAACTGCACCGGCCAATCTTAAATCGCTTGATCGGAAATGGATTCCGAATCCGCTGAAAAAATGTGTCTTTTCGTTATTGCTTTAGTACATTGAGTGAGGTATACATTTCAATACTCGTCCAAGAGTAGCTTCTTCATCGTCGCCATTTCTTTCTCCCATGCCTCAACCTTCTGCTGGCTAGCAGCTAGTTTTGTCAACAAGAACTGGATTCTTGGTGCCAACTCGCTAGGTTGCTTTGGTAGTGTACCAAGCATCGCCAACTCCGTCTCGTACCTGGAAGTGGTCAGCGAATTTCAGCCGGAGCACGATATCAATGGTGGTCTCTGAATGCTGCGACCGTGATGGAGGATACGTGATGACTTACTTGTCGATGCTCTTAGTTTCGATTTTGGTAAGCTCGGTGAGAATGGCAAGATCAAGTCTGCTCTTCAATACTCTGTCCTCTGCGTTCACAACTCAGTATAAACTCCTGTCAAGTATGCTAGATGTCCGCAGGTCCCGAGAGAGTCTTTGTATTAAAATGAGTATGCAAAAGGTGAGACGAACCAGCTAAAACTTTGAATGCAGCTTCGTAGATCGGCTTCCCGGCTTTGACAGTCTGTGGCCGACCTTTGTAGCTTGTTATGGTGATTCTAAGCAACAAAGTTAGTCTTCGGCATCACAAATGTCTCAAGTCGTAGGCAGGGGATGTCCTTGAAGAATTTGGGACATCTAGACACAGGAATAATTGAACTTAGACTAACAATTCGGCAGCTGTGAGGGCCTCTAGAGCGCTTTCTCCGCTCGAGGCGGAGGCGGTGAGAGAAGATGCGAAGGTGTTGGTGAGAAGGATCTCGTTGTATCGAAGACTCCCATTCTCAGAGAGACTCTTAATGAGATACCAGGCTTGTTCGGGAGACCATTTTCGCTCGCCTGGAGGGTCAGGCTTGTAATCGTTTGGCAAATAGGGATTTCCACTCACCCTTGTCAACGGTCAGGAGATACATCTTCATTATCTCATTAGCACTTTGCTCGATCATTTCGGCAATAGCTCGTTTCGGTGTCTGGCCAGTCTTCAACCGCCGCGCGAGGAATTCCAAATCTGTAAGACGGCCACCAACAGCTACCAAAAGTCAAAGTCAGCATCTATCTCTTATTTATACGATGCAGTGGGGAACATTGGGTGGTTTCCTATGTGCTGAGGATTAAAAGTTGCAAGCTATCTGGCCAGCATGAGAGGCAACGCAGGAGGGACTTACCGACAATAGCATCATCCAATTCTTCTAGATCGTCTTCCTTTTGAGTCTGGGTTAGAGCGTCTGTGTCTTTTGGATCACTTTTCTCAATATCGAGATGTGAAACGACGAATTTCTTAGCAACATCCGGCTTGATATCTCCAAGGCTGATCTGTCGGAAAACCCGATCTGGCAGAGCCTTGGACAGTGATTTCGAGTAGCTGCAGATAACGAGTCAATCTTGGTCATGTTAATTCCGATACCAGCCAGGAGACTCACGAGATGTCGTTGGTAAGAAATACAACATGAGCGATGTTTGCGGTGGTGAGTCCAGCGGCCCACTCCGAGAGCTTGTCATAGACTATGCTGCTTTCTTCGTTCTTGTGCAAGAAGTTATCTAACAGGACGACTGGGCGATGCTCTGAGTAATTTTAGGGTCAGCCAAACCCAGCGCACGGGAAATGTATCAATGAGTATAGAACGTGTGGATAAAGCCTTCCAGAGAATCCGAAAATGGAAAACTCACCAGGATGTGCTTCAAGCCAGTCATCATCAGACAACGCAGCATCTTTGTCTTCCTTGTTTTTGGGCCTGTTCGCTAGAGCAGCAGACTTCAAGGCAGAAGCAGTATTCCCCCATATCTTGCCTAGCTGGGCATCAAGAGTTTCGCTGAAGCCCGACTTCACGCCAATTGTACCTTGAGCAGCTAGATCCACGAGACTACTTAAGCTGTTCGCCCACGAGAAAACAGGTCTGTAGCCAACTGCAGAAGCAGCAGCACGTATAGTCGCGGAATCTCCGCGAGCATCTACCAATTCTGTTAGTACTCTTCCATTTCCACCCCGATGTCTCCAGGGGTCTCTTGAAATAATGAGCAAGAATGAAAGTCTGTACTGACCTTGGATTGGCTTGCAATCAATGAGTAGAGTATTACGTCGACCCTTTAGTGCCTCGTTGAGTAGATCCTTCTTACCACTTCCCCTAGGTCCCTCTGAATATTCTAGTCAGCACATCTTGTGAGGAAAATGAACTTGGTCATAGCTTACGAACTACAATGAACGTGGAGGAAGTTTCCATGAGAGCCGTCTGAATGGTATCAATCTACGAGTAAAAACGTCAGCTCTGCGCCTGGCAAGAAATCACGCGATTTCTTGAGTGTAATCGAATGGGAGGTGAGGCAACGCCTACTCACAATCTGTTTTCTGTCCTCCCAAATCATACTGGCTTCTTCTGATCTCTTTCGACGGAATGTGAAGATATCTGTAGCCTGACTTTTGAACCATTGGTAGATTTTGTTGTCCTTCAGGTGAAATGAATGTTCAATATGTGCTTTGATGAAGAACGTTCGAATAGGATCAAAGACAGCAACAGTGACCGTTGCTATCAGTGCTGCAAGAGCTGGGATCACGATTCTAGGATGGCTTGTAAGCCAGTCCCAGATCCAATGGGCTTTCTCCTTCTGCTGGAATGATAGACGAAGAAGTGTACCGGCAGCTCCGCCGCCTTCTGCTTCCGTGACCTTCAAGCCATGCATACAATTTCTCTAAGAAGAGGAGTCAGCACCTGCAAGATTTAGATTACCCAAAAGAGGCGGATATATATGTTGTAAGAAAGCTTTGTAACCAAGTGGTAAAACTTCTAGGATACTTACCGCCATAATCGCATGTCTCAACCTTGCAAATTCCAAGTGGGCATACTTGGGCAGAATTTTTGAGTCTGACGGCTGAGGAATGATCTCGGCAATCTTCCCATACTTGCGAAACAGACTGTACAATGCTTCTTGACTCAATTCAGCTGCTTCCTTTCCAGGGCTCGTGGGGGCAAATTCGACTTTTATCCTCGAACTCGGAAACCGATATAGGTCTTCTAGCCAAGGCTTTCCGACTACCAGATTCGTCCTGATCCGTCGAAAGGGGTTGAACCATGGCTTGATGGGGTTCTCTCGAAGATACTGCCTGAGCAAACCTTCGACTTCTTTTGCTGAAATACCATTCGGATGAGAGAACTTGACGAATGCACCTCCGTCCTTGAGTCTTGGGAGGATCTCAGTGACGGTCATGGGAACCGAGCTCGGAATGGCTCGCTTGACAAGAGCAACAGGCTCGAATGCTCCCAGGTTCGAATTGTTGAATCGAGTGAGAAGCTCTGGTAGGTCTTTCTCTGTGTGCCATGGTAGGCGTAGCATCCAGTTAAGCTTCAGGGGGAAGAGATCTAGTAATGAAGTATCAATATAACCGACTTAAAAACAAAACAGTGAGGAACTCACTGTCAAACCACAGAATTCCTTCATTCGGCCTTGCAGTAATATGTCCTGTTTGATCTTCCCCAGTTTCCGTGCTCTCTCTCCGGATCCCCTTCCAAACACCAACATCCTTTCCCAATCCTAAACGAGGCGAATATCCGGCATTGTAGAAGTCGCGTTTAATGGTTCCACGCGACCTCAGACCAGGGATTCTGGCTGGGTTGTATAAGATGCGCCGAGAGGACTGCATTGTCAACAAATCAAAATTTCAATATTGCGGTATGCACAACATTTTGATTCGCACTCTAGATGGAGATTTAAGTGAGGGCAGAAAATGAACTCGATGCTCCCAGAATCACGCGTCGATGCCCTGGCCATGGAATAAATGAGGTCATACAGTAAGGCTGAAAACTAACCCCCTTTTACCGGAATTGACCCGTGTGGCTCCACTATTATTTACAACCTCGTCTCGAAGCCATCAAGAAGGTTCAGCCTCATCCATTTGATACCTATCATCTCCTCTCACCCCAGTTTTCAGTATGGGATGGTTATGGTCAACGTCGGCTCCGGCCACCCCTTCTACACAAGAGAACAATTCTTCGATTCCCTCTCAGTCCCCCGCGAATCCAACGCCATCAACATCGAATCTGCCACCTGCCGAAAAGCCAGCTTCTCGCGATGATCTTGCAGAGCAAGAACTCGCCAACTTCCTCAAAGAATTAGACGTCGATGTCCGTCCCAGTAGCACAAAATACAATCGCGTACCACGAAATCCGCCTTCATCGACCCATCACTCACAATCACAATCCTCCTCCACCCAGAACGCAGATGCATCCAATGAGCCTCTCGCAGAGCAATTACTTCCAACAACAATGAGCTGCCGTACAGCATTCGACGAAGCATTTTACTGCAATTCCTTTGGCGGCCGCTGGAATGATCTATATCGATATGGAACACTGAAGTCATGTTCGGACAATTGGAATAATTTCTGGTTCTGTATGCGGACGAGGACGTATGGTGACGAGCAGAAAGCGATCGCGGTGAAGGAACATTACAGACAGAGAGAGAGTTCTAAATATTCCAAGGAGTTGGGGAAAGAGAGTAGTGAGGATGTATGGAAGAGTCGGGATAAGAAGGTAGAGTGGGGTGAAGCTTTCAATGCGCCGTTTCCTGGGTTCTCGGGAACTGATGAGGAATGGAGACAGAGGGAGCTTGACCGGAGAAGCGGTAAGGTCGATGGAAGTATGGGATGATATGGCTGGGTTGCATTGTATTAGTATCGCGAGGCGTTATAGCTGTGATAGGATACCATAGGAGTCTGGGACTAGCGGTTGAGAAAATCTCCAATTTTGAAGCTCTATGTACCATCTGTATGTTACAGGAGGGCTTCTATTGTACATCCGCCAACCAGGGTCTCGTTGCTCATGCTATCGTACACATTCCTGGTGAATGCTCCAAATTTTTCAACATGCGCCTTGCCTCGATATCAGTCCGTCAAAACGCCACGTTCATGCAAAGTCGTCAACGCTAAAGGGGATATTCCACGCCCTGTCCCATTCATCAAATCCGAATCCAACCGTCCGTGAAAAAGATTAAGAAAACGACCCATCCGTATGTCCAAAAAAAAACGCCAATCCTTTTAGTGTCCCAATTTACATTCCCATACCACCCTGCATCCCATTCATGTTCTGTTGCATGCCTTGAGCTTGAGCCTGAGCCATCATCTGTTGCTGTTGCTGAGCTCGCTGAGCTTGGAAACGACGTTGTACTGATTGCTGGGCGTTGGATTGACATTGTGCTCGTAGTTGCCGTTCGATCTCGTCGGGAAGTATTCCGTTGGCATAGCTTGCGGCTACTTTCGGTCGTTGTTGACCGTAAAGTTGTTGCGCCATGATCATGACCTGTTGCTGGAACATCTGCTGTTGTGCCACGGCCTGAGGATTTTGCTGGGCTTGCGCGTGGGCTTGAGCCTGAGCTTGTTGACGCATCTGTTGCATCTGCATCTGCTGTTGCATTTGCTGCATAGTCATCTGCGGCATGCCAGCCATGCCAGGATTGTTGTTCATCATGTTTTGATTCATGTTTGGCGGTAGTCCGCCAGACCGCTGAGCCATGGCAGCCATTTGTGCGGCATATGTCTGTGCCAGCTGATTCGGCATGCCTTGCTGTTGACCAGCCTGGTGCTGATTACGCATCATATGCTGAGCCTGCATAAATTGCTGCTGTTGCTGTGGAGTCATTTGTTGGGGAACCATTCCACCCATGGCAGCTTGCTGTTGTTGCTGTTGCTGGGCAGTGTTATTCCGCATCATTTGCTGCATTCTCTGCTGCTGTTGCTGCAACGCTTGTGCCTGTTGGCTGTTCATCACTGGCATCTGTTGACCATTCATCATTGGAACTCCCTGCATCGCAGCCATTGATGCTTGCATCGGGCTGCCTTGGCTCATTCGCGGTGTCTGGCTCATTTGGCGATTAAGAGGCGTAGATTGGATGTTAGGCGTGGAGTTTGGCATGCGAGGAGTACCGGCATGACTTTGTTGACTTCGCTGGGCACTCATAGGATGGCCAGTAGGAGCACCCATCTGAGGATGATTCTGGTGAACAACAGATCCAGGCCTTGCAGGACTGCCACCCATGCTGGATGTAGTTTGTTGCATAGGAACAACTCCCATCGGATTTACAATAGGTGAGGAATGGCTCTGAGGAGTGCCATTTCGGACAATGGGAGACGAAGCCTGCGCCTGCGATACCTGTTGCTGATGAAAGCGTTGTGGTTGGGCTGCCATAGCATTTGCTGGAATTCCATTTGTCTGAGGATGAGCATGTGGTGGTTGGATCTGGTTATTCTGCTGCATATGAGGAGGCCCTGGTAGTCCTGCCTGAGCCTGTGCTGCCTGCTGTGCCATTTGGCGCCGTTGACTCTCTTGCTGCAGCTGTTGTCGGTTGGCCATCTGCTGTTGCTGTGCTGCAAGCCGAGCTTTCTCTTGCTCTCGCTTCTCGGCATCATCTCGAAGCTTGTTCCGCTCTTGCTCTTGTCGGCTCTTCCGCTCCGCCTCTTCTCGTCTGAGCTTGTCCGCTCTCTTGGTCTCTTCATGTTGAGCCTTCAGATTCTCGATGGTCTTGAATCTCTCAAATCTAGGCTCGAAGGAAACGCCACCAGCTTGACCAGCTCCATCAACTGGATTGCCACCTCCTTGAGCTCTAGCGATATTCTGCCCCAGCCGCTCGTCAAAGATAAGCATATGGCGTTCTTGATCTGCTGCTTGAGCCTCATCTGCCGCCATTTCTGCAACGGTTCTCTTACGAGTCTTGGGTGCCGGAGGAGCTTCTGAGTGCATCGGATGTGCTAGGGATTCTAATAAAGCGGCTGCTTGGCCCACGCTGCTCACAGGCTCGAGCATGAGCGGAGCCGTAGTTGCGAAGGTAATTTGTGATTCGGCCGCGTAGATATTACTACTGGTCAGTTCCGCGTGCGTCTTCTTGACTCTTTTCGCAGGCGGAGCCATACTAGTCTGAGGAGTCGAGGGAACGGCTGTAGTTGGCGTGGGCGGCACAGTGGCAGACAATGGTACACCGTTTACATCCTGCCGGGAGTCTCTTCGTCCATCAGCCATTGGCTGTTGAACTTCCGCAGCTTTCAAAGCAAGGTCAGCATGATTGCTTAAGGCCGTCGGACGAAGAACAATTGTGGATATCTTTGGCTGCTTTGGAGATGCTGGAGCTTTATTGCGAGCTTCATTGGGTAGGTCCGGTGCTGGCATATTCTCCTTATCTTTCTGTGTAGAAGGCTTCTTATCCTCGTCACCTGCGCTTGTTCCTTTCCCAGGTAGGGCAAATTCCGTGGGGTACGGGACGTATGGTGATGGAGTAAGGTAGGCATTGTAGTTGTGTACAGAGAACGGGACGCTTTTGCCAGACCCTGACTTAGGTCGATTGGTGTTTTGCGAAGGAGCGATAGACTTATGATCATATATCTGTACAATCATGCAACCTTCGTAGTATGGAACATCATTGAAGAACTCCACTAGATCATGGGGAATTGTGCGTTTGCGGAGGTGTTCGATGACGATTCGCATGGGCGACTTGTATGTGAAACTGCCCTCTTGTTGGTCGAATCTGAAGTGTGTAGGATGCAGGTGGATGATGAGAGAAGGAGGATGCCCTCGATACTTCTTCAAGATATACGCGTCGGATTTGACTAATAGATAGATCAGTAACTATTCCACCGCGAAGCAATATGAGAGCATACCATAAGGTTGAGGCTCCGCGACATGAGCAATAGAAGATTCTCCGACCAGACTGGCAGACCGCAGCCCAACACTACTATTCCTTTGTCCTCGACCGAGAAGCTGGGGAGGCGCATCGCGTCTATTTCGGCTCGCAGATCTTGCTCCCGATGCATTACTTCCAGCTCCATTACTTGTCGCAGAGTTCGGAGGATACTTGGCAGTGGATGGGAGTCTGCTGTTGGACATTGATGGCGATGGGGACGAGGTGGAGGAATTGATGCCATTCGTTTGGATGCCTGGCGGTACTGGCCGCTTCACTTTGGAGGGTTGCGACTGAGTCGCGGTTGTAGATGGCGCCATAGTCCTTCCTCCTCAAGCTTCTTGATGCGCCGCAACTGCTCTCCTCGATTATCGAAGCCCTGGATGAGTGATGTCCATCTGCGGTGGTTTAGCTGCGTCGCGCGGCTGGATGTGAAAACTAGGTGACGTACCAATTTGAATGCAGCCCTCGGATTCAAGAAAGTGAATAGTCACGAAGGAGCTACTACAAAGACAAGAACAACGACCGCACTCCTTTTGGACGCGCACTTCAGTGATCTACACTTGATGTGATGAGAACGAGGGGATGGACATCGGAGTGGAGTGAGGCGGTTGCGGTTGCAGGGTTTATTGCCAAGGCTGGAGTCAAAGAAGTGGGCGGCTCCTTCGAAGCGAGCCTGACACTTGACAACAATAACTACCAGGTACTATTGTACTTGATTGTTAACTGTTGAAGACATATTGTTAGTCTCAGAACCTTGTTGGGCACTGGGCCTCTAGAACTTATATGTTTTTCGTTCAATTCTTACACTGTCTATTTGTTCTCTTTTCTAAACCATTGCACTCTCTCAGTTGAAATCAGACTTCATCCTATCCTCCAGTATTCCTATTTACTCTTAATCTATGCACCGAGGTCCTTGATAAGAAGTGGTATCATAGTCTAGACGTATTTCTTGAGCCATGCTCGATCTAAATATCTTATCAACATCCCCTATTTTCTACTTAGAAGCAGCTCTCTGGTAATCCTCGCCGAACGCTTCATACCACTTATCCACAACATCAACACCCATTCCGGCCCCAATAGTATTCTTAACCTGTCCCCAGCCCTTCGCCACAAATTCCATGAACTCTGGTAATTCCAGAGTATTTGGATTCTTGTCCTTCTTATCATCATCTGGATCCTCTCTATCCCGATGGAAGTTCGTCGCAACAGTTTGTGGAGCCACTTCCACAACCTTCACATTCTTCCCCCTCTCATCGTTCCCCAGCTGTGTTCGCAAGTTCATCGTCCAGAAATGTATCTAAGCTTTCGTTGCGTTGTATACTGGGTTGATGATACTGGTCGGAATATATCCTAACAAACTCGAGATGTTGATAATCGTCGCAGCCTCCTTACTTTTCAGATGCTCCAGGAATCCAATCGTCAAATGCATAGGTCCGCGAATATTGATATCGATCTCCTGGTCCGTACTTTGCAAGTCGAAGTTGTTGATATCAAGAGGTTTCTGCACAGCAGCATTGTTGATGAGACAGTCGACTTCAGGATGTTCTTTGATGACTTTTTTTGCAGAATTCTGGAATGGCCGAGATGTTCCCAGGATCGAGGACGTAGTATGCTGTGTTATTTCCAAGCTCTTTTGCTGCTTGAGTAAGTGTCTTCTCAGTGCGACCGACGATTCTAACGGACTTTCCGAGGGAGATGAGATGCTTCGACATGGCAAGACCAACGCCTCCGCCGCCACCTGTAACGAGAGCACATTTTAATGCAAGTGTTTTCGGCGACATGCTTTGTGTTCTTCTGGAAGGCAATTTGAATATTTGAACTTTTGAATATTATATCTCTTGCAACTCGGGATCAATGTAGCTCTCTATCAAGATCTTGAAGGATATTTTGCCCTGACGTCAACAGAGTGACTTAGCGGCACTAAAACGATTCTATCGCATCTCCCAGACGTAGATATATTATATCCGATGCTCCCGGAACACAAATCATGGCACTAGAATTCTCTGTGGATTTGAAATACTGGGACTGGTGCAACTCGCTGGACAACGGGTTGTGGTAGTGTAGGGTACCTGTGAGCCTGAAAGGCTAATGTCACCAAAACACCCCCCAACATGAGATGGGGAAGCTTTAACGCAGCTGGACGGTGTCACTTTCGAGGGACTCAATGTCGGCTACCTATGTCACGAATTGTCTTTGTGACATTGAGATAGCTACAAATATTTCGAATGTGGAGCATCTAATAGACGATTATCCGCTGGTCACTTCACAAGCAAACACAATGGAGATGATTTGCAAATTTTCAATTTGATTTATACGCAATAACTTTTGGGGGGCAATATGAGCTCTCGACTATCGCATGATCAGCCATGTATGAGCCACTGGATCTTGCAATCCATCCTCTTGAGTGAGCCAGCAAGAAAAGTCCAGCGGCAGGCCGGCGAACAACAAGCCAGCCCATCTCGAGTGAAGAAACCAGGAAACCGAGTGCCATCCAGTAAGCTACCACGAAAGCCAACCTTCCTTCCATCAATGTGCTCTGCCAGGAAATAACCAGGTCGAGACACAACCGCCAAAGCGCGTGCAAGACCACCACAAAGGAAACCATCCAGGCGAAGTCCACAGCAAAAAGCCGAGATATGTTGGAGGCCGGAGATGTGGTATGTGTTGAAGAAGTAATGTTCATGAAAAGGAAATAAATCAAAATAACTCCGAAAAGACAACCGAAATGCAAATGAGGTAGTATGATCAAAGAGATGCGCTGTCTCTATGGCCATGAGGTAATGCTTGATTAGAGAGACGGTGAATTGATGCCACGCCGAGCAGTCCTCCGAATGTTCTTATTTAGGTAAGGGAGCTAAAAGCAAATTGCGATACCAATCCGAGGGAGATGTGTGCGGGAGTAACTCCTTGGTAGCGCTGGGCACATGGAGTGGATTAGGGTCGAGAACGTGTGTTGAGAACGCAACAGAACAAGATTCAGTCCCTTCGTGCGAGCGGTACCGCATAACAGACGATAGGCAGATGCACGAGTGCTAATGGCCGGTGAACCAAGATGGTACACGCGATCATGTCGAAGGTGGTGAGGTACGGGGCAGGCTAACCCATCGTGAGAACTGTAGCGTAGTGCAAGTTCTTTGCCTTGATGGTGGTACCACGGTCATCACGCATGGTAATGACAGGAGTGATAACGAGCTTGAGGCGAGTGTGGGCGATTTGTAAACTCATCGGGTTCCGGTCCATCTTGTCCTTAGCAATCATAGTGGAGGCAGTGAACTTGCTCGCAGTCTCAGGGAAGTAAACCTGAAATGTGACTTGAGCAGTATTCATAGCTTGCGACACGTCCCAAGCCTCGTGAGCAATGGTACCAAGGTCGCCGCCTGCCTGGGAGCGATTGGCACCGTCGTTGAGCATTGGTCCAAGGATATCTCTGAGCTGCTGACCATGGCGTTTGATCCCGTCGAGGCGGTAGACACCCCAATTGGGACTACTAACGGCGTATTGGATTGCCCTAGCGCGTCGATCAATGAGAGCTTGACGGGAATCGTTGGAAAGGCCTATAATATGGAAGGTCAAACACAATTCAATAGTAATTGCGAGCACCAAGCATAGATAATGCTTACCTCGCTGTTGAAGTTGCGTCTTGACAGCTGAGAGCTCGGCACCAACTTGTGGACTGAAGTTCTTGTACGACTCAACCGACAACATCTCTTCAACAATGTAACCTATTCCCATTCTCATGACGAACCATGGACGTGAGCCAGGATCGTTGAGTAAAGTCATCACATGAGAGTGAGAGTCTTGGCGTTGACCTGGATAAGTGCAGTTCATCATAAAGGACCAAAGCTTCTGGTTGCTTCTTGCAATAGTTTGATCATTGGCAAGGTTGGGAATATTAGCGTACACCATGGCCCAACCCTCTACCAACTTGTACAAGTCTGCGAACTGCTTTTGGAAGAAAAGCGATGGATCCTCAGGAACAGTGCTCGACAAGACAAGAGCCGTGGATTTCGACATAGCGATAGGTGTGTCACCAGGCTCAGTATTGAAGGCTCGGCAAGACTCGGTCTCCCATGGTGAGTTAGGAACGTCGGTTCGACCCCTGGTGGGCTTTTGAGTTGGCAAAGTCAGATTTGCTCGACGACGTTGTCGGTTCGATTCATCTGCTGCTGAACTATCTGAACCATTGTTTGGCTGAACATGGCCGAATGAGGGCGACGAACCGAAACCACTTCCAGCAAGGCCATCGTGCTTTGGTGTAGTTGCAGGAGATCCGAGACCACCTAGACCAGAAACAGGGAATGTAGAAGAAGAAGCTACCGAGGGCGATATGAAAGGATCGAGAGTGCCTCTGGTACTTCTGCGAATGCTAAAGCTCGAGCGAGGATTCTCGGCCATCCACTTAATATGTGCCGCATCGAGGAATCTAGTATCTCTCTCGTTGTTGTAGTCGAGCTCCAAATTCGCGTTGTCAAGCTGTGTGCGAATCCGTTCAAGCTGCGCGTTGACTTGCTGTAGCTCCGCACGCTGTCGCTCAAGTTCGGCATCTTTTTCCTTGATCTGCTTCACCAGAAGTCCATTCACTTCCTTGAATTGCGTCTGAAGCGAGTTAAGATTCTCGGAACTCTTCTTTTCCCGGGCCTTTAGCAGGGCCTCGTTCTGCTGTGCATAAGAGTCTCTCTCAACCCCAAGGCGGTCGCGCTCGCCGTAAGCTTGGCGGAGGTTCTCGGAAGCATTTGAGAGATATGCTCGAGTAGTGTGAAGTTCATACCAATTCTTGTTAACCTCTTGCTTCAAGTACTCGACATCTTCATCGTATTTACGTCCAAGGTTGTTGACGTCCTGGATCCAGTCTTGTTGTGTAGTCGAGCTTAGGTGGTCGCTTCCTCTGATCTTTGTAGTAAGGTCATGCACCATCTTATTCTTTTCTTCAGACTTCGCCGCCATTTCCGCAACCGGCTACAGATAAATTAGTACAAACAAACCTGAATAGATAATGTTAGAGCATATACCTGTGGGACCTGGGGACTGAACATGATCGGCTGCATTGGCTGCATTGGCTGCGTTGGTTGCACTTGCTGAAGCGGATAAACTTGCTGTAGTGGTTGAAGTGGCTGGACTCTTGAAAAGCTCGACTGAAATTCGGGGACAGCTGGGTTCATACGGGAGGAAGAAATGTGTCGTTGGTGGGTTTGACCCTTGCGCTGCTCTTGGAAGTGAATGGCGTTAAATCCTTGGGAGAAACTTTGGCCGGGTGACTGGCCTGGTCGTGATTGATTACTTTCCTGCAGTTGACCTCTTACAGTCGCGGCTAATTGATGCGCAGGGATGGCAGAGTTCTGGAATTGCTGTGAAATTGGGGTTTGACTAAAGTTCTGACCTTGGCCTTGAGCGGAACCAGAATAGTTGCCTTGAGGTGAAGTTTGTCTTTGACCAGAGGACGAACCTTGAGCAGGACCTCCTTTAGCTTGACCAGTGTTTCGGTTTGTTGAGCCGACTGACATGCGAGGAGAGTTATCTTGTGGCTGGCCTCGATACTGTGAGAAGCCTCCTTGAGCCTGGTTGGTGCTTTGAATGGAGCCGACCGATATGCGAGGAGAGTTCTGAGGCTGATCTTGAATATGCGACGGACCACCTTGAGAATGACCAGCGCTGTGGACGGAGAGTCTAGGAGAGTTTTGGACTTGTCCTTGACTTTGGTTCGGACCAGAGCCTGAAGTGTTCAAAGACTTGTGAGATTGGGGGTGAGAACGAACCGAGACTCCTGATCGAGCAGAGCGAGCACTGTGAGCAGGGCTGATTTGTTGGCTATTGTGGTCGCTACGAGCACCGGTACTGCCATTGAAGCTGCGAGTATCCATTCTGCCGGTGTATGACTGGTTCTGTCTCTGTGAAGATGGGGATACTACCTCTGAAGGAGGTGGAGGAGTAGCTGAGCTACCTCTCGTGCGACCGGTCTCAATGACGGCCCTAATCAAACCACCTGGATGTGGATCTGATTGAGTTAGACCTGGCGGATTAGCTTTTGGACGATCAGACATCATGTACCAACCGTCAAGTTGGTCAGCACTGACAGCAACTGGAGTGAGTTATTCCTCAGCGCTTCAAAGCGTGCGCGAGAATTGGGGACACGAGAGATATCTCGTCCAGAAGATGTTGATGGCAGTATGAGTGCCTAGGAGAGCTCGTATGGGGATGCAGGTAAAAGATGGGGATGTGTCGTGTTTGGTGGGAGAGGAGGAGGAGTTGGTGTTGAGGAGAGAAGCTATCAGACCTCGCGAGCGAGAAGAGAAAGACCACCTGCGTAAAGCGTTGTGGGCAATCCCTTCATTTAAGCGACGCTCCTCCTAATAGCGAACCCTACAACAGATGAGGGACAGGATAGGTATGTGTTATAGAGATCCGAACGGGTGGTTGCTTGAGAGCGACAGGATGTTCTGTGGATGGAGGAAGATGCTGAGAAAGTCGCGGGTGCGAATAAGACGGTACACTCTAGTAATGAGGTCACTTTCCGACTTCGTGTTGGCCCTCTGCAGCTTGAACAAGTCGTATATCGAGGAGATTTTAGGTCGAGGTGTTGTTAGGGGGTGTGAGAATCGCGTATGGTTGACAGAAGACTGGGCGCAGGCCTGACGAAAGCGAGGAAGAAGACACCGCCGATCAGCGATGTCGACACCCTCTCAATGCTGGTTCTGACCTGTGAAGCGGCAGCTTCTCGCTGGATTAGACCTCGCTACAAGCAAGAAGTGTAGGAAAAGAGAATCGGTGAAGGTCCAGAAGGCAGCTGCTGATGTGCCTTATGAATATTGTTCATTCGGCACGGAAACTGAGAAACTCTGATAACAATCGTTACTGAGACGGGTGGTGATGTTGCGGATCAGGCAGATGCTGTCGATGCGATAGAGAGAAGGTTGCCGATGTAGGCATGGGATACATATGGTGGCAATGGGATGTTGTATAAGTCGCTGCCCAAGAATAAGATATTGTTGGAAACGACGAAGTAGAAGATCTGGTGTGAAAAGGGAGACGATTTGATCATTTTGCCCCCTGTTGGTACTTCGAAGTGGATGCTCGTGTTTTCTCGAGTCCCAATCACAGAGTTAATGACTCTACTACTTGGTATACTTCATCCCAAACTTGGGACAGACTAGAGAGCCTGATGACTTTCTGCATTCCGCTTTGAGAACGGTGAGTAATAGTGGGAGTTATTTCATTGAGCCCACTCCAAGAAAACAGTGAATTCGAAGTCTCAAGAATAACAGACATCTATGATTGGAGTCCTAACGCTTCTTCTGTAATCCTTTGATGTAATGGAATCTGACCAAACTCATTGACTGGACAGATATCATTTGTTTGGAAGATAGTTACGTGCAAAATAAGTAGGAGTCAAAGGTAAGAGATCTCAAGGTTAAATTGTGCTTGGAGTGAGGCACCACTGGTTGCAGCTGCATCTCTTTCTCTTCTCTTTCATCACAAGCAGCTTCTGAGACCATCGCGCCGTGTTATTGCTCGGACCGAAGCTCGAGAATCAATCACAGACTATTGAATATCCATTGGTATACAAAAGACTGAAGAGCAAAGTGAGAGAATTACAAGTCGTGAGCTCGCATGAGTCACCTCGAGTCAATACGGAGCAACGTAAGAACCAATTGACAACATCTGAATTTTTGAAAGCACAAAGCTCAAATGAAAGTAAGACACTAATACATCCTTGTATCTAGTCCCTGGCCTCAAAGCGGTTGAATGACCGTCTCAACGAAGGGACGTTGAGTTGAGAGCTCAATTTATTTATCCTCTCGAAATCAGCTGAAATTAAGCGAGGACAAACAACAATCTGTATTTTGTTCCAACTTTAGAATTACTAAACAAAACTCAAGGACCTATGCTACTAGGTTTTTGCAAAGGCTTTGAGAATAAAGTCTTATTTGGGTTTGTCTTACGGCACTACCGTAGACCAATTCAAAGTCTATAGAATCTGCAGCAGCTCAACCACTAGTTCACTAAACCCGGATCTAGGCCCCTAGATCTGGAAAGTACAAGTAAAGCAACAAAGTCTTAGATCAGGGATGGGACACTGAGATACTACACTGTTACATATGTTATTTATCCCCTTGACAAGTCCCAGTGTCGAAACATCGACACTTGTTCCTATTCTGAGACCAAGAGGCAAGCACGCACGCACACCTAAGAAGTCCCAAAACTCATCTGAAGATAAGCAAGCATCAACCCCACAGGACACTATCAGAGCTCTAAAGTCTTCTAAGCGCCTCGGAAAATCAAGCTTGTTCGTTTCAAGATGGTCCGTGACAGACTGACACTCTTGTCCAAGCAGCTTACAGTACTAATGTTTTGAAATTACCAGATACTCTCTTTCCTGTAAGCCCTGAGTCTCTACGAAAGAAATGTCTACAATCCATAGGTAAGTTGTATGTAATCATAACATGACTAGCTGACACTTACTGATCAATAAAACATTCAAATATCTGCTGCTCTTTAGCGTCCGGACAGCATTTCAAGCGGCACAAAGAAATCCGACCGTAGAACTGCGACTTACCTATAGGGTTTATTCTGACATGCATTTGCTCTTGCAGTGAGGAAGCCCCCGAGCTTGTAGTCAGCAAAGCTCGAGGACAGAATGAAATCACATGCTCAATAGATGTAGCTCGAATGCCTGCGGGTCAAGACAAGATAGCGAGTACTCCAGGCAAACCCGACCCAGGCTTACAGTGTTAGGATTTATCACCATGTTAGAAAGCTTTGGATAGGCAGGTTTTATTTGCTATGGAAGGGACAACGCAGAACGCCAAAAGTGCGCCTAATGGAGTGAACTGTATACATGAGAAAGGCCTATGTGCAATCAGCGGAAGTCAATTATCTCGCTCCTAATGTCCTAGGAGTTGGGCAAAAGAGGCTCGATTGGCGAAATCTCCTAGGGTCAAATTCATCAGCGAGATTCTCGAATATCGGCATGCCGCATCGCCAATTGCTTGCTGGCATGCTCGGTACGAATCGATTCCGAAAGATTGACAAATGAGTGGCGGGTATCAAANCTCAAGGATTGGTCAAGCGCCAGCAATGCGATAAAGATCAGATCCTCGGGATGACGAAATCTCTAGCAAGAGTCAGAAGATTTCATGAAGGAGGGAGGAAAATGACATACTTGATACGACCCTAGAGTCCAAGAAGTAGGCCAAGATTAGCATCTTAAATGGCTCGAGTGCGTGAGAACAAACTGCTGTAGACTGCATCCACAACAGGAGTAGCACTGATCATGCGGCCACCAAAGTATCTGCCATTTAGGCCCTTGATAGCGTTTTCTCCTCCCTGGACCCGGTCGAACTTCAGGTAGATATCACCTTGCGAATTTGGATCTAGAGCAATGTGAACAACATGGCCATATTTCTCTTCGGCCTCTGCGCGAACGTCATCCTCCAGCTCCTTCTCCCAGGAATCACCTTCTTCTCTAAAAGCATCTGTGTTAGGACTGTTCGAGACTTGGGGGGGGGGGGGTATAATGTACTCTGCAGGGTCAAACATATTTTTAAGTACAACACATCGGCTTGCCATGTTGACGTTTACTGGCAGCTGTTTGGTTTCGACCTTTGGCTTGGCGATCTCTCGTCTCTCGTCACGGCCTTTGGTGGAAGGAGCAGGGTCATCGGTTCTGGCAAGTTTCCTCATCAATGCATCTCGACTATAGTTGTTGAAATTTACTCCGCCAACATCGGTATCGTCCAAGGCACTAGCACCCCCAGAGCCTTTGTCGTTATCACGACCGCCGGCGCGGTCGAAATTGCCACCGCTGGTTGCCTGTGGACCGCGACCACCAGCACCGGAGAATGCAGAACCCTGGAATTGTTGTTGGTGGCTCTGTCCTTGGAATCTCTGCAGAAGACTGGCGGTAGATTCGGGAGTAAACTTATCGTTTCCAAGACCAACACGAATTGGTCGACCTGCGAGATCGAACCCATTCATCTTCTCTAAAGCCTCACGAGCTTGGTTAGGATCTCGAAACCTGTAGTATGTTAGCAAATTCGGATAATGGGTATGATTGAATACATACTGAACGAATCCATAACCTCGGCTACGACCTTGTTCTTCCTTTTGGAGCTGAACAAATTCAAGCTCACCAAAAGGCTCAAATACGTTCTGCAAATCGCTTTCAGTGATGCTGAAATGAATATTACCCACATAGAGGCGGTGGAAGGGGATCTGATTTGGGTTACTGCCTGTGGCTTCTGGATTGCGGACTTGACGATTTTTCTCGGCTTCGGTGAGTTGGGCGATAATAGGGATTCCTAGGAGTTTCTGACCAGTGAGTTGTATAGCAGCGGGGACCGATTCTTCATTCTTGAACTCAACGTAGCCAACACTGAGTGAAAAGTAAGCATCTGATAATTGCGGAATGATGTTGTAGAATATACCCTTTGGATCTACCACTGACTCTGTCCTTGACAATCTGCGCCTCCTTAACCGGCCCAACCTTCTCAAAAAATGCTATGAGTTCTTTAGTCCTCAGACGAGCAGCAAGTTGTTGGACAAAGACTGTGCGTCGATCGCGCTCGTCTTCCGTCAATGGGGGTGTGCTCTCTCTCTTTGGGCTTCTACTTGCGCGTCGTCCGTCATTTCTGCTTCGTCGGTCGTCTCTTGATTTACCTCCGTCTAGTTCATCTCGATCCCGGCGATCCCCACGAGGACGATAGTACCGATTAGGGCTTCGTGATCGGGAGCGGGTACGGCCATTTCCTCTGTAGAAATCACCATCTCTGCGGCCTCCTTCGTCGGGACTATCTCTATGGCGACGTGAGTGTCGGCGCTCATCTTCACGGCTTCTGCTTCTGCGCCTACTCTTGACACTTCCCTGAGCGCTGCCATGATCACTTGTGGGTGTTCCAATTAATTCTTTATCTCCATTTGTCTCTCTCCTGGTTCTGCTGCGATCTCTACGCTTTCGGTCCCGGTCACGGTCTCTGCTACCATCACGAGTTCGCTCTCTGTCGCGGCGGTCATTGCGCTCATTCTTGTGACGGTCATCGTTGTCCTTGGACTTCGCAGATCCATTCTGGTCGGCGGGCGCGGCATTCGCAGTCGAATCTAGAAGAGCCTCGACATCAAGGGCTGACATAATGTGAGGAATGCCAAAGGGCTCAAATATTCCTGTATGATCGTAACAACTGTTGAGAATATAAGTAAAGGTAGCGAGACTGGTGAGCCTTGTTCCTGTCTTGTTGGTGAAGCTGAAGACAAATCGTCGCGATGATGGGAGCCTGGAGGCGGAGGGCTGGGAAGAATTGTTCGCTGGAGGGCTCATACACTTGTCACATGATGAGATTAAACCATACTCGAAGCGGTCTAGTACACCTGGTTCTATTTGCACCCTATGAAGGGGGAGGCACCGTGTGAATAGAATAACATTATTTATTAAAGGTATTTACTGCTCAATGGCGAATTGAGTGGCCTGCTTCCCCCTGCTCAAGACCAAAACCAGCCAACGCCCCAAGTGCCCTGAAAGACTTTATTCTCTTCATGATATCATTGCCGAAACCATCCTGCTGTATATAATTACAATGCTGCTTACAATGTCTTCATTGGCGGTGGAGCCAACTGAGTGCCAAAGATGACATCCCAGAACCGACTTGTGACTCCAAATCCATTTTCATAATCCATAAAGTGGTGCTGAAGATGATATTTTTTCAGTTCTCTCCAGTATGAAGGTAGTGTCCGATGGTGGAGGAAGTAGTGCGTCAGGTCATAGCAGATGTAACCAAAGATACCGCCACAGAAAACAGCAGTGGCTACGCACCAGTCCCAGTAGAAGACGGCATGTGCAAGTTTCCAGAAGGGCGTTGCCAATGCGAGGAAAAGAGTCGGTGGCATTACAAGTCTGAGTTTGTCCATGGGAAGGTAGTGATGAATGCCATGGAGTAAAAAGTGGGCGGTGAGAGCAACTCGATTGTCAGGGAGCCATCTAATGCAGGTTAGATCTGGGGTTTAGCTTTGCAGGTACGTGTGCACTTACTTGTCCAGATGAAACAGGAATCTGTGCAAGACATATTCCACCAGAGTCCACAAAAACAACCCCAAAAACCAATATGCAGCTTCCCCACCAATGGTCGAAAAGCCTTTTGATGCAATATACGTTCCATAGGCGACAGGTGGAAGCCAAACCGTTGGGACAACCCACCAAGCTGTTTTGGATAGTGGTTCAAGAAAATTACCGAACAAGGGTGCAGATTCTCCTCCTTTGTAGTGGCGAGGCCGATGAATTTGCTCAAGGTAAAAGTCCTTGCTGAAGCCACCATACCATACTTGCATCAACAGAGGCCTGTTAAGATCGAGAAATTTGTGTGTTTTGTAGTCATGGGTGAGATCGGTCTCTCTCTCGAGATCTGCAGCAGAAGACATCCCAGTAGCTTTGAAAACTGGAACTCTGTCTGGAGCATTATCTTCTTCCACCTCCAACATGCCATCCGTCGTTGGTGGGAGAGGCACAATCTGGTCTGGGCGCTGGCTTTTGACAGCAGCATTCATCACTTTCTCCGTAGCGACGAATCCAACCAAAGAATCTTCGAGTACTTCATACGCAGCATCAGAGTGGGTGTGCGAGTCCTCATCCTTGAGTATATCGGTGATGTCCTTTCCGCCGTATTCGACAATAAGTTCGCCCCCGCCAGGATGGCTGTCCAGGAAGTCTGTGATATCAAAGACACGGGTACCCATGGTAACATAGCAGCTTTTTTCGGTATTGTGAGCCGCAACCTCAACCTGCAGAAAGGTTGGGAGCGTGCGTGAAGGAGACATGATGACGGTTTTTGATTGCAATTTGATAAGGAGTGTCGAGGGGAATCGAATAGAGAGAATGAGATACTCGAATCCAGGTGCGCGCCGGAGGCTGGTCCGGGGAGGCTGCAGATGTCTACAGAATATTGCCTGTGAAACGAAACCGGACCAGGAAGAACTACACCGCTGAATAAATCAAAGAGAAGGAGAGGGAGCAGGAGCAGGAGCGAAGTTATGTTATGCGGAATCAGGAGATGAACGCGCTCGCAGTCCAGTCAGGAGAGATCAATCAAAAGTCGGAACGGCGGAGCAAAATAGTAACGCCACCGGCCACAGAAAATGGACAAGGATATCGACATGCCGGTCAATCATCCACCTGCAGAGCCCGCGAGGATCCATCCCACCCGCGAGTGCAGGTGAGGGTTAGTGTCAAATGCCTCAGGCTCAAGCCCCTGTGTGAGGCACATATTTTCACGTGCTGATTGTGGCTGACTACCTCATCTTCAGCCAGTTGATTGTGGCTTAGGATCCACGGCACTGCTTATCCCAAGACGCCTAATATCTACTGCGCTGTCAAAAGAATATCTTCTCCTCTTCAACAACTTTGGTTTCTTCATACATAATTACTGAAGCATCTAAAAAAACACACAATCTATCGTTGTGAGCGTCGAGCTTCCAGCTTTGCTCGCGAACTCAACCTTCCCGAACCCCACTACAACTACCCCACCAGATTCAAAGAGCGTCATCCGACCTTGATTCTGACCACAAACCAACAAATAAACTACTGCAAAATGGCGGCTGGTACACTGAGTTTCGGATCGCTGATCTTCATATCATGCCTGGTCTTGTTGATACTGCCTACTCCAGCTGCGGCTTTTGGAGCGGGTAACATCCCCAGTATCGCACAGATTGAGGGCAGCAATTTTCGTCATGGAGGTATGATTCTCCCGTACTGAAATAATCAAATTTGTGACCTACAAGCTGACAATTCTCTAGACATTGAAGACATGCTCAAGACTATTGCTTTCATCAAAGGCCACAAATGGACATCGATGATGGTCAAGCGTGTTTACTTTGGCAACTGGCTTCGTGACTATTCACAAGCCGTTGACGTAGGCAGCTTGAAAGGTGTCTCAGCGCCTACTATTCGTATTCTTGTAAGCGGATAATGAGACCAAAGTTCCCCCAATTCTAATGCATCTAGGTCTGGGTTCTAAGCTTCTTGTCTTTCGGCTATGCCACCGAAGAGTTTGAAGTGACTGAAGAGCGACTTGGCGTCTACCGACCTGAAGAACATATCGATAACCCAAAAGACTACGCCGACAATAAAGATGCGAGGGAATATGACCAGCGTCTCCGTGGTCCCGTCCAACCTATGGAACTTGAGATTGACCCAAGCACTGGAATGAAAAAGTAAGTCTGTTTGTGAGACACTTTGCCCCAGCAGGGCCAGCACCTCAGAAAGCATCCAGAGTATCTCACTTTGCGATTCAATTCGAGATATATGATACGATTACCGTAGAAATGAATCGTCCAGGCTCATAATACGACATGCAATCGATGAGATGTTATCACTGACTTTGGCTCTTTCTAGTTACATCGCCAACGAAAGTGGTGGCTGGGCTACCTCAAGTGGTTATGTTCGCTTCAGTCTCCAGAGAAGTATACACTTTGGAAGACTTTACACAAACGGCTCTGGAAATTCAAAGGGTAAGGAAGCGGACTTATGTGAAGCCCTTCGGTATGTTTCCATTGTCACTTTCCGCATGTTCGGCTACTGAACCTTTCACAGCTGTCTTGGGCAAGCCCTTCATTGTCTGGAGTGAGTAGAGTGATTTCAATCCTCATTTATGTGCTAACGATACAGGGACTTTGGTGCTCACACGAACTATTGTGAGCTTGCACTCCGTGAGTTGGGCTATCGGGATGTGTTCCCACACTGTGGCGTTGCCGCGGAAATTAACATTCGAGGACACCATGTATACCCTCTCGTAACCGGTACTTTCGGAGCTGTGGACTTCCTACACTCCGTTCTCGGTGAAGCAACCGACCATTTCACGCAGACTGAGGTCGAAGAAATGGATTTAGCTCTCAAGGGAGCGGAGCAAGCACAAGCCGGTGGTGGCACTGGCCAACGGGGACTTTTTGGCTCTGGGGGTGGAACTGACTTCACTAGTCTTCTGTCTCAAGTTCCAGGTATGGGCAGTGGACTTGCTTCGACGGCTAGAGGTTTGCAGGAGCAGTCGGCCGAACAGGAGTATCAGAATACTTTGAAGCGAAGCAGCGTCGAAACTTCCTTCGCGGCGCCCCCAGGATCACACTTGGGTCATTCTGGCAATCAAATTCCTGGAATGAGTGAGAGCTTTGATCCACTCAAGACTGCAAAGCAGATTTACCCGATCTTGGAATTCAGAGATAGAGTTGTAAAGGCAATCAGTGCCACGATTGCCAAGATCCCAGGCTTGGAGTCTCTGGTTGAGAAGATTAGCGAGACCCTCACAGTCTTCATCCTATCGCTGCTTTCACCATTCATCAGACCCATCATTGATGCTGTCTCAAAGTCTTTGAAGGAGGGATCCTCAACTGTTGTTGAAGCTAGGTAAGTGCCACCTTCTCTTTACAACATCCGGTGTCGCTAACTCGCAATAGTGCCAACTCTCAATTCGAGCCTTGGAATGATGCCCACTGCACCAATCCGACACATTCCATGCTCTCCAAGGACCATTTCTCCAACAAATTGAATGGAGTTGCCGGTCGTGTTGCAACAACAATCTTGCAATATGTTACGCCGTGAGTCAGCCCCCTTCCCCAATTCCTAGTCTAGATAATTGACAACAACAGTCGCGTTCTGTACGCATGGGAAAACCCAGGAATCTCCGTCGACGAGGTTATGAGAGATATTCTCCGCACTTTCCACCACCCAGCTATTCGTGACGAACACTGCGAGCTTCACCGCAACATGTTCAATACTGTCCGAAAATGGGTTGACGAGCAACCTGACCGTGGACAGCTCAACCACATCCTCAGTTCGGCTTCTGTCAAGGCTGGCCGCAACCACAAGGAGTCTGGCGGGTCAACAGGTTCAAGAGACTTGCACGACCACGGTGCTCTTGGCGGCCACGGCAAGACCTCCGGTTCCATTTGGACTGAGATACGCAGCCGTGATCTAGGAGCCATGGAAGGCCAAGATGTTAACGCAGCATATTCCTACATGGGCGCCCCATCACCTCAATCAAGTACTCCCGGCATGCCTCACCAATCCCCAAATTTCGGCTATCAGAATCTCCCTCGACCGGGCAGCTCAGGCTACAACCGACCGACCTCCTCTCAAGGGGGTTATCTGGCTCCGAACCCTTCGCAAGGAAGCTACCAGGGAGGTCCACCACCTGGCAACTACCAACAGGATTACAACAATCCTCCTTACCACCAAGGCCCAACAGGTGGATATGGACAGAATGCTCCCTACCCTTCGAACCCGCCTTTACCGGGAGGAGGAGGTCCCCCATACCCGCCTTCGAACGCCCCATATCCACCTGATCACCAACAGCCTTCGTATGGTGGACCAGGCGGTTATGATCAGGGCCCACCTCAAGGCCCTCCAGGAGGTGGCTACTGGCCTCAGGGCGGTCCTCCACAACAGCCACCATACGGCGGCAATCAATACCCGCCCCAGCAGCCTCCGTATGGTAACCAATACCCGCCGCAGCCACCCCATCAACCTCCATACGGAGGTGGAGGTGGAGGATATCCTGGATCGGGATATAGTGGTGGATATTAGATCTAGGCTGGGCTATGCCCTATCGCCCTCGCGATCGCCTTTTATTCATGTCTTGTCTTGGATTTCAACAATGGTAGCTGGAAGATGGGATCTTTCTAATGCGCGCATCGATGACGATATGGGGAGAATGAGGAATAGGATAGTATGATACATGCACGTACTGGAATAAAACGTTGACCTTGAAAAAATCCAGAAATAGATGTCTCTTCGTAATCACCTGAGTTTGTGCTGTGATCGTTTCCCCCAGCTGCCACGCTTCGTTCGCGATGAAATGCTACCTCCTTGTAAAAATTATCGATGTCCTTCTCATATGAGTCCGTCCTTCTCTGTTCGCAAAACTGGGATCGAAAGCAACGGACTTATGTTCTATCGAGTAGCGCAGCCATCTACCGCGAAACGCTCGTCATAAAAGAACCCCCAAGCCTTACACTACTCGTTTCCGGCTCCGTAATCCAATTCCACTTCTCAGCGGTAAACAGGCCCCTCGGTGTCCTCTCCACACCAGCATCCGCGTTACTAGACCACATCATTTTGGGCTTTACTTGTCCAAAATCGAATTGCTTCAGTTTAGCCGTAGCGACATTGACATCGTCCTCTCCATTACCAACCCAAACAGCCTTCTTCGCGGTCGAACAGCTCGCAGGCTTTGCAGGTATCCAGGACTCGAAGACCGGTCCGCCAGTTTTGGAACGTGATAAGCGGATTCCGAGACCAGTGTCGATGCACGTGCGAATGAAGTCCAGCGCAGGCAGCAGCTTGGTTCGGAGTCCGCAATGACCGTGATTGCTGTCAATCTGGTACGTTGGACATTGTCGGAGAATGCCAATGAGTAGTTCGATGTCCCCTTGGTAAGCTTCTGGCCATACGTAGTCCGGGTCATATGGCGATGTGGCTTGGAAGGATACCAGAGACAAGAGACCTTTCTTCGTCAGGAATTTGATCATCTCCCCCAGCCTGTTGAACAGAGTCAGTGACTACTCGAGCCATGTTTCCATCATTCGAAAGGACTGATATCCATGGACTTGTAAGTCACGGTGCACTCTCACTACTTACTGGAATGAATCACAGCTCGAGCTTGTATCGTAGCCTAATTTGCATTGTCTTTCTTTGGATGAATAGATCTGCAAGAACTGGTCTTGGATGGAAGCAATGGTCCGGAGAACACAAGCACGACGAAATGCCAACTCAACTACATTATGTTAAAACGATCTTTCAAGGAGTTTTTCTAGGAAAGTCTACCTTCAAGTCCATATGGCAAGTCCCACCATATTGTTTGGTACTCAGCTCCATTCTCAGCTGTGTCACTCCAGCGTAAAGAACCACGTAAAATCAAGTCTTTGGTAGCATTCGTGAACCGCATGCCCTGATCAGTGTGGAACTGTATGAGGATCTTCTGCCTTAAAGCTTCCTCGCCGTTCTTATCAAGTGTGACTGGGTACTTGTGGACATTCAAAGTCTTCTGCATATGACGGGAAACCGGAGCCATGAAGCCGTAACGGTCTGCCAGGACGATGAGAGTGGTGATGCACTGGGTATTGAACGGAGATGTCACAGGATCCTGGGCTTAAAGTCAGAGAACTTCTCTTACAACTTGCCGGCAGAGTACTTACACTGCCATGTACGATATTCAGCATGTCTTTGAAGATCAACTCCCGACCAAAAGTTTTCGTAGCACCATCCTCATCAACAATCTTCACTCGGGGCAATTTGTCCGCCTCGATTTTAGTTGCATCCTGGTTCGATGCCTGAAGCTCTGCAAGTGCCTTCGCAACCTCTATCCCCTCTGCAAATTGTGGCTTGAGCAATATCTGGAAGTATTCAGAGTACTTCTTGATCGTGTCGAGCTTGGCTCGGTACAGGATTCTTGGGGATGGTATTGGGAGCCGCTTGGTTCGGAGGCTGCGAAGAGCATCTTTTGGAATGGACTTGGTGCATTCGGAGTCGTTCATGAAGTGCACATCTAGCAGCACATCCCCCGTACTTCGTATTTCTATCAAAGGGTACAGATTGCCATCAATATCTATGCTAGTCATGGTATTGCTCTGCTCGGAGGTGGCGGGCTTCAGGGTGGACTTTGGGACGGTCATTTTTGTGGTGTTTGCTGAAGCTTCGAGATGTCTTGGGGAAATTCATTGGATCTACAAACTTGGTAGCTTGTTAGCAATGGAGCATATCAATACAATTTGCGTCGGTCAAGTCCAGCAGTCTGCTTAGACCTCTGGCTTTTGATGGTTGCGTCTCCAGGCTGTACGCTCTAGCAGAAAAGAAAGGTTGTAGCAGAGGAAAAGCTGCATCGTACCTTCTCACGGGTAAGGCCACGCCATTTCCAAGGTCTGCCGGTAAATGAATATTTTATGTTGAGCACAAGAGCAAGTCGGAGAGAGTCAACAAAGAATGTGCTGGTCTAAGAAGCTCTGGAGTTCAAGTGGCAAGTGGGGTCCAATGCCAAGCCTCTCAGCTGTAGCCTGTAGGTGTGGCCACGCGAGACAGCCCCTGAGTTCCAACCACACTTCATGACCGTTCAACAATCTTGAGCGAATTCAAAAAATTTCTGGGTTGTTTACCAAACGGTGTGATTTGATATCTTCAGTTCCAGGAACTGAAGTCTCAGCCCCCATGTGGGGCGTCCGATGGCCAGCTTTCAAGATGGAAGAAGATGCACTGTCATAGCCAGAAGTTGAACAGAATTTGGCTAGAGCCATTGAATTGCTGTCTTTCCTCCCGTCTATCCTTCTGTCTTTCTTGAAATAATTGGAGTGAAAATAGATAGGTATCCGGCGCCCAAGGTATAGTGGCTACCCACAGAGCTTACCTGGCGAGCTGTCACTTGCTTCATCCCTTGTAAATCTACCTGCTCTACCCAACTCTAGTCACTCATTGGTCTGTTTGAGAACACAGAAGTCACGAGAAAGGATCCCGACATCACAAGCACAGGTTCTTGTACAGTGCTTCAACGTGAATCTTATCAGATGCCGTTAGTCCGGCGAATCTGGATGCAACATTGCATTTCTTTCAATGTCGATTTCGTATTCCGGACTTTATCTTAATGGGATTCTCACAGAGTGTCGAAATTTGAGACCGTCTTGGTAGTCGTAGCAAGACACTGTTTGGAGCCGTGCTTGGTTTTACTCTACTCAGGAAGTACTGTTTCGCCATCCCAGATTTCTGTTGGATATTCATTTTGAACTGTCCTCGGATGGCCTCAGGACATCTCAGTCAGACACAATCACAACGCTACAGAGCTCGCTAGCATCCACTTTCTTATCAATCGCACATTGCGATTCACCTGTTTGGGCATTAGAGATATCCTGTCGACATTGGCAAGCTGAAAGATTCAAGTGCACGGTGCCAGAAACCTGCGGCCACAAACACTTGTGAGCATGAGGCAGCAGCTCTCAATTCAGCTTGATTCATCCAATGTGCCTTCAGTTTTGTAGCTTATCTCATATATCAAGTATGGGGCAGTCTACCAAGGGTGGCAATGTTGAGTATGCCTAGAAGGCTTGCCATGACCCTGATTTCGCAACTTGCACGGCCATTTAGAGCCAAGGTCGTTGCTCAAATATTGTCAATATCCTCTTTAATTAGCTATGCTCGCTCAATACCTAGCTCTGGCGCTATTGCCATAGTTTGTGGTTATTTGACATATTTGGTAAAGAAATCAGGACTAGCTTCTCGCTTCTACCCTGATTGGCGGCCCGATCTGTATGTAAACAACCTCAATAACCAAAACAGTACCTCCTCGTTCATTTTGACCCCCTGTATCTTCGCCGTCGACGCGCCCTCCTAATGTACCCACGATCACTCATTCGTGATCCCATCGTAGGTAAATTTGGCCTCATCGGACCACTCCTTGTTGACGCGGTGCTTTTGGCTTTTCTCAACACACAATCAAACGGTCTGAACAAGGTGAGTAGAGTCATATTCCTCTTCTCCTCATCACAAACACATGTATTTGCAGCCAAGCCATCTGGGTGTCCGCCGGTCTCAATTGATTCTGTGCACCAATTAGGCTTACAGATCGAAGAATAACCCACTTCAATCACACATCTAAGTCAACTCGTCTGGCCGTTCCGATCTCACGAACAAAGCTGACGTCGCCATAGCGTCGCTCAAGATGTTCGTCAAGACTCTCCTTACCTCTCTGTCACTTGCGAATGGTTTGGTAGGGCTCGCTGGTGGTAAGCATTTTCCAGTCTCTCACTTCTTCATATTGCTAACAAACAATTGTGCCAGCCGATAGCTCTGGAGTTATCACAAGCACCCGGATCTTCTCAAACGTCGAAGGTGGCGAGCCTCTTACACTCGTAACTACCATCACGGCCTCTGCAACAGCTCTTGCTCCACTCCCACCTGGTGTCTTCCTGGCTACGATTCCTGCGAACCACGCCCCTCCCGCGGTTTACACTAGGACCTCCTCCGGTCTCCCTCCTGGCGTCTTCGTGACCACGATACCTGCGGTCTACACTCTGTCCTCCGAGCTCCCGACTACCACAATCACAACCACGAACCTGGTCACCTCCACTCTCACTGTCACGGAGCCGGTAAGTATTCTCATCCCCTAATCTTCTTGCTTTCTAGGACTGGGGCTGATCAGTCCTAGGCAGACACGATCACAGTCCACATCTCTGATGTCAATACAAAGCCTTCTTTGGTCACTGGCATGTGTTACTGGGGTCAAGGTGGCGTCGCGATTCCTTGCACATACACCGCCAGCAACATTCCCAGCAACACCAGCCCAACCGCAATCTACGCTTCCAACGATACTCGAACCAATGGCTCCCAAGTAATCACAAGTACACCCTCCAGCGCTGCAATCTCCAACCGTGGCAATCCCATCAAGTTCCTCGTGGATGGTGTCAAATATCTAGCTTCTCGGGACGCTCTTGAGCCTACTCATGTTGATTGGGACAAACTCGATAACGCTACTCGCAACGACAATACCTCCGAGCCCGAGTTCGACAAGTATCGCGATGAGTACGGCGTTCATTGGACCAAGTGTGATCATGTACCTGTTCTCTGGGGACCTCTGGCTATGGCTGTGCTGTGTAGGTACTGTCCTCCCCCTATTACTAGAGAAAACTGCTGACACCCCTTCCCCTCAGTCTTCTTGCACAGTATCGTCATTCACCTCCGATGGAACAAGCCAGAACCACAATGCCCGCCTGGTCATCTTCTTCATGGCATTCTGGGGTGTCGCCTTTCCTGCTTTCGTCTACATCGAGATCTATACTTCTGTCAATTCGGCCTGGAGAGATTGTATTCCTGACCCAAATCGCACCTATCCTTACTAGATACCATTCTTGCACACGGCATTCGCTGGACTTTGGGAAGGAAACACGGCTCTGAAGATCGGGATCATATCATTTGGCATTCGTCTGGATTGTAGTGGTTTGGTTTCCTTTGGGCGGTTGGAGTACGAGTCCTCTAGTTCGTGGATGATAAAGTGGCATGATGCTTGGGACTTGGTGCAGCAATTATGCTTGGAATTGTTGAGATCTGAAAGTTGAGGCATGCGTTTCTGACTTGTCTTTGCATTAGAGGGGTTTATAAATCTTACTTTATTGAGTGGCAGTTCTTCTGCTGCTTACCAGTCATAATAACTGGTCTTCTTCTTAGTGCAGATTTGCAATTGCAATGCATGACCTGCAACAAAATGAATGCATCAATTTGACGTGATGCAAATATCGTTAAATAACTTTGAGACTTTGAGCAGAGGGTTTTAACTAGGTAAGGCTTCGAAGCCCTCCTAGATGGGTCAGTGGCCTGCACTACGTATAGTGGTCGGTAACATTGTTGAGTTCAGGCTGATCCGTCAAAGTGTTCGATTTTTTAGAGATCAAGACCTTCTATGCATCTGCTGAAAGAAGAGAGGTCTCCAGCATGAATGTATGATCTATTGTTGTCTGTACGTGCGGATGTATCAAGCAGGAACTGCCTCTTTCGGCCTGGACTCGGTTGAGACTGCCAATGGAACCGAGTCTGGACTGGCTTGCACTCCAGTTTAGACAGCACTTACGATTTGCTCATCAGGTATCCAGAAGTATTTCTTCAATACATTCCAATAATGGCAGTGACTTAAGCAGGCCCCTTCCATGTCCACTCCAGCCAGAAGGGTCGTTCCATTTGCGTGACTACAGCACAAATGTGGGACAGAACCAATGTTTTCATCTGATATTCGACTCAACCTGTGACACCATGATAGCCGGAGTCCTCTTCACTTCTACTTCGTTCGTGTTCGCCCTTGAAATATCCGATTCAACATGTCCTTCCCTTCTAGACAAGCATGCGAACGGAGGTAAGAAGCATTGAAGTATCGCTCAAATACACGCCGACTATCGTCCTTGAGAAAATGTTCCCAGTGAGCGCGAACTTTTGGCATGTTTCCCAGTAATAATTTTACTCTTGCGCTTTGATAGATCTACGCAATCGAGGCATTTCATTGCACAGCAAGTTTAGTGCTGGATTCCTTGGTGTCTGCCAAGACGGCGAATTCTGGAAACACTTGTTGTCGAGACCTTATTAGTGAGTGCCAAAACTCAGGTCTTGCTGAAACCCAATCCAGAGTAGTATTTACTTCCTATTGAAACGCATCAATCACGAGTGAGGATATCCGGAGGATAGTAAGTCGAGGCGAGATCCAGACGTGCACAAAGTCAAAGCGTTGATGTCGATGTCATTGGTATCACCATCCCGCTCGTTCGTCCGTGTTTGAATCCTGGAGCCGATCTCATATCGTCTTACTGACCTCACAGACCGTCGCGCTGTATGATTTGGCTTTCAAAATTCACCCGCTTCTGGAAAGAAATGCATCTTCACACTCTATTTCATATCCCAACCTTAATATGAAACCTTGCTCCTGTCCAAAATTTAAAGAAGCATATCGTTCGAAAAAGTCTCAGGACCGGAGAGTTGGCACTAGATCATTCAACAAGGGTTAAATCCAGCCAGCATATTTGTCCTGGACGAGCGACGTTTCTTCAAATTCTGAATTCCAAGAGGTAGCAGGCCACAATGAACGGCAACACAATGTCACGGCCCTTCAGAGAGACGAGCAATGAGCCATCTATGATCTTGCAACATGCACGTAGGATCTCAAGAGCTGGGTGCATGGTTTGCAAGAGGCGTAAAGTCAAGGTGAGAAAAAATTCCCATCGTACAGAGACTTTCAACAGTACTTAATACAGATATTAGTGCGGAGAGGAGAAACCAAGCTGCTTGAACTGCATAAAGCACTCCGCAGCATGCCAATACAAGAAGACGCCACCTTCATCTCGTCGCTGCTCAACACCTCTCAACTGTCCGGAAGTAAATCGCGACTACAGTTTAACGAATTTCTCGATCGCGACAGCAGTGTCTCTAAACAAAGCCAATTGCAACCAGATACCCAATTTCAACCTTTTCGATCTCGAGATGTTGCACACCTACAGCAACCTAACCCATCTCTCTGTTTCGCACAAGCCCGCCAAGCGAGCGATGTGGAAGATCAAGATACCCAAGATCGGATTCTCTTATATGTTTGTCATGCGTGGTCTGTTGTCCTTGTCCGCTCTTCAACTGAGGCATCTATGCAATGAAAAAGACAAGAAGGATATCTATGCTCATTATGCAGAAAGGCAGTATCATACTGCCTTGCAAGAAGCAGCAGGACAGCTGTGCAAAATTACCTCAGATAACTGCTCAGCTCTCCTTTTGTTCGAGATCATCAACCACAGTCGGTTCAAAAAGTTCTCTCTGTTGGAAGACCGCGCTGACTAGAGATCCAAGTCCATAAATTCGCCCAGACAGGCAGCTTCACCAAACCAGAAGTTGAAGAACCGCAAGACGTCAGCTGGCTTTTCACACTCAGGGGCCTTAACACTATCACATTCACCTCGTACAACTCATTATGTGCTGGTCCTGTAGCGCCAATGCTACGAGGAGGAGACGACCGCGAGAACTTATGGCAGCAAACAGGAGTAAAACACCTCGACGACTTACGCAAAGCAGTCTCAGCAAGAACACACGACTCGAACGAAGCAGTGGTGTATGACAGCACCATAACGGAGCTTGAAAAATCATTCAACAGTATGGATCGGTGAGTGGGTATCCTACCCAAACTCTATACCCAGATGAACTAAGCGGTGGCCCAGGGCTCCATCTGGCAAATGTGAGCCATCAGACCTCTTCCTCTGGATCTTCGGGACACCACGCGAGTTTCACTCCCTGCTAAAAGCACAACGACAAGAAGCCTTGGTGATTCTTGGGTACGGATGCGTCCTCTTCAAGAAGGTGGACTTGTTCTGGTGGCTAGAGGGATGGGGCATGCGTCTGATAGCCCAAGTTCATGGCCTGCTGGATGCCGAACACCGCCCACTGATTCAATGGCCTATGGAGCAGATGTGAGCATCTCCTCCAGTTTTTCCCCGTTGCAGAGTGAATTCGGCACTAATTAGGTGGCTTCTGTAGTGGATGGCGTCCGTACGAAGAAATAGCGAGGGAAGTTGAGAAGCCGGATTGGTCTGCAGACGTGATCCCTTGCAGCTTTGAGGAAGATGAAGGTGTGGTTTTGACTGAGTACGAGGGTAGGGCGACGCCGCCCCAGCATCCAGGTTGGGGACAACAAGAAGTGTGGATGAAATCAACCACATGATGATTGATGATGAAATGACCCATGTAGTGAAGCATAGTATCGAAAACCGGTCATGAATTTAACGAATCAAAATGAGGAGCCTGTCCTGATACCCAATAATGCAATTTGTACGTAAAAGCAAATTACACGAGCTGTGAAAGCAAAAATTAGAAGGCGCGAAAGACAATTGAGACATCACTGGTGGCGTTTCTCGGTTTGGGATGATAGAATCGTGTCAAAAACTTCACTGTTCTTGATGGGCCTAATAATGTGACGGGGAAAGATAAGAGCACAAAGTGATCAAACATATTTTCACATTGGCATATAGAAGTCCACATCCCAGAAAACGCCATAATGCATACCCTTTGAATACAAGTTGGGGACCGGGCGTCCCTTTCTCAATGATGTGTAGTCGTGCAACCAAAACCGTCTAGCCCATTCGCCGAACCGGGTGCTGACCGGCAAGGCCAGCCAGGACGCTCACTCCACTGTCACCGTCTATGTTCTTTCGTTTCGCAAATATGATCAAGGACTGGCCCATCCACCAGCTACGTCCACCCATTCGGCTAAGCATGAGCCTTGCTTGCCTTCAACATCCACAATATCCGTGTCGCATCTACACCTGCAGCCTACGCCGTTCTCCTTGACCGCATCCCATGAATCCCAGTACTCGTCTTCTTCTCTTCTCTTCTTCTCGTCTGTGGTAGTGGTTTCTAGGAACGGAATACGAGGCAATTGGCGTGCAGGGGCATTCGCTGGACAATGCTGGATGGTGGTATGTCTGTAACCGAAGTCTCGGAAGTAATGAATATCTCGGGTGGCCAGTAGTGCTCCGGCAGCAAGTGAATGAATGGGTGCATCTCCCCACTATAAAATCATTAGCACAAATCAGTCCAACCTTGTCAGTTGCACTTACCCGCTCCATCCAAAATCCTCCACTGCGGTCCATCATCTGGAAGAAATCTTCATATTCCTTACTTCTGAACCAACTCAGTTTTGCAATCTCGAAATTCGACCAGAAATGACACATGTTGTATTTCTCTCCCTCCATTGTCTCCGGGTCGATATCTGGAAGCGAGGCACGAGATGGGTCACCACGGAGGATCTCTTCAGGGAGAGCATGCTTGGAATCTTCAGGCTCCTTCTTTTCTTCAGGTTGTGGCTCAACAAACATCTCCCACAGGCCCTGGGAGGTCAGATTATTGATTCGCTTGTATGCGGAGGCATATCTGAAGATATTTGGTACAGTCTCCTTCAATTCCTTGACGGCAATGGTGAATCCATAGGTCTTATTCGTTTCGATCATCTTCAAGAACGGATCACTGTAATGTGTTAGTTGGGTGGAAGAAGGAACTCAGGAAAATGACATACTAAGTAATGTCGCAGAAATACTTGATCTCTGGCTCCAGACGCCAGTACCACTCGTACTTTTGCAAAAGCTCATGCTTGTAGAAAAATCTATCACATTTGTCAGCATCGTCTGTCACCACCTTGACCAGCTGTACATACCCGGAATAGAATCTGCACATGGCGTGGTAACTCTCCATTCCACCGTACATAATAGCAGCGTCTCCTTGCTTGGCGATACCCTCCTTTGCAACCTTAGGGTCGATCCAGTCTGGGAATCCCCACATCTTGGGATCGATGGATCCGAACTCCACAGTGCCACTTGTATAATTCTGGATCGTCTCCTTGAATGTCGAGTTGAACTCCGCATCGTTAAGAAAGACGTATGGGTAATGATACCATCGGTTGAAATGTCGCTCAATAGACTTGACAGATTGGATGACACCATCCAACTCCTTATTTCTTGCCAATACCACAAACGCCGCATTCGCTCTCGGTTTCGAGGTATCCGGCTCTAGACATCCTGTTACAAAGACCTTATCATGGTCTTCACTAATTTTCCTGAAAGAAACACATCCATTAGCTTCGCCAGAGCTCAATTAGGAAGAGGGTCGCATACCTGATGGCTGGTGGTGCTCCAGCGGGCATTAAGATCCCAACTCCAGATTTGGGATGTCGCACGAAAAGCACCAATATCAATACTACAACGATGCATGGAAACAGGAGAACAACGCCGAGAGGTATCGAAATGCTGGAGTTGCCCTTTAATCTCAACGGCCGCCGGAAGAATGCCAGTCTGGAGCTGGTCTTCGGCCTCGTCTTGACCTCGTCGAGAGGAGGCGTAGGCTGCGATGAAGATGGAATCCTCTTGAGGACTCTCTGTACGAAACCCATTGGTGCGGATGTGTTCGCGGTTTGTTGGGGGAAATATTCGTTATAGGGGGTGCTTGCCCCAGGTCGTCAATGGACTCCACAGAGGGTTGTTGTATTACAATAAGTATTGGGAAGCGCGAGAATGAATCGAAGGAGGTACAGAGTGAGTTGAAAGGACCCTATCGGCTGATGTTGAACCACGCTTGTAACGAGTGGATGGAGGAGAAGCCCTCGAGAAAGAAGTACTTTGGATCTGCGATGACGCGTCGGATCGTGGAGCCCGCCTTCAGCACACAGCTGGAGGAGACAGGTGAGGATAATAGGGCATTCGATGGGGAGACGGTATAGTCGTTGGGCGGTGCCTGTGGCAGGGAGGTCTGGTGGTAGTATAGGATAGGACAGGTCGTTTCTGCTTGCTCTGCGATAGGAGTGTTCTCGCTCCTTTAGAAAATCGGCTAAATGTGCTTGGCAGAGCCGCCCCTGCAGCAGATGAGAATGGGCAACGGACGCCAATGCAACATAAAAAGTTGCTTGACAACCAGATAGTTTTCACAGGGCAGACGGTCTATTGATCAGAAGTGGCTGTAAGTGATCTCTGTATGAACAAACTGTCAAAATAGAGAACTTCAACCTCAATATCTCAACGTTCTCTTCTCTCCAGAAACGCAATGCAGATGCTAATTCTGTACCGCTAATCTCGAATTGGACAAGATTGGAAATTGCCCGTAGTCTCTTGATATCGGACGAGGCTGGATCTTGCTTTTTGTAATCTTCAAGGCTTCGAGCCTTGGATCTCGTATCCATAGATAGAATTGGCCTCCACTGCTCACTCGGATCAGCTCTTTGGATCATTCTTCGCTCTCACAAGTTATTTCCTCAGCCTCTCACAGCGTCATTCTCATCTGTCAAACCACATGCCAATTCGGCTAGAATAGCGCTGGTCTTGAATTTCTCGAGTACCAGCAGGGATGTCAGAACAGAAGTACCGGTCGTAGAAGAACCTCAACTACCGTCCAAGGAGAGACCATACAAAGAAACTCGAGCCGATCCGTCCCTCTCGATATCATGTCTAAAATAACTTCCAAGAATCTGCATTACGATGACAGCCTACCGCCTTTCCTCGCACGTCTGAGAGCAAACAATAATGCCGGTGATGGCAGGCACGAATACACTGTTGCGAGACCCAAGAAAGCCCGGACTGCTGAAGACGAGGCAGAGGATGAGCCGGTCTACTTCGATGAAGGTAGCGGAGAGACATTGACCAAGAGCGAGTGGGAGGCGCGAGAGGCCGGATCGGAGAACCAAGGAGAGGGCAAGGACGGCGAGAAGGCTGAGGCGGGGGAGGAGAGTGCGGCGAAGGGAGATGCTGGAAAGGAGAGCAAGGAAAAAGTTGCTGCTATTGGTGCAAGCAAGAAGAGGAAAGCAGGCAAAGTTGTGGGAGGAGAGGAAGACGATGAAGTACCAGTCGCCAAAGCACCTGCAGACAAGAAAGCACCAAGTCAACCAGAGAAGAAGTCAGAGAAGGGCAAGTCTGCAAAGAAGGGCAAAAAGATCAAGCTGAGCTTTGGAGATGACGAATGAATATGCATTCTCTCTTGAGGCGTTGGAAAGGTATCACAATGGATCACAAGGCGCAAAGGAGTACGGGCACAGTTGGTAGAATGTTGCTTTTAGATACCCCCGGTGCGAAATATGACACGAAAGCTACGGCATGTTCGCTCTTAATACCTAAATGCCAGCGCTATTTGGTATGCCCATGCTCCCCAACCAGATCCTTCACTCATGTAATATGAAGTGCCTCGGATCCTCGCCACCATAGTTACGGTCCATGATTGTTGCGCACCGCCTTTGTACGCCAGCCAGAAAGCTCATGAATGATTAGAATGTAGAAATCATGCCAGTCCCAGCCCACATCGCAAATAACGCCATTTCCTAACCTAAAGAGAGCAGACGAAAGCCCCATGAACCCTGCCTGCTATGCATGCGAACTCAAATGAGAATTGCAATATAGAAGATTCGACGAAACTTAGTCGACGAGACGGTTGTACTCTAGGTTCGACCAGCAGCAGACACGAAGTCCCAGAGCATCTTGACCAATGTCTCCGGTAAGGTGTAGAGATCAACGTGAAACTCGCCCTCTGTACAAATGTCAGTCATCTTTGCGCAAAACAGGTGCTCGGTGGCCTACGCTCAATATCATTCTTGGTGTATGTATCGTCCGACTTGTTGTCATGGATCATTTGAACTACATGAAGTAGATCGTCCTCATTCAACTTGACAAGAGCCTCCGCCAACTTCTCCATATCGACAGCACCAGACTTCTTCGAAGACGGCTTCTTCTCCTTCTTGCGCCCATTCTCATCCCCTGGGATGGGACCGGAATCCTTCAAAGAATTGATCAGCGCCTGGTTGGGGTTCTTGAAGATGATGGTATGCTTGGCCTCATAACGAGGTTTGGCGAAGTTCAGGTCGTGTGCAACGGTGTTCTTGCCGCCCTTCTCGGTGGTGTAGAGGTCGATGGTCATGTCAAACTCTCCCCATCCCTCGTTTTCGCATCGGAAGGGAGCTTCGTGGAAGGCTGCAAACACAGGCAATTAGCATATGCGACCTAGAATTAGGAGTGGACGTACTCTGGACTGGGTTTGCGAAGGAAGGATGAAGGTTATAAACCACTTTAGTGAAGCAGGTTGCGGGCTTCTCATTTCCAGCTTCGTCAAGTAGGTAAACCTCAATATTCCAGCTCTTCATTGGAAAGCCTTCTACATCAGAAGGCTTGTCACTACATCGGGGAATCAGCAATAGTTCTTTCTGCCATTCTGTAGCGTTGTATGGGCTTCACGTACATGTTGCGCTGCTCCGTGATGAGCTTCACGGTACGCTTGATCTGTGAACTGTTAGCTAATGTTCACATAATTCCTTTTGGATCGCAGGAGCCGCAAAAGCCCATGGAAAGATAATACTGACATCTGCGACCATCTTGAAAAGTGTTTCGAGGTTGGAGAGGGTGGCGTTGGGAAAGGATGGAATACGTGTGGTCGAGAAGAGAGTGGAGTTGCGACGCGCCTGGTACGTCTCTGCGCGGAATTGGGTGGTGGGGTGAAAGCAGTTCAGGTTGCAAGTGGTGCTGGACGGGAGAGCTTTATTAAGGCCAGAGACCAACACTAGCGACGTTTGACTTGTTGCAGGACAATGACCAGCAGATAATAAATTTTGTATCTCATAATATATATGGTGAATTCGAAGTAACAGCTTCTCGCAAGCTGAACTTCTCCTTTGTATTGCGGTAGACAACAATCAATCGCTTGTGGTTCGCATGCCAAGAGTTTGATCTATCGCCATAAGTCTGGGAATTCTCCAGAAAGCACAACATGAGTGAGTTCATATCAAAGCCTAGACACATCATGATCCATTTTGGGATGAGGAAGTGGAAGACTGGGGGGACAAAGAGGGAATGCTATTTAGTCTAACTACAATATCATGCCGTAGCCTTGAGGCTGAGGGCAATCCTCCGAATTTCAGTACCTCCACCATAGTCAATCCACGAATCATGCTGCCCGGATGAGACCAAGACCGCCATAAATGTCCAGATCTACCCTCGATGATACCAAAGATTGCTTGAAAAAAGCATCGCGCTTATGGGGGTGTTGATCGTGGGAAATGAAGTTGTAAAGGGGGGTGTTTTCGTAACTGTCGTGAATTGGGGGGTCTATGCTGTGCTGTGCTGTGTTTCGCGATCAAATCCAGAGGTCTTCAAATGTTCCAGTGCCACGTATTCGATTAAGAAGCGGAGTTGAACAGAGCCTCGTTCTCCTGTTGAGCCTTGATGAATGCCTCCTTAAAGAGGTTTGCGTCTGCAAGATCTGTTAGCATCGAACCCGAGAGGGGGAAGACGGGGGCATTACTCTCAGAGTTGGCAAATCGGATAGCAAGAGTTTGCGCCTCTGGTTCACCCTCACTAACATCAGCAGCAGCGTTCCACACCCAACTGCGGTCACTTCCAACGTTGGGAGAGAGCTTCATCTCTGGGACAACTATTATATACCGTCAGCACATATCCACCAACCCCATCGAGATCGAAAGCATACCGTAGTGGTTGGCGCAGACCTTCAAAGTCTTATCTCTGCGCATGACCAATCTTGTCTTGCCGTTCTCCTTGTGCTTCAACAGTCTAACATCACCAGTTCCGCGCTCCTTCCACTCATTAGACTCACGGACAAACTTGAAGAGCTTGGCGCGCATCTTGAAGGTCTGCTCCTCGAGCTCCTCGTTGGTCTTGACGTCGACTTTCTCGGTGAGACGAATGACAGGTTCGAAGTGGACATCTTCGGATTCTGGGGCTTCCTCCTACGCGCCAGACATTAGTTCTTGATTTTGTTTGTTTGTTTGTTTTGATTCGGAATCTCATGTACCTCTGGGTTCTCCTCAGCAGCGGCAGCCTTCTGGGCTTTTGCAGATCCAGAATTCTCTCCACGGTCCTCATCCTCAACCTTCTCCTTCTTGGCTCCTCCTCCGAACATAGAAAAGACGTTATCAGCGACGTTCGAAGCAGCGGTCGTGGCGGTTGTGGCAGCAGCAGAAGCTGCGCTGGAGGCCTGCTCGGTCAAGGTCTATTATAGTCAGCTTCGAAGCTCCATTCAGACCCGAGATACATTCAGGGACTGATGGCGCATACCGGTGGAGTCTCCTTTGGAGCTTCATCCTTTGCCTCAACCTGGAGGGGCTTCTCAGTCTCCGCTGGAGCAACCTTGGGTTCGGTGGTGGCGTCGGCCATGTTGGTTATGATAGGTACTGTAATGGAATATGTACTGTTCTTTTTGGGTTGGAAGGACTGCGATCTTGACTGAAAGATGTTGTGGTTGCAAGATGAGGTGGTGTTCGAGAATATGAGTTGTCTGAGAGCCCCTCCATGCTCGTGTGGATGTTGTCTAACCGAATTTTTTAGCGCCATTTTGGAGCTTATCGGCATCCGTAGAGGGGTGCGTACCCCTGAAAGTTCCATGTCAATATTTACTATTCAAAGTTCTGGTCACGGTTCAATGCTTTACTGGTTACCATTCGGCTCCTGGCTATTTATTTTCTATTTTTTGTGATTTAATGCAACCGATGGAGTAAGCAAAGTTCCCAGCCCAAAAGTTAGTATAGTAAAGTCAGTTTCTGGTAATGAATAAAGTCCCTGAGGCTTCGGGGCGGTCCGCTGGTTTTAGCGACACGTCTTCTGGGCCATCGCCATCATAGACTGGAGTTCGTGAAGACAAATTTGTCAGAACTGGCAACTGCGAGATAGACTTCTCTGAGCCTCCCACTCTCGCTACTCTTCTGCTTATCATTAGGTACAGAATTGCCGCTTACTCTCAGTAGCTCCAGTTGGTAGTACAACAGCCAGGTCACCGACAAAGAGATTCGTCCCGTGTGATCTCGAGAAGTACCTAGGTACATTCGGGCCCGCAAATGAGAGAATCCTAAAAGTAAAGTTGACATTTCCATGTAGATATTGATCTTTGTTTCTATCCTTCGGCTAAGGAGGTTCTCTTTCTTGCATTGTTTAGTGATATATAAACAATAAGCGAAGCAGAACCAACGACATGTTCAGTAATCGACGACAGCACTACATTCTCATTCACCAGGTCGGCGACATAAATCTTCTTGATACCAGCTTACAGCTTATCATCATCTGAATCTAAAGAAGGGAACATATTTACAACTCCAACCCATTCAACCAACACATCAAACAGTTTCACAACCTCGTAACTTGCTTCCAGTCTGACTTCAAACCCACCTTGGACCTCCCTCTAGCACACAGCTTTCTCATACTCAACACTGGCAAAGATGAAGGGTCCTAGACCTTTCAAGTCATTCGTTGAGAGCGCAACAGAGACATAATACTACAACACCAATCAGTAACTTTCATCTCTTACAGCCCGAGTGAGCAAGAGAAAGGTATCCGAAACTCACATCATAATCTCCATTCCCGCTCAGACTACCCACACTGACCGTACCAGCCCAATCCAATCCTCCATCAGCATTGACCGTAACGAACCTCTCAACCAGCTTCTCGTACCCTACCGTAGCAGTCTCCAGGTACGTCGCGCTGTCCAGATACCCCATCCGAATACCCTTCAGAATGGCATAGATGAACATCGCACTGCCACTACTCTCAATGTAGTTTTTCTCACGGTTGGGCCACCCCATCACCAGCCACCACATCTTGGAGTCGGCATCAACAGCCTTCTTGATAGCCGCGATGTTCTCCTCGAGGATCGCCTTGAGTGTTGCAACGCCTGGGTGCGATGCTGGCAGGTAGTCCAGAACGTCGACGATGGCAATAACGTACCAACCCAAAGCCCTGTTCCAGACTTCAGGACTGGCGCCTGTGGCTTCATCCGCCCAGACTGCGGTGCGGCTGGAGTCGTAACCGTGCTTCAAGAGACCGGTCTGGCTGGCGTTGGAATTGACGCAATTTGTGTGAGTGAGAGTAAACTGCTTCACAATGTCATCGAAGGCCGTGGTATTATCTGGAGCATAATATGCTGTGTGATGGGTGTAGAAGGGTGAGACCATGTACAAACCATCAAGCCACATTTGATTTGGGTATGTTGAACGGTGCCAGAACCCACCCTCGGGATTGCGAGGATTTGTCTGAAGTTGACTTCTGAGGAGATCTGCGGCACCTTTGTACTTCGTCTCTCCAGTCTCCTTGTGCCTTCGGGTTTCTGTAAGTAATGGCCCGGTCTTGTAACTTGTAGGTATACTCACAAGTAGATCAGAGAATCTCCAATTCTGACATCATCCAGAGTGTAATAATCCAAATCATAATCATTCAACCCACCATCCGCAGTAACGACCTGATCGGCACCGGTCTTGATATGATCAAGGTACTTGGCTTCACCTGTGCTGTTATAAACCATCTCCAGTGCTCTCCATCCAACGCCATGCTCATAATTCACGTATGGCGCGCCATTCCTCAGACCCGAAGCATAATTCCTCAAAAGGATGGTGTCGGCCCCTTGAACAGAAAGTCTTGGCGTTGAGCAATTTCCTGCAGCACTGACAGTAGCTGCCAGACCCAAAGCAGATGCGAATCTCTTCATGATGATCAAATTCAGATTGAAGTCAGAGGCCAAATTGATCAGCCCAGGATATGAAAAATAGTGTGGGATGGACTGTTGCAGAGAAGTGGTACTGGTTCAATGACCGGAATAGCGACAGGAAACATCACTTTATACAGCCGCAACTCCTCCTGCATCCGTTTCCTAGGCCGGAAAAACCATGCTGCAGCAATATGTTTACATCTTTTGAGCCTCTTGGCGAATACCCACGTCTGCCTGCACGCCGTCTCGGATACATGGTATGGATGGGGCAAATGTAAGGAACCTGAAGCTTCTCAGGGGTGTTGCAATTGTTCGGACGACGCTGATTTCGGAAGGACCCTCCCTTCCTCGTCGTCATGTTGGTGCGTTTCGAAATTTCCGTTTCTGCTTGGCAGTGTTGGCGCACCTGCTTGTTTCCTACAAGTGCCGGTGATCACCCTGTAGAGCTGCTTAGTCTGCTCTTGTAAAGGTGGCGTTGAGCACCAATATGTACAATTGTACAGGGATCAACATCGATGCATTGCAAGACGAGAGGACTGGTAAATACTGAGTTTAGCTTGGTTTGACTTTGGCTGGAGTAAGCAAAGTACTCATCCGATCGGACGAATAAATATCGTATATCGTATAAAGATGTTAATTCAGTGAACATCAAATTTCGTCTCCACCCCCAGACGCCCGACCGGTCCAGCGTCGGAGATCGAAAGGGAAATGAGCGTGTACGTACTCTGACTCCGGACAACTTGGAGCAGCGACAGTGGGTGGATTGAGGGTTTGTACGAGGTCATTGCCAGTTGAGGCACTTCTGGTATTTGAAAGGCGGTCTAACACTGACTCTGAGTCCTTTTGGCTGTTTCCTTATGAAGGGACTGGTTCGGCAGAGTCAAGGTAAGAGATGGCATTTCAAACTTTTCTTCAAAAGTAGAGTATATTCGAGTGGATAGAAAATTCGAACAGACGAAACAAAGCTGGGTCGTCGAATCAGCACTGTTCCAATCCGACGGACGACAAAGTCGCACCCAGTCGGAGCCTCTATCTCAAACCAAAAGTACTCCTCATTGTCTTGTGTAATTTATGGTTTGCCGACGTATTTTGCTTCGCGTTTCTTCACTTCATCCATTAAGACTCTCATTTTTGCTCCCCCTGCCTTACAGGCTGCTCCTCCACCACTTCCCTCAAACTCCAATGCAGGCCAAAGCCTCCAAGCCTTCTTATACCACCTCACAACCTCCATTCCATCCACCCCCGCATCTTCCAATCCCTCGGCAACAGCCAACGCTTTCCTTCCCATCATCTCTCTATCACTACCCCAACACTTACCCTTGCACCATTCCTCAAAGTTCTCTATTCCTGACCCGTCCCCGGACGATTGAAAGGAAGAGAGCGGGATAGGATCAGCACGGTCGAACATAATGTCGGTTCGAAGGAGGTACTTCACTGGCTGGTAAGACGAGGAATCGTCCGAGGGGCAGCTGAGGACCTCTCCATCATGCCAAATGTCGTCGCGGAAGATGATGGCTGTACCGAGGGTCGGTCTGACTTTTGTCACGATCTCTTTGCTACTGGAGAAGAAACGAGTCGCGCCTCCACATCCATCAGGGACGGTGTTTAGGTAGATGTTTATTGTATAGAATGCTTGTGAGTTGATGGAAGCGAGACGACGACCGTCCATATGTGGAGAGAATTTGCCGCCTAGGATTCGGTTTCAGCTGACATCTCTTTGTTTAAGGGCAAGTATGTGATCTGAGAACAAGTAGCAATTAGGAGAATGTGTGGAGAGAAGAGCAGTCATACCCAGACCGTATCTCGAAAGTCTCCAGCGCTCATTAAGTCCCGAGACTTTCCAGATATCTTTGTCTTTATCTTCAATAATTCCTTCGATACTATCAAAAGTATCCTCTTGTGCTCCCTCACCATCCCGTTTCTGCGGCTTCTCTTGTTCTAAAGGCAAGAAGAAGGGTTGTATTCTCCCCCAGATTCTCGCTCCGAGTTCCTCATTCTCGAACATTTGTCTATCCCTGATTGTTTCGGTAGTGACGTTTGCAGGGATAAGGTCCGTGTGCGACTCAATGATTTCTTGACATTCTTGCGCTGAAAGAATGTTGTGGAAGACATGAATCGCTCGTGGTCCTCGTCCTGGCTCACCAGGCAAATCCATATGGGAGAGCGTCAGGGAGCTTGACGAGGATGGCTCATTTGGTGTCGACATTTTTCCTCTCCCAGAGCACTATTCGAGACTAAAAGCTTGCCGTGATTTGAACGAAGATAAATTGGCTTGTATGTATGTTTGTTGGAGAAGCATATCAATGGTTTCCTTCAGGTGATGGGATAATCAATGGCTGAGCGGTTGCACCTTGGATTATATACACATTAGAAAATAGATGCGCATGATAAACGAAGATCTGAGTAGGTAAGTTCTCGTCTTAAGGCGTCGTTATTTTGTTTACTTTCGAGCCGATTGGCTGGAAGGCGGAGGCTCAGCTCGAGGCTTGCTTGCTGGCTTCGGCCTGACTCACTGCCACACTGAATATCATGAGGCTAGCGCGTACCCAGCCACAGTGAAGCAACTTGCTCATAGATTCTCGATGGGATGAGAAGCAAGGATACGGTGATGATGATGGTAAGGTTCCATCAGTCCAAGGAATTGACTGTGCATCAAGAGAAAAGGAGTAGCATGGTCTGCTGGTCTGGTCCCCGTCCCCGTATCTTACGTAATCGACACTCCCAGAAGCTCTCAAAGCCTAGGTAAAGTCACAATTATTTACCCTAATTTTTCAACATATCTAATGCAGCACAATTCTTCGTGTTTTCGAAGCTCCACTGATTTGCACTTTAATACTCGATCTTAAAACTGTAGACTAATCTTAGTGAAGGTTCTCGCTTGCGCCTGTACCTGGAGTAAATACCAAGCTACCCCTTGAACCGTCTTTCTCTAAGTGTGAGCATGGTTTTTCTACAACTATTTCAATCAAACTGTCGAACACGAATCTTTCAACAGAGCAAACCTGATACACCGAGCTTCTGTTGTACTCGCTTCACCTCCATCCACTGTCCACGGAAGCAACACTCCTCAACAAACCCGTGGCCCCAACTTCACCATGTCTTCTGGAGGCTCCATACAAGAGCATCTAGATCTCCTCCGTCAGACTTTCAATCTCCACCTTTTTGTACTAAAGAGAGTATCACTAATTCTCTCGCAACGGATCTAGGACAACACCCAACTCAATCCTCTTTCGAAGACCTACTAATCATCAGTCTGCACGTCAAATGCGGTCCTAAACATCGTTCAAAAACAGAAGAAATCAATCAAGTCGGGCTATCCATACTAGACCCTCGAAGCCTCGCAAATACTTCCACCACACACCCGCATCATGAATCATCACTTACTACTCACGCTTTCTCCCTCGGCTCAGAGAAACACTTCAACCAAAATTCATGGCGGTTCTGTTTCAAGTCGCCCAGCCAATGCGAATATGTTACTCTCGATAGTCTTCGCCAGAAAATCCACGGATTAGTTAAGAACCGTGACACCATCCTCGTCGTTCATAGTGAAGGCGGACGATCCGATGGAGGTATCGCGATGCTGGAAGCTGCCAAAATTGATCTACATCCGTTGTATATCATCGACACTCAGAAAGTGTCCCAGTGTATATTCCCTTCCGAACTTGCATGGCCACTTGGAAGAATACTAGAGCTTCTGCAATGTCCTTTCGAGTCTGGCATGCTTTGGGATGCAGGTAACGTCGCAAATGCAATCTTCGCGCATTCTTACTTCTTGCTGTGAACGCGGTCGATGCGAAGAACGCACCAAATAGCTCGATTCTTGACCAGCATCTCATGTCATTATTAGAGAAAACAGGTCGAGACCTCGTACCTTTAGAAGAGTTTCGTGAGAGGGAGCAGATACAGGAGATGGCGAGGTACAATGGAGCCCAGAAACGGATACGAAGACGGGAATTACGAATCAAAAAACGGAAGCAGGGCGATAACGCGGCTACCAGAGAACGAAGGGGACCGTCAGGCCCAACTACAAGCGGAGGGAATGCTGGGATAGGTCTTTTGATGAGACGACGGCTCGGACGCTGGCTGGTTGGTGGAAAACGGAATCTGGGTCTAGGATGATGGTAGGTACCTATTGTTCTTGAGTTCTACCCGAAATAATACGAATAGACAATTCTACATTGGTGATCTCCGAGATTTCAGAGCGACTCGGATTGGAATTAGCAGCACTAGACTTGCACGCAGCAACAATTGACTCCTAAGTTTCCGAATCATGCCTTCATCGAAGTAGACCCAGTCCTGCGGTATTCTTTCTTCTACGCTGGCCAATACAAAAAAGTGAAGCTTAGATAGCACGTAAAAAGAGGTCTTGGTGTCTCACCTCAAGTTCGGAAAGCAAATCTGCTTGAAGCTTGCTTCCCTTCTCTCCTCCCTAGTCTTGGCGTGCCCTTCCTCGCTAAAGAAGTAAACAGCAAGTTCCCCCTACATGGAGCACTCCAGTTTGCAAGCCTCCAATTAGGACAGATTAAACGCGTGTCACATAGAGAAGAACTCAGAAAGAAGTAAAAAAATAAAGAGCGCAACCATGTTAGAGGTCGTAGGACCCGAACCTACCCTGGGAAGGAAGTGAGCGAAGTTGCTTCATTCCAGAGAACGTCAGCGCCCTAGCTATCCAAGCAATTACAATATATGTAAGGCCCCAGTCTTCCGATTACGCACCCCCTTCAATCTGGGTATAGTTATCCTTACCGCTGAGCCACTGTCGCGGGATAAGAATTGATGGTTGGATTGTTTCTTGTTTGAGGTCATGTGAAGCATAGTACTCCTGCTACTGTGAGGCAGATATCTGGTACTTTCTGGTTTCGGTAAGGACAACAGACGTTTTTAATCGTTGCTATTCACTTGAAGGCTATTATTTTCTTGTGGATATTTAAGATATGGCACAGCGCTATGGACGATAGCGCGCGTCTTACGGGCACCTTCAGAAATATCAATCACAAATCACAAACAATTGAGAATTCCATCAGTCCCAAGGGTATGTTGCAATAAGTAAAAAAAACTATGTTAGACCAGTACACCAGTACCATCCATACTCATTGCCCTAGCCCCAGTCTGGAGGCCAGGCTAAACTCGAAATGTGGTGCAATTCTCGAGATACCATACCCGTCCAATTCCCAAAGCCATGCGCTGGAGTTCCCAGTTCCCATATCCTTACCCCATACCTCGCTGAATCATAGCAACTCCTTCCGTCAAGAATACGAGAATCCTCCCACCCTACCAGTCAAAAGAGAAAAGATGCTTGCTGATACGCCCCAACAACCCCGAAAAACAGAAACTCAAATGCTCGTGGCTCACGTTCGTGCCTTCTTTGCTGCCTTGCGAGCAACCTTCTTAGCAGCTTTGTGTGCCATCCGGTCAGCCCTCTTCTTCTCTGCAGCAGCAGCCTTCTGAGCCTTTCGAGACTTTTCAGGCTTGCCACGCGTCATTATTGAAGCCCGTCGCTGATATTCTTGATACTCGGCATCCTTTCCCTGAAGCTTCAACCACAGAAGCTTGGATTGAATTTGAGCCTTGATCAACCCTTCGTCCAATGGCTCTCGGATGTCCTGAGCGGAGTCGAACTTCTTAGAAATCATTTCTCTGAGCTCAGCAAGCTGAATGCCAGCCTCCTTTGCCATAATAGCAGAGCGCTTAGCGGCTTCGAGGGACAAGGATTTGGCTACTCCGGTTAGACCCTCGCCGGCTGAGGCAGCCTGGTCTATTGCTGCTTTTCTCGCTGCTTCAAGTTGGTGCACAGCTGACTGGAGTTGCTGGAGAGTATCTTCGGCCAGGTGTTCAGCGGGTTGGAAAAGGCGGGAGAACAGCTGGGAATCAAGAATGGTATCTTGTGGCAAGAAAGTCGAAAGCTTGCTCAAGAGCGATTGCCAAGATGCCGTAGACCCAAAGTCAACCTGGAAAGTCTCGTTAACTCTTGGCTTCTTCGTAGTGATGATAGAGATGTTGAGAACTCCGTATGCATCCTTCTTAGGTAGAAGAAGTACAATCCCTTCGTCAGAGCTATAAGCTCTCTCTGTATCGACCGTGACATTATTTCGTGTAATATTGACAGACATCGCTTCCTTAGCGAGCCAGCTGAGTTTGGTAGCTGATGGGATACGGATCAAAATCTCTCTATCTCCTAACAACTCGGTTGTGCATACATAAGACTTGTTGGCTGACTTAGTCGAAGGAGCAGGTGTTGGAACCTTTCCAATTTCCATTGAAGGGACGACGGCCAGGCTATTTGGTCCAGGCGCTAAGGCAATCGATTGTGTGACTGTGACAGTTTTGACTGATGTCTTGGCTACTAGACTTGTGGCGACAGATGTGATGCTTGGTGGAGCGGCTGATGAGGTCAAGGAGGCAGTTGATGATATAGAGACCGCGGGCATGATCTTGCTATTGATCGAAATGGCTGGAGCAGAAGTACCTCGAGAGAAGCGGTAGCTTGGAATACCGGTGAGGACAGCGAAGAAGACGCTCAAAATCAGAACTCCAACAGGCATGATAGCTCTCCACAATGCAGCTCCATTTCGATTGCGGATGAAATTGACGCTATCAGAAAGGCTATAGGAAGTCTTCTCCACGTCTTGCGGGTCCGTGAGACTAGAATTCGCCTTCTTAATCACATTCTGAGTAGTAGCATTTTCAAGATGCTCATGGAGACCAGTGAGATATGCAAGGTTTCTGTTCATCTGGCGTGCGTCAATGTTCAAAAATGAGGCCAAATCGATTGGGAGTCTCTGGTGGATGATGTTTCCTCTTCCGTTTGGATCTCTGGACTCCAAGCACATATGGATAGAGTGCTGGTCCAGTGACATGCACTGTCCTCGCTCGAAGAGTTGCTTGTGTGAGATAACGATCGAAGGGATAGAATGTCGGCTCATGAACTTTCTAGCAATGGTTCTTGTTCTTCGTGCCTCGATGCTATCTCCATCGGAACAGTAGAAGACTGCCACGTGTGGGAGGTCCCAGTAAGGCTCGACAATGAAGCCTTGTCCCTCGGGAACAGAGTGATACGCGAAGTTATCGTCAAGAATCAACTTGATCACATCCGGCTTCTCTGGGACATCCTCGAACTTTAGATTCTGTGCGAATGTGCAGTCCTCAACCTTGATCTGATATCCAGAAGAGTGCATAAGCTCGATCTCGGGAGTTCGCTCGGTACCAAAGGCAGATACCGGGACAACATTGTAGAGTTGAGAGGTAGACTGGCGAAGGCGTTGTGCATGCTTGCCACCCTCCACGGAAGCAGTGACGGAGCTGGCAATCTTGTGAATTATATCTTGCTTGGCCGAGTGGCTACCAACGTATAGGATTCGAAGAGGATCCCGAGTTGATAGACCTTGCTTGGTCATCGTCTGGCGGATTGTGACAACGACACGCTTTGGTTGGTCTTCGAAAGACATACCCTTGAGAGCATTCGCCGTTTGCTCCTCGCTGAGGTCTGTAACTGTGTGTTTGACCGAGACCGTCTCCGCACCAAGATTGTATGGTTCTTCGAATTCGATAGACTGAGTGAGAGGTTTGTCAAGATCGTCGAGTAGAACTGCAGAACTGCGGCCTATTGTGGGAGTATTGAAGGCTTGTTCGACAGTGTGGTCATGACCTGGAAGAGCTGGAGTCGACGATGTGCCTTGTATATCCTCATCTCCGCTCTCTTCTCCCTCGGTATCTGCGAGACTCGCAACATCGTCTGGGCGTCCATAGTCAGTCGAAGCAACGGACTCTGTGGCATTATCGTCACGACTCTCTTCGTCAGTATCGATGAACTCGTAGGCAGACTCGCCGAGGATGCCTTCGTCGGAAGGGACGTCACTGCGGGCTGACATGTTTGCTGTAGTTATGCTCTCGACCCAGTACGTAATTCTCTCGTCTGCAGCCGGTGCAGGAAACCGTAACTGAGTTGAGGAAGATTCAGTCGGAGTAGTTGGATCTTGAGAAGAGGAGAGGTCGCTCTGAGGGGTTGGCATGTCGTTAGCCTTGCCGGATCATGTCATGCCTCGACGACGAAGTGGTCGATGAGGCTGTGGTGAAGGCAGCAAAGACGAAGTGAATGAAGACGATGAAGAAAGGAAAGAGCCTACGTGGGTTATGGTCACAATACTTCCTAGGTTGCCGATGGCGTGTGGAGTTGGTTCTGGTAAGGCAACTTAAGGTAGTAAGTGTACCAGTTCTTGCCTGAAGCGCTGGCTGCCTGTTCGTCAAGAGTGTCAAGTCCGGGCGTTCTCTTGTTAGAGTCAGGGATGTCTTGAGAACAGCAAATTTGTCGCGACTCCACGATTTTCTCGACCTCGAATAGACGGGAGGGAAAAGAAATACGGAGCCAGATTTATGGCAGATGTGTTGTACAGTGGTGAAGAGGGGATTCACAGTTATGGATGCGGTTGAAAGCAATGGCGGGGGTCCGATAAGGCCTATGGTAGCGCCAAAGCTGGCACTGTAGAAGCGATAAGCTCTCCTTATCCCCTCAAGTGGGGCAAAGATCCGGGTCAGATGAGATGATTACAGAATAGTGGATATGCAGGTCGGCAAGGTGTCTGGGCGTGTAGGATGATGAAATTGGTTCGAATTGTCTAGTCTTGATATCACTTCATATATGGAAACAGTTCACTGCTGGATAGAGATATGGAGATTCACATACCTCCATTCTAGTATTGCAGATAAATGCCCAGCTTTCTACCCCTCCAGTAGCCGTAACGAAGCCACGAAGTAAAGTAGGTAGAGCCACCCCCATGGCCAGATAACACCCACTTTCTGATACACGTGGGTGAAGTCGGAACGAGTCTATTCAAGATAATGAACAACAGGGAGTCTCGATTCGAGTACAGTACAAAGAAAGCATACAGTACTCTCATGTTCTCAATAATATTCCTTGAGTAGCTGGGTTGAGAGCTCCGTCTCACATCCTCGGTCATTCTGGAAATAGGTCACGCCAAGACATCAGCTAGATCACTCCTCGGTACCACTACAGCTCCCATAGTCTATCTTTCTGGTTTCAGAAAATCCGTTCTGTTATCCAAGGTGTCCATTCAAGGCTTTCTACCAATCTGTCATAATCATACATTCATTGCATTGCTCTCTTATTCCGCTACCCAAACAGCAGCCATACCCATTCCCGTTCCAACACACATACTCGTGACGCCGACCTTCTGGCCTGTCCTCCTCAACTCATAAAGCAGTGTGCTGACCTGTCTCGCACCAGTGCATCCAAGCGGATGTCCAAAGGCAATAGCTCCACCCTTAGGATTAATCTTCTTCTCATCAATGCCCAACTCGTTCGCGCACCAGACGCATTGAGAAGCAAAAGCCTCGTTGATCTCAAAGATATCAACATCGTCCTTGTTAATGCCGGTCTTCTCAAAGACCTTGGGGATAGCAGCCCATGGGCCGATACCCATAAGCAGAGGAGCAACACCAGCTACTGAAGCAGCGACGTATTTACCGAGGATAGTTTGTCCGAGGCGCTCAGCAGTAGAGCGCTTCATGAGGAGGACAGCAGCAGCGCCGTCAGAAATCTGACTGGCATTACCAGCGTGGATAGAACCGTCTTTCGCAAAAGCAGGCTTGATCTTGCCCAAGCTCTCAGCAGTGATACCAGGTCGAACACCGTCGTCCTTAGCCACAGTGATCTCCTTGGTCTCTCCAGTCTTCGGGTCCTCCCACTTGACCTTCAGAGGCGCAATCTCCTCGTCAAAAAGTCCAGCTTCTTGTGCCTTGAGCGCCTTCTGGTATGAGTTGGCAGCAAATGCGTCTTGGACCTTGCGGCTCACGCCACGGTCCTTTGCCATTTGCTCGGAGAGGACACCCATGGGGACTTTGCAGTTCGCGGACTCAGGGTGTGATTCGAGGAGTTCCGAGAATTCTGTAACGGCACCGGGTCTGCAGAGCCAGGAATTAGCTTGAGTGAATAGATAGTCTGTATGAATGAACATACCCGTATTGCAAGCTCATGCTCTCAACACCAGCCCCAACACCGACCTCAATCATGCCCGAGCTAATAGCATTTGCAATATCCACGCAAGCCTGTAGGCCAGAAGAGCACTGTCTGTTCAAGCTCTTGACCGCAGCAGAAACAGGGAACCCCGCCGCTAAAGCAGCAGCTCGGAATTCCGTTGCACCACCACCTGGTGGCAGAACAGAGCCAACAGCAATATCCTCGACCAAAGCAGGGTCAATCTTCGAGCGTTCGATGAGTGATTTGAATGCGCCGACTAGCATATCTGCCGCAGCTGTGTCTTTGAACCCGCCCTTTCCGCCCTTGGTGAATGCTGTTCGGAGGCATGCTGTAACAACGATCTGGCAGCTGTCAGTATTGTTCTTCCGTCGATTCAATGGTTATCCAACTTACATCGTCTGGGTTCTTCTGCAAAAGCTTGGCTCGACCTCCATCTCCCTCTGTAGGAGCAATCTTGCTCTGCGAGCCAGCAAGGTGGCCAGAGACCTGAGTAAGGCGTTGATTTGCTACGATTCATTGTCAGCCTCGCCTCCTTCTATCCACCACTTCTCTGGGAGCAATGTACCTGCAGACATGGTGGTAACTTGTAAATTTGAAATGCAGAGACACGAAAGAGGGTATCAAGAATAGTTTGAGAGGAAGAAAGAGGTTTGTGAGAAAGAGAGAGAAGTTATGGCCGAGTAGTGGATTCGTTCCCCAGCCTGTCTCGAAAGGTGCCGAGGTATGATGACGGTCAACTGATTGGCTGAGCAACTAGCTTGGAATCTCCATTGTCACATGGAAATTCTCCACGATTGATGTTTCCGGGGAAGTTTAGAAAACAGTTGTCACGCGCAGCACGAAATTCTAATCAGAGCGGGTGAGATGTCGTAGAATTTGCATGTGTTATTGAACAATGTGCGACGTGAGATGCAGAGTGACGAAAAGAAGTCACATGGGGCACTGGCGACAAATGAATGGAAGGTAGATAATTGTCCCTGACTAAGTACAGCACACAGCAATCCAGTTGCAATAAATTCAAGAAGGGTATTGTACAATTACTCTAGAAACATTAACTTCTATCCCGATATGCGCCCCCAACCCCCAAGTCGTTGACCACATTATTACTTCACCAGCTAATCCTCTTCTGTTGCGTTGTCCAAGACCCAACCTTTGCTCATTTCCACAGCTTGTTCCCATTTCTTGAACATAGCATCACTCTTCTTCTTTTCCACTTTCGATGTGAAGATTGTCCTGTCCTCCTTGTTGATCTCCTTCAATTCGTCAAATTCTTGCCAGATATCAACTATATTCAAGTCAGCTCAGTTCTGGGAAAGATGAAGAACCTATGAAATGATAGGCGAGATTGGTACATACCAGCAAATCCAGCTGCAATAGCAGCTCCAAGAGCGGTTGTTTCGCGCATGACCGGGCGATCCACAGGTATTCCAATAATGTCTGCTTGCGTCTGCATGCAAAGGTTCGAGTTCGACATTCCTCCGTCGACTGCAAGCTTTTCAAGCTTGTGACCGGAGTCTTTCTCCATGGCGTTCAAAATGGCTTTGGTTTGGTAGCATGTAGCTTCGAGAGTTGCTCGGGCAATATGACCCCGCTGGGTGTGTGCAGTGATACCAACTAAGCATTGTTAGCAGTGGCCTTCTGAGTACGATCACCATATAACTTACAGAGAGTTCCCTTCGCATCATCAATCCAGTAAGGCGCGAAAAGACCACTGAACGCAGTAACGAAGACTACACCACCGTTATCCTCCACGGTCTCTGCCAATTCCGTAATCTTGTGGGAGTGCTTGATGAAGCCCAGGTTGTTCATCAGGAACTTGACACCAGATCCAGCCACTGCGATGCTGCCCTCGAGAGCATAAATGGGCTTTCGTCCACCACCGAAGTCGTATGCAACGGTAGCCAGAAGACCATATTTTGAAATGACGGGCTTGTCGCCTACGTTGTAAAGAAGGAAGCAGCCGGTTCCGTACGTGTTCTTGGCCTCTCCTGGAGAAAATCCACACTGTCCCACCAACGCTGCCGATTGATCACCGAGACATCCGGTTATCTTGATTCCCTTCAGAGCCGTGGATGCCAGAGCACCAAACGCATCCTTATCCGAAGATGGGACAATCTTTGGTAGTGTGATGTTTTTCCGGTCGAGTTGGAAAAAGTCAAGGAGCTTGTCATCATAGTCGAGTGTGTGTAGGTTCATGAACATCGTCCGGGAAGCATTGGTGGAATCTGTGACATGTACACCACCCTCTTTGCCTCCATTGAGCTTGTAAATGAGCCATGTGTCAACGGTACCAAATGAAAGTCGGCCTTCGTCGTAGGCCTTCTTAACAGCATCAACATTTCTGTAGAGCCAGAGGAGCTTTACACTGGAAGGATACGTTGAGATCGGCAATCCGCAGATCTCTTGCAACTTGTCTGCGCCTTCTCGCTTCTTCAATTCTCGCACAATTGAGGTCGTTCGAGTGTCGGGCCAGACGATGGCATTGTAAAGTGGCTCTCCTGTGTTTGTGTCCCAGCAAATGGTTGTTTCTCTTTGATTCGTAATTCCGATGGCCTTAATTTGGCTCTTCTCGTAACCCTCCTTCAAGAACTTCTCTGTTGCCTTTTCTATACACTCTTCGACCGAATCAACGAGTTCTTGGGGATCGTGTTCATGCCATCTGCCGTGTATTAGCTTCAGTAATATACTCTTGNTGACAATTCACTTACCCAGAATCCGGGTATATGTTCTCGAACTCGATTTGATGGCTTGCAATTGGGTTTCCCTCGCCATTGAAGATCAGAAACCTGGAACTCGTTGTCCCGCAGTCAATACTTCCAATGAACCAGTGTTTCTGCTTTTCCTCGACAGTTTCTGAGACTCCTTTTGGAAGATGTGGCCTCGCGGCATCCTTGATCTCTGCTACATTCTCAACGTGCTGGGCATCTGTGCTGGGCTCTACGACTTTCAAGTAGTCATGTTCGTGTACGGAAAGTGTTCGGATTGGCATAGAATCCATGATGGGCGTTTGTTGTTGGAGCAGATTGAAAGGGGTCGAGGAGCTGATGCCGTGGAATTGCCTTGCAGGACTTGTGCTACCTGTCGACGTCGCAATTGCCTGGGAGCAGAGAGGATAAAGAGGTCTTGATACGGACAAACAAGTGGGTGTCAGCGCGGGGATGGTCGAGGAAGGGGAGAAGACAAGAGCGACGGCGTGGCGCGGCCTGAAGAGGGAAGGAAGCCGATGACATAGTGCCAACATCAGAGGGGGATGGATCGACAGCTCCTATTTAAACATCTCGATGTCCCACGCTTCGCTTTCTCGCTGTCACTGGAGCATTGGAATTGACCCCGCCTGTTGTTGCTGCAGCTGTCTGGGCTGGGCAGGTGTGCCGAGTCGGGCTGCGGGTTAGTGATGGGACGAGGCCGCTGGGACACTGATCTGCTGCTGCATGTGATGTGCTGAAAACCGGAGGCATGGATTGAGTGGGCACGAGTGGACACGGGCGATGTTGGGCTGGGCAGCAGTGGGGGGAGCACGGCTGCAGCAGCTCCTCTCCTGTGCAGAACTCAATGGTGGTCTCCTGCACCAGAAGACTGCCCTGGCATCCGGAAACGCTTCCATTGGTGGAACCTTGAAAATTCCATCGCGAGGCTCTCACAGTCTTGCTGAGCCCAGAGTGTTGGAGTGGAGCAAGAAATGAGTCTGGGCCTCTGTCTCAACCTCATACCCTCGAAGAAACACTTCAACACCACGACCAAGACCTTGATATCACCTGAATGCAGCCACAGCCAAGCTTCGACGATCACTGTACAAAATGCTCGCAGATCCCCAGATATTGCCTCTTTTTCCAGCTATCGAAAAGCTCCATAGATGCTCTCCATACATTTTTACCGGATGGCATCCGCTTTTTGTTAGCAGCAAGACAGACCTCCACAATTCTGGCAGTCGGACCGTTCGAGAGTTCACGAACACATAAGCACTGTCAAAGTAGTACAAGACCGGGACTTCACAAAAGCCTTTATTTTGGGTGAGATACATTTTCGTTGCTTCTTTGCATTCCTTACTGCAAGCCCATACGGATGTGCCCAGCGTAGGAAAGCGATATCGCTCCCTCGGTACATCTCCTGTCCTGGCATAGAGCGTCTTCGCGGTTCGATTCCGATGCATCGACGACCAGTGGCAGGAGTGTTGCACTTTGCTAAGGAACACTTCTCGCGAACTCGTCCCAGATATACCAAGCGCAATTTCCACTTGTCGATTAGTCGAAAGTATTAACGTAACGACTCAAATGTCGGAAGTTGATATTGTGACTTTACAAATGGCAAATGGCACCTATGTAGGAGTGGATCCGCTGATGTCCGCCCGCAGAAGGATACTTATTTATGTACAGAGTGCATGTGCTTTCCTCTCCTCTCCCTTATCCCACCAAGTCTGCCTATAGTACTATACTATTCAGGATCGCTTAAACTTTCTAGCAGCTCCACCCATTCTAAGACGTCTTCTCTCCTTGAAGTCGGACCACTCGCAGTCACTATCGCCGTCTTCGTATCCTCTAACTGGACCTCTCTCTTCTCTTGACTTTTCGCACCATGAGTCCCAGCGAGCCTCATCCTTGGCATCCCACATAGCCTCAAAGTCATCCATCTTTTGGCGGAGTCTGGGGTAGCCAGTAACTCGACACTTGATCATGGGTCGGCCTTTGATGGTTGGTTGAGCGATGTGAGTAGTGGCGTCCGTGGTTGAGACGATGATGGCCGACTTGGTCTCGACAGCCTCGGACTTGATGAGAACTGGCTGTGTTTCGACGATGGTGGTGACAGGCATGATCTCTTCAACAGTGTCGGTCTTGATAGGAGCAGAGGATGGTTTGACGAAGGTGCTGATAGACATGAGAAGCTCGGCTTGCTCACAAATGCTGCTCTCGAGGCAACGGCGCTTGCTTGTAGAGAGGTCAAGGGCATCAGCGACATCGTAGACATGGTAGACCGCCTTGCATTTTCTCTCGAAGATGGCAAAGTCAAGACCACCATCAACCTTAAGCCATGCGCGATCTCTTCTGATGCGGATGGGGATGGGAGCAATGGAGGGCATCTTCGCGGTGTTAGAACGCGTTCCGAGACCAAGTGAACGGAATTACTTACCGGGAACTTAGAAGCCTTCTTGCTGACTGCTGGTAAGATCTTGCGGGATGCCATATCTGTGGACTACGACGATCAGTAAATGGCATTCAAATGATATTGGTCAGACTTACTGGTTCTTGAAGTGTTGTGGTATGGAGGTTGAGCATCGTCGAAGTTGAGAGTTCAAAGTCGTCGTACAAAGAGGAGTTTTTGGAGTTGCTTGAGCAGGTGGATGTGCGAAGAATTGGTTCAAGTTGCTTGTGTTGTTTGAAGCTGCAGGTCGACGATGCGGAAATAATCTGGTTGAAGAAGCTGGAAGGGAAGGGGACGAGAATTTGTATCGCTGATGGGCGCCTCGCTTAGCTTTTCACAATAGGAGGCTTTTTCTACCGCTATACTATTGTTGAAAGGTGCGGCGACGAGGTCGCAATTCACCTTCGCGGGTGCACCAGCAGCCGTGAATGAGAACAATGACATGCGCAAGCTGGGGCCCACTCTTCTGGAATCGTATTGTGCGATGCAGAATGGAGAAGACCATTCACGCAACCTTCATCAGCGTCTCTTCGACACTCCTCCAGACCGATCGATATTCGGAAATCGACTCGTGGTTGAGAACACACGTCATGATGTCGCGAAATAGCCTCATTAATTTTTGTTGTCTCCAGAGCGCACAACCATTGTCACAATTATTGGATTGAATAGAAGAAAAACACGGCGCGGATGTGTTTGTGTAACGTGGGCGTTGGGAAACTATTGTTGCACATCGCAGCCTCATGGGATTCTTCGCTTGCTAAACCGTATTTGGACTTCCCCATCCCTAATTACCATGTCAGTGCTAACAAATATATGACAATATATCCATGTACCTAAGTCGCTCTCTGGATCACTCGACGCAAGCGCTTGATTTTGGGCGTTGTTGGGATTGACGGGTTGGGTGTTCCGCTCCGATGGGTTGTTGTCAGGAGTTCACTTTCGGAGTTGTCGAAGACTGCTGTCTCTAAAGCGTGCGACAATGACTTGTGATCGAGATATGGTATTTATGAGCTGTTCTGACAATGATTGAAGGCTTCATGATAGTTGTAGTCGTCTTTTTCTTGCAGATAGTTGTTTCCGGTTATGTTGCTCCTTTTTTTGCGTTGGAGTTGTTGAAGGTTGCTGTCTGCGAAGCGTCCGATGATGTGCTTCAGAACTTCAGGTGGTCCAGTACTTATACTTATACTCATAAGTCAGTGGGAATAGTCGAAGGCTCTTTGGTAGTTGTAATCGCCTAATTTTGTTTTCGTTGCCGTTCCTCCTTTCCCTATCGAGATGGGCAATGTATGTAGAGTCAGCTGAGATTCCTTTCTCCAAAGCGTACTCTGGTTCTGAGGAGACGGAGACTAATATGTAATGAGACAGTGAACAGTGATTGATGGGTTTCAAACGGCTGTCGTCCAGCATCATGCCTGCATTGTTTACCCATGGTGTTGCTCAAAGTCCTGGTCGTCGGGGAGAGGCAAGTGTCCGAACGGCAGGATACGAATGCAGGCACTTAGGCTGCTCCTGTTATCCGGAGTCCGAGTAATATCAAGAAATAAGTTCTGTATATGAGCTTCCTCGTTGCTATCGAGATTTTTGGTTCCAGCTAAGCTCACGTTGGCGAAGGTCACCATGAGAGCGCATGATTTCAAGCACACCACACTTAGAAAATGTCTTGATATGTCTACATATCAGGACAAATCAACATTCATAGCATTGGGAAGCAATCTTTCCCTCGCTTACGCTATTTAAGCCAATTGAAATACTTCCAGCTTCTCATTTGGTTTCGCTTACCTGGCTTGCGAACTTGTGCTGCTCGAAAGGCACGAGACTTCCTTCCCTTCTATAACTCCTTCAAAAAGTGCAAATAAAATATTGCAGACTTCATCATTCTATCACTGCATTTGATCCTAAATTTGAAGCCTAGATTCAACCCTTAGCGATTCAACATCTAAGTGCAAGATCATCCAACTCAGACATCCCCATCTCCCTCCTCACCGCTTCAACACCTCACTACCACAAGCCATCCACTCATCCACTCATCCACTTCGCATTTCTTCTTCCCCGTTCCTACCCACTATGAGTACCCCTATTCCCTCCCAATAAACAACCCCCACGTCCATCTCCTCCACCTCTTAAGCGAAACTCAAATCCGCCCCCATCCAGGCTTCGCTTCACCCACGTCCTGTCCTTCCCTGCTCTCCAAATCTCAACAGCCCACAACAAAACTCTAAACCCGCTCAGATCCTCCACTCACCAGCTGTGCAATGCTGCCCAACCAATTACCACAATGCAAATGAAACACTCTTCCTGGTAGAAACTTTTGTTGCTCGTCGCACCCATTACCGGAAAATTGGGTTTCCGGCAGTCGGAAAGGAGTGTTTGTGCTGTCAGGCTGTGTCTCGCGGAAGTGGGTTCGGGACAGAGTGGGTGGGTATTTTCCGATCAGGTGAGATGGGACAGGACGGGATCATACTTTGCAGGGTCGTGAGAATATGCTGGTTACTGGCAGGCATTTCAGAATCGGAGAGGACTGGAAAATGGAGTTTATCTCGATGGAAAGCAATTCTATATTTCCTGTGAGACCATACAGCCGCAGTAGCTTCTCTGTTTGGAGCTCGTGGTCGGAAATTTGACATTTTCGGGATGTGGGGAAGGATACAGAGTATGGGTCTAACTTGAGCACCTGTAGGAGAATGGATCATGAGGTAAAAATAAACGAGAAAACGATTGGGAGACTCGACATGATTTTATTGAGATAAGATGGTGGAAAAGCACTGCCATAAACATCGAGGAAAACCGTAAGGAGCCAATGCTACTCAAGCATCTCTATGAGATATTTCCCCCGCCGATTAAATCCATCATCATCGCTTCATAACGGTCGTTTGAAACTACTTGCAGCACCTCTGATCCTCGACCTTCATCAAGAAACGTGTGAGAGACAAGATACAGAACGTATCAGTCGCGTCCCCCAACTATCACTGCCAGAAACCCTTGAAAATGCTTGCCCACCCAAGACATTTCTCACTCCAGAAGATGGCACAACTCAAGCACCATCTCCTTTGCCTAACAACACCAAATTGGCCACATTCATTACCGTAATGATGCCCCAAATGATCACCGCAAGTGTAGCAGTGATCCAATTATTCCGCATCTTTGTTCCTTCTGGTGGTGATGTTGGTCTGGGCGTAGTCGCGTCTCCTTCCTCATCATCGAAGTCCTCCGCGTTACTGGTCGTTCGTACAGTCATATACTTGTTCCTGCAAGTGAAGTAGATCAATGGTGCAGATACAAATGGCAGAACAACACTCAGTGCTACCTGAGAGCCATTCAAAGCTGCAGACAGACCTTCCCTGCCCACTGCTCCTGCGATGATGATACTTGGCGTAATAGAAATACTTCTAGTGATGAGACGTCTCATCCAAGGTGCGATCGTCCACTTCAGAGCGCCCTCTGATACCATCTGTCCCGCAATTGTACAGACAATTCCAGCGCTGATGCCGGACAAAAGGAGGGCGAGGGCGAAGATCGTACCGGCTGCGGGAGCAATGCTGTCGGAAAGCAAGTGGTAGATGCCGAAGAGATCCGCATCCTCAGCCTTGGAACCATAGAGTGAAGCTCCTGCTGTGATCAGGATGGCACTGTTGACAAATAAAGCGAAAGTGAAGAGAGACACGGCCAATTCGATGACTGAGTACTTGAGACAGAAATTTATGGCAGGAAGTGAGGGAAAGTAGTGCACTTTCTCAACACTGTCGGAGCGAATCGATTCTGGGACAATGCCGTTGTCGATATCGTACTCCTGTAGACGTGCCTGGACAATACCACTACCAAGGTATAGACTATGTGGCATAACGGTTGCACCTAAGATTCCGCAGGCTTGGTACAGACTAGGCGATATCAGTCACCGCATTTTGAGATTTGAAGAAGCACTCACCCTTTCGACTCGACGATGGCAGAATTTGGAAGATATCCGCGAAAGACATCGCCGACAGGAGTATCCTCGATAAGGCTAAGTTGGATGCAGAAGCATATCACAACACCAAGAACAAGGGCCACCACAAACATCTCGAATGCTCGAAGCCCCTTCATGGACCCATTCGGCTTATAAAAAAGCAGAATGAGAAGCACATCGACAATTGACAGTGCACATCCTGCGACTAAGGGGATCTGAGGAATCAAAAGATTGATTGCAATAGCTGTGCCGATAACTTCAGCAATATCGGTAGCAATAATCTGTCCAACGTCAGCAGTGAACCCCAGCATTTCTGAAAACAACTCACAGCTCCCTCAGCCATCACATAGAGGAAGTAATTCATCCATCGAGGAAGAAATTCTCTACATGCTTCCGCTAGATTGAGTCCACTGACACTCCCAAGCTTGATGCACAAGCTCTGTAGGAAAATGGCAAAGATGTTCGACATCAGAACGATGAAGAGCAATCTGAACCGGTACGTAGCACCAGCAGCTACATCGGTCGAGTAATTTCCAGGATCGATGTAAGCCACTGAAATCTACAGGATCGTAATCAGTAGAGCTCATATGAACAACTGAAAAGTAACATACCATGAAACCAGGACCAACAAACTTTCCATAAGTCGTGACCCCTTTTCGAATTTTCATGAAAATTTTCATTGGGAAAGGAGCATCGGCCCCAATCCCAATCCCATTCCCACCCCCTCTCCCACCAGCACCAGCATCCCCATCAACAACATCGAGAGCGACCGTTCCAGGACCGCTTCCTATGACGTTGCTCTGCTGGCCCACCCCCTTCGTCACCACCACCTCCCCTCCCTTGGGCCCCTTCGCATCATCGTCCGGCACATGGTCGACCTCACTCTTAATCTCGTTAGTCGCTATCCTCCTCAGTTCTCGTGCATTGGCGATCCCATTGAGATCCTCTCTGGTCGTCAGATCCGCCGACAGAGAGCTGGGGTTCTGGTTGAAGCCGTCTCCCTCTGGCTCTTCGGTACGGGAAGGGCAATTCATAGTGGCGAAGTCGAAGTCTTAAGATCTCAAAATTTTCAGCTTCGAGCCCAGAATTTTTGAAGGATGGAAGTGGGGGAAAGAACCTGTTATGTATTGCGAGCTATTTGCTCTTCTGGTAAAACACGAATCCGGGGAAGGGGCTAGGATCGGGATTGGCGGTCTAGAAGACTTTCGGGTGCGGTTTCGCCCGGTACGAAGGGGAAGCGACAAATCAGCTGTGAGATGCTTCCCGGTCGATCATCAATGACTACCGAGCCATGACATCGTCATTCATTCTTTGATACTTTGGTTCGTTTCGATGATTGCAACTTAGAAGACATTTTACCCAGAGACAGCTCACTGTGAATGCGGGATGTAGTCATTCTCCAGTACGGATTTACTGATGTTGTCAGCTGGTTTGCTTTTCTCTCGTCTTCGCCAGCGATCAAACCTTTTCAACCTTACAGTCCAGGCGACACTCCCTGTTCAAGAATTGAGGACTGAGTAGCTTGTGTGGCTTGTGTAGGATACGATAACACTTCTTCTACGCTACTCGCTGGCTATGCTCTACCAGTTCTTACCCTTGGCTGTTCACGGCTTGACAAGATGCCGTTGATGAGCCGCGATAGGTCATCGTGAAAAGCCTCATAGGACGGGAACGATAGCACGGACATCCGTTATACGTCGGCTCACCTAGTTCCCGAAATGCCATTCTGAATTGTCCCTTTGTGACACTATGACAAGGAATGTCAAGGTAAACAAGTCATTTGACTGGATCGATAAGCTTGTGTAGTCTGAAGACTTTTCATCTACTGCTGTACCATCCTCCATCTTCCCGGTTCAGCGAGCAAACCAGGGCTTCACTTACAGCAAACACAGATATAAGTACTTATTCTGGGAATAGAAGACAGATGTTTCGACGTACGATGTCTATTACGTCGTCGGAGAGAAGTCTAGGAAACATGATCTTGGAAATATTGAAAGATTTCAGTTGGCTCCAAAGCAGAAATGCCGACCAGCCAGACTCATAATTCTGGACAGCTTCATTGGACAGCCACAAAAGCCTCTGGCCTCGGTATTCCAGCAGATGCACCATTCGACAATGGCCCCATTCAAAGCCGCAGGAATAATAAATATATCNTCCGGCCCACCTCACTGCCGGCAGGACTGCATATTGTCGGTGAGCCATCAGCCCTGCAAACACCTCACGGAGAAAACCCAGTTGCCAATGTACTTGGCACATAGAACGGATAGTCCGTGACTCAAGAGCCATGCTGTATGCAAAAATATTTTTGTGGTTTCCATTCATGTAACCTATTGATATGCATCCGTATCATGTTAGGCCACCAAAATATGAATGAAGTCTTCCCCCATGGAAGACGGACACCTGCCCATGCAACGCCTCGCAAATAACGACTATCAAATACACAGGATTTTATCGCCTCGATATGCCTGAAATCTCAAATAAGCCCCAGACCGCGACTAATCTATTTGGGGTCGGACTGGTCCAAATTCATGTAAAGCTTTTGAAGAGCCTTCTTCTCACGACCGTCAGACTCGAGCACTGTAACCCAGTCTCGGATCTGAATGCCCACACCTCGTTCTTTATCCTCCCTCCATTGTCCAAGTCGTCTGGCACCTTCGACCGTCAACTTCTCAGGAGGGGCATTAATTGGACCACTACCAGGCGTTCCAGGGAGACCTTGAGTGTTGATACGTCCTGGGGTGCTTGCCCCACTACCACCACCCCCAGGTGCGCCGCCTGTCATCCAGCTGTACTTCTTCTTCTTTCCGAACAAGCCTCCACCACCGCCCAAGAACTGCGCGGTTGTAGTGTTGGCAGCTGCATGGTTCGCAGCTTCGTTGACCTTCGCTGCAGCATTCTTCTTCTGCTCTTTCTTCGTCGGAGCCTTCTCGACGGAGTCAGGGGCAACCGAGCCTGGCGTGCCAGGAATGATTGAGCCTTGTCTAGACGCACCATCTCCTGCTGCGCGAGCCAAACGCTTACGTAGCCGTGCCTCTTCCTGGTCACGTTCTTTTACTGCCGACGCACGCAATGCACTGACAACTTCGTTGGTGATTTTGATAGGAGCAGTAGGAGTCTTAGAAGTCTCTGAAATTGGGGTTGGCAGCTTAGCAGCGGAGCCTGAAGCAAGTTAGCATATAGTTTGATAAAAGAATCGAGTTCCCCGTACGGTTTAGTGGGTTAGAGTGCGGGCTGACTGCACTCTCCCATCCGCTCCGAGGGCCGCCATCAGTGACATTGGTATCGGCATTGCTAGGAGCCGCAGCGTCAACCCACTCCTCGGGAATGATGCCGTGAGAGCCAGTCTGGCGTCCTTTTGCAAGTTTGACAGCATCCTCAACAAGCCCTCGCAATCTATGCTTCGTTGCAATCGACATGAGCGCGACTTGATCAACGAGCATAGTGTCAATCGGAAGAAAGGTACCGTTGGTAGCCAAGAACGTATTCTCTGGGCCAACTCGGGTCTGCACTTGAACACCACGCTGATTGAAGTTTTCTGGTAGCTTCATCGTCCCCATCATTCCACCCTTGTCGACATTCAAGGATAGTCCATTCTCGCGAGCAATCTTTCCCATCTTGGCTTGAATAACCTGAACTATAAGGAATGGATTGCTGAGCTCACGTTGCCGGGACGCAGCAAGGTTGGCAGCTGCATTTTTCCAAGCCTGATCTGCTATCTTCTTGTTGAACTCATCTTGCGAGCTCGAATTAACTTTGTCGGCAGCAGCATTCGCAGGTCCAGCACCGAAGAACGAAGCTTCATCTCCTGGTGGGAATTGCGTGAAGCTATGCCCAGAGGAGATATTGCCAGACTGGGAACCAGATAACTGAGAGTTGAAAGAATTGTTATACAGCTGGAAAGTGTATTGTAACCCCTCTTCTTCTCGTAGATCGATACCCGTGCCCCCAAGAACATCCATCACATCAACTCCGTCCTCCTTTGGCTTTTCTACAGGCTTCGAAGGGGGACCCATCGTGCCTTGATTTTGATTTGGCTGCGACATTTGGCCTTGGTGAGGTTGCGTCGGTGGTTGGGCTTGCCCATAATTGCCGAAGTCTGGTCTCGGACTTGTATGAAGGGAATTGGCGAAGCTAACAGAGCTTTGAAAGTGAGGCTGATGGTTGGTTTGATGGTTGGGTGGCTGATTAGATTGGTGGTTAGGTTGCGACTGTGGGAGAGTGAGAGTGGGTGTAGTGTGTCCGTTCGAGTATGGTGTGTTGTAGACACCCTGTGGAATTCCTACTGTCGAGAAATGAGGCGAAGCTGTTGCGGACGAGGGCGCCGATGCTCCTGGACTCATGGCATATGGTGACTGAACGTATGGAGAGCTTGGCTGTGAGGATGGATTTGGAGACAATCGTTGCCTCTTGTTCGGTGGCATGCCAAACTGCTGTTGGGCGCCAGGGGAAGCCGCGTTCTGCGGAGGCGAATATGACCTCGGAGGCATCGGATACTGCTGCTGTGGTTGCGCCATGGTGGCAGAGGAGTTCGTGGTCGGAATATGCTTTCTTCAAATCTCCTTCACAAGGCAGGCGCAAAGCCCGCTGTCCTCCTGAGAGCTCGACCCATGCGCGAGCAAAGGTTCTCCAGTATCAAATATGCGGTCTTTGGATGGTACACCACGGTCTTGGGTCTGTTGTTGTCTGGCTCGTTGTCGTGAGCTCGCTGGAGTCGTTGTAATAAAGGTGAGGATGGCAAAGAAGACGATGTTCGCTCCCTCGAAATCGCGTCGATGGTCACGTGTGATTTCGCGCTAAGCTAATTAAGATTGGCAGCACAGGGCAAAGTACCTTCATTCACCTCCGGAATTCTTCAACGGGAGCGAATACACATTTACCGATCCATGGCCCCAGGAGCTCAGCATACCTCGAGCCGATAGCGATGCATAACAGTTGATCGCGACGCACTGCGACAGGGCGATTACTTGAATAAAGATCACAGAATACCGGGGAAGGGACCGCTACGGACAAGCCTCAATATGGCTTCCAAGCGCAAAGCAGCAGCAATGGCGCCTCCAGCTGTGGAAGAGCCGGTAGATCCTGCTGATGAGCTGATGTTTCTTTGCCTAGGTGGTGGTAACGAAGTTGGAAGATCATGTCACATCATCCAGTACAAGGGCAAGACCGTTATGGTAGGATCAGATTCCTGCCCGTTAAGCCGCTGTGCTAATAATGCTATAGCTGGATGCTGGCCAACACGCAGGCTACGAAGGTCTTGCGTCTCTCCCGTTCTACGATGATTTCGATTTGAGCACCGTTGACGTTCTTCTGATCAGCCAGTAAGCGCATACTTTCCTATATTTGATATGCGGTGGAGGTACTTTTTTGTCTGAACATAGACCACTCCGTTTGTCTATGTCTGCGACTGGGATTTTTCGGCCCTTTTCCATATTCTACAAGTCAACATGTATACGAGAATCAATACAAAACATTTATCACATTGCAAATGCATGGTCTTGATTCTGTGAAGATGACCCACATTTGAATATATGTTTGTACATAGTACACCTTCCTTCGTTTGACTTGCCTTTGTTTTCCGAGAAGTATTCTGGCTGATAGATATTCCAGTTTCCATGTGGACCATGCAGCTTCTTTACCTTATGTATTGGCAAAGACCAACTTCAAAGGCCGGGTCTTCATGACACATCCTACAAAAGCCATCTACAAATGGCTCATCCAAGATAGTATTCGAGTTGGCGGTGCCTCGTCGGATACCAAAGGCCAACCTGTCTACACAGAAGCCGACCATCTCTCTACCTTCCCCATGATCGAAGCCATTGACTACCATACTACCCACACCATCTCGTCTATCAGAATTACACCATACCCTGCTGGCCATGTCCTTGGAGCCGCCATGTTCCTGATAGAAATCGCTGGTCTTAAGATCTTCTTCACAGGAGATTACTCTCGGGAAGACGATCGACATTTAGTGTCTGCTGAGGTCCCGAAAGGCGTCAAAATCGATGTTCTGATCACCGAATCAACCTATGGCATCGCCTCGCATGTTCCCCGCGTAGAGCGAGAACAGCAGCTTATGGGATCTATCACAGGCATTTTGAACCGGGGAGGCAGAGTTCTGATGCCTGTATTCGCTCTTGGAAGAGCTCAAGAACTCCTCTTGATTTTAGACGAGTACTGGACTCTCCACCCAGAATTCCAGAAGATCCCGATTTACTATGCTAGTAACTTGGCCAGAAAGTGTATGCTGGTCTACCAAACTTACGTCGGCGCGATGAACGACAATATCAAACGACTCTTCCGGGAAAGAATGGCCGAAGCAGAAGCTAACTCGGATACTGCTTCGAAAGGAGGACCCTGGGATTTCAAATACATCCGATCGCTGAAGAATCTGGACCGCTTCGATGATGTTGGCGGTTGTGTCATGCTTGCTAGTCCTGGTATGCTACAAAACGGTGTGAGCAGAGAACTTCTGGAGAGATGGGCTCCCAGTGATAAGAATGGTGTCGTTATCACCGGTTACAGCGTTGAGGGAACCATGGCAAAAGAGATCATGAAAGAGCCAGAACAGATTCAGGCTATCATGTCTCGCAACACTGGTGGTGCAAGGCGAGGTCCGGGCTTACCAGATGCTGAGAAAGTGATGATACCTCGAAGATGCAGTGTTCAAGAATACTCATTCGCTGCACATGTTGATGGAGTTGAGAATCGAGAATTCATCGAAGAAGTCGCAGCTCCTGTTGTGGTATGTTGGCCATTCTAGTGCGAAATGACAATGCTAATGTACCACAGATTCTCGTCCATGGTGAGGTACACAACATGATGCGTCTGAAATCGAAGTTACTGTCTCTGAATGCCGACAAAACAAACAAGGTTAAAGTCTTCAGTCCTCGAAATTGCGAAGAGCTTCGAATTCCATTTAAAGCAGACAAGACAGCGAAGGTCGTGGGCAAGCTAGCAGCGAATCCTCCTCCAACGGCTGATGGAAGCCAATCGCAACTCATGACTGGCGTCCTGGTCCAGAATGACTTCAAGATGTCGCTTATGGCACCAGAAGATCTAAGAGAGTATGCTGGCCTGACGACGACCATCATTACATGCAAGCAACGCATGACTCTCAGCGCTGCAGGTATTGAGTTGATCAGATGGGCTTTGGAAGGTACATTCGGTAGTATCGATGTATTACCAGAGAGCAGATCTAAGGATAAGGCAAATGGCGATACACACATGAATGGCTCGTCAGAAGATGCAGATGAGGAGATCTCGAGCCAGACTACCGCATACCTAGTCATGGGATGTGTTACCGTTCGGCATCGAAACAACGGTGAGGTAGAACTGGAGTGGGAAGGTAACATGCTGAACGATGGTATTGCCGATGCAGTCATGGCTGTGCTGTTTTCGGTGGAAAGTAGTCCAGCTGCAGTAAAACGTGAGCATTCTCTGCTACTTTCACATCAACTAAACTAATCTTTCACAGAATCCTCAAGCAAGCACTCCCATTCTCATGAGCTTCCAACTCGGAACTTACACGCAAACCTCTCTCCTACCGAAAGACTAGAGCGCCTATTCATGTTCTTGGAAGCGCAATTCGGCGCCGAGAATGTCACACCAATCGCAGTCCCGAAATTGTCTGTGAAGGGAGCTGTTGGATCCCCGTCTGCCATCAAGGAAGATGAAGATGGAGCTTCTGAGGGTTCCGAGGAGGAGGATAGGGAGCTCGAGGCCCTCCAAAGAAAGGAGATTGAGAGACTGCATAAGATTGGAATCCCAGTCCCAGGAGTAGAGATCAAGGTCAACAATGCCGTGGCCAAGGTCTGGCTGGAGGATCTGGAGGTTGAGGGTGCAAGTCGAGTTTTGGTCGAGAGAGTACGGACTGTCGTAGAGAGGGCAGTCGAGGTCACAGCGCCTCTATGGGTGTGAAAAGCCTTTCGAAAAAGACTCTACTCTATTCTGTCGCTGGGAGGTCGTTTAGGAGTCAATACAGAGGTATTTCATTGACATGTGCTCCTCGCCAAGGTTGGGAATTAAAAGGAGCATAGTTCGGGGCATGGAGTAACTTGGTACTACCTACAGGGCTTCGGACGGCCTGCGTTGTAACAACAAAAATGAACACAAAATCGGCTATCACTATAGCAGCCTGACTCGTTCAGACGTATGCTGATCGTACTAATCATTGATACCCTGAATCATTGAACTGCATCTCCCTACACAAATCACTGAATAGCATCTTTTCAGACCTATCATCCATCCACCGCCTTGTCGGAACGTCATTATGCATCCCATATCTTGATTCAACCTTCATCACATGCATTGATCTTCCGCCCTCATCCCAAATCAAGCTTGAATAGCTTCAAAATCCGCCTCACTCCGGGGTTCTCCCAGTTTTAAACTTTCCACACCGACCTGCATCAGACCCCTGAAGCCTGCTAGCGCCTCGGGCCGGAGGTGGTTGTGCTGTGTGGCTGGCCAGCGCAGCATCGGATGGCGGGGGATGTGGAGGTTGTCTCGTGAGCCTCGACCTTCGCCCCATGACAGCTTCCCACACCATAAAACCAAACTCCTCTCCTCATCCAAACAATCCACGAAGTCTCGTCCAATACTTTCTGTCAACTTCACATACAACAGCCATCCGCTTTGCCAATATCTTCTCCCAATTCTCGGTTCAGCAATACTACAATACCACAAGCGCCATGCCGTTCTCCGCAAACTGGCAAGAGAAGCGCGTGCATCTCTGCGTGCTCGCTGCTCTGTCCGTCACGATTATGCTATTCACAGGCGTACATCTACGACATATGATACCCACGAGACAGAATTGGAGACATCATACATTGGACTGCAATTCCTTCTATGCTTCGGACATCGTGGAATGTGCACATGCACCAAAGATGGATGATCACAACGCGGGGAAGGAGGACTGGCTTTGAGAGGCTGTGTGGAATGGGAGGATATCTTTCGATTGGAACATCATACTGGACAGTGAGATTAGATGGAAGGTTTGGATTCGATTATGTGAGGACTTGGAAGAGGCGCACCCGGTGACACACCAAAGTTGTTTTGCAACCGACATCTTGTGGAACAACACGCCCTTCTACACGGCAGGTTGGAACAGCAGACGACATCGACCAACGAGATCCGAAGCAGATATAGACTCCAAACAGACATGGAGGACCACAGTGGTAGCAGACCTCCCACGACTAATGCTTCACTGCGTACGTTCCACCTATTACCTGCCCTCGCTACGATGCTGGGCCTTCATAGTCCAGCTTCGAGCTTTCGGACCCTCAGAAAGAAAGGAGGAACTTCTCGGAAAGGCAGGAGAGTCTTTGAGCCCAAAGGACACCATACGTGCCCCAAGAGCTGCAGCGGGTGGATCATAGGCTCATTGGAATATGAAATGCCCTTGCCGAGATGGAACGAGGAAAATGCTTGACTCATTATGTGGAAAATCATGGCTCGATTGTAATCACAGCGGCAATTAGAAGGAACAAAATATAATACCGTCAGCGAGTAGATATGAAGAAGGTCAAATAGCGTGTCATTAATCAAGAGCCGCTGCGAGAATCGTCATCTTCCCTTGTCATCCAGATTCATATTTCACGTGTGCAAATCTATTTATGTTCTCATGAGTCCTGCCCAGTGGTAAAAATTCATCATACTGCTGTCTCGATTCTCATTTGAGAATATGCTGCGAGAATCTCGCGCAGAAAGGCAGGCGCTGAACGGAATAGTTTTCGTTCTTCATAACCAGGACTGAACCCGTTGACAGTAAAAGTCTCCTGTCTTCTGAAGCAGTCGAATGAATACAGACTTCCAAGGGAGAGGCCAAAGAGTAATTTAGCAACAATCCTCTGTTACTACGCCACAAGTGCTCAGACATTGCACAACCAAGTTCTACGGAGTAACAATGCTGCTGCTCTTTCTGTGGAAAAATACCTCATTCTGATCTGAGAATCTCACACGCTTTCTCGGGCTCTCGTCGTCGGGTTTCTCCATGTCGTCCACATTTCTAGCAGTATGAGAGCCACGCACATTAGCATTAGTCTCAGCCTTGATCGATATGCTTGGTCCAACTGTGTTGTCTCCTGCAAGTCGAGTCAGCAAACTGTGGCAAGTTCAAAGAAGAGCTTCTTTACCTGAAGAGTTCGTCACCTCCAAACTTCGAATCGCCTTATGTATGTCCTCATCAGACGATATCTCCATCTCACCAGGCTGATTCTCCTCCTCACCTTGGCGAACCCCGTGCCGGTGTTTTGTTACCCGCATCCTCGCGTAAACATCGACAGATATGGCACAAAACACAGCCAAGTCGCAGGGCTTGCTCGATCTTTCAGTGCAATGGTATCTGTGGTGAGTGCGGCACCAGAGATGAGCACCGGGAAGAGGACTGTTCTCGAGATTTGAGCGTTTGTGACAGGTACTGTCGCACCGTAGTGCTAAGATATCGCCTTCAGGTCCGAAATGGATGCCGGGCAATGTGACGTCCAACATTGCGTCTCCATAAATCGAGTTCGGAGCTTGGTCGTCTGGATTATCCTTCAATGCTGTCGATTTGTGAACAAGTGTTTTGTCATTCTCCTGTGTATTTGGCTCTCCATTATCATTCGTGTCTTCAAGCGGTAGCGGTGCCACTTTGTTGACCGGAGTGTCCTTTGATCGTCGTGGAGCAGCAGTAATCTCTTCCTCGGAAGAAGTCTGAACATGTCCGCTGAACCTTGACGATTCCTTCAGTGATTTCATATCAACTGCATTATTGATCTTCTTGGATTTCGGTTTGTTATAGCCCTTTCCGACACGCTTGAAGCTCTTGACAATCTTCAGACCTGATGCATCGCCATAGTATTCCGGGCTGAAGTGTTCTTTCATATTGCTAAGTTTAGTTCCGTCTGATCCATTCATGGTGTTGGATTTCGCCATTGGAGAGGGACGCTGATAGAATTCGGTCTGGTAATGAAGCGACTGTGTGACAATAATTGATGCGAGTATACATATGTTCTGGGATCTGGACTCTGGAATGTCTAGGATTCGTGCTTCGTGATACGCAAGAGAGAAGTTCGTTACCGATGCTCTGTCGAAGGCGGAAAGCGCCACCAGGGGTTTGAGATGGGAAAGTCTGCTCATCTGGCAAGAACAGCTAGGAGGAGGCGCACTTTCCCTTGCTGAACATGTCTTGAACCACTACAGCGAAATTTTCTTGACAAGTTTTCCGGTTCAAGTTGATTCTGCTAGTTATCATACAGGCAGGTCATGAAGAATTGAAAGCACAATGTAGGTTCGCTTAATCTCCATGTGTCAACAATACAGGCCCATGCAGAAAACCCAAGAATTCGGCCACCAGGCTTCGTCCCTCGAAAGTGAGACTCATGACAAGACAAGAATTATTATTGAAAGTCTCCAACACTCCGAGATTTGGTGGCTCTGGCTTGCCAGATCCGCAGCAGCAGTTGCCGCTTCCTGGACGCTTGTTGCTGTCCTTCACGAGTCGTTGACATTTGCTTTGGCTTTCTTCTCACGACCTCCTGCAGGATATGTTCTCTGGCGCTTCTTACCAGCTATATTTACCGCGGGAGCTTTGGCTTTGGCAGACTTTACGGGCTGTTTCTTCTTTTTTGGTGCTGCTAGTTTATTACCTCCATGTCAGCACCACGCTTTTCACATCTGCGGGATACGAAGTAAAATGACTAGTGGGCAATAATGAGTACTGACCTGCTTCTTTATCTTCGCCAGGCTGGCTAGTCTCTGCATTTTCATCTAGTTCCGCCTGTTCTCTGGCGCTTGCCGCCATTTTGCCTTTCGCAGGCGCCTTTCCACCAGTAGACTTCTTGTTTTCCTCCAGCCTTCGCAGACCGTATCTTCCTCCACCTCTTGCAGCATTTGGCTGTCCATCATTGGTTGGATCAATGTTCGGATGGCATCTGCATCGGAGTCGGGGTGATTCTCGATGTTCTTGTTGTTACCTTTCTTCTGCCTCGGTTCCTTTATCTTTCCTTGGTGGAACTTTCGAAAATCTGTCATGTGTTGTCGATGCCAACCGGCACTGGCACCCCTGACCTTCGTGCCAAAAAAAATCATCGGCTTGCCAACCATCATAGGTTTTCATCTTGTGATGATTCCAGGCATGATCCCTCCAAACTTCTTTGTATATTTCCAAAGCATCTTCGACGGGGGTGTGCTCGGCGTTGAACTCGTTCTCTCCTTCGCCACAGAATCCACATCTTAGAACGGGAAAGTCTTGCGCAGCATGGACAGCAAGCTCGTGGACCTTGATACCATCCGTCGTGATACTTTTCGATGCTGCATGCAAAGCTGCTCTTGATGCTTGTCGTGATGGTCCGGCCTCTGATCTGTCAAGCTCATCCTCATCTGCTACGACAGAACTGTCTTCCTCGCTGTCGTCGGATACCGGCACATTGTTGTAGTGCGCTCTTAATCTGCGAATAACATATTTATATCTCTCCGCCTTTCTCAACGTCTTCTTAGCCCGCTCCGCTCGCTTATGCTTCTCATCAAGTTCATCCTTCTCTCTGCATCTTCTCGACAGCTTCTGCGTCTTCGTCCACATGCTTGTCCTTGTTTCCTTGATCGGCTTCGTACTGAAACCTTGAGAAAAGGTTGTTGAATCCTGAGGCTTCATCCGCAGAGTTGAGAGGTTCTTCCCTGTCACGCTCTCCATGGTCCGACATGCTGATAGGCTACTTCAAGTTTAGGATGCTGGTGTACCATTGGGAACTTGGGCAAACTTTTGAGAAGATAATTTACTTTACTTAAGGTAATGGGCTGTCTATTCAAGAAGAAGGTTAAAAGGCGAGTGGTCGCTCTCGATCAACTTCGGCGAGAGCCGCTCGATCTATTGGAAAGTGGTAGATCCGACACCCGAATACTCTCTTCAGCAAGCAACAAAGCCTAACATACCCTTCAGTACTATATCCCATAGTTAATGTCTAGAAACTTGCATGGCCTTCCCCAGAATCGTCCAGCAACATAGAGCGCCAATCAGAAAAGGAAAGAAATCCAAGGTTTGACAAGCTAACTTTCTAGGATTCCCAGAAACACTATATTGTCTCAGAAAGAGTCCTGTAAGAACCAGGCGATGTGACTAGTCAACTCTGGATCCTCTTTCCCATATCTTTGAGTCTCTCACATCAATTAGGTATGACTGAAGAAGCTCGGCTAAAAAAGGCGAACCAAAACAGCACGGCGCATTGGTGAAGAATTACCGGATGCACGACCTTTTCAGCCCATGATCGGTCAGAACTAGGGATCGAGTGCTTCCGGTCTCCACCCTGGGCATACTCAGCCTAATATTAACGGGGAGCACTCGAGGGAAGCTCGATAAATGCTGTTGCTCGCACACCTCTTCACGAAACAAGTACCAACTCGACAAGACTGGCATCCTCACCATCAATACGAAGAGATCCTCCTATTGGAGAAGAGAACCAAGCAGAGCCGAAGCGTGTGCGACTCGGATGATTTAAGGCCCTTCGTGTCAGATTTTGAGCTTCTGCTGCGGTTTTTGTGTATTATTGCCCAGTCACGTATCTATTGTTATTGATCCAGGATGCACATTTCTTGGCAAATTTACGAAATCAAAACTTCAATTGACGTCTGAAACCGTAGATTGAAAGCACAGCAAGATCTTCTTGATGCCAAGGCGGGACTTGGAAGCCATGCGCATATCGATTACAACGGTTGTACGCTTATTCGGGTCAGGAGATTATAAGATGACAGGGAGTGTATCTAGTGGATTGGTACCATCATGAGTCTAGGGTACAAGGTCAAAGCAAACGACAGTGATGGAACACAAACGAGCTGCAAAGGTTGTAGCACAATCGCCGACCAGGAAGCGATTTACTAAGCCAGGCCCTTTGGTGGCTGTCCAACTTTTTGTCACCTCTTCCTATCTTCCCGAGGGTAGAATCACTTACTGTCCAATTCCACCAGGTGTGCTTCTCATTCCTTCTCTAACTGCTTTCTTCCTTGATCAAGTCTGTTCTAAAGCTCGCTGGGACCTTCTCTCCATACGGGTGGTTGACGAACTAGGCTTGGTGGACCATTCCTGGATATTTCATTCTAGGACCGCCAAAATAAGGAGCTTTAAATGTCAACAATCATTCGGCAGCGCGCGTCTTTTCTCTCCCAGGCTGGTGCTTTGTGGAAGATGGTGGAGTTAGACTGGGTTTGCTTTGCCGGCCGCGATAACTATCCCTGCGTGAGGCTGGGGCGTCTCGCTTGCTGGGTCAGTCATCGTAGTTGTGTTGCGTCTTGTCTCCGAGCGTCCTAGATGCAGTCAAACGTGATGCCAGGTAGAAATGCTGCTGCAGCAGTCGCTTACCTGTCACTCTTTCATCAACTTTTTGGAGTTTTGATGGCTCTTAAACCATCCTGAAATTGCATCGCTGATAGGAATGCCGAATTTGTCAACAATCTGGTCCTTTGTGAGATTTTCGCCAGGTTTATGGCTTTGCCAATGGTCGTTCAAATACTGGTGAAGTTTAGCTCTGTCCAGATTTGCTTCTGAGGACACAGAGGCGCACTTGGGACGTTTCAGAACATAAAATGTGAAGTTCTCGTGATCAGGACCCTTGTTAGCTCCGTTTCGGACTACCACCTCAAAGAGACGTATATCCACAGTCTGTAATGTTGCTCTTGGTGGGCTCTACTCTGGACTTGGTACTGCCCTTAGTGGTAGTATTTCTTCAATCTTGTTCGAATTCCGTTGCGCTGCCTCGTTGTGGCTCTCATGTTCTCTGGCCCTGGCCACAATTTGGAATGCCTGGATTTGGATTTGAGGTGTCCTCTCGCGGGCCGTTCTATCCTCCTCTTGAGACGATACGTCCACTGGCAAGCGAGGTCGATCAACCGGATTGTCAGACGGACCAGAGGGAGTTGACTGGAAGGCATGGGCTGTCTAGGAGACTGGGACACGAAAAGCTCATTTTCTCCATCGTCTTCAGCAACTCTCTGAACTCCAACTTCGGCATCATTGAGCCATCTTGGGAGCTTTCTCTCCTGTCGAGTCTTCGATAGGAATCTGAGTAAACTTGCTCCTTTAAATATAGCAGTGCCAGTCGGATGACCTGGGTCCTTCTCATTCGTGGACCAAAAGCTGCGTAGCAAATCTATTAAGAGCGCCTGATCAGAGGTTAGCAAGTAAATATGCTACTTTCAATGGAGTGTCTCTATAATAATAGTCCAAGAAGAATAATGCAGTTGGCGGCTAAAGATGAAGATGGCGAGGACAAAGCAAGAAAGCAAGTAGGAACCATCTTGTAACAATCAACGCCAAGTGGCGCTCGATTACAGAGGAAGTTACGATTTGTGGAAGCTCGCTCAAATGTGTTATTTGGGAAAGGGTCACTCCTGCCAATTCATTTCCCACGCAGCTTTTCGATCGAGTAGCAGAGTGGCACTTGCCATTTCGCTTTGGCATGAAGCCGATCTCAGAGGACACCGTGAGTACGCTAGGTACCGGTATGTTCGTATAGCAAACCCCTGTTCAATACAGCTCATCAATAAACAACGACACCAAACTCTGTTCAGGCCATGCTCGAGGTATTATGAGAAAGTCGAGTTACCGTCAAGTCCTTTAAGTTCCATCAGAGTCCCCACAGAACGACGGATTTCCCTTTCGATATCTATAGATATATTAAGAGGGCTCTGGGTGAGTGCGAGACTTACTGGGCGCGCTCGCTGTATCTCGCATTGCTTTCAATCCCTCCTTCTAATCACTCCCCCGTCGAACTTTGTTTCCTCGCGCCCGCAGCTGCTCTGGTCGGTCTTCTTGTAGTTCCTGCTGCACCTCTGGTTCTACCAGTTCCAAATGCTGATTTAACAGCGTTGGCTCTCGCTTCCCCTACCTTTCCCAGCACCTCCTTCTTCATAGAACCCGCTGAATGGCCAGTCTCTGGAATCTATCACAGTTTAAGTCGCAAATTGGAGTTTATCGAATCTCCATTCTCTTGAAGGCCATGCTTATAGCCAGATCCAAGCCTCTATTCATCCCAATATACATCAAAGAACCGTTGGGCTCCACGCCATGCCATACCAGGCACCCTGATACCCATTCCCCAGCCTTCTGCGCCAAATCCTTGAATCGACCCTTCTACACCCTCTATCCCTAATCACCAGAATCCAATCCCATCGTTCCCTGCGTCGCCTCTATATTGCTGGGATAAAGTACAGTTATAAAATGCATCCAATCGTTGCCATTTCTTCAAGCCCATCTGCCTAGAACAGCCATAAGGCCCGCTCCAAGACACATGCAGCCATAAGCGAACAGCATCATCTTGATAGAGCTCTTGCGCATCTCCGGGTTGAACATAAATTCATGAGCCATCAATTCCACCAAGCCAGTGTAAATCAGAATTCCGGCACTGATCGCATCGAAAACACCTTGCACAATGAGCGTTCGTGCGCTTCCTGGCTCGAAGCTACTACGCACGCCGAGACCAATGGCAATCGCGATGGGTGTGGTGAGGCCGAAAGCTACTCCCATTGCCCAAGGTAGCCAGCTCTTGCTTTTGGGCCAAGCCGCAGTCGCTAATCGAGAACCCAGACCAAGACCTTCGAACGTTTGATGGAATGAGAGCACGATATAGAGGACATTAAACTCGGATCCTGCGACAGCGAGAGTGAGACCGATGAATATCGAGTGGAAGATCACACCGAACTCGAGGATGAAGAGTCCGGTCATCTGGGCTGCAAAATGTTCGTCATCATCAGAATGGGACCGGCTATGTCCGAGATGATCTTGACCTCCTGGAGGGTAGCTGAAATCATCTTCTCGTCCTGGTACACGTCCATTGGAAATTACTCTCGATGCGCCCTCGCCGACATTCACGTTGTTGACAGTCGTATCTGCACCATTATGCCCATGGCCACTGGATGCTATATAAAGGTCAGCAACAGAACTCAAAGTTGACCACGGCATCAATTCCGGATTTCAGTACTTCATGAGCTCATTCGATTACAATCTCCACTTCACAGACGAAAGGGAAATAGTACATACCTTTCTTTAAAGTAACGTCCGAGACGCCATACTTCTCAGTATCCCGCAAAAGATCCTTCGCCGGATCAATGGTCTCGCTTTCGTGCTCGTGTGCCCCAAATACATCAAATCTAGATGCCATCAATTCAATGAAGAACATAGTGAAGATGGTCATTAGCGCAATTCCTTCAGCCCAGCTGTAATCCGTAATCGGTCCGGTCAGACAGGGCGATTGAAGCGCTTCTGTGGCTGGTGCCATAAGCTATTTCCCGTCAGTATTGCTTCTCTTGGTCGACAGGATTGGTTTGCCGGTTATGAAGAACAGCCGAGCCAGAGCAACTCACATGTATGAATGCCGTAGCAATAATTACTCCCGAACCAAAATACTTCGCAATGAAGAATGCTACAGGAGGGACATGCATGCGCTTTGTTCTCGCAAGGATAATTGGCAACAGGGCGCCTATGTAAGTAGCATTAGCAGTGCATTTACAAAGCCAGACCGTACCATAGAACAAACATACCCAACATAGACCCAAACCCTATCACAAAGATGGAGGATATGCGCAGTCCCATACGGCCATCATACTCGTTGCCATTGTCGCAAGATACCTCGACGGAGGGTTCCGACATGATAGTTTATACACTTCTGTACTCCTGCTCTACCACTTCCAGTCCCGGTCGCCAATCTGCAAGCTCTATATACCGAGCGATAAATCTGCCAATTGTATTCGCAAACCAATGTATCGCAGGGCTTATCGGACAGAAGGTGACTCGAGGGGAGGGGGGGGTCTGAGAAGCGAACGGCCACAACAGTTGCAGTTTCCGCCAGTCGAAAGAGATGTTGATTCTATGAGGCGGGGTGATGAATTCGCGGGAAAGTTCTTGCTGTGGAGAAGTGCCGTTGATGCTAGAGTAAGACGGTTCTGTTAGTTTGTTGGACTTCGTTCACAGAAGTCTAGCCTGGGCATGGGTCGCCGGATGAAGAAAGAGGTGGTGGGTTGCCCAGGTGGAGAGCTGGAATTTTGAGTACCTTGTGAGGTACTGTATCTGACGCACTCTTTGGAGAAAGAACAATCACAAACCACTCAGCTGTTCGTAGTGATGACTGTGCAGGAATTGCGTGTCAACGATGCTGATACACTGACTGATATATAGAAAAATGACAAAACAGAATAAGCCATAGGAAAGAAGACGTGACACGAGGAAAAAGATAGGGCGTGGGCTATGGAGGGGCAGACTTCGTGCCCAGCACGCAGAGGCAAGCTCGAGCAAGCACCTTGTTGGATACCCCACGGCGAATGAGGAAGTCGCCAAGCCGAGAATGTCATCGACGAAAACTCTTCTCTCTTCGCAAGCTTCTCTCCAATTTGCTGGAAGACATAGACTCTGATCTTAAGTCGAAAAAGCATTGCCCGATCATGCACTGGACAGATGGGAAACCACGCCTTCGAAGTCGAAGGAGGGATGGCCTTTTGATCGTGGATGCGCCAAAGGAGATCGTCGTCGGTACTCTCGCGAACGGCGCTTCCAGTGTGGATGCCGTCAGTGAGATTCGGGCGTAGTCGCTTGACCCTTGCTCTCATCGGTCGGTCCCTTTGTTTTCTTTTTCTTCTCTTTCCATTTTCGTGGGCGTCGGAGACGAACGAGCTGTGCTTCTGGTCTGCGTTGAAGCATTCAAGGTACTTTGGATGCGCGGTGGGAAGGGAAGAAGAGAGCAGATGAGGGGAAGATTCAGGCTTCTTGTTGGCCTCGCTCAGCCACCAGTCAAAAGCGAGCAAAACCTCCCATCCGTGCAACGCAACACAACATCACTGGTTCCGAACGTGTTCCGGAAAAAACCATTTTGAAAGCGTAAGTCAGCTTCAGGGATTGCTTGTGCGACGATTTGCTTGGTAATAGTGGAATGAAGTTTCTTGTCAATCGCGATATGAAGCCGAGATATCCATAGTCTCTTCGACATTGCTTCGTTTGTGCGAGCCTCCCGAGACGTAGGAGATTCCGTATCTTCAGGAAGAGATGGATAGAACATGAGAACACCATTTGATTGTTTATCCAGAAAGACATCTACCCAATGGCATACGCAAGCAGGTCTTGAGGAGTCAATATCGAGCCACACCTCTTTTCAGGAAACGGTCAATAAGCAGAACACCAAGACCTGCAGTCGCAACCTTCCTGCCTGCCCGGCAGAATTGACCATTTCGTTGGCCTCTGAGTCCGTAATGATGACCTCACCACTCTAGAAGAGTCTTGTGTCCGCAATCATCCAGAAACGAAGTTGAGAAAAGCCAATAGACATTATGCAGCCGCGCTTGCCGAGTATTTTGGACCCCCTCACCGCTGTATCAAAACTCAACATCTAGATCTCACGATGGCTGACATAGAGTTTGAGCCTTTCCCCTCTGTGCCTTTTGTTTTTCCATTCTCCGTTTTCAGAAAGAGTCACAGTGTGTCAACTAGGTAAATAGAGTTTGGCTCTCCTTTCTTTTCTCCTTTTCTCAATAATAGATTGTGGTCGTTTAGTCAAATACGGAAGTAGATGCTTGTAGGTATGTACGACGAGGTAATATTACTGCCAGACCTCGACTCTGAGCTACACATGGGCAAGGGGAACAATTACATTCAATCATAACCCGCCCCTCCGTCCGCAACACGAAAAGCAAATTTGCAAACGAAAAATGAGTGTACTTGTTTTCATGCCCATACAGAGCTTGCTTGTCCCCAGAATAATCACTTCCACGCCCCCGGACATTCAACCCTCACCTCGTCAACACCCACCAACACCTCCTTCTCAACAAGCACCTCCTCCCCATCTCCATCACTCCCACTATCCCTCTCACTCAACCCCCCCTCCGGCGTCCCCAAATTCAAGATCTCCTCCCCACTCCCCTTCTCATACACAATCCCACCACCACCGTCCATCTCAGGCACCTGATCCTCCACCCTCCCCTCATTAACATCCCTCCACATTCCCTCCAACCTCTCCTTCATCCTCATCCCCTTCCCATCCTCACCCTTTCCTCCCCTCTCCACTAACCTACACTCAAACTCAAACTTCTCCGGCTTCGCAATCAACAGACTCGTATACTTCGCAAGCGGGACCTCAACCTCTTTCCCATCCACAGCCCTCTTCTTCCTGATGTCAAACGCCCAGGCCAAGCCACCCATCACGAGAAATAGTTCCTGCTCGACGATATCGACGCCTGTGCAAGTGCGGCGCCCAAAGCCGAATTGAGAGTGTGCTTTGAGGGTGGGGTATTGAGTGAGGGGTTCACGGTAGGTTGGGTACGAGGGTGAGAGCCAACGTTCCGGAAGGAAGGAATCGGGGGAGGGGTAGATTGAGGGATCGCGGGTTATGCCCCTGGGGTGTGGATTAGTCAGGTGTTGATATAGAACATGCGAACTGGGACGATGATGAGGATGGGTACTTACCATTCAAGAGCATGAATCGTGGCGCCTGCTGGAATATGATAGCCGTTATAGACGTCGTCTTTCTCGAGACAGTGAGGAATGCCTGCGCTCCGAAGTCAATCTAAGGTCCGACTCGCGATAACGCAAAATATAGTCGTTGTTTACAAAGACAAAAAGGGGAAGCTCAGCTCGCTTGTGGGTACGTACCAGTAGGAACAGGCGGCCTCCACCTTACAACCTCCTTCACCACCGCCCTCAACATCGGCAACCTCTGTCTATCCTCCCACTCCGGACACCTCTCCCCACAAACACTCCTCATCTCCTCCCTCAACTTCTCCTGCCACTCAGGATGATGGCATATAGCCAGAATGTAACTCTGTAACGGGCTCCCAATTGTCAAAGCACCAGCAATAGCCATCATACCAACTATATACTGGCCTTCTTCATCGCGCATGTCGTGTTTCCCTTTCTCTTTCTCCTCGAGGAATACCTTCATGTAGCTAGGGGCTGCGATGCCGTTTGAAATGGCATTTTTGACGGTGTCGTAGCAGTGTCGGAAGAATTTGTGCTCACGGTCGTGCCGGGCGTTCTCGACTTGTTGCCAGGGACTTAACCAGGCGGGAAGGTGCGAGAGCCAGGAGACAATGTTGGGTACTGCACCAGAGGGTGAGATTGTGACGAGGAGACCAAATGTGCCAATGCGGAGCTCGTCGGCGAAGTGAGGTGCGCCCCAGGAGAGCCGACTGATTGTACGACTGGTGTATTGCTCGATATGGGCGATGTAGTTGGAAGGGTCTCTGCTCATCTGGTAGAGGAGACGCTTACATTCGACAGATGGGTAATTGTACAAAGACTCAGCTGTTGGGCGAGACATGACCTGATGTGAGACTTTGCGTTGTCGCTTCCATGTTTCTGTAGTTCGTAAGTATTATTCCGAAGGCCGCTCCGCATGGAAGAGAAGGAATGTTTACCAGTGCGCCCAAGAAGAGCGAGATAGTCTCCCGAAGTTCTATTGTCAGGCAGATTAGGAATCGTTGGTCGATCAGAATAGATCGTCCCTCGTTTGGACAGCAAGTCATTGGCAATTTCCTCTGAAGATATCCAAACGTGTACTGAACCGAATATTTCCATCTGATAGATCGGGCCATAAACCTTCGACCATTCCCAAAACTTTAACCAGGTGGCTACACTTGGCACGTCATGGACTCGTCCAATGAATGGTAATCCTGCGTTCGAAGTCAATCATTATCCAAGATATTAATGCGAAGTCCAGTTAATAGAAAGGATTGGATTGCTGTACCTCGAGGCCCTGGAAGTGGACGAGTTCCAGGAGGTACCCTCTTCCTCCTCTGCTCCCGAATCCCAGCATAGATAACCGCAAGAATGAGAGAGATGACGCCTAAGAGAGCAAGCGACAGCATTCTGAATACAAAAAACGAAAGATACTGCTCCTAGAGCCAGAAAATATAGTTATTCTCACACAGCAAGAAAGCCGAGATTCGAAAAGAAAACATTCCTCGCAATGCACCCTCTTTGGGCTATATATGACGAATGTCATCCTGCCGATGTCGAGGAGGAAACCTCAGACGTCTCCTCACGTCTTGCATTCGTCTCATCCATCGGCCTAACCTTATGGACTCGGTATTGGGGATGTCCGTAGATTTGTTCTTGAACTAAAAGATCATCGCTCCCGTTTATTAGTTAAGGTCTATCAAAACACTTTGTCTTGAGCTTGGTGCACATCGCGCTTGCAAGGTTCTCGCTCCCGGACCAATGACCTCAGCTTGGCCCGAACGCTACCCAATAGCCGGTTGACTGGCCCAATAAGATAGACATGTAAATACAACCCAATATTGAGTGTGGTCGCGATTGGCTTGAGAGGAGGTCAATTAATCACCAAGGAGAAATCCAAGAACGTGGCAGTATAAGGATCTGAAGGAGGGGATCTCGCTGTCATTGGAATGATAGCCATTCAGACATCCCTACATACTTCTGCATAAGGCCTTCTGGACAACCTCCTAGTGCTTCTGAAGTCGAATTGGGCATGGAAACAGTATGAAAGTACTCTGCATGTAGGATCACCGCTCCCAAGGACAGCTTCTCTGCAGACCAAATGCAGCTGCTGATTTTGGATAGGGCAAGAAATGGGTGATGCGCTTTCTTTCTGGCAGCATTTAGTGCACAGAGCTGGCCAAGTAAACACTACTGCAGCTCACTCTATCCTGCATCTGTTCACCACCATCTCAAGTGACACAACTCAGCGAAAGGCATGCTTGAACAAAGTGAAGAGAGTTACAGATCCCGCAAGAGCCGGGCAGAAGTCAAGTTAAAGTTGCTGAGAACCGGGAACGCCGCACCACGCGGCTGGTAAATGAACTCGCTAGCCCACTACCGAGTTCATCTTCGTCAGATTGCAACAGGGTACATGGACAAAATACACAGCACGACGCATGAGTTGATTAAATTGTGTCTAATCTCAGAGGACAATTTCGTGTAAGTCAAGAACAAGCAAGCGCAAAAGGCGGTACAGGTACACGCCGTCTTACGCTGCTGCTTGTAATCATGACATGTCGTGCAGTTTTGGTGCAGCGATGTGGAGTTTTGACTGTGCAGTATGCACGGAAGAGATGGCGTCGTTCATCTACGTGCTAAGCAGCGCCACAGGAAGGGGCTGTTCGTAAATGTCCGAGCCGCATGCATGGACCTGGTGCGCCGTAATCGTACACAGGTACGAACAGAGAGGCGTTTCAAAATTTCCAGACAAAGCCATTCGTCTTTGCAAAATGGATATCTAAAGCCTCTTGAGTAGAATTCTTGATAAGCGCCAAGTTTCGTCAGGCCAGAGAAAGTTTCGAGCCGCAGCTGTCACCTGCCTCACCATCCAGAAAGTCGTTGTCTTTGGTGGAACGTGAGCCACTACACAGGCAGAATACACAATTCCAGGAGCCATGGCGGCGGGGACACCGGAAAGCACGTATACAGGTCAGGGTGCTCGACAAAATCCCGGCTGCTGGGCAACGGAACTGCAAAAATATCCGGGTAAGAACGCGTAGCCACGGGGGGACGTAATTGAATAGAGCATCTGGATCCATTCCAGCTCTCAGTGATAGATAGGCTTCCCTCCATCATGAAGAAAGACACTGGACGTATCTCTACATGGACCCAGATCTCATCTTAGTGTGTCGTAGATCACTACAGGCTCTCGGGAACTAGACGGCGAGTATCCCGCTAGCTCAATCCCAAACCTAACGAACAGAGATAGCTCTTGTCCGCGCGTATCCGAAATAGTGCTAGTCCGAATCAAAGGACATACCAAGTATTTGACATGTCGACAGCGGAAGCGTGTCCGTGACACCAGAACAGAAGGATGTAGAGGGATGTGCGCCGGAAGGAATACCCGAGTTTACGAGCGAAGAGTCGAACGAGTGGCGGCGTGGCTGCTCGTAATCGTCTGTTTCAACGGGCCGTACGCATTTCTTTCAATCTATCCAGAGTTCTGTAGAGGGTACAAGAGCCAGGAGAAAGTTTGTGATGCTGGTCTGAGTTTGGTTGATGAGAGCTAATAGCTCGATCGATTCCTTTGCGGTGGGCGAACCTTGCATGCCAACAGCAGGTATCGACATACATCAGCGATGGCCATTGTTGTTCTCTGCGGCGATTCAAACATATCTATAATGCCATGAAGTACGACATCCATTCTTGACCATGCCTTTTGAGCTCTTTGTCATACCCGAATCCGAGATAATTCACAATGTGCCACTGTGATCGAGAGTTCATGAGGAGTATTGCAATTCCAGTCCGATAGCTCTGAAAGGCTGGTCCTTCCTCTTCATGTCGATCGACGAGCCGAGCGTGAATAGCAGGTCTTTTATCCTGCCTTCCCATATCAATCCAATATTCCAATTTTGGTCAACTCTTGCTTTCAGCACTCCAGCAACTTCATCCGGCTCAGGTACTGGGTTCTCTTCGACCGGGTCAAGCCTCCATTCCAGCTTTGCCAACATGCTTCGCTCTTTTTGTTTCGGTAGTTTGGCTTTCATCTTCCACAACTCACAGCCAAGCATTACATCGCTTTCATAGCTGTACACATTGAAGTCAAACTTGGAGCACAGTGCCAAGTTCTTTCCCGCCTTGACGGCATAAGTCGTGCTCAAATTTCCCATGAGCGGATTCAGCGTAAGCGTCGCTGTCAGAGGTACTCCTTTATGGGCAGGCAAAGTTGCGAACCGGCCACCAAAACTCACTCCTCCGGACTTGTTTAATGAACCATAGTACATTTCTGCTCCAGCACTGAATCGACCATAGAAACGATCATCGGTCCTAGGAAGTTCTGTGACTTCCTTCCTTGGATCTGGGCCAAAGTTGTAAAGACCTCGAATTCCAACAAGACCACCATCTGTCGAGTACAGGGTGTCCGCACTGTACTTTCCTACATCGTATTGATGGAGGGCCAGTATTGTCCCTCCGTTTCGCAGACGACTGTCGCTGACAGCAGAAAGCTTCAACTGCTGCGTAGGACTTATTCGACGCAGGTATAATGCCTCCAATGTGCTTTGGGGCAGGTAGAGCCGGCCATACAGCAACGTGTCGCGTTTGTCTATCCGCCTTCCGCCTTGCCACTGCTCCCACATCCATGACTCTTCCGGTTTCCGTAATTCCTGGATTTGTCTGTAGCCCCTGATTACATCGTGTAGCTCGATGTCTCCACTTTTGGAGGTAGCACGAAGGGGGACGGAAGTGTAGAGGTATGAGAGAGAACCATCCACCAAGCCTACGCTGCCAATTGCATATGAAGTGGCGAAATGCGGAGAAGATAGAGAGGACAGGTTGAATCGCAGTCCACGAGGGGTATCGAATTCTAGGAGAGCTGTATCATCGTGTTAGTAGCTACGGGAAGCGTCTAGTACTGGGTTATTTACCTCTTGCAGTAGCTGTCAAATGAGAATATGAATTCTCATAATTCCAATGTGATGCATTATAGAACGCATTCTGCACATAATCCATGAACTCCAACATGCCGAAAAAACCTCGTAAATCGTCAAGTTCAAAGTTGATTTACAAGCAGATCCAAATTATGAAGCTCCAAATCTGTATGTCAACTCAAGAGATGGGAGCCACAAGCGGCTGCTAGCGCAGACCTTAAACTTATCGTCGATACCAAGAGTGTTGATACACAGACGCTGCCACAGAGATATACAGACGGTGCCTCCCCACTTTATCTCCTGTAAACGTCGGCGGTGAGCCCAATACTCATAAAGTAAACACTAAACTTGTTTTCATACTTTCAACCTCATGAAAATACAAATAAAAACTCCTACTGATCCTAAACACTAATCTTAGCCCTAATCCTAGCCCTATCCTAAAGCCGCAACTGCTCGAAAGCTCCCAGTTGCATTACTAACCCCTAACCCCCGAGGTCTTTGTTCGATTCTGCCGTATTTAATGTGGGGAGGCAGTGTCTGCATATCGTTGAGGCAGCGTCTGTGTATCATTACTCGATAGCAAAAAATATTATCTTCTTTTTCTCCCAGCGACCAGTCCCCACCACATCTTCGCAGACCCCTCCGAACTCTCACAGAATGCCGAAATCCAAGCGCGCGAAGGTCATTCATTTGTCGAAAGTTGACAAGAAGGGGAAGGAACTCACATTAAAGCTCTTCTCCAATGTGCGAGAATGTTTGGACGAATACCAGTACTGCTTCGTCTTCTCAGTCGAGAACATGCGCAATACGTACTTGAAGGATGTGCGCAATGATTTCAATGATAGCAGGTACGGGTCGCCTTGGAATTTTGTCTGACAGGAAGTAACTAAATCCGTCCTAGACTTTTCTTTGGCAAAACCAAAGTAATGGCCAAAGCCCTCGGATCCTCCCCAGAAGACGAATACCAACCCAATACACACCTACTCTCCAAATACCTCGTCGGCAATGTTGGACTTCTCTTTACGAATCGCGAACCCAGCGCTATCCAGGAGTACTTTGGAGGAATGGCCAAGACTGATTTTGCGCGAGCGGGAACTGTTGCTACGAGATCATTTACTGTGCCAGCTGGAATTGTCTACTCGATGGGAGGGGAAATCAGTGCGGAGCAGGATGTGCCAATGGCCCACAGTTTGGAACCAGAGTTGAGGAAGTTGAACATGCCAACATCGTTGACAAAGGGAAAGATTACGCTGGACAATCCATATACCGTATGCAAGGAAGGGCAGACTCTTGACAGTAGGCAGACGAGGTTATTGAAGTTGTTCGGAGTTGCTACTGCAGAGTTCTCTGTTGAATTGGTCGCGTAAGTTGCTTCTCACTCAAACCGAAACGAACGTAATGCTAACATTACCAAGATACTGGAGCGCAGCTACGAACGAGGTCACGAAGATCGCGGAGTCAATGGAGGAATAAAGCACTAAACTGCTCGAGTCCTATTTTCTGTCGTATTATACAGGTTAGGGAAACATTATGGCGTTGGACGGCGCTACCTTCGGAAATCAAAAGAAACCATTTTGCTGCCTGGGCTACCATTCTTACCATCCATGTCCCGCGCTCGTGATACTACAAGTAAATTCCCCTGGGAACGAAGGTCAGATGGCCAGACGATACAGTGCCTCCTTACCTCTGACTTTACCTCCCAACTAACCACCATTTTATGCTCAACCGAAGCAATGAATACAAGTTGTGAAAGTAGCTTCGAAAAGTAACCCTGGAATCCCAAGCAGTCGATGAGTTGAAGTGTCGATATTACCATGAGTAAACTGGACAATTTGGCATCCGAGAGCAGTCGAGGGCAGGTAAGTTAGGCAACGGCATACTACCTTTGGTCGAATGTTGTATATCGGAACCGCTTACCCCTGTGGTGAAGGGAAGAAAGACTGATAAAAACCCACCAGACAAACCCATAACCAGCCGTCTAGTATCTTCTAAGCTTGCGAGGATCCCTGTCCTCATAGCCGTTGCTTTCGTATTGTCGTTTTCGGGAATCGTCCTCGCGGGGTCGGTCATATCCGGAATCTCTGTAATCTCTGGGGCCGTCTCTGGGCCCATCCCTTGGTCTTACCGGCTCATTGTTGCTTCCGCTCGGTCTTGGTCCACCGTAAGATGAGCGACTATCTCCACCACGAGAATAGCCATCTCCTCCGCGGGAATACCCACCACCTGAACCACCATTGCGATCAGGGAAACCATTGCGGTCGGGAGAGCCGCCGTAGCCGCCTCTGAAACCACCTCGGCCACCTTGAGGTCCAGCAGGTGCATTCGCTGGGACGTTGGAGTTGTAACCGCCGCCTCTGGAGAATCCCGAGCTCTGGTAGCCGATACCCCCTCTGCCTCCCCCTCCGCCATAACCGCCTCGGTCTTGGAAATTTCCGCCTCCACGGAAACCCCCTCCACCTCGGCCTCTGTCAAACCCCCCGCGGAATCCACCTCCTCTGAACCCACCAGGCCCCGATGGTCCACCGAATCCAGGTCCAGAAGGTCGTGGCGGTACTGCTTTGGTGTAACCACGGCCACCGAGTCCACCTCCCAGACGACGAGGAAGCCATCCGCGAACAGTTTTGGCTCTTTGTACCTACATCAAGTCAGTGAATATACTTCAAGGGTCCATAGGTCAACTTACGTCTACTTTGATTCTTCGATCCTTGATGCGAATACCATCACAGTTTTCTAGAGCAGCTATGAAGCGCGAGCAAGGCGCATTTGTCAGTTATGTAGCCCAAACTATACCTTGAATGGGCAGAGACAGCAAAGAAAAGACAGGCAGCTTGAGGGCCATCTTTACAAATAATCGATCCAGTAAGGCAGGCTGTTGGGGATAGGGGTGGTCAAGTTTTACCTCTCATATCCTTCTCTCGCTCGAAGACAACGAATGCGTATCCACGATGCTTCTTTTTCTTCTTGTTTGGCTTCTCATCTTGATGGGTATCAACAACAATACGAATCTGCATGGTGTTAGTGAAAGAACTGGAATGTTGTGGTGTAACATACTCTTTCAATGGGTCCGAATCTTGAGAACTCTCGCTCAATATCCTGATCGTTCGCCTCGTAGCTGAGTCGCGCAACGATCAGGGTCTTGAAAGCATCCCCTCTGATGTTTGGATCTTCATCTGGTTTATCTATAGATTAAGATTAGCACATGTATTAAGTACTAGACAATATGCCAGGAAGTCGGACAAGGTGAAGATAAAGGTAATCGAAACAGGTTGGGTCGCCCTCACATGCAGCAGGGTTCTTGAGGAGAGCTTCTTGAGCAGCCTTCTTCTCCGCCTTGATGCGATCCTTCTTCTGCAACCACGATTCCGTGGGCTCGTACTTGTCGGTTTGCTTGTACTCCTCGAGCTGGGGAAGGAATGACGCAACTCCGGTGATGTTGGCTGTCTTCCTATCCTCCGCAGGATGATCGGAAGGTGGAACCCATCGAAGAGGAGGGCGAGGTGCGAACAGCGCAAGGAGGTTTGGGGGTAGCTTGTCGGTCATTGTTGATGATTTCTGCTGGCTACGATTCTGTAGGCAGGAAAGGGAGAGTTGAAGCTGAGGCGAGTAGGAGCTCCGCCGTCGAGATCCTCCGCTAAAATCAGACCTTAGCTGGTCGCAGAGTCGTCAGGAAAGACTCAATCGCAGATTCGAGTCGAAAGGAGAATCGAGTTGTTTGGTTGAAGATGATCGTTTAGGAAGGGAGGAGTGTCGCGTCCGTCGCAAAACGAGCTGGCCTTAATTTTGCGCGCCCTGAAGCTGCACGTGAATCCAAGCGACCCAGTTTTATTTGAAAGTCCTCAACTTCAATACAGCAATCGCAACAAACTCTCTGTACACCACCGCTGAAGCACTTGAGAGAAGACAGCAGCCATAACGTAAAGGGTCATTCACCTGTTTTCGACGATACCGGGACAGGGGAGGCTCACAATGGTTGTTCAAGGCATTAGAAAGGCGACGCAGAGTCAGGTATGTTGCCGGTGAACCAAGCCGCTCTTCAATCACTAATTGCTCCGCAGAATGGCGTCTCAAGCTTCATTCTTCAGTGTCGGCGTATGGACTTTCATTATTGCGATACATGGGGTTCCTCGAAGGGCATGAAGTAAGTCTCCGTCCCCGAATCAACAACCATTCTCTGACATTTAAACCAGCTCCTTTCTACGCAACACTCTCTCCCGATTCGCAGCCGCAAACCCAGCGATCGAAATATGCGTCTCTCCTAGACCTAGCAAACACCCAGTCATCATCGCCCATTATCTAGGATCGGGGTCGAATCGTCAAAAAGCTATCTGTGTGAGGAACTTAGAGAAGGAACAAATATTACAGAAGGCGGAGCTGCTGAGAGATGCGAGCGGAGAGAAGTTGAAGAGAGTTAAGAAGCCGGTTACGAGTATCAAGGACTCGATTAGAGGTGTATGGAGTCCTTACCATGGGGGAGGTACGCACGTATAAAGGTTGGACGTGTGGAGAGCTGTATCATATGTATGCATTGATGGCGTTTGGGATAGGCATAGGTGTCACTTAAGCTGTATGATTCTGTGTAGGACATTCGAGCAGAATTTCTTCTATTATACTATTTCCTCACTCCTGGCCGTGATGTTCGTGCCTCACACAATCTCTGTCTCATCTTTCACTTTCTCGTTGCTCAACGAGTCGATGTCCGAGGAATATACGGCCATGTACACTCCACAGCATATCAAAGCAATAAGTGCGGCTGCAAGAGCCCACCAGATCAAGCCGAATGCCTCTCTGAAAGCTTTCTCGATGACTGACACCACGAGATGGAATGTCCAAAAGAACAAGTACTCAGCCACTGCCTGGAGCACGAGAAGCAACAGTACTGGCCCCAGCACACAGGAGAGGCGCTGGCGGCTCAGAATTTGCCTCAGAATGGGCTGGAAAAGAAGCAGTGGAATACAGCTAAGGTAGCTCAGATAGATGAGAAGCTGCTTGCTTATACGAAGCAGCTCTGGCATGATCGTAGTCTCGCTTTATATTATGAAGAGGTCTGACATACAGTTCACAGTCCAGCTCTGTCATGCGTTAGCAATCGTTATACTTCTCCATCAATCTCTATTGCCCCGTCTTCGAGATATTTGTGAATACGTTTTATGTGTGACATTTGCACGCGTTCTAATAATCCAAGGTGTGGTGATTGGAATTAGCAGTTGTAAAGGGAATATGGTCACAGGATTAGAAGCTGGATTGGGGTTATTTCTTATTTTCTGCTGCTACCTCGTAGTGGAAATGTGATATCTCTCATACTATCCTCGTCTACAGCCGTGAATGTTCAGTACCGCCTTGCAGTCACAAGTGAGAGTTGATAATGTCCACAACTGTCTCTCGTTAGCATTTGAAGTAAAGTAAACAAACAACAACGGGGCAACTCACAGGCAGGCTTGAGGGAAGCACCTCCAACCAAGAACCCATCAATATCGGGCTGCTTGGCCAAATCCTTGCAGTTCTTCTCGCTGACACTTCCACCGTAGATGATTCTCGTCTCCTCAGCAGCCTTCTCGCTGACCTCAGTCTTCAACCATGAGCGGATAGCAGCATGGACCTCCTGAGCCTGCTCAGTGCTAGCAACCTTGCCAGTTCCAATAGCCCAGATCGGCTCGTAGGCAATGACGATCTTGGACCAATCTTGCACCTTGTCCTTGACAGCCTTCAATTGTGCAGTGACAACATCAATGGTCTTCCCGCTCTCTCGTTGTTCCAAAGACTCGCCGCAGCAGAAGATAACGCCGATGCCACCGTCGAGCGCAGCCTTGGTCTTGTTGGCGACGAACACGTCGTCTTCTTGTAGAATGACACGGCGCTCGGAATGGCCGAGAAGTGTCCAGGTAATGTTGCTATCCTTGAGTTGATCGACTGAGATCTCGCCAGTGAAAGCTCCGTTGGGCTTGTCGAAGACGTTCTGGGCAGCAACTTCGAGACCTGGCTTGAGATGCTCACGGGCAAGGAGGAGGTAAAGGGATGGTGGAGCGATGACAACCTCTGTAATCGAAGACAATGATCAGCCAAATAATCAAAAACTCCTCATACCGAATTTAGTTATCTGTAGCCCATGTGCATCTTGTTTTGTTGGGAGAAGGGAAAAGAGCTTCAATAGAAGAGCAACGCAGAGGTACTAACCAACGTTAGAATCCAATTTGGCATCATTGAGGCCCCCAATGATCTTCTTGATGCCCTCAACAGAGCCATTCCTACAGAAGAGCTCAATCAGCTTTCACCCCAACTATTTTCAGCTGTTCTTGCCCAATGAGGGGTACTGACATCTTGAAGTTACCACCGACGAAGAATTGACGAGGCATGATTGCTACTGTTGATATGTATACGTGAGAAGTGAAGTTGTAAGAGTCTGCGACTGTATCGGTAGTTCTCTAGAAGCGTTGATGCTATCAAAATCTTCAGAAGCTTGCACGACTTGAGTGCTCCTCTGGTGTTGTGATTTGGTGGGGTAGAACAGCTGGAAACCCCACCACGCCGGACTGAGCCGAAAATTCTCGCGACCTTTACGGTTTCATTTCTTCTTCCTCGTCGTCTTCACGTGTATCCCACGCTTTTCTGCGATATCGCTCTGCCTAGGGCCTGGGAGGGCAAATTTCGAAGTATAAGCCTTGCTTCGTGAAACCAATGGCTCATTGAATTAATTGCTTGGAGTTAAGTCATTGGTCACCAAATCTATGCTATCGAAGCACACGCAGCCGGACGTCGTCCCCCGCGTCCAGCAGACTGCCAGCGAAGAGCTTCAAGGAGCGAGCTGCATCATACCAGCATTTGATTTGCAGATGTCATCCAATATGATTTGGGCATTCATGCATCAAACTCTCTCAACCGGGTGCATCCCACCCCCCCAAAAGTATCAAGTCACGCATATAAGGCAGTTGCCTGCACTGTGAGAATATCTTCACTTTGCTCATTCTGAGGCCGTCAGTGGAAGTGCATAAAAATGTAGGTGAATTTTCAGTAAGTTTTTAACTAGTACACCGAATACTGTCAGGTGAGGGACATATGGAAATCATCATTCATGGGCCTCTTTTTCTGCCTCTTTTTCATCACGCTGTCGTAATAAACACAATACCGCCGAAGTGCAGCTGGGGGATATCAACAAAGTATACAAAAGCCTCCTCCCGTGCCCAAACAGATTGATCAGCGCTAAGCTTGAATGACAGATCCGTATTACAATCCTGCTCATCGAGAGTCAAACGCCAAACTAAAAATCAGAACAATCCTCCTTGCATCTCAAAGACCAGAAGCAGGAAAGGGAAACTTCGTGAAACTCAATCACCAGCCATGGTCGAAGCCACTACTGCTGATGCTCGGAGCCTGAGGGTAGCGTCGTGGGAGTGGAGTTGGTGCGAAGGGATGCGAGTCTCCCGGAAAAGCCCTTGGAGGAGAATGATATCGTGGAAAGTCTCGTCCGACGGGTGACCGATCCAAGAATTCCCTTCGCTCAAGGGGTCGCACCTCACTGTATCTCCTTTCAAAGTCCGGTCTCTCAACTGGTCGTCGTTCAAAATCGCTAGGACGACGATCGAAGAGATCTGGCCTTCTGTCAAGCTCAATCGGTCTCCGGTCAATGTAATCCTCAGCACGACGCTGTCTTACGATGAAGTCATCCTCGACGGAACGCAGGTCATCGACATATCTGTCGTCAATGTATCGAGGCTCAATGAGTCGTGGACGCTCAGCAAATGGGGGCTCCATGCGACCATATGATACTACTGGCCGGGGCTCGATGATGCGTTCCACTACTTGCACAACAGGTTGGGCAATTTGTTGTGCTTGTTGAGCAAATCGATCAGCGCCGAATCTCTCAGCCATGGCGTCTTCCTTTCCAGCTTGATAAGCCGATGTAATGGGATCAACGCCTGGCACGGCACGTGGAACGTCAGGTGCATAAGGCCTATGTTGGGGAGGAATGCCACCAAAGGCATCGCTCGCTCGGTGGTGGCGCGGAGGTGAAGGAGATCGAGCCTCGAGGTAGTACTTGGAACGAGATTCACGATGGAAACTATGACGGCGAGTTGCGCCCTTTGCCCCCTTGCTGTTTCTCCTATGACGCTTGGATTCGGCACTGATACTCGTGCCTAAGGAGTCCGAGTCTGTCGCGGATTCCGACATACTATCCGAATCGTAAGACCCGGAATCTGATGATCCTGAGCTGCTGCTGCTACGTCCATGGTACTTCTTGGGAGTCCGGTGCTTTGCTCCTTTTTGTGGCTGCTTCATAATTTGGGGCTTGCTGTGGTTGCCACCATGAGGAGGTCCACCGTTGTTGAGTTGGACGAATCCTGGCGGTGGGGGAGGGGCCCGATTTCCTTGCTGTTGATGTCCGCCTGGAGGACCACCATGACCGCCTCCTCCGCCGCCTTGTCCGCCGCCTTGTCCTCCTCCACCACCGCCTTGTTGTTGCGGCTGTTGCTGTTTTGGTTGACCGGGTGGGGGTCCTCTCAACCTGTCCGCTTTTATCCTCTCCAAGGTCTGGAACAACTGGATTGGATTGACATCTCTCCCAGGTGCCCGCTTCACAAACACCGTCATAGTCACAGTCTCGTAAAGAGACTTTTTGCTTGTGGTTCGTGAGCTGACTGGTTTTTCTCTCGTACTGATTTGCACAAGAGACCATTGGAAATTCGGATCCATCTCTTTTGATCCAAGGTCGTCGAGTAGGCTTGTGATTTGGCCCTGTTGGAATGGTGCCAGAGCGGTTTTCTTGTCGGTCACAGTTCGCTTACTCTCGTTGAGCTTCTTTATTTGCTTAGACACCTCCTCTTGAGGGAACTTCTCCTCGATCACCTCTGCCCTCGCCCAGGTGGGTCTTTCCTTCGCATCACGAGGTGCGACTTTCCGAATAGTGTACGCCGCATAAGTTGTCAATTTCTTCAAGCAGGCAGCTTCGTTCAGGATCATCGGAGGTGTGATGTCTTGAATACGGGTTGATTGTTGTAGTGGTTGGCGAATCGGCAACATAAACTGCTGGGGAGGCGGTCCTTGTCCGCCTTGAGGGCGTGGTGGTGCTGGCCCCCCTTGTTGTGGAGGAGGACGGAATTGCCCAGGCGGAGGAGGGGGAGGGGGTGGACCACCCTGAGTCGCCATGGTTGATCTGGTAGAGTTGATAAGTGTTGTGTAAGGTTGTTACTTGCACGAAAGATGGATTCCCTTGTCCAGCAGGTAAGATCGGGCGTGGTTCCAAGGTTGAAGGCAGATGAAGTTGACTGACTTGACTGAGTTGACGGAGGGCGACGGGCGAGGGCGAGGGTATAACTAGGTTGGAGCCAGCTCGTCCCTTCTTCTATCCCGGATATTGAGGCTCAGTTTGTCGATCGTGTCTGCTCCAAGACACAAGGCGTATGGCAAAGTGAGGCGAACGTAAGTTGGGGTGTGAGAGAAGGTGTGGGTGGGAGCGCCAGAAGTATATATGGCTGCTGGTCATCCAGGCTGGTGGCTTTTCTAGCATGCCATCCTTCGAAGCCTTTGAAGAGGGGCATAGAGGGGTTCTGAGTGTGAGCATGGCGGATGTCCATTGAGCGGTGGGGATGTGGCAGCTCTGATTCGCCAGCGCCAACCCCTGAAGCTGCAGCTGGAACTAGCTGACTTCCTTTCACCGAGTAAGCATTCCGACCCCATTCCACCGCTAGAGCTCTCCTCTTCTATATTCCTACCACTCGAATCTCGGCTACATCACATCCACGTAGACATACACACGCTGTTATGCCGTCCTATCCTATCCCATCTTCTTTCATTTCATCTTTGTTGCCAAAGACAAGCGTCCCCGACGCTGAAACGGCTCTACTTCAATCAGCCTTTACATGTCGTGGCATAGATGTCGCCCGGCTTTGGCAATATCTCAGCCCCAGAGGCTGTGCATGTAACCTTTCCAGGCAACCACTCACAGCCTGTCTGAAGTGAGGCTCCAGTGTCTTGCGCTCGAGCTGGGCGTTAGAAAAGGAAATACGTTAGGCAGATTCCTCCCATTATCAATCGCCAATCAAAGCAGGACATCAGCACTAGCACCAATCTACACTTTCAACAAGCATGAACGCTCTCGCTCAGCTCTTACAGGAGGCATGTCGTACTTCCCGCACAGGCAGTAGCCTACGAGCTTGGCAACTATATGTCCCGGGCTAAGTTGAAGATGACGATAACAAGTCAAGGGAACTTGTTGCGAAGCCATTCTATCGTGCCTCATCGAGGACCGACAAGGGACTTCGATAGAAGTTGTCCGCCGCCAAAGGCGCCTACTTGGACCCCTGGTGCTTGTCTAGATAGAGCTAATCCTCGGTCTAGTCAGGTGATGCAGTAACTACTGTACACTCACGTCGAAGAGGGCATCGATCAACAAGGGTTGTCGCAAGATGCTCTTAACTTCGTGAATATCTCCCCACTCCATCCTCGGTTTTGCCGGAATAAAATAGTGTGGGAGGAGTCGACTCCTCGACAAACAGGGCGATCAGTTTTGCGGACTAGGTGCGGACCGTTTTGGCTGCCTTTCTCGCCCGGTCAATTGAACAACCACAAGACCTTGCCGTTTTGCCTCACCGAATTGCAACCTCACAGTTGGACCTCCATGATTTCATCCAAAAAGCTACACACCCTTCGAACAAAAGTGCACCCGGCTATAATAATTCGACCGCCAACGCGAAGCCCTAGAGCTTCGGGGCGTATTGTCGGTCTTCGATATCTCAATATAGCCAGATCTTCCGCAACTCGTCCCTATCGTGAGACTCGATTCCCCAAACTTGTGATTGGGATTTTATGTTGGCTACTATCATTATTTGTCAAGCCCAATGCTCAGTTCACATTGGCAGGCCTGCCCTGGAACTTCTCGATCACTTGCAGCTTGCCCATGCTGCATGCAGCCATGCAGCTGTAATCTCTGCCACTCAGCGCCTATCTAACGTTCGATATCTAGTGCTGCAGAATGCTCAGCAAGATGTTCTGCCGTATGCAAAGAATGCTGTAGTCGTCATACACGCATGCATCAGGTACTCCATACTGGGCCTTACCGCTACATGCTCGGCGAGGCCTAACAGCCAACAACAAAGTGCTTCACAATTTCACAGTCCTGTGGACATTCTGTTGCTTGACTGTTTTGTGGCATCGAAAAATGAGTCAAGCCCATTTGCATCTCTGTTTAGGTGGCTGAGGATACGCCCTGCATCAGTGACCCCACTATTGCTGCACCATGCTGCAGCTCTGTGCATCAGCTTCCGATCGCTTCGATTCTTGGAAACTTTGGTCCTCGCACAGCAGCCGGGCGTACAACAGTATTCGCCGACCAAGATAACTTAGACAAACAAGGCATTGTATGGAGTTTCTGGAGAAACATCAAAGCTCTCTCGCAAATCACGGAGAGGAAACCACTAACCCCGCATCATCCGTCTATCCGCTCGCGCTCGACACGCAAAATGTTTCCTCGTTCCGTCCCGAACCCTCCAGTACAAAGGCAGCTGTTGGCAGGATCATCCAATCACCACTCCCCCGGGCTGTCCAGTTGCAGCTGACCAGCGCCCAGTTCGGCAGGCTTTCCCCCAATTCCTGAGTGGTCGCGCATCATCAGTCATTCTATACACATGAAACCTGAGATATGAAAGCTCACGGATCACAGCCAGGGGTCTTCCAGTCGTAATGTTTCGCTGTACACCATGGTCAAAGCAGGGCGCAGTGGTTACACGATGTATGGATCGCCCCTACTTTAGCCACACGAAGTCTAAAGTTCGTGGCACTCAGATGCTGCTATGGCACGATGGTGCGGAATGCAGAGATGCAGTAGTTGTCCGCGTCCTACAGGACAGGATGTCTTGCGAATTGTGCAAGGTTACATCCCGCATGATGTTGATGTTGTGCGAGGAGGCTTTCTCATGAAAATTATGAGATATTTCTTTTCTTGTGTCTGAAGTGAGGATATCTCTCTACGCACGCCCGGTCTGTACGAAGAAGGTTCAGCCTTGTCACCGAGTACAAAGTGACTGCATTCTATAGACTGTTCAAGTAGAGCCTCAACATCGCAATACATTGGGCATCAATACATTGCAAAGGTAGTATGGACCTACTTTCTCATCGTTCCTTTAGCAGAGCCGCATGTTTGCCCGAACAGTTCGTCATCTTGTTTCCCTTCAATATGATGATGGCATGGACAATCGCCTACTTCAGAGCCTCATTTTGTTCATGGCGTGATATCGTAGTTGGGCAGCAATCTTCGAAGATTTACCATGGACCTCGAATGCCTCGCCCGAGTTGTAAGTGATAAACATCACGATGTTATCGGCAGGCTTGCAAAGTCAAGAATCGACAGCAGGCTGCTCAATGCCCTGGGTGATTGTTAATCAGCGACGCCCCGTTTCGCAGAGAGCATTTCTGTTATCAGTGATCGCCAAACAACACGCAACACGCCTACCGCACATCTCGATGATCATTCTTCTTCGTTCCATAACATTATTGTCTCTTCCTTCACATGTCTTCGCTAACACGTTTCGCCCCCTCTACGTTGTCCAACTTTCAATTCACACGAGGCTCGCGGGTCAAGTACCGTCGTACCTTGTACCAATGTACTCCCCGAAGCACGTGCTTTCCTTGTCTCAGATACCCAGAGAATCCCAGAAACCTTAAAAGCCATGATATTGGATCAGCAGGCGAGGCCATCCAGCTGATAGCGAACGCATGCGACCCTACTGTACAAAGCGGGGCTGCAGCTGCAAGAACGATGCAGGTGACGTTGCGCCACGCGAGGTATATATTGCTCGCGCAGCAAGGCTTCGTGGATGTGATAGTGGTGGCGAATCCTGAATGCGGAAGGTAGGTAGATGATAGTGAGGGGAGGTTGTCTTGGTAGTGGCTTTGAGTTTTTGAGACGGGTGTCGGGTGGTTGTTGTCATGCCGGTGAATTTGAGACGGTTTCCGGTTTGGAGACTTTGGTTGATTCACCTTGGAAGCAACACCGTCTTCTAGATAGTCTTTGTATTTAAACCAAATACCTTAGAAGGGTCAATCTACTGCAAAAATTAGAGCGCTCGAGGTCATCTTCAATGTGCTCCTCCCCTGATGCCCCAATCGGACATGATTGCTATCAATTTCTTCTATCACTCAGACAGTGCTCTGAATGTTCCCAGGTCCCAAACTCTCTGCTTTGGCATTTCCCATATAGCTTTTTCGTGTTTGATAGCACGGCAATATGTTTCTTCCGACAAGTTCCGGATTGTTGTTGTCAGTGCTGCAGTTACTGTCAGTAATGATGTACCTTTTGTCTGCAAACACTCGTGTACCGCACCTATACCGTAGAAATGAGCAGAATTCGCTTTGCTCAATCGCAAGTATGAGCTCCAGAACAGGATTTTTGGTGGCCAAGCTGTCAACTCAGAGCCTCGGTGTCTTTTGGTCCTGGTGCTAATATCGGACTTCCTTGCTTACCGCAGCTGAGAAATCGTACTTCAGCTCCCCATCTTATTTGTGCTGCGTATGGGCTCATGTGAAGATCCTCAGAAGAGCAAAGCAAATCCTAGTATTCGATCCATACGACTGAAGTCAATAGCAACGCCTAATTAAGCACCTAACAATCGCTTGCCAAGTCAAAGAAATGGGTGAGATCCGCCGCAGGTTTTCATATCTTCTCGAAGGTCACGCTTTGTATGCAAATATTCCCACGAGGAAATCGTAGCTTTTGCAGTAGATTGCATATTCAAAATAAAAGAGTGGCTTGAAGAAATGCTTTTACATCTCCTCTAAAAGGACCCCACTTCCGATACTCTCCCTTTCCCGTGGCGGTTCCTGAGTCTCCCGGACCCTATGTCGGTCTTTGAGTGACTATCATTTCATTGTTGTCATATAGCACGTGCCTTATTTGTGTGATACAGACGTTTGAAAATAGGCAGATAAGTAGACAAAATACTCGACATATCTTAAAATTCTCATGATGTGTTCTAGCCATTTGATGTTTGACATGCTTCTTCTAAACGTGAAACTGCCAAAACTCCAAATCTTCAAATTTGTCTGCTTCAGATTGTTTCACACAGTTGATATATAAGTTTAGGCTATCAGATTTGACCCATGCCACGGTAGAGGCGAAGTAAACATTCATTTCGCTTGTGTTGTTGGAGAGATCCGGCGAGATCCACCCTAATCAACTTTATTGGCTGTCCCCATCAGCCCCTTGCAGGCTGGTCTGCATTCCTGTACTTGAATCATGCAGCCCACAATCACTTCTTTAACTTGACAACAACAGCCTCTGGCCTGCATCTTCCGCTTCTGCTTGCAATTTCTCTACGCGGCACTAACCCTTTTATGTACCCAAATAAGGAATTCTGGTCACAACATCTCCTCAAAGAGATGAAATACAACGGGCATATGGTTTAGTGGTATAATATTCCCTTAGCATGCAGCACGCCCTGTTCTAGCATGGGAATGGTCCTGGGTTCGATTCCCAGTTTGTCCAGTCGTTACAAACATCAATCATTCACATATTTTTGGCTTTTTTACCAAGGTCCGTCCCCATGTGAATACTCCTGAATACACTGATTTTTTTTGGATGATTGAGTGAGTAGTAGTGACTGTTTTGCTTTTCATGACTTTCAAGTTGTGCCGCTGTCTAATTTTCACTCAATTTTTTGAGGTTGTGTGTGAGATGCAGAAGTGGATGTTGACAGCTTCGCTTAGCCTTTTGTGGTGGGGAAAAAACTAGCGAAACCCCTGAGAATAAATTTTTTCACACCGTAAGTTCCTTACTGATACAGTAAAGCACACTAAACAAGTCTACTGGGTTCAATATCGGGGGCAAAGAAGATGAGAACAAAGATGTCGAGGATAAAGAGGTCAAAGGTCACGAGTCAAAATGTGAAGAGGTCAAGAACAAAGAGATACCACTCTTTATTTTCTCACCAATACCAGGGCAGAGGTCATAGGCCACCTGAAAGTCTACAAGCTCTTGCTTGCAGGGGAAGTGAAATAATGAATAGCGGTTCGTGCTTGCTTTGTTCAGCGGATCAGGCGCGGTACCTGGAGTACAATACGTTGAGCCAAGCAACGGGAACGGGGCACCCGATCGGGACGGATAACTGAGGACAAAGACAAATCATGAAAGAGAAAAGGCTATTTCCTAGTACTAATCAAATGTATGAATACATCTCATCTTCCTCAATCAACACGATTTCTCAAAAAGGAAAGCCAAGAACCTGCTGCTTACAAGCAAACAAGGTTCACGAGGTTTGGGGTTGTTGAATCATGATTCAAATCAACAAGTAACTTCAGCTAAATCAATATGAAGGTGACAAGACTCTTCCTAAGAAAGTCAATATTGCAAAGTTCCGTCGGAGTCGGCGGATCTGAGGTTTCTTTAGAGAGCAGACTATTTGCGTCAACATGCTGCATCACAACGACAACATCGACTTGACAACATGGCATCAAAAGACATAACCAAGGGTTTCAGAATGACCCATGTCGGCCTTCGCGTGGCAGATATCGAAAGATCGATTGGGTTCTATTCAGGCGTGTTTGGAATGAAGGAATTGGGTCGAATGCCACTTAACACCGTTACAGTCGTCTTTCTAGGCTATGCCGACTCGGCGCCCTCGGATGTTCCTCTTTTTGCACGAGAAGGTGTTTTGGAACTGGTCTGTCCAACGGTAAGATTGACCTGAATATTGCTCATTCAATACACTTGATTGCTGAATTTAGCGAAACAGAACTCGATAAAGTCAATGGACACACCGAACAATCATCCCGATTCGCGCTTCGTCAAGCTAGCTTTCAGTGTTCCTGATATGGACAAGGCTATGGAGTACCTCACGAGCCATGATATCAAAATTCTCAAGAAAGCTGGGACCGCACAAGACTCGGACGTTGTCTGCTCATTTTTGGGATGTGAAACACCCGAAAAAGGATATGATAAGGGATTATGGGAAGCTGTTGTGAATGTTCCGTTTGTAGAGGATCCAGATGAATACCTCATTGAGATCATACCATACTAAGCTCAACATGTTTCATATTTAGGTATCACGGATATTAGGGTATGATTGGTATTTCGCTGCATTTGGGATTGTCCAAATGATCTGTTACGTACGCAATAAATGTTTATCTAATGACTACTTACTGTATATGTACTACTATCCTCCCCAGACACCAGTAACTCTCCCGATACCTGTTTGATTACCTTCCTAGACTGTAGCTTCCGCCATGCGTTTATAAATGTCAGCGATACGGTGAAACGCCTCTTTCGGCTCCCAAGGAGGCATAATCTTCGATGTTGGACTCTGACTCGGTAATGTCTTCACCAGAGAGAACGACATCATATCCATATCTGAAGCGCCTTCACCCAACGGCATAAGCGGAAACGAGAACAGGAAGACAAAAGTAGCATGTACATCAGCTCCAGCGAAAAGCTCCAGTTGTGTCCCAACATAGTCAGCCTGTTCCCTCTCGCTACGAATTGGAACAACATCATCCTTGAATTTCCCGGTACCATCAGGGTTCGTGCCTTTCAACAATGCAAAGCCCCCATCGCCTCGCTTGGCTGCCCCATCGTAGGCGCAGCAGCCAAACTCAATCACCACGAGAGGTTTTCCGTGTCTGTAAAGATCAAGCCCAGCGACATATTCTTCCTCGGACTCTCCTCGTCGGTAATAATCGATGCCCACGATATCGAAGATACTCCAATCAACCAGTTCCCATGTGCCAGCCGAATAGGTCACTTGTCCCCGAAACTTGCGACGGACGCTCTCTACGAACGATCGTAGAATTTCATTCAATTTTGGGGACTTCTCCCGAACCGATTCGGCGATATGCTTGGCGTCAGGTGGATTTCCAGCTAGTTGAGTACCAAACCACGTCACGCGGTCGTTAAACGAATCGCCCGGGAAGACACCCTTATTGAAGATCGTGTATTCGCAGCTAGCAATGAAGATGATATCCATGCCGTCGTCTCTGAGCGTTTCCGCCGCTTCTGCAGCCTCTTCCAGGTAAGCACGAGTTTCTTCAACACCAACCTCCATCTTCCAAGGATTGAAGAACACGGTCAATCCTTCTGAGCAGGCTACCCGTGTGGCCGTGATCAGTCGGCTGATTTCTTCCCCTTCGATTCTCACAGCGTTGGCATGTAGATCATGGGCGATTGCATGCATGTCGTATTTGACGAGGTTGATGTCGAAGCTTGGGACTGAGAGATTGGTTCCTCCGAAGTTGAGGCCAACATCGTAGACGATTCCACGGTATTTCATTATTTGAATGTGAATCTTGAGGTAACTTTTCCTCTTGTGACTGAGAGAACGAAGGGTTGCTTGGTTGAAAGGTACAATTCATCAGATGCTCAGACATTTAAAAGTTGCTAGGCGAAATGTGGAATATAAACATGCCAAGTCGAATACGCGTGTTTGTAATCGAAAGTGCTCCCGGTCCTTGGCCATCCGACACCGTACGACTATCGGCATATCCTGGATGTAACTTCAGTCCAAGTTCCAATAAAGCGTGGAGTTTGTCTCCAGATTTTGGGACACGAGCGCTACAACTACCTACTTCTGTTGCAGCTTGTCGGCGGAATCCCGATGTAAGGGCCGACATGCTATGTACCGACAAGCATAAGAGATGCCGAAGCCGAACACGAATAAGATTGTTTTCATCCTGCACTTACAATTTCCACATCAATCTTCGCTGCGGTCTCTGCTCTTTGAGACGAGCTTCAGGGATAACGCGCTTACACGATGGGAGAAGCTCTTCCCAACCTGAGCAGCTGCGGAAAGTTGCATTTAGTTTTTGACTTCGCCAGTCTTTGAGCCTTTCTGCAGTTCATCGAATTATGAGAAATCATGTACCTCGGTTCTTGAATCTTTCACCTGAATAATTTCTGCAGTCGGTTGTGATACTCCTGTCGGTGTCACTTGAAATTCTCCTCAGCTCAAGGGAAGCGACTGTCACTGTATCAAACTATTGCACAGCTCTAAAACCTTTACAGAACCTCTCCGAGCTTCAAAGACCCTTTTCATGCTTCAAATACCCAGGGCAAGCTGGATATTACACACCGTGATGATGCTGCTCTGGTTGTCTCACTACTTATTCCGGAGATGTTGTGGAGGTCTTACCAATTCAAAAAGCCAGCTTCCTGTTCCACCGGACACCTCATACTCGAAAATCAATTCTTCACTTAAAGTCAAGCTTCAAGACCACTCACTTTGCTGCGATACATGGGCTGGCTTCCTTATTGAATAGCACGGACCTGTACCTTGGAAACGAGTATAAAATATTCACACAGAACCAAATGAGTAACTAATTGCCAAAACAACCCTTCACAAGGAGACCTGCAGAGAAACGACGAGGGAAGCGTTAGATCAGATCTCGACCTATTGCCAGCTCTTTCTAGACGCTGTTTGCCTGTAATTTGTAACTACAGGGTAATTTAACACTGGATGATACATCGCCTAGCCAAGTCAGGTATACGCATTAGCGAAGCTTTGTTGTCGATTCTCCACTCTCTGCCAACACATCTCTTGCTGCTGTTAATCTTTCCCCATCACCTGACTCAAAGAGGAGACGTTGTAAGACCGGGAATCTGCATTTTATCAAGAATCCTGGAAGATGCAGTAGGAATATTTCTAGATGTTTCCCGAGCCAATGGCAAAAGGGCAAGAGTTTAGCTGGCTCAGTAAGGGTCATTTTGGTGATCACGCTTGTTAGTATACCCGGACGTTGAAATGCACTTGTAATTTACTCAATTCCTTTGTCTAGGATGTACGGCCCCTAGTCGGCAAGAAAAACTTCTCGGAATTCGCAAGCATGAGGCAAACGGGAAGACAAGACGAAGTATTCACTTTCAACTTGTCTCGAGCTACAGATATTGCAAAGGGTGATTCCTAGTTGCGAACCCGGTACAAGAAAGCCGTGTTATTGTCAATAAAGTATAAATTGCACTGAAATCTCCAGAGCACGCAAAAGCGAAGAAATCACGGACGTCAACGAAACAAGAGAAGTATGTTTTGAGACCTCTTGGGTGAGGCTTCGGATGCCTTCACGGGTAAATATCCGACAAATGCCCCCAATCAATCAGAAATCAAGTTCTCGAGTGAAAAGAACAATTCTTCGCATACCATCCCATCTTCGGTGCCGTGGAATCGATGTGTTGTCAAAATGTCCCTCATCATCATGGAACTATGCTTCTCAGTCAGCACGTCTTCGCAATTTGAACCATCTGTCTCTGAACCCCCAGATCCCAAAGCCAGAGAAACTTGGACAACGTCTTGAGTGTTCCTTGAGTATATAAGACAAGTCAAGTTTACCCCTTACAAGTTCCCAGAGCTTTGTCCCTCCAAAGCTCTCGTATCTTCAAGCCAATAATGTGTGGTTCCTTGGCTTTCAATCTGCAGTGGTGACCATGTATTTTATACAGCAACTGTGAGAACTGCTGCTTGAGAGACATGTAAATTTCAGATTTGTGTCAAGAACCTTTGAGCTTTCGAATGAAGGCGAGGGAGAAGAGAAGAATTTCAGAAACCCATGTGAATCCACATGCGAAAGATACATTTTTGCTTGATTACCAAACTCCTTACTAGCTTTCCATGAGCGAGATGATAGCTATATATGTTATATTATAGTTGTTACAAGATGAATACAAATCTCGTGGAGTTCAATGCAGCAGGAGATTCATTATGAAAGGCCTGTGTTCACTGTCGCCAAGTTGGTGAGAGACTTAGCTTTTGCAGTGCCTTCATCAACTACATGGTAGTTTTCAACGGGAAGTCTCTTTCATCATACAGCATGAGTACAACACAAATACATTTTTGAGCAGCTGCCAATATTTCGTTCGTTGTCGATGTCAAGTCGTTACTGTCATCAGGAATCTCCGTTACCAGTCGCTAGCTACGAAGTCCATAGGGGTATCAGATGGGCATGATCAAGTGGCACATCTAAAGCGAACATGCATTTACAGGACCTCTGCAGTAAGGGGCCCAAGACTTCATTCACATTCAACATGCCACATCTCCACTCACGCCACACATCATTTCCCAAAACTCTTTGTTTTGAAAGATGTGTTTCAAGAAGCGCAGCGAGGCAATGTTTTATACTTCCATGCAAGACACGTTGCAATCATCAAGTCGTAAAGGACTGCCAGGATTTGTGTGGGGACGAGGTAGGTATGCAGCGAGGACTTTTGAATCAAGTTTCTTGTGAAAAAAAAACACGAAAAGAACGAAAAAACAGGTGAATACAAGATCTTCCAACCGGCGCACATCCAGACCTTCTCTCCTCGTTGACCAGCAAGTAGGTATATGACTAACCCCCCACCACAACCTCCTCTCATGTCCAAGAACGCACGTACAATCCCTACCATCCGTTCACATGAAAATCTTCGCAGATGGAAGTCTCATATGAGCTTTATTAGTAACCAGCGTTACAGCTGCCAGACCTCCATGCTGCTCCATCGAGGTTGATTGCGGGCCTTTGAAGGTTCCTGTCTAGATAATGTACTCCTGTCCAAATCCTACCGTCGAAGAGACTCCCCCTAAGATGAGTGTTGGACGGTCGCTATCATCGTCATCCTCAACCTCATCATCGAGATGTGCTTCGCTGTCACTGACCAACTGGCATTAATTCCCGTCTGATCACGTTCAGGATATACAGTAGATATCAGCATAGTAAAACAGAACTGGACCCGGCATACAACGGGTAGTTGCCAGCCTGACATGTAACAAATAAAGCAGCACTCGCTTCAAAAGAAGTTCTCTCATTTTTCAACGCCAGGACTCTCTCGATCTTTCGACCATCAGCGTGTCGCCCACGGCGGCGTGAGGGAGCTTGAGGTTCCAAAAGAGCAGAGTGTTGTGCTCATTTATTGAAGACAACTTGTGGGCTGAGCGAGGCAAGAGTACGGTTGTGGAGTGAATGTCACTTGACAAGAGCAAGAAACAGTAACGAGGAAACAAGACACAAGCAAGCAGAGAAAGACCAGTTTCTCATTCTCCATCCACAGTATCTACAGCTGTCCTTCTTCCAGTCATCAACAACACACACAGACACACAGACACTCAGAGCATTCATCCCATCCCATCAATCTCACCCAAACACCGCGATCAATCCATCAGTCCCAACAACCTATATACAACACCGATTTCATGCCTTCCCAACTCCTTCCCCCATCATCTCATTAATATATTAATAATTACCCCATTCCGATTCACTTTCTTTCTTTCTTTCCTTTCCTTTCCTTGTCGCCACCATCACCAAAAAGGAAAAAGAGAAACAGTCTAAAAGCGAATGAGGTACCGTAGTGTATTATCGCCTAGGCAAAATGCAGTTTTTCAATGCAATGCCACAAGTCCTCAAAAATAACACCCAAGACAACACAGTGGAGTAGAATAAACAGTGTTTCTATTCCCAATAAACACAAAAGACAAGAGACAAAAGGCCAATAACGGGCTACATCGGCAGTAGAGGGTATCTTGCGCGTGTGCCGCTTGAAACATGGATATAACGATCGGAGAGAAACAGGTAATGTACAGACGCAAGCCGGGTGGCCTTGATACGGCGATCACCTTAATGGCTGCTTGACATCCTGGACACCATTTGCGATGACTTCTCTCAGAGACCAACGAGGTGGTGTTATCACACCTTGTAGACCATTCGCTTTGCGCCACTCCTTCTCCATCTCTGGGCTGACTCCATCTGGGAGATGGTCTGCTCCACCAGCAATACCGGTCGAGAATTTGAGTTGGAGGACGTTGCCGATTTCGTCACATGCAGCGAGGAGGCGGTCCATGTCGTCCTTGTTGTGGGCAGCGGAAACGCAGAAACGGGCGCGGGATGAGACGAGAGGAGTGGCTGGATATCCGACGATGACAACGGAGATTTTTCGTCTGAGCATTTCGTGGGAGAAGGCGGGCATCTTGGCTGGGTTGTAAAGCATGATTGGGATAATTGGAGAATCATCGTGACCATAGACAATGAATCCGAGACGCTTCAATCCCAAGCGCAGGTAGCGAGAATTGAATGCAATACGTTGGAGACGCTCTTCTCCTTGTCCTGGGGAGATTTCACCAGAAATGATCTTGAGAGAGCTCAGAATCTGCATCAGAACGGGAGGTGTTGGTGATTCGCCATAGATAGTCGCAGCGTTCGTAGATCGGAGCTTGTCGATGATATGTTTCTCGGCGCATACATATCCACCGTTGGCACCAAAGGACTTGGTCAAGGTTCCCATAAGGATATCGACCTCAGCGGGATCAATGTTGAAGTAGTCGCAAACACCACGGCCACGAGGACCAAGAGCACCAATGGAGTGAGCTTCATCAACGAAAAGATTGAATCTGTAGCGCTTCTTGAGCTTCAAAAGGCCGGGCAAGTCGCACATTGTTCCTTCCATAGAGTAAAGACCCTCAACCACGACCAAAATCTTCTTCCATGGGCGGTGGGTTCTTGGTTGTCCTTGAGAAATGACTTCACGAAGCTTCTCCTCGAGATCATGCATATCGTTGTGCTTGAAAGAGCTGATCATAGCACCAGAAAGACGTGCTCCAATTCTGATCGAGGCATGGTTCAACTCATCAGAAATGATGAGACATCCTTTGCCAACCAAAGCTGGGAAAGAAGAAGCATTGGTAGCGAAACCCATAGAGAAGACCATAGCAGCTGGCTTGCCAACGAACTTAGCAATTCTGTCCTCGACTTCCATAGCCAAATCCGAGGTTCCAGCGTCAGCGCGAGGGCTGGCAGCACTAATGCCGTACTTCTTAATTGTCTCCTCAACAGCATCTGCACAAGGACCTTCTGATTGCGCAAAACCAAGGTAGTTGTAAGAGCTCATGTTAAGGGTCTCGGTGTACGTGCCGGTAAACTGGTAATGCTTGTTGAAATCGTCGGTCTTTCGGTCCATCAAAGTGATGTATCTTCCTGGAACTCCTGTGATTGGACGAGCAAAGCAATCATCAATTCGCAACTTTAATCTTCGCACGTAAAAATTGTCGAAATCGCTGTTCAATGCAGCGTATCCATTTGCGGATTTCAGATGCTTGTAGTTCTCAGGTCTGAATCGCTTTCCGAAAAAGTCTCTGATGTGACCAAATATGATGAGGACTAGGTAACTTATGTAGGTGGTCAAAAGGTAGTAGTAGGGCGGCTCGTCGAGGATGTGTTCCATTGTCTCTCCTTCCACATACTGACTGACATATCTATGGCTTTGGCTTCCGAGAGGTCCGAATTGTGCGTCGATTCTGGCCTGTCGCTTTGCTTCTGCAACGGATGGTGGTTGGAAGAGAGTGGTAGGGGGTTCGTCCATGTTGGCTTCTCCGGCCTTTGCTGTTGACAAGGATATGGTGGGTAAAGACAGAGAAGGAGGGCTAATCGATGGAGATGGGTTATTGAGCAGATGCTGTTGCTGAGCTGCAACAGCTTGGAGGAGAGCTGCCTGGGCAGTCTGCTGCTCTTTGCTCTTCGGTGAGGAAGAGAAGAATTGAGTCAACCTATTGGCCTTGGAGGTTGATGGTCTGCGGCTGGCAGGTCGATCAGAGGACGGTATAACAACCGCAGAGGTGGGAGAACTGGCAAACGGATTTCGTGGGAGTCTTTGAGGCATTGTGTTCATAGACTGGGGTGGACTGTTGACCAGGAATGTGCAGGTTGGGTGTTGGTCCGTGGGGAGTTGTGGAATAGGAGTACTCTAAGTAAATAGAGACTGGTATTGTTGATTGTCGTACGAATGTATTCGAGGGTAGGAATTCGTGAAAGGGGGCTGTCGAAATGTAAAAGCTGACTCGTCTGACCTACGGCGGTGAGATAGGTATTCTGATTGATGGTAGCGGTCTGATAATGAGCGAAGCTCGTCAGTCTTAATGCTTTCAGGGAGAATGCTGATCGAGATCAGATCGAGGGGATCGGAGGAAGGATGTGGAGAGAGTTGAGTGACGATTCAGAGGTGGAGGTTATCCAGCTGTACTTCAGGGATGGACCTCGATGTTTCGATTCGAGCTTGCGTCTCAAGCAGGAACAAGGCAATTGGGCCCCATTGTAGGGTTCATAGGGTGTAAGAGATATGGGCACATACCGACTGAAATCCTGCGATCAATATCTGGGTGTGGTGTTGTAGAGAAGTGCAGTTGCGGTCGCAGGGTGCAGGTGGTTGTCGCGAGGAAAGCGCGTTTGGTTTTCTCGGTGGCGGGCCAGATGAAGCAGTTACACGATATGCAGCTTACAGCTCCGGGTATTCGTTCTCACACACACGCACGAACGCACGCACTCTTGCTCGCAATGCCCAAACCAAGCTCGGAGTCGACGACGTCTGGATGGAACACGGAGGCGAGGTAAGGAGGGAGAGGGAGAGGAAGAGAGGAGGAGGAATGAGGAGGAGGTTGGGGAAGAAGTAAGATGAGTAAGACGAGCACAGAGCAAAGGGTAGGTAAAATCACAGGAGCAGCCCCCGTCAGATATGTAATCGCCGGTGCATCCGCAGCAGAGCGCAGGGCAGGGCAGGGCAGGGCAGGCAGATTGGTCGATCAGAGATCAGTGCACAGCTCTCACTTCGCTGCATTCCACTACTCAGTCAAACGCCTTGCCGTACTTGCAGGGCAGCGAAAGCCGAACCGACAGGGCTGCAATCAAATTTTCTAGGGTGGATTTAAGTGGCCTACAGGTACAGTCAACGCCTGGCTGGCCGTTGGAGGGCTGGTTGCGGGCTGGCTCTGGCCTGAAGATCAAGCTTATTTTTCTCTTCCAGTCCGTCGCTGTTCGCAAATTGCATATGCAGAGAGTGGGCCCATCTGAGACCCATCAGCCGGGAAAGGGGGAAGTGATTGGCCTCGCTTGGAACGGAACGGATGCATATCCAGTCAAAAGTCGCCGTTTAGTTCCTCGGACTCCCTTGTCATCCGAGACGCCCGAATAGGGGGATCGAGATCTGGACATCTATCGATGGTACGGTACTGTACGGTTGGGCACAATTATATGTTTTATGTTTTGTTTATGCAATTTGTGCAGCTTCATCCATGTACAGTACAGTAGTGGAGATGTTACAGAAGAGATAAAGATGAGCTGGGTTCAGCTTATGGTGGATTCAAATGTAATGAAACACTTCAACATCGACGATGGAATGGAGTTGGAAGATGGAGAAGAACTCGAGGAAAATAAGCACCCAAGCACTGCACTGCACTGCATTGCACCGCCAAAAGTCCAAATGCCGAGCGGTGAATTCACAATCCCGGTTCTGCCGCTCATCGATCAGCATCTTCAAATCAAGTGATTATCAGGCCATCGCCCTCCTCCCTCGCTTCTTCTTCCCATATGCCGAGCCTTCTCATCCGTTCCCTCGCTGCCAGTTGCACCATACACTTTCATCTGATGATGATGATGATGGCATGATATTTCACTTTCACTTTGTTTACGTTTTGACACTCAATCGCAAACCCGCACCCAGCGCGATCCCATCTGATGATGAGATTGTGATGTGGGGACACGATGATCTCATCTCATGTCGCGCTGTCAGGCCTAGCCTAGCTTCCGGAGCCTCCAGCCTCTGACTGTGCATGGAGAAGCCCACGAGCGAAGGACATGCTAACATGCAAATCGAGCCTTCTGATTGAATGCCTTAAATCTTATTGACGACCATATCAACAGACGAAGAAAGGATGGCCTGGTACTATTTCAACAGTCATGATGTCAATGGCTTGGCTGCCATGGCTAGACTTCGTCAACGATCGAGAACGGGTTGCGTTTACTCAAGTACTGCGCGCTACAGTACAGAGATGTGAGATTAAGGTTATCGCCACGCGGCTGCCCTGAACATCCGACCCGCAAGCCACGGCATCTCCAAGTGATGATTGGAGAAAGGCCTCGGTTGCGGAAGGATTGTTTGTTTTATTCTGCGTAGGAAACGACTCCAGGATCTCTCTTATCTACGGCGCATTGAATCCAAACAGTGTCCATCGAAGGATTATGGGTTTTCTTTTAGACCTGCATGATCCTTTGGATCTGAGCCTCAATCGCGGGGTCAAGACCAACGAACTCCTACACGATCGTCAATCCTTGACATAAGGAGTTCCCTGGTGTTCCCGAAATACCTTCGAGTCCTTTACTCCGCCATTGTCTGATCTATTCTTACTCAGTGAAAAGAAAGACGATACTTTTGGGTGAAGCTGCCTAGATTGAGCTGTCTCGACCTTCCTACTGCTTTTTCGAGCTTGAAAGCGTCGCGATGTCACAAGACCCAGTAAAAAAAGTCAATAGATCGTACAAAGTGTGCAAATTCTATGAATCCAGAAGTAGTACGAGAAGAGTTGCTTCCGTCCTCGAGGTCATGTTGCTCTTACTCCGAATTGCTTCAATTGACCGCTATGCCTGCGGGCTTGACTTGCTCAACGCAAGGTAAGAAACATGAGAACAAGGGAGGGGCATGCTCATAAAGCTTGTCTGGCTTTGGCAGGTCAGCTCTAATTTCCAACCGTGTTCCCTAGCCGATCGTTGTCGATTCATCTTTCTGCTAAACTTTTGCAATCAACGATATCTCTTGGGTGCTATGTTTTCTATAGATTCGCTAGCATGCTTTTCTCTTACGGGAAAATGAGTGCGTCACAAGGGAGGTTTCGATGTCTGGCAGTGGAGTATGTGTTGCTGTTTCTATGGGTGTTTACGGATAAGCGAGTCTGGGGTCTGGGGGTATCATGACGCTGCGTTGTGAATGGAATAGATGTAATAACTGCGGATACTGGACACTCAATACCGCCTCGGCTAATCATATTAAGTTCTGCGAAGACTGCAATGATATCGTTTCCATTCCAAAATCAGCTATCCATTACACCTCGCTATTAATGACCTCTCTTCTCCCAACCCACCCCTCAAAACTTCGGCACAAACATCGGCGTATTCTTCTTCCACTGCTGATAGTCTTTCCTATCCCCATACCTCTTATCATACTTCTCTTCACTCAACGGCACCCCACTAACCTTCAACAACAAGAAAGTCACAAAAGCCGGACTAACAGCACACATGCCCACCCCAACCAGTCTCCCCACTCCTCCCATCCCAGCCATCCCCATCCCAGCCATCCCCATCCCTCTCAANCCCACACTACTNCCCAACNCCCCCGCCGCTGTCACGGCAATGCCAGTCCACAATGTACTCTCCCCGAAGTAGTTGGGATGGCGAGATTTGGACCAGAGACCTGAGGTGAGGAAATCCTCGTCGTGCTCCTTTCTCTTCTTAGCAGCTGACCAGGCGGATTTCTGTCGGTCTGCCAGGATCTCAAATGTGAAGCCACCAAGAAAGAGGGACAATCCGAGGATATCAGTGAGAGTCAACACCGGGAGTGTAGAAAGCAGTGTGTGCGGGATGCTGTTCAGCCCAAGAATTGGGAGGAGGCAGAGGGAAACCCATGTTGCCTGTGCCACAAACGCTCCCAGGAACTTCGGAGGCTGTTTCTTGATCTCGTCGAAACGAGAGTCGTGGCCGTCTGCCAGGACACGCTGGAATAGATAGCTACCTAGACGGGTCGCCCAGATTGAGACTGCTGTGCTGAGGACGACCTGGCGCCAGTTTAGGCCATGAGGACCGCCTGTGCCTGTAAATGCTGCGAGGAGAGAGGGAAAGGCGGGTTTGGCAGTTCCGGCGAGAGAGGCTGCTGCGCGGGCGCGTAGAGTGGGAAGGTAGAGGGAGAGTGCCGTGACGGAGAGGTAGGTTAGGGAGCCTGAAAGGTCGTAGAAACGCTCTGATTGTGCGAGGATGGAGGGAACTGCTATGGCGCCTTGAATAGCGAAAGCGGTTGCTATTGAGGGGACGAGCGTTCTGGGAAGTTTTAGCTACGATGTAAATAGATGTGTTGATATTTTGAGACATACCTGAAGAAGGGGTTGCGGAAATTGGTAACATGGAGGAGGCTTGAAAGGAGAGTCATCGTGAAAATTTTCAATTATAAGTCAAGCCGGCCAAAGGAAGAGGAAAACAATGTGTGAGACTCTCACTGAGTGATTTTGAAGATTATAACGGAGAACTACGGATGTGAAGCATTTCTATCTTGAGGGGTCGTCTGCGTTTCACAAGGCTAAGGAATGTTCAGCCTTACGCAATAGAGTGACGACATTATGCACAGTAGCGGCGGGCCTATCGGACACGGCCTTCTTCACTTGTCCGGAAGCGTCTCTTTTCAGCCTTGTCTTGGCGCGATATGTTGTGATTTCATGGTGGCTTCATTCGTTCGGAATATATCCTGCAGAGCCACATTGAGCCGAATTTCTGGGACCGTCGAAGAGTGGGCTGGCTACTACGTGAAGTACGGAAGTACCTGCAGGTGCAAGCTGGACCCATTCGTGCCAATGCTGGGGCATTGCTGGGAGCCTGGGACAATATTCCCAAGCATAGCCAAGTTCGGCTGCTTTCCTTACTCGTGGAAGCATGTTGAAAGAAGCTTATGAGACGAATGCTAGCCCTCAGGACTCCTTGATATGTCCTGCCGTAGCTACTTCCAATATTTCCTTCTCCATTCCTTCCACCAGTATCACTTCTATACCCGCGTCTTCCAATTGCTTCCTCCCAGTATTTTGTCCCACAAATTTCTCTGGCTCCTTGACCCCAACATACACTGTCTTGATAGCATTTCCTAGCTTGATAATCCGTTCAACGCAAGGCAGGTTCCCACTCAGTCTCTTGAAGCAAGGCTCGACCGTAGTATATAGCACTGCTCCTTCTGGCAGCACATCGCCAAGTGCTTCTTCGGTTACTTTGTGTTTCTCGGCCAGCTTAATAAAGCATGATTGTTCTGCATGTGTGTTCCCTTCGCATTCGAGTGTGTATCCTGTCGCGAGGACTGTATTCGTCTTGCCATTGACAAGCAGAGCTCCGACTCGATAGTTCGTTGGCTTCGGAGGAGACTTTCGTGCCAGCTCTAGAGCTTCTCGCATATACCCGACGTGATCGAGTGGAGTTGAAGACTTGCCCGGAATAGACATGGTTTCTGCAGTGTGCTGATGAGAGAAAAGCTTCCTCTTGACTGTTTGTAATGTGGTTAGGGAGGCGCCTTCTTGGCTTGCGAATCACGCCGAAGAGCCGTCTTGCTCTTTACTAGGATAGCCGGATTCTGCTCTTGAAATAAATCGGCAGAATTCCCATGTCTCACAATGGCAATCCAGTTTTATCTCAACCAGTCACTGGTTCTATCGCCGACTACAAATGGCATCGCGGAGCTCCGACTTGCATGCCGCCGAGCTTCCACGCCTATTCCAGAAATCATCGGCACACGACGTCACATGGCAGCGAGATTGAGACCAAGGTTCAACATCAACAGACGAGACGAAACGAAACGACAAAGACGATGATGACCCAGACCCTCAGTCCACTATCGTTCAAAGTTGACAACTTTACCTTTCCCATCTGACATCCAACCATCCTCCCACCCGCACACATACAATCGATTACCTTCGTGTATCTCGCCCGTTCGCATTCGCCTCGGACCATAGTCGCATTTTGTCCGCCCTCTGAATCCACGTCGCATCGCGAGCGATTTATTCACCAACCCCACCACGTCCGGCATCTACGGAAAGCGTCGCAAATCAGACTTCCACAAAGGCTTCGAGCTTGCGGGCACACCGACACGTCTCCCTGCTTGGCTGGCAGTTTTTGCAAGACAACTTCAGATGAACACATGGAATTCCCCGGGACGCCATGTCTGATGCTCTGCCGAAGATTAAGGTGACCGATTCGCAGCATCCTGATGGTCATGGCACGTCTCTTGACTCGCCCTCCACTGTAACGGATGGCGGCCAAACAACGAGGCCGAGGTCTGCGACCTCGTCAGAAGGTAAACTTTCATAGTTTTCAGCTTGCCTGATATACGGAGAGCCCCCAGCTCTGCCTCTGCTTAGTTACAAAGATGTTCAAATGCTATGGCTTCTGCTTCTGGCCCTAGTGCTCATGCTCATGCTGACGACAGCTCTCAAACCAGGCAACACCCAATCCAATGGCAAGAAGTCACCAATTAATAACCTAATACGCAATCCTTCGAATAGAGAAAGTAATGGATCAAGTCCAGCTCCGCAGCAACAAGCTCGCCCAACCACTGCCATTGACCCTCTTTCCCATGTATGTCCTCCGCGACCATAAGCCAATATGCCACAAAGCAAAACGCTTCATGAGAGGGAATTGTCAGATCAGCTTTGCTAATGCTGCGCCTCTAGCACATTCTCAAGAGAACGAATACAGAAAATACTATCCCGCAGAAGTTGCGAAACGCTGGCGGTCCCGAAAGTCCCAATACAGAAGTTGGAAGCCCAATCAGTCCAGAGCTCCCACCACCCGGGAGACAATTGACGCCTGAGATCAACCGAAGCGATAGTAATCCGAGCAAAGAGAAGAAGTAAGTTGTCTCAGTGGCTCGCAGCCGCTTTGGCTGCTTACTGTGAACCATGTGGCTTGCTTATGACAACTTATTTGCTAACATCAACACCACAGAAAAGGTGTATCCTTCCTAAGCCGTTTCGCGATAATAGGAGGAAAGAAGAAAGACCACCATGGAGATATGGATGACGATGAGTCCGAGCAAGGAGACCAGCGGACAGAAGGCATGAATGCACATGTCTTCTCCTCTTCTATTGGAGCGAACGGGTACATTCCTCAGCATAAGGAGCCGCCGAGATACATCAAGGTGCGAGCGCATAACAAGAAGGTCAGGGAGTTTGACCGCATGTTCCTGGCGCAAGAGTTGACCGGAACGAAACATGCGCTGAGTGACGAGAAAGTGCCCGGCTTAACGTCAACAGCCTCCGAGCTTCCACATCCCCATAAGATCTCGAAGTCCACCAAGACAAGCGGTGCAGTTTGGGCGACGGAGTTTAGTAAATGTGGGAGATATCTTGCAGCAGCTGGCCAGGACCAGGTTGTGCGAGTCTGGGCTGTGATTTCGACCCCAGAAGAAAGGCAGGCGCATGAATACGAGGAGGATGTTAAGTCAAACACTTCTGGAGGCGCAAGGCTGAGCGCGCCTGTCTTCAGGTCTACCCCTATACGAGAATTTGAAGGGCACACTGGAGACATTCTTGACCTTAGTTGGAGCAAGAACAACTTCCTGCTGTCTTCGTCGATGGATAAGACAGTGAGGTTATGGCATGTTTCAAGACAAGAGTGCTTGTGCACATTCAAGCACAAAGATTTTGGTTCGTCGCCCATAGTATCACTACTATTCCGTGCTATTGGCGTTGCGGTCCACTGCAAATGGGTGCATATTGATTGAAACTAACTTACGAATAGTCACGTCCATAGCCTTTCATCCCCGAGACGATCGTTTCTTCTTGGCAGGATCGCTGGATTCCATTCTTCGCCTGTGGAGTATTCCGGACAAGTCCGTCTCCTATTGGAAACAATTGCCCGATCTCATAACAGCAGTTGCCTTTACCCCTGATGGTAAGACAGCTATCGCCGGTGTGCTGAGTGGATTATGTTTGTTCTACGAGACTGCAGGTCTCCTGCCCCAGGGCCAGATACATGTGCGGTCGAGTCGAGGCAAGAACGCCAAGGGGTCCAAGATTACTGGCATCCGAACAACGACGTATCCACCAAACGATCTGAATGGCGAGGTCAAAGTCCTTGTTACTAGCAACGACTCGAGAGTCCGTCTCTACAATTTGAAAGATAAAAGCCTGGAAATGAAGTTCAGAGGCCACGAGAATACCTGCAGTCAAATCAATGCTAGCTTTAGCGACGATGCAAGTTATGTCATTTGCGGAAGCGAGGATAGAAAGTCGTATATCTGGAACACTGGACCAACAGACACAGAGAATAACAAAGACAAACGTCCTTTGGAATATTTCGAAGCGCACTCCGCCATGGTCACCGCAACTGCGATTGCCCCTATGACTTCGCGGCAGCTATTGGGTGCATCTGGTGATCCAATATACGACCTTTGCAATCCGCCGCCTGTAACATTACTGTCTCGTGAGGAATCGAATGCTTCCTCAGTGCCAAAAGCTGCGTCAGAAAAGCGTCTTTCAGATCCCGTGAGCGAGCCCGTGAAAACGCCGGCTTACCTTGCAAGAAGTTCCCATAATGATGGGCTGATCATCGTCACGGCCGATTACCTTGGTTCGATCAAAGTCTTCAGATGTGACTGTGCGTACCAGAAGAGGCGGAACGACCACTGGGAAACCAGCTCTACCTTCTCAAAGAAAGTCATCAAGAGATCCGGAAGCATCATGACTCGCAACTCAGGCGGCTCCCATTCTCGACGGAACTCGCAATCCCAGAGCTCTCTTGCCAGCGCTGCTGGCTTACATTCAGACCATATCCTTTCGTGGCGAAATGGGATCACAGACGACTCTAGCATTCGAAGTGGTACCAAAACCAACAGAAGTGACCGGAGTGTTTCCCCTGGGAAGTTCACCAGGAGTTCTCAATCCAACTTGAGCTCTCAAAACAATCTAGCGAGCACGGCGCGCCAACAACCGTACGCTCCAACACCATTAACGCATGCTTCTCCCAGTGTGTCGACGACTAGCCCGCCACAAAGCATTTCAGATGTAACGAGCAAGCAAAAGAGCAGCCAGAGTAGTCCGCCTGGTCAGCCACCTACTCCCGGCTTCGTGATCAGCAGAGAGAACGAACAGAATCCTCTAAAGCTCGACCCAGTTGGCAAGTCCTACCAGTTCTGGAACGTTGCATCTTGGAAGCCTCAAGCATCCCGCGATACCGGAAAACTCGACACTGACAGTCTGCGACCGCCGATGGGCCGTGGCGGGAGTGTCATCAGCAAACTCAGCTCCGAAGAAGGCTCTTCCGGTGAACTAGAAGATGGAGATGAGAGTGAAGGCGACTCTTTGTCCTGTCGAAAATGCAACGGCAAAGACTTCCGGGCACGAAAAGTTGCCGGTAAGGGATTGGTCATGGTGTGTACTCGTTGTGGGTCGGGCGTTGAGTAATAGCAACATAGACGGTAGGAAGAAGGAACCGCAGCCGATAGCTGCGCAGAACTTTTTGTATATTATGATGGATGATTGATTGGGTTATGCAAGCGTCAATTCGGTATTAGCGATGTAGTCTCCTGCGTTGATCGGTTTTGGTGTTGATATCCATAGATGAACAACAATGATAATGGAAGTTGATGACCCTTAAATAACAGTCTTCAAGCAAAATGATCATGTCAACATTCTGCGGGGTTTGTGGACCCCCTGTGGATTTACATGAGTCAAGGGGTAATCCCTGAGGAGAAATATCTACTTCGTGGCCGGCCAAGACTGTTCTGGCCTTGAAAAATCAAGACGGCATTTCGGCCTCGAGAATCCTTACGGAATTACGATCATACGACTTGCCTCAAAGGTTAGCCTCCCAAGCAAATCACCGCCAGGCCAGGATACCAGAATATTTGAGAACATCAAACAAAATGGCCTCGCCATCAATAACATCTCCGGCGAACATACAAATTCTCCTCAGAAACATGCAAAACAGATTTCTCGCGTAAGTTTTCTCCATGCTCTCCCGAACGTGAAAACTCGGACGTTATTTAATCAGTCCACTTTACAACACATTACAACACAGCACAGCACCAGTCACCTCTACCACCGCATATGTACCGTCCTTGGCATCTCTGTTACAAATAATGATCCGATCCATCCATCCATCCTCGGTACCTGTCCCACCGCGCAAGCGACGCGACATCCCACTATCCCCTCCGTCTTAACTGGGTACCTCACTGCACGATATTGTAATTCCTTCGTGCTCATTGGATAGTTCCAACACCGTTACCAACGAGAATGCAGGTTCGTGGTGCTCAGTGCGGACTCAAAGGCCGAGTTCAGCAGGCCTTGCCGTTATCAGCTCATGGGGGGTAGGGATGTTGAGGCGTGTCGCTTGAGAGGGAGGAGCTCTACCTTCCTGTATTTTCCTTTGTGTTGTCTTTCTCCGCTACTTCTCCTTGGAGTTGTGTATTCTGAGACGATTCATGGTGGTGCTGGTGCGTGTTTTTCTGGGGGTTGGCGATGGTGAGGTGGACGGGAATGTGTCATTGTGCAGCGCTTGGAATTGGGGCTTGAGGATATATATGTTGGGGTGTGGTCGAGAGGGGAGTTCGCTTGGATTTGTTTTCGATATTAAGTTTGTTATTGCTACCATTGCTTACAGAATCTTAATATACTGCTTGAGAAATCGATATTCATCTAGCCACACCTCTCATCTCTCATCTCTCATCTCTCTTCTGTTGAAGATCACCAAATTCTTCGCGAACTGATCTCTGATCACCATCCGTTCTTCCACGCAACAAATAAATCCTCCGCCTTTCCCAATGATGCAACACATCTCCCCCGCCTCCCTCGAGGATCTCCCGTCGCGGATCTCATATCTCTCCGCTTTCCTGGACCTCACGCCCTCAGATGGCGAAGCGCTACTAGCAGCGAAACCTCTCGTCGCACCACTCATCCCCACCATCCTCGACGCCGTTTACACGAAATTACTGTCTTTCGATATCACAGCCAAAGCGTTCGTACCGAAGAACACAGATTATGAGGGAGAGCTGGTGAAGAATGTGCAGGAGTTAACGCTAGAGCATCCGCAAATTGCATTACGGAAGGACTTTTTGAAGGTCAGTTTGTACTGTGAAATTCTGTTGGGACGGCTTTAATTTCTCTTCCGTTTGATGTCGTGTCTTGTCCTGAAGACCCGACCAGTATGGCTTCATATTCGGGCTCCATTTATCATTGGCACCATGCTGAGATGCACGTTTGCTTGATGTATTTTCGCCATACTTACTTCGAAACCTCACAAAACCATAAACCAGACACTAACATTCACCTCAGAACTACCTCGTCAAACTGGTCTCCACCACAGACCTCACGCCCACTTCCCCTTTCTGGGTCTACCTCAACAACGTAGGCATCATGCATACGGGCCAGCCGGGCTTCAAGCATCGCGTCAAGCGTCCCGAGCTGCGAGTCGAGTACATCCATATGGGTGCTCTCCTCGGCTACGTTGTTGACATTGTTGTCGGTGCTGTGATGAGCATGGATGTTATTGACAATGAGATGAAGTGTAAGGTTATTAGGGCGTTGAATAAGGTTGTTTGGATTCAGAATGATTTGATGGCAAGGCATTATTTGGTCAAGAATGGGGAGGAGGGAGGCGAGGTTACGCCGCCGCTTTCTGAAGAGGGGGAGAGTGAGGGGGCGAAGGGTGGGTGTCCGTTCTCTGGGTAGAGATGTTGAGGCTCGGATGAAACTTTGGCGTTTGAAGGGATGTGAATAGTGTATTTCTGTGTCCTTTTGTTCCAGTCTCCTCTTTAGTTGCGATATACCAGGTTTCAATGATCCGAACCTAAAATCACTGTGTTGACATAGGCAATTTAGATAATCTCTAGACCGGCGGCGCTGAAGGGCTAATTTGGTTCCTCCTCCCGTGAGATGTGTTGGTATTTGTCGTGAGTTTATCGATCGGACCGTTTAATTTTGATACTTCATTGGGTAAGTACCTTCAAATGTTTCGGACTTGGGACTCGACGTGCCTGTAGGGATTAGGCAATCCAAGAGCTGAGGCCTTGAATTATGCGATCTCAAAGGAGGTAGGGGAGAGCCCGAGCAGACAACCAAAGTAGTTTCTTCAATCTTGCGCTTGGCTATTGTAGTGCTCGCTGTCTGCCAGATCTTGCAGATGCCCGAATCTTCAAGAAGGATTATATTGCTACTGCTGTAACTCTTCGCCTCTTATCAAAATCTATATCTTTTAATCTAAAAATTTGCGATCGTGTTGCTGTGTGAATAAGTGAGCTGTCGGGCCCACGGAACTACCAAGTCTTGCTATTGCTGTATTTTCTCGCTTAAGCAAGCCCTCTTTGTCGGATGTCAACAAATTATGAATGATATTGTGGAACGGCGCTTTCTGTCGTGCGTTTGCCTGCTATTCTGATGAAGAGACCAAGGGAATTTGCGACGAAAGCCCAATTCTGTTTAATAAAGATGTACATCGCTCAACGATTGATCCGGTAGCAACATACGAAAGAGTTGCTAAAAACTCCCCGGACATGACGCCGAAGCTAGGTCGGGACTACCCCTGTATACCCAAGACAACAAAAGTTGACCGTTGCTTATTGTTCTAGATTTCTATATGCTTCCTACATGGTATTTGAAAACATCGCCTCAGCCTTCCCCTCCACCTCCACCTCGGACCATAGTTCTCTGAGTGCATTGTCGCTAGACCCTCCGTATAAATACTCGCCGTGCCGATGAACAGCGTCGCAGTACATGCACCGTTCAATTTCATCAGAAGCCTCCAGGAGATATGTGAATGCGCGGTCAATACTTTCCCTTCCAGGTCGGTCTGCATATGACCTGTGGAACCACTCCAGAACACCACCAAGTTCCAGGACAATATCTCGAACGCTGTTGTCATCTCCAATTTGAGGCATAACACGAGCGGCACCATCTCTGGTTAATCCAATCTCATATAAAGTGGTATCATAGACGAGGAGAACTGCTACTTCTGTGTCTGAATCGAAATCAATCGCCCGATTGAACGTGGTACTCCCTTGAACCTCTGCATGTGTCTCGAGATAAGCCGACGTACCGTCAGGCATGGCGTGTTTAGTTGTCAATCTGTAGTCAACCCGAACACCTTTACTGAACTCTGCAGGAATTTCGGTCTGCCACTTTACGATGAATTTGTTGACCTCCTTCTTTGCGAGCTCCAACAACCGAGATGACGCATCGTTGGCAGCCTTGAACTCCAGTCCTTCCCAGTCACCTGATGCCTCTTTTCTAGTTTCGAAACTCAAATGCTTGTGGACGGTTGTTTCGGTCCTATCCAAGCTCTGCTGTTTCACTCGCAACCAGATACTTCTCGTGATCATGACGAAGCCCTCACCAGTATCAAGATATATACTCTACTCACTTTGAGGATACTCGATGCACACTTGCGGAAACCTTGAAGTCACAGCTCCAATGATGAACCCCTCCTGAGTTTCGGAATTGTGCTTGTTTGGAACTTGGCTGTCGTTGCTATGCCGTAGATGAGTAATAGCTCCTCTGCAATATGGGCATCTTGTGGCTGCAGATCCACGGTTGGCGATCCAAATTTGTATGCAGATATAATCGACGTCGTGACCACAAGTCAATACTGTTGCTCGCTCATGATATTCTCTCAGGCAGATCATACATCGTAAATCGTTTTCGGGCTCGGCATTCGATCCTTTGAGATGTGCTACCTCGTCCTCAATAATACTGCCTGGAGCCTATTTGACTCTATCTTGTAGTTCAAAAGCTACGATGCTATCTGTGAGGCTCTCAACTAAGTGTGTTTCCCTCGCAGCTTGGCCTGATCCAGAACCTGTCGCTTCGTGCGATTCTGTACGTGGAAGGGCAGTTCCATCTTCTGCTACAAGTCCCGAGTCTGTAGCTGGGTGATCTATGCTGTTCTCCGAGGAATTTTGTGAAGTGCTACTTCCGGGTTGCGAAGCGTCGAAATCTTGATCAGGGCGGGATGACAATTTATAATCACTTAGATAAGTAGTAACTCAGTTGGGTGCTCCTAATCAGAGAAAGTCTCGGCTTAAATAGACAGCATACGCTTGTCTCTGAGTCTACAGAGAGCGCTGGTACAATGGCAACTCGGGATTCACAGGCTTCACTGTGAATATTCTCATCTCTGAGACCCCGCGAATGACTTTCAGCATCTCATTCGGGCTTGACCGACAGAACCAAGGAAATGAAAACTCATCGGAGGCGAGACATGGGAAATTAGGTGACGCTAATCGCCGTACCAATTCAGTGAAACCCGAATGTTCAGCAGTTCTCTGTACCTTGGGGCCGGGCTTCCCTATGATTCCCACGTTTTGCATCACCCAATGTTATGAGGATGCGTTTTGAGTAAGCGGTCACTGGAACAATGAGGGCGAATCTTAACATGTTTCTAAGTCCATGAATTTGATGTCTACCACCGTCTATCCTTCGACGGGTCAATTGATCACATCCAAGACCTCATCTCCATTCAAATGCGTTTATTCAGATGGTGACTGCCTATCTTGCAGATCTTACAGTTATTCCCTGGGAAATGCCCACTGCCGCTCGTCATGCTCGCGTCTCAACACTTCCTCAAAAACGGCCTGAACCACACTTATTAAAGATTCTTCCAATATTATGATCCCGTCCCTGTCTCCTGCACGTATTCGTCTACTCAGAAGTGAATCAATATGTAGGTATTGTCTCGTAAGCGAAGAGAGGAGGTTTCGAAGATCTGATATTGCCGTGAGAGGACTTGAGGAATTTCCAACCAGGCGAAAGGTGTCTCCATTTCCAGTACTCACGATCCCGTGTGTTTCGAAAGCTGAGGGTCTTCTCCATTCAATGTGCAAGTCCATCGAGGCACCCTCCCCCATCGCTTCCAACTCCCTCTCCCTAGCAGCATTCAACCTTTCTCTCCTAGCAATCATGTCAAGTATATCCTGCGTACCCATGCTCTCAAAGACTTCATCTGAGATATGATCTTCTCGTACAAAAACCAGGCTGGACATTTGCTCGTCGAGCATTCAGCCGAAGCTCTGCCCGCTGCCGACGACGCAGCTCATCGGTTAGAGGCCCATGGGGAAAATAGGAGGCTACCGTGCCGTTTCCCGGAAAGCGCTCACCCAGATCATCATCAAAGCGATGAATAGCAATGACACTAAAAGGCCGTAGAAGATCCTCTCGTTGTCTTCGAAAGTGGTGGCGGGGGAATTGTTGTCGAAAGTAAGGACCGACAACTCTCATGGTAGAATATCCATCACCGGTGATCGAGTGGCGTATTGTGTCCATAGTCTGACGGCAGAGTGGGCATCTGAGGGCCGGTTCATCATGGGATTCTCTGTAGACACTCACCAGCCATGGCATCAGACAATCGAGGTCAAATGTGTGGTCGCATGGCTGAAGAATACAGAGTGTCGTGATCTCATCGAAACAAATCGTACAGTGACCTGGACTTTCAGCAGCTAGATTGGGTATTGGTTGTATTGCCATCATAGTTGGCGCATCTAAACCCTGTTCTGCCTGTCTCGATTCCGAGCCAGAAATTAAGGATCTGGCTGGCATTCTGCTCTCGATGTCCTGAAAGTCGCTAATCGGGTTTGCCACTTCTGTATCTCCCGCTGGTTCTGTTATCGTCTCTCGCACAGATTGTGAATCAGATTCAGATCTAACTCGTCCTTCCTCCAGCTGGATCTCATGGTCTCGGGCTGAAGATTGTGTAGCAGATGAAGGTATATTGTCCAACCTCGAACCATACCGAGTGTAATGTACAAGATATCCCAGTTCACAAGAAGCCACTTGCAGACTCTGGGCGAGGCCGCGTGCTTGGCTTCCCTCTCCTACTGCTCTCTCGATTTCGGTATGAGAGAAGTCCGCATCCCTCTCCTCGAGAAGCCTCAGCAACCTTTCGATGTTTGCCCTTGTTTCCTGTATTAGTGGATTAATATCAAGCGGCTCTCCTGCCAAATTCCCGCCCCCGTCTCCTCCGGTGGTACTCATTTTTTGTGTACTTTGGTGGTGTGGCAGAGTGATGATTTGGAAAGAATGGTATATAAGAATCTAGGTTTCTCAGAATGATCGTCCCATCAGCTAATCACTAGATGTATTGCTGTATCCTGAAGTAACTGGAACTTGTCCGCAGTCTCGCTTCGGAAACGCCATGGTTTGCTGAGCATTAGGATGACTCCCATAAGCCCAAGCCAGTCCGACTAATTTGAGACTATTCACATTCACAAGTCACTCACAGGACGACAAAAGAAAAACTGCCCAGGGATGTGACATAGGACACGCAGCAAATACTTGCTTCTATTGTCAACAAACCCCCTCTTTGAAAATTTGTATATACAAGAAATCAATAACAGATCATCGCACAAAGCGTTCTCCACGATCTAGACGTAATTGGTGAGGGTGTCAATATATGCCACATATCCGGTGCCCGCCTCTGGCTCGAAGGAGAAGATATAATCGCCCCTGTAACATAAGTTAGTCCGAGAACATTGCAAAAGAGTGTCAAGAGTGACAAACCACCATGGGCCACCACCCCACCACATCGCACCGAGCCAGACGTCGCTGGAGGCTACCAAAGAATCCAGGAGACCAGCGACAGCGGACTTGCAGACATCATTGGCGCCTCCGGCAAACTCGCCAATGATTCCCTTCTTGCCATTGGCTTGAAGCCATTTGGTGGCCTCTGCAACACGTTCAGCTCCGATGGTGGATGAAACACACACATCTGAAGTTCCAGATCCATCGGAGTCGAGATACTGGTGCATCTCATAGACGATCTTGTCAGAAGGGTCCGTGAGGTTCCCCATGACATCCGAGTTTCCAGAAGTGGTCCAAGTCCAGGCACCAGTATAGGACTATTACATTGTTAGATGTTGCTGAAGATCTTTGTGACATTGCTTACAGTTCCCTCAACGAAAACGTATTGCGTCGTAGCGCCGGCAGCTCTAACTCCGTCGATACACGCTTGATTGAGATCGGCAACAAGCTGGTTTGATGGCATGTCATGGAACTCATTGTTGCAGTCGAAGATCACTTTGTCGTCCGATTTGAACTCAGTCGCAACGTTGGTCCAGAAAGTCTGGAAGTCTGAAGTGGATGTGATGACCGATCCTGCGTAGCGACCAAAGTTGTGAGGGTCAAGGACCGCATATGCGCCAGCAGCGGTGATATGAGAGACCAAAGATGAGAGGTCTCCAAGATATGTTGTGTCCAAAGCGGCAGTCACAGTACCTTGAGCTAGGCGTTCCATCAAGAATGGGATACGGAAGATGTTCATTCCTTTGCCAATGAGTGTATCAATCGTAGCTGTCAGTGGCCAGGTGTAGTCGGTACCCAAAACTCCAGGAATATTGGCTTGACCGAACTCGGCACCAGACTCATTGACACCCAGCCATTGTAGAGCACCAGTTGAATTTGATGTACCGGTAGCAGCCGCTACAGCTGCTACAGCAGTGTTGGCCCGAGCTGCAGCAACCGCAGTGCTGCTAGGGACTGCAGTGGTGGAAGATGCTATTAGACAAATATTAGCGAAGTACACCTGAAGATTCAAATGTTCATCTAGTTACCATCGGCTGCCGAAGAGTTAGGTGCTTCGAGGTCACAATCATCCGAAATGGGAGCAGCAAAGACTGAAGCCGACAGGCCAGCCGCGGCTACGAATGAAGTTGAGAAGCGCATTGCGCAAATGAGGGACTGCTTGAACAAGAAAGCAAAGAAAAGATGAAAACTTGATGAAGTTGGGTAAAGGAAAACGCCTCCCGTGGGAAGAAGCTTTTTAAATCAAAAGTCACCCACATCGAACCCACCCACTGGGATTATAAATGAGATGTCGTAGGCCCTATATGCGGGATGAAAGACTTGATCCTTCATCTGGTCGATCCAAAGCGGTAATATGAGAGGAAATGGGAAAGTACATGGCTGCAATGGGGGTGGCCAAGAATGATCCCTGCCGGAAGATCAGATAAAATGTTCCGTCCACAAAGAAATTAGGTCGAATGATAAACGACGCAACGAGTGTTTGATGTGGCGGAAGCGATTTGCAATAGAGTGTGGGATCCCCATGATGTTTCTTTACATGAAACATTGGAACGTATTGTGGGGTAAGAATCATTGCCGAACTCCATCACCAGGACCGAATGACCGGGCAGATCGGAAAGCTTGCGAGCACTATTGAGCTCGAAAGTTCGCAATGGATCGAAACCAGGAAAATTATTATCGGGCACTTATCTGAAAAGACTACGGAACATCGTACTCCTGGTCCCATATGCATGATCATGGAGGAAATTCTTCCGCCGCTGATCTGCTTGATAAATGTTCATTGTCAGAGTGACATTGGTAAATCATACGGGTAGTGGGCATAGGGGTAGAAGAGAACAGATACTTCGATGAGAGAAAGGAACACGACTCGGAAGTGATAAATCTCATGAAATCTCAACAACACATGGGAGGGAAAGAAGGGTGGACGTTGGGAAAAGCTTCGCTTGGAGAAGTGCCGAACTTGGCGTTCTTCCCCTTTTAAATCTCGCTAGTTCTAGAGTTCAGTGATGACCAGAAGTCAAGTACCAGACTCCAGAGTACCTTGGCCAGCCCACCTAAGAGAGCGCAATGCACAGTTCTGCAACACTTCCCTGCTGAGTCTTGCGCAGTAAATTATGCTTCTTGATAGTCTGACATATATTGTGTCTTTAACTCATGCAAACTCTACTAATGTTCTTTGGTCCGACCTACAACTTTTCCCGCCATCCTCTCAAGAACTAGAGAATGTGCCGAAGAAATATGCTACCAGAACCCAACCTATTGTCCAGGCAAGGCCAATATTTGTTCTTGACTTTCTCGCGCCACTGACGACAGGCCGGTGACCAATCAGGTTCTGCTCACAGAATCCCTGCTTCCATGCCACGTAGCCTCCAGCCCCGAAACCTATGCCGAAAGTACAGCAGAGCGCGATGAGAATAAGGATCCATCTTACTATCCAAGACTTGCCGCATTTAAGCAAGAACTGAGGGCACCTGTGTCTTTGATGAGGTTGAACGGTCGACGAGGGAGGCGGCAAAGTGGCATGCTGTTCAGTAGATCGAGATCCTCGAGGACCTAATTCGATGTTGACGATACGTGGACGCTCGTAGCTCACTTGGTGCGAGTCCATTGTTTGATGAGTGGGCTATGGCGTTTGTGGATTCATGTCAATTAGAAGATGGGCCTTGGAATTGAACTTTAGAAGAGTTTCTCTAGGCTCGTTAAGTACAAAGGGACTTTATCTATGTTGAAGAAGGTTTCAAGATATGATTATTCAACCGATTTTCGTCAGACGGTTATTGGGCGCAAGGAGAATTTCAATCCGGTCTTCTGAATCACTAATACTCGCACTATCACGGAATCATAGTGGTATATTCGCTGAAAACATCTCTTATAGACACAAACAGGAACTCAAATCAACCTCAAGTTGGCCCCTCATCGCTTCAGTGTCTTCTGCTTCTCGGCGTCCTTCACCAGCTTCTTCCCGCTGACCATCAAGCCCTTGCGCTTCCTCACACTATCCATATATCTCTTAGCCACATTTTCCTTGTCGGCCAGCTCTCCCAGATCTTCCAGGTCATCTTCAGTGAATGGAACCCAGAATGGATCTTCGTCGAGAATCTCATAACCTTGGAAAATAAGTTGTGGTGAGGCAGCTCCAGAAGTGCGTTTGCGTATTTCGTCACTGAAGCCAAATGATTCTGCGACAGGGAGGAGTGATTGGATTGTGAAGAATGGTGTGCCCTCATTCATCGCTTCTGACTGGACACGCCCACGTCGGCGGGTCAGAACATCGTAGACTCGTCCAAGAACCTCGGCTATATCCAAGTTAGTATTAACAAAAGGAATCCGTGGAAATTTTAGACTTACTGCTAGCTTGAATCTCGCAGGAATACATCGCGAGCAACAAACGAGGACTCCAGTCCAAGAACCCTTGCCGAATAGCTTGCTGTACAGTCTTGATCACCTCACCAGTAAGTCGTCCAAGCTTGTCACGGGCTGAAGATTCATCGTCTATCGTGGGAGTTACAGTAACCTCTTCAAGGAACACAGCAATGCCTTGGACCGGTTCATTGCANATAGGTCCTTGAGCAGTTGCGAGCTGGAAAGCATAGCTGATTTTGTCTGAGAAATCTTGTGCTTGCAGTGTGTCGCCAACCGTGTGATCCTTCTCGTCTCCAGCTTCTCGAAGGCTATCCAAGTCAGTAGGGACAGTCAGAAATTGTATCAGAACAACTCACAATCGTCCACAGATGCCGTCTTTGGTCGCGTCTATAAGGAGATTTGGTCCAGTTCTTCGAGGCCCAAATGCAGTGATCTGTTCAACTGCATTGGCCCATATGTCTCGCTGACCCTTAACGCCCTCAAATGTGGTCTGAAGTTGCTTCTTGAATTCTGGAAGAGACAGAACCTTAGTCCTGTCAATCACATCGTCGACGTCCTCCTGGTCCGATCCATCCCTGTCCGCGTTGACTTCGATACCTTTCTCAGCCGCCTGCCGATCAGAATACAGCCGCTTGATAGCACTCGAATTCTTTGACAAGAACTCAGAGACCTCTGCTGGTAAAGGTCGTACATTCAATCGAATTGTAACCTGTTTTGACGTTGTTACAGCGACAACGGTTCCTCTCCCCAGATCCTTGTTTGCAGGTGGCTTCATCTCCTCTGCTCGAATGATTGTCTCTCGGTAAGGGACAATTGGCTCACCTGCCTGAATCTCACATTTGGCGAATCTTTCTCGCAAATCAGTCAAGCATCTCTCAAGATGCAATTCTCCAGCTGTCAAGAGGACATGCTCGCCGCTCTCAAACTGCTCGTACTCCGCGCAAGGATCGCTCTGTACAAGCAATTTGAGTCCGTTGATCATTTTGTCCAGATCTGCTGGACTGACAGGCTCAAGAGCAACGCGAACGATGGGTTTTGAAGCCATGTTAACGCCAGCAAGATTGACGCTGCCTTCGAGTTGACTGCATATGGTCCCAGATTTAAGTACATGGCCCTCTAACCCGCCGATACCGAAAACAACACCAGCAGGTACTGATGTCAGGGGCTCAAGGCCGCGTCCCATTAGTAGATAAAGTGCCGTGACTTCAACTTTCCGTGGCTCGGGGGCATGATGAGGATTTTCTGGCGTGAATTTAGGCGGCAGAACATATACCGAGTCGCCAACCGACAACGTTCCTGAATAGATTCTAGCGAATCCGATTAGGTGTTCTCTGTCGGGATGCTTTTCCTCCTCGGGACTCGCATCCTCAAGGCTGGCCTCTCCGATTGCGTTCGTTAGACTGCTGACGGGATCTGACGCATCGCCGTTCTCTAATGCTTGAGCCCTGGCGATCTCTGCCCGTTTCCTACGGCCCGTCTCTCTTGCTTCTTCTGGACTGAGAGCACCGCGTCTCTTGTTCTCTGGCAGCTCACTCTCCGGTATAGAAACCATTTTACTGATATATGCTACTACTGGATCGCTTGCTGAACTCTTTGACTTGATCATGGCGTCCCGAATCATCGGGTCGACGAAGGCAAAACCAGGTGAATCATTGATAAGGGCCGGTAACCTCTCTTCTTGAGCGACCGGTGGAGATGGAAGTGACTCGATCACAGATACCAGTAGTGCCGTAGAAAGTGGTAACCATGCTCCGAAGAGCGTTGTCAGAATCGCCCGCGGATCTCTTGAGCGTGTGATGTGAGGAGGGAGGATAATATTCAGCGATTTAGTTATCTTTTCCGTCATTGCGGGGTCACTAGGAATTGCGTGTCAGACATTTTGACCCAGTTGCTTTTGTTAAATATACATTGGAAGGAGAGAAGGAAATCCACGCACCCCTTGCTCTTATCTCCACCTGTTGTGGCTTGATACACAGCCCATATTTGATCGAGAACAAGTTGGACAAACATAGGCTTCAGATTCCGGCCTTTCAGATGTTTTTGTCCCAACACCTTTTTCGTCTTGGGATCTAGGTAGAAATCTCCCCAGAGTACTTTCTCCATAGCTGTTCGCTTGATCCCCAACTTTTTCTCGTATAAGCTGGCAAACTGCCTTACCGTAAAAGCCCAGCCATCGATGGCACTGCTGAATATGACATTGTTTTTTTCTGGAGCAAAGTATATATCTTCGTCATCCTTCTCCTCGAATTCATTATTCGCAGTAGCAATGCTTTCAGTGTCAATAGATGTTGTTCCGTTTACGGCTTCTCGGTCAGCCTTCTCCTTTTCTTTGGTAGCGGCAGCAGCTATCCTTTCGTCAACTCTTTCTCTCCAATTCAAATCTTCCTCCATTCGCTCTCCCTGGAAGAAGCTTCCAAGCACAGCATTGACTTGTTCCAATAGCTTATTCAGGTGTATGTATGCCTCTCCTGGGGTCATCTTCAATTCCGTAATGAGTCGGTCCATCTTGTTGATCACAAGTAATGGCTTCATGTGTTCTACCCAAGTCTGTCTCAGTACAGTCACTGTCTGACTGCAAACGCCTTCCACAGCATCCACTAGGACAACAGCGCCGTCGCAGAGTCGTGACGCGGTCGAGACCTCGCTGCTGAAGTCTATGTGCCCTGGCGAGTCAATCAAATTGATCAAATATTCCTTCTGTTCTGGTGTAGCATCTGGCGCAGATCTTCGGAGCATCGAGAAAAAGAGAGAGATGGCGGACGACTCCATCGTAATTCCTCGAGTCTGTTCGTCGGGTCGAGAATCAAGGTATCTGATCTTGCCTGCAAGCTTGGGTGAAATGATGCCATTCGTGGCAATAAGCGCATCGGTGAGAGATGTTTTGCCATGATCCTAATCATCAGGTCAGAACCGTGCTCACTATACTGGGCTCAGATGGGTACTTACAACGTGTGCTAAAATGCAAATNTCGAATTGCTGTTAGCCCAGTCGCGACATTGACCCCGCCATCGTGAACGTACATTTCTGATGCCGTTTGGATTTCGTTGCAGAGCAACCAGCTTCTCTGGATTAACGACCGGCATTTTGGAGATGATCCTGCACCAGAGATCTGTGTATGAAAAGTGGCAGATGCGAAAGGAAAGCCAGTACGCTGGGTTCTGTGCCGAAACTGGCAAACCCTTGGATATATTTTCAGCGGCGACTCGGTCGAAATTAATTTACCCCGCGATATCACGTGATCAACATGTCCGTTCATCAACTGGTCTTTAGTTTCCAAGAAAGTCCAGAGGTGTCATGATTGAGACATAGTGGTACTCAGTGGCTTAGAGTAGTCATATGTATGTTTTTGGAAGTTGTTGATGCTGATTCATATCAAGTACGTGTCAGTGACACAGGACGGCGATGATGAGGTAAAGAGTCAGAAGTAATCTAGCTATCATGAAGGGAAGGGGGGGTTTAAAATGGTAGATGAAAGCTGCTCTAGGATTCCTCAAAAGTCACAGCTCGTTCAGTGATGTAACAAGGTTTCAGTTTCAATCGAACAGCCGATGTTTTGATAGACGATAGTAAGCGAGGTGGAAAGGGGTTTTTTTTTTCGACCGCTCAGCTACCAGTCAAAGTATGATCATTAGTGCCTGAAAGCGATCAGAGAAGTACTCATACGTGCACAAGCCCCGCGACTTGATCTAAAAGAGTTCCTTGTTAGCAGTATCGCCCTGTTCAAAGAGGCTTCAGCGAATTTTTGTACTTATTGACAGATTAAGCGAAAGTGATATGGACGAAGCTCTTAACATGAACAGACCGCGATCCACGGGATCTGAAAATAATCCCATTCCCTAGGGCGTGTTTGATGACTACCATGCGGGAAAAGCACCGCCATCTCCCCTCAGATCGCTTCCTGCCGAGTAGACTACCTGTCCCTCCTCCATCTGCGATTGGATAATCTGGCCCCGTCCAAACAAGCTTCTCCTGGTGCCCTTGACAAGTTCTACATTATGTCCCATGCTTCTCAGCTCGTCGACGACTTTCTTATCAATCCCATCTTCGAGGTAGACAATCTGACCTGTCACCTCACCGGCATCAGGCATTCCGGCACCTATACAAAATCTAGGAGCGTCCAGGGCCGTTTGCGGGTTGTGCTTGAAAGCTAATTGGTTCAATAACACCTGAACGTGGCCTTGGGGTTGCATGAATCCACCCATAACTCCGTATACAGAATGTAAACTGCCATCGTCCTTGTTCGTCACCAATGCAGGAATAATAGTGTGGTAGGGACGTTTCCGTGGCGCAAGGACATTAGGATGGTCCTTTTCCAAACTGAAGTTTGCTCCACGATTCTATTTCATACTTTAGTACTGGTATAATAACAAATCTCTGGAACAGTTTGAGAAAATGAGATCGATCCCAAGACGTGATTCTATGATGGCATTCTGAGACGATGAGCGTTTAAGGTCGAAAAGTACTGACCTGTAGCGTGAATCCACATCCGTGTGGAATAGCTGCCATACCGAATCCTCCGTAATTCGAGTTGATAAATGACACAGCGTTACCGTCACGATCGCTGACCGCGAAGTAGACAGTGTCTGAGTGGTTGTGAGCAGGACTACCATGATGGTGGACTTTCGAGGCTTTCTTCGGGTCAAAAAGCTTTGCTCGCTCAGCAAGATATTCGCGCGAGATGAGTTGCGTGGTCGGGACATCGACCTCGTTGGGATCCGATACCCACCATGTAGCGTCCGCGAACGAAATATGAAGCGCTTCAACCAAAGCATGTAGATACTCCGTCGAGTTATGCTTCATGTCTGCAAATTTAGAGATATTTCCCCCTCGTTCTAATTCCTCTAGGATGCCGAGAGCCATGAGAGCAACGATCCCTTGTCCATTCGGTGGGTGCTCCCATACTTCGACTTCATCATTGAAAGTTAATGATATCGGGTCGACTCTTTCCGTACCAAGCTCCATATGATGAACCAGATCTTCTAGCTCAAGATGGCCGCCAAGATCTTGAACAACTTTCACGAATTCGTTTGCGATTCTGCCAGTGTAGAATCCTTTCTTGCCCTCTTTGCCAAGAGTACGAAATGTCCTGGCAAGGTTTGGGTTTCTGAAAAGCTCGCCCGCTTTTGGAGCACGATAACCATCTCCAGCAGAAGCATCCTTCTTCAGCATCTCTGAGAAATTAGGTGAAGCTTTTCTGAGCTTATTCTCCCCCGAAGCCCACTAAAAGCGATGATTAGCTTGTTCAAGTATCAATATATCAGATTGACACTTACAAACTGAGCTGTGAGCTCAGACACCGGAAAGCCATTCTCTCCCATGTCAGCTGCCGGAGCTAAGATTTCTGCTAAAGAAAGTTTTCCTGATCCAAATATGTTCACCGTATCAGCCCCTATTCAACATGTCAGTTCGGATATAGAGAAAACAAACACTACACAAAGCAGTGGTTACTGATTTGGGTAAGCATTGTACTCACAACCTGCGGGTGCTCCTGGAACAGTGACAGAGTGAACACTGGTCATCGGGATTTCGCCACTCTCCCCATCTTGCAGCTTTAGATCTGATTGAATCCTTTCCAGCGTACATTTCGAACCAGATCGGCCTGAACCATTCAAAGCAGAAACCTTCTTGGTCTTGGCGTCATAATACAAACAGAACATATCACCTCCAATACCGGTACTACAAGGCTCCGTCATGTTCATTCCGGCAGCTAAAATCATCAGCTATGAATATGCAAGTATCCATCTTATTTTGCCTGTACGAACCTACAGCTACAGCGGCATCCTAATCCTGTCAGCATTGGACGAGCCGAGACCAACAATGGACTTACAGCGGCATTACCTCCCGACGCCAAGATCTTCAATCCACAAGAGGCTGCCAGAGGTTGCGTACATGCAACCATTCCATTTGTGGAGTGGACAACGCTTCTTCTGCTTGGAAAAGGGATGAAGTCTGGTTGGGATGCCATTGTGAATGCTTTAAATTTCAACAGTCTCTTAATAAACTTTTTAAGGTTGGGTTTGAGGCTGATTAAGAGGTTTCGATTTCTTGCTTAATTATCCGGAGGATAGGTAATGCTTCCTGCAGTGAAACGTAAGTATCAAGAATGGATGAAGACACCGCGAGGGGTCTCGACGGGGGAACAGTTAAGCCCACTCTTGAGCAGATGGGCCGAGCCGCGAGCCACCGTGAATTGATTGGCTCCGCGACCCCTGATCAGCATAGAGCATTTTAGCTTAAGTCGAGTGTCAAAGAAAGCGCAAGTGGTAACTCAAAGTTCTTGGGCTGTCTATAGACCAGGGAGATATACCGGTGAGGTGCGACAGAAAGAGGAGTCGGATTAAGAAACATCCGAACAGTTCTGGGACTTTCTGTAACACAATCTGGCTGGGCATCTTCAATTGCGAGATGAAGGAAGTCACTGAGCACTCCTTGAAGCGGAGCCTGAACAGTGCCGTCCGGTCCAGGAGCATCAGGATCGATGATCAACTTGAGGTACTTTGCCGTCTTTGGATCATAGCCCCGTTCAGCGCTGAAAGTGAACTTGGGCTCCGGTACAGGCTCTGCTTGTTGTCAGTTAAGCTGATCCTTACGGGATGCATCTTCTCCAAGTAACATACGCAAAGTACTGATCCGAGTACCCAAGTCAACGTTCGTCGTTCCGTAGGATGCGGAAACCTTGACCCTTGGCTCAAAGAAAGGGACAACATCAGGTGATGTCGGCATTAGAAAAGTCTGCCTTGACACTTGCTGCCTCTGTCGAGATGTAATTGCAAATAGGAGCGCTGACGACCATGGAGGACAACGCCAAAGCGACGGAGAAGTATTTGGAGAACATGTTGTTCTGCCTCTCCAAATGAGAGAGCTCGCGGACGAGGGAAAATGATGATATGAAAGCTGAACCCCTCCTTCATGGAGGAAAGGAACTCCAGTGTATAGGAAGTGGCCCAGAGAGCAGAACCTGGATCGTCGATTAGCTTTTGACTATGGGAAAGTCATGTTGATCTTTAAGGTCTAGGTCACCTTCCAGAGGGGAAGGGGAGAGCTGGTCTTGGCAGCTGTAGTCGTTCAGCATTGAGCACTAGAAATGTTCGGAGGAGAACTAACGTAACTACTGACCACTAAAATCGGCAACTGAAGTCATGCTACCGCTTAATTCCGCTTCAACATGCACTTTTCGATTTCACGATGCAACCAGCTATCTCATACCGCAGTGCCTGACGTCGACAAAGAACACTTGAGCTCCCATCCACAGCACTACTGAAGTAGAGTATGCTAGGCTGGGGCATTTGTCGCAACTGTATAATTGCAGACGGCCATCAATCGCGGCAGTAGCAGTATCGCAGACCTCGACTCATAAGATCGTCATTTCCTCGGCAGGCAGGGAACAAATGATGATAGGAATAGAGGCAGTAGCTAAAGAAACAACCATGCCGGAAATAAGGCAGAGAAGCGTTTTCGATGCACCCATCACAAGATGATCTATCGTCTCCCGGTAAGCTTTCGGGAGATAGCAAGCTTCTTTTAAGCTAGATGACTTCCAGCCCTCCCACGGCTATTTGGAGCATAGTAGCTTTATACTGGACAACCGCACTTCACCACTAGGGATGTGCACACCGCTGCAAAGGAGAAGCAAGCAGCTCTATGCTCATTTTGCGTTCAGATATCCTAAGCAGGGAATGAGCTTGGGGAAGGAAATAAAAATTAGAAATGTGAACGTAAAAGTGCGTACACCTCTATTATTTTGCCAACACTGTCGACGGCTGTTGAAAATGAATATATCGAACGATAAAGACTGAGAATTTGCAGGAAAAGGCGCCATTTGATCACCTCTTGATTTTGAACCAAATGACCTTCGAGCAGGCCATATATATCCCCTTGAGTAATCCGTATGAGATGGGTAAAGACAATGGACACTTCTCAGAAAACTTTGGACCTGAAGCGTTCCCAAGTCCTGGGCTCCTCAAAATGAGCCCATAGTCACGTGTTTGATTAGTGGAGCTCGGCTAGCTTGAGATCGGGATTCTTCAACCTCACGATCTTACGATGTTTCCAATCGAAGAACAACTCAATTGAAGCCGCCATGTTTCTCTCACGCCCTGCCTTCGCTGCCGCCCGCAGAGCGGCGGTCAGCCCCATGATCAAACGCAGCTTCACAAGCTCTATTGTGCGCAGTACGACTCCCCCTCGGTCCCCAATCTTGCAGTCAGTTCTAACCGGCTGTTACAGGAGAAGCAGCACCTACTCCCGCCAGCGGATCCAACGAGGGCAAGATCAAGAAGTTCCAGGGTATGATACGAATTCGCAGCTCCGAGAGAGCTTGCTGGCAGAGAAGGGTCGCTGATGGGGATAAACAGATATCAAGAGCGAGGCCGACCTCATCGGCCCTGGTGCCGCGCCAGGAACCATTCCCACCGATCTCGAGCAGGCTACTGGTTTGGACCGATTGGAAATCTTGGGAAAGGTGCAGGGCATCGATATCTTCGACATGAAGCCATTGGATGCTTCCCGCCTAGGTATGCTCGAAATCAGCCCACAATTGGATAGGGGAAACGGAAGGTCTTGGAAGGTCAATTGCTGATGGGGATTTGCAGGCACGCTTGATAACCCAATTGTCGTCAAGTCTTTTGGCGACGAGCAATATGCTGGGTGCACTGGTTTTCCCGCCGACTCTCACAACGTTATTTGGCTCACGGTATGTCCTTTCGAGACGCGTTTGATTGGTGTTGGAGCTGATGGTAAAACACAGATGTCCCGCGAGCGTCCAGTTGAGAGATGCCCGGAATGTGGCAATGTGCTGAAGATGGACTATGTCGGCCCACAAGAAGATCCCCACGCCCACGATGCTCACGGACATGGAGACCACGGTCACGCATACGAGGAGCCAAAGACCTTTGCTGATTTCGTTCGCCCCGAGTACAGATAGAGGACGGGATATCATATTTGGAAGGAAGGGAGTGGGATTGTAGAATGTAGAATAGTGGTCAATTGAGAAGTTTCCATTTCGCGAGTTTGTGGCCAGAAGGTGGCTAGGTTTCAATACTTGCTAAGTCTTTCCATGTTTCCACTACCTGGCACAGTTTCAACCTGCAATCGTATNGCTCCAGATCGGCGTACAAGGATCTAGCTATGCAAGCAATAACGCATCTTGGGAATCAGCGCGACCGAGTCTTCTTACACCTCTCACATCTGTCATGTTTGCAATAAAGGCATGCATATCCCGAGCTCTGCAGAAGTTTGCTTCCATCAAGTGTCTGCCAACTATCAGAGAAGCTCATCGCAAGACTTTCGGGCCAACTTACCCACTGATGTTTGCGATCATGTCTCATTGCTTGGCAACATTCCCAAGTTTCTTGTTCCTTCGGTTATTTGTTCTTGGTGCGTCACATGGCGGTGTTTGCAAAACTTGTTGATTTTCGAATTTGGAGTGTATTTGTATTTCTGGTTGTATTGATTGAGAAATTCATGAAGCTGGAGAGTTTTTCTCTTTCCTTTAAGGGCGAAGACGTGCCTAAATATAGACAACGAGCATAAAGGGCTTTTTGTAGCAATACGCTTTCACTCACAATTGTTAAGAGAACTATTCGCAAGACTTTGGATTCACCAGGCGAACCCATCAATTCGCAAGAGAGATAATCCTGTCAACCTGAAATATCGTCGTTGTAAGCTGATCAGCAATATCCCAGTAAGGAATTGCTAGGTCACTTTGTCTTGCTAAAATCAACATTGAAAAGTCTCGCTAGTCTATCAACACATCCTGTCGTCCACAGTTGTGTTTTCCTCTACAGTGTATCAAAAGTCATGACTGAATTACATGAAAAATCCAAGATTCCTAGTACCTCCAAACACACGACAGGCTTGGTCAAAGAGTCTAGCATGATGTGCAATAACAGCACCTCTCGTGCCTACATACTCGACATCTCTTGTAGTCTCCAGAAGTTGTTCTGTGGCGTCCATGCTGGTTCTACAACAAGTGTGAGATGTTGCCGAGCTTTTCTTGTTCAGCATACACTACTTACGAAATGATTTTGGCCAACCCTTGAATTTTCCCTTTTACAGCATAGCCACTCAGTCTTCTTTGCCAGTTTTGAATGGGTACTTCCCATCATTACGTTGTGAGTCTGGAGTTTGTTGTGTTATTCAAGGTGGGAGACTTTTGATGTCTTCTTTCCGTAGTCACTTGGGAAGAGCTTTCTCTGTTGTCTATTGCGCTACGGAAGAAGAAGAATCTCACGAGGCAAGAAAGATCCTTAAATAGCTCCGCCGTGGCAAGGAGAGTCACATCAGTCTTGCGATTCAAAGCCAGACCGTCCAGCGAGCAATCACAAGTATCTCATTCACAGACTGATAGCACGCAGTTTCAGAGCAAGCCCAACGCTGATTACATTTCATTACTCCCAATAGCTGATGAACACGAATTACAGTATCGACCGACACATCTACCGCCTCTTAGGATTCTTCCCACACTTCTTACACCTTTCATGCTGACAGAATCTGCATTTCTTATCACCTTCAAGTTGCATGAACCAGCTACGATCATTCTGTTCTCCTTCGTTAGTCTATTTCGTTCAAGAATTTGTAGGAGCTGCGGTATGGAAGGGAAACGTACAAGAGCATGACGAAGGTCTTGCGCGGATTGACAGCATACCCAGGGCCCGTCGAAGAAGAGGTTGAAAAGGGACTTTCCGAGGCCCATTTCTTAGTTTTTTCCCCCTAGGGAGTGCGAGGGTCGTGTACTTGATATCAGCGAATTTGTTAAATTCGTTTGGTAAGAGAAATTTCGGAACGTTGAGTTTGGAGATTTGTTGCAGGAGTTAAATACCTCCCATGCTGCATGTCATTCTGGTGTTATATGATTCAAGCTACAAAGGTGTAAGAGTCAACAACAGGCATAAAGGGGAGGCAGTGGTGTCAAAGAGGATTCTTAGAGCATATTATAAGACCTCCTTGTAGTACTTTGCGAGTCAACACAAAGCACTGTCCGAATCACCAATCCATTTCTAGAGACACCAAGATAACTCAGAATACACATCTCAAAGCGGCATCTCAATTCTTTCATTCGCATTTTTCAAATCTGACTGCAGCAGGAGATAGATGTGACAAAATTCATCATATCAGGTTTCACAGATAATTCAAGCTAGCCATCAAGGAGAGACGACATTCATGTCAAAGATCTATGTTTTGTCTACCAGCTCGCCACCCAATGTGCATGCTGCGTTGCTTTTTGTTATGGGATCAAGCCTCCCCAAAAAGAAAGTATCAAAAACCACCAATCAATGCTCCTTCCAAGAACCAAAATGCACATATGCTGATACTTTTCCTCCCTTTCTGTCCTCCGTTGCAAATTCAAAATGCAAGATACCAATGGTCAAATCCTCATTTCTTCTCCAAAGGGTCTGTCTTCTCTTTTCCATCACTACCAGTGTCTTTTGCACCAACTTCGTCCTCAACAGGTGACACCGAATCCCGAAATCCTCGCTTAGCAGCAATAGCCTTAGCCCAAGGCGCAGCATCCTCTGGTCTCGTCTCCTTAGTAGCTCTAGCGACGATGGACTCTAGTGTTGCGAACTTCTCTGTCATGGAGGCCTCGGATCTAGGGATAGAGTGAGCCTTCGCTGCTGGACGTGGAGCTGCTGAAATGGTAGTTGATGCAGAGTCTGCTATGACTCTAGATAGGGTATCATTGGCGGACCGTGACTTAATGCCATTATCGCTGAGTCCAGGGATACGCTCGATATTTTCGTCCTTGTCTCTTGCTCTGTAGCTATCGCTGCTGGAGATCTTCGCAACTTCTCGCTCGCCACCAGCACGGTGGTCCTCAACTGACCGGCCAGGACGTTTAACAGAACCTGCAGGTACACGATGTCCTTCACCTCCACTATACCCATCTCTATCTCCGAAATCCACACCAGCCAAACCGCCAACCCGATCTCCACTACCTAGATCTCCTCCATTTGCCGACCTAGCAGCTGCGCTTCTCTTGGGGATCTTTGGCAAGTTGACAGACTCAAAGAAGGGGACTTGTCGGTTTGTGTACTCGATAGGGTGCTTAGATGTGGTCTGCGGAAGCTTGTTCGTCATCTTGCTTTGGGCTTTCTTTGATTTCTTGACGGCAGGATCTTTCGCAGGTGACGGGTTGGCGGTCCTCTTCTGGACATTCTTCTTGATTGCTGAGTCGCGCGAGCTGCTAGGAGCTGTAAACTTGGCAGGTGTGTCATCAGAGGTTTTGTTTCGAGCGGAGGATGACTTCCGTGGAGGTGAGAATTTGGTCGATTCGAGAGGTGCGATGCCGAAACCGCGAGATTGTGTAGGGCGGTAGATGCCTTCGACCATCATACCTGCAGTCTTGCTTGGAGCACTCTTATTATCCGGATAGATCTCATCATCATCATCATCATCATCATCAGCATCTGCTTCGAGATCCGCCTCGCGTTGTCCACGCAATGGGCCTTCGTAATCAATTTCAGAATCGACATCGCTGAAGTCGTCAAGCTTACTGACAGCAAATTTGTCGGAGGGCTCTTTGACTTCAGAGTCCTTGGTTTTTTGTCTCTTTCGGCGCTCATCATTCTGGAGATCCTCCCATCTTGACTGGACTTTGGAGTATTCACTTCTGGCATTCTCGTCGGCTTCAATGGGACGAGCTGACTTCGGACCACGGAGGAGAGATGTCATGTCTTCATCGGACTGATCCGATAAATTAAGATCCTTGACAGTAAAGCTAGGCTTGAACTTCTTGTCCTTGTGTTGTGCGTGGTCCTTCTGAGACGATCTCTCAGATCGGCTGGCATGTTCATAATCAGGAAGCTCGTCGTCGCCGTATGTGGCATTGTTGGATGATGGCACATCGGGACCAAGCGACGGCCAGTTATAGTTCCGATGAGCCCACTCAGTTTCGGTCATGCGACGAGAAACCATATTTTCCTTGAATTCGCCGATCTCTTCTTCTTCGTAGTCATTGTATCCTCTTTTCACACCTCCAAGCCTCTCGGTCTGTCCCCGATTACTTCCGACTTTGCGGGCAGGTTGGTACATCTCTCCTCGATTTCTACCAGATCGACTACCATTTCCTCCGCTCGTGAGCTCATGAGATGCCTGACCAATTGGATCAGCATGGACACTCAATGTTTCCTCTGGACTAAAGCCAAGGAATGTCTGTGGATCGGTCTGCGTGAAGCGGGTGACATATCGGCTTCGAGGTCTCCTACCCAGAGAGACATAGTTTCGCGGGTATATATCATCTGCGAAGAGCGATCTTTGCGCAGCTGGAGGTGATGCGATAGCTTTCCATCCAGATTCAGTCGCAGATATTGATGGGTGTTGTGGCGGTCCGATGTCTCGGGAGACTGAGGCTGTAGAAGATCTCGAGGGCGGCTGAGACTTTCGAGGAGAAGCTCTCATCATCGTCATGTCGCTCTGGCCTCTGCTCACAGCGCGTGCACTGAAACGATTGTAGTAGAGCTGCGACAGAGCGTTCTCTGTGTACACTCTCAGCTCAGGGTATCCGCCACGTCTGGTCATCTCTACCTCCATGATGGGTGCATGTTCCTTCCATGTCAGGCCTGTGGCTGCATCGTATTGGCCACTTGCGAATTGGGACCGAGGAATGATAAAATTGACGAAGCAGTCCTTCTCTTCTTGGGTCCACAGTGGCGCGCCCATTTTCGCTGATAAGGGACTCTTTACGTTGACGGTAGGTTGCTCTTTGGAGAATTCAAAAGGCTCGAGATGGAACAGAGGATTACTGAGATGCGTATTAGTTGAGCCGTCCAATGGCACTCAACAAGAACTTACCTGCTTGTCGGGAAAGCAAGGCACGTATGCTTCTCGTCAGATTCAGGCCGATGTCTAGCGCGCAGCTATGCTTGTGGCACAAGGCAGCAGAAATCAAAAGAGTATATGAAGCACCACGTACTTCGGATGATGTGGGTGTGCTTGGAGAAGAGGGTTGGGATGAAGGAGAGCCTCGAGGTCTGGCTGTTGGTCGGGTTGTCGAGAAGAAGAGGACTTTGGACAGGGTGCGAGATTGAGGTCTGGAAATAGTCGCTCGAATCCTTCTAGCACAGAAGTGCTCCAAGTGAATTTGTTAAGTTGTTCACTGAAGACAAGGCTAGGTATAATAGTCTAGACAAGCTCGATTCACTCTTTTCCGCGACTTGACAATGTCAGCATTTTGTATGGCCCTGTTTTCAACTTTGTTGAAACATTTGGACGAGGAACACCAAAAATATGACAACAGGAGTTTTGAACATACTTAAAATGTGAAGGGACTTCGGCTCTTTTGTTTATGTCAATTGTCCAGGTCCTGTCTTCTTTACTGATTCTCAGTATCTGTCAGTCAGGCTGTGTTCTCCTGACCTGTCGCAAAGAACGAATAAGCATGAAATAGATCAATCCCAGAATAAGTGTGCGAGTGTGGAAACAGTCCTCTTGCTTCAGAAAATCGATTTCAAGACCTCGACGTCTCAAAGTCGAGCTAAACGGTGTTGCAGGAAAAATCTGTTCTTCGGTTGACTCATATGCGATGCCAAAATGCTAGATCCGAATTCGGAAAAGAAATCTCTCGCTTCATTTGAGATTCGGCAATCTATTCAATGGGCTAGCTGCTGTCAATAGCAGGATTTGCCGATATCCTCATAGAGCAAAGTTTTTGTTTACTCTAACCGAACGGCACTAGCTCCGAGCTTGTTGCCCCACCAGTTTGTTTGGTATGGGAAGTTCCCGACAGAATAATCATTTTAGGACTCGAAATTATTAGAGCGGCGAACATATATACTTAACGAAAGTCGGAAGGACTACACCAAGTGTTCAAGTGGGAATAGCGGCGATGGCTGACCTTGGCCCTTTGAGATAGATGAAGCACAACCCCTCCCGATACGAGCCAAACAGCACGCATGAGCAAAATACTAGCCAGGAAAGCCATACAGGCTACAAAGTACCTAAAGTGGTTTGGATACATGCTGGTGGATATCATGTTTGCGATAATCTCGTCGTAGCCCCACCAACACTTGTTTTGTTTGTGCCATAAGGCTTGTGTATTCAAACTGCTTGATTGTAAACTAATCGTGGTATCTAAGAAGAAAATATGCCTGACAGCATGCTGCCCAAGACAATCCAACAACGCCCTCTTGCTTTGTCTGATTAAGACTCAAGCTAAGGATAGTCCTGTACACCCAAGTTGTGCTGCCCTTGTTTCCAGCCTCCGTCCTCTTCAATAGCCCAAACATTTATAGACATTATCGTATTCATCGGATCCAAATCATCTTACAATCCAACCCTGGACAGGAGGATGCTACCGCCCAAGGAAATATCCTGCCCATACAAGCACCAATCCTACGATCATTGCCGAGTTATATCCAACTATGCTCCCACTACTCGATATGTCGAACGGACTTCCTCCTCCTGAACCAGAATCAGCTTTTGGCGTGGCTTTCGACCCCGAACTAGAGCTTGCAGCTACAGCCGCTTTATTGGAGGTGGTGGTAGAAACTGGTACAGCCTCTGGAGTTGTTGTACTGGAGGCTGTTGTCGCGATCGTTTGAGGCGCCTCGGTTGTTGACGTGGTAGATATTGTCAAAGTATCTGAGCTCGTTGAAGATGCCACCGAGCTCACAATCGATAATGATATTATCGTTTGAGAGGGTTGCGCAGATGTGCTGGCCGTCGGCTGTACCGTGACAGTAGACGTCGTTTTGGGGACTTCCACACCGGGACTCGATGTCGGTATGGTGACAACGACTTGCGGCGTTGCAGATGTGCTGCTTGTAGCGGTCGTCGTCTCGCTCAATATAGGACAAAGCGCAGCCACAATTCCTCCGCTCTTCACAATGCCTAGCAGTGTACTTGGGTTCACCAGAATAGTCGAGCAAGCGTCCTGCACACTTGCTTGGATGACCAAAAGATTCTGAACACAGTCATTCGAGCACCCTTTACTGAAATCCTTCTTCTTGCAGTCGCCTATCTGCGTGTCGTACGTTAAGAGGCATGATAATGGTATGACGGTTGATGTGATTTCTTGAAAGTTCGACAGAGAAAACGCCAGCGCATTGGGAAGCGCTAGGAACAAGGTAAAGTGATTCCGCCGCATTTTTTTATTGATGAATCCCTCCTCCAGGTTCGCAAGAAATTTTCGAAGAAGACAGTCGAGATGTGGCTCCGTCACCCACAATCGGGGTTGTCGACGATAGATAGCAGCGTGTACAATGACGATAGCAGGTGAAGTATTGACCAGGAAGAGCTTCGAGATGTTCCCCGCGACACAGGCGAAGTTGAGGGAGTATGCTTAGTCGAGCCAAACTCTGCACGTTTGAGATGAATCGTTTTGACAGCTCACCTCCCACGGTTCTCCTGGATGTTTGCGACAAGAGATGTCGGATGTGGCAGACCGAGCGCTCAACGCAGGTACTCAAGTACTCTTTGGGACCCCGTTGCTTCCGGAAAGGATGTTACTGGTTTCCTGCCGGTTTCTGGAATGACGCGGTAGCTTGAACAAACCCAATGCGCAAAGCTTGGGACGAGGCACGATATGCGATACTGAACGGTGTGTGCTGCAAAATAGCTGGACGTGAGGTTCTCTTGCGCGGGGGTGGGTTTGAACAGGGCTATGCAGAGTGCAAGGAGATAGATTCTGGTGTCTTTGCGAAGTAGGAGAGAATAGAAATAAGAGAAGGAGGCAGGCGCGATAGAAGGCAATTGACAGGTCCAGCCTTGAACAGAACCACTTCAAAATCAGAATTGATGTCAGAATCAGGAGGAAGGAAGAGACAGGAAGAGAACCAAGCTTTCCCAAAGAAGAGAAGCACCAACCTCCGTATCACGAACATCGATCGTGGACCAAGAGATGTCTCTGAACACAGGAACCATACATCATGCCGAGACTTGCCCCTCGGGCAAACATGCAGAGGAACGTCATTGGACACAGTCGAGGAGAACATCTTCGGCATAACCAATCATAGTTCTAGCATCCCGGGTTGCGATGGTTCCTTACCATCTTTGGATGCTTTGAAACTTGTGTACCGTTTCAGATGTTTGGGTGAGTTTGGGAGAGGAGCATTCGGTTGGAGAAGGTGGTCTGAGGTCTGTGAGACAGCAGACCCACAAAATTTACCCGCATCGTTCCAGTCCAATCAATCGCCAAACTGACCCCTGCCAAGTCGCTTGACATGAACAAGACAGAGCAGAACAGCCGACGACGTGAACGAAAACACCATGACCAAGTGATCGCAACGGCCTGCTGTCAGACCGTTTCCCCAGATTCTTGTTCCCTACCATGCTTGGTTAACCTGGGAGACTTGATATTCTTCAAGGAGCCTATGGTCCTCCAAGCCCATACCATGTACTTTTCTCTTCACAATAATGGGCTTCCGATCGGGCTCATGGTGGTTAGCCATGCGAATCCGCAGAGCCAGATCCCTCTACACCACTTGCTAGCGCCATGCTTTCCCTGAAGTCAATCGTCTCATGCATTATTGCACAGCCATACTCCAGTATGTGCCGTCATTTTGCCAGTACTCTGAAAACAACTTTGAACTCTGTTTATCCGCGGCTGAATGGCGGCCCTTGGCTCTATCTTCAAAATGTCTATCTTCAACATTTAATTTGTAGGATCATAAAGTTCACTATATTTGGCACCGGCAAGGCCGAATGATAGAATCTGATTCCTTTTAATAGTAAGTGGGTTTGCGGGGTACATCTATTCAAGGCCATCGAGTTGATCTCCTCGGACCTTCGTGACCTCTACCACGAATTAGATGAGGCTCCAGGATGTAATACAGAAGGGATATGACCTCATACTGGCACACCATGAGTTATACAGTGTACAAAGCCGTGTTAGTCTTACTCGAGTCTTCGAGCTGTTATTGTCTTTCAAGATGTCCATCGCAGGTGTGGCGATGGTTGTTTTGAACATGTCTGCACGGTCTATCATACCAAGCTGGATCCACATTAAGTACCAGTGCCGATTTGCGACAACTACTCAGTGTTATCTCCTAAATGGAACAAAATCCCGGAGTTCGTCTACTGTTTCTAAGAACTTAATTCGTTCTGGGCGCCAGTCAACGATTATGGCAATTACCATGAACGATCTCGGCGGTCAGCAGAAGTGTCAGTGATGCACTAAATACACGTAAGAAGAATTTGCTTGAATACTAGGGCACTTAATGAGCTGCCACAGCGGAATTCGATAAGTCAGCGATGTCTGATCTTGGAAATACTCAGGTATCTTCTTGTCTTCATTGACAACGTTTGAGCTGGATAACATCCTGCCCCGCTGTAAACTCTACAGTGGCAAATACCTATGCCATCTATTCAGCTTCATACCTTTGGATTACGAAAATGATAGTACTGTCAAGGATATAGCGAGTGACGTTGACTATGCCTCGGGCTTCGTTGCGAGAATCTGATCAGTCCCAGATCATTCAAAGCAGGCAATTTATTTTGCACAACATCCTAATACGACCCTGACTACAGAGAATATTTTCTGTAAAGTAGGTATAGTGATAATAGACTTAAAAGCCCAACAGTTCCTGGTTATAAGACCAGCAAGGTCGAAAAATAGGCCCAGTCAGCTTTCAAACTCTTAAATTGCGAAACAACTCATCAAATTAAATACGACCGAGAAGATCAGACCTTTCAATAATAGATGCTATGGATAGCAAAAAAATCGAGTTTAAACGTTGCAGCTTCTGTATGAAGCATTTGGCGAAGCTCTGTCACTGGTTTCCTAGGAAGCGAATACAAACAAGAACATCGTCATGATTTATTGACCCACATAAAGTCACAAGAGGACTATTACACAGAGATGAGTAATCGACTATTGTTAGAGACATAAGGATGAGATCGAAGTTAAACTCACAAATGCAGATGTGCTATCCTTAGATACAGCCGCTATCTGATTGGTAGCCTTGACCTTACATAAACACACGCCCCACCTCAGCCTTGCCGACCTCAGACGGACAAGGTACCAACAAAATACCCCAAACTCGATATTTGAACGCAACAATAGCATCACCCCTCATAGTAGCGAGATCTCCAAATTTTTGCCGATATACCACCTCGCAAAAACCCAATCTTCCAATCATCTCGCTCTCCCTTCTGCCGGATTGCTTAAGGTAAAACCGAAGCCAAGGGACAAAGCAACAGCAAGCACTGAGCTCTGCTATACTCAATTGCGAGACGCAGCCTCTCTACCAGCAATTGAGCATAAATCACAACACAAACCAAATAAACACACAACAAAATGGCATCCGAGCCAACAACACCAGTCCGCGTACCCAAGGCAGCTTCAACATACACACCCACAACGCAAGATGCGGACTTACGATCCCAGATCAACTCAGTGCTCTTGCGAGACGGGCATATCACAAAGTGAGTCTCTACGCTCACTTACCAATTCCCTTTTTATCTTCCTTCAGAAGAAGAGCTCTCACTCTCCTCAAGAGAAACGTTCCATAAAAAAGAAGAAACCACTAACTCACAACAGAATCCACGATACCCTCCTGCACACCCTGCATTCACACCCCCAAAACTGGCCCACCCTCCTCCAAAACCACGCACTCTCCCTCCTCCGCTCAGGGACATGCACGACCTTCCCCGACCTAATGACCCGAGTCCTACAAGACATAAAAGCCGACACGGAAGCCTCAGCTGCCCATCAAAAAGCCCAATCGCAATCCCANTCACAATCACAAATAAACTCCTCGAGTTCAAGTACAACGGCGAGTTCGAGTACGGCACAATCGAGTCTGGGGAAGGGGAAGCCGAATGGTGTAGCGACGACGACAACGGGTAGTAATGGGAAGTTTAAGAAGAAGGGGGATGAGGGCGGTGCTTTTGTGGGGAGGGGAGAGGGAGGGCAGAGTTTGGCGTTGCCCAGGGGGGTGGTTGAAGAGGGGGTGAGAATTACGAGGGAGTGTTTGGAGGCTGTTTGTGAGGTTGACGAGTGAGGGGGAGCGTCTTGTTCCAGCTCAGTAGGAAGGTGGGGAAAGGGGTTGTGTACATTTTGTGTACATTTGATGAGGTGTAGAGGGGAAGGGCAAGGACGGGATGTATATTGAACGCGGGAACTGCCCGTAAGAATGCCTTGTTGGGTACTGGAAAGATGGAATTCTTCTCACAAGAGAAGTGGCATGTCTATGTAGGCAAGCATAGACTCCATGATGCCAGATATTTGTTGACGTCGAGTCCTGGAATAAGGACAGGATCACAATCTCACGATTCAGGCATATTTGGCGCTCAGGTCTGGTTCGTTCATGTCAATAGACACAACATAGAAGTACGAACAGGAGTAATGAGTAGTCTGTACTAGAGACCGTAGTTTCACTCTTTCCACGCTTTGGCCGGCAGGCAACCGGTGCCGTGCAAGCCGACTACCGTGTGAGAGGAAAGTGTTTATTTGCAAGAACTTCCTTAAAGCTAGAGCTTGTCTTGAACCTTGAAATGGCTGTGGGCATGCTGTGATGCTTGGGTTTTCACGATATAGGTCTTCCTGTTCGAGGAATGATCTCGGCCTTTCAATTGCCATGTGATGGAACTCCCTCTTTACAATCTGAACGCTGTCCGCTCATCCAGGGTTTAATCACGGATTACTTTACAGCACGGGTGAGGTCACAATGTCATTGAGATATCATTTAATTGACAATCTAGTTGACGCAGGCACTATGAAGATCGAAATGCATTCTCAAACGGACTAAAATCTCCGCGGCTGCGCCCAAGACATGCGAGCGTAGCAAAATAATGAGATCTTTGTCCGGAAACTTGGGATTGTAGACTTCTCCCGACTCCCCAAAACAAGTCTACCCTGGGGATACTACCAGCGGCCCGACCCATTAGAATCTTCCGTGCATGCATGCAGAAAATGAAAATAGAATACAGATGATTTAGTCATAGAGACTGTCATCGTTGCCCGCATCACCGAATCCACCAGCTCCACCCTCAGCGTTAGCAGCTGCCTCTCCAGCCTCAGGGAACTTGAAGAAAGCACCTGGTCCAGAGCTCTTCATGCTCTGAGCGAAAGCCTCGTATCTGCGGATCTCGACATCGGAAACGGAGCGTCTAGCCGAAGACATGGCCTCTTCGAAATGAGCCTTGGTCAATTGTGGAACTGGATCCTCGGCATCCTCATCTTCCATATCGATATCCTCACCAGCAGCCTCACGAGCCTTACGACGCTCAATATCCAGAGAGATAGCCTCCTTGATGGCGAGCTTAACGGCACGTTGAGTGATGAAACCCAAATCGGCACCAGAGAAACCGTGAGTACGGGACGCAATGTAGGCGAGATCGACATCAGGAGCAACTGGTGTCTTTCGGAGTTGTGCCTTGAGGATACCAGCACGGGACGACTCATTGGGGAGAGGAACATAGACAAGGGTATCGAGACGACCGGGTCTGCACAGGGCATTGTCGAGTTGCTCGGGTCTGTTGGTAGCACCAATGACGAAGACGTTCTTCTTGGAGGTCATACCATCCATTTCTGCAAAATGTTAGCTATATTCAAAGATCGTAAGGTAAGTGAACTTACCAGTCAAGAGTTGGTTGACGACACGGTCAGAAGCACCGCCAGCATCACCGTTGGATCCACCACGTGACTTCGCAATAGAATCCAACTCGTCCAAGAAGACAACGCAAGGAGCAGCAGCTCTGGCCTTGTCAAAGATATCTCTGATGTTGCTCTCAGACTCACCAAACCACATGCTCAACAACTCAGGACCCTTGACAGAGATGAAGTTGGCGGAGCACTCATTGGCGACGGCCTTTGCAAGCAAAGTCTTACCAGTACCAGGAGGACCATAGAAGAGAACACCGCGGGATGGAGAGAGACCGAACTTGAGGAACTTTTCGGGGTGGTCGACTGGGTATTGAACGGACTCGATAAGCTCGCGCTTGACTTCCTCGAGACCTCCAATATCGTCCCAGCGAACATTTGGTACCTCGACAACTGCGACCTCGCGGAGAGCAGATGGGTTGGAGACACCGAGGGCGAAGCTGAAGTTATCCATGGTAACTCCCAAAGAATCGAGAACCTCGGCATCGATAGTATCCTCATCGAGATCGATGAGATCCATCTTCTCACGAATCTGTTGCATGGCCGCCTCAGAGCAGAGGGATGCAATATCGGAACCAACATAACCGTGTGTCTCGGAGGCAATTTGCTCAAGATCAACATCATCGCCCAACTTCATGTTCTTGGTATGGATTTGGAGGATTTCAAGACGACCAGTTGGGTCAGGGATACCAATGTCGACCTCACGATCGAAACGTCCGAAACGACGGAGAGCGGGATCGATGGAGTTAGGTCTGTTGGTGGCGGCCATAACAACAACGTTGGATCGGGCTTTCATGCCGTCCATGAGAGTAAGAAGTTGGGAAACGACACGGCGCTCGACTTCTCCGTTGGTCTTGTCTCGCTTCGGTGCAATAGAATCGATCTCGTCAATGAAGATAATCGCAGGGGAGTTCTTCTCTGCCTCCTCGAAGGCCTTTCGTAGATTCGATTCGGACTCACCAGCCATCTTCGACATGATCTCTGGACCGTTGATCAAGAAGAAGAATGCACCAGTCTCGTTTGCCACAGCTCGTGCCATGAGTGTCTTACCGGTACCAGGAGGACCGAACATAAGAACACCGCGGGGAGGCTTGATACCAATGGACTTGAAGAGTTGGGGATGGCGTAATGGAAGCTCAACCATCTCTCTGATCTGGGCCATCTGTTTTCTGCATCCTCCAATGTCATCATATCCGACCTCGTTCAAGTTTCCCTCCTCGTCCTCACGCTGGATGGGCTCGCCTTCGCAGTGGATGACTGTATCTTGTGCAACGATTCCATACTCCGGAGGATCGACCTCAACTACTTTGAATTCTACCTGTCTCATACCACCACGGACTGTGAAGAGATCTCCTTGTCTGACTGGTCGGTAGGCTTCGCGGAAATATGGGGCGAGGAATACATCGAAAAGAGACCCAGTAAGGCCTTCGACGGTATCGGCGATAGGGAGGACTGCAATGCGCTTGGCCTTTCCAAATATCAGTATCGTGTACCACCAGAACGTTTCTTATCCAAGTACTCACATATTTGATATCCGGGCATGGGTGGACAGTGACGATGTCACCATGCTTGACTCGGAGGTTATGTCTAACAACACGGTTCATCCGGGCACTCCCATCATCCAAGTCGTCATCTGCAAGCACAATCAAGACTGTGTCCTTGCGCTTCTTTCCCTTGACCAAAACTGTATCGCCACGGAATAACTGTAAGGTCTCCATAGTATTGTTTGAGAGGGCGATAACGGAGTTGTCATCGTTAATAGCATCCGTAACCCTGTTGCCACCTTGTCAGCTCGGATCACCCATGGTATCGATCTGCGAGATACTTACATCAAAGAGTTTGGCTTCTTCTTCTTCTTGAGAATGGCAGTCGCCGTGTCATCGGTCTGGGAGAAGTGTCAGTTTGCGGAGCTCGAACAGCTAGATGAGTGGCGCGGTGTCAACTTACTGCCTTGTGCTCAGCACCAGAAGCATCGCTGCAGAAGCCATCAGTATTTGCCTGCAAGCATATTCTCGAGCTCAACTTACTTGAGATTGACCTTCTTCTTGTGCTCGACATGATCAGGTTCACCGGCCGCCATCTTGAAGGCTGATGATCAAGAGACCGAACTTGGTGGATGGGTCTGTTTGTTCTTTGCTAGATTCGCCGAAACTGGGGCGCGCTTATTGTGAAAAGGTCTTTGCGAAAGATCGTCGAGACCAAGGTCGAGGTGAGGGAGGAAAGGGATGAAGTTGTGGTTGAAGAGTTGTGTTGGATCTGAATGTGTTCTGTCGAATGCAGGTAGGAAATACCCAAGAGCTCAGGAACGAAGGCTCGGTTGGGACTAGCGTGCGAACATGATAGAAGTGGACAGAGGTTGCCGTAGCCGCTTAGAGATCTCTCACCAGGCAGCGTGAGGTGCGTGGCCACCAGCCTACCTAGCGACCCAGTGAATGCGACATACCTCATGGTACAACAAAGACGGATTTGCCAGACAACTGCGGCTCAAAAGAACGCTTGAGAAGCTACGAGTGACTTCACGTGGCGATGTATTCATTAATTAAGGCAAAACTCTTCTTTATTAGGAATTGCTTCCAGTACGAAATGCTGATAGATGCGCGATGATGATGTAATGATTCGACAAGGCTGGAACGAATCATGACATTCAATATGAACGAGTCATGTGTTGATATTTTTGTAAGTAGGCGTAAAGGCACTTGAATTGAATTCCGACAACGTGTTACCCGGTGTATCTCATAATGCAAAAACGCCTGAACCGATACAGAATCAATACTCAATCCTGAGAATCATTCCTCCAGATAGGTGGAACAGGAATGAATCCCATACCTTTGCAAAAAGTCGAGCTCCCACCCGCTGCCCATCCTTTCCATCATGTGAATGTTCTTGAAATCTGACAGAGCATAGATAGGACCGAATAGATGGCTACCCAACATCAGGAACGTAGAGAACTTGTTTTTAAGAGGAGGAAAGGCGCCGGCGAGGTACTTCAGACAAAGATGATTCACACTTTGCCGACGGCCACGTCCCCAATTTCTGTCGCCAGCCGACGAGCTCCATATTTGACTTGTTGGCCACAGGCAAATAGTCCAGCATTCCGCGAACATCAGGAGCTTGATGAACATGCATCTCCATCATTTCTCTTGTCATTACGGTCATCCCTGCCCGCATTGTTCCCGTAGCTATCCTTTCATGCCTGTGATTCTGGGCATACATGGTTTGCAGCCATGTCGAGAGAGAAGGAACTTGGGAAAATATATGGTGGTGGGAAGAAGAGTCAACAGACCTATGGACGTTAGTATATGGTATGTGATTGCAGACTCCAAAGACGTACCCTGTGTTTGATGAAGTTGCCGATACTGCAGACCCGTTTCTGGCAATCTTTGAGAAGCTTGAATTGACGGACATTTGAAGTGTTGTTGATCGGTAAATGTTCGATTACTTTGAAGAATCACAAGGATCTTGGCTTTGATGCGATGTGATGTGGGATGTGTAAGAAAAGCAGAAGATGTCCAGAAAGGACTCAAACACTGAGATTTTGAGAGTGTTTGACGAAGATATGAATGAGGCTGGAACCTGATGGGAGATTACATCAATAGAGGGGTAAACTATTTACTTATACTTTTTGATCCTTGTACAGATCCCGTATCTCCTTGCATCGAAGCGATGATGTCGGGAATTGTAGCTGTCTCTCAGCATATCACTTGAGGCTTGAAGCTTGGGAGCACTGCCTCATCGTGACCTGAGTGACCTCGAAAACCGACCCCCAAAATCACTGCGCATAAGGAAATCGTGGCTGGACATCTGTGATGAGATGTGATAAGGTAGGTCATCTCGCAGTAGGATGATGTTCCTGTTCATGCGGTATTGAAGTGGTTACATGCAGATTTCTATTGATTTGTTTGAAGAAAGTGGTGGAGTATTGATTGCGATTGTGGTGGGTGAGATTCAGTGAGAGGGGAAAGCTTTGACGAGGAAGCTCATTGCTTGTTGCGCCAAGCGTGGCCCGTGTGCAGCCTGTGGAGGAGCAGCTTGAGGCTGGAGCCAAAGCTGAACCTCCTCTTCCTCCAACAGACTGTAGACCACCAATAGAACCACAGAAGCAGTCCTGAAGGCCATTCTCCGAGGACGCTTCTTCCCGTCTGAAGTTCTAGAGCTCAGATTTCGTCACAGGACTTAAGAAACCAGCCACAGACCTTCTATTTGGGCATGGGGGGTCCTGACAGCAACGTTGTCGGCCACGATAGTGTGTCCCTTTGCAGCCACCGAGTCTTGTTGTGGGTTTGGCAAGACGGACTTCTCACCTATGAGCACAAGTCGAATATCCGGTCATCCGAGTGGCTGATACAGGCTCATGTTATCCGTACTTCAGCTACCATTCGCTTGAACTTTACCTGGTTGCTTCTTGTTCTCTAGGCTTCTAATGAATTGCTTCATGCCCATCAAAATAATTTTCTGGCCATCTTGTATTTTGTACTCGAATTTTCTCTACTACTGACTCACTTCTCTGTCTTCTTGAGTCAGGTAGTCCTTGTCCTGTCTACATCGACATTTGATAGTGGTTGAGGGCAATACCCAGCGTCAGCCTGAGCAAACTCTGCAAGTCGACGCGGTTAATGCCGCATACAGCCTTCCTCTTCTGACTTCTGGGTCTTGATAGCACGAATAGGTTACTCGGTACTGACCAGCACTGAGAAAATGACACAGAATGTCAGAACAGCCTCAACGGTATTTCTTTGCTTTCTGGGCCGATGAAATAGCTCCACGGGTGACTATCGTTGACATTTCAGGCTTACAATCAGTTCTTCTGAGTTTATATTTCACAGCAATCTCTCCTTCCCTTGTTGTTTTATCATGACTTAGTACTACGCAGGTTCTCGGTCATGCTTTCGCTGTCTGGTTTTCTGTAATGTTCCACCGACGTACTCTCGAATCTGTTTCTCATGCTGTATTATGTGTTGCAGAAAGTTGCTCTGTGCAGTTGCGTACAGGTACATCGATCTGAACCGACGGTACATACATATGTTGTGTCATGGATTAGTGCATCATGCTTGACTGTTCAGAATCCTGAATTGCGAAGAGCTGGAGATGTTGTCTTGTGATTCTGAACAGGAAGCTATACACCCTACCTTCGACAGCATAGCACGAGGTAGCATATAAGAATCTCACACTCGTCCTCGCACTTGCTCTCAGAAAGTGGTGCACCACTTCGTATTTGAAGTTCTACACTACCAGGGAATTCCGCCGAATGCCCTATATCTGCAGTTGTAAGAGATAAGAATTACCACCGGAAGAAGTAAACAATACTGTTTAAGGTGGAAGAACGTACACAAGCCAGCCTCGTCTTTGAACGACTACCCAGACTGGTCGTCCCGTGAATACTAAGTACATTGCACATGCCCTTCCACGAAGCTCTGCAGGTGCTTGCAGAATAGCTTTGTTGGACGGGGAAGAGACAAACATATGCTACCAGACTCTACGAAGACAACATCACAGACTCAAATACTGTACGCCTTCAAGCCTACTTACCCGCCTAAAAATTCGGTCACCTATATGTAGCACGCAAGCGAACACAACACCCTCTGAGTCCTTTTCCCCTTCGCTACGCCCTGGCTCTTTCCAATCCCATAGGTTCCGGTCATTCCAAACTTTCTACACGATGTACTGGTCTGCAACTCACCACATACATATGTCTACCAGCCAATATCCATCCAGCTAACCATGCTCGACCCATTTCGTCCTTTCATACAACCAAGAAACCCGTCGCCCTCGCCCTCCGCCCTCTCTCGCCGTTCCAGTTCATTCATCCAATCAAAACGTGCCAATTCCATCAAAGGGCGAAGGGCAACACAAAAGGGCGACGACATTTAGGGCAACCAACGCCCTCGAATATTGCGACATGCAACAAAAACAGATTCCTATATCTCTTGCTGCACCTACCGGGATACTGACAGCCAATTAGAGCTGCAATTACGGTACCAGTCTCGTGATCTCAAGGAGCAGCACGTGTAGGTCATATTTCCTCGCCCGAATTGACCCGAACGCAGGAAGAAAGGAAGAAGAATCTGCCGACGAGCGAGAATAAAAGGTATCAGTGGGTCGATCAATCACGCGTTTGATCTTTCAAATGTGTTTCCATTTGGACTCTCATTTGTTCTCGTTCTATCCCTCTCAACCTCTCTCTCCATTGGTGGGAAAATTCAAAGGACACAATAGAAGCAAGAGAAAAAAGGATGTCCTTATTTACATACACCACCATCCCGCCCGTCGGCTGACCTGTCTATCCCAGAGATTCGTTATTAAAGAAAAATAAAGTACACACAGCTCGCTCGCATCTCTCGTCACGGCTACCTCCTGTCTTCTGCCACCTCCGATCTCATATTCGCTCGCCAGGATCACTTGTTTGTTTATTCTCGGGATACATCACGGCCGAATGCCTTGGACTTCAGCCAGTCGAGTACCACCAGGACACGATTACGGGCTGTGAAGAAGTATCGTTAGTACGAGGGATATATTTGGTTTGGCGCGGTCATGACTTACTGCTGAAGCACATGCTCAAGTACGCACTTCTCCAGAAGAGATACGTCAACCCACCACCAGTAGCAAAGTTACCATTCAACCAGCTCACATCAGCCACGGCTCTTTCACTTCCAATATAGGCCAAGGATCCTTGATGAGTGTAATGGAACGGCTTGATATCCTTGATCCGGCGCAGCTGCTTCTCATGCGACTCGATCTGCTTTGCGACTTCTGCGGTGTTGCCAGGCTGGAGGTTGAGGTTGGAGCTTAGGTCATGGATTTGTGTCTCAATGGCTTCGCTCTTTGCCATGGTGTTGAAGAGACGGGCTAGGAAAGCTCCTTCTTGAGATGCGACTTGGGCAGTTGGAGCATATCCTGCCACGGCGCAGTCACCAGTGGCCCAGATGTCCTTGGTACCTTGGACTACGAGGTACTCGTTGACGGCCAGACCTCTCCTCGAATCCTTCTGTGCTGGGATAGATGCCATCAGGTCTCTGACGACAGGTCGGACGGCGTTTCCAGTAGCCCAGACGAGAAGACCGTATGGCATGACCTCCATCTTCTTCTTTCCATCGGGTCCAGTAGCCTCAGCCTCGACAGTTGTCTCGGTAACCTTCTTGACGGCGGTCTTGGTCATGATGGTGATCTTCTCCTCCTTGAAGGTCGACTCGGTGTACTCAATCAATTGCTTGGAAAACATGGGAAGAACGTTGGGAAGAGCCTCGATCAAAGTGACCTTGAACTTGTCACTGATCTCCGGAATCCACTTCTTGATATCCTGGTCGAAGAAGTCCTGGAGCTCACCAGCGAATTCGACACCAGTAGGTCCACCACCGACAACCACCATGTGAAGCAGACGCTCAACCTCTTCTGGGGTTTGGTCCTTGAAGGTAGCAGTCTCCACGCAGTCCATAATCTTCTTGCGAATAGCCTGAGCATCACCAATTTCCTTCAAGAAGCAAGAGTGTTCTCTAACACCAGGGATGCCGAAAGTAGCATTCTCGGCACCGACACTGACAACAAGCATATCATAGTTGACCTCGGTCTTGCTAGAAGTGCCCTTAATTTCAGAATTGTCATCAATGAAAACAACCTTTCTCTCAGGGTCAATCTTAGTAGCCTCTGCTTCGTAGAACTTCACAGCTGCCTTCTTATGCCTGGTTATACTTCGAATCGGCTCCATAATAGATCGATGTTCGACTGTTCCGGTTGTGCATGATGGTAGAAGAGGAGTGAAGAGAAAGTAGTTTCGTGGAGAGATGACGATAACATTGTAATTTTCGGTATCGAGCTTCTTGAGAAGAGAGACAGCACCCCATCCAGTTCCTGTGAAGAGTCAGAAGCTGTTTGGTAAAAATATAGAGTATCAATTGAGTCAGTACCTAGAATAACGAGGTTCTTCTTTGTTGGATCTGGCTCGAATTGGTCATCTGGGTGCCTGAGATCGTAAACGCCATAAGCTAGATAAGCCGTTCCAGCAATCGCAGAAATGTATGTGAGGCGCCAAAGGGTCTTGAAGAAAGGGAATCTCTTNGACCTCTTCGCGGGAGCAATATCTGCGTAGGCGCGACGAGAGTTCTGGTGCAACTTGCTCCTTTCCAGGAGGATCCGGGAGGTCGGTCGCGCACGTGTAAAGGATCGAGATGACGTCGCAAAGGATCGGCCAGTTGCGGTGCTGAAGCCAATTGATGAGGCAGGAAGCCTCATCATTGCTCTTGTCGTCGTGGACGCCATGCCTCCAGGTAGGAGAGATTTGGGAGGGGAATACAAATTCTAGGTAGAAAAGTTGAAGATATTTTGCTGACTATGAGCAAAGCTCTTTTTGCTGAGCTTGGTCCAGGTCGGGTCCCGCTAATCTATGGGCCAGTCAACAGGGGTTGGCTTTAGATAAGAAATCAGCAGGAATAAGCAAATCTGGTGCAGCCGCTCCAATCCAATCCAGCAAAGCGCGGGATGAATGGGACAACAAAATCACTCAAGCCTCAAAAAACAACGAGAGTGCATTTTATTCGTCATTGAAATCTTTTCTATATTTCCAAAATTTGTGTGAGTCATTCGAACAGAAGAAAATCTATCTCATTCTCGTTCAAGTTTCGGGGCACATGGAAGACGGCGTTCATTCCGACTTGCAAATTGCTACGGGCACTTCCCGAACCCCCGAATTTGACACTGACAGCTCTCCTCTCCCTTCCGTCAGGTATATTTTTCTGGTTTCGCTTCTTCGAGGAACCTCATTGGTCTCGATGATTTGGTCGTATCTTCGTTCCTGGAATTACTAGGTCGAGCTCTCCTCGAGTCAAGGTTTCCGGGCGACCCAACCCGACGGCTCTGCGGAGATTTCGATGGGAGAAGGGAGATCATCGAATCAGGTTAACCTTGATTTCTGCAGGGCAAAGTCTTCACTTCGACCGAGTGGTCTTGGAGATGCTCGCATATCCAGGCACGCTTCATGGAGCTTGCATGAGGCACATGTCTAGTTGGAATTATGTGTTTCCCATCGTCCGGCTTTGACAGGAAGTTAGTTTCTTCTTAATCAGACATTCTTGCAGACTTGAAAAGGCTCGTGTAAAGGACCTAAGGGGGCCTACGTCAATGTTGCCAGACTTGTTCATGACAGAGAATCATGTTCCTCTTGGCTATCTTCTATGGCAGCTTCTGAGGTTCCCTAACCATGCAGTACAGCTTACAGATATCTCCCTCGTCATCACAATCCATCTGTTTCTCAAAATGGAATCCCATGGCCTCATATATCTGCATGTTTGGCACGTCCCGGCTCGATTCCAGGTAGCACTTCTTTCCTTCTTGATCCGCCAGCTTCGTGACCTCGCGAGCCAGTAACTTCCCAATTCCTTTTCCCTGCTGCCCAGGCAAGACCACCATGATATTGAGGAAATAGTACCCTTTTGGGTCTGTCCATATCTCAGATTGAGCCTCTGCTTGCCTCGCTTTCCAGATATAGTAGCGCTGCCACAATTCAGTCAGTCATTCAAAATGTCCAGCAATACGGGTATCGTATGACCAAGGAAACCAAAAGAGAAAGTCGTTTTTACGAAACCCGTGATTCGTAACAAGCTGTCAAACAAGAAGGAGAGGTGCTCTTGGGCACCACATCTCATCAAAGGACCTCTCCTATTCTTGTGTGATCTCACTCGAGACTCACGATCGATGGTTGTAGGGTCCAGACTTGACTGATCCATCATCGATACGAGGTTCTTCGACAGCCGTCTTCACGTATAGTTCGTTTCACCAAGCCATGAAACAGTCTTACGCACCTTGACGTTTAACCCACCACGGCCATGCCAGAGGTTCATTCCGACCTGCTGAGTCCACATCTTCCACCCTTCCCACCATTCTCCCCAGGTTTCTTTCAGCTCGACAGGTCTTGGGGGCATCCACCTTTTCACCCATCAGCGCTTCACAGCCATATTTGACTTCGTTGACTCCGTCACTCACATGGCAATTCCCAAAACCTTCTCGTCATTATCAGATTCCTTCGCCACGTAAAACAGCGCATTGCGAATGCCCCATCGACAGCGAATCCCTAGCGATACCCTGTTTCTGACCAGATTAAGCTTTGATCACCAAGAGACATTAGCCATTTGACCAATTGGCGTAACGCATAAAGGAACCCTCAAGTCTGCCTTATGGCAAGGCACACTCCAGATCTCAAACTTCGAAACGAAATCTTTATGTGAGGACGACGCGGCAATTGCCAAACCGCCCATGATTCGCCGTCACTCCTCCTCGGAAGCCGAGACTCACCTTCGATCGGTCGTTGTACACCCACTAATACACCGAAATCAGCCATGGGTCTCTCAGTACGCGCTGCTGGAAGAAATAATAATGTGAGATGCTTTCACTCGAGTATAGCCGATCTCAGACGCCCAAATGCGGCGGCGCTGGGGGTCATAAATTGGAGTCTTGAACACAACGGTCCCCAATGCATTAAGATACATTAATATCGAATTCCTTACGAGATTATACGGATCATCCGCGAAAGCTTGTTGAATCGCCGTCACTGCCCCCGGTATATCGGCTTCTGTCAAACGTGAGATCTGGATGGTCATCTTTACTGGTTACCAACGAGTTGAAAAATGTGTCTGAGCCTGGACGACCCAGAGAGTGGAGGTGCTGCTGTTAATCTCCATCTCCGACTCTAAAAGGTGGGGGTCCTCACGATATGTTCTGCCAATCATCCTGCCGAGATTCAATTATGGTAAGCCAAGATAAGGAGAAAGTTGCTGCTTGGCACAATTTGATCATGCTTTTTTTGCAACTTCAAACATCGTGGAAAAAGACTCCGCGTCAAGCCTCAAAATATTGCTCGTTCATGAGAATGTTTACAAGGTTCTTTAACTCCTCCGACTCAAACATTTCATGGCTACCGGTAGAAATCCAGACTGCTTCAAGTAGCCCAAGCAGCGAATGTCCAGTCACAAGATAATTGTTGAAGTCAATTTAGTACTTTTACCAGAAGGTTTAAAGCGTTGGTGCCGTATCGATATCATCTTTGTGTTCACAAAGAGATTATTGCCTTTGGGCAGTACGGTGGCTGTGCGATCTGTCATGGACTCATGAACCAGATGCTATGACCAACGAGAAAGAGATTTCCTCCGCGAGTACTCATCTCGAGCATCCACATGGGATATGACCGTCGACCCGAGATGAGATAACCTCAGCATCTCCAACGAGCCAAGGATTCAAGTATATGAATTGTCCACTTCCTCGGCTCTTAAATTTTACACTTCTAGATTTCATCTCATCATCCCATTCGGGCTGCATGAGCAATTAGATGAGCTTGTTTTGATAGTCTTCTTCAAAGTTCCTTCTGGACCCTGTTTGAAGGCCCCCGAGGCTGGTGAGAAGAAAGTCGTTTGAGGAGTCAGGTCATCGTCACGACTTGCTCGTCCATTGTTTCCTCACGAGACTGACGAGTAGCAATGGCTGGATTGGACCAGCAGCATCTCCTTCCTGATTCCTCATTCGACTCTAGGCTCTCTCCTTCGGCTTGGCCATCATTTATCCGCAGTGAAAGCATGGAAGTCGTCCCGGAATGGAGCTATTGCGGGGGCACAGACGCGAATTATGAAACGGGAGCGGCAGCAGACCCTGAGCCAAAACACCTGCCCCTGTCTCGCTTGCTTCTTCTCGCCATGCGATTGCTGCTCGCCCTCACCAAAACTCCTCGCCTGCATGTCCACCAGTCCACAACAACACAGCGTAACTTGCGCAGCACTGCTTCATGGTGGCTCCGCATGCTTAATGCAATGCTGGTCCCTGCCCAGGGATCGCCCGCAAGATCCAGTCCACTGCTGCCCGGCCTGTGAATGGCTCCCAGCTCGCATACAAGTGGAGCGAGTACGTGTGGAAGGGCAAGATGCGGTCTCAGATCACCAGCAAACCTCAGTCGCAAGGTCGCAACCAAACCACGGAGTTGAGTCGAGTCCAGCGTTAGCACGAGCTCTCCAGGATGCCGCATGTATTGTGAATCCACTATTGCACGATCCACGAAGCCCTCCGTGCGGTCCTCCAGCGCCGCATCTCTGACGCCGGGCCTGAGACTACTTCCCTCTCTGCTGCCGTTACCTAGTCCACCTGCAGTAGTCCTTGAGGGCAGCAGTATTGCTTCGATCCTGACACACTCTTTTCTCTTCACTACTCTTTTGGTCTTTCATTCTCTTCTTCACACGCTGGCTCGTGATTACATTCTTGGGTTGGATTCCATCTTCGAGAGAGGTTCACATTACAGCACTTGCCACTTCTACAACTTTTCAACATAGCTGGACTTTTCGAGCATCATTGCATGCTCAGCGACCTCAGGCATTGTGGCGTACGACACGACGAAAGGCCAGCGATAGCCTCGCGAGGCATGAATACAACAATGGCGCCTTTGGAAAAGGATCAGATACGACAGGGCTCTTTAGGAGAAGTGAAGAGGCGGCACGATCCATCGCACAGGTCACTATTGAAGAGGAAAGACGACGAGGAGAAGAATAAGGATGAGAGAGACGGGAATGATGGTAGAGGGAAGCGAGATGATGAAAGCGATGATGAAGAGGAAGGGAACAGAAACGGTGTTCGGAAGGACGAAGACGACGATGATGACAAGAGGAGGCCGCAACAGAATCCCACGTTTTTCCCACCGCCACCTGCACCACAAGTTGTCTCGACCATGACAGTTCCAGGGGCAGCAGCGGAACCTACAACCGTTGTGGTCGTGTCAACCCTTACGGCTCCTACTTCGGTCTCGACGGTCTGGATGACAACTTCAGTGACTGCAACACCATCAATTCCATCGAGCCCACCTGTCCCGAGTTCCACCGTGTTGCCAAGCTCATCGGTCTCTGCACCACCAAGCAACGTGAGATTATTTCTAGATCAATTTAAGCTTACTAGCCTCTCATGCTAACACAATGTAGTCTGCTCTTTCTACCATGTTTCCAGCGTCATCTTCTGTACCGCCCGCACCGACACTTCCACCATGGGAATCTTTACCAGGGATTGATGATAGGCCTCGAAAAGGACTAAACACTGATGATGACCGCCCATATACCAGCACTACGGCAATGATTATGACAGCCACTAGTACCATTTGGACTTCCGTGATCATACCACAGACTGCCCTGGCATCTTCAACAGTTTCTGCTCTACCTGATTCGGATGGCTACCGCGAGAACCACAGAGAAGGAGAGAAGAGTGGCCAGCTATCAGACTTAGCCGAGCACCTTCTGATTGCGGCAGGAGCAATTGGTAAGTCGGCATGGGAATTTGCAGTGACTTTTGCTGACATATATTAGGGGCCTTCATTATGGTTGCTGCTGGTATCTATTTCCTTCATAAAATGAAAAGAGACCCTCTTGCCTCTGTCAAAGACAGACGATTTGGTAGGGGAGGTCCTCGTGGCTGGTACGGCTGGAGAAAACAGGAACGGGGCTACATGATGGATGACCCGCCGTATTATTATGGGCAGGAATATTCAAACGAGAAAGCTATGTCCAATCAACAGCATATCGAACGTCAGAGCGAGGCCGCATATTCGCCTGGCGGAATGTCAAACATGGGCAATGGCGCAAATGCAGAAGCATTGTCGCGAGCTAATTCGCAACGACAAGAAGCGATACGCCAAATTATGTTGGACACTTCTGTTCCATATGTCCCTCAATCCACACACGCATCACCAGTTGCACAGGCAGCTGGAGTTTCTGCTACTCAGGCTTTTTACAATGTTGGACCCCAGACCCAGACCACCAACCTGGCTCGAGAACCGTCGAGTGCATACAGCAACACTGGCACTCAAAACGTACCCAACTCGAGTCTCGCAGACTACAACAACACTGGCAACAAGAATACCCTGCTATCTAGACAGCCAGGCACTCAGAACGTAAACCTGGCACGGCAACCATCAGATGCATTCGACCCTAACCCACGGGAAATGAATCACATGAGTTACATGTCCTCGCTGTCGTCCGGTTTTGGTGATGGTCTGATTATGCCTGAGCCAACAGTGAACGGAGGTGCATCACGACAAACTTATCGCCAATCTCGCAATCCCGGGGTCTCTAGATTCTCTTGGTCTACCGCAAATCCTCAAACTCCAGGATTGAAGGGCGATCGAGACACCATCTATACCACTACTTCTACAGATTCAGCTCCACGATTCCGAACCGTCAACTCTTGGGTCGCTCATCAAGCTGGACGAGTCGACAAAAATGGGCAGACTGTTCCAAGCATGCCACCACTTCCACTGTCTCTTCAGACCACCGGTATCTCTGATCATCAACGAAAGCCCAGTGAAGATCCTGCTTTCAAGCACCACCCGGGAGAAGAGATTGAGATTGGAAAAGGATCAAGAGTGCCAAGCGCCATCTTGGACACGAAGACCAATGTAAATTAGGGGATTTCATGAGCCCATGCATTGCATGAGGTTTCGTTCTGTTGTATATATAACTTTTGAATCTCTGTGTCCGGTACCCAGAAGATAAAATCTAGCATAGCGTGGAGTTGGGAATGGAGGATGAGGCATGATGGACGGACGAAAGCAAATTATTAATGTCCTGAAGAAGAGAAGTCGGGTCTGTAGGAAAAGGAGATTAGAATGTATCTAGCAGAGGATGTTGAATCTAAATCTCGAAAATATGTAATGGATGCTCAACTGATATCTGAGTGATTAGGGAGCACAACCTGCTTCGTTTGTTGACAGCGAGCGTCGAGACTCAGAACTGCGGTTGGTAGCTACCAAAGTTCCCACAGGACAGAAAGGTTAACTCGCAAGATTCGTAAAGTTTATTATTCTCTCCTCGGGAAGCTTCCTCGCATGAACTACTCGTACCTTGATTACATACACCCGAGACAAGGGCTACGAAGGCGAAAGGCCTTCTTTAGTGGCGCCGAAGCTTAGTGAAGACAGCTCTACAGGCTCTTGAGAATCCTTGGAAGTTGGAACAAACTCTGCTCACGTGTGTTTTAGTGCAAGTTAACAGGCGGGTGGGCACTAAAAATAGGTCCAAGCACTCCCTGTCATTTCAGCTCAGCCTCACCACTCACGAGGACTTTCCATTTGACTCGTCAGCCCCGCGAACTGCGCCAACCCAGCCGTTCAATACATTTCTGCAGTGATGTTGATCTCGAACTTTCTTCCTGTTCCCGAACGAACAAAGACCAGCACGAATACTTCACCAACTTAGGCTCGAAAAAAACATAGACAAGACTGCTTGCCACAACAAACCTTGCCTGATACAACCCACGGAACTCTGCTGCCACTGCAGCTATAACCAAGATGTTGGACGAGAACCTCCCTACCTTCTTTATCAAGCCTTCTTCCGACAACCCCTCCTCTAGTACCATTTTCTTAAGAGAGAATGGTTCAGAGTTGCAGCCCGAATATACTCTACGAAAGCCAGAACCCCACCTCCCAGCATCAAAGAATTGCTATGCGGTAGGATTATACGACTCCTACAATACAGAGGTTCTGTACGCAGAAGTACTGGTTCGCCCGGAATGGCAACAGCCTACTCTGTCCGCGGCTGAGGTTCGAGCTCAAAATGGTGTTCCGCCTCCTCCTGTGCCCATAGTTCCGACCTCTTTCACGATTCAGCTATACAACCCGGATCAGCAAGTGGTGGTGAAGCAGGTAGCTTCGACATGGAACAGTTCTGCCTACTGGGAGTTCGAGATGCCACAAAATAGCTTTCGTCTTCCCTCAGCCTCGTCTCTCGACCGAAGCCAAAGCGACCCCGCAGTGTCAGATATAACACCGAAGATTGCATTTAAATGGAAGAGGGACGGCAAGCTCTCGAAGGATATTTCTTGTTTCTTAGCGGGCAAGTCGACGGATGGCAGGAAGAACAAGGAGCCAGATATCACGGTGGCCATGTTTAAAGGAGCAAACCTCACAATCTACCAACCAAATATGCATCGTGTAGATGTGGAAGATGTCAAGGGGCTCGAGGTGGTTCTGCTTTTAGGCGCAACAGTTGTCAAGGACATTTTCTTCAATGCGAACAGAGAGATGTTCAATATCAGTTCGCCGACTATTGGACCGCCCCCCTCAAATACAAGACGGAAGAACAGCGGCCCTGTGATTGCGGGCAAACCCAGCTCAACTCCACCTGTGATGTCCGGAGCTGTAATAAATTCAGTGCAAAGGCCGAATAATATCCCAGCGTCACAGATCCCTCCCCAGCAACCTCCAAGACAACAACAGCAAACTTCGCGACCCCCACCGGCTGATCCTCGAATACAGTGGGAAATTGATGCCGAGACGGAAAGACTCAAGAAGATCGTGCAAGAAGAAGAACGAGCCCGTGAAAGAGCAGACCGAGAAGAACAGAAGCGCATCAAGAAGATGCTCGAGCAGGAAGAAAAGGAGCGGAAAAGACGGGATGCAGAAGTGGCCAAAGAAACCGAGAGACTGAGGAGGCAGTACGGAGTCACAGCTGTCGACCCAGGACCAAGAGTACAATTTGCTCCCGCCATGCCGGTCCGGCCACAGGCTTTCCCACAACATCAGAGTGCTCCGCATTCAAGACCCGTGCCTGTTCCAAGACCTTCCAGTACACCCACTGGGCCTCCACCTCCTGTCAACCACGGCTCAAGCAGTGGCTGGTTTGGAGGCTCTCCGCCTGCTGTGCGCCCGCAGAACAATAATCCTTACTTACAGGCACCAGGTAATTCAACTGCTAGCTCAAGCGGCTTCTTTGGACTGGGAGGACGGAATAAGATGCAGAAGAAAAGAAGTGTGTTTTTTTAGTTAGTCTGTGATACCAGTTGCGGCATTTGCATAGCATCTCTGGCGTTGGGTAACATAGGGCATATTCATTTATAGGATGGATTTTTGATTCTTCATTACGAGCAATGATTATGACTAGAAACGAATAGAAACAGCCATTGAATTGCATTTTGCCTCCGTGATTGGTCCTCCACAATACACTCCACCTTGGGCAATGCCATAGCTACATGCATATTTGCTCGGAGGATATACCCACTCCTTTCCAAATAAGATCAGTCTTGCTGAAACATCTTAACGACGATGCAATGGTAATACTAGGCTACTGCATCCGATAGTAGGTGGTGTCAATATATACAGAATTCCATTTCAGTCTCGCGACATATCCGCTCTTGATAAAGCAAGGTTTGGTCTATAGCTCGGACTGCTACTCACAGTGCGACCATCACGCCAAAATCTCGAATCCAGTCTCCGACCATCCTTTATCTATTCTACTGATTTCAAATTGCCGTCTCCGATGCCAGTACTCGTCTGCGCTGCTGCTTCAAGCATTGTCCTAAGGGTATAAGATCCCGCTTCTACTCATTCAGGCTGGGAGGGCGCGTTATTAGACGTAATGGTCTACTCTCGGAGAAAATCTAATGACTTATTTGCTGTAGTAGTTGGCGATGAATGACAGTGATGGTGTCAAGTTAGATCTTTCAGACTCGAGGTGGAGAATGCAGGAGCGATTCTACGGAAGTAAACAAAAGACAGCTTTTGTGATCCTTTTGTAGTAATGGGTGAAGTTACATACTTTGATCGTGACAGGGTTGATCAACATTGACCGTCGTTCGATCGGTAGCTCAGCACGTCCAATTTTCATCTCAACATCTGATTTACAGGAGATGTTGATCTCTGAAGAGTTGAACAGGAATGAAATTAAGCGAGGCAAACTCCTCGCCCCACCAAAGTCAACATCAACAAAAACAAAAACAAAAATAACGCAGAATTACACAGAAACAAAATTAAAAGCATAGCTATCGCAGACCTCAATAACCATACATAGACTCAACAGAGACTTCATCAAAATTTCAAGCCAAAAAAAACCAGCAAAACTCCACTGGAAGCTCAACGCTCGGATGCGTGTGAGGTTCCAGTTTGCATACGTAAATTGAATACGTTTCTTACCGACTCGGTTCCGCCGTGTTAGTTGGTGTACATGTACGTATACGATGATGGCGAGAACAACCGGGGTCACGCCCATTCAGGCCGGTGTCCCGGTTGTTGAGTGCAAAATCGCTTATTTGGTTATATACTCTTGTTAGCGATGGGCAGATTTGTGGTGGAGTGCCGCCCACGCGCACGCGATTCGAATGTGCTCAAGGCCACGAATGGAATAGCTAGGATCTGGAATATCGGGTTCGAAGAATGTGAATATTGAGAAGTACCTGTTCAAGTTGAAGGCGCTTTTTAGAAGGAATGTTGCTAAAGCGATGGTATCGTGTTTGTTGAACTCTGGGGTGTTTTATCTTGAACTTGCGATTCGCCTGCTCGATTTGCAGATTGAAACGTCACAAAGGAGTGTATTGCTGCGAAATAACCATCTCCTGCGACATAAAGGTCGGGTAGAGGTAACGTATTGTGAAAGGAAAATATCACTCATACTGAATCGCAATTCCGATGCCTGATCTCGTCTTTGAAAGTGGGAGGCAGCCGAGGCGGGCACTAAAACTCGCAATTGTCACCCAATGAGATGCTTCTGTCGCCAGCTGACGTTTCCATAACCTTTTGACATTCAGGGGTTCGTATTGGTAGCATACCCGCATTTTGAAGATTCATGGTTGCGATATTAAGTTCTTCTTCCAAATATATTCAATGGTTGATGTTCCGTGTTATCATGGCTCCACAAAGATAATGTGTTAAATCCACAAACACCGTGTAAACTCCGTGATACAATATATATATTCTTGACTTTCCTATTCTTGAAACTGGTCCTCCAAATCCCCTTAGACCTTGAATCCGGTAAATACTTCTTACTATTGCTAGATCCCCCTCTTTCGCAAGTCAAGATAATGGCACCCACTTCCAAGCCACTCACCTGGTTCATTACAGGCTGTTCATCGGGCCTCGGAGCTGCTCTCGCAGTCCACGCACTCCGAAGTGGCCACAAGGTGATAGCGACAGCTCGAACACCATCAAAAGCTGCCTCTTACGATGAGATCACCTCTTTAGGTGGGCATTGGGTGACACTCGACGTGACGTCTCCTGATGCTGGATCTGTACTCGATTCGAAGATCAAGACTTACGGTGACGTTGATGTTCTGGTGAACAACGCTGGGTATTCGATCATCGGTGCTATTGAGGATATCAGGTATGATTTGTTCCGCTTCCCTACAAAATCATACACCATGATGCTGATGCTTCTGGAACAGCGATGAGGAAGCACATGATCAGTTCGAGACCAACTTCTTCGGTGCCCTGCGATTGATCCGCGCCGTTCTCCCTCACCTGCGGGCTAAAAGGTCAGGGACGATTGTCAATATCACGAGTATTGCTGGCGTTGACGGGCAACCAACATGTGGCTTGTACGCTGCTTCAAAGTTCGCTCTTGAAGGCAGGTGACCGCCGACCAAGTTGCTGGGAGGCAATTTCATACTTGAGATGAACAACGCTAACCTCGGAGCAGGACTTTCGGAGTCACTTCAACGTGAAACAACCGCCTTCGGCATCCGTACCTTGCTCGTTGAGCCCGGCGCTTTCCGCACGCAATTCCTGACTTCGGGATCCAAGAAAGCTCCTGCAAGGCCGATGACTGCTGCTTATGCGGGCACACTAGTCGAGACAACGCTGAAGAAGTTCGATGACATGGACGGAAAGCAGAAGGGGGATGCTAAGAAAGCTGTCAGTGTGATTTTCGATGTGGTGACGAAGAGTGGTGTAGCCGAAAGCTTGGATCAGAAGTGGTTGAGGTTGCCGCTGGCCAGTGATTGTGTGAGGAGGTATGAGGCGAAGGTGGAGGGTATGAAGGACAATTTGGATGCTGTGAGGGGGTTTGTGGAGGGGTTGGATGTTGACGAGTGAGTGTGTGCGGAGGTAGCTATGACGGGTTCTGGAATTACCAGAACCCTTTTCTATCAATCGAATGAGGAGAGAAAATGAAGGACGACACTTTGTGACAGCGTACAGCCCATGACATTGTAGCCGGATATGAGAAAGTCATCTGGGACGAAGCTTGACGTTAGGTTTCAATAGTTCTGCGGCAGACCAAGGAAGCGACATCTCAATGTCAACACATATTCCATGCTAAATGCTCTGTAGGTAAACAGCTGACACGGATCGGCTAGAGATAGTTTTACTGGAAGAACACAGTCGTTGTAGCGTAACTATGAGAAATTGCGACATAAAATATCAACAAGTCAGAGAATGAACTAATGAGTAAGAAGGAATTGTAAACACAGGCTTCTGTAAACACGAAACGACTCAACTGAATGATGGAACGATGAACAAGGTCCGAAGTCGTGAATTGCATTTTCGAATCCTCTGAGTCTAGAGCAACAGATCGTTTTCAGTGTGGAGGCTGAAGAAACCATACTCTTCAGATACCCGAGGTAACCAGACTTTGATGATGTGATGAAGATGTACCTTTGTACCTCAATAGGTAAGCATGCAAAGAGTGGAGTGAAAAGTCGCCGCTCAGTGGCAACACGACCCGGAACAAGGACTTAAGAAGTAGAAGTCACGATGTCTGGAGAAGATGTCTCGTATCCTTCTGGAAGACTTTTGTTCCGAACGAATGGAATAAGTGATTCCCAGTGCACGTTGGAATCCGTAGATGTCTCCGTGTTTCAGGGATGGCTGAGGGAAGAGGCGGCAGCGAGCAAGCGAGGATGTTCGGAAGAGAGCGACAGAGAGAGAGTACCAGAGGACCTTGTAGAAGCCACAGATAGATAGAGGTTTTTGATAGAGAAACGAGCATTGAAAGAAACACATTCGGCTTACTAACTCGAGTCTTGTGCGGACAACACTCTCTTCTAGGCATGCAGGTATTCGTAAGACGGCGCTGCACGGTGAGAGGAAGATAGATTTTCTTTGGCGCGGAAGCACCGAAATGCAGCGTCGAGTAGGTGAGGTTGAGTGAGCGTAAAAGCGGCACAGCGTCGGCAACGGCAAGCGTAGCTAGCGGCGAGTGGTTGGTGGCAGGCAAGAGACAGGAGAGGAGGGCTGGAGGGAAAGGCAGCGCAGCGCAGCGTAGCGTAGGTAGCCAAGCGGGCGAGGACGATCGAGGGAGAGGCTGTCACTTCGATCCATCCTTAACTCCTCCACGTCCACGTCCACCTCCCTTTCCCCTTCCTCGCTTCCAACCACACGAGACGACCACCCTCTCGACAGTCGAACTCACTTTAGAAGACAACACTGTTTACCTCGAGCTTTGCTTCTACACTTCGACGGCTTTCCCCGACGCTCGAGGCTCACAGCGAAAGTCTCCTTTGCTTCGATAACCGGCAGTGTTCGGCCAATCCACCTACGATAAAAAAGAGCCCCCGCAGCGCCCAACACAACCTCTAATTGTCAACACGACTTGGCTATGGTGTGTTTGATAGTGTCATAGGATAGCGGTGGAAGAGAATAGCTGAGAGCGTTCAACGCGTTCGTGGTCTCGTGTAGACGCGTCCGCTGCACGAAAGGAGAGGGGCAATACGGCAACTCGAATTTCGACCATATATCGGAACCCCACGACTTCGATTCCTCATTACACAATCCAGACTATGGACCCTCCAACACGTTCCTTTCCCAAGCGTCGTGCTGTTTCTGCGCAGACTGGTAGCATGGCATCACAGCAAAACTTCATATCGGATGGGTCTCCGAGTCCCTTGCCCTCGAATTCCAAATACCTACAAGCTCCTGCAGATGCTCAACCATCTCGTCTGCGCAGTCAAACAGTCTCTGTTGGCTGGGTAGAAGGGGACGACCTAGTTTCTCGGCAGACATCAAGATTACAGATAGAGCTAGCTGAGTGTGTGGAGACCAAGACTGTGACGACAACCACGACCACAAAGCGATCATATCCACCTCTTCTAATTCAACAACAATCTCTCGAAAAGCTTAACGCTAAGGAGTATCCTCTTGCAACGAAGCCTCCTCCCGCAGAGCTTTTGAACTTCTCATATGAAATCGAAGGGGACTCAACCCTGGAAGAAGAAGATACGGTGCATGAGGTCGGTATTCAAACATGTACTATACTAGACCCGAAGTGCAAATGCTGATGAATGCAGGACCCTCAAATTCCTACTCGCTCACATATTAATTCCATGAACGAATTGAACAAATATCCTAAAGGCCGACCCTACACAAATGCTTCAGTCGACAAGGGAGAGTCCCAACGTAGTGCTCGACGTACCGACCGACTCAATCAGGAATTGGCTTCGGCCATGCAAAAGAGACCAGCCAGCCGTCTCAGAGAAATGCTTCCCGATTCCCCGATGTCCATGAACGGTGTGCCCAAATCTCGCGGAAAGCATACCCAGATGCCAGAAGACTCGGATATTGATATGCATAACGCGGGGCGTCATCGGCAACACAATGGACTGGGTATGCACTCATCTGGAGCTCCTGCATTTCCTGCAACCCCTGACTTATCTGAACACGATGTTTCCACGGATCGCGGTCCACCCCCTTTCTTCGAGAGCACATATACCCCGCAGTCTGGGCTGAGTCAGAGTGACTCCTTCGAGGATGTACCAAGCCCATCTGAAGGTTTGGACCAAGAGTCATTTGCCAATGCAGTTGCTACACCTCCTATCGCCGAATCCGACCTAGAACCTGTGGACGGAACTAGTGCAACCTTTAATCAGGGATCTGCACAGCGACCAACTCTGAACACAGCCGCAGCTCAAAATGCAAGCCTGCCGAGCCCTGGTCTGTCACCAACATTCGCTTCTGCAGAACTACCTCAAAATTCATTTCCTGGCGCTGGACCAGCCGAAGATGATGAAGTCGCTACAAGTCCTGGAACGCAATCTGGAGACAGCCAAGATGTCAATGAGGATGACATGTTAGGCTTGATGAATTCCCAAGCTCTTTCAGTCTTCCGATCTGGAGCCGGCGAGTTGTCGAAAATCCGAGACGCGCATGCACCATCGATCGTGGATGCACAATCGATGCTCCATACATTTGATGCTATGCCTCCTGAGATGCAAACTTTGATGATGTATCAATTGCTCAGGCGGTGCTCTAGGAAGACTCTCCATGTGATTGCGGACGTTGTTAATCCCGCGCTGAAATGTGACTTCCTGGACCAGCTGCCGATGGAATTGAGTCTTCATGTTCTCAGCTTTCTAAATCACAGAGATCTATGCCGAGCAGCTCAAGTTTCCAAACGCTGGCGTGACATCATCGATACCAACGAAACTGGCTGGAAGGAGTTATTTGACAATGATGGTTTCCTTTTACCGGTTGGAGAGCTTGACAGAGCCATTCAACAGGGTTGGGGATGGCAAGATCCTGTTGGCCCAGATGGTTTTGAACAAGACTTGAGCGTTGAGCGATCTCCAGATGGGGAGTATGGCAATGCTCCAACCATCAAAGTCGAAGCTGGCCCTGCTAGAAAAGGTCGCTCTGCTACGAAGAGAAAGCGGGCAACAGGAGGATCAGGTCTCGACCGATCGAAACGCAGAGCAGTTAGCCATGAGTTTGCCGGTAAGGCTCAAGGAATGCTGGCGAAGTACCCACACTCAGCCAAGTTTCACAAATCAGAAGGCCCGATCAGTGCTGCTAGTGCTGCTGCTTTGGCAGTTCCAGATCCAGAGTTGAGCTTACCAGGACTTCGGAAATTGCACCTCTTCAAATCGCTGTACCGTCGCCATTACATGCTTCAGAACAGTTGGATGAATGGCAAAGTTGCACCTCACCACTTTGCATTCCCAGCTCATCCCGCACATGTCATAACTTGTCTTCAATTTGATGACGACAAGATCTTAACTGGCTCTGACGATACACTAATCCATGTTTATGACACAAAGACCGGAGTCTTGAGAAAGAAGCTTGCTGGTCACGAAGGAGGCGTTTGGGCTCTACAATATGAAGGCAACGTTCTAGTTTCGGGATCTACCGACCGCTCCGTCCGCGTGTGGGATATAGAGAAGGGCCTTTGCACTCAAGTCTTCCATGGTCACACTTCGACAGTCCGTTGCCTTCAAATCCTCATGCCAGAGATGACTGGGAAGACAGAGAATGGCAAACCGATCATGGTTCCGGAAAAGCCACTTATTATCACAGGCTCCAGAGACTCTCAACTCCGGGTATGGAGACTGCCCGAGCAAGGATCAAAGCGATACATCCAAACTGGACCTCCAGCTAACGATGCCGATTGCCCATACTTCGTTCGTACTCTGACAGGCCATCTCCACTCGGTCCGAGCCATCGCTGCTCACCAAGACACACTTGTCAGTGGCAGCTACGATAATACTGTCCGGGTCTGGAAGATATCTACCGGAGAAACAGTTCATCGGCTTCAAGGACATGCCATGAAGGTCTACAGCGTTGTGCTCGACCACGAGAGAAACCGTTGTATCAGTGGCTCCATGGACAATTTCGTCAAGATTTGGTCACTAGACACTGGTGCTTGTCTCGTCACACTGGAAGGCCATACTTCTCTGGTAGGCTTACTGGACCTTCGAGATGAACGACTTGTATCTGCTGCAGCCGACTCAACTCTCAGAATCTGGGATCCCGATAGCGGACAATGTAAAAGCACACTGAGTGCTCACACTGGCGCAATCACATGCTTCCAACACGACGGTCAGAAAGTCATATCGGGATCTGATAGAACATTGAAGCTGTGGAACATCAAAACTGGCGAATGCATAAAGGACCTGTTGACCGATCTTAGTGGGGTTTGGCAAGTCAAGTTCGATGAGCGAAGATGTGTAGCTGCCGTCCAGCGGGACAATCTCACATATGTCGAGGTACGTTAGGCCGATCATCATCCATGTAATGAGGACAATGCTAATTGTCTCTTGTAGGTTCTCGATTTTGGTGCTTCTCGAGATGGCATTCCTGCTTCTCAACGCGGTGCTCGAAGACTTCTGCCAGATAGCGAAGACCGCGTCATAATCGAAGAAGAAGACTCTTGATAATACGGCAGAAACGTAATGCTAATGAAAACGACAAGGAAAATGGACGATGCTTCCGGCGTTACTCGCGAGTAGCCTTATTTGTAATTGATATGCTACGGCGTATACCCAGGCGGTTTATTTTGCACAAATGCATAGCGATGGATTTTGGTTTGGCTCACGGCCGGGTATTGTTTCATGTATTCATCACTGGTGTTAGGATCAACTGGACTGAACCTAGGGGAAGGGAATATTATTTGCATGGTGTGAACGGCACTGCTGACGGACGACCTGGCTGTCGGATTTGGGCTGGCGTTATTTTCGCTGGGCTGACTGACTGCATGACTGGTTGACTGGCAATTATTTGCTGCGATTTTGGTAGATACACATTCTATGCGAAACAACAGCATTTACTCAATTAACTTCTCCCCATTTCGTTATTGACATAGTGCAAGCGAGCTCGCTTGTAACCTTGGCCTCCTTCCAAAATCCGCCTCCAAGCGATATCCAGTACCAAATCCGCTATTGTTTACACGGCTTGATATATAACCATACATAATCTCAATCTGTTATTCCCTCACCTCCCAATCGCATCCCTCTTCATCCATCGCCAAGTATACATTCTCCACTTTCCATCTTCCCCCTTCGCATCCGGATTCCTCACCCTTTCCCCATCAACGTCAACAGCGAATTCGTCCAACTCAACAGCCAGCCTTCCCACCTCTCTAAACCCCGCCTTTTCAAACACACGATACCCGCCATCTGAACTACTGACCCAGGAAAACACGCCGTGCGTATCAGCGATGCTGGTCCCCCAGTTTATGAGCGAGCTGCCGACGCCATAGCCTTGGTGAGAAGGGTGGATGGCAATTGAAATGAGGATCAAATGTGGTGAAGGTGCAGGGGAATGGCCAGAGAAGTGAGATGCCCAGAAAGCCATGGTATTGTTTGTTAGTGTTTCGAGGGCGAGGATTTCATGCGAGGGTTTTGGTTGATCGTCTTCTGCATTTGCGTTGCCATTTTCCTCTTTGCTAGTTTCATTTTTGGTATCCTTACTCCTAGCTTCTTCAGTGATGCTCTCGTCGGTAGTCGTGGCTACAACCTCATCCACCCAAGCAACCTCGATACCTTTACCTGCCCACGCGGCCCAGCCTGCGATCTCTCCACTTCCTTCCTCGACGGCTTGTAAGACGACGATTCTCCCTTTTGGGACGGACATCCATGATTTAAGCGCTGACGCCATACTTGATGCATGGTTACTGGTGCCGGTCTGAGATCTGGGACTGGGTTTGCAAAGTTCTTTCAATTGGGTATGTGTATCGGTTTTGAAAGCTAGGTCGGAGATGTTGGCGAGCGCTGGGATGGAGGAGAGTGATGCAGGTGAGATCTTGTAGCTCTTGATGGAAGACATGTTTGTTTGTAAGATTATGTGAATTTCCAGTGTGGCGTGCTGGTGGTGATTGAGAGCTTGATATGGAGAGGGGAGTGCTAAGCGTGGGTTCTTTGCGTCGAAGATAAGATGGCTCTTGGGTTAGAATTCAGTCATCGCTAAGAGTGGTAGACTCGGGAATACGTCGAGTAGAATTCGAGGCTCAGATTCGGTTCAAGAAGCGTTTCTGTCTCGGCGAGTGCATTTGGGCGACGATCGAGTCACCGGCGAACTCTTATGCACTGGAGCGGGGAAGTTGGGAGGACATCGACAACTTAGCGCTGACTTGCATATCACTGTGACCCCGATCAACAAACCTCATGCTACATATGGATTGAAGTCCGGAATTCTTTCGACTTTCATGAGCAAGAGGTATATTATATTAACAATTTGGGGTATCGTGAGAATAGCCAATACAACCTACCCAATGGGTATCATAAAATCCTGTCTCTGCTTCTGGAAGCTCAATACTGTTTCTAAACCGAGCCGGCGACTCCCCAAACGCCTCGCGAGAAATATTTATGTGCCTGGATATGGTCGGACATTTGGAGGGACTGAAGCTGGTGCTGAGGTGGCGTCTGTTCTGCCGTTGTTTACTGGGTTTGAAGCTGTCTGGACACCATCGATCGATGCCTCTTCGCCTTTCGGCTTTTCTGTTCTATATGCCGCGGCTTTGGGTCCATGTATGTCATTATGTTGCAGTGATTTCCACATGATATAAGTACTGTATTGGTCAGTATAGCGAGCATGGTCTATGTACTTCATACCGTTTACGACATACCTTGCGAAAGATGCAATAACACCTGGCCACAGGAGCACGACGGATCCTATGTTGTACGAATAGTGGCGATACACACGATTCGGCTTTGGGTTGGAACGGAACCAAAATGCGGCTTCCTCAGGAGAAACTCCTGAGATATGCGCGCTATGAGTTGCGATGATAACCTGGGTCAATAAGTAAACGGCTGCTAATAGTCCAGATCCGACTTACAGTCAATGCCAAGGCATCTGCCAAAGCCATGAACGACACCACCACAGAACTTATCTTCCACGCCAACTTGACAGCGGCACTTTCGTGTCTTTCAGGCCAGAAGAGGTCGAAGAAGAATCCCGAACCAAAAACTGTAGCAACTGCGATGCCAACGAAAATGTTGTAACTGAAGATACCAACAATATCATTGTTATGGACCATCGCTCGACCGCCACTGCGAGTTGAGATGCCGTCTTGTTGATCAACGTAATCTGGTGCATGAACCAGTCAGCATAAGTGCAGCTTACTATAAAATAAGTATCTCCAAAAACAACATACCTGATAATGCCGCTGTTCCTACTGATTCCGAACATACGCAGAGGATCATGGCGATTTGGTAGACAATCATCTTCGTTCTTTGCAGGTGGTAGGTTTTGCTGAACATGTAGGAGCCTTTAAATTTCCCCCATTGCATCTCCTTCAAATCTAGTCCCCAAATAACTGCCATGTTGATTTCGACTTTCCGGACTTTCGTAGCAAGGATATTGGAGGAAGTAAAACTGATCGAAAGTATTCAAGCGGACCGGAAAGGAGGACTGAAGTGTTTCTGTAACTTCTATGTAGCGGCAGAAGAGATGTTGAGCGGATTGTGAAGGATACGAACGAGAAGTACCTGGATAACCCAAGAACTAAATACCGACCGCGTATTTTGGCCGAAACATCAGAACAAAAGTAATCTGATGACCGAGCCTGAGCCTGAGCCTAACACTAAGTGTTGCTTAACCCTTTCTAGTCCGGTTTTTGGAATGGAAGGAGCGGCTTGAACGTGTTGCATCGTATCGTATCAGATGCCGCGAGGCCGGCTTGTTATGGGGAAGAGCCAGCGAGATAACAGAGATCTGCTTAGACGTCCACAAGGCCAGACGTCATATTGCTTGCTGCGAGTTACATAAGTGGCCACGGAGATAGGTCGCCTATGGTTGGTGGCCCATAACAATCAACCACCCAGGGAGCGGGAGTGGCGGGCGATCTTCAATTGCTTGATAGAGCTTGCTTGGGATTAATAAGTCTTAGCTGTACCTTTGCATCTCAAGTGTTCGTACCGCGCATGCTCCGACTCCGGATGAGATGGATCGCTGGTGCTGATGAGCATGGGATTTGAATTCCTGCATGCTTTTGACCTGGTTTCAGCTTGTGTGAGATGAGTGTTGTACAACTTGGCTTGCGAATTTGATTGGATTGCCAATATGACGTCGGTTTTGCTAACACATCGAAATGAAGATATATCTAGGATCTACCTTGGCGACAAGCCGGCCTAGACGGGATCTTATTACCTTGGCGATCTTATCACTTTGTAGCCTGGTGGTGACACGAGAACGACAATCAGTTCCTCGCGTGACGAACAATTTTTGGTGGGGACTTTGCTGTTCTGCTTGCTTTGTTATCTTTTCATAGCGCAGCCTTTTAACAGATGGCCCAACGTGACGCTGAAATGCGTGCATTATCTGGCCATTTGCGTGCGAGGTGTGGCACTGATCCGACTCAAGAAAAGTGCCGTGATCAGCCCTGTGAAGCATGCCGGTCTAGCCGAGCGGCTCGGTCCCGAATACAGTGTCCAGCAAACTTGAAGCTACGAAAGCATGCTATGGTCAAACAACAGCCTCATCATCTTTTTACGAAGAATGTATGAACGACGGAAAATTTTCTGAAATATTTCGCTAGGCGACGAGTTTTGTAGAACAGTCATAAGGCCGTGCGGCCTTCTAAGGCGATATCTGCTCAGATATCCACAACGAACGTGGGAAACAACAGCTCTGCGTCTACGACTTCGCATACGCAAGCAACCTTCTCTCCTTCCGCGATACCAAGTAATACAGCGACGACCTCGGCTGGAGAAAGCAATGGAGATTCAATTCTGCAAGTGACGAGTTTGCTCTGGTTGTCGGTCTTTCTCGCGGGCTGTCTGATACTTTGAAAGCCTAGGGATGTATAGTCATGTGTAAATTGGGCAGACATGGGCTAGGAGGAAGAACGAAAGTCCCGTGGGAGACTTCATATAGAGATTTCGAAGCCTTTCTCTGATATACTGAACAGCACAGAAAGGGGCACTGCAATTGTTCCCAACAGACATCGAAAGCTCCATTGTGCTCTAATCTATGCCCACCTTGAACGACCTTTGCTCATTCTGCCTTTTGTATTTGCTGCGCTCTCATAACTTTCCGTCTTTGAGCCATCATATGCGTGAACAGGATATATGATCCTATCAATCATTAGTAGAGTTATCTCAAAAGCTTGTGAAAACTCACCTGGGACGTAAATAAAAAGGATCAATTGTAGCAACCACCCAAGCTCCTGACGAATCTCCTTCGCAGGTTCAACAGCCTTGTAGATCAACCAGCATTCGCTGCTGATACCCAGCGGGTACAAAACGTAGAACAAGTTGTACCTCAACCAGGAGATGAAGCCTGGAGAGTATCCGCTCAGAGTGAATACAAAGTACGAGTACCGCACTACCTCCGTCACGCTCCACGCAATCAACATGCTGGAATATGCGGCGCTCTTGGCGAGGAAGGGGAAGGTGTCGACAACGCCCCAGACAAGGAGGAGACGGCTAGCAACTTGCATGGCAGTGGTACCGATGGGAGCTCTTACGAGACCTGCGAGACTCACTGTTAGCTAGCTGTCAAGCATCGAGGAGTCTTACGGTCCGGGAAAGCGTACCAACAACAGCATGCACCACCTCCAACAACGCCAGAGTCTGCGTCCATTTACAGAATTTCCCTACGCCTGGATACACTCTCCCAAATCCAACAAGCGGCACGAGGAGAATGACGCGCCCGAGAACTGTGAGCCAAAGAACGGCATTTACGAAATTGTAGAGGATGAGGTATTGTGTTTTGGGCGAGCTGGATTGGAGAGGTTTGGTCCCTGGCTTTCGCGCAGCCCTGGCGTCTTCTTTAGGAGCCATCTTCAAATCAGCTGAATATCGATTGATGCGTCCAGAATTTTGTGGAAGTGTGTGAAGTGAGGGAAAAGATAACGTTGAATTGTGTTGAGATGCGGCAAAGGGCCCAATAAATTTTGCCTTGGCGCTGAGAGCTTTGGCGCCTTTTGAGCTTGCACCGAGGCTCAGGGTCCGCTCAACATCAACATCACAAGGAATATTCTGGAACTCGACCTAACTTTATAATACTTGCTCTGAGCCTTGTCTCTCAGAGGCTCAGAAGACCCTCGACTGTGCGGTCCAAAAAGAGCATCTTCTCGATTCTCGGACCATAGCTGGGAGTTAATCTTTCAGGCGATCCTCTACTTCAACATGGGAGCCTTAACTCTGTCTGTTCACACCCAAGTTCCCATTGTTCGATGATAGATTATGGGTCCTTGCTTGAGACTTGGGACATGAAAGTTATAACTGCTGTAGATGACTTGTGTGCTGTTACCATTTCCGTCACAACAAGTCAGCGGTATTGCACATCTTTCCCAAGCAAGCATTCGATGATCTTGCAGAATCCTAGGTCAAGTCAAACAAGCCATGCAAATATAGACTCATGCTCAAAGCTAGGGTTTTTCTTCGGGCTCTATTCCTCAGTCACTAAGCTGTCCATATCAATCTTCTCTTCTCTTCTTCTGATACTAATCTTTGCCTTTGGGTTGACAAACATATTGACTCCATGTGTCATCCATGATGCGTCCTTCGGATCTTCCAATTTCAGATCATATTTTAATATCACATGCACCATAGCAATTTTGACCTCATTCGCAGCGAAGAATCGTCCAGGACATGCATGCTTTCCATGACTGAATCCCATATGGTCTGCACTTGTCGAGATGAGGTGACTCTTGTGCTCATAGCCAGGCAACTTCCGACGCTTTACGAAACGAAAACCGTCGAAAGTTTCAGGATCATTGTAGTCAGACTCGGACCACATCCTGTGAGACGATATGGCAGTTCTCTCTCCTTTGCGAATCTTGATCCCGTTGGGCAGTTTGACATCAGCAGTTGCCAGCCGATGCATCGATGCTTGGTGACACGGTCAGTACATTCTCTTTCATAAAGTCAGCGACATACTCATTGCGATAGGTTTCAGGCGCTGTGTCTCTTTGAGGAAACTATCCAAGATACGCAGCTCCGCAAGTGCAACTTTCTTCCAGCCATGCCTCCCAAGAACCTCAACTGCCTCTTTCCGAAGAGGGCTCATCATCTCGGGATGAGCTCCTAGATTCAGCAGAGCTTGTCCCAAGAGATCACTCGTTGTGTGGATTGCCGCAATTGACAGGCCGAGCTGAATATCGGAATCATTATAGGAACGACCTTTTGACGCATTTCGAAACCACTCTATAGAATCATCCGGGAAATTTGGCTCTCTTCCCTCTTGTCTTGCAGCTGCTATCTCGGCTCTTCGTCCTGCTAAAATCGGTGCTAGGATTCTAGCTCCTGCAGCATGATCCCTACGGACTTTACGACAGAGCGGTAGTGTTCTTTCGACCAGCCAGCGGAACGGAGCTGGTACGATTCTACAGATCCGTATTGCGATGAAAAGGTTCACCGCGTACTCCTTGGAGATACGAAGCCATTCTTCATTCCTGGTAAGTTCTTCGCCATTGAAGATGCGAGACGAGAGTCGAGCAACGAAAGTAAGAACATCGGCCTTGAGGTCGACTTCATGCCAGTCCGTACATGATGCCCAGGTATCCTCTAGACAACTTTCTATCTCGTCAGAGAGTGTCTGAGTGAATCGCGCTGTCATAGTAGTGTCAAAAGCGTGCAACGTAATGGGCAGGATGCTCAAGTCTTACGGAGGTTTCGAGTCAGCCCCTTCATCACGGCCTCTTCGAACATGCCGTGTGGCAAAGGACGGAAATTTCTAAATGTTTCATATTTTGCAAGAAGATTCTATTCGGCTGTCAGTGAGTACCTCCATTCCTGAAGTGCATTACTCGAGCTAACTATTTCGATGAACCTGTTGAAATTAAGCTTGTTTTCCTGATTTACAGCATCAATGTACTCGGGAGGTAGCATGATGATCGGACCAGTATCTGTTATTATGTTGAATGGCCCAGAGAACTAAAGAATTCATCAGCGTACTGCTCAAAGTCGCTTCATTGTTGCAAGATCTGACCTTCTGAAAACCTTGGGCGATGAGATTCTTCGCATTCGTTCTGAATTGCGACTTTGGATTCTTGCCATCATTGATCAAAGGAAAATTGGAGAAGTTCCGCATGCGAAAGGATGCCAGATAGCAGATACCAAGAAGAAGGATTGAAGCGGTCCAGATCCCTTCTCGGGACTTGATGAGATGGTCACCTGTGAGCTGGTTCAATGTTTGGTTGGCCATGATTGAGGAAGTTTCGGCGGCTTTGGTCTTCTCGAGCAACTCATTACGGGCACAGTGGAAGCCTTATATTCCACGACACCTTGAGTATCGCGTTAACATACACTGCTTATGAAAGAAGTATTGTACATGGAAGATCGACAGACGATTGCTTCATTTGGATACAGATGGCCGTTCTTGTTTCACGGAGTTGCGAGAAGGCAGCAGCCGACACTTAGCGAGCATTTAAGTTCACCAGTCGTCACACTGCTGGATATCCGTCTGGAGCCCGGCTTTCATGCCTATACAGAAGGATAGCAAGGGTGGAAGATAGCCCCAAGGCCAATCTGCTCAGGCAAAGTCTCGAGTCCGTCACACAAATTTGACGAACTCGAATACGGCCCAAGCACTTGGACCTGACGCCCGGACTCACTGGGCACCAAAAGCTCCTCACCTCCAATAACAAGAGCATGAAAGTCCAGGATATGCTCTTAAACGTGCCTTTAGCAGAGCAACGAGCCTGCGCTTTAGCGCCGCAATACCCAGAGCAAGCTTTAGAAGCTTTTCACTCTTCTTGTCATATCCAGTTTGACGGAAGCCTCGCTATCTTTTGGCCTACACCTGACCGGAATTCGGGAAACTTTAAGGGCTCTCTGAGATCTGTTGAACTCGAATCTCAATGATGTCCACTTTCGGCCCCGAGTCGAAGTTTCTTTCTAGGTTTGGTCTATTCTGAAGCAGGATACCTTCCAGAAATGTGTGATAAGGCTCTAACCAAGAATCGGATTGTGAAGCATCTGTCACGATGGTGACATAGGCACAAGCTATGTTGATGTTGTCGACTCTTATTGCCGCTCCTCTCGACTTCAGTCCTGCTGCTTACTTGGACCATGTTTGGTTCTCATTCTTCTGGCGGTGAAATTTATCCATCGCCACTCATCCCTCAGTTGGCGTATGTTAGACCAAAGGATAAAGTCATTTCCAAGATTCTCTTGATAGCCTCTTTCCAGCAGCTGTTTTCACGAGGCTAATCGGAATGTTATTTGATCTCCTGCTCGGCCTTTGGCTTGTCGGTTCTGGTGATAGCGAACCGCGTTGTTTCGGAATCCTCATCTACACATCAACTGGGAGACAAGGCGAAATGGTGGGATTGTTTCAAGGCCACGAATGTTTAGAAGCAAGGCTTCTCATGATTCTGGATTTGAACAATTGAGGCTTTCGAACTGGCCAGAAATGGCGTTATCTCAGGCCGAGTAGAAAGATCATCCACTTGTAACATAACACTGCACGAGCTCGGCTGCCTCTCCAGCATTGCCAAACAGTTTCTTCGCGAGTCCCAAGTGGGACAGTATGGAAATTTTTCCATCGATCGACGAGACCATACTCAAATGCCCCGACGGTGTATCGCGAAATCATCGCCAGCACATGTTTTTGTCAAAAGTTGATGCTAGTAGCATAGATCGGCTTCAGAAGTTGCGTGTTTTTACATCGATGTTCCCCGCACCCGCTGTTTCTTTTACTGTTCCGACACTCAATTTACTTTTCGTGGCGGTGTAGTGACCCGTGAACCCAGCCTTACGCCCTACAGAGCCAATCAGATACACTGCCCCCAGTAGGGCAGACCGCTCAATGCTTATCTTGACTTGGTTCTCGTTCCCGTCTTCTGGCCGATTGCTTGCGTACTCTGCGGCAAACATCAGTCTGGGGCGTGAACCCAATCAGGCGAGGAATATTATGCCTGATGGGCAGGCGCAGTCCTGGTCCTCGACACCACCTTCAAATAATGAAGTAATGAGCCGCAGCTCCACTTCTATGTATATATGACCAGAATCTCTCCGCTGCTAAAATCTACTCGAACGCTTTCACGTTCTTTCAATCAGCAAATTTACTCGCTGAAATTTAAAGAACATCTGTACAAGGCTGCCAGCCTCACCACACCACCAGAACAACTAAAGTCCGAATGACCCAACGACATATAATTACCCCTCCTCAGCCTAGTCCTGTCCATCACTCTTCTCATCACAAGCAGCATTCAAACTCCCATTATCATCAGTCACCAAACAGCCAAATCACAAGATCAAATATGGTCGGTTCAAAAACAGTTCTCCACATCGTCGAAATTCTGGGAGTTTTCTTCTGTGCCCATCATCTATGGCCGAAGGGAGTAACGTATGGCAAACAAGAGGATTGGGAAAAGTCTTACCGGAAGAGACATGCGCATGGGACTTCTCGTTCGAAGAGCAGCCGGACAAATACCGGAAATTCGAGCTACGAAAGTGCTAGGCATGGAGGGCGAAGCGAGAGGCATTATCAGCATGAGCACGACTATGAAAGACCACGGCATCACGATTACGAATACGACGATAGACCTCGACATACTAGGAAGGCAAGTTCGAGGTACTGAAACAAGGGAATGACGGTTCACGACATCATGAACAATGGATGTAATGAGGTTTTGGGACAAGGCGCAAATTGTGGTCTTTCTCGGAGTCTGGCGTACTTCTCGAAACGATTTTTGAACGTGTGTTCGTGGGAAAGGGGCAAAGTCTTGTAGAAAAGCAACTCAATTCAACCTCAATATTTTAGTGCCTATGCTGTTACTTGATTGTGAATGGTTTGCTATGATGCTCTGAGCTGTATGATAGCAGGACCCTCGATTATTCGTGGATTCAACTCAAGTACTATGTTTCCGTTCCATACCTCGGGGCAGGATTCACATCTTTCCTAGATATGAGGCACAGACATTAGGATGTGGAGAGACGTGATCGGATCAGGTCGTGAATACGTTGAATTCCCCCTCTATCAACTCATGCTCCAAGAGTCTGGCCGAGACTCTATTCCCCGTTGTACTTGCAGGGAACATTCTAAGTTGTACAAGATGGTCGAATGACTTCAAAAGTAGCACGAACTTCTAAAAGAACTAATCAGGACTAATGAAAAGTAGATATTGCCTTCGAGTTCAAGAGCGATCCTACATTCCCATTCAGTTCTCCAGCACACCGCACCACGTCAATATCAAATCACCCAGCTTCCTACTCATAGCATCTATCCGTGCCTAAATTTCCTTCAACGCCTCTCTTGCACAGACCACAATACACCTGAACTTTCGCGGGACTCACAGCACTGCCGTTACATCGATACACGTAGTTTGGCTCGCAGTGACCGCTAATCATCGCTGGCAGACCTGATGTCCCAGCTGCGTCTTGTGTTCGGGAGCCGCAAAAGAGACCGCTCTGCGTAGTTTTGCACATGCAGACTTGAGTTTGCGCTTGAGGTGCGATGTATTTAGCTGGCGAGAGTGGACTTGACAAGCTAGTTGCGAAGATGATGGTGAGGAGGAAGAAGCTTAGCAGGGATCGGACTTTGGACATTGCATGAGGTATTCCGAATTAGTCGTTCTATCTGATTGTTAGCTTCTAGATAAGATCTCGTCCATCTGAGATATAATTTACCAGATAATTGAGTAATCAGCTTGGTGGATGAGTCCATCTCGCTCGACCAAATACTATAGGGATCGCTGGCCTTCATATATTTCCATCGAACTGGTACTGACCTTACTGTACCTCGAGACCGACTCAGCCGTCCAACTTGTCAATCCGCCAGCGTTTCCTGTGCAACTCTCATAGTGTTGCGGGGCAGGAATCAAAAATATGTATATCATGGTGACGGAGATCCAGAGAACAGTCTCGGCCCGACTTCTGCCTTCGTAAAAAAGCGTATGTGCCACTCCAGAGTATGATTAGGATGCAAACCAGTTCACCTCATGGCAAAGGGAACAAAAAGATTGCAAAGCCGGAAATCTATAAATTCTTCATGATGTCACTAACAGCTTTGGCCGCGAACCTCTTCCTCTCTGCTTCAGGCATATCTGCTCCCAAGTCTGTACTCGTCAGCGCAACTCTTCAAAGGGTACAGTAACTTGCCTCTCACAGCCTGCATCTTTAGCATCAAAGCTTGGAGTTCCTCGACGTCCTGATCATTAGGCTCTTCCTCTCCACCATCATCGTCGCCTCCATAAATAGCCTGCTTCATCCCCCGCATCTCCTTTTCCATCTCTGCCTTGTCCGCAGCATCAAGACCGAAACCAATGCTTCCCGCATCATCACTTTCATTTTCAAGCCCGTCGAGATCAATTGCTTCGCCAAGCTCATCATTGCCCTCCCAGTCATTAGCTTCCAAAGCCTCTTTGAGACGTTCCATACCCATAGGTTCTGATAGGTCAGCCGTTGACATCCATGATAGAAGGGTGATGACGCTACCCGAGTACTCATTCCTGCCTTTACTCTCAAAATCCACGAACTCGAATCCATACTCCTGACACAACTCCTCCCACTCATCGAAAGTTTTCTCCAAATACGGCGTCGTAGACTGTGGCATGCCAACAGCCAAGCAAACCCCATCCCACATCAAACCACAACCCTCCTTCACCACTTCCGCAACACCCTCCATCAAATCCTTGACCTCCTTCAAGCCCTCCTCATTGATCGGTTTCCGAAAACAGACAATGAAGGCTCCAAGCACGGTGAGTACTTCCCTGGCTTCAGGAGCCAGGAAATCAGCTGACCAGACAGAGGCATGGGATATCTCGTCTAGCCAGATGGGGATCGTTGCGGTGTAGTAGCCTGTTTTGACGGGCCAGTTGTGCGTTGTCCCTGCTACGGTGTCGGTAGTCAGGGTTGGTTGTGAACCCGTCAAGCCTGTGTCACGAAGTTACGAGTCAGGATATCTTCATGCTTGTTACTGATCACCGAGATCTTACCTTGGACAAGATCTAGTAGTCCGGAATCTGGCCGACTGACTGCGAGAATTCGGCGGGGATGTGATATTTCCATTTTTTGATATGTTGGTGTTGAGGATGAAGCTCGAAGATGATTTGATGCCCGCTTAGGTAGTAGAAGTGCAAAGTTCCACGTGATTGATTGTCAATCGTTAGAAAGCATTTCAAGAGCTGTTTACCATGACCAGTTAGGGCTACGAGGAGGCGAGTTTGTCATTTTCTAGCTAATATCACTGCATGTTAGGTATGATATGGTCTTGTGAAGATTTTGCATTTTTATTGCGGCATACACCTGCGTGGTATAGCCAACAGTCCAAGCAAACATGCCTGGCTTTTCCTCTAAACGCCGTATCGAATTGACCCAAGCCTTCATTTATGCCCCCAGTTCGCGATCCTTTGTTCAGCCTGCTCGCGGTGCTCCTCCACGTCCACTTGCTCTCGCCCTGCTGACCGTAGCTCTGCCTCGAGCCAGACCGACACCTCTACCCTTCACACCTCTGCTTCTGAACATGGGTGCGTTTCTGTAGAAAAGAGAAGTTAGAAAATGCTTTCTAAATTTCCGCAAAGCGTGGAAGGATGAGATTCGCGAAAGAATTGCAGGCCACGAACCTAAGCATATCCGGCACGATGAAGAAGCGCACATGCGATCCGCGGATGTAGACCTGGTCCAAATGGCTCACACGGCCGTCGCGCGCAGTAACCGTGATATCCTTTAACTGAACATTCATGTTGTCCTCCGCTATAAGCTGTCAGCGCCTGTCCGTTCCAATATCCACGAGTATTAGATTCGGGGTTGTTCGATCTTGCGAAGGTTGCGAAAGGACGAACCTTCAAGAAGCTTGCCACGATAGACCTGGCCCGAAGTAATCTCTAGAGTAACGACATGCCCCTACAGGCATAAAAGTTAGCATAACCATCTGCGAAGCCAGTCTGGGAACTGCGTGGGGTAGGGGGATGGCGGGGGAAGAAAAGGTGACGGACCTGCGCCTCGTTCAGCAGCTTGATTGGGATTCCGATTGTGCTCGTCATTGTCGTTTGTTATAAATCTGCGATTCCGTGACTATCTCTAGATTGCGACAAAAGGCTGTGGAGTGGGCTGAGCGTCGAGGTGGAGGTCTGAGGTTGGCGTTGCTGGGAATCTCAAAATATGGACGCTAGCGATTTTGAAGCTCTCGCTAGCGTCATCTCAAAGGTTATGTGGACCTTCACTTACAGCGTTCTCATCTCAACTCAAAAACAGACAATGTTAGCACGAAGCTGATGGATATGAACGCTTTTAACGTCTCGGCTACGTTGAATATACTTCGGCTCATTGTGAAGCCATCTTTATGTCTTCCTCATGCTACAATCTCAACCTTTAACCAGCTACCTGTTCCCTTGAACTCGGCATTTGGAAAGTACAAGAATGTCGATATCAGAGCCGTAGTTCTGGACAAGGATAATTGCTTTGCTATTCCGCATTCGAATACTGTCTTTGAGCCCTATGAGGTATGATTTTCACGTGCCCTTTCGCATTTCAATACAATTCTCTGCCATATCATTATTGGCGTCCATCAATTTCCCTCAGTACCATACTCTAGCAGGCTTTGCTCTCAATGATTACATTGTCTTTCCTGAGCCTCAGGTCATTGCAAGTTAAACTTGGAAATATCTTAACATTTGCCAGGACAAATTCAAGCGTCTCCGAGAAGCCTACCCAGGCCGGCGCCTTTTGATCGTATCCAATACCTCTGGCGCTACATCAATCGATCCAGAAGGAAAACTAGCCGCAGCAGTTACCCAAGCAACAGGCGTCACTGTGCTCCCTCACAACACGAAGAAGCCCGGCTGCGGTCCCGAAATCATGGAGTACTTCCGTCAACATCCCGAGACTGGCGTCACGAGACCAGACCAGATAGCCGTTGTCGGTGACAGGCTGACGACAGACGTTATGCTGGCCAATATGATGGGAAGTTATGCCGTTTTTGTAAAAGATGGGGTGGTGCCGAGGGAGGAGACGAGTGTTGTGAGTATTTTATTTCCTTGCGGTTACTACAATCTTGAGGCTGCTTCTCCTGACACAATCACTTAGTTTGCTAGAATGGAACAACGACTTGGTGACTTTTTGATAAAGCGTGGATATGAAGCTCCAGACCCCTCAAGCCCTTTCGAGCAATAGTTTAACCTTACCTCGGAGCATGATCGCCATGCTGCCACCTGCCCACTCGTCGCATCAGACCGGGAGGCCAGAAATGACCTGCATGCTGGAGTATTCCAACGCGAAGGGTCTAGTACGGAACATCGATGGACGAGGAGTATTTTCGTCTGAACTCTCGAGACGAACTTGGGATCTGTCGGCTGTCTATTCCGGTGTGGTACATGCCCTGGTTGGTGGACAAACACCCTCTCACTCTCGACCTCAAACCACGCATCGCCATGAGCCTAGATTACGCACTCAGGAGCAAGTCACAGATACATCACCATTACGTCGTCTCCTATACACCAGATCACTCCTCATTGCCACCTCTACCTCACCTCACACCAGACAAGCGAAAAATCCGCCCTCCAAAAAGCCCTCCCTCAAAACCCGCCACACCCAGGATGTACTGTACCGAATATATGAACTGCTCTTCACCACCCTGTACATAACACCGCAATTAATGCACCTTTTCACTTTCGAACCCTGGCAACTTGAAGTACTTTCCTTACCTGATTCGACTTTGACTGGTTCTACATCTTACTTTTCGTCTGATCTTTTTTTCGAAAGGGGCAGGTGTCAGGGATATGCCTGCCCCGCGATTCCGCCCGTTTCTTCTAGAACTTTGGAACGCATTGTGATATATATTAAGTGAGGGATCTCGTCCTCCCCCTTTCCTCCCCGAACAGAATTACGTTCTGAACAGAGGACTCACAGGTGCTCGGCTCTCAGTACCAAATGTGAGTACGGTTGTCAGACTCGCTTGTGCAGCAATGAATGCACATATCATCAAATGTTTGGCTATTCGATTACCATTACGTTGCTGTCTCACTTCTCTACAGCGTGGGCCTTGAACTTGTGATTTTGTTTTCGCATTTTATGCCACTAAATCGGTGATTCCTCACTTGAGGATCTTGCACGGAACAAGATTCATAGTTCTGATTTGTGAGCAGTCGAAACTTACACTAACGTCGCTCCAAACTCGCTGTGACTATCTCTTATTATGACCACACCCAACCTATAGATCTTGGGCAGTCGAGAGGAAAATCTAGTATCTCACCCACTTTAGTTATTTTTCTGCTGTAGACCACATAAGCGTACCTTTCCCCGATTCATAGTCTTCGGCTTCTTCGTCTGGCCCTTGGTCCTCGTGCTCCTAGGCATTCACTTAGGCGCCGAGGAACAAAAACGAGGATTGCGCGTGAGGTACGTAATACGCCAATTGATTGGCGAAATGAGGAGGTTGAAAGGTTCCGTAAGAGATGGGCGCCGGGCGACGTGCAGCGGGGAGGAGTGGGGAAGGAGAAGAGGAAGAGGAGGAGGTGGAGGAGTGGTTTGAAGATTATTGGGGGGAAAAGTCTGTGTTTGGAGGTTGTGAGTCTTCTGTATTATGATGATACAGAGAAGTGAATGATAGCCAGGGAGTTATTGATAGATCAAGAGTCTGATTATGGCTGGATGCTGAGAATTGTCGATTGTGACAATGAATCTCATGGATAGACATCAGAACAGAGATCACTTGTGCCTGCCATGATGGAGATACCTTGAGCTGTGTTGTAGCACGTAAGGGTACGTCCCACTAAGATGTAGAGAAATAGTATATCCATCGTGTTTCAATCAATATCTAAAGACAAGAAAACAAACTAGATCTTGATTTCAGGAAATTCCACTGGTGCTGAGACTTGGGTTGCGGTTGGTCCTGCTGGATACCACTTACTAGATGTCTGAGCCCGAGCTTGCACTTCCCGACCGGACAGCATGGCTGTCCAAGAAAGACACTACCTACAGACGTAGAAATCTTCTTGGTAACACTCGCACAACTACATAGCAAAACCAGAAGTCTTTGGACAGAATGCACGCACAGCAGATAGTCATGAACAACAGTGATGAAAGACTGGTCCAAGTGACGACGTCTCTTGCATATCGACTTTCACCCATCCAGCAAGGATAGAGACCAAAATCACGAAGTTGGAAAATCTGAAGCAGAGACGGAGGTATATACCCAAGGATCTTGCGAATAACTGCAACTGATAGACAACCAGATATGAAAACAAGAAAACGAGACGATCTGATCTCCCTATCCAAACACCTCACTTGAGTTTCATTTCCTCTCCACAACCCCATATCTCCAAAACACAACAAAACTAAACACAAAGCGATCGCCGGTGTCAAGTGTCAATTGTCAGTCGATTGCCAACTTTCAGCACGTATCCCTTCGCGCGGCATAAAGCTGAACGTAAAATCGAAACTCGCAAGCACGCACGAACAATCGGAGAAAAACAAGCGAGGGGGCTCCATCTGATCATCCAGGCTATATTCGGTGCTTTTAATATACAAGCATGAAAAAGCCCCTACCGAGACCGCGAATCGTGCATTGACAAAGAGTGCTCAGCCACTGGGCCCCTCCCCCACTACAGAAGAAAATTACTTACCGCCCGGCCTAGGCAAGGCGATTCTAGGAGTTATGTGGTTTTGATATGACTTGTGCGAAGAGTGTCCTGGAACGAATATCTGAGAACGTTGGCCTTTGGGAATGTTGTGTTACTGAATTGTTAGGCGAGGAGTCGGTATGTAGGGCGTGATAGAGTCGTGTTATTGTTGTTGGATTAAAGCAGGGTTGTCCTTTGCTATGGAGATCAAACGCGGAGCGTGGATTATGCCTTGCGTGATCCGCGGACGAGGATTCTTGGCCGGCGTTAAGAGACCGGATGAAAAAGAAGCGAGTTTTGAGTTGTAGCCATTCGGTACCGCATCTTTTTAGGGGTTCTTTTTTCTTTCCTTCCTTTTGGGGGAGATCTTGCGGCCGCGGGATGTTGGTGGGGGACAGTAGAAAACATTCAGTCGGGAGGGGGAGACGGGAAGCTGCAGAAAAGCCTGTCAATACGAGAATGTAGCCGAAGTGCAAGGTCTTGCCGAGTCTCACAAGATCTGACTTCGGATGAAGGTTAGATAAATAAAGACCAGACTGCATGAAAAGGGGCGTTCCTCCGGCGAGTTTCCTTTCATCCAACAGGCACGTAACCCACGAACGGGATGTCACCCACAGCGCCACTCGTCAAGGAGAGATGTCCACTAGGAGGAGTTTCCATATGTCAACCGCGCATAAGGATCGATCTCAAGCCTAAGCAATGGGGATTGTACGTGTACGATACCTGTGCGTACAAGCTGGGAGGCCCTGCTCAGGAATCATGAGGCTGTTTCCATGAGAGGGTCGATGGGGTAGATCATGCCGCGATAGGTACCATTCTGAATCGGGCTATGCGGCGTATGCTTAAAGGAGTGTTCTCAAACAACGCTCCGCGAACGTCACCGTCTGAGGCTCCAGCTCAGCTCTTGAAATGTGTCTTGGATCCGGAGATATTACTGTTTCTGTTCCTGCCTGTTTGAAAGACAGCCTCTTCTTCATTGAATTGGCGCTAGTAACGGGATGTAGTCGTAGTGACATGTGATGTCTTCAAGACAGCTTCTTGACTTCTGGATCTTGACGTGTTGGAAGTTGTGGGCTTGGGGCGTGGTGGTCCTGGTGGGGTGGGGTGACCAGGTCGAACAAGCCGATGCAGGTGGGCAGGGCAGGAACAAAAGGAGGGGACCGAACAACGAAGCGGCCGCTTACCCCTATTCCGTCAGCTTTAGAGGCGCCTCGTCGGGATTGGCCAGTGAAGCACAAGGTCGACCTGAACAGGCTAGCCAGGAACAGGACTGACGCTAATGCTGAGCTAGCCCAGGTACCCGTTTGAACTTTGGAGAGAACTTAGAAGTGGAGACGCTGGACATCGTGTGTTTGACGCCTCGACTGGACTGGCTGGCTGGCGCGACCCGGATCATCGATGAAGAACAACCAAGGAACAATAGATCAAGGATAGCTGGCTAGAAAAATAGAAGCCGCGCAGAACGTCGAACGTCGCCCTCCTTCTTGTCGTCAAGCTCCAAGCTCCGACCTGTAGAATGCGTCGAATCGTGGACACGGCACCATGTCAGTCAGCCCAAGGAATAACTCTTTTGGGATGCTCGAATCGCTGACGCGATGTTGAAGGAGGGGAGCGTTCTATTTTCGTTCCGTCGGCTTCTTGAGCCTTTGTGCGCGGCCATTGGCCTGAAAGGCGGCAAGCAAAAGTCCAAGGATCTTCATCCGAACTCTCTATTGGTTGCCTCTGCTGTAGGAACTGAAACTAGAGAGGATTCAGCAGTTGTTCAGTCAGTGTTCGTTACACAATCGCCCATCATCTATCTCTTCGTCAAAGTTTTATTCGTTGATGTTCAGTCTTGAAAATCATATTTCATCGGTAGACAAAGCGATGCGGTGCAGTTGGTAAGAATTGTCATGTCGTTTACCTTCAGACTCAGGATAATCGTCGCAACACACCCGAGATGATGGCCTCGAATGACTGCATTAGACCAGCGCAGAACATGCATGACTCGGCCGGTTGATTGCAGCTTTTACGGCACGTCGGTATGTTGAGAATCTTGAAGTAAGCCCTGAGCAGAAAAGTATCGTGGAAGCTTTTAGTGAGGGGCCTGCGCCCATCGGTCTCCTGAACCAAGATTTTGGGCTACTTCAGCCCTGAGGCGCGCACACACATCAGATCGGTTCAAATCCATGCGGTTGATTTCGTCTGTTGTTGGGCTGGCTGGTCCGATGTTGGAGCCGCCGCCAGCGAGTCCAGTCCAGCGAGTTGACTTGGTTCAGGGGCGGCTGCGATGCCCATGATGCTTGCGCTGCCATGCCATGTCTGCCGGGATTCATGAATCCATTGGGCCTGGGTGCGTGTCGGTCTGGATGTGAGCCATGCACCAGCGACACCAGCGCGCGAACGTGCAAGGGTCAGGATAAAGGACCAGGGCCAGGATAACCAACGAGTCTCCCCTTTTTTTCTCTGACTGCTCTGTGTTCGCGAGGGTGGGATGTGTTGTCCATCGAGAGGTATCGCGGAGCTGGGAGGTAACAAGAGACATCCTCAGAGTCAAAGTCTAGTAGCAACAATATTGTATTTGAAGACGTGAGACTTGAGACCTGTTGCGAGCTTTGAGTCTTTGGCGCAGATCCGAGGCTTCTTTAGGACAGGACGATAGCGAAAGTGTAAAAAGTCAAAGAAGACCAACTTCATACAGTATGGAGCAGCAGGCAGCGTCACCAGACTCACTCAACTCTCTCACTACTGAAGTCCGCAACTAGAAATGACTCCACATGCTGCACTGCACTTCTGACGAGTGGCAAGCCCGCAAGAGCCAGCAGGCGTCGTCCTGTCGCGGCAGGCAAGGCAAGGCAAGGTACCTTACAGATGGCTGCATCATGCTTGACCTGCTTGCTGTGCTGCAGCTCAGTGCTGCGAAGAGAAGGAGGGAGTTCGGGGCTAGCCCCCATGCCCCTGTCCCTCCTTCCACAAACCACCACAGTACCTTAACCACTAACCACTAACCACTAACCACTGGCCACTAACCACTTCACCCCTGTCTTTCGAGGAAGGACGCCCGCGATGCCATCGCTCTTGCTCTACACCGCAGCACAGACCACTGCGCTACTCACAGTCTTGGCATTTCTCCCTTCCTTTCTTACCCACCTTCGTTCCGTGATCCTCATCCTTTCCTCTCCTCTTCTCTCTTCGTCCTCCGTCTTTCATCCTCACCATCGCTCTCATCGACGCATCTCCCTCTCCCCGTCGTCAAATCTTCCCTTCTTTCACAGTCTTCCGGCTACAATCGGAACCACAGTCCTTACACACCACGCTCCTTCTTCTACCTAACGAATTTCAGTCTTCAACAATCCCCCCCGTTCAATTTTCAATACCTTTCTCTTGTTCCTGCTAGTTACAGCGACGCATTTCCACCACACTTGCATAAGCCACCGTTGATACAATCGATTTGATCGCACCACCACCTCTCGACTCGCACTCGGCGATTCGTCCACTCATTCAGTCCTCACTACTATTTAGATCCAAGGGGAGAAGGATCTTATACATTTATATCACAACTTAGTCTCATTTGGAAACCCAACACAATAGCCACGATGGATATGGCTTCAGAAGAACACAAGAGCATGTCGGAGATTTCACAGGAAGATGCGGCCATCAAGATGTCATCAACACCCAGCCCGACCGCGTCAAACTCGGCTAGCAGCACATCGGCATCCCGCAGACCACCTAGGAAGAGCACCCTAACCCAACAACAGAAGAATCAGAAGAGACAGCGTGCTACTCAAGACCAACTGGTGACTTTGGAGATGGAATTTAACAAAAACCCAACACCAACCGCAACCGTTAGAGAGCGAATCGCGGAGGATATCAACATGACAGAGCGCTCCGTTCAGATCTGGTTCCAAAACAGGTGAGTCCGATGTGGAGTTTTACTGACGATCAGAAACTTACGTACATTCCTAGACGCGCAAAGATAAAGTTGTTGGCCAAGAAGAGCATCGAAACAGGGGAAGATTGTGATGCCATTCCAGAATCAATGCGTCAATACCTGGCTATTCAAGCAATGGAATCCGGAAAGTCCCTGGGAGGAAACTTCCTCGGCCGCTCGGGACTGATGCCGTATGGAAGTGGTAGCTTGATGATGGGAGGCGATCAGGGTCCACAGGGAAAAGTCGGTATGTGATGATGATATTCTGGGCAATATAAACGCTGCGTGCTAACTTATTGAAAGTCATCCACCATCTCTCTTGTCGTTCTTTGAGCATCGGATCCTGGAGACGAGTTGGTCAAAATGCGATGGATCTCATCATCTTTTACTCACCAGAAAAAGGATGCATGACATACTACATTAACAACGACCAGGCTGGCTACAAGATCGAATACCCGTTCGCGTTCATCAAGAATATCTTCCTGGAAAATGGAGATATGGAGTCCGGAAAGCCTGGAGGACTAGTTGTTGAGCTGAACCGACCTCCTAACTTCTTCATGGACTCGTCCGGATCCGGTGGTTTCTTCCAGTGTGGTGATTTTACAGAAGATCAGCAAGCCTCGCAGCAGATGGTCCACCATCTTGGAGGTCACCCCAAGGTTCTGAGCGGACAACTTGCGAAGTTGGTCTCCCTCGAGTCATTCATGACCCGACACAACCCATTCGAGCAGCAACAAATGTCTGTTTCGGCACCAGTTTCTCCCATTGGCCTCCGTCCAGCATCTCAGCCAAATTACAATGCCCAGGCTCACGTTGGTATGTTCCAGGAACAGTGGGGTGTGAATGTCAATCCAGGACACCGCGGTGGACCTGGCCACAAGAGACAAAGAAGTAGATCGGTGCCAATGGCTGTTGATTTTTCTATGTTCAACAACCCAATGCCATCTTTCCTCATCCAGCATCCCGGCGAGAATCAACAGCAGCACAACCCGAACATATTCGCTCCAGTTCCACAGCAGCCGAATAATTTGGGACCTCTTGGACCAAACCTCCGGATTGATACATCATCGGGATACGGAATGGATTTCAGACAATACCCTATGTCTGCCGCTACGACCACTTCGCCATCTGAGTTTGCCAGCCCTGGATTCTTCTCGCAAGGCCCAGACACCGGTGTACTTCCCGCATCTTCCTACAACAACACGCCCTTCACAGTTCCGTACCTCTCGCCGAACCCAATGGCTGATCAATCTGGACATATGATTCAACCTTCTGTCTCGCCGCTCTCATTCATGAGCCATGGTGACCCAGCCATCGTCGACCAGTCCCCGCCCATGTCTATGATGCATCGAAGTGCGTCCGCGGATGTATACAATATGTCACACGATCACTCGAACATCTCTGACGACGGTACTGGACTGAATGAGATGTACTCAAAACACACACTCAATCTCCCAATGCATCCTCACTCCCCAGCATTTGCCGAGCAGTCTCAAGCAGATATGGACATGAATCAACTTGTCTCATTCGATGAAAATCCAGCCAGCCTTTCGCCTGAACATATTCCTCAATAGTTGAATGGGGCAGATGGTGTTCATGGTGGCTGGTCCAAACCCTCGGCTCCTTGTTTTATCGCGCCCGGGTTTGGCTGCATTTCGCGGTGGAACCCGAGGAAGATGCTTGTCTCTTACCGAAGCTGGATTTGTTTGACGGAGCACAATACGGGAGGCGTTTTTGTGGATGGTGTTTTTGCTCAGTCGTACATAACTGACGGCCTGCGTGGACTATTTGATTCTTGTCTGAATTATGCTCCGCTTAATCACTCGTGTTATCACAGACACGAAAACCTTTTTGGCCAACTTTTTTTTCTGTTTAGTCTTATGCCACGAACCTACATGACGATAAATTCTATCTGGATCATGCTTGGCTGGCTCAGCGATCGTTTTTCCATTTTTTTGTTTTTCTGGCGCGGTCTTGGGTGTTTGTCTCAGTACCGAGGCGCAGCTTCATCCTGTTTTTCTGTCTCCAGAGGAGATACTGGTATGGAGAGGAAGTGGAGGGAATAAATCTGAGGTCAAGGGAGGAAGTGTAATAAACGCTTTTGTCAAAAATACTCTGGAGGAGGAGTTGAAGTTGCTTCGATCGATTTGCTAGTTTGTGAGAGCATGATGATATCATGGCGGGCCTAATAATGGAAAATTCATTATCGAGACTTGAGTTGTATCATCCCAAATTGATTTGCAAATTCAAATGGTAGGTATTTTGAGAATGATAGTAATTCTGCAGCAGAAAGGGGGCTGGATGAGCGGCTACTGGTGGCGCTACAGAACGTGGGGTCTATCGTCCGGTTGAAAGCAACATTGGCACAAGCTTGAGCACTTCCTTTCAGCCTTTAAAGATATAGAACTGGGGGTACATGCAATGGAAAGTCAATATGGGTTTGGGAATTTCCTGATCCAACATCTACGGCACGCTTCGGTATGAATGGGGAGACGAAGTTCCAGATATTAAGGTCAGACGAAAGAAAAGCTCATGATGCCGCGTTAATCAGGATAAGCTAAAGATAACTCTATCTTTTGGATGTCACAAAGACTTTGTGCGACTTCACATGTGAATTGTTTAATGTGAGAGGACAAAGCAAAGGATTGATCTGGTGGAGGGGTCGTGTAGAAGTCTAAAATAAAAATGCTCCTCTGCACAGCCCCTCTAGCGGTTGATCTACAAGCGGTCCAGATCACAACCGTCAACTTGTACGTACCTCAGCAATACGAGACTGCCAGCATCGTTATGTTGACCGGGATGATTTTGACTTCATAAGCTGTCATCATCAAGAGATCGCACTGTCGTTCATTCTACCAGTCGCATGACGATAAAGTGACTTGGCACCTCGGCACAGCGACCAACCTCTAACGTTACTCTCAACTTGGCGACTGGGCGAAGGAGACAGCATCTCGAGTTCCCTCTCGAATGCAAATATACAAGTCAGAGTCGCCATGGCGGACAATATAGGAGGGGATTCGAGACCAGTTCACGGAATCCGGAGGTCTGCGATGGATCCTGCGAATGCTTCGGCGGGGACAATGGATGCGAGAGCTTCACAAGACAGAGATGCCCACCGGGTGCGGTTCTCACAAGATGTGGAGAGGGAAATGGGAGTAGCGTCTCCATCTCCCACGGAACAGCAGCCTGGGACGCCGAATTTGACGATTGATACTCAGTCGCAACCTCAGAGGCCAGTCGAAGCCCCGAGACCTGCTGGTACGAGCCCAACATTCAGAGCCGCGAATCCAGCCTCGCCCACTTCGCCCAGGACGAGGGATAGAGGGTACTCGTTGCGGCGATCACTGTTTGCGAGGGCGATCAATAGTAGACCGGAGGAAAGCCCCATCGAGCTTGTGGAAGCCAGCTCTTCACAGGCTCAACATGCGGAAGCGCGGCGGTTGGAGGAGGGGAAGGGCAAGAGGCCTTCTTCTGCGGTGACACCTATTGCTGAGGAGAATGATACGGCTGCCTCGAGAACTGAGGTACTTGGGAGCTATACGGATTCGTTACCTTCGAAAGGGAAGGAGAGGACTTTTGGAAGCTTAAATCTGCCGAATTACGATGTCTGGGCTAGGAAACGAATAAGGGAAAACAAGACCTTGCAAAGGGCTAAAGCGTGGAAGGACAAAATAACCATGATTGTACTTCGACAGACGCCGATTCCTCCTTCGAAAGATGGGCGGCATATTGATCTCGATGCTTCGAGGACGAGACCACCTCTAGACGAGAGAACGGGCAAGGATCATATTGGGAACTCGATTCGTTCAAGTCGATACACAGTGTGGAATTTCTTGCCTCGACAGCTGTTTTTTCAGTTTTCCAAATTGGCAAATGCTTATTTCTTGCTGGTGTCGATTTTGCAGATGATTCCAGGCTTGAGTACGACCGGTACTTATACGACTATTGCTCCATTGTTGGTATTTGTGGCTATTAGTATGGGCAAGGAAGGTTACGATGATTATCGGCGGTACAAGCTGGATAAAGTCGAAAACAACAGGGAGACGCTTGTTCTGCACTCGTTCCGTCCTGCTCATGCAGCTGCTTCGAAGGACCTAGGAGGCAAGCTTAAGGCTATGGTGCCGTCAAAAGGCGAGATGAAATCCTCCTCTAAAGAGGTCTCCCGCACTGAGGATTCGAACGAGTCCAGACACTGGATGACGCTGAAATGGAGGGATATAAAAGTAGGAGACATCATCAAGCTTCGCCGGGACGATCCTATACCGGCCGACGTGGTCCTCCTCCACGCAGATGGACCAAACGGTATTGCCTACATCGAGACTATGGCTTTGGACGGCGAGACCAATCTGAAAAGCAAGCAAGCCCCACCGCCTCTAGCCAAGCGCTGTGGTACTGAAGAAGCGATCGCTGCCTGTCGAGCTCACATCTCAGTCGAGGATCCCAATATCGACCTGTACAATTTCGACGGGAGGGTCACTGTCGACGGAGAGACGTTGCCACTTACAACCAACGAAGTCATCTTCCGCGGCAGCACGTTAAGAAACACAACTACCGCCATTGGCATGGTCATCAACACCGGCGAAGATTGCAAGATCCGCATGAACGCCAATAAGAACCCCCGGACCAAAGCCCCAGCCATTCAATTCGTCACCAACAAGATCGTCATCATGCTCGTAGTCTTCGTCGTCATCCTCGCCCTGTTCTGTACCATCGCTTACCAGATCTGGTCGAACCAGACTGAAAGCAAGGCGTGGTATCTCGAGGGCCTGCATGTCAACTTTGCGCAGATTATTATTGGTTTCATCATCTTGTATAACACGCTGATTCCGCTATCGTTGTATGTTAGTTTGGAGATTATCAAGGTCGGACAGTTGGTGCTTATGAGTGATGTTGAGATGTATGATCCGGTTTCGGATACGCCCATGACATGCAATGTGAGTGTTTGAGGAACCTCTGGATGGTCTACAGGCCTTTTAAAATCCTGTTCGGATTGCAAGAGACACTTATGCTGACTTCTTGCAGACTACTACTATCTTGGAAAACCTTGGTCAAGTCAACTACATATTTTCTGGTGAGTTCCCTTGAAGAAATGTCCATATATTATTTCAGTACTTTGAAGTCGCGACAAAATATCACCTGAGACTAACACTCCCTTAGACAAAACCGGGACGCTGACCGACAATATAATGAAGTTTCGAAAGCTCAGTGTAGCTGGGTACGCTTGGTTGCACGATTTCGACTTGCAAGAAGAAGCTGCGAAGCTTGAAGAGAGCCGAGAAGGTGACAAGAACCGCGAAGCCGAGAAAATTGAGAAGAAGAAAGGCAAAGGCATTATGAAGCTTTCTTCCAAGAAGAAAACACCCGCTCGACCAGAAAACGTACGGAAAGAATCGGCCATGTCAAGCTCTACAGTCCGTCCATCACTATCTATTCGGCGATCTGGCTCGATCAACCTGTGGAAGTCGTCTGCTCGGCCATCTAAGTCGCAACCCGAAATGCGGACAGAGGACTTGCTCAACTTCATGCAACACAAGCCGCACAGTGTCTTCACAAAGAAAGCGAAGTTCTTCCTTCTCTCCCTAGCCCTTTGCCATACCTGTCTCCCGGAGGTTCAGGAGAACGGTGACATCGAGTTTCAAGCTGCATCTCCTGATGAGCTTGCTCTCGTCAAGGCGGCGCAAGAGCTCGGCTACCTCGTCATCGATCGACCCGCAAAGTCAATCACATTGTCATATCCTGGCACGGGAGGACCGGACTCTGGTGAACAAATCACCGAGACCTATGACATCCTTGACGTGATTGAATTCTCAAGCAAGCGGAAGCGCATGTCCATCGTCGTCCGCTTTCCAAATGGCAGGATATGCATATTTTGCAAAGGAGCCGATTCGGTGATCATGCCACGGCTGAAGCTGGCTCCGATGGCTCTCCAGAAGAAGACGGAGATTTCAAGGCGCTCGAGTAAGAGGAAGAGCATTGAAGCTGAAGAGGCTCTGCGACGAATGAGCGAGAGTAGTCCCAGAAACAGCATGAGCTTCAATAGGCCAAGCATGAGCGCCAATAGGAAGAGCATTGGTGGGCGACCAAGTATGGCGAGCTCAAGGTTACAACCTATCCGCGATGAGCTAGATACTTGGTTGAGGAGACAGGAAAGCGATGTAGAGTCAGTTTCCGATGATACTGGTGCTTATTCGCCGCGGGCTTCTATGGCGAGACCGTCTTTTGGATCTGAGGACCGGAGGTTCTCCAGTATCAGCGGTATCTCGGCTATGGAAGGACACTTGGATGATATGATTGATGAAGGTCTTGTCTTGGACGACTCGGCTGTGTTTGAACGCTGCTTCCAACACATCGATGACTTTGCTTCTGAGGGCTTGAGAACGCTCTTGTATGGATACAGGTTCCTGGATGAGCAAGAATACGACGGTAAGCTTCTAGCCTTTCCATTGTCGATTCCAATGGGGACATTGAATGCTGACAATCAATATTAGGCTGGAAGAAAATATACCTCGATGCCACGACTAGTCTCGTCGATCGCCAGGACCTGATCGAGAATGCTGGAGAGCTGATTGAGCAGAGTTTCGATCTTGCTGGCGCCACTGCTATCGAGGATAAGCTGCAGAAAGGAGTGCCCGAGACTATCGACAAGCTGAGGAGAGCCAATATCAAGATCTGGATGTTGACTGGAGATAAGCGAGAAACTGCTATCAACATTGGTCATAGTGCCCGGATCTGCAAGAACTACTCAACGATTGTTGTTCTTGACCACACGACTGGTGAAGTGGAACAACTTATGGCATCGACTCTACTCGATATCAGTAAAGGAGCAATACCCCATTCTGTGATCGTCGTCGATGGACAGACTCTCTCAGAAATCGACAACAACGAGACTTTGGCTCTCCTCTTCTTCGACTTGGTGGTTCTCGTCGATTCGGTTATCTGCTGCCGAGCCAGTCCCAGTCAGAAGGCTTCACTTGTCAAGAGAGTCAGGACAAAAGTCAAAAAGTCCCTTACTCTAGCCATCGGAGACGGCGCAAATGACATAGCCATGATCACAGATGCTCACGTGGGTATCGGCATCAGTGGTAAAGAAGGACTCCAGGCAGCCCGCATTGCAGACTACTCCATTGCTCAATTTCGCTTCCTGCAGCGCCTCCTCTTCGTCCACGGTCGATGGAACTACGTTCGTACTGCAAAATACATATTAGCCACGTTCTGGAAAGAACTGCTGTTCTATCTGCTGCAGGCTTTCTACCAGAAATGGGCTGGGTACACCGGAACGTCGCTTTTCGAGTCAACTTCTTTGACTGTCTTCAATACGCTCTTTACATCCCTGGCTGTCATCTTGCTCGGTATATTCGAGCAGGATCTGAACGCCTCGACGTTGCTCGCTGTGCCGGAACTGTACATCTCGGGCCAGCGAAATGCCTCCTTCAATTTCAAGATCTACATTGCCTGGATGTTTATGGCCACCTCAGAATCTGTCATTATATACTTTCTGATGTTTGGGCTATTCGGCGAAGCAATTTTCACGAGAGATGATGATTTGCTTGCTATGGGCACCTTAGCTTTCTCGGCAGCGGTGATTTTCATCAACACCAAACTACTGTACGTTTCCCCTTCTTCAAGTGCTTTCACCCTGATCTCACTAACCATCCCTCACAGATTGATCGAAAAGCACAATAAAACCATAATCTCCATCCTCGGCTGGCTCATCTCCGTAGGCGGCTGGTTCCTCTGGACCCTCCTTCTTTCCATCGTCTTCACGCCCGGCAAGACATACCCACTCTACGCCATCAAAGACGGTTTCCTCAAAGGCTACGGCCGCGATCTGCTCTGGTGGCTTGTGCTTATTCTGACCCTCGCTGCGCTCACGCTGTTGGAACTGGGTGTCAGTAGTGTGAGGAAAGCGTTCTGGCCTACAGATGTAGATCTCTTCCAGGAACTACAGAATGATCCTGTAGTGCGGCAGCGCTTCGAGGAGGCGTTGAGGAGAGAGGAGGATGGTACGAGCGCTGCAGGTCCACATGCAAATGGGCAGCATGGGGTGTCGAATGCGAAGATGAGTGGTGAGGAGGCGGCGAGGAGGGAAGGCGAGATTCAGGAGTTGCTGGAGAGGCCGAGAGTAATGCACGTGCATACTGGTAGTCCGCATGCGACTCCTCGTGATGAGCTTGGTGATGTGTTGAAGAGTCCGGTGGATGTGGGGGAGCAGCAGCATTTGACGAGGAGGAAGGTCTCGCTTGATCCTAATGCTGGGGTGGGACCTGCTGGTGTGGATTCACATACTGGTCGTGGGAGTTTGGACGGTGTGTCGCGGAGAGCGTAATGGAACAGATGAGGCGATACTGTACTGCCGTGGATGAGGAATGATTGCATGATACCAAGGCTTTTCTTTCTTGCGTATATATAGATGCATTTTAGGTTGGGATTATAAGAATGGTTCAAAGGCTTACAGAGGATGGTTTTGATTGAATGATTTCGAGCATGCATGGCGTTACTGGGAAGGGATTTTGTAGGATATACAGTACCCAGCACACATATATCTTAGTACAATAACAGATGACTTATGGTTTGAGCCCTGGGTAGTTCAGTCTTGGATTTGAAATTCAGACTTATCTGAGGTTTGTTTAAAGTGTTCTGTATGATCGAAGGATCTTCAATAATGCGAAATCAGTAGGGTTGGCAGTGCAAAAGCTTTTCTATTCGATTGCTCTAATCTAGAATTTTGCAAGCCTACCACCTGGGATCATTCATGTATAGAATCATTCATTCCCCCCAACCTGTCATTGTCTCATTGCTCATCGTATCACTTCATCCACAGCTGCCACATCACAGAATCGTACCGAAGCTACATCTCAGATCAGTCAAGAGTTCTTCAAATACCATAGAAATTGGAAACATACCCGAATGTCTGCTTAATGCTGCGAACGTAATACTCTCTCCAGTTACGCTTGGTAACTTCCTCCTGGCCGACAGGGACACCACTCCAGCTAACACGCATAACAGTAACATTGTCTACGTCGTTCTGATCAAAGTTGATCTCGAGACGGGAGTAGTGATCCTTTGGCCATTGATCCAATCTCCAGCTTTGAACGATCTTCGTTGGCTCAACGAGTTCGAGATACTCTCCAGCAACATTTCCTCCGAACAACTCGAACTTGCCACCCTTCTTTGCGCCCTCGAAGAGCTTAGGTGCTGCGCGGGTGAAGGCTGAGATACGTTGGGGGTCGGTGAAAGTCTGGTAGAGCTCTGTGGCTGGCGCACGGAACTCCTCGGTATCGGTGACGGTCGTAGTATTGACAGAGGAGCTGGTCTTAGTCGTCTGGGTTGCGGTAGCTGCTGGAGCCGAGGTTGGAACATGCAACTTGGGAGTCGAGATACCGCTGGAAGGGTTGGAACCAGGAGCGTGTTGGATATCCTTTCCGTGCTCAGCAATCAAGGCAGGGCCGAGCTTTGCGAACTCCTTTCTCAGTTGTGGGAGGATCTTGGAGCGGACGAGGTCCTTGACAGGGGCTTTTGAGTTGGCATCGGAGTAGATGTCTAGCTCGAACTGTGCGACTGTCAGTTTGGCCAGACAAGGCGCCCATGGGGACGAAGAGACATACAACATACTCGTTTTCTTCGGTATCGTGCGCGACCTCAGGGACAGTAATCGTGCCGCTAACGTCCTCGTCGTCCTTGGTCTTGCCTGAATTGGTCAGCATTACGCCGGCTTGGACATGGCCTGATCACTCCAAACATACCTGAGTATTCGAGGACAAGCTTGACGTCGAAGATGGTAATGACCTTGCCCTTGCGCTGGTTGACATCAACATCACCATCCATGCTGATCAGCTTGTCCAATTGTGCGGTGACTCCATTCTCCTCGGCCTTGATACCCTTAATATTCTGTTCCAAATACTGCTTGGTCCAGCCCGACGCATCCTTGTTGACCCAATGCCAGTTGTTCGGATTGTGAAGCATGATGGCCGAATTGTATCGGGGTCAGAGAGGTTCAAGAAGGGGTCGACTGTTCTCGGTTTGTCAGCGCAAAGAACTACACGTATATTTGCAATCGAGGGATATTTGGGTGTTATTATCAGAAGGAGACCGAAGTCATAGCATTTTCCTCAAGAACTGAGTACAAAATCGTTCAATAGGACTGGTGCCAGCTTGTATATCATCATGAGAGAAGAGAGCGGGGGCATTGGGGATTGTTGACATACCTTTGGCGGGGTCAGCGGTGACGAGCTGAGCTCTATATCTTCTGGTTCTGGGTAGATTTGGAGGAAAGACCGCTGATATAAGATGCGATTTTGTCCAAGCAGAGCCAGACTTTCTAAGTGAAAGTGGAAAACGGTGGTGTGGTTGGAGAGGTTGTGAGGCTCGAGGGATGTGGAGGAAATTTGGAATGCTCGAGAAGCTGTTCAGTTTGTTACGCGGATACGCCCACCCCCTCGGGACAGCCATAAAATGCCGATGTGCTAGTACTATTGCAGCATCAAAATCACGTGAGAGTAATTGTTCCATGAACTATTCACTCGATAAAGCATTACCTACATGGAAACCATGATTGTCTGTGTGCCCATCACCTAGTCAATCTGCGTATAGAGAAATTAATTGCTGGTATCACAGAACACGGTGCTGAATTCCCGATTTATGACCATCCAGAGCCAGCATAGGACAGAGCGGTTTTCAAGGTATCGAGAAGAGGTGTTTTGAGATGTCACAATTGCGTTCTTACAGTTAAGCCAAGATCTTCGACCAGTCTATATACTTGAAGGCTTATGAGGATCGCATTGTAATGAAGAAAGGTTCTCCTTCAAAGCTAAACTTGGATAAGCGAGACGATGCCAGAATGAAAACATTGACATCAAAATACACTCAGCCGAGTACTTGCTCTTATTCTGAACAGCATGAGGTCCTTCGGAATTTTGTAGATTTGGTGTTTGACTTCCCGATATACTGTATGTTGGTCACCATGGTGGCAAATTGGAAACAGGAAAACAAAACTAAGGCTTCTCAGTCTAATGAAATCTCGTTCCGACAATATTTTCATGATGAAGCTACCATACTCATTGTGCAAAGAAGTCAAATCTATCTCGATGCGGACTCGCCATTCCTTTCTGTCCACATCTCACGCAATTGAGCTTCGATGGTGACCACGGAAGGCTCTTTGGGTGGAAATGAAAGGCAAAGGGCATGTTGAGAACGACACGATTCGGCAGAAATATCAGAGCACTCCAGCCATTGAAGAGTTCCAAATTCACCCGAGTCCGTCCTGAATCCGTAATTTCAAGACAGATAATATTTGAAACCATTGCTGATGATCAGCACCACCCTGCCGGTGGCGCTCGTGCTGTGCCTTTCGTACTCCCGAAAAGGGAAACGAGATCTGATGCTCCGGGGCCTGACAGTACCTGCATCACCAACAACAAAAGGCCCCCACCGACAACCCCAAACAGAATAGGGCTTCCCAATCCATGCTACCAATTGCTGACAGGTCTTGTGCACGACTGTATTCCCGCCAGAGTGTTTGAGCAAAAGATGTCTTGGGACGTGAAGAAAAAAACCAAGTCGAAACGACAGAAGATGCAATGAAATCCTGAGATTTACTTTCCCCTACCTCGCAAATCTGTTGATTTTGACATCATTTTGCAAACACAATCTTTTGGCAGCTTATAATGGTTCTCCCGTTCTTGAAAGCAAGAACGGGGAGTTGATGTAGATAAACGAGGAATAATGTCAACATAAAAATTGTGGATAAGAACATACCTGAACCCTTGTTCCGCTATCCACACCGGCCGACACCGGGTCAGAATGAACTCCGCTTCGAGCAGCTATCGAAAAGAAACGGGGGATATGTGAATGGACATGAAGTCTTCCATACTTTTGTACGGTTCAGCAACAAGATACTCGAGTAGCTCTGGTTGCGAGCATAGCGAAGCCGCCAATGGTTGGGCATGGCCGCTAGGGAACTTAAAACAACTCATTGTGGACCGTTTGCAGCCAAGTCAGACCGCCATCAACAGCAGTAGAACGTGCATCGAATATCGACGAATCAAGGTGTACTTGACTCGAGGCGGTCACAATGCCATCAAATCGACCGGGAGTTCCAGCTCGCAGAGTCCTACGTTGCGTCAGATATGCTCATTACAGAGCGCATTGAATGGCAACGGACTAAAGAAACACGCAGCAAAGTACGTGGCAGGCATGCCTTGACCATTGATATTTTGGACAACCTCTCGAGAGCCATGATGACCTCATTTACGGCTGTTTGGGACGATGCATATGATCACGTGTACATGTCCTACTTCGAGATACATGCCAATGCCGTATCCCGAATTCGGGGTACGAGAAGGCTGAGATGTCTTGCTGGTGCTTATGAGGATGAGTAAGATCGTTTTGGGGGAAACAACCCACTCTCATAGGAGGGCAGAGACGGAGAACAGATCCAAAGGCAGGGGGATTGAAAGAGCCGGGCGGAGCTAAAATGGCAGACGCGGAACATTCAAAGTCGGGATCCACCCCGGACAGTAATTAAAGCTGATCTCACTCTTTCTCACCCAGACTCCACCAAAGTCGATTTCTCACAATCTTCATATAAGCGTGTCCGCCACCTGTCTAACTCCCTTAGCAACCTCGAATACATCTTTCTTATGATACTACTGGCGCCCTGCTGAATTCTTTACTGGAGGAGGCATCCAATCCAACACGAAACATGACTGCCACAGAAGCTTTCCCGCTCTTGTCTTCTGACGACAAATTGGCCCCCCTGGGAGGACATAACAGCGCCGAAAAACCGCGCATTCGAAGACGCTCAAGTGGACTCGGGGGAGAGATAAGAGCTGGAGACACAGGTTCGCCAGCATTGGCAACCTTGGACGTGAGGCCGCCGTCTCCCGGGACCATCAAAGTCAGCAGCCCCCTTTTGTCCCCTCGACGCAGCTGACAATCAGCAGGCGCAGAAGGAATCAGACCGCAAGAAACCCTTTTCCAAACGGCGGAAAGCGAAAACCCTCTTCCAGCAATGGAGACGATATGCGCTGAAGCACACATGGGTCACTCCACTGGTACTGCTCTTGATATTCCTCATCCTCTATGCGGTTAATCCTACCGAGTCGAATCCCATACATCACTTCATATTCCTCTCATATCCTCTGCCACCTGACCCGAATGACCCACCGGGAACACCGACTCAATATGGGAAGGGCCGCTGGGATTTTGCATTCGTGTCGTTCTACGTGATTGTCCTCTCCTTCACCAGAGAGTTCATCATGCAAAAGTTCTTGCGACCTATGGCCAAGAATAGCGGATTGAAGAGCAGGGCGAAGCAATCCCGCTTTATGGAACAGATGTACACGGCTATTTACTTTGGGTTCCTAGGCCCCTGCGGACTGTTTGTGATGAGCCGCACACCTCTTTGGTACTTCAACACAACGGCGATGTACGAGCTATTCCCACACAAGCACCATGAAGCTTATTTCAAGTTCTACTACCTGTTCCAAGCAGCATACTGGGCACAACAAGCTATTGTGCTTATGCTAGGAATGGAGAAGCCAAGAAAGGATTACAATGAATTGGTTGGACACCACGTTGTGTCCTTATCTTTGATCTTCTTGAGCTACCGATTCCATTTTACCTACATGGGCCTGGGAGTCTTCATTACTCACGATATCAGTGATTTCTTCCTAGCTGTAAGTAACCCAGTCAATCTTTCCAATGGGGTAACTGACTTTACTAGACCTCCAAAACCCTCAACTACCTCGACCACCCGCTCGTGGGCCCATATTTCGGATTCTTCGTCTGCGCTTGGATCTATCTTCGACACTACCTGAACCTGCGAATTCTCTGGTCCGAGTTCAACGAGTTCAAGACCGTCGGGCCCTATGGTCTGAACTGGGAAACCGAGCAATATAAATGCGACCTCTCCTTCTACATCTCAACCGCTCTCCTAGCCAGTCTTCAAGGCTTGAACCTTTTCTGGCTATACTACATCCTCCGGATCGCATGGCGATTTGTGTTCCTCAAGACCGCCGAGGACGATCGCAGCGACAATGATGAGAACGAGTTCCAGGAAGAGCAGAGACTGGATGCCCTCGCCCGGCAAGGCAGAGAACAACCGTCCAGCCCCAAAGTGCTAGTGAATGGACAAGCCGTGAGCAGTAATGGAAATGGAAAGACCTCCGCAACCGAGGTCCGCACAAACGGCATAACGAAGCGGAAGGAAAACGTCAGGAAAGCTTGATCCGACGAACTTACGATCCGGTATTTGAGGAGATGGACCCTTGTAGCGTGGGGGCAGGTCGTGTGGGGGAGGCGACGTGCCTCTGTTGAGGCTGTAATGACGGGAGCGGGCAGTCAGTCGAGCAGCGCTCGAGATGAGCGCTGCTTATGAGGGATGACTGGCATCTGCTACCTACGACTGTCGCTTACACTACCTATCCTGGATGATTATGAGGTGGGATTATTCGCGCTACTTTGTTCGGCAGCTATGCCCAGTAAGGCGTGGGGGAGATCGGGAACCCTATATGTACAGTCGTTTTCGCTTCTTGTATTGATTATACTGCAACGAACTCTAATAATGGGAATGATTGTCAATAGGATATGCATGTCTTGGGACCGATTATTCTCTGTTTCATTTTGTGATGCTAGATCCGTCTATTGTGGGCGTCACCGATGTGTCTAATGGAATCTCTGACCTTTGTTCACTTATATCTAAAGCCAGCCAGCTCGCTGATAGTCATATATCTCATATCACACCCCCTCACTCCGTACACACTATTCCGGGATCCTCCCCTCTCGCAACGGACCTCCCCTCCGCACCACAAACCCACAATTCCACAGCATCACCCCATCACAACATGTCTCCCGTCACCCTCTCCCCTCAAGCAAAAGTGAGCAAAATCAGAGCTATCACATTTGCCCCTCTTCTTCAGCACGCTCAGCACGCCCTTGTCATCCCGTAGATCACGAATTCCGCGTCCTCGTCGGCTTTTCCCAGTGCGCTTCCGTGTGGGTTTGTGTTACGCCACTTTGCCTAAGGAGGATGGACGTGCTGAGACGAGATGAGACCGACCAGGCAGACCGAGCAGACCTGTGTACGAGGAGGGGGAGGGGACGGACACGCCCTGTTTATGTAGGATTTGAGATGAGACGAGACTTGACCGCATCTTGGGGTCGGGGTGGGTGGACTGGTGCTGTTATCGTGGGATTTCCTGATTACCTTGAGCTTTGTGAATGGATGAGGTCTGGAATGTGATGAGGAGACGAAGAAATGGGGAGATGAAAATAGGGGTTCTGTAGTGTAGTGATGCATTGATTGCGTTGCTTTGTGCTTTTGTGCTTTTGTGCTTTTGTGCTTTGCTGGAGGAGTGGATACATGGGAGGAAACCGGTGAGTGCAGTGCCCTAAGCTGGTGGGAAGGACCGCCCGATGAATTTATTGGGCTTGTGTGAGCTGAGCTGAGTTCTCATGCTGGGCCTGGAGATGGTGTTGAGGGGGGTGTTATATATATACAACACCTTTGGGTCTTCTTTTGTATCTTACTTTGGTTGCTGCTCAGCAGCCCGATGCCAGACGATGGAAAGTTGCTTCCAAGATGATGTAGTGTCGTGAAGCACAAGTGTGACTTCGGATTTGTTGATGAGTTTAGCAAACTGGCATATGTGAAAGTTCTCTGACAGTTGGTATGATTTTTTGTCTGTGATTCTATAGAAGTTTACCGGCAGAAATGGCTTGCCTCGTAGTGCGAGGCTATGGAATGGCTTACTTGGAAGCATATAGACTGCATTTGTGGCATCATTTCATAGAGACTTTTCCACCTCGATGAGCTACATACAAAAGTGTAGTATGGAAAGCTCCCCGGGGACAAGAGATCGTTACTGTTTGGGGATTTCTGGCTCAAGTCTGATTCGAGGTGACAAGGCATTTCGAGTCGTCCGCGCAAGACCGAGGGCAGGGGAAATTGGATTGCTTTACATTTACTGCTCTGCGTTTTGCTTTTGGTTCTCCTGATTGTTGCGACTACTTTTTTAGGCAAGGAAATGCAGAGACTTGTTTTCAGAGCAGTGGTCGTGTGACACGCCGAGTCGTTACTTCACCGCTCAGTCGAGAGCATCGCTCATGAGCGCTGCTTGTGTCTTACACTTCACCATGTTGTCTGCAAGGACGATCTACGATGTCCTGTTCTAATTATGAATCAAAACTCGCTCGTTAAAGTTTCTGACTATCGAATTCAATCATATACTACTGCTAGAGTGCAGCACCTCGGCGTTGTATCAAGCAACAGGGAGATACCCCCCACGTCCTCCAAAGAGACCGGGACATTCCCACGCGAACTGATCCCCGTCTACTTCCCAATGGTATCCCTCTAAGTACGGAGAATATACGAGAAGATGCAGACCAAGCTGTCGGAATAAACGTCCCACAAAACATATACATTCTCCGCAACATACGTCGATCCGAATCGCAACTCAAATTCCCAGCCTTGCCCGAGGAAAAGATTGATGGGATCTTCAAAGTCCCATGAATCTGCCAAAACATAAAGTGGGAATGTTACTTGCCTCTTCATATTGTTGCTTTTGCACGCTACTGCATCAAGCGCATTGATCCTCTTTTGTAAGTCCTCCTGCGTTACGTGCTGGACTGAGATTGGCCCCCACACGAATGGCAAATGTGTTTGCTGACTTATTCGATTCTACGACTTATATGACAGGTTCGACTAAATCATCAATCCGAGACCCTCGATCGCTCGATAGGGTCGGTGTGCACTGGTGCGTTGACCTATTCCTGAATTGGCACTTCCTTGGAGACTATCGGCACCGAGAGGCTTGTCCTTCGAGTCTCCAGGCTGGCAAGCAAGTTGGGCAAACTCGAGATCAGGTTCTCGTGCTGGTCTGCACCAAGATACGGCTCTCACGATGGCTTTGGTCGATCGACGGCAATTGCGTGGCAAGAATGTACACTTGTCACTGCTCAACTCTATGGAAGTACTTCCAATTTGCCGAAACACATACGTGTCGAGGGATCTGTTGCTTTGGAAGCTCGCGAAAAGCAGAATATCCAAATATGCCGAGCGAACGAGCGTCTGCAGTACGACATTGGGCAACGACCCGCATTGATGAACAAGGCGCGCAAAAAAAGAATAAGCATATTGTTCATCAAATTGCAGGGAAAGACAGATTGTGAACTCTCTTGATTCATGGAAGAGAGTCTGGGAGGCTTCAAGCTGGACCTCTGGTAAGGGAGTGTAGATAACGCCCCCAAACATGAATGGTTTATGATGTCCGAGAACTTGCTCTGATCCCCAACACGGTCAAGACGGATGCTTCTGGATGGATCGATAGAGGAGACTTTAATTCGACCGACGCTCGATCATTCCTGCAGTGCATGTACGTACGTACAGTAGGATTCTCGGGATATCAACTTGAATCGAGGCAAGACGTGGACCATCACATCATTATGGGGAAAATGGACAGACCTGCGGCCCATCAGCAGCCTGCCATGCGATCGAGGCATAGCATGGCGCAAGGGAGGGAAGGAAGGGACGGCACGCCGGGAGATGGGCTGTTGTGCTTCCTGGCTTGAACGATGGCTGGCTTGCTTGCTTTGCAGCTTGTTTGTCCTACACCGCTAAATCCCAATTCTGGGAGCTGGGAGATCAGACATGACAGCAAGCCCCCCGAGGCATACCAATGGATTGATCACACATGCAACAGATGCTCCATCGTCACACTTGGAGAGTGGAATGTATGCATACGGGTGCGAGGTCGGACCGCATGGCTTTTTGGCTCTTTTGAAATGGCTTTCGAGGTGATCCAATTAAGGTTGGTCCCTGCCGGTTGGAGATCAACGAACCGTCATCCTGCGGCCGCCAAATAGGTAGGTGAGCGACTTGCAGAGCAGGATGCATTGGACAGCAGTGCATATGAAATTGCTCCGAGGCGTTGGTCGTGGTGATCGATGGCTGATGTAAGGAGTTGAGTTGAGCACTTTGAGAGGGCGGAAAGGTGTTGTTTTGAAGCCGGTGGCCGAGATGTCCTTCTTAATCGCTTGAAGCGACAAGCTTACTGGTCGGTGGATCACCCATTGGACTTTAGCGATTCTGGGGAGCTCGGGGAAGGACAACAAGTTCCGGAGCTGTTATTGCATTCCCTTGCAGCACGATTGCAAGCTAGCAGTCCCAGGCCCCATTATTGCTGCATTGCATGAGCAGCAAGACAAGAAGATGTTTGGATAGCTAGGAAAGGTACTCCCAGTGGGCCATCTGTACTGGTTGCACCCGGCCAGCCAGCCTGCCCCCCCCCCTGACAGCTTAGGCGAGGACATTCTAGACCGCTGGCCGATCATGCCCAGGAAGCGGAAATCACACGTGTCCGAGCCCGTAGTGGGCAGTTCTGAATCTGACACGCATCTGGCGACGTCTGTTTGAGGTCGCTCCGAACAAATGAACGCCAAGAGACCAGCAGTTAGGTTGCTGTAGTACATTACCAGCCTGAGGATGGACGGCAGGTAGGGTAGGAGGACAGGACAGGACAGGATAGGATAGGACATGTCGCCAGCACTGGTAGGGACATTGTGTTGGTGCTCCAGATGGACCAGTGACCGAATTTTGCGGTCCCTGGCGCTCTCACATATCATCTTTCCCGGGGGTTGGCGGCTGTCGTGCGAAGAGGCGTTGCGTTTTGTGGTATTGTGGCTGCTGAGATTGATGGCCGTTGGTGGCTGTAAGAGCCCGTCCCACACACAAACCCTTGGTGGCGTTCCTGATGGAGGGGTGGGCGGGGTAAGGATAGTGAGCTGATGTGGTTCATGTGGATGAAGGGTTTACCTCGCCCGCGATCAACAGCTGGAACATTGATGATGAAGAGACCTCCATGGTTCTATATATAAAACTGTGTGTGCGTGAGAAGTGACTGATATCTGACAGCTGAGAGAAAAGGAGAGAGGATGTCGCTTGACGAAAGAAAATACTTGGTGGGCTCGTACTTGTGCACGATGACGGTGTGTGCCTGAGAAGTGGAGTCAACAGACAAAAGAGGTATGTCAGTGTGCCTGCGCAATGGAGGAATGGGGGTGCCAGTTGGGTATCAAAATCTTGAAAATCAAAGTGGTGTGGCTGGGTGGCAACATTGTGTGTGCGAGGTCAGAATACTCTGGCAGTGAATAGCTGCCTCTGACTGGACACTTGCCAGCGACTGGATGAATGTGAGTATACGTGTAATATAAAACGTCTTTGAGTGTGGGTGGAGGAAGACTTGTGTGTGAGAGAGTATGAACATAGCAATATGCCTTCTATAAATGCAAGTAAGTATGTCTCGTATGTCTTCCCGATCATGCATGACAACGAAGTATAATATTGGATGGTAGAAACTTGACCAGTGGCCAATTCGTATTTCAGCACTCAACAAAATACTGCACTGGATCAACAAACAACTGCAATGCAAGCATAGCCACAACTAGGACAAACGATTCGCAAGTAAGAATACTCGCCAAGTTAGAAGTCGATTCTGCAGAGCTTAAGAGAGAATTAGTAAACAACCTACACTGTCCACAACTGGACATTGTTTGGGGTAACGGCCAGACTTCCCATTGACGGCCAAAACTTGGGCATAACAAGACCGAAAAGATTCTCAGAGCTCTTCCACAACAAGCATAAAGCTCGATATCTCAAATCTTGACTTCACTTGAAGTCCAGACCTCTCGCGTAATAATAATAGAGCCATACAGGTGAGTAGAGAGCATCCACAGCCTGTCCGACGTCTATAAGACATTGCTTATCAGACCAGGATCTAATAATACGATATCAAGAAGCCTCCTCACCGAACATCCGGTCTCAAGATCATATCGATTAAAGATCATCACTAGATATCACGGCATCCAAGCTCAAACAAAAGAAGAAGATCCATAGAGTTTGGGTCTAACTTTGGCACAACACACCGGCTCCGCTTCCTGAACCCTGCTTGGCGTGGAATATACCCACTTCGTCGCTCGGTATACCTGTCTTGAACCTTTTCGGATTCCGGAAGAAGTCGAGGCTGAAGCTGAGAAGAACGAACGAATGTCGCTAGAATTTCTGAGCACATCTCACCAGTCTATGCCGCAGGTAATAATACCTGATACCTTACACCCAGGTCTGATACGGTGGTTGGCGAACACTGTCCCTCATATACCCGGTAGTGTATACTGTAGTGTATTTACTGACGGAGGAGCTTGTCCAGAACAGAACTGGGTCGATCCGGCTGAAGTAAATCGAGTCCCGTCCTGAGCGAGCCAACGAGTCGAGTCCGGTTGAGATCAGGACTTGTCATCCAGTAGAAGTGGAGAGTGGAGTATTTACTCAGTCAAGCCAAGGTCTCTAGGTCTGTGAGGAGAGTCGAGAGGTCGAGGTTCTATCCTACCCATATCCATATCCATACGGCAATCCATCCCACCTACCTGCAGTCTGTCAATCAGACAAAACAGGGCCCCCTGTCTGTCGATTTACCTGCGTGCTGCACGCTGCAAGGCCAGACCAGAACCAGACCTGGGAAGACCTGTAAAGACCAGGGGACGAGAGCCAGGCCAGCCAGGTCAAGGAACTGAAGGCGGTGAACACCCTGGAACCAGCAGAAACTCCACCACTCCGGTCGCCTCTCGAGCATCTGCACCTCTACTACTGCACTGCACTGCACTGCACTGCGCTTCTCTTGCAAAACTTCAAAGCCATCCGTGGAGAGGACGGTGGACAATATCCCAATAACGGACATTTCTCTTTGCTTTGCCTTCACTGGTCGTGGCTTGCAGTCGCTTTGATTGCTCGTTCGTTCGTTTATTTATTTTGCCCAGCGAGTCCCTCTTCTTCCCTTTCCATACTTTGCTAGACAGATCGACCAGGAGGGGTCTTTTGGCGATCTTCAACGCCGCCGCCGCCGTCTTTCACCTCACGACTACCACCACAAGATCTCCCACACTTTTCTCGAGGTACCTCCCCTTTTCCCTGCACAACAACCCCAACACTCCTCCTGCAGTACGTTGTTGCAATTGCAATTCGAGCCTCTCTCCACCGGTCACGAGCTCCACATTGCCACTCCAGAGACATTTGTACAAGCCACAATAGCTGACACCATCTTGTGACTTGCAGGTGGCAATTGCCGAGGCTACAATTGCTTCGCGTTCACCTTGCACAATCTCAATTGCAGCTTGTTCATTCGAATGTGCCATGAGCTGTCTCCAACATCCTCTCGAAACGGATAACTGATGCGGGAAGGAGGAATTGGGCCTATAATCAGTATTTGTAATGGCAGGCGAGGGACTGGAACTGAGTCCACGCTCAGGAACCAGCGACGATGGCGTTCCCTCTTCAACAAAGCTTGTGGATCTGCTCCATTTCTACTATGCCTGGGTCTTGTTTGCAGTCTTCCTGGTTGCGTTCGTCGTAAATACCATCCTCACCGCCGAACCCTCAGCAGAAGCCAGAGGTCCTATTCGACTCGGTCCTGGAGGAAAGCCTCTCCCGCCCACGTCTGCTCGAAAGAACAAAGAGGCGCTCGAGAAGAAGAAAAAGGACAAAGAATTCAGTCAGAGGAAGAAGTGGCTGTTCTTCTATCTCTCTGCTGCACTTCTGCTGACATTCTTCGCCAATGGTGTCGAAATCATTGCTCATTCACTCACTAAGAGTGAAAATGGCTGGTGGTGCGGCGAAGATACAGCTGTGAGTATTTCAATCTTGAATTGGAGCCCCTCGAATGGCCTTTTTAACAGAACTGTTTTAGATATACGTTTGTGCATCAGCATTCTTCTACAGCGTCTTCCTCATCTCTCTGGTCGACACAACTCCATCACCGAACATCTCACATCAAATTATATGGGGTCTTTCGATTATTCTCGAGATCATACTGCTTGGGGGAACTCTTGCACTCTACACTTCTCCACACAAGGAAATCAATTCTGTTAGAAAAGATCTGCGGGGCAGGGTCTATCGGACACCTACAAACTGGGAGCTTGTCGAGTTGATCGTTGATGTTGCACGAGTCATCATTCTCTTGTCACTATTTGGATTCTACACCATCTTCTCAATTGAACGGATCCGCCTTAATCGAAGTGCTTTACAAGACAACTGTGACGAACGAGCACCTCTCCTTGTTAACGGCCACGCCAACTCAAACCACACTGTTTCTGGAAATGGCTCCATTGCCAATGGACTTCCAGCTGAGCCAGAGAACGGATCGGTTGAGGGCAATTCACCTACATTACGCAAAAACCTGGAGAATGAGAGTCCCGCTTTCTACAAGCCAACCACTGCTCCAGACAGGACTTGGTGGGAATACATCCGAGGATACTCTCTGTTCTTTCCTTATCTGTGGCCCAGCAATTCCTTGAAACTTCAATCCGTCGTTCTAGCCTGCTTTGTTCTAGTTGTGCTACAACGGGTCGTCAATATGTATGTGCCCGTACAGCTTGGACACCTGACCAACCAATTGGCCAAAAGGAAGGAAAATTCTGGCATGCCTTGGCTTTCCATATCTATCCTCATTGGCCTAAAGTTCTTGCAAGGCACATCTGGTATCTTAGGCGCTATTAGATCAGTACTTTGGATTCCAATCTCTCAGTACTCCTATAAAGCCTTGACTACGGCATCATTTGAGCATGTCCATAGCCTCAGCCTGGACTTCCACCTGGGAAAGCGAACAGGAGAGGTCCTTTCTGCTTTGAGTAAGGGAAACGCAATCAACAACTTCCTGGAGCAGATTACATTCTCGGTCCTCCCCATGGTGTTCGATTTAGGAGTTGCCATTGTTTACTTTGGTATCAGGTACGATGCATATTATGCTCTTGTGGTTGGAATCATCACATTTGCTTACCTGTATCTTACTGTTCGCATGGCCCAATGGCGGTCGAAACAGCGACGACAGATGACGAACCTCAGTCGAGAAGAAGATGCTGTCAAGAACGACTCGCTTACTTCATATGAGACTGTGAAATACTTCAATGCCGAAGCTTATGAATTCAACCGATATCGTAACGCTGTCGAGGCATTCCAGAACATGGAATACCAGGTCACAATATCCTTGAACATTCTCAACATCTCACAGAACATGGTGTTCATGACCGGCCTCCTCATCACGTCTTTCATCTCTGCATACCAAGTCACAACAGGAATCCGCGAAGCTGGAGACTTCGTCACTTTGTTGACCTACATGGCTCAACTCCAACAGCCGCTCAACTTCTTTGGTTCCTTCTATCGAAGCGTTCAAAATGCGATGATTAGTGGTGAGAGACTCCTCGAGCTCTTCAAGGAGCAGCCGACCGTTACCGATGAATTCGGAGCAAAAGAAATGCCATCGTGCGAGGGGCAAATACGCTTCCAGAATGTGAAGTTCTCTTACGATGAACGCAAGCCTGCCCTGGAAAATCTCAGCTTCACCTGCCAGCCCGGTACAACGACCGCTTTCGTCGGAGAGTCAGGTGGGGGAAAGTCGACAGTATTCAGACTCCTTTTCCGATTTTACAACACTCAGGATGGAAGCATCCAAGTTGACAGCAATGATGTGAGAGATATCACCATTGACTCCTTGAGACGTCATATCGGCGTTGTTCCGCAAGATACTGTCTTGTTCAATGAGACACTAATGTACAACTTGAAGTACGCAAACCAGGATGCCTCAGACGAGGACGTCTACAATGCTTGCCGAGCTGCTTCCATCCATGACAAGATTATGGCATTCCCCGACAAATACAATACCAAAGTCGGCGAACGCGGTCTACGTCTGAGCGGTGGCGAGAAGCAGCGTGTGGCGATTGCGAGAACAATCATCAAGGACCCCCGCATCATCATGTTGGACGAGGCAACTGCAGCACTGGATTCCGATACCGAGCAGAATATCCAAGAGGCTCTGACAACACTGTCCAAGGGCAGAACCATGCTTGTTATTGCGTAAGTCACCCTGAAATTAAAGAGGTATATCAGCGAGCTAACTTCTTTCCCAGCCATCGTCTATCCACCATCACCAGCGCTGACCAGATCCTCGTACTTCACGCCGGCAAGGTTGTTGAAGCTGGAAACCACCATGAGCTTCTTGAAAAGAAGGGCCGATATGCCAGTATGTGGAAGAAACAGAGCAAAGCTGACAAGGCTCTTGAGCAAGCTGCCCAGGCGGTCGCCAAAGCCAAGGCGCTCCAGGAAGCCGTCACAACTCGACCTGGCAGCTCCGGCAATGAAGGCAGCCCAAGTGAGGACGTTAGCGAGAACGAGGGTGACAATCGCAGCAGTGCAACACTTGTCGGTATTGCGTCCAAGTCCACCACTCGTGGCACGAAGCATTATGGAGATGACAGTTCCTCAAGTGGCGACTCGAATTTCGGAGACGTCAGTACCCATGGCAAGAATGATGGCGATGACAAGTCGGCAGACGGTAGAATTGGCGAGGAAGCTTTGGCTGCGGCCGAAGACCTAGACGCTCGAGATGAAGCTCAAGCAGAACAGGAGCGACCCAGAGAAGGAGAACCGGCCGACAAGCCCAAGATCTCTTAACATTCGCTTTCAGCCCGATTTCTCTTCGAAACACGAAAGATTCGATGAAAAACGATACCCCGATACCCAGAGCGTGTCATCATGAAATCGATACTAGACGATATTCATGGCCAGGTGTGGCATGTCACAATGCAGCTTTACTCATTTTCTCATTTCCCTTTTTCCTTTTAGATGATTCCGCACGACAACGAAACCTGAGTTGTCAATAATTGAACGACAGAAAAGATTCTCATGGCTTTACGAAAGTGGCATAAAACGGTGCATGATCGGTGGTTTAGCGTTGCTTTTGCTCACTTTCCTTTTCACATTCCGCTCTCCTGATTCGCAACGGATAGAGGATGGAGCACATGGGTCTTTGAGTTTCTTCTTGCCCTTTGATTCTCACTTTCTTGCTGCTTTCTCTGTATTTACGAAAAAGAAAGGCTGGCGTGCTGGTTGGTGGATGGATGGGACGGACGGCGGTGGTCTGGTCTGGGCTGGCTGGCTGTCTTTCAAGGCGAAATTCGGGCCTGGTTGGTTTGTTTATGAATGAAGCTTGGGTGGGTGGCTGGCTTGCTGATTTGAACTCTGGACGGATGTCTAGATGGGCGGATGGGTGGCTTGGGTTCGATCAATGGAGTGTGCAACGGACGGATGGATGATTTCAAGGTTGGCTATATGCCTACCTGCCTCGCTTTAGATAGTCTGATGCAAATCACCTTCTGGTCCTCTCGCTTCTGAAGCTTCTTCTGTCATGCTAATATCTCGTGCTCATCCCCGTGTATCCAGGTCGATGATTTGACTGACCCGAGCCGACAACGTCGCCTCTAAACCTACATTCAAAAGTGACATTGCAGTTATTGCAGTGGAGTGAACATTTCTTTTCTGCTAGACATCCTAGAAATAAATAATCAATCGAAAAATGTCTACTAAAGTCCGAACATTGCAAACTTTACGGCTGCAAGCCTGGACCTAACTTCGAACAGTTCCCGAAATAGAAACCCAGACGTCAAAGCGTCGAGAAAGGATATATGAGAGTTTCTGCGGATCTCTGTCCCGAGACCTGGGATCTGGGCATGAGTCAGTACATCAGTGAGTGACTGCGTCCACGGCTGTGTTACGCGAATACGTAGAGTACATCGAGTGTGGATTTAGGTTAGGTTTGGCTGTTTGGTACATCTCGGGTCAGTATGGGGATGTGTGAGGAGAAATGTGGTGCTTGAGGATTGTTTGATGGAATAGTTTAGGATATCAGAGAAACGTTCTGTATTAGCACGGGTACTGACGTCTACGGCATGTAAAACAGCATTGTGGGAATATGAGGGGGAGACGAGGGTCATACTCGCGCAGAAGTACTCCAAGTTTTGATTTGCGTTGAGTGCTTCATGGAGTTCACGATAGGGACGACATGGGATGGCACGAGACTGACGGACGGACTGAGGTTACTTACTTTCTGTTGTACACGAATGCATGATTCGAATAAGGAGAGGTTCACTTCATGAAAACTGGCTCGCTCTCCTGCTCGATCGTAGTAGAAAATTGTCAGGAGAGATAGATAGGGAGGACTGTGGCGTTTTCAATGCTTTTCTCTGCGCAGTAGAGGGAAGTATTACTCAGATCAGATATTGCGGCGCAGGTCACTTGATGAAGCGACAGAGGTCTGTTTGATTTGAACTTTTACTTTCTTTGTTTGTACTACAGCTTCTGCTTCGAATCGGTACGATTCATCTCAGCATTACTCGTCACTCGGCTATTTAGGTACAATGATGATTCTCCGTCCCATCGAGAGGGCGATGCAATTCGTCGTGAAGTCGTCAAAATCTCTGTACAATATGCAAGCCATGCGTGTGTGCGCTTCGCCTTGCGCAGAAGCCACCATCCAGACACTTCAAAGTCCTCCTATATACCTCCATTCGCCGCGAATCCGGCTCCTGTGATATCCGCTCCACCTCCTATACATTCCTACGACCATGCAATACTTCTATAAGCAAGCTCTCCCAAACGCCAATATCCAAAAACAAAAAGCCGCTTCTCAATTCCCATCCGCTTTCATTTTCAACACCCATTATCCCAATCCCGTTTTAGATGCCAGTGGTGTACACCCATATGAACGCCGCGCTAAAGCAGAAACCCAAAATTTTAACCAGACCAGACGCCTCGCTGTACAACATCAGTCGTCTTCATCAGGAGATCTCGCCCTTCGTGGCGGAGCTGGTATGCTCGTCACGGGAAGGCCGTCAGATCTCCGTTGTGATGTAGGAGACCGTGATTGGACTGGGCTGCTGCGATCGCTGTTGATGAAGCTCAGAGGTGTGACTCCTTGTACCTCCAGAGGAGATATAGGCGAGACGGGCTCGTTCGCTTCACGGTCTTGCGGCAATGCAGTAACGAATTGAATGGCTCCACGCTGGTGAATGGAGTGTCCGTTCAAGTCATCTGGTCGGTATGGGTCGCTTTGTCTTTGTGGGTGTGGGTGATGTGGACTTTCGCTCTCTTCGACGATAGGTGCGACAGTCCTGGTTGCCACACTTGTCGATCGCTCAGGCATCGGCCGTTCTGCTACATGCTGTGCCTGTGATTGCTGCTCCCGCCGTTCAGCCTCCTCCAGTTCTTCAAGTGTTGCGGCGAGATCCCTTCTCCGAGGAGGAGCTGGAATGACCGTGACAGGAAGAGGACCGACGGCGGTGTTGACTCGGTTCTTGTCTCGGAGTTTCTCTGCTTGTATTGCGGCAAAATCTTCAAGTCGTGCTCGTACATCCCATACGCTCGATGGGCCATGAGCGTTGGCTGTTTCTTGAGCCTTTGCTGTGTGTGCGGATACCTGTGGCGGGGGTTCTCGACCCCTCCTCCGGAACGGGTTGGCTTTGGCAAGAGTACTCCACGTACTCTGTGGTTCTGGAGGTGGAGGTTCTGTGCCATACCCTTCTTCCATTGTTTCGACAATCGATTTCTTCTCCACATCGTCGCTGGAGTTTCGACGAGGACTTGGAGGTCTGACTATTTCTGCACTGTTGTGCCTCGACAATTCTGTTGGCCGCATGCTCTCTCTTGTATTCTCTCTGACTGGTACAGCTGCTTCACTGATAGGGTGATACCGGATAGCATATACCGTACTCTCCGCGCTTGCCGAGTCCGTTCTACTGATCGGTGTTGCAGCAGCTGGTGGTCGCGTCGGCCAGAGGGGAGGCCTTGGCCTTGGTCCCTTCTTGTTCCTCGTGTTTGCTCCATCACCTCGTACTTTACCACTCTCAACATCTTGCTTAGCCCGAGGCCGATATCGATGTGCGAGGCCGGCAACAGTCGGCCACGATCTACCATTGGAGCTTGTGATAGCTCCACCACCTCCATCACGATCTCCGCCGTCGCCTTGCCCATTGGACTTTCCGTTCTTCCAGTGATCGTTCGAGGAAGAATTGGCGTCCAACATCTCATCACCGTCAAACACTTCTCGTCCCAACACACCGTCCTTCTTATCGTCTCTTTCCAAAGCTTCGATTCTTTCCACCCATTCCCACACTACAACACTTGCTGCGGCCGCTCCAACCCATCGCACGTAGTCTCCCCATCCAGCAAGAGAAGGTTGTGATATATCTAAAACGAAAAAGACTACCGGTATCAACACTGATGCCAATGACAACAGTGAGACCAATATCATGTTCTTCATTTGAACATGATAAAAGGCAAATTGTTTCTTCGTGATCGAGTAGTACATGACCCATGCAGCATACAGCAAACTGAGTGCCAGCTGGAAGAGGTATGCAAGTGCCGGAATCGCATCGACGAAACTTCGTGGTCGTGAGTTGCCGTTATATACGAAATTGTTGAGAATACTGAAAAGGACATCGAGACTGATAAGGGCGAAAGCCGTCCATTTGATAATGATCTTCTCCCTTTGTCGTGGAAACAGCCTTATCAGAGTTTGGGCTTGGGCCAGCCATAGGAAGGTGTCCGAAATAACGCGTATGATCTTTAATTCCAGGCCGTCTTCCACTTCACTTTGCAACGCAGCTGCATCCATGTATCCAACTTGATATTGTGCTTCGGCCACACGGAAGGTATCCGCGGTCGCAATGGTGAGTGATATCGCTACGGTCAACGCTGCAACCTTTTGGAGCCATGGTCGTCCTCCGATTCCGATACCTGCATCACTCGCCGAGGGACCATTTGTGAAACCACGTCTACCTAAGACCACTGCACCTTCGCGTAAGAACGTCCTGGGAGTGATGAAAAGCATTATCACGAGCATGTACGCAGTCACCGTCGCAGCTGCCAGCGCGTAGCATTCGGGTATCGTCGAGGCGTAGAATGGGTCGCGAAAATCGGTATAACCCTTCCCAGTGAGGACTGTTCCACTGAAACCAGTGCATTCGGGCTGGAAAACGGCATCCGAGGTGAGGGTGATGATGTTGTCGACTGCGAGTGTGAGGACTCCGTTCGAGGGAAGCGTGAAAGGAGTACAATGCGGCGTCGAAGTCGATGACGAGGTCCGGCTGGGCCTCGCAATGTTGATGAGTTGTCGTGCTTCCATATTCATCTTTGTCGCGGCCCTGCCGCTGGTATTGAGCAGTCGTTAAAACATTGATTTCGATGGAGGTGGCGGATGGAGTCGTGAGTGAGCGCGATCAACTGCAGTCGAAGAAATGGCAGCAGACGAGCATCAATGGGCGTGCGATAATGAATTCAGGAATCGTACAAGGTATTGCGATAGTGAGTAATTCGAGTTGCTATTGTGATGTTGCGTGTGGGAAGTCTGTCGTCGAGTCGAGTGGTGGATGAGGGTATTGAGTATTGGGTATTGTGAGGGGGTCGGGTCGTCTTGGTTTCATTGGGGGCTCTGGGGCTCACTGAGTCTATGGTGGTGGTGGTGCGCTAGGCAGGGCCGGATTGGCTGGCAGGGTAGTGAAGCTTTGCAACCAAAGCAGCAGAGCAGAGCAGCGGCCACATCCAGATCCGAACATCAGGCGCACGATTAATGGATAGATCTTAGTCAAACTTTTTAGCTGGGACAGAGCCTGCGAACGGAATTTAATCAATTATGGTTTGGAACAGCAGCGCAGATTGGATAGTGGATGAATAGTGGATGGAGAAGGAGATAGCCCGTTGCGCGGGTTCCGATCCTCTCCTTCATTTCTACTTTCTACAGAGGTACAACACTGCTCTTCTACTCCTGCGCCTCTGCTCTGCTCTCTTTTATGTATCTCAGCCCTCCTCTCCTCTCCTCTCCTCGCGATGCCGCGATACACATCATACACCACTGGCTGTCATCTGGTGACCCTTCTTCCGCCAAACTGGTTTTTGTGCAGCACGCCAGCAGCACACCACTGCCAGAAGAAGAAATGATACGACGTGGCGCTAAATGCCCAGCATGAAGACCGGCTCGCCGGTGGCAGAGAAGCTCTGAAAAGGCGAATGGCACTTCTAAAACACTTGGCAGAAAAGTCTTGGATCCGCCTTGGAAAGCTTGTCGGCCTTCAAGAAGCAATGAGACTGCTTCAAAGCCATGAGAAGTCTTGGAACCACGAGGAGATCCTCTAGGCACTCTTATCGTGATGTTTATAAGTCTGGCTCAAAGGCTTGCATCGACCTCTGTTCTGATGCTTCTCTCATCGCCTTCCCTTTCGAGCCCTCGAGTCTGCGCGGGGGGTCTCTCGGGGATGGACTCCTAGCCGGGTCATGCTTTGACTGTTTGGGATTAGGCTCGTCAAACGCGAGATAACCTCGGTCTCCCATGGAAAAACAAATCTCCTGCGTCTTATGCGACCGGTGGAAGAAGAAGAAGCCTTCCTCATGGCTTGCCAGACACTCGAATCATGTGTCTTCCTACTATTCTCAACAACAGATCATGCTGATGAAGCCATCGCGAGTCGCTGTTCTGTGGTCTTGTTGATGCAAATATCCTCTTGTATCAGGTACGGTATCAGCCCCTATTGGGAGGTACCGGGGTACTTTTGACCAAATTCTGTGTGATTACCTCGATGCCTCAAACGAGTACCGTCCACTAAATTTTCATTGGTAACATTCCGGAAGTGCCGGTCAAAATCCATTTCCTATTTGAAGATTTTCACCCGACCATTTATTTTGTTGGCAATGCGACATGTGTTCGAGAACCTGCAATCGTACATCTTCATCTCCATGTCCTTGTTCTCCAGACCCCGCCATTCGAATTTTGTCCCCAGAGCTGGGCGTCTGTCGAGATCGACTCAACCTGCCTCTTCAACAGACAAGAACCCTCGGCGACGCAAATTTCCCACTTCATTTCTTGTGTTGGGGATGTGACACCTGGGAAGCGACAGGCTTGAAACTTCGCACTGTCGATTTCGTTTCGTGGCGTGTTTGACGGGATGCCTGCGCTCAGATCTTCGCGATCGCGAAGAAACAGATGACCAACAACGGCAAGCCATCCGACGAAGTGCCACATGATGCTATTTTTGAGCTGTTACTTGGAGTCAGTATTGGAAGAAATGTATCTTTGTATGAATCATGTTTCAGATTATTAATGGTCATTTTGTGACCTCTAAGGAAGACTACGATTGCTGGTAGCACTTTTGATTCCAAACGTGTGCACCGGGGTAATAGTGTCGGAAAATCCTTTCAGATCTAGATCAGCCGTTCTCAGATCTGACATTTAGTTTGTAGCCTGTCTGCCTGCTTGTCTTTTTTTTGTTGTAGAACCGGAGAATGGCTGTCTCTGTACGACGAGCTTAAGCGAGAAAATTCCAGTATTGACTTGCTAAGGGTCAATGTACCCTCCTTCACATGAATCGCCCAGCACTTGAAGTTCGAGCTATGGGCAAGAGTTGTTGTAGCGGCACAGAAAAACGCGTTCGAGTTCGTTGCCTCCTTACCCGGCATAGATTGGGCACAAAAAATGGAAAAATGTTTACCACTGACCATGTGCTCCTTATCACGGTGCATGATATTCTCTTATTTCGGCCTGTTCGTTTCTTTCAACTACGAAGAATTCCATTTCTGGTTCCAACTCCAAACGGTATAGGCTTTTTACATCGGCTTTCTAAATACAGCAAAATTACATCCTTCAGTGAGACCATTGGATCATCTGCAGTTTTTGAAGGCAACAAAAGTAGGGCAACCCATTTGTGACGAGGACCACAATATTCCGGAAGAGCACGTAGATGAGTAAATGTTGTCGCCCATGAACGTCTGAGAGTCGCAGGATATTGCTGAACGGCAAGAGATAGATGGTAGGAGGAAAGGTGGCATCCCCGTGGCTGTTGTTCTTTGGTAGATATGAGCTTGAGTTCGGAGAAATGGCTATCATCATGAAGAACTAGAATGTATCTAGCTCCTGAAATGTTTTATAGCAAACAGATGAATTAAGGTAGCCTATGGTTACCTCGGCAAGTGTCTGGCGTGGCTAAGTCATGGCCTCGCTTGTATCTGTTTACATCCTGCGCCATGGTAGTCTCGAGGTGTTTGTCATCCATCTCACACTCAATTCAAGCCTTCCAACTCCATCAATCCTCATCAATCCTCTTCCCTTCTCAAGCACCACACTTAAGGTGCAACAAATCTCTGAGCTCACCTTATTATGTACACAAGAATTGTCATGTTTGGCAGCTACAAACAACATTCTGCTCCAGAGATCCATCTCGCTTTACTGATTGCTTCATTCTCAATCAATCGATCACCATGTCGTTCACTTCCTGAAACCCAAGTCGGACTAAGCTCTCCATGATCGGTTCCATATGTAGCCCTGCGGCGGTCGTCATCGTACAAATGATGCTTGGGGTCAAAGTGGCGGAAAGTCACCAGTTATTGTCACCCAGCAGACCCTCTCATCGTGATGTGATATCGCTCAAAGAACACTGATCAGGTTAACAATGCAATTTCGAGATGTTCTGAATCGATTCAGTTCATAAGTCCAACTTCATCGAGGTTGAGGTTGAGGTGAAGATGTTCGAAATCGCTGAGGCAATCGCTACTCAACTTCATTCTATCTCCTCGCAGATTCATTTGACCACGGTGGGTCTGTATAATTTGACGCTCTTTTGGACCCATGAAACGGGCGAGGATTGTATCCGCATGTAAGCCGAGTGGGTGGCCGACTAGCGGGATGGCTGATGACATCCAATTCAGAGATGTACACGCATCGGAGGGCCGAGGCTGGCTTTTTTCGGATATCTTCTCGAGTCTATTAACTACTCAAAGATTGCACGCTGAATACCTATCATAAGCTAAGCGATAGTAATGAGGATAATTTTAGTGTAGCTGATCTTACGGAATTGGTCCCTGAGATTGTCAACACCGAGAAAAAGCACCTACCTCATCTCGGCTTTGACAGCCCGAAAGAGATTTAGTTGGTCGATGATAGCTTGAATACGATGAGGATTACAGCATTGAGGGGGCTAAGGTTATCATTGATGTGTTATTGCTAGTACTTGTGTCCTTGAAAATTCATGATGATCGATAGATCACCAATGTTTGCTGGTCACAGGACGGATGGGCAGCAACATTGACCTGGCATAATTATGTCTCCTTTCTTTGGCAAGGAAATTTACTGATCTCAGACGAACTGGATGTCTGTAAGTCGGAAAAAAGTCGCAACGATGCCTCTTCAACTCATCGGTCATGTGGATGGTCCAGTTCGATTCGTCTCTGGCATCCTGTGGCCGACAATGGAAATGAAGATGTAGGGGAGTGAGGCTCATGCATTAGGCACTTGGGACGTCAAAGGCGTGATTTGGTATCAAGTGGTTTTCTGTATCCTTCTGCATCGGGGTCTGCGATAGAGGCTTTCAGATATTGTGAGCCTTTGCTTCGGAATTGCCAAGTGTCTTCTCTTCACATCTGTGTTTTGCGGACGAGGATCTGAGGCATTGATAATTTGCTTTGAGATTACCTAGACATTCTGCATCCAGACCTGGTCAACATTTTCAAGCCTTTGCTCCTTGTTCCGTCGCCTTGATCTTCTCGAAAAGTCTCAAAAACACACCAGAATCCTGCGCTCCTCCCACCTCGTACTTGCCCTGTATCGTAAAATTCGGCACCCCAGTGATCTGATTCATTCTTGCCTGCTCGACCTCCTCGTCAACAGCCTTCCCACCCTTATCAGTCTGCAACCAATCCTTCGCCTCCTTCTCATCCAATCCCGCCTTCGTAGCAGCATTTAGCAGAACATCATGACTCGTGATGTCGCCCTCGTTCTCAAAGTAAGCGGCGAATAACTGCTCGACGACTTTTGTTTGCATCTCTGGCGACTTGGTCTTGCCGAGCTGGATCAGACGGTGACTGTCTCTCGTGTTCCCCGTCTTGCCGCCGAATTTAAAGTTGATACCGGCTTCCTTGCCCGTCTGCGCCAGCCGCTCGAAAATCATGGCCGTGCGATCCTCGCCGAACTTGGTTTTGTAATAAGCGGTCTTGTCAACACCTGTCTCCTGGTCAGGGACTTCTCTAAAAAAAAAAAAACGTTAGATGAAAATTATTACCTGTTTTGGGTGCACCAGGGTTGAGGTAGAATGGCATCCAGGTTGTTGAGAATGTGTCTCCAGAATCTGGATGCAGTTGCTTGTATGCCGTAATGGCAGCATCGAGCTTCCTTTTGCCTACATAACACCAGGGACAGACACTATCACTGACAACCTCAATGTTAAATTGTGTCATGCTGCGCAGAGTTGGCCTGAACATTCACAGGGAACAGCGTTGGTGGGTGGAGCGTCAAGACTTTAGATTTAGATGCGGGAAGTCTAATTCGCGTAGCTCAGAGGAATAAGAGTATTTGTATGTGACAGTTAAAGAGCTGAGAATAGAAGGTACTCGATGATTACTTATCATAAAAAGAGGTCTCGTGGAACTCTCGGAGTTGGTTAGAGGGGATTAGAAATCAGCAAATTCGAAACATCCCCGCCTCCGAGGTGTGGTGACGCCAGATTCCGCCGCCTCGGTTCAATGTGGGAGCCGCGCGCTTGAGTTTCTTAGAGAGGGAAAAGAATAAAAGCTTCGTCATTATCATTGATTAATTCTGCCGAGACTGAAGTCTGAACATTTGCAACCTGGCTGCTGAAATTCAGGCTTACGTCAAACAATATAGGAAGATGTCTCGAAGGGTATGCTATTCATGGAATCGAGTCCGAGGAACTTATATGAGCCAAAAGAAAAAGCACTTGCATGTATGAGGAGGATCGAATCGAGTAGTAGGGCTATACAGATACCTGTCGTTTCTCACCTGGGTACGGAGATCCGCAATCAGGGAGTTGGCTTGGACCACACTGCCTTATACTTACCATGTTTGGCATCTTCAACGCTTATGACTGAGCTCCCGGGTTTTTGAAGGCATGAATTCTCTAGGTTCGACACCTCTGAGATTTCCTCACCTCCGACCACAGTTGACCAAACGCCATCGCTAAAGACAAGTGACGAGAATTCCCTCGAGAACGCCCGAAATGCATGCAAAGTGAAGACCGGCCCTCCGATGTAATCCCCAGGTTTCCGACAGCCGCAATTATATGACTTCTATCGTTTGAGGTGCGAGAAATCCTTGAGCAGGTGTGCCATATGTGTGTTCGTTGTCTTTCCGCCCTTCCTGGCTTGTCTCTTCTTCTTCTCCTTTGCCTTCGGTGCCGCCTTGATGCGCTTACTTGGGTCCTCGCTAGCAGGCTTTTGACCGGCTTCCTGAAGTTTTCGGACGAGGTCGTCGACGCTGGGTAATTCGATTTGGTGCCACATGACTTGGAATTCAGTATCGATGTCCTTGACCAGAGTCGGATCGTTGCTCCAAACCATCCGAGCGTGATTGTCCTTCTTCGTTCTAGTGACCAGGACCTTCTTCTCCTTTTCTAGTTCATCGATAGCATCCTCGCAATCCGGCCAGCCGTCCTTCAAATCCTTGACAGAGACTCCCTGCGCATCGACCTTGTTTTGTAGGTATGCAATGAGATCCTTCTTGGAGCGGACGTTTATGATAGGGCGGTGCTTGTACGATCCAGAGTCCCAAGTCTGAGTTTTCAGGTTCAAATCTGGGAACCATTGTACTCGATCGTGCTTCTTGAGGATCTTGGCGATCATTTGCTTTGTATTCTGATCGGTATGAACCTGACTCAAGTACTGCAAGATCTCGTGGAAAGTCTTTGCCTCATCCTTCTTCTTCAGGAACTCGATAACGTATGTGACTTGGGTGAACGCTTCATTTCCATAGCCTGTGGCAGCAGGTTGAGAGTAGACAATGTTCTTCTTGGATTCCGACTCTCTCTTTCTTTTCGCATCTTTGTTATCGCTTTTAGAGGCATTCGAAGCATTCGACGGAGCTGGAGATGGCGCAGACTCAGGAGCTGGTGGTGCGAGGTTACGCTTGGTAGAGATCTTTGGCGCTGCAGACATAGCATCGCTCTTAAAAAGAGCCTGCTGCTTCTGTAGATAGGAAGACATGACTTCTTTTCGCGCGAAGCCTATGCTGAGGTGGAGCGTTCAATCGAAGACGATGAAGAAAGTGGTATCGGCCTGGTCAAGACAATTGAGGAAACAGGAATGAGTTTTCAGTTCGTGGTCGCATTCACAGTAGCAGTACCGAATCAGTGAATGCCCAAAGGATTGTGCACGAGCAAGCGGCCTGGTGAAATAATAATTGAAACAAAGGAAAAATGGAGGCAGGCTCCGAAGATGAATCGTTGAAGTGAGTGAGGCTTGAAGTGCCTTTGCGAGGGCAAGGCAGGGCAAGGCTTCAGTCAATCTTGGCTTGGCACGCTAACAGCGCGCGCTAGCGGACCTACCTAGATGTTTGCAAGCGGAGCTTCAAAGGACGGCCATTTTCGACCAACACACTCTCGAGCTTCCCTCCCCCGCACATATTTCAAGGTTCGCGATACGGGATCGATAGCCTGCGAGGCATGTGCTTGGGATCCAAACTTCGATTCTTTTAATATCACCTTTCCCGAGGCGCAGTAGAGTACAGCGCATTCACAACAAACGCGGTTTCTGCCATTTCATCAACGTCAACATCTTTGGCCCTATGACACGTTCCCGAAACTGATGAGGATTCTCTCATAGCCATGGCTATGGCTGCACTGGATGTCGACTACTTGTCGGCCTATCTGAGTGTTCCCCAACAGACTCTCAGCTCTACTCTCGATTCGCCTACGGCTGAGCTCGTTCTATCGGTCCTCGAAGCTATCACGGCAAAAGCGCGCGAGCATGATGAATTAGCAGCAGACAAACTGCGGGTTGATATCGAATTAGAGAACTCGGTGCGGACTTCAGAGACGCGCATTGAAGGTCTGCGCGCCAATGTGGAGAAGGCGCAGAAGACTGTTGAAGAGGTCCGGACCAAATTGAAGGAAGAAGGTATGTATTTGAAGGAACTACCAATTATTACACACGTGCTTAACAATAAATTTGCAGAGAACGCGAGATCGTCCCTTGAAAGCGAACTACAAACTTTGAAGTCCTCCTCAACGACCTCAACATCTGAAGTCGAAACTTTGCATGCACGAATCACATCATTGGAAGCAGGTAATCGAGACACCTTGTCAGTNCTGGAGTCGAAGACAGCAGCAAATGATGAACTTGCGAAGGATCTTCAGAAGCAACACCAGAAGGGCTTGGAACTTAGTCAACAAATATCCGCTCTGCAGCAAACTGTCCAGAATGCCAATTCCGCGGCTTCAAGTGCCAAATTCCGAGAACAGTCTTTGAAGCAAGAAATCGAGCTGGCTAAGCGTAACAATGAATGGTTCGAGAATGAATTGAAAACAAAGAGTGCGGAAGCTTTGAAGTATCGAAAGGAGAAGGGTGCCCGAATTGCGGAACTCCAACGCCTGAATGAAGATGCAAATTCGAACCTTGAGGCTTTGAAGAAGACGGAGCAAGCCTTGCGAACCCGGGTTGACGAAATTCAAAAGAAGGCTGAGGATTCTCTTGGGAAAGTACAGCAGCTTCAAGAAGCAGCAGCTAAATCCGAGGAGGGCTTCCGCCAGGAGCTTGAGAGTGCCCGAAGACTAGCGGAACTCCAGTCACAGCAAACGGAAACACACAAGAACCGACTGAAGGAGGTTGAAGCTAGTCTTGAGAAAGTCAAGGATGATGCGGCTGCACAAATCTCACGACTCGAACAGTCCTTGGAGGAGGAGAAACAGGAACGAGACCGGGCAGAGCACCGATGCGCTGAATTGGAGATCGAAGTCGACCGTCTGGAAGGCTTGCTATCTGCACCACGGGCCGGATCAGTCCCAGGAACCCCCCGACAAGGTCTGAATGGTTCCATGCTTGGTAGATCAGGTTCGCCTGCCCAATATGGAACTCCTGGATCGGTACGTAAATCCGTCGTTACATCAACACAACTCATCGAGGAGAATCACAAGCTTCAGATGGAGTACAAGGCCGAGAAGCGACGCGGTGACCGCCTGGCTGCAGAAATGGAGGAGATGGTCCAGGGCTTGGAGGCAAAGCAACCGGAGATTGAGGAGATCCAGGCTGAGAACGGGCGTCTCCATCAAGAGGTGATTGAAATGTCCAAATTTGTTGGCCAGACTGGCAAGGAGAGAGATCGTGCGAAGAAAGATGCGAGAAAGGCTGAGACTGAAGCTGCCACTGCCCATGCCGAAGCAAGCATTCTTCATCAGCAGCTCCGAGACCTTAGCGCACAAATCAAGATGTTACTGTGTGACATGGAGGCCCAGAAGCGTGGATTGGATGCATTGAGCCCTGCAGATCGAGCAGAGCTCGAGCGCTTAGCTAGGGGTGAGGTTGAAGAAGGAGCCTTCGAGGGTCTCACGGATACGGACCGGTTCATCAGCCAGAGACTCACTATCTTCCGAAGTGTCAGCGAACTTCAAGACAAGAACCAGGAGCTTCTCAAGATCACTCGTCAATTGGGTGCTCAGATGGAAAGCGAAGAAGCACTGGCCGCCAAGCATCAAGCAGCTCAAGATCACGAAGAAGTCCAAAATCTCAAATCAAAGATTGAGAACTACAAGGACGAGCTCCAGTCTATGATTACTCGTTCCGAAAGTTACATCAAAGAGAGAGATATGTTTCGACGAATGCTCCAGCACCGAGGACAATTACCACCGACATCAGATCTTGCATCTGTCTTTGGCCAATCAATTGATGGGAACCGCAACAGCTTGGTGCAATCGACCGAGCAGGCCCCTGGTTGTCAAGATAATGCTAGTCTTCTACGAGAACTACAATCCCATTTCGATCAATACAGAGAAGAGCAGACTACCGATCGTCGTACTATGAAAGAGCAGTTGGAGAGACTTTCTCAAGAAAAAGGTACTCTCCAAGCCGAAATCGCCAAGATAAACAGCCAGCTCACCTTCGCGAATGAACGCTACGACTTGCTCAATTCTAACTACACCATGCTCAACAACGAGAATAGCGAATTGCAAAAGCGGTCACAACTTCTGTCTGAAGCGTCTGCGAAGCAAGACTTGCGCACTCAATCTGTCGCCGAGGATCTGGTCGAAGCGAAGGGCTTGGTGGACAGCATGAGAAACGAGAATGCAAACCTCAAGGCCGAGAAGAAACTCTGGAAGGATATTCAGGACCGTCTTAGCCAGGATAACGAAGGGTTGATGAATGAACGGTCCAGACTGAACACTCTGATTGCCAACCAGCAGACACTTCAAAATGAGCGTGAGCTTGCCGACTCTGAGACTCGGCGCCGATTGACATCTCAAGTGGAGAGTCTTGAAGCTGAATTGACCAACACGAAACGCAAACTGAACGACGAGGTTGAGGAGAGCCGGAAAGCCCAATTGCGGAAGGAGTATGACGCCCAGCAGACCCAGAAACGCATCGATGACCTCGCCTCGAGTCTCAGCCAGGTCCGGGAAGAATTGGTTGCCGCCAAGACTACTCGCGACCATTTACAGTCACGGGTTGATGAACTCACAATCGAACTCAAGTCCGCTGAGGAGCGGGTGGTGCTTCTGCAACCTAGACCAACGCCGCGTCACGCTGAAGCACCCACTGATTCCAACGGGGCGGACCCCGACGGGGAGCTTACCAGGGAGCAAGAGCTCGCAATCGAGGTATCAGAGCTGAAGAGAGATCTTGAACTTGCAAAATCTGAGCTTGAGAATACAAAGAGCCAAATGGAGCAGTACAAAGCAATCAGCCAGTCATCAGAGGAGGAACTTGCCAGTTTCAATGCTACCCAAGACCAATACCGCGAGGAAATGGACAGCATCATTGAGGAGAAAGACACCAAGATTCGGGAACTTGAGCAGAGAGTCGACGATATCTCATCCGAGCTTACTAATACAAATAACGAGCTCACAGCACTTCGAAATGGCCAGTCTGAAGTAGCTAGACAAGCCGAGGAGGAAAGGGCCGCTCTACAGGCCGAGATCACTCGACTTAAGGATGAAGATGAGAAGCACGCTACCGCAGCTCAATTTCATCAACAGGATCTTCGTGCCCAAGCTGCGATCGCGACTAAAGCCCAACAAGACTATGAGAATGAGCTCGTCAAGCACGCAGAGGCTGCGAAGCTACTCCAGGTCCTCCGAGGCGAATACAATCAACTCAAGACGGAGTCCGCTACTTTCAAGGCTGAGGCAGAATCTGCTAAGGTGACTTTGAGTCAAAGCCAGAGCTCTTGGGAAGAGCGGCGGGATCAGTTTGAGAAAGAGCTGAAAGAGTTGAGAACCCGACGTGATGATCTCAATGCACAAAACAAGCTTCTGCACCAACAGTTAGAGAATGTGAGTGCTCAGATTACGGGTCTTCAACAAAGTCGCACCGTTCTACCTGAATCAAGTCCAGCCGACACCGAATCTCCAATGGCGGAGTCAAGCATCGATCGTAATGCAGATGGTCTCCGAGAGCTCAACAACTACTTGAGGCGAGAGAAGGAGATTGTGGAAGTTCAATACGAACTGAAGATCCAGGAAGCCAAGCGCCTGCAACAACAGCTTGACTACGCTCAATCACAGCTTGATGAGAGCCGACTGAAATTAGACCAAGAACGCCGTCAACATGCCGATGGCGGTCGTAGCTCTATCGCCCACAAGGACCTCATGGAGAAGTTGAACGAACTGAATCTTTTCCGTGAGAGCAGCATTACTTTGAGAAATGAAGCCCGCCAAGCACAAGCCCAGCTAGCTGAGAAGACCAAGCGTGTCGAGGATCTGCTAGAACAGATTCAACCATTGGAGAGCAAGATCCGTGAGCTTGAGCAGGGCAAGGAGACATCGGAAGGCGAGATGCGTCTGTTGCAAGAGGATCGGGACCGATGGCAGAAGCGTACTCAGGATATCATCTCCAAATACGACCGTATCGATCCAGTAGAGATGGAACAGCTCAAGGAGACCATCGAATCTTTGCGCGCCGAACGCGATTCGTTGGCTGAAGAGCAGCAGCCTTTGCAGGACAAGATACAAACGCTCGAGGGAGAGAAGGCTGCTTGGCAACAATCTCGCACAAAGTTGATTGAACAAGCCAAGGAGCGGAATCGAATCAACCTGAAGGAGAATAAGGACCGAACAGCCGAGAGAGACGCGGCCATTCAAGAGAAAGAAACCCTACAACAACAGCTCACAGGTCTTCAACAGCAACTCGAGACTGCAGTTCAAGAGAAAGAAGCGGCTGAACAACAGCTCACGTCCCTTAGTCAAGAGCTTGAAATGGTCAAGTCGGAACGCGATCGTGCTTTGGCTAATATTCCAGAAACTCCTCAGCCAGCGATTACTCAGGCAATCACACCACAGGCGGATCCAGCTCTTGACCAGCAACTCGCAGACCTCCGCAAGGAACTCGAGCAAGTCAAGCAAGAGAAGCAGACATTGGAAACCCAACTCAATACTCTGCGAGAGCAGCTTGAGAAGTCAAATTCTGAGCGAGATAGTGCTATTGCCGAAGCTGCTGAAGCGAAGTCGAAGCAGACTGCCGCCACTTCCGATGCAGCGATGCAAAATGGAGCTGAAGAGGGCCAGATCGACGAGACGCCCGTGGCCACCGGGCTTTCTGATGAGGAGAGAAAGAAACTAGAAGATCGCATTTCTGCAGCAGAAGCCAAGATGAAGGAGGCAGAGGAGAAGGCTGCCAAAATGGAAGAAGACATGGATAACACGGTCCGCGTTCGTTCAGATAGGATGAAGTCTGCTTTGAACAAGAAACTAGTTGAGTCAAGAGAGGCCCAGAAGACCGAGCTTGAAGCCGAATACAACCTGAAGCTAGAGCAAGAAAAACAGATATGGCTAGCGGAGAACAAGGTCGCTCAGCCACCTAGCACTCCAATGAAGGCTGCCGCGGAGGCCCCGAAGCCAGCTAACGAAGCACCCCCCGCCACTCCCGCAACCCCCGCAACTCCTAACCAGAAGCCCGAGGGATTGGAGCAAATCTTGTCCAATCTTCCAGAGGCCGAAGTCCGTGACTTCATATCTAAGAATCCGACTGCTCAGTCTATCATCAAGCACAACATCAAGAACTTGGTCACCAAAGAGGCCCAGAAGTCAAAGGATGAGCATTTGAAGGAAACACAGAAGCTGATCGATGAGCATGCGAAGGCATTAGTTGAAGCTTCTCACAAGGCCGAAGCTGCAAAGACAAATGCAGTCTTCATGGAGAGCAGAAAATCGGCGCTAAAGATCAATATGTCGGAAAATAAGGCCCGTACTGCCACAGGGAAGTTGGAGGTTGTTGAACAAGCGGTCCAAGAAACTCCTCAGAAACCTGTTGTAGAAGTATGGGAGGACGTCAAGGCTTGGAAGCTTCCGCCAGCGCCAGCAGCACCTGCTGTATCGGCTCCCGCTGCTACACCTGGTACTTATTCTCTTACCTATACCGATTTCTTCCAAGCTGACAAGTCAACAGAAGCCCCAGCTCAGGCAAACGGAAACTCCAATGCCGCTACTTCGCCAGCTGAAGTGAAATCCGAAGCACCCGTCAATCAGCCATCGGCTCCACCCTTGCTACCGACTCAACCACCCCAGCAACGTCGAGCATCCCAAGCATTGAATGCTTCGATGAACCAGAATGGCACAGCAGTGTTACCTCCCAGTAACATTCCAAACGTGCGTAGCCTCCATGATCCTTTCTGGCATGAACTAACTATCTTCCAGGCTCCGGTAAACAATGCTCAACGGGTTTCCTCAATTCCAACTATGCGAGGCAATGCTTCGATCCGAGGACGTGGGAATGGAAATGGGCTCTATCAAGCACGAGGAGGTGGAGGAGGTGGTGGACAGCCTGGTAGAGGCAGAGGTGGGCCTGCTCAGCGAGGTGGATTGAATGCATCAGCGGCTCCTTATAGCCCAACGGGTCCAGCAGGCGTTAAGCGAGCTCGAGAGGAGGGTTCTATGGGCGGACAGCAAGGTCATGCTGGTAAGCGACCTCGGGGCGGTGGACAAAACTAGGTGGAGGAAAATGTTGCTTTGCTTGTATAATATCTCTGCTTGCTGCATAGCCATAGGGCGGCTTTCATTTTTTTCGGTGACAAGTGGCGTTGGTAGGAGTCTGGTAACACATGTAGAACAGGAGAAATCGCTATGTGAATGGAGATAAGTGGCAACAATGCCTGGCATGAATGCATATTCTAGGAAATGCCCACATTGGCATGTACTGATCGCGGAGACTTTTCCCAGGAGCGTGATGACAGGTAGCGTGCCGCTATCGCCAGTCTGTTGTGGCTCGAGCTCGAGTCCAAGTCAGCTCCGACTTTAAATCCCCCATGATACCTTATCAGTACCTGAACTATGCTCTACAATTGAGTCGAGCAGTCAACAACCCTCTAATGCTATTCTTTGTATGGGTCCACGGCTTGATATCATTGGTGTCATTAGACACTCAGCCTCTTTGCTGCAGCCTCCCGAATGTCTGCTGTCTTGAACTGTCTGCTTTTCGCATTTCGACCGGAGCAGAGTGTGTGCAGTCCATGGCAGCAAGTCTAGTTATTTCCAGTCTACTATTCGAGCAAGCTTTAAAGTATATTCCTCTTCATATCAACAGGCATGCTAGAATCTATCAGGACCTCGGCCATCAGGTTGATATGGTGTTGTACGTACAACACACGTGACTTAACCTTAAGCTTTTTCATTGGGCGGATATGGATATCACTATCTACGGAATCCACAACCAGAAAGATAATTTGCCGGTGAATTGCGATGTCGGGTCCAGCAACTCGATGTTTTAGTATAGTACGATGCTGTGCATCGAGAACGCCCTCTCCAGATCCTTCATGGTGGAACCAGCCGAGCCAGTGTGAAGAAGTGGCTCCAAAACAAGTCTAACGGGGTTTCGGAGAGGCTGTGTGTGCAACTGTGCCGCACACTTCAACATGAGCCACCATAGAATCCTTTCCGGCAGTCGAATCAGCAGCAAATCCTACCAGTTCTCACTGCTCTGTATGGCTGTCAGTTCTTTTTACGTGTATATCAAGCTGTTGGTGGGTTTAAAAGCTTGTTCAGCCACTCATGTAGCGTGCAAACAAATAGAGCAGGCAAATTGATCGCCCAAGTGGGTGTGATCCATATTACTCAAGGCAGACACCAACAAACACTACTGAACGTCCAACAAAAGCCCATATATATCTATCTTACCTTTGCAAGAAGGAATTCTTCCGGTGCTCATTTCAACGTCCTTGAATCTTATACACATTACCGTTTGCTACTAAGCATATCACTCGTTTCAACATAATTTGCTTGAAGGAAACATGGCATCCTTCAACAATCAGACGCAATATTCGTCGCTGCCTCGGGCTTCCGGCGAGACAGACCGTGATGCATCACCACACGCGCATCTGCTACCAACTACCGAGAGCAGTTCTGTTCGACACATGCCTACTGCTTGTTCTGTCACCCTGAGTCCTGTACTCGTTCTCAGAACCATTTCGTTCATTCTCGCCCTTGCAGCATTCATCGTATTCGTCATCGATGGCCGCGAAGCATTCATTGCTGCCGACATTTTCCTGGCCCTTCTTATGATTCTGAACATTGTCCACGTAGTTCAATACTCTGTCTCTCATGTTTTCAAAGTGACCGTTGAGCTTCGGCAGAGTGCCTGGAAGCATGATCTTGGAGGAAGCCATGGAAAGCCGAAGACAGTCACATATGCGGACGTGGGCCTCAGCGCTGCTTTGACACTCTGTTTGATCCTCGGGAATGCTCTTACAAATCGTTATTATGGAGGACCCTACAAGGCCGGTGTCATTGTTGGATACTTTGTTGTGTAAGTCTTCCGTAACGGAACCTTGAGGCATTTGCTAACTCGTACTTAGACTCTGCCAGGTTTTGGTAGCAGTTCCTGTCCTCGATGAGAAGAGCTTGACGCTTACTGCAAGATTGACCGACTTGAAGCCCAAGTTTGCTCCTCGAGACAACAAACTTCCAATACAGGCTTCTGTGGGCGCGGGTGGAGCTGATACGGGCTCTGCTCGACGAAGGGGCACCGAGAGCGAGGAGCCGAGACAGGCTGCTGGAGATCTCGTCTAAGAAAGTAAGGAGGTCTTAGTCGTCATCAACCTTTCGTTGATAAACTAGTGGACCATATTATAGTCATGAATCGTTGGAAGAAGGAAAGTGTTATTTGATGTAAACGATTGAAGCACCTGGGCATAGAGTTTTCTATAGAAAGGGTCGTGTCGTACAGTTTCAAGCAAATTATGCAATATCTTGCTTGGTATTATTTCATCATTCTTTCAACCTGTCCCATATCTCCTTTGACGACAAGACAGTGCTTACTACACTCGAGAATCCCACAAAAGAGGCCGATGTTCTAATCCAACCTGTGATAAATCCAGGACTAAAAATGTCAAAACCATCGATCACCATTTGACTCTTAAGTTTTCGAAACTGTGCCGTCCGCTCCAGTTCAAACGCCAATTTTGCCTCAGCTTCCAGATCCGATGAAGTCTCACGACTAGCTTTCTCGTCGATCTCCTTGACCCCAACTTTGTAGCCTTCGTTGCTAGCATCCACGTACTGCACTACTCCCCAGAGTATCGAGAATACCAAGGAGTAGAACCAGAACTTATTGCCCTCAAGCAAGCAGGTGCTCGCTTGAGGCGTTGGCCAATACCCCATGGCGTCGAGCTACTCACATTGTCAGTCTAGCTTTCAGGACGAGGATTCCTACCCAGACTTTTACTTGAATATGAAAGCCCTGGAGAGCATTGAGGACTTACAATTGTCACGGACTCCAGAAACATGTAGCCTCCCAAACACGTCCACTTTCCCACCGCCAACACGCCTCTTACGCCATCGACGTGACGAAAGCAGTCATGTGCCTTTGAAAAACAGTCTAAAAATCGAAAGAAGCGGAAATATCGGCGTCCTATGAATCAAGTCAGCTCAGTTTGGGCTAAGACGTCAGAAATATAGTCAAAAAAAATGTTTATGAGGGTTCTCATATCCTGGCAGCCTGGTACAATGGCTCTTACCTAGGGCAAATTGTGCTCTCAAGAGAAGCCATGGCGTTGCATCGTCTGCAGATATGGCGTATGCTGCGAGGATTTGACATAGGGATTGGAGCAGCCGAAGGATCTTTTCGAGGGCGGCTGTGTGGTGGTGTCAGCAATTTATGTCTTTTTAAGGGCATCACGTGGTTGTCGAAGATGAAGTAGAAGAAGAAGAAAGGAGGACTCACTGGCGTCACTGGTGAAGCGGATGACGTTTTTGTAAAAGCCCATTTCTACGGCAGCGTGTTGGATTGGTTTCGAAGGCAGAAACAGACTGTGCGTTCTTTGGAGATATTGTTGGGCTGGTAAGGCGGTGACCAAAAAAAGTCGTTCGTGAGAAGCGTCTACTTGTCACTTGATTTTGAGGCTTGCAGTGTAAAAGTGGAGTTACTTTGAGGCATAATAGAAATTCAAAGCCACCAGATGCCTCTCGCAGGCAAGGTGAGCACTCACCGTTACGCATTGTGTGATGCGTTGTCTTGGGCAGATTCTGAAAACAAGTCATCGCTTAGCGAACCACTTGAAACAGCAGGCAAAGAGCACGCCAGGAACTGGGTGAAATTTCAAGTCGTGTCATATCAACATATCACTGGTTCGAGATCAAAGCCAGGCAAAGTAAATGAAGCGTTTTGCTGATACATTGCGCCGATCAAAAGAGCACCCATGCCGAATGTCAATAATTACAATAGGAGAATCCCTATGAACAGTCTGTCTAAGGCCAACCGTCTATTGCCCAGGCGCAATCAGTTTTCCTTGCTGTCTTGCGTCTGGTTCCCATCCACCAGCAAGAGCTTGCTTGCCCCCATGAGCCTTGGCATAGTCTTGCATGCGTGCCTCCAGTTCCGGTCGGAAATGTCTAATGAGACCCTGAATGGGCCATGCGAAAGCCTCGCCGAGAGCTGCTTCATGTTAGTTCAAACCCATAAGGATGTGCCTGATTCTTGCTTACCACAAATAGTGTGTCCCTCGACTTGCTTCGTCAACTCTTGCAACATATCAATTTCTCGCTCACGACCTTGTCCCTTCTCGAATCTCTTCATAATCTGTTCGGTCCACTTGCTGCCTTCTCTGCAAGGGGTGCATTGACCACAAGACTCGTGTCTGTAGAAGTGACTCAACCTGGAAATGGCACGAACGACGTCTGTGCTCTTGTCCATTACTATAACGGCGGCTGTTCCGAGACCTGACTGACTGTCCTTCAAAGCATCAAAGTCCATGAGTTGCTCATCACAGACATTCTTGGGAAGAATTGGAGTTGATGAGCCACCGGGAATGATGGCCTTCAGATTGTCCCATCCACCACGGACACCACCGCAGTGCTTATCGATGAGCTCCCTGAGAGGAATACTCATCTCCTCCTCAACGGTACATGGGTTGTTGACATGACCAGAGATACAGAAGAGCTTCGTTCCAGAATTTCTCTCACGGCCAAAAGATGAGAACCACCCTGCTCCTCTTCTGCAAATCGTTGGTGCTACAGCAATTGTCTCGACGTTTGCTACGGTCGATGGACATCCGAAAAGACCAACAGCGGCTGGGAACGGAGGCTTTAACCGAGGCTTTCCAGGCTTGCCCTCGAGAGATTCGATCAGGGATGTCTCCTCTCCGCAAACGTAGGCTCCCATTCCGCGGTGCAGGTACACATCGAAATCGTAGCCACTCCCGCAAGCGTTCTTTCCGATCAATCCATCCTTATACGCCTCCTGAATTGCTCGTTGAAGGACTGTCGCTTCGTGGTAAAACTCACCACGGATGTAGATGTATGCAGCTGTACAGTTCATAGCTCGACCGGCCACCAGACATCCTTCAATGAGCTTGTGGGGGTCCTTTCTCATGATCTCTCGGTCCTTGCAGGTTCCAGGCTCGCCCTCATCGGCATTTACGACCAAATATCTTGGTTTGTTGTCTTTATCCCAATCCTTGAAGTTCATGAATGACTAAAACGAATGAGTACCCTTTCAAATATCAAATTACAATATGAACATACCCATTTCATTCCGGAAGGGAATCCAGCACCACCACGTCCTCGCAAACCTGAAGCCTTGATTTCAGAGATGATCTGTGGAGTTCGTCAACAACTTCCATTCCGATTGTCTGCTGCAATATCCAACATACCCAATCATGACCCTTCAGCAGGATTTCCTTCGTCTTATGCCAGTCGCCATACTTCTTGGCACTCGCCAGATCCGCTCCGTGATGTCCGTAGAGGTTCTGGAAAATACGATCCTGATCCTTCAATCCACCAAATTGTGTCCGCTTCGGTGGAGGAGGGGCATCTGCAACTGTGGCAAGTCCACGGCTCTGCTGTGCTGGAGAAGCGGAGGAAGGGAATCGGGAGGTGGCGCACGCTGTTGAAGGAAGGACACGAGTTGAAATGGAGGCAACAGCCTTGGGTGAAGGCGCGTGTCGCGAAAGCATTGCGATATGTGGTTGTGCTCGATTGAGCTCGAATTGATAGTAACAGGCAGGGTGGAGGTTGAGTTTGAGGTTCAATGTAACTTATTTAGTCTTTGAAGTCATCATCGATATGGGTGTGTTGATTGGTTGAAGCTAGCACGGGCAACCGGCGAAACAATGTTGCGAAGCAGCGCGTTTATGTAAAGAGCATGAATATCGAGTATCTTTCCCGACAATGCACCTCAGGTTCAAGACAGTGAGCATCGCGAACAATTGAAGAACATTGTTGCAGTCAGATTCGCTCATCATTCAAGAAGTAAGCGGCATCAACTTCAAGTAATGAGAATGCCCATTCTGATTTATCCATCTACTCCGACTTCAGGTCAATACTTACCCTGCTTCCATTGACATCCAGAACCAGACAATCTCCTGCCAAATCTCTTCTTCAGCAGACAATATGTCGAGCAAACGAGCATCTATGATGCCCCATCCTCCAAAACCTCCAACCCAGTTGTCTTCCTCTCTGGTTATTGCAGATCAAGCTGCACTGACGGGTACACACCTCATAACACTGGGCGCGAACACTGTTATTCACCCCCGTACGAAGCTCAATTCTGGACATGCCCCAATATCTGTGGGAAGTAACTGCATTATCAGCGAACGAAGTCAGATCGGCCTGCAAAGTGACCCACCAGATGACGAGGAACACGATGTGACCATCGAGAATGGCGTTGTGATAGAAGTTGGAGCTGTTGTGGAAGCACGGAGGGTCGGAGAAGGGTCTGTTGTTGAAATCAACGCAAAAATTGGAAAGGGGGCAGTCATTGGCAAGGTATGCTGAACATCATGCTGTTAATGCTCTTTCTGATGGGGTCATAGCATTGCAAAATTGGTGCTCTATGCGAGGTTGCAGAAGGAGAGGTTCTCCCGGATTTCACCGTGTTATATGGCAGCGGTATGCGGCGGCAGGACACCAGTGGGGCAGAGGACATGAAATTGAGGATGGTTGCGAAGCAGGTGGAGGTTTTGCGCAAGCTTATACCGAGCAATTTAGCCAAGTTCCAATAGCAGTGGTGTTGTTGTAAGAAGTATTCCTTCTTCTCTTCCTCTCCCTTTTTCTCTATATGCTATCGGCTTCACTACTATACGAGGCCCTTCTTCATGTAGCCGAGTTGAGAGTTTCAATACAACTGTTGCTTGATCTTCTGGTTTTCCTTATAAAGCTCTATCCAGATAAGTCCTCACATTCTTTTCTTTCATGAAGCTTTATTCCTCACGGATTTGCTAAGTCAATGGTCTACAAAACTTCATTGGCTTCATGGAATTGTGGACTACTGTACTCGTCTACAGTGGCTCCGAATCGGAGGTTCAATGATTTCAAATTTTCCTTGGTGTCTTTGGGTCTTGTGGCAAGGTCCGCCCCCATTTGTGTATGGCTTCAAAAAGCAAACATATTAGGGCTTTTATCCGTAGTCTCTGGGTACAGATTCTGCTCGGATAAGTTTCCTACTTCTAAAATTTTTACCGGATTTACTTCAAGCCTGCTACTGCGGTATTGACTCTCTGCTGTCCCCATGTACGACGCGGTCTCACGACTAGTACTAGTACTCCTTTGGGCATCTCTCAAGCAATGGGAGCAAGTTAATACCGTATTCTTGCGCATCGGCTTCTTTGCTCGTGACATGAGTATTCCAGACTGTGCTACGCAGAATGTTCCCGTATTGGGAAAGTACACAGGGAACTCTGAAATGTCCCTACTTGAAACTTCTATATAGAATAACCTGCCAATCTCGTTATCCTACCCCATGCATTTTGGAATGCGTGACTTAACGCGCCTAGGAATGGTCTCTCTATCCAGTCCAGAAGATCGTGGCACAGTCATTGAAAGCTGAATATTAGTCGGAAGCCGGAAAGCTGAAGATACCAGGCCAGGCCGCAAATGCTTCTTCTCGAGCTTGCACCAAGTGATGTGGCTTTGGGCAGCTGAATCTTCATAGGATTGGCCAATCAAAACATGCCTACATGTTCGATCCAATGTTCCACCGCCCTTATCGGGCTAGCAATAAAGCCACGAGGTCAAGAACCGTTCTATAGAGACTAGAAGCAGTGTTCGGAACTTTTGTGAAACTATTTTTCTCCTTCATCTTACTAAGTGGTCATTTTCCCGGCTCGTATGGCCGAGATTTGACCAGGAAACAGACCACGGGATAATTCAGCAAGCCATACGAGGGAGGATAAAACACTGTCAGCTTTCTCTCGAATAATGAAGAAAACATTGTAAGATTCGTTTCTACGCTTGTAGCCAGGCAGAATCGAAGATGGGGTCGACTGCCGATCCGGAATTCGGGAGGCTAATATTCTATCCCTGAATATTGAGAATGCACGACAGACAATTGGATCTGAATCCCGGAACGACTCAATCACCCAAGATGATTTCCAGAAGCAAGCCATGATCGCCCTCAGGCAGGCACACAAGCCCACGATCATTTCATCGACCAGTTCCAAGGGAGTTGCAGCGATGTTACGAAAGGTCTCATACAAACACCCATGGTCCACCACTTCTATTCTGTTTGAAGTTGGCCCCCTGTCGTATTGATACACCATCTCTACTTCTTTAGCTGTGTCCAAGATGCGCTATCTGACGGCGTATCCGCTGTTCCAAATCGCGATACAGCCCCTGGTACCTTTCCCTCAAGCTATTCCGCAAACGCTGTCGCCCCGCAATTGGCTGCCGAGCTTCCAAGATGATGGAGATTGCAGAACCACCGCCGTGACCCTTTCTGGCCACACCAGACGAAAAGATGGTGGATGTCTTAGTCCGAGCGTCTGTCAATCCTGGACCCAGATATGGTACGGTATGGCCAGCAGCGACCTGGCTTCTCATTCTTCTTCAACTCCCCCTTACCGTCGTTTGTAACGTCGTTGGAGAGTTGAGAGTGAGGACTGCCAACAAAAGCATCCCTACCTATAACCCTTCTCAACTTGACGACCATTGATTTGCTTCCGACCCCGCCTCGAAGATCAGCTCTCCCTACGGACCCCTCGTTACTGCCGGCTGCATTGCGATGTCTCACTGACAAAAGGGACAATATACGGTGCAGGATCGCAGCGTCAAGCAGCCACCAAGAATTCCTGGACTTCCCTCCAAAGTCGCGTTGCGATTTGGATCTGCCAGGACCAGGAACAATGGGTCGAACAAGCAAATTTTCCTTCCCAATTCCTGGCCGGAAACATAAAGAGGTTCCGTCCGTGAATGTCCAAACTGTGCCGGGGAATAGCAATTTGTCGAAGGCTCAGAGGATCCTCGGGACTTCCAATAACCTCAACATCGATATATCGCCGATTCGAGAGGAGGGGCAACATCAATGGAAACATCCGGGTTCTAGATCAAGTGGTATGAGCATATCTATATCCGACTCCACACGTTCCGCCGAAAGCATCCATGAATCACAAAGTGAGCAATGGGAGCATGAGTCGGGTGTCTTGCCCAAGGGTATCAGCGAGAAAGCTTCTTCAACACTGCTCGGACGACGGTATGGAGAGGATGGGACCACAACAACTTCGGATAGAAGCGGGCGCTTGAGAAACGAAGACTCGTCTTCTACTCTCAAGTCGTTCTACGACAGGCAACAGATGCCGCTCTCAATATCTCAGCAGACTGCGGCTTCATCGGCCCGTGATTTGGCACTGCGAAAAGGATGTCCTCCCGTCGTTCAAAGGAGCCCATTATTGCAGGTTGAGACGGCCCTTGACCCATTTGATGAGCATTTTGCGGCAAGCAATAAGCATAATGGCAGCGGGCTTCAAGCAATTCAATCACCTGAGAAAAGGAAGAAACCCGGCCGGTTGGACTTGACGAAGCTGTTCCCAAAATCACGTAGGCATGGCGACAAGTCAGATTCTGATTACATGACACCTTCTCCATCCTCAGCATCCACGAACGGGTCACACAACGCAGGAAGTCTGATGCCAGATTCAGCACGGCGCAAGCTCAAAAAGTCGCAGTCCAAGGAATCTATGCAGTCCCAGAAGTGTAGTGTTCGTTCAGAGAGATCATATGAGCAACGACAGACCAACGGCACTCTTTTGCAGTTGTATGACCATTATGAGAACTTGCCTGTCCGTTCTCCACGAATGGACCGAATACCCGAATCCAGAGTTCCTGACCATATATCATCTGGACGAGACAGCAAAATAATAAGAACGGACCCTGAACCCAATTCATCGAAGCGTTCTCCGGATCCCCCGGCGACCTCTTCAAGCAAGGAACCATTCTCTTGGAAGAACGTCCGCTCGAGTCTGGCAGCTACAAATCTGACTCCCTCAAGCCTGACCCCTTCAAGTTTGACCCCACCAAATTCCAACTGGGAATCCACTAGTGCCGCGAGTATATCCAGTCGCAACACGAGAACGTCGAAGACTACTGCGGGCAGTTCCTTCTCACATTCGGACTTACAAGAGAAAAGTGTGCTGTCACTCTCGTCTGATTCTGAGGATGATTCAGAGACCGACCCAGGGTTGTCCCTTGGCCCACCATCTAGGGGTAAAAGCAGCGGTGGTAGTAGCTGTGGCTCTCCCATAAATACTTCTCAAGTACAGAAATCAACTCAGCCATCCGGCGGGCTTACCGCGAGAAATTATGGGCAGAGACGCGGGCCTGTACAACAAGCCCCTTACCTCACAGTGCCCGAGAACTCGGCCTCAAGCTCGCGACTTTCAGGCCCATGGACGCCGCCGCCACAGCTTGCAACACCGCCTTCATCAAGTCACCAACGATATTCACAACTTCCATCCCCGAGAGAAAAGAAAGACCAATCATCCTCAATAAGATCCGGCAACTCATCACGACGGGCGAAACCGCCTTCAATCGCTTCTATCCAGTCGCTACAGGCCCCACACACTCCACCGCTATCCCCGAGTTCTATGGTATTCAGACAGACATCGGAGCGCAGCAGTCGTTTTATGGCTGTGACTCAGCAAGAAGAAGCTCTCCTCGAGGCACTTCGCCAAAAGAGGGCTCGCATGCGAGAAGAGATCATTGAAGAGCATGAGACAACGATGAAGACCCCTCCCCGAGAAAAGGAGAAGCAGCCTTCCAGGTTGTCTTCTGTTACAGCACGGTCGTCCGCCAGCACTCTCCGTCCCGCTAAAGAAGCAGATAAGAAGCAAACCATCCTTCTTTACCTTGATACGCCTCTGGCGTCCACACAGTCCATTGACACTGCAGAACCATCACCGGACCTCGATGATTTCCTGAGTTTTGGGTCTGACGAGGAACCAACGCCTAGAACGAGCTGGGCCCCATCACGCAAAGGCAAGCCGAGGCCGGACTCCTTTATTGCGCCACTCCAAAGGCAAGACACTGTGTCCTCCTCAGCACCACCTTCGGCTGCGAGACTTAGCGCAGTAGGCTCTGCTCGAGGATTCAAGCCTGATAGGTCTTCTGGAGTGGCCTCCAAGAAGCGAAATACCGGAGTGAGATTTGTTGACGACAATGGTGTCGCCAATAGCGACGACTTTCTAGCAGATGAGGAGCCTATGTTATGGAATGTGTAACACTATAATGTGGTGCAAGTCTTAAAGCACTCTGCTTTGCACATATCTCATTTGTCTTGTTTCTTTTGTTGTTGACTTGGAAGCACTTTATACCCACATTCAAATTTCAAGGACATACTAGGGATGCCTGGACAGCGAGCGCAATTTGGACAGTGAGATGAAGGAACGTAAATAGTAATATTGTAAATAGTTACCTGTATCATAAATGAGCATTTGAGAGAATAGCGCTCTTCTTAATCCCAACACCGACCTCTAGATCGCAAAGCGTGAAACTGCTCATAATATCCAATTTTGACACTGAGATCCTACTAATCCTCTCTGAGAGGTGATACTTGCTTCCATCCACCACGAAGATAATATAAGAAGTAGATGTTATCTCTGATTTTGTTGAATCTAAGAATTGTCGGCCGAGGTCAATATTTTCAGCTAACGAGGCAGCTGACCCCGATGGTTCGGCAAAGTCAATGTCCTCTGAGCATCAAACCAATAAAGCTCATCTGATCTTTGGCGGTCTGTGGGACTCGACCATTATCACATCCGTTACCATCTCTACCCAAGAGTCGTCAGGGTGGTCGACAGTATTGGGCCACGTACCGGGATATGCAAGTGACTCCAGCTGGTGGTGGTGATACTGCATGCATGTGTGGAGACCTCGTAGGACAATGTGACCATCAAACAACAGGCACGAAGAATGATCACGAGCGGTGTTTCGAGTCATTAGAAGAAGACCTCTCAACCATAGCTCTGTTCCTCAGACCGACACGCTGCATATAGATTACAACGTGCAAATACTTGTAATGTATTTTGCTTTTTGTTTGCTGCTGCGTTTCTCACTACGTGGCGTACCTCCACAGAGGCAAACATCATCGCCCAGGGACTCACGTCACAGTCACAGGGCACGCAGCAGGGTTCTCCTTTTCTTACATGCACGTCAAAACCCCAGGCTCAGGGTGTTGCAGCCACTGGCGGGTCTTCTTCAGCGATTGGCTGAGCTCCCATCTCTCAGCCTTTTCTGAGCCGAGAGCGCGATCTTAGTTGCAAATAGTTCAAGACAGCCAAGTCAAGCCAAATCCATCGCATCGAGTTCAGTCCTTTCCACACACACCGCTGGCCTGCACATAAGGCAATAACTTGTTGGACGATCCTACATTTGGAAATTTTTGATTTCGTCTTTTGTTGAACCTGTGTCGTGTGTCCATTTGTCGAAAACCTGCAAAAGAACAGCCCTTTCCGGGCAAAGGGGGTAGCAATGGCTGTCAATGACGCGCCGTCGAAGGCGCCCTCTTTCATGGGAGTGCCTATGAAGCATGTTTCTCTCATCACTGTAGGCAAATCTTTGCCGCTCTGCGAAACTGGACATATGGCTAACTACAAATAGCTCACATTTCAGAATTCCGCCCTGATACTTGTCAGTACCCCTCCAAATAGCCTTCGAGCCCTAGAAGGCTCAGCAGAAGGACAAGAGCAGCAGCGTTGACGGAATATACAGATTATGCACTATTCGCGGACAATGCCTTCGATCGGTGGACACCGCTACTTTACTTCAACGGCAGTCTTCCTCAACGAAGTCATCAAACTCGCGGTTTCCTTAACGATTGCCATGTACGATATATCCCAGACTCTACCGCCTTCCACGCCGGCGACGGTACTTTTCGAGCAACTATACATGTCTGTGTTTTCTGGGGATGGGTGGAAGTTAGCCATTCCTGCGACGTTGTATACACTACAGAACTCCCTTCAATATGTGGCGGTTAGCAACCTGGACGCGGTGCATTTTCAAATCCTGTACCAGTTGAAGGTAATTCAAAAGTGCTGGAGCTGACACGGGACATTGGCTAATTACATTCAAGATACTTACAACGGCCCTTTTCAGCGTTACCATGCTGGGGCGGCACCTACCCTCGAAGAAGTGGATAGCTCTGATCCTCTTGACGGTTGGAGTTGCAATTGTGCAGCTACCCAGTTCTGACTCGGACGCATATGCTCCCATTACGGATTCCAACTCTCGATTCTACTTCCCTCGATCCTTCCACGAGCTTGGACAGTTGACAAATGGAGCTGGAGAGGTTGCAAGGGAGCTGACAAAACGAGGAATGGACGGCCTTACCAAACGTTCAGCAACATACGAGGGCATACAAGAGGATATGGGGCTTGTAAAGCCTGCCATGAACTACTCGTTGGGTCTAACTGCAGTGTTGGTCGCAGCAGTGATCTCTGGGTTGACGGGTGTATACTTCGAAAAGGTACTAAAGCAATCCACTCAACACGTCACAGTCTGGACTCGGAACATACAATTATCGTTTTACTCGCTGTTCCCTGCCCTGATCGTTGGAGTAATCTTCAAGGATGGAGAGGAGATTGCCAAGAAGGGCTTCTTTGACGGTTACAACGCAGTTGTATGGACTGCCATCGTCTTCCAGGCTATCGGTGGTGTGCTCGTGGCTATGTGCATCAACTATGCAGACAATTTGTTAAAAAACTTCGCAACCTCGATCAGCATTATCCTAAGCTTTATATTCAGCGTTTTCTTCTTCGACTTCCAAGTCACCCTCAACGTAGGTCCCAACTATAATACAGGACGTTGACTGAATATGGAGTAATAACTGACTGATTTACAGTTTATTGTTGGCACTGCAGTGGTCATTTTTGCAACATATCTGTATAGCGGCGCGGAAAGAAAGAGAGGTCGTCCGCCTCCTATCAACATTGCGAATTACGAGAAGACTACAATCGACAATGGCTACACACCAAGATTCGAGGAGACCAAGATGCTGACTGTTGAACCTTTGGAAAACGTCAAGCAAGCAGGATTATCAACTTCACGGCCATCCTCGCCAATGAGGCACCACTCCCGAGTCGGGTCATCGAGAAGCAAGATAAAAAGAGACGATTGAGTCTACTCATGATGGGAATTAGTGTAACATTACATATAGGCTGGTCAAAAGAGCGGGTGCTCGGGTACGATGTGAACAAAAATGGAAAAAGGGCATGGAAGCAGGTGCGGGGTTGGGCCTCGCATATGCGGACTTCGGAGCATGATATGTCGGCGTTTATGACTGGTGAGCATGATTTCATGCGCCTACTGCTTGGGATAGCATCAGGTAGGCTGCCAGCGACTCTCAGGGGCGAACGTGATATTACCACGTAGTGCACGCTGAAAGGTAGCACAGCTCTATAGCAGTCGAATAGTTTTATTGACTTCTTCCCTTTCTCTCGAAAAGGATTTCAGAGCCTGCATCTGCCTTGTCTGTCTATTGAAATTCGGATACATAGAAGAAGCTGGGAAGCTCGGAACTAGTCACATGCTCAGCCCCGCCAAGAAGTTCGCTTGTGTTCTTTCCTTCCTTATTTGTAAATCCTTCTTTACACCTTGGATTTCTACTTACAAAGTTTCTCTCCCACTTCCATCAAAATATCAGACATCATTCTACCTCCATGGTAACGACAGTTCTCTGAGGTCCTTCTGTAAGGGCGAAGTATCTACGTATTGATTCTCATATTTCTTGTTGTTTTCCTCTGCTGTCCTGTTTCTTTCCTCTTCCCATTGCCAGGCTTCCAGAGCTCACTTCTTTTCTAAAATATGGACCGCCACAGTCAGCGGATTACGCAGGCAGCAGGCTCCAACAAACACCCAAATGGATCCTTCACAGGGCAGCTGCCAGAAGAGATCGAGCAAAGCGAATTCAGATTTGCACCTGCACCTGCACCTGCACCTGGATTTCGATATCAGGTGCAAGAACCTGTTTCTATAGGTGGCAATAGTTACGGTTGGTGTGCTCCTACATTTTCCATCATCCGTTGCCTCTATTCTAATACAAATCAACCACAGGGCTAGATCTGGCAAACACAACTCTGGCGCCATCTACGTCCATTACAGCCCGGACAAGACTATCCTTTGCCCCTCTCAGCATGTTCGACCAACCTGAGCGAGAGCCAAGGACGATCACCAATGCGGACAACCACTTCAGGTTTACACAGAATTTGCGGAATGGCATGGCACTCGGACAATCCCTTCCCAGGCAGTTCAGCATGCACTCTGCCGACCCGATTAGCCCGCTTGCCACTGCCATGTTAACGCAGCAGTCGATGCTCATGAGACAGTCACAACCGGGACAGAGCATCGATCATGATCAGCTCTTTGTTCCAGGTCTATCGCCGACGGATGTGATATCACAATGGCCAACCTCACAGAGACAATCTACACTTGGCCATACCAATGTCTTTCAGGGATCACAAACAAACAGGCTGAACCCGCTTCAACCTCAAAGACAGCAGGTCACCCCGCCTTTCAACCTCAGTGAGTTATATTCTACTATTGACTTCGAAACACAATGTAATGTCTCTAGGTGGATTTAGTGGCAGCCCAAGCGCCTATCAGTCCACGCATAGCTCGTCACCACTTGCCGGTCAAGGCTCAAGTCCAACAACCCGTGTCAGTCTGCGCAGAGCTGCTAATCGCACCATTCCCACCGTCGAATATTCTTCCATGGGCGCAAATGCGGATCTCGATGAGCCGGAGGAGGTAACCCAGACTCCACAGCAACAAACGACATATTCTACTAATAAGCACACGCCCAAGACACTTGCCTTGAATCATGCACCGCCAATGGCACACGGTATTCAGCTTATCTCTCCTAATGTCCTCCCTGATCGTTTCCGTCCAATCTTTCCATATGACCTTTTCAATGCTGCACAATCCAAATGTTTCGATCCTGTATACAAGACTAATAACAACGTCGTGGTGTCTGCTCCAACAGGGAGTGGCAAAACGGCTCTTCTTGAATTGGCCATCTGCAAAGCCGTGGAAGGTTATGGAACCGGGCAATTCAAAATTGTATATCAAGCTCCGACCAAGTCACTATGCTCTGAGCGTGTACGAGATTGGGGTACAAAGTTCAGCCATCTGAATCTTCCTTGTGCTGAGTTGACGGGTGATACCAGCCAGTCAGAGATGGCTCGCGTTCGCAATGCTTCAATCATCGTCACAACTCCTGAAAAGTGGGATAGCATCACCCGCAAGTGGAGTGATCATCAGAAGCTTGTCCAGATGGTCAAGCTGTTCCTCATTGACGAGGTTCACATCCTGAAGGATACCAGAGGTGCGACTCTCGAAGCTGTCGTGTCTCGCATGAAGACGATGGGTGCAAATGTCCGGTTCGTGGCTCTGAGCGCCACTGTCCCTAACTCGGAAGACATCGCAATGTGGCTAGGTCGAGACCATACCAATCAGCATATTCCCGCTCATCGAGAAACCTTTGGCGAAGACTTTCGACCAGTCAGACTCCAAAAGCATGTTCATGGCTACGACGGTAGTTTCAATGACTTCGCGTTTGAGAAGGTACTAGACGGCAAATTGCCAGCATTGCTTCGGCAATACAGTCAGCAAAAGGCTATCATGGTGTTCTGCTTCACAAGAAAGTCTTGTGAGACTACTGCCCAACACCTGGCGGAGTGGTGGTCCAGGCAAAGTCCTACTGAGCGTGTTTGGCCGGCTCCATTGAAGACCGTTGTAGTCAACAACAGAGAGCTTCAGCAGTTGGTTTCCTGTGGTGTTTCATATCATCATGCTGGTCTGGACTCCCAAGACCGCATCGCCATCGAATCAGGGTTCCTGAAAGGAGACATCAACGTCATCTGCTGCACATCTACACTAGCGGTAGGAATCAATCTTCCATGTCACACAGTTGTGCTCAAGGGAACCGTTTGTTTTCAAGACAACCGCCTCGGCGAGTATTCTGATCTGGAAGTCATGCAAATGCTTGGAAGAGCTGGTCGACCCCAATTCGAGAAAAGCGCCGTTGCAGTGATAATGACTCGGAGCGATAAAGTGAACCGCTACAAAAAGATGGTTTCTGGCCAAGACATCCTCGAGAGTACACTCCATCTCAATCTGATCGAACATCTGAATTCTGAAATCAGCCTAGGAGCCATCAAGAATGTGTATGATGCAAAGAGGTGGCTTTGCGGAACCTTTCTCAGCGTCCGTATGCACCAGAATCCAAACTACTATAAGATTGAAGGTGCATCCCCGGGTGCCGATGCTGATAGGCGCCTGGAGCAAGTCTGCGAGAGAGACATCTCTCTTCTTCAACAACACAAGTTAGCCAGTGATGAGGAGCGACTCAGCAGCACCGAATATGGAGCAGCTATGTCTCGGTATATGGTTCAGTTTGAAACGATGAAGCTGCTTCTGTCTATCCCATTTCGAGCAAGCACAGAACAAATTGTGAGTCCCTAAAATTGTCCCTTGGTCTCCACTAACATAGGAAGCTTCACACAATCTGTCAAGCAACAGAATTCAGGGATCTGCGGATGAAACCAAATGAGAGACAATACCTTCGTGACTTCAACAAATCTCCTTTCCTCAAATTTCCATTCAAGGAAAATATCGCAACAACGCCCCATAAAGTCTCGCTGCTCATACAAGTTCAACTTGGGGGAATTGAAGAGCCCACGGACAAAGAGTTCAACCAAGTCAGACGACAATTTGCAACAGATCGAAGCATCGTATTTGATCGCATACGACGCCTCATTCATTGTGTCATTGATTGTAAGGCATACGACTGCGACTCAGTATCGACTCGGCATGCTCTTGATCTTGCACGAAGTATCTCTGCAGGATTTTGGGAATACTCGAACCTGCAGCTGAGACAAATCCCCCAATTTGGTCCTGTGGCGGTCCGGAAACTCGTCAGCAACAGCGTGGCAACCATCGCAGAACTTGGAAAAATGGATACCGCCAATATCGAAAGACTTGTGTCCAAAAACCCCCCATTCGGGAAAAAGACGAGGGACATTATCTCAAGCTTTCCTAGCCTCAAGCTAGCTTGTGAAGTTGTGAGGAGAATCGCCGAAAAGTCCAAGGCCTCACCCAAGATCCAAGTCAAAGCTCGCTTGTGGTTCGAAAATGACAAGATCCCTGTGTGGAAGGACAGAAAGCCGTCTGTGACGTTCATGGCTGAAACCACTGACGGCAAGCTGGTTCATTTCTGGCGTGGCAATATCTCCAAGCTAGAGAAGGGTTTAGATGTCAGATTCACTGTCGAAGTGTCAGCACCTGACGATGATATCAAATGCTGGGTCACTTGCGAGGACATCGTAGGAACTGTTAAGTCATGCATCCTCAAGCACAACATTCCGGCATCAGAATTTCCATCAGCACCTCCGATGACCAAGTCCAGTAATAACACAACGATCGACGCAGGAGAAGAACCGATTGCTGACGTTGATGAGTTTGGCACTGATGGGGTCGAGGATGATGATATGATCGCTGCTATCAATGGCGTTGAGAATACGAAGAGCGACTATAGCTCCAATGACTTTCTCGATATCGACGAAGCAGAGCTCAGAAATAAGTCGCAAGGTCAAAAGCCAAAGATCGGCAAAGTTGACAAGGAGTCCATACAAGACAGAGACAAAAAGGAGATCGAGGTCTTAGAACCTTTCCAAATGGCGAATGGCAAGTGGACATGCAATCATGTCTGCCGTGACCGTCAACTCCTGAAGAATGGTCAACCTTGCAAACATTACTGTTGCCATGAGGGTCTCGACAAGCCCCGGAAGATCAAGAGAAAGGTTAGCCAGCTCTTCTGCCGCCCCAGGTAGCACAGAATCGCTGACAAGGATACCAGGCGTCAGTAGGAAACACCGGAAACGCTACTTCAGCTCTAGAGGTTTGTCTATCAACCTGTGAGTTTGTTGTGCAATGCTAAACCTTACAACAGAGTGGTGCAAGCTCCAGTGCAGTCGGTGCCCAGTCTAGAAAGAAGGTGAGAGCCGACCAACCCATCGATGATTTCGACGCGCAAGGCATCCTAATATTTGCTTCCAGAATCCCGGCCCACGACTTGACTTACCTGTGCCTCGATCGAATCAAAAGTCACAGGTAAAATGATCATTTATGCTGCTCTATACTTACTGACTCTTGCTCTAAGCCGAAACTCAAGCTGAGTACTTATACTAATGCGGCTGTCGACAACGCCGAGATGGCGGACCTGTCAAATGTCCTTAGTCCGGTTGCTTATTCGAATCTCGCTCCCCGAGACTATCGAAAGCTACATAAGCTTCATACGAGTGTGCAAACAGACAAGGCTAGCATCTGCCTTACACAAAACCCTCATTTCTCTTATGCAAGCGGCAAGGAGGCCCAGATTCCGTTTCTTGAAACGAAGGTCGATAGCCAATCCTCAAAGTCCGAGAGATCTGACGATGAGCATGCATTTCCATCGCCTTCTGTCTTGCTAGGCGACGATCTAGGCTCAGGTCAATTCGAAGTAGATACCAGTCGTCCAGAGGATGTCTCTGCCCATGATTCGGTTTCTCCATATCAGAATAAATCTATCGAAACTCTTGAAGCTGGCATGACGGAGCTTGAAGGCACTATGGAGGCTAGGCCAGCAACTCCAACTGCGGGTTCTAGCTTCTGCAATGATGTTTTTGATTTTGAAGCATTTGAAGAGATTGATGTTGAGATGATACCAATCTCTGCATCCGGCTCAGCCGCAGAGAGATCCACCATTTCTGCAACAACACCAAGCTCTGCTCCAAAGAGACTCCTTTCCTTGAGTCCAGAGAAGACAGAAGTCAAGCACCGCCGCGTCACGAAAGACCTGCCAGGGGCGGAAGTCTCCTCGGTTCCATCATGGGTCAGAGAATTTGATTCTGAGCTCATTGCTGGCTTGGAGGACTACGTTGAATTCGTGGATTGATTAAGATCCAATGGTTCTATCTTAGTGAAGAATTCGCTAAGCATTTGCTGGGTATGAGCTTCGAAGTAATATGGCATGATGAGTTGGGATTGCATTGCATGGCGCTTTACCTGTCCAGATGAATACTTGGGAATGCCGGGGCAGATTTGCCATATACGAACTGTACTTGCTATGATGGACTCGAGTTCATAGATAGATCCCTATCTGCCTGGCTCGTTATGTACAAAGTCAATACAATAAAATCATTCGCTCAGTCACACATTGAAAACATCATGGGAAGGATAAGGCCTGTGATCAACGATCTACAAGATGCTATAATAGTAAGGTTAAGCCCAGTATATCAGTACATTCTAAGACGGTTGACTAGTCAGGTACGGCAGCTCGAGATCTTGTTTTCACATCACAAGTTAGAACTTCGAGGTGCAAAATTAGAAAGTAAAATGAGGAAGAATCGTCTGTCAAAACTCAAGGTAAGCAATTGAAGGCACGAAAGCACACAAGTTGCACTACGAAGCTAAAAAGTCCCCGGAAAGTAGCAAATAATTGTATAGATGACTTCAAGTCACGCCCAAGATTGTCTTAGTATCCCCCATGTACTCTGCTCCGCACAACAGAACCAGCCTGAGAGTCAGATACAGCAAAGCAAATGTTCTTTCCCATGTAGCACATGCAGCACACGACGGGGTCAAGAGAGGCCCGCGGCCATCACTTCATCTTCCGACGGCTTGATCGACCTTGCTGGCTAAATTGAGGCAGTCGTTTATTAGCAGAATTCACCCTCAAAACATCAGGATTCGAAATGTCGGGAGTGGTGATCCCATTTGCAGTATTACTGCCGCCTAATTTCATGGTCTGTAACTCGCTGTTCGAGGGAAATTGACGAGCCCCAGGGCCTTGTTGATGAGCAGGGGTGCTGACGGCAGACTGAGTAGTAGCATCATCCACAGAGACCTCTCTTCGCGAAGAGTGTTGCATGGTCCTTAGTGTACGGTACTGCTTTGGTGGGTATGAAGCAGTGGGCGTGCGAGGGAAATCGGAGGCAGAGCTGAAATCAAGGCTATTAGGTCCCTCTATACTTGCAAGAGGACCGGTACTCTCAACAAGTGGAGTATCACTTTCGGAGAACTGCGAAAAGTAAGCAAGCGTTCCTCAATACTGATACTTTCTGGGATGTATCTGCTCACTCACAAGATGATAAATCCCGGTGCACGGGTTGAAAAACGCGCTTGGAATCAATGGAACCTTTTCAAGTACCAGGTCGAAAGATGAGTTGGCGACTTGCTCTACAATAAATCCTTCGGATACAAGTTCCTCCAAAATTGGTCTGGTGATGCTCTTACTTCGCTCTGTTGGCAGTCAGTCGTATTCGATGCGTTGATCAGCGAGGAGTTCTTTACCATCTGTTTCCATGCCAAGATGTGTTAAGACTTCGCTCAGCGTTCTCGCTGGCCCGTTCTGGAAGAAACGAAGGGTACGTCTCAACTGACAGTCAAATCTTCTGTCTCGTAGGTTTATGTTTATGTCGAAGAGATCTCTGGCGCACGTGTAACAAAATTCCGCCCGTGGGACCTCAGAGAGATAGCCATAGCATTCACCATGATGAAAGATATGACATTGTAGGCATTGGACCTTCAGATGTCAGCGATAACGCATCGACTAGGAAGAGGCAGGCATGGACAATACCAGTCGTCCAGAATGCTCACGAACTCCACAATCACAGTCGATCTGCACACCCTGTGGGGCATCCAGGTCGCCATCACCCTGTGCAATCAGAGCTTGGAATCTGGGCTTGGCAATATCAAGAATTTCTGGTGTGTATCGTGGAATGTAGAGCTCTGCATTAAGCCCCATGCTAGAAGATGGCTGCAAAGGTGATGTAAAATATTGCTGCGTATCATGTCGACTGTCGTGATCAAGCCTGGAGAAATGCTATAGCGATGCAATGTTCAGTAAAAGTCAAAGACGGGCTCCGCTGAACTTCGACTTACAATCCCTCGAATCTGTCTTAATATCTCAGGTTGTGTGTGCCCTCCATCAGACGCAGAGAACTGCGACAGGGCTCTGACTCGATTGATTGCTCGGAGGCCTCCCATCGAGTGTATATCATTGAGACCTTGCTCGACTCTTGGGGTTATTTCTCCGGCTTTTTCTGTATCGTGTCGAGAGGTTGGGGCAGTTTGGGCGCGATTGCCAGGGGGTCTGAAAGTGAAAGCTACGCTGGAGCGGAAAGCCGGCATATTAGACAGCAATCAGCGCATGGACGGACATTCACGTACCTGTGAAACCCAGTTGCTAGATTGTACCTGGATTCTCTGTTGTCAAAATCATCGTCCTTTTTCCATACGATCTCCTTAACAGGTTTAAAACCTAGAGGGTGGTAATCAGATGGGGTCTGCGCAGTGTACTCTGCCTGCAAGCTGACTCGAATGTTGCCTGCTAAATGTTAGCCCCTTTTAAAATTAAACCTGATACATGGATGTACTTGGTAGAGGAAGTGTTTTGAAGACTTTCGCCTGCTCCGACGAAAGAAAATGACGAGCGATGCCATTCACCATTTCCTTGAGGTTCGTCTTGCCCTCCAAGACATTCATAGTCGTGGTCTGGGAGCCCTGGCTATGTCTGAGCTCTGTATCGATGTATGGCATGTTGGAAGGTCCATAAGATATGTGCAGCCCGTATGATTCGATACAGTTAGACTCAGACATAGGCTCTGTGCCAATGGAGTGGAAACTCAGATCAATCTTGCGCAGGTAAGAATTTGCTAAAGCGTCTTTGACTCCGTTTTCCTGTTTTCATCAGCTTCGAACATATGGAAGGACACCAGCACGCACGAGAGCTTCCATAAGCTTGTCCAGCACAAGAAATTGGCCACTGACAGGAACATGCCACAACACACCACTTCCTCCCTTGGGGGCTTGAGTGCCGGAAACGAAGGTCTCGTAAGCGGTGTCTGGGTTGGCAGGGTCGTAGTAACGCTTATGCCATTTGGTCCCAATGGGGAAGACTTTCCTGCAGTGAGGTTAACACAAAATGGCAATCAGGTTATGTCGAGCGATTTATGAGGTACCGAGCGAAAATGACTTCGAACATCTGATCAAATAAGGTCAGTTGAATGCGTACTGCAACACACGAGGAAAACATACGGTAGCAGCTATGGCAGTGTGAACAAGGTCGAAACTGTGCTGTGATTGGAGGACAACCGCTGATTCTAACGGCTTGGGGACAGGTCTAGGACGTGGCTGAGGCTGAGGCTTTGCCTTTGGCTTCCGAGAGGGTTTCTTGGAAGGCATTTTGTTGAAGTTACCTATGTAGGTCCTGTTGCGGAAGTCAGGTAGAAGTAGGCGGAGGGGAAACACAGCGTGAAATAGAAAGGCTGGTGAAGGCTACGACCTCTGAATCGAGGCGCGAGAACGATGGATCTCGACGAGGGTATTCATACAGAAGAATGAAGGATGGAGAGAGAGGAAGAGGAGAAGAGGAAGATGCTTTTGAACGGTTCAAAGGGAAGGAAGTCCCGAGAGGTCCTTAGCGTGGTCCAGAGCATGCAAGTGCCTTCCATTTTGTTTGGGCAAGATCTTGTTTTGGGAAGGAACGACCCGCAACGCCTGTGTTGTGTGGGCAACACGACTTGAGCACTTGCAATACAGCGTCTCAGACGCTTGCTTGTCAGCCGAGCTGAGAGTGGTTGGTAAGGGCTAGATGTATCGCTATCCTCTCACTGGAGAATCTCCGTCAGGACCTGCAGATTTGAAGGAGCTCCTACAAACACTCTGCGGAACAATCCTTACACATGAGACAACCGACAACGAGAAATGTGGCTTGTCAAATACTTGACTCGAGGCCTCATCGATTCATACCGCCGCCTCCATGCTTTAGATTTGCTACAGGAAATCGCCTCCGTGCCTCGCCTCCCTTCTACACGCGCCCACACGAGATGTACAATCCAGAATGTCACCGGCCCAAAAGTAAATGACCACCCACTCTGCCCTGGTATAGGACAGATCTTCCGCTCCAAATGCGAAAATATGTGAGACGAGCAGGCTAGCCAGGCCGGTGGCTAATTGCCTTTCCCATCTCTTCCCCTTAAGACTGAAACCAGATATCGTAACCTCCAAAATTGTGCCGCTTGCTAACTTTCCGCCATTCCAAAAAAGACACAAATCCCATCCTACAGGTATATATCACACAGGTTGACTGACATGGCAGATTGTCAAGTGGCATGCCATATCGTCCAAAACTTTGCTTCCGCTTCCGCTATGCAAGATTTTAAGCAGCGCTGAACTCCCCAAGTCTTCCCTATAAAGCCGTTCGAAAATTGCAACCGAAGGCATGCAAAATTATATGATGCCGCCTGGTGGATCATACCCAGCTTGCATTCCCCTTCCGTTGTTCCGATCTAGACCAGCGCTCCCGGGACCTTCACCAGGTTGCGCATCTGCGTTGGGACTAATTTTCCGGAGCATGAACATGGGCTTCTTTCCTTCCTTGTCCAATTGCTTGAACAATATGAGAGGCTTCTCGTCCATTCCTAAACATCGTTCCTTGTCTCCGTAGACAATGTATAATGCGTATTGCTCCCAAGGTGCGTTGATGTTGTATTTCTTCAGTGCTGCAGGGAGAACTTTATAGCACGGATCTTCCATACTGACCCGAAAAGACTTGAAGATCTCGACAGAACCATTGGATGAAGGAGTATCGAGCGCAGGAGTCTGGGCTCGCCGCGACGGCGCGGGTTTTTGACTGTCGCGAGAATATGTAGAGGCTTGGTACTGGTCGTTTTCTTGCTGGAAGGTACTTCGTGCAGGAGTCGGCTGGTCAGAGCGATAAGAACGAGATGCGAGCGTTGAGCCTCCCAAGGTAGGAGGCGAGGTTGGAGATGGTTGATTTGGTGAAGGGTATCCTGGCGAGGTTGATGGTTGGGAGCCGCCATTCATAGCAGCGAGATGTGATGATGAGAGAACTGCGCGTTCCGCAGCATTTGCCGGGTCCAAAGCCTGTTCCATAAGAGACCTTTCCTGCGTGGACTGCAAATATGTGGGAGACGATGTTTTTTGATTATCGAAGAAAAGCTTCTTGGTAGAGAACTTTCGAGATAAGCCGCCGCCAGATTGTGTAGACGAGGGAGTTGGCGCAGGTGGTGAGATGGTATTCTGCGTATCGTAAGGATATGAGGCTTGGTTATTAGACTCCGAGGCGAGATAAGGTAGTGGTTGTCCTTCCTTGGCCATTCGGAAGACTGGAAGTAAATCCTCTCGTAGACGAGCATATTCCGATGTTATCCTGCGAAGCTCCATCTCTGCGATACTCATCCTCTCGTCTCGCAACCGTAATTGTTCCACCAGGTGCCGGATATCTTTCAGAGTCGCTGTTGCATACTGCGCTTCTGCATCTGCCGCTGGTGGCGAGTCAGTAGTAATCTCGACACTTGAGCACTAGAGACCTACACAAAGGGACGTAGTGATCGCTCTCCAAGGGAATATCCTGCTTAGTCTTGATATCATAAACGCTTTTCAAAATCGTAAGTCGATGCCCAACACTAGTGACCCCCATCTGCTTCAAATCATCGTGTTGCAAAGCTACTAAAGCTTCGCCAACAATCTCGTTTTCTGCGCTGCGTGAGCATGATGTCAAATTCCATTTCCAAGGCTGGAAAGCATACCTAAGAACTGGTCCACGTATTGCTGCAACCCCAGGCTTCCTACGAAGTCCGCGCACTCATCTGCAGTCCATTCCGTGATGATAGTCTCGGGAAGTCTATCTCCTGAGCCAGGAGCACCGTAAGTTGTCGGAGTATGCTCGTTCGAGGAGGGATTGGAATCTGTCGCCTCAGAATCCGTTGCGAGGATAGGGGAGGAGTCGTGGACGCTTCTCTCGTATTCGTCGTCAGCATCGCTCTCTGGATACATTGCGGTGCCCGATGCGAATGCCATGGTGTATGAAAGTCCCTTCTTGCGATGGCAAACCCGGCGTGGTGTTGAAAGAGAACTTGGAGTTCTTCTGGTCTGGTCGTAGTTGCACGTTCGCACCCAAGCCAATCGGGACTAACGTGATGCAGGCAGAGCGGGCGGCTCGCAGTGAAAAAGCGGCACCGCACGAGATGGCCTTGATGGAAGAAGGTACCACTTGTCGAACAATACCTCATCTCAACTCTGACATTCAGGTACTCTTTGGTAATTACACATAATCTGTAAAGTTGAAAAGCATGAAAAGTCTGACTTCATCCTGGCTTTCTAATCTGAGGGCCAATTCGAGCTTGAATGTATTGAGAAATATTTGGTACCTTCAATGGACCTGTTACAGGAGCATGTATTTGGTGCTGCTTTTCTGTGTCTGTACTTCGAAGGCGGGTCAAAGCGGTAAGGACGCTATCCCGGATGAAAATAGCATAAATATTGGGACTACTGCAAGGTATGGTGCAAGAGGCGCTGGTCAAATTTCTGCCTTCAGCCTCGCCGAACCCAATCATGATCAGTGAATAGCAGCAATCGAAAGTTGTCGCTGTTGTCTGTCGGTGACGTGGAGGCCAGCCAGTACGGTGCTCGAAGTGGCGGGTGCTCATATCTCAAATAGAGTTCTATCTGGGCGCTGGCCTTGGCCCTGCTGTGACAGCAGCGAAGTAGGGGCTCGATCAACATGAGACAGCACAAAGCCCAGCACACAACTGGGGCATTACCATGGAATCAGACAAGATGCAATTAGGAGTGTTCAGTCAGTGGAACGAATCATAAGTTTTGTAAATGGCACTTTATGTGTACCCAATTTTTGCTGGTTCAGCATCAAACTTCATCCAATATGGTATAGACTGATAAGAGTTCCCGTGCCGCCACGCCGGCCCAGGTCATTGCCCCAGGTTCCTTGCCGGTTACCGACCCCAGCCTAGTGCGCCGAAATATGAGACGAAGACGCCCCTCCCGTAAGAACTTCATTTATCATGTTCGTGTGCATCGTTTACAAAATACAAGCCGGATAGTGCTGTTTACCTGGAGGCTTGGGTTCTCATTTTGCGAGCTAGCCAATCCCCAAGCATGCCATCCAGGCGCTGAAGTCAATTAGCAAAGTCGTGCATCAGACTGGCTAGCAAACTTACATTGGTTATGTCTGCCAACTTGGCGTTTTCTTCTCTGAAAAGATTTCCAGTTATTGGATGATCAGGTCCAGCAGGGACCACCCCAGATTTATCATAGACCACCACAAGTAGATCTTTGATGTCTGCGTCGTCGTCAAAGAATGTTCGGAGGTGGGCATCACTCCATGTGGCAGTTGACGTAGAGGTGGTAGAGCTCCCAGCACCTTTCTTTTCGCGAGCATCTTCTGCATCGATCAGCTCGGGAGATGGCGATGATACAGGCGAAGGCGGTTCTTCCTGACTAGAAGTATCGACCATAAGTGCAGGAGGATACGATTGTGAAGCTGCCACTGGAGACACCTGTACTGGAGACTCCGAGAGTCTCTCTTCTGCAGGATTGGACCGCTCGTTTGGAGGAGAACCAATATAACTATCTGGAAATGCACCAGGAATCGGCCGCTGCATTTGTTTAGTTGGTCCTCGGAGAGACTCTTCCGCATGAGAGTCCTCGCTAGAAGAATCAAAGTCGTCCAATTCCACGCGAGATTTGGCTTTCTTCGCTTTGACAGGTCGCGGTTCAGAAGTACTTGAACTAGCTGATCGGAGGATTTTAGATATTGTTCCCCCTGTTTTCTGCTCCTTGGGAGCCGCCAAAACTGGCGCTGTCCTTGTAACTTCTGGGGAAATGTTCCGCCCTCTAGTGGCTTCTGGAGACACGTTACGCGGCTGCTGACCCCTAGTGAGCTCGGGGGAGGTATTCCGTGGCTGTCCAAGTTCCTCGAGCGAAGGTTCTGGCTGAACTAAGCGCATAGACGGCGCCTGTGCCGAGTCGGCTGGTGGTGGCCTCTCGGGAGCAGGTGCCTGTTGAGGCTCCACTGCCTTCGTTTCCTTAGCAGCTGCAGGCTTCCGACTAGGTGACATATCATTCCGTTGTTTTTGCAACTTGCTCGGCTGTCTCTCTGGAGTCTGGGCGACGACTGGCTCTTCGACTGCAGCAGTTTCTTCTGAGTCTTTACTGGGGGACGGAGATGCCCTCTGGTTATCGGTTGATCTTTTGCCAGCCATTAATTCGTCAACCTCGTCTTCAACTGAGGACTTCGCCTTCTTTTCTTTCCGTTTGAACAGGCCACTGAGCATTCCCGGTTTCTTTTCCTTCTCCTTCTTATCTTTCTTGTCTTTCTTATCTTTTGACTTATCTGGGGAATCCTTCTCCAGTTTGTCAAGACTAGGACGTTGCTTGAGCTCCTTGGAATCATTAGAAGTCCGGGTAGAGGTACTCGAATCGTCTCTGAGCAAGTTCGGTGTGAGAGTTATTTTCCTGGTTTCGACTGAATCGTCCTTGAAGAACGAGTCGGTGTTCCTTACGGTACCATTTCGAGATTTACTCTCAACCTTGCCATCGAAAATTTCATCGCTTGTTCTGGTAGTATCAGAGCTGACCTTGCCTGTGGGGTCGCGGCTCGCTTCCGGCTCTGCTGATTCAGACCTAACTTCTCGAATCTCCGCTCGGGGTTTCAGCGGCTCAACTGCCTTGATCTCGTCCTCATCGGCAGCTTGGTCCTGCTGGTCTCCGTTCTGTTCCTGCTGTCCATTTTGGCCATAGTAGTCGCCTTCGCCCTCTTCCTCGTCTGTGGAGTAATCAACATCCGAGGCTTCAACATATGTTGGAGCCGTAAACGTGACGGTTTTGGCATTCCGTCTCCGAATCGCCTTTTTGAGAGGGTTTTTGGACTTGGCTTCTTGATCACCCAGCATCGTCGACGTGAGCTAAAAGATTATGATTAGCTCACTGCACGCTTGGGGAGATATGATACATACATCGATATTCCTGTGTTTATTCAACCGCGCTAGTCGCTCTGTTGGCGTTTCAATATGTTCTGCTGGCAGGTATCCTACAACTGTAATTAGAACTTCAAACACATTCACAGGCATAATCATAGTCACTAACCGATGCTGCTGTCTTTGACAACCCTAACGAGCCACCAGTAGCTATTGCTGTCATCAAGGAGCACCATCGTGTCCCCTTTGGTAGCATTTGCCTGGCCCTCGACAGTTGCGACGAAAGTGTGGAGCGCATAGACGAATTCGAAATCAATGTCCTCTAATTCTTGTAAGCATTCACCACCCCAACCAGAGTCAACAAATCTAGAGTCAGCAGAATAAGGAATGTCATAATCGTCATCTTCATCCTCGGAACTTTCGTATGGTATCATGACTCCTTCGTCGCCACTTTTGGGTCTCCAGTCATCATTGGGCTGTTCACGTGGATAGTCCATTGCAATGTCTCCAGTTGTAGACTCAATCTCGTCGCTTAGCAAGGCCAGATGGTCGGCAAGAAGCTGCTCCGAAAAGTGTTTCAGGTCAAAGTCTTGGTCGTAATTCTCGATTTTCCTTGGTCCAGTGTTCGCGAGTAATGGTGAGTTTTCAGCGGTATGCTCATCGTAGTTGGATTCGCTTCCAGTACCGTCCGGATACTCACCAAGAAGATAACGATGACGACGTCTTTTTGCCTGCATACCGTGAACCCCGTCCTTGTCGGTCGGTTCAGGTGGAGGTCTTAAAGGAAAATAGTCCGGGGTCTCCACAAATGGAGACGAACTTTCGTAGCACGCTTGTGTACAGGTGGGAGAACCTGTTGGAGTCGATTGCGGAAGAGAAATGCCTCGCTGGGGCCACAAAAGTGGAAGAGAATACCCACCATCATCGATGGACGGGGAGCTGGATATCTTATCCATCATATCATCGTCCATTCCGTCGTCGCCCTCCGCATCTGCCATGTCGGCGTCTTCAGCTGTCGACCCTGTCAATCCCCCATTCTGCGCAATGGCTAGGTCATCCTGCTGGTGAAGGTTGGAGCCCGCCAATTTTGAGGCGACCCCTGCCGCGAGGTCGTCGTCGTCGTACTGCTGGACCTCGCCCTTTGACCATTCCTTAGATACCCTGGGACTTCTGTGGTTTTCCTCCGCTGTCTCTATTGCCAACTCGCGCAAAGTCTCGGCCTGGTGTGGGGCTGGAGGTCCTGCACCTAAGGGGGCTGGGTTGGTAGGTTGTCGGGTATGGTCTTGAGCTGAGGGAGCATTTTGGTCCTGAAGATCAATCGAGTCTGTTCGTATCAATATTAGCAACCGAGCCTTCCTTAGGACGAGAAGGAATAAACTGCCTACCTGCTCGGATAATTTGTGGTCGCGTCATTATGTTTCCGGATCATGGGGTTCCTGGAATTCGTGAAGGAGAATGTCGTCGAGAGTGGTGGTGTAGCGCGATTTTGTTGATGCACGAATCCGCACTCGGCCAAGCAGATTATCTCATCCAAGGAAACCTGCAGGGACGGTGTTCAATTGCTGATACGTAACGGAAAGCTTGAAGGAGTGACGGCAGCTTTATGCTGCGAAATTGGCTGATTCAAGGAGAGACCGAGGCGAGGGATGAGCAGTGGTTTCTGGGAGCCCTCCAGGGCCTGCGAGGGGAAGGGCAAGTTTCGCAGAGAACGGGACCGACTATGACCTGCGTAGTCGTGAGACGTCGTATGGTATCGGCACCAAAGGAATGTAGGTATGATGAGAAGGCGACAGCGACCGGAGAGTGAGCTGAACAGGACTGAAATGTTTCGAGGCCCAAGATCACCGATCGTGCACCTGAAACAAGTTGTTCTGAGAAGTTGGGACAGGGGGCTGGACAGTACTAAGCCGCTTCGGGGTGGACGCCAAAGCTAAATTTAAATTTGACCCCAAAGCAAGTCAGGGCGATAGACAACATCAAGAACTTCAAAGAAGGGAGGAGGGCCGGGTCCTTCGTGCGTATTTTTGAGTTCTTAAAGAATTGTCAAAGATTCAACAAAAGCAAGTGCTGAGTGCCGCCACGTTGCACACAATTGCTGGAAGTACCTCATGAAAGACATTCTCTGAGGGAAAAGTTGGAGTTGCATCTGACAGCTTCGAGGCTGCATATCCCATCTTCCATTCGGCCTCCTGCAGGTCAATACCGACGAATGGCGTCCACCCCCACGCTGGATACAGTACAACAGAATCACATCGCAGGCATCCAGAAGATCCAGAAGATCTCTGGGGAAACCAGGCAGGGGTGCTTGGATCTTGAACCAGATGGATGGGCTGGTGGGAAGTCCCCTTTTCTCCTCGTCCTTGCTGTCCTTGTTAAAGTTTGGTGTCTTGGACGAAGTGCAGGGAGTAAGATCGCAACAAGAAATTTCCCGACGTTGAGTCGTCTCTCAAAACTTCATGGGATGATGCTAAAATCGAAGCCAATTTCAGGAGCTACCCAGTCACGCGACACTCTGTTTCCCAGTGAAGGGCTCATGAGAAATGTATCCTGACATGGCACTTCTTTTCTTATCTTTCAACAGAGTCGCAATGTTGCATTTATGTTTGGCTTTTCAGAAAGCATGCGGAAGATAGTCAGAGCCAGGCCAACAACTCACGCATCGCATTTTGACGTTCACGTTTGTGGTGTCCTTGGATCTCAATTATCATAGACTTGCCTGCCATGCCATCCAGTAAATCTAGGGTGTGTGCTGAGATTGATTTCCATATTGCAGCTCATGCCGTTCCAGTCTCCTTCACATTAATGTACAGGTCACATTAATGTCCCTGTAAGAGGCGTCCTCTGGAGCATAGTTGATTACCTAGATATCATCCAGCGCTGGCCAAGTAGGTGACGGGAGGCGCATCAACGCTCTATCACCACCAGTCTAATATCCTATCCAAGTCACGAAACATTTATTCCACAATGAGCTCCCCCTCCTTCTGCTTTCTTAAAAGTAACGTCCTTAGAGCGGACTACCTATGTACCGGCTACTTGACTGTCGTCCAGCGCCCACCAGGTGGTTGACGAAAGACATCCTCATCATCGACCTTCCTAATGTACCAAACTCCTGATAGCACATTGAGCTCTTCCTATTGTATCTCCGGAAAATCGGATTCTCTGGACACGGCATCGTCTGTTCATTGTCTTTTGACGCCCGTCAAGTGGAGATTGGGGCATCTTGAGGCACTCTCGTCGCCGGGCTGTCGCCTCGCCATACCTAAATACCAATGTGCCGAATTCTTGTTTCTACATTGAGCTCTCCTCAACGTAGTCTCCTAGATTCTTTCCCTTTGAGTGAGCTTTTCCGTTTTGAAGCCCGGTGAATATGTGCTGATCGATTCTTCGCGGAGTCAGTCGACCTTAGTGACTCAAGCTTCTTGCCTCCACCCCAAGATATAAGACCAGCAGGCCCCACTTTCCAAAGTCTGACCAAAGTTCAACCAACAAGTATCAAGATGTACCTCCTAAGCTTCCTCATCCTCTCACTCGCCACCGTCCTGCTTCCAGCAGAAGCTATACCAACCCAACTCCACCCTCGCAGTAAGCCATACTACTGCACTCCCAGCACTCGTTTCGCACTTGGCTACCAGATCTGTACCTTTGCCAGTCTGATCGATCCCTCCTTCAACACCTACCTCTGGCTCTTCGACTCACAGTGTGGTATCGTCGGCTCAGCCACAGATCTCACCCCCTCCCTCCTCCCTGCCTCCGCTGGTTCCGGCAGCCATGTCTACAACTTCAACTCCCATCTCCGCTACGTCGCCGTCACTGATCTGAAGGATGGACAAAGCCCAGTGGTGTTGAAGTATGCTGGGAAGACATGGGGTGGGAAGAAGGAACAGTGCTGGAGGGATGACAACCAGGTGAGTTTCGCTGCTGCTCCTCGGCTTTCCATGAGCAGCACTTCTCGAGTCTGCGGTGCTAACACGATATATTTCAGTGGTGGGTCTGCAGCTTTGAGTTCAACTGCGAGGCCGCAAAGACTATGGGCATCGCGTCACTGCCAGGAGAACGTGGCGAGGAGGAGATGCAGCTGGGCACTCTACCATTCGGTCATGGAGAGGAAGGAGTCTTGGGCGTGATTTGAAAGATCGGAGGAAGCGGTATAAAGAGTCTATAGGTGTGATACATGTCTGGCTTTCTGCGAGACGTTTCTGGTTTTGGCACTGCATGATTCTCCGCTTCCTGTATCTAGATTTTTAGATCCTACGAGCTAGCTGCTAAAGCGTTTTCTACACTTGAAAATACCTGAAAGTCAGTAGTTGCTTTCGTGACATTGTGATATAATACGAACGTCAATAGCGATATGCGTCCCAGTTCCATGTCCTTGTCTGTAGGGAATGATGAAGTAAGCATCTACAGACTTGGAAAAAGCATCACACTGTGGTGCTCACTCTCCCATGCACTGGAGGTGTTCTTTGATGCACTTACTTCAGATAAGTTATCCTATCCTTGTTTCGCGGCCTTACCTTCTGGACCAAAGTTGAGGCCACGTAAAGAACGAGCTGATATTTCTAAGGATGTTTGCAGAACCTCAACCCCGTATCTTCGACCTTATGTACAATAGAAAAACATATTGTACATCCTCACGTTTATACCTCCAACAATGCCCCGAAATCCGACAACCTACTTTACCAGCTATCGAGGAAAAACCTAGACGTCTTATTTGAGTACGTTGGCGCCAGGTAGACTTCCTTTCATTACAGTGCAATTTATTGCGCGTTGAGCCAGGCTGTGGTGAAAGCGAACCGGTCAAATAGGCGAGAAATCTTTTTGCCATATGTCTGGCGAAATAACAGATTTGCGGGTGGATTGACACCAAAGCCCCTGTGGTCAAGCTACAAAGCTGTCAAACCCCTATCTTAAACAACAGTAGGTCCCATTGCGGTTAACATTGGCCTTGAGCTCTCACGAGCTCGGCCGGTGGAGTCATAAACCGAACCGACTTCGGTCGGGGAGGGAAATTGCTTTCAAAATCCTCTGTGTGTAGTGGGTTCAATTACCTCAATCTTATAAACGGGTTCGACACCTGTTTATGAAGAACCAAATACTGTGTCTGGGTTCTTCAAGAGAGGTTAAAGATTACTCTTTTGCTATTGTTTTTGGCGCCTCGCTTAGGTTGTTTTGATTTTTGTTTTGACCCACCAAATCCTCTCGCCTGTCTCTTCCTGATTTTTTGTAGCGGAGCAACATCCCATGACTTCACAGACTCGCCCTATCATATTTAACAAGATCGACTCGACATGCCTCCAGCCCAATCAATCCCGCTTACTAGCTGCCCAGAGTCCGATTTCGAAAGCATCCGTGGTGATTCCGAAAAGACTTTTACTGGGAACAAGACTTTATCCTTGAGCCTGAGTATCAGGTATATCAGGAACCGTCACCCTCCACTCATTACCCAAGGATCTCAGCCTTTTGGCGGTGAGATTATCGCCCGTCAGCTCGAAGTGCTCTCCGGGAGCGGGCATACATCTACTGTCCACCACACGAATGTCTGGAACGTGTTGGGCCGCAACCCATCTGTACGAATTCTCAACTGCACAGTCTCTCAGCCCGTCTGTAAACTTGGGTATCGTTCTCCAGTCTGGTATGGGATGACCATGTGAAGTTTGCGAAGGAGAGTGATACTCGTGGAAGATAATTAGCCTTTTTAGAGCTAGAAATCGCCTCAGCCAATAGCTCCACATACCCCAGTGCGCATGAAATCGTTTCGCACAGCGGCAATGGGGTCCACTCTCACAGATGGGCGCTTCTCCAGGACGTAAGGCTAGGGATATTATTTTATCATCGCGCGAGAGGTTGAGGAGTAGAGCCGTATTAAGGTAAAAGTCGAGTTCACGGAGTCCGCTACCATATAATGTTATGCTTTGATACACTGGGTCTCGATAGACCCCCCAATCACCACCTCCTTCTGCTCCGAAATCCTGAACTGGGCAAAAAGTAATGGTGTCCTTGGCCGGGTATATATAGACTGACTCCATGTGGTCATTGACCCCGTTATTCGCCCAGGCTCCAGGCTCATCGATGCGAACGTAGGATCTGAGTGCCTCTAGACGAGTCGTCCTACAGATGGATAGTGGCGACGGATTGGTGGTGTTCGCTATCAGTAATTCTCTGTCCGGTCCGAAACGCAGCTGAATGAAACGGTGCTGACTCGTGAAAACTCTTGCCATCGCCTTGAAAATTGAGACTTGCAGCTCAGGTGGCAAACCACGGACGCAGCACGAACTGGCTGCCTCAGATTGCGATAGGTGTAGACGAAGGTTAGGACAAGGTTGTGGAGCCGACGGGGTAGCTGGTATTGGTGCTGAAACTGCTGGATTCGGTGAAGCTGCTGGTATCGAAGAAGAATCATTCGTTGTCCCCGAATGGCTAGCTTGGTCATTCATATCATCGACCGAAACCGAGTCTGGTGTCAGCAGATGCCGAATCCAGCGTCGCTTGATATTATGGTGTTGCAGTATATAATGGAGTATGATATTGAGTATCGATATAGAAATAGACACAGAGTTCTCGTGCAATGTCGGGAGTCGAGCTCGATAATGTGTAACTATGCGTTATACAGGACAAGAGACACAAACCGTCCGAGCGTGTAGAGAAACTAAGGTAGGAATTCGGCTTCCCATAGGAAGAAGGAAGTCACGTATCGCAAGGCGGTTCCGTCCCGTAAGAAATTGCGCGAAGGTGGAAGTCGCGACACCAAGTAGCCTCTTTAGTGGAAAAGCGCCAGCCAAGCTTCAGGAATGTTTACGACGTACTGAAGCTCTGTGTCGTCAAAAATTCATACTTAAGATGCTCACGGTCTCACACTTCATGCTAATCCAACGTATCCTAACTGTCATAAACACAGAAAAGTCTTTATTGATGTTTCTATGTCATCATTCATCCGTCAACATCAATAGCCTCATCATCCGAGATGTCCATAGGAGCATCCTCCATCACGACGTATCTCAGACGGTGTCTGAGGCTTCACTGGCTTTTCCTTCCAAGTCCCTTTCTTATTCTGCTCGACATCGCTGCAAAAGCTGAAGTCGGAGTCTGACATATCACCAATGTCATGCTCTTCCTCCGCATCGTCACGAGTGATGATGTCCGATAGATCTACATCAAGTCCTCGCTGATAGATCAATAAAGATAGCAAATCATGATGAAGACGTGAGCTTACATTCAACCTCGTATCACCAAACTTCTCCGCTTGCTTCTTCCAGTACTGATTAACAGCATCTCCCTCCATCTTCGGCCGAATCGTCAACGTCGATTTGTGCAAGAATGAAATATGAACTTACCTGATAGATGGCACGTCTCAAGAATAGATCTTGCTTTATCTCATCTTGATCTGCACCAGCTCCTTGGACCCAAACTTTATGAAGATCCTTGATGATCTCGACCCAGGCTGTTTCGGCGGTGGCGCAGTCGATGGTGAAGTCGTTCATGACTTGGAGATCGCCGCAGAACTGAACGAACTTGATCTTCATGGAGAGATTCATAAAGCCAGCTTCTGAGTAGTCAGGCTTTGAGATGTTGGTTGTCTTCATCGTGATGGTTGGTGTGGTGGTTGAGATTGGCTTTTGTATATTTGGCTGTTGATATTTGTGAAGGAGAAAATGAAGGACGGCGAGAAGTCAGGGATTTCATCTAGGTGAGGCTTATCTCCAAAGTGAATTCCAATTCACCGACACAATTTCTACAAGTATCACTCCCTGACTTATGATCTCCACCTGTGAATTCACTTCTCACTTGTAGGACACGTTAGTACACTCAATAACACATCTCCACAAAACGATTCTGGCCCCTTGCTTGACTTTCAAGATTTCATTGCTCACTAGCTCGTGTATGCTCGTCTGAGCATGATACTCAGCTTCTGATTACTGTACAAAACCATGTGCTATGCCACTCCGTCCAAAAGCTTCTCTTCAGCAACCGTAGCAAGGGTGTAGAGACCGTAAGACCCAGCCACATCCCAGAAGTAAACGAGCCCATCAACGACACCGAGCGAGAGCCAAGGTCGGAAAAACAAAAGGAAATCATCAAAGTCTCCATCAGCCTCGCAGCTCGGCCCCATCTTTGTTTCCTTTGGAGCCGTGGCCGTGTCTCGGACTCATTCTAAGTTTAACCCGCCAGCGCCAAAGCAAGAAAAAGAGGAAAGACAATATGACAAAGGAGAGGTGACGCCCAATTTTGGTGAGTGCTGTAGACCTGTATGGATTTTATGTTGCAATGCCCGGGAACACCGACGAAGGAAAAGGGGAAGGAAAGCCAGTGAAGACGTGAAGTATACAGGGTATCGAAGATGTATCAAAGACGATTCGTGAAGGTATGAAGGAAAGTGTGGCGTGCCGGTACGAATGATCGTGACGAGAGATGTGGTATAGCAGAGATTATTGAGCTGCGGTCCACATCTCCTGGCCCATTCTTGGTTTGACATCGTATGCATCGGGTTCGGTGCTCTGCGGTCTTCGCATGTTGGAGTTCTGATAGTAGAGCGATTGGCCATAATCGGGATCCGGGTACACATAACCATTGCTCTGCGAAGGCGATGGCATGCTGCCTTGTGATGGTGATTGCCACCCAACGCTGCTCATATGAGGGCTACCGACGGCGCTGCCAGATTGACGATCTGAGTTTGCAGGAGGCTCCAGAATCGAAGGTGGTCCGTATGCCGTAGGGTGAGATGTTGGTCTCATGCCGTTTGAGTAGGGGGCCGTGGTGGGAGGTTGTTGACCTTGCATGTGGTAGTCTCCTCGGACATGGCCAGGCAGGTGGCTATTGTTGATGTACTGGTATTCTCCAGGGTGGCGTTGCATGCCATTCATAGGAGCCAGGTCTGAATGAGGTGATGCAGTAAGGTGTCTCTGGCCTGGGGAAGGTGTCGACATGGGAGATCCATTGTTTGAGTACTGTTCTCCATCTGATCTTTGACGTCCACCTCTGTTACTTCCAGCACGGGTAGCAAGAGCTGCTGCCGTAGCTGCCGCTGCCTCTTCAACAGTTCCGGTATGGTGGTTTTGGTGGCGAGTCAAGGTAGTTCGTCGGGTGAAGGTCTTCTGACAATCTGCGTATGGACATTTGTAAGGTCGCTTGCCTGAATGAATTCTGCGATGTCTTGCAAGGGAGCTCGAGTCGCTGAAGGGCTGCAAATTGTTAGCTTCGTATACACATAGATACAGTGTTGCTTACCTTGCCGCATCTCTCGCACATATGTGGCTTCTCGCCTGTGTGGACTCTCATATGTACAGTCAAGGCAGAGCGCTGAATGAACTGCTTGCCACAATTTGGATGCTCACAAACATGAGGTCGGACACCACTGTGTATACGTTCTAAAAAAAGGTCAGAAACGAAGCATAGAGAAGTTGTAAGAAAGCGTACCGTGTCTTGCGAGGTCGCTTCTTCTTGCAAATCCCTTGCCACATGAACTACATGGGAACGCCTTCTGAGCAATGCCATCTCCGGCCTGTCTTGGTCTGGTATTCTCTTGCTGCATCATGCCATTATCGAAAACATTATCTGATCGATAAGGTTGCTGGAGCATTGGGAGAGGGTTTTGCATGGCTGTTGGGGAGGGGTAGCGCATAGCATTGGGATTGCCATTCATTCCATTCAGCTGACCATATCTTGGAGCAGAGTAACGTGAATGTTCGGAGTCGTGGGGTGAGTTGCCACGTTCTGATCCGGTATCAGACATAGGCATGCTATTTGCTTGTGAAATAGACTGGAGGAGGTGCAGATCTTGCGCCGCCCCGTTTGCTGCCGCCGCAGCCGCAACTGCTTTGGGACCGCCTTTGGCGTTGACTATCTGCTTGATGTCCATAATGAAGGTGGAATCGCTTTGGATGATAGAGGGAACGCGGTGTGGGTTGAAGGTTATAGGGAGTTGGGGACGCTCGGATCAGGCGTTCATCCAACTGTCCAGATCAGACACAGGAATATGGCGTTGTCTTGAATCTGATGCTATGTCTCGGGGACGAGTCTTCGGAAGGATATCCGCAGTGATAAAGCTGGAATCTACTCGTCAGAATCGATGTGATCAAACACAGCTCGGCAATAAGACAGCCGACGCGTAGTTAGAAACGTGACGAAGAGTAATGTCGCGCCACGATTTCCAATGGGGTTTCGTCGATTAAATGTGCTTCAATGAAGCGCACAATAAATCTGAGAGAAATTGGGGTCAGTCATGGACAGTGGGATAGTCAAACACAGATAGAAACAGGTCGCAATTGATGTGGTTATTGCTGGCGGCATTCACACCGCCAATTCACGAGTGGATGGGAAAAGTACAAGTCAAGAGGAATAGTGGAGAGAATGCGTGTGTAAACATGCATCGATCCGAACGTGCTCACCTTGTCGAAGATGACTGAGCCAGACCAGATGGGCGTTAGGCCGAAATTTCGCAGCTTCAAGATATCCGCCAATGCGGATGCTGGGTTCGTGGGGCGCGGGAATGTCAGAACGCACGGGCACTGAGCCGCCGGTTAAAATTGGCTGGGCTTTGATTGATTTGCCTTGCCTGAACGACTCCTGAAACCCTGGCTTCTCGGAGGTACAGAAGTACCTTTGTTGCTTGTAAGAAGCGTTGGTCGAGTCTGGAGTCAAAGTTTTGCAAGGCACAAAAATAGTGTGGTGGAAGAGGCGATCCCTGCTGCCGACGGAATATGCGACGGGGTATGGGGGCGACGAGTAGGTTGGCCTTGACTTGTGTAGCTGTTGGCTCTCTCCGTGTCCTGTGTCTTTCTTCCAAGTCTAGGACTGGCACGGTATGCTGCAGTGTCTGAGGCACGCACCAGAGGTTCGTCCGTAGGTGTGAGTTGTCGAGCGGGCAAGGTAGATACCCTACAAGTGTGTCGAGAGCGGAACAAAGATTTGATCTGTCCTTGTCGCCAAATGTGCCCTGAATAGTCCACACCGTCTTCTGGTTCGAAAAGAGGTTCTTCCTGTGTTCGAGACTGTGGCTCAGCTGGTTGCGCCAACTGGACCAAGCTGAATGGTGGACTTGTAGTGAAGATGGTGAAGCGTCAGGTTCCAATTACCAACAGCCTGCCTGACAGATCCTTTGTTCCTTATTGAAATCTAGAAAGAAGTATTAGAGTATAGGTCGTGTACGAGATCGTGAAGGCTTCGAGTGCAGCCGTGAAAGCAGTTGATGGTTGAGGAGTGAGATGAGAGACGGAAACGCTAGTACAGGTTAGCTGGCTTCGATGAGAAGTGCATTCTCCGGAGCGGAAACAAAACTTGCAGTGGATGGCAGTGATTATTAGAGTCCAGGACCAACTCGACGTTGGAAACGAGGTTGAAGTTTGGGGTGACACGAAGGATGGGATGCCTCGGAACGGTGCTGCAGGTGCAAGGGAGCGCAGCGGTATGGGCAGGTTTCGAGGAAATGCAGAGGTCTCGGGCGTCAAAGGAGGGATTGAATTGCTGGCGATGAGGATGATCGTGGAGAAATGTTTTTGTCTGAGCTTCTCTTTCTCTTCTCAAGAGAATCCTGCTGGTATTAGAAGAGGGCAGGTTTGTTTTCGGTAGATGGAGGCGCAGAGCGAACAATAAGAAGGAAGGTTTGGGTAGGTCAACTTTTTGGTGGCCGCGCTGCAGGTGGAAGGGTAGGGTGCAAGTGCAAGTGGCCTCCGAGTGAGCGAGCGTGCTTGCTTCTGTAGTCGTCGCTTGCTGGTCCCAAAGACACCCCTGTCGAGTTAAGTTCCTTCTGGCTACAGGGGTACGCCAGGGAACTGACAGGGGACGAGGACCAGCGGCCTGCTAGCTGGTCTGGTACTGGCTCTGTGCTGGGCGTGGGGAGGAGAGCAAGTGGGTGCTGTGGACTTGGACAAGGCGCCCGTAGATGAATGCCCTGAGGAAGAAGGTAGGCTAGGTGGGTAGGTAGGTAAGGTCTAGTAGGCAGAGTGGATGATGAGGTGGATTCAACTCGCTGCCTCAAACCAAACCAAACCAAACCAAACGTGCCTGACCGTCCTGACGACTCGCTAAAGCACACAGGGCAGCCCAAACGTCGAAGGTGCCGGGGTTGATCCCTTCAGGCATTGCAGCACCAACGCCAGGACAGGGGGGCTGGCAGTGGAGTTGGAGTCGAGTGGAGCAAAGATTAGCAGGCCCGACGACTGACTTGGGTCTGCGGATACTGGGTCTTCAGGCAGGGCAGGGCAGGGCAGGGCAAAGATGGAAGGTTATGTTAAGTTAAGGTTAGGGGCACCCAGGAATTTTGAAGCTTCAATTCAGGAGAAGTTTCGCTGATTCAGACAAGTGCACAGCACAGAGAGTTGATGTCCTGGGGTCTTGCTTTACAATGGATGTCCTGATGTCCTTTTCTGTCCTTGACGGCCCTGATGACTGATGTAGTTCACAGTAGGGGGTCGAATAGAGGGTGTTTGTTGATGTTTCTTCCGCCCTGGTGGTGCTAGTCTTGGTATCCGTGTCTGTCGTTCGTTGCTGATCAGATCGGACCAGGCACCGCTGTGGTACATGTCCACATCCTGCGCGTGGAGTCGAGTCAAGAACCCCAAACTGACTATTTCAGTGCACTTCATGCTGATTATTGCCTTCCTGAGCTGCCAGTAAGAGCATGAGAGGCAACCAAAGATGGTGGCGTTAAGTGTCGAGGCTTGCTTGTTTGTACTGTACCTCCTTGGCCAAGGGCAGGCGAGCCAAATGGGACAGAAGTGCACGAAAAGCAATAGTCCAGCTAGCATCACACGCAATAGGGACGGCAGTTGCATCATGAAGCAAATGGGGAGATCTTGATAGAAAACAGCTTATTTCTTGTCTATCATCGAGTCCAAAAGTAATCTGTATCTCCGACTGTTCCTTCCATCCATAGACCAGGGTCACAAACAGCCTTGAGTGAGATGCTTCAACTTCCATTCCTTCCGTCATTTGGGCCAGGGTATCTGTTTGATTTGATTCCATCCAGTACTGTTAGCCTTGTTCTTATGTCATATGCAATCTCAAGGACTCCAGAAGCCATCAAGTGATCAACGATTTCATGGCCAGGAAGGAGTGTCGTGGGAAGGATAGCCAGAGGGCATTGATTCATGCTTCGGCTCCAATCTCGGGGCCTGCACCGTTCGAGGAAGGCAATCTTCTAGAAGGCCACATCCCTGTTTCCAGAAGCTCGACGGAACAATGCAATGATGCACTGACCGCTCGGAATCTTATTTTATCTTTCGTGACCCCGTCCCCCCTTTTCTAGAACAATGAGATCCTTGGTAAGGGCCCTGGAAGTGCATACCTAGTCCTGATCCGTGTCATTTCCATGCACGACTTGGATTGCTTAGGTAGCTTCCTAGTTTCTTGTTACGACTCGAATCTCGATGGATGTGCTATTTCGTTCGTTCTTGCCATCCTCATACGAGCGAGCATGCTGTCGCGCTTCGCAGAAGCTACTCTTCCATTCGAAACATGCCCTTCTTACTCCTCCAATGATACGACTTCGAGAGCACACCACAACTTCTCGCACCACTACTCGGAATTGAATTGCGAAGCGAAGCTGTCCCAAGTTATGTACTGCACTCCTTCGAGGAGGACATTGGCAGAGAAAAGTCGGAAAATATAGAGCGCCCTGCCACTTTATTGGAGTCTGTGTCTTCTCCATGTCTGTTCCTCCTGGCCGACTACCTCCTGCACAATCAATCAGGCGAATATGCTCAGCCTAGTGGATTTGTTTCATAGAAGTTAGGACGAGCTACTCCAGAGAGGCAAAACAGAGTTGTCTTAAAAATTCAAAATAGCCTCGGCGACCGGCCCTGAACAGCAATGACCGAGATGTCAGCCACACTGCCGTTCTGCATACTGCAACCAGATTTTGATGTTGGCAGACAGTAAATTACAAAATTAACGGTTGCGATGCCATGCCATGCCATGTCATTTTGCCTGATCTGCCCCAATTGAGGATGGGATTGGTCTGATCACAAGACGCCGTGATCACTCTGCGCTGCGCTTCCTTCAACTGTGAGTGATGATTCCAGCGGGAGAGCAGCCGGTAAATCCCTCTGCATGGACCACACCCTGCACACACCGCCAGGGCATCTTCGGTCCGAACCTGGGAGATGTGACTTCACTTGCTTGCCCTGTCCTGCCTGTAAACGACGAAGAGCGCCAGCAGCAATTGAAAAGCAGCCCGGTTCAAGTGTTGCAATGGGACTTGAAACATGCCCTTCACACCTTCCACATCCAAGCTTACCTGTAACAGAAGTCCAATGACCCTTTCTGAGACTGCGACACTATTTAGGCCGCTTGCCAAGGAAAGGCGTTGAGTTATCTAGCGAACTGGAAGCCGATCCTCTCTCTCATGAATAATTACTGGTACTACTTACTCGTGCCGTACAGCAATTTCAACAACTAGGACCGATAGCCAGGGAACGGGAAATTGGTTGACTGATAATCCTCCTATGGACCTTACCCCATCCAGAAGCCAATTGCAGACATATTTATGGAGAAATCTCGGGCCTCCAATATTTATTGATGATAGGCGTAAGCTGGAGCCAATTGGTAATCTTGTGCCTGGATAGAAATACCTATTGGATCAGCTACCAACCATTGTCTCGGAAATCAGCGACGGCACATATGCACAAGTCAGGTGGCTGCATGTTAATGGCACAGCGTTTTTACAGAGTATCCGACTCGTAGGTCGCGGGGAAGAGACTGAGATGTTCCAGCCACGGCATCTAACATGTGAGCTGTTGTAGACGCCGTGCGTGCCTGCTGCATACTAGAGGCTTGAAGGCGTCTGGGGAGCAGCCCTCATATGGTCAATTGGCATGTGTCTCTCACGAGGTCTGTGCCATATTGTAATATTGTAGATGAAAGGGAAAAACAAAACGGAAGGGCATGCAAGTACTCCTTAGATTGATGACATTCTTGAGGCCATGCCATGACGACCGATTTCTTTTTAAAGCGCCTCTTTCTTGCCCTTTGAACTGGCTGATGCTCAGTTATTGAGCTCAGACCCGATGGTTATCACAGCGCAGTCACCACCACCCACCAGGACCCTCTCCCCACTGAAGTACTCTCCGAGAGAGGAAGAGCGGAACGTGGCCCCCTGGACAATTCGTCAGATCTAATTCCATTCCGTTCCGTCCTCATGGCATTGGATTTGCTGGGTCAACAAGGGGCGGCATGGCCTCATCTGCCACATGTCCTGCCCTAGTCCGAGTTTCGTGGTCAAATTTGCTTTCTTTTCGCACTCAACTGTTTCTGTAGATAACGAGGTCCTCATGATGCCCTGTTGCCACGCTTTGTCATTGGTTTTGCTTTTGCTTCTGCACTTACTTGCATCCATTGCCTCACAAATCCCTGCCAGAAAACGTTCTTCAGCGTGGGACTCGAGGCAGCTCGTGCTGTTCGGCACTGACTCCTTCAATGTGAAGCGTCCAAGCGGACGACAGGTTATCTGATTCGCTGACTCCTGGAATGCTGCAAGAGATCGTTAGTCTCCTTTGACACTTTGACGACTCCAAGGGCCAGGAAAGTGGAGAATGAGACGGCTTCAATTAGTCGCGGGTGGAAGATCTAATCAGGGCATTGGCCGGGCGGCTTCTTGTCATCGTCGCCAAGTTGCAGCCGCCTTCATCTTAACAAAGTGTGCTGAGTTGGCTTCAGATAACTGCCGTACCGTCATTTGAGGCGAACGTGAATCGCAAACTTCTTCCTCTCCCGCGATAATTCCTGCCCAACGACGACGACGGAGGCGAGGGTTGTGTGTGTATTAGTGCAGTTCTCTTGACATGAGGTCGGCGACCGGATCTAATGTGTCAGAAGCTTGTGGACGGCAGGATTGGAGCTGACGACTAGCTCTAGCGATGCTGTATGATGATGCTGAATCGACGATAGCATCCTCTTTTCTTCTTGGGCGATGCGAAATCAAAGGGAAGGGATGCGAGTGGAGGATCCTGGCCCGTGTCTGCACATCTGGCGTCCTTCAGAAACCTTCTAGCGGCCTTCTAGCGACCTTCTAGAAAGGATTTGGAAGTGATTAACCGAGCCGAGCAGGGTCAGGGGTTGTCTATGGAAAGGGGGGTGGACGGGGAGGAGAGACGGCCTCATCATACAAACAGACTTGGAGGCATGAACGTTTCATCTCCCGCACACCAGAGCAGACGAAGAAGGACTACTTGAACATCACTTGCATTTGGAATAGCGTAAGGCTTCCATGCATCGTGGTGGTGGCCGGCCATCATAAGCGTCGATAGAGGAATGTCGCTAGTCTCCATAGTTGTCATCTCGCTGGCTGCCCTGCAGGCATAACCAAGTCATCTTGATTCCTTCTCGAAGCAGGCGAAGAACAAGCTAAACGAATAAATCACCCGCATATAGTCCACAGAAGCTCGTTCGATTGACGGATGGAGTGCACGAACTACTGCAGGTTCACCTCCTGGACTGAACTATCATATCGAACACCCTTCGGTGATGACGATGTACCGACCGAACAATGCATTGCAATCTGAAATCTGCAGTTTGTCATTTCCCCGTCCCCAGCTTTGCTGCAATACTACCCTGATCCGGCCACCTCGGACATTGAGAAACAAGAGATCTCAAGCCCTGGTCAGGATCTATTCGTTTGAATGTTTGGTGATCTATTTCCGGCTCAGCTGTCTTGTTGCAGGTATCATAACCGTACCTCGGGTCGCCGGTTGTATGGAGATTGAAGCTCAAGAAACATGAATTGGCTTGGCTTGTGCAGGCAGATCAGCAAGCAGCGACCAGAGCAAGACATCTCATCATACATGGAGTTTTTCATGTTGATCCAATATGGTTCAGGTGCTGTTCCTGCGTCCCTGCATGTACCTTTGTACCTCCGCCCCTCGCCAAATCCAATCAGCCCATCGAGACAAGCCGCTTATGTCACAAGCAAGCCTGCTCATGTATCTGTTCCACTTCACTCGTCGTCTGTCTCCTCTTCGAACATGTCGGCCCTGTACGCTCGGGCAAGAACAGGCATCCAGCTTATGGAAAGTCAAAAGACAGTCCGCGGCAAGATTAGGAGCTCCCTGCAAGCCCTAGTTTCAGCTTTTGGTTGCCGAGCACGGGGCAGCGTTTCGACCACACCACACGAGGAAACCAGCTCCACGAGCGTCCCCACAGCACTTGTTGAAGATCTATTATGTCGCATCGCAAGGAACAACCATGAACATGTGAACCTTGACCTGCTGTGCTGCGATGCTGGGTGGCTGGCCACCTGCTTGACAGCTGCTTAGCTACTGTGTCTTGCTTGAACGTTCCTACATTAGTCTTGCGGACTAACCTGTTCACGACTTATGCGTGCCGGGCTTGTGTGTTCACTATTCAGCACGGGAAATATCTCAGATCTGTCTAATTCTAGTCCTCGCGCATGGAATTTGCCGCAAAACCCGTATTGTCCTTGGTTTGATCTGATTATATCTGCATTTGCTAGTTCCTCGGGAGAGATCCCCGCGCGAACTCTCTTCAGCCCAACGCGGCTGCCACACCATGCTATCACCAGTACCATGCCTTTCCATGTTGGCTGGATGGACAATCTCAAGGTGAGCCTGGCAAGGTCCGCTCGTGTTCTGTCAGTCGATCAGCACTTCGAGGAAGTTCCATCTCCGGCTGCGTCAGGTCATGAGTCGGCCCATTCGCAGCTAGCATCACGGTTAGGGTTCATCCTGAAGACTGTCCTTGTCCATGTCGCGAGTTGTCTCAACGGTCCCTGCATCTTCCAGGACAAGGACCGCTTTCTGCGCTTGCCAGAATACTGCCTGTGCAGGTATGGGGCAAGGCCCGCTTTGATTTGCATTTCCTTCTAGAAGGAGTCATGGAAGAAGTTTGATTTCATGCCCTGGCAGTACCATGATGATAGCTCACCTCTTGTGAGGCTGAAGCGCCATCTAGCTTGCCTCTCCCTCATCTGCTTCTCATCTCAAGAGAAATGTATTGCTAAGTTAGAGCCGCGTTGGGCAGCAAAGGGACAACGCTAGCTCAAAGTTTATTTCGATGGACAGTTCCGTACATGAACATTTCCATCTTTTACGCGTGGCGCATTGGGGAAAGTGGCTTGCTCCACCAATCCTCGCTCATGCATAGTATTGTTTATTATTGGCTTTCTGATGACCAATAGTCCTGGAGAGCCAGTCCGGTTCTCTTACTCCAAATTTCCAAAACGGTCGAGGTGCAGGTTGGTCTCAATATCGTGTGAAAACCTCGAGATGAAGCCATTGATCTTTACGAGGTATTCGGACTCGATGATGGGTTCGGATTGATCCCACCGACGAAGAGTCTAGTTGTGCACCACTGCATCATATTTTCCTAGTGCCATAACATATTCTCCGAAAGAGAACCAAAGGACAGCAGCTAGTAATCTGTTATATGCCGAGCATACAGCGCAAATGGGCGTCCAGCCGGCATTTTTCAAGGTCATTCCCCGTCCAAACTATCGAGATCTGTATTTTCAAGTTTCTGGAAGAGGAAATGGACATGCACAATTCCCGCTTTCGATCCCAGCCACTGTTTCTTATTTGACTCTACGATTGACTTCCTCTGAACGATCACTAGAGCGAACGAACTCGTTCTCGAAGTGGAAGCTGCGAATCGGGCAAGTTCCCAGCATCTTGTCAAACTTTGGGCACAACAGCCTCAAGTCTCAATCTTGAGTTTCGCAAACACGCAAAGACGGATTTCGATGCTTGACGTCCTCCCCAAACGTGCTCGCACGGGAATACATCTGGAAGTAAGCCAGAATACGATTACGACCCACTACCGAACCACCGGGACTTCCTAGCCTCTCGCATCTTTTCTTGTCACTCAACTCCCTCGTTCCATGTATCCAGCATTTCCCGCCTCTCGTGTCTCTCAAGAATCAACCACAGCCTCACGGTGCCTCAAGGTGCGTTGCGTTGCCTTTCCAGCCTCAGAACACTATGAGCCAAAACTCCGGAAAACAAGCGCTGCATTGTCTCTCCTCTGGCTGACGCTGCCGCTGATCTCCCGGCCGGGTTCAACCTGCGTCCTTTGACGATGCGTCTGAATATATGCATAGCGGTAAGCTTCCGGATCAACAGAAACACCTCCACCGTCCACCGGCACCTATCCAGAACATGGATTTCTCCTTGTTGACGGCTTATGCACTGTTTGTTATGTGTCCGCTCCGGTACCTCAAGTGAGTGATGACCAGCATGGAACTTGACTCGCAGGCAGAACATACCCTTGCCTCTTCCACGGCAAGGCCGCACCACCGAGCTTTCCGAGCCCGGGGTATCAAATCATTGCTGTACTATTCCGCCCTATCGTTTGTTTGAAACTACTGGCTTCAGAGAAGAGATGAGCAATGGTATATGACGAGCCCTGAATATACTTATTAGTGTCAGTAATCAGATCGCAGACTTTCCGTTCTTAACTTTACCAGAAGAAGGGATGTCTTCTGACGCAACGGACTCTATCTCCCTCAACATCCTTGCTTAATTTAAGAGATGGCGAGACACAGACTGTGGCTAGTTCCAAGCGGACAATACCCACTAGATAGTTGCGCCTACACGTCACCTGGACGTGAGAGCTGAGCCACAATGGCTCTCGCAAGAAATCAGGATGGTGTCTCTATCTCGTGCCGGAATATCACAGTTGCCATCGACTTCTTCCGTGTGTTCCAGCTTTGGGTTTTGGATTACGTCTTCCAAGCGATCGAATCTTACTGGCACTGCCACTGACCCTGGACTTTGGCCGAAAGCCGAGACACGTGTGTTTCTCTTGATATCACTGGCACATCGTCTGCAATCAATCAGTCAGTCATCGCAGGTTATTTACCATCCTTGTCCTTCAGACCTCTTGTTGCCTGTCTCTGAAGTCGATCATTGGTATCGTTAGTGGACACTGCCATGTCAGGGTCATTTACTGTTGTAAGATTGGGAGTCGATGTTCGGCTATCTGTGTTGATGTAACATCGACAGATGGAGACCAGTATCATTCATACCGCCCCTAAATCCCGACTTCTGGTTCAAGTCAGTACCTTTGGTATACCCGTGCAGCTGTGCCACAATTTTGTGGGTGTTGCCTAGGCCATTCCGTCCTCCTCATTCTACTATACATTTCTGCATCTTCTAATCTTGTGACTGAATAACATCTACCAACGATCACTTTTCAGCTTCCTCTCAATCTCAGTCGAGAATACATATACAGTGGTTCGAAATGAACACAAATTTCTCAATCGAGGTCTATGAAAGTCTCACGAGTCCTTTCTACACTATGGCAGAGTGTTAGGCAGGAGCCGGAGAAAACAAAAGAACGGATCTGGGCCCTCTTCCACTCGAGGCCACAGAGCCTGGAGCAGCTTCAGAGCACCGGTAAAAACCCATGCCAATACAGCACAATAGATTTTAGTATAGCATGTCTAGCGGGGACGACTTTCTAAGAACTCCTTCATTTTGGAATGTTGAAATTCGAGTGAAATCCAGCCGGAATCCCCAACGCTCCCCGTAAGGTGTACCATATGTCTCTGCAGTTGTCTGTTTCTCTTTTTCCTATTATTAACTAGCTCTTCAGTCTCCACTTCTTGAATTCTTAGTGTCATGGATCACTTTTACAAAGAGAGGAATAAATTCTATCTGCATCAATCGCACTTGAAACGACGTCCTGTGGCAGCGACAAGATCTACCGATGACCTGCCGCTTTGAGACGCAACAGAGCTGTGATTGACGAATAAATATGTGTCATGTCACAAGTAGCATAGTTTCGATTCCACCGGTACCACGACAGGTTTCTTCGATTGACATTCTTCCGGTCAAAAGGGGAAGGGGCAGTATTTACCAAGTCTGACACATTTATCAACAATCTCGAGAATATATGTAATTTTCTTCATTCAATAGAGACCTGGTAGCTCTATATTTATCTCTCCAGTATGCCTTCCTGATTTTCTCGGTTTCGAGGAATCTATCAACATGAAATGGGCAGAAGCCTGCCACTTTTTGCCATCAGAATGTAAAACCCCTCACTCCCCCAGCCTGACAGACCTCGACAAAGTCATAAATCACCTTGAAGTTATCGGCATTACAATTTCACATTATCGTAAGTCGCAAGCCGGAGTCGTATGTCTCAGGAACATGGTGTTTGGCTATTGCTAGTCAACTTGGTATGTACTTTACAAGCCTGCTCTTCTATTTTTCCATCCCAACCGTCCATGTGAAAATATTTATATACATCGAAGAAATGCCAAAGACCGCTGTTCGGCTATCCAAGAAACGGAAAAAGTAAAAGAATCGCCATGCATGCTTACATATAAGTGGTATCCACGTAAGAAGCCGAAGCCCACGAAGCTCCCAAAATCGACTCAATCGTCACTGGTGCATCCAACAGCTTGGCAAACGCAGCTCTACCCGTCGTAGCGGCTCCAGCACCAGTGTTGCCATACTCAGCAAGGTACGAGTCGGCAATGTTTGGGGTAGCATCATTCCACTGCGACCATCCAGCAGCATTGACCACATCGCTGAGCTCAGAGTTCTGGAAGACGACTCGGGCAAACGCCTTCCAGGGGCGGCCGAGGACGGTGGATCCAGCCGCGACGGCGCTATCTCGTGCGGCGACTGTGGACTTGTTGATCACGTACCACGAGTCGTTGGTCTCGGTATCTCTGCCGGATGCAGTGATGTAGCCCTTGTCGAAGGTGCGGATATCGACTGCCTCGAACCAAGCTTTGGCCTTTTGACCGAAGATGAAGTCAACAACGCCTACAATCTTGCTCTTGGCGTAGAGTTGGTTACCGGTCTGAGCGAGGATGGTGTCTTGGTAACCGATGAACTGGCATCCGTAGTAACCTTGATCTGTTGCCTGTGCGGAGAGGGCGAGGTTCTGACCATTGGTGGCAGTGTGACCAAAGTCGTTCTCGAAGTTGACGTTGTAGAACTTGGAGTTGGGAGTCCAGTTTCGGACAGTTGCTGTGAGATCGTTGTTGGCAACAGTGTTTCGGGAGATGTTGTTGATGATGGTAACTGTGTTCGCCTCGTAAGAACTAGCGTCGGTTGTCTCGCCCATGACAACAAGGGGTGACTTGAGCGCCTGGATATAGACTTGCTCCCTGTAAGTTCCGGACACGATGAAAAGAGTTTGGGATTCGGTAGCGGTCTTGGAGAGGGCATCTACGCCCGCCTGGACTGTCTTGAAGGATCCAGACACTGCGCCGCTGGCATCGACGACGACAGCTCCTGCTGGAGGTGTGCTTTGGTCAACGGCCCGGATAGTTGCGCCAGCATTGGTAGCCTTGACCTTCTTCGAGGCAAGAGGGCTTGCAGTGACAAGGCTGATTAACAGTGCGATGGAAAGGAAGGAACGCATATTGCAAAATGCTTTCACGAAATAGGTAAAATGGAAAAGAGTGTGAAAACCAAGAGTCTTGACGGTTGATTTGGATGGTTAGCAGATCATCTGGGGCTATGAGCTTTATACATACAGTGACCCCTTTGAAATGACGCATGACTTGGTCCACCAAAGGAATTTTAACATACTTTGCTGTAGTTCTTGCCAAGAGTACAAGGGATTTTCAACGCCGAGTTCTCTACTCATGTCGCCGTGATGATTAGCGACATGTCCGGAGGCAGTGAAGCGGAGGATTCGGAGAGCTGACGATTTTCTGGAAAGGAATTGTTTAGACGAAACGTAATACTTGAGTGGTGGAATGAGATAAACATTATTTTGAAGCTTAAGTAGGGATGAAACCACGAATCATGATGGACGTTGATTGTAGATCGCTTGGCTGGCAAGGATTCAAGCGGTGTTTTGTTCTTGCCAAGAAGGAGAGTGTTCCAAGACGGCGGAACTATATTGCAGAATCGTGGAGACTCCAACGAAATCCCACCAGTAGAAAATGCGAGCCTGGTGTAACAAATTTCGTCTGAAGCAGGTGCAACTGCGAAAATTGATAGCAAAGAGGAGAAACAGATCTCGGACGGAATGTATGAAATGCGGAGTATCACAACACTCGGGATTTTGGTGACTCCATTGGGTAGATCCCGCTACTGGGGTAAACGCGGCATCTGTGTGGGGAAGCTGAGTGCTTCGTCTGAAGTAAATACAAACTTCCTTGGCTCGTTCCCATCAATGGTTCTTCGGTACCTCGCATGGAAAGCAGACTGCATAGCACTTTACACTCGACTCGAAGGCTGTTTGACTGGGGTTTGAAATGGTGATTTGACGAAAGCCGAATGCGGTTCATAATTATCGTAGAACTCTAAGGACATTGCTACAAAGCCAAATTGACGAAACCTCGTTCTTAAGTTTTGCAAAGGCAAGCAACTTCGGATGCGCGGAACCTAAATAAACATGCGGATCACGGACATATAGTTCGTAATACCGAAAGCGACAATGAGGTGGGAATCCGATCACAAGTCAGGAATATCGAAGGAGAGAGCTAGGTAAACTGGAATTTGAGGCTCTGTAAATCAGATAGAACCCCAAGCTAGGAAGCCTGACCTAATCTCACGACGAAGTACCCCAAGCTAGGAAGCCTGACCCAATCTCACGACGAAGTACCCCAAACACCCATCCAATCGCTGAAGCGTGTCGAAGTTGACAGCAGCTATTGCGTTGCAGAATCACAAGCAACATGCACGGCATTCACCCAAGCCGTACGGTCTTCCATATACGCATACACTCCTGCAAATCCATTGCCAGCGAACCATGAGCAGCGGTCACCGAAGCCTTAATGACCGCTAGGAATAAGCTCGCATATGCAAACACAATCTGATTCTCCTTCAAAGCCAGATATTCAGCTTTTCGCATACCACCATTATCGACGAAAGCTTGCCAGGAGAACAAGCTTTGCGCCAAATCTTGGGCAAAGATTGGCTCGTTCACCATCCTCCACAGCAAAATTTCCACCGATCGTTTCAAATCATGTGTGTTTTCAACATGCCCTTCCTTCTTCAGCCACAGAAGGTTGTGCTCAGCGACGAGTTTGTTGTCCCATTTGGGACTCTGTATGGCTTCAATAATTCGAGTCTCAGCTCTTTGAGCATCTCTTCGTCTGGTGGCATTTAGCCCGTCGATCCAATCATCATGCTCTTTGCGAACCCGCTCATGAAATGCTCTGGACTTCTCTGCTGGTGGGAGTTGCATTTCCCTCATCACAGCCTTAGACTGATCTCTCTGTTTGCGCATTTGAGCCTCGCGAATCTCTTCTTCATCGTTGTACTTCGTTGCCCATTCTGGCGTTGCTGATTCTTCGACGACGTTCAGTAGAACTAGGATGCCGCAAGGGATCGTGTCCCGTTTTGCGAAAGCGAGTATCTCGGCTGGAATCTTGTAGTTCCAGAGGATGGTCTGGGAAGAAGTGCTGAGTGCTGTAAGGACGCTTGCGAACCAAATGCCAACAGTGTTGACGTTAGTCTCATCGACTTCGAGATGATTGATATCCAGCGGCTCGAACAGCAATGGATCTATATCATCTGGCGTGGCTGTGAGGAGTCCATGGACACCTACTTGACATCGGATCGTCGGTACAAATTCCTCTGTTGAAGAGACACCTAGCATTGGAGAATTTGTCCCCATACTACCTAAGGTTTCCGGCATATGAGCTTCATGCTCAGCGGCTTGCTTCCAATCCCCGGCCACTTCATTGACTCTCGCTTCTGGAGTTGTACACTCTTCAGCGTCCTTGCAATCTGGTTCTGTGAATTTCATCATGTTCTCATCCGTGCTTGTTACTTTGACAGCTTCTTTTCGATCTCTGGTATGCTCTCCGGGCGTAAGGCCTTTTCGGTCGGCCCCTCGAAGTCTGACCCAATACGGTGGCAGAGAAGCAGGGTTCCGCATACCCCAATTAGATGACCATCTTACGGCCAATGACAGCTTCCCATCGGAGTCGTCCAAGGGAGCTATGGTCAAAACAGCTTCATGCCGGTCAGGAGACAGGAGCAGAGGAGTGCCAATAGGAACCCACAATCCACTGCCCCTCAGCATACGAAAGCCAGAAGGGTCTGGCACGGCACCAAGATCCAGAAGAAACGAGAGAAGCTCCTCGAAACCTATCTCTGCTTGAGGTTGGCGCAGCTGGTCTGAATAATCGATCCTCTGAGTCTTTAGACCTGTATTATGTCTTCTCCACTGTACAATAGTCTGTCAGAACCCGAAAATACTGAAGCATTTACGGAGTTAGGAGCCTTGGTGTGGGACTGGGAAGGCAGTCTGATATGAGTACTTCTTACATTGAACGTAGTATAGGTACCGCCAGGAATATGGCTCGGATATTCGGACAGCCTCCAATACTCATGACGTTGCTCCTCTCGATGCAAAGGGGCTATTGTGTACCGAGGAAGTTCAATTTCAATAACGTGATTGATAACATCTCCTCGAGCAATACCTGCCAGACGTCCATGACGAAGCATGCGTCTTACTTTTGCTAAAGTTGCAAGGGTCGTGATGGTATTATAAATGATAGGCAGAACTCCAAGGACAGCCAGTGGAATGCCAATATAAGTGATAATGTCAGGCCCAGAAACCATGTTTAGACCATTACTCAAATCCCTTGCCAGCTTGGCATTGTCAGAAGCAGGCAATAAGAGAAGGTATTGAAAGTATTCCGTACGTGACAACGACCAAAGCAGAATAACAAGCAAAACAGAAGGTCAAAGGGATTCTTTTCGAAGTCCAGAGCAGGGGAAAAGCAGGTACAGAACTCAGACCGGAGCACGGGGCACTTCAGCCGCAAATGCGCTGAAAGGGGAAAAGTTTTGCCTTGAAATCCGGGGGCGTTTAGATTAAACGCGGAGGTCAAAACTATTGTTGACAACAGAGACGGACATTCAAAAGGGCTTTGTGAATACAGAAGAGCATCAGTACCTTCATACGCTGCTGCCACTCCGTTTTCCTAGTCCCTTCGTGGGTGATGGCAAATGTTGCGAGCTCCTCGACACGACCACGAAATTCGGCTTGGAGCAACGCTTTTCCGGAGGATTGGCCCGCTCGAGAAGTAAGAGATCAGCAAAGCCTCGCGGCGCCGAGGGAGCTTCTCACCCACTCGCTCTTTCATTCAACTTCAGTCGCACTTGTTCTTGTTCTTCTTTCAGCAGCGAAACATGAGTGAACGATGATGGATCGCCTCTTCCTCTTTTTCTTTTTCGTCGCATTCACACTCGCTCAATACCCTCCGGCCGCAGTCAACCTAACGACCATCAAATCCCCCGTCGACGGGAACATCACGATCTCTTACAAAACTCCGCCAGCAGGCACGTGCGAAACAGCCTTCCCGACACAGCAGCAGTATACAGGATGGGTCCACATACCCGGGAGTTATCCGACGAACACGTTCTTTTGGTTTATAGGAGCTAGAGATCCGACGGATCAGCTCACAGTATGGCTGAATGGAGGACCTGGTTCGAGCTCCATGATCGGTCTCTTCAATGAAAATGGTCCTTGCGAAGTAGTCGAGCTGGGCCTGGGGAAATTGGGTACAAAAGTTAGGGATTGGGGTTGGGATCGAGGCTCGAATATGTTGTTCATTGATCAGGTACGAAGAGATATCTTATATTTCAACAAAGACGCTTGGTGCTGTTGGGAGTCTTCAGTATTAGCCATTGTCTATTCAATCGTTTCTGCTCAAGGATCACTTGGAACTTCTGCAAGCTTGCTTGATTCTTCGAGTAGCTTGCTGCTTTCGACAGTGCAGACAAACACCAGCTCGATTCACTTCCTTGTTTATTACCTCATGAGCAGTTCCTCAGCTAACATTTCGCAGCCAAATCAAGTCGGCTTCTCCTACGACACACCCACCAATGGCTCAATCGACTTACTTACGTCCGATCTATACACTCCTCCACAGGTTCTTCCGAGTTCCCAGCCGTCGACAACGTTCATGAATGGGACGTTCAGCTCCCTGAACGCCAACAACACCGCAAACACCACTGAAATAGCTGGAATGGCCATCTGGCATATGCTTCAAGGATTCCTGGGAGCCTTCCCAGAGTATGGGCCGAACAGCAGTACGACGATGGGAGTACATCTGTTTGCTGAAAGCTATGGTGGAAAATATGGTCCTGCTTTTGCGAGTATTTGGGAGGAACAGAACCTGCGGCGGTCGAATGGAACACTCTCCAGAGGTGGCACAATTGAGATCAAGCTTGCTTCTCTTGGTATCGTCAATGGCTGTGTGGACGACCTGATTCAAGCTCCATTCTACCCTGCGATGGCAGTGAACAATACTTACGGACTGTCCGCGATCAACCCAACTCGAGCGAGACTTGCGAGCGCCAGCTTCTCTTCTGAAGGAGGATGTGCGGATCTCATCAGGCAATGTCGAACTGCTGTGAAAAGCCAGGATCCTGGCAACGAAGAAGATGTGGCAGTTGTCAACAATATATGCTCCCATGCATACAGCTCATGCTCTACGAACGTGATAGAGCCTTACTTTGATGCTGGGAGGAGTATATACGACATTGCCCACTACCTACCGGATCCATTTCCACCAAGCACTTACCTAGAATACCTGAACACGGCATCAGTCCAAGCTGCCATTGGCTCACCAGTCAACTTCACGCAAACGAACCAGCAGGTCATCTCGGCTTTCACCTCCACAGGCGACTACGAACGGAATGATCTGATTCCGGAGATCGCCAAACTCTTGAAAGCTGGAATTCGTGTAGGATTTATGTACGGCGACCGAGACTACATTTGCAATTGGCTAGGCGGCGAAGCCATTTCTCTCGCGGTAGCAGCAGCAACATCTCCATCATACGCTTCGATCTTTCCAGAGTCTGGCTACGCACCCATCATCGTCAACACCTCCTACATCGGTGGTGTTGTCCGCCAATACGGAAATCTATCATTCAGCCGCATCTACGACGCAGGACACAGCGTCCCTGCCTATCAGCCCGAAACGGCTTTTCAAGTCTTCGCTCGAATCATGACCGGCACGTCAGTTTCCACAGGAGAGATCATCAATCACTCCTTGTATAATACTACCGGTCCGCTAAATGCAACACATACGAACTCTCTTCCACCTTCACCATCCGCTACTTGTTGGCAGCGGAATATCCCCGAGACTTGTAACGGTGACCAGAAACAGCAGATTGTCGAAGGAGAAGGCGTGATCATCAATGGCATTCTGTATGATGATGCTAAGGACTGGAGTTCAGCTACTTCTTCAGCGACATCTTCATCGCAATCCCAGACGACAGGCAGGGTGACTGTGACGACGACTACGCAAATACTAACTGGTTTCTTCACGGCCACCGCTACACCCAGCCCGACGAAGTCATTCGGAATCATGTCCTCGGAGCTCAACGCAAATTTACTAGCAGTGCCTACTCTAGGGATGCTACTGCTCTCTTTACTCACCTGAATCGAGCCGCACCGAAACCAACATACACTTTCGACAGATGAAGCAGCGACGCAGCGGCTCGAGCCAAACGAAACCAAACTCTTAGAAGTTCACGAGATACCAGGGCGAAAACATGGACACAACCACACAGCAACAAACAAACACGAAGTCTCCCTTACTTTCTTTCTCCGCACTATACCCTGCCAAAAAGGCACCATCAGCATCAGCACCGGCACTTGAAAATGAAAGAGAATGAAACAGGCGGCGACAAAAGGATAGAAAATCGGATAAGGTGGCAGGCATGGCGTTGCAGCATCGACTGCATTTGGTTTTCCTTCATGTGTATTTTGGAACCTGTCCCGGCTATACCCAACATAACGACATGTTCATACCGATACGGGGTGTGGAGGAGATAAAGGTAATGCATACAGCGCTGGAAGGAAGAAAATGGAGGGAGGATAACTCCTTGTAGATTCAGATCTTGTATATAATAGGCAATGATGGGATTCATGGGATGTATGAGGCGGGGGCGTATATGCATGGGGAATGGGGCAATTTAGAATATATTGTTCCACCAAGAAGATAGCTTCTCATTTATTGCCAGCTGACGTGAAGGTTTTGTGACCAAGGCTTAAGTTCGATTTATCCTTCTAGCCATGCTGGCATGGCTAGCCTGGCTAGACCCGCTATGAAATCTGTGCTTGAAGAGACTTTCGGAGGTTCATGAGCAATACGGATAGTGGAACTGCTGTATGGAATGAGAGTGCAGCAAGAGGCACAAACCGCAAACGTTGATGGAGCGAAAGGAGTAGCACGACAAGTCACGTCAAGGAAGTCACATCGTTGGAGAGATAGTATGAATTGGAACAATTTCATTGGCAAATCGAGTTCTACTTGCACAGCGGTTTCACCCAGCTGTGTCCTTCGAACTCATACCCCATCCAGCACCCCAGGAAGCTTGAAGGCATTCCAGCGCTTCAACAAGGGATACCTTTGGCAGAAGTTAGTGACAACTTCTAGAAAATGATTGCAAGCGAATATGTATGGAAGGAGATATCAGATCTACAGCCCTGTCACAGGCATTCTCATCAATACCAACGTGTGGCTTTATGTTGACCGTCGTGATAATTGATCATCATGTAAAGTGGTGTTGGAAGAGTGCAAAGAAATGGAACATACCCGAGAGTCTTCGTGTGGAGGGCGGGGATTGGGTCAAGGTGCGTAATTACTCGACACTATAACTGAAGGATGCAAGGGCATAAGCCTATGATGAATGTCAGCGCTGCTCATCGTGGTACGACAGTGCAAGAAGACAACATGGGCATATTCAGTTAAGACAGACTCGTCACCGCCCGAAGGCTTGGACATATGCTTGTCATTTGTCGGTCGAGGTCATCATTATGCTTGAGGTCTGTCGCTGAAAGAGATGTTGAGCTTACCCAATGTTCCGGAGCAGGGAGACGGTTGAGGGTCCAGCCAAGGATTCAACCAGAGCTCCCTACAACCAAGGTATCGCTGAGACGGTGTACCGTGGGAGATACCTAGAATAGCAGACCCTGGGGATGCACAAGGACCTGGGAGTTGATATGTAAGCTTATGCCAGAAAAGGTACACAATACACAATAGTATGTTCCAAGAAAAGATCAGTTGGCATGAATGGTATAATTTGATTTGTGTCAACATCGGTTACCCGGATCAGACTCGTCATCTAAAATGCTCATCATAAAAATGGAAGTGAAGAAGAGAAGAAACTGTATCGTGACCTACCATATTCCAAACCCCATGCACCACCCCGCATTTAATCAAACAAATTTGTTTAAAGAAAATTCTGATGCTGAGATCAGCAAACATTCAGCCCAAATTATCTTCAGCATCGTTGTTGAGAAACACTGTAATCAGTGGGCGAGGTTTTCTAGGCCTGCCGCAAAGAGGCATCTCCTTTCACAAACCAGCCCCGATCTTGTCGAGAACTGTCGGAGCCCAGTGCCAATTCATCATTTGACAGTCGTATATGAGGGAGAGGAAGAGAGGTGGTGTGCCATACCATTGAAGAGTTCGATTCGGAGTATCGAGGTCCTGAAGCTTTATACTCGTCAGCAAGATGCTCAATATAACAGTCATTGTGCAACGATGAGAGTAGAAGGGTGCTCAGATTTAGCCATTTGATTTCGACATGATATTTCAGTCGGTAATTTCCAGCGTGCAAAGCACGAATGTTCATCACAGCGAGGTGGGTAAAGGAAAAGAGAGGAGCGTGGCAGCTTACCAGTTGCGCAAGGGCCAAGCTATGTTGCAGACGGAAAGGAGTAAAAGGTTGAGGACTGGCAGTATCTAGGATCAATGTTAGCATTTGTCAATAGCAGAAACTGCTGTTGGCTGAGAAACATTGCTTGCAGTTCAGACTGACGTGTTACAAAAGTTTCATGTCCCTTGGGATCAAAGACTCTAGTTTGCGGTTGTATATGTGTCATCACGTAGAAGAGGGGGGAGAAAAAGAGATATCGCTGCTTACCATGGCCAGAAATCGAAGATAATTGTGCGCTGAGTGCGCGAAGTTGTAGGAGTTGCTCACATTGTTTGCGAGTTGATTCGAAAGAAAAGAAGAGGTCAAGCTCAAGCTTGAAGTTTTTGCAGTGCGAGGATGGCACTAGCAGCCGCAGCCGAGGATTTGGGGGCTAGCTATAAATGGCTAGCATGTTTGCCCGTCAGTCACATGATCTCCACAAACTCTCCCCTGAGATCACGAGCAGCATCAAGCTGGCGGAAGAACATTTCTGCGGCTCAAATCGTCCCATCCGACATCTCCCGGTCTTATCGACGCTGTTCAGCCATCGTCAAATTATTCGAGCATCTTGGTGGGGGATCCGGGGAGGAGACAAGATAGTTGAGAGTCGGCCATCTTCCCGAGTACTGTAAGAATGCCCAGATTGGAATTAACCCGAGATAGATTTGCTCTCATAGGCTTTTCCTTCTCTCGCAATGCCTTGTCCCAGCCTCTGGACCTGGATATGCATCTTGTGCTGGGTCTTGTGCCGGTTTATCATCGTCCACCCAATTCCCATTCCTCCCATTCCACCCGTCCGTGTGTTAGCGCGGGGCACTTCGCGGTCGTTATGCCGAGCAACGCGGGGCACAACAGCGTGTGGAGCTGCACTGCACTACACGAGAGGGCATGTCATGGCCGAGCTGGTCTGGCCTATGAAGCTGATCAATGAGTTCACAGAAGTGCCTACTGGACCCAGGACCCAGCAAACATTGCCGTGGATCATCGTGTGATGCAAGCCAACGTCTAAGCGTTAAATATTAATAAGAGAAGTCAATCCCCCCCTCTTCTGCTCTCCTCTTCTACCATTTCATATCTTTCTTGCTGTACAAAATACCCCGAGTTCTCTCGTCAACTCTCGTCTCGAAGCTTCATCTCTGACCTTCCGGAACCCCTCCGTCTCGACCCGAGGTCCAAGTTTAACCCATAAAACGATCCTCAATTGAAATTCCTACTCCCTCTCCCCATTACATTTTTCCCTCTCCAGCATCAATATTACAAACTCTAAGTCTCAAACTTTCAACATGGCAACCAACGGCGCTGTTCAGGAGGAGAAGATCAATACAGACATCATAACTCTCACCCGCTTCTTAACAGAAGAACAGTCGAAACACAAGGAAGCCACTGGAGATTTTACGTGCGTAGTCAGCTCCTCTGATACCTCAAGAGAAAGATGACTGACAGGTTTCCAGACTACTCTGCCATGCCCTGCAATTTTCCTTCAAATCGATAGCTTACTACATCCGACGAGCTACCCTCATCAACCTCACAGGCCTCGCAGGCTCCAGCAATACCACCGGTGACGACCAGAAGAAACTCGATGTCATCGGCAACGATCTTTTCATAGCAGCCATGCGCTCATCCGGCAAATGCGCCGTTCTCGTTTCCGAAGAAGAGGAGGAGGCCATATACTTCCCAGAACACGAAGGCGCTCGGTATGCAGTGGCATGTGATCCTATCGACGGATCCTCCAACTTGGACGCTGGAGTTTCTGTCGGCACAATTTTCGGTATTCACAAGCTGCCAGAAGGATCGAAGGGCACAAAAGAGGATTTGCTGAAGCCAGGAACGGAATTGGTCGCTGCGGGCTTCACCATGTACGGTGCCTCAGCTCAATTGGTCATTACCATGAAGGGCAGCACAGTCAATGGCTTCACGATGGATAACGCACTTGGAGAATTCATTCTTACACATCCCAACATGAAAATGCCAAAATCGAGAGCCATCTACTCAGTCAACGAGGGTAACTCCTTGTACTGGGAAGAGCCAACCAAGGCGTACTTTAACTCATTGAAGTACCCCACTCAGGAAGGAGGAAAACCGTACTCTGCGAGATACATCGGCAGTATGGTTGCTGATGCTTACCGGACTCTGCTGTACGGTGGTATCTTTGCTTACCCTGCGGATAAGAAGAGCCCCAAGGGCAAGCTAAGGATTTTGTACGAGTGTGCTCCTATGGCTATGGTATTTGAGAATGGTAAGTCGAGCCGTGACCAATGTCCTAGGATACTTTAGCTAACTTTGCGCAGCTGGTGGACAAGCATTGGATAGCAAGATGAACAGACTGATGGAGGTTGTACCGGCGCATATCCACGACAGATCGGGTATCTTCATGGGTAGTTACGATGAGATGGAGAAGGTCAAGTCTTTCCACAAGTAAGCTTCTTTTGGGAATTTGGGGCTGGACTGGGCGGGTTTGGTCTAGTTGGGTAGCGATGCATTTTACCAGATTTCAATGCATCACGAGGATTACCCTGGAATTACGAAAGCGATAGGATGATTGATAGCTTATACCAAACAGCTTATATCAATTGAAGGAGTTCATGCACTTTCTCGGGAATACGGCTCCGTTGTGGGAAGCCGTCAGACTCCCAATACACAGGCCGAAAATGATAGTACAGGGTGGAAGTAATGTGTTCTCGCTATAGTAGGTCAAAATGGCAAGACACGAAATGCCGAAAAAAGGCCAATCTCCGCTGCACAAGGCCCAATGAGTCTTCGTGCTACTGTGCTTGTTCCCTCCCCCTTTCTTCAGCGAGATGGCCCCAAGAACAAGTTCAGCACATGCTTTCATTGTGTGCAGCTATCTAAGTGTTGTTCATCTAGCCTTGGACTACCTATCTGCTAGTTCTCAACGTAGGCGATTTCATTTGATGGTGCTCTTATTGGAGTATGACATTCACAGCATTCGTTAGCATTCAATTAGCCTGAACTTCAAAATAAACAAATATCTTTGCAAGTCCATTATTGATTTCCAGTCAGCTGGGTCGACTAACACTTCTCTGCAGAATAGTGAATGGCTCCACGATATTTATTTCGGAGTAATTTTCCGGCCATTAAACAACTTTCAGGTTCGGATAAGGTCTACAAGGATCTTGAGAGCCTCCGCAATCTCTGGTTTAAGGCTTCGCTTACGACTGATCTCTGAATGCGTCTGAATTACTCGGCAACGGTCCTTTGGTCCTGTTCTTCAACTTCCAACACCACTTTACTCCCTCAGTCAACACAATATCCAATTTCTCATTCTGTCCCACAATAAGCAGCCTCCGCGACCTTGGACCCGTGAATCTGCCCTCCTGACCGGTCTTCTTGGCTGGCATATTGCGAATGGAGGGCGTAGTATGATGGGTGTGGGGATCAGAAGAGTACTGGTGCTGGGGGTCTTTTGTTTGGTTGTGAAAGGAGAGGAGAGGAATATTGGAAGTTGCGCATCTTCTGAAAGACAGTGGTTGAGGCAAACCAGTGAGGGCCGTCTGAGCGATACGTGATGGAAATTAAAGTGCGCAGCAGTAACCTATTTCTGTGTTCACTCAACGTGCAGGTATCTTGAACACACTAGCAGAGCACTGGATATCAAGAGGACTTAGTTCATGATATTCAATTTATGCATCCCGCACTCATATAATCATTACTCATTCGTACTCGTCATGAAAAAAAAGAACAATAAGCACGAAACAATGACCCCCAACACCACCAACCCATGATACAATACAAGGAAACAAGAGAGCCGTAATCAAGGGACTGGTGACCAACAGTGAAACGCACTCCATATCAGCAAAGCTGAAGCATGAACGCCATAAGACACTGGCACATCAAACTCAACAACTACAGCCAAACATCGTCGCTCACAGGCTTCTTCTGTCTCTCAACCGCAAAGTCTAGCTTCATATCGATCTTCGGTGGCGGCGCCAGGGCAGCGGCTGCCTTCTTAGGACTTTGCCTAACCGGACTCTTAGGCTCAACCGAAGGACCATTTCGCACGTCTCGAGTGTCCCAGCCATCGTCCACAGCAGCTGCAACCCAGCATCTCAAGCCGGCATGTACACCGCCGTAGAACTTCTCCTTGCATAAGCGAAGTGTGCCTCCCAAGCACTTCTCCCAGCCTGACACCAGCATCTGCTCGCGCAGAGTGTTTCGTTCCTCTTTTGTAGGTAGACAAGATATGATACCGTTGATGAGATCGAGGTGCGAGGCAAGATAGTTGGTTGCATCCCATTCGACTCCTCCCACGTAGGGAGCTGCCGGCACAGGTGGGAGCTCCTGAGGGAAGTGTCTGGCCATGAAAATATGGTGCGGGTTGGAGCTGTCAAAATTACTATTCGACATCAAGGAAGCGATAGCTGCATTGCTCGTCTCGTACATGGTCTCGCTGTCGTGGTGCCTAGCTCCCGGAAGCGCGACGACATTCAAGTTGTGGAGGAAGATCCAGAAAACCTCTTTAGTCACATTGACTACTTCCTTGCACCAGACTCGGTATGGACGAGGACGTCGCATGTCAAGAACAAATCCGACAGGTCGCTGTGACTCGTTGGGCTCTGGATCTTTGAGATATGAGAGAAGCGTCTTGGCACGATGAGCACGTTCGGAAATAGGTGCTGATTTCAGGTACGTAAACAGTAGAGACGTGACGATGTTACGCGTGGTAAATTCGCTCGGCCCTTTCTTCTCCTCGTCAAAGATCATGTGTAGCAGTGCCGGAAACAAGGTGTGCTGGATTTTGTCCAGGTGATGAAGCGCAAGAGCTGTTGTTGATAGAGCCTTCAGGCATAGAAGGACTTCGTGAAGCAATGCATCTTCATGTTCCTCTCTAATTTCGTGTTAGCATTGTTCAAGGGCGGAGGCTTTGGTGGTTATACCTCCACTCGACTTCCATAGTTCTGTGCAATAGGCCGACAATCTCCTCCATTCCTCCCTGCCCAATGAATTCGTCTGTCCATGCAACAGTCTCGTTGCGGAGTAACAATCTCAGCTTATGCAAACGACCAACTTCGACCAGCTCAGGCTTTTGTACCCTTCGCAAATACGAGACGAAGTCATCAGGTTGCTGTCCCTTAGCCTTTGCAATGATTGACTGAGCAGCTGCAACACCAGTTGCGGTCAACGATTTGCCTCCACCATTTCCACTTTCCGTCGACTTGGTGCGGCTGTGTTTTCCAAAAGTACCTTCTGGCTTCTTCTTGGTTGGTGACTGTGGTTCCTTACTGCTACCTCTCGATAATGTAAATGTTCGACTCCTGGGCCGCTTAGCTTTCACTTCAGGTACAGCCTGGGTACCGCTGGTAGCATCAGCACTTGAGTCGCTACCATTTGTCCCAGGTCTGCCATTCTTTGCAGCAGCTATCTCAGCCCAGTCTTGTTTGACGAAATCCTTTTTCATGGACATAGCCAGATTTCGCATCTTTCCACGTTGATGTTCGGGAATATTCCTTCTATCCAGCATGGCTTCGAATTCCCGATCAATATCTTTATCCTGAAGAACTTGCTCAGTTTGAGCATCCGCCTTCTGTGTCTTTCCTCCAAAAGCTGATACAGCGGCCATGACTCGCTGACCTTTGGTTGGTAGTGCCTTTTCTGAACCTTCAGATCTGGCAGATGATCCCGTAGTCTTCCTGTCGAAGCTTGGTCGTTTTCCTCCAGATACCCGACGCATCAATTCGGCACTCTTTCTCGATCCATTGCTGACTTTTCTGGTTATGTCCTGTACACTAAAGCTACTAGGCAAGTATGGCATCTTGGGTCGCTCTAGACTCTCATCGCGTCTGGTGAGAGTAGGCTGCTGACCGGGACCTTTGTAAAAATTACGTTGTTTTCCTGGAGAGTAGTTCTCTGGTGTATATCTGTCTATCTCGTCCTCGAGGAACTTGCCTCCTAGAGGCTGCTTCGTAAAAAGCTCACTGGAGAATTGGGCATATATCGGCGGAGGTCGCGTTGCTTCTGATGGCGAGGAGGAGGCTGGCGTCTGGTTCTCTTTATCCTTCTGAGCTCGAGCTTCCGCTTCGGCCTCCTTGTGTAGACTTCTTGAGGACTTTGGGCGCGAGAGGAGGGTTGCGAGGTTCGTCGATGACTTAGTCTTCTTCGGCTTGCTAGACTTGGACTCCTTCGACTTCGTGACTTTGTCCGTGTCCCTGCCAGCTAAAGATTTCAACGAGATTGAACTCAGTGTCTTCTTGTGTAGTGACCTGAACCCTTCCTCTGTTGTATTTGGGCGCTTCCCCTCCCTCGATTTCTTTGGCGAAAGCGGAGGCTGGGTTTGTTGATTCTGCTGTATTTCTCCCAGAGCTCGAGAATGAGGATGATCAGGCGGAAGAAACGGCATTGCTTCGTACACTGGAGTGGTGACAAATTCGTCGGCTGTATTCGAAGAGAGGCCAGCTCCAGCAGACGGAGTTCTCTTGTGCATGAAAGGCAGACCAGCTAGTACAGATGATTTGGTGCGCGTGTGGTGGTAAGAATCCGGCTGAGGATAATGGGAAGCCATGATGAGCAACAATTGATGTAATGATCTCAGTTGATGCTCCAAATTATGCTACGGCGGTGCAAATAATGGGCATTGTGTCGACAATGAGAGGTTGAAGTCGGAGATCGAACTTCCCCCACGATGTTGTTGATCTCGAACTTGTTGCCCGGGGCAACCCAGAAGAAGTTCGCTTTGGCGCGACACGTGAAATGCACTAGGATAGCTGCATATCAGTGGATCCCAATCGCGAGTTGCAGGCCGATAAAAGCCTGTTATCTTCTCCACGATCTATAACAAAATTCAGTTAATGACCGAAACCCTGTTTTCGAGTGCCTGCTATCCAATTCATCAGATGAATTGATTGGACCGGAGTCCTGATGATAGGCGAGAATTCAGATCTCGATATTCGCGAATTCAACCTCATCAGAATCGCGGGACGCCTGCAAATTGTCTTGAACCGAGCAGTCTCGAACTTTAATCAAAACATTACAAACATGAATACTCGAAGGGTAGGGTAACAGTACAGCAAAGGTCACAGTTCGAATCCACACAGCATCTGCCTAAACCCCTTATTGTTCGCTTAATTGCACCATAGACAACAGCTAAAAGTGCCCAATGATCCGAGTCTAGTACTCTAGATGTACCGAATGTACTAGTCAAAACTGCCACATGTTCTGTTCACTGTATCACTCGAGCTATATACAGTAGTCCAACGAAGATTCTATAGTCGCCGTAGCAAGGTCTGAAAGCCATCAGGACTGTGAGTACTTCAAGTCTTCGACGTAAAGGCACGGTTCTGAGCTTGGCCTTAAGTAGAGGCATCAAATCTCACCAAGACAAAAGATAAAGAGCTACTTGGAAAAAAAATGGATTTTCGAAAAAGTCAAATTTCATTGCAAATGCTCCACCAACTCCATCTAGCCCTCTAATGCTTTCTAAATAGCCCAGCAATGCAGTGTGATGGTCTATGTTACAAGGTCTCCAAGCCGTATCGCTACCAACTGACCAGTCCCTTCTGCCTGTCAAAGCCAGCCCTCAATTGACTTTCCGGCTTGATCAGCTTCCCCTGTAATACCGTAAACTTGATGATCCCCTCACAATCCTCCGGCTTCACTCTCGCAATCCACATACACTGTGCCGCACCCTCTTGTACCTCATCAGGCGATCCTTTAGAGGGTGGCGGACACACTTCGCCAGCCAGCTTGCCCCTCTCAACATTGTCCAACCCAAAAGCATTTGCCTTCCGGTACACCATAACATTTGCCGAGTATTTGTGCCCTCCAACATGCGAAATGAAATATATGCCAACCCCACCAGGTCTCTCATCGTCCAAATCTCTATATAATCCGCACACCCGTAAGTGTCTTTCCATTTCTTTTCTTAACAGTGGGGCGGATTGTCCACATCTAGCATCTCGAGTCTTTTGTGAACAGAGGAGTATGAGGGCGCGGTGGGGAGAAGGTCGAGAAGTGAGTTGTTCAGCTGTGGGTAGGGTGTCTGGTAAAGACGCAGGTATAGATACTGGACCAAGTGGTGTCATGTTTGTGGGCGCTTTATTGATGTATTCGGAAATCAGAGTATTGACTGATTTTGGAGTGACGTTCTCGATCACAATGAAGGCTGGAAGAAGTAGAACCGTCGTGGGCTCTTCATAGTCTGAGGAGTGGGTCGGGGTGGGAATATTCGAGGCAGATAGCATGAGTTTCTGCAGGGACGATCAGAATTTGTTTTCTTGGAGCCATTGCTTAGGAACCTTACACCATTGCTGATTTTTACGTCTGCCTTCTTCTCAATGGCTTCCATGAGACTTCCTTTCTCATCTGCGACATCCCGTACCCAGTCCGTCTTTCCTGTCGCCACCAGGATATGCGTACTCCATCCCTTCACTTGACCGTAAAGCTGATCCTCCTCCTCGATTTTGAATCCTTTAGGGTACTTCACCACACAGGAATTGCAATCATGATCGCAATCGTCACCGTCCACTTTCGGATCAACCTTTGGGAAGAGCTCAGTGCAGGCTGGTGTTCCGGCTGGAGTAGCTGTGCCTGATATGGTCTGCCGCGCAGTACTCAGAAAGGATTTGAAAGTGGTCGCCATAGTTCTCTTGCGCTGCTGCGGTGCTGAAACTCTGGAGGTCCGTTGGGTATTTTTGTAAGTCGAAGCCGACATGGTGGGGCCGGGGCGTGGACCTGAATTATGTACTCCGTACGTGGGGTCCGAACGCCGTATTTGCTACCTAATCAGATCCGCGTTTTAGTGCGCTTGGGATGAAATATGAGGCTTATCAGATGGCTGCTGACAAAGGTGCGACTTGAAACGACATTCTTCTGTTGATGGGGAGACGAGCAGATGAGAACTTTTATATCGATTTTGGAACTTCCATTCCTCGAAAGACATCTACTTATAGGGATGACGCGGCTCCTTCGCAAGGCACAACAATCTGCATCCAACGAGACAGGATATTTGACTTTCTCGCTCTCATGTTCCATGTTATCTCCGTAGCATTAGAATTTCCCGTCGGGTCCGAGAAGGATGTGTTGACATTGCCCTGATTGGCCCAAAGAGGATGGCATCTGGTTTGGTCTTCTTTACCGGTGCTCCCTCAACCAATTCTCTCAACTGGGACCAAGATACTCTTTTGGATAGCTTCATCGACCCTATTGCTCGGTTTGTGGGCCTCGCAACAGACCCAAAGTTGGTTCCGTCAAGTCATCCACAGTGGAGATCCCTGCCCCTAGATCGTCAACATCTGACAACGGGCCTCACGCCTCCTGAAGACTTCGATCAACACCAGCTTTTCACAGGCTACTCTCAAAGCCACGAGGCAGGAGAAACTTCCTTCTTCACCACCTCACAAGTCGAGTCGGAGTTCTCCCAATCACAAGTACCAAGTGATTCTTCCCTTTCGACTCAGGCGTCCATCTCACAAGTCCTCTCTCAATTCTACGAGGAATCTTACGCTCGGCATGAAGACGTACCTTCTTCTCAAATAGCGCCAGCTTCAGAACGACCATCCTCGTTCACGAGTGATGAGTTTTCATTTAATTCTGCTTCATTTGAGTCTCAATACCAGCCACCAGGACTCAAGAAGGAAGTGCCGATAGTCGGGCACTTGACGAATCTCAAGGATATTCCTAAGGCGCCATATCTCAGCTCTATCCAACCACAGACGATGACGGTAAACCTTATCGTTGGAATTATATCCATGCCGCAACCCCGGGCTATTAAGACTCGGCGAGGGGCAGATGTCTCGTTGGTCGAAGTGCTTGTCGGGGATGAGACTAGATCCGGATTTGGAGTCAATTTCTGGTTGTCATCTTCACAGCCCACAGCAGGGGACATGAAGACTGTACTAGAGGGATTGCGGCCGCAGGATGTGGTGCTGACACGCAATGTGGCATTGAACAGCTTTCGAGGGAAGGTGTACGGACAGAGTTTGAGAAAGGAGATGACCAAGGTCCATCTACTTTACAGAAACCGAGTCGACAAAACAGATGTGGGTGGGCTATACAGGGCAGCTGACTTAGTAGCTAAGGAAGGCATGCATCCGCAGATGGATAAGACTCGAAGGGTTCGGGAATGGGTTCTGAAATTTGTCGGTATGGGCATCGCCAGAACTCGGGGGAAGAAAAGGGCGTTCGAATTCGTCAACGAAACACTGCCACCTGACACACAATAGAAAAGCAATTAAACTGACATGTGATCACCGAGCTTCTGGAGCTGCGATTCTGTGGAGCGAAACAATGCGAGAAGTACATGTCTCGTGTATTGAGGACAACTTCATCGTCTAATATGCCAGATTCGTAGCTTCGGCAAGGTCTCTAATCCGCAAATAACACCCCTTTCACCAGCCGGTCTACTAGATTAGACTCTTGCCGCCAGGCTCTAAATAACATTCAGAGATTTCAGATATGCTACGCCGAGTGGGAGTGGATGCTATAATTTTGTTCCATTCTCATGATCAAGTTTGGTCAAAGTAATACTGCTTGACTCGTTCAAACTTGGCACAAGCATCTCGCATATAAGAATCTCATAGAGGGATGAGTCTACATATAAAAGATATTAGCCTCATACACCATATTGGTTAAGACTACTTTCGCTAATTCGAGGAGTCAAAGTTTGATATTCCCGGATCTAGATTCAGTAGGATCACCCCCGAATTCACTTTGAATCGCTCAACCTCATCCGAGACTCTACACGAATTGACAATGCGCACTCAAATCACTTCAATTTTCCTGTTCGTCCTCATCCCCTTTATCATCGCCCAAAATTGTCATTCTACTAATCTCATGGACTGCTACAACTTTTGCGATAAGAATACGATTCGATTTCATGGCGAGCCGGACAATGGCGCCTGCACCTCATGTCTATCAGATCGGTGTAGCCATTTCAAACCAGCCCAGGCATAGGTAAAGCACGCCGTTTCTCCGAATGTTTCAAGGTGCATTTGATTTCCAATCTAGGATTGGAGCAAGCGAGACCAGGCCGAGGTAGGACGAGCTGATGGCTAATAACTCATGAGGCATGGCAGATCGCGGCTATTCGATGAATGATTTGGTTGGAGTGCTGTGGTCCCGATCTGATATGTCTAGATAATCTTTATGCGATAACTATACAGTTTCAATCTCAAGCTTTGAGTGAGGTCTGTTGTAGCTGTCGCTGTTTTATTGACGTGAGGCTCGGTTAGGAGGTTGCTTTTATCAAACCACCGACAAACAAGTCGGTCCCCACTCCCTTCGACGTTATGGCCGGTATGGCAGATAAAGACACAAGACTTCACCTTCGGCTCAGATAGTCAGTCGCCTTAGCTGGATTTGATAGATCTAATCCTCTTTGCCTCCGAAGGAGCCAGGAGCGTCGCTACCATTAAGACTCAAATCTGGAGCTTCTATTTCCGCACCGAAGGAGAAGAGGATGAGCCAAGAGTGAGATGATCCAGAAAACAAGTATATCAAAGGTGGCTTCTAGGGTAGCCAACAAGCTCGAGTATCCAACGAGGGCAACTAAGCATCAGACTGCCACAACTCCCCCGTTCGCAATATACCGTCTCTCGGCCGCTTCCCTGTCAGCATCAACTCTGCGCATCCTCACACCCTTTTGCCTACCACAGCATCCTAGTGCGAGTGGTAGAGGTACAACTACTAGGGCGAGCACTGTCTGAAAGACAAGGGCATTGTACATATTTCCCGGAGGTCTGTCGGTATGATCATCTGCCGTTCCATCATTGGCTCCAGATGCACGTAGTGCATCCGACACAATAATGAAGATTCCACCCAAAAGTTGGCCACCGGTCCAGCAAATCGTGCTAGTGACTTCAGGAGCAACGGGGTGCGTGATCTCGATCAGGTACTCGAGGACAATAGGTACCAGACTGAAAGACGAAGCGCCAAGGATGGATAAGATGACATATGGAGCAACGATGGTTCTTGTTTGAGGTGCCCAGGTGAATGCTAGATAACATATGGCAATGATGGGTACGCAAATCTTGATAGCAATTAAGTATGATTTTGTGCGATCGATAATTGGCGATGTAACGGCCGATGTCACCAGCCCGACCACGATCAGGAGAGCTCCTCCAATACCTGCCTCATCCTCGGTGAAGGAGTATGGCTGGAGAATTTGGTTGATGAGGGACGAAATGCTGTTGAAGAGTCCTACATAGAATGCATATGGTATGGCGATCATGTAGAACTCTGGACTTGTGAGCAAGAAGCGTAAGGATGGTCGGAGCTGATGCTTTGGCTGTGTCCCTGAATGAGAACTAGGCGTAGGAGGATGTGCTGCGATGAAGAATGAAGGAATCGTAGCAACAGAGGCCTAAGAATGTTAGCGCGCGAAGCAAGAGAGAAGCATATGCACTTACAATGATCGAGACATACAGCACCAGATTCGGAATATCAGAAGTCTTGCTAACCCAAGCTGGCCCGATAAGTTGGGCCAACGCTCCACCTAATGGATTTGCCAAACTCATCACAGCTGTCGCAGCTACTCTTCCACGGTTCGTGAACCATAAATCTGAATATCGCGATGGCGCCGAAAGTACGAAAGGTTGCGCCAATCCAATCAAGATTTGTCCAAACATAAGGCCTCCAAAATTTCCGTGCTTTCCTGCCTTTGTGGCTCCATATCTTATCCAGTTTCCTACAAGGAGCAGAACTGAGGAGATTATGATGGCCGTTTTCGGGCCTCCGCGGTGGAGCGTGAAGACAACCACTGGTGATGCCACAACGAATGAAAAGAGGAACGCGGTACTGATCCAATTGATGCTCGAGGATGTCACATTGTAGAACTCGGCAGCGGTCGTAGAGTTAGCAGAAAAGGTAAGCCACTATTGTGCATTAGCAAGAGCAAGGCTGTCTGGCGCGAGGCTGGCTGAAAGCCGCATGTGCCACTTACGTCCCACGAGACAATTATATTCAAGAGTACCAGTTGGACCAGGCCAAACCAGCGTCTTTTGTACACCTTGAATTCAGTCTCACTACTTGTTATTGTTCCGTCATCGTCCGCGCCGTTATCTGCATTTACACCTCGAGGCGAGGCTCCTTCATCGTCGGATCCAAGCAATTCGTCGTCGCTGCGGATCTCATGCAAGGCTTCGACTTCTCCAACTCCTCCAGGGCCATCTCCACTGCCATTGGTTACGTTTGTTTGTGTCGTTTTGAGATCTCCTTTCCTGTCGACGCCATCTGCGATTCCATTGGAGTGCCTCGCGCCGCCTTTGCTCTTCAGTCCTCGCATTTTCAAGGGCCTCATTATTGTCCAACCCGGCAACGTCTCCCCTTCAGCAGGAGTTGCCTTTTGGTTAATAGCGACGCCAGCCTTGTCTGTTTTTGGCGCAGAGGAGGTGGGTTCTTGTACTTCTGGCTTCTCCGTCGCGCTGACATTGTCTCCTTGTTCTGGAGGCGACCCCATGGCGTCTCACCCCGGATTACTGGCGCTGCCGTACAAATAAGCTTGAAGGATCCGTGCTTTACGGTTCGACCCCGGTGTATGGACCTCTTTTACGGTGGGTTCGTGAGGGGGCATTCATAAAATATGCTGTCAAGAGAAATAATGGCTACATGCTTGGATATATGTATCTGCTGGTCAGAGAGGGGAAAGAGCTCGAGTCTGCAAGATAAGGTCTCGTGGTGGTTCCCGGGTCAGTTGCTCGAATTGGCAAGGCCGGTATCAACGCGGTCCCAATCCAGACACCGCCGGTCCCAAGTCTTGTAAATCGATACCAGCAACACCCAACTGTGTTGTCGTGCAGGCAGGTTGCCTTGTGAAAGACCGAGGTACCTACCTATGCTCCCCTGATGCATTCCATAATCTTATCTTTAACTTGAGCTGATTCGTACCTGGATATGAAATTCACCAGGGTACTGATGGCCAGAAACAGAACACATCAATCTAAGGTGCATGATCTCCCGAATATTCACACCTGTGATGAAGTACAATCGGCAGCGATGTGCTTAACATCCATGTCACAGAAAGCGCCTGACCAAAGTATCATCTATAAGCTTCTCTCTTACTATACATGCAGAACCGCTCAAAAAGTGGTGGGTCTCCCGTCATACAAAAACACGATTTGTACAATTCCTGACTGCCTGCCATCGTCTTCTCCTATCATCTAAGTCGTCTGAGATTTTTGATGCGAGTATCAAAAGACAATGCCGGACAGCCTACTTGAGGGAAGCCCAAAGTTTTGGCGCGGCACAGGCGCTCGCACAGTGGGCAAGGTGGAAGACTACACATCATCAATATCGACATTCTATAGAGAACGGGATCGTGACTTACATTCTTCTACGCAGTCTTCGTCAGGGTGCTTTTTGTCAGAACTGTGCTCGTGTGCACCAGTAACCCGCTCAACACATTCATCAAAGTGGTGCTTTGCTGGAGAGCAAGCCTTGGACTCCTTGCATTCTGCCTGGAATTAGCAGACGCCCATGAACTATCGACCAGCTGAAAGGTAATGAAATGCCAGGTTAGATGATACTAAGCTTCAAGGAGAGATCCATTCAAATGCTCCTGCCACTAGGCTGGTAACATAGTTTGAATATGTCCTCCCTCGAGCCTTGACCAGCATTTTGTCTGCTCCAATGCCACATCGACAGCAACCCCAAATGTGATCGGTATTTCGCCTCACACCGAAGAATGTTGAAGGAGCTTTGTACAAAGGCCGTGGCATCCAAGGCAGGCGAGTGTTGACTGCCAAAGCTATATACCACATTCCATTTCTCAATGGGCCCAACTGTCGCTTGCAGTGCCTCCAATTGGACCAAATTCGTCCAGATGCCAAAGAAATATATCGACTCACCCTCCTCGAGCTTTTCCTTAGGGTCCACCATCTCCTCTTCCTCTTCTTCCTCCTCTTCTTCCTCGGCATCCTCTTCAGGCTCATCCTTTGACTCTTCGCTGTCCTCGGAGGCATTCTGCATAACGAATGATATCAGTCACTTTTCCCGATATTTCAATCTCGCCATCGACAACATGTCTCAGCCCAAAATAAATCAGTCCATCTTCAGGGCTCTGCCGATTCCGCCTCTGTCCTCTCATTGCCTGCCTGCTGCGAGCCACTCCATCTCTGCCACGGAAACGACATGCAAATGAATTTTACACATTCACAGCCCGTCTCCATCCTCTTGTGCCTTCCCGAAACAAAGAATAAACATACCTTCGAATCCTCCTCTTCTTCCTCCTTTTGGGCCTCCGCCTCAGCCGAGCTCCATGGCAGCGCCGCCTCCAGCATGTCGCTGAAGCTATCAAAGAATCCCATGTTGGCTATGATCGCAAATCGACGATTGATGGCTCAATGGGGCGGGTTGGTGATGCGTGTTGAGTTCGATTCGATGGAGGTGGAACAGAAAGATCTCTCACGAACCGGACGATTTGAGCTTTGAATTGGCATGCGTTGATTGGTTTAAAGCGATTTTGAGCTAAATCGGCTACACGTGACTCGGAACGATTTCCTGAAAGTCCCGACCCTACAAGCCTCTTGACGCTGCCCTCAAAACAGTTTTGTCTTTGCGATGTTTTAGACTTGTAAAGTGTTATGGTGTTTATGATCTGCAAAGAGTTGACTAATATTCATTTGCCAATCCGCTCGCAAGACTTCCTAGTGGATATTTATCCAAAATTCCATACCAAAGACACTCGAATGCTCTTGATTTCAGACTTTGAGTCTGTCTTAAATCTCCAAGAGCATCAAGTACGGCAGGAAAATCGTTCTTTCAAATTTCTCTACTCTATATTGAGTAATCTATTTCATCTTTGTCGAATCATGGCTCCGAAACTCCAGGCGTAAAACCGTAAGGGAGTAGCCCTTAGTAGCCCTCGCCTTGTTGAGGTAGAACGCCATTTTCCACCCTATGTCCCTCGAAGAAGTGCCACCAAGCCATTAAGTCCTTATGACACACATGCATAGATTCACAAACTACTACGGACGCTCTTCCCTTTCCGCTCCTTGCCTGAGTCTCTGGTCCAAGTCAATACCAACGGCTTGAGCCTGGGCTTCTTCGTAATCTGGTGGAGGTTCGTCCGGTGCTGGTGCTGTGGAAGGTTCTGGTTTGGGGGGCGAGCTTGTGATAGGACTTCTCACTCCATCTACACCACTATCCCTGCCCGGACGGGTTGGAATTGGACTTAAAATAGTAGGTCCATCGTCTTCCACTACCTCTCTGGCTGCCTCATACGCAGGAAGTTGCTCCAAATGAACATTGGCCAAATCTATATTGCCAGCTGCGTCTCTTTGTGATGTTTCCTGAGCGACAGTATATGCCTGATGCAAACGCTCCTTTATCTGCTCGAAAGTTGTATGGAAATCGAAAGCTCCACCCTCCCGGAATGTGAAGCGCAGCTCAACTGCTGTGTGCGTAGGTGGGATGTTTCCACCGGCAACTGGCTTGCATAATGCAACCCAGTAGTTCGCGCCGAAGAACGGCGCTCTCACATATGTGTCTTGAAGATTGAGGATGGGGGACGAGAAGGATTGGAGTTCGGGAGTAGTGGTTGAGGGAAGGTAAACTATCTGCCACTCGCAATCAATATAGCTTCAAAAGCTCGAGAAATTTCTTGCCATACCCGCTGATTTGTGAGGTAGACGATCCCCGCATCGCTTTTCGCGGAGAAAGGTTGTGCTCCAGGGAATGTATTGGGCGTAGATAGCTGTAGGCTTGTTCGAGGCGGTGATGTATAGAGTATGCGTTCGTTTGGTAGCTTGACAAAGCCGGCCTCGTTGGGCGATGTCATAACCCAACTGCCACAGGCTTGTTTTAGCACATTGTCCTGAGCCAGCTGCAAGGCGTAGGCATGTTGCTCCTGGTGAAATTGATACATTGCGACAAGAGAGAGATTATCTGGAAAGTAATGAAGAGAGTGGCAAAGTGCAAAAATGGGCTCGAAGCACGCAAAAGACTTACTTGATTGACATCTTGACTCCTGCTAATTACCTATTCTCCCCCGCGGCAGATGCGATGCGACCAAATATGCAGAGTGGGGTCGAAATCAAGCCGTGAGAGGAGGAGGAGCTGTTTGTTCGGTTCTGCGGGAGGTTTCTGCTGCAAGTGGTGCGAGCAGCAGGCTGCCTACAACTCCTCGATATCCTGCAGATGTGAACGGGGTTTGGAAGTGCAGATATGGCGTCGGGAAAGCTTCAAGCTCGATGCTTCTGATGGGGTGGATGGCCGGACAAAGATGGTGGGGCAGGAATTTGAAGCTGTGAGAGGCTGCGGATGGAAATGTTCTGGGATCCGCTGCACAAGCGTCTGGTACTTCTTGCCGTCAAGACAATGAGAAATGCTCGGCGTCGAGATTTGGGTTGCAGCGTGGGAAGATATGTATATAAGATCTGAATGGTAGAAATGGGTATTAAAGCTTTCGGCATGGCCCGTCGAGCGTCACATTCGTCATCTGGCCACCGCCAAGAGAGTTAGATTTCTTCCCACCAGTCATGGGGTCTATCAATTTGGAAGGACATCATTTTGTGATGAAGAGAATGATAGAGATCGGATGAACCACATAAAGCTCTTTGTTTCAGCCCGTACAAATCGATCGAGTGTTAGAAAAGTAAATTTACTGACACAAAGGTCCAACCAATTCTAGGATAATTAGGACTAGCACACATACAGTCCGAAGATGCTACATCGGTATTTGCTGTTAGTGTTTATCTGATGCCTCTTCCGCACCTTGCCACACCAAGACCCCTACATGGACCTTCGAGAGAGCTTCAAGCTGGCATGGCGTGCCTAGATAGTACCTATAATCTGTGTTTGTAAAGGGTTCGAAAGGAACGAGGCCGTTCCGAGGATAACCTTGGGTGGAAGTACTTCTGGAGCAGGAGGCAAGCAGTGCTGTCTCCGCGCCGGACATCTGCATGCAACATTCACACCGGCTTTGATGTCCGTGGCATGAAGTGCGAGTCAGACTTTGCAGCTAATGCATGTTCGAAGTCTATTAGTCGATTGGAAGCGACGATAGTTTGGTTCTCCAGATATTGCGCAGGAGAAGCTTCTGTACAGAAGTATGACTTTGACACGAGCAGTAAGGACCATTGGAATAAACAATACAGTAAGCTTCGTCCAAGCCATAGAATTCCAGATTGAAGTATTCAATGGCGTCCAGATTGGATATCAAGAAGAGAAGAATGAGAGCCATCCAGCGGCTGCTTTAGAAGGTAGGGGTGAGTGCAAAAGCAGCGAACCCCTTTCTAACCGAGGTCTTGAGCTCCACCTCTCCTCTCCTCGCTTCCGACATCATATGTTTTCCTCTCGACAATCCGCAGATTGTTGAATCCCAATGCAGGTCTTGACAGGACTTGCAATTCTTACAAATCTCAGAGTATCTCTTCAAGTTCCACGCTCAACCCAAAACTTCCAAAAATACAACCTGCTCGTCCGAACAAAAGACCGACGTATGGCTACATCAAGACCAACAAAAGACCTGCTCCAAAAGCTAGGAAAGTACACAGCTTGCGACATAGCCGATGCGCTTCTTAAATTGAAAGTACCCAATGCAGGCTTTCTGGCCGATCTCAAATTATTCACTCCTCCTTCTGGGTCCCCGAGGTCAGAAATCACGATAGCGCCAGCTTCAACTGTTCTATTCGCTCCAAAGACAGGAGCCACAGCAAACTATCCTGATGCGAATATTCCATCCGGCAAGCACTACGTCGATCTTACCCAACCCGAGACCATCGTGGTCATGAAGCAACCTGAAGGACAGAAGTGTGCTGTTCTTGGGGGCATCATGGCCCTTCGGATGAAAGTCTTAAATGCCAATGGCGTGGTTATTTGTGGTCGGGCCAGAGACATCGTCGAGTTAGAATCCACTGGCCTCCCTGTGAGTTACTGAAGTCTCGTCTACACCTTATTTATTCGCTCCATCGGTTGTTACTTCAGCAGATGCGCGGGTGCTAAATTTGACCAGATCTGGGCCAAAGCTCTCTCGATTGTTGGAGCAGGAGCAGAATCTAAGCCCCATGCCGTTCAAGTGCCGCTGGATATCGAAGGTACTATTGTTGAGCCGGGAGATCTTGTCTTTAGTGATCCTACAAATGGCGTGGTAGTGATCCCTCAGAAACAAGTGGCGGAAGTTATATCACTCTTACCACGGCTTGTGGAGGCTGATGATCGAGTGAAGGACGATGTGGCTAAAGGTATGACTGTTCAAGAAGCTTTCAAGAAGCATAGAGGATAGATTGTGCTTGTAGTTACACATTTGGCTTTGCGACGACTATCGTTACTGAAGAGTTGGGAGCTAGACGTCAGTAACCAGGTGGCTCTGATAGAATTTTCGATGCCCTTTGGGTGGTTCTTGGCTTCTGCTTCCTCAGATAAGCAGTCGTCTTGTAGACAAGTTTTCGAACTTAAAGAGATCCTAGCAGATGGAATCGAGAATATAATCATCGCTATGTCAACAAGTCTGGGAGGTAAGCGAGCACTCGGTCCAATAGCTGTTATCGCCTGGAACACTCTGGACCAACACTCCGGGACTACGAATCAAGAGTACGAATCATGGTAAACAACACTGTTATAATCCAGGTTCCTGGAATCTAACAGCACAGCGAGGTTCATGATACACACTACAAGAATGCTACGAAAGCTCGAGGCCTTGGCCAAAATGCAGCAAGCTCACTAAGACAAAGTAATCAAGAGGAAGATGAAAAATCTCCGGATTTTGATCCGCAGAAACATCTTCTATCTTCGCTATTATCAAGACAGATTCTTCGCCTTAACAACCAAGTCTGAACTTGATCTTCACCAACCTTGAAGAAATCTGGAAAGCTCAAGGCTTGTTGCCTTAACCCCGAGGCTGATTCAATCTGGCCTAACGCTAAGATAGCAGATAAGCACTTGCGAAGACGGACGAGGCTTGGAACTTTTCCTGGGCATCGAGAACAAAGTCTGAAATATCACGCAAAACCCGGCCATGTCATAAATCTGGAGACTACAAAATCTCCTTTCTTTCTTTTCCTATTTAATAGAACGTCCCGTTGCTACGGGATAGTCCTCAGCCCTCTCTATTTTCAGAAGACTTACCAGAAAACAAAACAATACTCCCGCAAGCTTCAAGATGCCCCTCACCGTGCTGAGCGACGAGAATGTGAAGGAGGTCCTCCGAAACCTGACCAAGGAGGATGTTGCAACTCTGCAGATTGCTATGCGAAATGCCATACACGAATATGCTACGGGTACAACTAATTCTGGAGCTTGCGCCGACAATCAACCAAAGCGAACAGTTATAGAGTCAGCGAGCACTGGAACCACAACACTGTTTATGCCATCCATTAGCTCGTCTGCCTTAGCCGTCAAAGGTAGGCTGGAAGTCCCACATTTAAGATTTGGTCACTGACCCTTTTGTAGTTGTCACCCTTGCCTCACCTTCATCGAATCCCGAAGCAGCAAACACTGAAAATGCAGATGCCACTCCCTACGGTGCTATCTCGCTCATGGGTAGCAATGGCAAGCCTTTTGGATTCCTCAACGCCGAAGAGCTTACTGCTTTTCGAACAGCACTTGCGTCCTCTCTCCTCATGCTCCGCCGAACAAAGGTGAAGACCATAACGGTGTTTGGGACGGGAAAACAAGCATACTGGCATGTGCGACTGGCCCTTCTTCTGCGCGGATCAACCATCAAGAACGTTCACTTTATCAACCGAGACTTCAACGAGCGAGCAGCCAAGATCATGAAGTCTTTTGTGACTTATGATATTGCTACAAAGAGGACTGAAGGCTGGTTGGACACACAATTCGATTTGGCTTCACTGAAGTACACCGAGATTGACAGAATCTTGAAACAAAGACTTCGAGCTTCTGACATGATTATTTGCACCACGCCAGCAACGGAACCGCTGTTTGACCACACCATTTTGACCAACACAGAGGGAAGAATGAGGCCCAGGCTTATCATAGCTGTCGGAAGCTACAAGCCGCACATGATCGAGGTCCCAACAGAAGTTGTGAATCAAGCCATCAAAGTTCATGGAGCCGGCCACCACTTTCATAAGCGAGCCGAAGAAGGCGGCGTCATCGTTGTTGACAGTCTTGAATGTCTCAAGGAAGCAGGTGAATTGGTCCAAGCTGGTGTAAGATCAGAACGGACAGTGGAACTCGGAGAACTCGTTATGTTGGATCAGATGCATCCTCACGATGACGACTTGTCGATCGAGGATAGTCCACCTAGCTCTTTCAGCGAGCTATCGATATCGCCGGATGGGTCTCGAAGCATGTCCAAGATCTATGGAGATTCAGGCATTGAAAGTTCTGGAGGAGGGTCTTCTAGAAGCCCGTCCAGGAAGTCATCCTTCACATTAAATCGGAAGTCTTCTTTCTCGCTTCGCTCCTCGAGAAGTACTAGCGTCTCTTCACAAAGTGGTAGACGAAGAAAGGAGCAGACCGAGAAGGAAGACCAAATGAGCAGATGGCTGAGTAACGGCAATGTCATCTACAAGAGCGTCGGGATGGGCTTGATGGATCTGGTGGTAGGAGGCGAGGTCATCAAGCTGGCGAGGGAAAAGAACATTGGAACGACGGTGCCAAATTTTTGAGGGAATATCACCGATACCACATTTTGGAACAGCATCACGAACACCTGTCTCGAAAATGGGTGTGATATTCGGATGGCCGGATGGAAGAGGAAGCGGGATGTTGTTGGATTACACGAGCGCCACGTATGACGTTCTACGAGATGTATGACATGATGCCAAAAAGATCGGACGGATCAACTTTCGATCAAATATCGAGATCCGGGCAGATGCAGATGCCTTATTGGGAATATGGAATCTGATCGGTGGGGAACACGTACGCAAGATACCTAGGACAGCAGGGCTGTTGAAAAATTTCTAAGCCTCGGTCATCTGAATAATAAAGATACGCAAGGATAAGCATGGCAAATAGAGGGCAATGAATTGATTGAAATTCGAACTTGGTAACTCCCCGTTTCCTTTCCATCCAAGACATGAGCAAAGGATTCATAAGGTCTGAACTGAACGCCTAGCTCCAAGCAACCCGCTGAATTCGTCGCTTTTCAAATAACCTTCCCACCAATAATCTTAGGGTATCCGTTCTCAACGCGCTCGATCTTTGCAATGTACAAATGCAGCACTTGCTAATGTCCACTCTACTATGTTACCTCATAGCCATCGTAGCCACGTCTCCACTGAAAACCAACATTCCATGGTTTCCCTTGACAATCTCTCCCTGCGGCTCCTGGGAAGCTGAGCCCGGAAAGCCTTCCTTGCCAGTGGTACCGACTTTCAGATCCCTGATCTTGCCGCAAGCGACGTCGTAGAGCACACCGTGCACAGTCAAGCCCCGATCCCTGATCGCTTCCTCGACAAACCAGCTGCTCATCAGATTTCCGACTCCCATCTCGACGTTCAACTCGGCGAGCCTGACGGCCTTCTTGCCATCATCGCGCAGGGATTTGAGTTCCACTTCGTTGTTCTTGCGCAACATCCTCAGCGGTGTAATCCATGCATCGATAACCCCGCCGACTCTACCATCTGCAAGCGCTGCTCCTGCTCCGCCGCAGCATGTATGCCCACAGAGCACGATGTGTTGGACTTTCAAGTGCACGACTGCGTATTCGATCACAGCCATGGAGTTGATGTCCGTCGGTGAGATGATGTTGGCAATGTTGCGGTGTACGAAGACATCACCGGGCTGTAAACCCAGAAGTGTAGTTTCCGGTACGCGAGAATCAGAGCAGCCAAGCCATACTATGAATTGGTACATGATCAGCCAACGTTCTTTAACGTTACAAATATTCGGAGGGAAGTGATGCAGAGCTGCCTGCATAAAAATCATTGGGCCATAAATTTTTGAGGGAAACATACGAATAGAGGGACTTTGTCCGCTAGCCAGCTTTTCGAAGAAGGCGGGGTTCTGGTGACCTTTGTAGTTCGCCCATGCCTCGTTGGACTTGAGAGCGTATTCAAAGGTATTTCTTTCTAATTTGAGTAACAACTCGTCAGTATCATCTTGATTCCCAATCTCAACTTTCCCTTGTCTCTTTTCGAAAAAGTAGAAGGAGAACAACAAGGACCGGGGGATGAAATGGAAGGATGGAAAGTCGGCGGTGAGAGGAAGCTCTTACGGTTAGAACCCATTGCAATTAATTTGATAGGGTGCAATAATAATGACAGTAGAAGCGAAAGATTGCTGGTGAGAGAAGTTAAAGTCGATATCACTTTAGACCTCAAAGCCGTCCGTGTATATTCTAAGTTCGGAGGAAAGGACGATCGTTGGTGAATTGGAATTGGCGCGAGCTGTGATTTGTGTGATGGTATTTAGCTCCGCGGGAGCTAGACCTGTCAGATTGATAAGGGTCTTATCGCAGGGTGACTAGGGTATGAACAGAGTAGTCTTCCAGAAAGACAGAAAGGGTGCTCTGATGACGACGGGGTCGCGGAGAGGGAGTGGAGAGCGGCGGAACTCTTTTTTGATATCGTACGATGATGGCCAGATGGGGGAGAGGGACGAATATATGAAGGTTGAGGAGGTCGGAGGCACCCCTGTCACTTGCTGGGAGACATCAAACGAGTCCTGGTGGTCCTACGTCTCACGGATCCGTCCGAGATTCACCCAAAGACAAGCTACATGGCCATGTTGGGGGAAGAGAGATGGGCACTTGGCCAACTTAGCTATCGGCGGGTTTATTGGTGGCGTTGGGAGATGTGACCTCAACCTTGAGCGTGGGACACTCGAAGTCATGACTAGGCATAATGAGATGGACCCGAGACATCCTTCCAGAACCCCCCTGGACAGTCTTCTCACCACTCAGCGATCAGTGTGGCTGTTGGTGACCACGAACCTGCAGCAAAATATCTCATCGCATCTGCTGGAGGAGAATTTTTTCGCATCTCGTCGGCCCGTTCCTCAGCTCATCTCAGCGGAATTTCGGAAAAAGATGGATGCAATTGTGAACTGATTGCAGCCAAATAGAAAGATTGTCAGCCAAGCGAGACCGACAACAACTTAATCTTGCAGTTATTGAAATTGGTGGACCCCTGTTGTCGATCAAGGCCGGCAAGTAGGGCACCGCTGAAATTGCCAAGGACACCAAAGGACTTAAGCATGCCTTGGAGTGTGAGGTATGAAACGGGTTTGAGATCATTGCTATCTTGGGACTTCCCCAGAGGCTTGGGAGAGATATTGACTTTGGATAATTCGAGCTTTTGCGATAAGGCTATACAGCTGACCAAGTAAGTAATGTAACCTGAGGACTTGTGGTAAGGAAAACCCTGGTCTTCACCTTTAGATGTGGTGAGCAGAAAGTGGACACTTGGAAGAGAAAGTTCACGGTGTAGACAGGGATTCATGTGGACCAATTGAAAGAGTTCAGAGTGTTCGCAGAAAAGCCCCAAAGTATGGTATCATCAGCCGGATTTTTGTTTGCGCCTAGCTACAAATCCTTCCAGAGCCATAATATCATAAAAACGCCAAAGACAAATGCATCAAGAAGATATTTAGATCTTGATAGCACTGTCAAGGGCCTTGCGCTTCTTCTCGGTACGAGCATTAGCCTTAGCACCCATGATACCACCACCCCAGTGTCTCTTGGCCTCCTCGTACTTCTCAGCGTAACCCTCCTTGATGGCTTGGACCAACTTGGAGAGCTCGGACTTGTCCTCGGAGCGGACCTCGGTCAAAGCAAGAACAGCGGCGGTCTTCTTGTGGACGACCGTGCCGAGTCTGGCCTTGCCCTTGATGATGGCGTATGGGACACCCATCTTGCGGCAGAGTGCTGGGAGGAAGATAACCAACTCAATGGGGTCAACATCGTTGGGGATGAGGACAAGAGAAGCCTTCTTGTTCTCGATCAAACCGACGACGTGGTTGAGACCGTACTTGGCGGCATATGGCTTCTTGCTGACATCCTCCTTCTTCTTTCCCTCCTTGATGGCAGTAGCCTCCTTCACAAGTCTCTCCTTCTTCTCGGTCTTGCTCTCTGGACGGTACTTGTTGAGGAGCTTGAAAGCTTGAGCGGCGGTGTTCTTATCGAGGACGTTTTGGAATTGGGCGATCGCAGGTGGGACCTTCAGGCGGAGGTTGAGGATCTTCTTTTGGCGTTGAAGGCGGACATACTCGGGCCACTTCACCATGCGTGACAGGTTTCTACGTGGCTGAATGTCTTGACCGATACCATAGTTGCGGGTGCGCTTCTCGATGAGGGGGTTCTGAAGCCGGTCAGCGTCAACCCAAAGGAGAGGGATCGGAGTAAAGATGTAGATGAACATACCTTTGGGGCCTTCTTCGATCCTGCACCAGCCTTAGACTGGGGGAACGGGGCTGGAGCAGCCTTCTTTCCTGCTTTAGGAGGCTATCATTGAGAAAAGAAGACATCAGCGAATATGTTCACTAATAATCTTCTTTGAACTCTAAAGAGACTCCACTGGCATTCCTGCACAGATGAAGCTCAAGCCAAATCATCATCAACACCCTCGGGTAGTTGACGGGAACACATCTCGACGTGCGATTGCTCGTAGAGGTACGAGAGTGGCGGCGAGTCGAATCACTTCATGAAGGATATATCAGTAGCTTACCATCTTGATCGAATCGCTGTGGTGGTGGTGCGATTTTGTCGGAGTGGTTGTCGATGGGATCAGGAGAAAAGATTGAAAATTCGCAATTCAGATTGTGGGCTGTGGGAGAGCGAGACGCTAAAAATCTTGGCGCCCGCTTTGCTAGAGTATAAGTCACGTGGGTCGTCATGTTTGCGCTGTTTGCTCTCTCAAATCGGATTTATTTTGATGATGGCAATCTCTACCCCACCAAAACATTTGGAAGTCTACATATCGAGCGCTGACAGTCTCCCAAGATGGCGCCTTCTCTATGTGCCATTTGCAAGACTGCGCGGGCTCTGATAATACGGCCGAAAAATGCACAAAAGCTTTGCAAGCCTTGTTTTATCGCCATATTCGAAGAAGAAATCCACCATACCATCACTACCACAAAGCTTTTCACTCCAGGAGACCGGATAGCAATAGGCGCATCGGGTGGGAAGGATTCGACTGTACTTGCATCAGTACTGAAAACTCTCAACGAACGCTACAACTACGGCTTAGATTTGGTATTACTCAGTATCGATGAAGGGATTAAGGGCTACCGAGACGACTCCCTCGAAACGGTCAAGAGAAATGCCACTCAGTACGAGATGGAACTGAAGATAGTGGGATACGATGAGCTGTACGGATGGACAATGGACCAAGTCGTGGAGACCATCGGCAAGAAGGGAAATTGCACATACTGCGGCGTGTTTCGCAGGCAGGCTCTGGACAGAGGGGCGAAAATGCTGGGGATCAAGCATGTGGTAACTGGACACAACGCAGACGATGTGGCTGAGACCATCCTCATGAACCTTCTGAGAGGAGACCTGCCACGACTGGCAAGAAGTACAAGCATAGTGACAGGCGACGAAATGAGCGAGGTCAGACGGAGCAAGCCTTTGAAATACGCATACGAGAAAGAAATTGTGCTATACGCACACCACAAGAAGCTTGATTATTTCAGCACCGAATGCATATACAGTCCGGAAGCTTTCAGAGGTAGCGCAAGGACGCTGATCAAGAGTTTGGAGCGAGTGCGACCAAGTGCTATCCTGGACGTGGTCCGTAGCGGCGAGGATATGGCAAAATTGGTACCAGAAGAGGTCACAGGAATTAGCCAATGCAAGAGCCAGAAAGTTTCGTTGTCAAGTGCTGATGGCGAAGAAGAAGGCGCTGGTGGCTGTGGGAGTGCTAACGGCAGAACCAGTGGAGGAGAGATGGCAGACATGGAGAAGAAGTTACAGGAGGACGAAGAAGCCTCAAGCCGAGAAATAGACGTCACATCCTTGCCTTTAAATGGTACAAGTGGCCAACGACATGACAGAATGAACGTGGAGAAGGAGAAGCGAAGTGGTGCAAAACAAGGGCTCGGCAAGAAGCTGACTCGACAAGTATTGGGCACATGCAAGAACTGTGGTTACATGTCAAGTCAGGATATTTGCAAGGCTTGCATGTTGCTGGAGGGTCTGAACAAGAACCGTCCGAAAATGGAGATTGAAATCGACGTTGAAGACGAAGAGAGTTCCACTCTTAGACGAAAAATGGAGGGCATAGTACTAGCAGCTGGTTAGTTGGCCAGAAATGAAAGAATACGAAGCTTTTCGAATACCTCGGGAGAGTGACTCTGAGATTGTAAATGCCTGACGGGACTTCGTTGTATCATGTCTGCCAGCAGAAACGAAGCCAGTGCTTACGGGAAGGCCAATTGGATAATTTTCGCCCCTTGCGTGAAGAACATGCTCCAATTTTAGGAGTATAGCAGACTCCCGAAAGTATATCGCCGATATCAATTCCACGGAGTCTTCGGATTTAAGTTGGAGTTAATGTATTTAGGAGAGTGGGGAGGTCCAGAGCCGGCAAGCGGGGTAGCAAACCGCTCACTCTCTGTCAAGGAACTGCATCGTCATCCAGGTTCTCATACCTCATGATAGGCATTCCAAAGTTCTAAGCCAAGCAGGGATATTTGATTTGAGTCATACCTAGTAACGGCACTTATTTAGACATTCTTCTGGTGTGGATGCACTATATATAGGACAATTATTGTCCCTTTCCAAACCGAACATAACCACGCGTCAGAAGTCACAGAACGCTTTGAATACATCAAGAACATTCCACACACCAAGAACATGTCTGCCGTCACGAAGATGGAATACGCCCGCCTGGGCAAATCAGGTCTCAAAATCTCCAAGGTCATTTTTGGATGCATGTCCTTCGGATCAAGCAAATGGCAAGAGTGGGTGATTGAAGAAAAAGAAGCTCTGCCTCTTCTGAAGCACGCCTATGACGTTGGTCTCAATACATGGGATACTGCAGATATCTACTCCAATGGTCTTTCGGAAAAGATCATCGGCAAAGCTCTCAAGCAGTATGAGATCCCTCGCAACAAGGTCGTCATTCTGAGCAAATGCTACTTTGGAGTTGCTGAAGATGGATCGCAACCGCCGATTTCTGCGGCTTCAGTCAATGATGGAGACTTTGTCAACAGACAAGGATTGAGCAGGAAGCATATCCTGGATGCTGTCGATGCTAGCGTGGAGAGATTGGGGACGTATATCGATGTCCTACAGATCCACAGACTGGATCGAGAAACTCCAAGAGAAGAAATCATGAAAGCGTTAAATGACGTCGGTATGTATTAATGAGGCTCATTCTCCTCTGTTTCCACTATCTAGGGAATTAGAACTTTCCCGAGACATAACTCCAAACAACTGTGATAGCAAATACTGACTCTTCATTGCGTAGTCGAAAGCGGAAAAGTACGATACATAGGTGCTAGCAGTGTAAGTCTGCTCCTGATCATTTGCAGGTCTCAAGTGCTTACAAAATGAAGATGGCTGCTTGGGAGTTCCAAACTCTTCAGAACATCGCAGATAAGCATGGGTGGGCCAAATTTATCTCTATGCAGAACTACTACAACCTGATCTACCGTGAAGAGGGTGAGTGATCCTTTCAATGTCGTCAGATCTTCTGAGAACTTGTAACTTACACTTCGCCATAGAACGTGAGATGATCCCGTATTGTCGGGATGCTGGCGTGGGACTCATTCCATGGTCTCCAATCGCTCGCGGTGCTCTGGCCCGCCCTTTTACGGACCGAAGCACGAAGCGTGAGAAGACAGACAATTATCTCAACAACATGATCCGCTCCAAGGAGACCGAAATCGACAAGCAGGTCATTGGCAGGGTTGAAGAGATTGCAAAGAAGCATGGCGTTTCCATGACCACTATCGCTACTGCCTGGTGTCTTAGCAAGGACAGTGTCAATCCTATCATTGGACTTAGCAGTAAGGAGAGAATCGATCAGGCGGTCCAAGCAGTTGCTTTTGCAAGTTCGGGGAAGCTGAGCAAGGAAGATATTACATATCTTGAAGAGGGATATGCTCCAAAGGAACGACAAGGGTACTAGCAGTGTTGAATACCATTCAAAATTAATTCATTACTGTCAACAATAAAGTCTTTTAGCGAAAGTCCCTTGCCTGTTGTGTTGGTGGTAAGTCCTTATGCAGCTCTGAATATTTCTACGGCCAAGTCGAAGCCGATGTCCAAAACTGCCAGATTAATTCCAGGGAGAATATCGATTCCCATTTCGTGACTTTCGAGTAAGAGGTGAAGACCAAATGGATTTGGTCAGTCTCGGTGTCAGAAATTGTCCCTGGTCGACCGAATAAGATGCTGACCGGAGTATTCCGCAATTCGACACAAAGTGCCCTAAACCGCTCTGCAACTCAAATCAACAGACTCTCTCCACTATCATAAGGTAATAGTGCTCGTTTAATGCTTCTGCCCAGGAAGAGACCAGGATCGAGATGCTTCTTTGGGCTAGCCTTTCTCATGCATCCTTATCAGATAGCCGGCGAGATTGCCGGCGACAATGACTGCTATGGCAGCCATTCACAATACTATATTAACAAGCACTTCTTTGTCTGTGACTTGCGAGAACCTCAGAATCTCTTCAATCTTGTGTTCGCAGGTCCTCTGATCCCCGAAAAGTCATCAATGCCTGTGCTAACACAGTATTGCGCAGTACCCACAGCATCTGGGACCCCATTTCAACCCCGCCATCACCCCACCTTTTGAAACTTTCTGTCTCTCATACTAGACATTCCATATAACGAGCGTTCCTCGCTCAATTTTACTGCTGGTCAAAGAAGAAGAAAGCAACGGCATCTGGAGAGAAAAAAGATCTTTCCAAACCATGTCTATCCTCAGCATTCCTGTCCTAGGACTCACGGCCCTCTCATTCCTCGCCATCTACAAATTCATAATCTCCCCTGCCTTCTTCTCGCCGCTTTCCAAGATCCCAAACGCCCACTGGTCTGCTCCAATATCTCCCTTGTGGGTATTATGGATTCGGTTCAAGTGTCGGGAGAACCGAGAGCTTCACGCTGCTCACAAGAAGTACGGACCTATCATCCGACTCGCACCGAATGAGCTTAGTGTCAACGACCTCAATGGGTTGAGAACAGTGTATGCTGGAGGCTTTGAGAAAGGAGAATGGTATTCGATTTTTGATAACTACGGGTATGCTCTCACCCCGTCTTGTGTCTCCCACCGAGTACTGAGTTAGCGGTGAAGTGTACCATGTATGTTCTCTTCGTGGCATTCACGACCTCACTCTGCAAGAAAGCGAATGATGTCCAATATCTACTCCAAATCTACAATTCATACATCACCTGCTTTAGTTGCGCAGGCTAGAGCCATCATTTTTGATCGCCTTCTTCCACTTCTGACAGCCGCGGCCACCCCTCTTGATTCTCAAGATGGCATCGAAATCCACGAAATCTGGAATTCAACAACTATGGACTTCATCGCAGCTTATCAATTCGGATTGAAGAACGGGAGTGACTTCCTCATCAACGAATCTTTTAGGAAGCATTGGCTTTCTCTGTATCACACTCGCAAAACATATGTCTTCTGGTCCCAAGAACTTCCACGCTTTAGCAGCTTTCTCCGCAAGTTGAATATCTATCTTGTTCCACGCTGGGTAGATGACAACAACAGAGAGCTGGAAGCATGGACCCGAGAACGCTGTGATAAGACATCGGCTTACCTCAGAGATGGTTCAGCAGCCAAAGACAATGATCCAGGAAACGAGCCCGTGGTCTTCAAAGCCGTCTTGGCAGGAATGGAGAAGGAGCGCAAGACCAAGGGCGACGAGTCTATTCTTAGTCCAAACTTTCTCAAGTATCCTGAGAAGAGCATGGCAAGCGAGATGATTGATCATATTGCAGCTGGTCATGAGACTTCTGGAATTATGCTCACTTACATTTCTTGGTATATGTCCCAGGATGTCAGCCTTCAGGACCGGCTGCGCAGCGAAATCCTCACTCTATCTCCGAATATGAGTCTTTCATCTTCGACACCAGCAATTCCAAGTTCGAAAGAACTAGACAACCTACCGCTGCTTCACGCCATAATCATGGAGACACTCCGAACCAATGCCGCTATTCCAGGTAACCAGCCACGCATGACTCCGTCTTCTGGCTGCACTCTAGGAGAGTACGCTGTCCCTGGCGGCGTTAGGATCGGTGCTCAAGCATACAGCGTTCACAGAAACGAAGAAGTGTATGCCGACCCGGAGAAGTGGGATTACAAGAGGTGGATGGACGATGAGAACGGATACACCGAGGAGCAAAAGAAGGAGCGAGACCGATGGTTCTGGGCATTCAGCAGCGGCGGGCGAATGTGTGTAGGGAGTAATTTCGCCATGCATGAGATCAAGCTTGTTGTTGCGGCAGTATATTCCAACTTCAGGACTCAGATTGTGAATGATGATGGCATTGAGCAGGAGGATGGGTATACTTGCAGCCCAATTGGCAACAAGTTGTTCTTGAAGTTCGAGAGGGTAGGAAAAAGCTGAGATTATAGGTAGCACTTGTTAAGGTGATACCCTTAAGGAAATGCATTCTCACTTGAGGCAACCTAATCAGTGTCTCAGGTCACGGCAATGTTCTGTTCTCTGCAAGAAGCGAAATGTAAGTTCTTACTGATAGTGCTCTCATGTGAAGGATCCTTTCCCTTCCTGGTACCACCAATGTCGTGAAATCTTCTGAGGACATTTGAGGACCATGGGGAGGACAAATAAAAGCCTAGCTTGCCCAGAGTCGCCAGGTATCCGGGTAGGCAACAGTCAACGTTATTAAGCAGCTTTTTACCCACCAACAATACTTCGAAAGAAGACCGACGCTGCTAAGCCCTAAATCAGACTCTATGCCAACTCAACATCCTCGTCCTCACCAATACAGTTAGATGAACCCAACTCGGGACTTGTGTTTTGCTTATTTGGCTACTTACATGAGCATCGGCTTTAGGCGAGATCAAAACAATCGCGTGGCCTGACCACGCCCACACAATCAGCATATCATGCACCTTTCAGGCCAAGTGGCCTTCAATATGGTCTAACTTATCACTGTATGTTGTCTGAGTGATTTGGCTACTTCAATGTCATATTCTGATGTGAGGACATAGTCTATTGATCCATGTCCGCCCCTGCAGAAGCCACTGCCCCCAAGTCCGGCGGCACTTCGACGTATCCACATACCACCTACTTGAGATGACTCTTCTTGAATGTCGCAATTCTTTCTCAAGATATATAATGGTTCTCTGAAAATTGAAATTGGTTCATACCCCATGTCTCAGCGTGAAGATCTCTCGAATCCCTCAAAGCATATCACCGAGCGACTTCACTATCATTAGATTGGCTGTGGACCCAGACTCATCTAGACTTGGTGATTTTTAGTGGCTTCATAAACATAGGAAGTGCTTCATTGGCCAAACCTTCATATTTCACTAGAGAACGGAGATCATCACCGCGTCACTGAACTCCAAACGCCAAGAAACGGCCAACTGGCAAGCAGCAGCAGACTCCAGGACAGGCTCAAATATCCATAGCATCCGTACCCTCAACCCGTCTCTCCTTCTCCACAACCTTCTGCTCACCACCCTTGGCTGCAAGACGGCGCTCTGCCTTCTTGCGCTGACGTGCCTCCTGCATGGCCTTGAAATGCGGATTCTTCTGCGCCTTCGGCTCCTTGCCAGCAACAGTCATACCTCCCAGACTATTTGTAACCTTCTGCAACTCCCAATACACCTTCGGATCGAAAGTGTCGTATCCTCCGGTCTATCACTTGTCAGTCTACATTCATGAGAATGGATGCTTGGCTGTGTGGTCGTCGAACATACCTGCGAGTTGGCTTGACTCAACACCTTTCTCTTGGCCGCAAGGGTCAAAGTCTTGTCATTCCATTCGATGTGGTGGATTCGGAGGATTTGATACCCTAGATAGTGAGATAGGTATAGTCAGCAATGGAATTGGAAAATTAGGTCGAAGATCGCATATAACAAATATGTCGCCAGAAGTTCTCATGACAACACGGGGAGAACGAGATTGCCACCAGAGACCTACAAAGGATTTCCATGTCACTGCGCTTGACGGACTCGGGGTTCAAAGCCTGGACGTCCTTTGCGAACTTCTCGTACCGAACCTCATTGACGAGGTAGAGGAAGTATTCGCCAGGCTCCTTTCCATAACCCGGGACGTTCAGATTGAGTTTCTTCTCCTTCTTGCCGCGCTTTCCGGTTGCCTTGATGGGTGGTGTAGGTTCGTCGTTGAGGACTCCGTCCATTGCTTTGTCGAGAGCTTGAGAAGGTAGATCGTACATCATTCTGGCTAGCATAACAGTCAGTATTTCAGATTCAGTTGCAGAGCTTGGTGGAAGGACTAAACCTGTTGCCGCATTCTTTGGAGAAGAGCGGACTGTCAAGCTCTCTACCTGCATGCTGCCACCTGCGAGTGCTTGTGGGCCTTGCTGGCGCGGAGCGGATGAAGTAACGTATGTACGATCTCTGACAGAATCATACTCTCCATTCCTATCATACAGATGCGAAGAATCCATGATGATTCTGCGTCAAGCTCAAAGCTAGAAGCTGCAAACTTGGGTGTTATTCTTGGCTCGAGTTGTCTGATGGTAGAAGCGATATGCTAAAAGATCAGGAGCTCGAAAACGGCTTAGCGTGAAAAATTCGAGTATTATCTCAAGTCATTCACAGCTACTGACATAGGCAGTCGTTTGGGTTACGCTAGTACTGGACTTCCTCCGTGGGTGGGCAGCATAACAAAGGCCATCGGTGAATGGTCGCATCATTGACAGCAGCACGCAAGATCCTTGCGTACGAGTGGATGTTTCTTCTCTCTAGGACACCAAGGAGAAGTGGAGGAAAACAAAGTAAGACATAAGTATAAGGGTTGTGGTTTCGAAAGTAACATCTCATGACCTGCATTCTCAACACTTGGATCATTTTGGTAACAACTTGTGTTGGATCATGTAAACTTGCAACTAGGCAAGGTCGCACACAGGCATGATGAAATCCGATCCTACAGCCAGGTATGAAATGTGCCCACGAATATCCACAGATTCCTTATTGTCTCTTTACAGGAGCTGGTGGGGCCACTGACCTCACCCCGGGTCAGCTTTCTAGGCAATTCAAACAAGGAGCTCGCTTAGCTAGTAGCGCAATTCAAGTGAGACCTTCAAAAAGTAAACATCTGGCATGGGTTCAAAGGCAAAAGACACACGCAACGGATGAGATTGCAAGGTTCAGAGAATGGGTCGCAGCTAGAGAGTTCAAGGAATCGTTCGCACCGTTTTGCCATGCCTATGTATCGCTTGCCAAGAAAAGTGTCGGTATCTCATACACACAATTACACAATCGCTCCATGTCCTCATTCTTTCGCTCGCTGCATGATAGCCAGCCAGCCAGCCATGTCATTCCCGTCCATCCATTCATGCATGCTCCCAACGAAATATCATCTTATGCCATGTATCCGCAGCAGCCAGTAAGCCAAATCGCATGCCAATCAGCCATCAAAAAGAGCGAGACAAACTCCGCTTCCCATCCGTATAACCATGCTGCCATCCATTCCATGATATGTTGTTCCTTCCCGGGGATACCCATAAGCCAAGCCTGAGACAGTGCTATGAACTGACTATGCAAAGTAGGATTTCCATAGAACGCCTTCTAAGTCTTCTAATTGGTCGGGTGTGAAATACTACACTGTGTTAGCCGGGCTATGCAATGGAATGGGGGATGCATACTCTTTGGTCTGTGACCCATGTGTCTTGTCTTGTCTTCTTGAAGTCTGCCAAGATTGTCTTGACAGTCTTACCAATCGCACCTGCATCATTCGCTGCTCTAGAGGCTAGCAAGGCTAGGATCTCTGGCATCCATACTGGTGGTGGTGTCACGTACGGGAATGCCGTGACAAGAGCACCGAGACCGAGGACCGCAGCGTGTCTTCGAATGACTTGCTGGTTGTTGCTGATCGGCGTGTTGGTTCCAGGTGTCTTCTTTGGCATTGGATTCTTTCTCAACGACTCGGTGAACTTCTTCTGGAGAGAAGAAAGGATGTTATTGCGAAGAGCAACGGGCGAGCAGCGAATCATGCCAGAAAGTGTGGTTGCAGCACCAGAACGGACTTCGTGTTGAGTGTCTTCAAGCATATCGGCAACAGCTTCGAATAAGGCTTGTTGCTGTTCAGGCTTGATGAGGAATATGCGTCGGAAGTAGATGACTTGCATGTTGATGAGGGTCCGCAGACGTTGATGCCAAGAGGTAGACACCTTTCCGATACGGATCAATGCTGAGATGAAGTCACCATCCTCTCCCGCACGGAACGGGATGTTTGGCAAGTGGCGGTACACAAGATATGCAAGCCGCTGAAGCTCTGGATCTTCTTTGACGTCCATCATATGCAGCAGCTGCTCCATGAAGACATCTGGAAAGAAATCCAGGAGCTGCGTGCATTCGTATGACTGCAGTGTGGTGTCAAGCCAGAGTAAGACAGTTTTGCTACCGGAGGTATAGGAGGATGGAGTCTGTTGACCCGGAGCACGCTCGCCACGCCAAACCTCGAGTCGATCGAAAACGTCTTTGATGCTTGTGGAGAACTCTTTGGTCGGGGTGTACGGCTTGATGCCAATCGACGAGGAGGCTTTGTTTTCTTCCAAAAGGATGTTGACGTCTTTGAATGCTTCGTAGTAACGAGTGCGGTAGATTGAGGCAATGGTGCGACCAATGGCCTCTCGTACAGCTTTGTACGGATGATCAATATGAGCCAGGAAATCCTCAAGGATAGGCTTCTCGGCACGGAAATGCCACCCAGCATCTTGAATTGCAAATTCGAGAAGTTGAACTTTGGAGCTCTCCTTGAATGCCGCATTAGATGACATGTCTAGACGGAACGAAGTGAGCGTATCAATGATCTCCCGAGCCTGACGTGGATCCCGACCACCAATGATCATGTGTAGACAAGTCATCCAATAGGCAATATTTTCTGGTGTCAGACCATCGGCGAAGACCTGCAACATAATAGGGACGCCATATTCCCAGACCTTGTTGCGCAGGTCGAGCGGCTGCTCAATTACACAGATCAGGAGAGCAGCTAATATTTCTGATGTAGCACGATGTTGGTGCTTATCGCTTCCGTCACCAAATGTTGCCTTGATCTCTTCTTTGATGTCCTCAAATGTAGCAGCCGTCAACCCAGTAAGCGTCAGATCGAATGTCTGCATAAGAAGGGCAGCATTGTGCACCCGGAAGCGGTCGGACGCCGAATCACGAGGCTCTTGCTTCATGTAACCAAAGAACTTATTGTACCATTCCCGGGTGAGCTTGTCTCCAATTTGCTTTCTAACGGATGTTTCCAGCTCATCGTAGTCCGTAAACTCGATCGGTCTGGCTCTGGTACCTCGGAAACTTGTGCCCCAAACAAGCCATCCGGGAAAGTCCCGTTCGACAAAGTATTCGGGGATCTCGTGGCTTTCGAACCCCTCGAGGAACTTCTTTGTCCAGTTGGGGTCGTCTTTGGGTACAGTGACTTCAATTCTGTTCTCTGCGTTCTCCTTTTCGAGAACAAAATTCTCGACGCTGTGGCCGTAAATTGCACGAGTATCGAGATGGTTGAAGATTCTGATGAACGATTCAGCATAGCTGGCTCGAAGGCCGGGGTGATCATCGATGGAACCATCAATTGCCAGATCGATGAGAGACGGTGGTGCAAGGGTCTGCACCCGAAGGCCAGAGTTCAGAATAAACAGAGTACACCGGCCAGCGATCTTCCAGTGAGAGTTCTTTGATATCTCGATAAGCTTCTGGGCTAAAGTCAACTTCTTTTCTTCGACCTTACGTCTGCGATCGACGATGAAGTTGTGTCTTGAGGAGATCTTGTCCGAGTTGTCATCCTTGGGCTCGAAAACATCCACGAGATCCTGGTTGATAACAATGATATGCTCGAGAGATTTGCCAAATTCCATGAGGCCACCATACAAAGCATTGCTACTAACTTTCTGGATCGAGGGCTTGTCAACTGAAGCAGTCTTGATGTAGAGGTCGATCATCTCAGGAGCGAAACGCCAATCCTTGGAGATCGTTTTGGTCAGACTTCCGTACAGCAACGTGTACAATGAACCCTTAATTCTGTCATAGTCATTTGTTTCCAAAGCTGTTCTGAAGGTCTTCAACAGCTCGGGAATCACAAGCGGACGGCCTCCCAGAAGACTTTTGAGAGCAGACTCCAGTGCCGCCTGTGCATTGATCCGGACCTCGGCATATAATGAAACAGCGGAAGCAGCCAAGTCCAAGAGAAGTTTCTTGTCAAGAGCAGACTTGTGTCTTGCAGAAGAGTTGTGCTTGGCTCGCTGGAAATGGTAGATACTGGCTCTCTTAACCAAGAGTGGTCGTGGGTACACCTTTCGGAGCCCACTGACCTTGAAGGCGCGAATGTCGACGTCGTAGAGCTTGCTGACTCGTTCCAACATATGCGCAGATCGCTCATTACCAACATCTGTGATCCACGTTCGATATGTCTGGTAAAGAGCAGTGAAGCAAGCAACATCATCCTCCTGGAACTCGGATAAGAAAACATGGAGTCTAGACAACAGCTCTCCGATGTTTTCTCGAAGCTCATGGATATGGACATATGTTGGGCTGTCTCTCTCCAGCAGATATCCTGCTCGATAATGGAACTGGGGGCGTGTCTCCACGTCCTCGGCTGCTTCTGCAAGCGGACTCTCTTCCTCGTCACTGGAATCGTTCCCGCTCATCTGAGTATCACCATCCTGGTCCTTGTCAAGCTGGCCAGAAGCCTTCTTTGGATCGAACAGCGTAGCAATGCCCGACACGATCAGTCGCAATTGCGACAAATTTCTCGAGACTTCGTCAGACCATTCCTTGTTCTTGCCCTTTCTGCTAACAGCTGGATTCTCACTGATGAGATTTGTGAGTCGTTGCATCGCAGTATCGACCTGGGACTCGAAGAGCTCAACGGCAAATTTGATCTCCTCGTCGGATGGCAAATGCCAGTTGATAGTGAGATCCGTTGGCTTGGTAATCTTACCCCAGTCGCTAACGTCTAGACCACGCTTGAACACATCTGGCTCGTACAATGCGCCATCAACAGGATAGATCAGCGTCAGGTTTAGGAGTAGGTGATGGATGTAATTCGAAATGTGGATAGTAGGAATACCACGGCACTTCTCTTGCATATACAGTGCAATGTCGAAGAGATCCTTCTTGTATGGCATGAGACTGTCCCCAACGTGGACGATAATCATGCTCAACATGCTGATATGCCAGACAAGTGCTCTGTCTCGGGGTAGCACGTCGCTTCCACTACTTCGATCCGAGGCTGCGTCATTGTAGTCAATCTCATTCCGGATCCCCACGATGAGCATCGGAACGAATATTTTCAGTGTCTTTTCTGGATTGGCTTTGCATAATGAGTTGCAAATGAAGGCCATCGCATCTCGAGATTGGTGGATGACATGACCACCAACAAATGTGGCAATCTTCTCAAGAGCTTGATCAAAGATCTCAGGAGAGAGAGCCGCAAATAGCGGGGTGAGTGCTGAAGGCAAGGTATTGATTACACTCTCTTCAGGAGAGCCAGATCGAGCACGCGACAGCTCAGGCAGATTCTCTAGAAGAGTGAAGATCTTTCCAAGCAGAGACAGGACAAACTCGCCAAACCCAGCAGTTGACGAGCGGACGATGTTCGCCTCATCCTCGTCACTCAATTCGGTTCGGTAGTCAATCTCAATATTCGGCCCCTCTCGTTCCATCCGTTCCATTTCGCCTTGCACCCATTGAATCGCCAACGAAGAATCATGGATCTCTCCATGCTCCTTGGTCAAGTCGACGAATGGTATGCTATAAGCCACAGACTGAATGAAGTTCAACGTGTGTAGTGTCTTTGACAAATCATTTGCATCAATTCCTGGCAATGCCAAGGCCAAGAGGGCAGTGATGTGGCATCGCAAACCTTTGTGCTTTGATATGACGTTGGCTGTTAATTGCAGCCCGCAAAGCGATGACTGTGTTCGGTGAACTTCCACCAGACCTTGCAAAGACGGGTAAAATCTTTGCAGAGCTCCTGGAATGATGAGATGAGGCTCGAGATACGCCAAACCTTGGATGGCGCCGAAGAAGCAGTTCAAGGACTTGGCCTTCTTAGAGAAGAGACCCATGAACATGACTTCCTTCAGACTGAGCACGAAGCGCTTCTTCAATTCAGCATTGATTCGTCGCTCTGGAGGAGTATTCATCTCTCCGCTCTGCTCGCGGTTCCAACGCATAACAAAAAAATCGACGAGGTGGAAGACAATCTGGGCCAGCATATCTGTCCAAGAACCTTGGTTCGATGGGTGGAAGAATGTGTCCACAGATACCATCAAACCTTCCAAGTTGGTAAGGATGGAGCCTGGCTTGTCTATACAAGCTGGTGACAACGACATGACGATCCATCTGGCAATTGAGTAACCAACTGGAACCTTCTTTTTGTCTCTCTCTAGATACGCACCAAGACCTGCCCCTAGATCAACCATCCCACTGTATGGTGATGATGCCTGGCCCACAGGAATCTCGGTCAGTCTCAGCAAGGCAGTGAAGATCAAGTCTGACTGATCCTTCGTAAATATACCGTATTCGGAGAATGGTACATGCTCGCTTGTGAGTGAGTCTCTTGCGAGCCTCGAGAACATATCAAAAAAGATAACGTCAAAGGCCTTGGATCGGTTTACAAGGGACCAAAGGTGGAAGAAGGTGGGCAGGTAGTCTTGCGGTTGCAGCTGGCCGGGCTCATTTCGCGCTGGGTAGGTGGGCATTAACAGATTCAGAGATCCAAGTACAATGAAGGCACCGGAAATTTCTGAAGTCGTGAAGTAGGGTAAGATCTCTTCCAGCATGGCTTGGCGCTCACTGGGATCGAAATATTGTGATGCGAACATGCACATATTTGCAATATTCTTATGGCTCCGCTTCCTCCCTCCTTGGTGTGTTGCCATCTCGGACGGGAGAACGATGGACTTGATCTCCTTCCATAACGGCCGCCAGTCAAGTATTAAGTCCTCTCCAGGCTTTAGGTAGTGCTTCTTCCTTCGAATTGTTAGCCAAGCTCCGCAGAGGGGTACATCAGAGCCTTACTTTATCAGAAACCTAAACATGCTCTCAAATCTGTCTGCAGCCACCCAATCCATCCCAGGTGCCACGGCCAACATGTAATACATCTTGACCAGCTTGATCCGCAGCTCCCGCGTGATTTCGAATTTGAGGTTCAGCCATCCCTTCAGCTCTCTTGTCCAATGCACAGCACCTGGAGATATGTCTTCCGCCTTGAGAGCAATATAGAGTTGTTTCAATATTTCCCCCAAGGCTGCGTTACGTTCGCCCTCTTCCTCGACGGCATATGGAAGTAGCTGGAAGTATGGGAATGTTCGTGGTCGGTATCGCTTTTCCTTCTCCGATTCTACACCATTGGCACCAAATCCAAGACCAGGCGATGTCGCACGCGATATTGCGTCGTTCGACTGTCCGTTGTGAAGGAGACCCTGCAGGAACTGCGCATGGTTGCGACCATTCGTATAGCCGTCCTCCATGGTCTTGTGCGGTGCACCGGAGCTCGAGATTCGGGTACCTGTCAGCTTTGGCCGCTGCGAGTAGCTTCTGGGTCCGTCACCATGTTAGCAGAGATCCAGAAAGACCGTGTGTTACATGTGGAGCGGTGTAGATATACATAGACGGGAATGTAGAGCTGTTGTTTGAATGAGCTTGAAGCTCTATTGCACGACCCGGTCGATGGCAAGTCCGCGCAACAACTGATCATATAAGTTCTGGCTGGTATCGGATGGTTTCTGGCGAACTGATTTTGTCATTCGCATATGCCTTCTTCGTAATTGATGGGAGACAGCGAGGTCGGCTGCCAAATGAGGTGGTACTGCTTCTTGACGCGGCGACTCCAGCCTTGCATGAATAAGCACTCGCCAAAATCGTGAGGTTGACAGGCTGGATAGGACGTCACGAATGTCAAGCAAAATCTAGTGCTAATTTGGCAGGATTGTGTAGATTTTCTGGATTATAGTCGACCTTCCAGATAACAGTGAACTATTCGGGAGTTGCGTCTTAATTCGTTCCTTTGTATGGGAAGTGCTCTGTTTTCTAACAAAGCAATTCAGGCGATGCCAGGTACGCAATCCACGCTCGCCTCGCGCATACGTGATCTAGTCTTGCCTGAATGGTGACCACCCAGCCATGGCCTACGGATTTCACTATGCCCGAGATATCTAGGATTGTATACTTGTCACTGGGCCACATTTTCGAGATCAATGGACATGGAACTGAAGTCGAATTGTTTCATTTCCGTTCCCTAGCACCTAAATATGCAGGGTATTCTGTAGGTAAATATATACATGTCAATCCTGTCAACTCCCACTGATGCGGGTCTTCCAAATAGTGGAAGTCCTAAGCACTGCAAACTCCTGTCCCAAAATTCCCAGATACAAAGGGGAATCAAAACGCAGACTCTGATGGTATTCTAAACTGTTTTGGCATCGAAAAAATGCTGCAATGTAATACAAGACTCCGATAATGGACGTTGCACTCTAACTAGAGCGTGAACTGCTGTTGTTTCTTCGAAATAGATTTGTGAATGACTTCCACCGACTGATCTTGGGCTTCCCGGTATGATCTGAAGAGTGCTTTGCCCCAAAGAATGCGATACTGTGCCGTTGTGGCTGGAAAGTCGTAAAATTGTTCTGGAGAGAACTGGTGGGAATATATGATTGAGGTCGTTTGGGCCTTCGAGTTGGGGTTTCAGGTGTAGTTGCTGATGATGCTCCAAGAGCAAGTGAAGCTGGAGGAGTCTCGTTGGCTGGGGTGCCATTGACAGACCTCTCAACTTGAATTTTCCTTGATTCTATCATACTCTCTCCTTCGCTATCACTAGCAACAGTGCTTGGGGCATTGCCAGCTCTACGGGCAGCAGCTCGCTGCATGAATGCGGTACCGGTAGAAACTGTCCTCTTAGGTGTACTGGGATTGCGTTCGAGTTGCGGAGAACTACCATTGCTCGGACATCCAAGTGCAGAAACTCGTCGAATTTTGCTACCTAGAACGGCTCCAAGAGTATGGCCCGATTCGGGGGTACTGGCACTTGTTGGAGTCGGGCTCAAGCGCCCTGGTTCAGGTGTCAAAGACATTGATCGCACCCGACCGCCTGAGCTTGACTGACTTTTTACTGCACTCATCGCATCGTTGTACTTGAAATAAGGAGACCATCCTTGGCGCAAAGCTAGCCAGATGCCAGTAACCTGAATGAGTGTCTTCAGCCTTTCATCTAAGGGGATCGTTGCTCGCTCTGGTACGGCTTCATCGTCGGCTCGCTGGTCTGCCTCTTCTGCAAAAGTTCTCAACGGAGATGTGGGAGGATGTCTACTAGCAGAAGGCGAGACGGTAGTATAGCAATCAGGAATGTCCAATTTAGCTTGATTTATTGTGGCCAAGATTGGATGACGTCGAGAATTCGGATCAATAATGCTGAAAGTAAACTTCGTTTCGTTGTTGACGATGGCCTCTGGCATATCGACGCTCTGCCGTCTATTGCTCCTCCGGACCCACCGAGCAGTTGTCTTGATCCCGTGCTCATCGGTCGTGATAAATTCGAAAAGACCATTCGGCAGTGGAGTCGCTTGCCAGACAGAGCCATCGCTTAGGACCATCTCAGCTTTGCCCTGAGATCCTCCGAAATCCTTCGGCATCTGGCAAATAACAGCCACCAAGTCTCTACTTGCAAGGCCATCCTCGTCTGAATCACTGTTTTCAACACTATTCTCAATACCCGTCTCATATTCCTCGCTCTTGACAACCATAACATCATTACACCCTAGTTCCGCCTTGCCCCTAAACATCCGCGGAAACTTCTTGTAAAGTCGGGGAACGACAACCGTAGAAGGGAGAACGTCAAGAGATGGCTTTGGTCTGGCATCTGTTGATAGTCGCTGCAATTGTAGTAAAAGCCTTGGTCGAATCTGTAAAAGTCTTTGCTTCTGGGTGAGGGTCGGAGCAGGGTGTGCAAGATGGAATGTGGTGCTCGTTCGTAAAGAGCGTTTCCGTCGTCTACCGCCTCCAGCAGTGGTAATGCTGCCCTCTGAGTTGGCCACGGACTTAGCATCTTCACTCATCGTATCCTGCTCGACCTCCTGGAATCTGACGACAGGTTCCTTAGCAGGTGCTATATTATCGGACAATGGTTTATATGGCCGGCGTAAAACTGGCAAAGGATTCTCTGTAACCGCTGTCGTTTGGGGGGCTAATAAAGGTGCGGAAAATGCTGATCGTGCTAATGTAGACCGTTTTGGTAGAGAATTACTTCTCAGTCGAGATCGAGAAGCAGATGCATCCCTCGAAAACTCATGGGCATGGTAGCCACTGCCAGAATGGATGAGCATCGTGAAGGGTTCAGGATGGAAGCGACGCCCCAGATTTGGGGGCGTCTTCCTCAAGAAAGTACGTTGATGTTATAAGAAACCGTCGAAAATTGGATGATGGGAGAAGTTTGTGGTTGTTTGAGGGCATTGGACTGACACACGAAAGGCTGACAGGCGGCTGAGGTCAGAAAGCTCCAGCCACGGGTGGTAATTCGATATCTCGCAAAAGACCCACAATCAGCAAAGTCGGGTATAAGAATAATAATAGTAAAGATGAGATGTTTCCCCGAGATGAGAGAGCGTATAGAGCGAAGAGGAGAAGATAGGGAAAAGAGGGGGTTTTCTGAGGCTGAAGATGCTCGAGGTAGGACAGCAGGTCCAGGGGGTTTCCTTGGGCCGCGTTTGTATGGAAATGATCTCTCGTCAGCACGAGAATCCGAACGCTTTGCGCCGACTGGCCGGTACGTAGCTGATAGGAGAACTAGGCCCAGGAGTTTGAAAAGTGATCGTAATTGGGACAAAAAGCTAAGTTGAATTGAAAGCCACCGAGTCGTTTTGCTGTGAGGGTTGAGCGGATCGCCGGAAACGTCGACCACAAAGACGTGGGATAGGCCAGTGCCGATCAATGAAGCTTTGGATTGCTGCTGGCTGTCTGGCACCTGTGCCGCTGTCTTTTTCCTCCCTTGACAAATTAAAAAAGCTTCTGCCGGCAGTGATGGAAGGGCTGGCGAGTGAACGATGAGACGGATGATATCTAACTTCCGCTGCATGCAAGTCAAGTCACTCGTCAATAAGAAGGGTAGGGAAAGAAGGCGATGAAGAGAAAGTAAGCAAATGTGGTGAGCACTTCACCCGGAGCTTCGGACAAGAAAAAGGAGATCAGATCAGCTCAGGGTCAAGATCAGGACCCCTCATCCCACTTGCACTCCACTGCACTTGTACAGCTTCAGCCACAGCATCGGACACGGAACAAGAAGTGTCCGCAAGCTGGCTGATTGGCTTGCAGTGGTATCAGAGCGAAGAAAGAGCCTGAGCCTGAGCCTGAGCTGAGCAGCCTCGCCGTGTGAAGGGAGGAGAAAGCGAAGAGAGGGGAGACTGGGAGCTTGAGAGAGCCACACATCAGCATAAATGTTCACAAATGTTTCATTCGTTGGACGATGATTCGCTGGCCACGGCAGATGGGCGGAACGGAAGTGAACATCTGCCCTGTGAGGCACATGTCAGATCCATGTACAATTGTGCATCGCATGGCATGGCATGGCATTGCCGTTCTAGCCTTCTCGGGCCAGGTGGGAGGAAGCAAATAGAGTGCCACATCCCTGCATGCCTACAACCGGCTTTTGGAGAACGTGGAAAGCGGCACCAGATAAACATTCCTCGAAGAGTGTCGTACCTGGAAGTTTAGTACTTCAAGACCTGCGTACTGTACGATTAGTTATTCTGAACTTCGCTTCACCGATGGCAATACATGGAGTAGCTGCTATAGAACAAGGACTGTAAAGTCCAGGGCACTTTTCGCGTCATTCGCTCGGACTCGTGAGATTGACAACTACGCAAGGCTTTCCCCCGATGCGTTCATTGAGTGCCGCTTTTCGTCCTCACCACAAGGCTGGTAGCCTGGTACGCGGTGAGCCGACAAACGAATACGCCGATACGGCACGGCCGAATCAACGGCGCGGAGTACGGGAGACGGGGACAGGGGGGCTCGAAAGGCTGGATATCGGATGCAAGTGTTCTCGTGACGAAAGCCTGACCCGATCTGATCTGGATCTGAACACCTTCTTGCAACCACAGCCAATTGTTGTCCCGATCCGACCACCTTACTTCAACAAACCATAATCCACTAGAGATCTGGCAGCGCGGTCTCGATCTACTGTACTATACCCTACAGTGCTGTGGAAGTCAAAGAAGGTTTTCGGCGGCTTTGCTCTTGCGTCGAGCTGTGCATCAAGGTATGCACCTGGAGGCTCCCCGCATCGAACGCATGAGTCTTTAGCCTCACCGCCATCGATCACTTTTTGGACTTTCTGAGCTGCCGTCAACAGGAGGTATCCGGCTCACCCGCACAAGCTCAAAATGCAACCATGGACTCGGCCTCAGGACAGTCCCATCCGCTCTCTAGCCGCCCTCTTTGTGGCCTGGAAGACCCTCCTCTTGCTACTTGCAGTTTGCAGTCCAGGAATGGGCTACGATACCTCCACGAGTCTCTTTTATACAGAATCTGAACAAGCCATCCAACTCCCATTAGTCCTTCGCTATCTTGTGGGCAAGCTGACGAGATGGGATGGTATTTATTTTGTGCAAAGTTCCCGCCGTGGCTATCTGTTTGAGCAAGAATGGGCTTTTGGATGGGGTTTTACGCGAGTCATTGCTCTTTGCTCACAGGGTAAGCAAAGCAGTCATTGTACTCTTCTCCAGACTGACCAAACATAGTCTTGAGAAAGTGTGGTGTGGCAAATTATGTTGGTGTAGAAGGATTGGTCGCTATATGCATTGCACATCTCTCCCACCTGCTCTCAGTCCTAGCAGTATTCGACCTCACCCGAGCGTTGTTCTTCAACTACTCTGTCACAATCGCCTTCAAAGCAGCTGCATTTCATATCATCTCCCCTGCAGGACTTTTCCTCTCTTCTCCTTATGCTGAGAGCTCATGCGCATTACTGAGCTTCGCAGGGTGCCTTCTTTTTACCAAGAGCATTGTCCATGGAGGGCCAAAGACTGGCACTCATGACCTGCTAGTTGTACTCGCTGGTATCTGCTTTGGGATTGCTACAACATTCCGAAGTAATGGAATCCTGAATGGCTTGCTTTTGCTTGAAGAAGCATTCAGAACACTGCTTGCCTTGAGAGATGGCATACAATTCGGAGTGATGCGCCGCCTGCTCGCCACTGGCTTAGGAGGCATGTGTGTCGGTGCTGGTTTCTTGATACCGCAGTACATTGCATATAGTGAGTACTGTGAAGGAACAGACACGGACGTGCGGCCCTGGTGTCAAAGATTCATACCCAGCATCTATACCTTTGTCCAAGATTACTACTGGTATGTATTTTCCCGTGCTAGATGCGATGACCTAGTCTGACTGTCCTTAGGAACTGCGGCTTTCTGCGGTACTGGACAGTGTCAAATTTGCCATTGTTCCTTCTTGCCACGCCAATGTTTTACATTCTAACCAAATCTGGTTCGTGGGCTTTGAGCTTCAAGCTCTCTCAGAGACAGGAGAAGACTGACAAGGGTCAACCGAACGAAGAAGGAAGAGCTGCACAACAGGTGTTACAGAATCTAGCATTCACTCAACTCGCATTAGTTGCACTCACATTAAGCACTGCTCATGTCCAAATCATCACGAGGATCTCGTCAGCATTTCCAGTTTGGTTGTGGTATGGGGCGATAGCATCTCAGGATGGAAAGAATACGCTAGTCGGGGGCTTTGTGCGATTCATGGTGATCTATGCCTTGGTGCAAGGAGGATTGTATGCTTCTTTCCTCCCCCCTGCATAGCTTGAGATCTAAAATACAAACGGCGTGAAAGACAGAGCTCCTTGTGTTCTGAGGCTCTAATTCTGACGGATATAAAGCTCCATTCCACAGAGCACGCAACCGTTTAAAACATTGTTGAAAACTACTGTCAAGTTCTTCTGACGTACATGACAGAGCACGCAACCGTTTAAAACATTGTTGAAAACTACTGTCAAGTTCTTCTGACGTACATGTTGTTATCAGATACCTCAGCATTGCTGGAGCAAAATACTTTGAGGCTGATCCAAGTTTTATAGCCTTGAAAGACAGTTGTATTCGTCCCAACTTAGAAGCCCTGTGCTTCGCATGGATATGTACTGTAGGAGCTAGTTCGGGAACCAGACCCCTGCAGAACGCGCAGACGCGCTAATCGGCAAGGTGCTTCGAGCCGCCTATACAACACCTTACCTGACCTGGCTGGCAGTTGATCAACCACTTTGCGTTTCATTTTTTCCTCCAGTATACCTTTCGCATTTCTTCGATTGATCACGAACAAGCTGTGAAAGCTTGTTGTCCACGGTCGACTATTTGTAGGACCTGTCCTCTGAAAAGAAGCTTAAGAGATTCAAAAAATTCTCCGCGGACCAAATATTCTCGAACAGATCAAGGTACCAACAGATGGCCCAGAGTCGATCTTCACGTCGACGATGTGGCATAATAATGGTGGTTTTGGCAACAATGGCCCATTCCAGAACAACTTCAGTCAGGATGGTTATCCACCATCTCCATTTGCTGGTCAGCCGATCCAAGGACAGCAATACTTTTCTCAACAACCAAACATGACACAGTATGAAGAGCCAAATGGTGAAAGCTTCCAGCCAGAGGTCGGTCTGTTCAATGATAGAGCCTACACACAAAATCAATTCAACAGTCAAGGTCCTCCTCAGGTAAGCGTACAAAACGACCTCGAAGCTGAAGCTCTTGTAGCTTCAGGTTTCATGGCTAACTGGCAACCTGTGCAGTTCTCGCCCCCTCCTTTTAATATGCAACAAGCAGTCGCCCTTCCTCCTCGACCTCCCACTCAGATCAATGCTAGAGCCGCAGAACTGAAGGCTGAACTGTTAAAGAGACGAGAAGGACGAGCAAGCTCTGCCACCCCTCCTGTTCTTACAAATCTTGCACAGGTTACCAAGCAAGTAAGCCGAGAAAACGGCTCAAGTTCATTGCGAGCATCTCCGAAGACCCCAATCACAACGGCCGAGAAGCTGGAACAAGAATTGAACCTCAACGAATTAATCTCACAGTATTCCGAATCCAAGCCAGCTGCAGCTACAACTGTAAAACAAGAGACTGTTAATTCCAACACATCTAGCTTTCAAAGAATCCCAGCTCATATGGGCGCGAAATTACAAGAACCTTCTCTAAGAAGCCCTCCAAACACTACAAAGCAGGTCGATACTGGTGGCAATAAAACAGAAGTGGGAAAGCATATCGACAATACTGCGAAGGGGAAATCGTTGGGAAATAGACATATAAGCAACGGTTCTGTATCCGAAGGCGAGATTTTGGAAGACCGAGAGACAAATTCTAGAGCATCCACAGCAGCAACCCGCGCCAAGCCAAAGGAAGCACAAAGTGTTGCAAAGACTGATGAAGCCATCTCTCGCAGACCACGGGATGAACGAACAGATAAGCCATATACTCGCCCATCGCGAGATGAGTCGCCACCCCGCCGATTCCTTCTAGCCAATTCTAATAACCTGGTTCAACGCAATCGCGACGATCGCCGTGAAGAGGTGGAGTTGCGATCGGAAAAGCGAGCAGACCGGCCAGACTACAGAAATGAGAGAGTTCAATATCCAGATATCGAGCGGCCAGCATATCAGCGTCGAGAAGTTCGTACAGAGGATCAACGCAGACCAGGGTCCAGACCCGAGCATCGCTCAGAGACTATCGAACAGAGACGAGAAGAGGTCGTCAACAGACCAGTTCGAGAGCCGAAGCCACCAACCCTGGAAGATTTGCTGCCTCTTAATGAGGATCTACGAGAATGGCTAGAGATTACAGGTTACCACAATGCCCCCTACAGAAATAAGATATTGAATCGTCGACGCGCCATCGCAGCTTTGGACGCGCAAAGAGACCAACTCCTCGCTGAAATGGAGGCAGACGAGCGAGGTGGCCTTCCTGCAATTGCTGGAGGTCAAATGCCTGCTTCGTCAATGCTGCCCCCGCCAATTCCTAACAAAGTAGGCGGTCGTTCTGAGTCTGTCACCGCGCCACCTGGAGACATTGCTTCAGATTCCCAGCGTGATCGAGTGATCTCTAACAAGCGCCCGTATAGCGATTTTGGTGACCAAAGAGGCGAGGCTAATAGTGCTGCGAAGATTGCTCGTACTGACGATCGAGGATATCAATCACAGCGAATCAAGGAGGAAGATGGACCGGATTATCGTCGACCACGCTCTAGTGGTTTCGACACAGCTCGCCGCTCTCCACCATTTGAACGTCGTGAGAAAGAGACGTCCCGACCCCGTTACGAACCAAGAGGTCGAAGCCGAGAACGCGACTCCTCTCCAGGTCTGGGCCGCCGAGCATTCGATAGCCGACCACCAGCTCGCGGACGGGGTTATGACTCGGTGACTTTCTATGATGGCGAGGAAGTCGAACGAGGCCCCGGTGGATATGAGCAGCGTGGTGGTTATCGAGGTCGTGCCTATGACCCCAACTACCGTGGGCGAGGTCGCGGACGTGGCCGTGGTGACTCTCGTGATGGTCGAGAGAGCCGAGACTTCAACCAAAACTCAGACGTCAGGATGGAAAACGGTTTTGGATCAAAGATTGCAAATGGCAAGCCGTTCAAGGATCCCAAAGGCTTTGACAAGGGCGGCAGAGGAGGTCTGTGATACCCCTATCTCTTCAAATTTGCGTTTATCGGGATGGATACCCCTGTTTTGTACTGTACACGTCGTCGTTATATTCGACAGTCTGCTGTCTTGAATATTGTCCTTTGCTTATGTACAATGCTGAATCTGCCTAATGAAAGTCCGCAAGTCTGCATTTTTGTGATGGTCTGTGACGAGTGTCCTCTAATTGCTTGATTAAATCTCATCCTGGGCCTTCAAAGCCTACAGTCGTTGACTTGGAAGCAGAAACTAGGTATTTCATCGTAAAATCCTTCAACGAGGAGAATGTTCTTAGATGCATTCAAGATGTAAGCCTTTCCGTCCCCATCGAAGTCTGCCGTCTTATTGACTCTGGCTTGCAGTCCGTTTGGACAACGCAGGTACAAAACGGCAGCATCTTCAAAGAGGCATTCGAAACCTGCAAGAATGTAATTCTAGTATTCTCCATCAACAAGAGCCGCGCCTTCCAAGGCTACGTAAGCAATCCCATGCTATCCCAATCCCTCTCAAAAGATACTCACTGAAACAAACCGTAGGCAAGGATGGAGTCTGTCCCAGGCTCCGTCGAACCCCCAGAATGGCAGAATGCCATCAACTGGGAAAGCGCAGGCGCCTTCCGTATCCGATGGCTTGTCATATGCTCAACCCGTTTCCACCGCATTGGCCACCTCAAGAACGCACTGAATGACAATCTCGCCGTCCTGATCGGCAAAGACGGTCAAGAGATCGAAGAGAATTGCGGCGCTGGTCTTATCGAACTCATCGATGAAGAGGCTAACCTGGCGCTCGGTCAAGGGAACAGACATGATGATAGGATGTGGGATGACCATTACTGATCCCGAATATTAGGTGATCGGATATTTACATACGTTGGTTTCGCAAGCATCCAGGATTGGTGAGGAAGGGAAGCTTGGAAATCGTTGCAAAGATGCTCTTGCATCGCTTTGTTGGGATAAGTGTAAGAATGTCTGGAAATATGGCGGTGCATTATAACGATGAGTTCAAGACACGTAATTAGAAAACGCTGCATATAATCAATAAATAGCACTGCATCAGATTCAACCCGAGTGCCTTATCTTGATATCTTGGAAGTGCTGAGCGCCTGCCCTCTCAGAAAGACTCCCATGCTCCATGAATCCTCTGGGTCTAATTTCAGATTCGAGTTATATCTTCTGGCTATACAACCAGCTTTGTTCGGTATAAACTACATTGAGTATTCCCATCACAGCAGATAGCTTGTGTTGAGTGTAGTAGTCGGCCACATTGGTGTTAGCGCCATTATCCCACCTTCACCCACTTTCGGTTCTTCTGACCTTTGTCACAATAACTTGCATCTCACCGCTCGCAAATGAACACAACATGATTTGTTGAAAGGCGTTCGGTTGATCCGATAGAATTGGACTAGAAAGTTCAGCCTTATCTTGTGCTTTTGGCGTGTAGGCAGGTCCCGGGTACCCAGATCTGAGCCGTCGCCCTATCTATTCCCGTATGAGCTCCGCTCCCACTCTTCTCGGCCAACGAGATCTGTGACAACGCTGATTGAGTAATATGATATCTACAGTGCCATGCCCTAATTTGCAAATGTGAAGTTGATATTCTGGAAATCTCAAGGAGAACATTCATATCCTTCAATATCCTCCCCTAATCCCATTGGATATCGCTTGACACAACAGCAACCATGTTCGGCAACCTCCTACCGATATGTGCTCTCGCAACAGCCATCATATGGCTGGGCATCGGGGCATATCGAGCAATTCTGGCACCACTTTCCAAACTTCCCGGTCCGAAGTATTCTCTCGTGACAGATCTCTGGCTCATGAGCAAAGAATTCTCATCTAAACGCCGAGAATACATACACCAGCTCCACGAGCAATTCGGACCCGTGGTCCGACTAGGACCCAATGAGGTCTCTTTCACTTCTTTGGAGGCGTTAAAGGAGATCTATACTTCAGGTGGAAGTGGATATGATAAGACGGAATTTTATACGCTGTTTATGCAGTTCGGTGTCAGGTGAGAGGATTCTTTTCCAATGCGTGGCGGGAAATATATGTTGACTCTGTTAGAACGATGTTTTCGACTTTGGTGAAGGGAGATGTAAGATATGCCTCGAATGTGCTCTGAGCTATCTTTGTTAATAGCTTCTAGCATAGCCAGAAGAAGCGATATATTGCTGGCCAGTATGCCAATACCAACATCATGCGACCTCCAGTCATGGGAGGAATTCAGGAAAGAGCTGAGGCGTTCGTTAAGAAGTGTACTGAGGCTCAAGGGCGAAGCATGGACGCATATGTCAGCTCAGAATCGTTCAATACTCGGCTATCACTAACGGCATTAGGTTTATTTACATTGCTTCGCTCTAGATTGTGCTTCTCATCACCTCTTTCACCCGTATGGTACGCACTCTCTCGACGATGAGAAAGATTTCGGGATGATGGAGGAGCAGTCTTATCACAACAGTTTAAAACGTGAGTCTCTTGATTTTCAGGTTAGGCATTCTAGATCTGATAGCGTGCAGAAAATTATGCTAAGTATCGCTGGCCAACGCTCTCAAATCTCGTTGATAAGTTCACCAAGCCAAGACCATCTCCCATCGCGAATAGTCATGTCTTGAGTTGTAATGAGAAAACAGATCTGGGAGAGCAGACTCTCCTCTACAAGCTTCAGCACAGTAAGGAGAATTTTCAAAAAGTTGAGATGGCAGCCGAATGTATGGATCACCTGGCAGCAGGAATCGACACAACGGGTGACGGCCTGACGTTCTTGATGTACCAGCTCTCGCTTCCCGAAAGTCATGCCGTACAGGACCGACTCGTTGAAGAAATCCGGGCCAACAAGGATAAGAAGATTGATGAACTGCCATACCTAGATGCAGTCATCAAAGAAGGATTGCGATGTTTCCCGCCCATTCCTATGTCTCAGCCTCGATATGTACCAGCGGGAGGCCGTACCATCGACGGCTATTTCATCCCCACAGGAACAATCGTCAGCTGTCAGGCACACAGTGTTCACAGACTCAACGAGCATTTCTATGAAAATGGCAATGCTTTTATCCCTGAAAGATGGCTTGATGCTGAGAAAGTCCCTGAGATGAACAGACTGTTCTTTGCCTTTGGGCTTGGTGGTAGAGGATGTACTGGGAGACAGTAAGTCTTGCTTCAGTGCTGCTGATACTTGAGGACCGATTGCTGATATCTTGTAGTTTGGCGATCGCGGAGATGAAGTGTCTACTTAGAGAGGTGTATTCCCGCTTTAGAACCCGTGTTGCGCCAGATATGAAGGGGAGGATGACGATGTCGGATCAGGTTATTTCGAGTCGACCGCTGGATCAGACTTGTAAACTCATCTTTGAGCCTATAGATTAACTTCGGATTACATGCTAGATATACTCGATGGTTCCTTGAAGCTGAATCGCTCCTAAACACGAAGAGTGGGAGGTATCCTCCGCAAGTATTTGTGAAGTGATGACCCCATTACATGGACTTTTCTACCGGAAGTCCGCCCTTGTTCCTTAGCCGAAAACAAACTTCAAGATCGGGATCTCCTGCTTCTCGCGGGATCTTGATATGCAAGATTAATGTGAGTAAACATAAACAGCCAAACTACTTTAGGATGGTGCATCCGACAGACTGCGGTTCCTGGCCGAGAGTGGGGGATTGTCCTCCTCAACAGTCACGTGGAAGTCTTATCTCGGGCTTGAACACCGATGATGTGTTGGCCGGTCTGCATCCTACTCTTGAGTGATTCCGTGAAATACATTCTCTGTCCGTCGACTTTAGCCATTCTTTGTTGTTAAGTCTACTTGTGCAAAGTCTGGAAAGTATTGGTATAAGTACGTGAACCAGCTATCCTTCCTTCCAGCTTCCCCACCCTGTTGATAGACAAGCTTTCCCCAACCACAACTCTCAGCCCAGCCTCGCGGGAATTTGAGCTGATTGTACCATATAGTTGCATCACAATGTCTCAAACAAGTATGAGATCCCAGGATTTGGGAACAGCAAAGCATCCTCTGGACCCATTGAACGCAGCCGAGATCACACAAGTCTCAAAACTTCTCAAAGCCAAGTATCCAGACCAAAGCCTCCACTTCAAGATCATCACCATCTTTGAGCCTCCCAAAGCAAAACTCCGTCTTTTCTTGAAAGCAGAGAGAAATGGCGGAACCAGTGCTCCGCTACCACGAATTGCATCGGCTCTCTTCTACCATCGTGGAACGCCGAATCTGTTTCTTGCCGAGGTGAACGTTCGGTCTGGCGAGGTTGAGAAGGTAGAGAAACTGAATCCGGAACTTCATGGCCAGAATGATATGGATGAAGTCATTGAGCTGAGAGATGCTTGCCTGAAGGATCCAAAAGTATTGGATGAGATTAAGAAATTTCAACTTCCATCTGACATGGAGGTGGTGTGTGACACTTGGCCGTATGGGAGAGACTCCGAAGATAACCTACCACGATATATCCAGGTAAGTCATGATCAGAAATTGGGCGTAGGACGGCAATTGACAATATCACAGTGCTACCTGTTCGCGCGCACAAATCATCCCGGATCGAACCACTATGACAACCCATTGCCATTCTCCCCAGTGTTGGATATGACAACGAAAGAAGTCATAGACATCATCCGACTTCCCACAGGCTCAGACTCCACTCTGAATCACGACGCAGTATTCAAGTTCCATCCCGCAAAGGAGTACCACCACGATCTTCAATCTCAAGCAGCACGGACGGATCTAAAGCCACTGATTGTTCATCAGCCAGAAGGAGTGTCCTTCACGATTGACGGGTACCTCATCAAGTGGCAGAAATGGAGATTCCGTCTAGGTTTCACGTGGCGCGAAGGAATGGTGTTGCACGATGTGACCTATGACGGAAGAGAACTTTTCCACAGACTTTCTTTGAGCGAGATGTTCGTGCCGTATGGTGATCCAAGATACCCATATTCGCGGAAGAGTGTTTTCGATGTTGGAGATATTGGAGCTGGAGTCGCTGCAAACAATCTTGCGCTGGGTTGTGATTGTTTGGGTGTCATCAAGGTGTGCGATATCCCTCCAACAATCGACTCGGCTAATTAAGACACAGTACTTTTCTTTTGTCATCAGTAACTCTCAAGGACAGCCAGTGGAGAAGCCGAATGCCATTTGCATGCATGAAATTGATGATGGCATCGGATGGAAGCACACCAATGGCCGGACTGGAGCAGTGTCTATCGTTCGGTCTCGTGTGCTTGTTCTCCAAACTATCATCACTGTCGGAAATTACGAGTACGTCTTCATGTGGCATTTCGATCAAGCAGCTGGTCTCCACTACAAGATCCAAGCGACCGGGATTCTTTCAACCGCACCAATCGATCCAGGAACAAGCGTGCCATGGGGGACGAATGTCAACGAAGGGGTAATGGCTCCATACCACCAGCACGTATTCAGTCTGCGCATCGACCCATGCATAGATGGAGACAAGAACAGCGTGATGGAAGAAGACTCGGTAGCAATGCCGTGGGATGACAAGAATCCATACGGTGTAGGTTACGTGACGAACAATCGCCTCATCTCCACATCCAGCGCCTTGGACTCAGCTCCAAATCGAACCCACAAAATAATCAACCCCTCCAAAATCAACAAAACATCCGGCAAGCCCGTAGCCTACGCCATACACAGTCCTCACAAGCAGATGCTTCTCGCACACCCAGACTCTTGGCACGGAAAGCGAGCCAAGTACGCATTCCATCCTTTTTGGGTGACTGCGCATCGAGACAACGAACTGTATGCTGCAGGCGATTACACCTATCAGAGTTTGCCTGACGGGAAGAGCGATCTTGGAGCCTGGGCTGGAAGAGGCGACAAAACAGACGGAGAGGATATCGTGGTGTGGCACTCGATCAGCTTGACGCATAATCCTAGACCGGAGGATTACCCTGTCATGCCGTGCGATACCATGACGGTGAGTTTGAAGCCGAGCGGGTTTTTTGAGCAGAACCCTGCCTTAGATGTACCGCAAAGTACGCAGAAGTCAAATGGAAGTCGGTTGCTGGAGGACAAGGATTTGACGGTTGCAGTGGGAGAGGCGGATTCGTGTTGCAAGCCGAAGCTGTAGCTACGTCGTGGCTGGTACAAGTTCTGGAAGCATAGATGAGAACGTGAAATGCAGCAAATATCGTCTCAGCCTGGCCCGATTGCATATACTCAAAGCAGCAAAGGTGAGCTACTTTCCATCACAATTACAGTCATGTTGTCTTTGGTTTTGCATTTGTTTTGCTTCCTTCCTCGGCTTTCTGTTTGGGAATAGCTTCATATCGCGGAGCGTGTGGGTCCACTCTGGCCCCGGAAAAACTACACAGAACTTCCCTCTATATCTAACCAAATAGCGCGCCTTTCCGCCATCAACAGATCTTCTGACGTAACAGTCAGAAGAGTGCGGGAGCGTCGCCAAAACTAAAAATGCACTCGCCAAAGGACCGGAATGTGTGTCAGCTCAGGCATAGCAAGAGTGGTTTAGAAATCTACCGTCCTTGTCTTCGGTCGGATGTTGATCGGCACCCAGTTCGGTTTATATAGCATGGAAAATTTACGGGGGAGGGATATTGGGGATTCGAATCGAGCTTGAAATAAACCCTAGTTGGGTTTTTCGATGGAACACCTCCACGGAGCTGTTCCGGAGTTTTTGGACTTTTTTTCTATCCCAGAGTTTCCTTCCGACTTTTGATGCTTTTTTGCGTTTTTGAAAATGGTGCGCAAAGATGCATCCCTTTTTCTTCGCATTGTGCCGCGGTTTCTGGGTTTGTTTATTATTTTGGTGGATCCTTCCTCGCTTAGAAAATCACAAAGAAAACAAAGCAGATTTTGTAAAATTTACCCGTGCACATCGGCACCTCATCATCATCAGAGATGAGTGCGAACATTCACTCGCAGCTGTCCTTCAATCGCAGCTATCTTATCACATGATTCCTAGAAGCGACTTCTGTCTTGAGCTTTTTTCTTTATTACTCGCTCGAGATATTGTTTGTCTTGCACCAACTCGAACTTCTTTCCATCATCAACACACTCCCTCATACCACTCAAGTGATGACCCGAACGAAACGTAAGCCAGGCAATCGTGCCCAGGAAGATTCTCTGGCCAAGCTAGGGAGTACATCCACGATCAATGCTCTGGAAAGGGCCTTCTCCAAGAGTGAGTCCTGAGTCCTGGGTTCCTTGTTCGGGCACCAGCTAATTCTCACTGGCAGAGTTCACAATCTACCATAATGATCTCAAAGAATCCAATGATACTCCCGACTATGAGAAGGTGAAGGTTCCACAATACAAGGAGGACTTTGAACACATCTTCTCCAAGATAGGCTTCGTTGGCTTCCTCAGGAAGCTGAAGTTCTTAAACAGGAATCTCAACTTGACACTGGATATCGCTGTCACGAAATGGAAGGAGATCGTCGAGGCAAAGCATGCTGAATGGAAGTGCGAAGATATTAGCGACGCTCAGAAGAGTGACATGCTTGCTCAGGCTTTGCCCTCGGTACGTGTCTCGAGATACAGAACATGTTCTTCGGAGCTTACTGACGCTCTGCAGGCGAACGAGGAGAACTCCGAGATTTACCGCGCCATGTCCACGAAGAAGCGAAAAGATAAAGCCAGCAAGAGAGCAAAGAGAACAGCGAAGCAACAGGGAGGCGCTGGCTCAAGACCGACCTTGACACGGAATTCTGGTGTTAGGAAAAATACTAGGAGGTCTAGAGATGTAGAAGGAGAGGTAGTGGTTCAAAAGGATCCCATCGCGTCGAGACTTCGATCCAAGATTGCTGCGCCAGATCTGCCTCCTCTTGAGCACGATGCTTTGATCAGAGGCACGACTGTACCTGTCCCTTCCGCTGGTGCAGACGTTGAGATGGAGCTGTAAACCACTCTGAGGCATGCTTAGCTTGAGCTTGCAAGGACTGGACTGGGCATGCAATTCTAGCTTCAATATCAACACAGCACTTTTGCTTTCCTGTAGCAGTACCAAGATCTGGACCCCCGATTCCGTACCGCATTGTATGAAAGACAGTGTCCGATTTTTAACGCGCTCGGTAATCTCCACTGCCAATCATGATTGCCGTTCCTACCTATACGTGATCCAAGATTGAAGTTTCAGGTAAACGATCCATCACATCGAGAACCCGGTTTCACGACATCGTCATCTTGCACCTTCTCTTTACCCTTCGGATGATCTATCCGAATGTTAGATTGAAAAACACCTTCATGGGAGGGGGCGCGCGGCACGAGATTGCGAAATTGTGAAACGGACCGAAATATTCGGAGTGAGGAAGTCACGTCTTGGCACAGCGACTCGAAGTTTGAGATGAGGGAGATTCATGGAACGACAACTTGAAGTCGGGTATGAGGAACGCAGTCGCGCTCGAGGGTTTCGAAGTGAAGATGCTGGAGTGAGAAAGTGAGTGTCGCGCGTCACTCTTCTCTGCGAGCAGAACGGAAGGAAGCAACGAGCACCTGCCAATTCTGCAGAGTTGGGGAAGTATATAAAGCCCCCCCCCCCTCGGATTCCATCTTTCGCCACATCTGGTTTCTTAACTCCTTTCTACCCATGGCCCATGGATGGAATCTGCAGCAGCATCAGAGAAAAGTGGATGCAGAACACAACAGTAGCTTTCCGCAGCAGCAAGCTTATGAAAATGGAGCTGGATATCGAATCCTAGACACCATTGAGAGCAGGCGGAGGTTTGCGCAACTCACCAAGCCGGTTCAAGTCTACCGGCAAGTGGAGACATGTAGAGAATATCAGGTCCCTATATGTATATGATCAACGATATCTCAAGCAAATGTTTCGAATAGACATGATGGACGCGTGTACTTTTGGTGATGAAGTGGTGTCCTGAAATATGCCAGCTGCTTTCCTACCTACTCAAGGACGCTCAGTTGTGGCCAGCGGAAAGTGAATGAAATGAATCGATATCATGTAACGCCTTTTTCATAAATACTACTTTCACAGTACCTGTTACTTGTCTGGCAGCAAGTAGTGATTTGGGAACGAGGTGCGTGGTTTGAACACTGAGAGGCAAACCCCACTCGCGATGGTTGTAGAAAAGCTTTCGATGATGTGCGGAAGGTTGCTTGAAATTGTCTTGCGGTTGAAAATTTATGTGAATAATCTGAATTTATGGTTCCAAAATGCCTATCTGGTAGTCGTTGCGCCAGATAGGGCTCTCATGAAAGGTGTGCTTGCTTCGCAGCAGATTGACTGATTGCCGTTCGTCACTTGAAGAGGCCGCATTACTTTCCAGTTCGATTCGGTCAAAGCTCTTCAAAAAGACCGATCATATTATCAATTCAATCAAACATTCATTTCAATCTTGTCTCCCCGTATGTCTACTTGTTCCCGCGCTCCTGCTGAATGCCCAATTCGCGCTCTCGCTCGCACAGACGGGGTAGGCAGTGTCACAATATGCCCATCAAACCCATCACCTCACCCAAAGAAGACAGAAGGTATTAGGAAGTAGACCAAACGTAGACAAACTGCCCGCGCACAGTCACCGCATAGAGTAAAGCTACCATTCAAGGCGCGGAAGCGTTTCACTTCCCCTTTCTCTCTGCCTCTTTGGTTTGGCAATCCGTCGTGGCTGACGGGACAGCTACTTAAGAAATGTCTCCCATCCACATGTGTTCCAATATAGGGTATCCATAATCTTATTCATTGATATGGACCTCCATTATGATAAATCTCAATGATGTGTGTCAATTGAGTTCACTGAGGAGGTATTGAGGAGTCCGAAGAGTTGTCTCCGTACTGTACGCCGCTCGAAACGGTCATTTTTCGCTTCAGGGCCTGCGATGTAGTTGTAGGCTCGTACGCGACGTTCTTCCGTGGTTTGTCGACCTGCGGCTATGGTTTCCGTGGCAGGTGAAGGTTCGTTGCTGTCGTGTCGGGCAAGTCGTTCGTGGAGGAGAACAATCGGGTATTCTGTGGTCAGTTAGAAGTTTTGAAGGTATGCAACTCCTTGCTGCAGCGAAATTACAAGTCCACGGTACTTGGGAGCTACCGTGCCGCATTCAGACACTTTTGGAGGCCTGTCAAAATTTCGAAGAGTTGGACTTCGATCCTGGGAATGGGAAGAGGGTTTGGAACGTTCTTTGCCGGGCTGTCCAAACAGTGATTCAAATTCCAGAGCAGAGAACGAGAAGTTTGAATCTCCGTTCGTTGGGAATGGAGGAAAAGACAGATAGCTTGGAGAAGTGATGGGGAATGTAGGGCCTGTGGGCGAGATTAGTACCATCCATCCCAGACCGTTACCAAAGTTGACGAAAACTCAAACCACAGCATCCTTACTTCAGGGCATAGCCAGCCCAAACAGCGGAGAACCTCCCAAGGAAGTTCATGCGAGCTATCCTAAGCATGTTCTCCAGGATTTCATGAAAAGCTACCAGCTTTTTCTGACACCAGATTTGATCACCGTATAGAAACGGTCCGAGAACGCAGACGGGACGGTACGCTGTTGACCATTACCTCTCTCCATTCTTCTTGGCTCGAAATTGTGTGGCTCGAAGAGCAACGCCAGAGTCTAGAAGTTGTTCTGGGCTTACCATTCGGGACTTCCGCTGCAGAAGGGGAAACGAATGGATGCCTTGTGGAGAACTCACCTATTCTGTCTTCTGCTCACCAGGATCACGGCAACGAGTCTTATCTGGAGCCGTCTATAGGTTGAGGGGAAGTGCTGAGCTGGCAGCTGACTGGTTGTCGACGTTTCTGATTCCTTCCGCTTGGAGGGGTACAAGCCAGTCAGTCCGGGGAATGACTTCAACCGTGGCCGGCGGCGAGGATGTTCCCCTCCTCTGAAAGGTACGGTGAGACGGTATTACTCATGAGAGAAAGAACGATGGCGGGATGAAAACGCACATCATCATGGGACTGATAGGAGAAAGTGAGTGGACGACTGAGAGCCAGCTCCTGAATTCATACACCATTTCTGCGAAACTGGAGAGCAATGGGCCGTTCGTCCAGCTTTGAAGATATCTATCCTGCCAATCAAGATCTCCCAGTTCGTTTCGAATTGCAGAAGTGCATAGCTTAGTGAGCTTGATATGTCTATCGATGGGAAGGGGGCGCTCGAGTCACAGAGCCGAGATACGGAGAAGACTTCGGAGTGCATGTTATCAGGTATGGGTACAAAACCCGGTACTGTACTCAACGAACTTTGGATGATACGTGAAACTAGATGTTTCGATATGCTCAGTGGGCATATAGGTAGGGAGAATTTCGTTATTATATGTGGGCAGTTTTCGGAAACGCATACAGGAATAGAACGAGGATGTAAGGGATGAGCGGAGAAACCTGGGATTTTTCTCAAGCACCTCGCTGCGTTCGGGAGTCTGGGTCCTGGTGGAGTTGGAGTTATTTGGTCCGTTGTTGGAGGGATGGCGAGACGCTGGCTCCGCCTGGTCAGGACCGAGTTTTGTCTTGCCTCTCTAAGTCGTTGGTGAGGATTTGGATGAGCAGGCAGGAGGTGGTCCACAAGAGGGTCTTGCCATCAGCGGCTGGATTCGAGCAACCTCCCCATTGACATCGCACCGCCAGCAAATTCAGGGATCTCAACGAGCAGGTATGGACAGGTGACCAACCTCGTTTGCAATGATTGAGAGGCAGGATTTTGCTGCAGAGTAGGCCTTCTGTATTGTCAATCAAATTTGATATCGAGGTTACAAAAGCTTGAACCAAGATAGATTCAAGCTTTGCCTCTAAACTACATGTGATACTGCTGGAATGCTTCCCCTCTAGGTCGTGAAAGTAAACACTTGCCAGCTTTCGCCAACGTCCACGCTTATGAGCCCAGGTCATCTGATCTTCTCTCCAGCTCGAGGACAGGAGAAAAACTCCCGTCGGCTCTTCTTCTGGCGTGCAGACATGGTTCAAGGTAGAAAATAACCACACAGATGTCCCTGAGCTCAGCTGTCTCTCACTGATGAGAATTTTCATCTAAATCCCTGCAAGATCTCTTCTCATCGCGGGTCGGTGCCCAAACCGACGAAAGCCGTCAGCATGAATCGTTGAGTGGAGAACAATCTCAAAAGTCTAATCATGTCAGAAAGCATGTGAAGGTTTTCATCTACTTCCATGCTCTTACAATGATTGTATGATAGCTGTGCTTTATTATCAGGAGATAAAGTATATATTGTCTCTGATAATCAAAAACACTCACCGCAGGGCCGCACGTACCGTGTCGAGCCGTTTTTTGCGGACCGATATTCGGATGTGCCCTCGTTCTTGTACAGTACATGCATAACTTCATGCGATATAGGATACAAATATCGAAAGTCGATTTGATTGAGGGCTATAAGATCTGCTGGATGGCTCCGAGAACGTCACCAGGGTGTTCGGAGTTGGAACTAAGCAGGGCAGTTTGTGGATTTCTGGGGTCGTTGGTACAATGCCTGTCTCGTCGCCACAGTCGGAGATTAAAAGACGTTCGAGAAGGATGTCTCCGGTACCCGAAGCGGCGCCTCGAACTACCAGTCACTTCGTATATCCCATCAGAGCATGTTCGGCCGTGCTATCGCACACTGACCATGTGATCTTTTGTAAGATTGGCAGCTTCAGGGTTCGTATACACAGTACAAGCCCAGGTTGGCAGGACGTCCTTCTGATTGTTCATAGGACCGGAAGCTGTTGTTCCATACTGTTAGTAACGTCCACAATCACCAACCCTGTTATAGATAGTGGAGCTTGGAGCTTGAGCATTGTTGGCTGCCAATGGTTGCTGAAAGCTGACCAGCCCCCATGTCTACTTGACCAAACCCCGGTTGCTTCAACAGATGATTGCGGCGAATGACAATGACGATTTTTTGTAGGGTTGCTCGGGTAGCGTCAGGGAACAGCCGCGTTTGTTGTAGCCCTCGACTATTGACGTGTCTTAGTTGTGCATATCTCGCGCTTGCTGAGACTCATAAGATACAACGAATTCGATATCGAACACCAATTGAGCTCGGGGAAGCTGGCCGAAATCCGGGTAATTGAGCATATGCGGCCCCTGCCGTGTCGTTCCATGGGCCCAAATTCGTTGATAAGATGGACGAATTCTGCTATTGTAGTGCGACTCGCAGAACTGCCTCTGTTCGTAAATGGTCGAATGATAAGGCTCTAGTCACATTGCCAGCATTCTACTTGTTGCTTCGTGCGAAGCAGTCCCGTCTCTGGAGACACATGACGGCATTGGCGGCATGGTGTACGGATTCAGAACAGTACTTCCTCAAACGATCGAAAGGGGACAAGCGATCTGCAAGACGTCCACTTTGATGTATCGAAGTGACAGGATTGGAAAGAAGACTGCATGCTAAGTGCACGATTCCCAAAGAAGACGTCGGCGTCAATCAACCGCCTTCAAACATCCGGAATCGGGATGGAATGGTCTCGGCGTCCGCGACGATAAGGCGGCACTGGAGATTGGAGTGCATGCATCTTCGGCTGTGGGTCTTTATCGATCTCGAGTTCCGATGTGGGGTCTAAGGTAGATACATGGTTGGGAAAGTACCTACCTTACAGAGGTAAGCAGGTACCTAGGTACCTCGAGACAACGCTCCACTTCCGTCTATGCCTTTGACGTTACTACCAGCACGATTGAAGAACGGAGCTGAATGAAATTATCGTCCCATGAGGCGCAAAATGGCTTTTCCAACATCCGCCAGAGTCCTCCAAAACGAAAAATATCGTCCCATGCGTGCAGCTCTTAGTTTGTATCTGCGCCGACGGCTTGTCCAAGCACATCTACCTATGACTGCCGGAGGTGAGCCGCGAGGTACAGACGTTGTTTATTGTGAGAAGGTGAGGATTGGATGCATCGAGAGCAGGCCTGACTCGGATCAAGACGGCTGTCGTACACGTCTGCGGATTGCATAGCTCTAGGCTTGCTGAGTCGGATATTTCTTGAGACTTTGTGCACCTTGGATTGTTGGGGAAGCGCATCATCGTTTGTACTTTGTATCACCTTGTGGCACCTGCGACCCGAGGAGCAATAGAGGAAAGCAGGTCCTCGTGGGTCTCGCATGCTGGAACGGCAACAACGATTCCCGTGATCCTTGGAAAGGCGCGTTCCTTGTGAGTTGAATCGCATCAGAGATAATTTGTTGACACTTGGCTCAATGCTATGCGTGGCTGCGTGGCTCTTCACGACCCCTTCGCTTACAGGCAGTTCCGCAGCAACGGGAGTCGGCGGGGCCGGCGCTGCCTCGCTTGAAAAGGGGGAGCTAGCTCCTAGGTAGGGGAGAAGGGAAAGCTCTGAGTCTACGTGCAAGCGGTCTAGGAAGTTAGTCCAAAGGAGAACTGAATTACTGTCTGGGATAATAACAAAATGCGCATCGCGAACTCGACTGCCAGCAAGCGATGCATACCTCTCCTGCCCTGCTCCACGGGAATTTGATGATATAGCGCAAACCATCTATGCTCGGTTATGGAATGCTCGTCTTTTCGACCCCAAATTGGATACGTGCTGTTCTTCACTATGATATCAAGCTGCATGTTATGGACTAACCATATAAATACAGAGGAGCGAGGCGCGACAAAATGTTGTTGGCTCGGCCTCTTTCCAGCAACCTGAAACCGCTATCCTGCTATGATAGCCAACCTATTATGCCTCCAACCCAACCCGCCTCTTAACCGAAGGTTGCTATCATATCTGATTTCCATATAATAATTGTCGTCCAAATGATGATCTTGAAAACCCTGATTCGGCAATGACCCAAAACAGATGATATAATATGCTGTCGCAGAAGCCACTCGTCTCAGATAATGTTCTCAAAGCAGCCGTGAGCCCAGGCTGAGGCTTTGCAGCATTGCGAAGCAAAAGCAATCTGGCTCTCCACGTGGAAACCTCGTGCTCGGGCGGGCAGCGCCTGGATTCCTTTTGTGTAACAACGATACCAGCCAAATCGTACGGTCTGGCGTAGCTTTGTAGAACGCGGCGGGATCTGGACTGCTCTACCCAGCTTTAGAAGCGCAACGAAAGTTTGATTTATCGTTTTGTGGATGCACTTGCCATGTATTTACCTCGTGGACACCAACATTGGAGCGGATGTAGGATATGATGGCCAGTCCTTTCCAAGTTCTGGTCCGGCACTCAGCTCTGCCACGATAGTTTAACAAAGGGACGATGTCGGATATCGTGAGCCGCGCAAAGCATATTTTGACTCTGCAACAACCTGACAGCGGCAACCACTGTCTGATGACCATATGCTACGCTTTCGGGACTACGGTCGGAGATCTGGCTGTTCATTTCGGTATGAAGCGGATGCGAAAGCTGGGGCGGAGGATTGCCTCGAAGCGATCGAGAGTTCGGACGAATGCCGCCCAACTTGGACCTGTGATGTGGTGCGAGCAGATCATGTCGGCGCACGAGTGAACTGGTGGACAAAGCTCAGAAGTAATTCCTCTTTTCCCCTGCCTGTCTCCGAATTTCTCAAGTCGCTTTTATCATCCTTCAGCCGTCATAGAAGACTCGAAGCAGGTGGCAGGATGTCCGTGCCCAGAGCGTGAAAGAAGGTTTACAGAAGAATGGAAGCGTGTGTGCATAAATGGCTTGATGGAGTGACACGCCTGCTGTTCGACACGGAGAACGATGACGGTGACTTGTGACTGCGCACGGTTGTGTATCTCGACTTTTGGAGCTCGGCTCTGGCTCCAATTGACGGCGAGGGGAGTCGGTCAAGGACTGAAGACAGAGATAAGTGGAGAGCTATCAAATCATTCTTGCTCATGGTGGATTGGATTTGCTCTCTCGAGCTCTCGAGCACGTTGAAGAGCTTGCAGCTGCAGCTAAGCAAGCATGCATGCATGCAGGTCCAGAATCCCTGGTCATAACAGATAGCCGCTGTCTATAATCGAGCAACTGAAGAGTAGGAGGGGCGGTCGGTACATCACAGATGACCTGAAGAACTGCTGCAAATCATTTGTACGACACAGACGAGCTTTCGGACCACTTGTGCAGCATGGCGCGATGCCATAGACAGCTTGGTCTGGCTAGCCCCCTGCCAGCTGATAAGATGCCTCTCTCTGTGCCATGAGTAGCAATTTGAACAAAAGCAGAGTCTGTGGAATCGGCCTTTTGAATAGCTGCGAGAAATGCACTTGATGCAGGCCGTAGTCAGCCAAGGCGAGGTACCTCCTTTAACGAAGTAACTGCCTAGCTTCTAGTAGCACTGTGAAAACTTCGGCTTGTATCTTGACATACAAAATAAGCCCCTAATAGCAAGAACAAGTATATTAAATAGACTAATATCATACAACGAGCTTCAAGTAGCAGTCTATAGCTACATGACATAAGATAGCAGCCGCATATGATCGTCCTGCGTAGCTAGGTGATCCGGATTCAGTCATGTCGCTCCATCTGGGTAACTCCTGACTAGGGCTCAATAACACGATGAGCTCGCCTACTACCCCTTGCAGCGCGGGCTTGCGGATTGCCGCAAACGACTTGAGGCTATAGGTGCTAGAGTCGCATTGTAGCAACTATAGCTAGCAATTATACATGTGGAAGCATATGACGAGCCGCTTTGGAAGACGGGCAGCATGGGAAAAAGAAAGAAAAGGGGATCGAAGATCGTGAGCAATCCTTGGGGTGGGTAGGTTTAACGCACTAAGGGTAGCTGAGGATGCATGCACTGAATGCTCTCCCGGAGTCCAGATGTAAATGAATTGTGGAAAGAAAAAGATCTCGATGACGCACGGAACCCGCCGTCGTCGTTGTGGCTCATATTGAGCACCGACCAAAGATGCAAATTTCTTCATTCGTGTAACCTTCACGCCGCAAGGAATGACGAGCTCTCACTTATGCTCACCAACAGCACTGAATACTGTACACCGCAAGGCCAATTGACGGGAGGAAGCAAGCGATGAGCACCCGACGGGACTGTCCAGACCCACGCCTCTCATCAGTCTGAGACCGGCCTCAGATGAGCAATTGAAGGGCCCAAGTGAGACAAAAATCCTTCCGACAAATGCAAAGAATTTTTTTAATTCTCCATGAGGCGTCTGGCACTGCCAATGCCGGCCAGAAGCACGACAGGGCAAGGCAAGGCAAGGCAAGACAAGACAAGACATCAAAGCTAGGGCAGGGCGGTACGGCTTCCTCATCGCTGTGTCATCCGCAGCACCATGTCAGCCATGGCTGGGACGAGGGAAGCTTCCATGCCCATCAACAAAACCACCCATGAAATTCCCATCCTACCCTTGCCCCCCATACCCAAGCCCACATCCACGATCCCTGAATGTCTATCTATGACATGAACCGTAGCGCTCAGACGATCCCGTCCAAGCAGACTCGGAGATCGAGACGAAACCCTGTCGGAAACCCTGGTCTCTGCTCTAGTATTTTTCAACGCCGCCAGACGACCTACATACGCACCTATCCTAACCTGACCTAACAGAACCTCAAGAAATCTCGATATATGCACCGAAACGGAAGGGAGGGACGGCTTGCTGCCTCGTCTCCAGATCTCTCAATGCAACTCTGTCTGCAAACTCCACACCAGGAGCACAGTCCACCATCCAGCGAGTCCAGAAACCACCCTCGTCTCTCACCCATGACTCTCCAGCATCCCTCCAGCCCTCCATTCATCACGCACCTGCGCTCCATCAATCACACCCTATGCCCTGCCCTGTCTTCTCGTCCTCGTCGCCACATTTGGCGCCATCCCATCTCGCAGTGCAGCCTGCTCAGGCGTCCGGCTGCGCTGTGGTGCAACAGTCCCAAGAAGCCAGAGATAGACAGAGAAAATACTGCAAAGAGACGCAATGCCATGCTTTGCCATGTGTGCCATATGGCTGACCCTGCTTCTTGATATGCGGCCATGGCCATGGTTCCTGACGAACATCCATCCACCCGTCCTTCCATCCCACCCCAACCGTCATATTCCCATGTCAAAGCCCAGCTTTCTAGCTAACTAGCTCGCGAAATCATGCTTGCTTTCTGATGGTCCGGGACTGATCTGATCTGATCTGATGCTGATTGCTCAACCCGTCGAGCTCCAGCTGCTCCTCCGAGTTTCTGTCCCCAGATCAGCTTGGTGGCGCCGCATCTATAGCTTTAAAAGGTCCCTGGGCCCCCTAGCATCTGCCCCATAAGTTTTCAGTTGCCTTGCTGGGTTTTTTGTCAAGTCGTATTCTCGGGCTTACTATCGCTTCCTTGCCCATAGCAGACCACTCGTCAACGAGGAGCTCGCGTCCGGCACTTTGAACGGGTTGCCGCGTTTGGTTCGTTGATCTGAGCACCTTGCCTTGCTCTGGACTGGCTTACCGGGTCCCTGTCAAGCGTTGAAAAGGCGCCGCTGTCAAAGACGGTTCAGTGCGTTGTGCGTCTGCAGGTGCGTGCTGCTTTGCTTTGGCGCAGAGAAAACAGCAGAGGCGAGAGGGAGTGACAGCCCAGATAGACCGGGGAGAACAGAGACTCGACCAGGATACATCAGGGCATATCAGAGCGACAAAGTACAAGGACAGGGCACGAACTTGCTTGCTTGTCTGTGTATCTGCGTGTAATTGCTTGCTTTCTGGCTTGCAGACCGGCGCCGAGCCCATTGTACCTTTCATCTCTCTCGCTCGCGCTCTTCTCTACCTGCCCGCGGTCATCTCTCAATCCCAACCAATCGACCTAACCATACCCGTCCCAAACAGCTCAATCTCAATTTCTTCACTTTGCCAGGCCACGCCAGATTATCGACCTCCCTGTCGGCCCTATCTTTCCCTTCCCCATCATAGCAGATCCAACGGCGGATCGTGCCTCTTCATCTCCACCATCTGTTTGCGGCAAACGACCACTGGCTACGGCTTCCCGGCACTGCAGGACCCTGGAATCCTGGATACTACCTACTTCCGCTTCACTTCCTCGCCTCGTCTTCAAAGGCACAACATACCTTCCACAGCCTGTTCCTCCTGGCTTGCTCACATCTGAATCCAAACCCCAAACCCCCAAGCTCCAGATCTTGTCACATCGAGTCCCGTGAATCTGGAGATCCAATCACAGCAGCAAAGATTTCGTCACCAAACAACCAAGGACCCCTTCTGGATGGCCAGTCTATCTCGTCTGATCTGATCTGCTCTGATCTTCTCTTCTCCGCGTTGGCTGCTACACTCCTCTAATCCAGCTAGCTACCTGCTTGCTTGCTTGCTTCATGGTCCTCTCCTCATCTTACTGTACGACTACTGCTTCTGGCCATTTGCACCTTCTGGCTGGTATTTTATTTCTAATTCTGGAACGAAGATCGACGACCTGCTGCTTTTCCTTCTATTTCTGGAACGCTACTCTTACAGAAGTCTTTTCTGGAACAACTGCCACCCATTGCAACTACCAGGACTACAAAAGTGTTCCATCTTCATCATTGTCTCCCTGGCTCCTCCCACCCCGTCCAATCAGCAAGTAAACAGCTCGATATATAGTACTTTGCCCAGCCTGCTCGACACTTCAATTTAGGAGGATACCTGTCTGTGTGTTCAATTTTTGCTGGAATCTGGCTCCCTGGCTCCCTGGCTCTGCGGCTAGCAAGTACTGGCTGGAACACAGACTACTACTTCGGTACCCAACTCCATACTTACATTCCAGTACCTGCTACCTTCAGTTGTCCTTCAAACCCCGCGCCGAGACTAGAATAAGCAGCCTGCGCAACACCCACGACATCTTCCACCCCTCTGACACAACCACTGTTCAGTTAACTGCATTGCGCTTCTGCTGTCAATACCTGGTCATATTATAGTGGACTCCGTCTCATCTCATCTAGAAGCCGTTGTCGATTATCTCTTTTCTAGCTGTACAGTACCAACCAGCCAGCGATACCACCAATCAACCGACCGAGACTCTTGGACTTTCCCGCATAAGTGCACTGCACTGCACTGCACTGCACTGCAAAGCACGTTCTTACAGTCACGGTCCGTACGGTAAAGTCTTGTACCTACAGGATAATCGAACTGGACCTGGACCTCGAATGGACCTCGACTGGACCTCGCTTACTCTGCTACATCCTCCGATCTAGCCTACACAGGGCCCTCTCTCCACATCCAGGAGGTCCCCACACTACATACCTCACCAACCTTACCTACCTTGCCTTACCTACCTCGACTCCAAAGCACACACCACTTACAATCCTTTCCAAGTCTCTCCACAAAACTCCTCCTCAATCTCCATTCTTCCACACCAAACCAACTTACTCCTGCGGCCTTCCACTTTATTCTTACGGCTCTGCTTCAATCCGAGACGAACTTTTCTTGTACATTGTGTCGAAGTCAGAGTGGCTTTCACTCCCACCTACCTACTACTGCCGCTGTCAGCCTTATCGCTTTTACATCATCCCGGGCACACTTGTCTCGACCTAACCGTGGTTCCAAAGTGAGCTATCGAGGGCCGGCGCAGACCCTTACTCGGAGTGTACCGAGAAAGAGCCTCCGACTAGCCGACTTTGAAGGTATTCTCAAAACCCTAAGTCCTCGGCGCCTTCCCTACACAGAGCTAATCCCTACCTAAGCTTCAAAACTTCCACTTCAGGCCACCTACACCTTCAGACGGCCAAAAAGTCAAGGCGCGACCCCGAACCGGGTTGGCTCAGGAAAGTCAAACTGGTCTGGGGTGTGAACTAGGACCCCGCCAACGTTCTTAATGACATCTTGCGATTTATGCAGTAACAGACTTCTCAATCTCCATGCGCACAAACCACAGAATTCTTTTACATACAAGAACCTTTCCATATCTCTTATGGTAGACAAATATCGTCATCACACCAATAATACTCGACCAATTTCCCAGGAGACCTGGCACTGCGAAAACACTTCAAGATCCATCACCAAGAAGCACCCTCATCTGCCCACCTTCTGGTGCCCTAAAGATTGAGCTTGAACAAGAACAGAGCAGCAATGGCAACAGTTCAATCTACTCACCAGTTCGCCGAGGCAATGACTTCTCAGATTCAAGGACTGTCAAGGTATGCTATGAACCAGTCCCAAACATGTCTCTGCTGCTAAGTATGAACGACAGTCACCACTGTGAACTTATTATCCGGCAACAGCCTAAGTCCGCAAGAGTGGCAATTGGCAAAGAGAAGGGTATGACATCTGGCATTCCTATCAGGATAGAATGATCTAACATCTCCCAGACCGCAAGCCAGTCGATCCCCCGCCGATCATACAACTGAAAATCTCCACACAAGCAGACCCATCCCAAAACTTTCTACAAAGTACGCTACTCCTCAGGACCAGGAGAGCTGAAGCTGACTTTCCTTTCTCGCAGGTCCATACTTCTTCATGTCATGTAGCCTCCTACCCGAATCGGACCATGCACAGCTGCCAAACACAGCAGGATCTCTTGGTTCGACCTTGGCAGGAACTCTGGTATCTTCTCTTCATCGACTCAAAGACACAGATAACATCGATGGGGCTTTCTTCGTTTTCGGGGATCTTTCTGTCAAGCACGAAGGAAGGTTTCGGCTCCAATTCACTCTTTATGAGATGCGCCGGGATGAATGCGCTTATATAAAATCGATCAGTTCCCAGTCATTCCAGGTTCACTCGACAAAGACCTTCCCAGGGATGGCAGAGTCCACTTTCCTTACTCGGTCTTTCAGCGATCAAGGTGTGCGATTGAGACTGCGAAAGGAGCCTCGAACTTTGTTGCGGAAACGTGGACCAGCTCATGATGATTACGAGCCACGCCATTACAGACAGGGCAATCGCCAGCAGAGTACAGGAGGAGGTGGTCAGATTCAGCCCCCTTCCGAGACTCATGAGCAACTTCGACGAGACCAGAATGATCAAGGCGATTATACAGAAGCGCAGGCCTCCTGGGCCCAGCGACCAGCCCCGACTCGGCATTATTCGCAGCACTCTACTACGTCATTCCCAGACTCAACTAGTCAGTCTTATGATGATTATCAGACTTCGAAACGTCCGCGAACAGGTTCCGATCAAAGCCAAGCATCACCAGCCTTTGGTGCACAAGTTCAACCGAACCCATTGAACACCACAGCTCTTGTCTCGAGACCATATCCAGGTGATAGCCAGCAGCCAGGCTTCAACCAATATGTATCAGCTCAGCCTCCAGCATACGGATCCTACACCTACACCCAGTCTCCTCAGTCTGCTACCTCGTCTCGTCCAAGCTACTTTGCTGATCGAGCTGCAACACAAGGAGGAAGTACAGGAACCTCGTCTCCATTCGACTCTGGCCTTACCAGATCTCCACAAGATGGCCATTTTCCTCCTCAACCACAAGCCATGCGGTATAACACACAGCTGCCGTTCGAATTTCCACAGCCGTTATCATTGGCCCCCAGGGTTGATAGCACACAGCAGATCTCCCTTGGCCCAATGTCGCCTGGATATCCTGCAACGAATTATGGGATGCCACCTCCAATTACCAGAATCAATAGCAACCCTGTCTATCCAGGTTTCTCAGCACCGCCTAATATTGGTAGAAGAGAGCCCTATCAGGCATATTCGTCAGCTGGGTCGAACCCGAACATGTCGGCAGGCAATAATATTGGCAGCGGCCTTTATTCCCAAGGTTAAGGTGTCTTTATTCAGTCACCAATTGTCCCGGTCAGAATTGAGTAACGAAAAGATACGGTCAATCATACATGTGCGACGTGGGAAGATCAAAATTCCAAGTCGAAAAGGCGTTTTTGGTGGAAAAGTGTTTCGCTTCTTGGAAAAGTGTATACGCGTGGTATTGATAGCGCACAACTTCGCATATGTTTTTCATTTATCTTCATGGGAGCTAGGATACATTCACGGGCGAGAGACTTGGGACGCATAGCTTGGATAGCGCTGGTTTTGGGACCTTTTGTGTGAAGCATGTCAGTCTGGTCGGTGATATGGCATAGCACAGCACAGCGTGGGGCGTTGGGACAGGCAGTCATACACCTCTTTCTTCATCGTTTGGTTCGTTTGTTTCGTTCATTCAGCAGTTTTTATAGAAGGAAAGGAAGGGGAATTTGTTCATCTGTCCGGTCCGGGATACCCCAGGGGGACTGTTGACAATGTATTCTACAGGTAAATTGTGTCTTTGGCGGGTGCAGCGGCGTGGCAGACAAGAACAGTAAATTAATCTTCCGGACAAGGGCTATGGCGATAGAAGTATTGATGCATAGCTCATCCAATTCCAGTGTTATTAGACTACTTACGGCTCCTCTGCATGACCACTTTGGCATTTCTAGATGACCTCAAACAAAGTATCGAATATGCAGCCAAGTGGCCAAGCTCAAAGTCACATTACCAATGCATAAATACCCCAAAATACTCTCTTGCATACAATACAGCGTCTCAGAGCATGTCACGTTTCTCCAGAAATACATACTGCAGTACTGAACACAAATAGGTACGTACCCTCCTGTACCCCGCAATTCGTCTCGTCTCGTTGCATCTCGTTTCGTTTGAGTCTTCCCCAAACATCACATCCCAGCTGCCCTCGCCAACTAGCTCCAGCCCCTCCCTACTCATTCAGGGGTCAGTCAACAAAGAAAGCCTAATTTTAGCACGCCACGCTGCCACATTAACCGAGATTTTGGGGGCGGGCAGGCGGCCTAGTGAGAAGGTGAGCCAGTAAGGCAGTCTAGGACTATATTGTATGTGATCTGCAAGCAAGCTTCGAAATCTGCGGGAACGATGATCGGTCAGTGAGGAGCTAGAAGCTCGAGCCGATTGACACTTTATTTCGAGTTTTTGACAGGTGATTTTTAACGAGGGTGAAGTAGTTGAGGGCGCGGAGGGGATGTTGGGGAAGTGGTGCGGGATGGCAGGTAGATTTATTGACCTTGTGATTTGTCACTAGATTAATGGGCGATGGGATTGAAGGTACTTTGCTTTGGGCTGATTCAGGATGGGCTTCAAAAGATGCGATGGGCTTGTTTTATCAGTTCTGACAGATCTGGTGGCGGGGAATTGATTAATCATTATATTTCCGAATGGATAGGTGGTCGGAGTGTCGAGGGACTCGAGGATTGGTGATAGAAGAGTAGTGCAGAAATAATGTGGTACTGGATGGTTTCAGCGTTCTGGAAGATCTTGGGGCCTTGATTGAAACTTTTCAGACTTTTATAATTGGTCAGGATGTACATAGGTTGCATATTGGATGAGTGGCTTTCGCGATTCAATGAATTGATGATTGGTGATGGATAAATCGACTTGATTAAATTGACCCAAAGTCTACAGGTACGTACTTTTGCGTCGTATCGCCAAGATGGCGACTAAGTTCTTACCCAACCAGAACTTACAGCTAGAAATAATTTGATTATCTGTTCGGGACCGAGCCATTTGTTGAAGACCGAGTAAGAAGCAAGGATTTATCTTCTATGTTTGAGCAATTCTCCGAGCTATCGAGTGCAGGTTGTATTGTTGATGGCTCCGTGACTTGTTGTCGGCCTGTTGGTGCGATACTCTCGCGAGATGCAGCGACCTCTGTAGCGAGCTGTTGTCTCGTTTTGGCGGTTGATACTTACAGTACGAGCTGTACTGGCGAACGCATAGCGTAGCGCTGAGCAATACAGGACTGCCCAAACTTAATTCTTGTTAGTGCTAAGTGGATATCATAAGCTTTCTGATCTCAGACCGGAGTGACTGACATGTGAGAGTCATAGTGCTGATCTATCGTATCTTGTGTCGCGCTACTTTGTGAGACGTACATTGAGCGATGGCGATGATGACGACTTTCATGGTCGTTTGTGCAACCGTCTTCTCTGTTGATGTTCTTTAAACGGCCTTTCTTATCGAATTCAGACTGTCTTCATTCACCCTCAGTGAGACATCGCGACATAAAACAAGTAAAATGCTGCCCGCAAGCCGACCGATTTACTCCCTTGCCGCCCTGAAAACTTATCTGTCACATATCTCCCTACCAGCAGCTCAAAGGCATATCCTTCTTCAAAATGCCTCTCGTAATTTATCTTCAGGAGACTGGGCAACGTCCTCTTCAGCGCTACAAGCCTTACAAATACTCCATAACTACCAGCAAGCCAAAATCCCCTTCTCAAACCTGTATCTACATTACAGTCAGCACCATGTGGGAACCTTGGATCCAAGAGCCTTGTTTGAGTATTTGGTTCAGAGTAGGGGAATTGCTGCTGATGGCGAGTTAGAGACTGGGTCCGGAGAGCTAGATATCATGAGCACTAGTTCCTCACCGAAAATGAATGAGGATGGCAACGATGAGAGATTGGCCAAGTGGCAGGGCCGACCTGCAAGTGGCGGACGAGGAGGCACATGTACAGTCAACAACACATTCTTTGGAACTGTGATGAGGAATTCCGGGATGGATGTCATGAGTTCGGGCGCTAGAGTTGCGTTGAATGTGCTTGGTGGTCCAAAGGGGCGGTTTTCTGGTTGGAATCACTTGATCAACCTTGTCGGATTCGAGGGGAGGAAGTATCTTGTTGATGTTGGCTTTGGAGGGACTGGTAAGCTTTGATCGTCCGCTCTCTGTCGTACCATCCTTTGCAAGGTCGAGCGGTCATTGACATGGGTCGCAGGTCCAACAGCTCCAGTCGAACTCCTGGATGGCAACGAACTCCCATGGGGCTCAACAAACGACCGTATCCGGCTGATCTATACTTCCATCCCGGAATTTACGTCTCCCTCCTCCAAATGTTGGGTATTGTAGCATTGTCCAGCAGGCAGCACCGCCTGGGAGGATACTTACAGCTTCACGGAAATAGAATTCCTTCCGCAGGATATTGCAGTCATGAACTTCAAGACCACGAGAGACGTGAGAGGAAGCTTCTTCAACCATATCTTGTTCTGTGCAAGGAACTTGCTGGTCGATGGGGAGGTGGTGGGCACTGTGAACTTGACGGGTGGGAAGCTCAAGAGTACGGTTGCGGGAGAAGAGACGCTCGTGCAGGAGGTGGAAAGTGAGATTGAGAGGTGGGAGCTGCTGGAGAGTGAGTTTGGGATCGTATTGGGGAAGGCGGAGAGGTCGGGGATAAGAGGATTAGTCACGGAGTTGAGAGGGAAGCCGAAGGACTGAAATGTTTGAGCTATACTGTAGGACTTCGCGAGCACATCCAAAGCATCTGGCTCGATAAAGGGCGGGGAGGCGTCTTCATATATTTTCCATTGGGTCTACACTCTGAACAGGAGGTCACATACAAGGGCCCAATGTACGATTCTGGTGTCAATCCCTCACGAATCACTTGCATCATCGAGACACGCAGGAGCTTTACAGATACCCTGGATGCGATTTGAAGCAGACTCGGGCAGGGCCAAAAATATCGTAATTTTTGTCCAAGCCGAGTGCAAGCAAGATGGAATTAATTGTTGCCTGAGGATCCAAGGCCAATTTCGATGTTCAAATCCAGGGCATGGGCCGAGATATTGGTATCTGGGTAAGAGGACATGGCGCATTGCTCTGTAGTCGAGATCCGAATCTGCAATAAGAAAGCACCTGTACTCAGCAGACGGTGGAAAGATCACAGGAAAACCTTGAGTCATATGAAGCTTCATGACCTTGATCCTTGATTTTCCGTAGTATGTATGTACAATTCCATTGCCAGCCCGCTCTACATGATCCGCCTCTCGAGCTGTAAATCCGGTTAGCTTTTCAGAAAGGATGGAATCCTTGGCGGTACGTACTCTCCATGGGTTGTTCAACTCGAAACCTGCAGGCGCGGCGGGATTGTCTGTTTGTCCTCTCAAGAATCCGGTCAATCTGCGATCGCGATCCATCACTATCTTCCATTAGCACTTTGGCTCATGAGTCGATATAGCTGGGGAGATCTACTTTGCTATTGAATATTAGCACATGAAGTTACTGAGAGATTTCTAGTAGCTCACTCTGTCCCATTGATCCACCGAGTGTCTTCCTCTCTTTCCACCATTCTGCATGTGTCTAATCTTCGACAATCCTGCTCCAGAAATACCAAACATCTGCGACACTCAGTATAGGCTCCTTGGATGAGCGGATTGGCGGGGAAATGGAGGACGCACGGCAAGCATGATCCCATAGGGGAGGAGAGCTTCGAAGGGGACGCCCATAATCGTGGTTGTAATTCAATCCTGATAGATCAATTAGCATATGGCAGTCCCTTGTGATATTGCGCAGAGTCCATACCCAAATACTTGTGTCGCGGGTTGATTGATTTGCTTCAAATATCCCCTTCGTAATGGATCGAAGACGTTGAAGGCCTTCCCGAGAGTGCTGACTAATGCAATGAATGAGACGACGGCAGCACAGCGACTACCACGAATGCGCTGGAGAATTCAACGATAGCACAATTCCACGAACAGATTTCAACTTAATTCAAACTTTATCTACGCGTCGGAAGACTTCGAGCATCCTATTTTATCGTGTCATTGATTGACTTGCCACCATTGTGGCTACAAATCGCGTCTTTCTACCTGTTCCCCACAGACGCACACCTCTCCACCACCTCCAAAACTATCCCCACAACCAAGATACGATCAGGCAGTCTGCAGAAGGGGGTGGATTCGATACTTTGTGCCTCGAGGATACCACCTGACACTGGCCACACGCATCTGGAGGACACATTCAGACTCGGTTCTCTTTGGCGCATCCCCAGCGCCCCCCTTGTCAGGGTTTCTGCCTCACATTGAAACCACAACTCTGCGCCAAATATACTTCACCCATCCAGACGAATGCCGAGAGGCTGATAAAGGATGGCGGCAGCGGTCCTCATGGAGGAGGAGCTCCAGCATAGCATGGCAACGTCAGAAGAGGATGCTGAATTCGAGGAAGATGATGAACTCGCAGCAGATATCATGGCAGACGCAGATGCATTTGCCGCCAATAATCAGCTCCATAATGGAATGCTGGAGCAAATAGAGGGAACAGAACCCGAGGAGGAAGAGGCGACCGGGACCGACGAGCTCTCTGACGAGGATGCCGAGGGCGAAGAGGACGACGAAGTGGCAGAATCAGCTGTGCTCGACGATGAAGAAAGTGACGAGGATGAGGATGATGAGGAAGATGAAGATGCCGAGGGAGTCGGTGCAGTAAAGATACAACCTGGTCATTTAGATGAGGATGAGGATGTAGTTTCTGGGTCCGATAATGAAGATGATGTGAGCGTTGCAAGCGGTGCCAGTGGTGCGGACGATGATGAATCGAAGGACTCGACAGATGCGGAAGTCGAGGAGCGATGGGAGCCCGCTGCCGAAGAAGGTGAAGGAGAAGACGAAATAGCGAACCCAAATCGCTGCATGTAAGATTCCCCGTCAAATGGAACCGTTGAAATCGAAACTAAGCAGTTGATAGATTCTGTCAGCAGGACGAGGAGAATGACCCAAGCGAGGAATTTGAGTTGTATCTAGCTTGCGGTGTTTGCGGCGACAATGGTTTGTTTTGTTTTGATGCTATTTTTGACGAGGCTGACAAGGCTGTAGCACATCGGCAATGCGCTCGTAATGCCGGAGCGCTCAAATCTGAAGATGGTAAGTCAACATTGACACGCTTTGAGAAGTAAATTTCGAATCCTGACATATAACAGAAACATGGTACTGTCCTGATTGCGTGGCAAACAATCTTGTACCGGGCTCTGCGCCAGAAGAGCCTGAGGAGTTGCTCGACCCAGCCGCCAGACGAATATCAAGAGACAGGATCGCAGGAGATCTTCTACCACCCCAGCGTGCAATAAAACCCGACTCGCATTCTGTTTTCAATCAGCTTATTGCGCCGGATGATCCAATGGACGGATCACGCTTGTTGCGCAAGCGAAAAACTTCCTCTGACGCTGATCCGGTTGAAGAGACCCCCAGAAGGCGAACTCGTGACAAAGACGCGAGCTCTAGTCAATCTAAAGCGCTAACAGTAGATGCGCAATTAGGATTGGCCAATGGCAGCATGGATGTTGATTCTGCTGTTGATAAAGCTAATATCCTAACCAATGGCAACAGGAAAACGGAGATGCCTATAAGCCCACGAGCCTCTAGGTCCCTCAGGCCGAAGTCTTCGAAAGCACCTGCTACGATTCTTGAGAGATTGCCTAGAAGTATTAAGGTGATGTTTAGAGTGGATTCCATAGAATTAGCACACATTCTATCGCTACCTCCGAAACCAAAGAAGAAGAAGAATGGCGGCTCGGCATCTCGATCTGCGCCTGCAGTCTCTCAATTCGTTCCCTCAAGTTACTCCCAGCCATTCTACTCACTCCACGACAAAGAGATGGATGAACTCAAGTCCAAGCCATATGGTGGCATCCTCAAGGAACAAGAAGCAGACACCTCGTTGACACTGCCAAAACCAGAGCACCGCCGACAATTCGACGAGGCTCGTCAGAAGGCTGAAGAGGACTGGAAGGCTCGCGTACAGGCGGCGGCCGAGGCAGCTGCGAAATCTGGTATCAAGAAAGCACGCAAGGTGTCTGGGCCTGCAAGTCAGATCGAATACATCGAATTCGGCCAGTATCAGATCGACATATGGTACGCCGCTCCATACCCGGAAGAATACAGTCGAAACAAGGCCCTCTTCATATGCGAATTCTGTCTGAAGTACATGGAATCCGACATTGTTGCATGGAGACACAAGACAAAGTGCCCTTGGAAGCATCCGCCTGGCGATGAAATATACAGAGATGGTAAAATAATGATTTTTGAGGTAGACGGTCGCAAAAATCCTCTTTACTGTCAAAACCTCTGCCTACTTGCCAAGCTTTTCCTGGGATCGAAAACGCTATACTACGATGTCGAGCCCTTCCTCTTTTATGTCATGACGGAGTACGATGAATTGGGCTGCCACTTTGTCGGGTACTTCTCGAAAGAAAAAAGGCCAAGCAGTTTGAACAATGTTTCCTGCATTCTAGTCCTTCCAATTCACCAACGGAAAGGCTACGGACATCTGCTAATGGACTTTTCCTATCTCTTGACAAGAGTAGAGAAGAAGACTGGTTCACCAGAAAAGCCTCTCTCAGACATGGGATTGGTGTCATATCGGAACTACTGGCGACTGGTGCTCTGCTATTATTTCAAGGATTACAAACCGCGCGACAAGATACCCAGTATCAGGAGAATTTCCGATGAGTTAGGCTTGACCCCGGACGATGTGATCTCAGCACTAGATGCGATGGGAGCACTGATCAGAGATCCTATTACTGGGACGTATGCGTTGAAGCTCAAGACCGACTACTATCGCGAGGTCATTCGGCAGCACGAGGCGAAAGGCTACGCCAAGCTCAATCCAAAAGGACTTGTGTGGACACCATACATCATGGGTCGAGGCAACGCATCTGCTTTTGACCATGCTCCACCTCTGAATACAGTCGCTCCTCGTGACGAAGATGACGAAGACGAAGATATTTCGGCAGCCAACTTATCGAGTACAAGCAAGCGAGACTTCGAAACCTTTGCCAATGGTGATACTGATGCCGTTACTGAGTCGCTTGGAAAATTGACAACAGAGTCCGGGGAATTCATCAAAGGGGGCAAACCGGACACGAATGGTGAAGGATCACAATCAAGACCGAAGCTGAACGGCCTTCCCAAGAAGGTCTCCTATTATGAAGCATCCGCTGTTATTCCTCCAACACGATTCGAAGTGTTTCCTCCAGTCCCAGGCGCCCGCAACCGCAATACCCCAAGAGCATCGGGATCGCGGCCGACTCCTACTCGAAATAGGTCGGGGCTTTCTTCGTCTTCGAGACCCAAGCCTAGGTCACGACCATCGGGTGGTTCGTCTAGACGTACTTCAGCTGCGCGGCCCCGGAGTAGCACGTCGCGGAGGAAAAGCGGGGGAACCGGTAGAGGCCCCGGACGGTACCCAAAAGGTACTTCAAAGGCTGACTTCGATGGTGCAGACAGCGGTCCCGGTCTTCCCCCGAAGCTCTTAAAGCAAAGAAGCAGATTGGGAAACGAGGTCCTGCTTGGGGATGAGGAAGGAGAGGGAGATGATAATGAAGAGGCTGCTGATAGCGGGGACGACGTGGAATTGGAGGATGAAGTAGAAGACGCGGTTGCCCTCGAAACTCCCGCTATGAAGAAGAGGCGTGATGTTAGTCGAGGTAAAGGATTAGGCAAGCCAGTCCTTGATGCCAGGGGCAAAGGAAAGGGAAAGGGTTTGGGAAAGCCCATACTCCCTGGTAAAGGGAAGGGGAAGGGAAAAGGCAAGGGAAAGATGTTGCTTGACGACGAGGATGAAGTCATGGAAGACGCACCAACGATCTCAGCAGAGATGGATTTGGATGCCGAAGGCGAGGATGAGTGAGGGAAGTTATTCCCCTATTAAGTGTATGGATTATACTAGGGACATCTGAAATTACTGGCGACCAAGGCGTTGGGTGATGGTAATCGTACAAGCGAGGAGCACACTTTGTGGCATTTGGCGCGTGAGGAACCTCAAGGGAGCGGTCCAAGGCTGTTTTTGGTCGATAAATGTACAATTACAGTCGCAGGGTCATGAAATTCTCGTTGATACCACCTGATCGATGGATGTTTCATCTGTTCATTCTTGCCTAAAAGTTGCCGCTTGTCCTTTCACAACTGCCGCAGACGTCACAGCAGCCACAACTCAAGGAAAGTTCGGGCTGGAGTATGAAGTCAAGACCACATGGCAGCACAGACGATGCCTGACTTGTTCTCAGGAGCCGAAATCAGTTGATTCGACAACAATCGAAGGCCAAAACGCCTAGACAAGCAAGGCCAACCTCGTTGAGATCTCCTGAGCAACGGAGATTAATGCCATTTGACCGAATCATCATCAGAAGTCTCGAAGCGCATGCGGGGATGATCCCAAAATACATTTAGATTTTCTAGAAGACTGCTTGTTTAGGTGTTTGCACGCCACTTTGGTCTGTTTTAAGCATCAACGAAGTGTTCTTGGCAAAGGGGAAGGGGGCCATCGACTCCACCTGACTCAAACTGTTTTGATGCAGCTTATTTGAGAAAGTACAGACGAGTCTTCTCTTGNCTGGCAACTAATTTCGCAATTCTGACGCTTCTGAGATGGGTGGTGCAAGCTTTGAAGAGTCCTGGCGCATCTTGGCTGATGATCGTTCCAGGTGCTCAATTCAACTGTGTTCTCTAATTCGGGAGCAATGTCCATGGAAGGGAGAGGTCCAGAACGATTTACTGCACCTGGATTCATTCCTGTCCGCATGTCTAATTACTTAATGGCAAGACGAGGCGAGCATCAACAACAAATCGCGGTCAACGCTTGTCGATAACAATACGTTTAAGGTACCGATCTGACCTCACAGTCAAGATCTTCCAATGTTGTTGCACAGATCGGTCAAAGAGACGGTACAATTCCGCTGATTGCGTGCAGAAACTTGGGAGCATGAACAAATCACTTCGCTCTCTGGCAAAATTGCTGTGTCTAAATACAACGAATTGTCTTCTCCTATCTCGACACTCGTTAAAGTTATTGAGAAAGTTGAACGAAGTAATTAACAAGCTTCCTACTTATATTGCAGAGATATGCTTAAGTGATTGGTGATTTGCAATATTAACAAGGCTGTGAGGTATAGACGATTTTCACCCACTCTCGATACATACCACCAATGGGAACATTTTATCTGTCTGATCATTCTCCACACTATGAGCCTATTCTTTCCACATTTAATTAATCTTCGGCGCCTCCCACCATATGCCTGCTTTTACAGGGTTTAGGATGTCCCGGCTTCCCCTTTTTAGCCAAACCCACTCGTCTAAAACCCGTCAAAGCGAACTTAGAAACAACAGCCTCATACTCTTCCTCCTGCCACCCCATCATCAGGTTTCACGGTCGTTGGCTCTGGTCCGATGATTGAGCAGTCGACCTCATAACACAAGGCTGGGCAGCGGGTCAAACGCTACGCTGTGTCGCGAAGACTTGCTCCCTAGCCTTCGCTTGCTGGGGCGCCTTGCACGGTGGCTGCTCGAACCTGACTGTGGATCCCGTCTTGCGTACAGAAGACTCTGCCAGCCACTGCGATCTGCCATCCGATGATCTGATTGATGTGAGGATGGCATTCAAGCATAGGCTGCCTACCCTGCGAATTGTTTCTGACTGTTTCTGGTGAGTGGGCATTCCTAGAAGTGGTCTGTCTTGGCAACAACCATCCCAAGTCCCGCCCATCTTGCAACGAGTGTTGTAGGACGGCGTTTGCTCGGTATCCACTATGGGGCCGTTGTCGTTCGCTCTCATTGTTGTTGCGAGATGTTTAAAAGTCCTTGTGGTCCTTCTTCGCTGTCTTTGTTTTATCACTCCATTCTTCGTTCGATAATTCTATTCTTTGCTTCACGGGATCCGGGCGATTCATTACTTCTTAACTTTCATCCACTCTTTCAAAGTTTCGTGCAGGACACTATTTATATACCTTCACCATGATTTCCTCGATATTTTATACTGCGGCTCTCCTGTCCTTGGTCAACGCTCACGGTGCTATCCTGAATGCTCAGGGTGAAGCTGGATCTCCAGCAAGTGTAGGATTTCAAGGTCAGTCGGCTTCCATTTCTTCCATCTCACAATGCTGACATCCATCTCAAGTCAACGATGCTATTGCACGAAACTGCACAAGCATCAGTCCATGTCAACAGGATACCACGATCATTCGAGATGCCGAGATCCAGGCCAACATTGTTAACGAGTGTGGCCGAACCGAGTTGACTGGAAACATCGATATTGGAGAGAACACCGAGAACGCTCTCGCAGCTAACCAGGTCACGTCTGTCAAGGCGGGCACGGAGATGACTGTCACCATCCACCAAGTCAATGCTGACGGTGCCGGACCTTACGTGTGCGATTTGGAGGAGACTGGTGAGCATAAAAACCATACCACAAGTGGACTGTTCTAACTCGATCGATCAGGTAACACCGGTGTCTTCACTCAGAACCTCACCGTCACTAACAACGTTCCCGGTGTCAATGGCTTCTCCCAAGCCAAGACCCAGGATTTCAACATCACCGTCACTATGCCTGACTCTATGAACTGCATTGGAGGTGAGAACAACAAGCATCTATTCGAAAACATCATACTGATATATCGTCTCTATAGGCTCAACCGGAAATATCTGCACTGTCCGCTGCCGAAACAATGCTCAAGCAGGTCCATTCGGAGGATGCTTCGCTGTCCAGCAAACCGACACCACACCCAACGAGAACTCTGCCAACACCAGTACGTAATCTCGCGATTTCATGTTCGGGTTCTGGGTTATGAGCAAGTGCTTTGCTCTGTAAATATGTTTTAATTAGATAAAACATTAATCGAAACCCTTTGAACCCGTCTCATTTGCTCTGTTTGATACACTTATATTCTTGAATCGTGCTGACCGAGAACCAGTTGCTACTGCTGCTACGCTCCCAGCCGTTCTCGCGCAAGTCCAACAGGATCAACTCGACCTAGATGCTGCCAACAAGGCCAACCAAGTTTCCGGACAAGGAGCCGCAGCTCTGAAGGCCGCAGGAGGTACGTGATAAATATGTCCTATCGATGGATCCAAGCTAACATTAGATAGCCGAACTGCCAATTGTCAGCAAGGCAGCCGAAGTTCAGACTCTTTCCAGAGAGAACATCAATGGAGCCGCCGCTACACCAGCCGCTAGTGCCAGTGCTGGAGCTGGAGCAGCTAAAGGGGCCGGAAAAGGAGCTGCAAACGGTGCCGGATCAGCTGCCAGCGCCACTGCTTCAACTGCCACGAAGGCTACCAAGGCCGCAACCGCCGGCAAGGGAAATGGAAACGGAAGAAATCAGAACAACAACAATAACAAGCGAGCCATTAAGCTGTCTGTTTAAATACTGGTACAGAACTCGCTCGAGTGCAATGGGCAGAGACATGTATACTTAGCGACATAGAGGGGGGATCACGATGAAATTCTTGTATCAATGTTAGAATGATGTGTTATTTGGTCTATCTGTTTTCACTTCTTCTTGTGATTTGTGTGGTATTTTTGAAACTCCGCGGGAAAATGTTTGATAGACTAAGTAATCGAGCATTAAGATTAAAGATTAGAATAAGCTCCGCTGATCCGTTCGAGTGCGACAGATTGAGACCCTGGACTTACACTTAAAAGAGTGACGAAATTCGCAAATTTGTCCAATTTCGCCCATCAGCCCACTTCCCCACCCACTTCCAACTCCTCTCAAACACGCTGCCAAGACCTCGCTTGCCCTTCAAATTCAGGCGTCTGAAAAAACATTCGGAGTTCTCCCGTCTCTTCGGCGCCGAGGCTCGAGCATACTGAAACACTAACTTACGACCCCGTCTCCTCAGCTCATTTCGCAGCAACGAGAGTCATGTCGAATTGACTGAGATTGCGTCTGCAAACTGCAGCCTTACAGAATAAAGGACGTGCTGAGCTGACGTCGTCCTGTCGGAGAATTGATGGATGTTGTGCAGTGTGCAGGGCAGGGGGGGGGGGGGGGGGGGGGGGGGGGGGGAGATGGTGGCTTGGGATCCTGGACTCGGAGGTCAGGGGTGCGGAATAGGAAGGAGGTATTGTTTGGGGATGTTGGTGGCTGCAAGGCTACGTTGTTGGTGGTAGTAAGGAGTAAGTTCTGTGAGGAATCACCAGATTGATGCTGGATCAAGTCATAAGGCACTGATCATGTCACGTCTTCCTGGTGTGGGCAGGCAAGGTCTTCGCATGTTCGATGCCGAGACCCGCTCATTGTGAACGCGGAGAATCATATGCGTCTATTGCTCTACCTATTAAGTCGGATAGCCTTTCATGACTATAAGTCAAACTATTATTCAACACGAAAAGTTTTTCCGACTGCAAATCCGAGAAGTGTTTTGAAAATTAAGCGAGCATCTCAACTCTCTGAATGTAAAGGGGGACCGAGAGAGAGCATCAACAAAACCACGGTCTAAACACCGTTGCTGATTCAAAGTCAATCTGCAATTATTATGATCTTTTGGCTCATTGTCTGGTGGCATATGAAAAGTATTTAGGAAGACAAGCTGGTAGGAAGACTAACTTCATCAACCACTCTGTCTGAGAATTTAGAATGTCGAGTGTCGTTAACCGATTCCACGAGATTCACTCACACTATCTGTACAGTATTTGAGTTGCTTCTTTGCACAATTGATCTTTTCCTGGATGCTATTGCCTTTGATCATTTAGGTTCGCCCGGCCAAAGATCTTCTCTCTCCATATACAGAACAAGACTTGCCAAACTCTATGGATCCGATTCAACACCCCAACACCATGTTATAATATGAGATATCGTAGCGATGAGACCTAATGTACAAGACATTAAAAGCAGATTAAGCTCAAAGGCAAAGGAAATGATTTACTAAATGGCATGCACTGCCCGGACGATACACACAACAGCGTATTGTTCCTATGAGAGATTCAATCACTATGTTGATGGACCCACCGATGCACAACATGCATACCTTACAGATCTCTGGCTGGAGACAGAGGAGACACCACTCTGATCTGTGTTGGCGTGCACAATCCATTCGTAGCAGCCCATTGGGTATCACTTCTCTACAACAAACCATCAAGGGCTGACTCGCTATCACTGCCTTGTCCCTGAGTTCCCTCTGGTGGGCTTTTTAGTCCAAACATTCGGCTGATTAGACACTCGCAGACTTGCGCAATGAGCTGATTAACCCAAGTGTCGAGGATGCGCTGTGTGTGGGCACCAATGTGCTTGTAATACACTTCAATTTCGAGTCTGTGTGCTAGCCTGAGGTTGTAGAAACCAGCAAACCAGACAATGGACCAGATCATGGTTGCAAGCAAGGCACTGAGTGCTGCAAGGATGAAAAGATCTGCACATCTGCCTCCCACCGGCGGCAGATTTTACATAGCGCTAGTTGGGGAGAGGATTCCCAGAGCTGCGACGATCGGTGCCGTCAAATCGCCAGTCCTAGGAAGCTCAGCAAGTCTATTCTGAGCCACCAAATGTTCAAGCTCGTACTAAAGATACATGCAATCAGTAGCTGCCGTTCTGGGAATGTGACGTCTCGTCCAAGGTACAGACACGCGAATGGCTTGACTAACATAACGACATCAGGACTTGTGCCGCTTTGTGCTTCTCGAGCCAGAGGACCCTAATAAACAACACACTCAAACACACTACTAGTATTGTTGTCTAGACAGGTAAAAACCAGAGAAGGAGATTGTGGTTCTATCAGACAGGCTCCTACGCCAGTCAGGGATGAATCCAATACTGCCCCCATCATACCATCAAATTCTCTTCAGCGGCGACAGTGTTGGAGATGGGATCCAGTCGGGGTCTATCCGGAACGTAGCACTTGACCTGAAGAACATGTGAACGAGGAGAATAGCAGTAAGAAGAAGCACCTTTGAAAACAAAGCACAAAGCAGAGCGGAAAGACTTACATGTGACAGGAATGCTTGTCTCATCTTATCACCAGCCCACCGCCTCTCCTTCTCCTCTCTACTAACGTACTCTTCGCTCTCTGCTTTTACCATATTGTGCACTCGCAGAAGACGAAAAATATCGACATAGAAAGCACATACTGGTTGTGGGCATACTAGCGGGCATTCTTATCGGTGTGTTGGTGACGAGGGAGAATTTCTTCATGGAGGGCAAGGGCTCTGTAGCTGGCTTCGCTCTGTTAGCTCTCACTTCGAGTCGGGCTTTGCATGGGCTGCTGAGGGTTTGTGAGGACTGTGGGATGAATCTGTGGGAATAGATATGGGTGTGGACGTGGATGAAGTAGTGAAGTTGAGTGGTAAACCAAAGAGAGGAAGGGTAAATCAATTTCCACCGAACTAGGGAGGATCTATCTGCTAAGTGACGCAATCTTGAATTTCGGTTGCGAGTGCTCTAGTCAGGGAGGAAAAGAAGTGTGGCATGAGGACCTTCTAGCTTGTGGTGCCCGGAATCCACTGGGAAGGAGAAAGCTGCGTTTGGCTGTTGCTTTTTGCCTGGAACTGATATATGTGAACTTTCCTACAAGTATTTAGCTGGGCCATAGGCAAAGAGTTTCTCATGCTTGCCTTGAGCAATACAAGACAGTTCCACACATGCTCGTGCCTCATGTGAAAAGCCGTATATGCTCCTCGCTATGCCCTACTATACACTCATATATACAAGCACGAAAGGACCTTCTTTATTTGCCGCTATTGACTCCCAGAACGTCCTCCCACTCTCTCCTCATCTCCTCAATCTTTTCCCAGGCTTTCGCTCCAATAATCTCAAATTCCTCTCTCTTCTCCTTCGTCAAATCAACCGCGTCCCTCTTCCTGCCTTTCCTGTTCTTAATTTCCGCCGTGTCTTCAACATCGCCATTCCATCCCCAGCCAGGGACTTCCGTCTTCATCACTCGCTCGTTTCCACTCGTGTCAGTCGCTGATCCCCACTTGCTTTTCTTCAGACCGCCTCCTTCGGCAGCGTTGAGCTCCTCGGTTCCAGTGAGAGCAATCCAGACGGGAGACACAGCTGCTTTGTATGGTGTAATAGGGTGCCAAGGGCTACCTATCCATCTTACGAAGTAGAATATCCATGTGTATATGACGACCAGGATACCAGGAAGAGGCATTATGTCTGATGCGAAAATACCTGGATGGGTAACGTACATTTCGGGTTCTAACGAAGGCTCATTGACCTTCGACGATCCCTTCTTGACCGTGATAGTTTTGGAGCTGTCGAAGAATGGTGCTGATATCCGCTGCGTGGATGGTAGCTTTGAAGTCAGAGCAAGCAGGTCCATCACTCTTTTGGAGCTCTCATATGGTGAATCGGATTCCAAGCCTTGCAAATCGTCGATTGAGAACTTGTCCTCCATAGCGTCGATAGAACTGACCCAGATAACTTTGCCACAAGTTTTCGCGTTCGGCGAGGTAGGCCGTGAGAGAAGAGGCATTAACTCGTGGGCGAGAATATAATGGCCGAACACGTTGGCGCAAAACACTTCTCCAAGCGGCGGTTCGTGTGGCTTCTCTTGATTCTCCAGCAACGGTTGCTTCTCATCACCTGTTGGTTTTGACGTCTTGACCAGAGCCCCCAAATTCGACTTCTTGTATTTTGGCCAGGTAGTCGCTTCTATTGTGTCGAACAAAACCGTCCTTACTGCCAATGGCCAGTCCAAACCTACCCAGCCGCCAATTCCAGCACTCAGAATGACAGCATCCAACCTGGGAATCCGTATCCCGCTCAATCCCCAGCCCCACGACCTCTGTGAACCGATCGACCCTGGCTTCTGGCTGAGCGCCCATCTATCCTGCTCAATCTCCGCACTGTAGCTCGCCGTGCCAGGTGATCCGTGTGGGAGCTTTTTGCCATCCATAGTAGTTGCATCCGGACTTCCTACCGTTCCATTAACCAGCTTGTCCGCCAGTGCATAAACACTCCGCAGATCACATAGATCAACTTCCACGCCCAGGAAGTGGACTCGCTGCACCATATCCTCCCATTTATACTCGACGCCTTGCTCCTTGGCCTTCGCCCTCTGCTTTTTCGCAAACGTCGAGCTCTCGACTTGTATCCTGAGGTGGGCGCGCAGTCGGGAAATTGTAAATCGAGTCTTCATGGGTGATCGAGTGCAGAGAATGAGGATTAGGTGCTTATTTGGCGTAGTCTGGGGCGAGGTGAAGAACTCATCGATGAGTCGGGCTGCAATGGAAAATCCTAGACCACTGGGGAGACATCAGCTCGATTGCTTCAATATACGAAAGCGAGATATATCTTGGCTAGAGCAAGCTGCAGGAACCCGTCGCCTAGGAGCTTCTATCCCTCTTACCTATTTGCGCCAGTGATCAGGACAAAATGCTGGCCATCGCTCGTCTCCCAAGGTGGTAGTCCCATGTTGCTGGAGTATTCTGGAACTGGTTGTGGCGTAGGGAGTGAAATGTGGTTTGGAAAGGAGGGATGTTGAGATGTGGGGAGGATTATTTACTTTTCTGGGGTAGAAAGCAGCTCGGTCCTTCTTGACGGGCTAAGCTGCAACGGGATGGAAGTCTGGGCCTCCACTTGGAGAAGGGCCTTCTTGCAAGATCCATATGAAGGCGAAATAATAATGGACTTATGTAATTGGGTTAAGATGCATTCGCGGTCTCGAGTGCACCCAGGTAAATTAGTACGGCTCGAATGTCATGTAAAATTGTTAGGAGCATTGTCGGGTTGATCCGCCAAAGCACTGGACTTTAATCCGATCTGGCGACTTCTGGGGTCTAGAATATTGTCGGAGCTTTAGGAGTGTCAATATCATTTCAGAATGTAGTATTCCGACGCTGTATGCGAGGCGGTCTGGATGACATCCCGTGGTGAAGAGGAGAAGCGCGAGGTCCAGCTACTTTACTCGTCAAAGGAAATCGGAAGTAGAACAGTAAAGTCAATAAAGAAGTCTTGGCTAATGGACACTAGAGTCACTCGTAGTAAAGGATGTCGCCGACAATAGATCTGTTTTCAAAGGATTTATTATCTAAGATTAGAATGCCATTTACACACATAATCATGTCCATCCATCACATCACCCAGAGACGGCTGGAAGAAAAATGAATCCATCAGCTAACGAAGAAACAGCCTGAACCAAATCCCTTCCCATGAAGAAAGCACTCGCCAAACAAAGCAAAAGATCAAAACGACCCGTCCATAGCTCTTTTGATTTTCTCTCAAGTACTCTCTGATGGATGCATGCGTGCAAAAAGCCATAGACGCCAGCGCATGCAAACAAACAAACCTTTCCCATCAAGAATTGACTGCGTTCTTTCCGACTTGCTTTCTTTTCGCCCGAGAAACGAAGAATATGAGAGGGGAAAGATGTCATTGCTCTCCGCAAAGACCCTCGATAATAACACAAAGCCTGATACCACAAATTGTAGTGCTGGGCCAAAAAACTATGCTCCAAGCCTGGATGATGCTGATGGGAAGTCCCAAATCGGCATCCCTGAAATAGTAATTCGCATGGTAATTTTACATGATAATTGCAGGCACGTCGACGTTGACTTTGATGCTCTTGTGCGGCAGGATGCTTCCTCCGTTGACGTAGATCTCGTCGCCGATGGTGACATCGTCGCCCAGTACACTGACGTTCTCCAATCGTGCCCATTTGCCGACGGTGGAATTCCAGCCAACAATAGTGCTCTTGACCCAGGCGTGGTCCTTGATCTTCGATCCCGCGAGAATGACACAGCGCTGTAGACGCACACCATCACCAATAACAGCATCTGGACCAATGGTGACATTGGGGCCAATTCTGCAGTTCTTTCCAATCTTCGCGGAGGGGTCGATCAAGACATTCCCGCCGTGTACGTATGGCAAGCTCGAGGAGGCAAGGAGTTTTGAGCTCTTCTTTGTAAGGGAGGAAAGGTAGAGACAGGTTCCGGAAAGAAAATCCTTTGGCTGTCCAACATCCATCCAGAAGCCCTCAAGGTCGAAGGAGTGTAATTGACCATCTGCGCAGATGGCTGGGAAGGTTTCCTGCTCAATAGATGTAGGGCGCAACTCGATGCGCTTCAAGACGCTTGGGTTGAGGATGTAGATACCGGCATTGATACGGTTACCTACGAACTCGACTGGCTTTTCGACGAAGCGGTCAATCCGCGAAGCGTGATTGGGCTTGTGGACAACCACACCGTATTTCGAGGGCTCCTCAACCTTTGTAACTACAATTGTTCCCTCATCCCCGTGGTTCTTGTGGAAGGCAGCGAGATCCGCAAAGGGGTATTCGCAAATGACATCAGAGTTGAGGACGAAGAAGGGGGTATCATCCTTTCCTAAGATCTCTTCTGCGAGCTTCAGAGGGCCTGCAGTGCCGAGGGGTTCTGACTCAATGGAGAAAGTGATCTTGACGTTAAACCGTGATTCATACTAGAGGCGCAGATTGTCAGTGCCGGTTAGAAAAGCCAGGGGAAGGTGCGGTGCTTACTTCTGCCAAATGCTTCTCCATAATCTCGGGTCTGTAGTTTACAGCAAGTACGATGTCTGTGACGCCAGCAGCTGCCAGAGCTTCAACCTGGTGCAGAATCATGGGCTTGTTTCCGAACTCGACCAGGGGCTTGGGGAGAGTAAGGGTCTATGTTTTCGTCAATCATTGAAGTATTTCTGAGGCGCTATATATCTGCGGTAGGAATTCGAGGACTCGAATGTGTAGCTCGCTGGCTAGGGGGTAACGTACGAGTGGGCGCAGACGTGTGCCAAAGCCACCGACGAGAATGAGAGCTGTACCAAAAGTCAGCCATTTCCACGGAGTATTAGATGTGCACTACTAGACTGACCCTTCATCTTGAGTTGTGGAGGTTGAAGTCGTGAGGGTGTGTAAGTTCGTGGGCTGCAAGTACCCCACAGTGACGATGCAAAGTGTTAAAGTTTTATGCGCAACAAGGAATGTCTGGCGTTTGATGCAGGTCTTCCTTCCACTAGAATTGGAGAGTGAATAGTTGTTGGTCAACGAGTGTCGTGGGTGATTGGAAATGTTGTACAGTGTTCTCAGAGGAGAGGATTGAATGGTCGGAATGAGGATGGGAAGTCGAGGAGGACACCTGGACTTGGTCTCGGTCCCCAAAATATTCTCGCCTAGTCCCGTCGGCGAGCCCCTTTTCTGTGGTCTAGTGGATCTAGCTTGACGGAAGGCAAATTTAGATTTGATTTGCTTGATGCGTGAGGCTGGAAGGCTGGCCTCGTAATCTGTTTGTTCTCTCACGTTTTGGATCGATTGAATGAGAGAAGTCGGATGCTCCGCTTGTTTGGTTTAAGGAGTTCGACGGTGCAGGCAGTTTCAAGGCCGAGCGAGATGAGGCTACAATGGCCGGATATTTATGGCACAACGCACACAAACTCCACGCAACTCACGATCCCCACAGCCAGTTCTGATCAGGTGGTACATTCATCATCATCGTGGGGAAGAGAAGCAATTTGAAGCGCCTGTTCCTTGTGTGTCATGCCTGGATACGGTACGACATGTTTCTTATGACGTTAGCGTGGGGTGAACATCGCCTTATTTCTTTTCCTGTAACACGATAGAGGGACGTCCCTCGTATGGCCATCACGAGTGTCGAAAGAAAAGTGGCTGTGCGAGGGTTGCTTGTACGAGATTGCATTATCTGCATTCGACGCCACACCCGTCCCCACGGCGCTCCTCCCAGTCTCTCTGTCCAACCATTGTATAGTCACGGGGAAACACGTATATCAGAGCAATTATTAGACTGCCGAGCGAGTACCTCAAGGGTATCTCAAGTACTTTAATTCATCGTCAGGTCATCATTATCATAAGTCTGATCATCCATTGTGCCCAATAGTTTTGCCCAATTTCCTTGCTCCCTCTGAGAGAAAAGAAAATCGTGAGTCGTCATTCCCAAATCGAAAGCAACGCTGCCGCCACGCTTGCTAAATGCATGATTCGCGAGGAAAGAAAGTCTTCAAGCCGCCGTCACATTCCAACACTCCAGATTCGCAATTGCAAAAGTCGTAGACAGCCTCCGTAAGGACAGTAGGTGGGTCGAGTTGCCTCTGATCTCCAGCGGTAGGTGCTGTTCTTCCCATACCGCGGTCATGTCTTGGTAGTTGAAAGGTAGTGGAAAGGGAATCGTTCGTTATCGTCATCGGTTGTCATTAAGATCGAGTCGTAGAATCGTTAAGCAATTTTTAGAGCGTCGTCGCTGTTTTGTCTTGGTCGTAATTCGTTGTTGCGTCGCTGCGAAGTGCCATAGGTTCCCCCCGGAACCGAGCAGGATATCGTTTGGTGGCCGAGTAGTTCAGCCTGTATATCGACAGCTAATTCTTAGCTGCCGGAAGACGTATCAGTTCAGTCCTCTATTCCGATGACGTTGTGGAACTGCTGCTGCTTAAATTGACAGAATGGCTTCGACCACCCCGGCTTCTGCGATGTCTGCCACCACTCTCATTCGCGGGAAGGCCCTGAACCACACCATTGCGAGCCAGCATACCTCCATTCACAGAGAAGTTTCGGCACACCATGAACGCCCGCATAGCCGCATTCTCCTGAGCCAACCCATCGGACTCGTATGCCAGGTCCGTCTGGTATTCCCGACCATTGACGAGGACCAGGCATGTGAAGCCAGAGGAGCTCCTGTACGTCTCGTACAAGGGATCACGCCAACCTCGGCGACGGCATAGACCTGCCGAGCTGTCAGTAACTCTCTCGACGACATTCGTTGTACAGAACTGGAGTTCCAAGAATAGAAAGAAAGAAAAAGACGTAGCAGAATGCACTGAGGTGCAGACACATAGCTTAACATGGTGCAAGATTGGGCAGTGGAACCAGTATCACAGCCCAAACGGTAGAGTAATCAGAGAGAGAGAGAGCGATATGACATGATCGTGGGGGTGGAGATCCCCTTCCGAGCAGGATCGAGGATACAAGAGGAACCGGAGGGGAACATCGGACGACAAGACCCAAGGGAAAAGGAGATCCCCCCCGAATCAGTGGATCAACGTACTCTCTAGATATGCCATATAAAAGCCACCCATCGTAACTTGTCAATTGTTAACGATCAAGTGTGACACGATCCTGTTCCAGGAACAGGTCGAAGGTGGTGTTTGTAGTGAGTGTGGGAGAACAATTTTTTGGGCTTCCAGGATGTTCCGATGACGATGAATACCCAAACCACGACGACGCCGTTAATGCAATTGAGCCCAACCTGGAGTATACAGGGAAAAATGCACACAATCCGTAAATTGTAGGTGACAGCAGTGTTGTATGGTCGACGTCGTGGTGTTGACAGAGTAAGGCTGACAGACGGAGTGGGTGTCTAGGGGTTTGTGCAGGACTTTCGTCCAGCGACGGCGAGACATGTGTGATTTATTGCAGAGTCTACGGTTAGCGTGAGACAAGGATTATGGATTGGACTCCCGTAGAGATATTCAGGCGCTGTTGAGATAGGACGAAGGGTTGAACCAGATGCAAGTCATGATGCGGCTCTTCAAATGTGACCCATATCGAAGTGCTGGCGTAGGTCGTTGCCAATTGATATTTCATCTCGAGATTAGGCTACTCCACCACAACATGGGAGCGCATGCTAGGCGATGATCTCTGAGGGGTCAGTGGTATCAATTCGTCCTTTCGAGGTCGGTCTGCAGCTACTGTTTGTCGATGCAGCAGCGGTGGCAAAAGGCTCAACACCCGTCCCATAGATCTCGGGCAAAATTTGCATGCTGTTGCAGCAGCAGGAATGGAGTCGCAGGCCTTGGCTCCGTCAAAAAGACGGACGGCTTTCAAGGACTGAGTGTCGCTGGCTTCTGCGGTGACATGAAGATCCGACGGGCTGGCCGCTAATGCACTGGCATCGAAGGACACCGGTCTGATGCAACTAAAACGTCAGAGACTCAGTATCCCTAGCCCACAGAAACGATCCATAAATTCGAACAGAGACCGGAAGAACCATAATTGGAAGCTCTGGACTGGCTAAAGTACAGCATCTAAAAGCGAGAGTGGTCCCCTCTGCCCCGCACTACAACGGTGCTGCTATGCATGGCACTCTCGCGAAGTCCACGGCGTTGGACGCTGAATGACTGGAGTAGGACTTGACACGAAGTCGGTGAACCACTCAATGCATAAAGAGTGGCTGTCCTGCTCTAAGATCTCGCGGTCCTGTACCCTCCAGTCGGTGGTGGGAGGGCAAGAAAGCGCGAGGCAACCCAAGCCAAACCGACGACTAGCCGTGTGCAAGGTTCTTGATCGCATGTACGATGAGCTGGCATTGCGCTTGAGGACTTAAGTAGTAAGGTCTTATGCCGTGAAAATTGAAAGAGGCATACAGCAACGGTATATTAAAGCAATGAGCGAAGAGGAATCGATACCATGAAGACCACTCCCGGGCCCATTATCAACGTCTCTACCAGATGGCATGTCGTCGCCCTCCACCGGAAAAAGCAAGTCTGAAGGTCAAGACCGAGACATCGGCATCCCGTCGCCTGGGAGCGGATCTTAGATCAGGTACCTGAACCGCCTGTCGCCAGCATTGCCGCCGAGGAGGGGATCGCTTTTGATCAGGTTGGCCTGGCTGGCATTGGTAGGCTCACTATCTGTTGGCTGCATTGTCCTATCGCCTGACGGCGCATCTGAAGAGGACAGCTTTCGGTGGCTCCCACGGTCTGGCAGGGGCTGCAATTCGTGGAGTGGCGCGGAGGTATATTCTCTGCAGCTGCATGCTCATGCGGGGCTAAATCAGCGTGAGAAAGTCTGAGCCCAGACAGCACGAGGCGGGGAATTGACTTTGACAGTCGTGAACATGTCTCAGAAGACGTGATGCTCGACTTGAGTCCTGGGACGGAGATGCATATATCAGAGGTCTTGCCTGTGGCCGCCGTGAAACGGCAGGGCAATGTTTTGTTGATGTTGTTGCGGAAGAGAAGGTTGGCGATCGATCGGCTTAAGACAAATGAATGAGTGGATGCAAGAGCTTGAACCGCCCAGTGACCCTCGCTCGGCCGCGAGACCTAGACGAACCCATACCACAGTGCAAAATCCACATTGTCACCACTTAACAACGAAAAATCTAAAAATACTGTTCAGAATTTGCAACAGGCATGCGAGCACCATCCACAGCAGAAGTACAGTCTCAGATCCACTTCTCCGAATCCAAATGGAAGGAAAAATACGCTCGAGAAAGCATCTCACCGAGTCCTTGCCCTCGTACGGCGGCTGTTCGACCTGTCACATTTCAATGGGCATAAGGTGTATGGTCAAGCGTCATCATGTAACCTGCCGTTGTTCGTTTGTCGCTGCAGTCGGCTTCTGGCATTCAGTCGCGGTAAAATCACGTTTCAGAAGCCGGCCTGGACGTGCAAATATCTGATCCAGCCAGACGCCTCTATCGGACGACAGTTGCTTATGTCGAAATTTCCCTGTCACGCAATAATGACTCTAATTGAACCAAAAGACACAGATTGATCAAAAAATAGGAAGCAAGAAATGATACCCTGCATTGGCGAGATCATGTAACACTAAGAAATTCGACTGAACAGCTTCGAATACATCACGCTGTGAACCCCGTGAACCAGTAATGCAGAACGGACATGCTGTCCGCATAGTGAAACAATTGTTCAATTGACCCACCTCCAGATATGATCCATTCCAAAGAACTCCGCAATCTATGCATCAAGCTTCCATCTTGGGTCAAGGCTATCTCCACGATCGATCCTCATACAATGCTTCCAACCCACCTGACCATGGATTTAATGAATCGAAGGCTAGAAAGAGACGTTAGAATCCCCCTTTAGAGGCAAAATAAGCTCTCATCTCCTCAGCAGTACCCTCGGGTATGACAAATACTGGATGGAGAGTCCCGATTCTGTCGTCTTCCTCAAATATCTGTGACATTTCGATGATAGGTGCGGATGTCCATTGGAAAGCCGAGGTAAGAGGGCCACCAGATCCGATCTTCGCTGCCTGGTCGTTGAAATACCAATCATTCTGTGCAGAGCTGAAGCCAGCCAGAACGTAGCATGTATGGTATGAATCTGATGAGCTGGGTTGCTATTAGGTGCCGGCTTGGGACTAGTGATACTTGAAATGCTTACTGGCTCGGCTTGTCTCTCAGTCCACCTCGTTTAGACTGGTCCTGGCAGCAACACAGGATATACCTGATTAAACCTTCTCTACTATACAGCTTCCCATCACTGGTGATCGAATCCAGTTTCTGGAAGGAATTCCTTGACCCGTTGAGACAAGCTTCTAGCAGAGGCCAACACCCTCCTACCCAGTGACTGTAACATCCGTCGACCAGCTTGTTTGTGCGGCCCGAGAAACCGCTGTCTGGAGCGTATTGCCGGGCAGAGAGCCATGAGATCAATAACGGCACATCGAGATATCTGAAGGCCGTAAGTCAGTATAGTTGACTGAAGCAGCAAAGTTCACTTACTTTGGTATTATTTCATGAGGGTCTCCCAGTATGCTGAGGCAAGCTAGAGCACAAAAAGCATATGCTCCGTGAGCCTCCACGTCTGGTCGAGCTGACATTCCACCTTCGAATGTTTGACCTTCGACGCATTAAATATGTGTGTTAGAATACGAAGCGTGGAACTCACATCTCGATATCCATTCCGGGAGGCCTGTCAGGAGTGTGGTTCCTTCACGTGACCACGCAGGCGAATCGGGGTGTAGTTCAAGGGGGATATCGAGGAGAGTTATGATGACAGCAGCAATATATGCTCCACTATGGTTATTTAGCATTCGTTCGGAGGCACTATCTCTGGCATGGAACATTCTGACCGGACATCTTCCTCACCACCGATGGACATCTGAAAACCCCCGTCAGGTTGCTTCAAAACACTCAGCCATTTCCACATACTCTTACGATCAATCAGATCGAAAGCATCGTGACCTCCCACGATGGCCAGAGATAGTAAAATTGCGTATGTTGGTGCAAGATGTGACATTTGGCCATTGCCTCCGCCAAAACCGCCTGTCTCATTTTGAATGGGTCGAACAGTATTGATGACCCTTTCTCTGTAGCCTGAAATATCCTCTCCCAACGTCGCCAGCCCATTCAGAGCCCAGTAGAACATCCACGGTCTGCTAGCGTCGGCAGCAACATAGCCGGCTGGAAGCCTTCCCAGACTCTTGTGCAGAAAGGCAATATGTCTATTCCTGGCCAGCCGGGGCACTCCGTGATCGTTGTACTCCACTTCTGAATCCAGACCAGAAAGAAAAGGAAGACACTCTTGAATGGTCTCATCCTGGTCTTGGGAGCTTTCGGTCATGAGGAGGTCCCGACAAGGCGGGAGTTGTGTGAAAAGATCTGGAATCATACTCGCGCGAGCTGTCTTTGTTGACATCGTGTAGGGAGAGCTGGTCCCCGAGACAGGGTCTACGAGTGCAGATTCGGCGAGGGTAGGGTCTTCGGTGATGAATCCAGGCTGGCGGGTCTGCTGGTCACCGTACAGTAATCGTTCAAAAATTCCAGAGGGAGCAGCAGAAGATGACGATGAGCCAGCCATTGTTCGTCTCTTGAAGATAACCTTACGGTGCCTTCTTTCTTTGAGGATTGTCATGTGAGGCTCATTTTGGAGAAGGAAGGTTTTGATTCGCTGAAACCTCCTTTCATTGTCCGGGTTCGTGTTGGACAATCCAAGCAAGGTCAGTTGAAGTCAAGCGAAATTCCTTAGCTCTCGCTTAGAGCAAGCCCCACCGAAGCATTTGAGCCAAATGCAACCTCGAAGAGCTTTCATCTTTTAATTAAAAATTGTATTGTCTTTGAGGATATGGGACCGTTTCTCCATGTTCATTGCTTCCCATCATATAGTTCGCCTTTGAGCAGCACAGCTCTTTTACGTCGAGGTAGTAGCCACGGTTTCATCACAAGTTGTGCTTTCATTGCTATCCTCTGAGAATGGGAATAGGTACCTATTTTTGACCCCTCCAGCCCCACCAGGAGCTTAGGCCAATCACGAGTCTGCCGAGCAGTACCAATTGCTTTTGAACCTGGGGATTTGTTTCTTTTCTTTCACACTTTCAGAGCCTCAAAACAAGCAAGACATATACAACATCTCTCTACACGTTCCCTTCCCAGTTGCAGGCGTTTGACGTAATGCACCGAACTGGTATATGGACTCAGCCGTTCATGGAAATTGTTCGCCCCACTGTATGTATGTCCTGAGGCACGTTATCGGTGGCCGAGGTTGATAAGAGAAAGGAGGGGCAGTGATGGTTGAATTCATCTCGGGGCTCGAAACACTTTGACCTGAGTGACCAGCTACATCAAGTGACATGGCGGCTGGCAGTCTGCTAACATGACACACATATCGAAACCTCAAGATTGCCATGAGAGTGTGGGCTGCAAGTGTAAATGCAAGCTGAGCCGGCATGCGAGCAATATGTCAGTATGCGCTGATTTGCATCATGTTTGTCCAATGAAGAGCATCCACGGCCAAGTGCATGAATTTGAACATGCACCTCGTTTTTGGACCAGCTGCAGACAGGTAAGATCACCAAAGAGGCAACTGCGCGCGAAGATGAAGTGCGAGTCGTTGATTGACGATGACGCCGGCGATTCCACGGCCGGAGATGAGTGCGAGATGGATTCCTTTTCTCCCCATCTGATTTGGGTGAAACGAAAAGAGTCGGAATAATGAGGGGCAGACCTGACTCGCAATCGACGCGTGATTGAATCATGATACACTGCCGTGCCTGGCTACTTGAGAAGCCGTCTCAATTTCTCGGAGTAGCTTTGGTCCCAATAATCTACCTGATCTACAATTCGATGGCGGCAACTTTGAAAAAGGAGGCGTTATTGAAGGATGAGGGGGAGCACTGAGATAGCGGGGTTCTCTCCACGGCGTCGAGGGCCACTGCGCAGTACGTGGGTACACGAGAACATCAGCGCGTACAACCGTTGGCCGTCAACGACAAGTCGTGCAGCACAGAAAGACCCTCGTCCCTGTCAATAAGACAGATGAAATAGGAGATCGAGTTGATGTTCGCTCCCGTTGGAGATCCGAAGGCCAGAATGGGAGACGTGCACTAACAAACGGAGACTTACAACCAGGACAATCAAGTGTTGCCCCAGGGTCTTCCATGAAGAGACCGCCTCAAATTGGCAAAATGGAGCCATTCATCATCCAGAAAGTTTCTAAACACCACGAGAAACGAAGATGGTACGTACTTGTACAAAATCGCCTTCCTGTCGATCACAGCATCTCCCGCGCTTGCCTCAGTTACCACTACACAAGTCGCTCAAGCGAGTATGCAGAGTTTCGTTAGAGCTGGAGAGTGGGGTATATTTCAGGGTCCGGCTTCTTCTGGGGGGCGTAACGAGATTTTCAGACTCTGGCAGGTCCTTTGCAAGGTTTTCCAAGACGCCGCTGCTGCCACTCAACCAGGCTCGGGACGATTTGTCTACTTCTGGATAAGACAGAAAACGATATTGTGCAAGAGGAAGCAGGACATTGTGTATTGTACGACCATGTCAGCTTCAAGTGGGGTGTAAGAACACAATAATACAGTATCAGATTTTTTTCTTTTCTCTTGGAGGGTTATGGGTGAGATACTGGAAGTCTATGTATGTTTGAACAGGCGGAGGGATTCGGCTGTTGATACGGAACCTGGTTGTTGAGAGGTCTGGCCTTGGGGGCTTGCAATCTTCAGTGGCTGGCTCGCTGGATTCAGGGCTAGCATGGGCTGTCATCCCTTGCTTCAGTGGTCTTTCTGATCTGCTTCAGTGGGTACGCTATTCTTTTACAGGCGTATCAATCCTCCTCCCCACGCCTTAGCCGACGCTTTTAAGGGGGCTTCATAGGCGAGTTCTTGCTGGACTCGCTGAAGTGGCCCTTGGTATTCGCTGAACTGGCCCATCCAGTGCCCCCGAAATCCCCTCTCCAAGTCCACTAAATCCCACTCCGACACCCCGAATCCATGCTGGCTGTTCCCTCTCTACCCGCCCCTACTCGACTATTGGCCACCTGACTGCTGTCGCGCAGTATCGCGCAGTAGCGTCCTGCAGTGAGCTTTTTGAGTGTCCCAATGCCCTCTGCTGATTCGACGGGGCTGGGGTGGTCTGAGCAGGCTTCGTGCCCACCTTGCGATTCTTCCGGCCTCTGCTCACCGCTTCTTGTGTGGAGCCTGCTCGCTCGACGGCCGCTCTTCTCAACCTCCTAACGAACAACCAGGCCTCTCACCGACTTCATCGTGAGGTCTTCCTCTTTCTCAAAGAGCGGTGTCACCTACCCTCTTCTTACAATACTATTGACCATTCCTATCACAAAAAAGAACTCGCGACAATGACTTCGAATCTTGACTTCACACCAGAGGGTCTGCTAGACCTAACCTTCGATCATCGAGACCCCCGATATCCTTTTACGACCAATATGGCCGCGCGCTCGAGCTGGCCTATGCCTTTGGATATGGCCTCAGGAGCTGCTGACGAGAGGCGCGAGACTTCGCCGGGCCACAACCTCCATCAACAGTATCCTCAGGCTGGCCATAATAACTCGCCCACCCTCATGACAGATTGGCCGATGCAACAACCTCAACAGCAACTCTCACAATATATTCCCGATAACTCGTTAATGGGGGCGCAATTCAATGCCTTTGGAGGCACCTTCCAGACCTCTCCCCTCGACTACCACCTCCCAACGACCCAAGGCACATTTGACGCCGGGCTTCAGATGGAGGCACCTTTCAATGGACTGCCACAGACGGTGGAGGCTCAAGCAGCGATGTGGGCGAACTGGCAGGAAATCGAGAATGCTATGAACTTTGCTGGAGCCAACGATGGGCTACCGAGTATAGGACGTCAGAGTTTAGGGAGCAACTCACCAACTGGGACATATCTGGAAGTTCTGTCGCTCCCAAGCTCGAGTAGTGACAATGGATGGGCTACCGTGGATCATTTCCCCAACTTCGAAGCATATCAACAAGCACAGAACGCAGCAATCTTCAACCCTGGCCAAACATTACATCTTCGAACTCACTCGGACTCGTCGCAGTCAGACGGCACCGGGCATACAATGGAGTCGTTCGGCAGCTTCGAGGACATCTCATACCCATACTCACCATACTCCCCAGCATCAGATACTTACCTGAATAACAACAACGACCACCGGAATTGTTTTCATGATGGTGCTCATCACCACAACCACGAGATCATCAGTCCTGCTGCTGCCGTAGCACCCGTACCGATCAAGATGTCGCCGCCCTCAAGTAGAACTACCCCATCGTCTACTTCATCACCTCCCGCCAGGAGAAACTCAGCACCCCGTAAGAGCCCCACCGCCAAAGCCACCAAACCCGTCATTCGCCGTACATCGAACGGAAAGAAGGATACCGAGAAGCGTGTTGGACGAAGACGTGGACCGTTATTACCGGAGCAAAGGAAGCAGGCGAGTGAGATCAGAAAGTTGAGAGCCTGTCTGAGATGTAAATTCTTGAAGAAGACATGTGACAAGGGAGAACCATGTGCTGGTTGCCAACCTTCGCACGCAAGATTATGGCAGGTGCCTTGTACACGTATCGACATCAAGGACATTGGCTACTTCATGAAAGACTGGAGAGCGGACTACGAGAGACATGCGGGTCGCGGCGTTTCTGTCTACAACATCAAGGGGTTCGCCCAGAAGGAGGAGCTCATCTGGATCACCCATGGCTATGGCTTTGCCATCCCTATCATGGCCCGAGAAGTCTACGTCAGCGACGACAGTTGTTTCACCGTTGACTGGATCGAGACTGAGCACGAGGAGCCTCTTGAGTTTGATACCCGTACCGAGCGGATGTCAGCTGGCTCTGAGGGTGTATCAACAGAAGCGCTGTCCGAGTACCTCGACAAGCATCTTGATGGCCCATTTGAGGAGTTCATCGATGACTACTTTGAGGGCACCCCATTCATCACCGAGATCCTGAAGACTGCCCACCGGTACTACCTGAAGGAGAAGGTCCCGGTCATCCGAAAGGCATTGAAGCTTGTTCTCGCTTACAACCTCACTCTCCATGTCACCATGGTTGAGCAACGTGGTGATGAACATCCTATGGAAGGCTTGATCGATGATGAGGAGTCCAAGTACAACGGAAAGATCATCGCCCCTGTCATGATCAACTTCCAGATCAAGTGCGCACTTGCAGATATGTGGCGTGAGCTTCAAAAGGAGATCCTCGAGGAACTGTCGTCGCTATACTCGAGTGTCTACAGTGGTGACAGACTCAAGAACTGGCCCACGATCTTCATGCTTGCCTCCATCCTTCTTGCCGTGTGGGAAGAGATGCAATTCGACTGCCATTACCGTGTTCCTGACGCAGCAGCCGTCAACAAGTTCTGCAGTGACATGGAGACAACTCCTGTCGGTGTCATCGTCGGCCTCTTCCACGCCATCTCCCAGAAGCTCCCATCATTTACCGAGTGGGACACGAGAAGACATGGACAGCTCCTCAACAACAACGTTGCTGTTTGTGAAGCAATGACCGAGATGAAGGATCACGTTACCAAGCATGGTAAGCCCTACACCTTCCTGACCATACATGCCACCATACTAACCACTCGAACAGAATCCTACCTCAAGACTCGTCCCGATGCCAAATTCGACCGAAGAGATTTCGACTCCTTGTCCAACAAGTTCTTGTCAAAACTCGTCATCCGAGCCAACTAGCGTCTTCTCCTTTCTGAAAATACCCTTCTATATACCCACTTTGCAACTCGCCTGTACAAATCCAGCGACATTGCTCCATGGAGTGGAGGGCTCCGACATGGAGCCATATTGATGCTTACGATTTTTATTTCCTTTGTCGGTTTGAAACCAGAATCTTTACTCTCAGTTGTTGGACCATCAACGTATGGATGCCATCAGCGAGGGCACTTTATTTCTTTTCATTTCATTTACTCGCACAAGAAGTGGTCAAGGGGACGGATGGAAGAGAACTATTTCGATATTACGTTTTGAATTTGTTTTGAATGGGGCATAGCGATAGTCATATTAACGACCCGTTACGATGGTTTATCTTTGGCAGGAGACCTGTATGAATGACTCGGGGATCTAATTACGAGATCAAGGATTTTTACGTTTACGTTTTTATTTGACCTTTACGGACGTCATGTTTTATCTTACGGATGGAAGGAATGCCTTTGCTAGTTTGGGAGAATCATGTTTTTGTGTTTGGAGGGATTTGATCGAAGAGCATGCATCTTGGGCGTTGGAACCCCACTGGGTCAACCGGCTCCGGAAGGATGCTTGGTGTGCTTTGCTTTGCGACTCGCCGTTTGGAGGGTTTGAACTTTGTCAGGAAAGAAAGAGGAATCAATGTGTATGGCTATGCACATGAAGATATGGCGCCGGTAGATATAAATCTCGGTCAAAATAAAAGAGCTTTACCTGAACGCATGATTACGCACTTTCTTGCTTGTGACTGCCAGGCACGAAGGGGTGGTAAGATGGAACGCAACTGACGTGAATTCGCTTGGATGCTTACATCGACAAAGAACTCATATTGAGTTTAAAGCATTGGGAACTGGATAGTAAATCGAAGTCGTGTCAAATCATCGCCATCAGGGCATGGCCATCTCGTGTGTCGAGCACTATGATGCTATCTCAACTTTGCTCTCAGATCCACCTTCACCCAGAGCGCTCACTGCTCGCCCGGCCGGGCTCTGACGGGGGGGGGGGGGGGGGCATTCACGTGACTGTTCCGAAGTCGGCATCATCCCGGGTAATCTGAGCTCGGCATATTGCCAAGGCTGTTCTGCTTTGTTCGTAATCGCAATCTGCGTCGCTGATGACGCAGGAGGTCGGCGGCAAGTCCGTTCTACTCCGCGCAAGACATGACACCTTTGCGTCTGCTGCGTGAGAGAATTTCCTGCCTCTCATTTTCTGATGAGGATCTGACTCGTTGCATTTCATGGATTGTTTCTGTGACATCAAAAGTGAAGATGCGAGGATGAATACTGTAGATGCCGAGACAGGAGGAGGCTGGGTGCGACATCATGATTGATTGTTTCGTCCAACGCTTTCGTGTCGAAGGAGGCGGGGTCGAGATCATGCTGGCTGTGGATAAAGTGGGCCAGATTCTAGAATCGGCTTTGCCCGTTGCCTTATCGCTGGCTTGTTGCGGGGAGGAGATGGGCGTTGATGGATGCGATGGCTATGATCTGATATCAGAGAGAACCTGGAAGACGGTGTGATGACAAAGGAGTGCGACAGGTCAGCATAGTGCAGATATATCATATCATACCTATGGTGAATAAGGTTCTGCCGGAATAAGTCATACTACGAAGTAGATTGAGAAAGTCCCCTGGGAAGGAATGAATAGTCGATTGAGACCTCATCGCCGCATCTCGAAATTTCCCTGTGATTCCATCGATTCCCAATCTACTACGCAAACAAGCTCCAAAGCCGCTCCCTCAGCCATTGACTGCCACAGCCTTTCTTGGTAGTTCTCGCAAAGTCGCTCGCCTCCTTCTTCGCCGCGGTGAATCATCGAATCAGGCTGCACCTTCCTGGCTGTCTGCGCCCATCCCATCCCAGACCGCTTAGCGCTAGTCTCCCCGCCGTTTCCAGGCATATAAGACAGCCCAACTCTCCCAACGCCGACCTCCTTCCTTCCTACAAACCATCTTCGACATCTCGATCGACTCACCTCAAGTCAACCTCTTCGATCAACATCATCTACCACACTTCACAATACATCTCAAATACACCTGAACATCCGCAGTCATGCAGATCTTCGTCAAGACTCGTAAGTTCCCTTATCTCTGAGAGCCTCGTCATGACGCCACGCCACCCGCGCGACTTCGCTCGAACCTCAACAGCACCATGAGCGCATGCTAACATCATCTTTGCAGTCACCGGCAAGACCATCACTCTCGAGGTCGAGTCCTCGGACACTATCGACAACGTCAAGAGCAAGATCCAAGACAAGGAAGGAATTCCACCTGATCAACAGCGCTTGATCTTCGCAGGCAAGCAGCTCGAGGACGGTCGCACCCTTTCGGACTACAACATCCAGAAGGAGTCCACTCTCCATCTCGTCCTCCGTCTTCGTGGCGGTATGCAAATCTGTAAGTTGTCACCTTCGCCACATCATCTCGAAAGCGTCTTCTGACATCTATCTAGTCGTCAAGACCCTCACCGGCAAGACCATTACCCTTGAGGTCGAGTCATCCGATACCATTGACAACGTCAAGTCGAAGATTCAGGACAAGGAGGGCATTCCCCCGGACCAGCAACGTCTGATCTTTGCCGGAAAGCAACTCGAAGATGGCCGTACTCTCTCCGACTACAACATCCAAAAGGAGTCCACCCTTCACTTGGTCCTCCGTCTCCGTGGTGGTATGCAAATCTTTGTGAAGACACTCACCGGAAAGACAATCACTCTCGAGGTTGAGTCGTCCGACACCATCGATAACGTCAAGTCCAAGATCCAAGACAAGGAGGGTATCCCACCTGACCAGCAACGTCTCATTTTCGCCGGCAAGCAACTCGAGGACGGCCGTACGTTGTCTGACTACAACATTCAGAAGGAATCGACTCTTCACTTGGTTCTCCGTCTCCGTGGAGGTATGCAGATCTTCGTCAAGACTTTGACTGGAAAGACCATTACGTTGGAGGTTGAGTCTTCAGACACAATTGACAATGTTAAGTCTAAGATCCAGGATAAGGAAGGTATCCCACCCGACCAGCAGAGACTTATTTTCGCTGGTAAACAATTGGAGGATGGCCGCACCTTGAGCGATTACAACATCCAGAAGGAGTCTACACTCCATTTGGTGCTTCGTCTTCGCGGAGGCCAATAGGTGCCTCGGATGGTCTCTTTCTTTTCGATTTGCGTGGCGTTTCGGTACGGCTTGGGGAATCATGGCACGTACATAGCGTGATAGTTGCACTGAATGTGCACATGCAGATACTCGCATAGTCCAATAAAATAACTATTTGGACACATCAAACTTTGCCTTTGAATTTAATTCTATGATATGTGAACAATCGCTACCTGTCAGTATTGACATTGTGTGCTGTGATTCGATTTTGCCAGGAACGGTGCAGCTGTGGACTCGAAGTGAGGCTAGACAAGGCTGACCGTTCTCTGGACTTTCCCGCATGCCCTTGAATCTCCTACCACAACTCATCAATCTCGTCCTTCCTTATACCGCCACGCAGAATCCTCCAGAAAAGCATTTAGGTGTCTAAAGCTCTTCACTCCACTCGTGATGAGGCATGCTATACCCAATGTAGCTGCTCTACCTAAAGTATGCCATCTTACTTCTACCACTTGAAATTCGAACTCTACCCCTACCCCTCCACCAAGGCAGAACACGAAGCCACATCCAAAGCTCCAGCTCCTACGAAATCGCAGTTTCGAACAAAAGAAGAACAAGAAGAGCTTACTAGAGCTATTTGGATTCCGCCACCTGGCAGCGATATCTTCCAAACGGAAGACTGGCCAGCCCACGAACCTGCTAAGCAGGACCTTCGACTCAAGACACGAACGAAAGGCTCAGGCTCAGGATCAGGATCGCTCAAGCAGGATCTATCCAGCAGAGGTCGAGAAAGTGACGAGGCAGCTGTCGCAGTAGGAGGGGTAATCGACTGCGGCGCTCGAGCAGCGCGGGGTCCTTCACCATCGAATAATCCAAATTCCGAAGACTACACCACCATCTCACCAAACCAAACTCTCGAATTCCCTACCCCGAATCCGACTCGTATCCCAGCGGCTCTGCGGACTGCGGTGAGAGATTGGAGGTTTGGCCGTGTGAGGGTTGAGGGGCTGGATATGGAGAGGCCGAAACATAAGAGGGGCGAGAGTAGCTCTGCGGTGGGAGGTGGTGTTGGGAATGGGATCAGTGCGGGTCTTGCGCCTGAGGCTGTGGGATCGTTGGGGAAGGTCACGAAGGCGTTGTATAAGCCTGTCGAGCAGGGCGGAACGAAGAATACGGAGGTGGGATGGGGTGTGGTACATTTGTATCGCGATGGAGATCCGACTTCCACGCAGGGTGTGAGGGAGGAGGATTTGTATGAAGCCGATGAGGAGGGACAAATGGCTGGAGAGGAGGAGGAGTGCACGACGCTGTGTATTCCGGCTGTTCCTAGCTACCTTACTACGAATGACTTCTTGGGTTTTGTGGGTGAGAAGACGAGGGATGAGGTTAGCCATTTCAGGATGGTTATGACGGGGAGGATGAATCGATATTTGGTTCTTATGAAGTTCAGAGATGCGGCTGTGGCGAAGAGATGGAGGAAGGAGTGGGATGGGAAGGTGTTCAATAGCATGGAGGTATGTTTGTTCTTTTCTGGTTGTACGGATTGCGAACTAATATCCAAAAGCCAGAAACATGTCATGTTACCTTCGTCAAGTCTATTACTTTCCAGACACCAAACTCCTCACATCCCAATACCAGCTTTCCAGAACTATCTCATGATCCTTTCACGCCATCGTCAACTCCAGCATCCTCTCTCAGACCATTCCCTCCACCAACGCCGAACTTGGTTGAGCTACCGACATGCCCAGTATGTCTAGAGCGAATGGACGACACAACTGGTCTTCTCACCATCCTTTGCCAGCACGTCTTCCACTGCGACTGTCTCCAGAAATGGCGTGGTAGCGGCTGTCCAGTCTGTCGACATACCAACCCGTCACTCTCCCTGCCGTCACCCAATTCACCTTTATACCCCCAAGATCCACATAACCCTCCCTTCGGCAGCGGCGAAGCCTCACTCTGCAGCGTCTGCGACTCCACAGATGATCTCTGGATCTGTCTCATTTGCGGCAGTGTAGGTTGTGGCCGCTACAAAGGCGGTCACGCCAAAGACCACTGGAAAGAATCCGCGCACAACTTCGCCCTCGAGATCGAAACCCAGCACGTCTGGGACTACGCAGGCGATATGTGGGTTCACCGCCTTATCCGGGGGAAAGGCGACAGCAAAGTCATCGAACTTCCTTCAAGGGGCCCCACGGCCCGTCATCACGGTAACAATGATGACGAGGATATGGTGCCACGTGAGAAGCTCGATAGGATCGGTATGGAGTATACACATCTCCTGACTAGTCAACTTGAGAGCCAGCGTGTATATTTCGAAGAACTAGTTAGTAAAGCCGTTGCCAAAGCCTCTGCTGCCTCTTCAGCCGCTCAATCCGCTACATCCCGCGCAGACGAAGCCCTCGCCCAACTCTCCCTACTCTCTCAAGAAAACAAAACCCTAAAAGAAGACATCATATCTAACCTTGAGAAAGACCTCGTGCGCGAAAAGCGCAAAGCGGAGAAAAGCAGCGAAATAGCTCGCGGTTTCGGCAAGAGTCTGATGGAGGAGAAGAAGGTGTCTGAGGGCTTGATGGAGAGGATTGCGTTTGTGGATCGTAGGATGGGGGAGATGGAGGAGGAGGTTAGGAGGGTGAGGGAGGAGAATGAGGAGTTGAAGGAGAGTAATAGGGATTTGCTTTTTAGTATTAGTGCGGAGGGGAAGATTAGGGAGATGGAGGAGCAGGGGGAGGAGGGTGGTGCTGGTGGTGGTACTGGGTTGGAGAAGGGGGAGTTGGAGGGTGGGACGTTGAGTTTGCCGCCTGAGAAGGTGGTGGCGGGGAGGAAGGGGAAGGGAAAGGGGAGGGGGAAGTAGATTCGCTATTTCGAGGGAAGAGTGTTGCATAGATAGACGTGGCGTTTGGGATGGGGGTATTGCATAGCGGTCATGGGGGTGGGAATACCATGGGACAGGAGTCTCTTATGATCTTGTCGCTGGCAGATTCTTTGACGAATCGATAGTCTGAACGAACAGATTTATCTCTGTCCAACGAGAAGCATTCTCAGGTGCGCCCATCGTCAATATTACCAGCATCGTGAAGTTGTATGTCCCAAATGCCGGTCCCAAAGCGTGTGACGAGTTGTGTACAAAGGCATTTGAAACCCGCCCATATGATTTTGCTTCGTCTTTGAATTTGTATTGGGTGAGCCTGGGCTTTGTTGATTTTAGCCGCAAGGGCGCGTCGCTTACAGCATTGTCTAAGCGACATTCAAGGAGGGTCAATGTCAATATTGAGCTTTAGACATCTATCTGTTACTAGTCTGGTATAGTGGTACTTATGGCAGAGGATATCTGCTGTTGCATTCTCGAAGTTTCGTATATTTGCCGCGCAGCACCATAATAAGCCCAAAAAATTACATTTCTCTGCCCTCCTCTAGTAATCCTTCGACATCATGTTCTTCTTCACAGTAAATTTATGGGTAGCTTCCTCGAGCTTTCGAAAGCTTGTTGACGCCTTGATACAGGGAAGTGACATGCCTTTCCGCGCCCATGATGGTGAAGTCCGCATTTCCGGTGAAGGTCGACTCACTATCATCGTTTGTAGCAGATCCAGTACCTCCAGAGACCAGATCCGACGCGGCAGTGCCCAGCTCACCCTCGGGCCTGTTGTAGCAGCATTTGTCGTATCCTCGAATATCCTCACAGCGGCATCCACTGAATTTCATGACATGTGTTTTGCTAACAACTGGGATTTCTCGACCCACGTATGTGCCTATCTTGAGCTCGATCCCCAGTACATGTTCCCAGTAGAGATCTTCCTCCGCGCGATCCACGACCGACCTGTGGATATCATGTACTCAGCCACCGCCGACGAAGCAAGCCGCACTCTTGAGATCGCGGTCATTTGAGAATATTCAGAAGGATCGGTCAAGTTTGAAAACTTCAATTGTCAGTTGTTCATGATAGTGGTTCATAGTTTTAGAATAGCCGCTTAAGCGCGCGGCAATCTGCCCCGCCAAGTTGGTTTGGTGATCATGGAAATTGCCAACCTTGCAGTTCCTACGTCCACATTCCGTCATATGTCTGCCAGAGCTCCCACATCGCTTTCTCCAATTCCTCGACACATTCCTCGCGAGACGGTATGCCTTCCAGCGATGCGCAAAGCTTAAATATTCAGTATTGAACAAATATCCCTACGCCGCGATTTTCCGTGATTTGTTGAGCTGCAGGTGGGATTATTCCAGGCTTAGGACCTCACCCGACAGATATCCTTACGACCCTCGCTCAGACTACCCCATCCATTTCCCCGGCGGAGATATCTCCTGAATATATTCTTCCCCGCGGCAGTCCATTGTCAGGCTTCACAGTCAGGCTTCACATCCGATCATCATTCAATATGGCGAAAGAACCAGAAATCCATGATCACATGCCCCACCAGGTCAAGCACAAGGAGAGAAATCCTATGACAAACTGGGTCTACGATGTCTTCCTATGGACATTTTCTATTCTGGTGGATTTGTTTTTCAGAGAAGTCCACCCGCGAGGATCATGGAAAGTGCCTCGACGAGGACCTGTGATATTCGTAGCTGCCCCGCATGCGAATCAAGTAAGTGGGCGTTCTCGAGCTATGGTACAGCGATGTGCTAACCTTTGATGCCTCAGTTTGTCGACCCTCTTATCTTGATGCGAACTCTGCGAACAGAATGCCACCGACGAGCTGCCTTCCTAATTGCTGCGAAGTCAATGAACAGGTGGCTTATTGGGTGGTTTGCGCGAAAGGTTGGCGCGGTCCCAGTCGGACGAGCACTTGATATGGTTAAACCAGGATCTGGAACGATATACCTCCCTGACCCTGTCAACGATCCTCTTCTCGTCCGTGGAGTAGGCACAAAATTCGACGGGAAGGAAGTTCAAATTGGTGGTCTGTTGGTTCTGCCCAGCGTCAATGGCACTGCCGCAAATGCCGAGATCGAGGAAGTCATTAACGCAGAGGAAATCAGATTGAAGAAGCCATTCAAGGGACAAGCAGCGATGCAGCAATTGACAGGCAGAGAGGATATTGACAGCAACGGAAAATTTACAGACGAGAACGTGAAGGGAGGGCCAGAAGGCTTTACAGGTTCGAAATACAAGACTGCACCGAAGGTCGACCAGACACAAGTCTACGATGCGGTGTTCGATCGTCTCAGCGCTGGTGGAGCTGTAGGTATCTTCCCGGAAGGTGGAAGTCACGACAGAACCGAGCTGCTTCCTCTCAAAGCAGGTGTTGCGATTATGGCCCTTGGCGCATTGGCAGCTAGCCCTGACAGTGGACTGAAAATCGTCCCTTGCGGTATGAATTACTTCCATGCGCATAAATTCAGATCCAGGGCTGTTGTGGAATTTGGCAATCCGGTCGAGGTTCCGAAAGAGCTTGTTGAGCTCTACAAGAATGGGGAACGAAGAGAGGCTGTGAGCCAATTGCTTGATACAGTCTACCAAGCTCTCGTTGCCGTCACAGTTACAAGCCCAGATTACGACACGCTCATGCTTATCCAAGCCGCTCGACGACTATACAATCCTACCGGCAAGAAGCTTCCACTACCCATGGTAGTAGAGCTCAACAGGAGACTTGTCAAAGGATATACACATTACAAGGACGACCCGAGAATTGTTTCGTTGAAGAAGTCTGTCCTTGCTTACAACAAGCAGCTGCGATATCTGAACATTCGAGATCACCAAGTTGAATACGCAAAGTTTTCGATACCGAAAGTCATCTTCCTCCTCTTTTACCGCCTAGGGAAGATTTCCGTTCTCTCCATAGGTGTCATCCCCGGCCTTGTTCTATTCGCTCCGGTATTTGTCGCATCCAAGATCATCAGTATCAAGAAGTCGAAGGAGGCTCTTGCGGCTTCGACCGTGAAGCTGCAAGGACGCGATGTCATGGCTACGTGGAAGCTGCTCGTTGCTCTTGCTTTGGCACCCGTTCTCTACAATTTCTACACGATATTACTCACATACTGGACTTATCGTAATCGCGTCCAAGGGTACATGCCAGACTGGGTACCTTTGTGGGCAGTGGTCATCTTTGGGTACATTTTCTTCCCAGCCATCACCTTTGCAGCATTGCGCTTCGGCGAAGTTGGAATGGACATTGTCAAGTCTCTACGTCCGCTGGTCTTGTCTCTCAGCCCTCAATCTAGCAACACCATTCACAAGCTACGAGAGAGACGAGCCCAATTGAGCGCCGAAGTCACAGACGTCATCAACACCCTCGGGCCAGAAATGTTCCCAGATTTCGACGCCGCCAGGATCGTGGCTGATCCTTTCTCTGGAAGTCCAACCTCATCGAAGCATCGCCGCAGCGACAGCAATATCTCTGGCATCTCGGATACAGGCTCGCCACCTCCGTTTCCAAGAACCAACACAGATGCTTCTATTGCTGCTGGTTCAGGCTATCTCCCGAGAAACGAATCTTTCAAGAATCTTGGCAACATTGGTCTCTTCGCAACACGACCGCCTTCCAGAAGTAGGAGTCGAAGCAGTAGCAGTGGCGGAGCTGTTGGCTCGGGATCATTCCCACTGAAGAGCTTCAGTACCCTTGACTCGAAGAGTGGCTTCGAAGAAGTGAGCATGAAAATCAGAGGTGCTATGAAGGAGCGGGGCCAGATCAGGAGGAGGCAGAGTGATTTCGCTAGAGAGGAAGAGGAGGCGAATGACAGCGAGAATGAGCGGAAGGACGAATAAAGGGTCGTTTTGAAATTTTAGTTCGATTGGTTTGTATTCGGTGGGTGGTGGATCTGGCAACTTGGTTGTGATATAGCGCCGGCGTTCGGAATACCAATACCATCTGAATTTCTCTTGAACTCATTCTCGTTATATCTTAAAAAAAAAGATCTAGATCTAGTCGTGATCCCAGATCCTTGAACAGCTTTTGTAACGAGGGTGTTCAAGTTCAAAATCGAAACTTAGATAACTCTAATTTCTCGCTTAGAATTCCATGTTTGTAAATAAATACCAGTGCTGAATACCATCAGCAAACATAAATTGCCCAGGGCGTTGGAATGGCACAACGCTGATAGGCAATCGAGCAGCAAAGCATCGGGATCAAGTTTGCATAAGAAAGCATGACATATGATAGACCAACGTCGCAGATCTAGTATACTCACAGGACACGAGTACTAACGACGGCACACACATGGCTGGCAGTCTAGGCACAGAATAGCATGTAAATGTAGAACTCATATCAATAATTAAACGTCAAATTCCTCATGCTTCTCACAGCCTATAAGTTGTTGCTATTAAGCAGTCAGCGGTCCCGCATAATCATTTCTCGCAATCTTCACCCGGCTTGCTTCCCTCAAATCCCCAGTCACCTTTACTCTCCTAAATTTCTTAGGCCAATAGTTCGGCTCTTCTTTCCACTACATCTTTGAGAACTCATTCACCTCGTCTGCAAGACGTCATGCACGCCCAAAGAGTGCTCTTCACCGCGAATTTCGGAGATGGACAGTACTCATGCTAGCTCAATATTCTTGACGGCGATCTACAAAAAGACTCTCCTCCCTTCCAGACAGCTTCCTTCCTCAACCTAAAATTGAAGTACATGACTGCAGTTACAGTCAAACTCTCCGCAGTCTTTCAAATCTTTCCAACAGCAATTGATAGACAGCACAATGTCTACTACCGTACGTTCGACGATACTACTATCCAACCATGATCAGCTGCTCACTTTCCACAGAACCACTCTTCTCATGACATCGATCCAAGTGGCGATCTTACCATCAAGGTCATCGAGTACGATACCACAACCCGTGATAGCGAAGGCAAACACCCCATCCTCAAGACTGCCTCCTTTAAGGTTTCCCGTCAGACCATTATCGACAGCAGCAAGTCCCAGCCATTGAAGGTCATGCTCAGCGGCCAGTTCCTCGAAGCTCACTGCAAGGAGGTCACCTTCAAGGAGGACACCATCGCCAGCGTCGATCTTTGGCTTCGCTGTTTCCACCAAGCCTTCGATGTTGCCTGCTATTCCATTCCCATCAAGGAGGTCTGGAACGCTCTCGCTTTCGCAAAGAAGTACTTGATTGAACCCCTGATGCTGAAGAACTGGTTCAGAAAATATTGGGACCGCGTCGATAAGGAGAAGCTCAAGTTGATCGGCATGCGTCAATTCATGTACCCTGCCTACGCCTTCGACAACCCATTTGCATTCGCTTTCGTTACGAAGAGTCTGGCATACAAGAGTGCGGATCATGTCACCGAGATCAATCCAACTCACTATCGTCATCTTCATCTGGATGGAAATGTGATTGGTGGGTCCGCTCCACATCCTAAAAGGTTATCATGCTGACTTGTCCCGTGTCAGGTTCAATCAATGGTGCTAGAGGTACCTTGCGAGGCAAGCTCATCCGAGGACTATTCGACCCCGTCAGCGCGTTCCTCAAGGCCAGCTGCGACTGTAAGGAGAAGGCTCTCTTCGCGTACAACATGGGCGTCAGTAAGACAGGAATCTGGCCTCTTCATGAACACCACAAGAAGTCAGTCCAGGAGATCCTTGATAGCAAGGGCTTTGTCAATTTCGAGTGTAAGGTTCCCGAGGGCGCCTGTTTCTCTTGCACGACTTATTGCAATCCCGCAGTTGTCGCAGGAGTCCGTCGTACTGTTCAGGAGCACTTCGATGGCTTGTGCCTGGATTGTATGACGAGAACCAAGTCTGGCAGTGTGGATGAGGACTATTGGGACCATGACAAGGACAAGGCCTGGAGTCGCGGCTGCAGTATCAGTCATGACCAGCCAACCTGGTACTTCTCTTTCATGGGAAGAAAGACCGATATGGAAAGACACCAACGCGAGAAGCAACTCAACTGGGAGCGGAGCAGAAACTTCTTGGGCTTTTAAGGAGCAGGCTCGTCAATGGATGGGGTGTTGAGATCGATACGTTGGTGGGCTTTGCTGCACACATACTAGGGCAGGCATCGATGATTTAGCATGCAGGCGCTCAAGCATAGGACTTAAATCCGGCGGTCCCAGAGAGGATATGCGTATGCACTCAACCATGGGTCCTGAACAGAGATGCACAATGAAAGTTTTCTGGCATTACAATTGCCATTTTTGCCTCCTCTAACCCACAAGAAGTGCATCTCAAAATACTATGCAAGTGAATTCAATGCTAAATGCAGAATATACAAAATTACACAAGCCATGTTTTGGTGACCCGCCTCGCCGCAGAAATGCAGGGTATCATATGAGATCAATGAAATCCAAACATGATACAGTGATATGCGAGCAAAGTAGTCTTCATCTACCTCTTCTCCGTTAGAGGCACATCAACAGCAGGAATGTGCTGCTCCGCCAAATCCTCCCCAAAAGTACCCGGCGTCTTGTTAGGATGCGGTGAAGTCTCCGCCTGCCCAACCATCGCCTCTCTCATTTCAACAGCATTCCAACCCCTATTCCCCGCAATAGCATTCTCCTCTGCCGTCCTCAGCCAATTATCCCACTGGTCCGTCTTTGGCGCTACTCCTCCTCTGGTGATCCAACCAATCTTCTTTGTCTCACGAATAGCATACCATACAGTGCGCGTAAACGATGGTCGGCCTTCAAGCGTGTCATCTTGAGGAAGATTCGCATTTTGTGCATCGGCTGGTGTGATATCGTGGCATTCGTAGTTGGAGAGGTCCCAGAAGAGGTGTTTAGGGACGAGCGACGCGGCCCAGAAGAGGCCGTTGAGAATTATGTAAGAGAGGCCAATGGCTGCTTGCATGGCAAATTCGCAGTTGCCCATCAGTACCACTGATGCCATGAGTAAGAACGTTCCAGTCCCAACGAGGATGCGGTACATTTGTGTTCCAACGTAGTACTGACATTCCTCGGTTCCAGTGTATAATTCTCGTGCTACGTCTTCGTTGCATCTGACTAGGAGGAAAGCTCCTTCACGGGTACGGATCACGACGTCTCCCGCTGGGACTTTTGACTTGAAGGAACGCTTCATGAGAACTGGCTGCCACCATGAAGCATAGCCTACAATCGAAGAAGCCATAGAGATAACACAAACGGCCAGAATCGCGGTGCCATCTTTCAGAAATATGGCGCCAATAATCAACCCGATTGTAACCAGAAACGACCCCACGGAGAGGATATTGAGCGGAGAGAATTTCTGCGGTGGTACTCTAGGCTTCTCTTTGTCCTGTTGCGTGACCATTCGAGTGAGTGTTCTACGTATTGTCGGGTGCTCAGGAGGAATCGTGGGTCCGTTCTCGATCATGCCCATCTCTATGCTTAGCGGTGTAGGAGACAGATCACTCTTCGACTTGTTATTTGCCTTGTCCTGCCCAGGGTGTAGAGGAATAGTCGGAGCTCTTTCTCCTCTATGTGTGATCTGCAGGACCTTGAAGCAGAAAGCTGGCAGGTCTTCAATCGGGTGCATGATATTCGGGAAGTAGTTCAACGTCGGGACAAGTGTGCCATTGTGAACTCCTACTACAGCAGCGTTGAGGAAGGGCATTCGAGTCGGTCGGGAGGGCTTGAGGAGGACTTGAGGCGCTGGGATGATTCGTGGGAGTATGCAAGTCCATGATGCTGTGAGTGCTTGGGAGTGTTCCTCGATAGAACTCTCGCCGACGACGGCCAATAGGGACACAATATCCAATCTCCATCCATTCTCGCCTTTCGTGCCTGAGGGGAACCAGTTTGACATATTGAACAGTCCCCCAAATTCCAGCGAAGTTGGCAAGTCTGCCAAGAAAAGTTATTGTGGGGTTTCGATTCGAGAGATGCTTGTTCGGGTGTGGTTGCAGGGAAGTTGTCGTAGATGGAGGTCAAGCTATTTGTGGGTTTCGGAAAGAAAGAAGAGATAGAAAAGAATCAAGAGAAGCTGCCAGCTTGTCCTAGATACTCATTAGTAAAGGAAACATCAGAGCAACAAATCGAAAAGATCGCGAAAATCCATCTGAGCTTTCTCTCAGCCTCAGCCTCGAGCGGGCCTACTAAGGTTGGGCTCGGGGGTCCAAAGGTAAGAAAGTGAGATGCCAAGAGTCGAGCTGACACTACGGCACATGAAACCGTAAGCAGCCATTCAAAGACCTGACCAGGGTCTCTTCTGCCTCAAAGAGGTAACCTGTTCATCGTTGGCAGTTTGGAAACAGATGGGTTGCTGTTGCCGCCTTGCGGGTGCTTGGATGCAGACGAGATGTTTCATTTCATGTCGTGAGCTGTTGTGGATGTGACATCGGAATTAAAGTCTCGGCACGCACCAGGCACGGGCCGTGGTTTCGGTCCCGGAGTTTATTAATGGCACTGACTTCGGGTTCATCCGATACTTAGCAGCAGGAAGTATCTCCCAATTCTCGCGGAAAAGTCTGCCAGCAGGAATGATCGACGCGGAATTGAATACTTCCAAGAAACAGAGTAGTTTATTCGCGTAAATATTTGTCTGAATTTAAAGCCAAATCAAAGAATGACACGCTTGGTGAGCATAGAAGGTGGATCCTCACCTCAGCCCTGTGATCACCAGATCAGATCATCCCAGTAATGAAAGCCTCGTGAAGTGTTGTCTCGGTCTCCATGTGACCAGATGACCAGACTCGCATCTTCCCATCCAATTTGAAATGTAAAGTTCTTTGGGAGACTTGAGAGAAGTAACACTTTTAAATGGTGCCTCAAAATCATGCTTAATAATTTATACAGTCCAAAGTGCCTAGGTATCTCTAAAGTAAACCTTCTCGGAACTCCATGCGCCCGAAACCGCCATCCCACGGAAAAGAACTCCACGTGAGTCGTTGTTGAATGCTCCGCTGCTTTTCGAGTCCCTCTGGCCGAGTCCAATGTCCCAAAAGCCGGATCTGCTCCCCAGATCCTAGCGTCGTACACCCTACCGCAGCCAAAGTCTTCCTAAAAAGCAAACTCGTTATCTTTCTCGACAGCGGCGGTACTCTCCACACCTCGTGCAACATGCGCTTTCTCGTAGCGACCTTTTCGGAAGCTCAAGATGTTGGCAGCAGCTGATAGAACGTGCTTTGAATGAAGTGCAAGTCGGAGATCTGGTTTGCAATATTAAGTGGTGATGGAGAATTTCAATGACGACCTGGCTCTGGCTCCCAGTTCTGCATCATGGGTCCATATTCATCGACGATCCATTGGCAAAACTCGTCCCATTTCCTCGTCCATTCAGCCGTGACTGCCTTCATTTGTTCTGGGTCCATACAGCTGTGATCCAGACTCCATTTGGCCAGTTGCTTCCAGCCTTGTAGGCTCATGGACTCGGCGCCGATCATGACTTGGTAGAAATCATGTGATAGTGAAGATCTAGACATTATTAGCATCGAGGCCTTCATTAACGTCGAAAAATACATACTTGTAGAATGTAGCATTGTCGCTGTTAATCGTGCATGGCACATTGTTCGCCAGTAGAATGGGCAAGTGATGACCGGCAATATTCGGAGTGAGACCCAGAATCTCGTTGGATATTGGACACGACTCGATAGCAATACCCTTCTCCTTGAACTTCTCCATGATCACAGGATGTCTTGCGATTGCGTAGCCATGACCGATGCGTTTCGAGTTGAGGAGAACAGCGTCGAAGAGATTGCCATCGACTTTGTCACCGACCTCCAAAGTCTCACCGCAGTGGAACAGGAATGGAAGGTCTAAACTTTGTGCTTCGCACTTCTTCCGAAAGCTCAGAAACTCAGGAACGAAGTGTCGAAGCTCATTGCCCATTTCTTCATGGCCAACGAGATCGAAGCCTGAGGGATGATTAGCAATACCCAAGGCAGAGAAACCGTCGTCACATACCGCAGAGCAAGTGCCTATATTTGAGCTTTAGCTCTATGCACTCGTTCAAGGAAGCCTCGACCTGCTCCTTCTTGAACGATCGTGGCGTGCAATAGATGACTTTCATGCCTCCAAAGTATTGGCCACTCTCGCTGATCTGCTTCATCGTGATCTTGAGCTCTTCGTCGATAATGGATAAGATGCCCTCGTTGCCGATTAATTGCGTTCCATCATCCGTCTTAAGTGTATTAGTCGCCATAAAGTTAGGTCGGATCTCGGCATATTGGATGTTGTCCTTGACAAAGTCCATAATGCATGCTCGGGTGTAGTTTCTAAATGCGGATTCGTAGGCAAATAGCCCCTTCATCATTTGTGTGCGGTGGTTGAATTTCTCCCAGATGCTGGCTGAATTAGTTCCACACTTGGAGCGAGGCGATGCTCAAACTTACCCACGACTCGTCTGCCTTACACCATGAGCCTCTTCTTCTGAGATGTGCATCTTCATCTCTAACCACGCCTCAGCACCACTGGTCCGCTGCCATTCGCGGCCAGAGTCATCTCTGTAGAAGAAGAGCCGCTGAAATTGCTTGTAAGGCATCCATCGGTTGCACACGTACTGTTCATCGAAGATATTGCCCAAATCGACGGATTGCTCATTTCCGTCTGAGTCTTTCACATGAGTTGCCTCGTGAGGCGTCATAACCATAAATGATATCCGAGAGTCGGTCCAATTTTGGCGTGTGGTCAATGGAAGCGTACTCCGAATGTACATCGCCTCGATATCCCGGGCTTGTTTTATGAGAAATCTGGCTGGGAGACAAGAATTGAAATGAATGTGAAGATGAGCGCCCTTTGGCATCCTCCTCGCAATCTTGAACAGCTCCGTCTTGTTGATGAGGTCTACATTGCCGAGGAAATGTTGCCCTTGAGTTGCTTTGCCTTCCACGTTTAGTGGTTTGCCGTAGGTGCAATCCCAGTCATAGCTCCGGATTTTCCTGACGATCTCAGAGGCTTTCTTCTCGACATCTGATGACGNGGCGATAAGCTGAGCATCGAACGCCCTTGATTTCTCCTCTAATTGAAGTGCCTCCAAAGCCTTGTTGTAAGCGTCCATATCTGAGTCGGTCATGTGGTCGGAATGAGACCTCGCTCCTGGTCTCCCAAAGTGAGGTATCTTTCGAAGTCTTCGTGTTGCTTCAGGGAGATGCTGAGACCGAACCTTTCCCTCTGCTGCATCGTCCCCGTCTTTATCAACGGTAGAACAAAGGGAGCCCATTCCATCGGCGGCCTGATGCGGTTCTCTTACATGGAAAGAGCAGTGCCCACTGTGCCCCCGTTTGTGCTTGATCTTTGTCAGGGTGGACTCTGTGCTAGCTAACTTTCTCTCATCATTTGGGTGAGCAACTCGGTGAGGCTATTAGGTCTGCCCTCGTGCTGGAGATCTGGGTTCCTGGTTCAGCTGCGCCACCCCACCATGCGATCGAGCTGTGATTGGCCGGTCTCACTACCAACCTCCTATTTACAGCCTCCTAATTTGGGACTGAGGTTTGACTGCGATTGCTCGGAGTTAGTATATTTCGCGACCTCTGTAATATTTTTAAGATTCAGTAGGAGAGGAAATTGAGCTCCAGATAAGAGAATAAGAAAGGCGTGTCCCTTACGCTGGAGACACATGCATCAGGCAGGTGAGACGGCTTTCTTAACCAGCGTGACTCCGTATTGTTTGCAGGAGAGTCATTGGAGAAAGTCTTCAGTATGGGCCAGAAGATTAGCTCGATGGATTGCTACCCACAATGCAGTTGGCGGCAACTCATTTGTGGGGTGACATCAAATCTCCATCTACCTAAATGTCGATCTTGTCCTGCAGAAAGTGGGTTGAAGCACAAGCGTCAGGGCACTCACTCCCCAGCCTCACTTTATTATGGCACCTAGTGAAAGTATATTCCCTAATCGTGTCGCGAGCTGTTGCACATTAACTCTGGTTTCGGGCTGTGTTTGATGGTCGGAAAGCTGGCATATGAGAGCATATTTGATTGCGCGTATGAGCAATTTCTTTCTGATCGCGGCGTAAATTGGTGGATTGGGGCCATGCTGCTGCCGTCGATTGGTCTGCAGAATGCCAGCGCGCGCGAGGCGCTTTCTGTCCTCGGAGAGTTCTGTGAGCGCATCCTGATTAGCTGTCGCTCACTGGGCACAGCCCCAAATTGCTCCCACCAGCTCCCCTTTTTGTGCTTCGTCCGAACGAGGTTGCAATATTGGCTATGCACTTGACCGACTAGCCGGTAATAATATCGTAGTGCAGAATGAAAGTATGGTATTGTACACCGAGAGATGATTAAGTCGCTTTCGCGCCCTTCACGTAGATCATCTCGTGTCTGATATCATGATGTTATCGCCCAGGTGTCATTTCCTGCTGGCTCTTGTACCCAGGGCCGACGCTGTGTCTAAGTAGATGCAGGGGGCTCTACTTGACAGATTCCACTCTGACAATCAACATTCTTGAGATGAGCTTACTTGTATCTGCAGCATGTTCAGTAGAGAAAGCAAGAGCATTTTATTTTTGTCTACCGGAAAAGGTGTATCGTAAGCATGCGCCATTCGCCAAAGCTCAAAAGCACCCGCATTATCTCTATTGATCGATCCTTAATACACTTCTACCAACCTATTTTGTCTAGTCCGTGAACTTGATTCCCTTCTTTCCCTCGACATCAATGTACCCTCCCTTGTAGCTACCACGCTTCTTCTTGTTCTTCTCCTTGGTAAAACCCTTTCCCCTAGTCACAATCAGATCCTCGTGAGCCTTCTGGGCATAGTCATAAGGAACGTATGCGTTGCTGGCCAAGCGATCATCAACCTTGATATCCTTTGGGATTCTCGAGAATGGCTCATTGGTCTTCTTCCTCTTCAAGACTGGGTCTGGGGGCAATGGTGGGTCGAGCTCGTGCGCCTTGGAGGTAGTAACGGTCTCAGTGACCTTGACGACCTTTGGCTCTCCATTCGCATCTTTGGTGGTTGTAGTGATGGTTTTGGTGACTGTGCGAACTTCATCATCGGAATCGCTGGACGAAGATTCAGAAGATGAATCGGAAGAGGATGCCGTCGATTTCTTAGGTCCATCGGAAAGTGTAGCACTTGTGTCAGAGCTTGCAACTGGCTTCTTCTTCTTCGCATCCTTGGCAGAGTCGCTATCAGAACTGTCTGAGTCAGATGAGGACGAGTCGGAATCAGAGTCTGGGAGAGGAGTCTTCTGTGCAAGAGAATTGGTAGAGGAATCGGAATCGCTATCAGAATCAGAGGAGCTGCTGGAGTCCGAGTCGGAAGAGGACGATGATGATCCACTGTCAGAAGTCTTCTTAGCCGTCTTCGTCTTCTTGGTCTTGGTGTCCTCATCTGAGCTTGAATCAGAAGATGAGTCGGAAGAAGAATCCGATGACGAGTCAGAAGAGGTAGAATCAGTCGAAGAACTGGCTGTTGTCTTGGCCTTCTTCGACTTTGGAGCTTCATCTTCGGAACTCGAATCGGAGCCAGACGAAGAGGATTCGCTGCTGGATTCAGCCTTTCTCTTCAGATTGTTGACCTTGGCTTTAGGGGAAGCAGCCTTCGCAACTGGGACTTCCTTCTCGTCGTCGGCGTCGCTGTCGGAGCTGCTGGATGAAGATGAGGAAGATGAGCTCGATCTCTTAGAGGTGACCTTCTTTGCAGGTGGGGCATCTGCCATTTCGACATCACTATCCTCATCGCTGCTACTGCTGCTGCTCTCACTGCTGCTTGACTCCTGCTTCTTTGCCTTCTTCTTGTCGGCCTTTTGCTTCTTGGCAGGAACCTCCACTGCGCCCTTGTCGGCAACCTTATTCTCTCCCTTCAAAGTGGACCACTCGCTGAATACCGTGCTGAGCGATGGTACGCCCTCGACCTTGCTCGCCTTTTCGCCTCGACTTTCGCGCTCTGCCTTGAGTGCTTGACTTGCGTCCGTGAACTCATATTCGGCCAAGAATGATCCGACGAGCTCAAGTAATTGAGGTGGGGGGGACAACTTCGCAGGTTCTCCAGCCGCGCGACGCTTGAGGAGATCTTGGGCAAGTTGCTTGTCTTTCTTGTTTTTGGATCGGTCCTGGGTTTGGGATGTTGAAGTTGACACAGCTGCAGCTGCGACTGGCTTTCCTGCAGCAGGGAAGAGCCAATCGGGCTGTTTCGCACTGTTCTTCTTCTTCCCGAGCTTCTGCATGTTGGGATTTCCAGACATGATGAGCTGGTAATTGAGGTACTATTCGAAGTTGAAATTGCTCCAAACAAAGAAAACTTTCGCACTCGAGCTTATCGCCAAAAAAAAGTTTGGGTGCCAAGTGCGGGAGCGCTAGCAAATATGGATCTAACCTAAATCGATCTAGACACCAATGTTCAACAAGCTTCGAGACATCAGATTGTCTCGTGTGAATGGACTTTATATAATGATATGGTGGTGAATGAAGCGGCAAGCAAGACGTTCTTGTCATAATCGTTTCGCAGTCAGTCTAATATGAAAGTGGTTTTCCTACTCATTGTTCGTCAAGGGATGATGGACACTTACTTCTACTAGCAGACAGGATGGATGTGAAGAACTGTCATGTTACTTGCTTTGAACAGATGCGAACTATTAGTATAACGTGAATTCTAAGTGTAAAAAGTTCCAATTCGATTATCAGGTCCATCCATTTCGATCCATTTATCGTTGCAGCAAGTTTGACCTCTTGTTTCTTCAATGCAGGCCATACTGCACATATTGTCTGTGCGGTCCACCGGAACGCAGCCACAATTGATGTCAGGAGCCTTGAGCTCTCAAGGGGAACTTCAACATCAAAGCTCGAGTACGGCCAGGAAGTCACCGTCTCATTCCCAAACTTTCAACTCACAGCAGGCGCATGGCCATGGACAGAGGGACGATACGAGAATGAGAGGAAATCTATCCTTGGTCCCTAGATGATTGAACGCCTAAAGCGAACCTCCCGAGAAGACGTGGCTCCGCCAAATGGACGGTTCAGGTCAGAATGGACCAGGCGGGGTCCACGACAGCACTGGCAATGGAGGAATGTCCAGGGCAGAGCGATTTGAAGATGAGAAGCGCAGGATCGTGGACAGTTGTTTCGGGAAGAAGGATGAAGACGGCTCTTGTAAGACCCATGCATTGAACCGCGATCCAGCATCTAACATTATGACTAGTAATGGAATCCTACATCACACATATCAGAATTATAGAAGACGGAGCATACCCATCTACTCCACCACCGCCGAATTCAAATCCAAGTACAAAAAAGCCGCGTCTCATAATTGTTGCTGTGAGGAAGTCGGGCAGGGTTCGAATGCACAAAGCGAGAGAAAATGCCAACGGGACTTTTTCGATTGGGAAGACTTGGATGCTTGATGACTTGTCTTCCGTGCAGTCATACAGTGGCATCAATCCCGCAAGTGCAGAAGAGGAGCAGCAAAAACAATGGGCGGGAGGTATTGGCTTCACGGTCACGATCGGCAAACCGTACTATTGGCAAGCAAACACCCAGAAAGAGAAGCAGTTCTTCATCGCGAGTCTTGTCAAGATCTACACCAAATATACGGGAGGTAAATCCCCAGAACTTCTTGGATTTGAGCCCAGGGAAAGAGATCAATTGCTTGGTGTATCCGCTCCAGCGCGTGCACCTCCTATTTCACAACCACCTCCTCAGCAGCCCACGCCACCTTCATATGGACGAGATAGACGACGAGATCCATCAAGAGAGCCTCCTGTACTCCGCAATCAACCCAGTCGAGATGCAGTACAGCGGCCTCCGCCACAAATGGCTCCTCCTATAAATCCATACGGTCAGCCGCCGAGATCACAGATGCGGTCTCAACGGGGTGACTCCCCAAGTGGTAGTATGGATTCTGGTAGCACCGCTTCGCAACAAGCGCCACCCAATCCCCGACGATTGGGCGCCCAACCGAGCCAGGAATCGTTCGCCAGGAGTGATGATGGCTCCAGTTTACCACCGCGGTCACGAGGTGGAATGAATGGGCTACCAAATGCCCCAGGCAGATTCCAAGACCGCAGTGTAACTCCTAATTCTCAGCGAGCCGTTACTCCTGATTCAAGTTTCTCCGGAGGTAGAGACGTGGCGTCTGAAGTACCTCCAGTGCCCGCACCATTATCTTTGCCTCCTGAACGCCGAAGACCTCCAATGCCGGTGCTTGGCGATTCACGCCAGAGAAGTCAAAACTCAAATGATAATATCGTTCCCGCTCCTCTCTCAAGTCCTGGGATGCGACGAGAAGATCTGCGGCCACCGACACGCAGTAGTGAGCGAAGTATTCCCAGAGAACAAGATATTGACAATGGAATTCCATCATCATCTCCGAACGGCTTTCAAAACCCGACCTCAGCTCGTAATATGTCGGAAAGTTCGGATCGCAGGAATAATATCCAAGCAGTTCCAGTTCCAGCACCTGTGCCAGTTCCCGCAGAAGTAGTATCGCCGCCAGCGACAGTCGAAACACCTCCTCCAGTCCAGCCCACAGAGCAACCAGAAGAGGATGTCCGGCCTGGACTTGGACCCATGATCAAGAAAAAAACTAAGAATGAGGTTGCTGGTACAATGTTCAAGGCTGCAAAGGCTGCGAATGCCTTTAGCTCCTTCAAGCCACGGGCTGGTGGCGCTGCAGAACGATTGAGGGAAGCTCAGGCTAAGATGACTGATGGCCCAGACGGTGTTACTGGTGTAGTACCTGCGCCCTCACTTCTTCGGGGAATGAGTACAGATAGCAATACTGGAACCGCAACTCCACCAGCAGCAACGCCTCTGGAACGACCAGTCTCACGTAGGAAAAACGACAGTGTGCCCGAGGTCAAGATCACTGTACCAGAATCGGGACGTCCAAGTAGTCTTGAGGCGCCAGTTGCCCCTCCACAAGAAAGCACGCCACCCGAAAAGGCTAAAGCTCGTGAAGCTAAAAGAGCCAGACCTCCGGCGGAGACAATGTCAAAGGAGCTTGCTGCTATTGGTGTTGACCCAAGCATTATTGGTGATCGAGGTGGGGAGCTGGTTGCTGCATGGGAAGAGTTTGGATGGGTCGGCGAAGGCATTCGAACCAAAAACATTGATCAGATGAAGGATGAAGTCGAGCGAGAGCTGAACAAGATTCAGGCAGGTGGTTGGCTAAGCAGGTTGGAGGAGGAGGATGACAGAATCGAAGCCATCAAGACGGGGCTGGATAAGTGCATCGAGGAATGTGAAGAGCTGGATGGCTTGTTCACGCTGTATCTTGTTGAGCTTGGCGTAAGTCATTCCTTTTCAGCTTCTCGTTTTCTTACTGACCATTTAGACTCTGAACGAAGATGTCGCATACATCGAAGCTCAGTCACAGGGCTTACAGGTCCAAACTGCCAACCAAAGGCTTCTCCAAACAGAGCTAAAATCTCTTCTCGATACCATTTCAATCTCTGGAGAGCAGCTAAGTGGTCTCCGAGAAGCGTCACTGGAGTCTCCGCGTGGCTTGGAACAGATCGAAACGTCTTTGGTCATGCTTTTCAAGGCCATGTTGACTATCGATCCATCGCTCAACACAACTGTCTCCCGACCTAGTGAGGATGGCAGTCTCCGATCTGGTAAACCTGGAGGTTATGGAAATAGTGAAATTGGAAGTATGCGAGTGCTTCAAGAGAAGAAAGACGTCTACAAGATGGAGATCGCGATGTTCCTTCGTCGTTTGAAGCCGTTCTTGCAAGTCAAGTTCGGTGCTGCGATCGATGAGACAAGAAAAGCTCTTGAGCGAGAAAAAGGCAGCAACCTGACTCGATCTGCAGGCAAGGCTAAACTCGATCCTCGAAATCACGACCTCGCTCGTGATCTCCTGTGGAGGTATAGCCCGCTGATGCTGTTCTCGAGGGAGGTTGATCGAATAGAATGGGAAGAACTCATGAAAATGTACGAAATGGTATGCCGGCCGTTGTATCAAGATGAATTCCGCGATGCTGTCTTCGCTTGGAAGCGCATTGCTAGGAAGCCGATTGGTGACGAGGGCGATATCTTGTTCACATCTCAGATCGAGAAGCAGACCGAAGGGATTGCGACTACTGCTCGAAAACTGACTGTCAAGAGGAGTCAAACTTTAGCCAAGAGTTTGCGGTCTCCCATTGGTGACAATGCTAGCAAATCTAGCCTCGATAAGTCAGATGGTCGTCTTCAACCATACGAAGTATTTGGCGGAGTCCTTGACGAGACTATTCCGATAATGAGTATGGAGCAGAATTTCGTGGTCGAGTTTTTCCACGTCACATCACTCGAGCAATCGGATTTCCCGGATGCAGTAGCTGCATCACCGCCAGATTCTCGCCGCGGCGGCGATCTTCGACGACCAAGAGTGATGGACCCTGACAGAAATCTCGCAAAACTTGTCGTCCAATCTATGGAAGAAGTTTTTTCATTCTATGCCAATGATATGCAAGCGCTTGTTGACTGGAGTATTCAATCCGATCCACTGTATGTACTTCCATTGCAAATGACAACAACAATGCTAACACATCTCTAGTCAGGGTGTCGGGGTCATCGCTGCCATCGAGCGCAAACTCGTCGGGTTCGAAGAGTCAAACCAGGAGTACCTCTCGCGGACACTTCAAAAGCTGCATGTAAAGCTTCTAGGCATGTTCAACAAATTCTTGGACGAGCAGATCCGTGCCATTGAGGATACCAAAGTCAAGATCAAGAAGCGCAAGGGAGTTATTGCCTTCATCCGAATATTCCCATCCTTCTCATTGACTTTAGAGACTATGCTCTCGACGTCACACGACCTCGATATACGACAAACCGTCAACATCGCCTATGCTCGGATCAACAAGACTATGTTCGAGTCATTGAAGGTCATCGCAAGAGAAAACCCTGGGGCCCAGGTTGCCGGTGCCGACCCTGAAGACAAGGAAGCATTGAATTACCAAGTCTTGCTTATTGAAAACATGAACCACTATCTAGAGGAAGTGGATGCTCGTGCCAATCCTGTCCTCGAGGACTGGAAACAAAACGCAGGTCGAGAAATGAACGAGCATATGGGTCTGTATCTTGGCGCTGTAATTAGAAGACCTCTAGGGAAACTGCTCGACTTTCTCGAGAGCACAGAAAGTCTGATGCTCTCCAGACAACCGGGAGAGCCAGCCTCCAAGATTTCCAGTATGCCTAGTCACTCGAAAACCACGTTCCGCAAAGTCCTTGCAGGCTACGATTCGAAGGAAATCAGAAAAGGTATTGAGGCGCTGAAGAAGCGAGTTGAGAAGCACTTTGGCGATGCAGATGAACCAGGGCTTAGTCGCGGTCTCGTCGTTAAGGTCATTCAGAACTGCGAGAAGTTTTATGAGAAGGTTGAGGATCGAATCTTGACTATCAGTCGAGACGTGTATGATGGCGAGGTCATCTCTGAATGGACAAGAGCCGACGTGTCTGCAGCATTCAGAAAGTAAAATGGACTAAGGAATCATAGTGAACATATGGTCCATACAAGACAGGATAATCTACATCTTCGTCATCGTGTCGTTTGTTGCGGAAGGTTGTTGGTTATGGGTTGATGATGACTGGCGTTCTTTGGCGGATCCATGATCAGGGTTTGCATCGACTTTATCTATTGTAAGGATATACCACGAGGTTTCGAATGTAGAAATGTATTGTACAAACTCTGGTTTCAGCACTGAAGTGATGTTTTGAGTATTCTCTCGGATCCGAGGCCCGGCGGGAAGAACCGGTTGTCGATCACGTATGTAAGAGTGGGGAAACACAGATTTGACAAGCAGATCTTTTTACTCAAATGTTGTCACCAAGCACTCGACTCTCTTTACAATGTGTATAATGACCTTCAGCTGGAAGTAAAAGAGAAGCTTAACATCGTCACGAGGTGCCACCCGCAGTGTTGACAATCAGTGTGGTTGCGGCGAACAGCGAGGAAGTAGTGGGGTTTCCAATCTCCAACACCCCGACTCCGATATCTGGTCAGAAATGCTTTCTTGTTGAAATAAAGTTGTCTAACATCTATTCAGAAGACCTGTTTAGAGCCACTTATACTACGAGTTCGGCTTCTCCAAGCTTCAAGCTACAGCTCAGCGTTTCAACTATCAGTCTCTACTCTTACGTCAATCATGGATTCAGCGCCATCAACCATAGCCCTCACCCGGCTACCATCCACCACCACCAGATCACAGCACTCTGAGTCACCCACTGCAGCTCCTTCAGAGTCAACAGCTCTCCGCCCAGTGTCCAAGAATCGACAGATCCTTGTCCTCATCTCCTCCTTCCTCACTATCGTCATCACAATCGGCCTCAACCAATCTTATGGTGTATTTCAAGCCTACTACATATCATCCTCTCAAACTATCTTGAAATCAGCAGACAACTCTCCTGCTCTCGTAGCCTTCGTTGGAACTTTAGCCTCAGGCCTTACTTGGTCGGGCAGTATTTTCATCAATCCGATGTTGACTCGGATCTCGTTACCTCAGCTGCGACAGTTATGCATTCTCGGTGTATTGCTGATGAGTCTGGGCTTCGGACTAGCTAGTATCTCCTCTACGGTGTGGCAGTTACTACTCACACAAGGACTGCTGTACGGTGTTGGATCGTCGCTCTTGTATTTTCCGATTCTGAGCTCTGCTCCGGAATACTTCAATGAGCGCAGAGGAGCTGCAAGTAAGTCGCTCCCGTTCTCATCTTCGGACTTATTCCTGTGGGAAACCTGTCGAGTACTTGCATTGACCAACCTTCCACAGTGGGGTTCATCCTCTCCGGTGCCGGGATTGGCGGTCTGGTATTCTCACCACTCGTACGGGCTCTTCTCTCAAACGTCGGTCCACGATGGACATTGCGAGCTCTGGCGTTAATAGTTCTCGTCGTCTCTCTCCCCATCGCCGTCTCCGCCTCTCCATCTCGCTTCCTCGGGAGAAGACCTACCCATGTCAATCTCAAGATGGCCGTCAAACCCACCTTCCTCCTGTCCGTCTGCGCAGGCTTTCTGCAATCAGGCGGGAATGGCCTTCCACTGACATTTTTAGCTGAGTATAGTGTGGCTCTCGGCTATACCGCTGCATTTGGTGCTAATCTCTTGGCTGTCAATAATGCTGTTAACGCTGTTGGACGGGTCTTGACAGGCTGGATTGGTGATAGGGTAGGCAGACAGAATACGTTGTGCAGTATGTGTTTGCTGTGTGTCGCTGCTGTTGCGGGGCTATGGTTGGGTAGTATCGGAGATGGAGGAAGGAAGGGATTGTGGCTTGCTTTTGTGGTTCTCTACGGAATGGCAGGGGGCGGGTATAATGCTTTGTTCCCTACGGTAAGTCCTTGTTCCCATCATCTCACCATTCCTCAAAGTAGGAGGAAAATATGCTGATGTTGATTACAGACTATTGCCGAAGTCTTTGGCTTGCAAGCATATGCCAGCGTCAACGGCTTCATCTACTTCGTTCGTGGCTTGGGTACAATGTTCGGTTCTCCAGTCGGTGGTCAGATCCTCGGGGAGAGTAAGTTGGTGAATTACAGGGAGGTTGTCATTTTCGATGCGCTATTGTTAGCTGGAGCGACAGTCTGTGTGGTTGCGGTCAGAGGGTTGGATGCTGCTGAGAAGCGTGCGTGGAGATGGAGAGCATAGGAGGCTACCCTATGCCGGTCTCTGACCGACTCGAGTGCACGGCTTGGTAGTATTGATGCATCAGCCGCTTTTGAAAAAGCCCCCGAATCGAGTCATCGGCTCGGCTATCAACAAAGTCGTAGCAGATCAATCATGCCGAAGTATCGAGTCCTTCGAGTAACAAAATAAGCGAATCTGTGACATCTAACCATGGTATTATTAGCCCGCTAACTCACGCTGGGATGCGACAACTTTCTCCAGCTCTAATTAGACCTGAGTTGCGGACTGTTGATCGTATCTTGCACCGTAAAAGTCGACGTCTTGGGTGCGTCGCTGTCCCTGTCCGCTGTTCATATATCGTGGCTAAGTTGTCAACAACTTAGACTTTTGCCGTCCAGACTCCAAATCCGTTAAGTCTCCTTTCCGTAAATCTCTCGAAAATAAAAACGCGACTTGTTTCAAAGTATTCTTACTCATATCCTGTTTAGTGGCATAGTGGCTGTCCTTCCAACTTTTTGCTGTTTGGCAGTTTTGTTGATATAAGCCGTTAACCGAGTTCGAGCTGCTCAAGCGGCCTAGTAACCAGAAACTACTCAGACTTCTTGTCGCTATCGCCAGAAGTGAATTTGGTCTAATCTAATCTGAACGCGACCTCGGAAAACTAGTTTCCTGCCTGATTCTTCCACTTCAAGTCGCCTATGACCACCCTTATTTTCACCGACAATTTCGATCATCAAGACCACACCACCTTGTAATTGCCGTCCAAGCGCGCTCCTCATCCCGTATTTTGACCGCACTTGCGAAAGCAACAATTCGCAGTTACACGAGAGAAACAGGAACTATGGCATCCTCTGCCGTAAGACTTTACCCCCTTGATATCAACTGGGATCAATCTTACATTTTAAGCACCAGGATCCCACCCTCGAGATTGATGCCGAAGGAGACATATACATCAGAACCTACGAATACGTGAAAAAAAGGCCACATATAATTACTCTCATCAGAGTCTCCTCTCAAGTCCTTCGCGACAACTCCAGCTTCTTCAACGCGCACTTCAAAGAATTTGGCTTTGACGAGATCATGGGTATTCACCACATCTCACTCCCAGCTTTCACGCTCTGGCTTCGGATCGTCCATGGCTGTGTCGATGAAGAAGGACTTCTCGACCTTGCTATGACTGACTTCGAACGCGCGATTGAGATCGGCAACGAGTACGAGTTCAAGCTGTCAAAGATGAGTGTCTGGTTTTCCATCTGGCTTGGCTCCCAAGACCTTCGCAATCTTGATACAGATGACCTCCGCCGACTACTCTCGATCTCGACTGAGCTCAGCCACTACAAGGCGTCCGAAGTTCTCAACATTCTCATCACGGAGGCTGAATCAGGCGACCATGATCCTGCCATAAGTAATGCCTTCAAATACTACCCTCCAGTTCCCGTCATGTCGACGAGACAGAACAGCATCCTCCTCTTCCTCCTCGAAGTCGTCCCCGTCCAAAAATACGAGAGATGGGGCTTCTCCGAATCGTTCAAAGCAGCCTACGGTGAGCCTCTCGAATACTACTCCGATTTTTACCGCCTCATGACCACCGTTTTCGATCACAAGGTCGTGCCAAGATTGAAGAGATTCGCAAGTCTCGGCGCAGACGAAATTTCCGGAAGATACTTGTGGTTCTGCGAGATGTGCGATGATATTGCACAAGTCCACTCGCTGCCGATGTTGAAGAGGAGAGAGATGGAAGCTGCGTGGATCTGGAATGCGTTCGACTTGTACGAGAAAGACTCCACTATCGATCCCGTTGCTTTAAAGAAGGCTGTCACTCACGTTAGTCTTATGATCCATATCTTATCTAGAACATTGCTGACGCATTTCAGCGAGTCCATCCACGGATCAAGGTCGAGGCATATTGTAAGCATCCGCACATTCCAAATTGTTTCTTTAACCAAATTTCTATATCTCCAGAATTCAGGGACACACAAGTTGCCTGCCCATTTGCTGACTCACAGGTACATAGGGCAGGATAAATGTGCTAAGCTAGGCTGGGCACAAGATGAGATTGCATTTCTGAATGATGGATGTGAGGAGGATCCGGAGACCGAGAGGATAGTGGACGGCGACGAGGACCTGGAGATGGATACTGTGTTTGCTGCCGTGGCTGGAGAGCAGAATTCAACGCAGTTGGAGGGACTGGTGGAGGGTTTGGCAATCAGACCTAAAATCAATTGAGTATTAATTGGGCTAGATTTTGGCCTACATGTAAGAACTACAAAATCAGATTCCAAAGTCCTGAAATATTTTGAGCACCCCGTGATTCGCAATGAGACCAGCGGGTCGAAAAGAAGTGTGCTACTTACGGAGGCATCATCAAAATGATGCCGTACGTTTCTCTAGTACATTGAGTCCTCCGACTGTATTTCCAAATAATCCCTTTCCATTGAAAAAGTCTTACCCCTTTCTGGCCCACGAAAGGTAGACTCACAGGCTCGCAAGTTTATGTTTACCACGGAAAACTGCTAGGCGATCATTCTTCACCATCCTCGCGTTGCTAGTAAACCAGCCAAGTTTGTGTATTCTGCTATACCACTCCATATACTAGTTCCACCTAACAATGTAAAACTACTCACTCTGACATTAGTACACATACCTAAACTCAGGATTTTGCTTATCCGTCAAATTTCCCCACGTGTCCTCTGTTGAATTCACAGACACTCCCTCGGCTTCTAGCGTCCTTGATCTCCTTTCCTTAACTTTATTTGCCCAAACGTAGTAGCCAAACAACAGAATCGTCATTCCAGCAGCAGAGGCTTGCGTCGCCATCAGAATGACCTTCGCATTATGATATTCCGGGGCATCCTGTGCACGGAAAGTCTGCGGACCAATTATACTCCCAACGCCGAAGCCACCAGCCACAATTACAGCTGCGACAGCCCGTTTGGTATGTCCTGCTACATTGCACATCGCCCATTGGTAGATGATGATGATGGTCGGGGTGATGGCGTTGACGAGGTAGACACCCGTAAGGAGCGCGCCTTTGTTGTCTTTGGGTGCGTATGACATGAGTCCGCCGCCTAGGATGGCGGGAAGACAGCATGCTAGAAGCCAGGCCCAGCGATGAGATGCGCGGCGGACACCGATACCGGCGAGAAGAGCGAAAATAAAGGATACAAGGCCGGATGGCATATTAAGAAGTGCTGCTTCTTTAGACGTGTACCCAAACTGCCGGATTATGGTGGAGGAATATGCTGTTATGACACCGCTTGATATTGCAATCTGGAATAATGTCAATCAGATTGTACTAGTATAAGACATAGTTTCCGCGGAACAAGATACGTACAAGACAATTGATCAAGAACAGCATCCAAATTTGCGGGTCGAGCAATAATTCCAGGAGCTGCTTAACATCCAGTTGTCGATTCTCAATGCCAGTCCTGTTCTCGCTGATGTGAATCAAGAGCGCAACTTTCTCCTTCTCCGACAACCATTTGACCTTCATCGGCGAATCAGGCAACATGAACAGCGCACCTAGGCCAATCAAAATAGTCACAGCCCCAAGTGTCAGGAACATGATTCTCCAGCCCTCGAGCTTGGCATTCTCGACGTGTTGAAATGCAAAGGAGATCAATCCGCCAAGAATTTGCGAGATAGGCATCCCCATGAACCAGAATTGGAATCGAGACCCAGCTTCTGCACGCGTATACCATTGACTACTGAGTAGCATGAGGGAGGGTGCTGTTGAAGCTTCGAATATGCCGAGGAAAATTCGTGCAGTCAGGAGGGTACCATAATTCCTTATACCGGCGAAACTGCAGGTCACAATACCCCACAGNACGACATTACAACCCAGCCATTTACCTGCCGGAAACTTCTGCAGGAAGTATCCTGTTGCTCTGGTCAGCTCGGGGCAGGTAAGCACAAAGGGCTACTACTTGCCATTGGGGATCTCAGCAATTACGACGGCGACTGAGAATGCTGTGACGGCATCCGAGAAGTTATTTCCCTTCAGGTGCAAGTCTTGGTTGAATCCCATGACAGCGGCGTACTATACATATGCTCTCAGCTAAAGGCAACCCACAGCAAAGAGAAATGAGACGTACATTGATGTTCACTTTGTCCAGAAACTGCATTCCGTAGACCAGGAACATGATGGGTATCAGGCGGAAATCCACCTTACGACGAACGGCTCTGATGTCGACATCTCCGGGTTCGAGTGATGCGGCATTAGTGTTTTGAATGAAATTATATGCGCTGTCGAGATGTGTATTCGTCGTGACCCCTGGTGCTGATGGTGTCAGTGCAGTCTCCGAAACTGATGATTTTTCCATTGTTGACGCCATCCTATGACATTTGAGTAAATTGAGTACGGAAGTGAGTAGGGAAGGAGAGGGAATCTCAAGATTTTGCAATCAGTAACTTTATATCACTTATCAAGTGGGGAAGGTGCGATGAGCACAGCTGCACATGCCAAACTAAGTTCGATTTCACCATCCAGTGAGATAACAAGAATACCTGTATGCAGTCAAGTACAGGAAATAATGTACGCTGATCAATGTACGACCCGCGGTGTTCCCATGCCTTCTGCATCAGCTCTGTAAGCACGAGTCAATACCCTTTGACCCTCAAACCTATCATTGACGGAAGAATCGACAGATAAGACAACGCTCGCAGCGCCAAGCGAGAGAGCAACCTTAACAATGTCAACACTGCATACCGAACCCTGGAAACTGGTGTCTGATTCGCTAAACTTTGTTTAGAGTGCCGGCGGCCGCTCCTGGCAGATGATGACCCCGCTGCAGGGAGGATAGACATTGCCCAAAAATGGACGGACTTAAGTTTGATGCTACGGAATACCGTAGCTATGTTTGGTGATATCGAGCGCAAAATCGCGTCCTAAAGTCACCAAAAATTCTAGGGACTTGGCTTGGTAAGGGCAACAGTGTCGATCTTTGATATGCCCTGTCACATGACCAGATGCATATCTCGGAGGCAAATAGAGGCTTCCATCATAAAGCACCTGTCAAAGTATCTTCTCTCAAGATCCCATTTCCAGCCTCTCACTTAAGGAACTACATTCTCGGACATGCGGAGGGATAAGATAGGCACGTTAAATGGTTGCCTCCCAGCACAAATAATCGAGCCAGAACCCTCGGATTCGCTGTGCAACTTGTTCTCTATGCGGCAACAGAGCATCCAAACTTGGATTCTCCAGGACATCGCTATTCATGCTGTAAGCTCATGAGCAGACAGTCATATGAAATTGTACAAGCAAACGCAGACCGATCAATGACCTGTATCCTGAATCCAGATAAAGATACGGAATGAAGGACCGGACACGACAGCCTTTAACTGCCATTCTATGTCCTAAGAAAGAAAAGCGACATACAAAAGTCTGAAAGTCAAAAACGAAAAAGCATAATCTGAGAGAGGATAGGGAGTTTTGGCAGTACCATATTCCATGAGGTTCCTCATCTGTACTTAGCTATGGGGCAAGCTACCTTCCACGCCTTATGTATCCTATCCTTTCTACATTATCATGTTTTCACGTGGAGTTTACATCTCCTTCAGAAAAACAACAAATAATCTTCTAGGCAACCACTCAGCTGCCTCCATCACACATTAAGAGATAGCGAAATGGGCAAACGAGATAAGACAATTGCATAGACAGCAATAATTTGAGAGTGATGACACGAAAGACTTCTTGATGAATTGAATACACGGTCCGGTATCGCCGTAGCTGACAGCCTCCAAGTGTTGAAGTGGAGGCGAGCTTACGCAGGATTTCCATCCACCTCCTTCTCCTCACATCCTCTCAATTCGACTTGGCTCAACACGAAAATGACGAAAATGACGAAAGTGAGGCGCAGGACTTAGAAGACAGATGACAGTTGACAGATGACCACGATCTCACTCAATTAACAAGCGAAGGATCACATCGTGTGATTACTAACTCCGTCTTTCCGTACAACACAGGCATCAGATAATTCCAAACAAAAAAAAAAAGTGGACGGAAGATGCATCACCACCTTCCCTCATCACTCCGGAGGCCAAGAAAGCTGAAGAAAGATATCGAGGCTGAGACCAAAGTTGAGATGCACTGTTCGTAACTTTTCGTATATTCCTCGTTATGTTTTAGCATCCTATCGTGAGAAGCAAAAGAAGAGACGAACGCAATGCAACACAACGCAAGGAGACGGAGGGGCGGCGCGGACCAAGTCCGTTTCTTGGCAGAGGAGGCTGGCTTGGCTTGTTCAGCGCGCGGCGAGGGCTGTTCAGGGGGGCTGAGTTTGAGTTGACATTCCGCAGCTGCTAAGCGAAGGCAACGGATGGGATGGCGGCGGCGAACCCCTTTCTTCGTCGATCTGGATCTGGATCTGGATCTGCCTCGGCAACAACCTCGTTTGAGAATTTGTCTGTCTGAGGTAGGGAGGGAGGGACAGCTAAGAAATCAGTCACGGAGGGATAGTATTGGAATGGGAAGGAGAAAAGTCACGATTGAAGAGAGAGAGAGGAAGTGCAGTGTGATGATTTTGAGTGTTAACTCTTTTGTATTGTGCAAGAGTCTTCTTTCTGTCGAGCTCTGTGTAGGTACTTTAACATGGATATCTCCAAAAATATCGGCGATGCAGAGCATCAAGCCTTCTCATTCCCTCCTTTCTTTCTTTCTTCCCTTCCGTCCACACTTCATCCCATTACTATAATGCAGTGCGGTACAATGCAATGCCATGTCATTCCGTAAAAAGCAAAACCCAACTCCAGCACGCCATGCTAATGCAGAAATGAACAAAGGAAAGGAAAAGGGAACAGATGACAAAACCCCACCACCAGATTCGAAACTGTCCATCCAAATTGTATCGGATCCTCCCATATCATGAGCCCCATTTTCCAACCCTCTCCAGTGACAAAGGAAACTCGTGCATCCAGTCTTTATCCAATTATCATGAAGCATAGCTGTTGCGCTCTCTCTGCCCTCCAAGCAAACGCGAGAAGATATTGCCGCTCATAAGCCTTGCCTTCTTCACCGGCTTCTCCTCGACGACAACCTCGCGCTCAATTTCGTACGGTAGCATGCCGCGCTTGTGTTGTGGGTACAAGACCTGGTGGTCCATCTCGATCTGAACAATGTCGCGGATGATGGGGTCTGAGTTAGCGTCATTGGCGCTGCGGCAGTATTGGCCATCGTGCTCCATCTCCATGTAGCTGCCGATGCTTGAGCTGGGTGTGCCGGCGCGCGAGATGGAGTCCACGTATGAGGAGGCTGAGGAGGAGATGGTCGAGTATGTGTCTGCTGTGCCACTGCGTGCGAGGCCTGGGACTTCGGTGGAGGGAGGAGGGGAGTCGTAGCGGGGGTTCGAGGATTGTGGTCGGCCGACAACCATGCCGGTTGGGTCGATGTATTGACCGTTGTACATCTGGTGTTCTTGGTACCCTGGTAACCAGTATTGACTCGCGGACTCGTATTGTATCCTGTGCTGCTCCTCCTCTGCCAATTGCTGTTCTCTTGCAGCTCTCTTGCGGGCCTCCTTCTGGCGGGCGTATTCTTGCTTTCTCTCGATTTCTTGGCGGATTGGCTCTAGGAAAGGGTCGAGGTGGTTGTAGAGGTCGTCTTCGCTGATGTTGAGGTCCCAGTCGAGGAGGAAGAGAAGTTGCTTCTCCATGAGGTTGACTTCGGTTCTTGAGAAACCGAAGTGCTCGTACCCTCGAACTTTGGTGTACTCGGCCCAATGCTTGTTCTTCGGCGAAGAATCGTTCAAGAATTTTGCAGAGAGGATGAGCGCAGCGAGAAAGATTCGGTGTACAGTACACCTTAACCCTTTGGCTACGGGAGGAAGCTTTTGCCGTAATCTCTCGAGGTACACCAATGTTGTCATGAGTGTTGGTACTTGGACATTTGATTTCCGTACCAAATTGCTGATGAAGCGTTCTAGGGAAGGAAGGGCCAGTGACTCTGATCCATCTTCTGGAGGTGTTTGAGGAGGGGAAGGAGGCAATGAGTGGGAGGAAACTCGTTCACACTGAATAACTTCTGATGCTTTCTGGGCAAGATAGTTGATCATATCAGTGCTTACAGGAGTGTAGATAAAGCGTTCCAGGGCGGCCTCGTTCAGTTCTCTTGAAGGGTACGACATGTTGTATGTCGTATCGAAGAAGATGTTTGTTGTTGAGGATCGATCTGGGTAAAAGCAAACGATGCCGGGAAGGTATAGAAATATCAAATGCTAATGTGTATCGTTATATCGTGGTCTATTGGCCGTGAGCTTCGTATTGTTGGATTATGCCTAGCAAAGCTGCTTGCTATTGTGGCTGTTGGTATTGTTGTTGGGCGAGCCGAGGGGCTGATCAGGCTGAGATTGCTGCGAGGCTGTGAATAGGAACACAGTCTGCAAGGTGGGAAAGTGGATCGTTATTGACGACAGGAACAAGTAAATTGAATTGCCGGATAAGACTTGAACAAAGAACTCGGACCGTGAGAACAATGTAAGCGAAGCGGGAGCAGGAACAATAAAGTATGCCTGAGAGAGTGTATAGCGAGGTTGGTAGTTGTAGCGAGGTACAAGTACTGTGTCGTGCAGTGCAGTGTTGTGCTGTGCTGTGCAACGGTGAGGCTGGCAAAGGATTGTGGGGTGGCTGCTGTGTATATGAAGAAAGTTGAGCAGTACTATATTGTAAGTTGTCGTAGGTAGACAAAACTTTCCGACCAGCGGAGAGATCCAGGCGCAGATGCCGACTGTAGTGGACGATGTTTCGCTGGCGCAGCGCAAACGACTCAAGTCATGCAAATGCAACGGCCGCAAGGAAGTCGTGTCGGATTGAGAATGAATGGGACGGCAGGAAGGCGGAGGCGGAGGCGGTGATGATTCGCAAGCAGCCAAGCCCAATGCCTGAGAGAGAGAGTGCGAGAGGATGCGAGTCGTGGACGACGGAGGAGCGAGTGGAGCGGTGGAGGGGGAAGGATGATGCTTTATCCAAATGCCTCGCTAGATGCCTGAGCCAAAGCCTGGACGAAGGATGCTGGTCGATCTAAGGCTGATGCGGATGAGCAGAGGGCGGGACGATCTGAATGCAAATCGAGCCAAGCTGCGCACAGAAAGAGTTGCTGAAGTAGGACAGGCTCAGAAAACGGGGTATCCAAGTCGTACGTCCGTATTGGCCAAAGTCGCCGAAAAAGAAGCTATTCCGTTGTTGATGTGGTATTTCCTGGGGATGCAGGGGCGCACAGACGCAGGGGCGAGCGAGGGTTGACAGTTCTTTCGTCTGTTCGCAGATCTTCTAGCTGCAAAATCGATAGTGAAAGGAGGAGCAAGTCCGAGTGTTTCGTTTCGAGGGGTCGTAGATAATGTACTCCTGAGGGGATGTGATAGTATCTGAGGACGGGACGCCGGAGCTTGTTCGAATTATCTGACTGACAGCTGCACCTGATTATCCGACTGACACCGGGTCGTCGTGATGAGAGAGAGTGAGCGTGGAGGTCGGTGCGAAGTCGAGGTCAAGTGAGAGACAGGCGAGGCAAGTGGAGTGGAGTGGTGGCAGTGGATGATACTTCTACTTCTCTGTGATGACAAGCCTCTGGATAGATGAGGGTGTGGAGGATATATGTATCGTACGTATGGATGAGAAAGGGTGTGTGAGAGGTAAGGTCCTGTTAGTGGCCTACCGAATCAAGACTCGAAGCCAGGAGCTCCTCTACTATGGACTTGTTTTAATTGTTTCCACACACGCCGTCAAGGAGTATTTTCGTCGTTCGTCCAATTCCAGTCGCCTGTTTCCAGTAAGGAATCTGGCTGTGGCCGCTGGATGGTTGGCGGTGGTTGGTCCAACGCTGCTGGCCACCGTGTAGTAGGCCGCGCGATGCTTTGCCCCTAGACGCTGGGAAGGGACTGCTGGAATGCTGACGGACCCCTCGTTCCAAAAACGGCCCAGCAAGTGGATGGCAGTTTCAGCCCACTTGCGCAGGGGGGAACAGGGAGGATCGACTGGCAATCGACTGGCGGGGNGGGGNTTTGAGATGGGCAGATGGGATGCAGGGAGGAGAGGGGGCAGAAAGGAGGCAGGGTACGGATATGGTATGGCAAGGCAGGGCAAGCAGGGTACCACAGCACCACAAGGGAAAGGCGAGGATCCGGATCTGCTGCAGGGTGGAAGGATAAGATAGGGATGTCGTGAGTCGTCTGGATAGCCGTGGATGGGGCGAAGGGGGTGGAGAGGGAACTGGTCCGTGGCACTGGAGAACTGCGTTGTCCCTTTGCTTGGCTTTCCCTGTACAGTGAGTGCTGTACAGCTGTTGTCAACTTCTCCTGCTTCCGTCTCCTGCTTCCGTGTTTCTGAACTGCGGTGTCCTAAGCCTGTTCGTTCGGTTCGTCGATATATTCTCCGTCAAATCTGCGCCGTATTGCAAGTAGCCAATAGATAGTCAAAGCAAGGTTGGCCTCCCAAGGAATTCCTGAAACCCAAGATATCGATAATCAATCAAATGAACCGTGGTGGTCATAGAACATGCAATAAGTCTCGCAATAATAGTGAGATGCGGAACATGTTTTTGCGAGAGAGCATGCAGGTTCGCAATAGAGGGTGCTGGACTGGATAAATGTGCTCCCCTTCCGTCAGTGAGGGTGAGGCCCGTCGCAGTAATGTATCTAGTCATGCATGCGTGAGGAGGTTGGAGATATCACCGCCAGTTAATTCTTGACATTTCCGCAGATAGAGAGACGGTTGGGGTTGGGCTGCAATCCAGCTAGAATGAGTGAGTTGTTCAACTTCCTGCGTCATAGATGGCGGTGAATGGGAATGCTTCAACGGTCATCCTCACTCTATCATCGATCATGCAGCATGCATTTCCTTGTCTCTTGAGTCAGGAGTGAGTGTGAAGCAGCTGATTGATGGTCGCTTGATGGCGATGGAAAAATCAAGCGAGGTTTAACCCGCCCTCGACTCGGCTGGACTCAGCGATGCGATGTGCGTCGTCGTTCTTCATGCACGCAAAGAGAACATCATCATTCATGCATTCTGCATTCTTGAAATGGGCTGGCGGGCATCTGGCGTTCGGCCACCTAGTCGACACGAATTGATGCCGAGTGCATTACACGTACGAGGAGGCTTTGAAGCCCAAATATCCACCTCTTGACCGCAAACAGAACCTGAAGGAGGCTATGAAGATGAAAGATTCACTTTCTGGGCATCAAAGATCATTGGTATCAAGAGCATCTAGAAGAAAAGAAAGTCATGCAGCTGCGATGATCTTCTCCATCTGAAGTCTCTTCCTGTCCAGTCTACGGATGAGCCATGCCATCCCCTACCAATGCAGCTGAAGTCCAGGCCGGCTTGGGATGGTCTGGTATCGAGAATTTTTGAGGACTTCTAGCCTCCGTCGGCATCTGCGAGCGTTCTGGTTTTCTGGACTTGGTGGCTGAGGGGAGGCGTTGAGAGGCTGGGAATGTACAGGGAGTGACAGACAGGGGCAGAACTATGCTGAGAGTGGACTGGCGGCATTGCGATACCACTAACCGAGAGATCTTCAGGGACCTCGACGGCACTGTGATAGGCTACGAGCCATTGTGTTTTGAAACACTCAGTCATTCTGGACTCGGAACTGTGGACCTGCTGCTTCATCTTGACTGCCACATCATCATTCCTTATTCATCACCAGCGACCACTCTCTGTGCAGAACCTGTCTCCAGCTTAAATCGAAGCCTCATAGGATGAACCAGCTGCATCGAATCAGATACAATCCCGTGCTGGTGAGTGAGTGACCTTCGCTTGTGCCCTTGCCGAGTACAAAGTAAAGGGAATGAATGTCCCCAGAAGCTGGAGAAGCAGACGAACCACAGTCTCCGATTCGTCACCCTATAATTCTCTTCAGGTTCATCTCCCCTAGGTTCATCTCAATCTCCCTCTTCTGCCGCGGCATCGAAACTTCAACTTGAGCTTCAGAGCTGTGGCTGAGCTTTAACCCGGGGTCGACCGACCGCCATCTGAAGCGAGATTTCGGAATTTCAGCAGCGGCCATCCCGACCACAGCGCTTGTATGAACCTCAACCTCCGCGGCTCTTCAATCCTTCATCTGCCCTAGATCACGACATCTACAATACCTCTGTTCCATCAAACGCACGCCAAATTTAATACGTACCTATTTGCAGACGCGCATAGGCAGCCAAACGCCAATTCAACCAGTCAGAATGATGGCGGTTACTTGCTTGAGCGGCTGCGCGGCTCAGCAATCGAGGTTTGGGCAAGCGCTCGTGGAATGACGAGGTTCTATTTCGGGCCTCTTTTCCAAGACTTCATTTCACTGCGAGAATATGCTGAAACAGACCCAGATATCGTTTATTATTATCCGGAAGACTCGCCCGGCGCTCATTTCAAGAAGCGCTCGTGGGGCAAGTGGCCTGCGTCGGTGCGAGCCTCGTGGCTCTGATTGATTTGCGTTCATGCGCGCTTTGTTGGATGTCTTGCATGTCGAGCATTTCCCCAGCCTTATACGTTATTCTGTTTCTTTCTCATGTGTACTCTCAAGGTTGGTGTGGACTTTCGTTAGGAACCAACATTTCTCGGGATATTTCCATCGAGCTGCAGTTCGTGCATGCATCGATCCAAAGCACCGGGAACCAACACTCCCGTGCAGGCATAATTCCTGAAAGCTTCAATTTACGATGTTGGATTTTATTTATTTCTCCGACAGGAACGCAACATTGGAGGTATTTCGATGAAAGCGGAGGATTAATCCTACCCACTGTCTCGGGAAACCTTAAATCCTGTTGTTGTTTGAGAGACTGAAAAAGATGTAGACGATCTGTCATGTTCTTAGAATATCCTCGTATTCCTGCTGTTTATCTGTTGACCATTTCACTCCTTTATATTTGATTCTTCTGTACGAATAAATACGAGTCCTTACCACCGTATCGCAGCCTGTTTATTTCTTTACCAACTTCTATTCCTGTCGTAGCGTTGCATCCGCAATGCTCCCCCAAGAATTTTATCGTAACCATTTTTGAAGCAATGCTAGGTGCTTCCGTGCCTTTCAAGCTAGAAGTTCATCTGTTTTGAACCATAATGTTTCAACCAGCAACACTAGTAAGTAAAGGAAACATATATTGCTTCCATGTGCATGCAGAACATATTCCTATGTTAATATCACAGATTCGTTCTAACAAGAAGATCGTTTTCCGACCAGATTTGTGAACAGTTCAAATTATTTGGCATAGCATTCTTTCCCCTTCTTTCACAGCTTGACTGCTTCACAGCCAAAGAATGCCTCAAGTCGACAATCGAAACTTTCTGGCCACGATTCTCTTCAGTAAGCCTCATAGTTGCGCAGCAAAGTATCCATCCATCCAATTATAGCATCCACGAGCTTGAACTCATGCTTTCCTTTCCAGCCCCAGATCCATCCCTTTTTCCCGTTCAGGAAAGAGGCTTTCACCAACCGTGCACACGCCAATCAGCGGCCCTTCCCATCCCGCTTTTCACAACATTAGCGCTCCTTTCAAACCAATCAAAACCCCTCGCTTCCGCCAATTCAAGCACCTTTCAGCCGCAGCTAGCTGTCGATCAATATAACAAGGCTGAGGGTCTAATCCCCATTTCATTTCTCATCCCTGAACCATTCATCCTTCAACATCATCTCCCCAGACTTGACTCAGCTCGCCCCGGATCGACCAAACTAGCTTCTGATCAATTGAGCTTGAGAAGATGGCACCAGCGATGCCGTGGTTCGGCAGACCGGGCAAGCCAGGCACCATGAAGACCCAGAATCCAGTGTACGACTTCTTCCGTCCCGACCTTATGAGCCAGTCGTATGCGATTGGGGATGTTTACTCGACAGAAGTGGTGCAGAAGGCACAGGAGCAGTGGAATATCATAACGTGAGTTATGTTTTTCGTCCCGAGATTCGAGTCATCTGCATACTGAATTCAAGTAGAAATGACGAGCAAAAGAAATACCCATACCTCACCCACGTGAAGGCCCTGTCGAACACATGTAAGTATTCGAGACACCGATCTTTGGTTCCGATCACCCGAGGGCTTAATCTCATGGTGTTTGTCCACCTTACTCCGAGCTAACTTACCAACAGGGCCACATCTTCGCCTTCTCGCGGATTTCATGGAAGTCAGCACGACCCCGCTCCGTTGGAAAGATTTGAGTACGACGCACCCTACTACTGGTGCCAATCTTAATGAAGAGGAAAGAAAAAAGAGAGCCAAGGACCGGAACGACAGGGCTTCTCGGACCAACGTCATGGTGCTGAAGTATCCTGCAGAAGGCGAGGTGACAGGGACGCCGTGTAGAACGGCTACGGCATTGGTAGCTGCCCTTGAAGAATCCAATTTGCAAGAGAAGAAAGAGGAACGAGGCAGTGAAGATTCAGGTGTAGGCAATGGCAAAGCTCCAGTAAGCCCGTGCAAATTGAGACTCTTTGTTGTGGAGGACCTCTCACGAGATGTGATCGAAGCACTGGGGTCCAAACTCGACATTGAGCCCGCCTTTTTCCGAGAACAAATCGTCGACTATGCTTGGTGCAACATACGGGATCGGTGGCAAGATCCTCCAAATATGAGGGTTGCAGAAGGACATCGACGATGGGTACAGTTGAAATATGTTACTGCGAGGTATTACAAGACCTCTGATGAGTTTACAGAAGGCGTGAAGGAGGCCGAGACGTTCAATGTTCTGAGAAGACCGGATGATGATGTTAATAACAAGGCGGTTTGGGATGATCGGAAGGCCATTGTTGGAATTACGAGGAGTAGAGTCAGCTTTTGGCTGAAGAAAGGTGAGAAAGGTAACGAGGATATCGGTAAGTGCTGTCGATTTCCTTATACTGGATGAACCACACTCCGCGCCATGAATTGTTTGATTGTGACATCAGAACTAATCCTGAGTCTCATAGGCGTCCTCCTCCTTGATCCCACGATTCAGAAAGGCACGCCTCTGTGGTACGGATATCGTAATTGGGAACCCACCCCAAGCATGAACTCACCCAGCATCCCCGCCGCGCCGCCCCGGAAGTCTCTCTTCGAGGATTTTGTCCATTGGGCGAAGAAAGCCCCAGCATCTCAATTCACGAATCTCTCTTCTAGCACGAACACGACCAAGACCGACATGCCGCTTCAAACCCTGCTCTATCTCATCTGTGCCGAATGGCTCGCTATTAGTGACTACATTCGAACCCGTATTGGAATCATCGAATGGGAAATTTCAAATCCTGAGCACTTTCTGAGCAAAGACTTCGGCATTTACGACGCACTAAAAAAACTACACGTGTGGCGTCGTCTCGTCCCTCTTTACCGCGAAATGCTTACTGATTCTCTACAACGAGTCTTTCGCACCCCAGTCCACGACACCGGCACCACCGTGACCATCAACGAAGCCCTGCCTCCAACCTCTGGGCTCCTCGTACAGTCTCTAGCGCCGACCAGCACACATCCAATCGAATCCGACTTCTCGCGGGCTCTCTCTTACATGGAGGAGTACCAGCAACGCATTGACCGACTCACCTCTGTCGTTACAGCCATCATTTCTATCGAAGACTCGCGACGCTCACAAGCCGACAATCGTAATGTGGCGCGGCTGACATGGCTGGCGACCTTCTTCATCCCCTTGAGCTACGTGGCGAGTCTATTCAGCATGCAGGACAACATTGGGGAGTTGAGACCTACCATGAGGCTATATTTCAAGTGGGCAGTGCCTGTGGCCGCGTTTTCGATGATTCTCGCATACGTAACGACGCTGCCATGGGTGCTGGGCTTGTTTAGGCAGATAAGCGGGAAGAAGACTAGGAGGAAGGTTTAGTTGGAGGCAGGTGTATGATCCGTATGAATAAGGTTGGGATGATAGAATTGGCTTGTGATCTTCAGGCGTGTTTCAATATTGTGGCGTATCTCTAGCGTATGAGATCCTAATGGCGGGGTTCTAGCATGATCTAGTGATGAAATTTTCTCTCGAGACATTATCTAGTTGTAAGTTGGCTGTATTACATGTCTAACATCTTTTTGCTCCGGTAGATCCTCGACCACTAACAATTTTTGGGGGAATTTGAGTTAGGCATTACTGATTTATCGGTACGCGAGGGAAGATTTACATGTGCAGGATGATAAGGTTAAGTTGAAAAGATGACTCCGGCGGGCGAGCGGGGTGTTGTGGCGTTTGTTAAAAACTTAACTCGGAACAGCTGAACGTGGATTTGTGTAATTCCCACACTAGACCACAGCTTTGCATGCCAAACTTCTCTTCGAGGGCCCGAAAAAATGGTCTGGACAGGCTGGGGATTTAGACAAGAAGACTCACAATAAAGTGATCCCTTTCATTGTAATTTGTAGCTTGCTCATGCATATCTGCATTGAGTTCCTATCAATTTGGTATCTAGACTTGATGAGTCTGGAATCTGGACCTGTTCTTTCAGATCTTGAGAATCAATATTCGCTGTTTCGTGTCTATGCCTTTGATCTCATGCTAAGCTGAAAATGGAAGATTGACCCTGATATTTCTTCATCTTCATATTCAACGTCTTCCTCACCGACCGCCTCACCCTCAAAATCTACCTCTTCCCACCACTTACCGAATTCTGCATATCCGTATCCTCGTCCTAACTTTATCATATCAGTACTTCTCCAACCTGTCGCGAGGATGGAACCGCTACGCATTCTCGAGTCAGTACCCATGCAAACATAAGTCAAAAAACGAATTGAGCACATTACGAATGCACATACCATAGAAAACACCCATGTCAACTCCTCCATATCTTTCCTTCCCGCTTTCTCGTATAAGTACAGCGCAGTCCACACCCATGACGCCTCCGTCTCATCTCTCGATACCGGCGCCAGGTTACTCAACTTCACTATATGATCCACCTGTTTGCAGAAGGCGAAGTACGCCGATTGCGTTCTCAGCAGAATATCAAAGCCCTTGTATTTCGGCAAGATTCTATGATCAAATGCCGTAGTGACGAGACGGTAAAAAGAGCCGTATGTGGGCGTCGGTGTACCGTAAATCGCTTGGAAGGTAGGCGAGAATGCCAAGTTCGAAGGGCTTTTCAGTGGATTGGTATCAGAAAGCTGGTTCTGGGATGAAGATTGATGATTGGAAATTGTTGGGACAGGAGGGAAGAGGGAAACTGTTTCTGGGAGTTTTTGGCCTGTTGCCCTGCCTGTCAGGATCGCGAGGCATTGGATACCGACGGTATGCTGGAATGTCTCGCAAAGCTCTCCAAGCTGCAGGAGCCCGGCTTGTGGTGTAAGGCTGAGACCTTGGTAGCCGAGCTAGAAGGCAAACCAGGTGTTGAAAAGCGTCATGTTGAAGTGGTACTTCATCCCTAGGTTCGTGTTATCGATAATATCGGCTATCTGGAGTTGCATCAATCGTTCATTTGGGAGGGTGCCGTGGTGCAAAATCCGGAGCCAGATCTCGAGGCTTTTGATTGTGGTGTGGTGTATTTCGAGCTCATTTTGCGGACCAAAAGAGCTGGATTGGAGATGAGCTGCGAAGATCGGGGAGTTGTCAATTAGAATTTGCGAGGACACTCTGATGATAGCATTGTGTTGCACAAGATGGCCCTCGCTTATTCTCGTCATCTCCGAGTCGGGTTCGAAGACTTTGATGTGCAGGTCTCCGATGGGATCGATTTTGATGTTGGGAGGTTGCTGATACTTGTCAGACACGAGATTCGGGGAGGACTCAGGAGTGTACTTGCAGCCATAGCTATGGAGACTTCGAAGATAATTTGAGAAGAATCCATCGAAATCGAGGTTGCAAGAAAGCAGGACGCGAACAAAAAGAGTAGCGTGGAATTGGTTTTGTGTATTTTGGAGGGAGGAAAGTGATTGTTGTGGAGCGGGGCTGCTCTTAAGTAGGAAACGGATCCATGCCTGGAATCTAGGCGCTGCATTGTTTAGAATATTGATTTGAACCTGGTAGCACTGCTTACGAAGCCTTATAGAGCACTCGTAACCTCAAATGCACTATCAGGCGGTCTTATTGTTGTTTTTATTATTCTCAACAATAAGGGACAGGCTAGTGCTAACTCCTCTCATTGGTACCTCGGTTTGTTTACTTCTAAGCGAATATGTCGAATCGGCATGCTCAATGCAAGTAAAGCCTGCTGCTACCTACATGTATTCGCTTATGCCCACCGCCCTAGCTTATTCCTCGGAATTGTATACCGTCACCTTCTTTCTCAACTCGTCTAACCTTTCAACCACTTCTTCAACGCAGAAACCTTCGCACTATCACCACCAACCTCGTCAACTCTTGGCGATCCGACCTTCTCGTCTTCAATGCCCTCAATAGCACCGGTTGGAGTAAGTCCCATCTTCATGATTTCTTGATCCGTGAAAGTTCCATAAACATCTGCGTCGTCAAAATCGCCAGCCCCTTCGACCGGGAAGACAGTGCTGAAGAAGTAGAAGAGTAGGGCGCTGATCGTAAAACCTGGCAGTGCAATGTCAGTAACTTGCACTGTATTTGAATCAAGAGCACGTGGGCTGACCGAGGAAGAATGCCATGTAATACAGCTGATAGAGTGGTCCCGGTCCGTCTGTGACTTTTTGCACACTCAAAATCAAGCCGCCGATGGTAGGTGCCCATCCTGCTATCCAGGCCGGTAGCACGCGCCAGTTTATACCGTGTCAGAACCAGTAGCTTGATCCTTCGGGATGGTAGAGATGTGTAAGTTTGATCTTCTGATGTCTGATGAGGTAGTAGTCTGCACACATAACGCCCATGATTGGCGCAAGGAAAACAGAGAAGGAGCTGAGCACTGTGACGAAGGTTGCAGCTCGGTTGATGAGCTGCCACGGTTGCACGACCCTAGAGACTCATCAGTCTTGCGTTTATAAGTCTGGGAGATAATTGAGGAGCCACTTACCATGCTGCCATGAATGTTATGATAGCGCCACGACGGATGTCGATATATCGAGGGAAGAGTCCTGCAAGATCTATCCCTCCTGCAACGGCATTGCCCTTGAGTTGTCAGTTGTACTTCCGATGATGTTCTTTGGAACTCTTACACAAATATTCTCAAACATAGAGGTCATTCCAAAACCGAAGGCGAGGAAGAAAACACCTGCTCGTGCAGCCGACGAGCCCTGGCCATGATCCATCATGACCATAAGAAGATCCGGTGCTAGATCCCATCAGTTTCGTCCCTCCTCGGCTCGCGCGAAAGACTTACGATTCCAGTAAATCTCTCCATAGATCTTCTGACACGCGGCAGTTGTCACCAACCCCACGAACGATACCATCGTTCCGGTAAGCCACAGACAAGAGATCGTGCCAATCACGTATCCTTTCTTGGACTTCGCATATCGCGAGAAGTCACTACCGTTCGTCATACCAGCAGCTTTTTGACCGATAGCTTGGTTGATACCCGCCAAGATTAGCCATGAGGTGTTCCATCTTGAGGTTGAAGGGACATCAGAGCCTTTGGTAAAGACCGGACCAACACCTTTCGCGACAGCAAGAGACCAGATCACTAAGTGTATGTAGTTAGCGAGACGAAGCTTGGTTCGGGAACGGAGATAATGTACTCATGCAAATCATTCCCAGTCCACAGTAGATTGAGATGAACTGGAAGGGTCGCTTAAAATATTCGGGCCGGATGAACAAGAAGGGTATCGAAATCACCCAGAAGACGATGAATCCAACCATTTCATACGTTGTGGTTGGAACATTGGAAGCCAACGTGTTTGGGATCTTTGCGAAAGACGGCCAGATCGCTGTGATACAAACCCTGTACCAATATCAGTAAAGTCTAGGCAACAGTTGTGCCGTCATGAAACTTACGTAGCAAGCTTCCCTCCATTCCAAGCTGGGCAAAGTCAGTCTGGCAGCAATTCTTAAGACCAGTCGTCTGCTTACTTTGTACGGCGTTCCAAATAAAGTTCAACAATACTCGCTGCAAGAGCGGAATATAACTTCCTCTCATTCCCCATGTGAACCTATTCTGGATAGTGAAGCCAATGTGCCATGTCAATCCACACCAAGCGACAAAGCATGCGAAGATAGTGATAACAGCTCTTGAAATGATGATGACCGCCATAGCTTGACCGACAGAGAGTCCCTGAGCTGTGCGCTTTGTTAGTGATCTGATTGTTTGTGTATCTTTGGAAATCTTACTCAGGTACGTATTTGGAGTCTGCCATGTTGCGATGTTGAGCGAAGACAAAGTCCAATATCCGAAGTAATGGAAAGCACCCCAAGTCCTCCGAGCTGGTGGCAAGGGAATCAAATCTCGGTTGCTCCATGCATCTGTTTGTTCATGTTTCTCTTCATCGCCTTTGAGGACAACTGCCTCATGGACCCGTCTTACTACTGAAGACATGATTGATGCTGCGATTGAGGATGCAGAGAGGGCAATGGGTGATCTTGGAGAGACATAGCAAGTTTAAAAGCTAACCCCACATGAGTGAGTCCATGGTCTCGCGCAGCTCTCCAATCCCATTCTTGTTATCTTCCAACTGTCGGCGCCGATCCGACATCCAGCTCGTTTTTGGGCACACTTTTGGCCGCGCCAAGGTTATAAGAACCATTTGTCGGCCGAGTTCATGCCAAGTACAGACTATCGGGCAAGTAAGAAATGGAGCAGATCGGATTGTCCTTAGATGGCCGAAAATCGAAAGGTGGGATCCCGAAAGTGGGAGGGACGACCAGAGTGAAGCGACCACGTGAAATCTAACCCAAGCCTAGATGAGAGGTATATTTTCTTCGGACAGATACAGAGATTCACGAAACAGGCGATTCATACGTTTCAAATCATTCTTCATAATGACGAGGAATTTGAGAATCGGTGTTGATGTAGGAGGGCAAGTTATCGCTTCCCTTTTCCTCTTGACGATCAAGCGAATGCCAAGCTAACAAAAGCTCAGAACAAACACAGACGGCGTGATCCTCGATCCGACGCGATCAGCTGAACCAAATCGGGGCATCATTGCCTGGCACAAAGCATCCACAACCGGCAATCCAAGCGATGGCATCAACAATGCCATCACGGCAATGTTCGAGGAGTCCAAGGTCAACCCTGAAGATGTTGCCAGCGTCACGATTGGAACCACGCATTTCATAAATGCTGTTGTAGAAGGCGACCAAGCACGACTTGCAAAAGTCGCTGTCGTGAGACTCTGTGGTCCTTTCTCGAAAGGTGTTCCGCCTGGGATTGACTGGCCTGTGAGGTTGAGAAACCTCATCTGTGCATACCACTGCCGCGTTGACGGAGGTCTCGAAGTAGACGGAGAACTCATCTCGGAGATAGATGAGAGTCAGATACGCCAGCAGGCTGAGATTATCAAGTCTAAAGGCATCAAGAGCGTAGTGATCAACGGGATTTTCAGCCCTGTCGATGTGGTTTACAGACAAGAAGAATCCGCCGCTGCGACCTTCAAGGAGTGCTATCCCGAGGCGGATATCGTCATTTCCAAAGATGTTGCCAATCTCGGATTTCTTGAAAGGGAAAATGCTGCTATCCTGAACGCCTCGATCCTACCTTTTGCTAGGAAAACGATAGCCTCATTCCAAAGCGCAATTTCGCGACTTGGTCTGAAATGTCCAGTCTTCATCACGCAAAACGACGGTACGATCTTACTCGCCAGCAACGCCTCGAAGCTGCCTATCCGAACTTTCTCCAGCGGCCCCACGAACAGCATGAGAGGAGCCGCTTTCCTCACTCAAAATGATATCAAAGAGGCTATGATGGTGGTAGATATTGGTGGCACCACAACCGATGTGGGGTTACTGCTTGCAAATGGATTCCCTCGACAGGCTGCTGCTTTCAGTGAAATTTCGGGAGTGAGGACGAATTTCTCGTATCCGGATGTTCGCAGTATTGGACTTGGAGGTGGATCGATTGTTAGGAGGCGAGAGGATGGAACGATGTCTATTGGTCCTGATAGCGTGGGGTATCAACTGCCTCAGAAAGCGATGGTTTTTGGCGGGGATGTTGCCACTGCTACGGACTATACGGTCTTGGGCGGAGGATGTGAAATTGGCGACCGGTCTTTGGTCGCAGACAAGCTCGAAGGCCACGATGACTTCAAGGCCGTGGTGAAGCAGATGCTCGAACGAGTCATCGATACTATGAAAACTTCAGCTGAAGATATTCCTGTGCTTTTGGTCGGAGGTGGTGCAGTCATTGCTCCAGATGAGTTGAAAGGAGCGAGCAAAGTTGTGAAGCCAGAATGGTCCGGGGTAGCGAACGCGATTGGAGCCGCTACTGCGAGAGTCAGTGGGATTATCGACACGATTCAGTCTACGGAATCGAAGACTTCAAAGCAGGTGATGGAGGAGATATCTAAGACGGCTATTCAGAAAGCCATCGACAATGGAGCGAAAGCGGAAACTGTTCAGGTCGTTGAGATGGATCATCTGCCTCTCCAGGTGAGTTTCCGTGATCAGAGGAGATCCTCTCTAACAGATCCTAGTATATTGCGAATAAATCAAGATTTATCGTCAAAGCCGTGGGAGACTTCGACTTTGATAAGAAACTTCCTGCCGAGAAATACTTTGTACCTGCAGATAACGTAGAGGACCAGATGTCAGAATTCGAGAAACAAACCTCCCAACCGAACGAGGCAGAATTAGAAGATATTGACATCACATCTTACATCCCACATATTCAAGGCAGAGAATGGATCATTTCCGAAACAGATCTCGCTTGGATCAGTACCGGATGCTATATTCTCGGGACAGGTGGAGGAGGATCTCCCTACGGTCACATGTTGAGACTCCGGGAAATCATGCGAAGTGGTGGCGTAGTGAAAGTGATCTCGCCAGATGACCTCCAAGACTCGAATCTTGTGGCCTGTGGTGGAGGAAAAGGGTCCCCTACAGTATCTATTGAGAAGCTACCTGGTGACGAGTAAGTCCATCAAGATGTTGACCTGGTGCTCGCTAACTTGATAGGATGATGCAATCCCAGACAGAACTGTATGAGTACATGAAAGTAAAGCCAGACGCTGTCATCGCATTGGAGATTGGTGGTGGGAATGGCCTACAGGGCATGATACTCGGTGCATCGACGAATATGAATCTTCCGACGGTCGATGGCGATTGGATGGGCCGAGCATATCCCGTTGCGTGGCAGACGACACCGGTTGTATTTGAAACAAAGCCCGTGTTCTTACCTTCCACAATATGTGACGGGAATGGGAATGTCATGGTAAATACCCAGATCAGTTGAAACTTTCGTGACTTGTCTGACTCGTCACACAGTTGATGAAAGAAGCCAAATCGGAAGTAATGGTCGAGCGAGCATTCCGCGCGGCACTCTCTCAAATGGGCTCCCATGTAGCATGTGCGAAAGGACCAGTAACAGGAGCAAACACCAAGAAATGGGTGGTCGAGCACACGATCTCTCTGTCGTGGAGGATAGGTCGGGCCGTTGCACTTGCCAGGCGTTCAAATCGGATCGATACTGTGGCCGAATCTATCATTGAGGAAGCCGGGAGCGGGAAGGTGCTATTTCGAGGAAAGATCGTGGGGGTGGAGCGGAGTTTGAAGATGGGGCATGTGTATGGAGAGGTGATCATTGAGGGCGAGGATGGTGCGAAGCTGAAGATCCCCTTCAAAAATGAGAACATCGTAGCAATAATTGAGGAGGAAATTGTGTGCTCGGTGCCGGATCTGCTATGCGTAATTGATGCGCAGAATGGAGAGGCGATTGGGACCCCTGAGTATCGGTATGGACTGTTGGTGGTTGTGCTGGGAATTGTTGCGTCCGAGAAGTGGACTTCTACGGCTCGCGGATTGGAAATCGGAGGGCCAAAGGGCTTTGGGATGGACATTGAGTATAAGCCTTTGGGCGTGTTCAGAAAGCCGAGAAGTGTTATCGATGAATATGGGACATAATAATTTTGAGGTTGAGATACCCTTTACTTTTAATGGACCAGAAGTAGAGCAGCATCCTGGAGAGCCACACTCTCATCGAGATTTTCGCTTAGCCCAATTTGAAAACAAAACACAGCCCAAGATCGCAGTTTACTTCAGTTTTGAAATACCGTCCGAAACATTGTGGCATCCGAGATAAGATCCTTTTCTAGATCCGGGAATAATTGAGAGTGCCACAACATCCACGCTCAGCTGTTCCGAATTCTATATCTGGCAAAAGCCACATTCCCATTCTGACTTATCTAGCCATCCCTTACCTCTTAGGTGCCACCCAAACCACTCCTCCCATCTCCTAGCCTCCATCCTCCGAACTCCCTCGCTCGGCAGTCTGTTCCCGTTTTCACGAGGCAGTAGCTGAATAACTGCTTACTCAAGTTCGAATATATTACTTCAACGAAAAATGCTTCTATACACAGTTTTCCGATTGGTCCCCTTGGATAGCATGTGAAAGGTTATGTGTAAAATGTTGGACATCTCTGCAGAGTAAGCTACGATGCGGATTCGCTCTCTAATTCTGCTGTACGACCAATACCGACCAACTTCCTGACGAAGGTTAATCTGACCGCAGGATGCAAGGGCTACCTACCCGTCTATGCGATTGGATTTTAGACTTGAGATTCGCGAGTGGGTGCGATGTTGGGAAATCGGATCTTTAACGAGCGTGAGGAGGGGATTTGCGACTCTGGGGGTACAAATAGCTGTATGTACTTTAGTGGACATGGGACATTTATTGCCTCTAATGAGTCTTGCTTCGGGATGTTGGATATGGTATGAGATATTTAGTATTGTTAACTTTGTTGGTTAGAGTGCTCTTCGTTTGGGGTATCGTATCCATCACTTTCCTCCTCTTCTTTTCGAACACAGGTAGAATTAAATACAAAGAAATGAACCCCGTGTCTGCCGCCAATTCTTCACATCCAATGTCCCCAAGCCTCCGAACCATCTATCCTAACCCAAAATAGAGAATAAAAGCGAGAAGTTGTGAAATCCAGGAGAATAGGAAGGAGGACTTCAATTATTCATCCTCATCCCAACCCCCCTGCTCAATCAGAAATCTCACAATCCGATCCTTCACCCCCGTCAACTCCCTTCCCAACGCGCTACTCCACAGCTCCTCCACACACCTGACCTTCTCCTTAAGATCATCCGTCAAGCGCACTTCCTCATCCTTCTCCACCTCCCTCAACTCCGCCTCGACTTCTTCCTCGCTTTCACCCTGGGCTATCCTTTGCGTACGCATCAGCCTGCAATTTGCAAGCGTGACGCCACTCTTGACTTCATGTAACAAACACAGCAAATTCGTTTGGCTCTCGATGAATTGATATGTGCTTTTCTCGCAGTGACCAAGCAGACTGTACAAATATTGCATCGGGAAGGCGTAGTAACTAGGATTCTCCTCATATTCCGCGGCCGGGATCTGGATCGCGAAACTTTCGTCTATGCGACTGGGTATCTTATCCGTGATGCGGCTGAGAGAAGGCGCAATGTCCCAGAAAGCAGAAAGCTGCACTTCGACGCCTCGGACGACGTTCTCTTCGATGATGTCCATGAACTCCTCTGTACGTTTGAGCACTTCTTGCTCGAATGCGAGTTTCCGCTTTGAGGCATCTTCAGCGAAGAAGAGCTCTGCATTAAGTACTTTCTCGTCGTTGCCTGCGAGACGGTAGGGCGTGATCACCATGTCTCGGTAACGGTTGTTGCGGTCGCTGAGGAGATCGAAGAGTTCTCTGTGGAGCTGTTCACGGGCCTCAAATATCCATTTTAGCAGGGTGAGTTTCTCAAGGAGCTCAGGCTGCTCATCGCCTTCTTCTTGGGTTAGATTAGGTGACTGCTGTTGTGCGTCGACGAAGAGCTTGGAGCGCAGCTGCTCGAAGAGCTCGGTGGAGCGGTTGACCCGATCCATTAGAAGGTCATTGAGGGGGATTACGACCTGAGATTGGAATAGCTCGAAGTCGAGTTTGGAGGCTTCTTTAGTCTTCTCCTGCTCGGTGGCTAAGGCTGTGGCTTCGACTTTGGCGGCATCCGCGTAGGTCATATTTCCCGAGCCAATTTCGCGTTGAATGTTGATTCGGAGCGAGTCTCGACGTTTCTTGGTCTCGGCGGCGAGGTCATCTTGAATTTGTTTGCTGTTGGTTGAGAAGCGCTCTTTGGTGGCTTCGACTTCGGTGAAGTCGCTGAGTACGCGCACGACGGTGCGGATTGATGTGAGGTCTGGATGATTGTTGTTCACAGCTGGATGGTGGCGAGGATATGGAGGAGGTAGTGTAACAAGGCGCGAGACATCCAAATGATTAGGATTTGGCGTCGTAGGTGCGGGTGAAAATGGTGCCGGGGATCTGGCTGAAGCCTCCTGAGGCTTGGAAGAGGATGATCTATTATTCGGCTCATGCCATCCCACCTTCTCTGGTGGATACTCGTTGGCTCCATACACCTTCTGCTCGCTGCTTGGCTCAGACAAATCGATCCCCTTGCCATTTTGATTCGCTCTTGGATCGCCATTTCCGTATTGCAACGACTCCCGTAATTCTCGGGGCATGCCCATGTATTTTGATTCTCGCTTTGATCGTTCCAATCTCATTGAGGGAGTGCCGTTTGAACCTTCCTGGCTGACTTCCCACCATCTGCTGGACGGTCGCCCCCTCGAATCTGAACCATCTGGGGCCTCACTCACACTCATGCTGGGGATTGGCGATAGAGAAGGCATGTAGCCAGTCCACCAAGTTGATTCTGGTCGGCCGATCGCAGGCGATGATGGAGTTGAGCCAGAAGACGGCTCTTGTGCTGTCTGCAATTTGGGAGCGTCGTGCAAAGCTGCCATGAGTGAACCTCGATGTGATCTATTTGCCATGGGCCCAGGAGATCTAGGACCAGTTGAAGATTCCGGAGTCCAAGCACTTGATCTTGATACAGTAGATTCTCTCCTTGGGCTGCTGTAGGGTCGAAAAAGATCGCGGGTTAGCTCGAGGATTTCAGACCCCATGTCATCGATTGCAGAAGCATATCTTTCTCTTCGCAGGCGAGATTCAGTGACAATGAATTCAGCAAATATCCGGACACGTTCGCCATCAGTCGCTGCAGCTGCTTCTTTTTGTGCAAATGCCTGGTGTCTTTCTACAGCTGCCCGCGAAAATTGCTCTGCTGGCGAAATTTGAGACATTTGACTGTGATTTGATTGCCGAGACCCGGGCCGTGACGGTGTCAATGGTGCGATAGTTGTATTATCATTGTTTGGTATGTGCAGTATATGTGACACTGGTCGACCCGGAGAGCTCATAGTAAGTCTAGATTGTGGTGGAGGGGTGGGCAATGCCTTCGGGGGAATAGCTGGAGAACCCTCGATAAAAGCAGCTTTTATTTGGCCTGGAGAGAATGGTGGGGTAGGAGCTTCAGGTCGACTCGAAGAAATAGGCGGACGAGGAGTTGAACCCCTGGAACCAGTTCCTGGGCCTCCTTGGACAGGAGTGTTGTGCTGAGACTCAGCAGATCTCGGTGTCTCTACATGATGTGATCTTGCACTTCTCGGAGTCGACCGTGTGATTGTTGGTCTCCGAGTAAGTAAAGTCTGAGGCAGAACAATATCTGAAGGCGTGATAGCCTCTGCCCAGGGATTGTTGGAGGGCTCTTCCGTAACAGCACTTCGTCTGGTCTTACTTTCAGTTCTTCTTTCCCGAAGACTTTTCTCCCCTCTCACGGCATGAGCTCTGGCCAACCCCGATGAGCTTGAACCTGAATTTGATTCGGCGGCTGTACTCGACCCGACGCTCGATGTATCAATATGCAAGCCTCGATTAGGGGATCTACCCCTGCCAGCAATATCTTCATCTACCCAGCCTGCAGGAGTTGGCGGGACCGGGCCTAGAGAAGACATTGGACCGGGCCTCCTCGTTGGTGGAGAGACAACACGATCGGTCGATCGACTCATGCTCTGTGACCTGGAGGATGGCGGAGGAGGTCCTGGTGGGGGTGGTGGCAGTGGCATTCCTGGTTCCCATCTTGACGTTGATGAACCACGCGAGCGAGATGAGGAGGGAGTACTGATAGCACCAGTAGATGCAGCTCTTCGAGAAGCTGGTGGTCGTGACTCGGCAATTATTGAACCCTCCTCCTCTGATGATGGCGCTTCAATAGAAATTGGCACTGGCCGCCGTGACCCTGAGGCATGATCTCTATTGATTTCTGGTGAGAGTCTTGGTGCTTCTTGTTGTGCAGGTTGTGCAGGTCTCCTGGAAAAGGAAGATATATTAAACAAATGTGGTGTTCTATCACTAGAGCCAGCACGTTGCCGAGTATTTGGAGGAGGCGGAAACGTGGGGTTTGATGTAGGTTCTGGAGAAGATCGGTACTGATTTGATGGTGAAAGTCGAGAAGCAGGTGAAATCCCAGATGATGGCTCTTCATTCATAATCATCGACGTTCTTTGTGACCTCGGAGGGCTGTAAGGCGGAGGAGGGGGTGGAGTAACTAAGGGGAGCTAGTTAGCCTCTCCACAACTATAATTAGACAACACAGCAGTCCACTAAGAAAGACATTTCACAGAGAAAGAGACTGTGCATACTCTCTACATCTTGAGGACGTGCTGAAGAGTGTCCCGAGGAGAAATGAGTGCTGCTGTCTGGTGTGACACTGGGTGAATTCGACCATTGTGCTGGATTGTAAGCGGATGTCCTGACAGCACTGACTGGAGTGAACGACGACGGGTTGTATCCAAAGGGAGCACTCAGGGACGTTGACGACAAGGCCGAACTAGGCGTCTGATGGTGAGGCTGATGTTGAGGGAGGTTGAGTGAAGTCGTCAACGGGTCCAGATTCAAGCGTCGACGTGCTGCCTCTCGCAAAGTCGCCATGATAACAAAGTGATCTCCAAAAATAGCAACTCCTTTTCGCCTATCCTATCCTATCCTACTTGGTTCCTGTCCTGTCGGTTAGACGTGCACCCAGCGAAGGGCTCTGGTCTTCGTCTGGCGGCGACGACTCTGGCCTGAACACATCTGGTCCCAGAAAGTATGAGAGAAGATTGAGGCTCGTCGTTGAGCACGAAACGAGACCGAGCAGGATGGATGGAGGGGTTCCGGCCATCTTAATGGCCTCCTTAGGACCCCTGTTCGTGCTGCTCAGCGCTGCAATCGAGGAAGAAATGCTGCTGTACGACAGGGGTACTAGCGGGTGCTAGCCCCATGCACAGACGGGGATATCCATTTTTGGCACACTTGCTGATTGGCCGGTCTGCGTGACATGTGGGTAGCCTTGCTTTGGCTGCCCAGCCTGCATCCAATTAGGCTTCGGGACAGTGCGGTAGAAGAGCGACAGGGCGCTTATCAACTTGAACCATCATGCAAAAGATTGTGATGGGGTGAGGCGGACGTGATGAGGAGAAGCTATCACTATCACAACCGACTCACCACAGAGTGAAATAAGCTTTCCGCCATTCCATGCCCCTCACTATGAAATGCAAGAAAAACTCATGCGAGTCGGCACGACAGGTATCTAAATCTGGTATCCCGCCACCCATCGGTTACCTCTCAGCCGGCACAGACACACGGGGACCTTCAGGAGGCTGGTTCATTGGGCATCCTCAAGGACTTGTGTCATGTACTGTATGTGGTATTCCCAAGCTTCGATTGCATTGTAACCTAATGTACATGCAGACAAGGTGCTAAAAGGCATGAAAATATAGAGTACGGCACTCATTCGGACCCTGCTGAAATTCTGCAAGGAGCTAGAACTTATCTCGTGATCGGCAGTCGCCTCATATGAGGTGAGTTGAGGACGGGTGAGGTCAGAGTTGGAGACGAAAATAGATCCCGTTAAGTGTAACCTCGCTGTCCCATTGGAGTGGTTGGTGGCGGTCCTCAACTTCCTTAACTCTTCCAGAAGAAGAAGAGACGGCACAACAACTCATCAACTTGTCTAAAGTTGGATATTTAAATATTCCACTCATGTTCCTTGAGATCTGTGGCGTTCGATATGACAATCTCGAAGACCTCGAGTTGCCTTGTTAATTCTCCGATGTATGTTGGTGGGTGGGGTCTGCAGAAGCATGTTTCCCAGAATAGCCGTCTGGTTTCCAAGACACGCTTGCCGGATGAAGGTGTTATTAGTCGAATTGTGCGAGCTCAACGTATGAAGCAAACTCTCAAAAGAAGTTTTTGCATGATATTCTCGATCAAAGAAGAGAATCCGCTTGATGCGACTCCTTTCGTACTGAAGCTCACATAGTAGATAGCGTAATCTTAGCAGAGCTTTGACGTTCTCTAGCAGTCCCTAGACTATGACACAATAACGATAAGTTACAGCAGCATCAGGGTTAAAGACAATGAAATACTCAATTGTATGATTGTTGTTGTTGGGAGGGAATTGAGGTCTCTGAAATGAAGGTCGACATTGTCCAGGCCAAAAAGAAAGAAGCTTGGGCCACTTAATTCTAGCGCATCTTCTGCCCTCTTCGGCCTCTTCTCAACGACATAGAATGCTATACCGCGAAAGCTTGTTTGACTCCGAATTCCAGTATAAGCTGGTTCATTCTCCAGGTTCTGAATGTACTGAGAATGACCGAGAACAACTGAAACAACATAGTTCTTAGGGATCTACGTCGATTAATCCTCCCACTGCAAGAGAAGAATGATGCACACCAGACAGAGTCTGATTTCAACCGTTGCGAGGAAACTACTGTAGACTACATAGCTCAAGTGTCAATCGAGGTGAGTGTAACAGAAGTATGGAAGATCCGATGCTTGGATGCTAGGAAAACTTGACAAGACTGATATGATATTCAAGCCCTTGCACGAGTTCTACATCTGTGAAGTGCTGGGCTAAAAACCCGCCTTCAAAAATACTTGTATGCTTGCTTGAGAACAAGACCTAACATATGACTTCTGTGAACGATAACTAAGTACTGTGCAGTATATCAAGTACAGTCCTGAGTGCAGGCTGAGCGTTTGGTGGGAATACATGTGAAAGAAAGTGAAAGAGTTCTTGTGACTGATGACTTGGCAATGGATTGCTAGGTTCTTTCGTGGATCATCGACCTCCTTTACCATCGACTTTGGTTTAGACTTGAGAAGACTTTGTGTAAATCTGTGTTCAACGGTGAGAACATCACAAGGCTCTGTTTGCGGGTCAGACGGAGGAGAACAAGACAAGAAGGCTGGAGAAAAGGCTGTGTGGAAAATCAGCCAAGCATTTGCCACTTGGCTTCCAAATGCTGATGCTCTTCGTCCCAACATCGTCAGACAGAGCAAGACTGAAATCTGCATTTGAGAACATGATTTGAAAGAGATGAGAAAACAAGTCAATGTTAAGAAAACAGTGAAATATGAATTATTTGTAGGACAGTGCAAGGCTGAATGAACTCTGATGCCGTTGATATTCATGTCGCATGGTTCGGTCCGGTCGGTGAATCAATGAAGTGATGGAAATGCGGGCCTCCCTCCTCAGGCTTGGCGGCTGCGCATGCTGATGACTTTAGCGCTTCTTGCCTTCGAGCTCGTCGTCACAGCCAACCCTCCGCATTAAAAACGCCCAACCCGACTGATTATGCCTTCCCACAACCATTGAATCAGTCTCCGCCATCTCGTCCAAACCACGCCTGCTTAATCTTTCCTTCTAATACTCTTTCTTTGTCTGTCTAATCGGTGCGGGGCTTTCTGTTGACCATCCCGCCATCTCGAAGCGACTCAGGACGGCGACTCCTCTAGACAGTGGTACGGGCTACACTTCACACCTAGAGGAACCTGCCATCGTTCAGGAATTCGGCCATCTCTTGCGACCGTGATATCCGAAACCATCCGCCGTTGAACCCATTAGTTAACATAAGCGTTTCTCGACCCTGTCGCAAAGATGTCGAAAGTCATTAGAAGCGTCAAGAATGTGACGAAGGGCTACTCTTCTGTACAAGTGAAGGTCCGGAATGGTATGGAAACTGTCTATTCTGGACTTGGTCCTAGCTAATGTATGATAGCTACCAGCAATGACCCGTGGGGGCCTACTGGGACGGAAATGAGCGAAATTGCCCAGATGACATTCAATTCGTATGCAAGCATCCTCGCCAAACGTGACCACTATCTGATATTCGCCATTTAGGTCGAACGAGTTCTACGAGATAATGGATATGCTGGATAAGCGATTGAACGATAAGGGAAAGAACTGGCGCCACGTATTGAAAGCTCTCAAGGTTCTCGATTATTGTCTTCATGAGGGCTCAGAACTGGTTGTCACTTGGGCGCATAAGAACATCTACATCATTAAGACCCTGAGAGAGTTCCAGTACATCGATGAAGACGGCCGGGATGTTGGGCAGAATGGTAGGAATCAGCTCACGAAGGCATTGGTGAGATCTGGCTAACCGGGTTTCAGTTCGGGTGTCTGCGAAAGAGTTGACCTCACTCATCCTAGACGAGGAGAGACTACGTGCCGAGCGTAGTGATCGGAAGAACTGGAAGTCGAGAGTTACTGGTATTGAGGAGTTCGGCCCGCAGGACCATCAACCCCAACGACGGGCGACTCGACCACAACGCGCTCAAAGAGCCGATGAAGAGGACGCCGAATACAAGTTAGCCATCGAGGCTAGTAAGTATCAGGAGGAAGAAGATAGGAAGAAGCGCCAAAGCCGAAACGGAGAGCCTGAAGATGATGATCTTGCGAAGGCAATCAAGTTGAGCAAGGAGGAAGAGGAGCTTCGGCGAAGAGAGCTAGAGGAGCAAAACGCAGCAAGTCTATTCGACGACGACCCCATTCAGACTGCTCAACCTACCGGCTTTAACCAAGGTTACCAGCAACAGACCCAAGTTGACTGGGCAGGAAACCCAATTGACCCGAATATGCAGCAACAACAAACTGGCTACATGAACAATATGTATACTGGGTACCAACAGCAGCAGCCAACTGGCTACCAAAATGGATATTCAAACGGCTTTGGTGCGCAACCAACAGGTTTCGATCCCTATGGACAACAGCAACAACCACAACAGCTGCAACCACAGCAAACGAGCTTCAATCCATATGGCCAACAAAGTCCATTCCAGCAGCAACCGCAACAACAACCCGAACCTCTTATTCCTGCTAGCACGAATAATCCATGGGCTACGAACTCTCAGCCTATGGCAATGAAGCCGACCCCGACTGGATCTAATAATCCTTTTGCGACTAGCTTCGCTCGTCCCCAAACCGCAACTCCAACCAAGCCATCTCTCTCCACACTCCAAGAGCAGAAGACTGCCACCTTCAATAATAACAGCTACAACCCAGTCGCTTCTTTTCAACCACCTCCAAAGGAACAAGATCCCCACCACGCGCGACTCAACGCTTTGCTCTCAAGTGGCGATGGTATGGATACATTCGGTAACACTGGCGAGATGAGAATTCCAGCTCAGCACACCGCACCTGGAACCTTCGTCAACAGTGCAGGCGCAGGACTCGGACGACTCACCGGTCAACAAACCGGTACCAACCCGTTCTTGCAAAATCAGTATACTGGCATGCCGCAAACACAATATGGCGCTGCAGGACATCAAATTCCGGCTGCTACGGGACCAGCTGGTATGTCCAATGGCTTTGGTGGTGGATATCAACAGCAGAACGCAAATCCGTTCGGCCAGAGACCGCAACAAAACAATGGGCAGGGAGGTGACTTGATCCAGTTTTAGGGGTTCCAAGCTGGGGAAGTGTGGAGAGTGGAAATTTTTGAGTTGATACCTTCATTCATGCGGATTTGAAAGGGATGAGATACGCATTGCGTACTTGCTTGCCTGCATGCACCCATTTGTTATTCTTCTAGCAGGCGTGCAAATGATACACTTCGCTGGGACTGGAACCGTTTTTCTGATGGATGGAAGAAAGGATGGCATGACAAGTCATGTCACTGACGGATGGATGATTGACGGATGGCTTGGGGACACCTTTTTCTACGTTATTTATTTGTTCATTGTGTTTAGATTGAGTGATGGGAGGCGAATCAATTCACGAGCAGCGATGGCATATTTTGACTTTGATCAATTGCGACTGTGCGCTTCTTTGTCACTCTCCCGGGTGCTCGAAATCACGGTGAAGTTTAGATACAGGGAAGAGAAGCATGATTGACTAGACTACCCACAGCGCCTAGACTCCTCGCTCCTTGTAAAAGTACCAAAAACATGCAAATAAAACTAGATGCCAAAGGGCACCTTTTCTCCCTCTCGCGCCAGCCCGCCCTAAGTCCAACAAACCCATACCAAAATAAGACTCGCAATACAAGTAATTTTTGCTCAACTCATACAAATCCCTACAAACTCATCCCTCCCTACACCCCCTTTCCCTTCCAAATCAAATTCCTCAATCATAGCCACCAACTCCTCATCTTCCAACCCCTCCCCCAGTTCCCTCGCAACCCTCCTCAAATCCTCCAGTGTAATCATCCCCTTGTCATCCGCATCAAACAGCGCAAAAGCCCTCAATATCTCGTCCCTCGGATCCCGCTCACTAATCAATTTCGCAGCAATAGTCTGGAAACTCGGGAGCGTCAAAGTGAGGCGTCCAGGAGGAAGAGGTTCGTTCGGGTTGAGTGGGTTGTTGGCTGCCGAGTGGGGAGCAGCGAAGGCGTTTTGTGGTCTGGATGGAGGCTGAGATGGGGGGTTGGAGGGAGTGAGAGGGGGGACGCCGTGGGTGGAGAGGAGGGCGAGAATTTCTGATTTGGGGAGGTCGAAGCCGAGGGCTTTGAGGGCGACTTTGAATTCGTGGTAGTCGATTCGGTGGTCTTTGTCGAGGTCGAAGAGGGAGAACTGCGAATGGACATAGTTGTGTTAGCAGTGGGTTTCTCTGATGTGGAATGGAAACGGGAATGGGAATGGATTTGTACGTACAGCTTCGTTTATCTCCTCCCTTTGTTCGTCGGATACTTGTGGCACTTCGGGTTCTTTGCTCTCCCGCTGTTGTTGCTGCTGGCCTCTCTCGCGATCCTGTCTTTCTCTATCACCACGCGCCGATTCTCGGCCTGCTGGATGCGCTGATCCGCCGAATGCATTTGCATTTCGTTCGGGAAGTTTGCCGTGTAGTGTAGAAGAGTATGGCCGTTGCGGGAAGGAGGGGTGTGCTGTTGATGCCATCGTGAGGTGTGGGTGTTGAAGCTGGGAGTTTGCGCCGGGAGAGACTGAGGCAGGTGCTAAGGTCGAGAGCTAGGAAGGTGTGTTTTTGCCGCAGAGAATTGAAATGCAATGTGATAGCGTGTGTTGTTTATGCACTACTGTACGGTGTGGTATTGCTGTCTGTATGAGAGGAGAAATCTGACGAATGTCGTGGCTGATGTCTTTGACGTGGGGTTGGAATTCTGGCCGATCAAAAGACGGGAAGTACGCGACTTTACGCGTACTAGCGTGTCTGTTAAAGGTTGGAATGTGATGCTGACTTGTATTTTATCATAACAAGACCAGAGATATCAATTCTGAGATGTTTGCTGTATTGCGTTATAAGGAGATCTCCTCTCAAGTCAGGTCTTTGTTGGTATGTTGTGTAAATAACAGGATTAGCCTCAAGTTGGTCGTAGGAACTCAATCCCTGAGCTTTCCCGGCAGCCGTGCATCATAAGGATACAGCTGTTTAAAAGCTTGTTAACTGGCTGGCCGGTTATATAACTTCCGTTATAGTTACTTTTGCAAAAGTGATGAAGCAAAAACAGGATTTGTGATTAACCTCAAGCGTGAATTCGAAGAACGATTCTGTGATGCGACTTCTTGAGAAGGCTGCACCTGGCTATGGCTGTTCCTTCTCGGCAAAGGGTGGCACAAGAACATTGGGTGCGCTGTACGACACAGCGGCATGGCGCTGGAATCTGAATCCTTCCAAAACACTTCACAAGAGTCATATATCGAAGAAAGCCTTACGTGACTCTGAGAACATTCAAGCTTTGCTTCAGATCCAACCATTTTCTTCAGGCAGCAATCTGGTGGCGATGTTAGAGGTCTCGATTCACAAAAGTCCTGCCATTCACAAGACTAGGTCCTGATTCTACTGCTGCCTAAGCGGATTTTGTGGCACTAAGCAATTTTTGCACGCGCGCTTATTGGCTAGACAGCAAGCGGCCACTGCCGAGCGACTTCACCTTCCAACAGCCTGCGAACCCAGCTCCTACCCGTAAAATATTCCAGTCGCCGACGACGACCCCCCATCTTCCCTTTCGCCAACCTCGTCTACGTCTCTCCAAAGCAGATGATTCTTGTCTCTCTTTAATCAATTCTAATGTCTGCGGCCCTTCGTCAGCACTGATCGCGACCTTCCTCCCTGTTTGCAACCGCGACACAACGCATCGCGTCTCCTATCGATCTCTCGCAATCTGCGCTCCTTGGTGCGAGTTCTTACTCTCAACTTCATACACCGATACCTCCCCCATAGGCAAGATGTCGTTTGGAGGGGGATTCGGCGGCTTCGGCCAGAATAACAATACTCAGCAGAGCGCTTTTGGGGGCGGCGGCGGATTTGGAGCGAACAACACCCCTCCTACCTCAGGTATGTGCTCAATTTCTTTATTCTTCTAGCATGTCTGCGAGCTGGTGTCTGGCTTGGATTGAGACCTTTGGAAAACGGCGCGAATCCATCGCTTACTCGAATCTTCTCTGCGCGAAACAGGCTTTGGTTCAGCTGCGACCACGGGTTTCGGAGCTGCAAATACTGGCGGTGGTCTCTTTGGCAGTGGTGGGACAGGAACAACCGGGGGCTTTGGATCTGGAGGTATGTCGATTCTCTGCTCTGGATCTTTCTGGCATCGATCCTTGCGCCGCGCTGTTTAGCACTACTTTTTAAGCTCTCCAACTTTTCTCGCGCTCCTCCCTACAGCTCGCAGATCCTTGGATATCTTTCATACAGCAGTCATGGATTCACGCAAACGTCCTTCGGGGAACGATTCAGGTTTCTTTTCAGATGTAAGGACGGCTGAAGAATAAATGCTAACGTCATACACCACAGGTGGATTCGGGTCAACGAACAACAATGCCTTTGGAGCAAAACCTTCGGGATTTGGCACTACGGCCTCTAGTGGAGGAATGTTTGGTTCGGGTGGAACTGCAACGGCAGGAAGCTCCGGATTTGGTGGATTCGGATCGACAAATAACACAACTTCGCCCTTTGGTGGTGGAAATACTACAACTGGTGGTGGACTCTTTGGCCAGAACAAGCCTGCTTTCGGTGCTGCTGCACCAGCTTCCAATCCCTTTGGCTCCACTGCCACGAGCTCTCCCTTTGGAGGTGGAAGCACAGGAGCATTCGGGGCACCTCAGTCCACAGCTTTGGCGACCACAGGCGCTGGAGAATGTCAGGGCACAGGAAACGTTCCATTCCAAGCTTTCGTAGAGAAGGAGCCGAACAGCGCCTCGAACCAGCAGAACGCTTTCCAGAGCATTTGCTTCCAACAACCATATCAAAAGTTCTCTCCCGAGGAGCTACGGCTCGCAGACTATGCTCAAGGCCGAAGATACGGCAACTCCAACAATCAGCCAGGCGCATTTGGTGCTTCGAATTTTGGAGGCTTTGGAGCAACTCAGCAGCCCGCTTCAACTGGGTTCGGTGCCAGCGCAAGCACCAACACCAATGTTTTCGGAGGTGGAGCAGCCAGCACAGGATTTGGCACGAGCCAACCCGCATCAACTGGGTTCGGCAGCACTGCAACAAGTGGTGGACTCTTCGGCGCTAAGCCTGCAACGGGGGGTCTGTTTGGATCACAACCTGCAGCTACAAACACTGGCGGCCTTTTTGGATCGCAGCCAGCAGCTACAAATACTGGAGGCCTCTTCGGATCACAGCCTGCTGCACAAAACACAGGCGGCGGTCTCTTCGGTAACAACAATGCTGCCAAGACCCCCTTCAGCTTTGGGACATCCCAGCCAGCAGCTTCAAGCACTGGGTTCGGATCTACCACGACGACCGGTGGCTTTGGCAGTGGTGGATTGTTTGGAAATACCAATACTCAACAGCCCGCTACGACTGGTTTTGGCGGAGCTGCACAGCAACCAGCCGCAAGCACTGGATTTGGTGGCTTTGGCGCAAGTAACAATCAACAAGCAGGCGGCGGACTGTTTGGTTCGGCCGCAGCGAAGCCAGCGACTAGTCTGTTTGGCTCCACTCCAGCAGCCACCAACACTGGTGGTGGCCTGTTTGGCAATACCCAGGCGGCTGCTTCAAACCCTTTCGGAGGATCGACGAACACTCAGAATACCGGCGGTCTCTTTGGCGCAAAACCTGCTGCAGCGGGTGGCAGTCTGTTTGGGAACACTCCGCAGCAGAACAATACAGGCGGCAGTCTTTTTGGAGGGTTTGGAAATAACCAGAACCAGGGCCAGCAACAAAACACTGGAGGCGGACTCTTCGGTGCAACCAATAACCAGCAAAAACCTGGCGGACTCTTCGGAAGCACTGGAACTCAGCAACAAGGCGGCAGCAGCTTGTTTGGAAACCAGAATAATCAACAATCGTCTGGTGGTTTGTTCGGCGGTTCGATGAACAATCAATCTCAACAGCAACCGCAACAGCCGCAAGGTTCTCTCTTTGGCGGTGGGAATTCCATCTTCAACCCATCCCAACAAGGACAACAGAATGGCCAGTCACTCACGGCTAGTATCAACGATACCACAGCTTTCAGTGGTTCTTCGTCCATCTTCGCCCCATTGGCCAACAACCAAGTCAGCAATCCTGGTCCTATCGCGACTCCTCTATCGAGCAATGTCAAGACCAAGAAGAGCGCTGCACTTCCGTTATATAAGTTGAATTCGGCTTCAACCTCACGTTTCTCAACACCCCAGAAGCGACCAGGTTTCGGATTTTCCTACAGTAATTACAACACACCTGGTAGCGCATCTAGCACATCCAGCACCCCCGGTTTCGGTGGTAGCATGCTTGGTGCCGGCAGCTTCGGCCGGACTCTGAGCAAAAGTATGTCTACCAGCAGTCTCCGCCGAAGCTTCAACACTGAGGATAGCATTCTTGCACCGGGCGCATTCTCTGCTAGTCCCAATGCTCGGCATTACGGTAGCACAGGAAGTGTCAAGAAGCTCACCATCAGTCGCGGCCTTCGTCATGACCTCTTTTCGCCTCCAACTCCACAAGCTCCACCTGCTCCACCATCTGCCCTCAAGAAACGGGTATCATTTGGCGCCGATGTCAACGGCAATGGCTCAGGTTCTGGTTCTTCCAGCCCATTGAAGCAAGTAACTAGCAACGGTGCTAGCTCAGAATCCACGGCAAACGTGAACGGCAGCAAGCAGACTGGGCCCTCGACCTCTCCTGAAATGTCACAGGTTCCGAACAATAACAATCAATTGGCTATTGTACGAGAGGAGGAGGTTGCCGTCGTGCAGTCCAAGACTCAGCATGATGACGACGAGCCAGTCCTTGGCGATTACTGGATGAAGCCCACGAAGGAGGAGCTTGAGAAGATGACTCCTGCGCAACGCTCAAAGCTCTCAAATTTCGTTGTTGGTCGACAGAACACTGGTGTGATTCATTTCGATGCACCTGTTGATCTGAGCAACATCAATCTTGATGATATTATGGGTAACATCGTTGTGCTTACGATCCGTTCAGCTACAGTCTATGCAGACGCTGCTAAGAAGCCACCTCCAGGAAAGGGCTTGAACCAGCCGTCGACCATTGAGTTGGACCACTCCTGGGCACGCAAGAAGGACCGGAACTCTGCTAGAGGCCTACAGAAGCACAAGCAACGTCTCGCGAAAGTTGATGGTACGCACTTCATTGATTTCGATAACGAGACTGGAATCTGGAAGTTCACAGTGGACCATTACACTACATACGGAGTTCCAGATGAAGACGACGACGATGAGATCGAAGACGTCAGTGAATTCGGCCAGAGTACTCTGAGCGCTCCACCAGACACACCTACGCCGAAAGTTCGCACCCCAAAATCGGCTCGAATGGACGAATCTTTCGCTTCTGACTCCCAAATGACATATACCGAATCAGATCCCGAGGACACTTTTGAATTCAGAAAGAAGAAGGTCCTCCCTGGTGCATTCGACGATCAAGAGCTATATGAAGACGAAAGTATGGACGGTGAATACGACGAGGAAAACCAGGAGTCTTTTTTAGATGAGCGCTCCGTGGGTTCGCAGTCTGAAAACGGCGTCGAAGAGCCAATGGATCAAGACGACGAGTATCAGGACGACGAATCTGTCAGTATTGTGGATCAGGAGATGGCGGGCTCCTATCCAGATGCTGACAATACCGCGGAGCTTGGTTCCTCGCAAGAAGATGAAGATGAGAGTGTGGACGGCATGATGGAAACACCTGGAGCAGTTCTACGGGCCAGAATGAGAGCGCTGAAGAGCTCCGAGACCCCTTCGAAGAACAAGTTTTCTGCTGGCGACGATTGGGCAAACACATTGCAGGCCACAATCAGCCCCCAGAAGCAAGACCGAGCTTTGCTCAAGAGTATGATAGAGGTTCAAGGAAACGATGCTCGATCCGACTCCGAACCAACACCGATGCCAAAGAGAGTCGTCTCTGATGGACGCGGATTTGCGACCAGTATTGACCTCATGAACTCGTTGTTCGGTCAGACTCGGAGCCCAGTAAAGGCAAAGGTTCCGGCAAAGCCTAAAGGTTTCGAGGTTGGTATTCCTTCTTAATTTTTCGATTTGGGGATGAGCGTACTAGGCCGTTTGTTGCGCCTACTCATGTATGTAATGATAAATAAAAGGACATTTGCTAAGACTTGTGGAACATCTAGTGGCCATATGCGAAGAAATCAAAGACAGGTGACCACGACATGTCCAACATGAACGAAACCGAACGCGCTTTCCACGACTCGATGAAGCCTCAATGGGGACCTGACGGTACTTTGGTATACGCTGCTCCACCAAACTCGAAGCCTTTCGGAAGATCTTCTCGCCGTGCCCGCGAGCGTGATGGCTTGCTTACTGTGCAGAAGAAGGCAGTTGTCTCGGAGCACCGAGACGTTCGTTTTGCCAAGTTCTCAGACGAGGTATTTTGCTCTCGGCCATTTCAGTGATCAGACTAACAAGACCTAGACCTCTGCTGTCTTGCTTACGAAGCAAAAAGACATTTCAGTCATCGAGTCCTCAAATGGTGTTCCTCATGCCCAATTGCCTGATAATTTCACATTCGGCGACTTCTTCGACGAGAGCGCAGCCACAAATCCAGCCACGGCACACGAGAAGCTGGTATGGCAGCTTGCAAGCATTCTCTTTGATACTATCACTATTCCCGAGCATCTTGAGCAAGTTGGCAATATCGAAGAGCGTCTGCGAAAGGATAATCTATCGACATTCTGGCAGAAATTGGTTGATGATGCGTCTTCAAAGGGCGCTGCTTTGGCTAAATCAGACGAGGAGAAAGCCATTGCATCCTTGTCGGGTCATCGAGTCCCAGATGCATGCGGTCATCTTATCAATGCCGGGGATTTCCACCTGGCCACCCTAGTTGCTCTCATTGGCAGCAAAGACTCCATGAGACACGATATGCGTCAGCAACTCAATGACTGGAAGAAAACTCAGATGCTCTCGGAATTCAGTCAGCCTATACGGGCAATCTATGAAATGCTTGCCGGCAATGTCTGTTACTGCAGTGGGTCTAAAGACGTCAATGATCGCATGGAGGCTTTCGTCATCTCCAAACGTTTCGGACTTGATTGGCGACAAGCTTTTGGGCTTAGACTTTGGTATGGCATCTCCTCAAACGATGTGCTTGATGCCGCTGTCGAAACGTTCGCAGAGGACCTGAGTCAAGATAAGGAATCTGCTAGACCCCAGGCTTGGTATATCGAGCAGAAGGTGCCGGTCTTGTGGGATGATGCGAACAGAGAAGAGCGGGATGATCTCCTCTGGGGTCTTTTGAAGCTCTACACCTTCGCTGATTCGGACATTGAAGATGTGCTTCGTCCTGAGAATTCTCAACTCTCCCCTCTCGACATACGCCTCTCCTGGCAACTTAGTCGAGCCCTCATTTCATCTGGCCGAGCCCGCTATGCAGACGACGACAACGACAAGGCTGATCAAATGACCCTTTCCTTCGCTGCTCAGCTAACGAATGAGGGTAGCTGGCTAGATGCTATCTTTGTCCTTCTCCATCTCACGTCTGACGACGCCAGAGAGAAGTCGATTCAAGACCACCTCGCGCATCATGCAGGGCTTATTAGCGCCGAAGATGGCCAGAACTTCACCAAATTGACCCAAACCTTCAGAATACCTGCCGCGTGGGTCTGGGAGGCAAAGGCGCTGTACATGCGAAGCGTCGAGAGAGATCCAACTGGTGAAGTCGAGTGTCTGATCAAAGCTGGATCCTACAACGAAGCCCATCGCACCTTCGCCAGAGAAGTGGCACCAAAGGCCGTCGTCGAGCTTGATTATGACACCCTCCGAACACTCCTTCACGGTTTCCAGGGCAAGGAGGGCACAATCGCCGAATGGCATTTGGGCGGCGAGATCTACCAGGATTTCTTGGAGCTTCTCCACAACGACAAGAAGGGACGGCCTGTCGACGATCTTGTTCTCGAGCGACTCTTATCTGGACTTCCAGCAGTGGTCCAGGATTCTCGTCACCCAAGCTTCATGGAGACGGTGGCTGTTGAGACGATTAGTGGCGTAGTGGCTAAGACGGTGATCGCTATGAGCAAGAAGGGCGAGGTAAGCACACCTATCGAGGAATCAAAGAAGACACGAATGCTAACACGCTGCAGAAATCCAATCTTCACAAGATCTTGAGACTCCCGCTTACAGAGGACCGATATCTGAAGCATACCGTGGAGCTGAGTCTCGAATATTACCGAGGCGTGATGGCAAGTGCGAGATAGGGAATATCTGCGGGTAGAAAGAGAGGATAGCCAATTCTTCGACGTCTTTGTTCACGAAAGAGAGAACGTCAATTCGTGCAACACCCTCTGCAAGTCTTTGGAAGGAATGGTCGGTTGCAAATGCTTTGATGGGCAGGTAGCGAGTAAGGGAATGACGGAGGAAATCAGGCCTTGAAAAATGAAATAATATCAGCGGGGGAAACTGCATGGAAACGAAGATGAGATAAGATAGTTAGTTTGAGGCGCTGTTTGTAGATAGTTGATTGACACCTTTTTCTGATGCATGGCGGATTGGATGGGCATGTAACACTACCTAACCTCCTGCGCTGCGCGGCGTGCATCCTGGCATACTTAGATAGCTAGATAGCTTTCGTCGAGGCAGGAAATGGATGCTTGAGATGAACTGATGTCCCCCGTCATAAAAGCTGTATACTGTGAGTTGTGCGTTATGAACGGCAGTAGAAGAAAGTCAGTCGCCTTCTTGATGTTCCTCGCTACATTTCTCGTCTTCCGCCCACGTTCAGAACGATTTGTACTCTTGATGAATTATTGCTCAATACACATACATCAATCCCGTCCTACTCCTGTTCTATTTTCCAGCCTCAAGCATGTTTTACCTCTTCCCCTATTACCCTGTATTTCTAAAAGTCGCAGGCACGAATGAGGTCATCGTATTTACATGAGACAAAGGGGGATCTCGCCTAATTTCTTGATTGGGCGAGTCACACTGGATGCGACGCGTTTGCTTGCTTTCTTGATTGCTATTTCTTTGTTTGTCCTCTTTGTCTCGAATTTCTGCTCTTGTCACAAGGTCCTTCTTTCTTGCTGTACACCTTTTCGCCTTCAATCTATCATTCTTTCTTTGCAACACCTGATCATCTATCTGACTTTGGCAGATACTTTGATTTTGACTGGAGAAAGGAAGGCGATATCAAAACCGAGTCGGATATTGAATTTAGATCTAGAAGTGAAGAGAAAAAGTGAAAAGAAGCGAAGATGCCTAGACTCCCAGTTGGAAAATGCCAGACTGTAAGTCCCTTCAGCAGGACCTTCTACGTATCTCTATGTTCACCGACCGATCTGAAAACATAGAAAAAACACATTCTAACTGGAATTCCATGATTCAGTGCGAAGCCGAAGAATCCACCCTCCGCACAAACCCCTTCACAGGGGAAGAGCAGTGCGAAGAATGCCGCGAGGCAAGCATAATCGGGGTATCAGATGTTCGGAGCAAATACAAGTGCGTTCCACATATCCTATCCTATCCTATCCTATCCTATCCTATCCTATCCTATCCTATCCAATCCATCCCATTTCCATCTTCTCAGTTCTGATCATCACTCGTTCTCCATTACCATCCCGACCTGAGCAGAGCACTAAATTACACCATCTCACAACCACAGACTCAAAGATACAGACCTCATCAACCTATCCATGAGAACCGAACCTCAACCCGCTTTCCTAGGCGGTCCTGATAGGAGGTGGTATCTGGTTAGCGAGATTGAGAAGACGGCGAAGCAGGTGGATATTATTAGGAGGCAAATGGAGATGGTGAAGGAGGAGGAGAGGGAGATGGAGGAGAAGAAGGAGAAGGCTAAGAAGGAGAAGGAGGGGAAGGCTGCTGGTGCTGCGGAGACCAAGCGAAAGAGAGGCAGTGAGGTTGAGCAGAGGGGAGTTGAGGAGAATAGTGAGGAGGAAGGGGATGAGGAGGTTGTTAAACCTGTCAAGAGGGGGAGGGGGAGGCCGCCGAAGGAGAAGAGTGCTGTGGCTGTGGCTGTTGCTGCGAAAATGAAGACTAAGAAGTCAGTAGCTGGTGTTAATGCTGATGGGACGGCAAAACGTGGAAGAGGAAGACCTCCTAAGGCCAAGGCTAGTGAAGAGTGAACCAGATTCTGGTTTTGCCGAAGGTATCAGCTTCCAAGAGGGAACTAAAACAAAAAATCATGTTTCTAGTTCTCACACTTAGTCTTGTTCTGATGTAGGCGATTGCAGAGAAGTCAAAAATATTTATCTATAGAGAGTAAAATCATTTCCGTTTAATACGGAAGGAGAAATATTCATAGTCTCAAGACTGGCTTGATACTGTTTACTTACTCTCTGGAGTCATTTTTAAGCCTTCTCTTGCTGAAGCATACGATAGATTTTGAGCTTTCCACCGAGTCTGGAGTCCCCGCTGTAAGCACTAGTTGCGGGGTATGTAGTTCAACCCATGGATGGAGGTACAAACAGTAAGAGAGCTCTACAGAAGACGAGGTTGGTAGTTTCACCAGTTCTCGTTTGAGCTCTAGAGTCGAAACCGAGGAAAATCTAAGCTCTTCCGGGTTGTCCTCGACTTCCGCGCTGTATTTGTGGCCTTTCCCGGAATGCCTCGAGATACTCACAGATGTCATACCAATGCATGTGCACATAGACATACAGGTCATGGGGTTAAAGTGGTGGTACCTGCTGCCTAGACGAGGGGCAAATGTCTTAAAAATGAATCAATCCCCCTTCTCTCATCCTTCTCGGAAATCTCTTTTCAGATGGCTGGTAATCGTCCGAAGATCTGGGTCTAAATGCCATGCCACTGCCATGCCCTATGCAAGGGACGCCCGGTTGAAGCTCTTGGATGTTCATGGTCTTCGGCTGTTTCAAGGGTTCGAGTAATCCAATGTCTGATTGGCTGGAGATCTCGCTGCGGCCCGTCGTTGGACCTCGTCTGGGGCTGTTTATCGATAACGATTGGTCCCGCCTCCTCTTTACAACGTCCTACCAACTCATCCACCCACCACTGAACCGTACCAGGTCGACCGTGGGAAGGCCAGCACAGCAAAGCCAAAAATGAATCCATACAGCTTGCGAGAGGTAAGTGGATCGAGGGTCGGTGCCGTGCAGCAGTGGTGTGGTGTGCGGGAAATTCAGTGGCTGGGAGCTGTCCTCCCCCAAGATATCCTCCCATCCCTTTCGGGCAGCGTTCAAGTGAACCCCACCACACCCCAACTCTCTCGATACCTACCGTCGTCGCATCTTCTTCTGTTCTCTATCGCACTGTCGCTGTCAATTTATCAATCCACCATCTACTGTCGTTTCTCAGCGCAAGACTTTCGGTCTACCGACACAGGCTGACCGAGCGACCTCGTTCGCGTCACGCGCATCCCGATTCAACAAGGCAGACGTGACTTCAGGTCATGCCCCTAATCACTGTCGAAAACCACGTCAATCTCTCCTTAATATCTCTTAACATCGCACCCGGAACCTTCCTGGCCTTCGCCGTCCTTGCATTTGCATATCTCTACATCATCCACGTCAGAAACAACCCACTACCCCGCCTACAGGTTGCGCATATCGAAGCCCAAGTCGCAGCCCACAATGGGCCCCCAACCCACGATCGAGGACCTGGAGCAGATGTTCGAAGAGCACCCTTCTTTAGACGCATCTCTGCAAGACTTCGAACCGACAAGCAGCGAGATAGGCCAGTCGCCCCGCTTCGGATACCCTTCCCATCACTCTGGCTTCCTCTCAGACACCGGCTCGGAGATGGCAGACTCGGTCTCGGGAGGCAGATACAGCCCGCCGGCATGGAGACGCGACGGAAACGGCAATCGAAGCAGCGGCTTCTGGAATAGATCAATGTTAGGTAAGCGCAGTAGGGAGGATTCGAGGGAGAGCAGTCCAGAATATGAGAGCGCGGATGACGGGGAGGATGCCACATTAGCTGCTGCTGCGCGGACAAGGTTACCGACCGGATCGATGTCGCCGGATAAGCAGAGAAGTCCTAGCCCTGGTCCATATCCACAAGGCTCAGAAGACTTTGGTAGAACGTTTGGAGGAGTAATTAAGCAGGAGCAAGATGATGGACCATCAACAGAGAATGCAAATAACTGTAAGGGCAATAGCCGGTCGTATATTACAATCACTGATCAATACTAGACATTCGATTCGCTGTCAGAGCAGAGGTCCAGCATCGAACAGAACCATTTGAAGCAGCCTTCTCTTTCGTCAAAACCAAATTCAATACTGTGACAAAGTCTTGGACTTCATTAGCGACCTCAATTCTCGTTGCTTTCCTCTCCTTTCTAGCTTTACAAAGACTCTTCCAGCCCGGCGATCCGCCACCGGTCCCAGATTTGGTCAAAGTTGCTGGTCTTGCCAAGGCTTTCGAACCTCTCATTTTCTATTCAGAGAATGGTGTGCAGCAAGTTGGTGATCTTCAGGCTACTGGAGTGGCAGTATGGGACCTCGGAGAGAGCGTGCGGTCTACAAATATGACCTCCGCTCCTATTATAGTGAAAGAATTGGATGGCTTAAGCGAGAGTCTCAAGACGTTGGCTATTGAGCTAACGAGGTTCTTTGCGAATGTGGACGGAGATGTTGATGGGTAAGTGGATCTGGGATTTGTCTTTGTATCAGTCTAACAATTTCAGGATTTTGATCGTAATGGATTGGGCTAGACGAGAGCTTTCACAGCTTCAACTTCTCCCACCATCGCCTATGACATCCGCCTTCGATAATGTCCATACATTATTGACTAAATGTGGAGTCCTCGAGACCCCATCAGGAACACCTACCCGAGTCGGTACCCTGGCTACATCTATCTTCGGACTGTCTTCCCACCAACGAACACGCCAAACCCTCCAACGCACATTTACCGAATTTCTTTCCGTCCTCGAAGACTCCATCAATTCAGAACTCACCCACTCTCTCGCACTCTTCTCGCTCTTCGAGGCCATCGACCGCCAATTCGGTAACTTAGCCCGTACTGTCGCCCGCGAGTCCGACGCCCAAGACTCAGCACAAGACGACCTCCTCTCCTCCCTCTGGACCAAACTCCTCGGGCCAAATGCCAACACTCTCCATAAATTCGAAAAGAACAAGAAACTCCTCAGCAACATCCGCTCCAAGACCGTGCAGAACAAAAACATCCTTGAAGACCATAACCGCAAACTCCTGATGCTAAAAGCCAACCTGGAGAATCTGAGGCGCAAGTTGGTTAGTCCGCTCGTCAGGGCCAACGGGAGTACGTTGGGTGTTGAGGAGCAGATTAGAGGACTGGAGGAGGTTAGTGGGTATCTTGGTGGTGTGAGGGAGAAACAGAAGACGAAGCTGATGGAGTATCTTTATGGGGCGGGGAGTAATAGCGCGAGGAGGATTGCGGGGTCCGAGAGAGGTGAGGTTGATGGGTATTGGGAGCGATGACCTTTATCTGTTTCCGCAACTCGTCGTCCTTATTTTGTGTTTGATTTGTGTGCTGGATAGATAACGGTTGCATTGGCTTTTGGGTTCGCGCTTGATTTGGTCCTATCGAAATTCTCCTCGTGGAGACGGCGTTAGCTGGTTTTGGACTTGATTGGATTCGGTAGATCGATGGCAGATGGACTGAGGGTTGAAGAGATCCAGAGATCGAAAGGGATGCTGGACGGTGTAATTGGCTTGTGCATTGGGGGAGCAGTGGCGTTCTTACCTTTCTTCATTCTTGCCTAGCCCACTTTCTTGTATAGCACCTTATTGTCTGCTTGATTGGGCAAATCAGATTCGTCAACCACACAATTGCGATTTATTAAATGTTACCAAGACTTTTACAGACAAACTCTCATGTCTTTTCCAGATTCTGAATTCAAATTTGCAGCTGTCTGAAAACTATAGCTATTCTACTCATCAAAGTCGGACGAGGATCCTACCTACTGCTTCATTGTATCTCACGCCTCTTCTAGATACAAAATGCATACATACACCATAACTTCACCTGGATCGAGACTCATCGAGCCAGATTACGGCATGCGCTGCCTCCCTCTCATGCCAAGCCCCCAATCCGCCTCCCACGATTGCTCGAAGTGTAAGTAGAATCCTTGCACTGCACTCCGTGAAGGGTGACTCTGCCCTTCAAACAAGAGAAATCCATCGATAATCATCGCCAAACTCATACTCTTCGTTCATCATCCCATGAATGTAGCAGGGTCCAACTAATTGAGCATCGAGTGTCTCACGGACAGGTCGCACCAGATACGGACCTGGAAGGCCGCAGAATGCCACAAGAACATCATTCGAATCCACCAGTCCAGGAGCAAGTCCAATATGCCCTTCAGTTGTAGTTATAAACGACCAGCTTGAGTACAGATTCCTCAAGCGAGAAGCGAGATCGATCAACTCTCGGTCCTGAGCACCGTTCAATAGGATGCGTGTGTTCGAATCTACTGAAATAGTTTCAATAGCATCCATGATTACAACCACCTGTTCATGATTGTTTAGGAGTTGTACGAGCAGTTCAATGGTCTCATGTGGCGGTTTATCGGGATCGAAGTCGAGAGTTTTGGCCACCGCATGGAACCACGGCTCGCCAGTAAGCTGGTATATTCCCCCTGTAGAGACTTCTTGAACCTTTGGCAAAAAGACAGATAGAGCTTGTATTACCGCCAGTGGGTCCAATGAACCTGCCGAGCATACTCCAAATTGAATTGCACCTATGATGATACCTTCAATCGAAACTCGGCTTGTTCTACTTGGCTTTTTTGGAAACATCACTTGGCTCTGGCAGTATTCCCAGAGAGGATGCATTCGAGCACTTCCCCAGGGCGGAGTAGGATCTCGAATTTTGAGCTTCGAAATCCTGTGTTCAGGCACCCATGATGGGCAGGTGTCATGGTCCTCTGACGGCAGAGTGGTCGCTTTTCGGTTCCAGATTCCGGCAAAGTTCAGAATCGCAATGTTATCGCGTTCCAAGAATCGAAGAGCATAATCGACATATACGTCGACAACAGGCAGTGAGTAGTCTGGCGTAATACCTATCTGCACATCCCAGGGACAGACTCCAAGCATTCCATAAATACGATCGCGGTCGTTTTTACAGTCCCTCTTCCAGAATGTTGCTATAACAGTGTTGTGTCTCTCCATAGAGCCTGTATCGAGAAATGATGGCCGATCGACATCCGTCAGATGTTCCTTTATTTGTTCATTCGAGTTTCCCAACAGCAGGTCTCCATGGATCCTGCCTAACAATGTCTGATGCTGCTGGGCAAAAGTGGACCTTTGCGAGGCAGTATCGTACTCCACAGGTTTCTTTAGAGGTCTGCTTGCCAGTAAATACCTTTGTCCCCTCACTGTGACAATATCCCATGCCATGTTGAAAGCTGTTAGATTTACAACTCGAACATCGATGGTCATTTGAGCCTGAAGTAGTAGACTCACAGCAGCGGCAAAAACAGGCCATCTGATGCTAGTATTTCCGCTGAAGAGAACAATTTCTCGTGCAAGAACTACCTCTTGTACGATCCATATTCGAGTGAACCAAGGCCGGCTATAGATGAGCTCAACCTTGTGCGCTTTTGCCGCATGAAGAAGAGTAGAGACCTCTGCCTCAGTTCCTCTTGGCAATTTCCCCGGATTTTGAAGATAGATTCTATGGCCTACTTCACGGTCTAGTCCAAAATGGGGAGCAGACTTAGCAAGCTCACCAAAATGATCGAGTGCTTTTGTAGATGCCTCGTCGCCGTCGCCCAGCCATCCTAAGACCACTTTCGCCCTCCGGTAGATCTCTGCCATCAGAGCTACTTGGGAGCTCTTCTCTCGATCATCACTTTGTGAAATGCATATGGCGTCAATCCAGAGCTTCCTTGTCTTGTCTTCCAGTCGAAAGCGTTTCAAAGCAGCGAACAGATTTTCGGTTATGGCAATGGTATGCTCGCCAATTTCTATGACTCTTGGAAATTCTGGCTCGCCCCATGTATAGGATAGTGCTTCAAAGTCCAGGTCTCCTTCCAGGCTGCAGATCTCGAATGTGCCGTGTAAGACTTCCGTGTTGATAGTGGAAGGGTTGAGCAGGAGCAGCCGAATGGACTTGGCATCTGGTAGAGGTGCATACTTGTATCCAATCCCGGACACCTGATCATTGCTCTCCATGGTTGAATCGCCTGATGCACGAATTGAAGCCAGATGAAGTGTAGTTGAAGACAAATATCGCGAAGGGAACTTGGGTCGAGTCTGGCGCTTAGTTTGATTCAGCTGAACGGCAGCCTTGCGGCAGTTGTGGCTTTACTGGGCCAATAGATTCCAACCATTGCAGCTCAATCATCACTACGGCCGACTGAGATTGCATAACCGCATGGGTCATCAAATTTTCATTCTTGGACGCGAACCAAAAGACTTAGATACACCAATAGTTCTTGACTTGCGCCGTAATCTTGGTGTTGAACGGCAGCTGTTTTCTTTCGAAGACCATGATCTTGATGGTTCCGATGTCACATATGTCACGCCTGGTGATCTCGATAGCGTGAACAACATCTGGAGCAATAACCTGTATCGCTTGGATACCGTTCTTCCATCGACAGAATGCTCTATTGGGCCCAGGAACCTGATTTGACACCTTACGTCCCACCTACAAGACTACAACGCTTTTGCACTCCACATAGAAGCTACGAATATGGTTTGCGGCAATGTGGCCAGAGGGAAGGAGATGCCTAGACAGGGAACGTGTGCATTCAGGCAAGGTGGAAGATGTTCATTTGTTGTGAAAAGGGCGAGAAAGGGGAGATTCGGTCCGAACTCTTTTATCACCCAAGAATGGGTGAGAGGAGAAAGCGTACTGACGTGTCGTCGATTGAGGACCTCTCTGATCGAGATCCGCTCGTATGACCTGTGATGCTGCGCAAGAGAATGCGAGAGACCAGAAAAGACTCATCGTGACCTATTTTATAGCACTTCAGTAGCTCCTGTAGCTCGTACTGTATTTCTTCGTAGTCTCAGCTCGTAAATCATGGAGCATACCTCTCCTCATCCATCAACGTCTTCTCTTCCCAGCTATCCTCCAACCACTTTCGTCCCACAATCCTCGGTATCTTCTTCATCTGTGAAGCTTTCTGCCGGACTTCCTTCAACACCTTCGGATCTTCGTCTAGAACGACGAAATGAGTGATCCCTTCATCTTCACCATCGCTCTCCACGATCTTGCCTCCCGAGAACTTGAACCTGTTCTTCATAATCAAAAGGTCGATATTCTGATCTGAGGCTTCACGAGAAGAAGCAGCGAAGCGGACAACACATCTTCTGAACATCGAACCTAGCATATCGCCCAGTCCTCTACCGTGCTCTTCGAGCTGTGAGACGAACTCATCGGAAGAGAAAGTCGAGTTCTTAGGGTGAATCATGTGCTCTGCCAATACTTTCAGGTCTTCCATGCTGGTATCTCTCGCATAGCTGTCACCATATATATCGATATTGTCTTCGAAGTCGGGCCGTGAAGAGTCGAGCATGTGAAACAAATGACTTGGTTCAAAAGGAAGGAGGTATCGAGGTCGATCCAGCCCATCGGTTTCTGCCTGCTTCAGAGCTTCGAAGATCCATGCCGGTTTCAGGATGTTTCTCTCGCCTTTCTTGACCAGACTTGCAACCTTGACGACGTTCTTGTCTCCGATACAGATGATCCCTTCTCTAGCCGTAACGCTTTGAAAGATACTACCCCCATTAAGCTTGATTGCCTGCTCGATCTCAGCTTTGGTCTTCTTCTGAGGACGTTGCATGTCAGTCATAACGCAGAAATCCAGACCCTCGAAAATCTTGGTCTTGGGACCCGCGTATGGAGTCTTGACTTTGCTGTCGGCTCCAGCTATGACAATATCCTTCTTCAATCTCTTCGCCATCTTCCTGTTCTCCACCTTGAATTCCTTTCCTTTGGATTCTGCCTCTGCTTCCTCTTTCAGCTTGTCGAACTCCTCTAGGGAGAGTGCTTGATCCCAGCGCTTATCATCTCGAATCTTTCTGAATCGTGGAAACCGCAACGTGAACTTGGTGCCGAATTGGTCGGAAGCTCCTACTGATGCGGCTTTGACTTCGAGGACGACGGAGTCACAAGGTTTGATCCACACGTCTGGTCGCTCATACTGCCTATCGCCGCCACCAAGCACGATGAAATCTTTGGGTGGCTTCTTTGGGTTCCAGTCGATCCACTTGCCATCTGTGAGATGCCGGATTTTGGCGTAGTCTTCGGCCCTGAATCCTCCTCCGACCTTGCAGAAGGAGTAGCATTTCATGGGATTTGCGCCTGAAATCAGTCAGATGATAGAACGTTACAACAATAGTTTTTCGACTTACCACTTGCAATGTGGTTCTGGTTCACCCGTAGCCCACACAAGAATGATGATAAGGCACCACCTCTGTGACCAGAACCGTAATATGCGCCAATGACGACGCAGTCGAGCGACTCACCAAACTCCGTCATATACTCCGGCTTGACCTTCATCCATTCATTGTTGCGGTCGTTGAGACGATATATAGACGACGGCTTCTTCAGTACCAGTCCTTCAGATGCTTCGGCAACTACCTGTCGAAGCCTGACTTCGATCTCGGCAATGTCTTTCGTTTCATCATAATGATGCTTCTCGAGTCGGCGATGAACATCATTGATAGACATCTCCATTGCTTTGCGTCTTTCTCGTAGGGTGTACGCGGTCAGCTGCTTGCCGTTCAGGTACAGACAGTCGAATGCTCGAAACAAAGGTCGAATTCCTGAATTTGTCTCAAACCCATTCCGTCCTTCATTGATTGCGGCAGTTTTCAAAGTTCCAAATCCAACCATAACATCTGTGGCAACGTCCCAGGTGATCATTTCGCCATCTAGGATAATGCTGTCGACCCCTTCATGGAAAGCACCATCAAGGTGTCGTGTCAGCGCGGAGTCTTCGTCTTCTGTGCTTGTCCCGTACAAGTAGCTGTAATCCTTGCCCTTCCTAGACCACCACTTGTAATTTCGTCTCCCGTCGTCATCAACCTCCATGTGCATCTGCATTCGTTCGCCATCGAGTTTCTCTTCGATCCAGAATTCGCCTTGCTGATCACCCGTCTCATCAAGCCCCATTTTCTCAACCATTCTCTGAAACGAATGTGACTGGAACTGGGCAAGTTGAGGCTTGAAGCATTCCATGAGTGTGATTCCTCGCGTTTCTTCACTAATGCGAATGGATGGGTCAACCAATTCCCAGCAGACACGTCGTAAGCTTGAAGACACATTGAATAGAGCTTCGCCATCTGGATGCCAAACCTACGAAAGATTAGCGTATTTGTAAACTGTACAAGCTATCACTCACATCAAGAATTGTCTTTTCTGATGCTCCGATCTTCATCTGACGTAGGATGATGCGGATTAACCACATCAACTCATCAGCGTTCATCCTATTGTAAAAAATTTCGAAGATGGGTAGCTGGTCCTCTTCTTTCGATACTGCAGAGAGCTTATCAAGCATCGCGTTGACTTCAGCAATCCGCATATCACCAACTTTGGTTCTCATCGCTCGCTTGGCCAACACTTCATAGCATCTTCCCGCAAAGTCTCCCGCCATCCTGCTACCACCTCGCGCATCTTTCCAATTGAGAAGACCAAGAGCATCTTCTGATTTGTTATTGATCTTCAGCATCTTGACAATGAGTTTACCGATGGCTTTCTCCTTCAGACCATACATAGCGCGATCACGATCCTTCTCAGGCAAGATGAGGCGGATTGCGGGGTAGAAGTCATTTCCAACCTCGCTCCGCCATCTTGACACGAAACGTTCGAGGATCGATTTGCGCTGTTCGTGAGGACTTAGGTTCTTCGAACCAGGGCCTTTCTTCCGAGCAGCGTGAGGACCACTTGGCTTGGCTTTGTTCTCATTGAGAGGATTGAACAGTGTCGTGAAGAGTTCATGGAATGGAAGAGTTTTGGAATGGTTCCTGGGACGATCAGGATATCTGCGGTGAGATTAGTATTAGTCTCTGCTCAACAGCTTACGCAAACTTACTTCTCATCCAGTTCCTCCTCGGTCATCAGGCCATGACCATACTGGAGCTCGTGATCGGTGAGAGCTTCCTCATCCTGCTCTTTTGATAAACTTGGTAGACTACGCTGGCTAGACATTTTGGTTGCACCGTCATGGGACAAGTCCCGAATGATTTTGGAGAATATGGAGTTGATACAGCGCGTTCATTTGAATAAATCTTGCGCTGTCGTTGCTTTAGGCAGCACGCGAAACGCGAGATCAGGTGAGGTGCAGTGCGGGGTTGCGCTAGCTCCATGATTGGCTACGTTGAAAGTACCTCCGAGCGAGTGCTCTCCCGAGTCCTTTCCTCGTCTCCTCTAGACGGGCATAGCTGAAAGCTTGTCCTTTCCAAAGCCTTCTCCTTCGTTAGTGGCATCTTTTAGATACCTCAAGATAGCCAACATCGACGTCTCTTGCCATTGGAACTTTCGATTTTTCAGTACGAGCAACTTCACCAGCAAGAAGGAAACCCCAAACATGATCAAGCGACTCACACGGCTCCAGGATATTCTGTCTCGACCCTCTTTGCATCGACTTTAGTCCATTTAGATTCAATAACTGGGTCCTTGTACTATCTTATAGCTATGTGTCTCGCTGTCTGAGATATCGCTATGGCATGTCAGAACCCAAGCACGGTGGTATAGTTGTGATACTGTGATACCGTGAATCTCGTCTACACCAACACGTGTCTTCATGTGAGTAGCCAAGGTCTAGACTTCCAGTTCTCTTTCACCAGACTCTGTCCCCGCCAGACTTTTCCTCCTATAGCTCCAGGTCTTTTCCCACTGAACGATAATAAAAGCATGTGGATGGAAGTCTAGTCTGAGGGATCATTTTCATATTCTACCTGGGCATGCTCGATTATACATATATCCTTGATCTACGAACCCTTACCTTTCGAGTCCCGATATATGGAATTGACCCATACCCAAGATCATGGAGCGGAAGAGAGAGGTCGAGAATCCTGCCCGCTCGTTCTGAAGGCCAATACCCGGGCAAGGGCTCGCAGTAGAATTTAGGGTCGTCCCAAAACTGGATCACATAACGGAAGTTGAGTCTCCCGTGGAAAAAAGTTGGGCGGCAGTAGAGGGGGCTTCAGAGTGCGCTTGCCATCACGCACATCTACCACACAATGTTTGAAGATCGTGGCGGCCATCTGGAACTTTTGCAGCCTGGACTTGACCAGGCTGTGAGCTGAAAACACCACGTCCTTGCCGAGTGTATAATCCGCCACGCGAGACGTTGATTGCTAGCTGAACGCCCGACTAATATAAGAAACGGTGGTGGCTGAGAGGAATTACAAGAAGGGCATTTTGCGACGTGAGAAGGTTTTGTTCACCGACATGAACACTTCTATTGCTTTCTTTGAAGGGCATAGGAAAATGTGAGATGGGGCACAGTTGCTCCTCGAGGGCATATCTACTCTTCGCCTGACCATAGCCACATCAATGGATCGCTCACGCTTGGCCCATTGCGGTCGTTGCAGAGTATGTTGCTTGAAGAGAACAAAACATTCGATCGAAATGTTCCTCGTGCGACATTCAGGGTCGGATAATGCGATCTGTTGACGAATCGTCGCTTCCAGCAGGCAGGAAAAGGGTGGTGTTCTGAGGTGTAGACTAGAAGAGGCAATATTGATGCACACGTGGACCCCTCTTTCTCGCTGACCGAACAGGCGATCAAACATCAGTTGCACGCATCACTTAAAAACAGCCAATTCCCGATTGGGGGAACGACACCACAATCTGACAGGTCATAGATAAGGGCTGCGTCAAAATGGCGAACTGCAGCCTGCGGGTTGGGGGTGCAGAGTCGATCGATCTAATCGTCTGTTCGGAAGCTGGACCAGCCCAAAAGCCCAAAAGGAGGGGTAATTTGTGTGGGATGTAGCGCAACGCAACTTTATTAGCTGGACATATCATTGCAGCTTGATTGGAGCACAGTATCTCAGAAACACCTCCTCATCGGCTACTTTGACTTTGAAGGCATCTATTCTGTTCCCTATACGAATTGGAGAATGCTAAAATGCTCTTTCGTCACTCCAAATATCGGGATTTGATGACTTCAACTGGTAAGCTCAAGATTATGCCAAGGCAGCGGACGTCGAAATCGCGGATTGGTTCACCATTTTCTCCGCATTTTGACTGAACGGCCTCTCCCGATCACGGAGCATGAAGGACTTGCCCTCTTCGGTTGAAATTGCGGATCATCAATTTGATGTTCTCGATTTTCTCTGCAACTTGCAGTGTTTAGGAAGGCCAAAAGGCACACGAGCAGAGTCCTAGAGCAGCGGTGAGGTCCTGCAAACGAACGTGGACTCCAAACAGGCCCTGAGAAAGCGAAAGGAAAGCAATGCAAATGCATGAAAATCTGCAGGCAAAAGAAATGCAAGTACCGCTGAGTACCGAAGAGGCTTTCATCATCTGCATTGCATCTTCCGTATGCAAGCAAGATGGGATGTGGAGAGCATATGAATGCTTCCCCTGCCAGCCCCAACTTCGACCGTTGAATCGGGCAACTTCAATTCATCTCTTGGCCGAAAATAGAGTACAGTAATAGGGTTGCTAAGAGGCTTGCTGCCGTGACCTTATCATCCCGGTAAGCGATAGAAAATGCACGATCTGTGACTGGGTAAGTCGGAAGATGCGCTAGGCTTGGAGAGCGGGATGCAACATGCAGGTGGCCAGCCCATCGTCATGTTCAGGACAGGTGTGTACAATTGTGGACCATGAATCTGGTGAAGGTGGCCGAAAGCCTTGCCCCTCTTGCATGAGAGTCTTCTGTGAGTCTGTACAGCTTTCAGATATCTTCTTGAAGCTTGATCCTCCCCCACTAGGCCCCACGGACAAACGGTTGTCGAGACGCGCCCGCAGAGACGAAACCCTGATCCCCCATGCCACGGCAACAAACTGTTGAACGCCGGTGGACAAGGGAAATGCTGACGGGTTGACTCGGGCCACGGCGAGAGAAATGGGGGTTGATGAACTGGGGCCGAGTCTCAAGGCCGAACAAGGGCGAGGCAAAACAGGATGAATCAGAGCTCGACTCTTGTCCTGCAACGCCCATCTGCGGTGCTGAGGTGTACAGACAGAATGAGCCACAACTTGGGGGTCCTCATTTGCTTTTGAGAAAATTTTCATTCTGGCAGAAGGGCTCTTTTGATCTGGATGGACTGAGGGATTTCGTCATCATCAAGAACAGTTGTTCAACAAATACAGTACCTATCGTAGCAGAGAAGTAGCCGAGGATCCAAAGTGCAGAAGTATACGGAGGGGACGTAGTCTTCTGGAACAATCACAAGAATAAACTAATGACCCTGAAAGGAGGGATTGGGGGGGCAGATAAGGGTGCTGATAGCGAGTCAGACTAGGCATCACAGCGTCCCCGTAGGGGCCCAAGGCTTCTTTCAGGGGGCACCCGGGCCAATACTGGAGCAGTGTCTCGTGCCTTCCTTATCAGTCCCGGCAAGGCTGGCTGCGGTCATATCAACCCATCACACCCCATCCTATCCTATCCCATCCCATCCCATCCCATCCCTTCTCTTCCTTTGCTGCTGACAACAACCTTCCTTTCTGACACCTAGGCTTATCACTTACATGAGTCCTCTCTTCAAGTTATCTGTTTCATTCACTCTCTCTCCAACTTGCCCAAGACTCATCTTATCCTCCCAATAAGTGTCCTCAGAGACATGTTCCATCACAATCATCAGACTGATATCTGCATTGAGCTGCTGGACCAGGAAGGCGCCTGCTCTCAATAACTTCCTACAAAGAGCAACCGTCGAATAGCAAGCATCGTATCACCAAGTACCGAGAAACCTCTCGTTGGGAAGGGAACTTGGCTCTCGTTTGTTTGTTTCGATTGGTAATAGGCGTTGTTAGTCCCGATCCACCACCAACGATCACCTGGAGGTCCCTGGTCCTCGTCATGCTTCAACCACGGTCTTTCCTATTCACGCGCTCACCCTCTCCTTCTCCTTCTTCGAAGCACCGAGAAATAAAATATGAACGTCCGGAGAGAAAGAGCAAACCACTTGCCAACACGAAGGACATGTCGTCCAGAACAGCGACAACGACATCTACCGAGAGCTCGAGACCGACCACCCCCTCTTCTCCAGTCGTGATACCCCGAAGCCAGCACGATATACCACACGACCGTAAACGACCACAACGTATAAATGAGAAGAGGCAGACAGCGCGTACGGAGAGGAGGTTGCGGCCCGATGTCCCTCCATCGGTCGCGATACTACTCGCGACGACCTCAATCCCACAAATGCGACGCAGAAGCGGTGCAAGTCAAAGGTTGACTGTTGATGCTATACTCAAACACACGGGGGAGGCGGAGAAGGAATCTGCTATGTCTCTAGGGAAGAGTCCCGGGGATCTACTGCTCTCATTACTGGACGAGGATGAGGATATTGCTGAGAGTGAAACCGGGCGCGAGTCGGTATTGTCTACCAGGACTATGTCCAGTGAATCCATGCCTTCTTTGCACGACGATGGTTCCATATCCGAGGTTTCGCCTTCCTTCAATTCACTTATGACACCTGGATCTGGATCTCGCGGTAGAAGGCCCGCCGCTTCCAGGAGAATGCAGTCACTATCGTTCCCGCTCCTAGCTTCCGCAGAAAGTCATCCATTATCGGACGTTGATGTTGATGAGCTTGACTTCAGGGTCTTTCAGAAATCACTAGAGAAGGAGGATGACAAGAACAGTGTCGAGACAGAGTCGCCCCGGCGCAAGTCAGCATTCAAGTCAAATCTGACTGCTTCACTAAAAGCTTTGAGGTCTGCTGCGAGATCATTCTCCAGTCTCACGACACCTATGATTACTCCCGACGACTTTCTTACAAGATCAATCATCTCGATTGACCCCCAAGTACCATTTACAGATGAACGAATGCCTCCTCGGCTCGAGGACACTCCGACTCCAGCACTTCGCCGATATCTCAATCCTACGACAAACGCTCCGATCGATGCTCATGTTCCGCATTCACATACTCAGACTATGAACTCTATGGCTTGTACAGCTTCGATACAGATGCAAACCTACAAGGTATCACGTTCACCCAAAGGAACATCGCCTGTGGTTATTAGCCGACGGACCCAACCGACGGCGGAAGATGTGGCCGAGGTCGCCGCCGGACCATTGGCACGACAGAGGGACATGCGGGAGAACAGTGATTTTATTCGAGTGGCCGTCATGGAAATGCTTATGCGGAAGAAGGGAAAGTTGGATGACCAGAAGCCTGGACGGGCGCGATGGGCTTTGCCTCCGAGGATACCGCCGACGAAGCCTTATGAAATCTCTGAAGACGGAGTTCCAGCAAGGTGGATCGCCGTTACGAATTAATCCAGGAACACGTCGGGACCTGGTTCTCCTCGAATCTAGGAGACGACATTACCAACGGACACATGACGCTGGGAGTTACCAGGTCCATCTTCAGCATTATATTACGTATTGTGAGTCGGCAAACGCCTAACCGCCTCTTTGGACTTCGAACCACCCCTGGCAGCCCACAATTTGGCAGTGCCGGTCTTCTGGAAGGATTTTGACCCACTTGATCACGGTGCAAATCCCATCAGGAAGGTTTGAACTGCACCCCACTATTCGCTTCAGCGGAGTTGCCCGCTTTTTCATTTGTCACGGAAATCAGGGTCCGTCTCAAGTTGTCAGGACGATCACCGGAAGGTGAACATGACCCTTGCGACGACTTTGAACTCGAGAGGCACTCCCAAGCTTTCAGGGGATGGGAACAGCTGTTGTTTCCGCCGGAAAAGGTCGGAGATGCTTTAACTTCTGCGGCTGCGGGATCATCAGGGGTGATACCGTCACGATGCAGCATGCATGGCGGCCTCAGAGACCAGGATACAGACCGCTTAATTCGACGCACAAATATTTGTGCTACGTGGTCTGAAATGACCGTGCCTGGATCAATCCCTTTCAAGACTTTTGCCATACGACGTCTGCGGCAAGCCGTTTTCATTGCACGGTACGGGATTCATATTTCCGCTTTAAAAGGCGGTCAACGTTTTTGCGATCAAATTTTTAGATTGGAGCAAGGCAAGATCTTGGCTCGATGAGGACATCCTTGGCTACATATTGGTGATCTGGCCTCGCAGAATCACAGCTCTTCGACTTTTGTCATATTCTTGACGCCGCGGGGAGACTGATGCACGAAGGGTTCAAACTCTAAATGCCGTCATCGGAGACATCATACGTCACGTATCCTTGGATATACCTTTCAATTCTCCTGCAGCTGCGCGAAGGGTCCAAAGTACTATCTGGATAATCTGGCCGTCTCTAGGATCAAGGTCGCACAGCGGCACAATTTCTTTCATTTCTGGTGGGGTGGAGTGGGGGTTACAAGAAGTGGGAGGTGGGATGAAAGGAGAAGGAGAAAGGAGAAGAGAGGATGATTGGGGGACGGGAACAGCACCACCATTGAGAAGATGATTCATGCATAGCGCTGCATTTGCTTTTGATTTTGTACCACTACACTGGGATATGGAGCATTGGGAATCATGGGAACGGGAATCGGATAGCATGCATTGGAGGGCCATAAATGGAGTTGGATAGGTTTGCGGTGCGATACCACAGCTTTCTGCTTTCTTTTGTTCGAGATTATTGGATTGCTTCCTTCACGGCAGTGATGCCATGGAAAGGCTGAATGGGATTGTAAATAGTGGACGAGGATACTGGATAGAGAATTGAAACAGTCAAAACTCACTTGAGCGTCTTATTACACAAGTGAACCATTCAACTTGTCACGCACTCATAGGCAGCCAAGACTCGACTGCACCTAGTGTAGACGCCATGAATAGCAGCCCTTGGAGGAGAGGAGGAATATATAGATGTAAGATAGAAGCACTTGCTGCAGTCGCGCTTGAGTCGAGATCCAACGTCCGTACGTCTTTACCAACGACATCCAGTTCCATCATATCATTTTGGGTCAGTTGTAGGTTAAATGTCTGCTGTCTGCAGGCATCACAAGACTCCCTTCAGAAACGGAAGGGCCTGCTGATTTGACAGCCTCGCCAGGAAGTACGAATGGCCGGCCATGTGCAATAGCATTCCCAACTTTAACCATAATTCTAAGGAAAGTAGTGCTGAGGAACGATTTTCCAATACTTTTCCTCTCAGTATGCCAAGTTTGAGTACTGCTCAAGAACTCATTCGAGAAGTAAATGTGCTGAGGTAAGGCTGCGCTAAAACTACTCAGCCTCGCCCGTTTGTATATCCACCTCCAATTCAACAACGAGCGAGCAAGGATTCCACCTACAAGCATCGACAGGGCTCGAAGTTCACACTCACGGAAACCTCATGAAGCGCCACACGTATGATATCTACCACCCTTCTCGATCGCCTTTCGCTCGCGATCCCACTGCGGCTCGATGAGTTCGAACAGAACTGCCTCCCAAGACAGCCGGCTTGGCAACGGCCCCTCGACGAACTCGAGCTCTACAACCACAACACAGAATCAAAGCGCAGCTCTCAGAGGAGCATCTCTAGCCTTTGGCAAACCTCCAGTCAAGCCGAAGCCGCAGATACAAAATTACAGCGGTAGAAATGGAGCGTTGGCCGCGGCAACTTCGGCCGGGGGAACAGGGACAGGAGGAGGCTCACGTCAGAACGCCAGGAACACGAATGCTCCAAGGCCAGAAGATCTGGGAGGAGACCAGCGATTATCATATCAGAATACAGGATCGAGCGTTGATAGCAGATCTTATACCGGAGGCTCGGACCGAAATATTGTTCAGCAAAGGCAGAGCCAACTAGGTGCGAGAAGCGTATATCTCCAACCTCCAGGAACACCTGGGGATCAGCCGAGATCAGCTTCTTTCATAGCTGCAACCATTGCGGCTTCACGGTCTGCGTCGATAAGTCCCAACGTCACTGGCCAACAGGAATCGCCTGCTGCGAAACTGCGGAGGCCCGGGAGCTCTAGAACGCCGTCCGTTAGGAGTATCAATTCGTCGCGGAGTTCTGATCATGCTCTGGACACGACACCAATACCGCCTACGACGTCCTTGATAGGGATGTTCGAGCAGAATGCTGCGTCTAAGTCGACTGTCCAGCGGCCAGCTGCGAGGAGAGCTGCTTCAGCCACTCCGGCGAAGGCATCCAAGATCAATGGATCTCCATCCCCCATGCGGAACCGGACACCATCACCATTGGCGAACAAACCACGAAAGCCACCTGTGAAGTCTACAAAGCCAACTTTGGCGACGATACAGAGTGTTTCCGGTGAATCCGAGCTGCGAAAACCTCCCCCAACAGGGCGAAAGCCCTCAGTCCCTATCACCACCCCGATACCCATTCCAATCCCGACGAAACCCAAAGTACCAAAGAGAGAACCTACACCTCACGACGACGATGCAGCATCAGATGACTCTTTCGTATCAGCATCCGACTACCAGCCTTCAGACTACCAACCCTCATGGCGCGCTGAAATTGCCGCCCAGAACCGACGTCTCCAATCCCAATCCCATCCCAACCATTCCGCTCCTTCAGTGACGGTCGACTCCCTCGCAAACGCCATAGTAGCCTCCTCACTCGCCTCCTCCCGCGCAGCCTCCCCTTCCAAATCGTCATCTCTCCACCCACCACCACCACCTCCCCGGCGCAACCGCGGCGGTCTCTTCCACCACAGCTCCAAAGAGACCGATCCGTCACGCACACCCAGTCCTGCCAAACCCGCCGTTCTACGCACCACGATGCGGAAACCTAAATCGAAAGAAGAGATCGACGAGGGTTTGCAGCGGCGAGGGAAGAAGAAGTTCGTCAAGAAACACCCGAATAAACATCATGAAGGGGATCGAAAACGCTGGCGAGATGCCATTACAGAGCGGGAACGGAAGAGATATGAAGCTGTTTGGGCGTCGAATAAAGGGTTGTTTCCTTCGGGATCGCCACGGGATGATATTACGGTACCGAGTGTGGTCGTCAGGGATATCTTTTCTCGGTCGAGGCTACATATTGATGTGCTGGAAGAGGTGTATGAGCTGGTCGATCGTGGTAAGGACGGGAGGCTGGAGAAGGAGGAGTTCGTTGTCGGGCTGTGGTTGATTGATCAGAGGCTCAAAGGAAGGAAACTTCCCATTCGTGTTTCTGATAGTGTGTGGAAGTCGGCGGGGATATTGAGTGGCCTGAAGGTCAGAAAGATGAAGAAATGAAACGAGGCATAGAACGCTGCAAGTTAGGCATTTGTTTGGAGTTGGATATTGGAGTTCGTGAGAGCTTTCAAAAAAAAGAAACGGGCTACAGGATATTCATTAGATACAGAGCGAGTGGATTGTACAGAACACCAAGGCGTGTTTTCATTTGTCAAGTTTAGCAGGAGCGATAATACCCCGAAATGTTCAATAGCGAGCTGTGTGGGATGTTGAACAAGAGTAGACCATAGATAGGCAATCTAACCAGACCAATATCGAAACACACTCGTAGCCTGACTTGGCTAAGGTAGACGGCATTGTGGATGTTAGAATTGGGCAAGTCAAGCAACAGCCTGCTTTTCAGCTCTCGCTTAAATCGAGATGGATCGGGAAATCCATCAACACAAAATCGGCGCCACAAACTCACAAAACCATATATGCTATATTTGACTCTTCGGATTGTAGTTTAATCTGCATGCACATGTCCACCATTACTTCTCTCACAGTAGAGGCATTGTCTTCTCCCCCTCCTATTCAACACACAGAGGAGAAACAAGCAATCATCCATCACCTGTCTTCTTCTACCCAGGAAATGGGAAAACAGCCGGACTCTTATACCCATTCCCACCCACACTCCTCACCCCAAACTCAACATTATCCTTACTAATTCCCACCATCGCCATCTCAACATCCCCCACATCAATCACCCCCCTCCAAACACTCTCATCCGTCCCCCTCCAAAGAACCTCATACCCAACCGCACCACTCACCCCCCTCCACCTCAACAAACTATCATTCGTCAACCCCGCCGTATCAACAGTAACATTCGTCGGCCCATCCGGCCCCTGCGCTAAACTCCACGCCGCAGCCCCCGTCACCTTGCCAACTCGCGAGATATAATAGAAATCGCAGAACTCCGCCAGATCACCGAATTGCGTGCCGTTTTCAACTCGTACATCTTGATGCTGATGTGCGAAGTCCTCGCGGGGTTCGGTGAATCTGTTTGCCGCGTAGCCGGACGCTAGGAATGGGAGATGGTCGCCGCCGCGGAGGTACCTGTCTGCGCGGTACACGGTCTCGACTTGCATGCCTGTAAGGTCATTACTTGCTACGTCGACTGTGAAGCGGCCGAGTTGGCGTGCTGGAGAGTCATTCTCGCCGCCGATGGAGAGGCGCTGTGTTGCTCGTGTGGAGGACTCATTCGTTGGGATGCCTTGGGCGAAGAGGCGGATGATGTTGCTTTGGTTCTTACCATCATCGCCGATTGGAGACCCGACAATATCGTTCGTCCACATTCCTTGGACGTTGGCGGAGGCGTTGGCGAGGGTTTGAGCGAAATACGTTGAGCCGAGGAGGCCTTGTTCTTCGCCTGCTACGGCGGCGAATTTGATGGTTGCAATGGGGCGGTGGGTGGCCAATATGCGGGCGAGTTCCATTGCTATGGCTACCCCGGAAGCGCTGGAAATCGTCAGTCAGTTTCTGCTTGACTGGAAGATTGAGAAAGGAAGAAGATTACTTACTCATCATCAGCTCCAGGCGCATCATCTACAGAATTACTGACATTCGTGTTTCTGGAGTCATAATGACCGCTATTTCTTCGATTAGTTCTGTTCTGGATTCAAAGCTCGGTTCCAGTGTAAACAAACCTGATGATCACGATCCTTTCGGGCTCACTGCTGCCTTTCAAGGTAGCAATAATATTGCTAAAACAGAATCAGCTCTTTAATCCTCGAGATATCCTCTTCTCGTGGGATTTTGAGGATCTTGAGAATATGATCAAGTTCCAGATAAACGCACCTAATATTCGTCGGCGCTGAGATTCTGCCTCCAACACCCTGAATATAACTCTGCAACTTGACCGTCATCTGCCCCTCACTCGCCTCCGCATACCCTTGATACTCCTTCAGAATCCAATCCCTCGCCGCACCAATTCCTCTTTCCGGATCAGTCTGTGAGCTCTGCGTATGGCGCGTCCCAAAGGAGACGAGCTTCTCAATGATAGCTTGAATACGAAGGGGATCAACTTGTTCCAGAATCGAAGTCAATTCTGCGTCTGGGGCCTGAGATGTGTAGGGTACACCTGGTAGGTCGGATGGCCATGCTATTACTGGTGTTATACCGCATGGCGAGGTGGGAAGCGGTATTGTTGCGTTGGTTGGAGTGCTTGAAGGGTAGGAGTAAGTCGCTGATGTATAGGGAAGAAATGGGAGGAGCAGCGTGGCTGCTGTCCAAGATGAGGAAATCATATTTGCAAAATGTGAAAATCCGCGACGATGGGAAATTTCAAACTCAATATCCCTACTTTGGAACTTCAAGTTGCTTTAAAGCACGAGCAAAGATTTCTCATAAAAGTCCAGAACTATAGTGTAAACTCAACTTCTTGTATCGATGACTTCACCACAGCCTCATTGGAAAGCTTTGCAGATACCCCGCGCTTCATGGCGACGGCATATCGATTACAAGCCGGTATGTCATGCTTAGGAAAGAGGGGTATCGCAAAAGTTCAACGCGGAACAGGAAGCTGCCAATGTTGCTTTTTAGCCGGATAAGGCAGGTCCCAAGATTGTACCTGGATCTCGACTTGGCAAGCGCAGAGATCGGCATTGAAAAGACGTATAGTTCTAAGATAACGTGGAAAGGTAGTGACCGGTAGAGATTTGGTTCTTTTCCGGCAATGGCGCCGAAGACAGTTCAAGTAATGTTGACAAACGCTTGCTACGTCGTCATTATACCACGTTAAAGAATCGCGAGAGGAAATCAGATCCTCGCCTATACTCAACAGCGTATCATTCATAGCCTTCTCCTGGTTCCAGAAACCATCTCAACTATATACTATAATCTAACAAACAAGATCCCGAGATGAACCCGCTATGACTAGTCGCTCCGAAACGCCACCCATGCATGTTCTATACCTCGAAGGCAATGCCTTCGGTCCCTCAATCCTACACAACCTCCCTAGAGCCTATGGGCCGATTGCCCACCCACCAAGTATATTGTACAAAAGAACTCAATGTGATGGTATCAACTAGCGTGCTTGTTCAGGCCGCCTAGGATCGTCTTGAGACCCTTCTTCTTCTTCGACATCTCCTCGGTGTCGTCTCCTTGACCTCCACTCAAACTTGGTGAGCTCTCTCGCTCCTTTTTCTTTAGGCGACCAAAAGTAGAAGCAACAAAACCTCCTTCGTTGCTCTTCGTGCTCTTAGAGGCTGTCCTTTCGCTGTCTGCAATACTTTCTGATCGGTCGTTATTTCTATTCGCAGGAGTCATCATCAACGAAGCCGGAAAGGTCTGCGATCGTCCATTTGATTGCATTGAGAGTACACTGCTAGAATTGCTTGGTGTCCGGTCCAGTTGACCGTTATTGCTCGATGCAAAGGATCTCCGAGGGCTCCTAGAGCGATCGGATCTCGCAACGGGACTGGTCCCAAACATACTGCTGCTTGCGTCGCTATTGTCATGCGAATTGTCTTGACTTGATGGGTTCAACAGCATACTGCTTGTTGCAAGCTCTCGAAGACGGTGCTGCTGAGCTGTGGTCGGCCGATGTCTGCTGAATTTATTGCCGATAATGGCACCAGTATGCGAGATCAAGGCACGAATGACGTCCTTCTTGAGAGCGAGTGCAAGGTCAAGGTTGGACCAAGTTTTGTTGCGGTACTCAATCTCAGGAAGACGGAAGACGAAATCGTGCACGTCCTCGATATTCCGCTCTCCCTTACCTTTGTAACTCAGACAGAGCACCACACTTGTCAGCTTGACATGTGCTAGGGTCATGTACTCTGATGCTCGAGACATCATTTCAGTCAGGTCGTCTGATGGTTTTTCCTTTTTCCCAGAGTTTCGATGAATGCCAAAGCGCTTAGACTTTAAATCACCGTTGGTCGACTGACTCTCGTGACCAGACGCGATGGTTGATGACCGACCCAATGTCGGCCGCGAATTGATACTAGACTGCAAGCTCTCGATCGACGCCTTCTTGCCCAAAGTTTTCGTATTCAGATTTCGAGAGCTAGAAGAACTTTTGCTGCTTGACTGGAATATTCGGAAGTGATGTCCATCTTCTCGTGAATGAAGGCTGGAAGCCTTGTTCTTGCGCGCGATGGCTGTGCTGGGCCGGGATTCTGAGTGCATTGTCGGGCGCAGGCGAAGTTCCAATGATCCCGCTCTCCTGCTAGGGTCTCCATCAAACTTGTCGCCGGCCACGGTACTAGGCCGTTTAGTTTTCAGCGAGCTATCGTCATCCTCATCCTCGTCCTCAACTGGCTGCATGTGCTTGACCATGAATGGTGATTTGTTCTTCGTATCATTTGTGCCCGGGAACATGTAGTCGAAAAGCCTTTTCCCAACCTCACGTTCAAGTTGGATCTTCATGGGAAAGAGGTTGACCTCGAAGTGGTCCATGACCGGAATACCGGCGATTGCCTCGAGCATGTTCCAGTTTACGCTCAACATTTGGTGATTCTCGCCCTCGTTGAACACTCCCCGTTCCGCGTCCGAGTAGGGAGCGAACATTTCGGGATATATCGCATCAGGGAGAAGATTAAGACCGACGATCTTTCCGATGCTCATGTTGTTCGCGTGCGATCCGTCTGAATTGTCTACTCTGTCGTATTCGGCGTGTTGAAGCTGGAACTCCATAAGGGGCTCGTTGTTGTCACGTATGAGATGCCAGACAATTTGGTCAGATGAAATAATCCATCTAAGCAAACCGCTTGTCTGGGTGGCATCGTATTTTCTTTGAGATGAGGTGATAGCTTTCATCATGAAGAACAGTTCGTCTTCACAGCTTGTTAGATCTCTGTCCAGCGCAAGCCTATCTTCCCAGCCCCTCTTGTCGAGGAATTTCGAATTGATCTGGAATTGTGTTTTGATCTCTTCCAGTTGTCTGATCCGTTCTTGTAAGCGTATGACCATTTCGGGTGCTCCTCGAAGGTCGCTGAAGTCAGACGCAAGCATGATCTTCTCCAAGCGTTCGTTTCTTGTCTTCTCTAGTGGCTCACTGTACATGAGAAGGTCCATGACGATGATGTACATCGCATAATACTGTGATGAGTTGCAGATCGCAAAAATCTGTGGAAATTCGACGTAGAGATGATCCATTCGGTTTTCAACCTTACTTGTGGCTGCGGCATGAGTTCCTTCGCTGCTAATCTCGTCGTTGTACTTGAGTCGAAGAGTGTTGTACTTTTCGTAGATCAAAGTTGCAGAAGTCTTCTGGACGATACGTTTGAATCCAAATGGATCAACTTTGAAGTCGAACATGACTTCCATCGGCACCCAAGGAGGCCAGACAGACCCAGCCGGGACACCATAATGGTTTCCAGAATACATGGAGAGCAACTGCGAAGAGAACCATTTTTGGTGAGTGACGAAAAATTGGGTGCTGTCCATTTCGACCGAAAAGCGTCGCTGCACAAGACCACTGACATCGTCGAAGATGCGATCTTTGTCCATGACCTCGACTACCTTGCCTTCCATGCCTTTGGCAGTTACTAGCACAACAGCCTTGGAGTTCTTCTCGCTTTGAAGCTGAATTTGTGGCGCGATGAGACGTAGATGGTAGCTGTTCTGGGGCGTAAATTCTCGGCCGATTCCAGCATGCAGGTTCTCCGAAGAAACTCTTTCGGTCTTCTCCGGCTCTTTCCTAGGGCCCTTGGGATCATCAGCGTTGACGAAATCTCTGCCATCTGCCAGGAGCTGATTGATACGGTCCTCAACATCCGAGGATCCAGGCTCGCAATTCGGCACATCGGGTGAAGGGCTCCTATCAGAATCATCTGTCTCTGGCGTTGCAGTCGGCTTGGCAACTTTGGCTTTGTTTTGTTCATCGACGATATCGAGGATGAACTTGACGGCGCGTCTGGAGAGATAGTACACAAAGCCACGCCTCTGGCTGACTTGGTGTATGTAGCGAAGGATGATGTTCCTTAGCAGATTGTTCCACTTCAGCTGCATATTGTGGATGACGAATCGATTGTTGAAATCGCTGATGAAGTCTGCTCCGGGATTTGTGTCCATCCCCTCCGCGGCTGCATCGTAATGTTTTGGTGATGAAGTTTCACCATCACTATCAACATCGGCATCTCCATCAGGGACTGCGCGCTTCTTGTCTGTGTGGATTCGCATGGCCATACGTCTTAGCATAGACTCTAAGAAGAGTCTTTTGTCTCGCAAGAAAGTACCATGCTTGTTCAGCTGTTCGAAATTGGCCCTCAGCGAAGTATTGGTGTCATCTCGAACACATTCGAGTTCGGCGTCTTCAACTGCCTGGCTATGAGCTTCCATCTGCTTCTCTAGTTGGTCCAATCGACCTTGGATGAGTTGGCATTGCACGCGACGAGGATCATCATCCTTGCTCATGATACAGAAATGTGTCTGTTCATGTCCGAATGGGCTGGTTCTGTCTGGGTCGCCCGAGATGGTGTCACCGTGGTCAGTCTGGCGGAAATAGGTGAAGCGAGGAGCATATGCAAGCGGCATGATTTTTGTTTCCGGATTTGCTTCAGAAGGCAGTATCCAATCTAACTCAACGAAATCGTCCATGTCGATCCAGCTAAAGTCGTTGTCCGGTATTTCGAAGTGCGACAAGTCTGTCGAAGGCATATCCAGCTGAGAAACAAGAGTTGGAGCTGAAGCCTTCTGAAGATCTTCAGGTGTAGTGCCTGCGATGCTTGCTGTAATGGCACGAATATCCGCAGACAGCAAGTCCAGTTGTGCTTGGTGCATCTTCATGGCGGTGGTCTTCCCCTGTGTTTTGCGGCCTTTGTCGTGTGTGGGAAACTCTTCACGACGCTGATGCATGTCAAGCATAAAACTATCAAGTCTCATTTTTAGTCCCGTGGCAGAGACAACATCTGCAGAGTAATCCTCGGCATCCTTGTGCTTGTAAATGTGGCTAATGAAAAGCGGTGCCAATAGCAAGTTGTACTTGATTGTGGCGAGATGGCGGCCGAATTTCTTACTTGATTTCTCGATGCCCGGCCACAATGCTCCTTGTCGGATCGGGAGTGACATGGTACCGTTGAACATGGACCACCAAGCAAAGAAGTGGGAAAAGAAACGAGGTGTGAGATGGACGGTGTTGTAGCTGTTCGACTTTTCCAGATTTGATACTGACCACTCGCGGTTGACAGGTGCTTTGACAGCAATGGACATATGGATATGGTGACTCCGGAAGCCTCTGAAAGCATCATATTCGAGGCCTTGAGGGGCTTTAGCGAAATGAGCTTCTTTCAAGATGACATTGTAATGCGGTTCGAATTCGAATGACCGTTTTCCTTCTTCCCTTAGATTTCTCTCGAACATCAAGCCAACAAGCCATTGAACATTTCCGGAGAGCTTCATCACCACTTTCTTGAAAGCCGCGCCTCGCTTAAAACTGTCGACGCTGGTCATGCTGTCGCTGTCGCGATCGTGTTTCGATATATTGCGTGCTTGGTGACTGAAATCTGGAATTGCAAGAATGTATTCACCGCTGTCCACAGTCATGAACTTCCTTGGATCCTCCTCACGGCAGATGTTCCAGCGCACGTCGTTCCGCCAACACATGAGGAAACCTGCCCCGTTACCAGTAACCACGTAAGGATCGCGGGTTCCTTTGAGCATGAGATGGACATCGCCGTCCCCTTTCCAAGCAACACTGACACGAGAGTGGAAGCTGAGTCGAATCTTGTCCCAGAACCCAGTTCTATCCGATGGATCCACTTGTGGCTTGGTAAAAGTCTCGATAACCATCATCATGTCTTGAATTGCTGGCTGGTACGAAGCACCCCAGGTGATTCTTGTCGGGAACCCAGTGTTGATGTCCACCTTGATGTCCGAGTATGACTTGACGGGTGCAACGGTTCTGCGAACGTCAATTGCGAATCCACCAGCCCTTGCACTTCCAAGCTGGCACTTTATTGCGGGGACAATATCTACTTTGACATGTCGTGTCGATTCTGGACCGCGGTACTCTTCAGCGATAACGAAGTCTGACTTGAGAGACCAAGCAGGAAGCCGTGGAGATTGTCCAGGCTTGATAGCGGGAACGTGCAAGAGAGGCAGAGGATAATCTCGCAGGGTTATGCGAGCTTCTCCCATGTCTATCTGGACATGCATGGGAACTAGAAGCGAGTATTTCATGTCGTACGGCATCCCCTTTCCAACACGATGAATAAAATCTGGCAGCTGGTGCATGGGGAACGACGGCTTCTCGATGGTGATGTGAAGGTCGCTGACGTGTGTAGCCATCAACGCCGGTCGTTGTGGAACCTCGAGTATATTTTCCGCATCTTCCATATCGTCTGGCAATTCATCTGGCCCCCAGAAGACGCCTCGGATGTCTTTCATGCCACTCTTCGCCAAGCCATAGATGCGATCAATTCTTCTTTTCCAACTCTGAGCGTTGTGCCTTTGAAGCTTCTCGTGCGCCTCGCCGATCGAAATTTTGGCAGATGAGCTGATTCCGCAAGTACCTTCTGGGTCATAACGCAACGTACGACCACGATGAGTATTCGATTGATGCCCTTCGTGAACAATCTGATCTTCGCTTTTACTCCGTTTCGGTGCCTGGGCATCCTTGTGGGTACTGCGACCTCGTGGGTGGGCAGATCTATTGCGAAACCGAGAAGAGTCTTTCCGCATTTCCTCATCCTCGATCTTCTTAGCCTTGACTTTGAATGCCGCATCGCGGGCAATACGCTGTGCCTGTTCCACTAAGCCAGTGCGATAGATCGTTCCAAGCTTCCATTCAAACGCTCCATCCTCAAGTTCAAAAAGGAGAGCTCTGCTACGTATCGAAATTTTCGGCAATTGCTTCGGGCCTTCGGGTCCCTTGTTGAGTATATACTCGTTTGTGCCCGTCACAAAGCGATGATGAAGCTGCTGTACAGCCTTGAGTGTATTGACAAAGTTGTCGAAGACTTTGTGAAGGACGAGTTGATGCGGAACCGCAAGTCTGAGAGCCTCAGAGTTGAGATCGACGAGCTTCTCATCCAGGATATCACCGTTGCTATGTTTCCTCCGACTTTCACGTAAATCCGCCCGCAAGCTCTTAATGCTTACAAGTCTCGCCCAGACACGTTTCATTCTTGGAGCTTCAGCGTACAGTCTGGCTAGCTTCGAATGCAGGAAAGGCGGTGACCACCTGTGTCGCCCAGCCTCCATACCATAGATCTGCAACATGATGGCTGGGTCTGAGGGCATTTGCGCTTTGACTTGAACCAGGGTCGCTCTGAAATCAACAGTTACCAGCTCTTTCGCAGTGAAAGGGTACTCGGGCGCGTCTCGAGTGTAAAAATCCTCAGGAGATTTAAGAGGCGACAAAAGATCATTGTCAAAGGCAGTCGTTGATGCTACGCGAGCTTGCTCCTCGTCCCTATCCGCTTTCGTACGTACGAAGGCCTTCCTTAAGACTGTCGTGGCAACTCCGACAGCATAGTGTCGATATAGAGAGTATTGGACGAGGAGCTGTCGGACATGTGAGTTCACATGGAAGACGGGTCCTTGAGCATCACTAGACGTGGACAATGCAACTTCGAAGCGCGGCATTGCAACGAATGGTTCGTGCTCCCACTTCTCGGTCGACTCAACAATGAACGCTTCTAGACCGCGAACATGAACGGCAAGGCGGCGTCCATCAGTGGGATGCTGTTGCTGCTTCTTGCGCGACGACGTAGGCATATTCAGGAAGAATTCTGGGTCAGGCGTCAACGAACGACTTCCTGTCCGGCGCCGGGAGGATTTTCTGTCCAAAGAATCCACTTTCAAAGCTTTGTAGTCAGCTGTCCAAGACTCAAGCTGCAGTGCAATACCTCTCGTATCGTCAGAGATATCTTCGTCAACGCCTGCAACCTCAGCGCTGAAGTCGGAGCCAGACAGTTGGAAGTGTAGGAGCCAAGGCGGAAGTGCTCTGATGAAATTCGGATCTCGGGCAGTTTTGGCGTGTGTCTTCTTCGTGGGCTCTACATTGAGTCGCAACTGGCGAACGATTTGGCGTACACCATCACTGATTTCAGGTCGGACCATATGGATAGAAAAAGTTTGTAGATTCCCAGTAGCAACAACATGAACTTCCGGGTTTGCGTTCAGCTGGACTTTGAGCTCCAGAGACTCGGTTTGAACCAAGTCAAAATGGGCACCAGAAGATGTTTGGTAGTATAGATCATGCGACTGTACTCGCAAAGTTGAGCCTAAACTGTAGTGGAGCTCTCCAACTGCAGAGTGAGAAGATTCTATATCCAGTGATACGGATGAAATCGATGAGATGATCAGATCAAAATCGTCTTCAGCTGCGTCTTTTTCAACAGGTGGCAAAGCAATTCGGATGACAGGTTCATGCATGGAAAATTTGACGTTTGCTTTTGGCAACAGTCTCGAAATAACGACATGCTTTTGCGGCCGTGTTGAACTTCTAGATCTCGGATTCTTGTGCAACAGGGCCAAGATCAGTGGGAGATGCTTTGGGTCCAGGTCAACAGAAGGAGATGTTATGACAACATTTGCAAACAGTATGTTTGCGTTCCTTTCAGCAGCGCTGTTGTCCGCGACGAATTCCAGTGTTTTTGACGGGAGTGTTGTCCTTACAGTCGTTGTTGCCATTGGAATATAGGCTAGCCTCTCCGACTTGCCATGCCCGTCATCCACACCAACCGAAATCGCTAGAGCAGCGACTAAAGCTTGATGTGCGACGTCCTTGGATGAAAAGTACATCCGATGTGCAGGGGACTTTTGGTCCAATCTATGCAGATCAACACCGACCTCCTTCATTGATGCGTTCAAGTAGATCGGCGTGCCATGGGGTTGTACGGCCTTGATTTTCTTTGTAAATCCCACGAAACTGACGGCAAACTGGACTTCCTTTATGCCTCGGAGGATGGAGCTCACGAACTCTTTGGAGTCTGAGACTGTCTGAACTAGCTTCTCTTCTCGGCTACCAGGCCTGTCAAGTTCCTCAATAAGATCTTTGACGGAAATCTCCTCCAGATCTGGTGTCTCCTGCACATAGAGACGCCGGCATCCTTTGTACCTGTTCATACACGTACTGATATCGTCATATGGTATGTGAACTCTCCCCAACTTGAGAGAGATAGCAGCATCTCGCAGCCCATCCAAGTCTTTGTACAGCAGTCCGTGGATATTGAGTGTCGCGTGATCGAGCACTTCGAGAGAGTCTCTGCCCTCCGGAGTGAACAAAACACTTCGGATCGTGAGCATCCACTCTGCTGGTCGTTGCTCCTTCTTGGGAGACTTGAGATGTGAGAACATCCTCCCGCGGTCTACCATCTTGCGCCGAGTGTCCACTGCCATGGTAAAGCTTCCAACTTGTATTTGCCCCACGTCGACAACCGTCACAGACGAACTTGTAGCCACCACATCGACCATGCGTATCCAGTTGATGTTGCGATGTAGACGTTTTATGCGTTCCTTAATACTCGTGAGCCTCTCCCAGCTCTTACTACGCGGGGGACCAAAGCTGGTTGTCCGCGACAAGGGCTTCATCTTGGGCTCGAAGTCGCATGCTGGCCCAGCTGCCCCCTCCACGGTCCCATTAGTTTCCTCCTCATGGTTACCACCCTTCTCTCCATCTGCCGCCCTCAAGTCGACAGTCACCGCCAACTCTGTGAGGACAATGCTGACCCATGTTGGTTGTGCGAAGGTAGGGCGGTGCAAGTTCACCCCCAGACCTCGAATTTCAACCTTTATACCATCTTTCGGAGTGTATGCCAGTCGCCTCAACGAAAAGTATCCGATGCGCTGGATGGATATGCCCGTAAGAATTCGAAGAATAGCGAATAGGATGAACGAGAAAAGGTATGCGAGCACTATCACCCCGAATACAAAGGTAGGATTCAGGAGCGCCATTAAATCGTTCGGTCGCGGAACGCCATTCGCAGCGCGTCTTCCTTATCGTCGGCCTCGAATTTGTGCTCCTCCAGACTCGAACACCTTCGTTCTGCAGTTGTGGCGACAATAAAAGAGGCCATGCGCAAATGTCCTTCTTGCTTCCAAAAGCAATAATATAAACCTGGCGGCTCAATTCACTTTAATTCCGAAGCTACCGCCGACACGAAGATACGGAGACTCGGATCAGCATAGCTCAGCGGCGCCCTCAGTGATTCGCAAAGCTCTTTTCTGCTAGTCGAGGTACGGAATAGTTGGATGAGGAGGCTGTGCAGCTAGGGTCATCGTCAAGAGTCTGGAATGTCTGGAATGTTTGATTGCGGGGATGACGTCCTGGTCTTTCGCGCGATGAAGTGAAAGAAGCTTTTGTTAAGCCCGCCGTCAATTATTCCATTCGAGGCGTAAGGAAGGGACGAGCCGGTTCGAGCTGGTGGGCGAGGGATGATTGTGGTTATCGCGAAGATGCAATCAGGACAAGACAAGGCAATGTAATGCTGATGCTCTCGAATAATCAAGGCGGCGTTAGTACAGTAACGAGCAAGGCTGTAGCCGACGGCCTTCTATTGGTTCACCCTCAATACGATCGTCGATGGCTTGCTTACATTTCCAGTCTTGGGAGCCAACAATGGAAAATATCTAGCCTGCGATCCTTTGAGTACAAATACAAATACACGGCGAGAAAGGTTTTATGGATAGAATGTGCCTGAACTGATGAGAGAAAGTTTAGGCACTCGGGCAACGATCTTCGTCCCTGCTCAGTCCCGCTTTTATCATTCATTCTAGGATTCTAGGAACGCATAGCGACAGTCCCTGGGTGTTGTCTTTTTCTGCACCTACCTAGCTGCAGCACTTTCAATACGTTGCCAAAGATATCAGCCAGTACTGCAAATCATTGTTTGATCTTCTGGACATTCTTCAACGAAATACAGAAGACAAGCGATTGAAGCCATCATCACGTGACCTTCATATGGAATTTGGAATTGCAAGGTTCTTCAAATCGCCTTCTGCTACGCAATTCTGAACATAAGCAACCGACATGATCCATCTACGCCTTTGTTCAAATGTCAACCATGAAGCAAGAAACGTATTGCGACTGTTCCTTACTCCTCCAGGTTTTGTTGGGATCTTGAAATTGCTAAATCCTCCGATGATTGTTGTTGATCTCGCTAATTCGAAGCGAGTGCCCCCTTTGTTTACAATCAGACCGCTCATTCGTGAAGACTCTGAGGTCTAAGCTTCATCTCTAGGAGCTTACTCCGGGTTTCATCATTCTCTTCAGCCAGGACCGCTTCGCCGAGATTGCCGTTTGTATCAGAGGTATCGTTGGATTCTCCAACATATCGAAGCTATGGAAAAGCACCAGGCCAAACATGCAACTCGCACGTCGATCCACATCGCCACATATCCATCGCATACTTCACTGCAGGATCCCGATACAACTCACATTCGCCGACATCAACATATGTTGGCGGGAATATGTCGGCGGGAGATTTGACAGGTCCGTCGCACGAGATGGAGCCTGATAGGGCGTAACCTTGCCTGTTCCGCGAAGCTCCCCAAGAATGCAATCCCATACCATGAGATTCGCAACACCACACCACGGACTCCCGTATCCAACTTGCTGGTCTGATAAGCATTCGCCGCGGTCATCTAACATGGGAGTGTACAGCATCTGAGCTTTGATAGGAATGGCAAGAGATTTCTTGTCTCGAGCCATCAGACAAATTGCAGCTGCTAGAGTACCACCACCAGAGACGCCAAATACGACGATTTCTGCTGGATTTACTCTCCCAAGGGCAACATTTTGAGACATCCAAAGGAGCCCAGCATAGCAATCCTCTGCTGGGCCAGGGGCACGTGTTTCTGGAGCCAGTCAATACTCAACAGATACAATGACGCACTCGACATCATCAAGGAGGTCGATGAATGGAGTGAAAGCGGTGAACCTGTCTCCTGAAATCATGCCTCCGCCGTGGATATGGTGAACTCCAGGAAGATCTGCTCCTGTTGGTTCCTTTGGTGAAAATATCGAAAGCAAAATCTCATTGTCATCGGGTCTGGGGATGGCATACTCTTTATGCTGCTAATGCGGCTTGTCTCCAATGATGGTTTCGGCACTGTAGACAAATGTGGTGTTACATCCATCGTCGCTAAAGGTAGAAATCCCGCGCATCAAATCGATATCCAACTCCTCCGGAAGTGTTGGCCCTTCGAGAAAAGGAGCGAACACAAGGTCAGTGACCGGGCGTGAATTGTGATCCTCGAATCAAGTTTTGCAGCTTCGAAGTAGGCGAACGGATATGGAGTAAGTTTCGACATTTTTCCAAGGTTTTCCTCCTCGGTCAGCGATTGCGTTTTGGCGCGGACACCCGACAACCTTCTCAGATTCTCTCTTGATCATCTCGAGCCTCCGAAATATTGACACACCATCAATTATTTTGACCAAAGGTACGTGGTAACTCGGTCTCTTTTCAAGCCGCATCACGGATGTAGCCATTTTTATGTATACGAAGTCGGATTTACGGATGTAGCTTGTTATCTTCTTGAGAGAATTCGAGCACATTACTTCTGCATGTAGAAATTCGTAGTCTCGCACGGTGCGGCTCGATTGAGCTTCTTTTTGGTCCCCGCCAGCCCATAGCCAACCAAAGCAAATAGTGTGGGTACTTCCAAGCGATCTCGAATTGTTTCCATAGGTCGGACCCTTGCATCTACGATTCGAGCGACCTTTGAAAACGAAACTTCACTACAACATGAGAAGCCCAACGAACTTGTCAACGACAATTGACGCATTCTCTCTCGACTCAAATCCTGAGAAATCTAGAATGGACTTCTTGGCTCCAGTCTCGGGGGAGCCGCCAAGCTGGCACCCGCTTTTCATTCTGGAGTGGCGAGTTTGAGAGGATTAACATATGCGGATAAAAGCATGTGGTGTTCCTCGAAAATATAGCCATTCAAGGAGACGGGTAATCCATTGCCGTGGGGAGATCGACCTCAAGCCTCAGCATCCATCATTCAAGCACACAAAGGCCAGCCGCGATGGCATCTAGCAACGATTCCGCTGTCGTTGTCGAACACAGCTATCCAGAGAAAGGACCAGACACTGCTCAAACCACCGATCACGACAAGGACAATGGATCAAGTCAACCCGTTTCTATAGATGGCGCAAAGACGACCAGCGACGATTCGATTGACACGAATTTCCAACCAGGTATCCAGAACATCGAAGCCGTGACAGTGGCATGGTCAAAAACATGGCTGATCGTGGCTTATGCTCTGATCTGGCTCATTTATTTCATCCAGGGTCTGGTAGCCACCACCGTCGGCTCGTTCCTCCCCTATGTCACCTCTGACTTCGCCTTGCACTCTCTCACGCCTACCGTCGGTATCATAAGTACTGTTATTGGTGGTGTCACGAATCTGAGTATCGCCAAGATTCTCGATATTTTTGGTCGCCCACAAGGCTTCCTGTTCTCTGTGATTCTTGCGGTCGTGGGCTTGATCATGTCAGCTGCATGTAACAATGTCGAAGCTTACGCAGCCTCTCAGTAAGTACACTCGTGACTGAATCATTAAGTGGAAATCTGGAACTCGTCCCTCAACTTCTAATTTATATTTTCCAAAATATTATGGTCCATGCTAACCTATTCTATGGAGTATTCTATACGGTCGGCATCAATGGTCTAGGGTACAGTCTGAGCGTCTTCGTCGCCGATACGACATCCCTCCGCCACCGGGGCTTGATGCAAGCATTTGCAACTTCGCCGAATCTCATTACCTGCTGGCTAGGCGGCCCAATCTCTACAGCCTTCCTGGAAGGAGCTGGCTGGCGTTGGGGCTTCGGAATGTTTGCCATCATCGTTCCAGTATTCACGTTACCCCTCTTCGGCCTCTTCCAATACCAATACGTCAAAGCCAAGAAAGAAGGCATTATCAATAAGCGAGATAGTGGACGAGCCACATGGCAGTCTGTCACCTATTACGCCCGTGAATTCGATGCCGTTGGACTATTCCTGATCTCCGCTGGCGCCGCCTGCTTACCCCTGTCATTCAACCTTTACTTTCAGCAGGCTAAGGGATTCGGATCTGCCCTCATAATATGTTTTCTCGTCTTCGGACTACTTCTTCTTATCGCTTTCGGCATATGGGAGAAATTTTTCGCCAAAGTGTCCTTCATTCCCTGGAACATCCTGAAAGATCGAACTGTTCTGGGTGCCTGTCTTCTGTCATTTACACTTTTCATCAGCAACTCATGCTGGGCTCTCTATTTCAGCTCTTTCCTGCAAGTGGTCAATGGATTGAGTGTCACTCATGCCAGCTACGTGGTACAGATTCAGACTATTGGCAGCGTTTGGACTGCTCTCGCTGGTGGTGGCATTATCTCATGGACAGGACGATACAGACCAATCTCCCTCTACTTCGGTGTACCCGTTCTCATACTTGGCCAGGGCTTACTCATTTACTTCCGCCGGCCTGACCAGAGCATCGGCTATATCGTCATGTGCCAGATCTTCATATCCTTCGCTAGTGGGATCCTCATCATCTGCGATGAGATCGCCATCATGGCAGCTGCGTCCAAGCAGCAGTTCTTTGCTGTTAGTATTGCAGTTCTGGGATTATTTGGTAGCTTTGGTTCCGCAATTGGTCTCACCATCTCCTCTGCTATCTGGCAGAACATCCTGCCGAACAAGCTTGCCCTATACCTGCCTGCCGAGGATCTTCCAAACCTCGTCATGATCTACGCCGATATCACGACGCAACTCTCAAATCCAGTCGGCTCGCCTACCCGTCTCGCCATACAGCATGCTTATGGTGATGCCCAGAGAAGCTTGTTGATTGCAGCTACTACTGTTTGGGTTCTTGGAGTTGTGGCAGTCCTTATGTGGAGAGACATCAAGGTCATCGGCATCAAGCAGACCAAAGGGACCGTAGTCTAGACATCCTTGAGTAAGACAAGTTTCGAATTGACTTCGGCGTATTGGAGCTAAGCGATGAGGGAATGAAATCGTGTTATCATGTTCCCAATACAGCCGATGAATGATTTAACATATCGCTCGGCTGCCGCTGATATCATTACCTTGGGCAGAACACAATGAGGCCTCCAATGAGATTGAGTTGGTATCTTTCAGTTACGGTACCCCGCCATCTCCGACTCGTATTTAATTCCCCACTCTTCAAGACCGGAGTCCTTGTGGACAATGGGTCAGTGCCTGCGTCGAAGTTGCTCGCTTAGCAGTAGCTCAATAGGAGCCAAGGACGAAACTGGTGGCAAAGCAGAAAGACAATGACAAATTGAATAGATGACCAATAGCAAGTACCAAATTGCAGAGCAGAAATGATCGACGGATTACACATATTTCAGAGAGTCGGTGGAAACCAGATGCATCTCAGCAAACGAAGGAATGGACTACTCTGACTGGTTGCGTTGCCAAGCCAAATATGGCAGGAACCCCTCGCTACCATTAGAAGCTGTCCACCTTGCTGCATAAACGAGGATGATTAAGCGTCCTTGCACTTCAGAATCACGAAAGAAAGATGCTGGGACACCAGCGGGTCATGAATTGATCGTGGACGGTAGGTGCCGACAGTGCTTCTTTCTCGCCGAGATGAAGCCTCTCTCGCCGAAACGAGGCTCCTCCCAGCGACGAGGGGATAATTTGCCCCATTAATGACCCAGCAAGCAGTCAATCAACAGACACAGCGTCACCGCTCCTCTCCTTCTTGTCGATGGAAAGTGACCGCGATGTGAATGCTCAGTCTTGGCTTGCGGCGAAGTCTTCGACGAGATGAAGCTCACCATGGACAACTGTGACTTCGATCGAGCTGCGAGCAGCGTGCCAAGAAGTCTTATAGGCAAGAGTATATCGTTGAGATTGGAAAGCGGGAACGAACTTAGCTCCTCGAGAACCTCCCTCAAGATCTCTGATATTCCAGTGTCTTCCTCGGTCGTTCTCAGTTTCCCCAGAATAGTCATTCATCTCCCCACAACTCCCAAACAAGTTTCAACGGCCAGATGCAACAACTTGTCAAGATTTGAATCTGGTGCTACTGTGAGTATCTTTATAGTTTCATTGTTCCAGACTATGGTCTCCAATGTAATTGTTGCTTACCCCTTTGGTCTAAGTTACACAAGCCGATATCAGGAGGCAGCATCCATCCGCTCGATTGGGCAAATGAAAATCACCAAGCACTCAACGACCCGAAAGAACCCCGAAGATCCTGTCGCCTGCAGACCCAAGAAGCCTTTTACCACAGCACAATCTAGCGCGTTCTTCCACTACGTCAACGACTCAGCAGAATCGGAAATGGACAATGGCGTGGCAAAGAGCAGCAATGGACAGTCACGCACCAATTCGGTCCCGAATGAAGATGCGCAGCGGCCAATGCCTTTCGTCATGATACAGGAGCCGCTACGTCCTGCCAGCAAGGAGCATCGCAAGACAGTTCGCCACCATGTCATGCGAGCTGTACACTCTCGCCGCAGAGCGCAGAACAAGACTACTGTGAGAAAACATACGCTTATTCAAAAGGATACCTCAGCCTCATCTGCGCCCAAGCCAGAATCAACACCTTCTGAAGCAAGTGCTAGTGGAAGTTGTGCATCCCCGACTCCGTCCTTGGACCCCGATTCTATTGATGAGGGGACTGAAGAATTAACAAAGCCGTCGAGTGCAGTTGCGTACCCAACGGATCCAAACAAACAGATTCTTATCGCCAATCATAATGTATCCTCCACAAGGCAGTTCAAAAGCAAAGGCGGTACATTGGAGGACTCTCAGTTCTTCTCTATTGCAGGATTTATACGTCCATTCGATCAATGGACTTTTGACATTTGTGAGTTGACGACCTCATAACACCAGTAGCCAGAGTAATGTACTAATCTATGTGCACAGCATCTCCATATGCCATATTCCAGCTGGACGGCGCTCCGATTCTATGCATGCGATCCGAGGGCTGGCCGTTCTCCGAGTCAACTGGAAAATTGACACCTAAGGTCTCTGTTTGGATGCCGACCAGGATCATTCCCATTCCGAACTTCCGCTCCCCGCGAGACTGCTTGCATAACAGTGCGCAGGTCCTTCCGTACATCCACAATAGTCAAGAGTATTTTGCTTTCAAGGTGGAGACTATCAAGTGGATCAATGGACGATTACGGCATGACGTTCTGGGGACGAGTGACACGACCATTGGAAGTATTCTGCTGCTCATCAGCTTTGAGGTGAGTAAGGACACTTTGTTGTGGTGAAACGCTGACGAGTAGCTACATAGATAGCTCGCGGGAATATTGCAGAATCAATCCACCATGTCAATGGTCTGGAAAGGATCGTGAACCTTCGAGGAGGGATTACTAGTTTCGGAAATAACAAGCACTTTCTTATTAAAGTCTTACTGTAAGATCTTACGTTTTCCACAGTCCTCACGTTTTCTCTTGACAGGCCACTGAAATCACACCAGCTTAGACCTTGTCGTTTCTCTCATGAGCAACACCGTTCCCCGCTTCAGCAACACGAACTCACCTGCCTCAATTCCCGCCAATATCCTCGGCATCCGACTCAATCGTACCTCCGATTCACCACTCTGCAGCACCGGTCGTCTCGAAAATGTCCTCCGCGGCTCAGCGTTCTGCCTCAAAAGCGTCCAATGCCTTCAACATATGCATGATCTGGCCACCGGCCAGCAGTCCGGGTCCCCAAAATATGTCCTGCCTCCACTCTCTGCCACAAGCAACAAGCCCATTACCCTCCTCCACCGAATCATCCATCTCACAGCAACGATTTTCGCAGGCGCCACACATACACCACCAACACCATTCTCATCATCTCTCAACCTACCCATCGCTCAAGAACTCTGCCAAGCCCTCGAGTCACCCACAAATGACGCAACGTGGGATGCTTTTCCAGGTATTTTTGTCTGGATCCTGTTGACTGGGGCGGCAGCATCGCCGGATACGAGTCCAGAGCATAGCTATTTTGTGTCGCTTCTCCTGAGAGTCGGACTCGGGGCCGGGTATGGTTGGTTTGACAAGCTGAGCACGGCAATAGAGGTCTTTACGGGAATCAAGAAGAGAGCTGAGGGTTTGCTTACTTGATTGAAGATATGTTCTGGATTAGAGATCATGGGAACATAGAAGGAGCATACAACATGACTTCTTAACAAGGCCCACATACTCTGACATGAAGTACGAATTCAGCCAGCAGCCTGAACTTCAGGTAGAACGTATGTCCTGGAATGAACAGATGACATCTCTCTTAAACGAATCTTGACTCCCCACCAAGATTTGCTTAAGCGAAAGTACCCCGCCAAAAGTCAACAAGACACCTCCCTGCTTCCCACCATTGTCATCCTTGACTTCAACAGCCAGAACAAATCCGTTCCAATCTTAGCCTTCGAAAAAGATTTGTCCATGAACAACATCCGTGCATCAGCTCGCTACACACCATTAACCAATCCAGCACCCATTTCTACCCTTTCTCTTGAAGCCATCCACTCCTCCGCCAACCCCCTATAATCTCCCACTCTACAAGACTCAACCGACTCCTCCACCATCCCTTCTTCCTCCAGCTCATAATCTTCAAATCCCCAAGCAAAACGTCGAAATGCCCCATCTGCCCAAACACACTCTCAGGAAACCGTCCTCCCAACCCTTGCGGATACCTCCATTTCCCGAAGCGATTCCACAGTGTCATCTCATACTGAATCTCTCCTCTGCGGTTTTCCGACAAGTTTGAAAAACCAAGTGAGCAAATCCTTGGGGACGATCAGATGGGAATCGCATCAGAGAAGAAAACCGTTATTCAGATTGTTTAGATATGGGCCCGTGCAGGCGTCAGGATACTGAGCATAGAGCCAGCCAAGGCGATATCCTGCGTTTGGACGAAGGAGGATGGGATCATGAAGCGGTAGAGGTTATACGAGACGAAGTTTTCTGCTGAGCTGGCAGTACCACCAGACGAAGTGTTTACTGTCGCAGGTTGGTCTCTCACAGTGCCGGGAAGCGGGACAGGATCTCATTGTCTGCGTGAGCCTCAAGCGGAGATGTGGTTGCTGGATCGATCAGAAGGGGAGGGCCGAAAGAGGAGACGATAGCTTCAGGTACGAAGGTAACAGGCGGCCTATGTTTACACCCCGTACAGCAGATCAGTGTATCAGACTGCAGCCTCTCCCCATCAGACAACACCACTGTCTTCGCCTCCAAATGGTCAACACTAACGATATGCATATCAACCAACCCATTTCCAAACTCGGAGGAATCGGTCTCCCTGTACCGACAATGAGCTTTAGAGCTCTAGCTTGCGCTCTCTCCGACCTATCCTTCTCGTCTGCCGAGGTCTGGGCCTGAAAAGTGGTGACGATCCAGCCTTCGCCCTCTCTGTGTCCAGCCGAGTCAACACGCGCATTGAATCGAATCCTCCTGTAAATCTCGAAGTGCTCGGCAAAGTTCGTGAGATAGCGATGGACTACTTCACCAGGAATATGTTCTCCTGTTTTGATACCGTATGTCTTTGAGTCCATAGGGTAATCGCTGAACTCGTATGTGCCTAGCATGTTGTTGGACTTGAGGCTAGGATACAGATTCTCTTTCGTCCAGCAGCCTCCCAAAGTTACGTTTGAGTCGAAGAGAACTACTTTCGCTGATGGATGGACATCCAGATAGGTCTTTGCGGCTATCAGGTCGTGGAATCTTAAGATGTCAGTATCGCTTCGAAATCTAGTAACGGGTTGAATCTACCTGCTCCGATGAATATCAAGTCGAAAACCTCCATCATTTGCTAACTTCATCTTGCTATCAAAGAAGATATCTCTGATGAATTCTATAGGAATTTTACCAAGCTATCGACGATACAAAGAAGATACAATCAAATCTATAGTAGATTGAAAGATTACCAAGACAGTAGACATCAGGGCAAGTCTGTAAACATTGATCTTATGTAAGCTCGCTTGGGACAATCATTTCTTGGTAGCTGTGAAGGGCAACCAAGATTGCTATAGAACTGTCGGAGAGACAGGAGATGCTCAAGAACTCAAGTCTGAGCCGCTCGATGAGCTAGACTGTGAAATATGGTGAGTAAGCAAACCTACCCAGATTACTGAAGTGGATGAACGCCTCGTGAACTTGGGTAAGCTCTGAGTGAAAACTTATTGCTGCAATTCCCTAGTCGGCGAAGTTTAAGCTTATGTTAAATTCCAAGATCAAGAACAGCGAACCGCTGCCTGATTGCCCTCGGACTGCACAAAGACTTCTGATTTCAGGCAGATTAAAGAAGACTCGACTGGGAGAAAGGAGATCGAATAATGGACAGCCGTTGAGCCCTGGCGGGTTATTCTTCCAGCTCTGCGTATTCAGCGCGTACTGCCTCCAGTTTCCAAGACTTCCTCTCGTTGCCATCGACATGGACTGCTATCCTATCAATATACTCCACTAACTTCATTATCTTGTACCTCGTCCTTTCGAGTTCTGAGACTCCACCATAGGCATAACGTAGCAAAATGTCCGTATGATCCGCCAGCATTAAAGCCATAGACTCTGGATGAATCAGGCCGTGGTCTCTGCCCCTCCCGCTGCTGATATGGCTTTCCACGGGAAGAAAACCATTCTCTGGTTCCTCTGGAGTGACGATATTCAATACGAGCATCCTGATCCTGAGCCCTGGGGTTTTCGGCTGTGAGAGAAAGTCTGGACCACGGACGAGGAAGCGCTGAAGAAGCTCAAGTAGACTCCAAATAACATGATAATACCCTCCATAGCCGACGCGCCACCCAGATTGACATCTGTCTGTCCAGTCTCCAAACGCTCTGATTCGGGTCTCCACGACATCTATCTTGGCGGAGACGGCTGGTACGTGGAGCCAGGTCGGGTACAGAACGTACTCGTTCTCGATAATGCAGTCAAGCAAGTACGGAGACCGTCGGAAGCCTTAAATCGTACGATTGCCTCCTTAGTTTCGGCATCTATCTGATAGTTGAGAAATAGAAGCGAGCGACTATTGATTTGGGCAGAGGCCTCCGAGTATCGATTCCATTCGCTCAGGGTTCCGTGATCGAGTGGATGATTTCTTTACTGGCAAGGATCCGTCCAGTCTCGTTCTCGTTCTAAGAGCCCGCGATTTCTGTAACTAAAGTCAAGACGAGGACCGCATGCACTTGGAAAGTCGGGGGCCTCTTCGGTCGCTCCAAGGACGGCATCGTAGATCAAGTCGCGGATCTCTCGAGGAAGCCTAAGAAATGGTGGCAGTGACGGTGCAACTGCTGCAGGAGTAAGAAATTCGCCCGTGGGGCCGATCTGCATTGTCCAACTCTTTTCAAGGACTTTCAACTTGATGAAAGCCAACGAACTGATTGTCTGTAGAAGATGTAGAAAGGCCAAACAGAAACGAAGCAGAGAAAAGCACAATAGGTTGCTCCGCAAGAAAAAGGGATAGCAACTTCGCAGAACCAACAAGAAGAACCCAAACAGGATCAGGCAGCAGAGCTCGATTGGTCTTCAAATTCCCACATAACCGAGCGTCGAGTACCAGGCGATAGCGAGAACTGCTGCAGGTGTGCACATCTGCCAGACCTATAACTTGCGGCACTGGCAACGCGAGGAGTGAGCCAGATAACCAAGTTGGGGAGAAAAAGACGAAGCTGGGAATGCCTTCATTAACAGAAGAAGACTAGTCAGCCTATCATCTGACGGTGCACGCTGGATCCCTGAACGGTTCCCACAGAGGATCGCCAAGCGATGGGAATCTCGTATCAATTCGATGCCGAGATGGGATTTTGTAGGGACCACCAAACGCGAAGGGAGATGTCGATCCCGCTGTGTCAGCACGCGAGGTCTGACAAGAGACCAAGAAGGAAGGATCGACTTCTTGTCGTCCCGAATTTGCAAAACATAAACACCTGCCAGTATCCTGCCCTGCTGTCTCCTTCAAGTTCAGCTATAAGAAGAACCAAGCGACAGATGTCGCAAAGATTTCGAGCATAAATATAAATACAGCATGATGCGATCAATCGATCCTTATCGATCCCCACCACCCAAAAAAATGCCGAGGGCCGCGAACGGAAACCAAATTTCCAGTCCGCATCGCGTCAGGCACAGCAATGCATCACGCCGCGAGCAGCCTTGAATAGAGAAGTATACCAGTAGCCGATTTTATTTCTTCTTCCTCTCAAATCATGTCGATGATATCTCTCTATCCTCTCGATCTCTACGTCCTTCGCTCTGTCCTCTGTTTTGGCGCAGTCTAGTCAAAATAAACTTTATCGATAGGTACCTACAGTACAGAAGAGTCGAGATCGCGATCAAAGCGTATCCAGGTCCTGCGAACTATTGAAGGAGCTACCTGCCAACATCCCAAGTGGTGTGAATAACAAACTTCTTTACGAACTTCCTTTATCCCCTATTCACGACTCTCCTCGACTTTACCTACAATCCTTTACCTAGAGTACAAATACTGTTAATCTCTTCCTGCTGCGCGCTTCTCACTTTTCTGCTCGTTTGGTCTAATGTTCGCACATCATGATAGCGAGAAGATGTCAGACCACAGCATCCCCACGCCGTCTCCTATACCCTCACCCCCGATAAACCCTCATTCTCTCTCTGAACGCAGTACGTATTCCTCTGCTTCTCCAAAACAACCACTAAATTGACACAAACTCGCAGTCAACATATCTACTCGCCCCCTCCACACGCAGCTCAATCGTCTTATCCTTACTCGATTACCCCTCGCCCTCCCACCTTACACAACCAACCCTTCGACATACGTCTCGGGCCTCTATCACATTGCACCAATATATACGACCTTCGAAGACCTCTGGGGTACTCTCCTTACCTCCCCACAACTCCCCACGACCCTGAAAAGCGCCCACGATGCGTGCGATCCCGAACAACCTCTCCTGGATTCGAAGTCCGTACCTCTGGTCTCGAACGATACACAAGATTCTACGCCCCTGATACATGCTCCAAAGATCTGTTCAAGGACACACTCGCTTCTCACACATCTTCGTCTACCAGGTCTACTCAGAGCAGGACGATTACTGGCAGATATCCGGACTCTGACGAACACGCCAGACCACCAGATATCCGCCCAGCTTCAAGCCATATCACAATCCGGTCCTCTAGCAGACTTTCTACAACATACCAAGACCTCCGTAGAAGCAAATCCACACGTTCTACTAGCCTACGCATGGGTTCTCTACATGGCCCTCTTCTCAGGAGGACGATATCTTCGAGCAGCATTAAAAGAAGCCGGCGGACAAGGCAATACATTCTGGAGCCGTGAATCCTCTCCCGTCAGACCCTACAGCATCGATGACTCCGCCGTCCCTCCACGCTCAACATCACGCCTTCCTCCAAATCCCCGATCAGCCCGGTCCTCAATCTCCGAGTCAAACACCGCACCAACCCGCTCGCCACCCACCGCAAAGTCCTTCAATCCACGTCTCCCACCTCCAGAGCCCAATGCCAAACCACTCCCAGGCCTCTCATTCTTCTCCTTCCCTGGCGACTCAGACGGCGAAGATCTGAAAACGCTCTTCAAGTCTCGTATCGCGGAAGCAGAGATCTTACTCACGGCCGGCGAGAAAGATGATATTGTGCTCGAAGCTCAACATATCTTCACTTACATGCTCCGCCTCGTCAACCAGCTCGATGCCGTAATGGGCACAGCGGACTCCGACCTCGCGACTTCAGCATCAGCTGCCACTGCTGGCTCGAGAGGAAGACCGCTCAACGCCAGTCGAGATAGCGTATCTGTAGCCAAGGAGAGTATGAGTCGACGTGGAACGCTGGAGAAGGGTGAGGATGTTGCGAGTTGTGTGGCTGGTATAGATGGGAATGGGAAGGGAGAAAGAAAAGGAAGTGGAGGCTTCTTAGATGTAGTTGCGGGCCCAGTGGCGAAGGTCATAATGTTTAAAGGGAGATTGCCGAGTTTCGATCAGGTGGTTAGACGATTCTCGAATCCGATTTCTGGTTCAAGGACGGTGACTCCGCAGGTTACGTTTGTGGATGAGCCCGAGGTTGAGGTTGAGGAGAAGGAGGGAAGTAAGAAGGAGGGTGTCATGGTCTCGAGGCAGAGGACGAGCGGGAGTGGGAGTGAGAATGGGAGTATGGTGAGAGGTGCAGTCATGCCTATCTTGGCTGTACTTCTCCTCGTGTTCTTCTTCCTGCTCTTCAAGCTCAAGTGAAGCGAAGAGGCTGAACACCGAAGCAGCACTCAGAGCACGATGCTTAAACCAAGGCATCAGACGGACAGGCACGCACGGCGAGACCAGACATGTTGAGACGGGGAAGGAGGCCTGAACAATATACCAAGCAAGCAAACAACGGCGTTGACAGGGCTCGGCGAAGCAAGATCGAAGGAGGCTCCCAGTCCTCTACACCTAATCGTAGACTGTGAACAGAAGTAATGCAGAGCAGAGCAGAGATACCCATGTACTAATACTAATACTGCAAGTGTACTTTTCTTTCCTTGCTTTCTGTAGATAGACATCCATCGTACTGCAGCGGATTGGATTGAATCAATAGAATGCGAGTCTTTTTTCTTCTTCAAGCAGTTCACAGCCTCTTTCGACCTGATGGGAGTGAGTACCTATGCATTTGCTGGCAACGAGGGCTATACTCTTGCTTGCAATTCATCGATGTGATTCATTTAAAGCATGTAGCGAAGACGTCGAAATCCCCTTGAACTTCCCTGTTAACAGTCAAAATCATGATCACATTTACTCACCATCATTGTGCTACTTGGTCCAGAAGTATTTGTAGAAGTAATGCGTTGAATGGAGCAGAAAGCCGGAGCCTCCTAATAGCTCATTATCATTACATTACAGCGTTTTTCCGCAGCAGCAAATCAGATCCTGAGCATGATCATTCCGTTGTATCCACCGACGCTGAGCGATGAAAATCGAAAGATCTCCATATGTCCATTGTCCGAGCAGCATAGCAAATCAAACCATAACCTTTCTGATGTACTGTATGTGTCGTATCCACCCAAAGCAAACGAAATTGACCAAAGTATCCTATGTACATTACAAACGTAGAAGCCTCTGGAAGTATCGGTGCTAGAAATGTCTAGACGAAGTAACGCGCACTGGTCGCAGAACCTCTCTCACTGATTGGACCGGTATGAACCTTAGCAATGGAGGAGCCGAGATATTGTCTGAAAGACTCCTCGAACTCGTCAAACTCAATGGATTCGTCGGAGTGATCTTCATTGATTCGAGACAGGATTGGTCCAATTGTCTCTAGTCGCTCTGGCCGACGCTGAGCATAGTAGGGGCTTGCCATGTATCCGGGGTGTGCTCTCACGTAGGGGTGTGCTCTCATGATTGCTCCCATCTCTGCATCCGTGAGCATTCTGACCCTACCTTTAAAGACGGGAGGTGGTGTAGAGACAATTCGGAGTTTCTGCAAGATTGGTCGAAATGCAGGTCGCAGAGGAGGAATGCAAGCACAAATGATTCCAAGGCAAACCTCGCCCATTGAGCAATTGAGTGGCAATGCACCATGATCTATCATTCATAAGTCAGAGAGAGGAGAACTTGCAAGGATATGAACCTCACATGTGATGTCCAACGACTTCAGACCCTTGAGTTGACCCATACGGAAAAGACCTGAGAGACATGAACTACCCAGTGGTTAGCACGTGTATGTGTTTGCTTATAAGCTACTCACAGGAAACCAATCGAATACAGCAGGACCAATCCGATTCTCTGCTCACGCGACATCCGGGAGTACCAGAAGAATGGCATTGGAGCGGCCCAGAGTGCGAAGTCTGTAGCAGTGTTGATGGCGGAGGTGATGTAGAAGAACAATTGGATGTCAATACATCTCTTACGCTTCACGTTCCAGTTCCAGGAGCTCTCAACAGGATCGCACTCGAAGATGATGGTAAGGACAGAGGTGACTCCTTGCAGGACAACGAAGATTCCCAGAGCCCACATGACACGGCGAAAGTGCATGCTAGGGAAGATGCGCAAGTAGGAGGCGATGATCGACAACTTGGTCAGGCAATTGGCGAGAGAGTAGCACACGTAGCAGCCATAGAGAATCTGGATCAGACTCATAGTGTTCTCGAGCTTGGGGTCCGGGTTCTCGCGCAGAATATCCATGATGTGTCGTCCAAGACCTGACCAGGCACCGATGATTGAGCACATAGAGAGGAAGATAGTGGCAACCACAGCTCCGAAAATGAGGTCTTTATCTCAAGTTAGCACGTTGCCCACGAAAAGCTCTGACAAGCAAGTAGAGCCAAAGAGTAGTGAGGCATAACCAAAGCCAACCGGGAAATTGCAGAGATCGTTGTTGAGGGTGGAAAATAAGTAACTTACAGTCATCCCATCCAATGATACGAGCTTGATCTCTACGAGACCACGGATAGACCGGATGGTATTTGAGTCGGACAGCTGCGCGAGCGATTGCGAACACAAAGACGACGAACATCAGAACTCCAGTGGTCCAGATGATCGAACCAGACATGCTGGAATGGTCGTTTGGATCCATACCTACGCCATTCTGCAGGCTCTCGAGGTAGCTAGTATCGGCCATCGTTGCGAGGATTGGACGATACGCCGAGGTTTGAGTGAATATGTGATGGAAGACAAAGTCTAAAGGAGAGACCAAAGGATGCAGGAGAAGAAATTGGAAAGAGTGGCTTTCCCACGAAGTGGGAGAAAGGATTGAGGTTGCGAGGAGATCGATGGGGGAGGTTGGAAGGAGGGAAGAGTAGAGAACGATTGCGCGGGTGGGCGATGTGATGTGATGTGATCTGATGTGATGTGATGTAGTGGCCCCTCCAAAATGGAATTCGGCTCGAGTCAACAACTGCGAGCGTGAGAAGAGAAGGAGCGACCGGGAAGAAGGCAGCCGTCCGAAGCGAGGCCGAAACTGTTAGCCTTCCTAACCTAGGTAGGTAGGTAGGCTCGAAAATGAGGTGAATACAAACAACACCTCAATGACCATTCTCCAACTTGACTTTGAAGTGGACTGAGAAGAGAGAAGAGGGGATTGAGTATTGTTATATGCCTTCTCGTTGGGAAGGATTGCTCTTCCAAAGCTAATCTTGCTGAACGTTCAGCAAAACAACATCGGCAAAGATCCTCTGCTATCCGCATCTTCTGGGAGTACCTGAGACCTGGCCGGCAATGACAGCAGCACCTTTACCTACGGCAAGCTGCCTCTGCAAGCTTTGCTGTAATGCTATGCTTGCTCAATCCACCTGGCCACAGCGAGGATTCGTCCACCAGGACAGCAGGTACGTTCTTTGCTCTTCTTCTGCAGCTGACTCTGGACCCTGGACCCTGGACCATGGCTGACATTCGTTGCAGGATTCGACAGTCCTTTCTTCTGCCAACCATTGCTCGAATTCATGGATGACCTTGGAGCAATACCTTCTCTGTTCTCTGCGCAGCCTTGAACATCGATGAAAGCTACCTGGCCCCCAATGCTGAGTCCAGCCAGCCCCTCTTCACAAAAAGAAGTCTTTCCGAGGCCGCGTCCCTTGACATAACACGAGATCTGAAATTCAGAACACCCATACGGCCCGGAAGTTGCGGGAAATTCAAGCAACATTGTCAATACCTTCACGCCTGGCCTGCGGATCGTCTTCGTCTTTGCTCTCATGGTTGATGAAGAGGAAGGACAGAAGTACAATGACAGCACCGACCCAATACAGAGCACTGGAGTACTGCTTGCTGATAATCATCTGGCCAATCAATGACAATGGGATCGTCATAGAAAGTCCGACTGTTACCAATAATGGCGTAGTGAGAAGCATAGCATATGCCCAACAGTAGTCCGCAATGAAGGAGGAAGCAGAATTCATCTATCAAGCTTTAGCACAATTTCAAACAGCCATCCAAGTGGGCAGGGAAGTCAGTAAACATACCAGTATGACCACCCAGACTTTGCTAGTAGGCGGCAAAGCAAACGTTTCAACTCCAGTAAAGTGCAGGATCACAAAGCCCGGCCACAAGAAGATCACATTGAACAGCCCAACCAGTCCGAAGAACAGTGGCATGCTCACACGATCCTCGTTCCCTATCCGCTTCTTCATGACAACAGCATAAATGCCGTACATAACGGCACTTCCAAAAGCCATCGCATCACCGAGGGCAATCTCCCCTTGCGACTTATGCGGGAAGTTTCCCCTGTGGTCATCATTATCTTTCCTCGACAGATCCACTGACGAGATCAGAATGATACCAGACAGAGAAGCCAGTACGCCAATCAGTTTTTTGTATGAGAAATGCTCCACTCTCACCAGAGCTCCAAAGATCAACGTCCAGATACTGCTTGTCGACGTCAAGATAGTCGAGCTCGCAACACTGGTATATTCCAAGCAAGCCGCAACCAAGTAGTTGGCCGCAAACCAGAGGAAGCAGAACTCTAGACTGAGCCAAGCTGTTTCGGATACACTCAGCATCTCGTCTTGCGGATGAGGATCTCCGGATAAGCTCAGAGCTGGCCCAACATCATTGTCCACCAGTAGTCTGGAATGCGAGCCCGACATGGGATCCTCAGCGTCATCTTCATCGCCTCCGAATTTGCTTCCGATAGCTGTGTAACTTGTCTTCCCCTGCTGCCAGAACTCGACCATGGAAGTTCGGATATGCGAGATGCCATGTTGATGCGATATCCTCCAGAAGATCGGAATCAGAGATATGGCGAAGAAGGAAGTATTGAAGTAAGTGACAAAGTAAGGTTTTGAGTACGTGTTGTCCGCAAATATATACTAAATACATTCATAAATATCAGTAAAGCAGCACACACACAGTAAAGAGAAGCTGGGGGAAGAGAAACATACACTCGTCAAGAAGTTAGAGCTGGTCCATAGCCCAACAGTAACAAGCAGTAAGAAGATCCCTAGCGTCCGTCTTGCCACATTTCCTAATCCAACACCGGCTCTGAAGCCTTGATTCTTTGTTCCTGCTGGTGCTGAAGCTAGGGATTGTCTGTCGTGAGATTGCATGCGATGGAGATCCACAGATCGATCCCTTGACGACAGAACTTCTGCAGCCACAGCTGGCGGTACTGGAGGCTCTTGAGCACTCATTGTAGCAAGCTTCCTTGTATCTTTTCTCTCTCAGTATATACCTCGAGCTTGGTTAGTGGTCTGGGTGGGCTGTTGGTCGGCTAGCTCGTAGGTGAGGTGGTACAACAACAACTAGACAGAAATCATGGAATTGCACCAGATCTAAAGAAGGGTCATGCTGTTCGCGCGTAATGCATCTTGATACTCAAATAGGAGTTTGCTCGAAGTTGTTGCAGTGGGGAGAGGTCAAAGGTGGTGGTACACTTCGAGGTTGTTGCGACTCCAGACGTCGTATCTGTCAGACCCCTGTCAGCTCGAAGTCGTGATGGCCTTGGCTCCACCAACGCCGCGATTAGGCAGCTAGATGCGAGGGGCAGCGATAAGGACGAGGGATAGGCGCTTATGGGAGTTCCTGCATGAGATGGTCATAGATGACCAAATGAGTCCAATTTGAAAGCTAGTAAAGGATACTCCACAGTATCTTTCATTAGATTTGATTTTTGTAGAATAGTAGTCACTTCTTGGTTCATACCCAACAATGAACGTTGGAGAAGTCGATATTTATAACCAAAGAGCGTTTCCAAGGACCCGTCGCTGAAGACTTACAAAGTGCTCGTATGTATCTCTTCATGTATCTCTTCTCCTACTCTTCAACGTTGGCACACAAAATTCTAGAACTTGAAGGAATGACCACCTTTGGCGCGCTTGAGACTTAAATAAAGAGCGTCTTCCACAAACAATTTCTCACGATCACAAGACCAAACAGACAAGAAAGCAAAATCAGCACCTCTCAAAAGACCATTAAGCATTCTGTATAAACAAGGAGACGCAGACACCAAAGCGCCGTGTATGATCTGATCCTTATGTACAACAAACAGCCCTCCAAATCCTATTGCAATCCACACCTCAATCAAGCCCACTTCGGCCTCTACCTCTCTGGCTTCGCACTCACAGCTACCGGATGAATGAGAACCTGGCTCTCGGAGAGGCTTTCTATGGCTCAAACGAGTTTGGATGGTCGCAACGCATAGAAAAATGAAATCCATATTGAGAACCAGAGGAAATGATGTACTGTCTGTCTCTCTTTCTTCGCTATGAGCAAAATTCTAGCATGCACAGCCGTCTCTGTCGTTCTCGATGTGGATATTGATGGGGTCAGAGAAGTCGCCGCTGAATTCCTCCGATTCTTCTTGGGCGAGAGCATTTCTTGCAATGACTAGAAACGACTTAATATACTTCCTGTTGATATTAAGGGGGAAAGGGGAACATACCCTCAAACGCTTGCTCTACGTTAATAGCTTCCTTTGCGCTGGTCTCGAAATAGGGAATTCCTCCTTTGGATTGGCAGAAAGTCATAGCTCGTTTCGAGGATATCTATTTATTCATTAGCTGATATTCACCTTTGAGTTCATACATTCTTGACTTACCACTCTCTTGTTCTCTTCCACATCAATCTTGTTGCCTAGCACGACCTAAATCACGCACTTAGCACACTTGTCCAGTCTCCCACTTCCGCAATGAATCAAACTTACGAATGGGAAGCTATCAGGATCTCTCGGCGAAGCTTGTATCAGGAACTCGTCTCTCCAGCTGTCAAGCGTATCGAAACTCTTGGAATTGTTGACATCGTAGACCAGTACGCAACAGTCGGCACCTCTGTAGAACGCAACGCCTAAAGATTGGAACCTCTCTTGTCCAGCCGTATCCCAGAGCTAAATATCCAATCAGCAATATATTCCAATACAATCCCTCTTGTACTGAAGCCATACCTGCATAGTGACCAGTCGATCATCAACCAACACTTCCTTTGTCAAGAAATCCGCCCCAATTGTCGCCTTGTAACTTGCGCTGAACTTCTTGTTGACCTGTCCCGGTATCAGTCCTCATTCCCATACCACGCTTCCATCTGCGGGTGTCCAGAGGAAGCTCTAGCCGCAATACGTACATATTGGTTCATCAAACTCGTCTTGCCTACACCGCTATCGCCCAGGATGATGACCTATACCACACTTAGCATTCCGAATCTTCTCGTAATATGAGTACCGGGCCTTCAAACCTTAAGCAAAACCTTCTTTCTAGACGCCATTGCGAAGAGAGGCTGGAAGACAGTAAGTGGTAGTGTTGATGCGCGATAACGAGAGCCCTCGCCTCCTCAACTGTAAACAAACGGTCCGAAAGGAACGACAAATTCGATTTGCGTGAAACCTGTGAAAGACTGTCTTCGGTTTGCGTGTGTGTGAGGGAACAAGATCTAAGCTATTGATGTTCGGCGTTGATCTGGTAGTTGAAGAGAGAGAGGCTGGAGAAGCAGCTGTAGCGGGCACACCTCAGCATACCTCATTCCCGCTAGCGCCCCAGAGCTCCAGCCTATCGTGTGACGAGCCCAAACCAGGCTCTAACCTGCAGCCTTGGACAATGTCACAGGCTCTGGAATCAAAATCAGAGTTCAGCCTTTCTTACATGACAAGCTTTTGATTTTCTTCTTTCTTCTTCTACGGATAATGATGTAGCGTTTCTCACTCAGGTCATTTGCGCAATAACGAGAATCATGACTTCATGGCGTGATGAGTATATCCAAGCTCTACAAGATCGCGATGTCCGCGAGCAAGCAAGCTATCAGAAGCTGGATGCCGATTTGATAGCAGCTTGTAAGATCCCAACTCATACCCAAAATCCCCCAAAATTATACTAATCTCCATCACAGTCACCAATCTCCTCGACCGCACCGCCGAACTCGAAGCCGACAAAGCCTCCAACCTGTGGTCCTCCCCGCCTCAACCCCCCGACTCCAAAGCCCGAGACTCCCCTCAACCAACAGGAACAAATGATGGCACGGGACAGCTAAGACGGGACCTCGCAGAAGCGTTACGGTCGAATGGGCAGCTGCAGTCTCGGGTCAGGAATGCGGAGGCTGAGCTGGTGAAACTGCGAGCGAAGAGCAGGGCGGAGACGAAACAGGTTGAGGAATTGTCTCGAGAGAGGGCCTACCTTGCGCAGAAGCTTAAGGATCGGGATGAGGAGCTGAGGGGAAAGACGAAGTTACTTGATGTAGGCGCTGCGTGGTTGGTAAGACGGGCTTTTTGCTAATCGAGGCCAGGACGTTCATGATGAGGTTATCTCGCTCAACTTGCAGCTAAATATGTCGGAGCAGAAGGTCAAGGATCTGAAGGGTGAGAACAAGGAACTCATTGATCGGTGGATGGCGAGGAAGGGGAGAGAGGCAGAAGAGATGAATAGAGCATTTGAGGAAAGATGAGACTTGGGTATCAATGCCATTGATCGCTTCGCTATCTAACATCTACCGTAATGCTCGCTTATGTGAGTACTTTACATTCTATTCATCATTTCTCATTCCGTCATCGCTCTATTTCCAGATTCCAGAAAACAATGTAACAATCGCTAATAAAGAGCCAGACAAGCAGATTATTGGCCGTTGGCTGCACGCATCCTAGTAAGATGCGCTGTATCCTTGGTAGCAATATAGTAATTCCCACCACCACCTGTCCAGCTCACATCCAGAGGGCCAAAGCGATAAGGGCTTTCGGGAGTATTTTGAATGAGGTTGGCTGAATCCTGGTGGTTTCGAGCGCTGCCGGTCGCAAAAGACTGCAACGAAATAATGTGACATCCGTCCTTCAGGTCGAGAAACAGATCTCTCAGGATCCTATTTGTTTCTGCCCCAAACACAGCGTTGTTGACAAGTACAACGTCTGCCCTCTTCAGAACGTCAATTATATCGGAATCTATCAAGAAATCGCCTTTCTTGAGCTTAACTTCACCAGTTTTGAGCCCCCAGAGACGGCAGCGAGCTTTGAACTCTGCCTCTTGCTTCGCCGCCAGCCTACAAGCATTCTCCATGTTCTCGCAACCCCAGCTTTCGCAACCAAATTCTAGAGCTGCTTGCAAAACAACGTTTCCAACTCCTGAGCCTAAGTCGACGAAGACCTGGTCAGACTTAAGCCTGCACTTCTCCAGAACTGTGTGGACAAAGGGCGAGAGGAGCTCTCCGTAGACTCCATCCGATCCTGCTTTATATTCCCGGAGTTCATCCACATTTGGCGAGACAGCTCGGTCGTAAACTTGCTGTAGAATGAATTGAACCATCTCCAAGGGCAGATGGTGCAACTCGTCCAAGTTCTTGGCGAGAGCTCCTTCTTGTAGAAGACTCGTCATGGTTGCGTTGTAGAAATCCACTGCCTTCTTGAAGTCTCTCAGTAGACTTACGTCCACTTTCTTCGTTTTATTGGATGTTATGGCATTTTGAGCTTTCTGCAACCTTCTAATGACACCAGTGCCGGTCTGTGTAAATACCTCTGCCTGCTTCTTCGTCAAGTAGACGTCCCTAACGATCCTAGCAACATTGATGATTTCTTCTAGCGAATCGATTTTGTCTTTGCCAAAGTCTAAGTAAAATCTTAAAAAGACATGTCAGCTGAGCCGTATTCAAGTTTTGTCTAAAAGCACATTACATACCTTTCAAGCTGAGATGCACTCGGATACTTCAACTTGACAGTGACATTGTCTGAAGATGCGCTGGATGACTTGTTACACAGATCCGCCGCATGAATCATTTCGAAACTTGTACCCATTTCTTCCGAGAAAGCTTTCCGAGAGCGAAGCTGGCGGCTTTTATCCTCCGGTAAATTTGTCTTCTGCCTCTTGAAATACTTGCTGTCGTTGAGATCGATACTGGAATCGCTACCCTCGTCGCTTGAATCATACATGATAGGCATCTCGTTGGGAGAGAGTTGTCTAGTAGCTTTGCGCTTCGGAGGTCGCAAAGAGGAAGATTCGTTCAGGTCGGAGGAGGGTGTTGCAGGTGTTGCTGGACTGGCAGCTGCAGAAGATGGCGAAGCCCGAGCAGATGATTCTCGAGACGGCAAAGGTCTTTGGGGAATTTGGTGTCTTGCTCTCTCAACGGAAGGGAGGGGTGCTGGTTTCTTCTCTGTCTGAATTCGAACGGTGGAAACCACGCCCTTCCTGCGCTGGATCCCAGACTTGACGCCACCAAACATCGATTGTGGTTCTGTGTTAATGATTTTGCTGAGATGATAGATACTGCGCAATGCAAGTGTCCAAAAATATAACGAGTGTGGTTGTAAAGGATATGTTGAATTTTTTGTTTTGTAAGTACGGAGATGGAGTGTTGACGGTCGGTCGAGATCCTGCAGCCTTGCCATCCGCATGACGCTAAAACCAAACAGGGAGGGGAGGGGCAATTGCGACCCCTGTAAGGTCACGCGCAAACTCAAAAAGGGGTCTCGAAGTCGCTTCTGTCCTCCATCGCGTGTGAAGCTTGTTTATCTAGAGTTACTTTAGAGATCAGTTTGTATACAAGAAAGCACAACTACAACCAATTGTTGGCTTTGTCACTTCGATGATGGTGAGATGTATCCAGTAGTGTTTATCTGGGTATCATTCTTGCAAACTCAAATCTACGCCATCTCAACGCCAAATTTCGCTCCTCTAAGGACCCTGTTGTATACCATTCAATCCAGCCAGCGCCGACCCGTTGCTCATATCCTTTAATTCATTAACCTCCTCATAGCTTAGAACGGACTGCCTCGAGTCGGTACTTCACATCCTTGAGCACTTTCGTCGCCGGTTTCCAATCATCGAATTGCTTCAGCAATTGCGTTGTTTCCTGATCAAGTTCCGTCTTGACAAAGTCTTCCTCTAACAGCCCACGCATGATCCATGGAAGCACATATGGGTTGGCGTTCGTGGGAATCTCGTATTTCTTGATATCGAGTGGGACGTCGCCTACCGATGTAGTCTCCAAAGCGTACTCGACCGCAAGACTACCAGAATCAGTCACGGCCCACCAGTCAATCTAGACGTCTATAGACTTACTCATAAACATTTCCATCATCGTAGAGCCGGGAGTGACCTTCACCAGTATAAAGGCTGCCTGCTAGAGGTGCCGAGAGTTCTCGAATCAACCCGTGATCAGAAACACCTAGATTCCGCAACTTCAATGCGAAGCCAACGAGATGTGAGAGGCTGCATTGTTGTCAGTGGCTGAGCCCTAGATTGAATATAGACGCAACTCACAAGTCTGGAGCATGTATTCGACCATCCACAAATACAGCTCTGAATATGTAGGGGTGGCTCACGGTGGAAAATATTGATGACTGCCATCTGTTAGTAATGGACATTATGAGGCCAAGGAAGTTGCTAACCTCCATAGACACCAACTGGTCATCAATTGATCCACAGTAGGTGATCCTGACACCGTACTTCACCGCGACTTTCAGAGAATCCTCGTATCTCTTGGATACAGTACTTTCTGGATTTGCAAACTCAAAAAGCTCACCAGCGGAGCCACTAAACAGCCTTGACTTGTAATCGGCAAATGGACCTAGGGAAACTCCTGCCATGGCACAAATACCAATTTTTCCAGTCGAAACAACCCCAAATTCGATCAACTTGGCCACGAGCATTATGGCGACCGGCACCCCTTGTGAGTGGCAAGCGATTAAGACAAAGTCTGCCTTCCGAACATGGTCAATCCAGTTAAGAAGTAGTTTCCAAAGATTGTCAACACGCTCGGCAATCTTCCCCTCGCCCTCAAGCGCAACTTTTTCTATTTCACAATCCAAAGATCCATTTTTATCGGCCCATCTTCGAATCGCGTCAGATGCGTGATTTGCGAAACGAATTGAAGTCCCTGTTGGCTGTCCTATAACTGTCCTAAGGAGAGGTGCCGGGAAGAGGCCATGAATTCCGATAGCTAGAGCTTTCTTGATTTTGGGAGCCTCCTTGGTTAAAAATACATGTTTCACGGGCTGTTGATGGCCATGCAGGATCAGACGGGTTATCTGCTGGAGAATAGACGGATTTTCAACGAGTCTATAAGTGCTTCTCACCGAGGGAATGAGCAGATTTGGGGGCGTTTGCTTTCCGGGTGCTGGGCTAGGCGAAGATGTGGCTTTCGAGGATTCCGGTTGAGTGGCCTTCAGTGTAGGCTCATCAACCTCAGTCGATTGTGGTCGACTCCTTTTACTTGATTTTGCCTTCTTATTATCTTTGATGGTCGCAGTCTTTGCAAGTTCTGGTTTGGTTTCTGACGCTTCCCCTGTTACGGCAAGCTCGCCTGGTTCCGTGGGCTTTTCTGGAAGTTTGGATGCCTTTTTAGTTGGCTCGGTAGACCAAAATGCCCAACTCGATCCCGCTACTGGAACAGTCTGTTCTGATTCAGTTGGTGCACCCGGAACTGACGGCGGAGCATCTTCCATGACTGTGTCTTGGTCGTTCTCGGGGAGTTTGACAGGAAGTTCTTGCTTCGGCTCCTCTGTAGCAGTTGATGGTGCCGCCGTCGACCATAACCCAAACCATGACGAAGCTGGGGGTGGTACAACAGGTTTTGAGTCTTCTGCCATTGGAGTAGTTGATGAAGGCGCTTCTGCTGTCTCAGAAGCTTGCTCCTCGACGACAGGAGGTTTGTTATCAGCTACCTCTACTGCCTCGGAGGCTTTTGGTGGTACACTCGAGGCTTCAAGATTTGGTCTGCTAAGCCATGAACCTAGCCAGCCAGAAGAGGTAACTGGTCTGACAGTGTCTTTCTCGGCCTGGGGCGGGCTTTGAATACCGGGAGCTTCTGCTTGTGCCTTCGTCAGGTCGTCCCCGGTGGGAAGCTCTCCATCTGAAGTTTTCGGATCCACTTTGTTGTCATCCTTGCCTGCCAAAGTATCTGAATCTAACGTTCCACCCATAGTGATGTCCAGAGTCTCCTTACTCTTTCCAAGGTACATAGATGGTGGTCTAGCCGCTGTCACGGTCGGGGACTTCTTTGGCTCGTAGCGACTCAGGTCAACAGTCGAAGAGTTTGTGGGCTTATCTGCCAATATGGATTCTCTGGCTACTTGGGTTGAAGCGGTCGACTTTCGAGGCCATGTTCCGTACCAGCTTCCCTTCGTATTGAGCTACATGCTTGTGAGTATCGATTGACGGTTTCTTATCTGGAGACATACCGGTTTCGACGAACTAGCCTCGGCTTTGACACTCCTCAAGGCAGTCGGTGCATCTTCTTGCTTATCTGAGGCATCTTTGGGCGTATCGGGAACTGGTGTCGAGGGTTTTGTCACCGAAGAGCTGTCCTCCACCTGTGGCAACGTTGGGGCACTTCCAGCCACTGTTTCTTCCACACTTGGAGGCTTCGTTCGTGCTCGTTTGGATTTTCGTAATGGTCCCATTAAATAAGATGACACGCGCAGATTTAGATCCACGCAGAGCGAACGATGAAATGAAATGGTCGTTGCAGAATAGGTATTATTCCCAACTGAGGCAACTCTTGTGTGTTGATGTCGCGGGGCTTGTGACATCAGGCTGCCAAGTCCAGGCGCTAACATAAACACTTAGTGGCCGGGACTCAGTTGAATGAATATTGATACCGCAATACTGCAAAGTATAAGACAACAGGTAGTCGACAGATAATATGTTTATTTCAAACTTTACGGTAATGAAATGGAAATGTAAACTGATATGACTTTGCTGGAGAACGCCATATAAAAGCAGTCAGCTACATCATTTCGATGTGGGCAACAGCAAGGTAACGCAACCAGAACGAGATTATGATACCTAGAAATCCAAACTAGCTGCACAACATCTCATGAACATGATGACTGTGCAGTCATATAACATGCGGATTTCACCATTTTGAGCAACTCGAGTTTTCTACATGAGCCTCATGAGGTCTCTCACACTTCCGTTGTCCAAACCAAGCTGCTCTCGACGAGGCCGGCGAGACCCTTGTCAGTCGGCCGCACTAGCCGATCCCCGCCAAAAAGTTCTCAGAGAAGCTCTAAAAATTCGTGAAGTTGAAGAATCGCATGCAGGCCAAAGACCCTCTAACAATTATTCCAACAGCCACGTCGGTCGTACACCATGGCGCCGATTGATAAAAAGAGAAAGGGTGGTCCAACCAACGAGTCGTTTGCCCGATCACGAAATCCTACGGACGGAGAAAGTCGACCTTCCAAAAGACCAAGAGCGGAGGAGCAAGAAGGAGAGAAACTGACGAAGGCAAAGATCCCACATGCCCCGAAGATATCACAAGTTCGGGATGAAGATGCTGCATTTCCTCGAGGTGGCGCAAGTCTTTTGACACCATTAGAGCACAAGCAAATCCAAATTGAAGCAACTCGGGATGTTTTATTCGAGCAGGGCACAAAATCTTCAAAAGTCGACGAAGCTGGGGAGGATGGCGAAAGTGCCAAAAAGAGGAAGCATAAGACAAAGTCGAAGGATAAAGGGAGAGGAAAGAAGGGCCAGGAGGCTACCGAAGCCGACGAAGAGGATGTCAGAATTGAGGGCTTGAGTTACAAGGTACTTCCTAATGCGACTTTGACAATATTTCCCTTCTAACCAGTCCGTAGCGAATAGTTGCAGGTTCATTGGTACTCGGACAAGTCTCCCAAATCAACGATCTTGATATTGCCCTTTCGTTACCGAATAATCTTACTGGTTATGTACCAATTACTTCTATTTCCGACAAAATTACACAGAGGATCGAGGCGATTGCTGCAGATGAAGGAAACGACGAGGAGACGGAACTGGAAGATGTGGACTTGAAGAAACTATTCACAATTGGTCAATACCTTCGAGCTTACGTCGTTTCGACCAAAGACGATGAGGCGGCAGCAACTGGCAAGGCAAAGAGGCACATTGAACTATCACTTAGGCCACAACAGTCCAATAGTTCTATGGCTTCGCAGAATGTCGTCGCCAACAATACGCTCATGGCATCCGTGGCTAGTGTAGAAGACCATGGTCTCGTTATGGACCTCGGCCTGACGGATCCAGACATCAAAGGATTCATGTCATCGAAAGACGTTGGTTATGGAGTGGATATTTCAGGCATTCAAGAGGGTACCGTTTTCTTATGCACGATTACTGGACTTAATTCCAACGGCAAAACTGTCAAGTTATGTTGCGATGCGGCCAAAGTTGCACACCCGAAGAAACCAAACTATCTTTCCGAAGCGCCAACTATCGACGCATTTCTACCTGGTACTGCCATTGAAATACTGGTGGCAGACATCACTCCGAGAGGAATATCCGGGAAGGTCATGGGTATGCTCGACGTAACTGCTGACCTGATGCATTCAGGTGCTGGCGCTGACGGGAAGGACCTTGAGAAAAAATACAAAATCGGCACCAAAATAAAGGGGAGAGTCATCTGCACCTTTCCCAATGCCCAGCCTGCGAAATTGGGCGTTTCATTGCTTGATCACGTTATGTGGCTCTCGTCTCAGCATGCCATACAAGAAAAAGAGAAGAAAAATCCTTTAGACATCTTGCCCATATCTTCCATCGTAGAAGAAGCCACAGTTACGAAGGTGGAACCTGGAATGGGCCTCTTCGTTGACCTGGGTCTGAAAGGTGTTTCGGGATTCGTGCACATTTCAAGAGTCAAGGATGGAAAGATCGAGACCCTTTCAGAAACTACTGGACACTTCAAGTCTGGTTCGAAGCACCGAGCAAGAGTTATTGGATATAATCCGCTTGACGGAATTTACCTCGTCTCACTAGAGGAGTCGATCCTCGCGCAACCTTTCCTCCGAATCGAAGATGTGCCGATTGGCGCAATGGTCAAAGGCAAAGTTGAGAAGATCGTTGTGAATGAAAGGGGTGTGGGAGGCGTGCTGCTGAATCTTGCAGAGGGCATCACAGGTCTCGTGTCAGAAGCACACATGTCAGATGTCCAGCTTCTTCACCCTGAAAAGAAGTTCAAGGAAGGCTCTACTGTGACAGCCAGAGTCTTGTCGACAGATCCAGGAAAGCGACATATCCGCCTCACGCTGAAGAAAACGTTGGTAAATTCGGATGCGGCAATATTCGTATCCTACGATGACATTGCAATTGGCATGCAGAGTCCTGGTACAATAATCAACATCCTCCCGAATGGTGCCGTTGTTCAGTTCTACGGATCGATCCGTGGCTTCCTTCCTGTGGCCGAAATGAGCGAGGCATACATTAAAGATCCAAGCCAGCACTTCCGTGTTGGGCAGGTGGTGAATGTTCACGTTCTGAACGTTGATCCTGAAGAAGAAAAGTTGACTGTATCTTGCAAAGACCCTTCATCATTTGGCCTTGCTCAGCAAGCTGTTATGAAGAAATTGAAGGTAGGCGAGACTGTATCTGCTGTCGTTACCGAGAAGTTGAACGACAGCATATCCCTTGATCTTCAAGGTCTTCGCGCCAGTCTCGCTGTGTCTCATCTCACCGATGGCTCTCCTCAAAAGAATGCATCTGCAATGAAGAAAATCCGTGTCGGACAAACTTTGACGGATCTTCTGGTCCTTGAAAAGAACGAGTCTAAGCGATTGATTGTTTTGACAAACAAGCCAAGTCTTATTGCCGACGCCAAAGCCTCACTTCTTTTGAGAACTTTCGAGGATGTGAAGGAGAATAAAGTTGTCCATGGCTTTGTCAGAAACATTACTCTTACCGGAGTCTTTGTTCAATTTGCAAGTGGTCTTACAGGATTACTTCCAAAGGTCAAATTGTCCGAGGATGCAATTCGCCTCCCAGACTTCGGTCTGAAGAAGGCGCAGACACTCAAAGTCAAAATCGTCAGAGTCGACCATGGACAAAGGAATTTCCAACTATCTATGATAGATGCTGCTGCCGCTGCACCCAAAGAGTCATCAGAGAAGCCTGCCCCTTCTATCGCCATCAACCAGGAAGCAATGAACCCAGTTGACACGACGCTCAAGAGTCTCGATGACCTGACGTTAGGCAGATTGACAAAAGCCAAGATTGTCTCCATCAAGGATACACAAATCAACGTTCAGCTTGCAGACAATATCCAAGGCCGGATAGATGTTTCCCAGATCTTTGATTCATGGGATGAGATAAAAGATCGCAAGCGGCCACTTCGCTCATTCTCACCCAAGCAAATACTCAATGTTCGTGTTCTGGGTATTCACGATGCGCGAAACCACCGATTCTTACCGATATCGCATCGATCAGGCAAGACTCTGGTATTCGAGCTATCTGCGAAGCCAAGCGACCAGACCAGCAAAGTCCAGGAACCGCTTACGCTTGAGCAGGTCAAGTCCGGATCGTCCTGGATTGCGTATGTCAATAACATCCAAGAGAGCTATGTCTGGGTGAATCTCTCTCCGAATGTACGCGGTCGGATCCTTGCTCTGGATATTTCAGACGACGTGTCCAAATTGAAGGATCTGGAGTCAAATTTTCCTGTCGGATCAGCCATCCGAGTTCATGTTAAGCATGTTGATGCTGCGAACAATCGCCTTGATCTTTCTGCTCGTTCGGCACAATCATCCGAGCCACTGACCCTGAAGAGCCTAAGCAAGGGAATGGTCGTACCTGGAAAGGTCACAAAAACCACCGAGAGGCATATCATGGTCCAACTCAGCGATAGTCTATCGGCACCTGTCAATCTGACCGATTTGGCAGACGACTACTCGGAAGCGGACCCTACCAAGTATTCGAAGAATGAGATTGTGCGAGTTTGTGTCACCGATATCGATCTACCGAATAAGAAGATCAGGCTATCAACGCGACCTTCCAGAGTCTTGAACTCGTCCCTCGATGTGAAAGATCCGGAGATATCATCGGCATCTCAGTTGAAGCCGAATGATATCGTACGTGGTTTCGTTAGCAATGTTTCTGATCGTGGCTTGTTCATCAACTTGGGTGGGAATGTCACTGCCTGGGTTCGTGTGGCTGAGCTCTCGGACTCCTACATTAAGGAATGGCAGAACGAGTTCGAGGTCGATCAGCTTGTCAAAGGAAAGGTGACACTGGTCGATTCAGCGAAGAATCACGTCCAGATGAGTCTAAAGGCCTCCGTCATTGACAAGGACTATGTTGCTCCGCTCGGCTTCCACGATCTCAAGACTGGCCAAATTGTCACGGGCAAGGTCAGAAAAGTGGAGGATTACGGTGTGTTCATTGTAATCGATGGATCGAACAACCTCAGCGGACTCTGTCATCAGTCTCAAATGGCGGACAAGAACCGAGTTGTTGACGTCAAGAAGCTTTACGAGGAGGGCGATGTTGTCAGAGCAAAGATCCTGAATCTTGATCGGGAGAAGAAGCGAATCAGCTTCGGGCTCAAGGCATCGTACTTCGATGATGGCATTGAGTCCGAGGATGACAGCGAGGACGAAGATCTCGGTGAAATGCAAGGCGTCAAGATATCCGGAGACTCGAGTGAGGAAGACGGGGAGGATGATGGCGGCATTGATTTGGACGACGTCGAGAGCATTGGCAGCGATGATGATCAAGCTGGGGAGGAGTCAGACGAAGACATGCCAGATGTGGATGATGCCGGTGTGCCAGCCCTTAGCGCAGGAGGATTTGACTGGTCAGCCAACGTCCTCGACGAGGTAGATAATCAATCAGAGGCCGGATCTGATAACGAAGGCGCCGATGAGAAGCCCAAGAAGAAGAAGCGCAGGAAGGCCGAGATCACAGTGGATCGAACTGGTGACCTTGACGCAAATGGCCCACAATCTGTCAGCGACTTTGAGCGTCTTCTCCTAGGGCAACCAGACTCCTCCGCCCTTTGGATTCAATATATGGCATTCCAGATGCAGCTCAGCGAACTCAGCAAAGCAAGAGATGTAGCGGAGCGTGCGATCAAGACAATTAACATCCGCGAAGAGACTGAAAAGATGAATGTTTGGATTGCGCTGCTCAATCTGGAGAACGCATATGGTACCGATGAGACGGTCGAGGAAGTCTTCAAGCGAGCGTGCCAATACAACGATGCACAAGAGATCCATGAAAGGCTTACTAGTATCTACATCCAGTCTGGCAAGCACAGCGTAAGCTCTCACTCCCCAGATACAATTCTGTAGAAGAGCATGACTAACAACCTCGCAGAAAGCCGACGATCTCTTCCAAGTCCTAATCAAGAAGTTCTCTCAATCTCCCACCGTCTGGACCAACTACGCCCACTTCCTCCTCACCACACTCTCCTCCCCCGACCGCTCTCGCGCCCTCCTCTCCCGTGCCAAACAATCCCTCCCACCACACACCCACATCGCTCTAACCCTCAAATTCGCCTCGCTAGAATTCCACTCCGCAGCCGGCTCCCCCGAACGCGGCCGCACCATGTTCGAAGCCCTACTCACCACCTTCCCCAAACGTCTCGACATCTGGAACCAGTTGCTAGATCTGGAAACCGCACAGGGTGATAAAGATGTTATCAGAGGCGTGTTTGAGCGTATGGTTAAGACGAATAAGGCGCTGAAGCCCAAGCAGGCGGTGGCGTGGTTTAGGAGGTGGAGTGAGTGGGAGGAGAAGAATGGGGATAAGAAGAGTAAGGAGAAGGTTCTTGCGAAGACGCAGGAGTGGGTTACTGCTGCGGCGGCGAGGAAGGAGAAGGCGAAGGGTGGGGATGAGGAGTAAGAGAGATTAGTAGTGAAGGGGAGATGGTGTTTTGCATAGCATGGAGTAAGGGAGATAAAAGCATCGACGCATGCCCATGATGGGCTTTTCCTTTGGTAGAAAGTACTGTATGCTAAATAAATTATGACGAGTTCCGTTTGATGGACAAGTGACTGCCTTATTTGTCGTTCTCTGTGCATGTGCTGTAGTCCATGGTGGAATCTAGTTCATGCTTTCAGGATTGTCCCCTCTTTGCAAGTGGTGTCGTCACCGCCTCGCACAGTGAAAAGGGGATGAGTGCAATCTCGAGGGATACCGTGCTTCCAGTGAAATTGGGCCTCCCATCTTCAGATCCCTCACGTGTCAATCGATAGACACTTATTCATTATCTTGTGACCGTATTGTATTATTGCAAGCAAGCGCAGGGGCTGTGCCGTTGTTCATCGAGATCTCAAAATTTTTCTTTCAGACTAGTCTGTTTGCCTCTCAATACATTCGCTTCCAAACAACTCAAGCTTTAATACGCAATCATCTCCGTCAAACCCTCCAACTCCCTCTGGAAGTTCCTATGCTGACTCACGTTAAACGCAAACGCATCCAAGAACCCCTTCGCCCCCTTCACCATCTTCAGCACCCCCTCACCACCAGACACCCCACCACTAGTAACCACACCATAGCAATCAACCACAGCAGCCTCCTCATTCCCCGTCGCGAACACCATACCCTCAATACCTACCGCAGTGCGGACTAGACCGACCGCCTCACCAGTCGCACCAATAGCCTTACAGTGACCAAACGCCTCCCTGATCCAATGCACGACGCGACCTTGCTTAGCAAGTGTCGGAATGTGCTCGCCACCTGGGATATACAACGCATCAAACAGCGTCGACCGCATACCCTCGAAGTGATGTTCAGGCGTGACGCTCTTGCCACCCGCGCTCTTGACAGGCTGTCGCTTAGGCCCGATAGTAAACACCATCGCACCCGCTGCACTCAACGCACCTTTCACAGTCTCGTACTCGATGTAATTAAAGCCATCAGCGACGAGGATAGCGATGTTGCGCGTGGCGATCGTGGGTGTGAGACCTTGTGCTTCGGGCGTGAAGTCGAATTGGCTGAGACCTTTCATGGTCTTGCCGTGGTTGGGACGGCCTGCTTTCGTAGGCGTTGGGGCGCCGGCTTTGACGGCTACGGCTTGTGCGAGGTCGAGAGAGATATCAGTGAGACGGGTGATCATCCTCTCGTAGACGATTGGGTCATCGCAGTGGTCGAGCTCAAAGCTTAGAGCGGCGATCAGATGCGCTTTCTCGATTGGTGTTATTGAATTCCAGAATGTCTGGGCTTGCGAGTAGTGCTCGCTGAACTTGACAGAGAGGAGTCGCTGTTTCATGGCAACGATCTTCTCGGGATAGTCGACGTAGGCGCCTTGGGCTGCGGAGGCGGGTGGGATCACGGAGTGCCTGTTTGGCCAGTAGTTCATTTTGCCTTTGGTAATTCTTTGGCGGTGCTGGCCATCACGATGATTGTTCATAACGGGACAGACTGGACGATTTATGGGTATCTCTTGCCAGTTCACGCCGAGGCGGGAGAGTTGCGTATCGAAGTATGAGAAGTTCCGGCCTTGGAGCAGAGGGTCATCAGAGAATCCGATTCCCGGAACCATGTGCGCAGTACAGAAAGCGACTTGTTCTGTCTGCGGGAAGTATTCGTCGACGTTCTTGTTGAGCTGTAGCTCGCCGATGTATCTGATAGGCAAGAGCTCTTCCGGCCAGACTTTGGTAGCATCCAAAATATCGAAATCAAACTCGTCTTGACGGGACTCGGGGCAAACTTGGATGCCAAATCTCCATGTTGGGAAGACACCGTTGTCGATAGCGGTGTAGAGATCTTTGCGGTGAAAGTCGGGATCTTGACCAGCAATTTTGAGAGCCTCGTCCCAGACCAAGGAATGGACACCAAGTGTTGGCGTGAAATGGAATTTGACGAAGGAGCGAACACCCTCTGCATTGATCAGAGTGTAGGTGTTGACGCCAAAACCTTGCATCATACGGTAACTTCTGGGAATACCACGGTCACTCATAGCCCACATAAACATATGTGTAGCCTCGGTGTGCAAGAATTGGAAGTCCCAGAAGTTGTTGTGTGCAGTCTGTGCTTGTGGGACTTCATTGTCGGGTTCAGGTTCTATTTCATAGTCAGCTGAGTGTCTCAAATCAATCATTCCATGCGATTAAACTTACTGCCAGCGTGGATAACATCCGGGAATTTCATAGCATCTTGGATGAAGAAGACCGGAATGTCGTTTCCAACGATATCCCAATTTCCCTCTTCCGTGTAGAACTTGACGGCAAAGCCTCTAACATCTCTGACCGAGTCTGCACTTCCTCTTGAGCCCAAGACAGTGGAGAAACGCACGAACACAGGCGTGTTCCGCGATTTGTCAGTGAGAATACCAGCGGACGTAACATCTTCTGCACTCTCGTAGAGCTTGAAGTTACCGAACGCTCCCGCACCTCTGGCATGTACGACTCTCTCGGGGATACGTTCATGGTCGAACTTCATAATCTGTGGCGTGTTAGCTTTGCTACATCAAGACCTGAGTAAGCAAACCTTTTCTCTGCCATGGTTATCCTCTAGTAAAGCTGGGCCCTGACGGTCGCCAGTTGATGCATGAAGCCAGTTATCATGACTATTCTGCTTGACTCCAAAATCGCTGGTGAGGAAGTCATTCTTGGTGGGGTCGATGGTGTTCTGCTTCATATCTGTGATTTTCTTGTTGCTACCAATAGCTCCGGAGACTGCTTCTCCGGCCTTCTCGACTGCGCCGCCAAGAACTGATTGCATCTTGAAATCGATTTGTTTTATTTTCAAGAGAGATATTGATTGTGAGAGTGACCAGAAAGATGGAGGCCCAGGAAGGAGGGGAAGTCGAAAGTTATGAGATATATCATGGAGGGGTACCTGGATATCTCGCTTGCTTTGTTTGGCCGACGAAGCAAAACGAGTGACGTTAGCCCCACCTGCCATTCACAATTTTATATTGACGTATTCCCACGACATGCCTCCATTTTGAGGCAGGTCCCCGGTTCCGAAGCAGAACCTAGATTCGAATTGACAGAGTCAAGTAAGACACAAAAACATTCCCGCCAATTAGACAGCTTCTGTTACTCCATGTTTGGAATCAGAATCCATTCATTGGAGCTTGAGAGCTAGGGACGGAGCATTGCCGTGAACGGTGCATGGGAAGCAAGGCGTGAGTTTGACAAGTTGCATCTGATAGGCAGGTCCCGTTCGATGGATCTTTCCCAATTGGAAGTGGACGGCAGATAGGAACAGGTACAAGGTGGAGCTAAGCTCCGGGCTGGGATTACGTCGTGGGTTTTTGGAACGGAGCAGGGTCCTGAAGCTGAGAATGTTGGCAACTTGGGCGAGTATAGCGGAGCATCGGCTCGTTGGATTGGTGCTCACCCCTATAGCTTATTATCGGATTGGATATAGCAAGGTTTTGTCTTCATAGCATGTTGATTGGCAAACACCGGAGAAACATAAGAACTGAGGTTACACGAAAGGGATGACGTCGTCACGTTAGACATTGCCGAGAGTGAGATGTCACGTGTAAGGCGATCGTTCCTAATTGATGGCGATTGGAATGGAGAATGGAAACCTAGCACAGTTAAGTCCCAAATATTTTCCATCTGTTTCTGGAGTGCAATGATGGGTAAGATTAATGTTTGTTTACAGCAGTAGCTCAGCCTCATTTTAGGTAAGCGAGGAGGCTAGCCACGCTTCTATGATCCTACGGCACTCCAAGTTTCCCGAAATCGTTGAATAGAAGTATCATATTGCCCTCCAGTCATGATTAAATACTCCTCAACCTGTTCGAGGACAGAGTTGAAACGCCTTGGCCTTCTACCCTGTTACCTCATGAATAATTGCATTTCCAACCTTATAACACGACCAGAATGCCACCTAACCACGGCCACCTGTACCGAAACCTCCACCTCTTCAATGAAGGAATGCTTCAAACCGTCAAAACATAAGTCGACAACCGATTTCCGGCTCCACAGTACTCCAAAGCATTACCCGGACACAAGAAACTGCAATCGGCGTGAGGGACAGTGACGCTACCGGCCTGGAACTCATTGCCGCAATAACCTGAGGGAGCTGTCAGCACTTTACTCTTGATAATCACAGGTCATCGATCCCATGGAAGAGGTAGACTCACATTCAGCACCATACTCAACACCCCAGTACTTGAAGCCCGCACAATTAGACGCACACATCTCCAGCGTCATGGCCGTCTCGTTGAAGAAGAACCCTCCAGTCAGCGCCCTTACACCGGTAGCTTCGGTTTGGCAACCATTGTAGCTGTAGGCTCCAACAGTGGGCTTGATAGCGGGCGTGACCTGCGGAGTAGCAGACGAAGTCGAGGTCTTCGTGCTTGAACTAGCTGGCTTCGATGTGCTGGACGCGGCTATGCTAGTCGAACTAGCAGGCTTGGTGGTAGATACGGAACTAGAAAATACTGGTGAGCTTGACGAACTGGCTTTTGACGACGATGAAGCGGGGTTTGACGTTGTGCTGGCTGGTTTTACAGTTGTCGATACTAAAACAGAGGCGCTTGAGGATACTAACCGGCTGCTTGAAGTGCTGGCAGAGCCCGTTCCGGCTTTTTGGTAGACTTGGAGGCGGTTTCCGGCGCCGCAATATTCGTATTGATCGCCAGCGCAGGTCATGGAACAATCTGCGTTAGGGACAAGGATGGACCCGGTTCCGAACTCATCGGCACACCAACATTCTCGACCTATATGAAATTAACATCTGTGCTGTCTGAGTGTTGATTGTAGCTTTGGACATTCGAGAGCTGATATTCTAGAGGCTCGCTTACCGTATTCCATTCCAGCGTATTTGAATCCAGCGCAAGATGCCACACACGACTCGACGGTATTGGTATCGCTTGGAAAAGATGCAGCACTTAAAGCACGAACGCCGTTTCCTTCTGTGTAGCAGCCCAGATAGTTGTATCCACCTGCCGAGGGCACGATACGTAGCGTTGGGACCGCTGTCGAACTTGCCGATGTTGAGCTGACAGTCTTCGTCGTGCTTGTGCTTATTATTGCGCTGCTGGAGCTTGCTCGCGTCGACGACGAGGACTTTGACGTGTTAGTCGTGCTAGATCGAACCGTTGATGAGCTTCTTGAGCTTGAAGTTGAGACTCGAGACGACGACGTTGAGCTCGATCGTGACGAGGAAGTAGAACGAGATGTAGAAGAAGACCGAAGAGTTGAAGTCGACAGCCTAGAGCTGGACGTAGAAAGACGAGAAGATGAGGAACTCCTTGAACTTGAAACCGCCGTAGAAGAACGAGATAGAGAACTGCTTCGCGTGCTTGTTGTTGATACACGTGACGAAGAACTGGAACGTACGCTCGATGTTGACGATACTCGGATGCTGCTACTGCTTGACATAGAGCCGAGTTTGTACAACTCTAATCTATTGCCTGCTCCGCAATATTCGCTCGCATCGCCTGGGCAGATGAAACTGCAGTCGAGTTGATTAGTAGCTGGGACGGACGTGACATCGAGTGTTTGACCGCAGTAGCCTGCAAGATGTTAGCAATGTCATCAAAAGGAAAGATCACCGCCGCAATCTTACACTCTCCACCATACTCGACTCCAAAATAGGCAGTTCCAGCACAGTTGGCAGCACAGATCTCAAGAGTCATGCCAACATAGTCGACATATTGTGCCCCTGACAAGGCTCTCACACCATTTCCTTCAGTGTAACACCCCTGCCTCACATAGCTACCAACCACGGGCTTGATGGCAAGAGTTGGCGTCGAGGTTGGTGCTGTTGAGGACCGCGATGACACGGATGAGCTGGGTCGGACGCTCGTTGCTGAACTTGTGGATTGGACTGAGCTTGACGACCTCGAGCTCGTTGCAGCTGATGTGAGTTTGTACAATTCCAGACTAATCATATTAGCAGATGTCGATTTGAAAGGGTAGTCACATTTTACCGATTGCCAGCACCACAGTACTCGTTGGGGTTTCCAGGACAGATGAAGCTGCAGTCTCCTAGTGGTGCTTGTGTCGAAGAAGCCGCCAGTTCATTGCCGCAGTAACACTCTCCGTAATACTCGATTCCCCAGTAAACATATGCATCACATTTTGAAGCACACAACTCTGAGGTCATGTTTGCGTAATCAACGAAGGCAGCATCGGCAAGAGCTCTGACACCAGTTCCTTCAGTGAAACAACCTTGGAAAGAATATTTGCCGACAATTGGCTTGTGTACCGGCGTAGGAACAGCGGTTGAGGACGTCGTTGACGATGCCCTTGAAGATGTTGAGGATTGCGAAGTTGACACCACAGAGCTGGAAGTGCTGCTTGGGGCAACTGTTCCGATAGGAGCACATGTTGCTCCAAGAGAGGCAGGGTCCTTGAAGTCATCGGCAAACAAACCACTGCTGACTCCGTACTTCGTTCCAGCGGCGGAGGCAATGGTAGAGCTACCACTGTAGATGGAATATGGCCCAATGGTTGCTCCCTTCACCATGGTGACGGTGGCGTTGGACAAAGCTGGGACGGGGACGCCTCCGGTTCGGGCGACCTTTTGGCTGACACCTAGAGAGACTGGAGAAGTAATACCTGTGCGGACGGCAGCGACGACAGTGAGGTTGGTACCACTTAGACAACTTTGAGGAGCCAAGGCGATGACGGAGTCCTGGATGGGGAAACCGGCACCATTATTGGCGTAGGTCGTCGAAAGTCCTCCTGTGCCTACAACAACGACAGTGAATGACGAGATAGATGTTGTGGCTGGAATATTGGCGCTGAAGCCGTAGAACTAATTCAATCAGCAATTGAGACACATATCAAGGAGTAGTTCATACCGTGAAGCTATCATCGAAACCAGTAGCTGTTCCGCTGATTGTAGTAGTGGTGATTGTTCCTCCAACCCCGCCAGTTCGATCCTTGTAGACGATCTGAACATTTAGAATGGATGAAGCAGGTCTTGTGGTAGTTCTGACTCGAATGTCACCAGAAAAGGTAATCTGAGTGCCACCCGACAGCAAAGTGAGCTGAATTCCACTGGGCTTGATTTCATATGGCGCAAGAGGATCCGAAAGATTAACGGTCGGCGCAACCGTGTCAATCATTCTTTGCAGAATAGACGAGCACACCGTATTGAAAGTGGTGGGGTTCGTCATGGCCTGAATAGTGACGTTCCTGTCTGCAGTGAAAACCACTGTATCGGCATTTCTGGTAGCTGCAACAGAAGGACCAACAGACAGGGGATCAGTGTTGGGTCCACTGATGTATCGAGTAGCGATATTGTTGTCGAATTCCAGAGTATTATCGAAAAGTGCGTATCCATTCGGGGCAGTTCCTGCTGGGACAATTTCTGGGAAGAATTCGCTGTGCACTCCTCCAATAGCATGTCCACAGGCAGTCATCTGAATCATGTCCACCGTGTTGAATCCCATTCTGGCGAACTGGTTGACGAACGTTCCTTGGGCGTTCTGCGGCTGAGGAACTCCCATAGGGCCTGCAGCTGTTGCATCTATCCTCCCACCACGGATAGGCACAACCGGGCCGCCACATGCTCGGACGGATGCATATACTCCCAAAGCGATGAGGTCGGACACAGATAGCCGACTATTGTACAACGCGGCATATGTCTGCAGCGTGCTAACGAAACCAGGACCAAGGTTCTCGCCATTGTTCAACTCCCAAGCTATCGAAGAGTCAATTCCTCCATGTGGCTCGAAGAAAACATTCGTCGTGGCCATATCGTGGAAACCAATCCGTAACCATTCCGCCGCCGTTTGTCGTCCTACTCCAAATTCCGATAACGAGCATGGCGTGACATGTCCTCCAAAACCCTTGCTCTTGTAGCCTGTATTCAGAAACATCACATCCTCCAACTCATCAACAGCAGACGGCCATGTTGGCGCCGCAGCTCCCAGTCCCGAGAAGACGGCAATCAAGCCCGCAACAGTCGGACAAAATTTCATGATTAGATATTATTAAAAGATCGAGTATACAATAAAAGTATATCGACAAACGAGTGTAGGGCTGCACTGGCAACACGAAATGCAACAAGAAGAAAAAGAGAGAAAGCCGAAAAAGAGATGGAGGCACAAGGTACTTATTTCTATCACTTACTATTGACTCTAGGGGTCTCAGCCGCATTGTAGATCCAATGGAGGAAGTCAGGGGAGCCAGGGTCCCTGTACGCAAGCCTCGTATCTGGAGTAAGGGCATGGGGGCTTGATACAGGCGGTCTGTAAGTGGTCAGCTCAGCTGCCAAACCCTCTCAAAATGCACCATGTCCCCATGAAATTTCCTGGATAAGCCACAAAACCATGCCGAGCCTAGATAGGGGATAAATCGATACAGATAGACACGGCACATCAGCTCATCCCGCCAGGGCCATACCGTGTTTATCCAGGACGCCTAGCGGTGCAGATTAGATGTGCATCGGCGAAAGCTCCGGATCCTCGTGAGGTTGCAGCGTGGGAGTTCTGGTGACGGTAGGTGTAGAGTGATGAGGTGAGAGCCGTTCATCGACCCTTGTGATGCAGCCACCTGCCATACTCAATACCTGCATCCATCTTGTGCACTTATGCAGTGCCATGCACAGGAACGGCTGACTCCAGACTCCAGACTGCAGACGAAAGTGACAGGCGCTGGTCTCAAGACCGTCTCTTTTTCTTTCGAGTTGTTTGCCGCTTGGTATCGAAAGCCACAAACACGAGCGGAAAAGGGCGAGTCCATGCGGACCATCGGCAGAGGTTGTTCCAAAGGAGAATAGAATGTGGATCCTGGTAACCCTAACTTAATCGGCACGAGGCGTGGGAGATTTACCAATTAGAAGAGGTGCTTATCGAGACGGCGTATCTAATTTAAACACCAAGACGAAAAGAAATATTGGTCAGCCCGTCTTATTTCAGGGGTACCTACGAAAGCTGTGGTTGGGATTTTTCAAAGTCGGGACGTGGATGATCGAGACTGGTGGTCTGGGCAGGGCGAGGAAAGGGAGTGGGATGCATAAAAATCAAACTATGGAATTTGTGCATTGCATCGCTAGTGTAATTTCTTGTGAGAGCATAATCAGACTGCATGTGAAGAGGGGCACATTTTATCGTGTCCTGGGAACGGTCAGAAAATGTCACTAATTGCCGTTGAGACTTACAACAAAAAGTATAATAAGAGACACAGACATAACTATTTCGGAATAGATTATTTGAAGGCACGATGGTTTCGACCGTAGTGCACGATATAAATCTGCAACACGATGTTTTTGGTCGACCCCTCCAAACGAATAAAATTCTACCCCACCAAAAAACCTCACCACTGTAAAAATACGAACTTGCCATGAATCCCGCTGAAAGTGTATTTCAATACCCCTATACTCGAAATTGCCGACATACCCATTACTACATCAGTCTTCAGATGCAACCTCACGACCTCTCCAATGGCTCTCAACCACCTGCAGACTCGATGCCTGAAGACCCCACCATCACACTCCTCGAAAGCTACAACTCTCTGAACCCCTCCACTATCACAACGCTGACTACCCTTCCCTCACCGCTCGAGTTCCTTCGTTTTGTAGCACAGAATAGACCGTTTGTCATTCGAGGCGGTGCCTCGGATTGGAAAGCTGTGAAGGAATGGAATGTCGCTAGCTTGAAGGAGATTTTGGAGGGTGTGAGTGTAAATGTTGCTGTTACGCCGATTGGGTATGAATCAAGTTTTTCTCATTGCTCTATATACATGCATGATAAGCGTGACAGACCAGATAGCCTGTTGTGGCTATCCCGTTCTGTACTCTCCTTGCGCAAGATTTCAGTCACGTTCTCCGGAAGGAGCCGAAACCACCTGCTATCTCCCTTTGTTTACTTTCGCTTCTCGGGATGTACTGTCCTATTTTGATCACCGCTACAGCTGATTACACTTTGCATGCTTCAACTAACATGATACAGGAATGCAGATAGTCCCGTCCGATCCCCCACAACCAATGAACTCCTCTTCGTAAAACCACACGAAGAACAACAGCCCTTTTCTACTTTTCTCGATTTCATAATCGCTCAAGAAAAAGCGCTCTCCTCCTCAGAATCCACCACACCAAGCAGTATCCCAGGAGGCGAAGTCCGCTACGCTCAAACCCGTACGTCCTTCACTATTCCACTTGCATCACCGGAAGCCCTTCAACCCAACTCCCCAGCCATTCCCTACCTAGCTTATTATCACCTTCACACAAATCAATCCCGCCTCATACCTGAGATCCAAGCCTCCAGCTAAAACAAACAGAAAACGACAACCTCCCCTCCGAATACACCCTCCTCTCCCCCCACGTGCCCTCTAGCATCCCCTTCTCCCGAATCGCCCTCTCCTCCCACCCCGACGCCGTGAACCTCTGGATCGGCAACTCCCTGTCCGTCACCGCCCTGCACAAAGACAACTACGAGAACATCTACGTCCAGATCATCGGAGCCAAACACTTCGTGCTCCTGCCGCCGGTGGCGTGGGCCGGGGTTGGGGAGAAGGTGTTGAGGCCGGCTTCTTATCGTCGGCGAGGTGGTTCTGCATCTCAGAAAGGAGAGGAGGATGGAGGAGGAGGGGAAGAGGATGGGGAAGAGGGAGGGTTTGAGATTGTGGAGGAGGAAGGTGAGGGTGTGCCGTTTGCGACGTGGGATCCTGATTTGAAGGGGGGTGTGGAAGAGGGGAATGGGACGAGGTATTCGAGGTTTGTGGAGCCGATGAGGGTGAGCTTGGAGGAGGGCGATATGTTGTATTTGCCGGCTTTATGGTATGTTTTTCTTGTCTCTTCTGCCTCAACCTCTCCATTTCTTCGGGTTTGAGGTCCTATTCTGGATATGACAGGATGCTGACAGGGATTTGTAAGGTATCATAAAGTCTCACAATCTTGCTCGGAGGAAGGGATTTGTGTGGCGGTGAACTATTGGTGAGTACATCTCCTTAGCTAGAACTCGAGAGGTTCGGTATTCGGGGAACCTTGTTTGCTAATTTGGAAGCGAAATAGGCATGATATGGAATTCGGTGGAGGCTTTTGGCCGATGTGTAATTTTGTTAGGGATATTGGGTTGGCTGCGGCTGCAGGAGAGGCAAGTACAGCACGATGACGACAAGACTTCCGAGAGAACTCATCAGAAGATTAGAAAGCGTTAGGGCTGAAGACGAAACGAAGATGTATTCCAGAATGAGAATGAGTGAACAGTGTAGCGGCGAGTTTTGAGTCACGTAACAATATTTGATTGGAAACAGCACCACGGAATTGTATGTCAAGATTTTGATTGCCATGACGGGAAAACCATGTAAAAGTACAAAACACAAACGCTCGCAATATTCGACCTTCCACTTTCTATGCCCTTGAAATGACCAGTGGCCAGTCGGCCCAAAGTGGCTCGCTCACCTACTCAAGAAGTAGAATGTGGGAAAACCACCCAGTCCAGCCTAATGCAGCACTCCCTAGACCCAACGAAGTAACTTTTGGTGTGAATAAACCCACTCGCAAGCAGTCGCAATTCCACAGATGTAGGAACAGACGTGTCGTGACATGCCGAGAAATAGATGTCGCATTTGCTTGGAACACCAGAGATGGAAAACATGTGCCGGTTGAGAAGTGAGAAACGTTTGTGCAGAGGCCGCCCATATGCAATCTAAGTGTACGAGGCACACTTTGGTTTATAGGCGCTGACCTCGAGGCCAGTAATGAGCCGAGGATCCGGCAGAAGATCTAGACACATGCTTGAGAAGATCCAACGCCAAAAGAAAGTCGTCCGAGAAGAGCAGAGAAGGAAAATTAGTTGTTGCGGAAATGGGTATAAGGCGTGATCCGATCAATAAAAGAGATCTTTTTGAACCTGTTCCAATCCATGACCAACTTTTGGATACCGTGCCTTAAGATCACGATGCAATTGCGCGCGACCCCTGATTTCCGCCACGGTTGTTCTTCTTGGGCTTCGAAACAGTGCTCCATCCATCGTCCTCCATGGCAGCAGTCTCCGTAGTTGGAGTAGATGCCTGAGCCGGTGATTGAGGAGCGCGTCCATTCGAGTACTGTCTTGGCTCGAAATTTCTTGGGCCTCCACGACCTTCTCCTCGACCTCTTCCACCACGGCCACCTCTTGGTCCTCTTGGGATGTCGTCTCTTGGAGTCGGTGGTCCATTTGAGGCCCGTCTCCACGCACCAGTCTCAACTGGCTTTGGTCTCGCATCCCGAACAATCTCTCTTGGCTTCACGGCCTTGTCGTCTACGATATTGCCGTTAGCATTCTCTGTCTCGATTGTCTCGCCCGTGTTGCTGGCATCATCGCCTTCTCTTTGCAAGATCTCGACCTTCTTCTCAGCCTCAGCAGCCTCCTCAGCGGCTTTGGCCTTTGCAGCTTCGCGCTTCTCCTCCTTGGCCTTCTCCTCGGCCTCCTTCTTCTCCTTCGCCGCTGCAGCCTTCTTCTCCTCGATCTCCTTCTCCTTCGCCGCGGTATCAATCGGACGAGCAGCACCGAATGGGCTCGCCTTGGCGTCACCAGAAGTAGCAGTGGTAGGAGATGGCATATCAGGGGCCTCAGAGACAGTTCTCTTGGCCAAGTTCAGCTTGGGCCGACCGACTGGAAGGGCATTGCTTGGTGCGGGAGACGAGGGTGCCTCACTCCCGTCTCGAGATGGGACAGACGACTTTGGGGCTGGAGCATCGGGTCGCATCTTTGAGCGCCACTGATTGTCTTGTTCGGCAGCAGTTGGAGCTCTCTCGACAACGGGTCGTTCCTGGAACTCCCGTCTTGGTGGTCTCGATCCATCTTGCGATCCTTGTCCTCGGCCTTCGCCCCACTGAGCAGCTGGCGACGCTCTGCGGTCCCTGAATCCCTCAGCTCTTGGTCCGTCATTTGTTCTTGGGCGGCCTCCTTCTCTTGGTCCTCGCTCGGCTTGCGGCAATGGAGACAGTGGACCCTTGCGATCCCAGTTTCCGAAATCGCGAACCTTTCCATCGCCCTCTGGGAAACGCTCTTTACGTTCTCCTCGATCTCCACCGAAGTCGGATCCGAATCCACCACGCTCAGGTCCACGACGTTCGTTTCCTCCTCGGCCTGGCAGATCAGGCAAAGGCCCCTTTCTGCTCCAGTCGGTAATCTCTCGTACGTCTGGGCGGTCTCCACGGTCCTTGGCTGTATAATTGTCAGTTATTGTAGCTCAACAGGATTATGCAAGTACGTACGTGGATCAGCAACACTGATTCTGATGTTGCGTCCTTGGAAGGGTGTGCCATTGAGAGTCAAGGCTTGCTTGAGTCCATCTCTAGAAGCGAACTCGGCATATCCAAATCCCTTAGGCTTCATCTCAAGCTTGTCCTCGATGATCCTGACATTTGTACATTCGCAGCCAGCGAAAAAATCGGTGACATCGCCAACAGTGGCATCGAAGGAGAGGTTGCCGAGATGTACAGTGTAGGGTGGCTTGTCGGGGAGTGGTAGCTCCTCGCGAACGGAATAACCTTCGTTATATATTAGAACATGTTTGCGCAGCTCAAGTGGCACATGTGGCAAAGCAATGCGGAACTCACCTCCAGCGTTACCGCTACCGTATTGACCAGTAGTAGAGCTATAGGTCCGGCGCTCACCTCCTCCATAGCCAGTACGAGAGTCTACACAGGTTAGTATGCGTTTCAGAAGAGTTCCTCTTCCTACTGGGTGCCTGGAAAGTTCATACCGGCTTCGAAGTCAAAAGTTAGTAGATTACCAAACAACATACATCGCAAAACACTCACAAACTGGCATATCCTCCATTTCATCAGCCCAAGATCCCATCTCTGCTTTATGTCAGTCTTCTTTTTGTTAGGAAGGCTGCGGGTCTTCGAGGCGCTCTCACTTTCATCAGTCAAGAAGGCCCCGAGGGACATCTTCTGCTGTTCTTTCTTTTTTGGAGCTGTTTGAACAAGATGTTAGCATATGTTTGAGACGATTGTCCAATGTCCAGGGACTCTGGTGGTTCTGCGTGGCAGACTTCAAATAGTTGGGAGAACAGGCTTACCCATGTTTGCGGCTTTTTCAGGACGCTGCGCGAGAACACCTGGTCTTGCGCTTTGTCCTAGGGGAGATTCTGAAGGATAGCAATTCCTTCAGTTGAGTCGTATGGATTCGATTACTTGCGTGGTCAAGTTCTGAGAACTTGATTGTGTCGTAGGGTTTGGAGAGACAGGCAGACAGGATGCTGTTCTTTCGTGTGCGATTAAAAGTTAGCCTTTTCCCCCCGGGATCTAAGCTGCTTTTGGTAACGCGCTAAACCTACCTTACCGACTATCAGATTCAAGGATTTCCATTCACGCGCTTCTCTGTTCTTAACTTCATATCAAATACTCAGTTCATATTATGATGAGTGAATCAATTGCAATAGTCAACTCTTCTTCTTCCTTTTGACTATGCAGCCGAATACATGTGCTATTAAAAAAGTCAAAGAAGATATGACGCAGTCATCGAGGTCAGGGGGAAGTGGAGATGCTCCTCAACGGCGGAATGACTTACCTCCAGAGGTTTTGGAAATAATAGTGCCCGCTCTCAAGTTTGGTGGCCTTTCTGGTATGATATCTCCATCTTAAATTCTCTCAATTCATCCCCGTGCTGTCAAAATTTGCATGTGACAATACTTTTGAACTGTGCTAAAATCCTTTCAGGAATGTCCGGATTACTTGTGGGGGGATTTGCTGGTGTTGTCCGTTCAAATACCCCGTTTCTCTTTGCCCTGGCTTCGGGAATCCAGTGGTCTGTTCTTGGAGGAACGTTTTGGGGTTTGTCGATCCCTCACATCTAGCTTGGCATCTGCTTAACCCTCACTTAGCATCAAGAGGTGCGGTCTTACATGCCTGGGGCAAAGATAAAGTGGCTCCAAGAGAAAAGGTATCAGCCAGTGCAATAGCTGGAGCAGTTGGGGGAGCAGCTGGAGGTCTTTTACGTTAGTATATGAACGCTCGCCACCCATCATTTTCTAACATTGGTCACAGGAGGAAGAAGAAATGTTCTACCGGGGGCAATCATGTTTGCTCTTTTCGGTGCAACCGGTCAGGTGGTGTACAATATGGCAGATGCACGAAATTCCGAGCGTTCCCAAGCACCAGAGGAGGAGAGAGATCTGAAAAACTCATGGCTGAACTCGAAGTGGAGTCCTATGAAAGTCTTGTCTGATGCTGAGTACGAAGCGATGCTACAGGAGAAGCTGTTACGTATCAACGCTCAGATTGCCTTGGTCGATGAAAATATTGAGGCTCTGCGCATTCAGGAACGCAAGATCGCTGCCAAGAGGGCGTTGGACGAATCGCAATTCCCGAAATCGACTTAGGCCGCCTCTCATTGGCTATCCTGTGCGATGCTGATCTCACTTGTACATTGTACAGATTATCGATACGCTGTTTGTACGCTTTATGTACGACTTTCTTTGGTGTGTTCGGGGTTGGAAAACCAGAGCCAGCGAAGCGTCTAGCTTACGTGAGAAGTAACTGTCATTTCTCCACAGAGACGACAACGAAGTCTTTGTATACAAGTATGATGGCAGCGAAAATTTATAACGTGTTCCTCCTGCTGCCTTTTCTGTTTGCTTTTGGCATTCAAGCCGCTATTCACCCCTGAGTGAATATCCCTCCGAAGTCCTCATATCCAGTTTCCAAGTTCTCATCATGGCGGCAGCTCAATGGCCAGAAAGCCCTTTCATTCCTAAGCAAGCTCAGCCCAAGAGCGCCGAGCTTTTCGAAAGTATAATTGGCAACACCTCAGAAGTTGTAGCTCAACATATCCTCAGCAATCGTTTACCGCCTATACCTGCAAATGCTGTCATCCGTACGTTCTTCCCTTCCATATAGAGCAAAGGCATCTTTAAGGGCTACTGTACACGCCTTGTGATTCTTGATTTCCCTGGAATATTGCTTCGTCATTTCAAGATATAGACTAGGCCAGATGTTGACCCTATTACAGATGACAATGGCTGCGGCACCCTCCAAGTAACCAGCGAGCTCTTCACTTCCACGCCCAAAAACCCCTCTCCACCACCCAACATCACAGTCCACGCCACCGACTCCAATGCCTACCAAATATCTGCCGCATCCGCTAAAGCGCTTTCCAACAATTGGCCCGTCCAAGCCGTCGTCATGAAGGCCCAAGACCTCACATTCCCCTCAGACTTCTTTACCCATTCATTTACCAACTTCGTGATCATGGGCCTCGACAATCGGCACCTCGCAGCACAACAACTATACCGTACGCTCAAGCCAGACGGGACTGCCGTCGTTGTGACCTGGGCGTTCATGCCTCATGATATCCCGCTTAAGAAAGCACATCTCGCTACGCGAAGTGAAGATAAGAAGTTGAGGATTCAGTGGGGTGATGATCTATTATTGAAGAGTACGTTGAGTGACTTCTACAAGGAGGGCGGCTTTGAGGAGGAGAAGGTTGACATCAAATCATTTGAGCTGTGGCATGAAGTTAAGGATTTAAAGGCTTGGGCTGAGGGGTTGTGGAGTTTCCTTGGAGACACGGAGGAGGGTTGGAGTCAGGAGGATGAGGAGAGGTGGGAGGGGGCGGTCAATATTGTTGTTGAGGAGGTGGAGAAGGAGGATGCGTATGTGAGAAATGAGGATGGGAAGGGTGGGAAGTTGAGGTTCGTTGCTCATGTTGGTTTAGCGACGAAATAGGGGAGAGCTGCAACATTGAGCACTTTCGGATTCGACGCCACTTTCACACAGTTTCTTTGTTCAAACTTCCATTTCAACAATATCCAGGACCTAGGGTGTTCCCGAGTCTACATTATTCTACTTTTGATGTTCTCATGCTCCAGAACACCAGCAATGCATCGGTGCCTTTACCGTGCTAGGTATAAAAATAACAAATCCTGATACGCCATTTTGTATGAACACCAATTGTTTCACTTCCAAACTGGGAAGCCCAGGAATCAGACACTGATCTCCTCATCATCTTCATCGTATCCCTCCTCAACATCGGCCCATCCGGAGCCCCATCTCCGTCCATCCTTCTCTCCACCGACTCTCAAATCTCTAGCATCATCGCCCTCCTCTCTCCAGCACCGGATCAGATAGTCATCACCAACGGTGACGAGATCTCCAGCAGATGTCCACGATACAGAACCTACTTCGCGATCATGACCTCGGACTAGGGCTGTGCCATTCTGAGATATTAGAAGAGAGTCGTGAGCACGAGTGCTAAATCCGCTGTTGACTCTGCGAAGCGTTGGACGGCTTTCAAGCGTCCGCAGAGGGAGATCGTTCTCTGAAGCATTCTCTGTTTGTTGTGCTTCATTTTGGAGAGGCAGGTAGCGCTCGTCGGTAGGAAATATAATTGCATAGCCATCACTACTGCCGACTGCCAACATCTCACACTTTCCATTTCTGGCTTTGCGAATGTCTGATTTCACGTAGAATGTTGTAGCATGAAGCTTTGGGTGTCTGAAACCGTACAATGGGCCAAGTCCCTCCCGTGTGGTAGCCTGTGACGATGCTCGGGGCGGATTAATTCTGGAGAGTTCAGGAGCATGGCCTAACATAAGGTGTTCGGTGGAGTAGGTGTAAATAGTGTTGTCTTTACATAACGTGTAGAATCTGCTACCATCACCGCTGAGGTTGAGAGTATTGATTCCAAAATGGCGCCACTTGCTGTGCGATTGGGGTTGTGCAGTGGATGAAAGTGGTTCTCGAGGCCGCCCCACAGCAGAACTTTGGCGCATGTCCCAAAGCTTAACAGACGCGTCTGCTTCTGAAGCGGAAATGAGCAGATGTTCTCGACCAGCCGGGAGGAAATGAATTGCCGTGACAGATACATCTCCGGATCTTGTTGTGTTTTCTCCGGGATAAATGATTTGGTCCGGTACACCAATCGCTGGAGCAATTTTTGTTTGCGGTTTGTGTCCATCAGAGATGACATTTACTGGACGATTAAACTGGATGGTCTCCTCATATTCATGTTCATTGAAGACTGGATCGGTGTCGCGAGGTGCAAATATGCAACTGGTTGGACCTTCAGAAATATTGCATCTTAGATCCCACAATTGAATGCTTCCGTCCCTACTTGACGTTGCTAACACATTATTGTTGCTGTTTCCAGGTTGCCATCGAACCTGCTTCAAGGAAGCCGTGTGATTTCCGAAAATGGCGATTGTAGCTTGTTTTTGCATATCAAAAACTCTGGCACTTTGGTCTCCAGATGCGGTTGCTAGTCGACTATCATCATCCGTGAACGACATGTCGATAATGGCATTGGAGTGGATCCGAGCCGAAAAGCAGGACTTTGCAAACGGAGGCTGTCCATCTTTGGCCGATTCTAGAATTCGTACATAACCTTCTTCATCTCCTACTGCTACAAGCGTCGAATCAGGGGCTAGATGGTTGTCAGTGACGCTCCAATAGAAAATGGAAAATAGACCAACCATTGAGACCACGAGCGCAAAATGGAATAGTCCGTCGAGTTCCCTCGTGCAAAATGCTCATACTCATGTGAACATCTTCTGGCTTGCTATAGAACCCAGCGGTATGATCTTGCCAATCTAGTGAAGAGTCAGCATCACATGTTTGACACAGAATATTTATTGCTCACCATTGACAGGATACGAGTAGTGGCGTGACGACGCTCCAATGCTTCGGAGCAGCAGTTGTCCCCCAAGTCCTCGCTGTTGTAATCCGACTATTCGTTTCACAGGCTCCTCTGGAAGATCTACTTCCTCCTCTTCCTCGGATCCGTCTTCTTCATCCTCATCAATAAATTCCAAATTTCTAATTGCTCTCTCACAGGGCGAAGACAAAACACCAGCCATGTTCGAATCTTCGTCGTGCGAACCAACATAACCAAACTCTTTCCGAGAAGAGCGCTCCGGTGTGTGAAAGACCTTCCTTCTCTTAGACTCTCGCGTAAACCCCAAGGGACTACTCTCCTGTCCATTAATGTCTCGGAAAGGTAGAAGAGGACTCGATTGAGTATGTCGATTGATCGCTGGGGCGGTGATGTCGTTCAGGACTTTTCGAGATCTTGTATTTGGGAGACTGCCATGAGATGGCCGCGGTGTGAAGAATCGAGTAAACTTTCGTGGTGTTACTGAGGGTGCACGCCGTTCCTTTTTGCCTTTCCTGGGCGAAGATCGTGGTGGTGAGAGGCTCTGAGTGAGCTCTGATATCGGGTTTTCCTGAGAGACTGGCAGCTCGTGCTGTTCAGTGGCTTCTAAGGAAGACATCTTAGTTCAAGTTGGAGCTCCAACCCAAAAATCCTGGCCTTTCGAGAAGCAGAAAACAATATATTGTGTTTCGAATGTGATGTTGAAGTTGTTAAACCACTCTACACGCCTGTCGCGTTCAGACGTGACAGAGGCTAGTCCTGGGAAAGAATAGCGGCCGGTTTATCTTATCGTGCTGTACTAGCAGGGGTGTGGGAGCTGCAAAAAATTATGGCGGGACCTGATATCGAAGAAAAAATATTGCGAACCTCATTGTCCGACATTGTGGCCAACACCAGACCAGATTCGCAAAGATGGGTATTCAGAAGAAGCATGGAAAGGGTCGTCTTGACAAGTGGTACAAGTTGGCCAAGGAGAAGGGATACCGCGCCAGAGCTGCATTCAAATTGATTCAGCTGAACAAGAAGTATGGGTTCTTGGAAAAGAGCAAAGTACTATTGGATCTTTGCGCAGCACCTGGTGTAAGCTTAAGTCAATAAACCTACTGTACAAAGCTAATCGAATCATAGTCATGGTGTCAAGTAGCTGCAGAATGTATGCCAGTGAGCAGTCTCATCGTCGGTGTGGATCTCTCCCCCATCAAAGCCATTCCGCGAGTTATCACCTTCCAGAGCGACATTACGACAGATAAATGCCGAGCTACGATTCGATCGCATCTCAAGACATGGAAGGCCGATACAGTTCTGCACGATGGAGCCCCTAATGTTGGTACAGCTTGGGTACAGGATTCGTTCAACCAGGCAGAATTGGTTCTACAAGCTATGAAGCTTGCGACGGACTTTTTGGTTGAAGGAGGCACATTCGTGACGAAGGTTTTCCGTTCGAAAGACTACAACAGTTTGCTTTGGGTGTTCAATCAACTGTTCACAAAGGTTGAGGCAACAAAACCTCCTTCGTCAAGAAATGTTTCTGCCGAAATTTTCGTCGTTTGTCAAGGTTTCAAAGCACCAAAACGAATCGATCCAAAGTTCCTTGATCCAAGATCGGTCTTTGCAGAGCTCTCTGATCCTACGCCCAATAACGAAGCTAAGGTGTTTAATCCGGAAATTAAGAAGCGCAAGAGAGATGGTTATGAGGAAGGGAACTATACACAGTTCAAGGAAGTCACAGCAAGCGAGTTCATCCAGACAACGGACCCGATCGCAATTCTTGGTGGCATGAATCGATTAAGTTTCGAACAGCCCCCGAATGGAGATGTTGCGCTTGCAGCAATTGACAAGTTGCCTGAAACGACAGAAGACATCCGAATTGCCTGTGCTGATATTAGGGTTTTGGGGCGAAAGGAATTTCGCATGCTCCTGAAATGGCGTTTGAAGGTCAGAGAGAAGTTTGGCTTAGCGACCAAGAAGACAAAAGCCCCCGCAGAAGAGGAAATAGCAGAGGTTGAGCCAATGGACGAGGAATTGAAAATCCAAGAGGAACTCCAGGCACTAAGTGAAAAAGAAAGCGGGAAGAGGAAGAGAGAGCGACGAAGGGAGAACGAGAAGAAGCAGAGAGAGATCATTCGGATGCAGCTGCACATGACAGTACCTACCGAGATCGGTCTCGAGCAGGCAGGACCCAACGGCGAGGGTTCTATGTTCGGTTTAAAGGCTATCGACAAGGCTGGATCCGTAGATAAGATTGCGAAAGGAAAGATGGCGGTTCTAACTGAAGCAGATCGCCGGAAAGACCTGGACAGCGGACCTGGATCATGGGAAACAGATAGCGAGAGCGATGACGAGGAGGATCAGCTCGACAGAGAACTTGACTCGCTCTACAACCAGTATCAGGAGCGCAAGTCCGATGCTGATGCTAAATTCCGAGCCAAGAAGGCAAGGAAAGAACATGAGGATGGCGATTGGGAGGGGTTCTCAGCAGGGGAGGAAGCCAGCGACGATGATAAGCTTGAAGAAGATAGTAGTGACGAGTCGTCTGATGACGAAACCGCACCACAAAGACCCCTTCTAACGGATCTGAAAGGCAAGGACACGAGAGCTGGAGGACTCTCGAGGCGAGCAGCACAATTCTTTGACCAGGATCTCTTCAAGGATATCGGAGGTATTCCAGAAGAGGAACTCGCATCTGAAGCAGAAGACGAAGAGGAGGTCTCGGCTGCCCTCGAACAGTTAGTATCGATACGGCCGATGGCGGAAGAGGAAGAGTCCGAAGAGGAGATTCCTATGGCGGATGAGGAAGAGGATAGTGACGAGGGTGGTTTCGAGGTTGTAAAGAAAACAGCTACCGAGAAAGAGTGGGAGGAGCAAGAACCTAGAAAGGATGGCAAACTTGGTAAGTCTTTGTTTATGCTTTAGAAAAGCAAAAGCTGACCCAAACAGATATCGACATCATCACTGCAGAAGCCATGTCATTAGCGCAGAAAATCGCTTCTGGAGAAGTGACTACCCGAGAGCTGATAGACGAAGGTTTCAACAAATATGCTTTCAAGGACCGCGATGGACTTCCAGAATGGTTCCTGGATGATGAGCACCGACACGACAAACCCCACCGTCCCATCACTGCCGCAGGTGCAGCTGCCATCAAGGAGAAGCTCCGTGCATTAAACGCGAGACCTATCAAGAAGGTACGCGAGGCAAAGGACAGAAAGAAGTTCAAGGCGGCACAGCGTCTCGAGAAGTTGCGCAAGAAGTCTGCTCTGCTTCAGGATGAGGAGGGTATGACTGAGAAGGAGAAGGCGACCAGTATTGCGAAGTTGATGAGCAAAGCTGCGAAGAAGAAACTAAAGCAGCAAGTCAAGGTTGTTGTTGCGCGCGGTAACAACAAAGCTATCGCTGGTAGACCTAGAGGTGTCAAGGGCAAGTACAAGATTGTCGATGCTAGATTAAAGAAGGATGTTCGGGGTGAGAAGAGAGCGGCGAAAAAGAGGAAATGAGCGGTGATTTAGTCAAAAATGATACCATTTCTCGGCAGTCTGTCATCGTTGGGAGGTTCATTATTTATCTATTCCACTGGTTGGATGTATGTTTCAGGAAGTCTCCAGTACCCCAGTCTCAGACTGATAGTGTACTCATTTTCCATCAATTAAAGTACCAAGTGGAAGTCCCCGTTCCGTCAAGCAATCTGAACTGTCGTCATATCATCGCCAATGGGCAGCTCTCCATGCATTATACCATGCACATACGCCTCGCCAACGAGAGTGTTTCCCCTTAGCAAGAATGGGACTCTGGCACCATCCAAGATATACAGCGCATCGCCATACTCCACATCAACAGGCGCAAGACCAAGATAACCATTCGTTGATCTGAAAAGTCTCCTGCTACTCCTCACGTCTTTTGCCGCGCGATCGAACAGATAGAATCCTTTACTTGACCTCACATGCGGTGAAACGAACTGCTGCATGATCTTATTCCTTTCTTTCACTTCACTAAGAGGCCTGTACAGCGATGGTTTATCCGAGCGATTTGAACCCATCGCCTCCAGTGCCAACCTGAAGCTATCTTCGAGCTCCGCCCGAGTGGGCAACGCTGAACAAGAGCTGTCTTTGGAAAGCTGCTCTATGGTGTCCATCTGGGCCTCACGACTTTTTGGCTGGTGCTCCCAGTCCACAAACCATCGAACCATCAAAGTCAGCATCCAGTCATGGAAATGATCACTATACTCCGCTGGCGCGGGATGCTGGATAGGTGGCCTTTCCGTTGTGTCTGCTATCAGTGTTCGCCAGAGCACTTCTACTCGATTTTCTCCCGTTCGATATATTTTGGGAAGCTTCAGGCACATGTCTATGCATCGAACGACATAACAGGTCGAACGCATGTCGCTAAGCGGTATGCTGTAGTCTAAAACAGTATCCACGAGCCTACTTAGAAGCTCCAGTACATGGCCTCTGAATCTTCTGAAGGCTGGTGCGGTGGGAGTAATGTTGGAAGCATTGAAGCCGGTGTGGTTTCCGAGATGGATGAGCGGTACTCTGCCTAGGGCCGCTCTGTAATCAGGTACCCAGGAAGGAATCGACAAGCCTGTCAAGCCACTCCGTCTGCCTCCAATGTATGACAGGCAAGACAGTATTGGTAGCTCGATCAAAATCGACATGGTCACAGAAGTGTAGATGTCTTCCAGCGGTAGCGAATAGTCTGGGGTAATGTGCTCCGCAGAATCCTTTGGCAAAAATCCTTTCACCAAACCCAGAACGGCATATATCTTGTCCTTCATATTCGAAGCCTGATAACGTCGAATCTCCTGTATCATGTACTGTAGATATGAGAACCACAGTTCAAGTTCAGACGACGCTCCATTTGCAGCTGCAAATAAATTGGCGAATTTTGGATCTTTTGGGCCGCCATTGAGCACTTGATCACGATATTCGAGGAGTCGGTCTGCTTCATCGCCAATGCCTCCTCTGGGATTCGAATTCATACCTTCGGCAAGGCTATGGCGCCATCCACTGTCTCGAAGAAGCAACCCAAGCGCATAGATATCCTTCCACGAGAGTGTTTTCTCCCCACATTGAAAAGTAAGATCTGTAGCGAGAGCAACCTCTTGCACAATCCAGGCCCTCCTAAACCATCTTCGACGCTGGAAAAATCGAAAGTACTTCTGCCACATCTCGATCCAGTCTTCAGCCGAATCAATCCCCAGTTTTTTGAGAAAACTTGGATCCAGGGGATTTTGTACTGTGGCTTCATCCTGCCCCTCCAGATTCGACAAAGCTTTAGACAGTGTCTTCCTAGCAGCAGAAAAGTCGAACAGATCGGAAGACTCGTGCCCAAGCCATACAATGACATTATTGGCTCCTGAGTAGATATCCCCCATCAAAGAGATTTGGACGGCCTTCTCCGCCATATTTCCCTGGTCGATGCAGATCGCGTCAGCCCAGATGTAATCCTGCATCTTGGTTTCTGCCAACCAAGTGAGCGCAGAGAACAGATTACCGGAGATCGCACAGGATGAACCATCGAGGTCTATCTCTTCCCCGTGAAGGGCGTCATCCTTCCCGCCTTGAACAGAATATGATCCCTCTGACTCTTCGTACATAGGAGATGCCCATGTATACGAAAGTGCCTGAAAAGAAGGGATCGAATCAAGCTCATGCGTTTCAATAGTGCATTTGACCATGGGTTTGTTCCATCCATCCTCGCCAAATCCCAAGACTCTGACCAGTCTGATGCTCCGAGGACCTGGTAATCGCTTATACAGATATGGTGCAAGGCCAGGAAGACCGATGGACTTTGTCCCAGGCTCAGCCATCATCGCGATTCTGATAGCAGCTTGTGTGAATGGATCTGCCGACTTGACAGGTGTTGCATACACACATGCTCGCGTATGCTGGCCGCCTAGTCCGTAGCAGCAGCGCCGTCTGTTCACTGGTATTTCAACAGGATCTATCCCAAACGACCCCCTTCTTTCCCATCGGTCAGTCCTCGGAGCACGCTCACGACTAGGACTTCGACTTTCTGTTTCAATAAATCCAGGCTCTTCCGAGTCCTCGACTGTGTGTCTCCATAACAGTCTTGTTTTGGGTGCCGCATCGATGCCCCAGGATCCTCGCCGTGCGCGGCGTTCTGGAATAGACGGGTTCCCTCTTGAACTTGACGGGAAATTAATGATGCTCCTACCATTTCGACCGCGATACTGAGAAGGAGGATCTTCGCCAGTAGANTCATCATGCTTTGGATCATGAAAATTGCTTGGCAGAGAAGGTGCCCCCAGATCGTCACCAAGATCCCAGTCCCACGTATCTGGGAAAGATTTGAAGTCGGCGCTAGAATCGGTCATAATGTGCTCAAATCGAAATTCGAATACTTGTCGAGGTATGATACTCGAGCAAAACCCGGACTGGAGGAATTACTGTCCACGTATGGAACTCGGGGTCATTTAATGAGGTTTTGTTCAGCTGAACTGCAAGTGGCGCATATTCCTGAATGTTACTGGCTTCGCGGCCAAGATGGGACAGGCACAGCCACGACAACAATTCTGCACTCTGATTTGCACAAAATCGAAACGTTCACTGAATCTGAACGAAATAAGACCCCCTTCCCCTCATTCTCTGACTCTGAAGGACCTGAGGTCTCTTGGTACAGCCTCGCTACTTCTAGCCCAATAAACGCACCTGCTTCGCGAGCCAGGACAACGAACAACAGGACAATCGGCCGAATCAGGCCAGCAAGCTCGCTACAATTTGCAAACCGTGTTGATAATGGGAGGCGATGGATGTTCAACGTGCCATAGAGATAATGCAAGTCTGGAGCCTTTCACCGAGTCAAGCGAGGTACGAGAAGTGAGTCTCCGCAGCCTGGACGACTCTGCATTGACTTGCGAGATATGTGCCTTCGTGCAAGATGTTCTTTCTTTGGATCCTACCACTCCAAGGAAGAGCGATAATTCGTACGAAAGTTCGAGAATCAAAGTAGAGGACGGAGGTCTGCGATTCACTGGTCAGTGGCAAGCATCTTTGGTGATCGAAGTCTGCAAAAATGGTATGTATTATATCCTTGAAATGTAAGAGCAATTGGAGCTGAATCAAAGGATATAGGAACACAACCGAATCTTCCAAAGCCCTTGGAAGTATCTCGTGAGCTGTCCTGTGATGAAGCTGCTAAAATTATTACGGAGTGGTTGGCATCTTGCGAAAGCCATACCGAATGCACATCTCAAGATCACTTCTCCAGGCTCGGAAACATAGATTCAAAGACAAGTCACCTGGAACTTCATGCTAGTGACGAGAGTGGCTGGCGTTCCTCATACCCAAAAAGGCTTATCTGGCTGGGACCTAATGTTGAATGCGCTCGTTTGATACCGTTCCCTCATGCAGTTGTTCAGTACGCTGCTCTGAGCTATTGGTATGCATGCCCTTCGTCAATATTTTTCATCTTACTAATAGTTAAATCTTGATTCAGCTGGGGCAGAGCCAGAGAAGGCGAGTACGTTTTCAAAACGGACGAGTCGACAAAGCTGGAATTTGACAAAGGCATTCCTTTAGAAGACGTTCCTCGAACATTAAAAGATGCTTTCCACCTGACGAAAAAGCTTGGTTTCGATTACTTGTGGGTAGATGCACTCTGTATCGTCCAAGGGAATCAGGCTGAGTGGGAGCAAGAGTCTGCAAAGATGGGACTTATATACGCCAACGCAAAGATTGTTCTGTCATCAACGCAATCATCCAACGTCAATGATGGTGTGTTCATGCCCCGGTCAACAATACCACTATCCCAGGACATCCCTGGGCCGAAGGGCGTAATGTATGCCCGAAGGAACATGAACCACGAGATCATCACATCATGCAGAACAAAATCTAACAAGTGGTGGGAAGCGAATATCAACAATACCTTCCCTGTACTTTCTCGAGGCTGGTGTTTCCAGGAGCGTATGCTGGCGACGCGCATCGTGCATTTCACCCCAACGGAACTGGTGTGGGAATGCCAGAACTGTCGAAAATGCGAATGTGGAATTGTACAAAGTCACTTGTACCCAGCAAAGAACAACATTTCTTCAGCCTTCAGAATATGCTTGAAACAGGACGTCGGTCAGAGGGGGGTCAGACAGATGTGGCGCGAGATCGTGAGGAGCTATTCTGTCAGAAAGCTCACGAATATGAGCGATAAATTGGCAGCACTATCGGGTATCGCGGCGTTGATGAAGAGAAAAACTGGAGATGTGTATGCAGCTGGCTTGTGGAAGGATTCGCTACCGTTCGATCTCCTGTGGAGGTGTGATCAGACCAGTGATCTGAGGATGAAGAAAGAACGACACCCAACATGGTCATGGATATCGGTTGATGGTGCTGTCAAATGGCCTGTCTCGCAGGAACCGGACCAGGCGCAGCCACTCGATTATGTGACATCCTCGACATTCTTTGAAATTGGAGCTCTAGGTGCTGAGATCTGCAATGTGAGATGTGAAGTAGCCGGCCGGAACGAGTTCGGTCAGGTAGCCTCAGGGAAGATAGTTTTGAAGACAAGACTAGTCGAGGCGACCATCCAAAGTTGTCCTGGCGGCGACTGGAATGACATTTACGAAACTCAATGGGCTGTCAAAGTTGGAGATTCGAATCTGGCGCCATGTTGGCCTGACATATTTTTGAGTGAATCACGAATGAGTGGTCAAAATGGGAAAGCAAGCGGGTCTTTGTTTTTGATGGAGATTATGAAGCCAGGTGAAGCTATCTGGACTTGGGAGGAAGCTTTGATCGTAAGACAAGGGAACGAAACAACGGATAACTTTGAGCGGATAGGCGTAGCGGCTAACGTCTGTTCAATGTCCATGAATAAGTGGATGACTTGCAAAACCTGGTTTGGCGATGTTGAGGCCCGTGAAGTCGTCCTGATATAGCTTTGGTATTTTGAAATGGAAAAAGGGTAATCAATCAAAGCTGGTAAAATTAGTATCGTTGGCTCATCGAGCGTTCGCCAGATTTCAGCCCATGACCATCAACACAGAGCCATCGCTGAAGACTGAACCGATTTTCTTACTTGGTAAAGCGATAGGCAGCTCAGCTCTCAATGTTCGAGTCGTATCCGAGACCAGCCGACTAGAAACTCGCTACAGTAGATCTCACCGCTCGTCCCGGACGTCAAACACTTCAGACCGTATGTCTCTGATGTTCCCTTGATCATCAGTTCGTCTCTACACTATTCAAAGTATGAGAGTAGAATGATTCCTCATAGACCAGGATCCCGGAGTAGCTTGTTCGTTCCAGGGAGTCAACATACTTATGGATCCTGATTTTTGGTGCGAAGTTCTCACCCCTGCGCCGAACTTTTAGTTAGCCAAAATTAGAAAATGAAGTTTTGGTCTATCTGAAACATCTATGTAGCTCTGCAGATTCCGAAGAATCGCCTCACTGTGATTGATGAACCTGAAAATCCCCGATGATTGCTTTTTATTCTCTTCTCCGTGATTTGTTTCGCCAAAACTGAATTGAAACATTATGCCCAAATATCACCGAATAAGAAGCCAGATCTGGGACACATATCTCATGCGTCCATACCATTGGAAGGATATTTTCTTAAGATAAATGATATCAGAGCAAGTGCTGGGACCCAGAGACGGCCAACAATGCTTCCGTGAGATGCGACCTGATCAAACACAACCGATTCTTTGTAACCTTAAATGGAGATCGTTCCTCCCATATCAAGAATTTGATGGCGATTCTCATCTGAATTGGTAAGGTGTATACTTTGGTGCAGTGATTCGACGATGGTCGTCAGGCATAGGATCAGCGTTGCTGATAATGACAAGTGACCGTCTCCATCAATGCCGAGATGTTCTTCTCGGTACTAACGGCAACGCAGAAATCGCTGAAGCCAAGTCAAGATGGTGAACCAACCGGGTAAAGAATTGATCTGTTCGCTACAGGACGAAAAACCAAATATGTATTGTCTCGAATGTCCAACACTTGTTCTCGTTAGTACATTGGCCCACATATTATCAAGAAGTGTGACTGGATGGAACTAGTTTGACATGCAGGCAGTTCCCAGGACGACAAGCAAAATATGGTTCAATCAACGCTTTTGAGGTTTTCGGATGAAATGGCAGAGCTGAAAAAATGGGTCCATCTTCAGCAGGGCATAAATGGCACAGACGAAAGCCCAGCCCCTGACGTCTCGAAGAGCTAAGCGAGCTGCCCTACGAACCACAAAAGCCACCAGAATCTCCGTGCGTCTCATTCCCAAACGTTTCAGGTCCATGTTACTTCAGCTGGCAGGCTCCAATCCGGAGACAGCGAGCCAGACCCAGCCACTCAGCCATGGCTGTGGGAGACTGCGGATAAGGGGTCGTTCCGAACATCCTGACTGGGCTTCCTCTTTGGGGGAGGCAGGGCATAACCGAGTTCTCAAAGATGACGATGTGTCGTGAGTTTCCCCATGAACATGCAGTCGATCACGAAAACTAAGTCTATGCCATACTATGTAGAGTTTCAGCCGCAGAGAAGCTTAATAGACTTTAGACCATGGTCCCCTCGTCCCTTTTTACTTTCTCTCTCCTCTTGTTCCTCCAACCCTAACGCTGTTAATCTAATCAACACGATCTTTCGAATATTCATTCTTCGGGCTGGACCTTCCAGTTCTTCCTTTCTTTGAGCTGGTTCTCCCCTTTTCTATCTACGTTCTTTGTAAACACCTTTTTCATCATGAGAATTAGCATTTTCCAGCGTCGCGAGGCAGCGATCGATTCAAGCAAGCTGGTTTGGACCAAGGTGCGGAGGCAGAATGATAGTACCGATGCAGTAACGGACGAGGTGGAATCAGAGGCACCTACACAAGAGACTGCTGCCAGTCTACCAATCGAAGAACCTACAGCCACTGCCCTTCCCCCACCAGCAGCAACACCATTACCGGACACCGTCACTCCCCCTACGGACACTATCATTCCTTCATCTACAGAGGCTACACCTACAGCGGCCGCGACTCTCCCTCCAACAGAGACCACTCCTCCAGCAGAGACCGCGCCAGTTGATGGTCTTCCTCCTGCTGATACTCCATCCCCAACCCCAGAAACTTTGATCGAGGCTTTGCCATCATCATCTGAGGTTGCCATTCCACCAAGCGAAACCGCCGCCGTAAGTAAAGGAACGAGATTTTCGTGTGACTTTGCTGACTCCATTAGCCAACACTCATTTCTGAAACCGCAACTCCATCTATCTCAGTGCCAGAGGCCGTAACACCACCTCCTGCCGCCGTCGTTGAGGCCACCAGCTCAGCTGAGCCCGTAACAACCTCCGAACAGTCTCTTGCCGTGCCTTCATCGACAGCAGTAGATGCGCCTGTTTCAACTCCAGCACCCATCGCAGCAGATGTACCCTCATCAGTTGAGACCTCGGCACCGTCTGTCGAAACATCTTCAGCTGCCCCGGCACCCGAGTCTTCAGATGCAGAAGTTCCTGCTTCAACCACTAGTCTAGCTCCAGGTCCCGCAGCATCAAGTCCAGCTCCCCAGGCTGATAGCGCAACTTCCAGCGTCGAAGGAGCTTCTTCTAGTCCTGCGGCATCTTCTTCCGAGGCACCATCTCCAACAAATTCGGCTGGTGCTTCAGCTTCTTCTCTTCCAGGAGCCCCTGCGGCAGTTGTTGCCTCTAGCACAGGTGCATCACAGAGTGGCGCGATTCCCGAGGCATCTTCAAGCGCACTTGCGAACGCTCTTTCATCCAGTGCCTCAGGTCTCGCTTCGTCGAGCATTCTCGACACGAAGACCCAAGCATCGACATTCCTCACGGTAACCTCTTCTAACGCAAAATCTACATCTGCTTCTCCGTCCTTCCAGCGTCTCTCCGCTGTTGCATCATTCACCCAAGAAGCTGACAGCCTTCCAACTGCTGGAGCCGCAAATCTTGGGACGACTACCACTGGCACCAATGCAGGAACTCTTTCTGGCGGAACAGATGTTGATGGTAACCCCATAAATGGTACTGGAGTTACAGCTTCCCAGAACAAGGTGCAAGCAAGCAAAACCACTGTCATTATCAGTGCCGTCGCTATCGGTGGTAAATTGTGGCTATCCCAAAATCCAGATGAAGCTAACAATCTCAGTCGGATCTATCGCTCTTTTCATCGGCATTGTCTTCCTCATTCGACGCATCATGCGCAAGCGTCGCATTGGAAAGGCAGAGTCACCGCCTAGCTCACCACTTCTGACACCAATCGATTCACCAATGCCTCTTTCCATCGCTCGCAGCATGAGTCAGCGCTCAGGAGGCAACGACTTCTGGGGCTTCAGTAATGGCAACACCATTGCTGGACCTCGAGGGGAGAAGGCTGATGACAGCTACCGAGGTGTAGCGCCACTGAGCCCTCTGCCTCAAGCAGCAACTAGCTATGGAGGCAGCAACAACACAAACAATACAAACGACTTCGCAGGCTTCAAGCTATTTCCTAGTCCAAGTAAAGGAGATGGGAAGGCACAGACACCCAGAGACTTCTAGGTGGGGTAGAGAAGGGGAGGGGTAGGGAGAGAAACAAACAAGACCATGGCTATGGCATAACGAGCACTTTCGTTTGTAGACCAGTTAGGTAGCAGGTAGTGATAATATATGTACCCTCTCCCCTGCAAGCTTTACCGTTGGAATATGCATCGCCAAGTAAACAATTTATCTTGATCTTGCTTGGGAAATACTCGTCTCCAGCAAAACATGAATGAGGGACAGTAGCTGTTTTCCCGCGGCCAGAGCTTCAAGCGATAGGAAGTCTTCGCTCCAATCAATAAATCCGATAATTTTTCGAAAGCATTCTATCTCGGAAGCATACAAAATGCAAGCGTAGCCAAGACAAAGTCGCTATGTCCCAACACCAAAAATTGGGTAGGCTTGATAATCATCTCCTAAGTCCGAAATGAAATTGAAACTACTGCATCTTCAACGAACTCCACTCGGAATATTGGTCAAATGAGAAGTGCGAATACCGAAGTCAGTTGCAGTTGAGAGCATTCTCGGTCGAGACTTCATCAATCTTGTAGGTCGGAAGATATGAAGAAATGGATGATCCCCACAATATCTGGAGATGTTCTCAATGACGTAGTATCCACTCTTCCAAAGCAATTAGTAAGGGATTGATATAAAAAGACAACAGCCAACAATTCTTATCAATGATAGAATCCTAAAACAATCCATCTGGAAATACCAAAATCCCAAGAAGCGCATCACAAAAAATCTCAAAATGCTCGCCCTCACAAGCTGCACCGGCAAGCTTGGCAAAGCCACTCTCGATGCCATTGTCGAACACAACCTCATCCCGCTCAAAGACATAGTAATATGCACCTCATCCAGCACTTCCGATTCAAGATGGGACACCCTCAAAAATCAAGGCGTCCAAGTCCGCTCCTTCAATTTCGACAGCCCATCTCCATCAGCCTTCAAAGACTGCACCTCCCTCTACCTCATCTCCACCCCCAACATCTCCATGGACTTCAACAACGCGCCTCCCGGATCCGGTCGAGAAAAAGCGCATATCGGCGCTATCAAAGCCGCTCGTGAAGCTGGTGTTACTAGGTTCTTTTACACGAGTCTGGCGTTTGGAAGTGAATCCGGCGCAGGTGTCATGAGGGCGCATTTACGCACTGAGGAGTTTCTGAAAGAGTTGCAAGAGACAGAGGATGTGAAAGTTACGGTTATGAGAGAGGGGCTCTATAATGAGAGCTGGCCACTTTATCTGGGGTATTTTGATCCGAAGGGCGATGAGAGGGGTGAGGTGGTTCTTGCTGGTGATGGGAAGATCAGCTGGACGGCGATTAAGGATTTGGGGTTGGCAAGCGCGTTGGTATTGGTGGATGGGAGTGGGAGGTTTGAGGGGAAGACATTCTATCTTTCGAGGAGAGAGGGCCCGAGAAGCATGAGTGAAATTGCGAAGTTGGTCGGGGAGGCGAGGGGAAAGGAGGTCAGTGTTAGGGTTGTGGGCAGGGAGGAGTATGTCGAGACATGTGTCAAAAGGGGTATCGAAAGGGCGTCGGTTGAATGGTGGTCCTCGACTTATGCTGCGTTGGAGAGTGGAGAGTGTTTGATTGATGACCCGACATTGGATGAGTTGTTGGCCAGCCGTGGGGTGAAGCCGACCCCGGTTGAGGATACATTGAGAGGAATGCTGTAAGCAGAGTACCTGGGCTTTGTACTAGCACGGTAGAAGCTCTTGAACTCACACAGAATGTCTCACGATCGATTGGAAGAATCCGCATGCTTATGACTGACATTATTCGACTGGGTATAGTGCGCGCCAATTCTCCTCCAATGTGCCTGGCTGGTTGCGTTGTTATGATATGTTTGTTCCAAAAAGAGCAAAGACTCGTTGCCATCTGCGACCATCTCCAGCATTTGCTTTGGCTGGATCGTCCTCCTTAGCTTTGATTCCATACTGCTGGATGCAGCATGTAAAGGCTTTGTTCCTCGGCAATAAATTGCTGAGTTCGCCATCGTTTGGAGACACACCCAGAGGATCTGCGCCGCCTGCTTCCTTCATGACGCCCTTGTTGTCCTTGCCTCTTGAAGGATTCGATACAAGAATCTCACTTTCTGAATCGCTGTCCGCATCAGGCTGTTGCCCGATGCCTCGAACCGGACTTCGCGTCGACGACTCAATCGAGGAGGGAGGCGGCATCTCGATTTTCTTGAATTGCAATCGCAAATGCTGAGATTTCTTCTCCTCAAGATCCCCCCATAACTTGAAAAGTTGCTCCTTGAGACGAGCGAGTAGATCTGGATCCTTTCGAAGGCTTTCTTGAATCAGCATCATTCGAAGTGACAAAAAGGAATACTAACTTTGCCGCATCATCGTCCAGCCCTAGCAATCCCTGTGCTGCTGAATTATCAACCAGCAACCAAAGCCGATTATTGGGGCTCTTGGCGTTGGTTTTTGAGCTGGCATCCTCTACTTGTAGCCAGAACCTCCATTCCCAGACCTTCTTGGCAAAGCCCTTGCCGCTGGTGAAAGATCGCATGTCCTCTTCAACGTCTGTGTCCTCTCCGCCGCTGTAGTCGGAAAGCATATCATACTCCGACTCCCGACGCCAGACGGAAAAATCTTCAATGCTCTCGGGGGCGTAGTTGACTATTCTAATATTCGCTCGGTATTTCCGTACCGTGAATGGTGACAGATAACTAGAACCGCCTGGTAATACAACTTTTTCTGGTTCCGCAATCACTTTCAGGCTCTGAGGAACTTGATCTGGAAATGAGCATCGTACTGTTTTAAGGTTAGCTGAATCCGCCCAATCGATGAAGTGCCTTGCCATTATCGTTGAGATCTAACTTTTCCGCAAGCTTTGCTTCAGAAGCAGCAGCTTGCTTCTCGGCCGCGGCTCGCTTTTCCTTTCTTCGCTGTTTGGAATTGAGTTTCGGTAGTCCATCATTCTCTGCCTTGCGCTTATTTCCGAGTCCATCGTCCTCGCAAAGGATTGCCTTCTTTTGGGCCTCGTGTTTCTTCCAGTACTCATGAGAACGCTTCACTGCCTCTTTCCACCTGATATCATTTTCTTCCGGATTCTCCGATTTCTCCATGATTTTCACTTGGATCTTGCCGTCAAATCTCTGTCGATCTCCACGGAGGTAGCCTTCCAAGAGTCCACCCATCTTGCCATACTTAATTTGTACATTTGAAAGAAGTACCCACTGCTTCACTTTGACATACTCACGCACATATGTTGCATGCTCGTCATACAGGTTGAGCTGGATGGACATCTTCCCAAAGGGGCCTGGCCAGGCTTTTGGATCTTTGCTTCGAGATTTGGTATAACCATACTCATCGCCATCTTTTGCTTCAGCTGATCCCTCTCTACCCCAGGCATTATTGTAGAACGAACTGTGCGGAGTGTAGTCGGATAAGTATATGGACAAAACGTTGATCGAATCATGCACTTTTATGACCTGACCAAGGATATTATAGAAGTGCTCCGGTTTCACATCCTTCAGAAGGCTAAACTTGTCTTTAACTTTCATCGACTGCATGCTTTTCTCATGGAACTCATGGTCAGATGGGATATCCAACTCGTTTGTCCGACTTTTTGCCCATATGACATAGTTAGTCTCCACGAGATTTGGCGGTTTGAATTTCCCAGGTGGGAATGACTGCCACTTAGCTGTGGGATATGTCAACGGCTTGCTCGGTATATTTGTAGCCGCTAAGACATGGCATTCTGTGGTCCAGTGGGTGAGCAGAGAAACAGCTCCTTTATACATCTGAGCCTGATTCCTTGTTAATCTAGCGATCTATCAAGGTTGCATAGTTCTTACTTTGACATTTCGAAGAAGGACTACGTCTGCAGGGCCAGATATCGTTGGCATCTTCTCCTCTGGCCAAAAGAAAGAAATCTGAATTCCGTAGCTCTCACTCTGTACAGAATAGTCTATGATCTCGATGGTGCATTTGAAACCTAGTTCATAAATTAGATAGACCCAAAGTGAATAGATTCGACTTGTATCTCCGACATACTTGTGCCTCGCGTCTGTGTTGGAGGCATGAAGTCTTTCACAAAGCCAACTACATTCACCGCCACATTGGCCATGAGCTGTTCATTTGGAAGATTCTTAATGTCTGCAATGGTGGTGAATCCTGATGGGAGGTGCTCGACAGGAGAAGAGTCCTTGGTGCTCATCTTGAGTCGACTGATTCATATGAATCGTAACAAACACACATATGAAGGTGATGGATCAAAAGGACAATAGGGTCGCCGTGCGAATCATTATTTGGAAGAAGAAGCAAAGATGAATGTTTGCATAGTTAGGAAGCGCTGAGGTTGCTCCATCCCATTCACTTCACTTTGGTAGACGCGCTCTTGGGGGACGACGCGACGGTTGCCAAGCCTGCCGCATTGCCTAGACCCCACCTTAGTCATTGGAGTCACGTGAGTGGTTTACTCTCAGACCTGATCCACCTTCTTTGAGCTCTTCCATCCCACGTCGAACTTCCTCTTCCCTCCCACTATCTTCCCACCCCACAACAACTTCGACTACCACTTGATCAACCGCGATTGATCACCCCAGTACCATACTTGAAAATACCAAATCGCACATCACCAAACGCAAACATGGCTGACCGCTACATTCCAGAGCATCGGCGAACGACGTTCAAGGCGAAGAACACTTTCAAGCCTGAAGAGCTGCGACGCCGCCGCGAGGAACAGCAAGTCGAGATTCGGAAAGCAAAGCGTGAGGAGAACTTAGCAAAGAGAAGAGGTATCACTGGCGGAGATGGTTCGCGCCCTGGAGCTTCTCTAGGCGCCGAGCCAGACAGCGACGATGATACTGCTCCCACCGAGAGTCAGGTAAGTTGGTCGCACATCTTGTCATCTTCTGCGCAGCACGACACAGCAGCGTTCCTGGCTCGTGTGCCTACATAGCAGCGATACTTTTGGGTACCGCCCGCCATTATCCTCGCTCTCTGTTTACCCCCCAGTGGGGCAGCCGCGAAATATTATTTTTCGCTTGTGTTGATGGGCGGGCGTCGATGGTCCACTCTTCAGAGAATCCTAGGAGAACCACTTCCCCACACTCTGTCTTATACCTGGCTTCCTGGTCATTATGCTGACTCTTTGTTGACATAGTTGAATGAGGACCTTCCCCAAATGGTCGCCGGCGTTTTCTCCGAACAAATCGACCTTCAAATCCAAGCTACTACAAAGTTCCGAAAGCTTCTCTCCAAGGAGCGAAACCCACCGATTGAAGAAGTTATCAAGACTGGAGTTGTCAGCAGATTCGTTACCTTCCTTCGATCTCCTCATACTCTGGTACAATTCGAGGCTGCATGGGCCCTTACCAACATTGCCTCTGGGTCCGCGCAACAAACACAGGTTGTCATCGAGGCTGGAGCTGTCCCTATATTCGTTGAGCTGCTTGGCAGTCACGAACCTGATGTTAGAGAGCAAGCTGTCTGGGCTTTGGGAAATATTGCCGGAGACAGCCCGTCATGCCGAGACTACGTTCTGAGCTGTGGTGCTCTGAAGCCTCTCTTGAATCTCTTGGGTGATAGCCGAAAGTTGAGCATGCTCCGCAATGCAACCTGGACCCTTAGCAACTTCTGCCGTGGAAAGACCCCGCAGCCCGACTGGAACACCGTGAGGATTCCAACTTCCATTATATGATGATAAGCTTACACTTCCAGCAGATCTTGCCCGCTCTCCCAGTTTTGGCTAAGCTTGTTTATTCCCTTGACGATGAGGTTCTGATCGACGCTTGCTGGGCCATCTCATACCTTTCCGATGGTGCTAATGATAAGATCCAAGCTGTCATTGAAGCTGGCATCCCACGCCGCCTCGTGGAGCTGCTCATGCACGCGTCCACCTCCGTCCAGACTCCTGCACTTCGCTCTGTTGGTAACATCGTTACCGGAGATGATGTTCAGACCCAGGTCATCATCAACTGCGGTGCTCTTCCCGCTCTTTTGTCACTTCTGAGCTCAGGCAAGGATGGGATCCGCAAGGAAGCATGCTGGACCATCTCGAACGTCACAGCTGGTAACTCTACCCAAATCCAAGCTGTGATTGATGCGAACATTATTCCTCCCCTTATTCATCTCTTGTCCAATGGCGATCTGAAGACTCGTAAGGAGGCTTGCTGGGCCATCTCTAATGCTACATCTGGTGGACTCCAAAAGCCAGAGCAGATCCGCTACCTCGTAAACCAGGGCTGCATCAAGCCTCTCTGTGATCTCCTTGCTTGCCCAGACAACAAGATTATCCAGGTGGCTCTTGATGGTCTAGAGAACATCTTGAAGGTCGGCGAAATGGACAAGGATGCCGCTGGTGAAGGACAAGAAAGTATCAACAGATATGCCCTGTTCATTGAGGAGTGCCAAGGCATGGAGAAGATCCATGATTGCCAGACAAATGCCAACGAGGAGATCTACATGAAGGCATACAACATGATCGAGAAGTACTTCTCGGATGAGGATGATGTCGCTGAGCCTGACGAGGGTACTACCAAGCCTGATGGTACCTTTGGCTTCGGCACAAATACCGCTCCTCAAGGCGCTGGTTTCAGCTTTGCAAGCCCCAACGGCGACTCTATGGATATGTAAGCTTGCGCTGCAGGCGTCACACTTCCACTGGCATGCCGTTGCATGCTTTACTCCCTTCGCGCCAACACACCATACACATTCTAATTCGAATGGCCGGATACTCGAAAATGATTCACGGCATTCCCATATTTCACCGACACCCCAGTTTTCTACAGCACAGACACACCCCTGCGAAAAGGCGCCCCTTTCGGATGTGACCAACTTTAGCGAAAGATTCACCATCATGTATTTCCCTTTTGTTCACCACACCCCTGGCACATCACACTGGCGTTTTTTTCTGAGAATTTTGATTTGGAGTGCGAGACATGGTAGCTTTAAAGCTCCTGATCTCATGAGATAAGCATCGAGATTATGGTACTTACTTAGTTTGAGCGAGGTAGCTTGAAAGCTCCTGCTCTGGATGATGCGGACGACGATGATGGATGTATGGATGGATGATGGGGGGAGTTACAGCCATGACACCAGTCGTGTGCTAGAGTGATTCCCAACCAATGAGACAATTCAATCCCCCACCCTTTCTCCTCATGATGTGGGACCATTACATGTTTACCTGCAGTCACATGGCTGCTCTACGATAGGTCAATTCTCCGATTCCTGGCAAGTCTGCCTCGAGATTATCGGGCGCAAGCCACATTTCTCTCGTAAGGCTCTTTTCCGTGAGACATTTTTTGCCGATTTTATTCTGATTTCGTAGTAACTCGATCGCACGATTGCAACACAACCCAAGTATGGAGGTCGTCGGGGCTGTCGCGAGTATTGTTACGCTCACAAAACTGGTCCTCGATGGCGTGAGGATTGCTAAGACCTTATACAAGGCCCCCGATGACCTTGCTGCGCTTCAGGTATCTTAAACCCCCGCCTAAGTGTCCATCTGCGATATCTACGATGCTCGAGCATTGGCTGAGCTTCAGTAGGACCAGCTTGAAAATTTCAATGGTATGCTTGCTGAGATTGAAAAATCTCACAACCATGTCTTGCCGGGACCGGTATTCACAACACTGGAAAGATCAAAACTCGCAATTGAGCAGATCCGTCAGCTTGTGGAACTGAAGCTGCTAAAGACCAATGGCAGTACCTCGAGAGCACGACGGAGAGCCTGGGCTAGACATAAGTCCAGAATTCACTCGCTCCGCGATATATTGCGAGAGTGCCGAGAGAATTTAACAATTGCATTGAGCGCAAGTAGCTCGTAAGTTCACCCGAAATTGACAACCCCTATTATCAATCGACTAGCCTGGTGATTGCATCATGAGTCAGTACAATATCATGATGGCCTACCATACTAATGTACGAAGTTCACTGTCCTACCGCGCTGAGGCACATTTGTTGTCAATTACTCAAGACGTAGGTCTGTCCCGACTATCAGCAAATACGATCACACATAGTCTCTCCGTAATACAGCAATCTTTGGAGGAAACTCGGGATGCTATCCAAGTTCAATCCCAAACGTTCAATGACATCCTCAATTCTGTGTCATCAAAAGCCGGTCTGGACAGAAACAGAGCAAGTAACAAGCAAATGCTCGCGTATCCGACATCTGGAGGGTTCCTGCGTCCTGCACTTCAATCTGCAGAACCCCATGGCAATGTACAACATCCAGCAGCTAACATGAAATCCACGACAGAGAGCAGATACTACCGGCAACACTCCTCAGAGGAGACGAAGCCAGAGTCTGGCATGGAAACTTCGATCCGTCTCAGTCCCGCGAGTTCATTTGAGTTGTCTGACCGGTTCTTTCCCGAGCTTTATACTGTTATGGATGGCCCGCTGAACGTACGATTACATGCCTACTCTGCCTATGAAGTGCATTCCACGGACTTCTCTAGGACTAATTGTTATGGAGTCTTTCTGCTGAAGGCCCATCGTCAGTGGCAGAGACTCACAATTTCGGTTCAAATCAAACGCAAGTCTCGCTTTTGGAGCCACACAAAAGTCTCTCGATCCCGGCCCAATTACGTTACCAACAGTTATCATCTACCTCGAAGTCTACAAGTTCAGGCCGCTGAACTTTTGACGGATGTTCAGGATCTGGCCGATGATACGCACCTGTTTTTGGCTGTATCAGACGATGTCAATGGTCGCCCCAAAGTAACATGGTGCCAAGAACAGACTGAGCTCAAAAACAGCCAGGTTGGCTTCGCCCCCGATGAAGTCATATCTTTACTGGATGACTTAGGCTGCCAAAGGGTTTTTGAGAATGAGACCGTTCAAATAGCCATGCTGCAAGCACCCGAGTGTTTCGCCACAAGCGTCAATGGCCACCTGCTCCATGAATGCAAAATCTCAGGTCTAGCAGGAGAATGCTCGCTGTACACAATTCAACTCTTGCATTGCTTGTCCGGATTTCACCACATCGCAAAACTTTCTGCCGTTATTCTCGACTCTAAGGGCAGACAATTGAAGGGCTTTCTAAGGGAGATTCCTGTCAAAGGTTGGCTGTTTGGAATCATTGCTAGGTCCCTCACAGCAGGTCAAGCTGTCCCCTGGAGTCGACGCGAAAAGTGGGCCAAACAGACACTTGAGGCTGTCAGTCACATCCACTCAAAAGGCTTCGTTGTGGGGACTCTGGGAGACTTGGGCGGAACTCCTATCGCGGTCGACGACGATGATCGTGCGTTGCTCTGGAAGTTTCGAAACAAGACCTGGGCAAGCCCAGGCTTTCCGGGTTACCTCCCACCGGAGTATCGACAACAGACAGGACAGTCTCCCAGTGGAAGATTTGATAGTCCCCAAGATGGACTCCTTGATGTCAGCCCTCGATGCGACATTTTCCAGCTCGGGGTAGCTCTCTGGCTCATAGCCTCAAATCAATTATTTTGGAACGCCTGGCACTTATTCCAGAACACATATGTACAATCAGCAACACATTCCCACGAGAATGCGAATATCGATGCATTGCCACCACTTACCGAAGATATCCCGCAGTACTACAAAGACATTATAGCAGCATGCCGGTCTAGCAATCCAAGTACACGTCCCACTGCTAGGAGATTGCTGCAGATGTTCCCGTCTAATATGATTCCGTTGGCTCAAGAGCTTCAGCTCCCATGCAATGATACTAGCTCCAGGAAGCTGATCAGTAACTTCCCACAAGTGGCAGTGTACTGTGATGTGTGCGAGGCTGAAAAGCTGGAGACCATTTTTCATTGTGATTCATGCTCATATGGAGATTTTGATATGTGCGCAAAGTGTTTTGAAGAAGGTTTCCATTGTTATGACAGTACGCACTTTTTGGTTGAGATGACGACGAAGCACGGCGTTCTGTTGGCTATCGATAACTATCACTCGTGCGTGAAAGAGGAAGGGAAGCGAGAGATTATGCATCTTTGAGAGTCACTTCACGCTATCGAATTTTTCTTTTGTATACACTCTCTGGAAGCTTAAATCGTACATCGATTGTAGTTCATGTCACAATTTCCACTCTCGGTGCCCTGGCATCTTGAGCAACACCAGACAATGCCCCGCCTACAGTCTTCAGTAGCCTTCATATACGCTAATTGTATCGACTTAAGATGATTCAAAGCCAGCTTTATTCCAATCCAGAGACATTTTGCCTGCTTATATATATCTCGCCCGGCAGGAGCGAGGACCAGATTCCCATGTGGCCAGCCCGATGAACAGAACTTATGCACAGCTATGACCTTACGCAGCTCCGCAAACACAATCTTGCCCTTGGCCACTTCCTTGATGAGATCGTCAAAGTACCACCCGAGTCGTGCAGCGAATGTCTGGCAGTGGGCGATGAATGCAGCCCGAGTTTTGTCGTCTTAGTGAGTGGTGTTTGCACAAAGCGACCACTTCATGAAGAGATCACATCAACAGACCAGTTGACGTATGCTTCTCTGACCCCGACAAGACGGCGTGGGCCGTGAAAAGAACCTTGGTAGTTCTCCGAATCTTTATGTGGCAGAAGAAAAGAGGTGTTAAGACATCAAAGAACCGCCCGCATTTTGCATGTCAATGGGATAAGAGTATCGGTGGCATAGTCGGAATGAAGCTATAATGTGAGCAACCTCGGGTCACCTTGAGGATCTGGTTGATACATGCATGATGTTGAATCGGCTTTATCATCAATGCTTGGCCGCCCAGCTCCCTTTCCAACGACATCACCCGTCGCATACACTTCGCCGTCCTATAACCAACCTGATCATGTCGACTCTAAGCTCCATATAATCAACTGGCTTATATGTCAATTTATTTCACTGAAGTGTTGGAACCCGGGTACCATGTCGTGAGCTCCACTCACGACAAATTCCGAGCCGGGGGTTCTGCACCGTATCTATGGCTTGCTAGAGTCTACACAAACGGCATGCATTTCGACGTGAAAATGAGCCTAATCTCAGGTCGAGATCGGCAATTTTTAGATACGTGCAGCCAGTCATCATACCTTGTGTCCATCGAATTAATTCTCGAGGGTCAAGGCTTGTCAGGGCCAGGCATGCAAGATGGATCCACAGATTTCCAAAGTCAAGGCTGACAAATACCTTAGTCAGCGCTAACAAGCCTTGAGCTCAGAGCCTCCGTACAGTACTGTAAAACCAATGCAAGAGATCGTTCCCCCACTTTTGTTATTTCTCAAAACTCCACAACAGAACACCAACGCCAATCATTTCTCAATTTCCTTGGCATAATGTCGCAGCCACCCGAGATCCCCGTCCGGGGTTCAAGTCAACATGTTCGCTCCCCTGCTCCCACGATCATCGTGCCCGATCGCACGTCAAGCTTGATTAGCAGCAAAGGAAAAAAGGAGAAACGGCAGCTGGAGCTCGAGCAAGATGCCATCAATGAAGAGATTGTCCATGCACAGAAAAGAGTCAAACCACAAGCCTCATTTGATGCTACGTGAGTCGCTCACTTTCAAAAGTTTGACCATGACTAATGAATCTTCTATTTAGACACTGGAAGACTGCTGCAGACATCGCGCAGCTCAGAGCGAGGAGTCAAGAGGTTCAACGCAAGATATCAATGAGCACATTCAAAGAGAAAGGGGGAACCGAGGAGGAATGGACACAGACTACAGAAGCAACCGAATCGTTCGCACTCGAACAGTCCTACAAACTTGATCAGGAAATCTGCAACAAACAGGCTGAATTTCTGATCAGTTCAGAGCAGTCTTTGAGCAAGGCTCAGTCAGATCAAGAAAAATCTTGGTTCAAACTATTCATTACTTCTAAGCTTGCATTAGGCGTCATCGAAACTGGTGCTGGCCGCCGCAGCACTTCTGACCAGTCGAATTTCAAGTCTGCTCTTATCGAAGAATATGCCGCGTTAGACCCGAGGCCAGGATCTGAATATCTCTGGTGTCCTATAAGTCACGCCTATATCCCTCAAAGCTCGGTCAAAGCTGGTCATCTCTTCGCCTACCGTCACGGTCAGTTAACTATGGACACAGTTTTTGGAAGACAAGAAGAGCCAGAGTTGATGTCGCCTCGCAACGGGCTATTAGTGCATGAAGGCTTCGAGGCTATCTTTGACCTAGGCATTGTTACTATCGTTCCTAAGCTGGAATCATCAGCTCCAACACCATCAGGTATAGAAAGGTGGAATTCTACAACACCTAGGGAATACTGCCTTAAGGTTATTGACCCAGAACACAAGGATGCAAAAAGGGCCATCGAAATTGATGGCAAAATGACGGCGTGGAAAGATATGGATGGTAGGCCTCTAAAGTTTCTTAATGACTTTAGGCCAAGAGCTCGATATTTGTACTTTCACTATGTTACTCAACTGCTGAAAGTATCCTGGCGCGATGCTCACAACAAGAAACGAGCCGGAAAGATCCTGAAGAAGCAATTCCGAAGACCCTATTGGGGTACAAGGGGTAAATATGTCCCGAACTTCATGATTCGAGTTTTCATCGAAGAGGTCGGAAATGAGTGGAAGTGGATGGAGGAGAACGGTTACGAGGCAGACGAATCCGAGCCAGGAGATCGATACGCGTTATTGGAGTCAACAAGCACACAAGCAGCTGGGCTGGCGAGCAGCAAAGCTGATGATGATCTGGAGGAAGATCATGACCTGGAGGAAGATGATGATTCAGAGAGAGCTGAAGGTTCGTAGAGTCATGAAGAGACGAGGAAATGTAGAGAATTCTGAAGAGTTTACTGGTGCGTATTCTGTCCTACGACGTTTACAAGACATGTATGTCCACTTGCTTCCTCATGTCCCAAGCAGTCCATTAACCACAATCTCTATAGATCTCAGACCCAATGCCACGGATGCTCAAGTACTTCGCGCCAGACATTGGGGTGTTGCTGGATTTGCAATTTTCATGGCAGCCTTTGCGACCATGCTTCATGGCGTCAAGATTGATCTGGGGTTCGTCTAGGTAAGTTATCTCTGATTGATTTTATCCAGAATAATCTACTGATACTAGCCGTCCTAGAACATGACCGGTATCTTCACTGGTTCAGCACTGCCAGCTCTCATCGCTACCTTCTTCTCCTCCCGCCAAGGTGCTCTAGCAGCCACATCATCAATCTGGCTCGGTTTCTTCGCCGCCGTGATCACTTGGGTATATAAATCTGTATCTTTTTCAAAGTATCGCATAGCGCTGACCATCTTCGTCGCAGCTCACACTCGCACAACGCTTCTCAGGCGAAGTGACAATCGCCTCCGTCGGCGCCACAGATCCGTGTCTCTACGGCTGCATTGCGGCCATTGGAGCCGCCGCCATAGTCACGATCAGCATTTCGATCTGCCAAAATGCAGGCTAAACATGGGAGACCCTCGGTGCGATCCGTCTCCTTGACGATGAAGGCAATGATCGCGATGTCGCGTACGCAGATCCAACTTATGATCCTGAGAGGTTGAAGAAGGCTGCGTATATTTCGAGAGGGATAACAGTGTTCCTGTTCTTAGCACTGTTCATTACCTGGCCGTTGACGTATGTTTGACCTTTTACATTCTTGTCTGGTGATATACTGACGCAGCATTACAGTCTCTACGGCACTGCCTATAAATTCTCCCGCAATTTCTTCACTGGCTGGGTCATCGTCTCGCTTTTCTGGGCGTTCTTCTCCTTCTTCAGCGTTACTTTCTACCCTATTAGTGAAGGCCGGCATCTACTGTTCTCTTGGGCTAAGGATTTGGTGGGGAAGGGTGGAAAGGGTGGAAGGGGGGATGAGTTTGACCATCATAAGGATAAGCGAGGGACGAGATTTGGAGATACAAGTCCGGAGGTCGGGAGTGCGGATGAGAGTCTTAAGGCTGGAGCTGTGGGGGTGAGGGAGGAGAAGGCTTGAGGGTTTTGATGGGAGAAGTCAGAGATCGAAGGGTGGGAAGGGTACAGAAAGGGATTGATGTGTGCAAGGAAGAGCGGGTAGATGCGGAGTTTCTAAATTGTTTCGTTATTTCCTAGTGTTGAGTTGCTCTCTAGAACGCAATTGTTATGAACTTCAATAGCCCAGACTTCATATTGATAAGACTTAGATCGATCGTTGATTCGAATTTCCATACATGTATTTCTTGGTCATTTGCATCATGACTATGGAGCTTTGATAGTCTTCCCATCGTTATACATACCTAGATACGTAGCCTTCAACCGACTCATCAAATGCTCATCAGCAGTCATCGAACGGACCCCAGTACTAGCACTAGCATCCACTCCATTCAACTCCTGCACCATCTTACTAGGCACTGGCTCCAGAACAGTCGATCCCAAAGGATGTCCAAAGTAAGCAATGCTGTACCTGTCTTCTCCTCCACCCTTTCCTTGGTTGGGGAAGACTACCCTGTGGACAGTGCTCTTGAAGAGGTTGTTTGTCCAGTGGCTCAGAAGATCGCCGATATTGACTAAAATCGGAGGCGAGGGATCATTCTCTGTGCCTGGAGGGAAGACCGGGACAGGTGTCCAAGCTGCTGTATTGCTGAAGTTTCGTTCACCATTTATTTCGCGGGCGGATGGTGGGATGATCTCTAGACCTGGTTGGCCGGGACGTTGAAATAAAAGAGTGATTGAACCATAGTCGGAATGAGCTCCAGCTCTGATGTCGACCTCTGGTTTGTAGTCCGTTCCTGGGGGGATGGGAGGGTAGTAGAGGAGGCGAAGTGTGCAGGAACTTTCGTCTTCGCCTCGATGGCGGCTGGCGAACCAATCTGAACCTCCTTTTTCGGGGTCAACCTGAGAAGATGTCAGTCAGTACGTGATAGGCGAAGGGAATAAGGTAAGGTACCTCGATACCGATGGCAAATAGTGCAAGGATCTTTTCCATGAGGCTGTGGCAGTATTTGTGGAATTGATCTAGCTGTTCCTCGCGAGGGGCAAAGGCGGGAGGCAAAGGTTGCTGAGCTTTACCCTTGATGAACTCGGCAAGATTAAAGGCTCTTGATAAGGTAAGTTTTTGGTATGATGGCTCTAGATTGGTATGATGGCTCTAGTGGAGGGAATACATACTCCTTGAAATCGCCCATCTGTATGGTCGTCAGTGATCAAGTATAAGGGTGGGGGCCGTAAGAGGAAATACCTACCCTTTGACTCTTGGGATCCAGAGTCTCAGCATGCATACCCACCCATCCTCGGTTATCCTTCTGAATTATACAAGACTTCTTCTCTTCTATGGGTGACTTGAAGAAGCTTTTTGACTGGGTAAAAGTATATCAGTCATCTATCACTTGGTACAATGTGTACTTGTGATAGCGTACCAGTTGAAAGACATCATTGATAACCTCCACAGGAATATCTTTCCCTTCATTTTTTATGTATACAAACCCATATGTAGCTGCCGCATCCACAAGCTCTTTTGCGACTTCTGTTTCTGGGCGAGATCCGGAGATATCGATGACGGGAATCTGCCCTTTAGATGCGGAAGTGTTTCCATTGGAGATCGCCATGGTTTAGTGAATGTTGATAGAGGATGTGAAATATTTGTTAGACTTTCTAGATTACTGATTGTGTAACCCTGAATCTGGGGAAGGTGAGATTTGATATAAGATCTGAGATGTGGCGATCACTGCTTGAACCACCCCACTCTCTTCTCTCACTCAGATAACTTGATAGGTTTGAGCAGCCTCGTACTCGTAAAGTTGACGCGTCTTTGATGAATCTTGGAGAAGTATTTCGCTTTCGGGCTTTCGGCTCGCGTTTTCGGGGTCGCGATCGTTCAAGGCTGTGTTGAGACCTTTGCATGGATTATCCTTCGCTTCATCCAATCCATCCCCCAGATATTCGAGGATCGTGAGGCTTGGTGCCAAGAGATAGATCATCACGTGAAAACTCTAAACAGACCCCTGCCCGGCCCGGCGTACCTGACGGATGCGGGAGCTACGACCACTACCTTGCCACACATCCCAGAACTTTTGAAGCTCACGCTTCTAGAAGTTATACCCACCTACCTACTCACCCACCTACCCCTCACCATATTGAAGCTTTCAGTCACATCTTCTCAACGCTCATCCTACCTCTGCCATCCTCGTCGCATCTACTTTCGAATTGCTGCTCATTTTCTGCGACACTCAACCCCCAAAACACAACTGCACGAACGCCCTACGATCGCTCCTTCCTCCTACCCTACTTGAACTCGCCTTTAGCCACGACCAGAATTGGCAAGCACAAAGTTGCAAACAGAAAGAACGATCTACATACAAATCAACACAGCTTGAGCCACTGTGCTTTCAGTCAAGATGCCTCGTAAGTTCACCTCTCCCGCTTCGTTCATCACTTCTCCGAACTCCCAACCCGCGGATCAGCAAGATGGAAGGCGGCACATACAGCGGTTACGGCGCTCCGTATGAGGAGCAGGACAACTACGACCAGGACAATTACCACATGCCGAGTGATGTTGGTGCCTGGTATGCAGCCCAGGGTGTGCAGATGGACCCCACTAGAGCCTCGTCGCTACTACAGGGACACTTCTCTTCACAAGAATATCACTCGAGTCTGGACTCTATCGGTGAATATGCTACGAATCTTGCTGAGGGCCCTGATACTTTGAGACGATACCACCTTATGAGAACACACTCCCATGCTGCGCCTCTTACCAGGAACCGCGACCCGCCAGCAGACGAACGCATCCCGTTGGCCAATCCTGTTTTCATCTTGCGTGGCTACAGGCTCATAGACGAGAACTCGCCGTCTATGGATGATGTTTTCGCGGCCGTGGATCGTTTGGCACCTTCGAATACTCAAATCGGATCGAATTGGCCATATGCTAACAGTAAACTTTGTCCAGTCCAAGATGCAGACTTTAGTGTTAATTCAGACGCATAGTAAGTCATGTTCAAGTTTGTGCAATGGAGTTTGAACTGACTTTGCCATAGTTCCATGCCATTTTCAGAGCTGAAAGATGCTGTCATTGGTGTCGAAGCAACCTCATATCTCCAACACATGATCGACGATCAACCTGCACATGAACCTCTCCTCGCAGCTCTCGGCGGCGATCCAATAGCACTAAAGCATCACATTGAGAATGATTTGGACAAATGGAGCGAGAACAAGATGCGGCCGCTCTTCGTTTTCGATGGCCAATCGGTTGTTGGCAAGGACGAAATGGCGTTGAAAAACGCAAGTGCAGCTCTCGTGAAGACACAAAAGGCATGGGAATTATACAGCAATAACCACCCCGAAGAGGCAGTAAAGACCTTTGGTGCTTCTGGTACGTACGCATGCCAGTTCAGCGGCCTCTGAACTAATTTCCAGTAGGCGCTGTACGAGCACAAGACTTGTACCATATTCTACAAGAGGTTTTAGCTGAGCGAAGCCTGGACTTCCTGATCGCGCCGTTCAGTGCTTGTGCCCAGGTATGCGATAACGTCGCAATCCATCCATCTCAGCTAACATTACCTAGCTTGCTTATCTTGATACACTCGACGAACAATTCATCGATGGCATCATGGGTTCGAAAGAGCTGCTTCTTTACGACATCAATGATGCAGTCATCCATCCCCCGACCTCAAGTAATTGGGAAGAGAAGTGCTTCTACGGCATCATCAAGTCGGAGTTGCTGACAAAACTCAACGTTGCTGGCCACCCAGAGATGTTCCATGATGCGCTTCTCTTGGTTGGAACCTCATTCTTACCACCATTTCCTCCCCTCCACGTCGAAGGCATTATTTCTTCGCAGCCATACACTCTAACAGATGCCATCAACCTCCTGCGAACATCGAATCGATCTGTTACTGCTACCTGCAGTACTTTTTCGGATATTCTCGACAAGTATGATCGAAATTGGTTAACAAAATACCGAAAAGCAAAGATGAGCGTGAAGCATTGCTGTACAGTCACCATAGACGGTGTTGTTCACATTCGAGATTGGGACAATCTCTCGTCTGACAACTCGGAATACTTGGGCTTGCAGATGCCTGCCGAACTGTACCATTATCTCTCCAAAGCTCTGGTTGGTCCCCGAATTATCAACTGCTTCGTTCACTTGAAGTGGCACATTTTGCCTACCCTGGATGGCGTTGTCTCGGATGAGTACAAGAAGCTGGTTACCCAATCGCTTCTCCCTCTAAAGGAGACTACTGCTGCCCTGGTTTCTTCGCGCATCGCCCGAGCAACACAATTCAAGGATATTGAGATGATATTCTGGTTTGACGAGAACCTGAAAAAGACTCTCGTACATAGAAATATGCAGCCTCAAACGAACCAACAGACTGATTCCTGGGGTGTAAAGGACCCGCAGTTGAAGACTCAAGCAACGGCAACTGGAACTTCACCCGGGACTCTCTCATTTGCTCTCCTCGCTCTACAGTCGAAGGACTTCCCGTCTGCAACCGTCTATGCCGCACCGGCCAAGGGTCACGTTACTGGCATCAATTCGAAGACGGAGCTTCAGTCGAACGTACTCTGGCGCTTCCTCCATCTCAGAGGGTATATTAATGACCAGCATCAATTGACGAGCTGGGGTAAAGCCCTGGCTACCACTCTGAAAGCAATTGGTCCTTCTATCAAAGCCTACAACGATGTTCACCACCTCGAGGAAGCAGCCTTTCTTGCATTCGAGCTTCTTCGCTTCGACAACCTCAACTCGCGCAATCGTCATCCAGAATTGATCGGTGCACCCCTCCGTGGATCTGATGATGATAAGGCAAACTGCATACTAATTGGACGCACTTCTTGTCTTCTCAAGCTCCGCCACCAGAACTTGGGTTATACAGGTCCCCTCAGCAAGAACTTCTTGTCATTCCATTCGATTATTAAGGAAGTCCGCGAAACCGATAGAGATCTCTTGGAAGGTGTTCTCGCGTCGTTACTTCTCAATGGCCAAGGAGAACGCCCTCGGGACGACTGCGATGGTCTAGGACGAAGGTATGTTGACCGTTACTGTCCAGATAATTATCCTTTAGCTAATCGTTGTAGCCTGCCTTTCTCCAAGGACATTGATACCAGTCTCGGAATTGCGGTCAAAACTTACCTCGATGACTTCTTCAAGGCCGAATGGACCCCAGAAGAGCGGGAAGCTAACAAGGCGGAATACATCAAGAAGTATCTCCCACACAGCGTCAACTTCTCCGAGGACCTGGATGTTGCCTTCAAGTTCTTCGATGCAGTGTACGAGGGTGTATCAACTTTGGGCAAGGAGATCAACGAGGCAGACAAGAAAGTCTGGGACAACGCACATGCGTACCTGGCTAAGCGGAGATAGATGTTTCTAGGGGTTGGGCGATAATCATTATGGCTGAATGCTTGGTATCTTTGGCATTCTTGTAGCCTTGGCAGTATGGACCCTATGTCAGTATGCTTAGTGTTAGGGATATTGAGTTAGCGGTCCTCTGGATAACCTAAGGCCACAAATCATAGCTAGGAAGCAGAACTGATTACGTCAACCCATGCCACACTGTTCCTCTGCCCATGTTTTGTATGCAAAGTTACATGTAAGGGAACCTGAGGAGCTGCTTCCGTTACTTGTATTCTATCTTGAGCCACAGATGGATTCGAGCAGAGCATTACACAATGGTGTTCCTGCGCGACGAAATTGCTCTAGCAGTCAGGAAAACTCTTGGCATCATAGCCGAGGTCTTGTTTACTTTCTATTCATAGGTATTAAACATTCCACAGCAGCAAAATTATTCTGAAAATACAAAAGATAATTAAACATCTCTGCAAGCTCAATGTTTTTGATGATCCTTACTCTGCTTTGGGGAGTATCCAGCGTATTTATCAATGCTGGAATTCCGACTGCGCATAAAAATCGGAGCGATTTGTGAGACTTTAATTCTGAAATAATGATGATGTCAAACGTCTCATCGAACCCTTCGCATCAATTTACTCCTCTGATACCGCTCCGTTATTTCCTTCGATCTCTATCTTACGATCCCAGACTCCCTCCTCGCAAGCCATCCCATCCCTCATACCCCCAAGGATCCTCTCCCTCGCTTCCATAAAATACCTCTCCACCTCCCCTGCCCTCACGACCCCACCATCTCTCCTAATCTCCCCCCTCAAACTCTCACCCTCCTCTAAATTCCCTTCTCGCATAGCAGCTTCCAGAATCAACGGTCGAGCTTTCACCAGCCATGTTTGTCCTTCTGCTAGTAATCTCTCCAATCCCGTTTTCAGCGCTGTCTTGTCCTCGTACTTAGCAGCATTGGTATGGTTTGTGATAGGGGATGAAGATGCTGAGGAGGTTGGAATTGGTGTTGGGGTTGGGGGGGTTACTGGTCCGAAATGTTCACGGACTTCTGCGGCGATCATTGTAGCGGCTTGCGTCAATGTTCCGAGGAATGAGAGGTACACGGCTATCTCGTCGAGGCGGTCCATGTTGGAGAGGCAGGTTGAGGTGTGGATTCCGCCACAGGTGGAACATTTCGTGGCGCGCGAGGCGGGTGTGCGTGATTCTTTGGGGCTTTGAGAGACTTGAGATGTGGGTGTTTGGGACTGGGACTGGGAGATGGGTGTTTGCTTGGTGGCCTTGAACCAGGTTGGGACTTTGAGCTTGACGATGAGGGTCGGGTTGGGAGGTTGTGGAGTCGCAATGCGAATAGGGCTTGGTGCTGGATTCCGATAGGATAGGTGTGGAAGTTGTGGACCCGTGCGAATAAATCTTGGTGATGGGGTACGAGCAGGTGACATAGGTACAGTATACGGTAGAAGTCCTGATGGTCTTGAGGAAACTGGATTGGAGATAGCTGGCTGAACGTGATAACTGACCGGCGTGTGTGTGGGTGGCCTAGCAGCAGATGATGGTAGTGTTGATTTGGTATCGATACTGCTGCTGGAGTCGTGTTGTAATTTGCGCTTTCTGGTGTGCGTAACTTGCTCTGAGGAAGAGACTGGATGGTTTCGTTCTGGCCGTAGTGTTGGTGTATCAGTTGACTTATTCTCTCCCTCCAGTAAGGTTACCAGGACCAGACCGTGAGCATCATTTGCTGATCCTGAATTTGAGCTTGAGATTCCATATTCCTCTTTTTTTGCTGGTTTGATTGAGTTGGACCGGTGTAGAATGAGTATCGACATCCACGGGATCATCTGTGAGGACTGCATTCTTCAATGGAGAAGGTTTCTTGACGAAGCGGTTCTTTCGCCATAATCTAGAAGGTGATGTCAGCTTTGTCACCACTTGCTTAACTGGGCAACGAGGTAAAGAACTCACACTATTCTGGGCATGTTTGCTCCGTATCCCAGACAGGTGACGAGACAGCCGCTTTACTGATCTGTTGCTTCGTGCGGTGCTATGAGATGGTCGATGGTGTTTCGGATGGAAGACTTCTAGAATCGAGTCGTTGTTGTAGCTCCGGGGCGGTTGAGCAGGATCGAAAGCAAGAGACTTTGTATGAAGCGTGGAATACTGGAGGAATATCTCAATTCACCGCATTTGTCAACTTTCTAAGTGGAGTGCGAATTTTGAAGGTGAAACTCCAGAAGCCTGTGTGGGAGAGGTTCGCTCATTTGTCTGGTCATCGAATTCACCTTGAGTCTCGTAAATTTTGTGGTGTTGCGAACTGGAAAGATTAAATAAACACTTTGCATCCAATCGTGGACAGCTTCTGAAGGAAAAGAATTTACAGGATTGTATCCGAGGGCAGCTGATGAGTTGTTTGACACATGGAGGATAAGAAGTGAAGGGGGGTCATCGACTGAGCTGCGTATGACTATACAGCGAAAACGGTGTTCAAGACAGACTTTTGTGTTGACGAGTATTAATGATATAAGTTATCTCGGTCGGTTTGTTCCGAAGAGTCTATAGCCAGAGACCCTCGACAGTAATGAGAAACCGGTACTATTATGCATATCCATCATGACCCCTCATATCTCGAGTAGACAAACTACATTGCTCACTTATTGGCAGCATGTCCCTCGGCTGAGACTCCCAATAGCGAGGTATCCTTCGTGAACTCATCCATCATCACAGAATCTCTCCTCGCGGAGTCCTCGGTGACAGAAATCACTTTCGCAAGCTCCTCAGTCGTGGCGCTTTCTTCGGCAATATCTTCTCTTGTTAAAGCATTATTTTCGACTGTCGTGGGTGGTCTCGGAGATTTCCACTTCAAATCTCCGCATATACGCTCGAGGTTCTTTTCCAGCAAAGTAAGGACCTCGTCGATAGTCTCCTCCAGAACGTTTCCAGCATCCTCAAAGTTCGCCTTGGCCCTCCGAATTCCTTCTTCATCTCCTATCCGAGCCGCGATTTCTAGATGTAACATCAAGATCCGTGCCCTGTACCTCCAACACAATGCCAGAGCCCAGTAGTCTATGTCGTCCTTGTGAAACCCGATAAATGTCTTCAGACTGAAGTTTGGCAACACCTCCTCGATAGGTGGGTAGACTTTCATTCTTGGTTTCTGGCTCTCGAGTTTCTTGATTTGATTCAGTGCACATTCCTTTGTCTTCATGGACGAACAGAGAAAATCCGTGTACGCAGCCGCAGGTATCGCAGATCTGAGAAGCTGCAGATTCATCTTCAGCCTTCGTGTTGTCGCTTGATGACGAGTCTTGAGGGGTAGAGGTGTCGGTCTTGTTCTTATCTTTGCGAACATTGAAATGATAGAGCTTCAGGTGCGGAAACATTGGAGGCATTGCTGAGACGCTTGATAGTGATCTGTCGGAGAGGGGTGCTGAAAGTGCTGGAGATCACGGTTAGTCACTTCCAAAGCATTTTCATGCGTCTCTCAACTTACAAAATGTAGAACGAGGGTTCCACGGTGTAATCGTATTAGTGATGTTGAGCTCCTAGAGATGTTTGGCGATACTTTGAATGTTGTTGGGAATGAGAGACGTAGCGGAGCAACAGTGGAAAGAGCTTGGAAGGAAGGGGAAAACATGTTTACTGGGTTTCGCTTAGGCACAGTCATAAAGTAAGTGGGGTGGAAATTTGGAAGGAAGGAGCTCAGGGCGAAATGGGTAGACATGCACGTTGAGACTGTGAATTGGAGTTATAAGCATAGGCATTGAATGTAGAATTAACTCATTAATCCTCGCCAAGTTATTCTAGTATTGCCTGACAGTCTGACAGTGGCTACCAGCTACGGAAACAGAATCGATCCACCCCCATCATAAGGAGCACATAGTCTCATAAGACTGCTCGAAATTCGACTCGATTGGCTTAGCAGGAGAGCCAGTCAGATCAAATCTGAGAGAGGCCTCACTTAGCTCCACCGCCTCCTTCAATTGCTGCTCGCACTTGTTGATGATATCAACCTTAGCAGCTTCAAGCTTTGCAATCACTGCAATCTTGAAATCCGTCGCAACCTCATCCATCAAAGCTTTGAATCAACGCTTTGCAAGACTTGATAGCTTCATGATCACCTTTGAGAAAAGCGATCTGTAGTTGTAGTTGGTGGTGCTTGACCACATTGTCAGTATACCAGACGTGTAGATTGCCGAGGTCCTTGCCTAATGCTTCAAATATCTTAACAACGGGTTCACCGAGCTCGAAGTCGCGAATCAATTGCGAGTCCGCCTTGCCCTTTTCTTGAGCGGAGACGAGTTTGTTGAAGGCATGGCTGAATGTGAGAGCTGCAAGCTTTATCTTCACAGCGAGCGTAGTGGCCTCTTTCTCGAGTTCTTCAGCGAGAAAGCTCTTTTCCTCTGCCTCGAAGCAGTAATGGCAGTCCTCATCTACTGGACAATGAGAGATAGTCGGCTCCTCACACTGAAACTCCTTCAGCTCCTCCAATGTGAACTCATAGTATTCAAGCTCAAGCTCGCAGTTCTCCCTACCACAGCTGCACATGCCACCTTCCCGTCTTCTCCACCAGGCCTTATCAAGCTTTGCCTCAGCACACATCCGCATTCCCACGCGTCTGTGGCCACAACAATTGGTTCTGCATACGAGATGGCACGTATTGATGGCTTCGACTTCTTTGGTGTACCGGTAAGAGGGGAAAGAGGAGACGCCGGTGACGCGAGGGTGAAATCTGCTCAGGCTCGCTGCAAAATTCAAAATGGATCAGTTGAGGTTCCACCATTCTCCACACAGGGGACAAGACTTACGGGCACTGGGATGTTGCAGATTGGATTATGAGCTGGCAACTTTGTTGAGAGGCTTTTTGTCCGTTGAGAACCTTCTCAAGGTGGTGTAAGGCGCAGAGAAAGGTCGAGATGGAAGGAAAAATTAGTTGCCTGAGAGGTCGCTTGTTTATTTTGATTATCGGCGAGTTACTTTTGGACTTGTGCCTAAAGATAGGGAATTGGAACTTGAACGAGCTTAAGCAGTCTAGTCCCTCGGGCTTGCAAAGAAGGTTGGCTATTGTTTATCTGCTCTCTTCTCTCAAGTCTAGTGACCGTGTGTACAGATAGCAGTAATACTGTATACCAAGGTGGTAGACCACATCATTTCTCTATAGACTCGGCAGTCACCAAATGTACTCAGCATCGAGACCAATCTTGGCATCCACGAGCCTCTTGGCCACTTCTTTACATTCCTGGATCATCTCCGTCTGATGCCTCTCTATGATCTGGCTGATGACCTCCTCATACTCACCTGTGTAAAGCGCCAGTCGAATTTTGATGCAAGCCAGCTTCTCCTCAAAGTCATTGTACTTGACGATCTCGTGCAGCTTCATCCTCAGCTTCAGAAGTCCCTTCCTGTCAAAGAATGCAAGGATCTCCTGCTTGAGACTGTTCAGCCTGTAGATGAGGACCGTCGATATGTCTTTGTTCACGATGGTGTTGAGGATTCTCTTCTGTTCTGCAGTGACTTGCCTTCAGTGTGGATTGTCCTCTTATTCTCCTCGAACATTTTATTGAACTCCGTCAGAAGAGGTCCGATGAGAAGAGCAATCTTCCTGATGCAGTCCGCCGACTCCGCGGATACCTCGTTCACTTGTTCCGCCGTGCTGAGTTCAGAATTGATCAGACCCATAAATTTCGCCACCTCTTGCCGAACCCCCTCGTGAGTTCTCTTTTCGTACTTGTTCAAGTAGAAGATGGAATTAGCTAGATGACCGATGTCGCTGTCAATCTCTACCAAGTCTTGTAGCATGAGTTTATGAAGTGCCTCGTAAGATGAACCCCAGTCCATCTTTGTTGCATGGTATGTGAGAGCGCGGGCCTTCCATTCGCCTGCTACCCTCTGTGAAGTTTCTAATTCCTTGCTGAGTTCTGCGATCCGGAGTTCGAGTCAATGTTGTATGGAAGGTTGGGATGGCTTTGTGTCTCCCTGATTTACGTATGCGAAGTAGAAAGCTATTTGTGATGGTTCAAGAGAAATGTCTTTCGGGGTCACGGGCCCGGATGTCTCGTTGGCTAGGAGCGGATCACAATTGTAAATGGATCCGGCAGATGGTGTGACAGGACGTATCACCCTCTGTGTGAAATACAAAGCAATATTCGACGGGTTCGAAACATCGGTAATACTTTTGTCCCGGGTTCCAGGCTCGTAAGACATCCTGATGTTTGTGTCAGAGATCGAGCAGTTGGATGTCCTTTGTTACAAAGATTGGTATCATGTGATGCTCAGCAAATTATTCGAAACTGAAAGATTGGTTGTTTGGAAGGCCTCAAGCCTAAGTTTTGAACGAATATTCTGCCCTTCATGGAGGATGCAGTAACAATGTAGCGTACAGGAAGAGCTTGTTGTCCAGCTTGACAGGAGCGCCTTCTTCCATCGGTACTTCCTTGGCAGTAAAACGCACGCAGCTGAGCAGTCATACCTTTGTACCACGATCTATTTGAAACAGTAGGAAGTGTACAATCAGGTAGGTTGATGTTGTCGAATTTGGATCTAATTCAGTAGCTATTTGAGCCCCATCCTGGCTGGCAGTTCTCAGAAAAATCAAAAAATGTGTACCGCTACAAATCGTGCGGAATTCCAAGCATACTTCGACTATGGTCTGACCAGATCCAGTCTCCACGCCCTCTGCTCCTTTAGCGACGATTCTATTGACATTGGGAAGTTGACTGTCTGGCCATTATTCAGTATTCATCAGTTCGACAACCTTATCCCAATGGCTTTCAAGGTCCTTCTCAGCCGACACAACCATTTCCCAGGTTTCAATATTTAAAGTTTGACCTCTCGATTCTGTGATCTTTGCAACACACTCATTCCACTGCAGACAGCGAGCCTCCAACTTCGTGACATTCAAAGGACCCTCATATCCTGGGGCGCGAACTCGGTCAACCAAATAGAGGTCAGCCTTCTGAAGCAGCTTCGTCTTGGCTAGTGCAATATCGAATTTCAAACCGAGAGCCGTGGTGAGGGAAGATGGATGGCGATGCTCGACGATATTTCCATAATCATGCATTGCAATCTTCTTGATAGCCTCTGCCCACAGAGCGCCGCAGTGGTTCAAGATTTTCTTCAGATTATCAACTAATTGGTCGTTTCCTTCGGCCTCTACAATGTCCTTACTGAGTCTGTCGACCTGTGATTCGTACATTGCGAGGGCTTGCTGGTCTTGCTTGCGGAGCTCGGCCTTGCTCTTGGTGCAATCCTCGGTGGGCTTGAACTCCTTGCAGTAGACGCAATCCTCTGCGAGAGTCATTGGCATGACCGTAAAATTGCATCCAGGAGGGGGAAGCGGTCGGATCGTCTTGCTTGAAAACATGGCCGCAAGTGAACTTCCACTCGTACTTGATGGGGGTATTGACGGGTACCATTGCTACGATCTTGTATCGGAAGCCAGCAACGACGGTAGGAGTATGGAGTAGCTTAGACTTTAGACGAAGGGTGAAACTGTTGTTGGCGTGTCGAGAACGTTTTGGGTGATTTTGTGATTCACCAGGCGATGAGGAGAGTCAACTGATTGAATAATCTGTGCGATCGAGCTTTAATTGGTGCTAAATCCGGAGGTGGCGGTCTTACTTCAAACGCGTTGTGGCAAGTTGATCGGCTGCTGATGAAACCTAGGAAGTCAGATTCGAGAAGCTACTGACGAGGAGCTTTTGCGAGAATCTTCGATCGATCTCAATTTCAATCTCATCGTTGAATTCACTTTCCAAGTCAGCATATTCTTGACTCAATTCAAGTGGGTGAATGGCTCGTAATCCAGAACTCTAGGTCTTTGATAGTTTTCTTGCTCATTGATTGAGGTACAAAAGTCTGGAACCGATTTGGAATAATTTTGGGTCTGAAAATAGCTGTCACCTTGGAAATAATAACAAGCTCGAAGTAGAGCATGCCACAATGGATTATGGTTCCTCATCTCCAATGGTAAGTATCACCGTAAGTTTCCAGCCCATGCTTGCAAATCATTCCATAAGTCCTACATTCCATTAACAACATGTCGAGTCCTGCTCGTCTTTTACTACGTATTCTCATATTTGACCCTAGTTCCTGAATGAGTACTGATTGGAGCATAGAACTCAGAAGCATACCTTTAGAGGAGCTACTGATGATTCCCTAGCCATTTCCCGCATCGTCATCCTGCATGAAGTTTACAAACCGATCCCACACATCCATAACTATGGATTCTCTCATCTCAATTTCGTTCATTCCACCGGCACTCGATCTGCTCAAACCCTTGAGTTGTCCATCCGTCAATCTCATAATCTCCTGCCTAAGATTACTAACGAACTTCCAACGACCTTCGAATATAGCCCTTTCCTTAGCTGAGTCTGCGTGTCTGCTTGCCATAAAAAAGACAACACTCAAGTCCTGAAGTTTGCGTTGTATAAAGCGCTGCTTCGCGGTCAACACTGCTGCTGTAAATTGAGAACCCAGTCCAAGAATGACATGTAAATCCCTTTCGCGATCATACGCATTGCGTTTTTCGACAGTCCAGACCTGTCTTGCCTCTTCAACTGAGCTTTGCAGATAGGCATCTTGTACCACTCTGGCTTGACGGCCTTGACCTGTTTTGCTCAAAGTCCTCATGTGCTGGGAGAGCGTGTCTTTCTTGGTAGTCAAAGCATTGAGATGTTTCTCATCGTCCCTCAACACCACGTTAGTCCTCTCGGGTGGAATGGACTTCCCCATTTCCTTGCACATCGGGCAAAGCTCTTTTGAGGTTCGCAGGAGCTGGGGAGGACCGAGTCTGATAGGGTAGAGAGGGTCTTCGTCGTCGTGGATAAACATATGCTTGCAAGCAAAGGTCCAGCGTGTCTGGTAGATTGGGGAGGTCGAGATAGTATCATTCTCATGCTCGTTCATGAAACTCGAGGCATCGAATGAAGGAGTGAGCTTATCATCGGTGTCAGAACGTGAAGTTTGGGTGTCGTGGTCGATATCCATGACCGAGAATTCTGGGGAGTCCATGATCAGAGTCATCGCAAGGTGAGGCAGGTCGAGTAGCAGGTAGAATCTTGGGGTGGGTTCTTCGATCTGGCGCTAATATTGGGGCATGTTTCGTGGGTTTGGAATTCCTTGGTTGTAACTGGAATCTTTCACGAAGAGGTGAGAAGAGTTCTGTCGCTCTCATGGTTCGCTGAGGTGGCCTAAATCCATACAATAGCGCACTGAACAAGCGAGCCCCGCAATTCCCAAAGTCAACAACGACGGGGCGCATCTGGTGAGACTTGGGACATGCACCTCAATTGTACTTCTCATATTGAACTTTCCTTGTTGTTCGACCCAGCTTGGGATCATGTATATCTAACCACACCCATCTTCTTGAATGACTATGAACAACACATCCACAAGCAATACAAACTTCAACAACTTGTCCCGTCCATAATCACTAACATGTTCAGCATCCCACTTTCTCAAACCTCCTCGTCCTTCACGAATCTAACAAAACTCGATGAAGCATCATCCTAAGGAGATCTATACCACACTACCGCCAATGAACCCGCATTTCCAGTTTCCTTCAAATCTTCAATTTCCTTCTCCACATCGTGCATGCGCCCGACAATGCTACAAACTCTCGCCTTTATCACAGGTTTCATGGCTCTCTCATCAGCAATATCAGCACCTTCTGTACCAAGTAACTTAAAATGAGCTTCGCGACGAAGATCCGTATTGCTTCGAACGAGATTTAAATCATCATGGAAGGTTCCGTACCGTCCATGAGGTTCCACGAGGACCGTATGACAACTGGCATGGAGATGCTGGGACCCCTGGAATTGGCCGCAGTTGCATTACGCTTCTCGACCTCGCACATCTTTGCTTCCCACTCTCTGTTGCATCCATCGTACCAGTCCCAAGCCTGTACAGAAGGTTCCGAGTTCGAGTCGAGGAACTGGGCGTATTTGAGGACTTGGTCGCGCTGCGCGCCAAGGACTGCAAGTCTGAGGGAATCGCGACGATTTACGCTTTCCGCGAGAATGTCTTCTTTGATGATGCCGTGAATCGGAAGGTCTCTGACCATTTCAACTTCCTCAAGAGTTTTCTTCTTCCTCATCTCCTCTGCGGCTTCTGCTTGCTCTTTGCACATTGGGCAGGACTCCGTGGATGTCTTGTGTAGTTGGCGAGGTCCGACGCGGATTGGATAGAGGGGGTCTTCGTCATCGTGGATGAGCATGTGGTTGCAGATGTAGGTCCAGCGGGTCTGGTAGTGCGTTGTGGCTTGAGATTGAGTGAATTCAGTATTGTTCTTGTCGCGAATGTTCTCTTCGCTCAGATACGTTGCGGTGAGATGAAAGGCGGTGTCGTGCTTCATGGCTGGAGGGACGAGAGAGCGGTGGATCATTTGCTCATTGTCAGACAGTTGAAAAGGAGCTTCGGTATCTCTGAAGCAGGTGATTCCGTCTCCATAAGAGGAGATGGACATGCTGGAACTGCGGATGTCATCTTCATCATCCTTGAAAGGGGAACTGCAGATATCGAGGTCCATTGGAGAAGACATTGCAGTGGATGTAACTCATTTGAGGCTTAAAGTAGTGGCAGATTCGAAATGTATGGGGGACTATTTGGCAGATTTCCCGGGTACTGTACAGCCACGTCTAAACTTATTGGTGAATCAAGAGGGTCTGAGATGTAGACGAGGCTTCTCGCGGGCCGTATGCAAACGTGAACGTCAGAATTAGCAGTTTCCTAGGCGGTGTTCAGGATACCGCGACCTAGTTTCAAGACGTCCTTCGAGCCATTCGATCAATAGGCGCCGTATCAATTGAAAGTAACGAGTTGTTGACTTTGTGCGCCATGTTTGAACAGCGCGTGGTGGGATTGATTAGGCTGCCCCACTTGCTCCAGCCGACAGTGGAAGCGAGACTCCGACAACAAAACCAACCAACAACAAAAACAACGCTTGTAAACCACAAGTTGGTAACATTACTTGAGAACAAGTGCTGACATCTAGAGGCCATTGACATTTCTATGTGGTCCTGGGACAGCACATTTGTAGATGCATATGTGTCTGAATAGCTCGTAATTTTGCTACCCTCTCTCGATCTCTCACAACATTGCACAGCCGCCACTTCAGAGTATAGAACCAAACTTTACTTAATTTTTGAAGATAGAGTATGTAATGAAGATGTCGACAAGCGAAAACTCAACAAAAGCTATAAAGCATTTGTCCGGTACGATGGCATTGTTCATCGAAGCTGCTCGCTTCGTTCAAAAGCAGTGTAGGAATCGTCACAAGCAACAGAAGAAAGTCATGTAAAACTTGGAACCATAAAAGCACATCTCGAGATGTAAAGCTAGGGAACACCAGAAAGGAAGAGATGGCTTATTGGAGCGTGAACTGAGAACAGCGAAAGCTCAATAACAAGCCTTCATTATTCGTCTACTGTGGTTGTTGCGAGAAAATATTGCGAGTTCGTGTCTCGAAATGAGACATCCGAGACAGTGCTTAACAACCAAAAGAGCTCCATGAAGCAGTGCCATTTAGAATCGAATGAAATTGCCGACTCGCATCATTTGTCATGTGGAACTGTCGTGAAAAGCTAACGCATCTACATCTCCGGCTGAGGCTCGAGAGTCTGGAGAGAACACACGCAGACAACAATCAGGCTCGAAAATGTATTTGACTTCATTAGGAAAATTTGAAAAATGACAGAAGCCTTGATCAGCTTGACTTGCTGCACACTGTGCATCGCTCAATCTGAAGCCGCAAAACTGTTGGTCTCTTATCTGCAGAGCGAACCTTTCCGTCAAAGAGCACATCAAACAGAACTGCGAGTCTTAAGACAGAGATGACAAACAACAACATCGGCCAGTTGAAATCAACATCCCTCGCTTCTTAGTTCAGGCTAATGCCGGATTATTGGACGGATGTTTCGAATCAACTGAGCTATTGGGCGAAGAGCGTTTGCACAGACTGGCCGTTTGCTGCAACTCTCAGGCCCCTTGCTTCAGTAGTGGACAGCGACAGGTGGGGCACGGGCCAATCATTCGCCAATCTGTTTGCATTTGCTGCACCTCGCGGATCAATTGCGCATCACCAATCACTGCCCGAGCGCAGCGAGATACACCGATTGAGAGATGATGCTTGAGAACTGTGGAGGAAGATTGTACAACGAGGAGACTCGAGCATCGAGATAGTGGCACAGACCGTCGTTGTTGACCCCGCGTGCTCGAGAAAGAGGGGATTCAGCTGCAACGGACTCCGCCAAAAGCCACTTCAGTTTGAAGGCGGGACGAAGAAGGTTCGTGCAACTGCACCAAGGACGGCAGAGACCATCAAAACTGTCATTTGTGATGATCGAGTGGTTTGAGAGAAGTCACAAAAAGTGCAGGCACCAGGCACGGGGCAATGTGATGGTTGCTTGATGCAGAGCGAAAACGTGCAGGTAACGCCATTGCTCGTTCGAGTCGTACCTGCTAGGAAACGACGGCTGGAAAGGTGCAGAAAGTTGGAGTATCAGAGGAACAATTGCCGATGTCTGGACAGAAAGGCCAGGATCAGCCATGTGAAGCTGCCATGCAAGGAAGCAACGAGTAGCTCCCGTCGTGCCTCCACACACAAAGACAGCAACAGCGCACCTTCCGCAAAGTATAAGACAGGTCCGAGTCCGCACCATCCCTTTTCTTGACTGAGACTTCCTCTTCATCTTGGGAAACCGACTTCGTTGGAAGCTGATCGACACTCACATATATCCTCACGATGCCTCAGTACCCGGAATGGTTGCGATGGTACAAGAAACCTTCGTATGTCGATGTCAACAAATTCGCGACAGATATCAGCGACAGTGCCGGCACTGTCTCGAACCCCAATAGTCCTCGGAGTAGCGGAGAGACCAAACGAAGAAGCAGCCATGATATACCCTCAAAACTCAGTCTGGAGAGGATCTTGAAGAATCGGACTTGTACGGCACCACCTCTCATCACAGCACTTGCTTATTGCTGACACCCAAGACAGGCAGTCCGATGTCGCTATATGACTTCTATATGTACCTGAAGTATATTGAGCATTCATCAGAGAATCTGGAATTCTATGTTTGGTATGTAAATAGCTGAGTGATGGCAAGACACTCGCTCAAGTGCTGACCTTAATGTGACATCAGGTTCAAGAACTACCAAGCAGGACGCCTTACAGCATTCCCAGAACTGCCTCGCGCTCTCACGCCAATTGATGTTAATGGCTCTGGAACGAACTCCCAGATGAGTCTCGCCAAACCGGAGAATGATGAGAAGTTCCAAGAACAAGAGATCCAGGAGACTGAAGCGCAAGACTGCTTCAACTTTGAAGACTGTACGTAGTGAGGACATTGGTGACTGACCTGTTGACTGACACTTCACAGCCGAGATATACTCCCGAATCGCAGTTTTCGTCAGTCCAGGAGGAGCATGCGGACCAAAGGGTTGCCAAAATGGACGACTCTCTCCCGTGTACAAAAGGCCATTTTCCGTTGTCGAAAAGATCGAGGCAGAAGCGGAGGCCAGGACATCAACAGAGATCGAGAGTATGCGTCGAGCGGAACTTGATACCATACGAACCGTGTTTCTGCTCCCAGGCTCTAGCAAAGAGCTCAACATCCCGGCCCCCATGCGCCGCAAAGTCCTCGATGCCATTGCTGCATCCACAGACGCCAAGCATCTAGACCCAGTCGCAGAACATTGCTACCTCCTCTTGAAATCTTGTTCACACCGGAACTTCATTCGTCTTGGTGTATCAAATGGAACCTTCGAAACGATCTGTATGGCGACAGGTCTTGGGATTGTCCTCACTGTCGGCGGGTTTCTAGCCATGTTACTTCTAGCATTTGCTTCCCCATCCTTCAGACACTGCTCTCGCTGGCGAGGTCTTGGTGTCTGGCCGATGTGGAGTGTCGGAGTTGGATTGATACTCTCGGGGATACGGGGTAGCTGTTTCTTCCTACTTCTTTTCTCGAGACGGCAGCCGCTTCCCTGGGAGAGGTTCGAGGACGACCCGATGGTCACAAAACAGTCTCGTTTTGTCCGACTTGTATCGAAATTGATGATCTTCGACCGCAAACTCAAGGTCAAAGACGACACTTTGAGGCGACTTCAGAGGAAGGTGGTGATGCAGAGTGTGCTGGGAGGAATGGCGTTCGCTACAATTATGGTCATTGTTTTCTTGAGTTTGCCGATCTGGAAGAAAGTCTGATAGGATCGGATACACTCATTGAGCAGAGCCATATGCATATAGCAGTCTCATACAGTCAAAATCCGCTTAAAATGAACGACGATATGATTGATGACTTCTTTGCATTGCGATTATGAAGTGATGTTCAAGAACGGTTCAGGCTGATGTATCCGCACAGGCTGTTTGAGACACATCCTGTGGGGCAGCCGGACTGCCGGACAGTATTTTCCAAGCTGGGCAGAGATATCTCCGCACTGACCTACCACGGTATATTTCAGCGTGGGTCGTGCCGACCTCTTGCCCATCTCAACAGAACAAAAAGTTCTCTGACTTTCAAGTGAAATTAACACGAGAAGAAAATTGACATGCAAAGAAACAAAGACACTCGGAATGGACCCGACAGTATGTGTTCCACTCTACGGTTTGAGGGAGCAGAGAGGGGATTAGGAGCAAGTTGGAAGTATTTGATGCTCATCACCCCTGGCACAGCTTCTACATTCTCACCTCGAAGCAGGCATCTCGTTTGAATGGAGGTTCATGTTACTCAACATGTAATTTCACCATTTCGTCTGATGTATAGTCCTGAGACTTGATTCTCTAGTGGGGTGGAATACCTCACAGCTTCAACCTCCAGAATCAAGGCTTTACCTGTGTAGCCTTCTTGACGACTTCACTTCGACCCTTGGTCCGACTCAATGCCATCACGAAATATGACACACAATATAGCCGTCAACAAGTCCACGACTCCATCCATCTTTCAAGTCGACAAGCTTCACTCCTGCTCTGAGCCAAACATGCACCTCGAAGTCCTGCTCCGCCGCCTGGCAACCTCTAATCAAGTATCCATCTCTCAGAACGGACCATCCGCCATACCCTCCAAGACTTCCTCTTCCTCTCTCTCCTTCCTCTCTTTCTTCTCTGGCCTTTCAGTATCCTCGTCACCAGGCCAATAAACAGGTTGTTGTACCTCCAATGTTTCACCAGACAGCATATCAACGTCACCATCCGCATCGAGAGCATAGCTTTCCTGGACCGGTGCTGCTCCCTGCACGTCTCCTTCTCCATGCTTGTCGCGCTCAGCTGTCCCTTTGCTTGTAGCGTTCCGGTAGGGATAGTTGGTCTTTAGATCCCGGTCGTGTTCACCACTTGTTTCCGATCCTCCTTCTCCTTCTCTTTTCCGTTCCACCTTTCCACGATCATACCCCTCCCCCATCTCCAAATCGCCATCTCCACCCTCCAAACCATCCAACCACTCCCTAACCCCATCATACTCTCTCTCCTCATTCCCTTCCTCACCACCCTTTCCACCCTTCCCGTCTCTCCCACCTCTCCCACCTCCCCAAATCTTCCCATCCTTCCCACCCCTTAAAATCCTCAACGCCTTAACCTCCCTCTGAACTCTCTCTTGCTCCGCAAGCCCTAGTTGATACTCGATGCAGCAGCAGCAATCGTAGTAGCGGCGTTCAGCTCGGTTGGTCAGATCGTGGCAGAGGAGTGGGTTGTTGCGTTTGCAGTGGAGACGGATGAGGTGTTTGTGGCCGCAGTCGTCTGGGAGGAAGGGGGCAGAGGTTAGTTACGATGGTGGGGCGTTGGGGGTGGGTTTGGGAAATGAGATCAGGAGAGGAGAGAAGGGGAAGGGTATGGGATGGGATAGAGAGACGATTGGAGTTGGGAGGAGTGTGGCTTACAGACGAATGTTTTTGCCATGCACATGGTTGCGATCGTATGGGCTCAACGCGTCAAGGTATTGTGGTAGGATGAGATATCTTGCGACGCGATCAGGCGTGCGCGTTGTTTTCGTGCAGATGTTGTATTGATTCTGGCAGAGGGAGTATTTTCTTATCCTGACGCGATTCAGATTCCGAAAAGCGAGAGGGAGATGTAGCAAGTTTTTGTCGCGGTCGAGATCGAAGTCGAAGATTCATAGGTTCGTCGAATTTGTTTGGCGATATGTTGTTGACTAGGAATCCAAGGCTGGCTTTTGATGTAGGGCGCACGCGGTTTTGAAAATGAGAAGTTAATACGTCGCCTCGTTGATGAGAGAATTTCCCATTGTGGTTCTTCAGATGGTGACATTGGGCAAAACCATTGTCGAGGTCAGCTTTGAAACTTTTGGGTGTTTTTGGATTTTTAAGCGAGAACGCTAAGGGATGTCAACAATGACCAGAATCATGGTTTGTTGAGATCATGATAAAGTGTTCCTTCAGACACCTATAGCTTCTATGCTAGTCGCTATCAATGATATCTTCCACTTTCAACCAGCTAAAGTCAAGTCCGTTGTCTTTATTCACTTTGTTCTTTTCATCTTTGCCTTTCTGATGAAAGCCCTCAAGAACCAAACCAGAGTCAGCTTTTGACGGTACAAGACTCTCGTCACTACTCTCATCGCCATCCTCTTCAGTTTCTCCAGTCTCCGTCTGGTCTCCATCCCCATCATCTTCTTGCTCTTCCTCGTCATCCTCATCTTCATCCTCCCACTCGTCTTCTCCCCCCTCATCCTCCACCACAATCTCACTCTCACTCCACGCCTCCATTTCCTCTTCATCCTCAATCACCTCCTTCACCATCTCCTCAGCCCCATCAAAGATCCACTTCCAGTTTGGTTTCTCTCTGCCGATATCCAGCATATCCTTCAAATCCCCGCTTTTCTCCCTCTGAAACTGAACCAAAGCCTTGGCAATATCAATCTTATGGAACAAAATCGCTGTCGCAAATGCACTGCCGTACCAGCCTCCACGGACCGTAGGATCGGCTCCCCGAGCAAGTAAGAGGCGGACGATTGTCAAGTTGCCGGAATTGCAAGCCGCGTTGAGAGCGGTACCGTATAGGCCTCCTGTGATATTGACCTCTGCGCCGTGGTCAAGTAGTAACTTCGCAGTCTGCGCTCTACCAGCAACACAAGCCGCTTGAAGCGCAGTCCTGTATCTGCCAGCCAACATATTGACATCCGCGCCGTGTTTTATCAGCAAGCGGATGAGAGAAATCGATCCAATGAAGGCAGCAGCTTGCAAGACTGACCCGAAATTTCCAGCCTTCATATGTGCATCTGCACCATGTTCCAGCAAACATGTCACAGCAGCTATATTGCCCTTGGTAGTCGCAGCATGTAAGGCCGTACCATAAGGACCAATCGTCTTTGCATTGACTTCCGCACCAGCTTCCAAGATCCGCTCGATCACCTCCACGCAGCCGTCCTCGTACCCAATCGCAGCACTTTGCAATATCGAGCCGCGCTTCGTAGCAAGATGGACATCCGCTCCCGCTTCCAACAACATATTAATATCATCCATATCCTGGGTCTGACAAGCCAAGAACAGAGGCGAACGTCCAGATCTCTCCCACACCAAATTCGGATCCGCGCCTTTCCCCAACAGCGTCTTCACTATCCCCGGCTCGCCAGCCACGACCGCTGCTCCCAGAGGCGTAGAATTAACTCCTCCAATGGCGTTCACATCAGCTTTATTATCAAGAAATAGATCAATCAGCGCTTCCTCGTCGTCAGATCGCTGCACAATGGCGAAGTGTAGAGGCGATCCCCATTTTCCACAGGGGATGTTGACGTCTGCTTTGTGTCGCTGAACGATTTGGTAGACGAGCGTGTGGCAGGCTCCTGAGATGGCAGATCCGAGCGGTGAGCCCCATTTCCCGCCGTAGATGGTATTGGAGGCGCCGTGTCGGTAGAGGAGCGATATTGCTGTGTAGTAGCCGGATCGGTAGGCACAGGCAAGGGCAGTGCCGTAAGTGCCGCCACAGGCGTTGACGTCTGCGCCGGCTGCGAGTAGAATCTCGAGTTTTTCGACGTCGGCTGTGTGTACGTGTTAGTACTGGGGTTGAAGCCTCGACCGTGTTGAAGAAGTAGCGAGATATCAGAAGGGGCAGTTGCTAGGAGAAGCAATCGAGGCGACTTACTATCGCTATCATCACAGAACGAAGCTTGGAGTGCGGAATGCCATTTTCCACCGGTCTTGTTAACATCTGCGCCAGCTTCGATCAAGATTCTCAGTCCATCGGCATCTCCATAACAAGCCATAGCAATGATCGGATAAGGCACTTCTCCTCCCCCGTTCAAGTCCACGTCAGCGCCGTGTCGTAGAAGAGCGTGAAAGCCGTTGGTCTTGTAGGCTTCCCAGTTGTCATAGTTGCCGCAGCATGCTGCGATGAGTGCTGTTCCATACTTGGAGTGAGATCAGTAAGAGTTGAGTATTATCTGGTTCAGGAGAACATACCTGGCCAACATGATGCTGGTTCACATCAGCACCAGCCTCAACAAGAATATCAACACATTTCTCGTTCTCTGACAGAGCAGCAGCCTGCAATGCTGTCCCGAAAGTCCCACCAACAACATGGACATCACTCCCCAACTCCAAAAGCGTGGAAACCGACTCTGCCTGTCCGTAATAAGCAGCACACTGAAGCGCACTCTTGAAGAACGTATCGTCGCTCTCGAAGGTAAGCATTGCACCCGCCTCGACCAAGCGGCGGATCAAAGCAACATGTCCGTATTCAGCCGCCACCTCCAGTGCAGTGACAGTAACATGGTCTTCATCCAGATCAAGATTTGGTTCACAACAAACATTCACATCGACGCCTCGCTCCATAAGAATATTGATGATTGCCTCATTCTGGAGGCGCACCGCAGTCATCAACGGCGTGCACTCATCGCCATTGACAGCATTTGGATCAGCGCCATGATCCAAGAGAAGATTGATAGCTTGTATATTTTCTCTTCTGATCGCTGCAATGAGCGCACATCCTGATTTCTCTTTGCTTCCTGGCGTGACTAGTTCGTTGACGTCTGACCCAGCGGCAAGTAGAAGCTCGAGAACGTTCTGATCGCAGTGGTCGCTGTCGATTGCTGCAATCAGAGGAGTGACATGGAGTCCTGCTTCAGCTCCAACAGAAGCCCCCAAATCGAGAAGGATCTTGACCAAATGCTCGTTCCCCTTGTGAGCTGCGAGCGCGAGCGGTGTCCATTCTTCCGTTGAGCGGAGTTCCCCCGTACCGTCTATATCCACACCATTGCTGATGAAGTACCGAACCAGTTCCTCGTGGCCCTTGCGAACGGCTATGATTGTAGCGTTTGATGTATCGTAAGTATTCTCCATGGGTACGCCCAGTTCCACAAGTATTTTCACCATCTCGAGATTACCTGCCGAAGCGGCACTCACGAGCGCTGTTCCTCTAACACCACCATCCATGTTGACATCGACACCCGCATCTGCTAGCACACGGACGATATTATTGTGGCCGTAGAAAGCAGCAGCTTGCAAAGAATTCCCGTAGTGCGAATCGAAAGCCTCAACATCTGCACCAGCGGCCAACAAGACTTGCACAATTTCCAAGTGTCCTTGGGCACTTGCTGCATTTAAAGCATTTCGGTGTTTGCCTCCTTTCGCGTTGACATCCGCTCCATGAGCTAGTAACAGCTCCACGACATCAAGGCGACCTGCACAGCACGCCGAATGCAACGCATCAGCCCCTTTGTCGTTCTCGTCGTTGACGCGGGCACCGAGATCAATCAGCTTCTTGACGAGATCGATCTTGCCTAGAGCAGCGGCTGCCATGAGTGCACAATCATGCCGGCCACCTTGGGCGTTGACATTTGCACCATTATCTAGCATCTCGTTGATGATTGAGTCGTCCTTTCCAACTATTGCTGCGATCAGAGGGGTGGAGTACCAGCCTCCTCGGCCATTTATTGACGCTCCACCTTCTAGCAGAAGTTTTGTGACACGTCGATGTCCTTTCTCTGCTGCGGCTGACAAGGGAGTTCCGAATCTTGGATCTGCAACTTTGAGGTTTGCTCCTCTCTTGAGAAGGGTGCTGACGACATCGGGGTGACCTTCAAGAGCTGCGATTTGAAGGGCAGTACCATATTTGCCCCCTTTGCCATCAACAGGTGCTCCAGCCTCGAAGAGAACTTCTGTAGCTTCTGCATGACCTCGAGAGGCTGCTAAGTATAAGTACCGGATCAGCTTGGCCTTGTCCTGGCCTGCGAAACACCTCTTCAGAAGGATTTTCAGTACCGCCGCGTGCCCCTCAGCAGCTGCAGCTACTAGAGGATTGTCGGTTGTCTGCAGCTCAATCGGGATCTCGGATCCCTCATCTAGAAGCGAGTTGACGATCTTGGACAGGCCAAAGAATGAAGCGTAGTAAAGGGGAGTGACGTGGGGAGATGGGACAATAGTCAGCATATTTCGTCGATGCTGTAAGTGATAGATCTGTAGCCACATATCATAATTTCCTCGGCGTTGTGTACTAGAATGGAACAGTTTCTCGATAAGATCATGAATAATATCCTCGGATGTCGATACGTGGTGGCTATGAATCGGCCAGGACTTAGCTGCATATTCCAGAAAGCTAAATTCATCGAGAAGAGGCATAACTTCCTCCACGGATGCAACAGGTCGTTGGTCAAAGTCCCGGTAATTAAGATACGTAAGACAAATGGAAGCGAGCTCGGCATGGACTTCTTCCTGTGCGATGTAATAGACACTCAGAGTATCTTTGATCTTTGGAGAAGTCAAAAACTCCTTGACTGTGAAATGAGCCAATGACACCTTCTGGTCATCAGACACCGTGATCAGACTACTGCAGTATCCGACAATGTCTTCCGGATCCATCAAATCATCAGGGTCGAGCTTCTCGTTGTCGGAACTTGGATCGATAGCTATCGCCGATGCCAATTCCCGCAAAGTCATCTCCCTGGCTCCACGGACTAACCATTTGAGTAGCTTTTGGACGGTTTCCTGGTGATCCTCGTCGATCGACAGGAGAATTCGGAAATAGGTGTCCTCTAATGTTTTGGGGAGATGCTTGAGAGCTTCTCGGATGGCGTTGTGTGTTTTGAATTTGCAGAGGTGGTCGATCTGGCAGTTAATCCATTGGAACCTACAATTCTCGTCAGCCAAAGTACATGCATGACCCCAAAACGAAAGGCAACATGAGTGGGATAAATTGACTCACATTCCCTCCGCCTTCAATACCAGTGTATCCGAGATCTGCATTCTCAATTCCTCATCCTTGACCTTCAATTTCTTCGAAGCAATTCTTGCATTCAGCGTCGCATTGACATAGATCTCAATATCACCAGAAACATCTATCGGTCTCATCTTTAAATTCGGAAAGTCTTTAAATTCCTCGTTAATCAGTGGATCCTCTCTCGAGCTAACAAGAATCTTGATATGCTCCACTGAATCTCCAATCGCCGAAATAGCTTTCAGAATACATTCTCGATCATGACATTCGTCCACGGCGTCTATGACTATGAAGACTCTCTGGAATGAGGTTTCGAGGAATTGGCTGAAGTTGCTGCGGACGAGATCAAGCGACGGCGGGGCCAGGTTCGCGACTCGATCGTCCTTATATTGCTCCTTGTAAAATTTCTGGACGTTTTGAAAGACGGCTATATTCTGAGTACTGAGTTGGTTGAGAAGCGTTCGTAGGACAGTTGATGGGTCTTGTTTCATCGGGTCTTTGTAATCGCAGAAGAAGTACGCGAGCCCGACCTCGCTGCTCTGGTATTCGTGCTTCAGGTAGCTGATTACTGTGGACGTCAAGACAGTCTTCCCAGCGCCAGGAATGGCATGGAGCCAGAAAAGAGGCGAGGTATCGTCCTTCAGCCAGTCTTGAAACTCGGAGCAATCCAGGAACCATGATCCTGTAGAACCGTATCGCAGTTTGACAGAAGTGGTGTGATTGCTCAGGACATCGGCTGGGGCAAGCCATTTGATGATTTTCTCTATCTCACTATCCTCCACTTCGCTTTGCCAGCATTTTTGAAACTGCTCTGTCTCTTGCCAGCGACGGGTCTGAACTACCCTGTTTTGGGCAGCCTTGATTCGTTCCGCATGAGCTTCTTCCTTCTCTGCCAAATTGATCTCAAACTCGATTTTCGCCATGACTTCCGACAATCTCGTACGAATCTCGCCGAACTGGACCTTGAAAGGCTTCCATACTAGCTTGATGAGCGTCGAAAGCCCGACGGGTGTGATCGCTCGTAGGTGGTTCTTGCTCGTCCGCTCGCTGGCCTTTACGAAGACGTGTCGTGCTTTCGTACAGAACTCGAACATAATCTGGAATACTTCAACCATGAATGATTTCAGCTGATCGTTATTGGGAAAGAGTTGAGGGAGACGTCTGAGTTGCGACAGGTGTAAGCCCATGATCTCCATCATGTCTGAGATCTTTTCGAAGTACTCGGAATACTCCTTCGCCAACTGCTTTATATTAACATCCACTCAAGCGAACGACGAGGGAAGGGACCACCTACATGCAGAACGATCCGAAATGAACCCCATAGCGGCGACAAAATCGTCGAACTGGCATTCGCGATGACATCGAATGCCGCAGCATATTGCTCAATGCCCGCAATAAAAGGTTTGAGTGCCACAGATGCCTTGCGACTGATACTCTTAGTTTCTGGCAAAGGACTCTATGGTTAGCATCATTGTTCAATACGTCCCGAGACGGTGACCCGGACAGGAACTCACTGTGCAGATTCTCCGCACTCTTCACATCACCCAGTAAATTCTCCACAACAGTAGTAGCAACAAACAAATCCTTCTCCCTAGGCGACAAAGTCTCGAAAAAAGACTCCACTATCCCACCAAGTCGTGTCTTCAACTCCCTAGCCACCAATTTAGTTTCTTTCTCTCCCCGCCCCCAAACCAGGCCCACTCACCGGTCCGACACCCTGCCCGTCATTTTGACGGCCAAATCTCTGAAATCAATCGCTGGACATTAAAGGGAAAAACCGGGACATAACAAAGAAGTAGAGGATATCAAAAGCGACATGTAAAGGTAAGAAATGAAATGTTCGAAGGGCTGAAAAGTGTTGTGACAAGGATGATTTTTTGGCCCCCAATTTGACGCCACAGCCATGCCGGTTGTCAGCACTGGGCAGCGGTGTCGTGCTTGCTGCCGCCAATCAGAAGAAATAGGAATAGTCGGTCAGATCTTGCATCTGTTGCAGTTGAGAGAAGCGATATGGTTACACAAGTGTCGTTTGAAGACCTGATGCTAGGGTATTCATGGTTGTGGTTATTTTCTGGCTTTGAATCAGACAAGTCAAGCGAGAGCAGCGGGCGATTGGCAGGGCCTTCGTTTCGAGCTCGACAAAACGAAGTCGTAAGTTTACTTTCTGTCATCTAAGGGCAATGTGTAATGAACTAGCCATGGATTGATATCAGCTGCAAGCAAATGCGCGTGTGCTAAAGAAGAGAACGCCACCATGCCAGAAAAGCCGCCCGCTAATTTTGGATTCTCAAACTTCATGAAAATTAATGCAACGCCGTACAAAGTATCCAACCAAACACCGCCGCTCACATTGATATTATACAGGAGAAAACAAAGACCCGTACATCACATTTGGCGCAGCTCAGGGAAGTACTGAGCTATCTTTAAAGGGTCGCCGTAGTTTCTAGGTGGGGGAGAATCGGGTTCAGAGTCTTGGACTGGGGCATTCATTTGAGGGTTCTCGATTGCGGAGAGGGACTTTCGCTTCTTCTTTGTGTTTCCTTGCTCTTGTGGCTTAGATGAGTCTCTTGGGCCAAGATTCTGAAGAGTTAGATTGCGGAGATCAGAAAGTGGACTGGGGTTCCTCGGAGGTATAATTTCGTTGGCGGGTGATAGTGCTGGAGAGGCTGAAGTAGCATGCATGGAAGGAGTGAGGGTGCTAGCCAGGCTTTCGTGGAGACTGGTCGATAAGGTCGATATCTTGCGAGGTGGAGCGCCTGGAGAGGTTGCGGATTTTGTGCCGTTAGCGGCTCCCTTCTCGTTCGTAACCAAGCCTTTGTCTTGGGCGAATTGAGATGACCGTCGATGGTATGGATTATAGCTATAGTACTCATCAATGATTGGGTGAACCATGACAGTCTGCTTGTGGATCGTCAAAGTTGAGTTCGTTGGTACTGTGACCCAGCTTTCTGTTTCGCGTTAGTAACTTTGTACGAGGAGCATGGGGCAATCGGCGTGTTGTACCTCTCTCAAAAGTCAGGGGCTCGCTAGCAACCAGTACGATATCGGCACCTTTATCCCGACGGTCCATCTGATATTCGCCCTTGGTACTCTTGTCCTCCCACGTGGTTCCCGAAGAATAATACAGACTAGCCGCCTCGTCGGTACGACTACTGACATATCGAGTGCAGACAACACTATGTCCATCCGTGATGGCAAAGTTCAATAAGCTTCTGGTATCCACGTTCTCCTTCTCTACCACACTCTGCGGAATGTCTGCAATAAAGTCGTTGATCTGCTGGATTGTTTTGAGCATAGCTTGTCGTAGAACACCTGGCCCAAACCCAGTCTTTGGAGGAGAGCTTGGGTTGTATCCCATACGTTCGAGAGTGTCCAGATACAAAGCAAACGCCCACTCGCTATCTGTTCCACCGTGTACGCCCAAGTACCACTTATCTGCAAGTCGCTGACCTAGGGGTCGCTTTATTTGCTTCCACCCGCCAAGTCCCCCGTTGTGCATCCACATCAAACTTCCGTGGTAGAAAGGGTGGCAGTTGTCATCGCTCAAGGAACCTTCTGTGGTGGCGCGAACGTGTGCGAAGATAAGATGCGATGCGGTTTTGGAGGCAATCCGTTGAAGGTTGACGCAATTCCATGCAGGAGTAGTTGATGTGAATATGCAAGGTTCGGGTCCAAGTTTAGGCTCCGTATAATATCCGATTCCAAATCCATCACCTGCATAGAATCAGCATGAAGTAAGTAAGCAGCTGTGCCAAACGGACCATTGTGAGGTCTTCTCATATCCAGGCGAAGGCGGGAATCGAACGATTGTGTGAGGATGGAGTGTGTAGGATCAAGAATCAACTTCGAGAGCAGGATCTCATCGGAACCTTTGTAGACCTAGATTCTGTTAGCTGTAGCTTCGAGGACTGAAGTTGTGTTATGCTTACCAGAAAGCGACACATCCTTCCGGTAGTGCAACACTGTTTGGACAAAAGCCTGGACGTGTTCTTTGGGTGGCAGAGTTCGAAGTGACACTTCAGGGCTTTATCAATTGCCCATAAGTTGGCCAACTGTCCGGAAGTGCTGGTGGAAGATGTGTTCGTTCGTGAGTCAAAAAGTTGAGCTCGCCAGAAACAGCAAGGGGCGCAAGGCTGAGAGCTCAAATGGCGCAATCGAAGGCGAATTAGGAAGGGAACGACGCTGAGGAAAAGCAAACAATTACCCGAAGGAGTAATTCAATAAAGGAAAGAAAAAGATGTCACAAGAACAGCGACAACTCTGAATTGCTGCAAGTACAAACAGAGAAAGACTGAGACGCGATGTTTGGGTATCTTGTATCACTCCACCTTTGTGCTCGAGGCTACCAAAGTCCTGGTTGGAACTTGAGGGGGCCGGACCTGGGAAGATGCAGCTAAAAATTCAGGATCCACCCAAGAGTCAGTGCCAACCAGCCACACTGAGCACCGCCACATCTCATGCAGACGCCACTATTGAAGCATAATACTTGGACAAGGGGACTGGACGCATCAGACAATTATTCAAGCAAGCTATCGCCATCGACCTGCAGCCCATGATTCAATTTCCATGACCCCGAGAAGTTCCAGGGACGTCTTGCTACATTCCCACGTTCGGCAACGATGAGCGGGCGGCTCTTGTCAACCAGGCTTCGGCCTCTGGCCCAGCGAGTCAACACCGGAGCAGCGCGTCACTTCCATCACCACACTACATCTTCAGCTGGAGGACTTCTCAAGACGGATTCAGCAGTACGGGCAGCGCGAAGGAGGATATGGCCAGCTGGATATACTGCTTTTTCTAATGCTGTTATTGTTCGGAACGCCTCTTTCGTACGGATACTTCCCAAATTACTTCTCAAATTCGCAAGAATCCCCGCCTTATTTGGAGGTGCCACGATTGCTGGACTGGCATATGTACAATACCAGGCAACCCGTAGGTTTTATATTACTCCTCTCTTGAAACCAGTGCTGATATATGGGTGCAGAAGCTGGAAATTATGCCCTCGATGTGTTCAACTCGACGAAGGACACTGTGACGGGAGTAGCTGGAGGACTATTTGGGGGTGCAAAAGGCATTGCAGATCAGACGATGCAAGGATGGCAGAATACAAAAGAACAAGTGGGAGTACCCGAATGGATGCAAAAAGTCTTACGAATTCATGAAGAAATTGGAGAGAGGCCAGGAGGAGAAGGTGGTGGAGGTCCTGGAGGAGAACCACCAAAGGAGAGCAGATACGGAACTGCTGCTGCGGCCGGGGCTACCGTCGCCGCGTATGGCTATGATCAATCATCTGAGGAGGATCCGAGGTCTGGAGAAGAGTCGGCCAGGGACGATCAAATGATGGTTTTGACCAAGAAGATGATCGAGATTCGGAGCATTTTACAGACTGTAGGACAGTCAGATACTTTGAATCTACCTTCAATTGTGGTCATAGGATCTCAATCGTCTGGGAAGAGCTCGGTACTAGAAGCCATAGTCGGACATGAGTTTCTGCCCAAAGGATCAAACATGGTTACACGAAGGCCTATCGAGTTAACTCTGGTCAACACACCAGATGCCCAAGCCGAATACGGCGAGTTCCCGGCCCTTGGCTTGGGAAAGATCACAGATTTTTCGCATATCCAGCGAACTCTGACAGAACTCAATTTGGCTGTCCCTGACTCTGAATGTGTTTCTGACGACCCTATTCAGCTCACGATCTCATCACCACATGTACCGGACTTGTCACTTATTGATCTTCCCGGCTACATTCAAGTTGTCGGGCATGATCAGCCAATTGAATTGAAGCAGAAGATCTCTGATCTTTGTGACAAATACATTCAACCTCCGAATGTCATTCTTGCAATTTCGGCAGCAGATGTTGATCTGGCAAACTCAACAGCTCTACGAGCAAGTCGGAGAGTTGATCCTAGAGGAGAAAGAACCATTGGAGTCGTGACGAAAATGGATCTGGTCGATGCTACAAGAGGAGCTGCGATTCTCAATGACCGGAAATACCCTCTGCGTCTTGGATACGTTGGTGTTGTTTCACGGGTGCCACCTCAGTCGACAAGCTTATTCAAAAAAGGTAGCGGAAGCATCGCCTCTGCTATCGCTAAGAACGAGCATGCATATTTCTCAGCCCATCCTCTGGAATTTGGCCAGGATGCCGGAGTGAATGTCGGTACCACCACTCTCCGCAAGAAACTCATGTCAGTTCTTGAACAGACGATGGCAGCAAGTCTGCAAAGTACAGGGGATGCTATCAGACAGGAACTCGAGGAAGCAACCTACGAATTCAAGGTCCAATACAACGACCGCCCTCTCTCAGCTGAATCATACCTGGCTGAAAGCTTGGATGCATTCAAGCATTCCTTCAAAGAGTTCACGGAGAGCTTCGGACGTCCACAAGTCCGAGAAATGCTGAAGGAAGAACTAGATCAAAGAGTCCTTGATCTCCTCGCATCGAGGTACTGGAATAAGCCAGTCACGAATCTCTCACCAGCACTACCAGAACCAGATTCTCTAGCTGATCTCCCAACCGCCGACCCAGAATCCCTATACTGGCACCGCAAACTTGATGCCTCCACTTCCGCCTTGACGAAACTTGGCATCGGCCGTCTAGCAACCACGGTAGTAGCAAATGCTCTCCAAGCTCACGTCGACCGTCTCATCTCTCAAAGCACATTCGCAGCTCATCCTTTCGCTCGCCAAGCCATCACCGAGGCCGCTTCTGGAATACTCAACGAGAGATTTTACAGCACTTCAGACCAAGTAGAGAACTGTATCAAGCCTTACAAGTTCGAAATCGACGTTGAAGATGGCGAGTGGGCACGCGGCCGAGAAAACGTTGCGGACGTCTTGAAAACTGAGCTGAAGGCTTGTGACGAGGCCGTCAAGTCGGTAGAGCAATCCGTAGGCGGCAAGCGAAAACTCAAAGATGTCATGGGCTTCGTAGACAAAGCGAGGAGAGGAGAAGTAGAAGTCGTTGGTGATGGAGCGAGTGGTGCCGGTGGCTTCTCATCGGACTTGCTACAAAGAGGTAAGCATCCCCTTCTCAATCATCACAACCAAATTCTTTGGCGTCAAAAATGATGTTAGCAAAACAGATAGATCTAAGCTAACAATGTAACCACAGGCAAAGAAGCCATCTTCCTCCGCGACCGCGCCCAACTCCTCCGCATGCGCCTCACCGCCCTGAAATCCAAACAATGCGCCACCAAATCCTCGCGCTACTACTGTCCCGAGATCTTCCTCGACGTCGTAGCCACCAAGCTAACGTCCACCGCCGTGCTCTTTCTCAACGTCGAACTCCTATCTGAATTCTACTACAACTTTCCTAGAGAGTTGGATGTGAGGCTGGGCAGGGGATTGAGTAAGGAGGAGGTGGAGAGGTTTGCGAGGGAGGATCCGAGGGTGAGGGGACATTTGGAGACGATTAGACGGAAGGAGTTGCTTGAGTTGGTACTAGGGAAGATGGAGGGGTTGAGGGAGTTGGAGGTTGAGGAACGCGGGAAGAGGGCGAGTGGGAAGGCTGCGGGTGCGGCTGCGGCGAGGGCGAAGAGAGAGGGTGGCGGGAAGGGGTGGAGTTTGTTTTAAGTTGGTTGTCTTCTGACTCAGATGACTTCAAGTTTGGGACTTGACCCTTGTTTTGGAAGATTGGGTAAGTTTGAGTGGAAGGGAAGCAAGAGGCTATTATGATTCATGCCACATATTTGGGAGAGGCGTTTGGTCGTTGTTGTTTGTGTCTGTGCTTGTTGGGCTGATCAGTTGGTTAGCCGAGGTGATATCACTCCTGTTTCTGTGTTTTGGTTGTTTTCGGCTGTCGTTAGAGCATGGAAAATCACATCCCCTCCTCTTGTCCATACCAATACCGCTCTACTTCTAAGAACGAATTAAAACGATTTGAAGGATGCACTGTGCCACTACTCGTCGATTTTTTGGGTATTTCTGAAATTCTCACCGACCTGGCAAGCCGTTTAAACCACTCGAAATTTGCCGCTTTCAGGGACTTCTAGTGCCACTTCGACTCATAGGTTCGCTACGTCAATCGTTCTTCTTGTATTGCGTTAGACATCTACTCTGCAGCATGAGGTATATCTCATCTTATGCATGTGTACGGGTAAAGCCTCATCCCTGCCAAAATGCAAGAAAGTCCAACAGTATATACTTGGGCAAAACGCCATAAATGTAACTCCCATCTGAATCGTCTCATTTATCAATCGTAAACTGTGTCGTGACCTCCCACTTCACACCTCCCCCCTTCCCATATCCTCCGCCCAGCCTGTTCTTCACCAGAACATTCAACCTCTCCCTCAACTTGACTAGAGACGCATCATCGCCTCTGACCCTCAACTTCAGATTCGCCATACAAAGCCCATAATGCACCTGCCAGAACCTCGCCTCCTCAACCTGCACAATCATGGGATCCTTGTGGATCTCGCGCATAACGTCGCTGACGCCTTCGCCGGAATAGGACATCAGGAGCATAAGGCCTTGAGTCATAGCCAATCTGACGCCCAGCACGAACATGGAGATGGCAATGACGGCGCAGAGGAGCCGGTCAAGCCAGAGGTAGACTGTGATGGTCAACAGAGGGAGGAGAAGCATGATTGCGCTGCAAGAGAGGGTGAGGAAGTGTGAGGGGTTGGAGAGAACGCTGGGGAGTGAGGATATCACTGCGAAGCGCATGGCTTTGCCTATGCGCGCGTGGTTCTTCAATCCATAGGCCGAGATCAATGTAGCTACAATAGATAGCACAGCAGCAGAATCGACAGAGCCAGGTGATACGCGTTGGTGCGAGTGTGGGTGGTGCGGTGTATGTGAGCCCATGCCTTCTAGCACATGCTTGAGATTATGTGACATGAGATCGAAGCCCATGAAGAGCAGGAAGACGGACATGGCGAAGCCGGCTAGGACTTCGGTGCGCTCTAGGCCGAAGGGATGGCGGATTGAGGACCGCTTCCATACTTCGAAGTTGCTGAGTACGTCTACCACTACACATATCGTGGCGGACACAGCGTCGAAGAAGATCAGGTGGGAGAGGGCTGTGAGTGCTAGCGAGCCTTCTGCCGAGAACAGCACGTATGCTGCTACCAGCGCATGACAGGCACACCAGGCAATTCGAGTCGTTTGCTCCTTCGACCTGCTTGTCCACGCCTCCTTGTATGTCGGTATCGGGAGGGAAGCTGGGAGGGCGAGAGGCGCTCTTGGAGGCGGCTCTAAGAAGATTTGATGTTGGGCTGACACACTCGAGTGTTTGTACCTGTGGCCTCGTCGCTTGCCAATATTCTTTATAATTTACTGGTTAGCTGATATTGTTGCAAACTTGACCCGCGCATCTGATATAGAAGGGGAAGCAGAAGCAAACGTAGGGAGTGAAAGTGAAGTGGCATGCCATACTGAGTTTGCCATCGCAGGGCTATCTTTGATGGATTGCGTCTGGAAGTTAAAAGGGCTGCGAGACCCTGCTGGAGGGGGAGGACCCAGTGTTGTCTCGGAGTTGAAGGACGGTGTTCCTAGGCCTGCTGAGGATGGCATGGGCGAGGTCATGGATCCAAAGCGACCTGGGAAGGTATCTGACAGAGGCGAGAGGGAATTGGAATCGTAGGTAATGGTCGAGCGCATTGTCCGAGGTCCGCCATCGATCCCAAGTCCCTCTTCTGGTTCCTCTGGAATAGGGGTCGGAGGGGTGGGCGTCCGCGGTGGAGCGGGAATTGGCAGGCTCGAAGCCATTGCTTCTTACTCTCTATGGACTAGGGATAGCATGAGAGGGTCCACGATGAGCAAGGGCTTCTACGGAAGCTCGAGGCGTGAGATTGAAGTTATTGAAGGCCGTGCGGGAGAGAGGGGAGTTCAGATGTTTGTTGTTCCAACCGCGGGTAGATGCTTTAGCTCAGCCTCTCTAGCGCTTGACAGGCCCCTAAATTGGTAGGTCGAAGAGGCCAGGTACGCGAGCAATCTCGACAACTTTATTTCAATTACACTTCACTCCTGTCTTTCTTTACTCCAACCATTCAGACCTGGATAGCATCAATTCTTCTTCAGACTTGATCCATATCAGTGGCTCTACACCATCGAACATCGACTTTTCTCCGGGAGCCAAAAGTCTTGACTTTGACCAATATATGCCCATTTGGAGATTCTGAGGCCACTTGCCGCCAAGACCACAAACTGGACTATCCTTGTACCACCACCATCGCCACTTCTTTGGTCTTCCTCTTTGTGTTGGGCAGCTGGTACATTGAGGGTTCCTATTCGAGACAAGGCGAAGATTGGAAAGAGTAAGATTTTGGCCGACTACAAGAACAGTACAGTACAACCATGCTGATGATATCACTCCAGTTGCAACGGCTTGGCCTTTGAGCACGACTCTACAAGCCTCTGGAAGACTAGCGACTGCTCTCTGAGACTTGTATCCACGGTACAAGTGTTTAGTTCTGGTATGTTTCCATCCTGCCTCTCTGAACGCTCATGACTGAATGTCTAGCAGCACGTGCTATCAGGCAACTTTGTGGAAAGAAGCAGTTGCGCCTTGTCACCCGGCAACTTTTTCACTGGCCGCTGGAACAGTATTCATCGCCTGCAAGACATTCTTTCATTGAATCACTAAAGTAAGTGAGAAGGATAGTCGATACTTGTTTCACTTCGACCTAAGGAGTGGGCACTTATGTTAGCTATAAGTACAGTCATCCCCTCCGACTTTTTCCAAATTCAACTTCTTCATTGCAATAACGACACTCCTCTCTCTTGTGTAGCACATACCGAGGTATTCTTTACAAGCTCTGTACTTGTACAAGCATTGACATCATGCAGGAATCCCTCGAGACAAGTGGGAACAGAATCCCTGTCTTCTACTGCCTTTCACTTCACTTCGCCAATTGGACATGCCTTGTTGAAACTTCCTACGTACTTCATCATGGATAGCAGAAACTCAACGATGGACTCCAGCGCCCCCTCCAAGGATGCTACTCATGCTCATCATGGAGAAGAAGACCTTCCACCGGGACACAAGAGAAGTCTCTCGGGAAGTATTCTTTCCAAGTTATCGTTTTTGAGAGCCAGTGCGGATGACAATCACATCCCAGGGGAAAGAGCTAAACTTAGCCCTGAATTTTACCCTGGCGATGATCGCACATCTCCAAAGAAGTCTGGAAGAGCAATGGCTGTCGCTGTTCAGCAGCAAAAGACAAGGAGAAGAAAAGGATCTTTGAGGAAAGCTGCTTTGCTTGGCAGGGGGGCTCAACGAGAGAAAAAAGAGCTCAGGTCATCTCCCCTTGAGACTGGCCTGGACCTCTCTTATGGTGGTGATGGTACGACTTCACCAGAGGAATTTCACCAGACTTCTAGGCTAGGCCTTGGCCTGTCAGATACAACGCCTCGTCCTTCAATGGAAGGATATGCCAGTCGAGCCAACAACATACTCCTGTCACCAATAAAGACTTTGCCAATGGGGACAGAAGACCATCTCGTTACATCGCCGACCGCCACGAGTCCTACTCTCACCTATACCTCTACCACAGATGAGGACGACATTCTCAGTATCCGCAATCACGGTATTCCACCGCCTCGCTCAAGTATCATGAACTCCTCTGGCTCCGACTCTTATTTCCCACCTGGGTCTGGCTCTCTCACTCGTCGTCGGTCGGGGCAGAAGGCTAAATCACCACTGTCTCTTGGAGGCCTTGCTGCAAGTCCTCTGCCCGTCCATGATGATGAGTGGGACTATTCGGAGACAGAGTGGTGGGGATGGGTTGTGCTGATCGTTACGTGGATCGTCTTCGTGACAGGTATGGGATCGTGTCTTGGAGTATGGAGCTGGGCGTGGGATGTTGGAGAGACGCCATACGCTCCTCCTGAGCTCGAGGACGATCCAACTCTGCCAATCGTCGGCTATTATCCCGCGCTGATTATCCTCACGTCTGTCATGGCTTGGGTATGGGTTGTAGTTGCTTGGGTTGGCATGAAATATTTCAGACACGCAAAGATCAGTGGTGATTGAAAGCCTTATCGTATATATAAACGAGGCTAAACCTATTTGTTATCGGGAGTCTGTACCAGTGCCACTAACCCTCCTACTGGCCAATCATTCGAGTCCATTGTCGGCCACTGCCACTAGGGAAAGAAAGCTCTCACCGCTCGAGGCTGGGGCGGCAGATCAACCATCTAGAGCCCCTGGAATACAAATACACACCTGCGGACGCGTTCTCCTTACGTCTTGAGGGTGATCCTAAGCCTTATAGTTTCAAGGTTCGTTTGTTCGGTTGGGATGGTATTGAGTACATCTTTGGAACGAAGCCTTGCCCCGGCCGTGGTGGTGCCGATGAGGACTCAGATGAAGACTCGGAGAAGGATTCTGACGAGGAGTCAAACAATGATTCTGAGCAGGAGTTTGGCTCGGATGAGGACTTGGATGAGGATGTGGACGAGGAAACCAGCTCTAATGAGGAGGGAAGTGACGAGGAGTAATGGCCTGAACATCTCTTCGGCACAACGGTGACTTGGTGATGGTTTCTTCATGATGACTGTATGATTAGTTTTCTGCACAATGCCTACGGGCCAGCCTACAAAAGGCTTTCGGGATGACATGAGGGGAATGAAAGCATCTGACATCACTTCTTCCCTACTGAAGTCTGCCCGCGACCATGACTGATATGCCAGTATTCATTCAAATGATCTGTAGCACCCTCGAGACGCTACGGGCTTCCATACTTCACAAAATGTCCTCCCAAATCTTACAAATTCGCTCTCTCAAAATCAATCTCCCACTGCCTATCCCACTCCTCCGTCCCATACTGAGTCCTCCATTTACTTGGCCCCTTCACACTAACCAGCGTATACGGCCTCTTAATCTGTGCTCTCAAGTTCTCACCGCACAAATCAACATGTGTATCGGGATTGTCATCCCCTACAATCCCCGTCGCACTCTCCACCGGCACGAACTCCAGTCTCCTCATCCCCGACCCATCATACATATCCTCATCATCGTCCACATTCGCAAAGTCCCACGCTAGGACCAAACTCTTCAATTGCTCATTGACCGTCAAGCCTAGATTTGCGAAGATAGAGAAGGCAATGGACATGTCGCTGGCAGGGTGTTTGCCGCGTTTGTATGTCTTACCGTGGTAGACTGGGGAGAAGTCGAGTTCTGGATGCCAGGACTTTCGAGGTTCGTGTAATAGCAGCGTTTTGGAAGATAGGAATATGACGGACCAGGCCATTACCTCGACGGGGTTCAGACCGGCATTGTTGCGGATGGTGGGGTCGGCTCCTGCCGCGAGGAGGTTTCTGATGTGGTGAAGCTGGTGTGCTGCACAGGCGTAATGGAGCGGTGTGTCGCCTTGGAAATCGCGAGCGTTGATAGCAGAGTGTGAAGAGCGGAGGAGAACAAGTTGGAGGAGGGATACTGGTGCTGTTGGAGGTGGTGGGATGATTGGTGGTGGTTCGTTCCAACGTGTCTGAGGAGCGTCGCGGCGGTAGACGTGCGGAACTCCTGAGTGTGGAGGGAGTATGGAAAGAACATGGAGGAGTGTCAGTGATATGCCCTTGTCGACTGTAAGGTTTTCTTCAGAAAGAGGTGCTGGTAGGCGGTCTAGGAGCAGAAACAATAGATCGGCGACATATGGCATGTCGTAGAAGTTGTCTTGGTTGTACTGCAGAATCACCTCCCCCAAGATAGTGAGACTGTCGGTGAAGATCTGTGGACGATCGGGAGTACGTTCCAGATATCCTCCTTTACCTTGAGAGAGGAGAGGAAGTTGATCTGCGACGGGAATAAGAGGATCTGCTCCAATATCTAGGAGCTGTCTGACAATTGGCAGTTTTTGATTTCGGACTGCGAGGTGGAAGGCTGTGAGGCCGTCAATCTTTTCTCTAGCATTGACTTCGATGTCCCGCATAGAAATGCTTTTGAAGATGTCTTGATCAACTTGTGGATGGCGTGGAAGAAGCATGAGCAAATGTAAGCAAGTGAGTTGACGCCTTGTAGTCTTCGCCGTCGCGTCTGCCCCTCGAGCAAGCAGGTACTGCACCAGTTCCGTCCTTCCATACAGTGTAGCTGTATGCAGACTTGTAAGTCCTCTCCATCTACTCTCAACACTCCATTCCAGGTCCTCAAGAAGATAATTGACGATGTCGACGTGGTCATGGCGGATCGCTGACCACATCAGCACCTCTTCATATCCAGGCTGCAACTCCAAGCATAAATCAAGAGCTTCTCGAATGCTACTGAAGTCTCCAAATCCAAGTCGTAACCGTCTTTCAGGTCCATCATCTTCTGATACCAGGAGTCCCAGTGGCGTTTGTGAGAACTCAACCGGTAGCCCTGGAACTCGTGCTCGCGCATAGAACATTTCCAGAATGTCGAGATCAGTACACGGCGTCTCAAGAAGTAGGCACCCTTTTTGCAGGTCCTTATTCTCAGGTTGATCTTGCAAAGACGAATGAAAGTATTCGTACGCAAACCTCGCTCCTAAAGATAACAATACTCTGACGACCTGTGGCTTTCGATGAATGACTGCCCATCGAAGTGGTGTGATGGATCGACCTTTTAGGATGGGGATATCGCTCGGAGTTTGCAGTTTTAGGTTGTCTATGCTGCATTTATAGTTCACATCTGCTCCATTATTCACCAGTAGTCTGGCGAGTTGTTTCATTTTGCTGATGTTCTCGATGTTGACGAGGTAATGCAGTGCTGTGGGTGTGGTGCAGAACATGTCGTTGAATGCCCACAATGCCAATGGTCGGCAGTCTGCTCCACGATCAATGAGTACTTTCGCGATATCTGCGTGCCCTCTATTCATGGCACATAATAGCGGAGCGCGGATAGCAGGCAGTGCGCTTTGTGCATCTACATCGAATCCCGCATCGAGGAGAGCAACAGTTGCGTCCTTGTATCCGAACGTGGCAGCCAGGTGGAGCAGACTACCAAATGCAAAGTATGTGGTAGGTTCATATTGGCTCTCCCCTTCGTCAGTCATTCTGGCCATCACAAACAAGCTTGCTCTTTTGCTTCCTGATTCCTTTTCTGGGGCCTGTCGGGCATCCGTAGATTTTTCTTCTCCGAACTTTGCAATTTGGCTGCGAAGTCGATCCGAATCCCGGAGATCGAAATGGGGGAGAATGTCATCGGCGCAACTGATTGTCGCAGGAAACTGATAGTCTAGAGTATCTTGTCGTAATGCCAAACAATCCTGATGAATATCTGGAAATAAGCTACGCAGGCTGCGAAGTGCTAGCCTTGAGCCTGTGGAACCTGTTTCGTAAAGCCAGGTCCGCAAAGTCTCCGCTGGAGTATCAAGATCCACGCCATAAGCCGAAGCTATGGCATGGACAGTTGCTCTCGCTCTGAAGCACCCGAGTTCTGCTGATTTCGTAATCAACGCGATGCCTTGGGAGACGTCCTTGGGCACTCCCAGTGCCATGAAGGAGCATATTCCGAGCTCATATGTCCTGTCTGCTTCCTTAGACAGCTGCCTTTTCTTTTCAGCCTCTGCCTTCTTGTTCGTCTCTTTGTCAGGTGAGTCTTTCGAGACTTCGTCACCTGCTTCTGGAACATCGAGATCTTCAACGTTTTCGCTGCCCTTTGGTATCAAAAGACTCGAGTCGTCTGCTGCCTTCTTCAATTCAGATCTTTCCGTCTTCACGGCTGCGCTGCTTCCAGACGAGGTCTTGACTGTGCTAGAGCTGGATGACGATGACTCGTCTTCGGCGTTTGGCACGTATGGCGGGTAGTACACATGGAGGGTTTTCTCTAAATCGCGAAGGTACTCATACGGCTTATGAGCGTAGGTTCTCAGGTCAGATAAGATCTACAGGCCGCTTTCTGTCAACCGTTGTCCGCTAGTGAGCATGAGGGGTCAAGGGTGCACATACCTCGTCGCTAAGGTGGCGACTTCGCCATACATTCTCACGAGCTAATGCTTCTTCTTTGTACAGATGCTTGCAGGTGTTCAAGTCATGGATAATCTTGTTCAATGAGCATTCACATTTGTCGGAGACAGGAGAGGTCTATATGGGTGAGTTCCTACTCTCAAATCAAGAGACAGGTGTGCTGGGTGGGAAATGTTACCTCGAACCTCCATGCTGCTCTCCACCGTGGTCTTTTCGAATTTCTGGTAATGGTATCGACATCAAAATGCGCCCATCTGTTGTCTCTACTGACCATAACTGGGTTGTTGTGATCAACTCCATATCCTAGAGAATATGCCAACTCGCGTTTCTCCTCGGCGTGTGTGAAGCCGTGGAGTAGAACGGCAAACTTATGCCAGTAGTGGCCTTTATCAGAGCCGCTTCTACCAGAAAAGATCACTGGACTGTCAGAACTGGTCATGTATGATGGATCTGCTTCGATGGCAGCGAAGAAGATATTTGCGCGCCAAGAATTTGTTTCAACCACCCCGACTGTATCAACTAGATCAGCAATGTGGATCTGGTAGTCCTTGGGCAGAGGTATTTCTTGTTCATCATTCGTATCTCCCAAGCTACTATCTACAACTGGTTCTTTGGGAAGACCAGGTGTTCCATTTGGGTCAGCATCCTGGTTGCGGTAAGATATGACATGGTAGCGTTTCGGACTCGCTTCTTCGCCAGATCCATGCAGAGGACGCACAATGAGCTCAGGAACTCCATCGCGTTGAGGCCCCAAAGGGTTTCCCGCCGTAGAATGGGGCTCTTCGAAGCTCGTTCGGTCGCTATGGTCCAAGCTCTTCAAAGCGGTGTCATCTTGCGTATGCCGGTCGAATGTGAAGGAGATAGAGATAGGAACTTTACTGTTCTGTTCTTCGAGTCCAATCTCGCCATTATTAAACCGCCATGTTTGCGGCCCACTCGATTGCAAAGTCTGAGAGATATGTTTTGATGCTCTCGATGTCGTAATTTTGTCCGGTTCCGGACGGATATCTGGCTTGGACTCTTTGCGTCCAAATCCATTCTTCCGACGCTCTCGCCGCTTCAGCCTTCCACGATTTGGCAATGCAGAGGAGGTCTCTGGGCTTTTTGCACTCATAATATCATCCGCAGTACCAGTTTCGTTGGTCTGTCGATCAAGTCAGCTCGGCATTGAGGTTTATGAGCAAGGATTGAATACCAATTTTCCTCCGGTTCGGAACCGCCTCAGCACCGCTCGTCTCTTTCGCCCTCTTGATTTGGGGTTATCTGACGATTTGACCTGGACATTAATTGCAGGAGGTGAGATATATGTTGCCACAATGCCAGTTCTTCTCCCAAAGAAATTACTCCCGTTCTTCCCCTCTGTCCATTTCTCCCGCCAATTTTCGAGGTAAAGCCGGCCCACAAGCTTAGGATGTAGCATTTCGCTCCATCCATTCATTCTCTGTTTCATACTCTGCTGAGACATCCCGACGTTCCAGTCAAATATCACAGCAAGCCTATCTTGCCACACATTTTGCTCTATCTCAACTGTGTATTGGACAACAGCTGGAATCCATTGGTCCGAGGCGCTTTCCATGTCCAGCGGGACAGCCAGTCCAAAGCGATCTCTGAAGATTTTCTCAACATCGGTCCGAGCCAACCCTTCATGATAATATCGGTTCAGGTAGGAAGCATTGCTGTAATCGCGCGTGTGAGTCTGAAAATTTGCTTTCAGGTCGACCACTGGTATCCTCACCGTGTCAACATGGAAGATGCTGAGTTTCACTTTTCTCTGCGCCTTTTTTGTCTGCCACGAAACGAATCCTGGAGAACTTAAGATACAGAAATCTCGCGAGATCGTCTTGAAAAGCTTGGGATCTTCCCGGTTTAAGGAAAGCTGTCGGGCCTGCTCCAGGAATGGATATGCGAAGAGGCGGTATCTCCTGTTACTGATGAAATCATCTAATAGCTTGAATTCTATGGGATGCTGCGTTTCGGGATACTCCTCCCAAACTAAAGGCATTGTTGATGCGAATGGCGACGGGCAAGGGCGGATAAAATATTCGCAGTGTTTGGGCGACGTGTCGCAAGTACTGTACTCTATATCTTGGAATGAGTACAAACCGCTCACTTCATTAAGCGAGGCGAATCCCACCCTTGTTTGTCAACGGTGGCTGACCTGCATGGCCCCCAATGTATGGTTGATGAAACTCTAGCCTCTTCCTAGCCGCTGGGTGTGTAATCGACCTGCTTCGATCAGTGTATCTGCAGTTTTCACCAGTTAATAGCAGGCTGCTGTTCGCGTGAAATACTGTAGAGTTATCGAAAGCTGGAATCTTGAATTCTTATGTCGAGACAGACGAGTTTTGACGCCCGCAGCCACTGTCAGACATTACGACGACAAACATGGAACCGGTATCTTTCGCGATCGGTGTTGCTTCTATTGCATCAATTTTCCAAACATGTGTTCATACCTATCGGACACTGGCCACTGCAATAAACATGGGGGACGATGCTGTCACGTTAGACATCCAGTTCCAAGTCGAGGAATTACGTCTGCGCATGTGGGGCCACGATTGGGGCCTACTGAAAGACGTAACGACTGAAACGAAAAAAACGAAGACGCTTGGTGGTTCTGATAACGGTCATGGCTCATCACACATTCCCACAAGTGCATCAAAGAAGCGAGCCGATTTCTTGGACAACGTTGATCATGATTTCGAAATTCCTGGGCTGCAACAGGTAGCAATAGAAGTCCTGGGAAGAATTATCAAGTCATTAGAAGAGTGGAAATCTATAGCAGGAAAATATAGGGCAACGAAAGTTGATTCTGGGGACAGATCAAGATTAACCGATCAGCCATCGCGAGAGAGGCTTTCGAATGTGTCCAGCACACAAGCAAAGCAAGCAAAAGATATTTCGATCCGAACAAAGATCCTGGCGAAGGGCCGATGGGCACTCAACGACAAAAGGACCTTGGAAGAGATACTCGCCAACCTCACTGGCTTCAATGACAGCTTACAGAATCTGCTTCCTAGACGGGAAAGAGTGAGTTTGAATCGTGGACTTGCTGGGGAGCTGTTGAAATTATTGGAGGATGGTTTATTCGTCGGATCGAGTCTCCAGATTGATGAAAGACTTCTCGCTATGGCCGGCACGAGTGAGTCAAAGGCTGCTCGAATAGTTGGCCTGAAGCGCTTAAACAAGACCGAGACAGTAGAGATAACTGGAGATGGTGAGGGGATAAACGAGATCGATACGACAGCAACCCCATTCTCGAAGCCGTCTGTTTGGATCGAAGGGTCACCAGGCAGTATGCACATCTCGTTCGACCAGTTTCATGGGCTTACAGAACCAAAACTTACGAACATGGAGACGCACGAAGATACCGGTCGCTGGATAAAGGGGAAATATGTTCCTCTTCGGAGATCCAAAGCCATCTACTTTCCAGCGATCCATGTAGCCACGGCCAGCGACAAAACAAGCAATATTTCGACAGCAGAAAAACCTGGCCAGGTGACTTTGGTGGAGTGGCGCCCAACAGCGCATGAGTCGAGAGCCTCGGAGCTGACGGATCAAGAAATGAAAGACCGTCGGGATCACATCGCACGCTTGCTTTCTCGAACTTCCACGACTGACACAGACTTCCGCGTATTGAAGTGTTTAGGCTATACAACAGCTGCCGGCCATACAGAAGACGGCTCGACCCACGATCTGGTGGGTTACGTCTATCAGGTCAGTACTTTCTAGCCGTAAGATCGTAATCTCAGATGATCTACATGACTCGAACGGTCCTCAGACCTTTGAATTGTATCATTACTGAAGTGTCAACTAGTACCCAGAGTTTGCTTCAGCAAAAAGCGAGCCGGTCAGTCTGAGAGAGCTTCTTGGGGAAGCTTACCTGGCGGACAATCCCAGGATCCCGTACCTGGAAATGAAATTCAAGCTTGCCCGAAGTTTAGCAGTCGCCCTATATCAACTTCAATGTGCTGGATGGGTTCATCGCAAGATATCGAGCTATAATGTGATTTTCTTCAGAAATCGAACAACGAATGAACTGAACCTGGATCAGCCATTCTTGGTTGGCTGGCAGTACTCTCGTCCTGATGACCAGCGACGAATTTTCCCCTCAGAGCAGGGCAGTGAAGGGATTGGTGATCTAGACATGTATGTAGGTGCTGAGGAGCACATGTGTCTTTTTTTGGTGTCTCAAGGCTTTCTAGAAATAAACCCTATCCTCGTTCCGAGACATACCTCACAGGGCAATTGCTAATGCTCCGTGAAACAGGTATGTGCACCGCATGAGATTAACCACAGGAGGTCATGGAAGGTTCCCGAGATTTCGTAAAAGTTTCGATATATATAGTCTCGGAATAGTTCTAATGGAGATTGCCTTCTGGGAGCCGATTGTTGCTCTCACGGACGAGGAAGAGAGAAAGACGATGGAAATGAGATGCCAGACCATCTCAAGTGGCAACAGAGCCAGCGTATGGTGGGAATCAATCCTGAAGACTGCGGAAGAAGAAATTGCTCCTGAGATGGGCATTGCGTATCGAGATGCGTTGCTGTTCTGCTTGAAGGGAGGCGAGGCGGCCTCCAAGGTTGATGCATCGCGACGCTCTGATAGAAGGGAGACGTCTGAGGAGAGGAGAGAGGAGTATTATGACGATAACGATTTTGAGGAAATTGGGATTGAGAAAGAATTCTATTGGAAGGTCTTGAAACCCCTAGAGCGGTTTGGAATGTAGGTAATAGGACAGGAGAGGTCGCAATATTGTTTACCTTGTGAATACATCCCAAGACCCTGAAGCTATCAAACATTATTTATTTGGCATAAGTTATGCATACTACCTTATTTGTGCACGCTAGTCCGCATAGCTCGGGCGGTCAGTCTAGTGCGGCAGTTCGATAACTGCGATCAAATTATTTTCGGATAAAGCTCTGCGGCCATCACAAGCTCTCCAGAATTCTGTTTTCAACACCACAATACCGCCACAATGGTTGCGAAAACGAAAAGCAAGCTGAAGATGGCTTTGGCCGCAGATAAGGGAGTGGATTTCGGCAAGCAGCATTTGAAGAAGAAGCAGAAGCTTGCGAACAAACTGAACAAGGAGAAGTCCTCCAAGAAAGGCGGGGAGAAGCCAACAGAGGAAGATTGGGAGGATGTTGAGGAAGAAAAGGAGAATGAGGATGCCGAATTGAGCGAAGAGGAAAGTGGGAGCGATGAGGAGGTGGAGGAACCTATGAAGGCAAGTCTCGCGAATGCGCCTTGAAGGATAGCTTCTAACCACTGCATAGATTGACTTTGCTGGTATCGATGAAAGCGACAGTGACTCTTCTGCGGGCGAGAATGATCAGAACAATGACGATTCGGACGAGGAGGATGACGAGGATATTCCAATGTCAGATCTCGAGGACCTGGAAGACGAAGAGAAAGAAGACCTTATCCCCCACCAACGCCTCACAATCAACAACACAGTCGCCCTTACAGCAGCCTTGAAACGAATTGCTTTACCAATTTCAAAACTTACTTTCTCGGAACATCAATCTGTCACGACTTCGGCGCCCGTTGAGATTGCAGATGTGTCGGATGATCTAAATCGCGAACTTGCATTTTATGCGCAATCTCTATCTGCAGTACAAGAAGCACGCAAGCAATTGAAAGCAGAAGGTGTACCGTTCACAAGACCTACGGATTACTTCGCCGAGATGGTCAAGGCAGATGAACACATGGCAAAGATCAAGGCGAAATTAATCGACGAGGCAGCCGGAAAGAAAGCCAGCGCCGAGGCAAGGAAGCAGAGAGACCTGAAGAAGTTTGGAAAGCAGGTACAGGTGGCGAAGCTGCAAGAGCGCGATAAAGAGCGAAAGCAGACTTTGGATAATATCAAGACTCTCAAGAGAAGTAAGTTTTCCCAACAATTGCTGCGGACGGTGGCACTAATGATTCAACAGAGCGTCAAGGCGCAGATACAGATGCTACGAACGAGGCCGAGATGTTCGATGTTGGTGTTGAGGAGGAACTTGGCAAGACGTCAAGGAAAGATCGACAAGGACCTAACAAGCGCGCGAAGAAGGACGAGAAATACGGCCACGGCGGCAAGAAGCGATTCAAGAAGAGTGGTGATGCACAGAGTACTGGTGACTTGAGAGGGTTCTCGAGTAAGAAGATGAAGGGTGTCGTCAAGCAGAGGCCTGGAAAGGCCAGGAGAGCTGGAAAGCGATAAGTTCGTAATCCTTTGAATTCGGGGAACAAAAAAGGAAGGATAATGTGGCGTTCCGGTTGTCTTTGGATCGGCCATAGTCATTGGCCTTGTGCAGTTTCCGGCCGGTGTAGATATACCATACACTTTTATGTCTATGTTCGACGTCTCGGTTGGTGGGTGTGAAATAGATGTTTACAGCAAGCTGCTTCCTGATTCTTATTCACGCTCTGATGTTTTCTCTTCATGTAGCTCTCACTGGGTGAGGTCGACCCTGTCTTCTGGTTCAATCACCGCAAGTGCGGGCGGTCTGGCTTTTAATTGAATCGTTTTCATCTCCTACAAATGCTCGCAAACTTTCCGGAAGTATGTTTTATCTCATGCTACCTGATTTGAGGAGCTCCTTCACCTTGCTTGTTAAAGAATCCAGGCATGCAACCATTTCAAAAGCAGTCTGGCTTGGGAACGACCGTGTTTAAGCACCAAAGCGCGGTCTAATTATATATGTACAAGTGTATCTCTTCCTCAACATTTGCATTCATTATCTTGGCATTGTTTCGCTCACAAAAGAGTATCATACGTGTAGCAGAAAGTGTTACCATGGAAATTCAAAGCCTCCTTGAGCGTGATCGCCGGGGCAATAGGCGACAAGTTGATCTCAAAGTCCAGAGTAACATTCTGTCCACTATAGTCGAACGGGATAATCGGACCACCAACCTCATTCAAGCGCTGCTCAAGGTTGATATTCTGCCACTCAGTGAGGATACGATCGAGGTTGCCGTGGTGCAGGTAGAACAATGGGTCTCCGGGAGAGTTGTATGCATCTCCGATCGTGCCTAAGACACCACCAACGCCGAAGTGGCCACTTCCATGGATGTTCGGGATTGAGAAGACGGGCTCGTTCTCGATCTGCTTGGCGAACGCGGTATAGTCTGGTTGAGCCATCACGACATCGACATTGGCTTGGGCGGCGAAGGTGTTCATGATTGTGGGAATGAAGTCTCGCGTCAAGCACTTAGCAGGACCGGGATAGTTGACTTGGAAGGCTGGGTATGCGAAGGGACCGTCAGTCACGCATCCGCCGCCAGTTCTGCCAGTGAGACCGAATGGGTTCTGCTCGGGAGTGGTTTCCGCGATGTAAGGTCCATTGCCCCCGAATCCAACGGTGGGACTGAAGATGTCGGTTTCGAAGATGGCGGTGCTGTTTGAGTTGACGGCATCTGCGTCGCGAGCCCAATCCCAGTATCTACTAGAGTCAGCTCAGGCTCTTGACTTGAGCGATTCAGTAATATACTTACGGTTGACCACCTGTGTATCCACACTCATCTCTCAAGGCAGCTTCGTAAGCAGCAGTGATGTATCTGTGCCAGAGAATGAAGTGTCCGACCCAATCTGTAAAGCCACGTTAGGGCTCTGTCATCGGTACTGGGAATAGGGATATCAACTTACGAATGTTTGGAGTTTGGTTGTTGTGGATCTGAAGGTCTGTTAAAAACACGTCGCCGAGGGAATGTTTGATGCTTAGACTTACTGCATGGAAATCATCATATCTATTCACGGTTCCCGAGATACCAGAAATGGCATCCTTCTTGGTCAAACAGAGAACGGCATCGATGTATGCATCTTTCTCGGCTGTGGACATGCTTCTCCATTCCTTGCGGACGGGTGGGTTCGAACAAGAAGACGCTGTCGCCGAAGCCGTCGCGCTGCTGGTGGTAGTCACGGAGGCCGACGCGGTGGTGATTGACGTGACGGTACCAATTGGAACTGCAGTCTTGGGGTAGAGACATGAGCATGCTGATGAGATTCTCGAGGTAAGACCGCCGCAGTTGTTGGCGAAGATTGGAATTGGGGCAGTGGCAGGACCAAGGGTGTATGTTGGACAGAACTCAGAGGCTTGGGATGAGCTCCCTTGAAGTTGTCTGTAGCAGTTATCTTGGTTGCAGACCAGAGGTGCTGTTGTCGTTGCTGGAGGGGTCGTGGCAGTTGCGGTGATTGGAGCTGGTGTGGTTGGCACAAGACAAGCACACGCTGAGGAGACTCTTGATGGTAGACCCTGGCACATCGACACAAAAGTAGGGAGAGCTGCGGTAGCTGAGGAAGCAGCAGTGAAAGTTGGGCAGAATGTCGAAGCTTGGCCCAGGTTCTGCTCCATTTGTCGGTAGCAGTTATCCTGATTACAGCTCTCCTGTCTCTTGTCCGCCGCCGGTGCGCATGAGCCTAAGCTTGCTACCGAGGCCAAAGAGAGCGCAAGGAGGGTGACGAGCTTCATCTTGGCTGTTGAAGGATTAAAAAAACGGAAATGACAGTGGTTGGTGATCACTCCGGTTTCCACGTGGCGATGGCTAGGTTTATATGCCCCTTGAAATACAACTCACTGCAGGAGTGGGATTCGTCAGACATGTGGCTGTAAGCTCAATAGTTCGAAGTGTGGATTGATATGGAAGTGATATCCGGCACGAGGGTCAATACTCATGCTGGCCCAGGTCGACATGATACGGAGGTACTTGCAGGTTTCTAGGACCCATGTTTACTTCCAGCTGCAAATCTCGGACTACTTCGCACTTGAGTTCCAGATATTTTTTTCGAGCAGACCAGAGTCTTCAAGTTTCTCTTCACTCACCCGTATGAATTCTTTGTTGGCATGTTCGCCATTTGCACTGATTTTTAATTCTTCTTGCTTTCATGTTTCTTTCTCCGTGTCATTTGTCGTTATTCATCCGATGCCCTAATCTTCGGGCCATCTTCCGGCGGGCGATATTTTCCTCGGACTTCACACCCCACCGTTGCAGTGAGCATCAATATAAAAAGTAATTTTTAAGTCCAAAGAATCCTTGCCGTCTACGAATATGTGGAGCCGAACGCCGCAATACCCCAGCATTGTAGTTGGGATAATTCCTTGGCTACATGTGCCAAGGTATTCGTCGCCTCCCCTTTCTGTTTCAACCCCATATCTCTCAACTCAACTCGTTCGCTTGGAACGTCGTCTAGCTTCCGTCTCAAGGATCCCGTCATTTTCGTGGACCTGTCAGATGTTTTTATAAGGCTGGTTCCGCATGTGGCCTGTTGCAGAAGTTGCGGTACTCTCGCCTCACTTCTTCCCGTGTTTTTGTTCTATCTCCTTCGCAATTTGCAATATATGCAGAGCTCCACTGGCATTTTCTTGAATAGTGCTAGACCTATTTGAATGAAGTTTCCTGTGAGCTAGAACACATTTGTTCGGATGAGGCGTTCGCCTGCGTTCAGGAAGTAGGAGGAGTTACGCAACGAGTCCTCGCCCAAGTCTCACGGATGCAGCTTTCCGCAATGTGCGAGAAGCGAGTAGACCTCGCGAAACACTGTTTAGGTTGTACATGGAGCCTGGGATTACCTGTATTTGTACTGTAATTCCCATGGGAAGTACGGAATTCCTTTAATCTTTGGCAATTGACAATTGTTGATAGCTTGGCTGCTGTGCCAGCATTACGCGAGACCCCAAGGTGGGTATGGCAGCGCCTCATCGGGGAAATCGAGGTGCCATGGCTTTCGTATTGCAGTGAACTGGTATCAAGGGCACCGGCCGTATGGTCCTGCTCAACTTGGAAGGTCTCATTCCACGTTTTGGACTGATAGCTTTGTTCCGATTCGGTGCAGACGACGGCACACATTCCAGCAATCGGACTTCACACTCGTCCGATAGGGTAGCCATGTCGCCATACCCATGTCCCCGATCCAGGAACCGTTTTTTAATCCTAGCTGCCAAGACTCTTTCTTCTTGGGATGCAGAATCCGCTGATGGCAGAGTCCCAGGGATGTGAGAGAACTGTCAAGTGTCAGTCAGATCCCTTTGTAGTTTCGACACTTAGGGATTATTCAGATGTGATGGTTCAGATGCAGCAGCTGTTCCATATATCTCTGATTCCCTCGCAAGTTGGGCTGTGCTAGCTGTTGCCACTTTTTGTTCCACTTTGCCTTGCCATGGGGTCACTGATCACAACAGACAATGGCAGTCGCCAGATTACGTTTCTGGTGGTGATGAGCGTCTTTCTCTTCATCTCCTACGTAACGGTCGCATTAAGGTGACGAAATTATGCTTATAATAAACATAGCTGCTAATGCGAAGCAGACTCTATTGCCGCCACTTCTATCTCAAAATCGTTGGAGTCGATGACTGGATTATGCTTGGAGCGTTGTGCGCCACCACTGGACTGGCCATCATGAATGGTTTCCACGTTTCCCTTGGAACTGGAAGGCATCTTGACGATTTACCTTTACTAGAGATCTTGATCCCCACGCTCAAGCATTGTAAGTACCGATGATGACTTTGACAAGCTTCTTCTAGAACCTTTTTGAACCCTTGATGAGCCCTTCAAATCAATGTTAACGATCTTACAACTTCCAGGGTATGCTTACCAGATCGTTTGTACGTTGATCCAACCCATATTAGAACATTCTGTGGTAGAAGGGCATTAGCTGATTAGTTGCAGATCCTTTCGTGCTCTATCTTGTCAAGTTGAGCATCCTCGCTCTCTACTATCGCATTTTAACGCAGAAGAACTTTCGTCTATGGGTATGGATCGTGACGGGCGTGATTACCACGCAAACTATCGTTGTGATGTTTGTCCAGGTACGTTTTAAAATAGCAGGTGCGCTCGATAAATTATTTCAGCTGTTGATGTTGCAACAGGCCTTCGAGTGCAGATCTCATCCCCAGAATGCGTGGTCTCCAACGTTCCCACAGGGCTGCAACGATGTGGCAGCCTCATATTACTCGATGTCGACGGTATGGAGTCTTTTCCGCCTACCTTGGTCAAAGATCTCGGATCTATAATCAGACACATGTGTTGGGATTGTTGTCTTAGGATCCGAGATCCTGATTCTCGGAATTTGACTCTTTCATCGCTAATATCCTTGTAGATCAATGTTGTGACCGATGTGATCATTCTCATCATGCCTCTGCCGACCTTGGCAAAACTGCATATCAATGCGCGAAGAAAACGTAAGTCTAGGCCTTTGCGGTGCAAGGAAACGGCTGAACATATCATAGTGGCCCTGGTTGGCATCTTCTCGACTGGCGGGGTTGCGATTCTTGCCTCATGTTTACGATTTTACGCCCTCCACGTTTACGCTGTCACGAAAGATCCTTCATACGATGCGATTTGTGAGTGTCCAACCTAATTTATAGTTTCCGAGCTAAGTGAACTAGATATCCTCCTCTGGTCCCAGATTGAAGTCAACCTCGCCATTATTTCAGCATCCGCCCCCGCTCTACGACCACTATTCAGGAAGACTTTCGCAGGGTCGTCGGATCGGTCTAAGTACGCACAAGGATATGGATACGGACAACGCAGTCAACTTGGAGATACACGAGGAGCAGTCGAGTTGCGATCTTATACTGGGAAGAACGAGACGATGGTCAAGACGGCTATGGATGATAACAGCAGCCAGGAGCATATTCTTGAAGATGGACAAGATCGCAATGGTATCCGGAAGACAGTTGAGACGAGGGTTTTCCGAGAAGATCAAGATCAAGCATTATAGTCTGCGAAATATTGAATTTCGTATTTTGCAGCCGCAAGTGGGTGTCAGAGATTCGGTATCTTGCCAAGGCCTCAAAAGTTGTGAGGAAACTCACTCTTGTATTGGTGGGAGCATGGAATCACCATCAGACTTTTCAGGTGCAAGTTAAATAGAACCGATCGAAAATGGAACCAGATATTATAGAAACTCGTTAATCGCTCGGTCTGCTGTAGCTATTTCTACCTCATAGAGTAGTCTTTCAAAAAGAAAAATCGGGAACATCTATTTTCCTACATTCTCAAAGCAAGGTCTATCTTCATGCTTTTGTGCTACCTTGGCGGTCTGCTCTACGTGTGGCGAATAAAATGGTGGTAAGGAGATCAGTAACTATTGCTCCGCTATGAAGGAGGAAGGTACGATGCTCGCAAGTACAGAACACAGCGAGATTCTCATCGATCATCGATAATAATTCTGAATAATGTCGCAGTCGTACGACCCGCCGTTTTGTTTTGGCTCTCTCCCACTTATTGCTGGAAGCGAGAATCCACAAGCTCCACTAAACAAGGCAATCTTCTCCAAATGACTCGACGAGAAAGAAGTTCCCTAGATATCATTGAAAGCACAGCTCACACTTTGTGAAACTCTCAAGCTCAATTAAATGACCTTCGTCCCTACTCGGATTTTATCCTGCGTTTGTGTCACCAAATCTGCTGGGGCTCGTCCGTCCGAGAACCGACCTCGATACAACGGCGACAAGTATACGGCAGCTCTTCACGCTCCAATTGTGACTGATCGGAATCAATAGCGGGTCATTCGAATTATTGGCTTGTAATGCAGTTTACTTGTTATGTACATAATTAATCTTGGATCGCATAATGTTTGCGAATTGCTACTCATTTACCCCACCGTCAATAGCACTTAAGAGTCATGGACACTACCAACATAAAACAAAACAGTCAGACTTACCTACAGGAACTGTCATCTATATCTTCTCCATTTCTCATTCCTAGATTTGATCGAACCTGATTTCTTCGCGAGTCTTCTTCTTCATCGGGGCGATAGAGATTCGAAAGCTCATGCCTCTCTCCATCAGCCCTATGTATCATCGACCAGATACTATCATAAGGATCAAAATCTAGCCTAGCTTCATCTTCCTGATCTTCAGTCATAGCTCCAGGAAGCATCAAGCTCTGGAACAGCTCTGTCGTGCCTTCTTCTTCAGCTTCCCGACTCTCGTCTGTCTGATTCGGGGCGGCTGCAACGTGAGCGTTAGTATCCCAAGTGAAGACAGGAAGAGCTTCCCATTTGTCCTTACCTGGAACAGGAAAAAGTCGATTGCGATAGTAATCTGCCGATTCCTTCAAACCTAAGTATTCCAAGATGTCTACGATAGTGAGCGTGCTTTCGGCAGGGATTGGGCCAAACTGGGCTTGATTCTTCTCATTAGCCATTTTGTCTTTGCCAGCTTTTTCCCACTTCTCGCTCTGAGCTAGTTTCAGTAAGCCCGTGAACGATTCTGGACTGATATTCTCCAAGGCTTGCACCAGTCCGGCAAGGAATTTGACCCACTGAGTTATCCTCTTCCCGTCAAGCGTGCCTTCATGCTGCCGACACTCGATGGTAGGCTTGTGGAACCTATGCGGCTCCCTCACCCAGCACAAATCATTACCTGAATTGAAAGCCGTGAACTTACCTTTCACACAGCAGAACGCCTTATTCAGCAAGCTCTCCAGATCTTGGCATTTGTAGAACTCGACTATTCCTGCGAGGATCGAAGGAGGAACACCCCACTTCTCGGTGTACTCGGAGGCCATGGCAGATTGTTCACGCATGCCGCCACAGTACTTACTTTGTTGTCTGTGTGCCGGATGGAGAGTGTTCATCTGTGGTTCGAATGCCCAGAGGAAGATGTAGAGCCTCTGCATGGTGTGGAAGTCGAGTGGAACCTTTCCTGCGGAAATGTGAACGTGCACGCTTGTGGACCAATTCGTATTAGTGATGTAAGTGGTTTCTACCAATGTACATACCATTTGTATCAGATCCATTGAATCAGGCGAGAATGGCAGAGCTGGGGAGGTGATTTCCATGGGTAGCCAGCGGTACGGTGTCCCTTCAGGGGCCTTCAGAGTCTCGTCGTAAAAGACTTCCCAACTTGAGGGAGGGTCAACGGCCGAATAGACTTCTGCGGGACATCCAATAGAGATCAAAGAATCTCGGATAGTATACAGCATACAAATCTTCTTCGCGTAGAAATTGAGATCCTTCTCAAGTCTCTCAGGGATAGGTTCGGTTCCATTCAGGCCGTAGAAAGATCTTGTATGGCGAATTACGTCTTCTGTCAGTGGTAAATCTACAGCTCTCGTCTCGGTAGGGTCTGGTGCCACTTCATGACTGTGGAGGAATGCGAGGTTGAATTCGAATTCGACACCGAAATAAATGGGGGAAGCCATTTGGCTTTCAAATGTCTGACGAACTCGTTTGGTGACCACAGCTGACAATCAGAGTTGACTAATTGCCAATCTCTCAACTGATCATCAAGAAGGATTCTCGTATCATTGACTCTCCACAAAGCATGATAAAGACAGATATCCCGCGCTAATTCGCTTCCGAGACGGCACCGAAAGCTGTCATCTTCTGGCTTGAGGACAAAGGCAACACAATCTGGCTCAAGAACAAGATGAACTTCCCTTTCAATATCGAGTACCTGATCAATCTCTCAGACAATCAACATTTTAGCAGGACAACAAACCCCATATCCATCATAGGATTTCGACCTAAACCGTGAAAGTGCCCGATACGTTCTGATTCGAAAGGAACAGTCTAGATGGAGCAGCATAAGGTTTTCGTTGTCACTTTTATCTAAAGGTCAGGCTTTCGAGGCCCCTTCACCAGGCCTCCAAACTGGTAGAATTGAAGATGCAATCCGGTAGAGGTTCTAGCATGATGTGAGAAGTCCCGAACAAACAAATATCAGTCGATATTTAATCAGCAGCCAAACACAGGTCCAAGGCAATTTAAAAACATTAGATGCTAGGTTTCGCTACGTGACAATATCTAGAATTATTCCATTGCAGGATCTGTATCATCCATAGCCGGGCGCGGAAGCAGCCACCAGCATACCAAAGACAACAACAGCATCACCATGACTATTGGCAGCAACATCTGGATACCATATGCATTGGCAACTACGCCGACCAAGAATGGGAATACGCAACCGCCCGCACTCCCTAAGGCGCATGCGAAGCCGACAGCGGCGACGCGCAGACTCCGATCGATCAGCTTTGTTTGCATGATGACTGCCTCAGGGAATAATGGGCCGAGGGAGAAACCAAGCAGGGGCACCATGACAGCGGAGGTAGCGAGGTCGGATCGGAGGGTGAAGACAAGGTGGGAGAGGATGGCGATAATCAAGCATGTGGTGATGACACTCTTGCTATTGCCAATGACAGGAATTAGGAATCCTACGACGATGCGACCGAAGGTCAAGCCGGCCCAGAAAGCGAAGGTCAGCATACTACCGACGAACGGTGTCTGACCACGATGGTCGATGGTGAGAGTCATGATCCAATCGGCAAGCGAGATCTCCATGCCGGCATAGAGGAAGATGAACATGCTGATTATCCAGGTCGAGGAGTTTCGTAGCGCCTTTACGACAGGGCTGCTCCATATCTTATTAGGTAAGCTGTCCTTGGGGATGGCCTGGTCGTGCAATATCTCTGGCTCTGAGTGATTTCCATGTTGTAGACGGTACTGTTCACTCGTCTGAGAGTAGAAGGCCGCCGTGGAGGAGACTAATTCAATGAGGGAAGCGAGTGCCATCAGCAAATAGAAACCGTACCATTGCCAGCCCAGCTTGGTGATAACGGCGTTTGCAATGACAGGCGCCATCGCTGCGCCCAAACCATAGAAACTGTGCAAGGAGCCCATGATACCACTGCTATCGGGCATGGAACCGATCCAGACATTCCACCCGGCGTCCACAAGTCCGCTCCCCAGGCCTGCGAGAACAAAGACGAAGATGAGGACCTGGTATGGGGGGTGCATCGCCAAGGCCAAAAATGCGATGACGTGTAGGCCAGGGCCGAGAATGGCAATTCCACGCTGGCCATAGCGGATGTGTATGGTGTTGTTGGCGAGGGCCGCCAGGGCATACCCTACGACGGGAGAGAGGAGGAGAATGGAGACGGTGAGGTAGTTGGCGTGGTAGTATATGCGAAGCTGTATATGAACCCATTCGGTCAGCGTCTGTGCTCTCATGCATGCCTAGAGGCCTTGAGTGGACTGTAGATATACTGCACGTACATAATGGATCATAACCTAGAGGTGAGGCAGGAACAGTCAGCGAGTTTGATAAAACATGAAGACAAAAATGTTTCGGAATCTTCTCACCCCGTATGCCCCATCTGTAGCGCCTACGATGAAGAAGCCGTAGAATGTCGCTGCAATCCGCAATTTGTTGGCACTTGCAGACTCATTTATCAAATCATGACCCGAGACCAGATTCTGGGTGGCATCATCCGTCACACACGATGTAACATCATCCATGGACCGGATACTCGAGCTTTCGCTTCCGCCATGCAGCAGGGGCGTCACCTCGGTTGCAGGCATCTTGGGACTTTCAGATGCTGGAACTTCCACTGGATGATGCAGCTGAGATTTAGAGTAACCCAGAGATTTAACTGTCTAGAGATGCGACATCAGGTTCGAGTACCAGAGTACTATGTTCGTTCTTTATATATCTGTGAAAAGAACAGAAGTAGAACGGAGAGAAATTTTTGTAGCGTGGGTTTGGATCTTCCGGGAACGTAAAATTTAGAAGAAAGCAAAATCACCTTCGTGATACTCTGTGAGATGTCTCGTTGTTCGAAACTTGCTTTGGCTCGGGATTCTCGGAAGGTACCGTGAGCACACAGCTGTGTCTTGGGCGCTAATGAGCTGTCATGGATGAGGTTATGATTTTCATTCTCATGCCCTTTAACGAGACGAAACTGGTTGCCATAAGCCTGCTTGGCGCTAGGTATGGATACGCTCAAGACGATCACCCGAGCAGATCTCTTGTGGTGGCGTTCGCCAATCTCAGACTTGCGTATTTCTTCTTGGTATATCTCCCATTAGCGCATGTCGACCCCCGTGAGACATCAGAAGAACCTTTTCAGCTGTTTTCACCGCCATCTGCAAAGGTGGCGCTACAGTATGTTAGAGCCACCCTTTTTTAACCTATCTCACAAAAGATAATCCTAGCCAAATATATTGTGCATGCATTCTTGCAGAGAACATTGTCTACCACTTCGAGCAGAGCGGCTTCCAAGAATGAAACATGTGACATGTGCGTTGTTCGGTTTCGTTGGTAGTTCTTTTCTGAATGTCGTAAAGTCATTCTCTTAAGAAGTGGTTCAGCTTCAGCGAGTCCATCGCAGGCTAACGCAATTTTTGAAACAACACTGAGTTGACATGTGATAATTAGATTCTATATTTATTTAATCTAACTTTTCAATCATAAACAGAACAACCGCAAAATCCCACACAAGAGCTCACTTATAGATGCTTACTAGACCCGAGTACACACATGTACACAAAAATTTATCAAGTGATACCAACTAATCTTAGTGTGATTTCGCCATTTTTTTTATCGAGACATTTTTCCAAACCGCACAGTCAGCTGGTCAAGATTTTTTTGAATCTAATCACCTTACGAAGGAACCTCATATTGTAAAAAGCAATATCATGTTTCTAACCAGATATATCTGTGTATGCGATCTTTCTTACGAGGTTATAAACAGCGGCATTCACACAACCCTGTTTATATCTTTCGCCAAAAGTTACATTCGATGTCGCTCGTGAAGACGAATCATTCCCCAACCTCCATCGATCGTTGCACGTCAACTCGTCACGAATATGCACCCGGACTGAAATTGAACTAGCTCAGAGCATACAGGTGTGCAGCGGTGAGACCTGATTGAGCAAATAAGAAGATACCTAGAACCGCCACATTGGTTACCAATCTTATCTCATACCAGTAGAAGGAGACAACACCACTATCTTATTTCGAAGAGATAGAAAAACATCGGAAGTCATATCCATTCTTCGTTAGTGCGTCCAGGCTTGGATGGTAGTTAAGTTACTTCCCAAGCAAGCAAGCGTGTACACTACAGATGGATTAGTATGAAGTGATGAAAGGAGGCCTGGCAGTTCGGAGTATTTAAAGGGGAAGATGCTCCTTCTCATGATCACCTCCTCTCCTCCTCGTCACAGCTTACAGGAAATCAGAAAGACATCTATCCCTTCTCTATTCACCCCAAATCTTGAACTTTCTTGTCACGATGGGCTCCATCGCCATTAGTGAACCGGCCTTGTTCTACCAAAGCGCCTACACGACCAAGCACCCGACCGTGGTTTCTGCATCTGGTCTATACTTGACACTTGAAAGTGGCCAAAAAGTCCTTGATGCGACGTCTGGTGCCGCCGTGTCGGGTATCGGCCACGGCAACAAGCGTGTGAAGGAGGCTATCATTGCGCAGCTAGATAAAGTTGAATATGCACACCCCGGATACTTCCAAAACACCCCTTCCAATGAGCTTGCAGATTTCCTTGTCCAAACTACTCAAGGGGAGCTATCCAGAGCATGTCTCCTCGGGTCAGGTGCGTTTGAACCGACTACTCTCCTACCTCAGAGACCGAACATTGGGTGCTGAATGTCAGATATAGGTTCCGAGGCTATGGAAGCAGCCATGAAGCTTGCTCGGCAGTATCATCTCGAGCGTTCCCCAAATTCGCCTCGACTCAACTTCATCGCGAGAAAAGGCTCCTGGCATGGATGCACGCTTGGTACGCTTTCTCTGGGCGACTTCAAAGCTAGGAAAGAGCTCTTCAGCTCCATGCTGCACAACAATGTGACACATGTCTCGCCATGTCACCCTTACCGTGACCTGCGCGATAATGAGACCACTGAGGAGTATGTGGCACGCCTCGCACAGGAATTGGAAGATGAGTTCCAGAGACTAGGCCCCCATACTGTGTGTGCATTTGCCGTGGAACCAATGGTTGGCACCGTGAGTTCTCCTTATTTTATGATAATGCATCATCATTGACTTTTTTCCCCCAGGCACTCGGCTGCGTCGTCGCCCTGCCCGGCTACCTGCAGGCCATGAAAGACGTCTGCCACCGTCACGGTGCGCTAATCATCTTCGACGAAGTCATGTGCGGAATGGGCCGTACGGGTTCTCTGTACGCCTGGCAACATGATGGCATCGTCCCTGATATCCTTGCCGTGGGTAAGGGGCTGGCAGCTGGGTATGGTACCATCTCAGCGCTTCTGCTTCATCAAAGGGTTATCGAGGGCTTGCGCGCCGGTAGTGCTACGTTCGAGCATGGCCAGACATACCAATGCCACCCGATTGATGCCGTGGCTGCTCTGGAGGTACAGCGCATTATAAAAGAGCAAGGTCTGGTGCAGAACGCATACAGCATGGGCAAGTTGTTCGGGGAGCTACTGAAGAAAAGATTCGAGGACCACCCTAACGTCGGCGATGTCAGAGGTACGTGATTGTCCATCGAAACAAAGAACCCTGACCTTCGCTCACTTACCAATCCCTGCCGCGGCTTCCATCTATTGGAACTCAGCGAATTACTAACTTTGTTTTTCCAGGCCGCGGCCTTTTCTGGTCCATCGAGTTTGTCGCTGACAAAGCGACCAAGACCCCTTTCGACCCTAAGCTCAATCTCGCGCGTCGCTTCCGTATGCGGGGCCTCGAGCCAGGTTACGACGTTTGTCTCTTCTCAGCACAGGGCTGCGCTGACGGCAAGAGAGGCGACCACTTCCTCCTCGCGCCACCGTACACAATTACTAGCACGGATGCGGAAGAGATCGTGTTTCGTGCGGGGAAGGCAGTGGATAGTGTGTTTGCTGAGTTGAAGAATATTCTCTAGAAAGTGGTTCGTTAGCATAGTACCAGATAGACTCGAACAGGATAGAGAATGTTTACTTTTTTTGTTTTGCCTAAGCCTCGCTTACTGACTGGGCAAGATCTCGAGTTGCATGCCGGGCTGAGCGTGTTTAGCTTCCGGGTTCCTATTTTGCGGCCCGCACGGGAGGCGGGAAGAATGTACAGGGGTTCGTCTGAACGACATACGAGCGTACAGGGTACCGTAAGCACGGCATTTCACTTCGTGTCGACATGCTCAGGTAGAATTGGGGCTAGTCGGTTTGATGATATTGTAGCTAGGGAGATGAGGATATTGAAATTGTTTCAATAACATCCAATTGCACACACTTACATCCTAGAGGCCATGTCTTGCTAGCAATATCCATGATGTGTTCTTTTTGCGTATATCTGTCCTCCGTAGTCTGACTCCAGAGTAGTGACCTGTTCTACAAGCAGTGTGACAAGAGAGATTTGAGTCACCGCTATTGCATTTCAGACACGTCTGGGATGCTGCATAGATGCAGTTCCATGCCAGCTCCTTATTGTGGTGCCGATCAGCGAGGAATCGGGCAAGTTCGGGTGGATGTATGTTGTGTTGCCAATTACTTTCGGGTTTGGACTGACATCGAGCCGACTAGAACATACTAATGCAGTTGATGTAGGATTCGCATTGTGCCTGGTGTTAGTTTTGTGATATGAACTTCAGACAGTGTTTCCACATGAACAACCATTGAAGCCCGCTATGATTCTCAGTACGCACAACGCTCGTTTTCATCACATGAGCGAAATGAGCTGTTGGCACTCTCTCATTTCCGAACAGCTTTACGGTCTCATAATCTACACCCCTTCAAACGATTTTTGAATCGCCTCCAGACACCCCATAAAATCTCTCCAATGCTCTATCACCGCTACGCATCCAGCGCTCAGAAGCAATTTCCCCATTTCCTCCCGCTCGTTGCCCGCTTTGTAACACCCTGTATACCCAACGACCAGAATACCTGCCTTGTGCGCGGCTAGTACTCCAGACCGACTATCCTCTACCGCAACGCATTCTTGCGGCACTCGACCCAATGCTCGCACCGCATGAACATAAATTGCAGGATCCGGCTTCGACACCGGTGTTGCTAGCGAGCACGACGCACTGAACACGTTCTCGCTGTCAAAAAACTCACTCTGACCGGCCTTTTTTAACGAGATTCGTATGCGGCGCAATGCAGACCCCGAGACGACCGCGAGGTGAAATTCTTGAGCCCTCACCAGTTTCACAAGCACATCGTTCACACCGTCGCAAGAGGTGAGCTTCTGTTTCAGCTTGGCTATAACACGGTCGTCTTCCATATTGGCGTAGCGCTGCAGCTCGGCGGCTGAGAGGGAGTTTTCAAAGTCGTACTTTGCGGCGAGGGAATTCATCTGTGCAGTGTTAGTCATATTCTGTTTGATGATCTGTTCTTATTTGTTTTCATTTGCTTTTTCTGCTAACCCATTCACCCTGCAGCATTGTGATCACCGTCCGCTTGATTGTTACTTACCATATCCTGGAAACTCTGACCTACGAACTCCCCTTGGAGCTCCGGACCAGTGAAGCGCCGGGGGACGTTTTGGAGGGCGAGTATCTCATTTGTGAGATCAGCGCAGGCTTCAAAAGCGAGTGTCTCTGAGAGCACGAGCGTATTATCGCAGTCGAAGAGAATAGTTGTAATTTTCTTCGCGTCTTCGTTAGCAATCATCTCGTTATTTTCAGGAGAATGGAGGATAGAGGAGAAGCAGAACTGCATACCTTCGTCATTTTTGTATATGAAATGGTTTGAAGTTGATCAAAAGAGGCGTTTTTCTTTCTCGTCTGGGAGAGAGAGGATAGAGAGAATAGGAAAGAACTCAAGGCTAACATTAATTCAAGTAAGACTGCAGCCAGTGCTTCGCGCCACTAATGCCTGCGGCAGGGAATTGATTTAGCACGATTCACAGGCAACGGTAGGCACTTCAAGCCACCAAACCGCCAGCTCATGCATAAATTAGTATTTCATCAACTTCCGTATGCATGTGATCCCTAAATCTGTCGTAATGTTGAATTTAGCAATAAGACTGGCGGTCTAGCTAATGTCCCACGCGTTCGATCGAATCCCGGTTGGGCATATGCAGGCTTTCTGTTCGCAGGTGCCGGCCTGGCGTTTAGACTCACCGCCCGAGTAGCGCAAATCTCGCAGAAGAAATGAAAATGATGAGACAAAATCATGGACCTCCACAGTCGTGGCAATGCGGATTCATTTCTTCATGTTGCACAGTTATACTGAGACGGTGATATGGTGTTCCTGAGACAGGCAATGACTGTTATTCCAATTATTACTTCAAATGTACTGGACGATTTGTTTGAGAAACAAGTTACGGACTTGCTTCGGTCAAATACTGGTGATACTCGAACGATTTGAGATTCCTACTTTTGGAAGGAAGCCTTTGGTACTCGCGAACAGCTGTCCAAGATTGAAAGAACGAGAGTGTATTTGTTGATTATAGTATAACACTTTATGATACTCTGCGATGTGAAATGAGATGAAAAATATGCTAGAGAATGTGCTTTTCTGCCTCCTACATCATATCCAAGCCTCGCAGCGATTAGATCCTTCCCTGCAATTCAGGGTAGTCATGCGGCCCTGTTAGGTAGTTTTGCAAGGCCTCGATAGAAGGCGTGAAGAAATACTCGCCACCACGGTGGATAACCCATTGATCGAGCTCAATCCGCTCCTCGCTAGGCTGTTTTCCGTCCGGCAGTCCGAGGGAGCGAGGAGGGTGGTGAGAAAGGCGCTGGCCTACGATGGCGTCGATCCCTGGGCCATGCTCGCCGACGTGCTTAGTCTTCTTGTCAGGGAAGTGGTGGTTACTGGCCCAACCTGGAATTCATTAGTAAATGATCTGGAAATTCAGAAAATTGATACTGGGTTCCTTACGACTGGTCAAGAAGCTGTAACCATTGCGGATATCACTCTGGTAGCAGACGAAGAGGAGCCCGCGCTCGTGTTGGTCATCAGATTTGCCTGCATTATACTCATCAGGCGTCGTGTCGGGGCCATACGAGATGCCGCGTCGGATGATCACGGCGTGGTCATTTTCGAGATCTCCACGGGGCCTCATCTTGCGAATGTGCGCCCCAAATGGGCATCTATCGTGCTTTTCCATTGGATGGAAGTCGAAATTGTTCGCCCCATGGTATTCGCTTTCGCCCTCCTTGTCGTCGTGCGGGCTCAAATCAACGGGTGTGCCTGAAGATTGGGTTGGTCAATAGGGAAAAGTACAGACGACAGCGATTTAATAACTGAGAATTCGAAAACGTACCGTTCCTCCAGCGGCCCATGAGATACGCGGCCAGTTTCTCCTTCGGGTCTTTGGAGTTCGTTGCAAACGGTGCTCTGTGAGAATTGACTTCAAGCCACCTAATAATTGTCAATACAAGTATTCCATCAGATTCGGTAAGAAGGGATCTAACTTCTCATATTCAGGAACTAGTTGCTGTAGATCGCGGAAAACCATAAAGCTGCCTCCAGTTGCCCAGTCCGGTTGATTCATCTCGTCGCCCTCATACCCGGACAAGATCATTCTAAATCGGCAGACATCAGTCAGTAACCTGTGTCCTAAGAAGTCAGAACAGTCTAGAATGTTCCTTACCCTGGCTTGACAGCTGTTGGTTCCTTTTCCTTGGGCGAGAAATCATCTAGACCCTCGATCATAGGCTGACTGATGCCATCCTTGTACCCAAAGCTAAGCAAAACGGTCAGCTTGGCAATGGTAATCGGCGGGGGTACTCACTGTTCCTTTTTCCCAGGGCGCGAAGCTCCCACTCGTGTAAGTGGAAACTCGACGACAGGATCGTCGCTCAGGACATAAGTGTCCTCATCGGTATCAGACTCTTTGAGAAAGTGTTCCTTCACTCGATTGACCTTCTCGACCATATCCTGTTCAATGTGTGACGAAACCATTATAACGCCGTCGATAAGGCGCTCTTTTTTCTCACCTTGAGGTTTGTATGCTTCACGCAGTTCCTGCGGGTCATCCCAACCCTCGTAGACGAGATCCGTGTACATCCCGATCCCGAATAAGCCTCCGCGTAACTGGCGCTTTCTGAAAATGGCAGACATCTTCTTATCCTTCTTCACAGCCGCTTCGTCAAAGACGAATTTCCCCAGCTAGCAGTTGGGCATCAGCATTTATTCGGTAAATTTGCGGTGGCTATCACCCGGGCCATGACTTACCGCTGCCAGTCCAGTCGAAGAAAACGAGATATTGACTCCCGTCTTGGGCAGCGATTTGCTAGGCCTAGACCCTTTGGGGTACAACAGTTTTTCTTTCTCCTTCGCGTCTTTCCACGCTGCAGCCGTCTCCGCTGTGGTGATCTCGGGCACGAAAGCTTTCAGCTGCACCTTGAACTGCTCGGGCTTCCTGATGCGGAAAAACAAGAACGTTTGGAATCTCTTGGGCAGACCCGGCCTGGAAAATATGTTAGCAAATATGAGAATCGCTCGCTAATTTCACAGAATGGACTACCAGATGTCGCCCTGGATATTCGCTTTCTTGATCAACGAAGCCATAGCGATACCAGTATGTCAGAATTTGAACGATTACAATTTCTGGCGCAAGAGGAGACCACTGGAGACCACGCTCAAAGGTACGGTTGTCCCTTGCACTTTCGGAGCTGGGGAATGTATGATATTAACAGACCTAAACTCCCTAGCCCGTACAAAGCTTTCCCAATGAGTGCGACTTCAGACGAGAACAATGCAAGGTTCCCCAACGAAACCTTCCGGAGTTGTGGTGACACAGATGACATGCAAGAATCCGTTGAATCAGATGTACAGACCACAAGGACATGCAGATCCGCCCAAAGAAGGTACTACAGGCCAAGTGACGATAAATTGAATGGCTATCATTGCCAAATAAGTTATCTCCTGCCGCTCACAGTGTTTCATTGTGAATGTCGATATACACACGCCCTCGCGATGAGACAGAAACGAATGTCGCAGCTCATAACATATCCCAGACGCTTTACCATATGCGGCCGCATCACTTCCCAGCAAGTCATAGTGAACCCAATCATGGACTCTTTATTCGTTCTGAGTCGGAGGCGGGCAATACGATCAGCTGTGTCGTAAGTGAAGGGGGTGCCAAGCTCCAAGCCATCTTCACGCACTTAATAGGATAAACAAAACAAAACAACGATACTAAAATGTCTTGCAATGATACGTGATCGACATTTATCAGCTCCGATGGAACGTTACGTGCAGTATAGTGTAATGAAGCGTCCAAGATTGACCGAATTCCCTACCTCCAGCTGGATCATCTTGCTACGGCCGCTCCGGTGGGTGACATCGACAACTATTTGTACACCGGTAAAGATCTGCAAAGATTTAATACTGTTGGGTATGAAGTAACTGTAGCACATAAGGACGAAGTTGCTACTTCTACCCGTACCTCCGTTGACTCGGTGCCCTTGTCTAAGTCTCTCCTTCACATCCAGAACGGAAGAAGCGCATGAAGAAAGAGAGAAGAACGAAATAAACAGCTCTACTAAAATGAAGGCTTCTTACGCTCAGCTGCTCCTTGGAGCAGTCACGGGCGCTGTTGTTGTCAATGCCACAGGCCACTATCTACAGCAGGCAATGAATGGCGAGCGCGTTTCTGGCTATGCCTACCATGATGACCCTGCTTGGAAACCGTCTTTCAGTAATGAGTCTCCGCCGCTGAACGGTTTCCGCATCCCTCGCGAGAAGTGGAGTCTATCGTGTAGCAGCATTCAGCATGGATACGACTGTAACAATGTCCTTGATGGCAAGAACAACACAGACTGGCGCAGCGATACGGGAAAGGAAGAGCATAGCATCACAGTCGACCTCAAAATCCCACACTCAATGAACGCCATCGTCATCTTGCCGCCAATCAACACCGGATTCGATGGCCTCATTACCCACCACGAGGTTCACATCAGTGACGACGGGAAGAAATGGAAAGGCCCCATAGCATACGGCATGTGGCCCAATTCTACCCGTCAGCGTATGTCCGTCTTCGACCCTGTTCCAGCCCGATACCTCAAGCTCACCACCCGAGGTGCGGATGAAACTCGCAAGTCCTGGGTGGGAATCTCCGAACTCAATATCTATGCCACCACGTACACCTTCCCAAAAGACCCAGCCCGCGGCGCCTGGGGACCAACAGTCGATTTCCCCGTCATTCCTGTGGCCGGTGCCCAAGAATCATCCGGCCGCGTTGTGGTCTGGTCATCGTGGGCTTCGGACCAGTTCCACTCCACGCCAGGCGGACAGACAGCCATGTCGCAGTGGAATCCTCTTACAAATGAGATTTCTCAGCGTGTTGTCACCAACACGCACCATGACATGTTTTGTCCGGGTATAGCTATTGACGGCACGGGTATGTTGATTGTTACTGGGGGCAATGATGCCATGGTGACCAGCTTGTACGATGCTGAGAAAGATCAATGGTTTAAGGGTCCAGAGATGCATCTCCGACGCGGATACCAATCAACAACCACCCTCTCTGATGGACGAGTCTTTGTGGTTGGCGGTTCGTGGGCTGGGGGCTCGAATTTTCCCAAGGATGGAGAAGTGTATGATCCCGTCGCAAGAACGTGGACCATGCTGCCAGGAGCCAAAGTGAAGCCTATGTTGACGGACGATATGGAAGGTACTTGGCGAGCTGATAATCACGGCTGGTTATTTGGATGGAAAAACTTGACCATCTTCCAGGCCGGCCCCAGTGTGGCCATGAATTGGTATTACGCGAGTGGAACCGGCGATGTCAAAAAAGGGGGAAAGCGCCTGGATGACGGGGACTCGATGTCCGGCAGTGCCGTCATGTTCGATGCTGTCAAGGGCAAGATCCTTACTGTCGGCGGATCCCCTGACTATGAAAATTCCTGGGCCACAGCCAACGCCCACATCATCACGATAGGCGAGCCAGGCGAGATCGCCAAGGTCGAACCAGCGGGCCAGAATGGGACGATGCACTCAGAACGCGTCTTCCATACCTCCACTGTATTACCAGACGGAAAAGTCTTCATTGTGGGTGGCCAGACCTTTGGCATTGCTTTCAATGAGGAGAACGTGCAATACGTGCCCGAGCTCTATGACCCGGACACCAACACCTTCACCGAGGTACAGCAGAATAATTTCGCCCGCGTCTATCATCACCTCTCCATTCTCCTCCCCGATGCCCGTGTGCTCACTGCTGGCGGGGGCCTCTGTGGAAATTGCTCAGCCAACCATTACGATGGCCAGATCTTCACTCCACCCTACCTCCTGAACGAGCTTGGCGAGCTTCGCCCGCGTCCTCGCTTTGCCACTAACCCGCCCAAGCGCGCCTCCGTGGGTAGCACCATCACCTTCAGGACCACAGATAGGATTTCCAGTGCCTCACTCATTCGCCTCTGCAGCACCTCACACACCGTCAACACCGACCAGCGTCGTGTCCCGCTTTCCCTGTACCGTCTGTGGCTCACCAATACCTACAGCGTACGCCTTCCCACTGACCCAGGGATATTGATTCCTGGTCCGTGGATGCTATTTGTTATGGACAAAGACGGTGTACCCTCCATTGCGCAGTTCATCATGATCACGGTAGACTCCAAGAAGTCTACTAGCACGCTCAGCGAGGAAGGCGATGGAGAAGAAAGTAAGTCCTTTCCATCTCTCTTCGAGTCATGCTACCCGATTGATATTGACTTTTCTAGTGTCCAGGATGGATTTGGTGAAGCAGTGAGGAGTATTCTGAGGAAAGGAACAGACTTGGGAATTATGGTAAATTGTACTTGAAGCAAAGCTTCTTTTCATGATTGAACCGACTTGGGAGTGATTTTGAAATAGCCAAAATGATACATAACGAGATTTAATCATCTCAATGCCTTATTTTTGTACCTCATCGTGTCATAAAATGGAGTGACTATCGCCACGAAGTAGCCCACCAGCTCGTTGTTTTGCTCGAAAGCAGCTAAGCCATTCTAGGGCAGCTAAGCGAAGCTCTCCACGCAAGTGACTGCGTTGTTGCTGACCTCCTTCCTTTGACGTCGAGTCCGAAATAAAGCATCAACATCTTCTAGGCCAGAAACAAGGGAGAACTAAGCAAGCGGCTGTCTTTGTACTTCGATTTTCAAGATTGGCACAGGACCTAGATTTGGCCGGCGAGTACGTGCTTACAATTAGACGTAACATCCTAGAGCGGCAAATTTCTGGGGTCTGATCCTGTCCAAGAAGCCGGGCGAACATAGGCTATCGTATGAGAAAGTCACCGTTAACAAAACGATCCAACTCCGCACCAGGTTTCAGGCCTGTACCTTTTTGTTTACTTCGTCACGTGAGCAACACCGGGATAAAAAGCGGCAGCAAATCAACTCTCTTTGTACGAAGCACAGAGTCCCCAAATATTTAGATGAAGAAGTGAAAACAATTTCATTGTATTTTCTAAAGCTAATCTACATTCTTTCTCTCTCTTTCACTCGAGAAATACTAAGACTAGACGACGTGTCATATTGGCTCAAAAAATTGAGCACAAGTGCGAAACAAACGATTTTTTCGGTCTATCAAAGACCTTGTGATGTTGGCGACAGTTCTTTACAGGTAGAATAAAAGCCGTCGTAACTCCTGCTCACTTACTGCCTCAGAAACCACCAAATCCAAAGACCGTAAACACAGCCAAGAAAACTGTTACCAGCATGATTATGAAAGTCCCAGCGATGAAACCCTGCAAGACAGAGAATATGTTCAGCCGCGCACTATCGCGAGACTCTAAACTGCAATCGTATCATGCTCTTCATCGAGAAAATTGGGTTCGCCCTCACTGCGGAACGAAGTGTGACTGTCGATGGATGAACGGTCGCTGTACCGCGAACTAGTGGATAGATTTGCTATCTCCCAGCATTGAACTATATCGCTCCAAGCCTGGACGTCGGCATTTAAGTCGCTGTCAGTGATATTGTCGTCGGTGCGATCGCACTTTGTGCGGCCGGAACATTTGGAGTTGCAGTCTTGTGTTGGGCTCTCGTTTTCTGGTGCTGGACCTGCTGCAGCTGGAGGTGTGAAATTTTGAGTGTTGGAGTGAGCGGCTTTGCATGCCGAGCATTCGAAGGCGGCATATACGTGTGGCGAAGAGCTGGATGTGCTTGAATTGTCGCTGTACAATTCCTGGATGGTGGAAGTGGGGTCGTTGGATGAGAGATGAGCGTGGGCGCAAGCACCAGGGGTTTGGTGCTTAGAGGACATCTTGTGATTTTCTACTGAGATGTGATTTAAGTCACAGCTCGGGATGACATACCAGTAGATGTGGTATTCTGACCAGTTATTGGGGTTGAAGATTGAGATCTGCTGATTTCTCTTGTGAGCAGATTGCTGCTGTAGATGGCATCGCGAAGCAAGGAGAAATTAAAAATTATATAGATTTGGCATTGGGTGCTGTTGTGGAATAATGGGCATTGTTCTTCAAGGAGAAGATGCGACTAAATCATGTAGATCTGTGAACAATGGTTGTTTGTTGGCGACTGAAAGGAGGGGTACTTTGCCGGAATCGCTGCGAAGTTTAGGTAAGGGTTGGAGAAGCTGGAAGGTAGAACAGTGGGAATGAAAGGCCGACTTATGGAAGTACTGGAGAGCTGATTGTTGTTAATCTTGATCTAATAGGACAGTAGGAAGGAATTTTGATGAATATATGTGACATGACGGTATCGAAGCCCCCGCTCCTCCTGTCTTCTCTCAGAAAAACCCATTAAATCGAAAAACTGGTCTGTAATATTCGCAACTAATTGGACTGTTCAGAATTCCGTAAATATGAGGACATACCAAACGGAAGCTCTTCAGCCTGGTGCGACAATTCCGAGATCGCCTTTCAGATCACCGCCCTTGTCCCTCATACCCACAAAATAAGTATGTTCATGACGGAGAATATGCCCTTGTGGAAATGCATTCTCATTTGGATGGACACCTGTAATATGTTAGATATCGTGCTGAGTAGTAGCTCAGGGACTAGTTGACATACGGGTCGTGGTCTCGGCAATCATGACCCGAAGTGTCAAATAGCCGATAAGAATTGCAACGAGACTGAGAATAGCACTCAGGAGACCGAATGCTATTGCAATTGCTGTTTCTGTTGAGACTGTGTACTTTCAATGGGTTTGCTGCTGACATATTGTTCGGATGGCTGAAGTTGAGCACAGAAAGTTGGCGCAAGGCTGACGTATCAGAAGCTAGGAAGCATTCAAGAAGTTCACTAAAGAGAGGTGGCACGTACCCATATGGAATGATATGAATTTGAGTAGAGTGAATTGTATATTATATGATGTGAGACGACAGAAGCATGGAATTGAGAAATGCTCTCCACACGGGGATTTCGAGAGTCTTATATATGGTGACTACATCGGGACGCCGTATGACAGACGGTCATGTCTTAAGGTTCGATACAGCATCGTAGATATTGCTGTTACCCCCTCGGTGCCAATTGCACTGACTTTGATACCCACGATAATGACCAGGGTGCCCTTTGTACTGTAGCGCAGTCTTCTGACGGCCGAGGACCAGGTATAGCTTCAGTGAGGCTGGTTCAGGTGGTCGTTAGCCATGGATGCATCATTCCCAAAGGCAGCACCTCCAGTTCACCATCCACCACTCATTGACTGTGGTCCCCGCTCTACTGCAGTGCGTTCTACTGAAGGCTAAGAGTAAGGTGTAGCTTCAGCAATGCTAATGCAGGTTATCATTGGCCAGAGGCACCCAAATCGCCTTTCTCGAACAGTAACCACCGCCGCCTCGAATTTCAGATGCCCTCATCGCATGCAGTCCCCTGTAATAACCCTTGCAGTCCTTTTTCCATTACTCCCGCACTCTGGCCACCAAAAACAACGATAGGCCAATTGAAACAGGCGGGTCATGTTTGTCGCATACACCGCTTTTCCTGAGAAAACTTGTCGTTGAGGTGGCTGGTGGGTAAGGCTATGCCGCATGGCTGACTCTCACATCATTCGTTCGAAATCGCACCCAAAGACCCGACGAATCATACACCCAATGATCATGCAGTAAACTATACCCCGGCTCAACCCTAGGGGCCATGCACTTGGTACCTATCGCAAATGCAGTAATTAGGTGGAAGCGAGATCGAGCACTCTGCCCAGCTGGGCGGTTTTAGAGCCATGGCATCATTTGACTGACCCTGGTGACAGCCCGGGCCCGTTTTACAATGCATCAGGCTGCACACGTACGGAGAACCGGCTGCCACATTTTGCGAGGCGCTAGATGCGGGATAGATGCTTGTGGATTCTGTAGTCTAGCCGTATGCAGGACGTGCGATGATATTGACGATGCTATCGTGTGATTGGTTCGAACAACATTACGGATTGAGGGGACGGCGTTGAGAGAGGCTGTGGCTGGTGGGTGTAGACGGGGGCTGTTGAAGATAGCGTGTATGAGATCCAGTAGTCTGTACGAGCAGAACCACTAAGCTCAGATCTTGCATTGTGTAGAAGTAGAGTACACGTTGCATTGCATACTCGCAGCAAAATATGGTAACGTACAGGAATCAAGAGAATTTTAAGAATTCTGTATTGCAACAAATAGGACAAACAAAAAATCGAAAAGAGAGGGTCATAGAGGAAAAGAGGACGACGAGACTCTAATAATGATGGCCACTTGGCGGCTGATTTGAAATTCAGTCAATTAAGCTTTTTTTCATATCGCTTCCTAATACACACGTCTTGCCCGGAGGAGCTCGACCCTTTTAGATTGAGCATGAAATTACCGAGTAATTTCTGGCTCAGTGAGATCTCCATCTCAGCAGAAATTTGAGACGATGCCTGCTCTGATCTAATGCCAGGACCCCTGATGTTTATCCAGACCTGTCGCTTTCTATTCTGTCTTGTCACCTCGCAAGCAGTAAGAACCAACCTCGATCAATCTCCGGCCTTGATGGGTCCCTAGATCTCATCCCTCTTCGCACTTCTCTCCTTACCCGCCTTAGTCTCCGTCCTCTCATGCCATTCATCCAAGAACTTCTCCACCTTCGGCCCCCAAACCTTCTCCCCCTTCCCCAATTCTTCCCACTCCAGCACATTCTTCCCCAACTCGAACTCTCCCTGCCTCGTTCTCTCCAGCTCAGCCATAAGTGCTGCTGACCCAACAGCTGCACCGAGATCATGACAGAGGGAGCGTACGTAAAAACCGGATGTGACAGTCATGCGGAGGCGGACTGCTGGTGGGCCTTTGCTTTCAACTTTCACATCGTTCTTGTTGTCCTCTTCTGCAGCAGAAGATGCAACGGGAGAGGTCTCAATACTAGGTTGTGGAGCGGGATCATCAGAGGGAGATGGCAGACCGCCGGACATCATGGCTGTTTCGGCGGAAGAGGGAGGTGCTGCTTTGCGGGACTTGGTGGGTGGACGTTCGAGGATGAGATCGTCTTGGTCTTCGCTGAGCTTGCGCTTCTTTTGCTCGAAGTTTTCACGGGCGGTGGCTTCTTCGTTGGGTGTGGTTGTTGATGTGCTTTCTTTTGTGAGAGGTTCGGTGGTGACTTCCCCTGTGGAGGTGCTGGCTTCTTCGCCTGTCGGAGTGCGCTCCTTCTCTTCTACCTTGACGGTCTTCTTCTCCGAGACTTCTTCCGTTTCCGTGCTGGTGTCTGCGTATTCAATCGGTACTGAATTCTGTTCGGTACCCGTTTCCTTCTTGTCACTAGGAGATTCTGCCTGAGCTCCCTTCTTAGTGCCTGGCTGGACATTCTCTTGCTTCCAGAGCTTGTTGGCAACATTAATCTCAGCATGTCCAGCTTCGTCTGTTGGTGCAACATGAGAATGTGTTCCGCCTTCCATCCACTCAACCAGCTCCAAGTTCAATACCTCAACTTCTCTTCTCTCAATCTCTCTAGGTATCTCCTTGCCCTCTCTCGCATATTCGTACAATGGCTTACCGTTCATCTTCAATGCAGAGAATAGCGGAGGCAATTGCATGAACTTCCCTCGGAATTGCTCCAGAGCCTCCTCAACCATTTCCTTGGTGATGTGGTCATACGGGGCTCGTTTGAGGACCTTTCCCACTCGGTCGTAGGTATCGGTATTTGTGCCAAAGAGAACAACTGTCTCATAGACCTTTGTACACAGCAGGAAGTCCTGGAGCGACTTGGTTCCCTTCCCAACTCCTGCGATCAAGACTCCTGTTGCAAGAGGATCAAGGGTTCCGCCATGGCCAATCTTGACCTGAATCCGTTTGTCCTTCCGCCTCTTGCGTTGATTATGCGCCTCGCGATCTCGAGCAGCTCTCTCGGCTTCTAACCATGGTGCGAATAGCTCGGAAGGGTTGAAGTGATGTTGTAGATCGCGCAAGGCTTGAGCTGAAGAAATGCCAGTGGGTTTATGAACGGCTGCGCATTTGTTAACATATGTCTGGCCTTACTCACTGGCAAACGGGATAAAGGGGCATTATTTACCAAAAACGCCCTCCATGATCTTCTTTGGCGTCATCCTCCTCCAGATTGTGGTGGCGGACATTCGTCCAGCCTTTTGTAGTGGGGAGAAAACGAGGAGGGGAGGGGAAAGGGAGCAGGTGTCGTACAGTTAGTTCAAGTGCCTGGTTCTCCTGCAGCCAGTGAAACTTTTCGCTCAGGGACGTTAACTGCGATGCGATAAGGCTGGCAGGGGTGCCTTATCGCAGACAGTCATGTGAGTTGCAGCCTCGCGCTCGCTCTTTTTTCAATGAACGCTAGACTCAATTATGGAAGCGCCAAAAATATAACCCACAAGGCTGAAAAGGACGAGGCGCATTCTTGGCTTCCACTCCACACCACAAACCAGCGCTACTCGAAGCGAACAGACACCATTGGACAATTACTCGAGTACGAATACGGTGCAACAATGGCGTCCCGATCGCAACCAAAGCGAGCTGTCAAGCGCAAGCTTGAAGTTCAATCAACATCATCTGACAAGAGCAAGAAACAAGCATCTGCAGCTGCGCCTGCACCTGCAATCCGTGTCTTCCCTAGCACTGACGAGCCTACGTCGATCTTCCTCCCGTTCAACGGCTTTACCATAGTCATCAGCCTTCCTGACGTTACGAACGCGTCTGCAGAGGACATTCAGCAGTTCAAGGGTCTAATTCCACAGCTGGAGAGAGCTTTCACGCACGCTGCTCTTTGGCCTGCACCTCAATTTGAGGAGATTACACTGAGAACTGATGTTCTGCCCTTCACCTTCAGCTGCGTCCCGCTCACCCTCCGCATCCCCGATCACGAGAACGCGTCCTTTGAGGCCATCGAAGAGTACAGTCAAGTCGTTGCTCACATCATGTCGTTCTTCCAACAGGAGGCTTCCAAGCCACAAAAGCGCGGCCGTGGACGTCCTCGCGCGTCGTCCGTGGTTGCCAGACGTCGTGCTTTGTCTGTTGACAGCGTCGCCAGCGACCAATCAACTGAATCTCAGACGCGAGAGGCCATTCGTGGTACGATCAAGCAGGCCATCTACAAGGAGAGAGACGCTATGAAGAAGATTCCTCCCCACCTAGTTGGTGACGTTAACAAGTACCCAAGTAAGCAAATTCTTCTCCTCCCTTCTCCCTTCTCCCCTCTCCCATTTCCCCCTGTCCCATTTCCCTCTTCTTCCCCCCTCAACTATCCAAATTCCGCTTCAGAAAAGACGCTGTTAGCTCAGTTCGGCATTTGGTCTTCAGACTCGACCTCGATTTCTTCTTTAGCATGTACTAATTGAGTTACCAGGCTACCTGCTCCAGAACGTCACCGTTGAAGTACCACCTGGACTCTCTGCAGAAGGGGCTGATTACGCTCGAAACATCCTCCATCAACTTCCGGATAATCTTGCGTCTCGACTCAAGGTTACTGGTATGTTGGACGTTGAAGAGGCCCAAAAGGCTCAATGTATGTTCCCCCACCTCTCACACTGTAGACTCAGCTAATACCAAGTTTCAGTGGTCAAGTACCTTAAGGGAGAGCACGCCAATCTTAATAAGCAGTACATCACTCTTGACAATGTCATCGATTTCTCGATTGGTCTTGACGCAGACACTCTAGCCCCAGCTCTTTGGGTTCTTTCAGAGACTGGTCATTTCGAGATTCGCCCTCACCCGGAGTATCGATTCGTATATTCAAACATGTGCAAGGCCATTGGTTTGGAATTCTTCATCGAAGAATGGTACCAGGGCTCTAAGGCTGCGCAGACCTGGAACAGCACTGATGATGAGATCCTTGCTATCCTACGAGAGGTACGAAACTTCTTGTCGGGCTCATATTCGCATACTGACGGAATACAGTTTACCGCTTTTGGCATTGGTAGCACCGACACTCAACATCAGTGGGTTCTTCGCTGCAGAGAGTATACGAAGTTTTTTCTAAAACAAATCGATAAGGCTCCAGATGCCGCAGCTTTGAAGAAGAGCTCCATCTACCAATGGTTCAAGCAAGGATGTCCTGACCTACAACCAAGTGTCGCAATTCAACCATATGGCCCAGAGCCAGACGCTCCACACTTCTACCCCGTTGCAGATGCTTCCGAAGACGAGAATAAAAATGAAGAGGATGAGTTCGAGTTTGATGGAGGACGCATTCTCAAACCATTTGACGAAGGCGTGTTCACTAAGCAATTTGTGAAGGAACTAAAGTTGGATATCGAAACGCCGTTCCATGCTCCCTACATCTCAGAACAATACCCACAAGGAGCCCCAGTCAGTGCTTCCATCCCTGTTCAACTCGCTGCTTTGATCTGCCATGCGATTGACAGCGGAAGATGCCCGGATCCCGAGGATTTGAACATACGTAGTATTGCCACTGTCATCTATAAGGATTTCAGTATTCACGAGCGCGGAGCTTGCCAGAAGCTGCTTTGCTACTTTGGTCAAGAAGTCGTCGCCGAGTTGCCTGTCAGCTATTACAAGTTTGGGTTCTATCAAAAGTTGGCCGCCTTTCCAAAAGACTTGACTGTTCATGAAGAGGTCCTCAAGAACAACATGGATTTCGAGAACGTCACCAACAGATTCCTGGATATCATCGAGGGTCGCAAGTCATTCATTCGCCGTAATGAGAAGAATTCGGAATACAAGGCTCGAGTAGAATTTGCCAAGGCAAACAACATGGTCCCTCCTCCACGCCCACAGAAAAATCGCCGCAAGGCACCTGCCGACTTTGACTCAACTTCGTTCAGCCACCAACAAGCCCCAGGCTTCTCCAGTCAAGGTGTCGAGATGAAGAACGGCCAGGCCAGTACTCTTGCTCCCTGGAAGTCCTATCACGACCGATACAGCACGCCAAAGTGGTACCCTGAGATCGAGCACTGCGTCAACCCAACCATGAAGCAGAGATGGGTTGCAAGCATGACTGTAAGTTTCCAATCACACCACATTTGGCACCAAAACTAAGTCCATCCCACTAATCCACCAACAGAAGGAACAACGCAGCAAGTACTACCAGGACGAGATCAACCGCCTGTACGATGAGAAGATGGCTCGTGACGCTCTGAAGACCCCCGAGGAGCTGGCACAGGAGGAGAGAGTCGCCCGTATCAAGAAGGCGCGACGTAGCTATCGCAATGGCTACTCCCGATTTTAATGATTGATTGATTGATTGATCATTTGGCGTTTGCGGAGGCGTCTCGTCTTGTCCCTTTTTTTATGCATTTCAGATATCCAGCACCAGGAATGATACCCAAGGCTTTGATGAAGATACGATAAGATGAACAAAAATGAATGGAAGATTTCTTCTTCTTCTGTATCTTGCTTTGATTCAGTTTGATGTGATTAAGGCTTTGATCTTGACGTGATACGAGACTTTCTGCGAGGTAACTTAAGCAGATACAGAGATTCTGTGTAATTGAATCTTGGGAAGCTTCACAACAGTACAGACAGCATCTGCTTCCAATTCCTCGGTTTCCTCAAACTTTTCAAGGCGGCTACTACCTCAACTATCCCCTCCACCAACGCAGCAGCGCGTCCTCCTGCGTGTCCACCATCTTTCCAATAGTCACGACGCGTAAATACCCTCCAAGCGTCTCCTCCCCCCATTTCCTCTTCCCTTCAAAAGAACAGTAGTCCGCCTCCACGGAACTTCGCCCTCCAACCAACCCCCCCTTTTCTCTCCTAAGCCATGGCGATTGCGACTGTGACTGTAGCATCGGTGCCACTCACAATCACAGTCACGATCCTATTTCTTAGACTTTAGCTCAAGACCTTACATAATATATAGAAATTGCGGAAACGAAAAGGAGAGGACAATTCCGGCGGTCGGTACATGCTGAGAACTTCATTGAAACCAAACTTCCATATTTCAGCTTCGTCACGAAAAATTCGGCTTGATAAGCTATGCTTGACTTCAACCGCAGAACATATATCTTGCTCGCTCACGTTCACATACTCCCCATGGGCGGAGATTTCTGATTCCTAGCTGGTCCAAGCCTTCGAATCTGAAGTCCCGACCTTGCTGAAGTCGGTCAATCAATTAAGGGACGACCTGGCTGGATGTTAATTGCACAACCGTCTGGAATCAATGAAATCCGGCGTCAGCTTCACAGTCTCGAACCTCGAAACTCGAATTTCAAAGTTCCGAGGCTTCAATTCTTTCATGATTATCATACAGCGTTCATATGAGAACTGGGCTGGGACTGAGGGTCGGCGCTAGGGATTGGGGGAGGACTGAGGACTCGAGAATTTCGATGATGGATTACGAGCACGGTATGCTGGGGCCACGGGGCTCTCGTGTATCTTAGAATACCGTAGAGTAATATCAATATTACATGGAAAGAAAAGTTTGCTGAGCTGTGTCAGGCGGTTGATTGGTCGGGACGCCTTGTGCTTATGATGCATATGATGTATAAAGTGGAAGGGAGCTAGAGATTTGGATCACGGCTACCGATAGATTCTGGACTGTGACTTGGCTGCTAGATACACAATAGAGGATCTGCTGTCTGCTGTGAATGAGCAATTTTGTAGTGTCGGAGCTTGGAGTCTGATGGTGATGGTGGGTGCTGGTAGTCGGGAGAATGGAGACCTAGGCGTGCAGTCGGGGTGGATGCTGCTGTTCAGGGATACCGCATGTTTGCCAATCCAGGAAAGGTATTACGGAAAGCCTTTTCTCCTTTGAACTGGACGTCAATGGGATTCTCATCAGTCGTTGTCTCATACCAATTTACATTCTCTCGGCTGACGTCCCGTCTGCTTGCTTGTGGATGGATTTGTGAGGAAAGAGCAGCGATATATTTGAGAGACTATGATATATATGTATGCATTGCATCAATTTATATAAGGAAAAGATTTTAGAGGGCAGTATGAGTCAGATTGGGAATTAGAGATCAACCAATAGATACTTAGAAATATAATGAGATCAGTAGATTGTAGTGTCAATTGAGCTTACAGAATTAGGCTATGGTAAGGTAAAGATAGAATATATGGCAGGGAGATATCTAGATTCGCTTGTATTCTTCAATGTACAGCTTCCGAAGGAAATCCAAAGCTTAGCTCATCTCTATTTGTTGACTGATCTGATAGACTTTAACAGGAGTGTGGAAGTAGAAGGGTCTGATTGAAGAGATGAGCCGAGCAAGCTTCGCTTTGACATGCTTTCCTCTCCTCATTCCTGTGGCAGCTTTTCTGCTTTACTTTCACTGAGTAATCAGGATTAGGGTATTCTATTTGCTCCAACTGGATCACGAGTCAAGAATTCGCGCCACGCTCCTCTCTCCTCAATATCCTTCTGGGCTTCGCTTATTGATGAAGCGAACTGGTCATAATTCTGAGGTTGAAGTCAAGGGTTAGCTTACAGAAAAAGCACGGCATCTGCTATGAACCGACAGAAACGAAACAGACTCCCCTTTCCACCTCGATAGCAGTATCGAGTAAGTTGGAAGGTGCAAAAGTGCAATGCCAAAGCAAAGACACGGAAAGTCCTCATCCGAAAATACCAAACCGGGCGCAAAGTACGACGACAGAGCACTGCATCGTATCGGTCAACAACAGGTATGTACGGTATCTGAACTCGTTACCGGTAGAAGTTCGACGTTGTCTGATCTCGGAACTTAGGATCCGACTACTAGAAACCAGAAACGAATTCACCAATCTGTGGCGGGGCAGCCAAACATCCAAACGATTGCCGTTTCAAAACGGAGCCGGAATCCTGTCATCTGATGCACGATGGTGCAATTCTGCTCGAAGCGAGACGCACGATTGTGTCATCGTGATGCGTAGAGGATTGAAGGATTTAGAAGCGTTGGTTTTGGGGCTGCGTGGGAATGTTGGAGGGTGGAGGAGGAAGGAAGAGGGGTGGACTTTAAGCGAGGAGGAAACACTTGAGGTGAAGCATGCATGTAATGGTGCTGTGATAGGAAGCTAAGAGGAGTGATTGCAACTGCAGTATGGGTGTGGGATGGCTGATTGATAGAGCGACGGAAGGATGGACAGGCTGCATGGCAGCGCAGCGCCGCGCATCGCAGGACGTTGCATTGCCGCCGCTGCAGATTGACAACAGTGCAGGTTGTTCGTCTTGCACGTACAGTAAGTACACTGCTCGCTTCGCAAGCCGCAGTGGCCCCCGCCTCGCCTCTTTGGGAGTGACAATGGGTGGGAAGAGTTCTCGGGGGAAATGCAACAGGAACAGGCAAACGAAGAGGCAAGTAAGTAAAACAAGAACGTACCAAACCTAAGGGAGTGAACCGACAAACAAAGCTGAAAGGAACCACAATCACTTTTCATAACCAACATGAAAATGGCCCGGCAGAATAATAACAACACCAAACTCAATTCAGGACATGGATAGATCGGCAGGGCGAGGCGAGGATAACTAACGGAAAGTAGACAGCGAACAGCGCGTCAGCGTCAAGCAACCTTGCTCTCGCGTCTGGTTAATATAATTCGACGGGCCTCCAGCAATCAGATATCACGAAAGAGGATTGAAGAGGACTCGAGAGGAGTGAAAGGGAGTTAAGCGCTGTGATGAGCGCTTGTGCAATGTGGGAATGAGCGTTGGTTGGTTGAGTTTGAGGGAGGTGCAGTGTTGGTGTGGACGGGGCGGGGTGGTATTGGGCGGGAAATGCGGGCGTGGCGTTCGTGAGGGCGGATGGCGGCTAGATGAGGGGAAGGACTGGGATGAGTGAGTGAGTGATGGAGGAGTTGAAGATTGTTGGATTGCGTAAATTGTTGGAGGATGTAGATGTACGGCGTAGAAAGTGAGAAGTAGAGAAGCAGAGCGGATCAAACAAACAGAACCACGAAGTCCGCAACAGACGAATGAAAAGGCATCAGATGAAGCCAAAACACACCAGACGACAATTCCCCACAACCCATTCGGCGGTACAATTGGGACGAAGTTAAGATAGAGTGAGAATAGAGTTAAGCAGCGCTTTGGACCAGTTTGATATCACATCATATGATAAGATCCGAAGGTTTGATCGTTTGCTAGTGGAACTTTCCGAACCCTACCAAGATCTTGGAGGCTTGCAAATCTGACTTTTGATTTGTGCTGGAACTGCAGTCAAGTTTGGGTGTTCATGTGGCGGTGAAGCCGAGCTCAGACGTGGCTTGAGCGTGCAGAGGCTGCAGAATAGAGCATGAAGAAACTCAGACAATCCGATCTAGATCGGGTAGTCGGGCTAGTGTCTGTGCTACCTAGCTGATAAGGATTGCATTTTCACTTCATGCGGAACTTGACTCTTGAGAGTTGAAGAGATGGGAAAGTCTGACGGGAGGATCTGGAAAGCTGAAAGAAAGGTTCGAGCCTCTTTTGACGTGAAGACAGGACAGAGAACCTTCTATACTAACGCGGAAGCGGAGACTACGGGAATCTTCAGAGCCTCGGAGGCTAGAGATGGCATGGCGATGGCGATGGCCTGGACTGGACCCCTTTTTGTCGGTTGTTCAGGTCGGTCGGTTAGCTGGTTTGGTACGGACACTTGTGAGATCAGGCTGAAAGCTCATCTGAGGAGGTCGTGATAGTGTATGATAGTACGCCAAAACACGATGATATACTTGAGGAGATTGCTTTGGTTTGGTGGGGAGTGCGTCATTCAATTTGCTAGCAATTGGAAAACACTGGGAATGTGATGTCGTGAGATGGTGAGATGGCACGAGGTGGGGATTTGACGCTGAATTGAAAGGATTGTATTGTAATGCGCTTGCATCGTATTTGCTCGTCATGATGAGCTTCTATCAGCACTCTATCACTCCTTCTACGTAGCATCCTCGGCTTCTAGAAAGACCCCCAAGCCCAAGAAAGTTGAGGCTAGTTGAGGCGAGTTGAGGCGGGAAGAGCGGGACTGGACTGACTCGATCGCATGGCGTGCGACGACACAACAACGTGCGTGGGACTCCTCAGATCGTCGTCGGTCCGCGAGTCTGACTTGAAGTCTGACCGTTCCCTAACTTCCCTTCTGCTTCTGCCACCACGCTGACCGTCAGCACTTTGAGCTGCGTAGATCTGTCTTAGACTTTGCTCCGTCGTAGAAGCGAGAGAAGAGAGGACCCTTTTGGCCCTCATCTGATGTCTTGGCCCGGCCCCCGATTCGCAACTCTAACCTTATTGATAGGCAGATGGATACCCCTATGGAGATTGCAAATCGAATTCGAATTGAAAAGTGTAAAATGTAAACATAAACAAATACTAAAGGGTCGAAGTTACTTGAAAACAAAATGATAGAAGAAAGACGAGAGACACAGATAGTACTGGAAAGCCAAAGGCTCATTCCGTAAATACTTTTTCCGGATTTCTCATCCAAGGCTGCTGAGTAATTCGGCTTGGGGGAAGGAGCAGCAAGCAGCATGAGGCCAAAAATTGTGTTGCATGACCATCCCACCAATGCCATAACGGTGTTTCTCGCCGCCAAAGCCCAGACGGCATTAGGTTCAGCGAACCAGATCTCGCCGCCGCCATCCCATCGTGTGCCAGACCCTCGAGAACTGCCCAATCATCCAGATTCTTCGTGCCATAAAAGACCTGAGAGCTGCTGGTGCTGCTGGTGCCAAGTTGGCAGAGAGTTCGGGTTCACTCGAGTTCAACGCCAGAATCACGGCCAGCATCGTGCAGTGCAGACACCGTACAGTAGTTTGCAGCATCACTAAAAAAGACCCTCATCTGCTGCCGCCAGAAATCGAAAACTAACTGTTTAGAGCCGAATCCCCTCTATTATCTACTTTTCTCCCCATATTTTACCTACAAGCCTTTGGTTCTATACATATTCTGTGCTTCGTTCATCACTCTTCGAGCAATTCGGTCACTCCTACCACGACCCGACACGACCCAAAGCAGCGAGCGTGCATTGCCATTCCTCCCCTCCTCATCACGTCTGGCATTGCATTGCATAACAGCTATCTCCTTGCCGACATCACCATAAAGTCCTGTATGGAAGTGACCATAACATCAATAAAAACATTCAATACTGCTTGGAATTAAGTAAATTACGAAACCCACCTGGACCGCATCTTATTTTCAATCTCATTCTACGGAGCATTATTCCATTCTCCTTCGAGCGCGGTTGCCCTCGTAATCTTGATCGGAACTCACACCAGCAAATTTTGAATCTTGACTCTTGAGGGGCCAAGCCAAGGAATCTCGAGCACGGCCTTTTCGACTTTCTGGCACCGGCCCACTCGCTCCCTCGCTCCTTCAAGGTCTCTCTCATTGCTCCAAACTCCCCACCGCCTTTGCCTCCTCTCCAATCCCAACCAGCCGTTCTCGTTACTCGAGACCAAACGCCTGTGCTGCTGCTGCTGCTGCTGGTTGCTGGCTGCTGGCTGCTCTACCTCGTCTGCATCCTTCGAACTTTCTTTCCTTTCCAACATCCAGGACCTGCCGACGACCGACGACAGCGACTTCGACTTCAACATTGCGACGATATCCGACAGTCGAGCGTTGTTGAATTAATCCCAGTTCTGCTGAATCTGCGGAACATTTCTGCATTGTTCAGCCTCCCCGGAGTTGATTCGAGCGAGCGAGCAGTAGTGGGCGAGGATTGTCAGCCAGGAGGCAAAGCCGCCATCTGCGACACGCTTGACTCCAACATCCTCGAGACCTGCCAACCTCTTCACTCCACTCCACTCACACTCACACCCAACTCACCCCCCTTTCACCCAACCCTCACCTCACCCTCTCCAGCCGCATCGATTCCATCGAGTCCTGGAACCACATGTATCGTGCTTGATACCTCACGGCCGTTGTTTGTACGATCATTGCACTGCACTGCAACTGTTGATAGCCGTCCCGTCATTTCAGGCTCGCCGCATCCGATAACGATCCAATTCCGTCCCCTTTCTGCGAAACCCATCACAACCATTCTACTTGTCTGCATTGAAAACACGTCGCCATCCAGATCAACACACTGTCGAGGTCGTTGGAGCAAGCTGCATCCGCTTGTCGTTGTGTAATTATATATTCTGCGTTGGTGGACAACTCAGTTTGTTGCTTGAAAAGACAAAGCCAACCTTCATTCACCGCGATTGTGCGGACCCAACGCCATCATGAGAGAAGTTAATTTCAGCATCCCAAACGTCAACAAGGCATCCGTGGGCATCACGACTGCCCTCTACGATCGACGAGCACTCGATTGCACATCCACTCTCCCACTCATCAACTCGCTCAACCATCTCGCATACCTCACAACCTCATCGGCTCGGATAAGGGACATCTTGACAGTCGATGGCGGTGTCGAGAGATTGGTATGCCTTCTCAAGGCAGGGCGGAGTAAAGACATGATGGATATGTGGAAGTGGAATTTGGCATTCCAATGTGTTGTAAATATTGGAGTCCGAGGGTCGGAGAATGTCCGGACAAGAGTGGTGGAGGCGGATATGGTTCCAGTCATCGCTACAATACTTGACAATTATATCAAGGTCGTCGATAGATGTCGAGAAAAAGCAGAGGAGGCCAAGAAGGCGCAAGAACAACGCCTACACCATACTTCACGATCCAGCGAACACCGAGGCTCTCACAAAGGGGCTTCGTTTGGGAATCGCTCTTCCCGTTTCGACACAGAATTTCGAGCATCACGAAGACAACCGCCTCCTCCTTCCATCGACATTCCTGCGACATTCACAAATGCTCCATTGACGGCTGGGTCAGACGCTATGGATACAACTCCCACCGGTCCACAATTCGCCCTCACATCACCACCCGAGAGGACCACATTCTCCGTTCACAGACACCACCATCACCATCATCATCACCACAGAGGGCAAGATGCCAGACAACACTTCTTGCCCCCTTCCCGACACAATATCCAACCCCTAGCGACTGCTGTCCCGTCAATGGACGCAGCTGATGGGTTCAACCTCAGACCAGTCCGAGATGTTGATCGTCTGCCGTCAATGGTCCCAGGTTTCCACGGTGGGCTGACTTCGCAGCCCGAATCTCCAACAACTCCTCTACCTCCTAATCAATTGCGCTCGCCAACTGTTCGTCCTACATCGATGGCTCCACAATCCGTGCGATCACGGAGACGGCCATCAATTCGTCACCAAGCTTCACTGGTTGGTGAGACTGAAGATCCAAACGCCGATAGCATGGCTTCCGATGAGTCTGGAGAACCAGAAATGTCTGGAGTTGGTGCTGGGGACATCCAGTCAGCGGTTAATATTCAGGATATCAGCATGGACGAGAACGACAGCATGCTCACAGCAGTCGAGACTCCTCTGGGACTGACCACACCTACAGTTTCCGAGGCACAGGATGCAGGGACATTCAACATCACACACCGATCCGTAATTGACGGCAGCATGATTAATGACGCTACAACGCCGACTGGACCAACAATGGGCCTTTCCCCTGCCCAACCTACCGCCGCGAATACACCACCTGCAATGCCTAATGCTACCATTCCTCGATACCTCCTTGACCGACCAACTCCCACTAGTGGCCAAGTTCTCGCAGCGATGCCGAGAGACGAGGATGTTCTCATGTCTCTACAACTCCTCGCATATGTTTCCAAATACTGCAATCTAAGAAGCTATTTCCAACGATCCCATCTCGTTCCTAAACTCAAGATCGGCTCCGAACTCCACCTACTGGATGTCGAAGACGGCTCTGCATTTTCACCATGCTCCTCATCATCTCCAACATCCTCTACCTCCGCTTGCGATTCCGAGGAAGAAGAATACCTTCTCCCAGACGACTTCAACATCTTCCCGCTTGTCGAAAAATTCACTGTCAGACATCACAGTCAAGACATGCAATACTGGGCGGGAGTTGTCATGCGAAACTTGTGTCGCAAGGATGATAGCCGTGGTGGGATACGTCAATGTGCATATTACCAATGCGGTAAATGGGAGGAGTTCACAAGGCAATTTGCCAAATGTCGGCGATGCAGGAGGACGAAATACTGCAGCAAAGAATGCCAAAAGAGTGCTTGGGTGTTCCACAGACATTGGTGTGTTGCAGCGTCACAATAGCCTCCCTTCTGGCACGTCGGCTTTGACAACAATGGAGAATAATGAGAGGATCTGGCTTGAGGTCGGACCGAGGAGTACGAAAGAGCGAACGACTTTCCTAATTTAATGTCAACATCATACTACGAACGAACGTCATACTAGCGAGGCCAGCTTGCGTCCATTGCACGAAACAAATGATAGCGAATCCCTTCATTCACGAAAACGAAATCAAATCTGCATATTGGAAGGCGTTCTTCATTCATTCGATCGATCGATCAATCCAACCCGATTTTCGATACCTTTGCCGTAACATATTCCCTTTGTCTTATTGGGCTTTTCTCGACTGAATTGTGGAGGGCTCAAGCACAGGATGCATGCATGGCATGGGCGCACTACCTAGTCAGGCTTTGTGTCACAGCATTCATCAAATATCAATCATGGTTTGCAGTGAGCGAGCAGAGCACTTTCTCATTGCATATTGGGGTCTGGGCTTTACGGAAATTTGGAGGCATTCATTGTTGTCGTTGACCTTCTTTTCTTGTGGTTCTTGTTTTGCTTATGGTCGTCTCGTTGGCTTGCTTTGGATGGGGAGGAGCAAAGTTACCTTTCGTTTTGAAAAACGTACTGTTCTTATGGAAAAGATCAGTGGGTTGTGAGGGGAGGAGGCGAGGGGATGTGAGATGAAATATGGGGATGGAATATGGAGAAGGAAACGAAGCGAAGCATCGATATGCTGTGGCGGATATCAGGGGGAACGGAAGCGTGCGGGGGAGAAGCTCGACTACAGAGCTTGAAGTTTAAAGTGGAAAGTAGATACCAAGATGACGCTACGCACGTCACGCATTGCAGAATAGTTGCATGGAGGGAGACAGGAAGTGAGCGACAAGTGGAGGAAGTTGAGAAGGGAAGAAGGAAGGATTGTATGTATGGTTATTGAATGAATAGGAATCGATCGAATAGGAAAACTCACTGTTTCTTCATAAAACCGCCACAGGTCTTCGCCATGCTCTTCAATCGAACCAGGCGTGCAGGAACGAATAATGGGATAATTTCTGGTATCCATTGTGCTTGAGGGGCTGAGTGAATTCCAGAAAAGCCAGCTATTAGAGGCTTTCTTGTGCCCATGGGAGAGTCAGAATTTCTGAACCATCTATCTAATGATTGTCTTATCACTAATCCCAAGCCAGTCTTGCTCGAGCCACCTCCACTTACGATCCGAGCCCACTTGAAGTACATGTAAAGGCCTTCGCTGGTAAAACCAATCGTCGAGACGTACCTTTTAATGCCAGCACAGCTCCACTATCCAGTACCGATAACAGCTTTGTGCCAGAAGCAAGACTTTCCAGGATATACAAGTCACATCCCACCTGACAAGTGGGGATAACCATTAAGCGATTGGTCAGTACGTGGCACTGTTAAGTTTCTGGTGGCAGGGGGCAAGTGGGGATAACCATTAAGCGATTGGTCAGTACGTGGCACTGTTAAGTTTCTGGTGGCAGGGGGCAAGGCCATATATGAGGTGAACGATGTAATTGTAGATGTCAATATTATTAGAGACGAAGCAGAAAAAAGCCCAAGCTGGAAGAACAACGATCGAGGTACTTTTTTGCCCTTTACCCTTTTCTATCAACCAATCAACCAATCAGCAAACCGCCATTAGAACATCTGCACTTGCGGCCAAGAGACTCAGAGAGCTTACATTGAGACAGTGAGGCAGGTGTATATTTACTCCTCTCCAAAGTTCCGGGTGCTACTGGATATTCGTCAATTACACTGGAAGAATCATTCGCTCCGTACATCTTCGTTTGAACGGCCAGGAACGTCAGCTGTATACGAGCTGCCCGCAAGCAGAGAAGCAACCACCAACTTCGAGGTCGACTTAACCCAATACAGTGGATGAATATCCCACCGGACAGTCCAAATTTTTGAATCTGAGCTAAACAGATCGCCTTGCATCATGGGTGAGGCTCTTTTCTTTTGCCGATCTTCGCGGCGTTGTCGCTTTTCTTCCTTCACAGACTTCATAGAGCAATCAGATCTGCTGGCTTGAATTCTCCTCACAATCACTTCCAATTGCAGCCCTCGCTCTTGTTCCTCGACTGCTGACCTCGATATTTCAAAAATTGCAGTATCCACAGATACAGCCGTGGCTATTGCCTTTGGCCTTCTCAGCTCGCTTCTCAGTCTTGTTGCTATTTCCATCGGATATCTCAGTCTGAGGCGTACGAATGCGCATCATCGTAAGCTCCCTGAGTTCATTCATCACCATGCTCTGAATTCTGGAAAGATACGCCTGGCAATCTCTTTTGGGGGGTTGATGTAATGCTGAAGCGGGAACTGCGCCACAGATGTTTACGGGAATGGCACTGGCAATGCTTGGATGGGGGACATGGGGCAGAGAATTGTCTTTCGGCATGAACATAGACACTCTGGAATCTGGAGAAAGAGGAGATGGGATTGATGGGTACTTTTCGATTGGGCAAGCGGAGAGCTGCCATGGCTGTGCGATTGTGGAGGGAGCGCTTTTCTGGCCTTGGCGGACAGAAGCTGGGAGATGCTTGTCTACGTTTGCAGGACGCGAATAGAGAGATGATTCTGACTCGTACGAAAAGTTCCATCATTCTAATACCAGCCACCAGATGAGCTTTAATTATCTTCGTATTTGTTGTGATATCCTTGTCTCACGCATCGGCTGCTTGTGTGTGTATAAGGAGAAGTAAACAAATGACTGGTCTCAAAGATACAGCTAATGAGTAGTAATTCAGCTGCTCAAGAAGCCCAAAGTTTCAGAGATACTTTTTAAAGATAAATTCAGCTTCCAATAGCATTCATATACCTCTGTCTCCAGCTTCGGAAGAAAATATGTGGTCAAGTGACCCATCCTGGCGCTAGTCCTCGCTTAACTTCCGCCTCGCAGGTCAAGGTCGCGAACGCAGTCACCTTCGCGCTGCTTACTCCTCACGACAACAGTCTTGCTTCGGCATCACAATAGAACTGGTACGCGTCTCTTCTATAGATCGCATCGCAGGGAAGTAGTGCTGACGGGTTTTCGAGCAGCAGGTCGCCTCTCACAGACTCTTGAACACAACCCTTCTTGACTGTCTTCCACCATGACCAATAAAAAATGCGCTCTCGCGAGGACCATCTACAGCTGCGGCAGCTCGGAATATCATCACCAGGATGGTTGCGTCAATACTGCCACTTCCGTTCAGCATAAATGCCTGTGGGCCCCCAAAAACCAAACGAAGGACATCGAAGATCGTTGCTTGGTTCATGACCCCAATGTTCAGCAGGAAGCTCCGTGCTTGCAAAAGCTTGGGGACAACTACGGAGACGCTTCTACGGCCACACTGTTGTTAAGCAAAAAGCTTGATATCCTCATCCAAGTCTGCGAAGCCAATGATATTCCACTCAAAAATGTTTTAGCTGCTGCGAAGCTCCACGCCCTTTCCATCTCCAATGGTGTCAACAAGCTCCAGTCCGAAATCGAGAAGCACAAAGGTGCCATTCGCATATTCTTCAAGGACTCCTCGTTTATCCAGAGATCTCTCTCGCTTGCCGTGAAAAGCTTGAAAGCCTGCTGCAGATTGTTTGGGGTCATTTTGAACGTCATATGGAGGATGCTTTCAAGAGAGCTGAGGAGAATATGGTCAAGGCTGCTGAGGAGGGAGCTTTGATGATGGCGGCTTCTATGCTTTAGAAATTCCTCTGTTCCGCATCGGTAGAAATTCTTCCTCTGTGGATTGTTTCCGCGATATGGGGAACGGGGATTGGAGTTGGAGGACTTGTACCGAGAAGAATGAACGGTGTGGGGCAGTTAGCAATGAATATGATTTGCAGACGTGCTACCATTGACATAGTCCTCTTACTTGACACTGTGCCGTATCAGTAAACCTATGATATATAACAGCTGTCTGGCGCTTGTTCTTCAATTGAAGTAAACAATGGGCGCAAATTGAAGCTCATAGCCCCCAGTAGCTCCCCATATTCAAAGATTTCACATGCGAACTTCAAATAAAGGCAACTCAATGTGTTGAACGTATAATTCGGCAAGAAACCATGTACGTCATCGTCATAGCAAAAGAGATATGTGCAGGTGTGAAATCGCCGCCTCGAAGTTCGCTCGCGTCTTCCACTAGATTCTGTGAATCACACAAGAGAAAATCTTACAAAAGAATTAGAAAGTACGCATTCACACAATCTTAATGCAAGACAAGCGATAACGGTTGCTTGAAGGACCGTTCTAGACCGTTCATGCCTGAAAGTGAATCGATCTACATTTGACCATGATTCCCTGCAGCTCGCTTAGTTAGCTTCGAAACCACAACGATAACAATAAAAGAATAGCGGTAAACTTTTCTTCACCTCGAAGAATCTTCACAACACAACCACAAGAAGATCTTGAACAGCTTAGCTTGTTTCGATCTAGAAATCGGTGCGTCCAAAGATTCCCAAACTACCAGATTCCTTGAGATAGATTCTGATATCTCCAGCAGCCAAGCCATCATGCCTATTGGTGCGCACGAATACTTCAGCTGCGGCTGCTCCATCTTCACCTTTCAGGCAACCTGCACCTTGTATCTCTGCAGGGGCCACAACGATCTTAAGCCTCGCCTCCTCGAGCGTGGCTATAACCCTCGCCAGCACGTCCAAAGTATCGGTCTTGAGTTCGCGCCAGGTCCTGCCCCAGCCTTCACCAAGCCTCCTCCTCAAGCTCAGGCTCAAACTCAACCTCAAGCTGGAAACCAGCACAACTTCCCCCAAACTCATTCTACCGTCCAACATGGCAACTTCCATGGCTTTCCTCAAGTTCCAGTTCGATACCAGTCCAACTGCCCTCAACCTTACTGCAACGTCCCACATGCCAACTTCCAGGGATCTTCTCAAGCTCAAGCTGGCTACCAGACTAATTTCCCCCAAACTCATGATAACTTCCAAAATGCCGACTTCCAGAGTTCTCCCGACAATAGACCCTCATTCGCGGCTCTCATGGCTCAATTCTGCAATCAGGCTCAAGAAGAAGAGGACAATGTGCTTGGTGCCGATCTGAACCAGTCTGATATGAGTGGCAGTGATGGTGAAGGATCGCAAAATAACTACCCCCAGAACGGCAACAGCCGCAGCCAAAGCATCGAAGATGTCGACCCTGACATCAAAGGCGAGGTATCTCAAGACGCCATGCCAGCCAACAACCCTGGAAGTGGAAATGAACCTGGCGACACCATGGAAACGACCAACCCCGACAATGCCATCCGAATTGATGATCTCCAAGACATCATCCTTGACTCCTCAGTCCCCTTCCTCCACTCAGTCATGGCCGCTGCCCGCAACGCCTCCACCACCGAGCTCCGACTCAGCATCCAAGCCACCGCCAATGCCCTCTATGAAGCCATCAAGAATGGTCTCGACGAAGCCATCAGCCTCCGCGACATCGACATCAACTGTGAGCGCGCCAATGTCAAGCATTGGATCCAGGATATCAAGGAGGGTAGATCGACGCTTGAGGATATGGAGATGGGTCTTTGGCTCTCGGGCGAGGGAAAGGATTTGGGTCGGCAGATGAATGCGGAGAGGATTAAGGATAGGATTCTGAGGGATTGTATGGAGACGTTGCGTAAGAATTTGTAATTGTGTTCTGGGTGATTTGGGGTTTTTGTAGTGGGGGGAATTAGGATGGGTATGCCTGCTGGTATGCAGTGAATGCTGTGCTCAAGGTTTGTGAGTGGATGTTACCGCTTGCCTCGGTCTGAATTGCTTCATTAAAGCAATGAATCGATGTTTATTAAGGAACAGTCTGATCAATAAACGGCCCTCTGCTAAGCGCCACCATCGATGTAAACATACCGTTGTAATCCTGAGTCGCCTCCAATCCCAATCTCATCTGATATGGGCTGTACACTCCAACCTTCAAGCTCCTCCGTCAAGGGTGATCTCCTGCTCACTCTCGCCTGCTCTCACCTTCAACAACTTCGTCAGTTCAAGACGTCAAGTGTGATCAGACTAAGGAAGCAAAAGCTCGCTTAGCAGGGCGGCTGGCCTTGGCAGCCGCTCAAAACACGGATGCTCTTCCGACGAATATCTTCACCCTGCATACACAAGACAAATCAATAGCAGAGCTTCTGGTATGTTCTCAATAATCCTTCAACGAATCGCAGCCAAATTCAAGCTGACTGAATTAACAGCGACTGTCGAGATGTGCGGAGGCAAGAAAATCATCTACAGCTGTGGCTGCTGCATTCTCAAAGCTTGTATCAGCGTTGATTGCAATGATTGGGACTGGTGTGTGAACAAATCCTTTCAGTAAAGATCGAGTGTGCATTCTGTAGCATACCACACTCTGCAAAGGCCATGGAAGAGCAGGAACATTGGGAAAGAATTATCGCAAACGCTAAGTTGGTCGGTCCTAGACGATACTCCCAAAAGGCTCCCCAAAATCGCAACAATCTGCAAGGTGAAGCTATCTATATGTACAAGAAAGAAGAGCATCAAAGACTGACGAGGCAACGATAGGCTCAGCTGTTCCATATTACGGTCACCCAGCTCCATCGATCATCCCCGCCAATGTTGTTGACGATGATGATGATGATGATGATGATGATGATGATGATGATGATGATGATGATGATGATGATGATGATGATGATGATGATGATGATGATGATGATGATG